>Ga0209646_1000004_pt1 | contig 786587 bp, 665 predicted proteins | sample AraplaL_Col_mTSA_FD_184259 | JGI IMG/M metagenome (GOLD analysis project Ga0209646, IMG submission 184259) | Arabidopsis root microbial communities from the University of North Carolina, USA - plate scrape CL_Col_mTSA (SPAdes) (version 2) | ecosystem: Host-associated > Plants > Roots >...
CCACCGCCGCGATCGTAACCACCGCCGCCACCGCCGCGATTGTAACCACCACCGCCGCCGCCGCGATCGTAACCACCGCCGCCACCGCCACGGTCGTAACCACCGCCGCCACCGCCGCGATTGTAACCACCGCCGCCACCGCCACGGTCGTAACCACCGCCGCCACCGCCGCGATCGTAACCACCGCCGCCACCGCCACGGTTGTAACCACCGCCGCCGCCGCCGCGATCATATCCTCCTCCACCTTCCCGGTTGTAATTTTCGCGGGGCCTGTAGTCGCCGCCGCCATCTCTGTTGTAGTCCGGTCTGTTTTCCCGGTTAAAATTGGGTCTTCCCTCCCGCTCGTTGTTGTTATTAAAGTCAGGTCGGTTATAACCGCCCGGCTTGTCCTTGGGATCATACTCTTTGTTAACATCTGAAGAGTAGGGCTTGCGGGGGCGTTCGTTTCTCTCAAAATTCATCTTACTTAATTAAGCGTTTGAAGCAATAATAGCTATGATTTCATAAAAATGAAATTCATCTCCATGGTGAGTGATATAGTTAGTGCCGATGATTCCCAGGTATGGTCATCCCGGGTTTTCTCCAGTCCACATTAATATACCGGCTTTATCATTTTTGTGTTTAAAATTCTCTTTACCTGTTTCTTAGTTTTAGCTGGAAGAATTACCTCTTTCCGGAAGAATAAAGATAATTGAGTGCCGCATTCCTTCAATTATGGTGCGCATTCCTTTATATATTCCGCACCTATCATATTATTTTCTCATTAGTGTTTTGGCGAATCCAATTTAGCTCAGAACGACAGATTGATGCTACCTGATATCAAATATACGGGAATATCGACGTCATTCACTGATCCACCCCATTTATTTTACACTGTCAGTCGTTTCATAACAAACTTTTTTCATTTTCCTGTTCAAAGTACCGGCTGGCATAGGTAAATGGTTTTTCAACAGTAATTGTAAAGCTAAGCTACTACTTTGTTGGTAAATTTTCTGTAAATTATCTTTTAAATAACAAAATTTTTCTACCACCAGTACGCCTAAGCCGCTCAATCTCCATCCAGTAAATTTCCCAGGCCGCCCAGTATGCTACCCTCTTCTTTACGGGGTCCTGTACCATACGCAATAATGCGGCCAGCCAAACGGCTGATGGGCAGGGACTGGATCCATACCTTACCAGGACCTCTGAGCGTAGCAAAGAACAAGCCTTCGCCACCAAAAACCATATTCTTTATTCCTTTTACAAACTCAATATCAAAATCCACATTCTGGGTGTAGGCTACTACGCAACCGGTGTCTATTTTCAGCACTTCGCCTGCCTGCAATTCCTTTTCTATTACCAGGCCGCCGGCATGTACAAAGGCCAGGCCATCACCTTCCAGCTTCTGCATTATAAAACCTTCCCCGCCAAAAATGCCGGTGCCCAGCCTGCGCTGCCACTCTATTCCTATGCTTACGCCTTTGGCGGCGCAAAGGAAAGCATCTTTCTGGCAAATTACCTTGCCCCCCATCAGGGCCAGATCCATGGGAATAATTTTACCGGGGTAAGGCGCTGCAAAGCTTATTCTTTTCTTTCCTTGTCCCACATTTGTAAAGGCGGTCATGAACAGGCTTTCTCCTGTGATCATACGTTTACCGGCGGAAAGCAGCTTCCCGAAAAGCCCCTGGTTGGGCTGGGAGCCATCCCCAAACATGGTTTGCATTTGTATTTCCTGGTCCATCATCATAAAGCTTCCGCTTTCTGCAACGGCCGTTTCCTGGGGGTCTAACTCTATTTCTACTATCTGGATCTCCTCCCCGTATATCTTATAATCGATTTCGTGGTTCCGCATATGATTTTGATCTTTTTCGGGATATCTGTGTCAAAAGTAATAAATGCAGCAACTAAACAACTGTTAAATATTACAAAAAAAAACCGTCCCGATAGATATCGGAACGGTGATCTGTTAAACCTACAACTGTTACACTGTATGGCTATTGTTTAAATAGCCAGCTATTTTAATTCATTGAAATATTTGTTTCCATGCTGTGCGCATGTTCTTTGTCTTCTTTAGCCATTTCTGCATCCGTGAAAAATGCATACGGTTTGTTGGATACATAATGCGGATCATGCAGCCTGCGCACAGTTTCCTTTTTGCTGAACAGCTTCAGGAGCAGCACCAGGAAGGGTACATATTTTAAACCGCGCGGCAGCCTGTAATGATCCAGCACATCAATGGAACGCTTGTTCATGGCGTACATTACAGGAACCAGGATCAGCGTAAGGAAGGTGGCGAAGATCAACCCGAACACCATGGTCCAGGCCAGCGGGCCCCAGAAGGCTACGTTATCGCCCCCAAAGAACAGGTGCGGGTTACCTTCGGAGAACAGGGTGGCAAAGTCAATGTTCAAGCCTACGGCCAGGGGTATCAGGCCCAGGATGGCGGCGATGGCGGTAAGCAATACCGGCGTCATACGCGTTCTGCCTCCTTCTACCACGGCATCATACACCGGCGTGCCTTGCTTGATCAGCAGATCAATAAACTCTACCAGCACTATACCGTTACGTACCACTACGCCTGCCAGTGCCATAATACCTACGCCGGTCATTACAATGGAGATATCCATTCCAAAGATGGAAAAGCCCAGGAATACACCGATGATACTAAATACTATTTCCATGGCAATTACCAGCGGACGGCCTACTGAGTTAAACTGCGTTACCATGATCATAAACATCAGGCCTACTGCGCCCAGCATAGCCATTACCAGGAAGTTCATGGTTTCCTGCTGATCTTCCTGCTCACCGGTCATTTTTACAATTACGCTATCCGGTTTGCTGAACTGGTTAATGGCGCTTTGTACCTTCTGCACAACCTCGTTGGTGTTAAAACCGGTAAGCACATTGGAGTATAGGGTTACCACCCGTTTCTGATCGATACGTTTTACGCTGGCGTAAGTATTGGAATAAGTGATATTGGCCACTGCGGACAGGGGCACCTGGCGTATAGCGCCGCCCATGTTCATATCGCGGTAGGTAATGTTCAGGTTCATAAGCGTATTAATATTATTACGCTGATCTTCCTTGAAACGCACCATGATCTGGTAATCATCTTCCGGATCCCTGAACTTGGAAGCTTCCGCACCATACAGGGCATTACGCAAAGCCATACCTATTACACCGGTGGAAATGCCTTCCTTATTGGCTCTTTCACGGTCTATGTTCACCAGTATTTCCGGCTTGTTGCTTTCAAAATCGCTTTTCAGCTCTTCCACACCACCTATCTGTAAAGAATCCAGGTAGCGTTTTAAGCGCATAGACGTAACCGTTAGCTCATTAAAATCATCACCGCTGATCTCTATGTTAACCGGCTTGCCTGTGGGAGGACCGCCCTGTTCCTGCTCTACCGTAATATCCGCACCGGGTATGCCTTTTACCGCATCGCGGATCTTGCCCAGGTAGTCTTTGGTAGACTGGCCTTTACGTGCGCCAAACTCCACAAAGGCTACGGTTACCTTACCTTTTTGCGGCTGCACGCTCTGATCCATCTGGCTGGGATCGCCGGCGCCTACTGCTACGTTGGAGATAATGGATTCCACAATAGGATTGTTAGCGCCTACTGTTTTAGTGATCCGCTGCTCTACAATATGCGTAATAGAGTCTGTGTACTTCTGATCGGTACCATTGGGCAGCTCCAGGTAAGCATAAATAAAGTTGGGATCTGCCTGCGGGAAGAACACCACTTTAGGGTTACGCATGCCGGTTAAGATAATGCTGAAGATCAGCAGGCCAAACGTGGCAAACAGGATGCCTATCGGACGCCAGCCTTTCAAACACCACTCCAAACGGCGGTGATACCATTCCTGCACCCTGGGCCATGTGTGCTGCTGAAAACGGCGGGCTACACCGCCCAGCCAGAAGCGTTCCAGCACTATCAGCAGGTACATGAACACTACAAAGTTGCCCACGCCAAAACTATTGGCATATGCTATAAGCGCAATGACTGCAAATACTGCGGTGAGTATTTTAAACTTCTTGTCGAACTTAGGTTTGGGATGCTCTTCTCCTTCATGGCGGTCCATAAAATCAACTGCAAACACGGGGTTGATGATATAGGCTACTACCAGTGAAGCGCCCAGTGTAACGATCAACGTTACCGGCAGGAAGAACATGAAACTACCTATTACACCGGGCCAGAACAGCAGCGGCACAAAAGGCGCCAGCACTGTAAGGGTACCGGATAATACCGGCAGGAACACCTCACCCGCCGCTATTTTAGCGGCTTTCACAATTCCAAGGTCGTGCCGTTCATGGAAGATCCTGTGCACATTCTCTATCACCACAATGGCATCATCCACCACTATACCCAATGCCAGCAGGAAGGAGAACAGCACCATCATGTTCAACGTAAAGTCGAACATGGGCAGGATCAAAAATGCAATGAACATGGAGATGGGCACCGACAAGGCCACGAAGATGGCGTTCACCGCACCCATGAAGAACATGAGGATGATGGTTACCAGCACAAAACCAATGATGATGGTATTGATCAGATCATGCAGGGTTACGCGGGTGGATTTAGACTGATCGGCCGTGATATCCACTTTCAGTCCTTTAGGCAGATAGCTTTTTTGCATGTCTGCAATGATGCCGCGGATCTTGTCAGAGGCATCTATCAGGTTCTTACCACTTTGTTTAATTACGTTCAGCGTAATTACATTCTTACCATTCAAACGGGCATAGCTTTCCTGCTCTTTAAAACCATCTACCACATCTGCCACATCCCTCAGATACACTACGGCGCCGGACATACCGCGCACTACAATGTTGCCGATCTTACTGGCATCTTTATACTCGCCTTTTACACTGAGCGTACGCTTTTGCCCGTCCATAGATACCAGGCCGCCGGAGATGGTACGGTTCTCTGCACCTACTGCATTAATGATATCATCAAAGCTGATGCGGGCGGCGTCCATCTTGTATTTATCCACGTTGATCTGGATCTCGCGGTCCAGCGCGCCTACAATATCCACACGGGTAATTTCTGTGAGCGCTTCAATGCGGTCCTGCATTTCATCTGCATATTTCTTTAAGGATTGCAGATCAAAATCGCCGGAGAGGTTCACGTTCATGATAGGGATCTGCGATACATCTATCTTAATGATCTGCGGTTCCTTACCATTTACGGTGAGGTCAGAAGGCAGGTCGGCCTTGGCCTCATCTACCTTCTCGCGTACTTCCTGCCGCGCGGTTTCTATATCCACATCGGTATTAAATTCTATGGTGATGATAGAATAGTCCTGCAGGGAGGTGCTTTTAATTTCCTTTACACCGGAGATGCCACCCAGCTGTTTTTCAATGGGCTTGGTCACCAGCGTTTCCATATCTTCCGGTGCAGTACCGGGGTACAGTGTATTAATATAGAACTGCGGAAACACTACTTCCGGGAATTGCTCCTTGGGTAACGATATGTAGGAAAGGATACCGGCAAAGGCTATGATAATGGTGGCTACATAAATACTCACCTTATTATCAATGGCCCAGCTGGTAGGCTTAAATTCTTTATTCAGGTTGTCTTGCATACATTAGCTTTTAGCTTAGCTGATAGCTAGAGTTTAATCAGGTCGTTATCATTTAATCCCTGGTAACCGGTTGTCACCAGCTTCTCGCCCACCTGCAGTCCGTTCTTTATTTCGGCTATATCATTATAGGTACGTCCCATTTCAATATCCCGGCGCTGTGCCAGCATTTTACCACCCGCTTCCTTAGCCACTACCACAAAGGGTTTGCCCATGGTGTACTGTATTACGTTCACCGGTATCACTACTGCATTTTTTGCAGTGTAATCTATGATCTTCACATGGGCTATCATGTTAGGGCGCAGGGCCGGGTCGGCCGGCAGCGGCACTTCAATTTTAATGGTACGGCTTTGCGGATCAATGGTGCGGGATGCAAAACCTATTTTGGTACGGATGTCTTTATTAATGTCCGGGAAGCTGATGAGCACTGCATCGCCGGTTTTTACATTACCTGCATAACCTTCTGCTACATTGGCTACTACTTTTAATGCATTGCTGTTCACCACGCGGAAAGCAGCGGTTGGGGAAGCGGGGCCAATGTTATCCCCCAGCTTGGCTATTACTGCATCTACCGTTCCATTAATGGGGGAAACAATGCGGGTTTGCGCCAGCTGCTCGTTTAAGGTACCCAGCTTTCTTTCCAGGCTTTCTTTATTGTTCTTTGCGGTAAGGAACTGCATTTCACTGCCTATTTTCTGATCCCAGAGGCGCTTTTGCTTTTCGTAGGTAGTAGTGGCCAGCTCCAGCTGTGTTTTCAGCTCTGAGATACTGGAACGTGCCAGCTGATCATCCACCTGGCCCAGGGTTTGGCCTTTGCTTACCTGCTGGCCTTCCTTTACCAGGATGGCGGTTACCACACCGGGTACTTTGGAGGTTACGTTCACATTTTCACGTGCATCCACGCTGCCCTGCACATCAATATAGTGCTGGAAGGTAGTATCGTCCAGGGTGGCCAGGGTAACGGTCTTTACTCTTTCTACAGTATCTGTTTTACCCACCTCTTTTTCCAGGGCGGCTATCTGTGATTCCAGCTTTGACCGTTGCTCCTTTAGTTTTTGCAGCTGGGCTTCCTTATTGGGAGCGCCCCCGCCGCAAGCGGCCAGTATAAGGGTAGCGAAGGGAATAACGAAATATCTTTTGGTCATATAGATCGGATTTTAAAGATCAGTTTAGGTTTAGCTTTTACAATTTTCCGTAGGCCTTCATGTAATCAATCTTCGCCACTATCGTATTGTACAAGGCATCAAAATAATTCTTCTGTGCGGTGAGCAGGTCGTTTTCCGCGGTGCTCATTTCCAGGCTGCTGCCTACCCCTTCACGGTACTTAACCTGGGTAGTGGTATATACTTCCTGCGCCAGCTGCATATTCTGCTCCTGCGATTGCAGGGTAAGCAGGTTATTGCGGAACGTGGAGGCAGATTGTGATTGTTCCAGGTCAATGGACAGCTTCAGGTTCTCTACATTCTGCTCTGTTTTTTTCAGGGCCAGGAAAGCCTGATCTACCTGCCGTTTACGCTGGAAGCCGGCAAAAATGGGTACGGAAAGGTTCAGCCCCAGCGTGCTATAGCCATACCAGGTAGGGTTCTGGAAGTAATCGAACTTACTGGAACCTCTCAAAGAACCGGCAGATGCATTAAAGGACAGCGTGGGCAATCCTTTCATCTTATACCGTTTCAGGTCATATTCGTTTGCATGTTTCTGTGACTGCAATACCTGGTACTCTATCCGCTGATCGTAATTAAAATTATCCACGCTTACCGTTTGCGCGGCGATGGCTTCGGTAGAGAGCGTGTCCGTTAACTCTATGGCCTGCGCCATGGGCATGCCCATCTGGAATTTCAGGGCAGCAGTGCCTACTTCTATGAGGTTGCGCAGCTTGGTGATCTCTGTGCTAAGGTTGGCCATTTGCACGGTTAAGCGGTCTACATCCAGCTTCTCTGCCAACCCGTTCTTATAGGTTTCGCGGGTATCGGAAAGGGTTTTCTCCAGCGTGGCAATATTCCCTTTGAGAATAGTAAGCGCTTTATTGGCGGAGAGCACATTGTAGTATGCTTTGTATACGGCTACCTTTACATCTACCTCTGATTTTTGCACATTGCGCGCTACCAGCTCTTCCAGCGTTTTGCGGGCCTGTAAGGCTACCAGCACGCTGGGGTCAAATAAGGTTTGGTTAAGCTTTATGTCGCCGGTCATGTTATGGGTGAGCCCAAAAGCCACGGCCTGGTAAGTGCCTTCCGGCGCACTGGGATCAAAGTTGTGCAGGTCTATCTGCGACTTTTGCAGTACGGGTGAATAGGAGTAGGCGCCGTTAGCGGTAATGGTGGGTAGTGCCAGCCCGCTTACTTCCTTGTTCTTGGCCAGCTGAATAAGCTCATCCAGCTTAGCATTTTTAATTGTTGTTTGATTAGCGAGTGCATAATCCACGGCCTGTTTGGCGCTAAACTGCAAGGGCCCCTGTGGCTGCGGCGCTGCTTGCTGCGCGCGCAGTGTGGTAGTAAGTGCCATTAGCAGTAGCAATGAACCGGCCAGGATAATGTGCTTTCGTTCTGATTGCATACAGTTGTATCTATTTGTTTAGCGATAGTTGTTGTTGCCTGTACTTTTCTATTAACCGGAACCCTTCTTCCGACGATACGCCGTATAAAAAATGCTCCAGCAATACGCGCTGTACCTTTCCCATATCATAACCCGTCAGCGGGAACACTTCTGGCTGAAAACACACCATGGCAGAGGCAATGCGGAACTGGGTGAGGATGCTCACATCCAGGTCTTTCCGGTACAGCCCTTCCCGGATGCCCCGTTCCAGGTTAGTGCGGATGGTGGTGTGCAGGGAGCTGTTGCGGTATTCCTGGAACACCAGGAATGCCTGGGAATGGAACTTTTGCAGGTCCAGCATGATCACGGGGTTCATGTTGCGCAGCTTTTCGTCCATCATGTTCATGATCCCGAACAGCTCTTCTATGGCGTTACCGGCTTTGCTGATGATGATGCGTTCCTCTTCCTGGATTATTTCCAGGTACCGCCTGATGGCATGCACTACCATATCGTCCTTATCTACAAAATGTGCATACAAGGTTTTTTTGGAAATGCCCATACGGGTGGCAATATCGTCCATGGTAATGGACCTGGTGCCGTATTGCCGGAACAGGCCAAAGGCGGTATCTAATATTCTTTCCTGTACTTCCATGGTTCAAATGGGCGCTGAGAGGTATCTTATGCCCGCACAAAACTAGGGAAACTTTTTAAACTACAAAAGTTTCCATAATAAAAAAATGAAAATTGTCGTGTTTAGGGGAGGAAGGGGGGAGATGGGTAGATGGGCGGATGAGGGAGGATGGGCGGATGTGCTAATATGCTAGTGTGCTGGTGGGTTTGGGGGATGGTGGTTGGATGGTGGGCGGATGTGTGGATGAGGGGAAGGTGCTGATATGCTAATGTGCTGGTGGGTTAGGAGTTTGGGGGTGGTGGGTGGATTTTAGATGGGCTGGTAGATTTGAAATGGTGCGGTAGAAACCGGCATTTATGGTACCTGACATGAACTTCACTAGGGATTCACTAGGGAAAAACATGGGATCCAGTAGGGAAAGACATGAGAAACACATGGGAAAGACATGGGAATTTGACGGCAGGTTTACCATTTTGATGGTATGGTTCATAGGCGAAGCTCCTTTCTTTGCCGGTTTATATTTTATTCCTAATAGCTATATTCAAAAACCCCGACCCGAATTGCGCACGGGTTGCACCCGAATTGCGCAGCAATTACGGGGCTATTACAGGGGTGAATGATGTCCGGTGCAGGGCGGCCATCCTGGTTGCGCAGCAATTACGGAGCAATTATGGGCCTTCAAGATAAGAACCTGCCAGCAATGCCCCAATTAGAAAGCACTGGCTTGGGGACTGAGATGTGCTTATGTAAGTAAACCTTAATCTGGAATAATCTAGCTAATTTGCGCCCGGAAATTGGAATCACTGTTACACACATTCGCTCATCCGCACCTAGCACTTTAATATTATGTCTCCCGAACTTAAAATGAAAGCCATTGCCGCCCGTATACTGCGGTACTTTTTCCAGGGTTTACTGATCCTGGCCCCTATTGGCATTACCGCGTTTACCATTTACTGGGCTTTTATGACGGTGGATAACCTGCTGCCCACTTCACTGCTTCCGGAAAATACGCTTGTATATAAATACCTGCATTATAAAGGCGTAGGTTTTGTGCTGGTGCTGCTGCTGATCATTATGGTGGGGTACCTGAGCTCCTCTTTTATTGTAGGCCGCCTGTTTGATATGTTTGACCGCCTGATGGAGCGTACTCCTTTTATCAAATACATCTATAGCTCTGTAAAAGATGTGTTCGATGCTTTTGTGGGCGAGAAAAAGAAATTTGACCACCCTGTACTGGTACAGCTATACGGGCTGGATGTATGGGAAATGGGCTTTATTACTCAAACGGATGTGAGCTATTTAGGCCTGGAAGGGTATATGGCCGTGTACGTACCTCATGCCTATGCCATTACCGGCAAAGTATTTATGGTGCCTAAAGAGAGGGTGAAGCCGCTGGAGAATATTTCCGCGGGCGAAGCCATGAAGTTTGCAGTAAGCGGCGGCGTTACTTCTATTGACCATCATACCAGGTAAAGAAGTAAAACCTGCCTTGCGATCCTTAATTATTAATTCTTATTTATCTCATCACTTCTTCTGCAAACTGCCATAAAAGGTGGTTAAAGATCTGCGGCTGGTCGTAGTTCACCAGATGCCCGGCTGCAGGCACTTTGAAGATGGTATCTTTCCACTTACGTTTAAAGGAAACCCCATCCAGGTAATTCAGCCTTACCACATTCTCCTGCTGCCCCATTACCAGGCATAAAGGCAGCTCGCTATGCAGCAGGCCATCTATATGATTGGCGCCTTCGGCCCCCATATACCGGCCAAAGGTGGTGCGGAACACGGGATCTGTATCATAATAATATTGCTTGCAGCCCGCTATGAACTGGTCTGTAGGCCGGTATACCAGCTTTTTGCTGTAGGCGGTTAAAGCGGCATCCGAAGGCGTATCTGTAAGCACCTGTTCGTAGGGGGATGACAGTAGTACGGAGGCCCACGGTGTATCATGATTGCCAATGGCTGCACCGGCAAAAAATAATCCTTTAGGAGGCTGTGATAACAGCGGCAGCGCTTCACTGATGAGGTTAGTTCCGGATGAAATGCCTACCAGCACATAATTTTCCAGGGTGCTGGCATTAATATAATCTGCCAGCTGACGGGCCATACCGGCAATGCTGTAATCCCGCTCCGGAACGGTGCTGCGCCCCGAACGCCCATGGCCGGGCAGGTCAGGCGCTATAAGGCGGAACTGCTCCTGCAGCAGCTCATCTTTTAATTGCTCGTCCCAGATATCGGATTGCTGCAATCCCCCATGAATAAAAATAATGGCTTTATCAGATTCACCGGTGCTGCGGGTAAAAATGGGCATACCATTTACCGGAATGGTCGTAAAATTTTCCATAATTGAGTTAGTCCCCTACTTCACGGCATTGGATTTAAGGCGCTGCTGTTTTCATATTTTGGTCGTGCCTGATGTGGGATATTTATGCTAAATATAAAAACCCGTCAGCGATCATGCCATTTGTTTAACCAACCATTAACAAAACAGGATTACATGTGTGCACGCATAATTTTTATGCTTACTTTAGCGGCTGCAATCCTCTCTCAGTGTAGTTTTCAAATTACTTAACGTTAAATGCTTAACCTGTATGTACCAGCGGATTTTACCGTTTATACTGTTAGGATTATTATTACCATTACCAGGAAATGGCTGGGGATTTTTTGCGCATCAGCGTATTAACCGGCTGGCGGTATTTTCCCTGCCGCCGGAAATGCTGGTGTTCTATAAACCGCAGCTTGAATTTATAACACAGCATGCTGTAGACCCTGATAAAAGAAGGTATGCGGTAGCTACGGAAGCGCCGCGGCATTATATAGATATTGATCATTACGGACCGCCGCCTTTTGACAGCCTGCCCCATTCCTGGCAGGCCGCCATGGTAAAATATACGGCAGATACGTTACAGCAGCATGGCATACTGCCCTGGCATATTCCCCGTATGGTGGCCCGTTTAACGGATGCTTTCGAAAAAAAGGATGCGGCGCAGATCCTGAAGCTTTCTGCGGAGCTGGGACATTATATTGCTGATGCGCATGTGCCCTTGCATGCCAGCTCCAATCATAATGGGCAATTAACCAACCAGCAGGGCATTCACGGTCTGTGGGAATCCCGCATACCGGAGCTGGTGGCAGATAAGGCTTTTAACTACTGGGCAGGTAAAGCCACTTATATAGCGGATGTACAGGACTTTACGTGGGAGGTTATTATAAGCAGCGCCCTGGCGGCTGATACGGTATTAAGGCTGGAAAAAGAATTAAGCGGGCGGTTTCCGCCGGGGCAGCGTTATGCTTATGAAAAACGGAATGGCGTGCTGGTACGGAATTATTCAAAAGCCTATACCCTGGCCTATCACCAGCTCCTGGGCAATATGGTGGAGCGGCGAATGCGCGGCGCTATGCAGGCAACCGCCAGCTGCTGGTATACGGCCTGGGTAAATGCCGGGCAGCCCTCCCTGCGGGAACTAACCGGCAGATCGTTTACCGCAAGCCAGCTGCAGGAGTTTCAGCAGCTGGACCAGGCCTGGCAAAAAAGACGTTCACTGGGCCGTGGGCATGACGAAGAATGACCGCCTTAGCTGCCCCGCAACAAGCCACGAAACCCCTTGTGGCATTCACTTTCAGCCATTAGCATGCAACTATTTTCAATTTAACTTTTCACGTGTTACTGCATTTAAAATAAAAAACGGTTTTTAAGAAAAGTTAAATTATCTTTGTTGGCACTATCTTTTTAACCTTTATCCTACACCACTTAACGAAACACCTTACTTTTTTTATCCGTTCCTTAGAAAAACCAAATAAAAGTGGAAGAAGCTAATAATTTATTTAATCAGGATCGCAACATGAAGGTGCACAACTTTAACGCCGGGCCTTCTGTATTACCGAACGAGGTATTATACAAAGCCAGCAAAGCGTTGATTGATTTCGAAGGATCGGGCATGTCAATTTTAGAGATAGGTCATAGAACAGAACTGTTCATGAACGTGTTGGATGAGGCTCGCAGCCTGGTAAAGGAGTTAATGCAACTAGAAGATGACTTTGAAGTATTGTATTTACACGGGGGCGCCAGCACACAGTTTATGCAGGTGCCTATGAATCTGTTGGAAAACGGAGAAACGGCTGCATATGTAGACACCGGTGTATGGTCATACAAGGCTATGAAGGAAGCCAAATCTTTTGGATATGTAGATGCCGTGGCCAGCTCACGTGAAAGCAACTATAATCACATTCCCAAGCAATTCATTATTCCGCCACAGGCCAAGTTCCTGCATATTACCACTAACAATACCATTTATGGTACGCAGTGGCAGAAAATGCCGGTAACAGACCTGCCGCTGGTAGCAGATATGAGCTCGGACATCCTGAGCCGTCAGCTGGACTTTAACAAGTTTGCGCTGATCTATGCCGGGGTACAAAAGAATATGGGCGCTGCCGGTACTACCATGGTAGCAGTGCGTAAAAGCGCGCTGGGTAAGGTAACCCGTAAAATACCCACCATACTGGATTACCGCGTGCATATTGAAAACGGATCTATGTACAATACCCCGCCGGTATTTGCGATCTATATTTCCATGCTTACGTTACGCTGGTTAAAAGAGCAGGGCGGTGCAGCTGCCATGGAGCGCCTCAATGAAAAGAAAGCCGGTATGCTGTATAGTGAAATTGATAATAACCCGCTGTTCCGTGGCACGGTAGCCAAAGAAGACCGCAGCCGCATGAACGTGTGCTTTATTATGGATAAGCCGGAGCTGGAAGAAGAATTCCTGAAATTCTGTAAGAAAGAAGATATCGTGGGCATCAAAGGCCACCGCAGCGTAGGCGGTTTCCGCGCATCGCTGTACAATGCCCTGCCCTACGAGAGCGTAGAGGTGATGGTAGAAGCGATGAAATACTTTAGCCTGAAGAAGGCGTAAGGAATGTGTGAATGTGCTGATATGCTAATGTGCTGGTAAGAATGAGATCTGCGCGGATAACTTAGTTATTTGATTAACCGCTATAATGTTTAAAGTCCCGTTTCGTCTGCAGACGAACGGGACTTTTTAATTTAGGGATGTGCTGGGTTATGGATTAGCACATTTGCACATTATTATTATTTTTGCCCCCTCAACAATCACATAATCATGGCAATCATCAGACCGTTCAAAGGATTAAGACCGCAAGCCGCATTGGCTGCCCAGGTGGCCGCACGGCCCTATGATGTGCTTAGCTCAGCAGAAGCTAAAGTGGCCGCAGCCGGCAATCCTTATGCTTATTATCACGTTTCAAAATCTGAAATAGATCTGCCGGACGGTTCGGATATTCACAGCCAGGCCGTATATGAAAAAGCGGCCGAGAACCTGCAAAAGTTCATTAAGGAAGGCACCCTGTTCCAGGATGCCCAGCCCTGTTATTATATCTACAAGCTGGTAATGGATGGCCGTGCGCAGGTAGGCCTGGTATGCGCGTCGTCCATTGCCGATTACAACAACGGCATCATTAAAAAGCATGAATTTACGCGTCCGGAGAAAGAGCTGGATCGTATCAATCATATAAAAACCACCCGTGCGCAAACCGGTAATGTGTTCCTGGCTTATAATGATGTGCCGGAGCTGAATGTGGTAATAGAGCACTGGCAGCACAAAGCACCCACTTACGATTTTACCGCCGATGATGGCATACAGCATACCATTTGGGTAGTGGATGATGCCGCTGTGGTAGAGCAGATCACCAGCCTGTTTGCCGAAAAAGTGCCCTTTACCTACATTGCCGACGGGCACCACCGTGCAGCCTCCGCTTCCCTGGTACAAAAGGAATTTGCCGGTAAGGGACTGGTTAAGTCTGAAGAAGACGCCGCCAACTTTTTCCTGACCACTATTTTCCCCGCCAGCCAGCTGGCCATCCTGGATTATAACCGCCTGGTAAAAGACCTGAACGGCCTTACGGCAGCAGACCTGCTCTCCCGCCTGGATTATGATTTCACGGTTGAGGAAGTAGGCCACCTGCCGCAAAAGCCAGCCATGCTGCATGAATTCAGCATGTACCTGGAAAATAAGTGGTACCGCCTGGTAGCCCGCGAAGGCACCTACACCACTGATCCTATTGGTATACTGGATGTAACCATCCTCCAAAATAATGTGCTGGATAAGCTGCTGGGTATTAAAGACCCGCGCACTGATAAACGCATTGATTTCGTGGGCGGCATCCGCGGACTGGAAGAGCTGGTAAAACGGGTGAACAGCGGCGAAATGAAAGTAGCCTTTGCCCTGTACCCTGTTACCATTCAGCAGCTGTTTGATATTGCGGACAGCGGCAATGTAATGCCTCCAAAATCCACCTGGTTTGAGCCCAAGCTGCGGGATGGGTTGATCACCCAGCTGATCTGATGTACGGATGTGCAAATGATATTAAAAGGTCCCGGAATAGCCCTCCGGGACCTTTTTAATTCCAGACTTTCCGGCACATTAGCATATCAGTACATTAGCACATTCATTTGTACATTTTCTTTACATTTACAACAAAGCAAAGACAGGCATGAACAGGCGATTTTCTTTATTGAAAAAAATACTAATAAGTGGCTTATTGTTATTTACCCAGGTAGCCTGGGCACAGGATGCGAATGAGCTGTTCAGCACCGCCAATAACTTTATACGCAGCGGCGATTATGCCAATGCTATACTGGTTTTAAACCAGGCCTTACAGCTGGAGCCGGATAACACGCAGTTCCGCAAACAGCTGGGCTTTGCCTATTACCTGCGTGGGGAAATGCCTAAAGCGCAAAAGATCATTGACCCTTTGCTGGATAAAAAAGACGCCGATGCGCAGCTGTACCAGATAGCCGGTAACATTTATCAATCCCGCCAGGACTGGAAAGGCGCGCAGCGCTTATATGATAAAGGGATCCGCAAATTCCCGGAAAGCGGGGAGCTGTATAATGATAACGGGCAGCTGCTCATTACCCTTAAAATGTTTGACGGGGCTTTGAACAACTGGCTTAAAGGCATTGAAAAAGATCCCAATTTTCCAGGCAACTATTACAATGCCGCCCGCACCTATTATTACAGCAAGGATCCGGTATGGGCCATCCTGTACGGCGAAATATTTGTGAACCTGGAAAGCTATACAACGCGTACCGCAGAGATTCGCGATATATTAATTGAATCCTATAAAAAGCTATTCAACGATCCGTCTATGCTGAACAGCATTCCGGCAGATATGGAAAGCGGCAAAAAAGGACGACGTGGTAAAAGTGCGGAGCATACCGACTTTGTAAATGTATTCCGGCAGCTGCTGGCCAAGCAAACCGGCGTTATCAGTAACGGTATTGATCCTGAAACGCTTATTATGCTGCGCACCCGTTTCATACTGGACTGGTATAACTTTTATAGCTTCAAATATCCGTTTGCGTTATTTGATATGCAGCGTACCCTGCTGAAAGAAGGTATGTTTGAAGCGTATAACCAATGGATCTTTGGGCCGGTAGCCAGCCAGGCCAGCTATCGCGCCTGGACCAACCTGCACAAAACAGAATATGATAAGTTTATGCAGTACCAGCGCAACCATCCGTTTAAATTACGCCCCGATGAGTATTATAACGATGGCCGGTTTACGCTAAGCAGGTAAAGGGAATGTGTTGATGTGATAAGATGCTAATGTGCCGGTTTTTGTTAGGTGTGGATGGGATAAATATACTGATATGCAGATGAATGGAATGTGCTGATGTGCTGTTATGTTATATGCTTTATATAGTTATGTATTGAAAATTGAGAATGCAAGTGCCGATGAATCCACGTGGTTATTAATTATTCATTGTTAATTATTAATTATTATATGCTTGCAACAAAACACCAAAACACAATTGACAACGCGGTAAAAGCCAATCACGAACGGCGGTTTTACTCGCAGTACCCCGAGCACCCCAAAGCTTACGGTGAAGAAGCCCCTGCCAAAGGCGCTGAAAACTATAAGAAAATGCTGCAGCAGCCTTTTGATCAGCTGCTGCAAACCGGCGCCGGTAGCCGCGTAGGTGAAGAAACCTCTCCTTACACCCTGGAAAAGCTGGGCATCACTTATCCTGCCTTTACCGTAAGCGAGCTGGTAACCAATGCAACAAACGCAGCCAGGCAATGGGCCAATACTTCTGCTACCAACCGGGCCGATATACTGGTAGAGACCCTGGAAAGGATCAAAGATTATTTCTTTGAAATAGCGTATGCTACCATGCATACCACCGGCCAAAGCTATATGATGAGCTTCCAGGCCTCCGGCCCGCATGCCAATGACCGTGCGCTGGAAGCCATTGCCATGGGGTATGAGGAATTACAACGTTTTCCTGCAGAGCAGGTATGGGAAAAACCAATGGGCAAAACCAGCCTGCAGCTGCATAAAACCTTTAAGGCAGTACCTAAAGGTATTGGCCTGGTAATTGGATGCTCTACCTTCCCGGTATGGAACTCACTGCCAGGTATATACGCAGATCTGATCACAGGCAACCCGGTGATCGTAAAGCCGCATCCAAAGGCAGTGCTGCCCATTGCCATTGCCATCAGCGCCATACAAAAGGTATTGCAGGAGAATGGTTTTGATCCGCACCTGTGCCAGCTGGCAGCTGACAGCAGCGAGGAGCCAATTACCAAGGAGCTGTGTGAACACCCGCTTATTACACTGATCGATTATACCGGTGGCACTGCTTTTGGTGATTATGTAGAATCACTAAAAAATAAAACCGTTTTTACAGAAAAGGCCGGCGTTAATTCTGTAATACTGGACAGTGTACAGGATATGGATGCAGTGGCACAAAACCTGGCCTTTGCCGTATGCCTGTATTCCGGGCAGATGTGTACTGCGCCGCAGAACTTTTTTATACCTGAGCAGGGCATCAGCACCGCCAATGGTAATTTAAGCTTTAATGAAGCGGCGCAGAAAATCAAGGATGCTATTGCCGCCCTGGTAAATAATCCTAAAATGGGCGCCGGCACCCTGGGTGCGGTACAAAATGATGTGACATTACGCCGTGCACAGGATGCCGCCACACTGGGCGGTAAAGTGCTGCTGCAGGGGGGCCCCGTAATGAATGAAGAATTCAGCAAAGCGCGGGTATGCTCCCCTACCGTATTGGAAGTAACCAGCGCCGATCAGAATATTTATGAAAGAGAATTATTCGGACCAGTGATCCTGATCATTAAAACAAAAGATACCAGCCATTCCATACAGCTGGCCAAACAGCTGGCCCAGCAACATGGAGCTATTACCTGTGGCGCCTATACGAACGATGCGGTGGTGAAGGAAAAAATTGCAGAGGAAATGAACAGCGTGTTCACACCGGTATCCTTCAACTTTACCGGGTTTATATGGGTGAACCAGCATGCCGCCTTTTCAGATTTTCATGTTACAGGCGGTAACCCGGCAGGCAATGCCAGCTTTACTAACCAGGAGTTTATTTTGAAAAGATTTGTGTGGGTAGGCAACCGGGAAGTAGTGGGCAGTTAATAGTTGGCAGCAGGCAGTTTGCAGTGAGCAGTCATGCTGCAAATACAGCGTAATTCTATGACTGCAAACTGCCCACTGCAAACTAAGAACTAATTTTTACTTGTATGCGATACTTTTTACTGATCATGGGATGTTTGATAGTGGCCTGCCAGCAGGCGCCCAAAGCGGATAAGGCAACGATCTCCGATGCCCAGTCCGTGCAGAAAGGCGAAGGCGCGGCTTACCACTTAAACACCAGCGAAAGCTATGTGCAATGGATAGGTACCAAACCCACCGGCCAGCATACCGGCCGTTTTAAAATAAAGAACGGCACCCTGAATGTTCAGGACAGCGCTATTACCGGCGGCAGGTTTGTGATTGATGTTGCTTCCCTGGAAGATATAGACCTGAAAGCGGATACCTCCATGAAAAATAAGCTGGAGCGCGAGCTGAAGGGCGCCATGTTCTTTGATGTAGCACAATTCCCCGAAGCCGAATTTGCTATTACCGGGGTAAAGCCCTTTGTATCAGATGGTAATGAAGTACTGCTAAAAGATGCTACACATACCATACAGGGCAACCTGACCATTAAGCAGATCAGCAAGAATATTTCTTTTCCCGCCAAAATAGTATTGCAGAAGAATGAGGTTACTGCCACAGCCAACTTTAACCTGGACCGCACGTTATGGGGCATGACCTACCGCGCAGATAAATCTGTGCAGGATAAACTGATCAATTCCCTGGTAAACATCCAGTTCTCCATTAAGGCGGAGCGGTAATAGAATAGGCGGTCAAATTCAAATAAAATTATTTAAATTTAATTGCCTCTATTATCACTAAAACCTGTTCTCATGGAAAATACACAACAACGGGATGAACGGCTCTGGCGCATTGCCAAGGCCCGGACTGCGTTTAAGTCGCACCTGATCACCTACCTGGTAGTGAATGCAGGTTTGTGGGCGCTGTGGCTGATCACAACCGGCGGCAACCAGGGCGGTACTCCCTGGCCAATATGGCCGGCCTTTGGTTGGGGTATTGGCCTGGCTTTTCACTATTTTGGCGCCTATCACAACGATCCCCATGGAAATACTATCCGCGAATATGAAAAATTACAGAACGAACAGCAGAGTCGTGGCCTGTGAAAATGGCAAAAAGCAAATTAAAGCATGATGGATCAACCGAGCCGATTATTTGACGTACTCGCCTGGCAGCTGGAAAAATATCCCAAAGAGGATATGCTGGCAGGCAAAATAGATGGGCAATGGAAGAAGTACAGCACCCGGGAAGTAGCAGATCTGACCATGCAATTCAGCTCCGGCTTGTTGCAGATGGGCATTAGCCGCGGCGATGGCAGCCTGGAAGGTAAAGATAAAATAGCCATTATTTCTGCCAACCGGCCGGAGTGGATGATCACGGACCTGGCCTGCCAGCAAGTGGGCGCCGTACTAACCCCTATCTACCCTACTATCAGCCAGCATGAGCTGGCCTTTGTATTAAATGACGCAGGTGCACGCATCCTGTTCGTCAGCAATGAGGAAATACTGGAAAAGGTGATTGCCATCCGCGACCAGCTGCCTGCGCTGAAAGAGATATTTTCCTATGATAAGATACCCGGCGCCCGCCATTGGACAGAGGTGCCGGCCATGGCCAAACAGGAGGACTATGCCACCATTGAAGCTATTAAGAAAAATACAGACCCGGAAGAGCTGGTGACCATCATCTACACCTCCGGCACCACCGGTACACCCAAAGGTGTAATGCTGACCCACCATAATATTATGAGCAATGTAACGGCCTGTATCCCTTACCTGCCGGTACACAGCAGCGCCCGCGCGCTCAGCTTTCTGCCCCTGAACCATATTTTTGAGCGCATGGTAACCTACGTATACCTCACTGCAGGCGTGCCTATTTATTATGCGGAAAGTATGGATACCATTGCAGACAACCTGCGGGAGGTGAAACCTACCATTTTCACCACCGTACCGCGTTTGCTGGAAAAGGTGTATGAAAAGATCATGGCCAAAGGCCTGGAGCTGAAAGGCATAAAACGCGCGCTGTTCTTCTGGGCTATTGAATTAGGTAAAAAATACGAGATCAATAAGGAACAGGGCTGGTGGTATAACCTGCAGCTTTCTATTGCCAATGCGCTGGTGTTCAAAAAATGGCGGGAAGCCCTGGGCGGTAATATCCAGGCTATTGTGAACGGCGCAGCGGCCTGCCAGGTACGTTTGCTGAAGGTATTCACCGCAGGGCGTATTCCTGTGCTGGAAGGTTACGGGTTAACGGAAACCTCCCCTGTGATCAGTGTGAACCGCGTGGAAGAGCAGGACCGGATGTTTGGCACTGTAGGGCCTATTATCAGCGGTATAACCGTTAAAATTGCGGAGGATGGAGAGATCCTTTGCAAAGGCCCCAATGTTACCTTAGGCTACTATAAACGCCCGGACCTGACAGCAGATGCCATCAAGGACGGCTGGTTCCATACCGGTGATATTGGCGTGATCGTAAATGATAAATTCCTGAAGATCACCGACCGGAAAAAAGAGCTGTTCAAAACCTCCGGCGGCAAATTTGTAGCGCCGCAGCCCATTGAAAATAAGTTCAAAGAATCGCCTTATATAGAGCAGATCATGGTGGTAGGGGCGGATCAGAAATTCACTTCAGCGTTGATCGTACCTTCTTTTACCAATCTTAAAGGCTGGTGCGAGAAACGGGGCATTCCCGTTACCACCCATGAATCACTGGTGAAAAACCCGGAAGTGAAGGAGCTGTTCCAGCAGGCGCTGGAAAAATATAACCAGTTCTTCAGCCATGTGGAGCAGCTGAAGAAATTTGAGCTGATGCCGCAGGAATGGACAGTAGATGGCGGGGAACTGACGCCTACCCTGAAGTTGAAGCGGAAGGTGATATTGGAGAAGTATGGGAAGGTGATTGAGGGGATGTATAATTAGAAATGTGCGGATGGGCGGATGGTTGGGAATGTGCTAATCTGCTGGTATTTGCAGTAACACGGCTGGCGCAAGCGGCATTTGGCAGTACCGTTGTTTGAGAGTTGGATTTTGACACGAAAAAACATACTTTTGCACTCCCTTTTCCTTTTAGCCCTGGCTGAAAGGGGTATTGGGAATGGCCCGGTAGTTCAATGGATAGAATAGAAGTTTCCTAAACTTTAGATACAAGTTCGATTCTTGTCCGGGCTACGAAAGTGAAAAGCCAGCATTTCTGCTGGCTTTTCACTTTCTGTCTGATAAAAGGTGAATTTATATACTCCTAAACACCTAACCTCAGCAGCTTATCAGCATTACCATGAGCAAGCTTTGCTATTTGCTCCTCCGGAAGCTCAATTGCATTCAGAAATTCAATTCCCATTTCATTTGTGCTAAAAGGGTAATCAATAGAAAACATAATATTATCTATTCCGAAGGTATCCAAAGCAATCTTTAATGGCGGCTGGGTAAAGAAGCCGCTGGTAGTAATATGTACTTGTTGATGGAATGTATCGGTAAGCGTACGCTGATTGGCTCCGCCATTCCCGGGTTTGAATGCTCTCTCTGATCTTACCATCATCATCGGCAGCATTTCTCCCATATGGCCAATGATCAGCTTTAGCTTGGGATACATATCAAAGATCCCTGAATAAAGCAAACGCAATACATGCAACGCGGTTTCTGAATGCCATCCCCAGCCGTAGCAGGCCAACGCTTCTGCCATTCCTGAATGATTAGGCAGTCCGCTATAGTAAATATCGGCTACTCCTTTTGGCGGCAGGCCAGGGTGAAGGTAAACAGGCACATCCAACTTTTCCGCACGCATAAGGATCGGTGCAAATTTTGGATGATCCAAAAACTGATCCTGGGTGAGCCCACGGATCATTGCCCCGCGAAAATGGTATTCCTTTACTACACGTTCCAATTCATCAGCCGCAGCAATGGGAGCTGTCATTGGCAAATGAGCAAAAGCAGTGAACCGGTCTTCACGTCCTGCAATGCTTTCCGCAATCAGATCATTATACTGCATGGCAAAGGCCGGACCTTCCTGCTCACTTAACAGGTTAGCACCTGCACTATCTACAGACAGCACCTGCATCGTAATACCATTAACATCCATTGACTGCAGGCGTTCGCCGGTAATATCCGCCAATTTTGGAGCTATCCGCTGCATAGCTGCTGACTGACCAAAACCACCCAAGGCCTCTTTAGGTATTTTATTGGCCATTTCCGGAAAGGAAATATGTTCTTCAAGGGTAACTATCCGCATAACCGTTCTAATGTTAATATTTAAGTACAAAGATACCTGCCGGCTATTGAACGATTATGTACTAACCATGGCAGGTATTGGACTATTCGCGGATCAGCTGCGCTAAGTTATCATCCATAAAAATGGCAAAAAAGTATCTGTATCGGCGAAAATCATGAGAGCTTCCTATGCTAATATCTGATTCTTTCGTAGTCTGTAAAACCAATCCCGAATTTTTGCGGCAACCAACAATTTCACGACGTTAAAACTGCATATAAATGCAATCGTTTGCATTATTACTGGAAATCTGAAATAATACATCACCTGCATTGAATACGCAGTAGTCTTTTCAATATTTAAATCATCCGTTATGATCAACTATTATAAAAAACACATCAATTATCTCCGTATATGCAAACGATTGCATAATTATAGGATACCTCCCGGCTGACATCCTCTCCACACCGAAAAAACTGTTCTTCATCATAAAAATCAAACCCGTTATGATCAATTATTATAAAAAGCATATCAGGCACCTGCTCCTGTGCTTTACATTGTTCCTCGCTTATCTGCCCGGCCTGCATGCACAGGTCCGGACCATCACCGGAACCATTATTAAAGAAAGTGACCATTTACCTTTCCCCGGTGCTACAGTGAGGGTAAAAGGATCGCAACAAGGCACCACCACCGATGGCAATGGCCATTATTCGCTGGCAAACGTACCCGCAAATGCTACCCTCGTTATTACCGCTATCGGCGCTCAAACACAGGAGATCCCTGTGGGGAGCCAGCAAAAGATAGACGTAACGCTGGCAGAAAGCAGCAAGGGATTAAATGAAGTATTGGTAGTTGGCTATGGCACACAAAAAAAGGCCGACCTCACCGGCGCTGTTGCCACCGTGAATGGCACCGAACTTAATAAAAGGATCGCTACCGATCCTACCCAGCTGCTGCAGGGAAAATTACCCGGCCTCTCTATCACACAAGGTTCCGGCGAGGCAGGTAACGAAGGCTCCGTGCTGCGTGTAAGGGGCCTGGGCACCTATAGCTCCGCAGGCAGCAGCCCGCTTATTATTGTGGATGGTTTACCGGGAAGCCTTACTGCGCTGGACCCGCAGAACATTGAATCGGTTACCCTGCTCAAGGATGCAGCTTCCGCTGCCATTTATGGTACCAGGGCCGCTAACGGCGTTATACTGGTTACTACCCGGCAGGGAAAGAACGGGAAGTTCCAGCTATCCTATGACTATAGCATCGGCATCACAAAGCCTACTGCTTTACCGGATAACCTGATCTATAATTCAGCCCAGTACATGCAGCTGTACAACCAGGCGGCGGCCAACTCCGGTTATCCAAACCGGTTTACACCGGAAATGATCGCGGCCTATACCAATCCTTCTGATCCCAAACATTATCCAAATTTCAACTGGCTGGATGCGGTTATGAGAACCGTGCTGGTGCAAACACATCATATCGGTATGACGGGCGGCAACAACGGCACCGTATACAATGTGGGTCTTGGTTACGTAGATCAGCCGGATATTATGATCGGCTTTGCCTACAAGAAATATAACCTGCAGCTGAACCTCAACTCAAAGATCAACAGCTGGGCCACATTCGGATCCAGCGTTACGCTTAACTATGGTAAAAGGACCTACGCCTCCAGGGGCAGCCAGGATATGTTCTTATCCACGCTCTCGCAGTCACCTATGTATGGGCCCCAATTGCCTGATGGCAGCGGGCGCTATGTAAATTCAGTATACCCCAGCGTGCAAACACCCAATAAAAACCCCGTAGCAATAGCAGACAACGCGCTTGTTAACAACAATGATTATTACCTGCAAAGCAACTTTTTCCTGAACATCCAGCTTTTAAAAGGCCTGGAATGGAGAACCAGCGGCGGTCTTAATTTCAGCTATAACAAGACCTATGATTTTAAACCGGTGATCAACCAGTACAACTGGTTTGCCGGCCCTAACGATGCGCCGGAACGTACGTTGGATGTAAACGGACAGGGGCTGATAGTAACAGACACGAATATGATATACCCGGTTGGATACAGCCAGCTTACCTATACGCATTCGATCAACCGTCATAACTTCAAGATCCTGGCAGGTACCCAGGCGGAGTACAATAAATATCAGCGCCTGGCAGGCAACCGTAACACGCCCTTTCCAAGTAATGCCCTGCATGAGCTGAACGCCGGGCCCTCAGGTTCCCAGATCGCTACCGGCACTTCGGCTGAGTGGGCACTGCGCTCTTACTACGGAAGGCTTAATTATGACTATGATGAAAAATACCTGCTGGAAGTGAATGCCCGTTACGACGCCTCTTCCCGGTTCCCGCCCAATAACCGCTGGGGGCTTTTCCCTTCTGTTTCCGCCGGCTGGGTATTAACGCGTGAGCAGTTCATGAAAGACATTTCATGGCTGAATAATCTAAAGCTTCGCGGCTCCTGGGGAAAGCTGGGCAACCAGAACATAGGCAACTATCCTTACCAGGATGTATACACCGGCCAGACCTCATATAACATCAACACAGGCTATGCCTATTCATTTACCGGCAGCTCGCTGAATTCCGGCGTGGCGCAGAACGGGCTGGTGGATCCGAACATAAGATGGGAAACCACCCGCGTTGTTGATCTGGGTGCAGACCTTACCCTGTTCAATAAGCTGAATGTTACGGTTGACTGGTATAATAAATTGACTTACGATATACTGTATACCCCGCTGATACCCGGTTACATGGGGCTTGACGCGCCTACCATCAACCAGGGTAAAATGAAGAACACCGGGCTGGAAGCCGCCATTCAATACACGGATAATATTGGCGACGTGCGGTTTTCTGCCGGCGGCACCTTTCAAACCAACAAGAACACGGTGATCAGGTTCGGCGCACCTGCCATCAACACCAGCAATAATACCATCGTTAAGGAAGGCCAGCCTTACGGCAGCTTTTATATGTATCAATATGACGGCATCTTCCAGTCGGCCGATGAAATTGCCAAATCGCCTGTACAGCAGTACAGCCCGAAACCGGGATATATCAAATACAAAGATGTAACCGGCAATGATACGGTTGATGCAAATGACAGGGTAATTGTGCCGGGTGTTTTTCCAAAATTTGATTACTCCTTTAATGCAAATGTTTCCTGGAAAAATTTTGACCTTAGCATTTTCTTCTACGGCTCTTACGGACAAAAATTATTTGTGAACGGCTGGGGCATTCAGCCGTTTAACCAGGGCTCTCCTCCTTCTACAGACTGGCTGAATGCATGGACGCCGGAAAATCACAGCACTACCATGCCTTTGATCTATATCACTGGTCAGGGTACTGCGAGCCAGAACATCAGCACGGCATCCACCTATTATCTAAGAAGCGCTTCGTTCCTGAGGCTTAAGAACCTGCAGATAGGTTATACATTGCCGCCTGCCATCAGCAAGCGGATAGCCATGAGCAGCCTGCGCATCTTTTTCGCGGGCGACAACCTGCTCACTTTTACCAGCTTCAAAGGGCTGGATCCGGAACGGGTATCCAACAACACAAGGTTTGTAGCGCATCCGCAGAACCAGGTATTTGCATTTGGCGTTAAAGCAGTTTTTTAATACTTAATCGAGAAAGAAATGAAACGCTATATAAGACATATCGTACTCATGTTATCAGTAATGACAATGCTACTTAGCTGTGGCAAGAATTTTCTGAACAGGAACCCGCTGGATCAACAGTCATCCGGCACTTTCTGGAAAACAAAAGCAGATGCCGACCAGGCGCTCACTGCAATTTACAGTTACCTGATACAGGGCTATAACTATACCAATGCAAACAATACCGGGCAGGGATGGGGCGCTGGCACGCCTTACTGGGAAACACTTACTGACAATGCCTATAGCGGCGCTTTTTCCAATGTTGCAATAGGAGCTATAGAATCCACTACCGGTACCATTCAGTCAGACGCTTACAATATGCCGTACAGGGCTATAGAAGCCTGCAATAAATTTCTTGCCAATGTTGTAAATGTGCCAATGGATGCTGCCATTATGAACACCTATATCGCAGAGGTAAGATTTATACGGGGATATTATTACTTTTTGCTTGCGCAGGTTTATGGTGATGTGATGCTGTCCTTTAAACCGTTAGATAAGGATCCCGCAGCCTACCAGCTTGGCAGGGCGCCGAAGGCAGTAGTACTGGATTCTGTATTAAGCGATCTGCAGTATGCTGCTGCCAATCTTCCCAATACTGCTTATAACGGGCATGTGGTAAGAGGCGCTGCGCTGGGTTACCAAACAAAAGTATACCTGGCCATGCACAATTACCAGGCGGCTGCCGTTACGGCCAAAACGATTATGACAGAGGGCAAGTTTAGCCTGTACACCGGCGGTTACCGCAATTTATTCCTGAAGCCCGGGCAGAATAACAATCCTGAAATTATGTTCTCAGGGCGCTACCAGGTTCCAGGCGCTTACAGCCCGGCAGAATACCTGTATACCTACAGCGCCAGCTTTCAGCCGTTAAGCTACCTGGTGAATGATTATGAATGCACGGATGGACAGCCTATTACCACATCGCCCCTGTATGATCCTGCACATCCGTATAACAACCGTGATCCGCGGCTGGCAGCTACCATACTGGTGCCGGGTGTGCTGTACAAGGGAGGGCTTGTTTTTGATCCTGCTGCCATTGGCGCATCATCCGGTTTCCTGAATAAAAAAGGCGTGGATTCTACCCGTGCAACCGTGATAGGTACGCAAAGCGACCAGGATTGGGTATACCTGCGCTATGCAGATGTATTGCTTATGTATGCAGAAGCGCAGAACGAAACAGGCGGTCCGGATGCAACTGTATATGATGCAATAAATGCAATACGAAACCGCCCGGGTGTAAATATGCCTGCACTGCCTGCAGGGCTTTCCCGCGATGCCATGCGCAGCGCCATCCGGCACGAAAGGCGTATTGAGCTTGCACTGGAAGGGCAGCGGTATTTTGACCTGAAGCGCTGGCAGACCGACCGGATCATTCTGCCTACTGTTAAGGATCCCAGCGGAGCAATGAGAACTTTTCCGCTGCGGGATACTTTATGGCCGGTACCACAGTCTGAAATAGATATAGCAGCCAGCTATGGCAATACTGCATTTAAACAAACACCCGGCTGGCAATAGCCATGAAATAGGCTCCTGAGGAACTTAATAAGTCTTTACTTACACAGCTCTCTGAGCGGTTCGAAATATGGGATATTGATCCGGCCAATACATCATCCAGGTTTGATAACTCCTCTATTCCGGGCTACGAAACAAAAAAGCCAGCAGTTTTGCTGACTTTTTTGTTTCTAAATCTCCTCCAACATCTGTTCAATTTTTATTACTTTTCATAAAAAAATGAAAATCCCTTTACCGCTGCTGGTGGTGTTATTGTTTGTGACCGCTACCACGCATGCACAGAAATTTGAACTAAAGATAAACGCCGGCGCCAATCTTACTTTGCTACCTGGTTTTAATAACAAGATCTACACTGCTGAGAACTTTGTTGTACCTGGTTTTATAAATATTAACAACGCCCAGCAGGTATCCATAAATGAATGTACTTCTAAAACCAAACCCGGATTTGGCTTTAATGTTGAGGCGGAGGCAGGCAAAAAATTAAATGATAAGTGGAAGCTTTCTTTTGCATTGGGGCTTATGCAAATGAGATATGATTACGATACGTATATTCCACAATCATTCTATAAGAATGATTTTTATCTGAGTGATCTGTCAGATAAATATGGCGACACAAGACTCACCTACCTTACGGCCCGCCCGGTAAACGTTTCAAGAACATTTAACCGGTTCTCTGTTCAGGGCGGGGCTGTAATCAGTTACCTGATCAATAAGAAGTATACGAATGCAGTTATTCTTTATAATGGTACAGGGGACGCTGCAGGTGGCTTTTTTGAGGAGAAAGGGGATGCACAGAAGTTTCTGTTTGGCGCACACCTGAATGCGCGTTATTCAGTGGCTCATAATTTAGAAGTAATGCTGGGTGGGCAATACTTTTTTAATTCTCTTTATAAAAGTGAGGGTACTTTTAAGCCGTTGCACGATAAAAGCAAGGCTTTGCAGCTTCAGTTAGGATTGAGTTATGATCTGGGGGCGATTTTCAGGGGAGTGTAGGCTTCTTGGGGATGTATGGAGCATCGCTTAAAAACGTTGAGTTATAAACCAAGTAAACTACGTATAAACGGATAGGTGGAAGCCACATAAATTAAAAACAATGAAATCATAAATATTCCCATTAACCATTCAATAGCTACTAAAGCAAATAGCGGATCCCGAAAATTGAAATACGAAAAGCTTGGTTTCGGATTAAAAAAGATGTAAAAACTTTTCCAAAAGCATTTTAGAAAATTCTTTGTATAATCTTGGGGTCTATATGTCCCATTTCTTTGCTTCTTACCTTTACTTATTTTTTCACCGTTTTCTGCATTAACATACTCAATCAAAGGCTTTTGGTAAAAAAGATAATAAAAACAGGCAAAAGCAGTAATGATTAACAAACTACTTACAAGAAAATTATCACCGCCTCTATACCCATTTCCGACTACAAATTCAAGAAAGCACAACTTAAATAATTCAATTATATTGGTTAAACTCACATTGTTTCGAAGATAATCCATTTTAAGGATCAGTAATTGATGTCGGTACTTATTCTCCAGTTCGACAATTAAATCATGGTTTTGGCCATAAGAAATCTTAATGTCATTAATAAGCTTATTATAGAAACTATTTACATTATCCAATAAAGCTTTGTTATGAACAGGAATGGCCGGATTTGTGTTACAATAAACGAAATTCACCTCTTCTATCGAAAACGGGTTAATATTTAAGCTGGCAAGGCTAAAATTAGATGGATTTAGAATAATATCCAAACCAGATGAAAAATGAGAATAATAAAATCCGTTGTCGGTTTTCAGTGAATCTTTAATCAAAGTATTAAAAAGCATTAAGGTGCCGGAAAAAAAAGCATCCCTCAAATCAATGCTATTTACGTACTGGTTATTGAAACTTACCGCATGAAAAAAATTAGCTGAATTAAAAGACATGTTACAGATCGGAAACTTAGCATTGGGAGAGGGATCGATAATAATCTCGGGGAAGTCACCAGCTTGATTATCATTATATTTTAATCGCAACTGATCAGAGAAAAGGCTTGTAATATAAGTTCTTCCTTTAAACGTTACACCAGAAAAATCAAACGAGTAAAAGGGATTGTTATTATAAATGACAGCCTCATCATAAAATATGCAAGTAGAAGTTGCTTTATAAGCAGGCTGTATTTTATTGCCTGTAAAAGGATCACTATAGAATTTGACAAAAACTTTCTCGGCCCAATTACATATCTTATTTCCAATCAACGTTGAGGGCTGATCATTATCAAGAGGGATATGTGTGATCTGGGAAATGTAGTCATTTATAATTCTTGTTTTATTTTTAAATTCTACATTATCAAACACTACCCCATCAGAGTATCTTCCGAAAGTAAAATTGTTCATTAAAATGACATCCTCATTAAAAATGACGTTTCTGAAATATATACTGGTAAATGTGCATAATTTAAACGTAACTCGCTTTTGAAAAACGATTTTCGGAAGACTTACTGTAGTGATATAGCTTAATTTGCTTCCCTGATCTTGCCCAAGGAATTTAATACATTTGATATAAGAGTTTTCGAAATGTAGCGGGTATGGTATAATCCAGTCACTGCCGCTTCTCACAGCAAGAGAATCCAGGTACAATGTATCAATAATTGATGCATTGATAGGAATGCTGTCTTTTATTTGCGAATATAGCTGCCATTCATTCCCATTCTGCCTACTGTATTCCATTAGCATATTTGTGGGATAATGGTGAAACATCAAGGCATTACTATCGATAAAATGATGATCTGCTCCATAGGCATATACAAATCTCTTTTTACCAGAAGGCACGAGCTTATAATAATTAATATTGGAATAAGGATCTATACGGCCTATTATTGTGTTATAATGGTCACATTGATTATTATTGCTTTGCGCACGTAGAGACATGCCAAATAAAATCAGTGCAAACAAGCTTAATGCTCCGCTTTTAAGGCTAAGATATATTCGCATCTTCTAAGGGCATATTTAATACACCTAACAAACAACCGTTTATCAGATATCGTCCTTTGATGTTATCCAACCCAGACTATACTAACGTTCACTTATCCATAGCTACTGCTATACCCCATGTTTCCATAAGAGCTCTTTCAAATTTCTCGACTGAGTTAGTTGTTCTCATTATAGAAAATACTTTACTAATTTTACTTCGCACTGCAGATCGTGCTTCTTTTATAGATTCTATTGGAATACCCTTTAAGACCAACCAAAGCAAAAAGAATCCTCCGGCTGACCTGACCTTGCCTGTTCGAAGTATAGTGTCTAGCTGTTTATTTCTAAAGAATTCCGTTGTTTTACCAGCAGGATTGGAAGTAAGTAATTCAACCTTTTCGATAAAATCTGTTTCAAAATCATTCAGTGCCAATAAAAATTCTTCTTTACATGCTGAATCTTGAAGGATATCCGTGATATATGCCTTATCCTTGATTCTAATACTTACGCAGAAACGAGATGGACAAATAGCAAGAACCTCCTTCACACTATCCAGATCCGGTACACCTGTACCCTTCATGTAATACAAATAGCACAAACAGGTAACAAGTCCCTCATTGAACATTCTGGCATCTTCCTTTCGTAAATACAACCAGTCTTTTGTTTGGCAGAGTTCTCTTATGGAGCTGATAATTTCATTATCTACACAAGCGTTCCAATACTCAAAAGTATTTTCCTTTATGGGGAAGGGCTTATGGTTAAGTCTCTTAAACAGTTCTTCGGGCCTAAAATGTTTATTCTCATTTTCCTTAATTTCTATAATGCTTATTCCAAACTTAAGAATACGCCTTTGATAAACATCCGAAAGTTCGCTGAACTTCTTGTGATCCATTTGAGGCAATAATCCCGACTTTAAGGTCAGAGAGAACTTGTCCTTTTTAGAAGCTTCTATCACACCATTCTCATTTCTGTATTTTTCTCCTAAAAAACCGATGATCGCCAATAGCCGCTGTTGCCCATCAATTACCTCTGCAATCCCATCTTCCCGCAAATAAACGTATATAGGACAAAGCTTAATTCCCAATAGTATGCTTTCAATTAATGAAGAAGCTTTCACAATGCTCATAGCTTCATCGCGCTGATAAGTTGGCCTGAGATTGAATTTTCCTCTTTTCATCTTATCGAGGAGATCTTCAACTGTATTTGAAGTTGGCAATATTTTTGAAAAATGTTCTTTTTCAAGCCCTGGCATAAAACGTTCTCGCATATATTTATTCATCAACTCTTTATGTGCTACAAGAAATTCCTCGTCGCCTTGCAGATAGCTGGCAAAACATATGTCCAATTGAGAGCTAAAAAAAGAAGCCATTAAACCATATCTCTTTTTAATTTGTTGCGCATGATCATTTCTGTCATTAACATAGTCCTGTATATGCTTAGCAATGTGATTAACCATCCTTTCTTTAAAAACAGGAGTATTGAACTCATCATATTTTATCCTTTCCTTTTCACATACCGATAATGCCCAGTATATGCATTCATAGATCAATCCATTTGAGAAAATTTTCTCCTTATCCAATAATGTTTTTATCTCCAGTGGAAAATAAAGCTTCTTCTTAAAGCTTTCAAAGATTAACTGAATATCCTCTTTGTCTCCTTTATTGACTGCTTGGAAAGAAAGAAAGTCATAATATTTGTTTATAATATATTCCCGTGCATTCACAAATCGGTTTATGGGAACATTGTGGAGCACAAGGATTTGCCGGATATGTTGCATCATTGTTTCCAGATTTCTGCTTTTATGATCGAAGATATTCATGACCTGGTCATATAGTTGTGCATCTTGTTTAAAGCATTTTTTAAAATGTATATTGATCTCATCCTGTAAATACTGAGCTTTGAACACTTCTTCTTTTTTCAAGGGTGATATCCCCAGATTATATCTCCTGAACATCTCCCGTTTCATCAATCCTTCCATATACGGATTCATATCTTTTTCACTTTTAGCTTTTATTATTATGAAACGGAGGGTTGTATCCTGTATACGCTCTTTCAACTTTTCGTCAAGTTGTGAGAATTTTTTTCCGGTCAGATTCCATAATTTATCCAGTCCCTGTGGTCTCAACCGGAAATCATCTCTTAGAAATTTATCAATTGCTTCACATCGTTGTTTGCCATCTACTACATCCATTCTTTCCTCTTCTTCTTCCGACCCTAACCCCTTTATATAAACTACCACTGGTGGCACTTCCCCATGCAATATAATCGTCTCTATAAAGTTTGTGGCTTTTACTTCAGGCCAAACAAACTTCCGTTGATGAGGCAGACAATAGTTCAAAAAATCGCCCTGTTTGTTATATAATTGAAACACAGAACGTATAGACATCAGACTGTCTGTTATAACGATATTTTTAAACACTTCACTCATTTCGATCTGTTTCATGATCTTTTATATTAACGTTAAAGTAAAATCAACTATCCTTTTTCCCTTTTTTGCTCAAACCATTAATTTTTCGCATAACTAAAAAATACTGTTTTGCCAGCTGAAACTGCGTCAGATTTAACTCCTCAGAAATCTCGCTGAAACTGTATTTCTTTTCATAATAAAGCTTTAGTATGCGAATCTGTAACATATTCAGATATACTTCGTAATCTGTAACTGACAGTACTGGTCTTTTTCTGGAAGCATCAGCTGCCTTTTTCAGTCGGTCTGTAATGCGCTTTAGCTCTTTAAAAATCCTCTGCATATCCCTTGTTACGTGTTGATGAGACATACCGATAGCATCAGCAATCTTCTTAGGCTTGAAGTCCCGTTTAAGCAATTCGATAATGGTTTTTCTATTCCCACGTAAATAGGGGATAGCCTTTTCTATCAATTGTAGCTGTTCTTCTTTAACCAAGGCTTCTTCGCGTTGTGCCATCTCCTTTTCCGGATCATAAGCAGCTATACTGGTTTCTTCATAAAGATCTAACCCTATAATATTCAGTTCAGATTTACCAGCCTTGCGTTTGAAATAAGCATAACACTTCCATCGCACACACAAACAGGCAAAACGTCGAATATGCAATACACTTTTCATTCTTTCCCGATGAATCCAAGCTTTCATAAAAGCATCTTGAACGATGGAATCAATCTCAAAGTCATTTTTTATTATACTACGGGCATAATTAAATACAAAGTTGTACAGGTGCTTATAAATATGATTAGACCCTCTTTCATTTCCTTCGATGAATAACTGTAAATAATAATTTTCCTCGGGTATTTGAAATCTAAATTGGCGGCTCATTGCATGGATTTTACTGGAAAGAATGGACGCTAAATCCCTGGGGGTTAAGAGATCACCATTCTGTAACCGATCAGTATAAAGACTTAACAGACAAAATAGTTCACCATACTTTTAACGCCTCTTCAATATTAAAAGTGATATGGGATTATTATGACGTTGGGTTACTATTTTTCTCTTCTAAAGTTCTTTTCCTACATTACAATTATGGCTTTCTGAAAAATGAATTTTACCGGAATGCTTCTGATTGTCTTCACAATCCGGTATTTAAAATTGCTTAAAGTCTTTTTACATAAACTGTTTAAGAAGTGATAAATAGCCTTGAGTTGTACGCAACAAGTAAATAATGGCTCAGATGATCATAGTGCTTACTACAGCTAAAATGGAGCATCAGACTCTTCTTACATCTCAGTGTAATACAATCTTATTGTAATTACACCAAACAGGCAATTACAATTTTCTGATTAGCACCAAGAATGAACTGGTTGCCGTTGGCAACAGATATAATACATTCTATTAAAGAACATTCTTTAATAGTATCAGCTTGTGCTGCATTGGGATTATTTTGAAGATAAAATAAGTTGTTCCCGTAGGAACGCAACTAATATAAGCACTCGCTATTTATAATGTTGTGCTTGTCATAGTCATACGGATGGCGAAGGTATAAGTTCAGCATTTAACGTTGGTTAATCATCCGTTAACTTGAAAAAAATTTACAACTAATTTTTGAACAGCTTATCTATTACGATCTAAGATCTCTTAGCATGAGCAAAACGCCTTTTTGATGATCATTTTAAAATTACTCCGCTCACACAGATAAAACTTTAGCTTGAAGTGTCCCGGTTCATGCTTGCTATTTCACTATAATGTTTATTACTTAAACAAATCCTCCATCACTACCTCACCCTGCACAATGTCCCGGTAATAATCATTTTCCTTCACACCGTAAGTTGTGATCATGGTAGGAAAAATTGTATTCCTGGTCTTTGTCTCAGACCTAAACACTGTAATTTTATTCTCCAGTTCCTCCGCATATTTTTTATCGATCACGAATTCCCCATTGGCGAATTTCATTTCACAAAGATTGATCACCTTATCCTGGCGGTCAAGCAGCAGATCAATTTGCGCGCCTTTTTTTGCTTTTGGCGGTATATATCGCCACCCGGAAACCTCAGTCAATACTCCTTCTATACCAAGCGCCTTTTTAATCTGCAGAACATGTTTTTGACAAATCGACTCAAATGCAAACCCGCTCCAAATGGTATACGATGCGGTAGCTGATTGCCGAAGCCAGGTACCTACACCGGTGGCTTTGGCATGCTCAATAAATTTCAGGTAGAATAGAGAATATTCGTCCGAGAGTTTGTAGATGCTTTCCTTTTCAGTTTTCTCAAAAGGGATGTACGGCGTGATAAACCCTGACTCCTCCAACTCCTTTAGAATCTTAGTCGTTGTTCCTCCCGAGCTAAGCCCACATTCTGCAATGATTTCATTTCGAGTCAGCCCTTTCCCTTTTTTGGCAAGCGCCCGGATTATCGCCTCGTGGTTATGGGAGTTGTTGAACAGAGATTGGTAAAGATTTTTAAATTCACCTTTTAACAGACCGTCCTTGGTAAAGCACAGCCGATCAATCACCTGGGCTACACTTTCCCCCTTTTTGATCCCTTTCAGGTAATGCGGTATGCCGCCCATGGCCATATATAGCTGCAGAATCAGGTAATGGCTGAGCCGGATGCCCCGGCTGATTAGGTACTGCTCGGTTTCCGCAAGTGTAAAAGGAAGTAAGCGGATGGTTTGGGTTACCCGATTATGCAGGCCGCCTTTGTTATTGATCACCTGGTCGATCATCCACGATGCCGCAGATCCGCAAATGATTACCTTAAAATGATCATTCCTAGAGGCAGAACTGTTCCACCAGTGTTCGAATGCCTGCAGAAAGCCGGATTTTTGGGTATGAAGCCAGGGAAATTCATCAAAGAACAATACGGCCGATTTGCTTTTGGGCAAGCCATCCAGGTATTGATCCAGCATATGAAATGCTTTTACCCAATTTTCTGGCGTGGCGATAGATACTTTGCTTCTCATCGCAGCTTGCAGGGCCAGGCTAAAATTCTGCAGTTGATCCCTGAAGGATGCTTCGTGAATTCCAGTCACCTCGAAAATGACCTTGTCCTTGCAATAGGTCCGGATAAGAAATGTTTTACCAACTCTCCGCCTACCATATACTGCAATTAGCTCAGCTTCCCCAGAGCTCATCTTTCTAGCCAGTATCTTTTGTTCTTCTATCCGTCCCGTTAGCATAACATATTTTATACTCAGCCAAAACTACATATTTTTTTGTGTTTTGGCTAAATATATTATTTTATACTCGGCCAAAACTATATACTTTTTTTGTGTTAGAGCTAAGTATATTCAGGACAACTGCAAATCTTCAACACCATCAAAGATGGCTTTACTCACCAGTCATCACACCTCCTCCAGCTTAAAAGGCAGCTTACGAATACGCTTCCCCGTAAGATCAAAAATAGCATTACATAATGCCGGCGCAAAAGCAGGTAATCCCGGCTCCCCAACGCCACCCGGCTTTTCATCATTCTCCATAATATGCACTTCTATTTCCGGGATTTCATTAATGCGTGGCATTAAGTAGCTGTTGAAATTTCTTTCAACAACCTTACCTTCTTTAAAATGCGTGGCGTGGTTAATTGCTGCGCCCAACCCCATAATGATACTGCCTTCAATCTGTGCACGGATAATATCGGGGTTTACATACCAGCCACAATCTATCAAAGCAAACACCTTATCAATTTTAATTTTCCCATCCGGCCGGCGGGATACTTTCACTACCTGCCCTACCATGCTGCCAAAACATTCTGTGATGGCTACGCCCCATCCGTCATTTTTACGCCGTGACTCCCAGCTGCTGACCGCTGCCAGCTTATTTACCAAAGCCTGGTAACGGGGAGAGTTAAGATGTGCTTTTCTGAAAGCAAGCGGATCCTGTGAAGCAAGGTGCGCCAGCTCGTCTATAAAACTTTCTGCGGCAAATGCATCAACATTGGCGCCCGGCGCCCGCCACCACATGGTAGGTATAGGAGACTTTGTGGGAAGATTGCCTAAACTATAATGCGGTATTGATTGATAATAGTCACTTGCAAGACCGGCAACACCCCCACTATTGACTGTTACAGGTTGCGGTTCAGCGTCTTTATCTGTTCCTGCACCCATGTATTGTGAAGCAGTAATAATCTGAAATGCAGCTATTTTATTTTGTGCATCCACTCCACCCCTGCACTTGTACAGCGATCCTCCACGGAAAGGCCCCATGCTCATATCATCTTCTCTTGTCCACATTACCTGTACGGGTGCTTTCATTTCTTTTGATATCAGGGCTGCTTCAACCGGGTAATCCAGGAATGCCTTTCTTCCAAAACCGCCACCTAAAAAGGTCATATTCACCTTCACGTTCTCAATGGGAATGTGCATTCTTTCACTCAGATCTGTCTGTATCCAGAGGGCTTCCTGTATAGGCCCCCAGATCTCAATGCTGTTATCTTTTACATCAGCTATGCAGTTGAGCGGCTCCATGCAGCTATGCGATTGATAGGGCATTTCATATTCCGCTGCTGTAATAGCTGAAGCGTTTTTTAATGCCGTTTCAAAAACAGCTGATGGTAAGGGCTTGTGAAGATCTTCCTGCATTCTTGCAACAAGCATTTCGGAATCCAGGTGTTCAAAACCATCATCATTCCATTCAACTTTCAGCAGCTTGCGGGCCTGCATAGCGGCCCATAATGAATTAGCCACTACGGCCACGCCCTCACATAACAGATCAAAAACGGGTCTTTGTACCTTGAATACATGTATTACACCCTTAACGGATCTTGCGGCCGAATCATCGAAGCTTTTTACTTTCCCCCTGAAACGCGGGCTACGCTCTACTACCGCATATAACATGCCCGGCAGCTTTTTATCCAGCCCAAATACCGCAGCGCCGTTAACCTTAACCATGGTATCATTACGGCGCAGGGGCTTGCCGATCACTTTATAATCTTTGCGCTCCTTCAGCTTAACCTGCAACGGCGGCTTTATTTGCGCAGCGTCTTTTACCAGTGCGCCGTAGCCGAGCTTTCGTCCTGTGCTGCGATGTATCACCTCCGCATTTTCTGCATAACATCCGCTTGCCTCAACACCCCATTGTTTTGCAGCCGCTTCAATCAGCATTTCTCGGGCGCTGGCGCCCATGCGTAATAGCTGCTGGTACCAGCCGCGTATAGAAAAACTTCCCTCCTGCGGTTGCGGGCCATATTTTTTGTTGGCAGCAGCGAACCGTATACTTATCTGATCCATGCTAACTTCCAGCTCTTCTGCAATAATCTGGGGAATGGATTGCCAGGTGCCCTGTCCCATTTCTGAACGGTGATTAAAGATGGTTACTTTGCCGGCACTGTCTATTGAGATCCACGACATTAACTCCGTTGCGGCATTGTCCGCATCCGCTGCATGAATAACTTCGCCCACACTTTTCCCCAATGCAGGCCAATAATAGCCGATGGTTAAAGCAATACCGGATAAGCCGGCATTCCGCAGGAAAGTTCTCCGGGAGAGATCCTGTTTATGTTTCATTGCTGGAAGTTTAGTGTATAAGGACAATCAGGCCTTAGCCCTTCTTAAATGTAGCTATTCACCGTTAACGAAACAAACCCGATTGACGAACTGCAGTCCGGAGTATATGAATGCCCGTATAAAAGGGTAAGAGGTAGTTTCTGACAGATGATTTAATTTTGATCTTACCATGAGTATACAATCCTTAAAACTAACAGTTTCCCCTGCGTCAGGTATTGTTTCTGCCAAATATGTTACTCCGGATAAGCCGAAGTGTATTTTTACGCTGGCACATGGAGCTGGGGCGGGCATGGATCATTCTTTTATGGAAACGCTGGCGGATGCGCTTTCAACAGTGGGCATTGCTACCCTGCGGTTTAATTTCCCCTTTGCTGAAGGAAAAAAGGGCCGGCCGGATACTCCCGCGGTTGCCCACGCTACAATAGAAACGGCTATTACAAAGGCGCGTGAATTAGCGCCCCAACTGCCGCTATTTGCTGCCGGCAAATCTTTCGGAGGAAGAATGAGCTCACAATACCTGGCAGCCCATCCGGATAGTCCTGTTAAGGGCATTATTTTCTATGGCTTTCCATTACATCCTTCCGGCAAGCCTTCCACTGAACGCGCCGACCATTTAAAAGCGCTGAAAATACCCATGCTTTTTTTGCAGGGCAGCAAAGATACGCTGGCTACCTGGGAGCTGATTGAAACCGTATGTGCGTCTTTGAAAAAAGCTACCCTGGTAAAGCTGGAAGGCGCAGATCATTCTTTTAAGGCAGGTAAAAAAGATGTGATGTCATTGCTGGCAGATGAAACAAATAAATGGGTAGAGAAAAAACTTAAATAAAAAGAGCCGGTCAATTGCTTGCCGGCTCTCTGGTCTAAAATTATTTTTACCTCCATCCACCTCCCAGATCCCTGTAAATATTAACGACAGCATTCAGCTGCTCTTTTTTAGTTTCAACCAGCTCCAGCTTGGCTTCCAGCGCATCGCGCTGGGTCATCAGCACTTCAAAATAATCTGCCCTGGCAGACTTGAACAGGTCATTGGAAATATCGATAGATCTGGTGAGCGCATCTACCTGCTTTGACTTCAGGTCATAACTGTGACCCAGGTTACTGATGTTGGAAAGCTGGGTGGAAACTTCCAGGTACGCATTTAAAATGGTACGCTCATAGTTATAGATAGCCTGCAGCTGCCGTGCATTGGCGCTGTTAAACTCCGCTTTAATAGCATTCCGGTTAATAAGCGGCGCAACCAGGTCACCGGCCAGGGAATAAAGCAGTGATTCCACCGGGTATTTTACCAGGTAAGAAGGCTTAAACGCTTCCAATCCTACCCCGGCTGAAATACCTAGTGAAGGATAAAATTCAGCCCGTGCTACTTTTACATCCAGCTTGGCAGCGGCCAGGTCAAGCTCTGCCTGTTTAATATCCGGGCGGTTAGCCAGCAGCTGCGAAGGGATGCCCGAATTAACGGCCTGTGGCAGCAAACCTAAGAAGTCGCTTTTATCCCTGGGTATTTCCTGCGGATAGCGGCCTAACAGGAAGTTGATCTTGTTCTCTGTTTCCTTAATGTTTTGCAGAATGTCGAACTCCATGCTCTGGGATTTCAACACTTCCGCCTCAAATTTCTGAACAGCCAGCTCAGTTGCCCTGGCAGCCTCTTTCTGCACTTTTACAATTTCCAGCGCGCTTTTTTGCAGCTCAATGTTCTGTTTTACGATGCCCAGCTGGTTGTCCAGCGCCAGCAGCTCATAATAAGAATTGGCCACTTCAGCCACCAGGTTTGTAAGTGCAAAATTTCTGCCTTCCACTGTTGAGAGATACCTGGTAACCGCAGCTTTCTTTGCGTTGTGCAGCTTTTTCCAGATATCCACCTCCCAGTTCGCATAAGCGCCTATCATATAATTCGGCAGGTTCTCCGGTACTTCCGTCCCTGGCTTTATTTCTGTAGATGCATCGCCTGCACCCTGGCTGGTATACCTGCCCACTTTTTCCAGCTCGGCGCCGGCCCTTAAGCTCACTGTTGGCAGTAATGCTGCGTGCCTTGACCGGATATCATTCCTCGCGATCTCAATTTCCTGCAGGGTGATCTTCATCTCCTGGTTGTTCTTTAGCGCAGTGTCGATCAGGCTTACCAGGGTTTGATCTGTAAAAAAGCTGCGCCATTGAGTGGCTGACATATTGATGGTATCCTGGCTATCGTTATAGGATCCGGGAACCGATCTGTTCTCATTTGACGGCATGATCGCGGGAACCTTGCAGCTTGCTACAGCCAGGCAAATACTCAGCGGCCCAATCCATCGTTGTATCCTTGATTTATACATTGTGATCAATTTCTTCAGTTAATGGATTTTCTTCTTCATCTTTAACAAGCATACGCCTTTCGGCAATTTTGCCGAATATGTAATATAACCCGGGTATAACCAGCACGCCGAAAACTGTTCCGAAAAGCATACCGCCTGCAGCGGCAGTACCAATGGTTCTGTTACCGATCCTGCCAGGGCCGGAGGCAAAAACCAATGGGATCAAACCTGCAATGAATGCGAATGAGGTCATCAGGATGGGGCGGAACCTCACCTTTGAACCTTCCATTGCAGCCTGTAACACGGTGGCGCCTGAACGGTGTTTCTGTACTGCAAACTCCACGATCAATACGGCATTCTTACCTAACAAACCGATCAGCATTACCATGGCTACCTGTGCGTAGATATTGTTTTCCAATCCCGTTACTTTCAGCAGCAGGAATGCGCCAAAGATCCCGGCCGGCAGTGAAAGGATCACCGATAAAGGCAGGATGAAACTTTCGTACTGTGCAGAAAGGATCAGGTATACGAAGCCAAGACAGATCAGGAATATGTAAATAGCCTGGTTACCCTGCGCCACCTCATCTTTTGATATACCTGCCCAGTCAATCCCAAATCCTCTTGGCAAAGTTTTTTGTGCCACTTCGTTAATTACCTTAATCGCTTCACCACTACTATAGCCGGGTGCGGATGAACCGCTTATTTCCGATGCATTGTACATGTTATGCCGGGTGATCTCTGACAAGCCATACACCTTTTCCATTTTCATGAAAGCGGAGAAAGGCACCATTTCATCACGGTCATTCTTCACGTACAGCTTCAGGATATCGTCAGGCAATGCCCTGTATTGCGGCGATGCCTGTACGATCACCTTATACTGGCGGTCATACTTAATAAAGCTGATCTCGTAGTTACTGCCTATTAATGTGGAAAGCGTGTTCATGGCATTGTCAATGGTCACGCCTTTTTGCTGTGCAATGTCATTATCCACCCGCAGCATGTATTGCGGGAAGCTGGCGCTATAAAAGGTAAATACGGATGCCAGCTCAGGACGTTTACTCAATTCCTTTACAAAATCCCGGCTTACGGTTTCCATCTTTTTATAATCGCCTGATCCTGCTTTATCCAGCAAACGCAGTTCAAAACCACCGGCAGCTCCGTAACCCGGTACAGCTGGCGGCTGAAAGAACTCAATGGTGGCGCCGGTAATATCTTTTGATTTCTCTTCCAGCTCAGTTATAATTTCCTGAACGGAATGCTTGCGTTCTTCCCAGCTTTTCAGGTTGATCAGACAGGTTCCCGAGTTGGACCCGGTTCCTTCCGTAAGGATCTCATAACCTGCCAGGGAAGAAACGGATTGTACGCCTTCAATATGCTCCGCAAGCTTTTGCAGCCTTTCCGCCACTTCGTTTGTTCTTTCCAGTGAGGATCCCGGAGGTGTTTGAATAATCGCATAGAACATGCCCTGGTCTTCATTCGGGATAAAGCCCGAAGGCACGCTCTTATTCAGGAAAAAGATGCCGGCGCAAAAAGCGATGAGCACCGCAAAGGTGACCACTCTCCTGCTCACAATTTTTCCCAGCAGCTGCTGGTATTTACCCTGCGTACGGTTAAACGAGTTATTGAATCCATCCAGGAACTTATCTACCACCGTTTTCTTTTTGGGCTTTCCATGATTATTCTTCAGGATCATGGCGCAAAGAGCCGGGGTAAGGGTAAGCGCTACTATACCGGAAAGGATAATGGCGGTTGCCATAGTGATAGAAAATTGCCGGTAGAAAATGCCCACCGGGCCAGACATGAATGCCACCGGGATAAATACCGCTGCCATCAAAAAGGTGATAGCAATAATGGCCCCGCTGATCTCATGCATGGCTTTTTTGGTGGCCTTTAACGGCGAAAGATGCTCTTCCTCCATTTTTGCGTGCACCGCTTCAATTACCACAATGGCATCATCCACCACCACACCAATTGCAAGCACCAATGCAAATAAGGTAATGAGGTTGAGCGTAATGCCGAAGAACTGCATGAACATAAAAGTTCCGATCAGGGATACCGGCACTGCCATGGCGGGGATCAGCGTAGAACGCCAGTCGCCCAGGAACAGGAATACCACCAAACCCACCAGGATAAAAGCTTCTACCAGGGTATGAATTACTTTTTCAATAGAGGCGTCCAGGAATTTGGATACGTCATAGCTGATCTCATAATCCATTCCTTTGGGAAAAGAGCTGGCCTTGATCTCTTTCAGCTTGGCCTTCACATCCTTGATAACCTGGCTGGCATTACTTCCGTACGATTGCTTTAAAACAATTGCGGCTGAAGACCGGCCATTCAGGTTAGAATAAATATCGTACATGGAGCTGCCGAACTCCACGCTCGCCACATCTTTCAGGCGAAGGATCTCACCATCCGGGCTGGATCTTAAGATCACATTTTCGTATCCTTCCTTGGTGCTGAAACGGCCGGGATATTTCAATACATATTCAAAGGTCTGGGATCTTTTACCGGAGCTCTCACCTGTTTTACCGGGAGAGGCTTCCAGGCTTTGCTCGTCCAGCGCTTTCATTACCTCATCGGCCGAGATCTTATAGGCCAGCATACGGTCGGGCTTCAGCCAGATCCTCATGGCATATTCGCGGTTACCGAGAATATCCGCAAAGCCAACACCATCCACCCTTTTCAGCTCTGATAGTATGTTGATGTCGGCGAAGTTGAAAAGGAATTTCTGATCCATGTTAGGATCAGTACTGTAAAGGTTCACGTACATGAGCATGTTAGATTCCTCACGCGTGATCTTTACACCTTCACGTACTACCAGCGGTGGCAGCTTATTCACTACAGATGCCACCCTGTTCTGCACGTTTAACGATGCCTGGTTAGGATCGGTGCCCAGGTTAAATACCACCTGTATGGAGGCCTCCCCATCATTACCTGCATCGGAGGCTATATATTTCATGCCCGGAACGCCGTTGATGGCCCTTTCCAGGGGAATGATCACAGATTTGATCATTAATTCACCGTTCGCCCCGGGATATTCTGCCGTAACATTCACCTTGGGCGGTGATATGGATGGAAATTGTGTAACCGGTAAAGTGGTAATGGCCAGTACCCCCAGGAAAACAATTATAAGCGAAATAACTATCGACAGAACCGGCCGTTGTATAAACTTATTGAACATTGAGCTACGCTATTAGATAATAAACTACTATTCCGCTTTTAACCGCAGGTGGGAAATAACTTCCCCGGGCGCCTGGTATTCAAAGTTGATCTTATCATCATCTTTTACCTTCTGCACACCTTCGAGCAGTATCTTGTCAGTTTCTGAAATGCCGCTTTCAATCACATACAGGTCCGGCATACGGCCGGTGATGGCAATGTTCCTGGATTTTACCACGTTGTTCTTATCTACCACAAAAACATATATCTTATCCTGAATTTCGTAAGTGGCTTTCTGCGGAATCACCAATGCATTCTTCAGCGGCACTGTCATCAGCACCTTACCGGTTTCGCCATGTTTTAACAGCTTGTCAGGGTTCGGGAATTTTGCGCGGAAGGCAATATTCCCGGTCTCATGATCAAACTCGCCTTCAATAGTTTCCACATCTCCTTTATAGGGAAGGGGGGTGTTATTAGCCAGCAACAGGCTTACCTTATTGTTACCCCGGCCTTTGGTATTGGTTTCGTAGTCGAGGTATTCCGGCTCAGATACATTAAAGTAGGCAAACATCTGGCTGTTATCTGAAAGGCTGGTCATTAACTGCCCTTCATCTACCAGGCTTCCCAGCTTCAATGGGATGCGGTCAATAACCCCGTCGAACGGCGCCCGGATCTCAGTAGCTGACACATGGAACCTGGCAAGCGCCATTTCGGCTTTTGCCTGATCCAGCTTAGCCTGGGCCACGGCCTGCTCATTTTTTGAGACTACGTTTTTTTCAGCCAGGACTTTCGTATTCTGCAATTCTATTTCTGCAGCTTTGGCTTCTGCTTCAGCTTTCTGCAAGTCAGCTTCATACATTTTCGGCATGATCCTGAACAACAGCTGGCCGGCTTTTACAAACTGGCCCTCATCAACATAAATGTTTTGCAGGAAGCCCTTTTCCAGCGCACGGATCTCGATGTTCCTCACAGACTTTATCTGCGAAACATATTCCTTGGTAAAGGAGGTATCCACCCTTAAAGGACTGGTAACGATATACTTACTGGCTTCTTCTTTTTCTTCGCTTTTGGCAGATGTACAGCTTGTTTGGTACAGCATGGCAGCTATGCCTGCGAGCATGACAATTTTCTTCATGATTGTAATGTATTGAACGGTTGGCGCTTGAACGTCAGAGATCTCTCCGGGAGTTAGATGGCATCAGTAGCCAGGGCAAGACTAGAATTGTCGTGCAGGGGAAGTAGGTTTATACATCCGCCAGGTATTCATGCTCGCACCATAGGTTGCTAATGCAAAAACTACCTGATCAGATCCGTAAAGTTCTTAGTGTAATATATTTATAGGATAAGTAGCCGTAAAATGGCGGATGTTCTTTAAGATTACTATGGAGATAACCTGAGGTAAATGTATTGGAGAATGCTAAATAGCTATTGGTCAGCAACTTATATTTCCTGGCAAATCCATTGGCGTCTTCTTCATCCTCATCATCGCTGATAAAGCCTTCCTCTTCTTCGTCCAGGCCGGTATCCCTGATCGTAGAGTGATCCAGGTTTCCATTGGCTACTTCTGCCTGCCGCGGTGTTTCAATATGCTGCGCCCGGGAGTAGTTGATCTTGTCGTAATGAGTACCTGTATAAACGTAATCATACCCCCTAAGCAGGAGGAAGCACAGATATACGAAAAATATAAATACTCTCATTTGGGGGCCAAAATTAGTAAAAGTCTCAGAAGGGCTCATTAAAATAAGGTTAAAATTTGGGGTACACTTGCAAATTTGACCTTATATGTACAAATAGCCCTGGATTTTTCACAATAGGTTAACAAATGGGGGGACCCAGAACAATTATTTATTGGAACATTCCAACCGGCCAACCAGGATTTGCCTTTGGGAATGTGACCCGAAAATTTGAAATTATTGGAAGAAGGTATGCAGTTTAAGCTTATTCCACCCCGCCACTCAACAACTCCACCGCCCGGTCCTCACTGCAGTTCTCCGTACCAAAGCGTTTCAGCCATTTTATGCCCGGTACAGCTATCCGCGTATCCGCAGTATGGTCCCATTTGTTTTCAAAACCATGGGCAGCCAATGCTTTAATAATCTCCTCCCCTATAGCAACAACAGCTGCGCTATCTGCTTCAAAAGATCCAAAGGCTAAATACAGCTCATCGCCCTGTATTACCCGTTCCAGGTCCTGGGCATGGTAAAAGCAAAAACCGCGGGTGCTTATACCTTCTGCTTTTAATTCGCTGTAGATATGGCCGCAATCACTTTCACCATCCTGCCGGGTATAACCGGCATTATGCAGGGCAATAATGCCGGAGCTGTTCAGCTGATCAAACACGCGGGCCAGCCGGTCAAAATCAGTTTCCCGCGGCCAGGCAGCCTGCTCTTTTAAGCGGGCGCTATACTGGCGGCTGATCTCTTCTTTCAGCCATGCTTCGTCCAGCACCTCGTCATAGAACAGATCCATGATATTCTCCTGTATCTCCTCATCATCAGAAAACCCGCCTGCTATCATTGAACGCACCTGGTCTGTGATCTCTTCTTTTAACGCATCCATAATCTGCTATTTAGCGAAAGTAAAAATCGCAAATTTCCGGATCAAATTCAAAGAGCGGCAGATCAAGATATTGTTATGTCTGATTAAAAATATTGGATCAGCCTTATGCCGGGTGTTACCTTTTTAAAGAAATCATTAAAATAGAATACCGGCTCCAGCTTTGTTCTGCCTTCAAACAGCGACATGCGTCCAAGGCCTATACGAAAAGTATGCGGCGCCATATAATCACCTTCGCGGTGGATCAGGTAACTCAGCGAAAAGGTAAAGCTGAGCTCAGGTTTTTTACCCGGCTGTCCGTCAGCTCCCTGCCCATAAAACAGGGTAAGAAAATCGTTCCGGTACACCCTGGCTTTGCCATCACTATCCTTGCCAAAGAAAAAATTAGGTTCCCAGTACAGTCCAAATTCACGTCTTATCAATTTATTACGGAAGATGGAGCTCGCTACTACAGCAGTACCTATGCTAAAGGAGGGAGCAAAATAATTTTTATAGTTCTGGATGCCCACCGCTGCATTCAGGTGTAGCTCATCACCCTGCAGCGTTAAATATCCCCGGCTCTGCTTAGCTGAGATCAGATAATCTTTTGTGAGGTGCATCCGTCCATCTTCTCCTCTCGTCCAGTCCTTATCATATTTCGTTCCAAGGCTATGCAGCTTGTCATTCAAACGGCCATCTGCGTAGGCAGCCAGCTCATTCCAGTTATTTACAAAAAAGCTTAGCCGGTAAGGATGCACGCTTTTCCCGTCGCTTTTTACACTTCCCAAAAAATGAATGGTATCCTGCTCCAGCTTTAAAGCAGCCACCTCTCCTTGCTGAATAAGGTAGCTGCTGCTGTTTGACCGGCCCTTGTAAATGCGGATCTTCTTTGCTTTTGCTGCATCTATTACATAGTCGATCCGCTTATAGGACAGCTCATCAGACAATGAATCCTTTAAGGGCGAAAGGTCCTGTATAAAGGTTCTTACCAGGGAATCCAGGTTCCCAATCTGCTCCAGGTCATTAATGCTCACCAGCTCTACCTGCATCTTATTACCCTTATCCAGCTCAATCCAGAAGCGCCGGGTTATTTTATTTGCCGGCAGCTCAAAGGTCTTATCTTCATTGGTTACCGCTTTTTTCTCCTGCGCACATACCACTCCCGTGATGCTGCTAATCAGCATCCATAAACAGGTCATTTTTTTCATTTAGCTAATTTTTTGGAGAGAGATGAATGTTAAGTGTATTATTTGCAATTGTTTGTTCGCCCAAACCGGCCGGACTATTAACTCTTATGGTAAATGGCTTATACTCCGGGTATACTATTTCACTTACTGTTGCCTCACCCAGCTCATTAATATGTACTACCCGCATTTTTTTTGGTGCAGCAGCTGCAGGAACGGCAGCCAGCATAGTATCGGTTATTTGTAAGGTATCCTTTTTAAAAGTGGCAGTAATGTTGGTGGTATTAACCGGATGAATAAGAACCGGCAATACGGCTGCAACCGGTTTGTTTATTTCCTTCACTACACTAACAGGGGCCTCAGTTTTTGAAATCACTAAACTTGCCGGTGTATCCAAATGCTGGTAAGTTACAGCAGGTGAAATGTGTACCCCGGAATGCTTTTGTTTATGTGTCAGCAAGGCAGGTATTAAGCCGGCGGCCAGTACACAAGCTGCTGCCGCCCAATACCACCCGGCTTTGCTTTTACGTTGTTCGGATTGCATGCGGGTATGCAGCCTGTCCCACGCGGCGTTCTTATCCAGGCCCGCTTCACCTGCTGCATGGTCTAAGCCATCCAGCCTGCTTACCCAATCCTTATTGTGTGCTTCGTTTGACATGCGTAATGTTTTTTTGCAGCAACATTTTCTGTAACAATGATCTTGCTTTGCTAAGCTGTGATTTGGAAGTACCTTCTGAAATACCCAGCAGAGATGCTATCTCGCCATGATTCATACCTTCAATAGCGTGCAGGTTAAAAACCGTGCGGTAGCCTGCCGGCAGCTGTACGATCAGGTTAAAAATATCTGTGGCCGATAAGTTATTCAATGCTTCCTCTTCCAGCGGGATGGTTTCTGCTACGGTTTCCGATACAATTACAAAGGCCTGTTTTTTCCGCAGGAACATCAGGCATTCATTGATCATGATGCGCTTCAGCCAGGTGTATAAAGCGGCTTCGCCCTGGTAATTAAAAGCAGGCAGTCCTTTAAAGAATTTGTAAAAGCCATCCAGCAGCAGCTCTTCCGCATCCTCCTGGTTCTTCACATACCGGCGGCAAACCATTAACATTTTACCGGCCAGCTGATCAAAAATGCATTTCTGCGCAGCGGCGCTGCCCTGTTTTGCTTCTTTGATAAGTACCGGTAACTCCATTCCTTTTGGGTAAAGTGGTTATATAAGTATAAATGCAGATTATAAGCAAAGGGTTGCCTGCTCAAAAAAGATCTTTACTAATGGGGTATAATCAGGTAAAAAAGCCCAGCTCAATCACGGTTTCATTGGCTTCCACACAAAACGGCAGCGCTTCCAAACCGGGTACAAAATTAAATACCCGCTCTTCTGTCATGGGTAATAGCATCATTTTTTTGTCCGCAGTAATACGCAGGCTTCCTTCCTGTTTATGAACCTCCACCGCATGCGCTAATTTAATTTCATAGTTTTCTGTAGATGGGGAAATAACCGGCACTATGATCTTCACCGGCCTTTCTTCTTTTGCATCATGCTTAAAATGCAGGGTCACTTTGTCTTTGCTGAACCGGTAGATCACTTCGCAATTCACGGCGCCTGCTGCAGGCTGCTGCTGATCTTTATTTACCAGCTTAGAGCGGGTATGTATAACGATGGCATCCTGCTCCTGTGTGGTTTTCATGCCTGCAGTAAGGTCATGAATGTTCAGGTAGGCACTCTCTCCTTCCTGCAGCTCAATACGCGGTGTTAAAGGCATAGATAAAGGATCTTTATCCACCTGCATATTACCTGCTTCATACAGCTGGTACTCATTCATACTGGCTGTGAAGATCAAGCCGGCTTTTTCATGCCACAGCATGGTAAGCGCGCCACCGGAAGCATGACCGCCCTTAAAATCTTTATAGTTACGGTCGTAGGTAGTAACAGTAGCCCTGAAAACGCCGTGGGAGATGAGCGTGGTTTGTATATCCCTGAAAAACCGGCTGCCATATGCCTGCTCCCGCGGCAGCATTACTTTGGCAAAAGTTGCCGGTGGTGCTGGCACACCATGATCCAGTATAGTTACCAGCGCTTTAAGATGGCAAAATGTGTGATGCAGGCTGGCGCTTACGCCATGGCTCAGGTAATGCGGGCCGCCGTATAAAACGCCATCATGCGTATTGGCTTTTAACAGCTGTGTATTAAGCAATGCTACTTTGTAAAAGGCAGGATTGCGGTTAGCCATCAGCGCATAAGCCGGCTGGCAGCCATCGGAGGTGCGGCTGCCCCAATAGGTCCATTTGTAATTCCGGGTGCCCCAGCTGTTATCCCAGCCACCATCCGGTAACATAAACTGCATGTGTGTTTCCAGCGCACGGCTTACCACATCCAGCACTTCATTATCTTTTGTGAGCAACCCATACAGCACCAGCGAGGGCAGGGATTCTTCTACATTATATCCCAGGTCAACCGACAAACATCCTTTAGCACTGCGCTTATGATAAGGCCCGCCTTCACCGGTCAGGAAACTATCTTCTGCCGTTATAAACCGTAATGCTTTATGCGCCAGCTCGCGGCCACGGCGCTGGAAACGGGGCTCGTCCAGTATTTCACCTAACAGGGATAAGCCATAGGTGGCAGAGATAGGATAATTAATATTGCCGTAATCGATGTTAAAGGTTTTGTAGATGAAATCACCGCTCTTTTTCAAACGGGCGCTGAGCTCATTTTTGAAATTATTATCCAGCAAAGTACCATGCTGCTTTAAGGCTTCGCCCAGGGCGATGGCGCAAAACACGGTAGTACCTTTCCAGGCGCCTTTTACCGGTTCGTTCAACCAGGAGCCATCCTGCTGGCTCACGGTGCTTTCCATCCAGCGGTACAGGAGTATGGCCGCATCTACATAATCGCTGTTATTAGTAACATGGGCCAGGTGCAGGAAGGGATAGATGGTATCGCCCATGCGGCCATGCACCGTATTTTCCGGCGGATAGATGATGGTGCCGTAATTTTTATCGGCCTTGTCTTTTACCTGCATATTCAGCAGCGCGCTGCCCCAGGTATCTGTAAGCTGCCGGCAAAGCACAGAAAGCTCATCTTCATTCACAGAAGAAGGCAGCGCCCAGGCTAAACTATTACCTGCATACAATGCGCCTAATAAACCAGTGCCCTGTTTTAAAAAATGTCTGCGGGATAACAATGTGAAATTTATTTTACTCTACTCCTTTCACGCGCATCTGCAGCGTGTAAATAGCTTCTGATGCGGTGATGAATAATGTTTTCCGGTCTTTGCCGCCAAAACAAACGTTGCCTGTCCAGTGGGTGGGGATGGGAATGTTGCCCAGCTTTTTCCCGGCGCTGTCATAGATGGTTACGCCCTGGCCGGTAATGTATAAATTCCCCTCACTATCCAGCGTCATACCATCAGAGCCCTGAGAAACAAACAGCTGTTTGCCCGTTAAAGAGCCATCCGGGTTAATGTTGTACCTATAGGTTTTGCCTGCTTCAATATCCGCTACGTATAAGTATTTACCGTCCGGCGTACCTACAATACCATTAGGTTTCACAAGGCCATCAGCGGCTACCACAGCGGCTTTCTTTCCTTTAGGCAAATAATATACTTTCTGCTCTTTTATGTCCGGTGTTTTGCGGGTCCAGTAATCACGGGGATAAAAAGGATCGGTGAAATAGATACCGCCTTTGGGATCGATCCACAGATCATTAGGGCCGTTCAACATTTTACCTTCGTAATCGCTTAACAGCACGGTTACTTTTTTAGATGGGCTAATAGACCACAGCTCATCCTTTTCATCGGCACAGGAAATAATGTTTCCTTTTTTATCAAAGTACAATCCATTGGAGCGGCCTGTTTTGTCCATGAACAATGACAGCTTTCCATTTACATCGTACTTCCATATCTTATCATTGGGCTGATCGGTAAAGTAAATGTCGCCCTGTTTATTTACCGCGGGTCCTTCGGTAAACGCAAATTGTTTGGCTACTTCCTTTACAGTGGCGCCGGGTGCCACCACCGGTATCTCCTGGGCTAAAGTGGAACTGCCTGTTGCCAGGCATAATAATAGCAGGGCATAATAACGTGTAAGCATGCCCTAAGTTAGCTAAAAAGTACAAAAATGTTATTTCAGCGGAATGTTGGCCACTTTATAATTCAGGGCATTGGTAGTGCCGCAGGTAATATCAATGGTAACACCGGTAATGGAGCCGGCCAGGTCAGAGGCCAGGAATACGGCGGTATTGGCAATGTGCGCCATGGGGGGCAACTTTTTAAGCATAGTGTCGGCCTGCATTTTCACTAAAAATTCGGGCGCTTCCGGTACGCTGGCAATGGCTTCTGCAAAAACGCGGGAATCCGGAGATCCGCCGGAGCGCATATTCACCACACGTACCCCATGCGGGCCCAGCTCCGATGCCAGGTCGCGGGAAAAACTTTCCATGGCACAACAGGCAGGCCCAAAACCACCTACCAACGGATAACCAATACCGGCGGGTGTGGCCGTAAGGGATAAAATAACGCCGGAACCCTGCGCTATCATGATCCTGCCGGCTGCTGTTGCACTAAGGAACTGGGTGTGCATGGCAATGTTCACCGGCCGTATAAAATCGGTCAGCTCCATTTCTACCAGGGGAATATTCTGTTTAGGCTTTAGGTCAATGGCGTTATAGGAAATATCTACCGTACCTGCTTTTCGCTTTACCTGCTGTAGATGCGTTTCAATAGCTTTTTCGTCCAATGCATCTACCACAGCAGCTTCTGCGCGGCCGCCCGTGGCACGGATCCCGTTTGCCAGCTGCTGCACATTTTCCAGGTGAAGACCGGTGAGGAATACCTGTGCGCCTGCTGCGGCCAGCGCCTTTGCTATTGCGCCACCTAATGAGCCGCCTGCTCCATAGATCACCGCATTCTTGTTTTGCAATAACATGGGGTAGTTTTTTGATGTAAACAAACTTAAGTAAGAATGTGCAGGCGCAGGCGGTGCAATAGCGACAATATAGCGGTCATACTGCGTCAGCCCTGCTATTTACCCAGCGCTTCCCGCACGGCCGGGGCTATTTTTTTTCCAAAGAGCTCAATGGCATGTAATACTTTATCGTGCGTAATATAACCCTTTACCAGCTGCGCCAGGAAACGGGTATTATTGAACAACTGATGCTGGTAGAGCAGCTTATCAATGATCTTCTGTACGCTGCCTACAAACAACGGGCCTTCCGGCATGCGCAGGTATTCAAACTGCTCCCTTGTAAGGGGCTGCCAGCCACGCTCTTTACCCACGCGGTTCATGAGTACCTGGTAAGAGGGGAAGAATTCATCTGCTGCCTGGTCCGAACTATCGGCTACATAAAACTGGGAATTAATAGCCAGCTGCAGCTGTGCAGGATCATGGCCTGCGTTTTGGGCCGACTGCCGGTATAAATTGATCAATTGTACATATTGGCTGGGGCGGCCTCCTAAAATGGCCAGTGTTAAAGGCAAATTGAGCTTGCCTGCCCGTACTGCAGATGCCGGCGTACCACCGATGGCCAGCCAAATAGGTAAAGCTGCCTGGTAGGGTCTTGGATAAACACCGCGGTTGCTCACAGGCGCCCGGAACTTTCCCTTCCAGGTCAGTGTTTCCTGCTGGTTGATCTGCAACAACATGTTCAGCTTTTCCTCAAACAAAGCATCATAATCTGCCAGGTTGTAACCGAACAGGGGATAGGATTCTGTGAAGGAGCCACGGCCGGCCAGGATCTCCACCCGTCCGCCGGAGAGCAGGTCAACGGTGGCAAACTGCTGAAAGGTGCGCACCGGGTCAGCTGAGCTGAGCACAATAACGGAGCTGGTTAAACGAATATTCCTTGTAACGGTGGCAATAGCGCCCAGCACTACTTCCGGGGCCGATATAACAAAATCAGGCCGGTGATGCTCCCCTACTGCAAACACATCCAGCCCAACGGCGTCGGCCAGTTTGGCTTCTTCAATAATTTCCTGCATGCGCAGGTAGGATTGTTCGGCCTTACCTGTTACGCCCTCCGGCTGTACTTCTCCAAATGTGCTGATCCCCAGTTCCATAAAGTAGACGTTTTTTTTATCCGCCTACAATTTAAGGCAATACTGCGAGATACCAGCCAACCGCGACGCAGGGCTGCATCATTACGCCTGTTCCCATTCAGAGTACCGGGTTTCTTCCGGCACATCTGTGCTGCTTTCAAAATTCAGGGTATAGCCATCCGGATCATACAGGTTAATGACCCACATATTATTTCCTACAAACGGCTCTGTAGTGCTGATGCCATTGGCAACAAACTCGTGGTACAGGGCCAGGGCATCTTCACAAATAAAGCAGATGGATACGCCCACACCCAGCTTGCCTTCGGGCGTCCAGGCATCAGGCCCTTCCGTATGGTACTCCTGTAACATGAGCGCAGCGCCTTCCCGCTGTACGCAGCACCATTCTATTTTTCCACGGGGCTCCCACCTGGCAATGATCTCAAAGCCAAGTCCCTCTACATAAAAGCGGATGGAGGCCTCCATATTTGCTACTGCAAAAAAAGGAACGGCCTGCTGAATATTTTTGGGTGGTAGATATTCTTGCATTGTTTAAAACATTTGGGAGTTATGTTGGTTTTATGTTCCAGCTAAACGTTGCATGGCAGGTTTAATCTTTTTAAATGGTTAATAAGGCTGCAGGTCTAAGAACAGGCTAATGGGCTTAACTGAAAATCGTATTACCACTGTTAATTTACTAAATAGGGCGGCCATTTCAATGGCTGCAGCCATAAAAAGGGAACATCATTAAAAAAATTAATATAGGACTGCCTTCACCATTTTATCGTGACCGGGGGGATGCTTATATAAAAAAAAAGCCCCCCGGAGCTATTCCGGGAGGCTTGTAGGTTCCTGCGCCAACAGGTAACTATTGCACTTTAACAAAGCGTTTTGTGATCTTTTGTGTTTTTTGAGTGAACAGCAATGTATACACGCCAGGGGGTAAAGCAGCAATGTTCACCGTACGCGCAGCCGCATTGGTGCGCATTACAATGTTACCGCTGCTGTTCAGGATGTATATGATACCGCCCGACAGATCATATTTGGATTGCAGCTTCAGCTCACTCACCGCCGGGTTGGGGTATACTTCCAGGCTTATAGCCGCCGCGTCTGGCAACAGCTTATTGGGATTACTAATGGACAAGGCCGGCGTGCTGCTGCTACGGGCCAAGGCATTGGCAGACACCTGTTCCAGCTGCCATTGAGCGCTTTGCCAAACAGGATACATCATGCCATGCTGCGCATAACCTTTCAGGTTCTCTATATGAATATAATCGTTTGAGGGGCCTGCATTACGGATCCGTACGTAGCCATCGCCGGTATTTTCCAGGGCCCAGCGGGAGCTAAGCGTACCGGCTGTGCGGGTGGTAACCTCCACATAATCCAGCGTATGCTCAATGTTTATATACTCGCCGGTAGCGCGGTTCTTAATTTCCACATATCCGCCAGTTACATTTTCCAGCGACCACTGGTAGCTGTTGTCAGTAGCTGAAGGGGAAGCGGCATAATTAGCCTGCGCACCGCCATCATTCAGATAAGTGTTTTGCCAGCGGTTCTTAATGCGGTAATATATGGTGCTGCCCTGGGTAACGGTTACCGCGCAGGTAGCTGTTTTCCCCTGGTCGGCCGTAGTAACGGTAATAGTTGCAGTACCTACCGCCACCGCGGTTACCAGCCCGGCTGCATTAACAGTAACAACACTGGTGTTGCTGGAGCTCCAGCTTACATTCGTGTTGGATGCGTTGGCCGGCAGCACACTGGCTACCAGCTGCTGCGTAGCGCCGGTACCAATATTGGCAGTAGTGGGTGATACGCTTACACCTGTTACCGGTACATTCGTAGCATTACAGTTAGTAAGATATACGGTGCCGAATACACGCGGATCCTGGAAGGCCGTGGTGGTAGTGGCAAAGGTTGCCAGCTGCGCATCGCGGGCGCCGCCATTATCATCATTATCCAGCTGCACATCAAGGCCAATAGGTTTGCCCAGGGCCGCGGTGGTGCCAATAGTGCTCCATGGAATGGCCACTTCCACATTGTAGCCGGTGGAGGTTGCATACTGGCTAAAAGTAATACCCGTTGTGCGGGTTACGGAATTACCACCTACATGCAGCGTGTTATCATTGTAGCGGAAGCCCAGCTGAAAATCATTGGCGCCGTCATAAGTGGCTGTTTTGCTGTTATCGCCATCAATGAAAATTTCCACCACATCATCTTCCCACCAGCTGCCACCGGAATCATTGATCTTAGTGGCATCATTTACCTGCACCAGTACATACAGGTTGGTGTTATCGTACATGGCGCGCCACTGCCCGCCGTAGCCGGCCGGTACACCGCCTAATACAACATTGCCAATACTCTTAATGGGTGCAGCAGACCAGGCGCCGTCAATGGTTTGATCAATTACGGGCGCGCTACCTGTAACCCGCGCAATGGTAGGCGCCGTACAGGGTGGCAGGTCATTATCCGTAATGGTGATCACTGCGGCAGTATCATTCCCTAACTGGTAACCAGTACCTGTTTTGAGCGTTAAGCGCAAGGTTTCCGGCCCTTCAAAAATGTTATCATCCACCGGCGTAATGGTAATAGTTTGCGCTAGTGTGGAAGGCGATAAAGTTACGGAGCCTGTTAAAGCCGGACTGGCCGTATAATCGGCAGCCACCGCCGTACCGCTGATCGTATAATTTACCGTTACTGTTTGTGTAATGGCCGATGCGCTTATCCGGAAAGTACCGGTGTTATTCCCTTCACCGGCATCTGCATCGGTAGCGGTAATATTTACAGCAGGCGTTACCATTACCTTACGGGTGGCGGTAAAGTTGCCGCTTTGTGTGGTTACGGTAATGGTGGCTGCGCCTAAACCTACAGCTGTTACCTTGCCATTGGCATCCACCGTTACAGCGGCTGTGTTGGAGGAGGTCCAGCTGAGATTTTTATTGGTAGCATCAACCGGTATAATATCCGCCTTCAGCTGAAAGCTGCTGCCCGTTGCTATGGTGGTATCTGTAGCCGGCGCCAGCACTACGCCGGTTACCGGAATATTCACATCCCGTATAATGAGCTTGAAATTCGTATTGCGGTTCAGGGAAGTGCCGGATTCCGCGTTCCTTACGGTAAGATTGTTGAACACCGCAGAATCTGAATTGGCCTGTGCATAAATACCAAAACCACCGTAAACATCGGAAGGCACGTCGCGCACCACAGGATCCAGGCCGGTACCATCTATCAGCGTGTTGTTGAAAATAAGGTGATGGTAATTATTGCCATACAGCTGCACCGCATCGCGCTGCGAGTTCAGGATAGTGGTGTTATCAAACTGTATGTTAAACACACCGGTTTGCGCATAAAACTCAATGGCGCCTCTTTTCTGGTTCCAGAGATCATTGCTGGTTCCGCAGCCAATGATGGTATTTTCCGCTACCTTAATTACATCGCCGGGATACTTAAAAGTAAAGCCGGCAAAGTCATTGGTGAAACGGATACCGGAGCCGCCTACCCCATCTTTAATAAGGTTGTGGTTAATGTCGTGGCCTGTGCCTCCGAAAATAGCAATGCTGCCGGCCCGCCAGTTATTTTCAATGGTGTTGTTGCGGAAAGTATTGTTTACGCCCATCACGTTGTTAGAGGCATCTGTGGAGGGCCACACCGCCAAACCATCATCACCGTTATTCCGCACGCTGGACTGCTCCACGGTGGAGTTAGAAGTGCCCTGTGAAAAATTCACACCATCCGCATAGTTGTTGCGGATGCGGCATTTGGAGATCATCATATTGGTGGTTACATCTATCGGGTACGGGGGATCGTAACCACCGATCCAGAAACCACATTCAAAATGCTCCACCCAAATATCATGCACATAGGAGCCCGCACCATAGGTGCCCATAAAACCTTTGTACACCTTATACATTTGCCCCAGCGGGTTAGGCTCACCGCCATATACCAGGCGGGCATTGTTGGCCGTGTTCATGGAAAAGTTGGAGATCTCCACATGGCTGGCCCTTGCCAGGATACCGCCTGAAAACTGCACGTTGGTAGAGAAGTAAATATAGGTATGCCAGATGCCCGCGCCCTGGATCTTGATGTTGCTTACATTCAGCAGCAGCTTGTTGCTGAGTATAAAACGGCCGGCAGGGATGTATACATTTTTTCCCTGGCTGGATGCGGCAGCTATACATTGGGTAAAGGCGGCAAAATCATCTGCATTATCTGTACCATTAGCGCCGTAATCCGTTACGGATAAATAGTTGGCCGGTAAGGTCAGCTGCGGGGGTACTGCTTCCAGCTCCACAAAATCTACTCCATAGGTAATACCATCATTATTATCTTTTTTGATGGTCACCTTATCGCCTGCCTGTATGGCTGCATCCAGGCGAAAGTGTACTTCATCAAAACGCATTAGTATTTTAGTGTTTCCGCCGGAGGGTGTTTGCTGCGGATCTGCAGCGGGAAAATACTGGTAGGCCCAATAGGATGACAGGGCAATATCGCGCACCTTTACATCATTTACATACAGGCCCAGTGAGCCTGAAGTGCCGGTGCCGGTGCTGTTATCGGGCATAGTAAAGCGCAGGTTAAAACCCTGTGCCGGTGCGGATAAGGTCCATTCCACATAAGCACCATTGCTACCCAGGCTTACATACTTTTGGTCTGATGCTTCGGCAGCAATATCTGTTTGTATAAACTGGGGAGAGGATTGTAAGCTGGCGCCGCCGCCACGGGTACCGCTTTCAGCTTCATAGCGCTGATAGGGCAACAGGTTAGCGCCACGGGGTAGCCCGTCACTTTGTGCGTATACGGGTAATTGGCTCATGCATACGTACAGGATAAGGGCCAGTACCGCCCGGAATACCCCGGGCGGGCATAGAGTTGTTTTCATAATACGTGGGTTTGGGTTTAAGAATAGTAGTTAAAATTTAATGGGTTATTTACATAGGCTGAATGGCTATTGCAGCCCCTCCTCCGGCTGCCAGCTGAATGGTTAATACAGTATTTGCATCTACAACAGATGTTTTGATCTGATAGGCTTCCGGGTTCTTTTTCCAGTCTGCATCCGGCGCGTCCGCATACACGGTGGCGCGGTATTTTTTGCCTTTATCCAGGAATTGCAATGGTATGGCTGCTTTGCGGCTGTTCTCATCGGTAATGGCGCCTACAAACCAGTTGGGTTTTCCTTTTTCCTTACGGGCAATGGTAATATAGTCGCCCGGTTCTGCGGCTATAATGCGGGTATCATCCCAGTCAACCGGCACGGCTTTTATAAAGTTGAATGCATCTGCATGCGCAGCATAATTTTCCGGCAGGTCGGCCACCATTTGCACCGGGCTGTAAATGGTTACATACAATGCCAGCTGTTTGGCCAGCGTGGTATGCACCTGCCTGTCAGGCACATTAGGCGCGTAGCCTTTTAATTTAAAAATGCCCGGCGTATAATCCATTGGCCCGCCAATTAAACGGGTAAAGGGCAGTATGGTCTCATGCTCCGGCGTATTACCATTGCTGAAGGCATTGTACTCATTGCCCCTGCCTGCTTCACAGGCCAGCCAGTTGGGATAGGTGCGCTGCAAACCGGTTGGGCGGGGCGGCTCATGTGCATCAATCATAATGTGGTACTGCATACCCTTCTGCGCTACGCGCTCATAATGGTTCACCATCCATTGCCCGTCATGATGCTCCCCCCGGGGAATGATCTTACCTACATAACCGGTTTTTACAGCCGGGTAACCATAGGCCTGCATAAAGCGGAAAGCAGTGTCCAGCTGCCTTTCATAATTGGTGGCTGAGCCGGAGGTTTCATTATGCATGATCATTTGCACACCTTTGGAGGCCGCATAATCTTTAATCTCCTTTACATTAAAATCAGGGTAAGGCGTTACAAAATCAAACACATTTTCTTTCCAGTTGCCAAACCAGTCTTCCCAGCCGGTGTTCCAGCCTTCAACTAATACCCCTTTAATATTATTGGCGGCAGCAAAGTCAATGTATTTTTTTACATTGGCCGTGTTTGCGCCATGGCGGCCGTTGGGCACCAGGTCGTCCTTACCTCTTTCAGAGGCTGCATCCGCATAGTTCCAGGTGCTTTTACCGGTTTGCATTTCCCACCACACACCCACAAATTTCATGGGGCGGATCCAGGAAAGGTCTGTGGCGGCAGCTGGCTCATTCAGGTTCAGTATCAGCCTGGAGGCCAGCACATCGGCTGCTTTATCACTTACGATAATAGTGCGCCAGGGTGTTTTACAAGGGGCATGCAGGTAGGCCTTATTACCCACAGCATCCGGTACCAGGCTGGATGTAAGCTGGTGCTCCGCGCCATTTACATGCAGCTGCATCGCGGGATAGTTGACCAATGCGGCTTCATGAATATTCACATACAGGTTATCGGCTGTTTTCATCATCAGCGGTGTTTGCACGGCATAGGGGTCCGGCACGGTGCGCACGGCAATATCTGTGGCGTTTTGCACCTGCTGTGTATTATTCACCTGGCTAAGCTTAGAGGTCGTATAAGCATACTCGTTACTATCATAATCGCCGGGGATCCAGAAGGTGGTAGGGTCGCTGGTAAGATTAAATTCCGTTAGCTCATCCTTCACGATAAAATATTTAAGGCCGGACTGCTGTGGAAATTCATAACGAAAGCCCATTCCATCCTCAAACACACGGAACACAATGTCCAGCAAATAACCCCGCGCCTGCTGCTGTTTTAAATGCACCGTCAGCTGCTCATAATGGTTGCGGATGCTGCTTACCTCTCCCCATACGGGCTGCCAGGTTTCATTTACCGATTTCTTTTCTGTACCCGTGATGGTAAAACCTTTGTAGAATAAGCTATCCTGCTCCAGCACAAAACCCTGCCGGGAGGCGGCTACCACGGGACGGCCACTATACGCCAACGCATACACGGGACGGCCGTCCCTATCTAAAGAGAAGGACAGCCGTACTTTATTCATCTCCACCTGCAAGGTGTTATTTTCCTGTGCCGCGGCACTTTGCAGCATCCATAAACCGGAGAAAATAAAAAACAATCTTTTAAATAACATACATCCGTTTTGATGATTAATTAGTAACCTGCACTTTGCTTCATGCTGCTGTTGGTGTTGATCTCATTGGCTGGAATGGGCCATACATACGATTTGGCATCGCTCCACTTTATGTTGCCACCTGCCATAGAGGTAGCGTAGTAGGCGGCTTCCCCGCTGCCAATACGCCAGCGGCATACATCAAACCACCAATGGCCTTCATCAAACAGCTCTGCCCATCTTTCATAACGCAGGGGGTTATTAGCCAGGTTGGCATCTGCTGCGGAGGTTTTATCAGTAAGGGTTTTATAATCCACAGGAGAGGTTGCGCTTACCGGGTAACCGTAGGCCCTTCTTTTTACTTTGTTAATGTATTCCAGGGCTGTAGCATTATCGCCGGTATTGGCGCTGGCTTCTGCATACAGCAGGTATACATCTGCCAGGCGTAACAGGTAATAGTTAGCGGCATCGGCAGCAGCCTGCCGGTTAAAGATGAGGTTATCGTAGGTTACGAATTTGCGCATGCTCCAGCCATTGTACACGGTCTTAAATTCATCTTTCATGGCTATGTAACGGCATACCGGGCGCCAGGTAGCGCCGTCGTTGCTGGCAGAATCTACCCAGGGCTGCAGCGCTGCTACATACAGGCGCGGGTCTACCGTTTTATTAGTGCGTGCCGCCAGCGATTGCTGTTTATAAACAGGGTCTATTACCTCCTTGGGATTCAGGTAAGTAGCGGGTTTGCCGGCATCAAAAGCGGGATTGCTGACCAGCTTATAGGTACCCTGGTTAAAACCAAAACGCTGCAGGTTCTTTTCATGGAAAAACTCGTTGCAGTAGCCTAAGCCAATACCATTCTTCTCTGTTCCGTCATTTCCCAGTATGCAGGGCGACCATATTAAACCCTGGCTGGTAGTAAGGTTATTATTAAAACTAAAAATGCCATAACCGCCTAAAGAGTTACGGTCCACATTAATTTCAAAAATGGATTCTTCGTTAAACTCATTTGCATCAATACCATTAAAAGCATCTTTGTACTTGCTGTACGGCATTAAGGATTTACCGCTGTTGGTAATTATATCCAGCAATATAGGTTTGGCGGCAGCCCAGTTCTGATTAAACACGTAGGCCTTGCCCAGCAAGGCTTTGGCGGCCCATTCAGTTGCACGGCCGGTATTGGCCCCGGTCCATTGGGCGTCTTTTAATAAAGTGGCTGCCTGCTGCAGCTCAGTAGTAATAAAATCCCATACTTCTTTGGTGCTGTTGCGCGGCACCTGTGTAGCGCTCAGGGAGGAAGCCATGGTAGTGATCAGAGGCACGCCCATTTTATCGGCACCGGCACCGCCGGCGCTGATATAGCTTTCACCGAAAAAACATTCCAGGTAAAAGTAGTAGAGCGCACGCATAAAACGTGCTTCTCCCCGCATCTGGTCTATCTGCGTTTTTTCAGCAAGTGAGGAATATTGCTGCTCATAAAAATCAGCGCGGTCTAAAAAGATGTTGGCATTCTTAATGCCGCGGTACAGCCCTATCCACAGGTCGTTGGCATAGCTGTTGCTGGTGCTCATGTTATTGAGTGTAAGCTCTGTCCAGGAAGCATCGCCAGGGTAAGCCAGGTCCGTAACATGCTCGCTGCCCGCGAAATCCTTACACAGCAAATTAAAGCCATGCAGCTCTGCAGAGCGCAGGTTGGCATAGGCCGGCACCAGCACTGCAAACAGGTTGGGTAGCGTGGTGGGATAGTTTAAGCTGTTATACACATCCGTACGGGCTACCGTATCAGGATCTTTTTTACAACCGGTATAGAATAAGATAGTAAGGAACGTTAACGAAAATATTTTCTTGTACATAATTGTCAGTTTCTGGTGAAGCAAAAGCATTGTTTTAGAAAGCCAGGTCCAGGCCTACAGAATAAATACGGGCATGCGGATATTGCCATACGGCATCAATACCGCGGGCCGTTACTGTGCCTGACAGCTCCGGATCAATGCCGGAATATTTGGTAATGGTGAACAGGTTATTGGCCATTACATAAATGCGGGCAGTTTTTATGCTTACCCTTCTCAGAAGATCATCTGAAAACGTGTAGCCCAGCTGCAGGTTCTTCAGCTTCACATAATTGCCGCTTTCCACATAGTAGCTGCTGGATTTGGAATAGTTGCCATTAGGATCATTATTATCTATCCGCGGCTGATCCGTTACCTGGTTGCTGCCCAGGAAAGAGGCGTTAAATACTTTGGAGGTGGTGTTGCCATCTGCAAAAGGGAAAGAGGCATATGCTTTTACACCATTAAAAATATCCACACCGGCAGCGCCATTGAATAACATGGCCAGGTCAAATCCTTTCCAGTCAAGCCGGATGTTAGCGCCGTAAATGAACTTCGGGTTTGGGTTACCGATCACGGTGCGGTCCTTATCATTGATCACGCCATTACCATCCACGTCTGCAAATATCAGATCACCGGGGCGGGCGCGGTTGCCTTCTTGTTGTGGGTGTTTGCTGATCTCATCTTCCGTTTTATAAATACCTTCTACCTTATAACCGTAGAACTGCCCAAAACCCAGCCCTGCCTTGGTAATGGTAACAGGCTGGTTCACCATAATACCAAAGGAGGCATTACCGTAGTTGTTATTACCATCCAGTATGGGGTTGTTATTAATATTATCCAGGTTCAGCACCTTGTTATTATTAAAGGCGCCGTTAGCGCTTACGCTGTAATGAAAGTCGCCGGCCTTGTCTTTATAGCCTAATACTATTTCCAGGCCGCGGTTACGTACAGATCCAATGTTGGTATAAAACGGCGTGGTAATTCCGGAGCTTAACGGAATGGGCAAACCGTACAGCATGTTCCTGGTGGTTTTGTTATACCACTCAATGGTGAAGAACATTTTACTATCCAGCAGCTCAGCATCCAAACCTATATTGCCTTCGTATACGCTTTCCCATTTCACATTAGGATTGGAGAGGAATGTAGGCGTTACCCCAATAAAGGGCGCACCTCCGGGTGTAAAGTTCTGCGCATTTACCTGGTCGTAGGTGGAAAGGAATTTGTACGCACCAATGTTACTGTTACCCAGCAAACCGTAGCTGCCGCGCAGCTTTAGCTGTGATACCTGCGGCAGTAAAGAACGGAAGAAAGGTTCTTCGCTGATGCGCCAGCCTGCGGAGCCGGAAGGGAAGGTACCATACTGGTTGCCGGTGCCAAATACCGTGAAGTTACCATCACGCCGGATGGTGCCGGATAAATAATACCGGCTGTTGAAATTATAGTTCAGCCGCGCAAAGGTGGATTTTATTAAGCCGTTAGGATCATAACTGCCATTCACCGTTGCCTGTGAAGCAGAGGTTTGTATAAAGCTGAAGGAGTTACCGCCTACGGATGTTTGCGTGGCATACTGTGAGTTGTAGGTAGTTTTGAACTGCTCATACCCGATCACTGCATTCAGTGCATGCTTACCAAAAGCATGGTCAAACGATAAGGTGTAGTTTGACATAATAGTGGGCTGGTTCACATTAAACTTCTGCAGCTGGTTAATGGTGGTAGCTACCTGGCCAAAGTTGTAAGCATCCTGGAAGTAGCTCTGGTTCTCATTATAATAAGTGTAACCAAAAGTAGTTCTGAAAGAGAGGTACAGCGGCAGCTGCACTTCTGCAAACACATTGCCCTGTAAATTGAACTTGTTGTTCAGGATATGCGCGGTTTCTATCTGCCCTACCAGGTTAGGCCCGCCAAAACCAATGGGCGATTTACCCCAGGGGCTTTTAGGATCGCGCGTATCATATACCGGCATAATGGGTATAGAGCGGAAGGGCGGGTTAATGGCAGTTACAATTTCCGGTTTGGTGCTGCGGCTCCATACATATAGCTGCTCGCCCAGCTTCACATATTTACCCAGCTTAAAATCCGTGTTCACACGGGCGCCGGATAAGTAAGAGGAATTGTTACGGTAAATACCGCTTTGACCGTTGTAGAAAGCAGATACATAATAATTTACACCGGGCGTGTTACCGGATACGGAAAGGTTATAGTTCTCCTCTTTTGCATGTCCGTACAGCTCTTTTACCCAATTGGTATTGGGCAGGGTATCCACATTCACGCCGGAGAGGTAATTGGGATCCAGCGTGCGTTTGAGCTTTACAAAATCATTACCGTCAAGTAGGTCAAGCGTCATAGGTGTGGTTACGCCATAACGGGCGGAGAAATTGATGGTAGGCTTAGCCCCCTGCCCTTTTTTGGTGGTGATGATGATAACGCCGCCAGCTGCAGCAGAACCATAAATGGCGGCTGCGCTGGCATCTTTGAGCACATCTACAGAAGCAATGTCCTGCATATTAATATTGTCTCCTGACTGGCGTACACCATCCACGATGTATAAGGGCGGTGCATTGTTCAGTGAGGATACGCCCCGTATAATAATGCTGGCGGTAGCATCCGGTGCGCCGGAGCTTTTAACTACCTCTACGCCTGCCATGCGGCCCTGTAAGGCTTCCTGTACATTGGTTACAGGCAGGCTTTTAATATCTTCTCCCCTGGCAGAGGCGATGGCGCCGGTAAGGTCTGCCCTTTTTTGTGTACCATAGCCTACTACTACCACTGCATTCAGCAGGGTGTTCTGCGGCTGCAGCCGGATGTTTAGCTCTTTGCCGGTAACAGGCACCTCGCGGGTTTCGTACCCTACATAGGAAACAAGCAGGGTGGAAACGCCGGCAGGTACAATGAGGCTGAATTTACCCGCTGCCCCGGTAGAGGTGCCCTGTTTGCCGCCCTTTACGGCAACAGTAGCGCCGGTTAAGCCGGTGCCTGTTTCATCGGTAACCGTTCCGGTAAGCACCGTCTCCTGCGCATAGGTGTGATAGCATTGTAAAAGCATGAGCAAACACAAAAGGAACGTGGATAGCGATCTTGTTTTTGTCATAAACGAACGTTTGGTTGTAATTAGGGATTGATTAAATAGCCGGGATAATTGTCCGTGGTTTTGAACTACAGTTTTTCGGCTGTGGCCTGGATCAGTTTTTACGTGAAATGTTGGTATCAGTTTATTCCGGCATCAAAGAAAGAGTGGTTAGCGGGCGCCGTCAAATTATATGCGGGAAGTATAAGAAATATAAGGGAAATGCAGCGGGCAGCTACTTTTAATAAATTGATATTAAAAGCGTTATAATTATATTAATCAAATTAATATATATTTATTTCAAAGGGGGAAACGGGGTTATTACCGGATGTTTATACTGCTTTTATTTCCATTACCCGCTTCTCAAATTCCTCATTGGGCACAATGGATTTGTTCTTGATCTTGGTTTTATAGGTGGTAATGGTATTTACAGAATACTGGAGAATGTGCGCTATTTTTTCACTGTCATGGATGCCCATGCGGATGAGGGCAAAGATCCGCAGATCGGTATTCAGCAGCTCCCCGTCCTTTAACAAGAACTGATCCTCTTCCCGGAACATACTATTAAACACCGTTACAAAGTTGGGGAACAGCTTTAAAAAGGCATGGTCAAAATTGCTGATCAGCTCTTCCTTTTCTTTACGCAGGTTTATTTTGGCAATGAGGGTTTTAACATCATCCAGCTTACGGTCGGCCACTTTTTGTTCCAGGGACCTTTTTAGCTTTTCTATTTTATCGTAGAACTCCGCGTTAAAGTTAAAGAAGTAGCCTATGTACTTTTCCTTGATCTTATTGGCATCTTCCAGGCGGGCATTTGTTTCCGCCAGTTGCCGGTTAATTTCCAGCTCATTTACATGGGCGCGGGTAATGATCTTTTGTGCGGCTTTCAGCTTTTTTACCTGCTGCCATACAACCACCGCCAGGCCAATGATCAGCAACAGCAGCAGTGTTACCGTGGCGGCGTAAAAAAGCAGCTTTCTTTTCTGGCTTTCTACCATGCTTAGTTTCTGCGCCTCAATAAAAGGCAGTATGGTGCTTACCTGTACCTTGCGCTGCCGGGCGCCGTAAAACTCCGCATCGGCCACAGCCTGGTTAATGCACAGGGAGGCGTTCTTTACATCGCCCTTCTTATATAAGAGGCTGGCCAGGTTAAAGGCGGCCGAAGTTTCCTTGGTAGAGGATTGTATATCTGCAATTACCGCAGTAGCCAGCAGCTGTATGGCTTTATCCGTTTCCCCATTGCGGATGTAAAGGTCACTGAGGGTGGAGGTTGTTACCGCTACCTGGTGCTGTGTAAGCGCAGGATCGTTCAGCAGCTGCGTAAGCATTTCAGAGGCCCGCTCTTTATTACCGGCCTTTAGTTCTTTTAGTCCCCGGTAATAGCTGGCCTGATAAGTATTGGCCGGTAATAGCGCCAGGGCAGAATCCATATACCGGCTACCCTGTACATTATAAATAGGTGTGTGGTACTGGTCATTGTCAAAATCGCCCAGGTCATAATAATAGCGGCCCAGCAATGCGTAGTATTCCGCCTTGCTGCTATCCGGCAGCCATTGGGTATGAATGCCGGCCAAAGAATCATACGCTTCTTTATACATGCCGGATGATAACAGGGAAAATGCCAGCTTTATGCGGGCATACATAATACGCCCGTTATCCTTCAGCAACAAAGCTGTTTCCCCTAATTTACGGGCATAGTGATAAGAGGAATCATATTGGAAAAGGCGGTACTCTTCATACAGCAGTGTATATACATCAAATTGTTTGGAGAAGTCGGCCGGTGTTACCTGTACTAAAATTTTCTTCAGGCTGTCGATCCTGTGCTGGCGCTGCGCGTCATAAACCGGCACATTGTTAATAGCCTTGCTTAATTGCACCAGCTGCTGCGCCTGGCCATCCTGGCCAGATCCATGGTAAGGTATTAATAACAATAAATAAAAGAGGACAGCGGAAAAACAGCGGCAAGTGGAATTGGGCAGCATATCGGTGAATTAATAGCGTATCCCGACAAATATAGGGAAATAAAGAAAGAGGCCGTCTCCTATGCCTGCAAGACAAGGGACGCCTCTTTCTAAAAGTTGATCCTAACAGCGGAATCCTATTTTAACACCTAGAATTGAAAATAGATAAATGCGCTGCTGCTTTCCTGGCTCAGTATCAGCAGAATAAGCATAACTGACCATACGGTACCGGTGATCCACCAGGGCAGCTTATAAGCCGCGTCAATCACTTTGGTATTGCGTAATACCCAGTGCAGTATGAGCATACCGGTAATTACCACCACAATCTTTGCAATGGCCAGGCTGGTAAGCAGGGGCATGGCACCCTGCGCCATACCTGCCATGGCGCCCAGTATTTTACCTGCACCGGCAAAAGTGGTGGCACGGAAAAATACCCAGGTAATATTGATCAGGAAAAAGGTGAGCAATGCGTAAAAAATACCGGGCAATGTTTTGGGTGCGGGCGCCTGCGGGTTGGGTACCAGCGGCTGTGCGGCCAGCCTGCTTTTCTTTTTGTCCTGAAAAAATTTCTCTATCCACAGGTATAGCCCATGCAAACCGCCCCAGGCCACAAAGGTCCAGCTGGCGCCATGCCACAGCCCACCCAGCAACATGGTGATCATGAGGTTAATATAGGTGCGGAACTTTCCTTTGCGGTTGCCGCCTAAAGGAATGTATAAATAATCGCGCAACCAGGCCGAGAGTGTAATGTGCCAGCGCCGCCAGAAATCAGAAAAGCCAATGGCTGCATACGGCGTCTGGAAATTTTGCGGCAGGGTAAAGCCCAGGCTCAAAGCAGCTCCCATAGCGCAAATGGAGTAGCCGGCAAAGTCAAAGAATATTTGCCCGGTAAAAGCCAGTACCCCCATCCAGGCATCCAGGCTGGTAAGCGCTTTAGTGGTGTTGAACACCGCATCGGCCGATGCTGCCAGCATCCCATCTGCCAGCACCACTTTCATAAACAGGCCCAGTGATACCAGGAACATGCCATCCAGCAGCTGCTTACGTGTAGCCGTACGCGGTGTTTCAAACTGCGCTGCCAGCTGTGGCGGGCGTACAATAGGCCCAGCCACCAGGTGCGGAAAAAAGGTTACGAACAGGGAGAAATCAAGCAAGGTAGGAATGGGCTTACTCTCCTTCTTATACATATCTATGGTATAACACAGCGTGGTAAATGTATAGAACGAGATACCTGCCGGCAAAATAATATTGGGTTTGGGCGGATGGTAGCTAAAGCCTACCGCATTTACCAGGCCCACAAAATTTTCCATCAAAAAGCCGCCGTACTTGAAAAAGCATAACATGCCCAGGTTGCCGATGAGGCTTATAACCAGCAGCACGCGCCGCTTGTGAATATTGTTTTGCGTGTATAACGCCTTTCCCACAAAGTAGTCCACTATTGTAGATAGCCACAGCAGCAGGATGAAAGGAGGATTCCAGGCTGCGTAAAAAATGTAGCTGGCAAGCAGCAGGTTAACTTTCTTTGTTTTCCAGCTAAAAGGCAGGTTGTGGAGCACAAGCACAATGGCAAAAAAAGCGATGAACGTGTATGAATTGAAAACCATGACAGGTAATTTGTTGCAGTGATTAGATTAATGTTTTACAAATGATGCCGGCAGCAGCGTAATCAACGCTTTTGTAAAGGCCCGTGCATCCTGGGGTTTAAGGTGCGACCATTCGGGGCATATAAAGTGCCGGGTACTTTCATAATCCATGAAGTGAATACCCTGGCATTGGGTGCTGGCCAGTAAGGCATTCCACAATTTTTCCCGGGGAAAAGCTTTTTGCTCTATATCCCAGAACATACCGGAGGATGGTGTGCGCACAAATACTACCTGGCCGCCGCGCGCTCTTATTTTGTTCACCGCAATGGTTACAGACTTCAGCACATCCGGTACCATGTTGGGCGGCGGGGGTGGCGCCTGTGAGGCCATGCTCAGGAAACCGGCCCATATGCTCTGTACTGCGTGCTGCTGCATCGTATCGCGTACAAAACGGTCGTCCATATAGGTTTGGCGATCGGGACTTACCTTATAAAAGTCAGGCGGAAATGGTATGTTATCCATTGATACTACACCCGGGCGTGGAGGAATAGGCAGCCTGTTTAGCTGCGCATTCAGCGAAAGAAAACGTTTGTCCAGGAACACCAGCTGTGATTCCAGCACATGGTTCAAATAATAACCTGCTTTTTGCGCAGGCGTTTCTGACTTGTAATAGTTCACATCCCCGGCCGGCTCCTTATTATATTCCGGCATGCTGGAAAAGAACAAAGGTTCTGTTACATCTACTACCAGCCTGCCATGAAATTCCGGATCATCGGCCAGGTCCAGCAGCACCGGAACCGGTGAGTTACCTTCAATAGAAAGCTGCACCGCATCCCTGCCGGTCAGCTGTTTCCAGGTGGGGATATCCAGGTCATACTTGATCCTGGAAGAGCCAATAAATACGGTAGCTGCCTGCGGCGACTGGTACACCTGCGCCCTTTGCGCAGACCATTGTGGAGCCGCATCATCATAAGAAAGGGTGAACCCGCTTGCGCGTAAATAGATCTCCCAGCTGCTGATGACAATTACTACCAGGATGACCATGAACAGTGCTGGCCGTGCTAAATTCTTAGTTGTCATTTTTAGGCGTTAACTTTTAAAACAGTTTAATAATGATGAATTTTTGTATCGCACTGTACACGTAAGTAAAATAGAATTGGTTGCCTTTTCTTTTGGAGCCTAACAATAATTACGTAGAAACACGGGGTTACATTCAGGGCAGACAATTAATCTATAATCCTTTACAGTAAAGCATTCCATTCTTTTTATTCATATAGATACCAGCGTCCAGTGCTTTTTGTGCGATCAAATATTGAGCTGCAAATGTACAGGTAGTACTACGTGTAAAACCCCGTAGTAACCCGTATATTTACAGATCAGCATTTATCTGTATGCGCATCCATACTTACACACCGGGCATCCGTTCACAAGCGTTTATTAAGAACTTCCTGGTCGTTGAAAGCGATCATGGAGTGGTGAATAAGGTTGCTATTGCTGATTTATTTTTTTATTTTTAGCAACATGCTCCACACCGTATACACGGTTTAAACTAATTCAGGATGGACCACTCGAGGAGAGATTTTTTAAAAACAGCCGGCTGCCTGACCATTGGATTTTCCTTTACCCAATTACCCTTTGCAGGCGCAGCCCTGCCCTTACAGGAATTACCTGACAGTCTTAAAGAATATTCTAACATAGATGCCTGGCTGGAAGTGCTGGCAGATGGCGGCGTAAATGTATTTACCGGCAAGCTGGAGCTGGGTCAGGGCATACGCACTGCAATAGCGCAGGTAGCGGCAGAGGAGCTGGAGCTGCCTATGAACAAAGTAAGCGTAGCCCTGGCAGAAACAGAAGTTACCCCCAATGAAAATTATACGGCAGGCAGCACCTCTATTGAAAGCAGCGCCATGTCGGTACGGTATGCTGCCGCAGCTGCGCGGGAACGCTTATTAGAGCTGGCAGCCGCGCAATTAAATTTGCCACCGGAGCAGCTGCGCCTCGATAACGGTAAAGCCACTACGAAAAATGGCGATCACAGCCTCACCTTTGCACAGATACTGAATGGCCGTAAGCTGAGCGGTGAAATAAAACCTGGTGTTAAGCTAAAGCCTAAAAGAGATTATACCACCTCCGGCACACCCGTGCACCGGGATGATGTGCCGCAAATGGTTAAAGGCGCACCCATCTATGTGCAGGACCTGCATTTTCCCGGCATGCTGCATGCACGCATTGTGCGGCCCCCGGCGTATGACGCGCAGCTGCAGCATTATAATGAGCAGGCGGTAAAAATAAAAATACCTGGCCTGTTGAAGATAGTGGCCAACGGCAGCTTCCTGGGGGTAATAGCTACCCGCGAGTATGATGCCATACAGGCGCAAAGGTTATTATCGCAGCACGCTGAATGGAGCAAAGGCATACCCTTAGCCGGCAGTCATAATTTAGCGGAACACCTGGCTTCCCTTCCGGTAAAATCTGAAACGGTGCGGGAGAAAGGGCAGGCTTTGGGCACCCCTACCCTGCAGGCCCGTTATTTTAAACCTTATATTATGCACGGCGCTACCGGGCCTTCCTGCGCAGTGGCGTTGTATAATGAGCAGCAACAGCTGCAGGTATGGACGCACAGCCAGGGCGTGTATCCCTTGCGGGAGGCCCTGCAGCAGCTGTTACAGCTACCGGCGGAGCGTATTCATGTAAAAGGTGTTCCCGGCTCGGGCTGTTACGGGCATAACGGGGCCGATGATGTAGCAGCAGAAGCAGCGCTGCTGGCTATGGCACTACTAGGTAAGCCTATACGGCTGCAATGGAGCCGGCAGGATGAACATGGCTGGGAGCCATATGGCAGCGCTATGCTGATGGACCTGGCAGCTACGCTGGATGATAAAGGAAAAATTACGCACTGGCAATATGCGCTGCGCTCCGATACTCATGGCGCCCGCCCCGGCGGCCAGGCAGCCAATTTATTGCCGGGGCGTTACCTGGCCAAACCGTTTAAGCCGGAAGGTGGCGGTTACGCCGGCGGCGCACGCCGTAATTCAGAGCCCTATTATAACATTCCTAACCAGCAGATAACAGCGCATGCTTTTCAGGGGCCGCTGCGCACCTCTTCCCTGCGCAGCCTGGGCGCTTTTGCCAATGTTTTTGCCATTGAATGTTTTATGGATGAGCTGGCAGAAAAAGCGCAGCAGGATGCTTTTACTTTCCGGCTGGCGCACTTAGAAGATGAAAGGGCTATTGCAGTGCTGCAAAAATTAAAGTCCATACTGCCGCCTGCGCCTGCTGCCAGTGGAACGGCAGTGGGCATTGCCTTTGCGCGGTATAAAAATTCCGGCGCCTACTGCGCCGTAGCTGCACAGGTGTACATTAAACCAGACTATAGCATACAGGTGCAAAAAATGTGGGCGGTGATAGATGTCGGTGAGATCATTAACCCCGATGGTGTAAAGAACCAGACAGAAGGCGGCATGGTGCAGGCCTGCAGCTGGACCTTACGCGAGCAGGTTACTTTTGACGAACAGCATGTAACCAGTAAAGACTGGATCTCTTATCCCATTCTTAACTTTAAGCAATCGCCTGCAGTGGAAGTAGCGCTGATACCACGCCCTGACCAGGAGCCATTAGGCGCAGGAGAAGCCGTACAGGGGCCTTCCGGCGCGGCTATTGCCAACGCTGTATACCGTGCCAGCGGCAAGCGCATACGGCACCTGCCTATATTACCGGAGAAGCTGAAGGATTAACGCCAACGGTTATACGGCCACTGCTTCCTTGTTATATTTATTGCGGTATTCCATAGGAGAAAGACCGGTAACCTTACGGAAAATTGTACGGAAAGCCTTTACATCTGCATATCCCACGTCATACATCACTTCATTAATATTTTTACGGCTGGTTTCAAAGCTCTTCTTTGCCGCTTCTATTTTTACCCGTTGTATGTATTCTGAAACAGTGTTGCTGGTGGCTTTCTTAAAGCGGCGTTCCAGGCTGCGGCGGCCCATAGCAAAGGCGCTGGCCAGCTGATCTACCGTGATCTTTTCCTGGAAATTCTTTTCTATAAATTCCTGCGCGCTTTTCACCGCTTCATCTTCATGGGTCTTTTGGCCCTGGAAAATAATAAAGGGCGATTGGCTGTGCCGGTCTATATCAATCATAAATGCTTTGGAGATAAAGATGGCGGTATCACGGTCCGTATATTTTTCGACCATATACACTAACAGGTTCAGGTAAGAGTAAGCGCCACCGCTGGTATAAATGCCATCTTCTTCTGTAATGATCTTGTTATCCACCAGGTCTACATCCGGGAACATCTGGCGGAACTCATTGGCAAAACGCCAGTGTGTGGCACAGCGTTTCCCCCTCATTAATCCGGTAGCGGCCAGGAAAAAAGAGCCGATACAAAATGCGGCAATCTCCGCCCCGCCCCTGTATTGCTCAATGATCCAGGGAATTAATTCCTTGTTTTGCTCCAGGCCTATTTTCTGATCGCCGTGCAGGGCGGGTATAATGATCAGGTCTGTTTTAGGAACCTCTGATATCAGCAGATCGGGGTTTACGGTGTAGGTACCGTTGCGTTGTGAAGTATCTTTTTCAAGGCCTACCAGCTGTATGTTAAATACAGGATCTTCTCCCCTGTATTCCTGGAAATTGTTCACTTCCGACAGCACCTGGTGGGTACCTTCAATGTTGCTTAAGCTGGTATGTCCGCGTGGAACAAGGATGGATACATGTTTCATAACTAACAGTAATAAAGTTGTAAGTGGTTTAGGCTTCTAATACAATGGCTTCCCTGTTATATTTATTCCGGTACTCAATAGGCGTTAATCCTGTAAATTTCCGGAAGATGGTCCTGAATGCTTTTACATCGGCATAACCTACGTCGTACATTACCTCATTGATGTTCTTGCGGCTGGTCTCAAAGCTTTTCTTGGCAGCTTCTACCTTTACCCGCTGCATATATTCTACTACAGTATTGGCTGTGGCCTTTTTGAACCGGCGTTCAAAGTTCCTTCGTCCAAGATATAACATAGCCGCTAATTCATCGACAGTAATTTTATCTTGAAAATTTTGTTCTATAAATTCCTGCGCTTTTTTGATCAACTCATCCTCATGTTCCTTCTGCCCTTTAAAAATTATAAAGGGCGACTGGCTTTGCCGTTCAATGTCTATCTGGAATGCCTTGGAGCAGAATACCGCTACATCGCGGCCGGCATATTTCCCAATAAGGTGTAAGATCAGGTTCAGGTAAGAAAAGGCGCCACCGCTGGTGTACAGGCCGTTTTCGTCGGTAATGATCTTATCTTCCACCAGGTTTACTCCCGGGAACATTTGCCGGAAAGCATTGGCGGCCATCCAGTGCGTTGCGCAGGCCTTGCCCTGCAGCAAACCGGTGGAGGCCAGCAGAAAAGCTCCTACACAAAGGCTGGCCACTTCGGCCCCGCGTTTATATTGCTGCACGATCCAGGGTATAAATGCTTTATTATTTTCCAGGTTCTTTTGCATGTCGCCATCCAGCGCGGGAATGATCACCAGGTCCGTATTGCCAACCTCTGATATAGGCGTGGCGCTTACCTGGTAAATGCCATTATACACGGGGGGTATGGCGCCCTGCGATACCAGCTGCACTTTAAACAGTGAAGCGTTTCCCATGCTTTCTAAGAAGGCATTTACTTCAGTAAATACCTGGCGCGGACCTTCGATGCTGCCTAATATTGCCCCTTCGGGAACAAGAATGGATATGTGTTTCATGCTATAAAATTAGACAGGCGCGCTGTCACAATCCGCCCGCATACGTGGCGTTTTTAGCCCCTGTTGGGATGGGCACTTGTCCTAAACAGGTATGTTAGTGGGGTAACTAACTACCTGCAATGCAGATATCGGATTGAAATTTAATGAATTGGGCAGGGGTAAGGTCCAGGAAATGTTTGAAGTCGTGTATCAGGTGGCTTTGGTCATAATACCCGCATTGGTAAATGACCTCAAACCAATCTACAGCGCCCCTGCTTTCAAAGAGCTGCAGCGCCAATGCAGCGGCTTGCTGAAAACGTTGGTACCGGCTCATTTCCTTAGCACTGAAGCCTAAGTACTTCTTATAGTTCAGCTGTATGTTGCGCTCAGTTTGTCCTTTTTTACCGGCAATGGTTTTTACCGGGCTCAATACATCGGTGGAGCTGTTGTTATCAATGAGCGCTTCGGAAGCAGCTTCCCGCTGGCGCAAATACACCCCGGCAAAGTCCAGCACCTTTTCTACCCGCTGCTCCATTTGCGGCAGCACTTTTAATGCTTCCCATAGCCCGGAGAAACAGTGTTTCCGCTGCAGTAATGCATCCGGGTGCTGCAAATGATCGTGATAGGGCTGTAAGGCCGTACCGAAAAAACGGTAGAATGCATCCCATTTAAAATTAGCTACCAGCATTTCACCGCCGGGCGGCAGCTCATATTCAAACGCTTTTTTCAATGGGCCTAATACTACGGTTTTATTCAGTGTTAGCACCTTATCATCCCCATCCGGGTATAACAGGATGGGAGCTCCGAAATTAAATACCAGGATGGTCTGGAAAGTGGGCAGCAGCTTTTTTCGCAGGGATACCTGCTGCTTATTCAGCGCATAATAAAAAGGAGCAAATACCTCGTCCCATTCCGGGGGTACCGGTATCCGCTCACTGATATAACCATTTGCTGAAGCTGCATTTTCCATTAACCGCTAAAATACGCATATTATGCTTTAGTGATCGGAGAGTATTACGGCCGGTCTTGCCTGCTTACGCTGGCTCGCAAATAATAATAAGGGCAGCGCTACCAGGAAAACAGCGCCTACTATAAGGTAGGCATCACAAAAGCTTAACAGGCTCGACTGCTTTACCACCACGGCATTCAGCATACCCAGGCCCTGCTGCTGCGCATCTGCAGCAGTAGCTCCTTTGCTCATAAAATAGTGTGTGTAACCGGAAAGGCGTTGTACGGCTGCAGGATTGTATGCGGTGATATTGGATACCAGGTCGGCCCGGTGCACGGCATTGCGCTGGGTTAAATAGGTATTCACCAGCGCCAGCCCAAAAGAGCCGCCCAGCTGCCGCATCATGTTATTTAACGCAGCGCCCTGCGGCATATCTTTCGGCTGCAGTGAAGAAACTGCCAGCATGGTTAAGGGTACGGTTACAATGGCCAGGCCCAGCGCCCGCCAGATCAGCGCTGTACTTACATCAAAACCGCTTGCATCCAGGTCCAGCCGCGACATTTTCCAGCTAAACCAGCCAAAGAAAATAATGCCTGTACCGATCAGGTACATGGGCGACAGGCCACGCTGCAGCAGCCGCGAGGAAATAATTAACCCTCCTATAGCCATACAGGCGCCGGGCAATAATAGCAGCCCGGTTTGGGAAGGTGTAAAACCTAACAGGCGCTGCGCAAATACCGGCGTTAAAAAAACGGAGCTGAACATGCCTATGCCCGAAATAAAGGTGAGCACCGCTGCTATGCTCAGGTTACGGCTTTTAAGAACACGCAGGTTCACCACAGGCTGCTTGGTCTTTAGCTCCCACCATACAAACAGGCACAATCCTACTATAGCCGTTACCGTTAGCCATACAATGTAACGGGTTTCAAACCAATCCTCTGTTTCTCCCCTTTCCAATACTGTTTGTAAAGCGCTTACACCAACAGCCAGCAGGAAAATGCCCAGCCAGTCTATTTTACCGCCGGGTTGCTTAACAGCCGGCTCACCCAGCAATATGGAACATAATGAGGCTACCAGAATACCAATGGGCACATTAATATAAAAGATCCAGGGCCAGGAATAATACTCTGTAATGTAACCACCCAATGTAGGGCCAATGGTAGGGCCAATGAATACGCCAATACCAAATAAGGCGCTGGCCACACTTTGCTTTTCTTTAGGGAACAGCTCAAATACAATGGCCTGCGATACGGATAGCAGCGCGCCGCCACCCATGCCCTGCAAAAAACGGAATGCCACCAGCATCCAGATATTGGTGGCCTGCCCGCACATGAAAGAAAAGAAGGTAAAGGCAATTACCGAACCAATGTAGTAATTACGCCGGCCCAGCAAGGTGCTGAGAAAAGTGGTAATGGGAATAATGATCACATTGGCAATGGCGTAGGATGTTACCACCCAGGAAGTATCTTCCAGTGTAGCGCCCAGGTTACCGCTCATATGTGATAAGGCCACGTTTACAATAGAGGTATCTATGAGCTCCATCATAGCGGCGGTGATAACCGTTATGAGCAGGATGGTTCTTTTCATATTTTATACCGATCGGTATATTTTATAGTAAAAAAATATTATCCGAGTTCGTTGATCAGTTTTTCAACTGACTGCATAATGGCATTGCGGTAATTCATTTTGCCGGTAACCTTGGCGATCATAACAGCACCTTCCAGCATGGCAATAATGGTAAGCGCTATTTGTTCCGGATCTGCTGTGGTGCTGAACTCCTTGTTATCTATCCCTTTTTTAATGAGCGCTGCTATGCGGCTTTTCCAGTGGGTAATGGCTGTGCTTACTTTTTCCTTTAAGGCGGGGTGCGTATCATCTGCTTCTATAGCGGTGTTCAGCAGGGGGCAGCCGCCATCGGGAAAGGGGTATTTCAGAAAATCCTTGTACACATGCACATATACCATCAGCTGGTCTTTCACCTTTTCATGCCTGCTCATCTCCCCACGAATGATCTGCTCAACCTGGGCGCGGTTATGCTCAAACGCGGCCAGCGCTACTTCATCTTTATTATCAAAGTTGCCGTAAATACTGCCTTTTGTTAAACCGGTGGCTTCCGTGATATCTGTTAACGAGGTACCGGCGTAACCCTTCCTGTTGAAGATGGGCGCCGTTTTCTCAATAATAAAAGCCCTGGTTTTTTCTGCTTTGGACATAACAACTTTCCTTTGGCAGTACAAATTTATACCGAACGGTATTATTTTCAAAATATATTTTTCAGCCTTTCACCTTTACGTAGTCGTAATGCTTTTTTATATGCTCGTTCAGATATTTGCCTTTGGAGCCGGAGGTACGCATGGCCTCATATTCTTCCGGCGGCACGCCCAGGTAATCGTACACCATCCCGGATACAAATACTACCCGCAGGGTGGCTTTATCAGCATTGTATTTCATGGTGGCAACAACGGTGGATGGCATACGCAACAGGATTGGTACGTGGTAATACCATCAAAAATGAGGCCTTGCTGTTAGGCGGGCTAAGCGAAACACCAGGCTTTGGCAACTGTTGCCGCCTGCAGTTTTATTTGCAGCACTAAATTTATTGAAGATTCCTGCAGAGGCTGCAAACCTATCAGGAGGGATAATAGTGGGAATAATGTTTATGAAAGCCGGGGGATTAACATCACTAAAATAAATGGTAAATGCTGGCCGCTGTAGCAACGGCCAGCATTCCAACATGAACACCAGGTAAAGACTTCCTGAACGGGGTTAAACGACTACTCTTCTTCGTCCTCATCATCTTCCTCGGCATCTTCATCCAGCCACTCCATGTAAGAATAATACCAATCCTCCAGCTGCTCCAGCAACTCCTGCTTTTTTTCCGGCTCATTATGGAAGAACTCATCCACATTATCCAGTTCTTCAACAATGTCAATGTAAGCGGTTTCTTCATCTTCCTCCACGCGTTTGGCAAAGAACCTTGGCTTTTCTGTGTGAAAGATGTATTCGTTGTCTGGATCTGTAATAGGATCGTCGGCGATCATAAACTTGGGTAACTGTGCCATCATTTTTTATTTAGTACTCAAAAGTACTCGATTATTGGATTACCAACAATGCAATTCTGTGCCGTTTTTTATGTATCAGTTACCCGGGTTATATACATGTACCGGCGTGCTTTACAGTAAGCGCCGGGGCATGTTACGCCTTTGTTACCGTTATTGCTGTTTGGCTACCATACCCTGGTCCGGTACCCACTTATCATACTCCATATAGGCGGCTACTTTTTTAGCCATTTCATCACCGCGCAGCTTAGCTACCAGGTGTAAAGCGCCGTCAATACCGGCGGAGATGCCAGCGGTGGTGATCACCCGGCCATTATCCACATAACGTACATTGGACAATACTTTGGCCTGGGGTACCACTGCCTGCAGGCCTTCTATGCTTTCATGAAAAGTGGTAACGGTTAAGCCATCCAGCAAACCAGCCTTGCCCAGTATAAAAGCGCCGGTGCATACGGAAAAATAGTGCTGTACATTGGTTTGCTTTTTCAGCCAGCTAATTACAGCAGTATCATTAGCTGCTTTACCTGCATTGCCTCCAAAGAAAGCTACAATATCTGCGGCCGGCGCGTTGGTAATATCATAGTCGGGCGTTATCCTTAATACGCCTTGTGCAAACAGCTGTTTCTTATCCTTTGAAACAATGAATACCTCGAAGCCTGCGTAGTTAAACACTTCCAGCGGTCCTGCAAAGTCCAGCACCTCAACCCCATCCTGCAGGTAAAAAGCTACTTTTAAACGGCCTTTGTCCGCCTGGCGGGCATGTTCTTCTTTGGTTTGTTTTACCAGCTCCATATTGCAATGCGTACACCTGCCGGGAGCAGTATAGGCAATATCATCACAAGGGTTGTTGCAGGGCAAACAGTAATAAGTATCCTGCGCATGGGCTGCTTGCGCAAAGCCGGTCAATAGCAGCAGGCAGGCGGCAACATACAAGGTAAAGGTGCTCATGGGAATGTTGTTTTATGAGCTAAGGTAAAACGGCGCGCTTATTTCATACGGCCAAGGGAACGCAGTTTCAGGCCATCTTTTCCAGCCGGCGGGGTAATGCAGCCTCGTATTTTTTCAGGAGAAAACGCAGCTGGTTCGTACTTTTTAAGCCGCAGGCGCGTGCGGTGGCCTGCACCGTGTGTCCTTCGCCTATCATGTGGGCAGCCCGCTCCACGCGCAGCTTATCAACATACTGCCCAATGGTAATGCCGGTAGTTCTTTTAAACAGGCGGGTGAGGTTACGCGCGCTCATATGCGCATCGCCCGCTATCTCCTCAATATTCAGGTTTTGATCCAGGCCCTGCGCCAGCCGGTCCTGCACCTCATGGATCCTGTTTTCCAGGTGGTTGCGGTATTGCATAAAAATGCTGATCTGCGGATCACCGGCTGTTCTGCGGGTAAACACCACTACTTCACGGGCTACCTGTGCCGCCAGCACAGAACCCCATAACTGCTCTATCATATACAACGCCAGGTCAATACCGGAGGCTACACCGGCGCTGGTAAAAATGGAGCCGGATTCCACGAACAAACAATTATCACGCACCTGCAGGTCTGGGTATTTTTGCTGTAAACGGTCAATGTATTTCCAGTGGGTAGTACAGGCCCTGCCTTCCAGCAAACCGGCTGCCGCCAGTAAAAAAGCGCCGGTGCATACGGAGCAGATGGTTACACCTTTTGCATGCTGCTCCCGCAGCCATTGCCCAAAGGCGGCTGTAGAACGCAGGAATTTCTCATCCAGTAAAATAGCGGCCTCCAAACCGGGAATAAAGATGATATCCCTGGGACGCAGCACTATGGTATTATAATCTACCAGGTCGGAAAAATGCAGGGCGCAACTGCTTTCAATGCGGGTATCTTTTGGATCAATGGCCGCAAAGTAGGACTGCACCTGCACACCATAATCAGCGGCTTCATAGAACAGGTGTGCCGGCCCGGCAATGTCCAGCAAATGCACTTTTGGAGGAATGATGAATACGGCTTGCAGATCCTTCATAGTGTGAAGGTAGAAAAAAAGTCCATGGTCCATAGTCCATGGTCCATTGCATATTTCACAATGATTGTTTAACGTGGAATGGCCCATAATCTACTGCCTGTTACACATACTGCTGTTTAACGTGTAAAAGGCAATGGACTATGGACCATCGACCATCGACTAAAAACTATACCTCAATCCCACCTGCATCTGCCAGCGGGAAGGCAGGTCGGGGCTGGGGGTAAAGGTTGAACGCAAAGAAGGATCAAACTGGTAAGTGGGCGCATTGCTGTTATAGTTAACAGACAATGGCTGGAAGTACCCTGAAGTAGTGGCATACTTCACTACGCCCCAGCTGCTGTTGATCAGGTTACCCAGGTTCACAAAGTCAATGCTTAGCTGAATGGTCTGGTTCCTTTTGGCGCCTTTGATAATAAAGTCCTGCAGTATACGCAGGTCCAGCTGGTTTAGCCAGGGATTTTCACCGGCATATTTTTCCGTGTACTGCCCCTGCCGTTTGCGCAGGTACTTATCCTGGCTAATGAATTGTTTAAAGGCGGCACGCTGCGTGGTAGCATCCTGTACTACACCATTCACATCCGTGAGTGGTGTAAAAGGCATCTTATCAATTTCCGCATTGGTAGGCACATACAACAGATCGTTGGTGGCAGTGCCATCGTTATTAATATCACCGCCATACACATAGGCAAAACGGTTGCCGGAGTTCAGGGAACCAAACAGGGATACTGTGGTGGCCAGCTTTTTATTTTTTGCGTAGCTCCATTTCTTAGAAGCAGCTGCTATAATGCGGTGCGTATTGCCATACAGGGAGGTTGACAATATAGCGGCATTGGCATTGTTCAGGATGGGATTCCGGTCAAATGCATCACTGGATATTTCTGCGGAAATAGAGCTGGCGTCTTTTGCGATCAGGTAGTTATAACCGGCCATCAGGTATAAGCCATTCTGAAAATATTGCTGCGCCTGAAAGCTGGCATTAAACTGGTAACCTACGCTGGTATTCGTGAACACATAGGCGTTGGCAGGGCCCTGATCGGCAGGCAGGTAGATCTTGCGGGTATCGCCGGTGCCGGAGTTGAGGGTGCCGGTAGGGGTGCCCAGCTTATAGTTACGCACCATCATGCCATTTACATCTTTGGTATAGGCCAGGTCTACGGTGAACACCGTACCGAATGGAATGCGTATATCCGTACCCAGGTTAGAACGCCATACCTGCGGCCATTTAAAGTCACGGGCTGTTACGTTAAAGAAGGTGCTGTCGGGGTTACCGATCTGGTTACCCACCCATACAAACGGAAAGCGGCCGGTGAATAAACCGGAACCACCACGCACCTGCAGGGTTTTATCGCCCATCACATCCCAGTTAAAACCTACGCGGGGCGAGAAGAGTGGCTTGCTGCTGGGAAAGCGGGTATTATCTATCTCCTTGCCTACTCCGTTGGTAAGCCGGCGGCCGTTTTCATCAAATAAGATCATGTTCTTATTGTTCGCCACAGTGGGCTCGCCTTCTGTAAAGGTGCCCATGAAGGTTCCGTCAGGGTTAATATTGGGGCTTTTGTAACTGGCGTTGAAGTAAAACGGCACATCTATTCTTACGCCATAGGTTACACGAAAACGTTCAGATACCTGCCATTCATCCTGCAGGTAACCGGATAATTGTCCTACGGTTAAATAGTACCAGGTCCATTCACCGGCGGCCGCGCGGTTGCGGGCATAGTTCACATCCACATCCAACGGGTAAGCCCCAAATACTACATTGCCGCCCCTGGGCACTTCCGTAATAAAGGTATTAATGTCTATATCCCCGAACAACGTAGGGCCGTAACCGGTAAGGTTAAAGGAGTTGCCGAATTTGTAGGATTCAAAGGAAGCGCCTGCTGTAAGCGTGTGCTTGTTCAAGAACATGTTGAAGTTATTGGTAACCTGGAAGGCATCCTGGTTCAGGCGGTTGTTAATGGAGAACGGTTCATGCCCGGCAACAATATAACGTACGCCATTCTTGGAAATGTTCACCACAGGGAAAGGTGCTGAGAACGGGTTACGTTTATCTCTGAACAGCGTATACACCACTCTTAATTTGTTGGCGTAGCTGCTGCCAAAGCTGGATTTTAATTCCGCACCAAAAGAGTGCAGCTGGTTCACTATTTCATACCCTGAATTGCGGAACTGCAAAGTGGTATAGTCCGGCCCGCGGCGGCCAATAGCGCTGGGGTGGGCGGGTTTGTCCTTATTAGCCTGCAGCCCGTTGTAGGTGAATGAGAGGCGGTGGCTCTGGCTGATATTCCAGTCGGCCTTAAACAGCCATTTATAATTTTTCTGGTCCAGTGTAAAGTTCTGGTAAGGACCGGTATCGTAATTAAAACGGGTTTTCAGAATGCTGCTTACCTGTACCAGGTCTGATTCCAGCACGCGGGAGGTATTAGGCAGGCCCACATTGCTGCTGTTCTGTGCTACATAGCTGCTGGCCTGGTCGCTGCGCTGTTCTGTTTCAAAGTTCACGAAGTAGAACAGCTTATCCTTTATAATGGGACCGCCCAGCGAAAAGCCGGCCTGCAGCTGCTTCAGGTCAGGCACCACCTGCTTGTTCTTATCTACCTTAGAGCCGGTGAGGGATTGGTTGCGGTAAAAACCATATACGGTACCGGAAATATTGTTGTCGCCTGATTTGGTTACCGTGTTCACACCGGCGCCGGTAAAGCCCGCCTGTGTTACATCGTAAGGTGCAATATTCACCTGGATCTGGTCAATAGCATCCAGGGAAATAGGAGTTGCGTTGGTTTGTCCGCCGGGTGTAGGGGCATCCAGCCCAAAAGGATTGTTGAACACCGCACCGTCCAGTGAAAAGTTATTATACTGCCCGTTACGCCCTGCAAAGGATAAACCATTGTACGTAAAGGAGGCCGAGGGCGTTAAACGCAGGTAATCATCTGCGGAGCGGGAAATAGTAGGCAGCGCGCGGATAGTGCGGCTGTTGATGTTCGTAGACGCGCCGGTCTTTTTATTATCAAACACGGTGGACTGCCCGGTGATGACTACATTCTTCAGCTCTACGGCTTTTTCATGCAGCTGTATTTCCACGGCATTGTTCAGGCCCAGCTCCAGGTACACATTATCTGTTACATTTTCCTGGTAGCCCATAAAGGTTACCGTTACGGTGTAAGGCCCGCCTACCCGCAGGTTGGGAACGGTAAAACGCCCGTCTGACCTGGTTTGCAGCCCCTGTTTAATACCGGCATTGGTAAAGGCTACCTGCACGGTGGCGCCGGGCAGGGGTGTGCCTTTAGGGTCTTTTACAATACCGCTCAGGGTTGCGGTGGTTACCTGGGAAAATACTTGTGTGACGCTCAATAAAAGCAGGGAAAGGCCCAGCAACAGATAGTACGTGTGCTTTTTGATTCTTAGCATAGCGATTGATTTTCGGTTGATACAAACGACAATAAGGCTGCAGATACAGCCTGTTTTAAGATCCGGTAAAATTTGATTCGATTCGCTACAAGGGTTACAGTATACAGGTATGTGTTTTGATAAAAGATTTTTACTGTAACCGATTGGGATTACCCGCTTCCTTCAGCCCCTCCCGATGTGCTACACTAAGGGTCTGTGATTTTGATTGATTATTCCGAATTTAAGGAAAATAGCTTAAACGCCTACCGCTTTTTTATCTTTAGCGTGTGCGCGGATCTTATGACGGTGCTGTGTACCCCATTCACGCAGGGATTCTATTACATTACGCAGGGTGGCGCTATAGGGTGTTAACTCATATTCAACCGATACCGGCATGGTATTATATACATGGCGGCGTATAAATTCATTGAGCTCCAGGTGCTTTAATTCATGCGACAACACCTTGGCGGAAATACCTTTCACTGCTTTCTGTAATTCGCCAAAACGTTTATTACCTTCACCCAGCGCAATAATAATGGGCAGCTTCCATTTACCGTTCAACACATATAATGCATCCTGCACGGCGCTTAATGCACCCAGGCATTCTTCTGTTTGCTCTTTGGTAGCAAATTGTCCTTCAGGTCCTAACATAAAGCCTGTATTTTTAAGTTACCCTTTGGTAAGCGCTAACCTTAAGGTAAGTACTAACCACTGGTAAGCAAATATACGTATTTTTGATGTTGTAACATCTATTTTACAAAACTCTCATAATAAAGTAAATATGCAAGTTGAAATATGGTCAGATGTGATGTGCCCATTCTGCTACATTGGTAAACGCCGGTTTGAGCACGCCCTGGCGCAGTTTGAGCATAAGGAAGATGTAACGGTGGTTTGGAAAAGTTTCCAGCTGGATCCTACCCTGCCGGCCACCGGTACCGGCAGCATTCATGAATACCTGGCGGAACGCAAGGGCTTTACCCTGGAACACGCCAAACAAATGAACGACCAGGTAACAGCCATGGCGGCTGATACCGGACTGCAATACAATTTTGATAAAGCAGTAGTGGCCAATTCCTTTGACGCACACCGCTTTTCGCACCTGGCAGCGCAACGTGGCTTAGGCGATGCGGCAGAAGAAAGCCTGTTCAAAGCCTACTTTACAGAAGGTAAGAACATTGCCGATCACGAAGTGCTGGCACAGCTGGGCGCTAATATTGGCCTGGATGCAGCCGAGGTAAAAACCACGCTGGCAGGCGACACTTTTGCGGATGCTGTACGTACAGATGTGGAAGAAGCCGCAGCGCTGGGCGTGCGGGGTGTTCCCTTTTTTGTGATTGACCGTAAGTATGCCGTATCCGGCGCACAACCGGAAGTTACTTTCCTGAATGCGCTGCAGCGGGCTTTTTCCGAGCAGGAGAAAGCAGCTGAAACCGGCAACAGTAATGCGTGTGATATAGACGGGAATTGCTAATTGGCGGGCTGACCCACCATCATAATTTTACCAATGAATAAATAGCTGGGCTGGTACTTCGCAGTATCACCCAGCTCTGAGGGAATAACTATTTTGGTTTTATTGATGGGAGCCGGGTCCAGCTTAAATACAACGGTATGCTCGCCGTCCGGCAGGGGGTCCAGGAAATAGAAGTTGCGCCGGAACCAGCTACCATGGCTGTCAAAGCGCAGCTTACGGATGGGTTGCTTCCCATCTATGGTTATCAACACCGCTGCGGATGAAGGCCCTATCATATCCTGTACACCGATCGTACTGCCCTTAAAACGGATCGTTAAACTATCCTTTGGATTATCCGTATACATCAGATCCGGCAAAGCAGTAAGCCAGCCTTTTATTTCCGGCATATTGGCCGCGCTTTTCCAGCCGCCGGTATGCGCAAATGCTTTGGGTGAATACACTCCGGTTTGAGAAAAGTTGCCGGCAAATAACGGCGCCGGCAACACGCTTTTGGCCGATGCACTTAATGCCTTCATTTCCTCAAATGCCTTGCGGATGGTATTGGTATAGATCTGGTGACCAGCATCACCGGGGTGTATGCCATCGTATGTAAACACGGTTTTGCCGCCGTAGTCTGTTCCTTTTTGCCCGTGAAATACCAGGGTATTCTTTTCCAGCTGATCTAACACATCTACCCCCAGGTTAATAGAAGGCAGGCCGTAATGCGCGGCAATGCTTTCTGAAAACCGCATGGAAGCTACCAGGTTACCCTGCTGCAGCTGTTTGATCATGGGCTCTGAAATAGTGTACAGGAAGCAGATATCGGTTTGCGCATTGTGCTGTTTGATCTGGCGTACAATGCCTTCCATGGCATTACTGATCTTCAGGGAATCTGTACCGTCATTCACCGCAAACTCTACAAACACCAGGTCGGGGTTATAACGCAGCACATCCTCCTGCAGGCGGAACACACCCAGGTCAGAACCGGTGCCGCCTACACCTGCATTAATAGTTTTAAGAGGAGTGCGCGGGTATTGCTCCTTAAACAATTGCTCCGTTTGTACCCGGTAACCTTTGGCGCCGGTAATGCTGCCGCCCAGGTAAGCTATTACCACGGAATCGCCGCTTTGCATTTTCCGGAAAAAGTGTGGTAATCCCTGCCGGGCATGTAAGGCAGTCAATTTTCCGGACGATTGTTTACCGTACCAGCCGGTAAAAAAGGCGAGTATACAAAACAGCAGCACCCTGGTCATTGGCAATAATTACGTGAGTTTATGGAACAATTACGCCATGTGCATTCAAAGGTTGTGCCAGCATCCAGTTGCCTTGCTGAATAGCTGCCAGGTATGACTTGGTACGGTATACAGAAGGGCGTACCGCTTTTTTCGGATGGTTAGCCAGCCAGTCCTGCCGGGCCTTTGTGTAAGCGGTGATCCAGGCTTTTTCATCACCTCCGTTGGCGGGTGTTTTCTCAGGGAAACGGGCGCGTACCACTGCAGGCACACCACCGGAGTGAATAAAGCTGTCGTAAATAACCAGCAGGCTTAAAGGCAGGGTAAAACCTTCTGCATTAAAAAAGTGGGTGGCGGGTACATAATACAGGATCTCAAAGGTGGCATCCTGCGCGTCGTGCATAATGGGATCCTGCTGTGCGCTTACTTTTAACAGGCGCTTAAATTCATCATCATTCACCAGGGATTGTTTACCGATCTTAGGCAGGTAGGGTGCAAAGTTTGCGGCAAATTTACCGCCGGCATTTACATAGCGTTCTATAATGTTCTTCAGGTTACCCTGCTCTGTAGCCTGGCTGCGGCCATAGGTGATCTGTTTTACACCACCCTTACCATCTGCCAGTAAGGTTACCTGGTCATATTTACCTTCGGGCGTACCGGTTTCCATTACATTCACTATCTGAATGATCTTTTTTTTCTGTGCGTCGGTGATCATAAGTAAAAGAGGGGGTTTAAAGGGGTTTAACGTTTTTTATACGGAGTATAATATTAACGAATAAATCCTGAATTTTAAACCCCCTCCGATTATCATACAGTTATACTTCTGCCGGTACTTCAACAATGGCAGGTGCCGTCGCCGGCTGCTGCATGGGCTTTGCCTGTATCATGCGGTTCACAAAATACATAAGCGCTATGGTGATCAGCGTAGCTCCCATGGCCACCATACCCAGGCGGTTATAATGTAACAAAGCGCCGGAAGCAGTTTGCGTAACCAGCAGCCCTGCCACTGCAGAACCAATACCACCGGATATTTGCTGTACAGAGGAGTTAATGCTCATAAACGCGCCGCGGTCCTGCGGTGCAGGAATGGCTGTGATCAGTGCCGATGCTGCCACCATGCGCGATGAAACGCCCAGGAACATGAAGATGTTAATGCCTATTACTGCAATAAAAGGTGTAATACCCAGGTTGGTGTAAATAGCAATGGTGATGAAAGTAAGCATGGACCCCATTGCAAATACTTTGTACTTGCCGATCTTATCACTCAGCTTACCGGTGAGCGGGCCAAAGATCATGGAGAATACGCCGGTAATGCCATAGATCCAGGGCAGCAGGTCGAGCCCTATGCCCAGGTTATGTGTGGTAAAAGCGCTGGCAAAAGGCATAAGCATAAAACCACCGGTAGCCAATAAGGTAGTGGCCGAAAAGGCCAGCAGGTAGCGGCTTTGCGAAAGCGTTTTTATAAGATGGAAGAACGGGTTCACATCCATACGGTTGTTCAGATGCGCATTTACAGGCTGCATATACACGGCTATGGCAATACCCAGCAGCGTACCAAAAACTGTGAGCATCCAGAATGGTGCATGCCAGCCAAAATGGTTGGCCAGCACCAGGCCTACCGGTATGCCTAATACCTGGCTCACGGCAAACGACATTTGCACAAAACCCATCACCCGGCCCCGCACCTCCATTTTAAACAGGTCGGTAATAATGGCAAAGCTTACAGAGCTGATAACACCACCGAATAAACCGGTTACCACACGCGCTATGAGCAGGAAGGTGTAAGTAGGCGCTATGCCACATAATAATGTGCCGATGATAAAGCCTACATAAAAGAACAACAGTAATTTTTTGCGGTCAAACTTATCTGCAAAACCAGCTGCCAGCAGGCCGGAGGCCCCGGCGCTGAAAGCGTAGGCAGATACTACCAGCCCAAACTGGGAGGTATTGATGTGTAGTTTATCCAGCAGGATAACCCCCAGCGGGGAAAGTACCATAAAATCCAGCACCACCGTGAATTGCAGCAAGGCAAGCACCGTGATAATAAATACCTGGTAAGAGGAAAAAGTGGCTTTGGCGGAAGGAGTGGTTGTTGTCATAAAACAGCTTTAATAAATAGTTAATCCGGTAATTCTTCGCAGTGGTATCCTGCCTGCTGTACCAGGTCAATGATCTGCTGCGCCTGCAGGTGCAGGGATTCTACACGCAGCACTTTATCAACATCGCCCCGGTCTACATTCCAGTTCAGGATGGCGGATGTACGGTTCAGCAGCGGTGCTATAAGCAGCAGGTCTTTCTTAAAGCGGATATTGGTTTTAAATACCCATATCTGCACCCGCTTTTCGCTTTTGATAACGGTTAGCATACTTGATGGTTTAAATGAGCGCTCACTTAGTTAAGTGAACTTAAAAAAATGCCTTATGGTTTCAAGGCTTTTAATACCAGTTGTAAGGTTTGCATCATGATCTCATCCGTCATGGTAAACTTTTGATTGACGTAGCTTTCACCCTGCGTATGAAATTTTATCAGCTGGTACAATGGCGCATAGGCCACGGCCCAGAATACTTCAAAGGGCAGCTCTTTCAGTTCCTTTCTTTGAATAGCATTGGTTACAAAATGGCCCATTACCTGACCAAAATTCTTCTTCATACCATTCTGGATCTGCTCATAATAATGCGAATAACGGATCTGCTCTATAAAGGCTACAGATTGCGGAAACTGGATAAAGTAGTGGGCCCGGTTAATCCACTGCTTTTTCAGTCCTTCGGCAAAAGAGGCCTCCGGATCAAAGTCGGCCAGGCTATAGGCCATCATCTCATGCGCCACGCTGCTGCCCAGCTGCATGATCAGGTCGTCGCGATCTTTATAATAGATATAAATAGTGGCGGGCGACACCCCGGCTGCTTTTGCCAGCTTGTTCACGCCAAAGCCATCCAGCCCTTTTTTCACGATCATTTCTATTGCCTTTTCCCGGATAGCCTTTTCTTTATTTTCATCTCTTGTTCGCATTGGGCACAAAGATAAGTGAGCGAACGCTCATTTAAAAATTAAATCGGTGAAACCGGGGTGAAATGCCGGTAAAAGTGGGCTCATTCGATCCAATTGAAAATCAATGCGCGGGCCGGGACCCACACGATGGCCTTAAGGATCAGACTCTAATAAAACCGACTCCGCCTGAAGCTACGGCCCAAATTGCGGCAGTAACTTCAGGCGGAGCCTGGTTTGTCCCTTGTTTCCCTATGATCCTTATGAAAAAACTATTGTTGCGGCGCAACCAATGTGGCCAGGTTCAGGATAGGCCATACACCGGGTTTGGGTACGCTTACTCCTTTGGTATTTCCTTTGGTCATGGCATCCGGGCCAAAGTAGTATACCGGCCAGCCTTTGTACGACAGCTGCACACGGTTAAATACATGTACAGTATCAAAATCTGTTTTGGCAAGGCTGGAAGGGATACCCTTAATTACGCTTATTTCATAAATAGGCCAGGTAGGATTGTTAGAGAAATCCGGTTTGGTGTAATTGTTCTTTTTGAATTTATCAGGTGTAAAAGCATACAGTGTTCTCCCGTAATCATCCGTCAGGAACTGTGTTACCTCCTTACCCGGAACATAGGCGCTGGTGTATTCCACCCCATCATTACCTACCAGCTGTTTGTTGGCTAACATTACCGTGTAGTCGGGTTTGGCTACATACCATACCTTGTTGAAATTCTCTCCTTTTGTATCACCGGCAGCAGCATCACTGGCGTAGTAGTACAAAGGCCAGCCTTTATAGGTGGTTTGTTTGGCGCCGTCTGCACGGGTAATGGTTGCAAAATCTGCTGCGTGCAGGCTGGTATCGCCCAGGGTAGGGTTAGCGCTGTAAAACACCGGCCATACCGCTAAGCAGCCACCCGTACAGGCAGAGGCGCCCGGCGTTGCATCCATTGAAAAGAAGTACAGCGTTTTCCCTGCCTTATCCGTCATTACTTTACCCAGGGTGGCATTATTGGTGATCTGTATATCCGCTTTGGGGGTATTATCGTTATCGTCTTTACTGCATGCAACTATTGCACTCATAGCAGCAGCTAATACAAAAAAGGTTGTTGTCTTGAATCTCATAAAAAGTTTATTGAGTAATGGATAATCGGTAAATGAATTAAAGTTTGAAGTGCACTCAGGATATTAATACGGCAACTTGCACATAAGGTTGCTTATGCAGTAAAATTTTTTGAGGGGCAGATGGAATGAATGTTATTGCTGTATATATACTAAAGCACGCGCGCGTTATATATAGTGCGGAATAATTGAAGGGCTTACTATTTTATAAAATAGTGAGGAACCCAAACCAGGTGCGACTAGCCGTTGGCTATTAGCTATTAGCAATTAGCGGTTGGCAGTTGGCGATTGGCGATTGGGTGGTTGGCGGTTTGGAGTGTGCAGTTAGGGTTATGGTTTGAGGTTCGCAGTTGGTTTTATACTGCAAAAAAAACGGCTGGTGTACCAGCCGCTTTCTGCAAAAAAATAGTAAGGACATCAAAGCAAAACATCAAACAGCTAACCGCTAAAATGCAGTTGCCTGCTCCGCCGCAGGTGCAGTCTGCTCCTCATCTTCCGGCGGTCGGCGGTGCCACCAGGAAGCCAGCAGGGAGCCGGTAATATTCATAACCGGGCCAAAGATAGCCGGCGCCAGGCCCACGGTTGCAATACGCCCCATTTCTTTTGCTATGGCCGATGCCAGACCGCCGTTCTGCATACCTACCTCTATGGCAATGGTACGGCAGTCCTGCTCTTTCATACGTATTAAGCGACAAAACCAGTAGCCCAGCGTATAGCCGGAAAGGTTATGCACCAGGCCTGCTATTACCAGTAAAGGACCTACTGTTAGCAGGCTCTCACGGCCATGCGCCGTAATGATCACAATAATAAATGCAATAGCTGCCATGGATAGCCTGGGCATCAGCTTATCCAGCCAGCCTATTTTGCCACTCAGGAAATGATTAAAGATCAAACCGCCGGCTATAGGGATCAATACCATTTTCGCAATATCCCACATCATTTTCTGCACGCTTATTTCAATGTAGTTACCGGCCAGCCATTCCATGAGCAAAGGCGTTATAAACGGCGCCAGCAGCGTAGATACAGCGGTAAGCGTAACAGATAATGCAAGATTTGCCCTGGCCAGGTAAGAGATCACATTAGAGGCCATACCACAGGGTGCAGAACCTATCAGGATAACACCGGCGGCTATTTCCGGCGGAAAATGCAGTGTAGTGGCCAGCAGCAAACCTACCAGCGGCATAATGGTAAAGTGGCAGGTAATACCTACAAACACACCGGCCGGCATTTTTACCACCCCATAAAAATCGCGCAGGCTCATAGAGGTTCCCATGCCAAACATAATGATCTGTATAAGCGGTGTTATGAGCTTTGAAAGATCGTAGCCCTGCGGATTAACAAAAGGCTGCGGATAATACAGCGCTGCTGTTACCGCAGCAAAGATCATCAGCGTATATACGTAACCTTTAGTATCCGCCTGCCGGTTGCATAATAAGCCCAGTGCTATCCAGAAGGCTATCATGAACGGGCCTGCTTCATTCATCTCCCCCATGCTAAATAACACCACATTGGTAACCAGCAGCAGGAAGGCCATTATGCCAAGGAACAGGCTGGGTTTGTTTGAGAATAACATTTGTATCATTTTTAAGGCTTACCAGGTTCTTCCCTGCAAATATTGATCAAGCGTGGTGCGGTTCAGCTGTATAGGGCCAGGATGCTGCTGCAGCCATAACAGGAATTCTTCTTTGATCTTATCCGTCCACTGGTTATCAATTTCACCGGGGGTATACTTGCCGGACTTTAACATGGCATGGCCAAATTCATCTTTCATACCAATAAAAATAGCGGTGTTAATCACCTTCTCCGCCATATGCGCGGGAATGAATAAGATGCCTTCCCGCTGCGCCAGCACCAGGTCGCCGGGCAAAACAATGGCCTTGCCTATACGAATGGGTGTGTTTAAACCCATCAGCACCTCGTTCTTTAAATAAGAAGGATCCCAGTCGCGCACAAAGGCATTAAAGCCCGGAATGTCTGCCAGGCCTTCAATATCGCGGGCAGCTGCATCAAACACCACGCCGTTGCCGGAGCGGGCAAAAATGGCATTGCCCAGGTTATCGCCGATCAGCGTGCCTTCTGCGATCTTGCCAAAACCATCGGCCACATACACATCGCCTTTGGTAAGCTGCTGAATAGGCCAGGAATTGGTATTGCCTTTAAACCCTTTACTATGGCCCCTGTCCAGGATATTCTTTTCCACATCCGGGCGGGATGGCATAAACCGGGCGGTTACAGCCCTGCCAACAACAGGCGTATCCGGATGCAGTATTTTCCAGCCGCCTTCAAACTGGCAGTGGTAACCATCATTATCCAGTATGGTCCATGCTTCCTCAATACCAATATGCCTGGCTTTCTCCACCAGGCTATCGGGTATTTTAGGCCGCCCGTCGGGGAAACGTTCTCCCTTCCAGGCAGCCGTGAGAAAGATGAGCTCTTCTTTGGATATGGTTTGTGCGTGTACAGCAGCCGGTAAATAAACCAGCAATGCCAGTAATAACGTTAACGGGTATACTATTTTATGCTTCATCCTTTATCGGTTTCAGTGGAATTAATTTTCAGCGCCGCCGGCATGCTCCTCTACTGATACCGTAGTGGTGTTTGCCTGGTAAGGCAGGCTGGCCAGGCCATTCAGGTCATACACAATCCGGCCGGCCCGCATGGTAAGCTCACATTCCAGCTTCTGGCTCCCATCCATGCGGGAACCGCTGGCGTCAATAAAGCCAAACTTACCTTTCATCACCTGCAGAATGGCAATGTCGGCCACCGCCCCTTTGGAGAGGTTGCCTAATTCCTCATGCTGAATAGCTTTGGCCGGCTCCCAGGTAGATGCTTTGATAACACCGCTTACATCCATGCCCATGTTCAGGAATTTAGACATTACGTTGAGCATATCTTTCATACCGGCATTCATGCTGGTGGCATGAATATCTGTGCTGATGGTGGAGGGGTAAAAACCTGCTTTCAGGGCCGGTATGGCCTGTGAAAAAGAAAAGCTGGAACCACCGTGGCCTACATCAAAAACAATCCCTTTTTTACGGGCAGCCAGGGCAAAAGGCTGCAGCTGCCCCTGGTCATTTACAATAGCCATACGGCTTCTTAATTTGGCATAGGCATGTGTAAAAATATCGCCGGGCCGCAGGTGTATCATAAACAAAGAATCCAGCGATAATGCGGGACGCTGTTCACCAAAATCTATCATCACCGGTACGCCGGCCATTTTACCGGCTTCCACCGCCCGGTCTACCGGTGTCCATTCGGCGCCTACATAGTGCGCTACTTTAATGCCGACCACGTACTGTTTATTATGAAGGATAGTTAACGCCGTCATCTTAGCGTCCATATCGGCGGTGTTCTGCTCATACACGCCGCCGCGCATACCTTCTCCCACAATGTTCAGGAAAGCCAGCACCCGTGTTTGCGAATGCTGTATGGTTTGTGTTCTGAATTTTTCAAAGCTGCGCCAGCCGGAGCTGCCGGCATCTACCACGGTGGTAACGCCACAGCGGAAAGTAAAGCCATCCGGCGCCAGCGCTACATAACCGTTGCAGAGATAATGGTTCTCTTCGGTGCCTGCAAAGTTGTGGGAGTGTATGTCTATTAATCCGGGCGTTACATACAGCCCTTCTGCATGGATCACCTTCCTGGCCTGCGCTGCATCAATATCAGCAGCTACTGCTGCAATGGTATCTGCCGTGATGGCAATATCCATAATGCGGTCAATATTATTCTTTGGATCGATGACGTGGCCCCCTTTAATTAGCAGGCTATATTTTTGTGCATGGGTTACCTGCGCCCGGCATAATACCAGGCATATGATCAGCAGGCTTCCGTTCCTGATCATCCGTTTCATAAGCGTATGTTTTATGGAATTAAGCTCCCTGTGACAGTACTTCCTTCAGCCTTGCTGCTACTATTTTTTCCTGTCCGGGTACCAGCATCCAGGTGGTAATGCTGATGGCGTATTTATTTCCTGGCTGTCCGTCTGCTACTTCTATCGATGGGTTGCCTTTGCGCAGCTTATCGCGCAGGTCTGCGGCTGTTACCGGGATCTTTTTCTCATCCCAGGATACGTGTAAGGTAGGAATGTGATTGGCCACCGGTGGTACTTTCACCTCCGTTATCACACCGGGTACCGACTTGGCGGCAGCGCCCACCAGCGCTATCTGCTCTTCCCACATCTTCCATTCTTTGGCGTGGTCTTTCGCCAGGTAGTATTCCAGCGCTACCATCATACCCAGGATCTCTTCCTTATTGATCTTCATACCGCGGCCCACGGTATTACCACGGGGCGCCATACTTAAGCGGGCGGGTTTAATATATTTTTCAGCGCCTAATAACAACCCGGCGCTTTGCGGGCCGCGGATGCCTTTACCGCCTGAAAAACAAACCAGGTCATAACCCATTTTGGTAAAGCGCCACAGGTTCTCTACCGGCGGCACATCAGCCGCACAATCGATCATAGCCGGCAGGTTATGCGCTTTGGCTATTTGTATAAATTCCTCTACCTGCACTTTCCCGTCAAAGTTGTTGGCATTTACAAAAAACAGCATCGCGGTCTGGTCATTGATGGCCTTTTCCAGCTCTTCCTTCGTATCTACCTGCAACACTTTTACCCCGGTATTTTTCAATGCATGTGCGTAGGGAATGTCGTGCGCTTTCAGCATGATCACTTCTGTTTTCATGCCAGTACCTTCCAGGTGCGGAATGGCCGCTGCTTTCTTTTCATCCATGCCGGTTAATACACCAGTTAAACCCAATGTGATGGCCGAGAATGCGCCGGAGGTTACCACGGCATATTCGCTGTGCACCAGGGAGGCAATACGTTTGCCTACCTTATCCTGCAGCTCATCCAGCATCACAAAGTCTTTTGAGGCATATTGTATGGCAGCCAGCACTTCCGGCAGCATCAAAGAGCCTGTCATGGCGGTATAAGTACCGGCAGCATTTACAAAGGTGCGTACCCCCAGCTCTTTGAAATAATCTTTGGCGGGTGCGGTGCTGGTCTCGTCCAGGAAGGGTAATACTTTGGCGGTACCTGCCAGTCCACCCAATAGGGGGACGGCAGAAAGATTTCGTATCAAATTTCTGCGCGTAATCATAAAAAGATTTTGAAAAAAGAGAAAAAGAGGAGTATCAGATAAGAGGCAGGAGGCAGGATGTATTCCGTATGATCTCAGGCACTCAAAATGTGAGTATCTTACTTTTTACATCCTGCTTCCTGCTTCGTTTATTGTGCTGCAATGCAATCCATCTCTACCAGCGAATCTCCCGGCACGCCGCCATAAACGGCAACGGTAGTGCGTACCGGCGGGTTAGCGCCAAAACGGCCGCGGAACACCTCGTTCATGGCTTTATAATCGTTCAGGTCGTGCAGGAACACACTTACCTTTAATACTTTTTCCATAGAAGTACCTGCTTTTTTCAGCTGGGCTTCCATTTCTTTCAGTACATGGTCCGTATGCGCTTTAATATCGCCTTCAAAGTGGGCGCCTATGCCGGCCAGGAATACCAGCCCGTTATGTTTGGTAACACTGGAGAATAAAGGTACTTCCTGGTCGTACACCACTCCATTTACTATTTTCTCTGTATTGCTGCGGGTAACGGTACCAGCTGCTTTGGCTATGGCATTAAAACCGGCTATGCCTGCCACGGAAGCAAAAATTTTTTTCAGTACGTTTCTTCTTTCGTTTATCATAATCTGAGGGTATTGTTTAAATGACGTGAGATGGTTTCCTATTTATCCCACCATACGCGGGTAGTAAAGTTATTGGCGCCCTGGCGCTGCACCGCTGTCAGGAAGTTGGCGCTGTTCACACTTTCTTCAGAAGGCGGGTAAATAAGGCGGCGTGGTATAACACCACCAGTGTTATTACCCGGTACATTCACCGGTGTTAATACCGGATACCCGGTACGGCGCCAGTTAGACCATACTTCCTGCTCATCCAGGAACAGGGCTATCCACATTTGCGTATGGATCTGGTTCATCTTCTGCTCCAGGGCAGCGCCGCTATTGAAAGGATGCGCGGCTATATAGGCCGCGATCTTTTCTGTGCTGATAACACCACCTGCGCCAAACAGGCTCCAGTTGGTCATTGCCGAGGTAATGCCGGCTACATAGGCGGCAGCAGCGTCGCCGGAATACCAGCCGCGGGAAGCCGCTTCTGCCAGCAACAGGTTCACCTCTGCAGCGCTCATTACAATGTAAGGGGCCGACTTTTGTAAAATAGTGGCCGGGTTAGGTTCTGAGTACCGGTAAAATGAATCCGGCTTGCCCAGGATGCCATTGGGCATACCCCTTTGTATGGCTGTAGTGGTATCTGCCTTCTTATTTACGTATACGATAGATAATACCGGCAGGCGCGGATCATTATTGGTGCGCATGAAATCAATGAACGTTCTGGCATACTTACCACCTTCGGTATTCAGGTTGCCATCAGCAGCGGCAAAGTTATTAGCCAGCATATCAAAGGAAGCCGGGTTCTGGTTGTAGTTCTGCGGCCCATCTGCATACTTCATATATGCCCGGTCAGCATCGGTAGTGATCACACCACCGGCTATGGCTTTCTGCACCCAGGTTTGGGCCATGGCTGCATCCCTTTTGGTTAAGCGCATGCCTAAACGCAGCATTAAGGAGTAGCCCAATTTTTTCCACTTCCCAACATTACCGTTATAGATGAAATCACCGGCGCCAAAGCTGGCGCTGCCTTCTACCATTGCGGCAGTGGCTTCATCCAGCTCCTTCAGCATGTCGGCATAAATAGCTGACTGCTGATCATATACCGGTGTAAAGTCATTGTTAGTATATCCCTTCACTGCGGCGGAGTAAGGTACATCGCCAAACAGATCGGTCATGCGGTGCATAATATAGACGCGCCAGATGCGGGAAATAGACAGCTTGTTCACATTAGCAGCGGCATCCTTACTCAGTGTATTGATCACGGTTGCAATTTCATTCACTGCGCCGGGGTAAGTATTCTCAAAAAAAGTATAAGGATAGCTACCCTGCTGCCAGTAATATTTATCTCCCAGGCCCGGCACATCCTTATAGGTAGCAAAGTGCTGCATGGCGCCGCCGGCGCACACTACACTGGTAGAATAATAGGTGGTGGTAGTGGTACCATAGCCGCCGCTGATACCATCCATCAAAGCCTTGCTGAACATATATTCAGGCAGGGCTGTAGGGGAGGCATCCGGGTTCACATTCATTTCCTCAAATCCTTTATCACAGGCCTGTAATGCAAACACACCCATTACAGCAACATAGATTAGTTTATTTATTCTCCTTAACATATCTCTTGGTGTAAAGTGTGAAGAATTAGAATTTCACCATCAGGTTAAAACCATAGCTCCGGGTCCTGGGTACAGCAAAGGCTTCAAAGCCCTGTGCGTTACCGCTGGTATAGCTGGATTCAGGATCGAAGTTGTCTGTTTTCTTATAGATGGTCCAGAGGTTACGTGCTACGAAAGACACATCCACAGACTGCATTTTCAGCTTCCAGATATGATCCAGTGGCACCTGGTAGCTTAATATTACCTGGCGCAGTTTCACAAAGCTGCCATCCTGAATAAAGTGATCGGTGAAATTCTTCCAGTTATCATAATACTGGCGCAGGTTAGCTACCGGTATGGTATGCGGGTAAGGATTGCCGTTCTGGTCTACCCCATCCAGCTGCAAACCTTCGTCCCTGCCGGGCAGTGTTTGTTTGTGCAGGCCAAAGCGGGTGCCATATACATCCATGGTAGAAAACACCTTGTTACCAAACTTACCATCCACCAAAAATTCCAGCGACATACGTTTGTAGTTGAAGGTATTGGTAATACCCATGGTCAGCGGCGGCACGCCTTTACCCAGCTCCACCAGGTCGCTCTTTACCTCGTAGCCGTTAGGGCCGTAGATCTTTTGTCCTTTTTCATTCACCGCCATTTTATAACCTTTGATAATACCGTAAGGGCTGCCTACAGTGTTGTGCACAAAGGCCCATCCGCCCACGCTGCTGGCCATTTGTATGGTGTTCAATCCTTCGGCAAGCTTCACTACTTCGCTTTTATTATAGGCCACGTTATAGCTTACATTCCAGGAAAAATCCTTGCCTTTTACAGGAGTGCCGGTCAGTAACAGCTCAACGCCCTTGTTATCCAGCTCACCCACATTCAGCAGCGCATCATTATAACCGGATGCGCGGGAGATAGCAGTACGTACAATATCATTTGTTGTTTTACGGTCGTAGAATGTAAGGTCAATGCCTAAACGGTTGTTCAGGAACTGCGCTTCCAAACCTGCCTCATAGGTAGTAGAGGTGAGTGGTTTCAGCGATGAATTGGTTACCAGGTTTACGTTGTTGGAAGTGGTAACCTGCTGTACCGGTTGCCCCAGGTGGCCGCCCTGCACACTGGTGTAAGTTTGGTTCAGGATGTAAGGATCCGGTGTGGCGCCACCCACCTGCGCCCAGGAGGCGCGGAGCTTGGCAAAGTTTACGAAAGAAGGCAGGTGCACGGCATCAGACAGTATAAAGCTGGTACCAATGGCCGGGTAAAAAATGCTGTTGTTGGCAGGGCTTAAAGTAGAGAACCAGTCGTTACGGCCGGTCAGGGTCAGGAAGATGATGGATTTGTAATCCAGGTCTACTGATCCGAACACAGAGTTGGTAGCAGTACGGTTACGTATAGGCTTTGTAGTTACGGTTGACAGGTTGGTGTAGCTGTAAAAGAATGGTATTACAAACTGCGCGCCATCAATATCTGTTTCATCGCTGCTGTATTTACGTTTGTTGCCGCCTGCCAGCACATTCAATCCAAAGTTGCGGATTTTGGCATTGTAGTTTAAGGTAAGCATGGCATTGGTTTCTGCTACAGATACTCTTTTGCCGCTGTAAATACCGCTGCCGGCTGTTCCCTGGGAGTATACGGTACCGGTAGGAATAATACCTACGAAGTCATAGTTAAAGAAATCGCGGCTTACATTTCCCTTCACGAACAGGTTAGGCAAAATGTCGTAGCGGATGCTGGCCTGACCTATGAAACGGTTCTTGGTATCGTTATTCTTAAACCGGTTAATTACAAAGTAGGAGTTGGAAGCATAGGGTGTTTCATTCCACTGTGTTTCCCGGCCGGTTGAATCATAGCCGGGGGCCAGGGAGCGGATGTCTACCGTATTAGCGACCATATACACGGCCCAGTTAGGGTTACCGGGTGCATCACCGGCGCTGGGCCTGTTCTTGGCGTTTTCCACGTTATACTGCGCTACGGCTTCAATACTGATCTTTTTACCCAGGAAGGCATTCACATTCAGGTTAGCGATCTTCTTATTAATGGAAGAGTTAGGTAAAATGCTTTTGCTGTCGGTATTGGATAAAGAGAAACGGTAGTTAATAGCCTCTGTGCCACCGTTAAATGCCAGGGTATTAATGAAGGTGGTACCGGTGTTATAGAAGTTTTTGATATTATTTTTTTGCGGTGAATAAGGATGCTGCTTACCATCAAATGCGGTGTATAGCTGGCCATCCATGGGAGCACCAAATGAATGGCGCCCCCAATCAATGGCCTGCTGCTGCGTCGCCGGTTTCATTCTTCCATTTCCCTGGCCATATTCATATTGCCAGTCCGGAACAACGGAAGGGGTTTCCAGTGTCAACGTGGTGTTATAGTCAACCCCTATACCTTTTCTTGCGCGACCTTTCTTTGTAGTAATCAGGATAACACCGTTGGCTGCACGGGAACCGTATAACGCAGCGGCTGGTCCCCCTTTCAATACGCTCATAGTTTCTATATCATCCGGGTTAATGCCTCCAATACCATCGCCCCTGTCCACGTTCAAGCCACCGTCGCCGGTAGTTGGGCTGCCGCCGGGTGTGGTATTGTCTATAGGCATACCGTTGACCACATATAATGGTTGGTTATCGCCATTCAGTGAGCCGTTACCGCGTATGATCACGCGGCTGGAGCTGCCCGGGCCACTGGCCAGGCTGGTAGCGTTCACCCCTGCTACCTTACCGCTCAAAGCATTGGCTAAGTTAATTTCCCGTGCACGGGTAAACTCACTGCCGTTCACTTCTGTTACGGCAAAGGGAATGGCTTTCTTCTCTTTTCGTATACCCAAGGCCGTTACCACCACTTCGGAAAGTGATTTATTGGAATCCTGCATAGCTACCGTGATAGTGGCGGTAGGGTCAGAAACGGTGACCTCCTGCTGTGCAAATCCTATGGAAGATATGATGAGCACCAGGGTAGTGCCTTTCTGGTTCTCCTTTAAGGTAAGCACAAAGTTGCCCTCACCATCTGCCATGGTAGCGGTAGAAGGATCGCCTTTCACATAGATGGTAGCGCCGGGTATGGCGCCGCTGTCTTTGGCGGACACGATGCGGCCCTTTATCTTATCTGCCCGCATGTAAAGGCTCACCATATTATATAAGCTATCGGTGGCGCTTACCGGGTTAAAGATGGAAAATTGCTTATTGTTAATGCGTTTGTATTCGAGATGCTGATCTGACAGCAATTGTTTCAGCGCGGCTTCCGGATCCATTTTATCTGTTTTGTCCAGCAGGGCTGCAGGAATGGTTTTCCCATCCAGCAGGCCTTCGCGGTATGCAATACGGATATTGTGGAATTTCCGGAGACGGTCCAACCCTTCTTTTAGGGAAACGGTGGTCCGGTTAGTACCTCCTCCCTGGGAAGAGGACATGTGAAACGGAGTAGATTGTCTGGATGCATACACTTTACCTATTTGTGTTTGTGCAATTACAGGAGTTCCCATACCAAACATGAGGGCATAGCAGAGTAGCCCCAAAAAGAGATTTTGGTCTGTTCGTTGCATGTCTTTTTTTTTAGCAGATATTCCCGCTATCTACCTAAATAAAACACCAGATGTTTTTCTGAAGATTTGTTCACTTTTACATTTAACGTGGTAGAAATAACAGTCAGGAGCTCGTCCACATTGGCTACATTGATCTCTCCTTCGATCTTCATGCGCCTTATGCTGTCGCTCTTAGTTTCAACAGTATAGCCATAGTTATCCTGGAGCGTTTCAATAATATCCTCCAGTGCGGCATCGGTAAAGATTATTTCCTTTCTGGTCCAGTCCTTTAGCTTTTCTGGCCGTTCTAGCTTTTGGTTGCGCAGCAGCGATTCGCCGCCGTATTCTACGTAGTCGCCTGGTAACATCACAATAGCCGGCCTATTGGTTTTACCCGGGTAATCTACTTTTATTTTACCTGTTACGAGTCCGATATTAGTTTTTCCATGGCGGCTCTTCACATTAAAGGAAGTGCCTAATACTTCTATTGTTATGCCCTTGCTATGTACAAGAAATCTTTCGTAGGGGCGAATGTGCCCTGCATCTTTATTAATATGTGCTACATCAAAAAAAGCTTCACCCTCTATCCACACTTCACGCGGTGCGCTGGTATCCCATTGGCGGGCATAGTGCAGGCTTGAGTTGGCGTTTAATATTACTATGGAGTTATCCGGTAAGGTTATAGTACGCTTCTCTCCGTATTCAGTATCCACTACCTGTTTACGGTAAGTGTTCAGCAGCAGCATGCCGGTGGCTATAATTACCAGCATAGCGGCGGCTACTTTCATCCAGGGGCGCAGCCATTTTACTTTAGCAGGGGCAGCCGGTTGCTCCTGTATGGTTTGCGTGATCTGCTGCCAGAGCTGCGCTTTACGGTCAGCAGCAGTTACTACCTCCTGCGTACGGTAGGTTTGTATGAACTGCAATGCCTGCCGGAAGTTATCCGCCTGCTGTGGATATACAATTGTAAAAGAACTCCAGAACGTTTCGGTTTCAGCATCTGTAGCTGCACCGGTTGCCCATTTGACAAAAACATCATCATCCAGGAAATCCTGTAAAGTATATGTTATGTATTTGTCGCTATACATGTAATTAATGGGCGGTTTATTACTATTAGACAAAAAGAGGAAAAATTATCCCTCCGTTTTAAGGAAATTTTTAAAAAATATTTCTCCCTGCAGTAAAAGGCTGCACAGCAGGGCAAAAGAGCGCTTATTTAAAATTTGCTGCAGGCTGTCCAGCGCCTTATATAATAACTTATAGGCGGAGTTAGTGCTGATGCCCATAATGTCCGCTATCTCATCATAGGAAGCGCCTTCATAAAAACGGAGGAAAACTATTTCCTGCTGCCGGTCTGAGAGCTGGCTTACCATAGCGGCTACCTGCATGCGCAGCTCCTGCTCTTCCACCTTATGGGTTTGCTCTTGCTTAAAGGTTACGTGAAAACCATTGCTGCTGGCGGCGCCATCCAGGTTCACCACCTTTGCCTGGGATTGTATACGCCTGAATAATAAGGTGCGCAGGGATTTGTAGAGGTAATTTTTTACAGAGGCCGGCATACCCAGGTTCTGGCGGCTGGTCCATAGCTGCACAAACAGATCGTGGATGGCATCCTGCACCAGGTCCGCATCGGCAGTGAACTTAGCTCCATAATTGTTTAACGGCGTGTAAAAAGCTTCGTACAATGATGTATAAGCATTCCAATCGCCCTGTTTAAACGCGTTCCACCATATTAAATGGTTTTCACCTTGCATGCACCGGCTGTTAGATTTTAGTATTAAAAAAGGAGGATGGGTTAATAATACAAAAAAAATCTAAATTAACACCATGTCTTCATACGCACTTATTACAGGAGCCAGCAGGGGAATAGGCCGTTCACTGGCGCAGCAGCTGGCCCAAAAACAATACAACCTGTTGCTGGTATCCCGCTCTGAGAGCGAACTGCAGGCATTAGCAGCTACCCTGGCCGGCCAATATAAGGTAAGCGTTCATTACCTGGCTGCAGATCTTTCCACTGCGGGCGCCGCGCAGCAGGTATATGAGTGGTGCATACAACATAAGTGGGACATCAGCCTGCTAATTAACAACGCCGGCTATGGCATCTGGGGATATTTTGATGAGCTATCCCTGGATGAACAGCGTAACATGCTGCAGCTGAACATGCAGGCGCCGGTGGAACTAACCTATTATATGATCCCCCTGCTAAAACAACACCCGCAGGCTTATATACTGAATGTAAGCAGCACAGCCGCCTACCAGGCGGTACCCGGCATGACGCTGTACGCGGCTTCCAAATCCTTTATGCTGGGCTTTACCCGGGGATTACGGCATGAGCTGAAACGTACACACATCAGCGTAAGCTGCCTGTGCCCCGGGCCGGTGAACACTAATTTCCTGGAACGGGCGGGCATGCAGGATGTTAAAACCATTAAAGCGGCTGCTGAAAAATATGGAATGCACCCCGACCAGGTGTCGAAGACGGCCCTGAAAGGCCTGTTTGCAAAAAAAGCGGAGATCATACCCGGCGCGCTGAATGTGCTGTCGGTAATAGGCGTATGGCTGTTGCCAAAAGCGCTGATAGAGCGGATTGCGGCGGGGTTGTATAAGGATAAGTAGAATGTAAAATTCTACATTTCCCACCCGCTCCCGTATCACACAAAAATTTTTCTGCCATTGCGTTCTATTTCCGGATTAATCCCTATCTTTAGTCTACAAAACTAGTAGACAAATAAAATAATCATGCCGTTCGTACCCAACAACCGCTTTCTTACCTTCTGTGCCAGGATACACTGCAGCACGGGTTGTTGTTGTTGCTAATCTCCTTTTATAATAATATAACCTCCTTACGCCGGCGCCTATACGCACCGGATGCATCAATCTATCTCTTACATTTAAACGGTCATTATCATGAACAACCAATATCCCGTATTTACATTAAACGGCACACTTACCGACGAACAACAGGCTTTTTTTGCCGCCAACGGTTTTATACATTTTAAGCAATTCCTCTCCCCTGCTGATGTGCAGGACATTATAAATGCAGCAGACGCAGTACAGCAAAAGTGGGTCAGCGAAGGTGTAGAGAAAGTGAATGGCGTACCTATTAAATATGGTAAGGACCTGAACGGCCAAACCATTGTACAACGCTTTGCTTTTATTAACCAGCACTCCTCCGTATTAGCAGACCTGCTGCGCGATCCGCGCTTAAACGCCCTGCTGGACCTGATAGGCCCCGGCGCCCGCATAGGCTCCGATGAAAAAGACGGCATGGTGTTTAACCATTACGTAAACGGACCTTTAAGCAAATTCACAAAGCTGGGCTGGCATACCGACGGTTTACGCGACCTTTTTTACGGCACCCGCCTGAATCCTATGCTGAATGTAGGCATTCACCTGAGCACCCAGCAACGGGAAAACGGCGGCCTGCGTATTATACCGGGCACGCATCAGCAAAATCTCTTCAACTTCCTGTTCCGCAAGCTTTATTTCCTGGATCACAGCACCGACCCGGATGAGGTGGCTATTTTACCCACTGCCGGCGACCTTACCGTGCATGACGGACGGCTATGGCACCGTGTAGCGCGGTCCCAGCGCAGCGGGGAAGAAAGCCGCCGCCGCGTGATCTATGTACCTTTAATTGCCGGCAAATATGCGCCCAAGAATGAATACAGCCCAACGCTGTTTTACCAGCGCTTTGCGGGGTTGGTGAAATAGGGGCAGCCTTCGGCTGCTGTCCATGTCGATAGTTCATGGCTTGTTGCGTATAGAAGCGCTGCAGGACAGCCTTCGGCTGTAGTTCATAGCCGCTGATCATTGCCGGCTGCATGTTTGAATTACAGCATGGATTGGTAGTGAAATAATTATTAGATCAATGCCTACCATAAATAATGGTATATAAATTGTTGCTGTTAACGCTGTTTACAAAATGGCCAACAGCATCGAAGCTCTCTCTGGTCCAAGGTCAACAATCTAACGGGTTATGCTGGACCAGAGACTGTAGATCATCCGCCATTGTTAAAATTATGATAAATAACCCAGTGGTTACGGCCGTGGATTATTAAAAACTATGCACAACTACCATTCGATTTATGCCATGGACCATCGACTATGGGCCATGGACTTTAAAAAAAACGCTTCCATAGCCGCCCAAAAAGCAGTATTATTGAAAGCGAAAAAGGCATGTGATTGATGAATTATCCGGGTAACAGCTCTTTTACACGATCCGTAAAAGGGAAGGTGGTGATTGCCTTCCTGGCGGGGTGTATTGCCCTGGGACTGGCCTGGGTAGTGAGCCGCACCGCTTTCCGTGAAATGCTGCGCACCGTAAAAAGCCTTTCAGAACCCAATGAAAAACTGCGCATCGTAAATACCCTTTTCCGGGATATTACCCAGCTGGATCAGCTGCAGAAAAGGCAGGCATTGCTGAAAGCCAACTCCTACCAAAGCTTCCTCGACGAATCTAAAATGCTGCGTGTGGCCATGGATAGCCTGCAGCTGCTGTATAGCGACAATCCTTCCCAGCGCCGGCGCGTGGATTCTATGAAACACCTGCTGCTGGAAAGGGATAAGCTGTTCCTGAATTATTTGCAGGTGCGGCAGGGGCTCGTGAATAATAACGATCTTACCAAACAGATCCAGACCCTTTCAGAGCTGATCCTGAACAGCGCACCACAGATAGACAGCACCGTGATCACCACGGAAAAAAAGATCTCCACCACCTTCATTTACCCTTCTGATTCTGCGGCAGCAGCCGCAGAAAAAGCGGCGGAAGAAGCACCGCCCGTAAAAAGCGGCTTTTTCAGCCGCCTGTTTGGCCGTAAGAAACCGGAAGCACCGCCGCCTGCAACAGAACAGGAAGCGGAAGTAGCGCCTACCACCCAGGCTCCTACCCGTATGGTAAAGGAAGAGGTGAACGTGAAAATAGATACGCTGGCCCTGGCTAAACAAGACAGTATTATGTGGGAGGTGGAAAAGGCCATGCAGGATTATGAAAAGGAGCGCCGCCTGCAAAGCAGCCGTTTTGTGAACCGGGAAATAGAACTGGCCAATGCCAGTAATGTGCTCACCAGCCAAATGCTCTCCATTCTGCAGGAAGTAGAAAAAGAAGTAGTAAAACAGGAGGAGCAGAATAATTATCAGGCCCGCAACGTGGTAAGCACCAGCGTATGGCGTATCAGTATTATTATGTGCGTATTCCTGCTGCTGATGGCTATACTGGTATACCTTATCCTTACTGATATTACAAAAAGTAACGCTTACCGGCAGCAGCTGGAAATTGCCAAGGAAGAGGCAGAATATCACGGCGCTGCCAAACAGCGCTTCCTGGCCAATATGAGCCACGAGATCCGGACGCCGCTGCAGTCCATTATTGGTTATGCCGATCTGCTGCGGCAGCAGGACAAACCTTCCAAAAAACACCTGGAGGCTATTTTCCACTCATCCGAACACCTGTTGCATATTGTGAACGAGGTGCTGGATTACAGCCGCATTATATCCGGTAAGTTCACTTTTGAGCGCCGCGACTTTGACCTGCGCCAGCTGCTGGAAGAAGTAATGACCGTGATACGCCCGCAGGCAGAAAAGAAAGATCTAAGGCTAGTGTTAAACAACACGCTTCACAGCGGCGTTTTTGTGAACGGAGACCCTTTCCGCCTGAAACAGCTGCTCTATAACCTAATGGGTAATGCCGTTAAGTTCACAGACGAAGGGCAGGTAACGCTTACCGTAGAGGGTGCCCCCTCCACTGAAGACAACATGCAGCTGCTCACCTTTACCGTGGCCGATACGGGTAAAGGCATTGCTGAAAAAGATGTGCAGCGCATCTTTAACCAGTTTGAACAGGCAGGCGACAGCTCTCACCAGAACGGTACCGGCCTGGGACTAAGCATTGTAAAAGCCTTAACAGAAGCGCAGAACGGCAGCATTGAGGTAACCAGCGAACCGGGGGCAGGCTCCCGCTTTGCCGTGCAGCTGCCCTTTGCAATGGCTGCTACGCATAATGCCCAGCCCAATACTGAAGCCGTTCATTTCCACGGCCATTATGAAGGCAAAGTATGGGTGGTGGATGATGATCCGTTTATTTTGCATTTGTGCGCCTCTATTTTTGAGAAACATGCCATTCCGCACATCTGCTTCCATTTGCCGGAAGCTATGCTGGAAATGCCCTGGGATGATGATGTAACACTGATACTGGCAGATATGCGTATGCCGGGCCTGAACGGGGCGGAACTGTGCCGCCGCCTGCGCCGGTATGTTCCGGAAACCGTGAAGATCTACGCCCTTACCGCACAGGCACTGCCCGAAGAAAGGGAAGCCGTGCTGCAGGAAGGCGGTTTTGACGGGCTGCTGATGAAACCCTTCCGGGAATCAGAGCTCTTATCCCTGTTAGATGAACAGTACGTACCTGAGGCCGATAATGAGGATTATGAAAGCGAGCCGGAAGAGGATAATGAAATAGACCTGGCTGCGCTGGAAAAGCTCACCTTTGGCGATAAGACCATGATCCAGAAAATACTGGAACGTTTTAGCAATGATAACCGTTATGACCTGGACCAGCTTTGTATGGCGGCCAAGGGAGAGGATATGGAGCAGGTATCCTTACTGCTGCACCGCATGGCCGGCAGAACCGCGCAGATAGGCGCCGGTGAGCTGGCAGCCCGCTTCCGGATGCTGGAAATAGCCTTACAACAGAATACCGTATTACCGGGAGATGCAGTGGCGCAGGTAGATGAGCTGGCTGTAGGCATGAAAGCCTTATTGTACAAGGTAGATTCTCTCTTTATCCCTCAATCTGATACTTCTCCATCTTTTTATAAAGCGTCTTTCGATCAATATTAAGCAGCCGGGCGGCCTTGCTTTTATTGTTCTTTACCTGGCGCAGTATTTCCTTGATCAATTCTTTTTCATTCCCTTCATTCAGCGCTTTCAGGTCAGTGCTCTGGGTTTTGGGCATCTGGTTCACGGAAAAGGTCATTTCATCCGGCAGGCTTTCCATACCGGCGGTTTCACTTTCCGTCAACAGCACCATACGGCGTATCACGTTCTTTAGCTCCCGCAGGTTACCCGGCCAGTCGTACTGGCGGAACACCGTCATAGCGCCGGATGACAGGCGTTTGATCTGGCGGCCCAGTTCCTGGTTAGCCAGCTTTATAAAGTGCTGGGTAAATATTTCAAGGTCTTCTTCCCGCTCCCGCAGGGGCGGTACATCCATTTTAAATTCGTTCAGGCGGTGGTACAGGTCTTCCCGGAAATTGCCGTTGGCAGAGGGCAGGTCTTCATTGGTGGCGGTAATGATCCGCACATCCACGCGTATCTGCTGGGTGCTGCCAATGGGCTGTATCACGCGCTCCTGCAGGGCGCGCAGCAGCTTCACCTGCACTTCGTAGCTCAGGTTCCCTACCTCATCCAGGAAAAGGGTGCCGCCGTTGGCAGCTTCAAACAAACCTTTTTTGTTCTGTAAAGCGCCGGTAAAAGCGCCTTTGACATGCCCAAACAGCTCACTGGCAGCCAGCTCTTTGGAAAGGGCGCCGCAGTCCACTGCAATAAAAGGCTTATCGGCCCGCTTGCTCAGGCTGTGAATGGAGCGGGCCACATATTCCTTACCGGTACCGCTTTCTCCCAATATGATCACAGACATATCGGTAGGCGCTACCAGCTTAATGTATTCATAGAGTTTTTTAGAAATTTCGCTGTTACCCTCAATAAAACCGGATAATACATTTTGCTGCTGGGTGGCAGGGGCGGTAGTAGTGGTTTTGCGGTTCAGCGCTTCGTTCAGCACCAGCAACAGCTCATCTGCATTCACCGGTTTGGTGATATAGTCAAAGGCGCCGGAGCGCATGGCCTGCACCGCGGTACGCACATCATTAAAGCTGGTCATAATGATGGCGGGTATATGCATACCCCTTTCCTTGGTAGCGTTCAGCACTTCCAGCCCATTCCCGTCTGTAAGCCGGTAATCCAGCAACAGCAGGTCATATTCTTTTTTTTCCAGTGATCTTATTCCGTTCTTTACGTTGTACACTGCATCCACCTCATGGCCGTGTTTCTTAAGAAAACCTTCCAGGATCTGTGAAAATGTAGTGTCGTCCTCTACTAACAATATATTGGCCATGGCATCTTAATGGATTTACGATTTTAGATTACGGTTTTTAGATATGGAATGATGCGGATAGGAACCGCGCTGGTCAAATCTAAAACAGTGGATCTAAGATCTAAAATTGCTCGACTGTAATATTAGTTAACAATACCGGATAAAACAAAAATAGAGAAGTCCCCCCGTCCGGGGAGACTTCCCATTTGTATTCTACTGCATGTCCAGGGCTTTCAGATCAGGCAACCACCTTACCGTCTTTATCTAACTTTACGGTTTTGGCTTCTTCTCCTTTCTTCACTTCAACTTCGTAATACTCCGCACCAGTTGCGGGTTTTACCCAAAAAGCTTTTTCTGCTTTCCATTCTTTATACTCATCAGAAGCCAGGGTTGCCTTTACGGCATCAGGTAATTCTTCTACCTTAACAGGTTTCTTTTCGTCCTGCAGCTGCACTTTTGCAATTACAGGCTTATGTGCGTTGGCATTTACGGTAACTACGCCTGATAGTGCTACTACTACCAGTGAGAGCATCAAGTTTTTCATTGTTCAGTGTTTTTATAAAGTGGAGGAATTCTAAAGTCTCACTATATAATGTGAAAAACGTGCCATGCTTTTCATCAAAGCTTAGCAGTGTGCATCTTATTGGTAGTAAGCGTTTTATGCGTATAGGATTGCGTACCCTCCACACATTGCAGTTGAGGACGTATTCCCAAAGTTGAGTACAAAGTCAGCAGTTTTTTTACGCAATCTTCGCGTTCACAGCCACTTCCTGCACCAGCTGTATGCTCATGTGCAGCTTCACTTCATCTCCCAGTATCAGACCACCGGCATCAGTGGTAGCGCTCCAGCGCAGGCCGTAGTCGGAGCGGTGCAGTCTTCCGTTCAGCTCAAAACCAGCCTTGGTTTGTCCCCATGCATCCTGTGTGGTACCGTAATAAGTAACGGAAAGCTCAATGCTATGCGTTTGATCCCTTATGGTCAGGTCTCCGATCAGGCGGTAGTGGTCATTATCTACCTTCTTAACCTGTTTGGATTCAAATGATATCCTGGGAAATTGTGCGCCGTCGAAGAAATCGGCAGTCCTCAGGTGTTCATCGCGTTGTTCATTGTTGGTTGTTACACTGTTAACGTCCGCCTCAAAGGTAATGTGTGCATCATGAAAGTCCGCGCTGTTAGTCTGTAAGGTGCCTTCAAAGTTGGTAAAGTGGCCGCTTACGTTTGTGATCATCAGGTGTTTTACTTTAAATCCTACCTCGCTGTGTGATGCATCGATTTTCCAGGTTGTCATAATTGTAATGTTTTTTAAATCCTAGGTTCCTGAAAGTATACGTTCAGGATTCCCGTTCCGTTTTCCGTATATAAAAATAATTGTTAGCCCCTTCATATGCTGTGGACAAATTGCCGGAAATAGTGCACTTTTTTAACATTTGTAATAATATAGTACACATTTAACATTTCGTTAAAACTTGCTTTTAAAACCAGCTGCCTGCGTAGCTTTAAAGCGGCTTTTTTGCAGGCCGCCGCCAATAGAACTTACGTGTTAAGTGCAGAATTGCTTATTTTCCGCTCCCAAACGGAACCGCATGAAGATATTATTGGTTGAAGACGAGCCGAATGTGGTATCGCTTATTAAACGGGGCCTGGCAGATAACGGGTATGAGATCAGTGTGGCCATGGACGGGTCCTCCGGTTTACAAATGGCAAACGGCCATGATTTTGACCTGATCATACTGGATATTATGCTGCCTGGTATTAACGGGGTAGAGATCTGCCGCAGCATACGCAAACAAAATGAGCAGGTGCCTATCATGATGCTGACCGCATTGGGCACCACGGAAAATATTGTAACCGGGCTGGATAGCGGGGCAGATGACTACCTGGTGAAGCCCTTTAAGCTGGCGGAGCTGAGCGCCCGTGTACGCACGCTTACACGCCGCTCAAAAAATACGCAGGCCCCCGGCAGCCTGCTGCAGATTGCCGACCTGGAGCTGGATACTGTTTCCAAAACCGTGCGCCGTAATAATAAACCGCTGAACCTTACTGCCACCGAATACCGGCTGCTGGAGTTCCTGCTGAAGAACCAGCGCCGTGTACTGTCCCGCATAGAAATACTGGAACACGTATGGGATATTGATTTTAACCTCGGCACCAACGTAGTGGATGTATATGTGAACTACCTCCGTAAAAAAATTGATAAAACCGGTTCCTCCAAACTGATACATACCGTGGTGGGCATGGGTTATGTAATGCGCGAACAACATGAGAATACAGAATAAAATAACCATCCTCTTTACGGCTATCACCGCCGCTATTATGCTGCTGCTAAGCCTTTTCGTCTATTATTTTGCTGCCCGCAGCACCGCGCAGAATTTTTATCACCGCCTGGAAGTACGCGCCAAAATAGTGGCGCAGGCCATCCTGGAAGAGAATAAAAGCAATACGCACATTTACTACCGTGTAAAGGAAGAGCAGCTGGAGAACCTGCCCTTTGAAAGAGATTATGCCATAAAGCTGCAGCCCCGTACCGGTGAGCTGATGGAAAAACCTCCTGTGAACTTACCTGCTGATTTTTACAAAAAGGCATTTACCAATGGCAGTGCGCGGTTTGTGCGCGACAGTGTGCTGTATGCCGGCTTATACCTGGGTAAGGATGCAGATTTTATGGTGATCACCGCTGCGCAGGATGTGTATGGCAGGGAAGAATTACAGAACCTGAAACAGGCGCTGCTCATTGGTTTCCTGGTGTTCTCCGTACTGGTATTCACCATCGGGAAAGTATTCAGCCGGCAGATCTTTCAGCCCGTGCGGGATATTATACATAATGTACAACGCATCAGCGCCAATAACCTGCACCTGCGTTTAAATACCGGCAATGGGAAAGATGAGATCGCGGAGCTGGCCGTTACTTTTAATGATATGCTGGGCCGCCTGGAAGCTATTTTTGAAACACAGAATAATTTTATCAGCAACGCCTCCCACGAGTTCAGAACGCCTCTCACTATTATTTCCGGGGAAGCAGAGCTGGGCATGCAAAAAACCGGCGCCTCCCCGGAGCAGGTTGCCTCCTTTACACTCATTTTACAGGAAGCTTCCCGGTTAAACCAGCTGGTAAGCAGCCTGCTAAGCCTTGCCCAAACAGGATTTGACGGCAAAAAGCTGCCCTGGGAAAAAATACGGCTGGATGAGCTGTTGTGGTCTGTGAAAACCACGGCTAACCAGATCTATCCTGACAATAAAATAACGCTGGATTTTAAGAACCTGCCGGAAGAGGCAGATCATTTAAGCACGCTGGGGAACCTTCCCTTATTGCAAATGGCGCTGAGCAACGTAGTATTGAATGCCTGCAAATATTCCAGTAACCAACCGGTAGCCATACAGCTGGAGGCTACTAAAAAAGTGCTGATCATAACGGTAACCGACCAGGGTATTGGCATCCCCTCCGCAGAGCTGGGGCAGGTGTTCGTGCCTTTTTTCCGCGCCTCTAATACCAGCAGCTTTGAAGGCCATGGTATCGGGCTGCCGCTTACGCTTAACATTATCCGCCTGCACAAGGGCTCTATTGACATACAAGCCCGCGAACAATCCGGCACCGTAGTAAAAATTTACCTGCCGGTAATTGCCTGAGCATTATTCTGTACGCAAACTTTTTACAGGGTTCATTAATGCCGCTTTAATGGCCTGGTAGCTCACAGTCAGGAAAGTAATGAACAAGGTTGCTGCAGCCGCTACCGGGAAGATCCACCAGGGAATGGTAGTACGGTAGGCGTATTGCTGCAGCCAGCCTGTCATGGCATAATATGCTACGGGGCAGGCAATGGCCAGGGCAATGATCACCAATCTTACAAAATCAGTTGACAATAAACCCCACAGGCTGAATAAGGTAGCACCCAGCACCTTACGCACGCCAATTTCCTTTGTACGCTGCTCTGCCATAAAAGAGGCCATACCAAACAGTCCCAGGCAGCTGATCAGAATAGCGAGAATAGAGAATATAGTAGCCAGCTTACCAAAACGCTGCTCATCTCCAAACTTATTTGCATAGTCCTGGTCCACAAACTGGTAGTCGAACGGTTGGGTAGGGTTATGCCGCTTGAACACAGCCTCTATCTTCGCCAGGGCGGTCTGCGTGCTTACTTTGGGATTTATTTTTACGATCATGCGTATACCGGGCCCGCCACGCAGCATATGGTAAACAGCCGGGCGTACCGGCGCATAGGGCGATTCTGCAATGACATCCTTTATCACCCCGATAATGTGATACGGCTCATCGTCCCAGGTAACAATTTTTCCTACCGGGTCTTTTAAACCCATAAATTTCATAGCCGCTTCATTGATCACAATGGCCGTGGAATCTGTGCCAAAGCTGCGGGAAAAATCCCGGCCGGCTACAAACTGCCAGCCAATGGTCTTACCAAAATCGTAAGACACAGGTTCACTGGGAAAATCCAGCGCCATACCCGGGTCTTTACCTTCCCAGTTAAAACCGCTGTTGGTGTTCCATACAGAGGTAACAGGGCTCCAGCACTCCGCCATATTTTCCACTGCACCGGTTTGCAGCAGCTCATCACGCACCACATCAAACTGTTCATGAATGGCTGAAGTGTACATAGGCAATGATACCAGCCCGTTACGGTCGTAACCAATCGGGCGGTTCTGTGCAAACTGTATTTGCCGGAATACGATAACCGTAACGATGATCAATATAACAGATACGGTGAACTGCAGCACCACCAATACTTTGCGGGGCATGGCCGCATAACGGCCTACGCGGAAAGTACCCTTCAGCACTTTTACCGGCCGGAAAGACGATAAATAAAATGCAGGGTAGCTGCCGGCTATTAACCCGGTGATAAGGCTAAAACCTATACAAATAGCCCAGAAAACAGGGCTGGCCCATAAGATGGACATTTGTTTATTGGCTACCTGATTAAACAAGGGCAGTAACAAAGCCACCAGCAGCAAAGCCGCCAGCAGGGCTAACATTACCATTAACAGGGATTCGCTGAAAAACTGCCAGATCAGCTGACTGCGTTGTGAGCCAATGGCCTTACGAATGCCTACTTCCTTAGCCCGTTTCTGAGAACGGGCAGTGCTCAGGTTCATAAAATTGATACAGGCCAGCAGTAATATAAATACCCCGCTGATCCCAAATAACCATACATACTTTATGAAACCACCCACATTTACTCCATTCTTAAACTCCGCATACAAATGCCAGCGCGACATTGGATGCAGGAACAGCTGGGGATGAAAAGTGAGTTCATCCTTATGAATATTTTTCAGCTTTACATCTTTGATCTTGGCCGATACTTTTTCCATAGTAGTATGCTCCGCTATCTGCACAATAGCCCGGAAAGAGTTGCCACGCCAGGGGTTATCATTATGCTCCATATCTGTAAGCCGGGCATATAAGGCCCAGGGCATTATAAAATGCACATTTGAAAATGTGGAATTGCGCGGCATATCCTTATATACACCGGTTACCACCACGGCTGTTTTGTTATCTATCAGCAGTGTTTTATTAAGCGGGTCTTCATTTCCAAAACAGGCTTTGGCCTGGGAGGCAGATAGCAGAATAGTGGCCGGATCCGTTAATTTATGGCTGCCTCCCTGCATTTTCAGGGTTAACATTTCAGGCAGGTCCGGCTCACAATACACCCCTACCCCGCTTAAGCGCTTTTCTCCAACTGCCAGCACATGCGTTTGATCCCAGGTGCACATGGCTGCATACTTAATATCGGCGCCGTAATCCTTACGTAAGGCGGCTGCCAGGGGAAAGGGCTCGTTCATGCCGGTGCCGATTTCCCCGTTATTGTACACATTCTGCTGCACCAGCGCAATGTGTTTATAGTTGGGAAATTGTTTATCAAACTGCCATTCATCTACTATCCAAAGCCCTATCAGCATAGCAATAGCCATACCTGCGGCCAGGCCGGTGATATTGATGGCGGAATACATTTTGCTTTTGCGCAGGTTGCGCCAGGCGATGGTAATGTAGTTCTTTAGCATAATGGTGAAGGTTACGGATCACGCACCAACAATATACCAACACTTAAATAGCTGTTAGTCAATTGCTTTCATCTTTGCAACCGTTCATTTTTGAACATAGACCGTTCATTTTCAACTACTGACCCCGCTTTCTAATCCCTTTCTAATCTCATCCTCATGGTATTTTAATACGCCTCTTAGTCCGTCCTAACCCCCGTGTTGTTGCTTTGCACTATCAATTAACAACAAAAAAAATATTGTGTATGAAAAATATCTTGATCCCTACAGATTTCAGCGTACGCTCCCTGGATATGGCAAAGGAAGCTATTAATAATGTGCAGCTCCATGAGCCCATGAACATTTTACTGGTGCACTTCTTTAAAATGTCCGACAACATGCAGGAGCTGATGATGCTGTCACGCCGCATGAAGGATTATGAGCATATCAGTGAAGAGTACCGGAATATCATTTCACAGCTGCAAAAAAATTACCCGGCCCGTATTAACAACATCCGGGTGGAATGTTTTTATGGCAGCACTGTTGCGGTTTTCAAGAACTTCCTTTTCGGGAATAGCATTTCTGTAATTGCGTATGATGAGCATTACCGTTTTATAAAAGTGAACCGGAACAGCATTGACCCGCTGAACATCATCAAAAAATCGGGCTGCGCCTTATTGCCGCTGAACACGGGCAGCCGTGAGGAAAACCTGCGGATCAAAATACTGCGCCCTGCCGCTACTGCCTGATAAAAATCTTCACCCATAAAAACTGTGCTATATGCTACTGAAAGAGAATATTCCCTTTGCATACGTGTTCGGGAAAATAAAATATGAGCTGATATGGATATCTGCATATGCCATAGCCATTGCCATTGTGCATCATAATTTCCATATTATCCGCATATCAATTCCAATCGCTATTCCTGCCATACTGGGTACGGTTATCTCCCTGCTGCTGGGCTTTCGCTCCAACCAGGCCTATGAGCGCTGGTGGGAGGCGCGTATTGTATGGGGCGCCATCGTAAATGATTCCCGTACGCTTACACGGCAGCTGCTCACCTTTACTGCTTTTGAAGGGGAAACACCGGAGGAGGTGATCAGCTTCCGGGAAAAATTTGTAAGGCGGCAAATTGCCTGGTGTTATGCGCTGGGCCAGTCGCTGCGCAAGCTGCACCCGCTGCATGGGCTGGACCGGCTTCTATCTCAGCGGGAGCTGGACTACATTAGCCGCTACGATAATAAACCCGTGGCCCTGCTGGAGCTGCACGCCCGCGACCTGGACTATGCGCTGAAACAAGGGTGGATAAACCGCTACCAGCAGATAGAGCTGGACCGCACCTTTACCCGCCTGTGCGATTCCATGGGTAAATGTGAGCGCATTAAGAACACCATTTTCCCCGCTACCTACAGTCTGTACATTCACCTGACGCTGAACCTGTTCATTTTACTGCTGCCGTTTGGCTTGATAGAATTCTTTGGCATTATTGAAGTACCGCTGGTAGTAGCTATTGCATCATCTTTCCTGCTGATCGAGAAAATGGCCATTCACCTGCAGGATCCTTTTGAGAATAAACCTACAGATACGCCGGTGACCGCTATTGCGCGTACCATTGAGCGGGATCTTAAACAGATCCTGCAGGACTGGCAGGTACCGGAAAGCCAGCCCGCAGAAAAATTCTATATTCTATAGATCTATATTGCGAATCAATCCAAAATGCGTCACCAGCCTCCGGGCGGTGGCGCATTTTTTATTTAAAACACAGATAACACTCCTCGTTAGTATTCCTGCAGTGAACACTGTATTTTACGTTTCGTAATCAAAACCCTGTAATCAGTAACCGTACAATAACTATTGAAACAACCCGGGAGCAATTCCCCTGTCGAAACACTTTTGAAAACCATCTAAACCGTTTAATTCATGAAGTTCCAAGCGCGCTATGCCATTTTACTGGCCATGCTATTTGCTGCCTGTAGCAAAGAGCCCATTACACCGCCGTTACAGCCCATGACCGCTAACACCGCTACCAGTGCGGCTAACGTGGTAACCCTTTCAGAAACTTTTGAATCCGGTACCAAAAGCGCTTATGCTTCCGGTAATGTTACCCTGAGCAGCGGCTCCTGGAATATGAACGATGCGCTGATCGGTAACCTGGCGGCAGATGCTAAAAGTGGCACCCAGTCTGTACGCATCCGCAACACCGGTTCCATTACTATGAACTTTGATGCCAGCGGCGGCGCCAACACCATTAGCATCAGCCATGCGGTATATGGCAGTGATGGCAGCAGCACCTGGCAGCTGTGGATCTCCACCAACGGGGGCAGCAGCTATACACAAGTGGGCAGCACCATTACCAGCTCATCCACCACACTGCAAACGGCCAGCTTCACGGTAAGCGTAAGTGGCAGCTTCCGCCTCTCCATCCGCAAGGCATCCGGTGGCAGCAACCGTATTAATATTGATAATATTTCCGTAAGCTCCGGCAGTGGCGGAGGCGGTGGCACCACTCCCGGCGATGATGATAATATGCTGCTGGGCAATCCCAGTGGTGCAGTAGCCAATACCTCCTATCCGGCCAATTACCTGATGGTAAAAACCTATTACACATTATCGTATAACCGTGACCGTGGCGGTCCCAACTGGGTAAGCTGGCACCTGGCCAGCTCTGATATTGGCAGCACTGACCGGCAGGATGATTTCCGGGCGGATAATACCCTGCCTTCCGGCTGGTACCAGGTAGGCAGCAGCAGCTTTTCCGGCAGTGGCTTTGACCGCGGGCATAACTGCCCTTCTGCAGACCGTACCTCTTCTGTAAGCGCTAATTCCTCTACCTTCCTTATGAGCAACATGATACCTCAGGCGCCTAATAATAACCAGCAAACCTGGAATAATTTAGAAAGTTATGGCCGCAGCCTGGTATCGTCCGGCAATGAGGTGTACATTATTATGGGCAGCTATGGCGTGGGGGGTACCGGCAGCAATGGTACAGCCACTACTATTGATAATGGGCATGTTATTGTACCCTCCAATGTGTGGAAAGTGCTGGTGGTGATCCCGAACGGCTCCGGCGACCTGGCCCGCATTAGCAGCGGCACCCGGGTAATTGCCGTAAATACGCCCAATGTTAACACGGTTAGCAGCGACTGGAAACAGTACCGCACTTCTGTAGATGCTATTGAAAATGCTACGGGGTATGATCTGTTGTCGAATGTACCGGCAACTGTGCAGCAGGTAATAGAGGCGAAGGTGGATAACCAGTAAGATTCAATTACGAATTATTTAATTACGAATTACGAATTGAGTTTAACATAAAAGAGCCGTAGTTCAGAATAACTACGGCTCTTTATGCTATTGATTTATTAATTGTTTCATAACGCCTTCGGCATAACGTTCTCCTATATTGGGGAACTGTTGCACCAGGGCTTCAATAGCTGCCAGCTCTGATGTATGAAGGGTTACATCCACTGCGCCGGCATTTTCTTCCAGGTACTTTCTTTTCTTGGTGCCTGGAATGGGAATAATATCCCGGCCCTGCGCCAGCACCCATGCAATAGCTAATTGTGCCGCGGTACAGCCCTTTTGTGCGGCAATCTCAGCAAATTTTGCTGCAAGCTGCAGGTTGTTATCAAAATGCGCGCCCTGGAACCGGGGTAAAGCTTTGCGGGTATCATTGGCGGCATTCAGGGCATCGGCATTTACCCGGTTATTGGTGATCAGGCCGCGTGAAAGCGGGGAAAAAGGTATAAGGCTTACACCCAGCGCCCTTGCTGCGTCCAGTATGCTGCCTTCCACATCGCGGGTTAGCAGGGAATATTCACTTTGCAAAGCCGCAATGGGGTGAACGGCATGTGCCCTCTTCAAAGTAGCTGCCGATACCTCACTCAGGCCTATATAACGGATCTTTCCCTGTTGTACCAGCTCCGCCATTGCGCCTACCGATTCTTCTACCGGCACACCAGGATCTACCCGGTGCAGATAATACAGATCTATCACGTCTGTTCTTAAACGCTTAAGACTAGCTTCCACGGCCTGTTTCATCCAGGCTACAGAACCATCAACATACATGCTGTTCAGGCCAATTACACCCTCTCTGAACTTAAAACCAAATTTTGTGGCAATGAAAATTTTGCTCCTGTTAGGAACCAATACTGTTGAGATAAGCTCTTCATTAGCGCCATTGCCATAAACATCTGCCGTGTCCCAGAAATTAATGCCCAGGTCCAGTGCCTTTTCTAAAGTAGCGATGCTTTCCTTGTCATCAGTGGGGCCATATGCGTAGCTCATTCCCATACATCCCAATCCTATTGCTGATAGCTTTTCGCCTGTTGTTCCAAGATCCCTGTATTTCATATGTTTAATTTTTTATGATACAAAGGTCGCCCGGCAGGCAGGCTGGCTGTTAAAACAAATCAAACAAGTGCTTATACAAATCAAGCGGAATGCTGGCGAAGTGCGACAGGGGCATGGCCGGTATTTTTCCTGAAGAACCGGGTAAAGTAAGCAGGGTACTCAAACCCAAGACTATAGGCTATTTCAGAAATGCTCCAGTCCGTATGCTGTAATAACAGGTTGGCCTCCTGTATAATGCGGGCGGCAATGTGTTGGGAAGTGGTTTTACCAGTTGCTTCTTTTACTGCCCGGTTTAAATGATTTACGTGAATGGAAAGTGCAACAGCATAATCCTGCGGGCTTTTTAGCTGCAGGGATGTGGTACGGTTATCTACAGGGAACTGCCGTTCCAGCAGGTCAAAGAATAAATGCGCGATGCGGGATGATGCATTGATCTGTTTATGAAAACCAGCAGCAGGGCTCATCTTCAAAGCCTCGTATAGCAACAGGTGCAGGCAGTTGCGCAGGATAGTGTATTTATGTTCATAATCCAGTGCTATTTCCCGCACCATCTTTTGAAAAAGCAGTGTGATCTCCTGCTGCTGTTCCTGGTTAGGGAAATAAACGGGCATATGCCCGACTGTGAACAAAGGCGATTCATGCAGGAACCCGATCCGGTCCGCAGGCTGTAAAAATGATTCGGTAAAAACACAGAACCAGCCAAACCTGTTTTCAGATGCCCCTTCCCATGAATAGGCCACCTGCGGGTTTGACACGATCAATACCGGCTGATCCACCTCAATCCATTTATCAGCAAAATGTACTTTACCAATGCCTTTGATAAATGAAATTTTGTAATAGTCCCTTCGCCGGTGTAGAGGCTTACCCGTATTATCCTGGAAAAAAACATTGAAGTGGCCCGGGTTAGCGTTATGAAGACTAAGATTACCGGCGTTAGCGGATGGGTTGCGCTTATAAAAATCTCCTATATCTTCAGATAATGCCATGCAAACAAAATTATTGAAAGATTTTTAATCACCTCCAGACTTATCATTTTCCGCCAATAAAATTGCTAAATTTTTTAGTAATTTGCTAGTATGGAACAGCCGCCTATTTATACCATTGGTCATGGGCGCAGGTTAATCGAAGATTTCATTTACCTGCTGCAGGCGCCGGGTATTCAATACCTGGTGGATGTGCGTTCTATTCCTTTTTCCCGGTTTAACCCGCAGTATAACCAGCCTGCCCTGCAGGCAGCGCTGGCAGCCGGCGGCATCCGTTATGTTTATATGGGCGATACCCTGGGCGGCCGCCCAGCAGATCCCACCCTTTATGAACCCAACGGCAGGGTAGATTATTCACTGGTAAGCGCTTCACAACCTTTCCGGCGTGGTATCACGCGTTTAAAAAAGGCGTATGAACAGCAGATCGTATTGGCTATTATGTGCAGTGAAAGCGATCCCCGCCAGTGTCACCGCAGTAAATTAGTAGGCGAAGCGCTGGTAAAGGACAATGTACGGCTGCTGCATATTGATGAACAGGGGCAAATGAAAACGCATGAAGCCATAATATTTGAAATAGGCAAAGGCAGGCGTGACCTGTTTAAATAGATCGTCTTGTATAATTGATCCAGCATTCGGCTATGATCAGATGTAAGGTGAATCCTATCCAGAACGCCGTACCAAAGAACTGTTGCGGCGCCAGGCCGGAGAATGCAAAGAACAATCCCACAATGGGCCGGATGGTGCTCACCGCCAGCCCAATAGCAAAAGCCCTTAACATCCATTCCCGGTGCAGGGCAACCCTTCTTTTTACAATATGCACCAGCGCCATGGTTAAGGCTATCAGAAAAAACACGGAAAATAACACAGTGGCCGCGCCTTCATTCACACCACCTATCGGCAGCAGGAACGACATGAGGAACGCAGAGATCCCGGTCATATAAGCACACACTATAAATACCCAGCCGCTTCTGCGGTGGAAACGGGGATATTTTTCACGGATGCTTTTCACAAACTGCAAAGGCCCCAGGATCATGAATAAGGCGCCGGGCAATATGTGCAGGAAAGTAATAACCGCATATTTTGCAAAACCCGTATCAAACGGAGCGCCACCGGCGGGGTTCACGGAAGCGATCACACCAGCCATTGTCAATGTTCTGCGCATCACCATTGCAAGGCCTATCAGCGCCAGCAGTATCACCACCAGCCATATAAACCGGGTCGTTCGTTTTGTGGTAGAATGGTATGCCATAGTATAAAAGTAGTTGTACTGCGTACCCAATAATGCAGCAGTAGACAACAGCGGCATATGCTGCGACAAGATCCATAGTTATAACGATGGCATTTCCCATTCACAGCAATCTTTGCTATTTTAACAGCCGCACACGTCATAAAAGAAAAACCGATGAAAAAAATTATCACCCCGCTGCTGTTAGCCTTTATAGCACTCATCTGCTTCAGCTTCAAAAAGCAGCCGCCTGCTGCCAAACCCAATGTGATCATCATTTTCATGGACGATATGGGTTATGGCGACCTGGAATGTTATGCCGGCACACCCTGGCATACGCCCAACATTAACAAGCTGGCTGCGCAGGGCATGCGGTTCACTTATTTTTACGTGGCACAGGCCGTTTGCTCCGCATCGCGGGCTGCTTTACTCACCGGCTGTTACTCCAACCGGGTAGGCATATACGGAGCGCTGGCGCCAAACAGCCCTATTGCATTAGACACCAGTGAGCAAACCATAGCAGAAGTATTAAAACAACAGGGCTACCATACCGGCATGGTGGGTAAATGGCACCTGGGCAGCAAACAGCCTTTTTTGCCTTTGCAGCAGGGGTTTGATGAGTACCTGGGCCTACCCTACTCCAATGATATGTGGCCAGTGCACTATGATGGTGTGCCCTATACAGATACATCCACCATTGGGCGTGCAAAGGCAAAATATCCGCCACTGCCGCTCATAGAAGGTAATAATCCTATTAAGATCATTAAAACGCTGGAAGATCAATCTACCTTAACCACTACGTATACGGAAAGGGCCTGCAGCTTTATTAGGAAAAACAAGCAGCAGCCTTTTTTCCTGTACCTGGCGCATAGCATGGTACATGTACCTATTGCCGTATCCGGCAAATACGCCGGTAAAAGCCAGGATGGCCTTTTTGGAGATATGATGATGGAGGTGGATTGGTCTGTGGGGCAGATCATGAAAACGCTGGATGAAACAGGTTTAAGTAAGAACACGCTGGTTATTTTCACCAGCGATAACGGGCCCTGGTTATCTTATGGCAACCACGCCGGTAATACCGGCGGCCTGCGGGAAGGTAAGGGCACCTCTTTTGAAGGCGGCATCCGCGTACCCTGTATTATGCGCTGGCCAGGCCAGATACCGGCTGGCACTGTATGCAATAAAATGGCCGCCACTATTGACCTGCTGCCAACCATTGCACATTTTTGCGGCGCACCATTACCCAGGAAAAAAATTGACGGGGTAGATATTCAAACACTGCTATTCAATACACCCGGCGCCAACCCTCGTAATGAGCTGGCCGTATATTATGAGCGGAACAGCCTGGAAGCCATCCGCAAAGGCCCGTGGAAGCTGGTATTGCCGCACAAGGGACGTACTTACAAGCTAAACCCACCGGGTTATGACGGCTTTCCCGGCGCGCAGCCCAATATAGATATACCGGAAGCGCTGTACGATATGCGCCGCGATCCCGGCGAAACACTGGATGTAAAAGAACAATTCCCGGAAGTGGTAGCGGAACTAAAAACACTGGCCGGTAAGTACCGCCAGGATTTAGGCGATGAACTTACCGGCCAGCAGGGCGCCGGACGCCGTGCCGCGGCTAAAGTTGAATGATTAATGTTGTTTACTGCGTTTACGCTCCACATCCGGCAGCAGCCAGGTAAGCAGGCCAATTAAAGGCAGCCATGCACACAGGTGAAACACGTGGTTGATGCTGGTATGATCTGCCAGGCGGCCCAGCACTGCGGAGCCAATACCCGCCATACCAAAGGCCAGCCCAAAGAACAAACCGGCTATCATGCCCACTTTACCGGGCACCAGCTCCTGCGCATATACCAGTATGGCAGAGAATGCGGAGGAGAGTATAACGCCAATGAATACACTGAGTACAGCGGTCCACAACAAGTTTACATGCGGCAGCAGTAAGGTAAAGGGCGCTACACCTAAAATAGAGATCCAGATCACGTACTTACGGCCAATACGGTCGCCTACCGGCCCGCCGATAAAGGTACCGGCTGCAATGGCAAACAGGAATATGAACAGGTACACCTGCGCGGTGCCCACGGGCAGCTTAAACTTATCTATCAGGTAAAAAGTATAGTAGTTAGTCATGCTGGCCATGTAAAAGTATTTGGAGAAAATAAGTACCAGCAATATCAGCAGCGCAAAAACGATCTTGCTGGTGGGCAGCTTTACTGCGGTACCCTCCACTACTTTACGTTTGGGCTTTGCCCGGTGTTTATTCTGTTTGTACCAGGCGGCTATATTCAGCATCACTACAATAGCGACCAACGCTGCCAGTGAAAACCAGATCACGTTAAACTGCCCGTAAGGCACAATGATCAGGGCTGCCAGCAAAGGGCCCAAAGAGCTGCCGGCATTACCTCCCAGCTGGAACAGGGATTGCGCCATACCATGCCGCCCGCCGGATGCCATATACGCCAGCCGGGACGATTCAGGATGAAACACCGCAGAGCCCATACCTACCAGCCCAACGGACAGCAGCACCAGGTAAAAGCTATTTGCCATAGACAAACACACCAGCCCTGTTAACGTAAAGCCCATGCCAATAGCCAGGGAATAAGGCTGCGGATGTTTATCCGTATACAGGCCTACCAGCGGCTGTAAAATGGAGGCTGTCATCTGGAAGGTGAGCGTGATGAGCCCGATCTGTGTAAAGTTGATTTTCAGGGAATCCTTTACTACCGGGTAAATAGCGGGTATCAGGGATTGAATAGTGTCATTTAACAGGTGAGAAAAACTAAGTGCCAGCAGAATGGAGAAAACCGTTTTTTCTGCTGCTTCTTTTGCCGCATCGGGCATGGTTACCGTAGTGTCTTTTAATTCCGCTTCCATATATAATCTGTTAGGTATGCTGAGGTATCGTTAATCTAAATGTGCTGAATGGGCTGTAATGCGCGCCACCAGCTCCCAGGCCTGTTCCGGCTTCTGGTCTATAATGCTTTGCAGCAGCGCATGGTGCAGGTCGTGCGTTTCTATAAAGGCCTGCGTGGTTTTGTGAATGCGTATAAAATGGTTTTTCATGTGCTGGGCCAGGGTTCCATACAGGTCCGCCAGTATGCCATTGTTGGCGGCAGCCGCAATGCTGCGGTGAAATTCAATGTCGGCCTGTATACTTTCGGCTACTTTATTTTCTTTTGCCATCGCCAACCGCTGATCCAGGAAACCCTGGATCTTTTCAATATCTGCTGCTGTACGGTGCTGGGCGGCCTTTTGCGCGATCTTTAACTCCAGCAGCTGCCGTACTTCGTTCAGGTCATTGAACTCTGCCCGTTTCAGGCGCTGGGATAAAGGTTCCGTAATGCCGGTGGCTGCTTCTACAAAGGTGCCCAGGCCCTGGCGCACCCGTACTACGCCTGCATTTACCAGTATGCGCACCGCTTCACGGATGGTGGAGCGGCCTACGCCAAATTCCTGCATGAGCGCAGGTTCGGTGGGCAGCTTCTCATCGGGTTTGTATTGCCCGAGGGAGATCTGTTGCTGCAGGCGCTGTGCTACTTCGTCTGCCAGGCTGTGCCGGTTAATTCTTTCAGTTTTAATCATCAGATGATATGATGACTCAAAGGTACATAATGATATTTGTTGTGTCAAGGTATTTTTTATGCAAGATTATTTGGAGGGGAGAGTGCTCCCCGCCCCTCCGCTTCAGCCCGTTGACTATGGACCATTTTTCACTATCTTTGCACCCTCATTAAAAACCGGATGAAAGCATTTAACTTTTTTATTCTATACCGTTTACCCATTGGGATCGTGTTATTATTGGGCGGCCTGGCAATGGGTTTTACCGTTGGCTGGTGGGAAGCCACTATTTTCCTGGTACTGGCTGTAATATGCCTGGTAACACATTTCATGTTCGGTCCTATGCGCCTGGTGCAGGAAGCGGTAGAAGCAGGTAACGTGGAAAAGGCCATGGGCCTCATGAATAAAGTAGCTTTCCCTAAGTTGCTGTATAAGCCTATCCGCTCTGTATATTATTTTATGCAAAGTAACCTGGCCATGTACGACCAGGACCTGGATAAGGCAGAAGCCACCATCCGCAAGAGTATTGAAACCGGCAGCCCTATGAAGGAGTATGAGGGTATGCAGTATTTCCAGCTGGGCACCATTGCCTATCAGAAGAACGATCTGAAAACAGCGGATCAGAACCTGAAGAAAGCCGTAAGAATGGGCTTACCGGATAAGGAGAACACAGCAGCGGCCCTGTTAACCCTGGCCTCCATAGCCATGAGCCGCCGCGATTTTAAAACCGCCAAGGATTTCTTCCGCCGCGCCAAGGCCCAGAAGCCTACCACCGCGCAGATCGTAAGCCAGATAAAAGAAATGGATAAGTATATTTCCCGGATGCCGGGATAATGTGTAGATATGCAAATATGCAGATGTGCAAATGGTTTTGAGCAAAGCTCCCATTTGCACATTTTTTTTGCCCATACCCCATAACATATACCAGCACATTAGCATATCATCGCATTAGCACATCGTATTAGCATATTAGCACATTATTTAGTAGGTTTGCCCCGCATGTGGTTCCCAGTGTAATAGCTGGGATTAAAATGGGAATCCGGTGTAAATCCGGAACTATCCCCGTAGCTGTAATCCTGCATTCCAATAACGAATCATTAAATTTTCCAGGGCAATGAAGGCCACTGTTCCGGTGACACGGAATGGGAAGGCGGCCCGGAAAGCAGGAAAGTCAGAAGACCTGCCAGGTGTAATTCATCATTCGGCGCTTTCGGGTGAAAAGCCGGGAATGTATGCACCTGTATACGGTGCCTGTATTCTTTCCTTTTTCATATTTCCCCGCAGCGCGCATATTGTATCACTTTAAAAGTTTATTGACAGTCATTATGCGCAGGAAATTTTACACTTTTTTTCCGGCTATTGCCCTCCTGGCAGCCAGCACCACGGCTTTTGCACAGGATTCTTCCCGTACCAACCAACTGAACGAGCTGGTAGTTACCGCTACCCGCTTTACACAGAAAGCCGGCGAAACCGGTAAGGTAGTAACAGTGCTTACCGCTGAATACCTGCAAAAGAACAGCGGCAAAACGCTGTCCTCCATCCTCAATACCCAGGCCGGCCTGGTGGTGAATGGAGCTGAAAATGCGCTGGGTACTAACCAGGATGTATACACGCGGGGCGCCAGCACCGGTAATACGCTTATCTTAATAGATAACATCCCGGTGAGCGATGCCTCCCAGATCTCTAATGCTTTTGACCTTAACTTCATTCCGGTAAGCCAGATAGAGCGTATTGAAATACTGCGTGGCAGCCAATCTACCCTCTATGGCTCCGACGCGGTAGCGGGAGTGATCAACATTATCACCAAAAAACCGGGTGAAAATAACCTGGGCATCAGCGCCAATGGCTCCTACGGCAGCTATAAAACCCGGCAGGGCGGCGCAGGGCTGAATGGCAGTATCGGCAAACTCTCATACCTGGCCGGTTACCAATACACCCGCTCCGATGGTTTTTCCAGCGCCTACGACAGCACCGGCAAAGGCAACTTTGATAAGGACGGATTTAAACGCAACAGCGTATTTACCAAACTAGGGCTGCAGGCCACAGAGCACTGGCGCCTGCAATACATGCTTAACTGGAGCGATTATCATACCGACCTGGATGCAGGCGGGTTCAACGATGATAAGGATTACACCATGCATAACAAGTACATGCTGCATGCCCTTAGCAGCCATGTAGATCTTAAAAAAGGCAGCTGGAACCTGGTGTATAGCTTTCAGCGGAACACACGTAACCTGCTGGACGATACCTTGTATGTACCCAATGGCGGTTACTCTACCAACGACTTTACCTCTAACACCCACCAGGTAGAAACCTATGTGAACTGGGATCTTACCAAACAGCTGCAGCTGATCACCGGAGCGGATTTCCGCTCGTCCAATACAGATCAGAGCACGCGGTATATCAGTGAGTTCTTTAAAGATTCCTCCAGGCTTTCCGGCGACAGCGCACATATGCGGCAGTTCAGCTACTACGCATCCCTGCTGCTGCATAATATGGGCGGCTTTAACCTGGAAGTAGGCGGCCGTTATAACAACCACAATATTTACGGCAGCAACGGCACCTTTTCTGTGAATCCCTCTTACCTGATCAATGATCAGCATAAAGTATTCATCAACATTTCCTCTGCCTACAAAGTACCCACCTTGTACCAGCTGTATTCCATTTATGGCAATAAGGAACTGAAACCGGAATCCACTATCAACTATGAAGCCGGCTACCAGGGCGCCTTATGCAGCAATAAGCTCAATGTACGCGTGGTAGGGTTCTACCGTCATACCAAAAACCTGATCAGCTTTTACAGCTTAAATGATCCTCCGTATGGCCAGTACCGTAATGCTAACAAACAGGATGCTTATGGCGGCGAAGCAGAAGCTACCTGGCGCATTATTGGCGGGCTTACGCTGACTATGAACTATACTTATGTAAATGGCAAAATAAAAGAGCAGGATACCGATACCAGCTATTACAACCTGTACCGCCGGCCCAAACATGCGCTGAATGCGGAGCTGGGCTACCAGGTAACACCCGGGCTGTATGTGAGCGCACAGTATAAATATATTAGCCGGCGCCTGGATCCCGCCTATATGGCTCCTCCTTTCGTGTTAGGCGATTATTATACCCTTGGCGCCTATACGGAGTATAAGCTGGGTTCTATCCTGAAGATCTATGCAGATTTCCGGAATATTACCGATCAACAATACTTTGATGTTAGAGGATATAACACCAGGAAGTTTAACTTTACGACCGGACTTGTATTTAATATCAACTAATCATGTGCTAATGTGCCGGTTTATATTTAAAACGTTTGTTCAGCAAATACCAGCACATTAGCATATCAGCACATTAAATAATTAAGATTATGTCACTGAAAAAGATCGATCCCCGCTTCAGCCTCTTGCTGCTGTTTGTAGTGGCAGCCGGCCTTTTACGGATCCTGGGAGAAGGGAAAATAACACCTTTCTCTAACATTACTCCCATTGGAGCAATGGCCCTGTTTGGCGGCGCTTATTTCACCGGCAGGTGGAAAGCGTACCTGTTTCCGCTGCTAACACTTTTTGTGAGCGATATTATTATACAACAGGTGTTTTACCCGGAATTTTCGCAGGGCGGCCTGCTGTACCAGGGCTGGATCTGGACTTACGTGGGCTTTGCCGCTATGGTGCTGGCCGGGCAGCTGATCATTAAAAAAGTGAATGTGCCCAACCTCATGATGGCCTCTGTAGCTGCTGCAGTGGCTCATTGGCTTATTACTGACTTTGGTGTGTGGCTGGGGGGCTGTACCGATCCTACTACCGGTAAGCTGTATACGAAAGATGTGGCCGGCCTGCTGAAATGTTATGCCATGGCAGTGCCTTATATGAAAGCCATGTTCTTTGGTAACCTGGCTTACGGCGCTATTTTCTTTGGCGCATTTGAGCTGATACAGCGGAGGATAATTACGAATTATCAATTACAAATTACGAATGATAGTACTTCGTTGAGGTAATAGAGCGTGACATTTCATAAACATCAGGGGCCAGGTAGCAGTAAAGTACGGATGATCACAAACATTTCCTTTACCGCTACCTGGTTTGTAATTATCGGCTATCATTTCAACAAACTACTAGCCTTTCGTGATACCCAATTCGTAACTCGCAATTGACAATTCGTAATTAAATGATCTATCTCGTCACCGGCGGCGCGCGTTCAGGAAAAAGCCGCTATGCACAGCAGCTGGCCTTATCACTGGCTTCCAACCCGGTGTATGTAGCCACTGCCAAAGTGTGGGACGGAGATTTTGAGCAACGTATCCGCCGCCACCAGCAAGACAGAGGCCCCGAATGGACCAGCTTTGAAGAACAGTTACAGGTAAGCGCCCTGCCGCTGGATGGCCGTGTAGCCGTAATTGATTGTGTAACCTTATGGCTCACCAATTTTTTTGTTCAGCACAAACAGGATGTTGATGCCTGTCTGCAGGGCTTACAACAGGAAATACAGCTGCTCATGCAAAAGCAGGATGCTACCCTGATCATTGTAACCAACGAAATAGGCATGGGCGTACATGCAGAAACTGCCATTGGCCGCCAATTCACCGATCTGCAGGGCTGGGCCAACCAGTACATTGCCCAACAGGCGCAAAAAGTAGTATTGATGGTATCGGGAATCCCCGTGCCAATTAAATAATATACTGCACATTAGCACATGGAAAATATAACACCTTTATCCCGCATGCTGGCAACAGCGCTGCAGGATAAAATAGATCAGAAGACCAAACCACCGGGCTCCCTGGGGCGCCTGGAGCAGATTGCCTTACAGGCTGGTCTTATACAGCAAACCTTATCGCCTGTAATCAGCAAACCTACTATTGCCATTTTTGCCGGCGATCATGGCATTGCGGCTGAAGGCCGGGTAAATCCTTATCCACAGGCTGTTACGGCGCAAATGGTCTATAACTTTCTGCAGGGCGGCGCAGCTATTAATACCTTGTGCCAGCAGCTGCAGGTAGACCTGGTGATCGTGGATGCAGGCGTAAATCATTCTTTTGCAGCACATCCAATGCTGAATGACTGCAAGATCGCTTATGGCACACGCAACTACCTGCATGAACCGGCCATGAGCCGCGAGCAGTGTACCGAGGCTATGGAAGCAGGCGCCGAAATAGTGCAATACATACAAAGCCAGGGCTGTAATACCATTGGCTTTGGCGAAATGGGCATCGGCAATACCTCCTCCGCCTCCTTGCTCATGAGCTGTTTTACCGGCCTGCCTATTACCGATTGTGTTGGCGCAGGTACCGGCAGCTCCAGCCAGCAGATCCTGCAAAAAACAGTGCTGCTGCAGGAAGCATTAAACCGGCATGGCGCACCTGAAGATCCTGAGCAGGTGCTGGCTACCTACGGCGGTTTTGAAATAGCTATGTTATGCGGCGCTATTTTGCAGGCGGCCGCGCTAAATATGATAGTGGTGATAGACGGATTTATTGTAACGGCCGCCCTAATGGCTGCACACCGTTTACAGCCGGCAGTAACAGATTACTGCCTATTTGCACATTGCTCCAATGAAAAAGGGCACCTCGCTTTGTTACAGCATTTACAGGTCACTCCACTGCTGCACCTGGATATGCGCCTGGGTGAAGGTACCGGCGCTGCCATGGCCATGCCCCTTATACAATGCGCCGCTGCATTCCTGGAAAACATGGCCAGCTTTGAAGATGCGCAGGTCTCTAATAAAACCAGCTGATTTGGGATTATGGAACAATGGTATTTACTCCGCACCGCTATCATGTTCTACACGCGTATACCGGTAGGCAACATTCCGCATAGCCTGGACCGGTTAAGCAGGGCTACCCGCTATCTGCCGCTGATCGGCTGGCTGGTAGGCGGCACCATGGCGCTGGTACTGTATACCTTAAATCTTATTGCACCCTGGCCGGTAACCATTATACTCAGCCTTGTTACCGGCATATGGATGACAGGCGCTTTTCATGAAGATGGTTTTGCCGATATGTGCGACGGTTTCGGTGGTGGCTGGACCCAGGAAAAGATCCTGCTGATCATGAAAGACAGCCGCATTGGCACCTATGGCATGTTAGGATTGCTGCTATTAATGCTGCTGAAGTTTTATTGCTTATTTGCCCTCTCCCCTTCTTTAGCCGCTATTGCTATTGTGGCGGCACATGCGCTGAGCCGTTTTACCGCGGTTACCATTATTTACACACATCCCTATGTACGGGAAAATGAGGATAGTAAGGCCAAGCCCGTATCCAAAGGCATTAAAGGCTGGGAGCTTTTTGTGGCAGGCTGCTTTGGCTTATTGCCGCTGCTGCTGGCTACTATACTCCTGCACCGCTACCTGTGGTTGTTATGCCTGCCGGCTGTATGGCTGGCGCGTACCTATATGGCCCGCCTCATGCGTAAGTGGATAGGCGGTTACACCGGCGACTGCCTGGGCGCTGTACAGCAACTCTCAGAAACAGTTGTATATTTGTGCTTTTGCTTGGTGGAATGGAAATATACCTGATACGGCACACAACGCCGGCTATTGAACGAGGCACCTGTTACGGTTTTGCAGACCTGGATGTGGCCAGTACTTTTACAGAAGAAGCAATGCGGGTTAAACAGCTGCTGCCCGGCAAACCATTTGTCGTGTATGCCAGCCCGTTACAACGATGCAGTAAGCTGGCGCATTTTTTATTTGGCGATAATCTTACCAAAGACGACCGTCTGAAAGAGCTCAACTTCGGCGAATGGGAAATGAAACGCTGGGATGACCTGGGGCCGGATGCTCTGCAGGCCTGGATGGATAATTATGTATATGCCCGCGTACCGGGCGGGGAAAGCTATGAGGACCTGTTTAACCGCAGCGTGGAAATTTTCAAAGAAGTAATAGCCAAGAATCAGGATGCTGTGCTGGTTACCCATAGTGGCGTGATCCGTGCACTATTGGCTTATGTAACCAGTACTCCGCTGGAAAATTCTTTTGAGCTGCGCGTGGAATATGGGCGCATAGCGCGCTTGCGGGTAACAGATGGGAAAATGGAGCTCTTAGGAGTGAACGAATGAGGAAGGCCGCATGCTGCGGTACTTTTTTCTGAAATACAGGTAAGAGCCTATCATCATGATCACTCCCAGCACAGAAAGGCTTAAAACTGTATTCATAAAGAACTGGCCCCAGGAAATATGCCAGTTACTAAAGTTCTTTACCAGCAGTATGCTTACGCTGCCTAAATATCCAAAGGAATCTGCCACGTAGATCAGGAAGCCTACATTACTCACGTATTTGAATGTGGCAATCAGCCGCTCAAAAAAGATACAGTTAAAGGGAATATAGCCCATGTATAATCCCAGGCCGGTAAGCGTCATCCATACTACGGGGCTTATATATTGCTGCATGAATAACAGGGAGCTTAGCGCTGCTATTACAAACCCCGCGATCACGATCAGGTAGTTCAGCATAAACGCCTTGTAATTATCCTTCACAAATACCAGCATACCCATAATACCCAGTATAGCCAGGGATACCGGCACTTCGGTCTGGGTAAAAATAGCCGGGTCTTTGCCCATACCCAGCTCCTGCCATATGTTGGCTGCAAAGTTATCCCGCATATCGCGCAGCATGGTAAGTATTACATAGCTGATAATACATAATACCAGCCCTGGTAAGAATTGCTGCAGCAGCTGACGGCGTTGCTGTTTGTTCATAGGCTCCCGGCGGGTGCGCAAAGCCTCATCTGTAGCAGTAGGCGGTGGTATCTGTTCCAGCAGCACCACAAAAATGATCATGGGCAGCATAAACAAAAGGCCGGTTACAAAAGGCATCCATAGCTCTGTAACATGCCAGTCAACCATCACCATTTTACCGGCAGATTTTACAAACCCCGAAGAAAAAATAAAGCTGATGGACAGCACTGCACCCATAAACTCCGTGCTGCGCCTGCCTTCCAGGTAACCGAATACCAGGCCCCAGATCATGCCCAGGGGGAAACCGTTCAGGAATAAAAAGATGATGTTAAAAGGGGCCGGCACTACTGCAAACAGCAATAGCGCCAGCCAGGAGAATAGTATCAGGACAACAATGCTGCGGGCCCGCTTGGTACTTTGCATTTCTGCAATAAAACGGATGCCGTAAATTTTACTGGCAGCATACCCCATTGTCTGGGCTATTACCAGCCATATTTTGTAATCAATGCCTAAAAAGCTGATCCCTTCAAACAAGGCTACTGCAAAAGGTTTGCGGAAAGCGTACATGCAGGAGTAGGTACCAAATGATACCAGGGCCGCATACAGCGAAAACGTAAACTGGTCTGTGCGTTTGAGCCGTTGTTGGACCCAGGGTAGGTTTAGCATTGATATAATGTACAATAATTATGTTACTGATTCATTAAATGATGCAGCGCCATCTGCTTAAACCGCTGCAGGTCGGGCAAGGGCTGATCCGTTGCTTTGGCCTGGTCGTCCCAGGTGCGCAGGCGTACCATATCGGCAAACAGCGGGTCTGCTTCAAAAGCAGCAGCTTCCGTTGCAGTCATAGGCCCTCCCTGGTAGGCCAGCGTTTGCTTGCTGGCTTCTGACAGCTGCGCGTAATAGGTTGGATATTTAAACGTGAGGTAACGTTTGGCATCCACATGCGAGCCTACCAGCCGGATGAGCGCATCCGAAAAGCCGTGCTGCTTTAGAAAAACACCACCCCATTTTTCATGATCCTGCACACCGTAACCGCCCATGGAGGCAGCGCCTTCCATTTCGCACAGGTGGCCAATATCATGAAAAAAGGCTGCCAGAATCACTTCTTCGCTGCTGCCTGCCTGTTCCGCCAGCAGGGCGGCCTGGCACATATGCTCCAGCTGGGATACCGGTTCGCCTATGTAGTCGGCCGCCCCATATTTTTCATACAGGCTAAATATGGTGTTAACCGTTTGCTCCGCTTGTTGTAATAACATGTGTTGCTTATTTTATCAGCCACATTACGGCATTAATATCATCCGTAGTAGTGCCAAATTGTTTCTGTAAGGTAGCGGACCAGTTGCCGGCATTGGCATTGCGGTGGTTATCCGGGTACTTGAACCGCAGGGGTATTTTACCGCTGTTGCCGGTACCGGAACCGGTGCTAAATGCCGGTATGCCTGTTCTGCGCCAGTTCAGGTAACCTTCCCAATCCGTGTTCTCAAAAAAGGCCAGGTACTTTTGCGTAATGATCTGTTTAAGCCCGTCCGTATTATCGCCTTTGTACTTTACCGTGGCCTGTGCATAATAATCCGTTTCAAAGTTAAACGGTATTTCATAACGTATATTCTTATACGTTTTAACAAAAGTACCTGCTTCCGGTATACCATAAAATCCCATGGAGGCCTGTATGCCTTTTTTATACCAGGCTTCGGCCGAGCCGGTCACCCATTTACGGTTAATGGCTTCTGCAATGTTAAAACACATTTCCGGATAACCAATGATAATGCCCGGTTCTGCCGCGTAATTGGCATAATAGCGGCTGCGGCTGCGCAGGGAATACACCGCAGTATCCACGCTGGACATTTTAGATGACATATCCGTCAGGTTCTCACCCGAAGGTGCGCCCACGTAAGCGGTAATATCCGCCGGTGTTTTCTTTAACCTGTTCAGCTGCTCCGTGGCCGGTTCCGCTGTAACAAAAGCGCGCGGATCGCGCAGGCTTACCAGGGTATTCAGGTAAGTGGCTGACATATTATAACGCGTGGCATCAAAGCCCAGGTTATCGGGGTTCACCGGGTATTTATTGATGTTGTTATAAATGAACTGCAGGTTCTGATCCATTCCTTCCAGCAAGGGATACTTGGTGGGATTAGAAAGTATGGCGTTAAACTGCTGCTGGATCTTCAGCTCTGTATCTGCTTCTTTTTTACTCAGCGCAATTAGCACCCGCAAATGGAATGCATTCACTGCGCGGCGCCAGTAATCCAGCTTGTTGTTATAATAGAAGTCATTACGCAGTGTTTGCCCCTCGGAGGTATTTACTTTATCCGGGTTGTTGATCAGCGAATCCAGCGCGCTGTTAGCCTCTTCCAGCCATGCAAGGATCTGAATGAACACCGTGCGCTGATCATCGTATTTGGGCGTAAGATTGTTTTTCCCCTGCAGCGCTTCTGTCATTGGCAGGTCGCCTACCAGGTTGGTCATACGGTAAAAGAAATAAGCCCGGAAAAACTTGCCCAGCGCGGCATAGGGGTTCAGGGTATTGCCGCCCAGACGAATGGCTTCCTGTTCCATCTGCTGCACATTTTCCAGGCTGCCATAACCATCCAGCTTGGCGCCACCCCAGTCATACCGCTGGTTGCCGTAGTAGTTATAGTTACAGCAGTCAAACTGGTTCCAGCGCATTACATCGCTCCAGGGCCTGATGGCATTCATATCGGAAAGTATGCTTCCCAGGGGCAGGCTTGGCGGCACCTGCGCGGGTTTATTGCTGTTTATTTCATCGTCGCTGAACTGTTTGTTACAGGCGCACATTGCAGCGCCTAATACAACCGTGATCGCTAATATCTTAAGTGTTCTCATGAGTGTTGGTTTGAGGAGGCGTTAGAAAGTAACATTCACATTAAATCCATATCTGCGCGTAGTGGGCGTTTGCAGGGTTGATGTTCCCTGGTCGCCGGCATACTGCTCAATGTCAATGTCCTTATTTTTAGCAAAGTATAACAGGTTGCGGCCTACAAAGGAAATATTTGCCTGCCGGATGAAAGTGCGGCCCAGTATGCTTTGCGGCAGGTTGTAGCCGATCACTACTTCCCGCAGCTTGGCAAAAGTTTTACTGATAAGATTAGCTTCGTTGGTATTGTAATAAACGCTGATATAGTCCTGCAGGTAGGTTTTGGTGCTGTTAGGCGCAAACTGCATGTCCTTGTAGTTGGTTACATTGCCGTTATTATCGTAGCTGATACCTGCGCCATTGCTGATCACCACACCCTGGCCGGTCCATGATTTTACGCCTTTGTAATCCTGGTAGCGTGCATCGCCCATGGCGCCTTCCACCGTTTTAATATTACGGCCGCCGCGGAATGTTTGCTGCTGAATATAGTCGATCATGTTACCACCCACACGTCCATCAAACTGGAAGCTGAAATTAAACTGCTTATAGCGGAACGCGTTGTTAATAGCCCAGGTCCAGTCGGGATTGGTATAACCCAGGAACTGCTTTACCGGGTTCACAATGGGGCGGCCATCGCCTGCGTCGTTAATGATCTGCCCATCCGGTGTTTTTACAAAAGCGGTTCCATAAAATCCATCCACACGGTCACCGGGTTTAAAGAAAACGTTCAGGGTATTTACGCCCGGGTAAAAGTCCACATATTTTTCTTTAAAAGTGCTCCAGTTCACCATCACATCCCAGTTCAGGCCGGTGTTGCTGCGCAGTGGCGATCCGGTAAGGGATGCCTCCCAGCCGTTCTTACGGGTGGTTACTCCATTCACCAGGTATGTATCATAACCGGCTGCATCGGTTACCTGCAGCTCATAAATACGCGGGCCGTTCTTGGTGGTGAACCAGGTGACATCCAGGCCTATACGGTTACGCAAAAAGCGGATATCCATACCGGCTTCATAGGCGGTGCTGGAAAAGGGTTTCAGGCTGGGGTTGGTAATAGTACGGGTGTAGGATGCGCCGGCCTGGTTCTGATATACAGTGGATACGCTGTAACCCGGTGAGTTCTGGAAGGTAGGCCCGCCGTAGGAAGCATAATACTGCGTTCCATACCCTAAAGGGTACACACCCTGCGGGGTAGTGCCGATGGTATCCTGCGTAAGGCCGCCTTTTACATTGGCATAGGAGCCGCGGAATTTCAGGAACGAAATAATTTCCGGCAGCTGCACATAATCGGAAACCACAGTGCTTAAGGACGCAGAGGGATAGAAATACAGGTTGTTGCCGGAGGGCAGGGTAGATAATTTATCATACCGGCCTGTGAGCGACAGCGTGGCGTATTTACTATAGGTCAGGTCCACGTACCCGTAAGCGCTCAGCACCAGCATGTCTGAACGGAAGGTGTTGGCATACAATGGATCGCGGGAGTTAGCAAAGCTGTACCAACCCGGTGCATTTAAATAATTGGTGCTAACAAAGCTGGAATTGTATTTAAAGCTGCGGGCGTTACCGCCAAGGGAAGCGCGTAAGTCCAGCTTATTAAACGTATTGTGGTAGGTGAGCAATACATCTGTATTGTTTTCAAACAGGGAGCGCCGGTCTTCGCGGTAGTCACCCTTACCTTCCTCACGGCCATAGGGGTGGGCGGAGTAAGGCATTTTTTCCGTACGCAGCAGATCGTAGCTGCTTACCTGGGTACGGCCTAACAGCTCCAGGTGATCGTTCAGCTGGTAGGTTAATTTCATATAGCCGTTCATGTCTGTTTTATAATGGCCGCGCAGCCATTCCTTTACCATGAACCAGGGGTTGTGGTAACGTTGGTATTCTGCGTAAATAGACTGTACGCCTTCCTTACCGGGCTGCCAGTAGTTACGCATATCATCTATATTCCAGTCGGCGCCGCCCCAGATCTCTATGTTATAAATAAGGCTGTTTGGGCCATAGTTCACATCCGGGAAATTATCGGTGTACTGGCGGTTGTAGTTCAGGTAAGATTCCAGGCGCAGGCGGGGTGAAAAGTTATACCCTGCAGACACGTTGAAGTTAGTAATGTTTAGGTGTGTGTTAGGTATAATACCCTGCTGAAAGGAATGCGACAGGGAGAAACGCAGGTCGGCCTTGTCTGTTTTGGCAGATACGGAAAGGTTGTTGGTGCTCAGGATGCCGGTACGTATAAAGCGTTTCAGGTTATCCTTACCGCGGGCTACCCAGGGCGTACCTTTACGCTGACCCGTAGCGGGATCAATAGGACTGTCATACTGCGGTATCAGCTGTCCTTCAAACTTAGGCCCCCAAATGTCATAGTCGCCGTCATTGGTGCCACCGCCTTTACCGTCTACAAATGCATAACGGCCATGATCGCCGGGACCATATTCATCCTGCACTTCGGGAATGGCTATAAATCCATTATCAAACATGGTGCTGGAATTAAAGTCAATGGAGAAACCGCGTTTGTCTTTGGATCCTCTTTTAGTAGTGATCATAATAGCGCCGTTCAGGCCACGGGAGCCATACAGGGCCGATGCGGTAGCACCTTTTAATACAGTATAGCTTTCAATATCATCCGGGGATATATTCCAGGTATCGGAGTTAATGGGTACGCCATCTACTACATACAGGTTAATGCTGCTGCCGCGCAGCAGTACCTGCGGAGAGGCCAGCATTTCTGCAGATGCGCCTACGGTAAAGCCGGCCACTTTCCCTACCAATCCATTGATGGGGTTGGGCTCGCGGGCTTTTACCAGGTCATCACCTTTTATTTCCTGCACGGCATAGCCCAGGCGCTTTACTTCTTTTCGTATGCCCAGTGCCGTTACTACTACCTCGTCCAGGGCTTTTTTGTCGGAATGTAAGGTAATGAGCAGGTTTTGCTGCCCTTTCACCGCTATTTCCGCCGGAACAAAGCCAATGTAGGTGATCTGCAGGGTATCGCCCGGCTGTGTAGGGATGGTGAATTGTCCCTTGGCATCTGTAAGTGCGCCGCGGGTAGCGCCTTTTACTTTAATGGTGGCGCCGGGTACCGGCTGCTGGTCTTCTGCGGAAGTTACCTGCCCGTTTACCTGCTGTTGCGCCCATGCGGTGGCGCCGGCAGCTAACAGGAACAGCACAAGACATAGCCTTTTACAATGCTTAAGTAAAGAATGTTGCATGATAATGGATAGATTTTTGGTTTAGATGAGCCAGTTCAATAGTTCTCTAAAGGGCCTAATTACCATGCAAATGTTGTAGAAGAATGTAACCTAATTGTTAAGTAATACTAAAATAATTATTAAGTATTTATAAATAGGTGAAGATTAAACCGGCTTAGGAATTAAGGGGTTAATATCATTACCGGATGGGGTAGAATGCTTATATGGCTTGAATAATGTGCACCTTATTTCATTTGCAACATTTGCAGATCCGCACATTTGCAAATCATTAATTCTCTCCTTCCTGGAAGAAGTACACTACCAGGATCTTTGCATCTCCGTCTCCAATGTTGGCGGGTTTGTGGCCCAGGCGGCCGTCAAAGAAAAGGGAATCCCCTTCATTCAGAATATGTTTGTCGTTCTCTATCTGGTATTCCACTGTGCCCTGTAAAATGTATTTGTATTCGTAGGCATCGGTTTTCACCATCTGGTTGCGGCGGGCGCCCTTCTTCAGCTCCAGGATCACAATATCCACCGGGGTGTTCTTCACATTTTTCGTAAGCACGCGCTTGTACAGGAATCCCCGGGCAGTTTCCTTTTCAAAGGCCTGGTAATCGGCCTGCTGTTTAATGATCACACGGCTGTTTTGCTGCGGCTGACCTATTTCGTTAAAAAACTCGTTCATGTCCAGGTTCAGCGAGCGTATAATATTAATGAGCACCAGCAGCGACGGTACGGTACGGTTATTTTCTATCTGGGAGATCAGCCCTTTGCTCACCGCGGCTTTATCGGCCAGCTCCTGGATAGTGATGCCTTTGGCTTTCCTTTTCTCTTTTATCTTATTGCTGATCTGAATAATAATGTCTTCCGTCATATACTACTTGATTACCATATAATAGGGTGGCCGGTCTGACAAAGAAAGTGAAACAAGCGCCAAATAGCAAACTTTTTAACAAGCTTATAACCATTCATATAATAAATTATATTTGTATAAATATATCAGCCAAATGTTCAGTCTAGACCAGATCCTAACCATTGCCTTCACCCTTTTTGCTGTTATAGATATGGTGGGCTCCATCCCGGTGCTCATTTCCCTGAAAGAAAAGCTTGGGCACATAGATTCCGGCAAAGCCACGCTGGCATCGGGTTTTCTGATGGTGGGGTTCTTATTTGTAGGTGAGCCTTTTCTGAAATTAATGAGCGTTGACGTACACTCTTTTGCCGTGGCAGGTTCTATCGTGATCTTTGTAATCGGGCTGGAAATGATCCTGGGCATTGAGTTCTTTAAGAGTACCGATGCGGATAATAAGACCGGCAGCGTGGTGCCCATTGCATTCCCGCTCATAGCCGGTTCCGGCACGCTCACTACTATTATGTCGCTGAAAGCCAACTTTGGCCAGTATAACATTCTGGCTGGCATTGTGCTGAACCTGGCTATCATTTACCTGGTGCTGCGTTCCCTGAGCTGGATAGAGCGTATACTGGGCAAGGCCGGACTGATGGTGGTACGTAAATTCTTTGGGGTGATCCTGCTGGCTATTGCCGTGAAGATCTTCAAAAGTAATGTGAACCTGTAGAAATAAGCATTTTGTATTTCAGGGTTAAAAACCTTAGTTTTGCCTTCCTTTCTAATCTGTGTTAGAATTGGCCTCGTAGTACAATGGATAGTATAAGAGTTTCCGAAGCTCCAGATCCAGGTTCGATTCCTGGCGAGGCCACAAAAAAATAAAGGCGCTCATGTTGAGCGCCTTTTGCTTTTTATCAAACAGATCACTTATTAAGTAATGCAGGCAGTATATAGTTTGTCATCATCTTAGCTACCTGCTGGTGTGCATATCCTGCTCCATAAGCGCTGGCAGTGACAACTACGACCCAGGGCTGATCAGGGAAAATGAAAATGCTGTTTCCACCGTTACCCGCACAATAAAAAGCATTCAGCTGTTTACCGCCTACATTAAATTGCTTGTTCCAGAAAAGATAGCCGTAGTATTCTTCCGTTCTGCCGGGAATAACTTTATGCTTCGTGAACGTTTTAGCCACCCATTCCCTTGTCAGGATCTGTGTGCCGTTCCACTTTCCTTCATTCTTATACAATTGGCCATACTTCGCAAAATCCAATGCCCGCAGCCGGATCCCGCCGGCTGTATTGGGTACGTGCTGCGGTGTGTAGGGCCATTCATACTGCGTAATTCCAAGTGGTTTAAACAGTTTCAGATCTGCATATTTCTCTAATCCGCCCGGAACGGTTTTGTTTAAGATATCGCCAAGCACAACCACCCCTGCTGTAAAATAATGCCATTCCGTTTTAGGCCTGGTAAGGTTCACCGGTAAGTCTAATGCAAACTTCACCCAGTTCTCCGTAGGATACATATTCTCTTCATTACCCGGGGAGTTGGTGTTATCATCACCGTCAAAAACAGCGCTCATTGTCAGCAGGTCTTTTATTGTAACGTCCTCTTTTTCTGCGGCATAGTTCTCGAACCGGTGCAGGTCATAAAACTCCGCTAACCGCTGTTGCTCTCCTTTCAGATAACCTTCCTGTATAGCAATGCCGGTTACGGTTGAAGCAAAAGACTTCCCAACAGAACGGGGATCATGCAGGGTATACCGGTCATCGCCATTGAAATATTCTTCTATCAATATTTTCCCTTTGCATAGCACCACCACGCCGTTAATGTGCTTAAAAACACCTTCTTCTATATTCGCCTTCATTTCTTTAATCCGGGTGGTGTTAAACTTTTCTTTGGAAATATCCAGGCCGGGATATGGACTCAGAGGATGCAGCTGCTCTTTAGCAATATTTATTGCAGGCTTCCGGCGTACATTAAGGGTTACATCTCCCTCTGCAATGATCTCACCTACCCTAACTTCAGCAGCCAGCTTAATATAAGGCCTGATCTGCATCTGCAGCAGGTGTTTGCCCTCTGTGAGCGCACTGTCGCCCCCATGCGTTAAAAATCTTCCCCAATAATACTGGCTCCAGAACACACCCTCATGCTCGTTATCTATTAAAGGCTTGCTTATGAGTGTGGCGGTATCCTGTACTTCCTTGGGGGGAGCGCCCGGGTACAGGTTACTTTCATACACAAGACGCCCATCTACAAACAACGCAAACTGGTAGTTGCCGGCCTTTACCAGGCTATCTGCCGTAAGATCCGGCGCCAGGCCATGCAAGTAATTCGTTATAGAATTATTCATGAACGCGGTCATGAAAAGGTTGCTTTTGTTGGTAAGGGTATACTCCTTCAACACATCTTTTTGCTGAAGCGCCGCCGGGGGAATATTTTGTGCAGTGAACAGGATCTTGCCCAAATTAGCCCGGTGCAGCTCTGAAGTGATGCCCTGGTTGCTAACAAGATCCTTTTGCTGCGCGTACAGCCCTGCCATAAAAAGCTGGAGAAATATAAAAACAGGTAACCGCTTCATAGTATTGGGTGCTTTGATCGCCTCAAAAATACCTGTAAGCAAAACATTAAAATAGAATAAAATTAACGTGTGCCGTTTTTTAACAGCAGCTTTCTATAGTGGAGCGGCGTAAGCTGGTGATTGGCTCTGAAACACCTGATAAAATGGCTTTGGTCTGCAAAACCACATTCAATAGCTATCTCAGTAAGGGACTTATTTTTATCGGGGAAAAGCGCGAGCGCCTTTTGAACCCTGATCATTCTAACATAATTACCCAGCGTGGTTTTAAAGTATTTGGGGAACTGCCGCGATAAATGAACCGGGTGTAAGTTTGCGAGTGTGGCCAGATCGATCAGGCTCCAGTTCTCCGGTGCTGCATGCAGCGCCTCCTTCACCTTCCCAACCCATGCCGGGGGCTGCTGATCATACCGGAACTTTTCCGGCGCCAGGCCGCTCAGCAGCTGTACAAGTAATGCATCGATGGCTAATTGGCTGCTGCCGTTGTATAATTTTGTTTCCTTAAACACATTATACATCAGGGCCTTCAACGACGGATCCTGAATGCGGATGCTTCCTTCCGGCAGGCCAACCGGAAGATCAAAAAAAGAAAACCAGGTGGGTGCCATTTCAACGTGAAAGCCGCGGGTAAACATTTTTGAGCCCACATTATAATGCGGATCCTGCCAGTTTTGATACAGGAGGCTGCCGGCCGCGCATTCGTGAACCTGCTTTTTGTTTCCATCCAGCACCATACCTTCCAGCAGGAAGGTGAAGTAGGAATTCTCATGATAATGCCAGTCAACCCGGTCATGGGTGTAAACGGCATCATTTAAAATGATCCCGTTTAAATGGAGCGTTTCATTCTCCTTTCCATAAAATTGTCCTGGCCGGGAATAGTTCATAATGTAAATTAAGCCTTCTACTTTATTTCCTTTGTTGTTAATTTAGGAAGAGACGCCCACCACTTGTTCAGCTTATCCTTCAGCTCCTTCACTACCTCCGGCTGCGTTGCAGCAACATCTGTGGCTTCATTTTTATCCTTCGGAATATTATACAGCTGCACATCTGTTCCATCACTGTTCATAAGCAGCTTCCATTCGCCGGAACGTATCGCCAGGTTAGGGCTTTTATCCCTTTCCTTTGGATATTTAAACGCTATGTTATTCCGGCCATATTCCCAATACAGATCCATGTTCCTGGCAGATGCTTTTCCAAAGAATACTTTACTCCGGTCTTTACCATCCCCTTCATAATTAGCAGGCAGGTTTACAGCGGCAATATTGCTTAAAGAAGGCAGCAGGTCTGTAGCGCTCACTACTGAAGTTTCATCCGTTGTTCCTGCGGGAACATGCCCCGGCCAGCTGATAATAAAAGGCATCCGGATACCGCCTTCGTATAACGACAATTTAGAACCCCTTAAACCGGCCGCCCTGCTTCCTCTGAAACTTGGCAAAGGCCCATTGTCACTGGTAAAGATCACGATGGTGTTTTTATCCAGCCCCATACTCTTCAACCCATCCAGCAATCTCCCGATCTGCATATCATATTCTTTTAACACCAGCTTAAAGGCTGCTTCTTCCTCCGGGTTCATAGGAAATTTGCCGGTATATTCTGTTTCTGTTCTGGGTACCCATGGCGTGTGCATATCATCGGGCCAAAGGTTTACAAAACAGGGCTGGCCTTTATGCCGCTTCATAAAATCCAATGTTCTGTCCACAAAGTATTTGGTTCTATCCCATCGTTTTATGCTATCCTTATCAGACCAGATCCAGTTAGTAGCTGTAATTAACGGATCAGGGTCCGGGCTTTCATAGGTGCTGTTGTGCTCATCAAATCCATAGTTTTCAAACCCCGGCGCATTAGTTACATCCCTGCCACCGCCCATATGCCATTTTCCGAAATGCCCAGTCACATAACCCGCGTTCTTAAAAAAGCGGGCCATAGACGGTGCATGAGGATCCAGGTAATCAGCTTGCTCCGCGTTCCTGTTATGCTTTTTATTATCCAGGTAGGTTGAAAAATTCCATCTTGCAGGATACATGCCGGTTAACAGCCCCGTTCTGGAAGGGGAACAGATAGGGGCGGCGCTGTAATAGTGCGTTAGCTTCATGCCGCTTTTTGCCAGCCTGTCAATGCTGGGCGTGGGAACAAAATTACCGCCGAAGCATCCTACATCACTATACCCCATATCATCTGTAAGAATAATAATGATGTTCGGCTTTTCTGCGGCAGATGGCGTTTCAATGGGTGCACACCTTATTAACAGCCATCCCAAAAGCGGCAGGCATACTATCAGTCCCAAATACAGCATTGGCTTTCCGTTCTCAATTCCAGGCATGGTCTAAAATTTTTAAATACCGTTAATTTAAAAAATAAAAACTTCCCATACCATAAATTATGCTATTGAAACCGCTTCAGTACTCCTTCCCGGTACACTTTCCCGATAGGAAGCTTGGTATCCCCCAGCGAAACCTGGTTGCCTTCCAGGTATTTAACGGCATTCACTGCCACAACAAATGATTTATGGATCCTGATAAATTTACCTGCCGGCAGCTGCTCCTCAAACTGGGTAAGCGTTTGCTTTGAAATGATCTTATCCTGTCCGCTATGTATGTAAATGTAATTCCCATATGCTTCTACGTAATTTATATCGCTGAAATACACTTTAGTTAACTTCTTGTCGGACCGTACCATTAAAAAATGCTGTCCTGCATCTTCCATAACAGGCAAAACCGGCTCCTGCCCTTTTTTGATCACCTTTTCCGTTGCCTGTACAAAACGCTGGAAAGAAAAAGGTTTTAATAAATAATCTATTACCGATAGCTCAAAGCCTTCCAACGCATATTCCGGGTAGGCAGAGGTAATGATGACCGAAGGATACTGCTTCAGGGAGCGTAACATTTCAAAGCCACTAAGCCGGGGCATGTTAATGTCCAGTATAATTAGCTCCACATCCTTTGTATTCAGGAGCTGCATTGCCTCAAAAGCATTGCTGCAGGTGCCTGCCAGGCGCAGGTACGGCACCTGCGAAATGTAGTTGGTAAGCAGGTCCCTGGCAATGGGTTCATCGTCTACTATAATACAATTGATGGTCGTCATCAGCTTAGATCTATTTTTAAATCCACTTCGTAATACTTCCGTTCGTGGGTAACTGTTAAAGCATGTTTTTGCGGATAGATCAGATGCAGCCGCTGCCGGATGTTGGAAAGGCCTATACCGCCTTTGCGCCGGGCCGGTTTCTCCGCTCCATACAGAGCAGCATCCAGCGAGTTAGCCACTTTTAAATACAATGTATCGCCCTGCATCCTGAAAAAGATCTGTACAAATGCCTGCTGATCCTGTGCAGCAGAATAATGCTTAAAGCCATTCTCAATAAATATGATCAGCATTAAAGGCGCAATGTACTGATCCGCAAGATCGCCCTGTATATTCAGCTCAATCTGCGTTTTGTTATCCAGCCTTATCTTTTCCAGCTCCACGTAATTCGTAATATGCGTAAGCTCTTTTTGCAGGGACACGTAGTTTTGATTGGTGTCGTACAAAGCGTAGCGGAGCAGGTCTGAGAGCTTTAGCATCAGCTCCGGCAGCTTGGGTGATTGTACTACTGATAGGCCATACAGGTTGTTCAGCGTATTAAATAAAAAATGCGGGTTTAGCTGCGCTTTTAAATGCCGGAGCTCCATTTCCTTTTGCTCTTTGTCAAGGATCAGCTTATCCAGGGCTATCTTAAAAAAGCTGGCCACAATTGTAAAGGCAATTACGCTGAATGCAATGTGCTCCTGCGTCCAGTCAACCCGGTTATCAATATGAAAGAGCTTTAAAAATATCCAGCCGGCGGCATTCAATATTAAAGGTAGCCCATAGATCAGGAAAATGAGCTGTATAACGTACAGGCCTATACCCAACAGCCATTTCCCCTGTTTAAAAAAAGGCAATACCAGCAGATTCTGGGAATAACAGGGTATGGCCAGCTCCAGCGTTTCCTGTAACACAATGCAGATCAGCGCTGCACCGGTAAAATGCTGCGGGTATTCCTTTAAAATAATGTACAGGAAAAAAACAATGATCCAGAACAAGAGCTGGGTGTACACCTTATAGCGTTTAGAAAATAGTACCGTCCAGTCAAATTGTTTAGTCATCAGGTAGCCGGGATTAGTTCCGGTATAACAAATTAGCGGAGCTTTCCAGATAATCCAAATCCCGGTGATAAACACCTTTCTTCCGGTGACAAACGTTCAAAAACAAGGTGATATACGCCCCGAAGCTGTTTATCCCCCGCGGTTATACGTTAAGCACTTTTATTTTTGCCGGCAAGCGGGCGCAAATACTTTTGAGTAAAATTTAAAACAATGAAAGCTGTACTCATTTGCATTGCTCTTTTCCTTGCATCCCTGGTAGTGAATAACTGCCTGGCGCAGCAAAGTGATACCATTGAAGATTCACTGCTGCAACAGGTGCCTGCATGGATGGCCGAATATCATGTGCCCTGCGTTGGTGTAGGATTAATAGAACAGGGAAGAGTAAAATGGGTAAAAGTATTTGGCCAGCTGCGGCAAGGCGTTCCTGCCCCTGCTAACACCCTTTTTAACATTGCTTCCCAAACCAAGCCGGTAGTAGCTATGCTTACCTTAAAGCTGGTGCAGTCCGGCAGCTGGGACCTGGATGAGCCCCTGGCACATTACTGGATCGATCCTGATGTAAACGGTGATACTAACCTGGTGAAATTAACCACCCGCATTGTATTAAGTCATCAAACAGGTTTCCCTAACTGGCGTACAGATAATGGCGGCAATAAGCTAAGCTTCAATTTTACACCCGGCACAAAGTTCGGCTACTCCGGTGAAGGGTTTGAATATCTAAGGCGAGCCCTGGAAAGTAAATTCCATCAACCTTTAAACCAGCTGCTGGATTCGTTATTGTTCAAACCTTTGGGCATGAAAGATACGCGGTATTGGGGCGAGGACCTGGATACCAGCCGTTTTGCCCGCTGGCACAACGGACAGGGTCAGCTTTATACAAGCAGCATTCAAACACCGGTAAGCGCCGCAGATGACCTGATCACTACCGTTGAAGATTATTGCCGGCTGGGCATTCTTGCGATGAACGGGGACGGCCTTTCTCCAGCACTTTATAATGATATGGTAAAACCCCAGGTTCAAACAAAGGAGCACTATTTCAGGGGGCTGGGATGGGGATTGATAAAGGACCTGCCGGATGGCGATTATGCGCTGGAGCACGGCGGCTCTGACATAGGCGTACGTACCATGGCTATCTTTATGCCGGGCTCCAAAAGTGGAATTGTGGTAATGACCAATGGCGACAACGGCATGTTTGTATACGACCGTATCATTAAACAGGCGCTGCCGGCTGGTGCAGAGATCTTGGCTATCATGAACAAAGGCCGGCAGTCACATGAAAGGATAACGCTGCCGGATTCCATTCTGCAACGCTATACCGGAACATACAAGCAAAACAACGGAAAAGTAATACAGATAGCGCAGGAAGGCAATGCCATCAGGGTATCCGGTGATGGTGCACCCACCGCCGTACTGTTCCCGGAAACTGCAAACAAATTCTTTTTGCCGGATTATGATGTACAGCTGGAATTTACAGAAGACGATGCGCTGATCATTTATGAAAGTGGAAAAAAGGTAATGAAGATCGATAAAGTACATTAATTGCCGGTGAAATTAATTACCTTATAATGTATGAAAGAAAACCTCATTGCTTTTCTTACCACCAGCAGCCTGGTTACTCCTGAAAAAGCAGCCGAAATTGCCGGCCACTTTAGCTTTCAGGAGATCCCTAAAAATGCGTTCTTCCTGGAAGAAGGTAAGATTGCCAATAACTACCTTTTTTTAGAAAAAGGTTTTATGCGCGTTTTTGCCCATGATATAGATGGTAATGATGTAACCACCGGTTTTGCCGCACCGCAGCAGGTGGTGCTTGAGGTATCATCTTTTTTTAACCGCAGCCGCTCCCAGGAAAACATACAGGCCCTTACTGATTGCGAAGGCTGGGGCCTTACCTATGATGAATTAAACCAGCTATTTCACGCCCGGCCTGAGTTCCGGGAATTCGGACGGCATATACTGGTAAAGGCTTTTACTACGCTTAAAACACGCATGCTATCCATGATCACAGAAACTGCAGAACAACGCTATGCAGGGTTATTAAATACCAACCCGGCTATTTTTCAGCATGCTCCGCTAAAAAACATTGCTTCTTACCTGGGTATTACAGACACTTCCCTTAGCCGCATCCGGAAAGAATTTTCAAGAAAGCAGCTGTAATTAATTCTTGCCATTTGGCAAGCCAGGAAAAAGGAGGTTGTGTTTCCTTTGCAGTAGAAATTCACATCACATGGAAAACATTCCTTTTTATATTGCGTTGCTTTTTGCCGGTACTACGGCTTTTGCTGTTTACCTGTTTTACAGAGCCGCTCATCGTTCAAAAAAAGTGCTGACAGCTGTAACCGGCTGGTTATTATTACAGGCAGTGATTGGGCTTAGCGGTTTTTATACGGTTACCAATAGCCGTCCTCCGCATTTCCTGTTCCTTACTTTTCCGCCGCTGTTGTTCATACTATCGCTGTTCATGACCCCTAAAGGCCGCCGGTGGCTGGATTCGTTGAACATTAGAACCTTAACACTGCTGCATATTGTGCGCATACCGGTTGAAATTGTGCTGTTCTTATTATACACCTATAAAACCGTTCCTTCATTAATGACCTTTGAAGGCCGCAACTTTGATATTATTTCCGGCTTAAGCGCGCCGCTTATATACCTGCTTTGTTTTTCAAAAGATAAAATGCGCAGAACCGCGCTATTCATATGGAACCTGGTATGCCTGGGCTTATTAATTAACATAGTAACCATTGCAGTGCTTTCCGCACCACTCCCTTTTCAGCAGCTCTCGTTTGAGCAGCCCAACACAGCGATACTCTATTTCCCTTATATATGGCTGCCAGGCTTTGTTGTACCGGTTGTATTGTTATCACATCTGGCTGCTCTGCGGCAGCTCACCCAACGCCATCTCCGCCTTCATTAATTCCTTTAAAGCATTTTCCCATTGTACCCGGTGCCGTTGCTCATGCGCAATAAAAAAACGGAAAGTATCTCCCAGCTTGAATGTAAGCATTTTGCTTAATGTAGTTGGCACCCGCAAACCGTTCAAATCAGCCGTGCGCGCTATCTGCAGCAGGTTTAACAAGGTATGCTGGTCGGTTATGAATTGCGCCAGGGCAGCCTTTCCATCTGCCTGCTCCGCAGGGATAGCATTTTTCATGGTCTTCATTTTATTTTTTACCGTATGCGCATCTGCGGGTTTCATCATGCTGGTAAAGTGATTCCCTAACCAGCCCGGCCTAAACGTAGTAGCTTCAATGGTCTGGTGCCGGTGTAACTTTTCTTCTATTGCTTTTAAATAAAAGCGGGAGTAAAAATTAAGGTGTTCCAATACCTGCGCCACGCTCCATTTACCGGGAGCAGGGCTTGCCTGTAAAAGCGCTGCCGGCAAATATTGCAGCTTATTAGCTTCCAGTATCAATTGACGGGTATCTGCCATTAGTGTATCCAGCAGCACCTGGCTGTTTATTGCTTTCATGGTAAAATATTTATGCAAACATGCACCGCAGTTTTTGCAGAAATATTGGTATTTACCATGATTTATATTTTTATGCTGCCCATTAGCTTGCTGAAATTCGTAGCATCCATGCCCAGGTAAGAGGCCAGGTATTTATGGGGTACCAGGTTTAGGATATGCGGGCTTCTTTTCAGCAATGCTCTGAATTTTTCTTCATTGGTAAAGCATAGCAGCTCTACCTGGCGGAATAATAAACCTTTCATGATAAAAGATGTCAGGTTCAGGATCATTTCCTGTATAACGGGATAAGTTTTCATTAACTGATTAACTTCCTCATAAGGTATCCTCAGGAAGCGGCTGGCCGTGAGGGTTTCCATAAAATATTCGGAAGGTGTTTGCGTCAGGAAGCTGTCTGCCACCCCGCTGAAAGAGGGTGCATAGGTAAAAACAATGGTAGCTTCCCGGTTGTCGTTGGTAAGGTAAAAGGCGCGCTGCACGCCTTCCAGTACAAAGTACAGGTACCGTTCTTTTTCCCCGGCTGCAGTCAGCATGGTCTTACGCTTTACCGTAAGCGGCTTCCAGCCCGTAACCAGGGCTTGCAGCGCATCATCCGGCAGCGGATGTATGTGCATGATATATTGCCGCAACGCTTCTTCTTCCACCATATTACCTTATTATCTGATCGTCCCACAAATAACAGCAATAATTTTCACTTACCGCTCAGCACGGCCCGGTAAAAGGCACTGCAATATCTGCGGGAGTAAAAAGCCCCGCCATAATAGCGGGGCTCTTTAAAGTATATAAAATCAACATGGCGCCAATATTATTCCGTCCACAAAGTGCCGGTAGCATAGGTTCTGGCGCGGCCTGAGATAAATACACGCTCCCCCGCATCTACACAGTATAATTTTCCCAGTCTTTCAGACACCTGCAAAGCGTTCATTTCTTTTTTACCCAGCTGCTCGCTCCAATAAGGGATCAGCGAGCAATGCGCCGAACCGGTAACCGGGTCCTCAAAAATAGAGGCCTGGCTGGTAAAGAAGCGGGACACAAAATCACAGTCATCACCCGTAGCGGTAATGATAACGCCACCGGGATCCAGGTTGATCTGGTTTAGCAGCTGCCGGTCAATATGGATGTTCCGCACCTCCTGCTCATGATCGTATACCAGCACATAATCCCTGGCCTTTAATACTGCACGTGGCTGTTGGCTGAGTGATTGTGCAATAATCTCCGGCAACGGCGCCGGTACAGGTTTGCGGGAGGGGAAGTCCAGCGTATACAGATCTTTTTCTACGCGCACCTGTAATGCGCCGCTTTTAGAGGTGAACACGATCGTATCCTCCGCATAATTCAAAATGGTTTTAAGCGCATGCGCGCTGGCCAGCGTAGCGTGGCCGCAAAGGTCCATTTCTATATCTGGTGTAAACCAGCGCAGCTCAAACTGTTTACCATTGGGTACAAAGTAAGCGGTTTCAGATACTGCATTTTCTTTGGCGATCTTTAACAACAGCTCATCATCCGGCCAGACGGCCAAAGGCACTACACAAGCGGGATTGCCGCCAAACAGCTGATCGGTAAAAGCATCTATCTGGTAAAGTGGTAACTGCATGTTATTGGTTTATAGCATAAGTGCCTTTAATTACGGTTACGGCCTCACCGGCCAGTATAGTACGGTCGCCTTCCAGTTTTATTTTCAGCACCCCGCCCCTGGCAGATGCCTGGTAGGCCAACAGAGTGGTTTTACCCAGCTTCTGCGCCCAGTATGGCCCTAGGCAGCAATGTGCAGCGCCGGTAACCGGGTCTTCATTGATGCCTATCACAGGTGCAAAAAAACGGGATATAAAATCAAATTCTGACGTACTGCTGGCCTTTGCCGTAACAATCACTTTGGGATATTTGGCCAGCCGGGAAAAATCAGGTTTAAGTGCCAGCACTTCCGCTTCCGTAGCCAATTCCACCAGGTACCGGTTATCCACAAATATCGTCTGTACAGGGTTCACCTGCAAAATATCCAGGATCTCTTCCGGCAGCTGAACGGGCTTTCCCTTTAAGGCAGGAAAGTTCAGCTCAATCCAGCCATCCTGCTGCCGCGCTGTTAATACACTACTTGCTGTGTTAAAAGTAATGGTACCCCCAGCCGGCGCCAGCCCTTCCCGGAACAGCGTATGCGCAGTAGCCAGCGTGGCATGGCCGCACAAGGGAACTTCTACCACCGGGGTAAACCAGCGCAGGTTAAACTGCCCATTCTTAGGGGTTACAAAAGCCGTTTCCGACAGGTTGTTTTCCGCCGCTATCTGCTGCATCAGCTCCGCTGTAACCGCATCATCTACAATACATACAGCAGCCGGGTTTCCCCTGAAGGGCTTAGCTGTAAAAGCATCTACCTGGTAAAAAGGAATATTCATGTCGGTATTTTTAACATTGCAAAATTCAGTAAAATCCCATTACCATAACAGATGCAGTTTTATAAATTTTGACCAGATCAGATGGGCGGGGAACATTTTGTAATTTTGAAGGGTCTTATGCAGGAGGAAAAACAACAACACACATCAGAACACGGTACCAGGGATAGCATTACCTGGACCTTCGACGATATTCGTATAGGACATGCTGTGTCTAAATTCAACTGCCTCACCAGCTTCCAGGGCACCAGCGATGCAGATGTAGTGCGCTTTCATTTCGGGCTGAAGGGAGATTACAGCTTTACTTATAAACAGTTAAATCAAACCTATGACCTTATTGGTGGGCATCATAACATTATGTACTCCAAAGGGTTTGATATTGAAGTAAAGAATAAAAGCCTGGTGCTGGAAACCTTTGGCATCCAGTTCCCCAAAGCCCTGTTTGTGCAATTCACGCAAAACGCCAACGAACCGCTGCAACGTTTTGCCGCCAGCATTATGGAAGATAAGAATGTAATGCTGTCCAATAACTGGGGTGCCATTGATGCGCCCATTCAGCAGGTATTACAGCAGATCATTCATTGCAAATACGGGGGCGATCTTAAAAAACTGTTCCTGCTTTCCAAAAGCATAGAGCTGCTGGTATTATGCGCGGAATCTTATATTACCGCCAATCAGCAAAAAGATGTTTTCTTGAAAAATAAAGCTGACCAGGAAAAGATCATTGCAGTGCGTGACCTGATCAATGAGCGGGTGCACTGCCCGCCCAACCTGTCGGAAATTGCCAAAACCGTAGGGTTAAATGAGTATAAGCTGAAACGTGGTTTCAAGGAAACCTTTAATACCACCGTATTCGGCTACCTTACAGAACAGCGTCTGCAGCTGGCGCACCAATACCTGCGCGACACACAGAAAACCGCCGCAGAAATTTCCTTTGAGCTGGGATACGCCACCCCACAGCATTTCAACAATGCCTTCAAAAAGAAGTTCGGCTTCACTCCTTTTTCCGTTAGAAATAATCCATAAAACGCAATCAGCCCCTGAGGTAATGTTGCTAATATTGTGGTGTTAACGGTACCGGAAACCTGATCAATCATCATTTAAAAATTACAAACAATGAGCACGCCATTAATCGTACAAAATACCATTGATATTAAGGCCCCGGCCGCCAAAGTATGGGACGCGCTGGTAAACCCTGCACAAACTAAAAAATACATGTTCGGCTGCGAAACCGTTTCCGACTGGAAAATTGGCAGCGAGCTATTATGGAAAGGTGTTTTTGACGGCATTGAAATAGTGGCTGTAAAAGGTAAGATCGCAGACCTGCAGCCGGAAAAGCGCCTGGTCTACACAACCATTGATCCCAATGGCAGCTATGCTGATGTTCCGGAGAACTATTTAACAGTAACCTATACACTGAGCGAAAATAACGGCGTTACCAACTTTACTGTTACCCAGGGCGATTACTCTAAAGTAGCTGACGGACAAAAAAGATATGAGGATACCGTAGCCGGCGGCGGCTGGGAATCTATACTGGTGGAGATTAAGAAGCTGGTAGAAGAGAATTAGGAATGTAAAATCATAAATTTCAAATGTAAAATGTAAAAGTGAATGCAGCGGATGTTTATGCATTCACTTTTACATTTATGATTTTACATTTTTCATTTTTATTTCACCACTTCCACATACTCCATATCATCCAGCCGGGCAATAATGCCCCATCCGTAAAAATCATTGGATAAGCCTACCAGCAGCTCATTTTCCCCGGCTTTCAACGGCAGTGTAAAAGACGCATTTTCTATGGAGCAGCGGCCTTCCGGCGCTTTCATAATGGGCCGCGCATACAGGTTCTTATCAACAAAAAGGGGCTGACCATTAATAAATATCCAGATCTCATCACTGAAACCGAGGCTTACCACACGCTTTTGTTCGGTAGCGGCCTTCAGCTTTACCTTTAACCAAACCACCCGGCGGCTTTCACTGAGGCCAAAACGGCGGGTCAGGTTCACCAAACCGCGGCGCTCTGCTGTAATATTTTCCCAAACCGTTTCCTTAGGCGGCAAGGCGCCGGCAAATAATTCCTGTCCGTTAGGCAGGGGCTGCGGCTGGCTCACGGACCAATCCCGCAAATAACGGGGATCATGGGCAACAGGGTCTATACCTTCTGCCGGTAACAACCCTGCTACCTCATTGGGGGTAACTACCAGGTTGGCAATAGCTGTTTTACCGTCAAATGCCAGCCCGCCCTGTGTGGTATTGCCTTCCAGCCGGGATACTTCCATTACCGGGCGGCTCATATCATTAATATAGATGAGCATTTGCACACCGGATACCACCAGCTTTATATGGTTCCACTCCTTCTTTTTGTAGGCGGCAGGTCCCTGATATTGCGGCAGCATATCCCACAGGTTCACGCCCTGTATAATGGGTGCGTATTGAATGGCCCATAACACACCGGGCTTTACACCGCCATTTACCCGCAAATAAAAGTATTCACTTTCCTTATCGTCCTGCCTTCTGAAATAAATACCGGTAAACATGCTACTATCCGCTGGCGCCATATCAAACTCAATGGTGCCGTTGGTAAAATTGAAGTCGTTTAATACTACCGGGGGTTTATTGGCGAGGATTTGCAGCGCGGGCACACCGTTATATTCAGCAAAGCTGACAGTTCCGGGTGTAAAGGTCCAGCGGTTGGCGGTTAGGGGGATCTTTACAGCAGCAGTTTTCTTTTGAGCAAGCGCCCCTAATTGAACATGCAGGCATAGCAGGAGGAGAAAGGCTTTTCCCATAGCGTTATTTTTTCTGTTTTAAATGAATAAAAATTGAACGCCCTAAAGGTGAAAGCAAAAGTTAAAAAGCCCGTTTCAAAACCGGTGCAAGTTAAGCGCAAGTTGACGCAAGGGCACAAACAATTGAAAATCAATATACTATTACTTGCTTAGCAAAAGTTCCGTTAGCTCCTGCAAGGGCCGTTTGTTCACGGCAGGTACGGAAATATTAGCCAGGTGCTGCAGCGCTATTTGCTGTAAACGCTCTTTTTCCCTGAGCACCCATTCACCTGCTTTACAATTTTTGTACAGCTGTGCCAGGCCGGGCATGGCATCCGTAACCGGTAAGCTAAGCAATGCCTGTAGCTGGCTGCGTTGTTCGGGTGTGCTCCATTCATAGGTTTTTAATAAAAGGCTGGTCTTTCTGTGCCGGGTTAAATTTTCAGGCAGCCCGCTAAAAGCCTCCTGGTAATCTTCCTGCAGCTGCAGGGCAATACCTATGTTTTTCCCGAAAATGTAAATATGCTCCTGGTCGGTAATACCGGCGCCGCCAATAATGGCGCCTATTTGCAGGCTTACGGCCAGCAGGGCGGCATTTTTCAGGATAACTTTATGCAGGTGATCACTATAAGTAAGCACGTTCAATGGCTGCGCATCCTGGTCAAGGTCCATTTGCTGGCCTTCACACACCGCCCTTGCCGCTTCATTGAACAGGTGAATGACCTTTTGCTTATGCCGGCCCTGTATGCGGTTCAGGTGATCATAGGCATACAGCAGCAATGTATCGCCGGTGAGAATGGCGGTGGGTGTGCTGTACTTAATATGCAGGGCAGGTTTGCCACGGCGCAGGGGCGCTGCTTCCATTACATCATCATGTGCCTGTGTAAAATTGTGAAACAGCTCCAGGGCATTGGCAGCCAGGAAAGCATCCATTTGCAGGGGGCCAATGAGCACATTCCCCATCAGGCATAAAACAGGACGGATACGTTTGCCTTCGCTCTTTAAAAGGTAGTCGATGGCGTTATACAGGTTAACAGGTGTTTGGGGAAAAAGCCGGTTATTGAACTGGTTTTCAAAGGCAGCCAGCAACACCTCAAAGGAGTGGGCAACAGCGGTTGTACTTTCAACAGGGAGAGGGGGTTCCATAGCTTCTGGTTTTTACCAAGATACCCCCTCCCGCCTGAAATAAGATTGCAGTATGGCTTACATCATTTTTGCAATACCATTACATTGTTCATCATAAAAGTGCTGCCGCCACTGGTAACCATGTTGTACACTTTTTGAACACCGCCGGCAGCTTCCGATCTATTGAATACGGTAAAGGTTTCATAAGTGTGGGTGGCTTCATCCAGGCAAAGCACCTGCTCACCTTCTGCAATTTCGCCGATCGGTTTTTTACCGGTAGCTGTTAGCATAGGATGATTGGGCGTAGCTTGCAGCACTTTACTGTGCAACGTTACAAGGTTGCCGGCTGCAGTTTGCTGTTCATGTGTGGCTATCACCAGCAGGCTGGTAATGGCATAGTTTTCCGCATCATGCACTACCAGCTCCTTTACCTTCACCGTATGGGGTTGGTGCGTAAGGGGATCAATGGTGATCACCTCATCACCGGACTGAATATTCTTCAATTCTTTTTTAGCGCCATTGGCCATAGCCACCTCCTGATTGCCCGGGAAGCAAATGTTATTGCTGTAAGTGGCCGATTCTTCTTTCAGGTTCTTACCGCCACTGGCAGCTTTGTATTGCTGAAAGCCAAACTCTTTGGATAATACGTAAGACAGCTTCAGCACAAAGTTCTTTTCTTCTTTGTCGATGCTGTGAACATCTTCAAAATACTTTTCCCATATTTCTCCCGCTGCGCGGAAGCCCGGCAGCACGGCAGTGTACAGCGTTCCTTTTTCATTGGTATAATAGATCATAGTGCCCAGCTCCTGCATACCTTCTTTGGCTACCAGCTTGTAAAGATCGATCCGTTTCTTCAGACCGTCATCGCCGGTAATAAAATAGGGCTTGCGCATTTCATAGCGGTCCAGCACATAGGTATTATCAAACTTTACATAGGTATCATTATCCAGGTCTTTTACCTTAAATGTTTTTGCCTTTGTATATTCTTCCATGGTAAGCGCACGGGCAGCAGGTGCAGCGGCGCCTCCCTGGGCATATATGTTATAATAACTGCACAGTAGTAATACTGCGATAATAATCTTTTGCATAATCTTCAGTAATAAATAAATTATGATAACTCTTTAAATGCAGCGGCAAAAATTTCCATTTCATCCATGCGGCCAATGCTGATGCGGCACCAGTCCTTCCCGTTCACCATCCAGTTGCGCAGGGCTACGCCACGTTTCATCATTTCATCTACGAAGCGCGTCCCCTCCATCTTTAAAGGGAACATGGCAAAATTGGTAACCGAAGGAATGTATTCATATCCTTCCTCTTTTAATGTTTTATACAGGAAATCCTTGCTGGCCAGCGTTTTCTTCAGGGCGTCGGCCAGGAAGGGTTTGTCCTGGTAAGATGCGATGGCTGCATGTAATGCAGGTGCAGAAATGGCATATTTATCTTTGGTATACATTTCTATCTTTCCCAGCATTTCCGGGTGCGCCATTACATAGCCAACCCGCAAACCTGCAAAACCATAGAGCTTTGAGAAGGTGCGGGCTACAATTATATTCTGCCCTTTCTTCAAACAATCAACCATGGTAGCTGCCTGCGGATCGGGTAAATAATCTATGTAAGCCTCATCCACAAACACGGTTACTTTTTTGGATACGCGTTCGCAAAAAGCCTTCAGCTTTTCCGTATCCACCGCAGTGGCGGTAGGATTGTTGGGATTGCAAATGTATACCAGCTTAGTATTCGCATTCACCGCTTTTTCCATAGCATCCAGGTCCAGCTTGTATTCTGCAGTAAGCGGTACTTTCACCCATTGGGCGCCTATCTTCTCTGCGCTTTTAGGCAGGTCATCATAGGTGGGATCACCGGTTACCACGTTGCCCCCATCTTTACAACAATAAAGAGCCGTGGCCATTAATAAGGGCGATGAGCCTGCGCTGAGCAGGATCATATCTTTTCCCACTCCTTCATAGCTGGTTATTTTATCTTCCAGCTCTGTGAGGTGCATGAAAGGATATTGATAGCTGCTGGCCAGGCTGTCAATAATAGCCTGCTTGGCTTTATCTGAAGGACCAAAAGGATTTTCATTGGCAAAAAGGCGGGCCTTTATTTCCACCGGTATGCGGCGTGCAAATTCAGCATCTGTTAGCTGGCTGGGGGAAGCATGTTTGACAGCAGGGGCAGCAACGGCTGCTACGCCATTCAATGTTCCTGTCAGGAAAGGCAGGCTTCCCGTAAACAGTGCACTGGTCTTTAACCAGTGACGGCGATTCATGGTTGACATAAGCGTTTAGAATTACAGGTTGGTGAAGAAAGCTTAATGCGGAACGCTGAATGCTTAACGCTGATCGCATTTTGCTTCGGGACGTTCTGCCTAAACTTTTTATTATTTTATTTATAAAGCCAATAGTTAATGCTGTTCTGATCTTCAGTTGTATAGCCCGGATAAATAATTCAAACCGGTATTTGCGTTACACCACACAAAGGAAATCATTCGCATCATCTCGTTCGTTGCATTCAGCATTAAGCCTACGCCTGGGGATACGCCAGCCGCTGATCCGTTACCCGCGCATGCACGGCCGTTACTACACTTCTGGCGGATTCAAAGGCCCCTGCCATCCAGGCATTCAGGTAGGTCATATGCTCTCCGGCAAAGTATACCTGTTTATCCGGCTGCAGCATAGCCTTGTATAAGGTTTGCCGGGTTTCTGCATTGTACAGCGCCCAGCCGCCCATGCTATACGGTGTTTTATGCCAGCTGATGGAAAAACCGGTCTCAAATTCCTTCGCGTACTGCGGATGTATTAAGCTGCCTTTTTCCAGCGCCAGCTGCTGCCGTTGCTGCAATGATAAAGCGCTTACCTTTTCTGCTGTTTCGTGAAAATTATAATAGCCGATCAGGATGCCTTTTTTTCCTAAATAATCGTTGGATGGATAGAAGATCTGGGTCAATTCATTGTTCGTATGTGTAATGCCGCCGTAAATATGCTCATCTTCTTCCCAGAAACGACGTTTGAACTGCAATCCCATTTTGCCGGTGATCATGTAAGGGATATAATCTATTGCCCGGCTAACATCCGATGAAAAGTTGTGTTGTATATTACTCAGCACCGGCAAAGGAAGGGTGCATATGCAAAGATCGCCTTCCAGCTGCTTTTCACCAAATTTGTCCTTGTAGGTGATCTTTACCCCTTGCTCCTGGTTTTGTATGGCGCTTACCTCACAGCCAAAGTGGATCAGCGGCGCCACTTTTTTCTCCAGGGCTTTAGCGATCATGTCATTACCGCCAATGGCCTGGAACATGGTCATCTGCAGCTCATAGGTATATTCCGCTACATTGTAAAAGTCCGGGTCCATTAAGCCCGACTGGATGATATCTGCCAGCTTGTAGGGGTCGGCTATTTTACCGGCCTTGTCGCCTGCACCTGCATCTTCAATGTAACCGCGGCGGTTAGAGGCTTTGTAAAGCTTATCTATATCCAGCCCGCCTTCTGCGCGCAGGTATTCAATGATCTTTTGTGCATCTTCTTTGGTAAGCCCGGCATCTACCTGGTGCTGGTCAATAGCTTTGGCCAGCATTTCCGTGATGTAACCACGAACATCATTATGTATTTCCCGTATGCGGATCTTTTTGTTGGATAGCGGGCCTTTACCTTCGCTGAAATAATAGGCTGCTTCGTTTACATTATTATACACCTGTATGGGCACACCCAGCTCTTTGCAATAATGCAGTGTAAGCGCGTGGTGGTGCGGAATGCGGGAAGGCCCTGCGTTGAAATACAGTCCTTCATCAAACTTTGCCGTTTGCAGCGGTTGCCCTGTTTCCTGCAAGGTTGCACCTTTGCGAATGCTCCAGCAGCGGCCACCGGCGCGGTTACGGGCTTCCAGTATGGTGCAGCGGTAACCCAGCTTGCCTAATTCATAGGCAGCTGTCATACCGGACAGGCCCGCGCCTAAAATAATGATGTGTTTGTTCTTACCGTCACCTGTTAGCTCAAAAGCATGTACAGGGGCTGGTTTTAATAATCCCAAAGCCATCATGGCCGGGTAAGCGGCAATAGCCGATTTACCGGCTGTTGTTAAAAATTCCCTTCTTGAAATTGGCATCTCCCAATTACATTATTAAATAATCTATGTTCTTAAGTTAATCAAAAAAAGGCAGTTGATTATCATTTTTTATATGAATGAATTTATATGACCAAATATGTCAATATAACTGAAATCGCACTGGCATGCTTCTTGAAACCCTCTATTAAAAATCCACACAATTATGAACACGATTAAAAGCATCCGGACCCTTTTGTTTGCCGCAGCTATTGGCATAGCCGGCACCCTTATTACATCCAATACATATGCACAGGTAGATACCGTTATCAAAAAAGTAGGCAACACCGGTAAAAAGGTAGGTCACAAAACTGCTTCTGTTGCAGTGAAAGGCGCCTCCAAGATCACCGATAAAACCTACAAGGGTAAACAAGGCCCCAACGGCGAAACCGTGTATATTGATAAAATGGACCGCAAGTATATTGTAGACGATAAGGGCAAAAAAGTATACCTGAAAAAATCAGAGATCAGTGATAAGCCGGAATAATTAAATAACCGCTTATGCAGCACCGGCAATGAACATCAGCTCCTGAAAGAAAGAGGGCTCATATCATAGCGGAATATTTAATGGTGATTGTACAGCCAATACATCATTTCCTTTACTGGCGGCAAGGTATAAACGATAAGAAGCAGCATCCCGCGGCATGCTGATCTCAATATTTGTGCCTTGCCCCAGTTTTTTCATATACAGCGCATTTCCCCAATGATCTGTTTTTACAAGGTGCCATTCAAAATGCCACAGCGATGAAGCAGGCGAAGCCAGCACCCAGTTTTTCCCATTCTTCATAATAACCTGGTAATTTAATACATCATCTGCCTTGGTTAGCTTAGATGGCCGCAGGATATGCAGCTCCGGAAATGCCGTTTTGCCCCCTAAGCCCGCCCATTGATTTCCCAGTTGGTAAAAAGCAGGCCTGTAACGGCCAAAATGATCCACCAAACCATCAAAGGTCATGTAATCACGTTCACCTACATCCTGCCAATTGGTAATAAATGTTCCGGTGCGCTGGTTGCTTAGCTGCTGGTACTGCGCCACCGGCACCTGGCTCAGAAAATAAGGAACCGCTAAGCTGTTTAGCTGGTTTATACCAGCGGCATCCTGTGTAACAATCAATCCAAAAGCATCTATTTCCGGTAATTGCTGCTGCAAAGACTGCAGCACGGTTGCAAGCTGTTGGTTTGCGCTTACGTCCATAGTTACCGGCCTTACCGGATCAATAGCTTTAATACGGTTCACCAGCTTTTTAAGCCAGGTAGTATAGGCCTGTTGATGGTATAAAAGCGTGGGTTTATAAAATTGCCCGGCCAACCGCTGCCACAGCGTATCACCTATGTTCCAGGCTATAATGGCTTTGTTATCCTTCAGCTCCTTTACCGTGGCAATAACCTCACCGGCAGTACGGTCCAGCTCTTTTTTATTACTCAGCACATCTGATACAGCCGGTACCCAAAACGTATAGTGCACCCGCATATTATACTTCCCTGCTACCGCCAGTATATTCCTGTCATATACACCGGGCCCGGTCCGTTTAATAGTGTTAATACCCAGATGCTGCATCAATTTGAAATCCCTGCTTATTTCCCGCCGGGTAAGGGTATAAAAATTCTTATACCACTGCTGGCCTTTCTGGTAATTGATGCCCCGTATTGTATCCGGAAGCCTGCGTTTTTTTTTGATGGGCGTGTTATATACGGAAAGGCCCGGAATGGGTTCATAAGCGCCTACTGCATGATACCCTTTGGTAGATTGATAATTTTCCAGATCCGTAAAATAAGCGCCCGGGTTATTCAACCGCCAGTTCAGCATTGGCACTCCACTGTCAGCCGGTACATTTTTATCCATTGCTGAATTAAACAGCACTACCGCTTTTATTTCTTTATACGAGTTGCTTATGCCTTCAAAAAGTTCGGCAAACCATAGCCGCTGGTTACCTGCTGCGCCCAGCGAACCGGTTTCCGTTAACATAACAGGAAAGCCCGAACGAAAGATTGGTTGCTGGTGAAAGGGGGCATACAGCTCTTTAAAGCCATACCATTTACCATCTCCGTTATAGCTGCCGTAATTAAGGCTGGTAACGCCTAACCAATCCACATAACCGGAGCCCGGGAAGTAAGCAGGTACTGCTGCGGCCTTCCAGGGGTTCCATACCCATACCACATTATTCACCTGTTTCCGTACAAAAAAATCATGCACATACTGCCAGGCATTAATAAACTCCTGCGGGGTGTTATCCCCGCTTGGCGACCATGGATAAAAAGGATTATCCGCCTCATGTGCAAACCGCAGATATACCGGGCGGTTAAGGGCTTTTAGCTGTGCTGCAAATTTTTCAAGGTAACGGTCAAAGGTGCCTTTAACCAGGTAACGGAATACTTTTTTCTCCTGGCGCAGCTCTTCATTCTCTGCGGCGTATTTGAACAGGTGGGTCCAGGGCTCCCAGGTAATGAGCGGGTAAGCGCCGTTGTTGTAAATGGAATCTGTCAGCGGCTGCGGTATATAACACCGTTCCTCATCGCCCCAGGGAATGTATAATGAAACAATTCCAAAATGCGTATTATAATTTTGCTGGTAACGGTTTACCTGCTGCATGGAGGTGAGGCCATCAGCGGCTGACGGGCTGAATATGCCTGAATAGAAAACATATTGTTTATAAACACGCATGCTTACAGGCTGCGGATAGCGGGAGGCGCCGGTCAGAAAATGTAAGGCGGTAAAAGTGATCAGCAGCATAAATAACAGGGCAAACCTGCGGATGCCCGTATACACCCCATGCCGGAAATACCATAATTGCCTTTTGAATGACAGCCAGTAAATGAACATAGGCTTTATGAAGGCAAACCTTTCCTTAAAACGTTTCTGATCATTGCGGCGGCTGATGATGATGTTAAATAACATGATACAAAAGTTCATGCCCGCAATACCCGCCATTACCCATGCATAAGGGTTCCAGTCTACATGCAGTCCGTAAAAAATAGCACCCAGGGAAGCCAGCGCAATAACGGCATTGGGAATATTAAGGCGCCAGTTATCTGATTCATTATCATCTTTGGGAGTAGGTATATAAGGTACCTTTTTGCGGATAATGGTATAAAAGAGCCCTAATATATAGATCCACCAGGTACCGATCAGCAGCAGGCCTCCCACCACATGATTACCCCTTTCATTTTCACCCATTACCCAGCGCTGCACAAAATGCCGTATAACAAGGGTAGCGCTGATAAAAGGCAGCCCTATTAATGCAAAAGATAACAGGTCCATGCGGAAGGGAATAAGGCCCAGCGACAGGGACAGGATGGGAATTAAAAAATTGAGCAGGAATATAACACCGGAAAAATAATGGAATGGAATAGTGCCGTAATGCAAACGCTGCGCCCAGCTGAACTGCTTAAATAACCGGGGAAAAGTGGTGACCAGCAATTCAAAAGTTCCCCTTGCCCATTTTAACTGCTGTTTGTAATAAGCGGATAAAGTGGAAGGCACCAGTCCATAGGTAAGCACTGCAGGCACATACACCGATCTCCAGCCTTTAGCGTGCAGCTGCATAGCGGTATGCATATCTTCCGACAGACCGGCGGCATGCCCGCCAATAGAATCCAGCGCCTGCCGGCGAAAAGTGCAGTTAGCACCAATAGCCAGCACAGTACCATAGCGGTTCATGGTCATCATCATGGGACCATAGAACTGGAAAGTTTGCTGCGCTGCGCCTTTAGCGATCAGGCTATCTCCCAGGTTACCATAAGCCTGCACTACCTGCACAAAGCCAACGGCATCATCACTAAAATGCGGTATAATGGGATCCAGGAAATCAGGCAACGGTACATGATCAGGGTCCAGCACCACACACAGCTCGCCGGTAGCCTGCTGCAATGCATTGTTAATATTACCTGCTTTGGCGTCTTTTTTATCACTGCGTGTTACATGGTGCACACCCAAACGCCGGCATACACTTTTCAGATAGGGATCGTCTGCTTCATCGCACAAATAGGTCTCATGCGGATAGTGTATGGCCTGAATAGCTTCCAGGGTTTCAACGATCATTTCATAGGGTTCCCCGGCGCAGAAAGTAGTTAAAATATCTACTGTGAATTTTTTTGTGAGCGGCGGCGTTGGAGGTACAGTTATAAACATGTAATGATACCATTCATGCAGCACCCGCAAACAATTAAAAATAGTAGCTGCCATCAGCAACCAATAGAAAGGTGCATAACCTATCTGCTGCGGATCCAGCAGGCAATATAAAAAATAACCCATCCCAATAATTCCCATGAAGATCATGATCCGCAGGGTCCAGATCTCCATGCGGGTAGGCGCCGTTGCATATTTGGCTGTTCGCATAATTACACGTTCACTATTACTCAACTACATAAAAAGGTGTATTGGCCGTTGCAAAATGGCCCTGACCATCCTGTACCTTTACATATATACGGTAAGGTCCCTCCTTTAGAGGCGCACGGAATACACATTTTGTATTACGGCCTGTGGTAACGGTGTCCAGCATGCGCTGGGTATTTTTTCCCAGCTCATGGAACCAATCCTCCTGCATTACCTCCCAATGGTATACCAGGCTATCTGCCGCGGCGCCCTCCATCAGCACTTCTGCCGCCTGCAGGCTGTTTGGCATAACCATGATATTATCTGCAGCGCCTTTACTGTTCAACAACATATATTTGATCAAAGGTGGCTTTGCATTTACCGGGTGGCCACCCCATAGCTCCTGTATCACACTTACTGCCTGCGAACCTGCGCCCTGCTCATCAAACATACTGAACCAGGTAGGCGTGGTTTCCTGCTTTTGCCCCCAGTAAAATACCAGCGCACCCAGGAAGCGTGGATCCTTCGATGGCAGCATACCGTACATGTTCCGGTAATGCTCTGCCTTTTTTGTACTGGTATTTTCAATGGGCGCACCCCAGGCTGTATTGCTTACCTCCCAGGGACCATATGCCCCCCATTCGGTTATCAGGTAAGGGCCGTTCCAGCACCACCGGTATAACCGTAGCTTGCTGTTTAATATATTCAGCTTCCCAAATGTGTTAAATGAAATAAGGTCCAGATCATTTACGCGTAATTGGATCAATATGGTTTGCAGTACATTAAAATTAGCCATGGTGCTGGTTACCGGGTGGTCAGGATCAACAGTGTGGATCATATCCAGCAGGCTATTAAATGCTTTATAAAAAGGGCTGTAGCCAATACCGGCATTAAAGCCCAGCTCATTGCCAAGGCACCACATTAACAGTGCAGGATGACCTTTATATTGCTTTACAGTATGCTGCAATGCAAGAAATAACGCCTGCACTTTGGCGGTATCTTTATAGAAATAATCCAGGTAAGCGCTGCCAGGCATTGGCAGGCCTACAATAACAGCCAGATTGTGACGTTGCGCTTCATCCAGGATATTCCCCAGGTTTACCGTATCCCAGGTTCTGATGGTGTTGCCCCCGATCTGACTTAGCTTTTCAAGATTGGTATATCCGGATGCTCCCCTTACCACGAATGGCTTGCCATTGCGGTAAAGCACATACTGCTTCCCTTCTTTCTTAATAAATACTTTGCGGTTATTATGAGGAGATGTAGTGGTTGGACAATGGATAAAAAAGAAAAGTAAAGTAAAGCCAGTTAGCGCCTGCAGCACGCGGATAAACCTTCGCAGGTTCCTCCCGTTTTCCATGTTCTGTTTAAATAAAGTACGGTGTATTTATGGTTTGGTTGTATAATCGTTTGGTTGTATGGTCCTCTAGCATTCTCTCTTTTAATTTACGAAAAAGGTTCGGTTTTTCGGGGTTAACCTTAGCATTTTTCATGCCGGATTCCTCTGTATTAAATAAAAGCTGGTTTGCCGGGATAAGCCCCAACAAACCAGCTGCACATTATTAGATTAAACTATATTATTTTATTGTTCCATTTCACTCAGCTCCAGCCAGCGCATGCCCTTTTCATCCAGCAGCTGTATCACCTCTCCTACCCTGCGGGTAAGGGGTTCCAGCTCTTCATAGGGCAGGCTGCCGCTGGACAGCTTTTCATCAATTGTTTTCTTTTCTGTTTCCAGCTTGGCTATTTCCTGCTCCAGCAGCTCCAGCTCACGTTTTTCCTTATAAGATAATTTACGCGCTTTGGGCGCTTCTGTTGCCGGCGTTTCTTTAATGGCACTTGTAGCGGGCGCAGCAGCTTCCTGTTTCTGACTGCGGCTCTCTTCTTTTTCCCATTCCCGGAACTGGGTATAGTTACCCGGGAAGTCGCGCACCTCGCCGCCGCCTTCAAATACAAACAGGTGATCTACCAGCTTGTCCATAAAATAACGGTCGTGGCTAACAATAATAATGCAGCCCTGGTACTCCAGTAAAAAATCTTCCAGGATGCTGAGTGTGGGCAGATCCAGGTCGTTGGTAGGTTCATCCAGCACCAGGAAGTTAGGGTTGCGGAATAAAATGCTTAACAAGTGCAAACGCCTTTTTTCTCCTCCGCTTAGCTTGGATACATAGGTATATTGCTTTTCCGGCGGAAACAGGAACAGCTGCAGGAACTGGGCTGCGCTTACCTTTGTACCATCTGCCAGGGGAAAATGTTCGGCAATGTTCTTCACAAACTCAATAATACGCATATCCTCTTTCAGCACCAGGCCCTGCTGGTTATAGTTGCCGAATACTACGGTATCGCCTATATTAATTTTACCGGAATCCGCCGGCTCCTGTCCCAGCAGCATATTCAGGAAGGTAGACTTACCTACCCCGTTCTTACCTACCACGCCTATACGCTCTCCTTTTTTAAAGGTATAGTCAAAGCCTTTAAGAATGGTAAGGTCGCCGTAGGCTTTGTACACTTTCTTCAGCTCCAGGATCTTTCCGCCCAGGCGGGTCATTTTTACATTTAGCTCCAGCTGCTGCCGCTCTATGCGTACGCTGGCTTTCTCCTTTACATCATAAAACGCATCTATGCGCGATTTAGCTTTGGTGGTGCGTGCTTTAGGCTGGCGGCGCATCCATTCGAGCTCTTTGCGGTACTGGTTACGGGCTTTCTCTACGCTGGCCTTATCACTCTCTTCACGGGCGGCCTTTTTTTCCAGGTAGTTCTCGTAATCGCCTTTATAAATGAACAGCTGCTGCTGGTCAAGCTCTATGATCTCATTACATACGCTGTCCAGGAAGTAGCGGTCGTGGGTAACCAGCAGCAGGGTTACATTCTCCTGGTTCAGAAAACTTTCCAGCCACTCGATCATGGATACGTCCAGGTGGTTGGTAGGTTCGTCCATTATAAGCAAGGTATGCTTGTGCTCAAAACCAATATCTATCAACACTTTGGCCAGGGCCACGCGCTTTAGCTGTCCCCCGGAAAGGGTGCCCATATGCTGGTCCAGGTGATGAATATTCAGCTTTCCCAGGATCTGCTTCACCTTGGCATCAAAGTGCCATGCACCCAGCTCATCCATTTTGGCAATGGCGTTTGCTAACAGAACAGGATCAGGGTCACCATCCTGGTCGGTAAGGTGCTCATATTCCCGGATAGCGTTTAAGATGGGATGATCCTGGGCAAAAATATTAGCCAGGATGGTTTTCTTCAGGTCAAAAGCGTTCTGCTGTTCCAGCATTACCACGGTTACCTCTTTGTGTACCCATACTTTTCCTTCATCTACAGTTTCCTTGCCGCAAAGTATGCGCAGCAGGGTAGATTTGCCGGTGCCGTTCAGGGCCACCAGCGCTATTTTATCGCCTTCCTCAATGTGAAAAGAAATATTATTGAACAGCGGCTTTTCGCCGTATGATTTTGTGATCCCTTCAACCGTTACGTAATGCATGGGGCGAAGATAGTAATTGGGCCGCTAATAAGCGGCAAATTAGGCGGCCTCACCAGTGGGCGGGCATTATATTGCACCATCCGGAAAATTTTCGTACATTCATTTAGGAATTATATCAAAAAACGTTTGATACCCTTTATGTTGGTTATAAATGCTTTTGTTTATTTTTCTGTCTCCTGATCTGTATGGAGTGCTGTTAACCACTGCTCCACTACATTCAACAGCAAGTCACAGGTTCTGACTGTAGTATAGTGTATGCTTACCAGGTTTTTTACATCCTAAAAGGCTGCTATACGAGATCGGCCTTTATCCATTGGTTTATTTTTCATTTTCCAATTACAGAGCATGTACCCTGAGGGCGTAAAAAAACCCTCCCGTTACACACGGGAGGGCTAAAACGCTTTTCACCATTTTAATGCGGAGATGCTAAGTGCTTAAAATAAAGTGGATGGTTAATAAGTATCCGGTTCTTCCAGCTTTATTTTCCTGCTTTTCTTAAAACATTGTTCACCAGCATGTACAGTGCAGTGATCTCCACCATAACGATGCAATGTAAGACGAGTATCGGCATAATTTTGAGTAACGTTGTGTATGTGCTACTCTACTAAGATAAATCATTTATATGCCCTGCAAACCACCATTTCGTGTGATTATTGAGCGCTGCTAAAAGTCATAATATAATTGCCGGAAGGTACTGCGCAGGCCGATCTGGAAAACATATTCGTTGAACTTCCATGCATCATTTTTCTCTTTGCGGCCTATAACGGAAACCTCTAAACGCATGTTATTCTTGGGGTTCAATAAGAATGCAATGGTTCCCTGCAGGTATAATAAGTTGGTAGATAATCCCTGCCCGATATGATTATCATATTCAAGTGTACGGGTATAATATGATTTGAAAATGTTCTTGCCGAAATTAGTGTTCGCCGTATCCAGACCATACTTGGCCAGCATTACTTCTCCACGCAAAAACCAGCGCCGGTACTGGTAATCCGCTATGCTCACCCATTCTACAAAATTAGCTCCCATGGGATGGGCCAGCGGCTGGTTATAGTGCCCGTAGTTATTCAATGATGTACGCTGGGAGTAAGTGAACGGACGCGCTGCATTTACTTCTGTGAGCACATTCAGTTTTTCTACATCAAAAATGTTATTGGACCGGAAGCCTACCTGCCCACCAAATTTATTTCCCCACCATCCGCGGCCTTTGGTCATTTCACTCAGTTTAAATTCATCCAGGATAAACTGTCCGTAAAAAGTGCTGTTCCTGGTTGCGGCATATTTAACATTTAAACCCATCACCGCATTATCGGAAGAGCCTACGGAAAATTCCACAGGGCGCAGGAATATAATGGGGTTCAGGTAGCTTACATCAAATCCCCGTTTGCCGGTTGAGTCTGAATCCTGCCATATTACCGCTCCATATAAGCCCAGGGACAACTTTTTGCTTACATTCCAGTCCAGGTAATTAAATACCCCCCATTTTTTCCTATAGCCGTTATCGTAAGAGGCCTTGGGATATTGCATATCTATGAACTGGGCCCACATGGTGGTGTATTGTATGCGGCCTACGTTAGCGATTATTTTCAGGAACGGATAATTAAAAGGTACGTCTGATAATAGCATAGAGCGGTAACCGTCGCCAATAAAGTTCTTATCATATCCCAGCTGAAAATCAAAATGCCGGCTGGCTTTATAATTGATCAGCGCAGAAGCGTATGCAAAATCGTAGGCGTCGCCGTCAAAGTATTTGAATTCCCCCTGACCAGGTACCACCCTTGTTGGGCCGCTAAAATTTTCCACGTACCGGGGAAACTTACCCTGGTTCTCATAAAACTCTGTATAAAAGGTAAGATTATTCCCAATCCGGCCCCCTGCAATAACTCCACGGGTATTTAGCCAGGTAGTACCATTCCAGTTACTGTGTCCTACCTGAAAATCCGGCAGGAAGCTGGCGTAAAAATCATAATCGTCCCCTTTATATTCCAGCAGATGTTCCTGGAATAGCTTACGGTGGAACCAGCTTCTCTTGCGGGTACTATCTTCCGGTAAGGTAAAGGTGGGTTGTACCATATAATCCCGCATGGAAGAATGGTAGCTGTATCCCACGGTATCTGCTACCGGTTTGTAAAAGCCTACTGAATACTGGCGGCCGGCGCTTTGCGCCTGTACATCATGAGCCATCACCAGGCAGCAGGGTAGCAGCAGGGATAATGCTTGGAGTTTTTTTAGCATAATATTTAATTGTGCAATGGGGGCAAAGATATGTATAATACAAAAGTAATAGGTGCTTCCTCCCTTTTAGTTTTTGTCCCAGCCGGTTTGCAATATTGCTTCGTATACCCGGCGAATACCGTGCTCCAGATCTGTTTTGGCCTGCCATCCCAGGCTATGCAATTTACTTACATCCATTAATTTACGGGGCGTGCCATCCGGTTTGGTGGCATCAAACTGTAAGGCGCCGGTATACCCTACAATATCCTTTATTAACCGGGCCAGGTCTGCGATGCTGATATCTTCACCCATCCCTATATTCACCAGCCCTTCCTGGTCATAATGCTGCATCAGGTAAAAACAGGCATCTGCCATATCATCGGCATGCAGGAACTCACGTTTAGGAGTACCCGTTCCCCAGATAACCACGGCGGGCGCCTGCTGCTCTTTTGCTTCATGGAACTTGCGCAGCAGCGCCGGTAATACATGCGAGTTTTGCAGATCGTAGTTATCATTAGGTCCGTAAAGATTCGTAGGCATTACGGAAATAAAGTTACAGCCGTATTGCGCCCGGTAAGCATCGCACATTTTGATGCCGGCTATTTTAGCTATCGCATAAGGCTCATTGGTAGGCTCCAGCAGGCCGGTAAGCAAATAATCTTCCTTCAGCGGCTGCGGGGCCAGCTTGGGATAAATGCAGGAAGAGCCCAGGAACATCAGCTTTTTTACCCCATTCACATAGGCCTGGTGTATCACATTGCTCTGGATCATCAGGTTATCATACAGGAATTCTGCACGGTAAGTGTTATTAGCCATAATACCACCTACTTTGGCTGCCGCGAGGAACACATGATCCGGCTTTTCCTGTGCAAAGAAAGCGGCTACCGCCTGCTGGTTACGCAGGTCCAGCTCCTGCGAGCTGTGGGTAATAATATTATGGAAGCCCGCCTGCTGTAACCTGCGGATAATAGCGGAACCCACCATGCCGCGGTGACCGGCAACATATATTTTGTCGGATGGGTACATATTATTCAAATTGGTTCAATACTTTATAACCGGCATCTTTCAGCACTTTTTCCCGCTGAAATAATTCAATGTCTGCTGCTACCATTTCCTTTACTAACGCAGGCAGGTCGTATTTTGGTTTCCAGCCCAGCTTCGTTTGTGCTTTGGTGGGGTCGCCTATCAGCAGATCCACTTCCGTGGGGCGGTAATACCGCGGGTCAATGGCTACTATTTCCTGGCCGGGTTTTAACGCGGTTACGTGCCCGGCTACACTTTTAACAATGCCGGTTTCGTTTTCCGCAGCGCCTTTAAAGTCCACTTCCACCCCGGCTTCTGCAAAGGCCATTTTAATGAAATCGCGCACCGTAGTGGTGATACCGGTAGCTATTACGTAATCTTCCGGCTGCTCCTGCTGCAATATCAGGTACATGGCTTCCACATAGTCCTTGGCATGGCCCCAGTCGCGGCGCGCATCCAGGTTGCCCATAAACAGCTTATCCTGCATGCCGGCTGCTATTTTGGCTACGGCCCGGGTAATTTTACGGGTCACAAAAGTTTCGCCCCGCAGCGGGCTTTCATGGTTGAACAGGATGCCGTTGCAGGCGTACATGTTATAAGCCTCCCGGTAGTTTACGGTGATCCAGTAGGCGTACAATTTAGCTACGCCGTAGGGGGAACGGGGGTAAAAAGGTGTGCGCTCCGACTGTGGCACTTCCTGTACCAGGCCATACAGCTCCGAGGTGGAGGCCTGGTAGATCTTTGTTTTTTGCATAAGGCCCAGCAGCCTAACAGCTTCCAGTATGCGCAAGGTACCAATACCATCTGCATTGGCGGTATACTCCGGCGTTTCAAAGCTTACTTTCACATGGCTCATGGCGCCCAGGTTATAGATCTCATCCGGCTGTACTTCCTGTATAATACGTATCAGGTTCGTGGAATCCGTAAGGTCTCCGTAGTGCAGCTTGAAATGCACATTGGTTTCATGCGGGTCCTGGTACAGGTAGTCTATGCGGTCTGTATTGAACAAAGAGCTGCGGCGTTTAATGCCGTGCACCTGGTAGTTCCTGTGAAGCAGCAGATCGGCCAGGTAGGCGCCGTCCTGGCCGGTGATACCGGTTATGAGAGCAGTTTTCATACTTTTTTCGTTTAAGCGGCAGGAAATATAGAATTAACAGCTACTAACATCAAAATGTTATATTTTGTATGACCAAGTTATTTAATATTACGGTGCTTTTCCCCGTTTGGGGAAAGGTAATTTTGAAATAACTTTAGGAAAAAATCTTCCGTCAAACAAAGCCCTGTCCTGTCTTATAAAATGAAACGTATAATTGTTCCCGTTTTCCTCCTGCTTATCATAGCAGGTTTTGGTTGTAGTGGAAAAAGCGACAAAGCAATTGAAAATGCAAGAGAAGTTGTGCTGATGCTTACACCCGGTATTAATAATCCACGAAATAGTGAGGGTGATTTTATTACCTTAAAGGATGGCCGCATACTTTTTGTTTATACCCATTTTACCGGTGACTCTTTTGAAGATCATGCCCCGGCATATCTTGCAGGACGGTTTTCTTCAGACAGCGGGAAAACCTGGACCAAAGAGGATCAGACGATCGTTTCAAATGATGGCGGACTGAATGTAATGTCTGTATCCCTGGTAAGATTAAATAACGGCAATATTGCTTTATTCTATGTAAGGAAAAACTCCATGACGGATTGTATCCCGTTAGTGCGGTTCTCCTCGGATGAAGCGCAAACCTGGAGTGAGCCTGTAGCCTGCATCAGTGATCAAAAGGGTTATTTTACTATTAACAATAACCGGGTTATTGTATTAAACAGTGGCCGCTTATTAATGCCCGTATCACGGCATCAAAGGAATAACGAGCCATTTAGTTATAAGGGGGTTTCCATGTGCTACATTTCTGATGATAATGGTGTAACCTGGAGATCCAGCAAAACAGTGCCCAATCCTAATAATGTTTTAACGCAGGAACCGGGGGTGGTAGCCCTGAAAAATGGTAACATAATGATGCTGATGCGTACGGAAGAGAATGTACAGTATATGTCAATTTCAAAAGACAGTGGCATAACCTGGACGCCGATAGTACCTACTGCGATCAGCTCTCCCTTATCTCCGGCATCTATTTCCAGAATACCTTTAACCGGTGATCTTATGCTGGTTTGGAATGATAATAATGGCAGCACCCCTGCTACAAAAACCCGGCGTACGCCATTTAATATCGCCCTTTCAAAAGATGATGGGACTACCTGGCTGGCGCCAAAAACTATTGAAAATAATCCGGATGGGAGCTATTGTTATACCGCTATTCATTATGTAGGTAGGTACGTATTGCTTAGCTATTGCGCAGGCAGCTACTCTCAGCGCACTCCCCTCTCCGTTACCTGTATTGCCCGTGTAAAACTCAGCTATCTCTACGAACGTCAGTAGCAGACTACAAAGACGCGGCTATCAGGTCCTCATAATATTGCAATACTAATTTTTCATGAAATTCGGCCGTAACTTTTTCGCGGCCGTTCATGCCCAATTGTTTTAATTCATCGTAAGTTTTAGACAATATTTTCTCCATTTGCTCCGCCAGGCTGTCACTGTTCTTTGAAGCGCAGATATAGCCGTTATAACCATCCGTTACTACTTCCCTGCATCCCACATTATCGGTGGTTATGATAGGCATTTCCAGGCTGGCAGCTTCCAGCAGGGCCCTGGGTACGCCTTCCCGGTAATAAGATGGCAGCACAAAACAATGGGCCTTTACCAAAAAGCTCTTTACATTATCTGTAACCCCCAGGTATTCTACTACACCTTCGTTTACCCAGCTTTCGATCTGATCCCGGCCGATAGAGGAAGGATTCAGATCATCAATAAATCCCAGCAGCTGAAACTTTACATGGGAATGTTTTTCCTTTACTTTCCTTGCCGCATCTATATACACACCTACCCCCTTGTCCCACAACATTCTTGCTGAAAGTATAAATGTGAACCCATTATCCAGGGAGGGATAAGGAGTATCCCGTTTAAAATGTGCAGTATTAATACCTTCACCCGGTAATACCTTGGTCTTATTCTCAGGCACTATGTTTTCCTGTACAAATAATAATTGATCGTCTTTGTTTACAAACCACAGCTCCTGGCTGTTCTTAGCGGCCTGTTTATAAAGCCGTTTTACAATCCCGTTCAGAAAACCTTTTTTCAGGAAAGCATACCCTGCGCCGGAAACAACGGCTATGGAGCGTTTTGACAGTTTTCCTGCAGCCAGGCTGCCGTAAATATTGGGTTTAACGGTATAATGAAATATGAAATCGGGATCTATCCGGATGTATTCATTCTTTAAAAAGGCCTGGTACTGCAGGTCGCTAATGGGGTTTGTACCTTTATTACTTACCTCTGACCGTATATAGGTAACTCCGTGTTCCACCAGCCGGTTAGTATAATCGTCATAATTAGCGATGCAGTACACCTTAAACCCTTTATCCTGCAGCAGGTGAATGATGCTTAACCGGAAATTATACAGATACCAGGAAGTATTGGATACAAGTATTACACTCTTCATTATTGAATATTCGTTGTTAGTCTTACGCTATTAATTTTTTCTATGATCTGGTTTACCATTGCCTGCTCTGCGGCTGTTAAAGGCTGGTTCCTTTTTCTTGATAAATAATCGTGCTTATTTATTAATGAAAAAGTATTGTATAAAAGCACCTTTAATTTTGATTTAAGCAATTCCAGCTGCAGCGCTGTGGGCGAAAGAATACCCGGGCCATATTGCCGGAATATTTTGCGGATGGTGGCCGAGCTTTTAGCGTAGTTCCGGATATTTACCTTCCCTTCACGAACAATATATAATGGCTCTGCGATCCTTGCAAATTTGGAATGAGCATAGGTCCGGCACCAAAGCTCATAGTCCTCTGCCCGTATAAAATCCTTATCATAGGGATTACTTAAAAACCAGGAGCGTTTACCTACTACGCTGGCATGGAGTAACATGGCATGCCGTAAAATATGTTCAGGATTGGTGTTAATGGGTTCCAGTCCCCGTTTACCCCGGGGTTTTCCTTCTTCGTCAATAGACCAGGTGCCGGTATCCACCAGATCCACATCAGGGTGGGCCAGCAGGTAGCTCACCTGTTTTTCCAGCCGTTCAGGGTCCATCAGGTCATCGGCATCCATACGTGCGAGATACTTACCTTCTGCCAGCTGCGCAATCTGGTTTAGCCGGTATATTAACCCCTTATTGGTTCCATCAGCGAACAGGCGTACCCGGGGATCTTTAATGGATGCGGCCAATGCAGAGGACCCGTCGGTGGAGCCATCATCCAGCAAGATCAGCTCCCAGTCCTGGTAGGTTTGCGCGAATATTGATTTTAACGCTAATTCTAAGGTTGATCTGTTATTATAAAAAGGTAATCCGATTGTTAAAACTGGTGTCATAAATTAAATGTACAATTTACGGCTATCAACAGGCTTAATTGGGCCGATAAGCAGCTACTTGAATTTATCGTTTGCATACTTTGTAAAATCCTTACTAAAAGAATCTACCGTAGTAGGGTATTCTGCCATTTTTTGAATGCCGTGTTTTTTACACATCCCGACAAAATAGTCTAATAATTTCATTATATTCTGATCTGAGCTATAACCCACAGACCGGGCATTAAAATTTACCTGTCCGGGTGCTGCGGCAAGCCGCTGAACGCCGGCGTTGCCGTTATTGTTAGCCGCAAGCCCTTTTTGCGCAATCTGCACCATCTTGGACATTTCCAGCATAGCATATATCAATGGCAATCTGGCTACCTTTACTCTCTCCAATACATCCGCCTGATCGCTCACTGCGTTTTCAGCCTTATCAAACAGATCATTATAGGACTTTAATAAAGCAGGCGCCAGATAATCTTTATAATGTTTATGTGGATGATCCTGGGATAATAAAGGAATATTGGATTTAACCACGGAAGAAGTCATAAGATCTATATACTGCCGGATGTAAGGACCTGCCTGTCCATAATAACCATTCAGAAAATCATTCATTACCTCGTCCACATCCAGGTCCGGGTTCCATAAAAGTTTGGCCAGCAAATAAGCGCGCAATTCGGGAAATTCCCCACCCGGCGCCATATTACCCTGCTCAAATAAATTTTTGATGTTTTTCTGTTCCGCAAAATATTTGATGTTGGGCTGCAGTGTATGAAAATTGGGGAATGGGCACATTAAGTAAGGAAAATCTGTTACATAATCCCATATCCTTATATTGGGGGCTATTGCCAGCCACTGATCCAACCTTCTGCGGAAAACCTTTGCTTCATTGGATTGCGAGGTAGCATAAGCCTCTGCCCTGCTTAAATAATAGGGACCACACTCCACTATCATCACATTACGGGCAGGAGTGATACCCTGCGGTGGCTCCTCGTAGCGCAAATAAGCCTGGGTAGCTATGATCTTATCCGGGAAACGCGCGGCAATCTTATTTACAAAAGTGAGTAAGGTTCCCATTGGAGAACCGGCCTTTTTATTGATCGCCTGACATTTATCACACTGACAATTACCGGCAAGGTTATCATTTGCAGCCACCGACCATATTTTACTATCCGGAAAGCGCTTCATAAGATTAGTGAAGTTCTTCACATATTCATCAAACATTGCATCATTTGTCAGACACAATTGATCCGGCGTTCTTTTATTTCCATTTAATGCAAAAAACTCCGGATGGTTTTGAAAATAGGTTTTTGCCGGTATTACATACATAAAAGATGAAGACCAGATCTCTCCCCATAACCTGGGTTGTCCCGCTATTTTATCCGGCTGGTCAAAGTGGTCCAGCTTATGCCAATTCGTATAAGTTTCATCGTAGGCATCCGAGTAATAAAGATCACGATATTGCACCGCCGGTACTTCACGGTCTTTAATCTTACTCAGTGTTATAGAGGATTTTTTGGGAATTTTCATAACATCCGAACTATACATTCTGCATCCCAGGTAAGATTCTAGGAAAGTATAAACACCATAGAGCACCCCTTTATCTTTATTGGCAATAATCACCAGGTGATTATTAACAGTTTGAATTAAAAAACCGTCATCGCCCAAAGACGCAGCGGAAACATTAATACCAAGCTGTTTAAGGTGCGCGCTGTTTCCCACCAGTATTTCATTGCCCGATGCCGCCCCATTATCTCTCATAACCGGAAGATCTGCTCCCGATACCGCCTTTATGTATTTATCCATCTCCGAAGCTGCCTTTACAACCAGCGGGCCGGCATCAACGGCTATTACAATAGAATAATTGCTCTGGCCATTTTTAACCAGCGGCAGCTGTCCGTAAGTGTCACAGGAATCAACTAGTAATAATACAGCAGTGATCACTGCTGAAGCAACAAGCATGGTACTGAAATACTTTTTCATCTTTTCCAGATTAAGTCCGTTATACTTTTACTGAGTGTGAGCTCCCTTCATCAAGACTCCCCTTTGATCTTCCAACGTATCATTTCCCCATCCGAATTTACAGACCAATATATTCAGCATAAAAAGTGGTGTCCATAATAGCACTACACTATTCAGGAATAACAGGGTTGCAAGCATGTAATTATCTTTATCTTTTGTACAAAAGATGACAAAGCTCACGATTAGTATGGTTCCTATTATTCCCTCCTCCACTAATAACTTGATATATTGATTAGATTCTGCTATTTCCGAATTATTTTCAACAAACCCCGGTGCCCGTCCCACAGCAAGCTCTACTACATTAGCAGTAGCAAGGAATAATAAGCTGGCCTGCGTTCTTTTTTCACGGTCGCCCAGGGAAGAGGTTCCCAGCTTATCCCCAATGAGCTCGGAAGGCACAAAAAGAGCCACCACCACCATTATTATCAGAGAGATCCTGATCGTTCGTTTGATGGTTTGCTCCCGGAACGTCAGGTGCTTCATGATAAGCTTTGCGCAATTAATAGAAAAAAGCGCGCCAAAAACCACCCAGGCTCCGGTAGAGAAGGTGCACATTGCCCCGGCAAACACCAACGGTTTAACAAACAGGGCTCTCCACCGGTCATTCTTCAGGTAGGTATCCACCAAAAAAAAGTTAGTAGTAAGGAACCAGGAGAGATAGCTGGGTTCAAACATGAAAAAACATGCACGCCCTATAGTTCCGCTTTCAAAACGTTTAGGAGCAATATATCCCAACAGGGGATTATAGTAATATTCATAAAATTCAAACCCGCCTAACCGTAAAAACTGATAGGGGAACAGGTGTAAATTGAAGCCTATAAAGGAGATGATAGATGCCAGGGAAGAAACGATCACCAGCGTAAACAAAAAAGCGGTGATGAACTGCATAAGGTAAGCAATCCTTTTTACGGTTAGCAGCAAGCTTACCGACAAAGCAATAAGCGACAGGTTAAAAATGCTGGCAGAGGTGGATTGCGGGGAACTACGCCGCCATAAGAAAAGCAGCACTATCGCCACGGGAAAAAAAAGTACAAAAAAATTAAACGCCTTTTTTTTCTTATAGGAGAATAAAAAAAAACATCCTGTTAAAAAAAGTAACGCAGGTATCCGTATAAAACTTGGAATAATTAAAGTAGAAGTAAATGGCTGGAAGCCAAATACAATGATCAGCAGAAAAAAAGATAATATTGCAGCTAACATGTATGTTCTACTTTAAAGATCCAAACTCAGGCGCCCATTTTCAGAGCGGCCTTTATCATAAAAAAAACAGATTTCAGGCGGATGCTGACATTATTGGCCCGCATTGATCTTTTATACTCGTTAATCGCTTGTTTGTAGTCTGCCATCTGGTGGTAAACTTTTGCCAGCTTATAGGATCTCATACGTTCCGCGTATTCCCGGTCCTTTTGACCCAGCAAAGGTAAATAAGGTTCAAATACCCTATGAATGCGGTTAATTTGCCGCAGATCATTGGTGGTTATATTTCCGCCCCCTGTCCAGTAAATCCCGAGGCTTTCCGGAAGGTAATGGAAACGGCAGCCCTGCGCTGCTAACCTAACCCACAGATCGTAATCCTCCACAGCAGCAAGCGCCTTATCTTCTGAAAAGCCATTTGCCTGCAGTAACAGGCTTTTTCTTACACAGGCCGTAGAAGTTGATATCGCATTGCCGTTCACCAGCAAGTCAATGAAGGCCGGAGTGCCGATCTGCCGCGTTCTCATTCTTTTTTTTCTGCCGGGGGCCAGCTCCATATCCAGATCATGGTACACCAGGTCCGTATCATTCAGTAATGCTGCACATTTAGCCAGCTTATCCTTATACCAGCTATCATCAGAATCCAGGAAACAGATCCAGTCTGCCTGTGCGGCTGCAATTCCCATGTTGCGGGGCCGGGCCGGCCCACCCCAATTAGAAGCATAAATGTAATTTATGTTCAGCCCCTTATTTCTAAATGCTTCTACTACCGCTTTGGTATGGTCGGTAGACCCATCATCACACACGATCACCTCAAATGCTTTGCAGGTTTGTTGTTGTACGGACTCAAGGCAGCCCCTGAGCTTATCTGCCCTGTTAAAAGTGGGTATTACAATTGAAAATATGATCCTGCTGTTCTCCATTAGTCCGTTTTTTTTGCCAGCAATGAATCAAACAATTGATTATACATATGCATAACAATTTGATTCTTATAGTTTTTCATGTACCTATCATAACCATTCTTACCCATTGCCTGCAAAAGGCTCCGGTTGCCTGCTAACCGGCCCATGGCCGCTGCCAGCTCTGTAGCATTGCCTGCAGGTACAATATAACCATTATGTTCATTCACGATCTGCTCCGGAATACCGGCTATGTTGGTGCCTATAACCGGTTTAGCAAGCAGCATTGCTTCAATGATCACATAGGGAAAATCCTCGTTGGCTACAGAGGGACACAGGAACACATCAAAATCCTTCACATAACTCAATATTCCTTCCCGGAAACCGGGCAGGAACACTGTATCTCCCAGTTTATATTCCTTTATTTTAGCCTCCAGTAAAGAACGTTGCTCCCCTTCTCCAAAAACAAATAATTTGAACGCAGCTGCGTTTTGCTGTTTCAGCAGATGTACTGCATCCAGCAATACATGAAAACCTTTACGGTAAGTTAGCAGCCCTACAGCACCCAATATAATTTCATCCTGCCCTACATTGAACTCCTGCCGCAGCCGGTTATTTAAAGTACCGGCTTTTTCTTCACTGATCCTGGAAAGGGTATTGGGAATATTCACACATTTGCCTGCATCAAAATGCCTCATGGCCACCAATTGCCGGCCTGCGGCCCGGGAAGCGGTTATAAAAATATTAGTATACTGGTTAATGGAATGATCCAGCCATTTGTCAACAGGGCCTTTTTGCGGCGCTGCCATATTGTTTACATTAAAAATAACCTTTTGTATGCGGGCCGCTCGGGCACTTATCACTGCTATGCGGCAGCTTCTGGCGCCGGGATACCCCCCGTTATTGATATAAAGAAGATCGGGCTGCGTTTTCCGGAATAACCGGTACAGTACCCAGCCATTATACAGATCATGCAGACCTGCTTTTTGAAAAAACAGGCTGGCCAGGTATCTGAAACGGGCATATGAAAACGGAAGCCGCTGTTGTTGTGCCTTTATCTCTGCTTTATAGCCCCACTGGCCATAAGCGGATAAGATACCGATGGGAGTGATATGGGTAAGATCTGTAAACTTTCTTTCTATCCCAGCCTTATATGTTTTGTTATAGGCGTAATAAAAATGCAGCCGGTATTTATCCTTTATCTCATCCGACTTTAATATATTCTCGATCACGTTCTCACTTCCACTAAATACAAAACAATCGCTGTAGATCAGAATTTTTTCCATTTCCTGCACACTATTTTATTACCCTTAAAGAAAAGATAAGGGAGCTTAAAGAAGAAAGATGAGATAATTTAAATATAGTTCCCATAATAAATCTGACAAGTATTAAGAGGTGCTTACTTTTTTGAAAATCTTTTTGAAAACAATATTATTCACGTATGTTTTAAATACGGGTGATGTCAGATAGTAGGTTACAACTCCAACTGCAGCAGCGCCGGCCCCACAGGAAATAACGGAAAGCAAATTAAGCTTATTTTTTCCCAATGGTAAATAACCCCTCACATTATAAATTATAAGAATAAATAAAGTAACCGGTATAACGGCGGGTAATATGATCTGTTTCAGGAACTGCCACCAGGTTAATTTCAGGAACTGCATGCTTAACCATACATATAACAGCCCATTGATCAAAAACACCACCAGTTTTGCATAAGAAAAAGCTAAATAATCCAAACCGGGATACAGGGCTAATACCCCCAGCCAGAACAGTACCGGCTGAATAGCTGCGATCCAGTACAATGCTCGGATCTGCTGACGGGCTACTGTTAAAATGCCACAGGGGTAAGTAATAAATCCCAGTATGTTACTCAATACCAGCAGCCTTACAATTAGTACACTATCTGTAAATTTATCGCCTACCCATGCATATACAAAAGGTTTGCTTAATAATGCCACTGACAGTACGGGAAATACTACCGCCGGCAACATTACACAAAGCACTGTCTTATAAAATTGTTTCAGCCCCGGCTCATCTTCATGCGCTATAAAATAGTTGAACCGGGCTGTAAACGGATTGAAAAGCGTTCCGAAAATAGAGCGGAAGAATGAAAGACAGGTTAGGCCAATTGCATAAAACGCCACTGCTTGTGCGCCGGAGAACCGGGCCACCGCATATACATCCAGCTCATAATAAAGGATCCAGGAAATGGTTACAAACAGGGAGCTGAAGGCCAGCGCCTTGATCCTGTTATAGGTCTCCCGTGAAAAACGTACTGCCCGCAGGAAAGTGATCAGTGAAATACCGTATTTTTTCCCGGCCACATAAAATGCGTATAGTAATCCCAGCAATGCGATCAGCTGGCAAAAAAAGAAATATCCGACTATATCATAATTCCCGGTCCTGAAAAAGAAGAACACAGAAGTGATCTTAAGCAGGCTCACAACAATCAGTATCCGCTGAAAAACATAATCTTCCAGGCGTATACCAAACACTATTTGTGCGCCCCGCTGCAGCACTACACTAAAAGAGAAAACGGCGAGCGTAAGTAACAGATCACTTGCTATCTTTCTGGACACCACATCTGTAGCTCCTTTGATCAACCATTCCGGGTGAAGGGAGAGAAAAAACATGGTTAGTGCAAATAAGAGAACGAAAAAGGCCAGCACAAAAGAAACAAAACCGATCACCTTAATTTCCTCCTTCCTTTCCCCTCTTGCATAACATTCACTGGCATATTTATACCCTGCATTCATGAATCCAAGATCTGCATAGGAAAGGAATATTACTGCAGAAGCGCAAATGGAATAAATGCCATAAATAAGTGGCTGGGAAGACAAGCGGGGTATTACAATAAATATAGAAAACAGATTCAACAGAATGGACAGGATCTGCCAAAAGTATATTTTCAGATAGTTCTTAGTATATGATTTTTGCATTCCCACCTCAAAGCTGGCTTAATGAATTTATAAAAATATTAACGGTCCTCTCCCGCTCACTTTCCCTGGATGTAAGAAAATTATACTTATAGTGCTCGTATTTTTCCTGATTGATCTTTAATTCGCCAAGCTGCTGCGCTTCAGCCGGAACATCGGTATCGGCGAAATGCCCATCAATAAAATCATTAAAAAACTGCATCTGCTTCCGGTTAAACAGCTCTCCAACTTCCTTATTGTATAAAATAACAAGTGGTTTATTATACAATACTCCGAATGAAATAGAGGTGCTGTTATGAGTAAGCGCAAATTCGGAGAACTTCACTAATTCAGCAGTTTGGTACTTGAATACCTGCCGGCCCTTATAGGGATTGTTACTATAATCTGCTTTGGGATGGGCTGCAATAACCACTTTGAGCTTAAATAGCCTTTCTATCTCATCAAAGTAACTATTAAGCGATGTAAAATATTTCTCCGGATCTATCTGCTTAAGCCCAAAGAGCTTGATATCCGGATGATAAGGAAGGCATTGATCAATGAAAACACAATATGGCCCGGCTACCAGCGGTTCATGCATAGCTTCAAGACCCAGGTATTTATCATAATCGAAATAGTTGATAGGAATGATCTTCGCGGTTTTCATATCCAGCCTGTTCCCCGTACCAATGGCGAATATACCATAACGGCCGGCTGAAAATATTACATCATACCGCTTCACTTTTCCCAATAATTTATGATAAAAAGCAAATTGGTTCTGTAAAAAGGCGACTAATCTTTTTACACTCATATAAGATCCTATATTGGAAAAGATCCGCTGCAATAAATTTTTCTGCAGGGCAGGAGTGGGTATCATGCCTCTTCCGAAATAGCCCAACCGGATATTATATTTAGTAACGATCTTAAACAACCGCAGCACCTGGTAGTTAAATGTAACAATAGGTATAACAAGCGTATGTTGTGAAACGGATCTGATGATATTTTCAAATTCTGCAATGGAGGCAGCCCGGATCACATATGCCGGGTACTCCTGTGATGCGGCAGCCGTACTTCTTCCATACACAATGCTTAGATCCACATAGGTTACCTTGTAACCATGCGCTATCAGCTCCCGCATGTAAAAATCCTCTTCCATTTTTTTTGTTAGCGGAAGGTAGGTGAAGAATAAAACATGATCTATCATCAACAATTATTTGTAATAACCACTATTTATGGCCATTGCTCTCTTTTTCAAGACTTTTTATCACCTTAGCCGGACAGCCTGCGGCTACTACTTTGGCCGGTATCGATTTTGTTACAACCGACCCCGCCCCTATCACACTGTTCTCACCTATGGTTACACCGGGCAATAACACCGCATTTGCACCAATCCAGCAGCCTTTTTTTAATGTAACCGGGCTGGGTGGATAATGCCCCTGATCAATGATCGGAATATCTGGATCATCAAAATTGTGATTATTTATGTAAATGTGCACCCCGCTTCCTATCAGCACATCGTCTTCTATTATGATCCCTACCGGCAGGTTAGCGGCGGCACCGTGCAGGTGGGTACCCGGCCTTATTACGACCCGTTTGCCTATTGATATTTTTGAACATCCTACGGCATATGCGCCGGGCCTGAATTCTGCCGTATCGTCAAAATGATAGAACTTTTTCTTACACAGCTTCAGCATGGTGCTTTTCAGAAAAAGCCGCCAGTGGGTTAATGGAATATCAGGTCCAATCCTATCTGCATTTTTCCAGAACTTTATCCTGTTTCTTAATTCCTTTAATAACATAGCGGCTGCTTTTCAGATATTAAAATTGTATTTCCGCCCAATTTAAATAGCGGTCCATCCTCCATCTATTACAAGGTTATGACCGGTAATATAGGATGCATCTTCGGACAAAAGGAAACATACTCCTTTTGAAATATCTTCCGGAGTACCCATTCTTCGCAACGGAACCTTTGCCTCATATTTTTCAACAAAAGGCACGGGTTGGTTATCAAAAATACCACCAGGAGAAACACAATTAACCCTTACCTTATGCGGACCGTAATAAGCCGCCAGATACCTTGTTAAATTCACAAGTCCGCCTTTTATGGCGGAATAGGCCGCCGGCATGGTCATACTGGTACCTTCGTAAATAGAAAAATCAGGCCCTACTATTCCATAAATAGACGACATATTTATCACTGAACCCGATTGCTGCTGTTTCATTACCTCCAATATAGTTTTGCAGCAAAGGAAATAACCATTTAAATGCATGTCCACATTCTTCTGCCAGGATTCAAATGGAATATCTTCCAGCTTATTTCCCCAGTCTTTGGTTCTGGGATAAGCATTATTTACCCAGCCATCAATTCTGCCATACTTTTCCACTACTTTGGAAATCCCATCTTTTACGGATTGTTCACTTGTAATATCCATATGCAGGATACCCGCATTGAGATCTGATGACGGGAAAATATCTGCGCTGATCATAGTGGCGCCTTTGCTGCCGGCTGCTGCCATCATATTCCGGCCCAATAAACCAGCCCCACCAGTTATTACTATAATTTTATCCTTTAACATGCTGTTTCATTTAAACATAACCTCAGTACTTCCAATGCTTCATTCACATCATTCATCATTCTTTTTCCGGCATTTACATTTTCTATGAAATACTCCATTTGCTTTATGTAGGTATAAAGCCGTTCTATTTCGTAGGTAACAATGACCTTATTATTGAAAAAGACCTTATGCTCCATCAGGTCTAACAAATATTCTCCTTTATCTGTAAGTATCTCTACCTGTCTTTTCGGAGTCCGGCGGTAATAATTAATGGAAAAATCAACGTTATACTCCGGATACTCCCATAAATAAGAGGCATGGTCAACAGCGTCTATCTGAAGATCAGACTTTGAAGAAAAAAATGATCTCACGGACAAAGGCCTGCCAAAAAACCAATAAATGTAATCCAGCTCATGAATATGATCCAGGTGTACCCCTCCGCCCTTGTCGGCCTGCGCACTGTAAATTTGCCTGAAGTCCCTTCCGGGCCGCCAGTCCGGCAAGTAGGAACCTCCATACACATTCACTTCATTGATCACATCCAGCGATGGGAGAATGACCTCCTTGAAATAACGGATGCAGGGATGGAACCTTAAATTACAGGCAACGTAGTTTAACACGTTCTTCTTATTCACCTGTTCAATAAGCTCCAACTCTTCTTTTCCAATATTTTGAAATAATGGTTTTTCAATAAGTAATGGAATTTCAAGTGTTAAAAGCTCAGATAAAGCCTGGGTATGCTGATAAGTGGGATTTGAAATTATAGCAAAATCAAAAGGCTGATCTCTAAGCTGTGCTGCCGTTAAATTCACTACTCCTTCTATATTATGATCAGAATGTCCTGACCGGACAGCAAACAGTGAAATATCTTTCCTTAAAATCTGTAATGCTTGTATATGTTTCTGTGCAATGGAGCCCAGCCCCACAATTACCCCTTTCATATTTCAAAACCCAGTTTGTTATGCTTAAACAAGTATTCCAGGAACTCAAAGTCAATCGGATGGTCCAGGTCAAAACATATGTGAGGCATTAAATAAACCAGGCATTTGTCTGAAATGGCGGTAGGCACATTCTGCGTAAAAAATGTTTTACGGTAAATATAAAAGGATGCATTTAGCTCATACACAGCAGGAGCCGACTGCCGGGTTACAAAACTGCCTTTTTTAGAGAGTCCATAGTAGCCATCTTCCTTTTGCTCCACCATGTTAAAGTAGGGATTCCGGTTAGCTATGTTAACAGAGAAAATATTATACGCCCCGGCATCCGCTTCCAGCTGGCTCATTGCTGCCTGCAGGTCCGCAACAGTACGCAGAGGCGATGTTACATCCAGGTCAAAAACATAATCAAAGGATTTACCTGTTTTATTTTCTTCGTAGGCTATCAGATCTTTTATAACACCCAGCTTTCCCGCAGTATCTGTCGCCAGATGGGCAGCACGTTTATAGTCTGTATGCAGCCCATACTCACCGGCTATTGTAAGGATATCTTCGCTATCTGTAGACAAACCCAATTGTACATCAAACCCGGTAGCAGCGGCAGCAAATTTCTGCGCTGTCCGGATCGTATATGCGATCAGGGGAACACCATTCAAAAGCCTTGTATTTTTGCCTGGGATCCCTTTTGAGCCGCCTCTTGCACAAATTGCAATTAATATATTCACATTTACAAATTTATATGTTTAATATCCGCCTGAGCTTTTTCGAAATCCTCATGCCGTCCAATATCCAACCAATAACCTAATAATGGATAATTGATAAGGCGCCTTTTCCTTGCAATGACTTCCTGCATAAGATCCGTGGCATTGTAATGCCCATTCGGGACCCAGCTAATAAGATCTTTTTCTATAAGATAAATTCCACCATTGGAATAGTAAGTATAGGTTGGTTTTTCTATAAAAGAAAGTACCGTATGGTCCTGAGTTTCTAATACAGCATAAGGCACCTTCACCTGGTATGGTACTGCAGCTACCGTCATGTCAGAGTGCTTTTCCAGGTGTGTCAGGTAAAAGTCTTCAAAATCTATATTGGTGAGCAAATCAGAATTCATTACCAGCAATGTTGTATGCGGCAGGCGTCCTATTAATGAAACTGCACCAATGGTCCCAAGCGGCTCCTCTTCCCGTATATACTGAATGTTTACCCCGTGAGCACTGCCGTCGCCAAAATGGCTTATCAGCTGTTCTCCCAGGTATTTTATAGAAATGTAAATATTCTGGATGCCGTATAACCGTAATCTTTCAATGTTGTGCTCAATGATCGGCTTATCCCCTACTTTTAATAAGGGTTTGGGGGTTTTATCTGTAAGTGGCCGTAACCGGCGCCCTTCCCCTCCTGCCATGATCAACGCATCTACCGGAAGTAATGATCTTTGCAGCCGGAAGTTTAAAATATCAATGATCTGATGATCTTTATTCAGGATCGGGATCACTTTATAGTTCCGGACTTTGTATTCATGAAAATGTTTTATATCATATTTGTCCTTGTCTATGAAAATAGGATTGGGCTGTATAAATTCAACCAGCCGGCTATCAAAGTCCAACCCTTTTATGAAACCCCGCCGTACATCGCCATCCGTCAGCGACCCCATTAATCGCTCACCTTCATCTATAACAAATAAAATAGCGTCTGACCCCAGGTTATTAAGCTTGGTTAATGCTGCTCTCACATTTTCTTCACGGCCTATAAGATGTTTCTTAAATTCCATCAGTCTTTATCAATGAATTTAATTAATTGAAAAGCTTCTGCATAGGTTACGCCTACACTTGCACCTCTGTAATGTGCCAGCGCATTCATATTATCTATACTACGCGGAAATGGATGCGCACCCAGTTCAGATGCATATATTTTCATTATTTCCAGTTTCTTATTCATGTAAGCACTGATGTCTACAAAATAATTAGGAATAAACACCTTTTCAGGAAGTGCGGGTGCAAATTCTGTTTCGGATATGCATTCATACATCAGCACCTGTTTAATGAAAGGATACCGGAATGATTTGGTGCAGGCCACTACTGCATCAAATACCACCCGGTGATCACTATGGGCATCAGACCGGTTCATTACATAAATAACCTCCGGCTTTACCTGTTGAAAAATGGCAGATATTTTAGGCACCATATCAATCAGTGAACCGGAATGCAGCTGCATGGTCGGATAATCCAGCTTGAAAGTTTCCACAAAGCCCATTTCGGTGGCTACCTGCGAAATCTCTTCCTGCCGGCTTTTTATTCTTTCCTTTGTAAAACCATGCTCCTCAAATACATTGGTAACAATAAGCCAATACACCTTATCGCCCTTTGCTGCATGTTTCAATAACGTTCCTCCCGCTCCAATTACCTCATCATCCGGATGTGCTGATATCACTATAACATTTGCCATAATTCCCGTAGGTCAGTTTTTTATCATGAAAGGCGCCTGCCGGGCAACTTTCAGAGTTTATAGGTTATATTTTTATAGATCAGTTTATTGTTAATTTCAATTGTCCGCAGCACCTCACAAATTTTTTCTGCACTTTTTCCATCCCCATAGGGGTTAACGATCTGTTTTACCTTACTTCTGTAATCAGCATCTGTAACAGATCTGTTAATAGCCTGTAATATCTCCTGGTTATTATAGTCTGTATAGATCACGTTTCCTGCATTTACACGGTCCCGCTGGCGGGATCCCACATTTACAACCGGTAATCCAATAGATGGCGCTTCAATGATGCCGGAGCTGGAGTTACCTACCAGGCACGCTGCATATCTTAGTAAATTAATGTAGTTAAGCCTGTCAAGGTTTTTAAATAAGAAGAACTGCTGCGGGTACTCTTTTGCGTAGTGATTGATCTTCTCAATAATTGCAAAATTACCTGCATCAGAATTAGGGTAATTAATGAAACATTTATAGCCCGACGCCTTTATAGCCAGCAAGGTTTGTTCTATCTGGTCGCCCGCACCGGCCGCTTCTGTAATAATAGGATGTTGTATAAGTACAAGGTATGGATCCTCTTTTACATTAAAATCGGCAAGCGGCTTTACTTCTTTCTTTTCCAGCCTGGGGCAGTTAATAAATTTATCCAGGGCCGGGTTACCGGTATTAAATATACGGAAGTCTTCCTCGCCCAACAGTCGCAGTACTTGTGCATGCTGCGCTAAAAAGGTAAAATGTATATGTGCAAATTTCGAGGCTGCATACCGGACTGCATTATCAATGTTACCATCATTGGCAACATCTCCTCCTGCCAGGTGAGCCACCGGGATACTTAAATAAGCGGCTGTAAGTGTTACGGATATTGCTTCCTCCCGGTCTCCTACTACCACTACAATATCGGGTTGTTCCCGCACAAAAGTATGTGCCAGGGCTGTTATCTGGGTACCTATCCCAGCCACCCGGCCTATTTTATCATCTGTACTAATGAGGTTATAGATTTTATCTGCTATCTCAAATCCATCCCTTTCAATATTACTTACCGTTTTACCATATACCTCTGAAAGGTGGGCGCCCGTTACTATTATTTTAAGGGTTATATCCGGTGCTTTATTTAATAATTCCAGTACCGGATACATAATATCGTATTCGGAACGCGCACCGGTCACAAAAATGATCTTCCTCTTATTCACTTAGCTTAAATATTTTAATAAACGTCTGAATCTCCTAATTGTATCCACCATTTACTTTCATCATTCAACTCATCCTGTATAAAGGAGCGAATACCCCAATAAGTAACGGGAGCCGTATTTGCAAAACCCAGCTTTTCAAAATATAAATGCCGCTCGTCCTTCAGGGGCAGCCATATATTAAATTGTGTATATGCAGCTTCGGGAAACAGCCATGCAAGATGTTGTAAAACCCCTTTGGTTAAGCGCTCATCTTTCGGCACGCACCAATCTACAATATCCACCTGCTTCTTTCCATCCGCACCATATTCTTTACATACAACAAAACCCTGTTCCCCACCGGCAATATCTATTAAAACATAGTTGTTTGATGAGTTACTAACATACCTCCAGTTCAGGTACTCTTTATTTTTCCTTGTTTTAATTGTATAATCGCTAAAACATGCGGTATATGCAGCTGCATGCACATCGGTGAACTGTGGTATCTTTTTTGCCTCCGGCAATTCTTTTGCTTTTATCTGCGCGGTATTACAGCACAGCATAGGTAGCACTGTAATGTCCTTCCAGGCCAGGTTCTTAATAAATCCCCGGTGCGAATTATTATTGGGAAACCCCCATACGGCCGCTACATTATCCTGTGTATGTATATCGCTATAAAGACTTTCAGACAATTGCTGAAAAATGCCTAACCCGGTATAGTTCGGATGCGTCATAGTGGTCATTGACAAGCCGGTTAATACCGGTTGCTGCCGGTGTTCCAGTACAAAAGGAGATACTGCATAGTGCCCTACCAGCTGTTCTTTATCCCACATCAGTTTTATCATAAATTTATTTACAGGGTTTTGCCGGAACCGCCAATCCCAGTATTCCGGTGACATAGGTTTATGAAACACCAATTCAAACAACTGAATAATAGCAGCTTCATCTCCTACCTGGTAATTTTTAATCTCCATTTCCGGGCAATATTTATAGTGTAATCAATTCATCTTCATCGAAATCTTTCCGGGCCACTTTTCCTATCACTTCGTCCCACCTCATCGGACTAATGCCGGTACCCGGGCGCTTGGTAGCAAGATTATCCGCTGTAAAAGTTTCTCCTTTCAATATTGGGCCTGCCGCTACAATGCTCTTTCTCGCAAGCATTTTATTTTTCTGCTCTGATGGAGTAGGTGTTTTTATACCATTCCCCAGGGCTTTCTCTATGTTGCGGATAGCGCTCACCATAGCCGTAAGCTCTGCTGGTTCCAAAGAAGCAGCATGATCCGGTCCATCCATTTTTTTATCCAGCGTAAAATGTTTCTCAATAACCGTTGCACCCAATGCTGCAGCAGCTACCGGAATTTCAATACCCAGCGTATGATCGGAATACCCGATTGCTACCTTAAACTGCCGGCCCATTTCCAGCATGGCCTTTAAATTCACTTCCTCTATAGGAGACGGATATTCGCTGGTGCAATGCAGCACCGTTATATCCTGAAGACTTTTTCCGCTTTTCTGAAGCACTTCCAGCGCTGCATTTACTTCCTCAATATCTGCCATACCGGTAGAAAGGATCAATTGTTCAAAGTTTTCAGCCATCTTCCGCAAATAGGGCAGGTTGGTGATCTCCCCGGAAGGAATTTTGCCCAGGGTAATATCCAGGGACCTTAAGAGGTCAATACTATCCAGGTCAAATGGGGTAGAAAGGAATTGTATACCCCGCAACCGGCAGTGTGCTATTAATACCTCATGAGCCGCAATATCCAGCTCCAGCTTCTTCAGCATATCCAGCTGTGAATCTGTTTGGTTGCCGGTGCTTTTCACCTGGTAATCCGCCTTGGTGGAATATTTAGTGGCTATTTTCCCGGCTTTGAAGGTCTGGAATTTCACATAATCTACATCTGCTTTTGCAGCTGCATCTATTAGCTGCTTAGCCAGCTCAATATCACCATTATGGTTTACACCTGCTTCTGCTATTATTATTACCCTGTTCATATTTATCCGATTCTAACAAAAGGGATACCCACATAAGTACCCTGATTTAAAATATTTTTATGCACCAGCGTACCGGCTCCGATAATAGTGCCGCTGATAATTTCAACACCCTGCTGAACAATCGCGCCACTCCCAATAAATACCCGGTCGCCTATTTTACAATCACCATTCAATACCGCCTGTGTTGAAATATGTATATGATCCCCAATAACCGTATCATGCTCAATGTTAGCATTGGTATTAATAATGCAGTTTTCACCAACATGCGCACCGGCATTTACTTTAGCTCCATGCATCACAATTGTACCTGCTTCAACAACCGCGTGTTTTGATACATGTGCCAATGGAGAAATCACCGTTGCTATTTGAGCGCCTGCCGCCCGCAGGTCGTTAAAAGCAGACACCCTGATTGCTGCATTCTTAATCTGACCAACTGTTACCAGGAACCAGTAACCCTGCTGTACAAACGAAGGAACATCCGCATCCGTTCCTATCACCTCGTATCCCAATAACTTAGTGCCCTTCCTGGCGGGCATATCCAATAGCCCTGCTATTTCAAATTCTTCCGTTAACTCAATTACGTCAATGCAAGACTTGGCATGTCCTCCGGCTCCTATCAAGATCAGCTTTTTTTTCATCTTACATTGATATAAAATATTCTGTTAAAACTGTATAATGGTGGCTCCCCAGGAGTAACCTACGCCAAAACCTGCCAATAATACTTTAGCGCCCGCTTTTATTTTATGCTGCGCCAAAGCATGCTTGAGGGCAATAGGAATGGTAGAGGATACGGTATTACCACAATCTTCCATATGAATAAAAAATTTCTCCTCAGGAATTCCCAGCTTCTTCCGTAAATGATCCAACATGTACTTATTGGCCTGATGAAAAATAAACAGATCTATTTCCTCTAAATCCAGTTTATTCTTTTTTAACACCAGGGTTACCAGATCAGGCACGGCCCGTAATGTAAAGGTGAAGATCTCTGCACCATTCATATACAACCTATCATCTCCGGAATCACTTTCCCGGCCGTTTTCCAGTACAGCGGCACTAAGAGGCTGGCGCATTGCACCTGCTTTTACAATTAAGTTCTTGGCTCCTTTTCCATCAGTACCCAAGGCAAATTTTTGAATGTTCCCTCCCCCGCCGGTACCGGAGATCAGGGTAGCTGCTGCTGCATCTCCAAAAATAGTTCTTACGCTTTTGTCTGCTGCACCCAAATGTTTACTGTATGTTTCCGATGTTATTAAAAGTACATTCTTTACATCTTCTGTCAGGATCAGCCCCTTCGCCAAACTTAAACCATAAATATACCCGGAGCAGCCCAGGTTAAAGTCCAACGCGCCGGCAGTGGTAGGAATGCCCAATGCATCCTGTACCAAACAGGCGGTTGTTGGTAAAAAGTAATCAGGGCTTTGGGTGCAAAGCAGTATAAAATCTATATCTGCTGCATTTATATTATGTTCTGTAAATAGCTGCTGGGCTGCTTTAACAGCCATTGTTGAAACAAATTCATCTTTCCCGGCTATTCGTCTTTCTGCAATACCTGTTTTTGTTATAATCTTTTCTGCAGGCCAGTCAGGGAATAACTCACTCAGGTACTGATTTGAAAGTATTGTTTCAGGTAAATAATATGATATTGCATTAATAAATCCCATAAAAACACTTTATGCAATGGTTAATCCGCCATCCACAATCAGCGAGGTGCCGGTTACCCACTTGCTGGCATCTGATAATAAATAAATTGCCGCATTGGCCACATCTTCCGGCTCTCCATAATCACCCAAGGGATACTTTTTTTTATCCTGTTCAATACTCTCCCGGGATAAAGTTTGTACCATCTCCTGGTACATTTCTGTTTTTATCATCCCTGGAGTGATGGTGTTAAAACGTATTTTGCGGGCGGCATACTCCAATGCCATTACTTTAGCCATACTGTTTAAAGCAGCTTTTGATCCGGCGTAGGCGCCAAATCCCTTAACAGCAGTGAAAATGCCATTTACAGATGTAATGAAAACGATGGATGCACCTGCCGGGAGTTTTTTGGCATTCAGCAACAGCTGCGTAAAATGTACAGGCGCAAAATAATTAGTCCTGGTAATTTCTTCCAGCTGTACCTGGCTTAGTATTTTAACCGGGGCCAGGGCAAGAATACCTGCAGCATGTACAACCCCATGTAAAGTATCTAAACCGGCTACTGTATTATTCAATGCATTTGTATCCGTAATATCAACGGAATAAAAAGCATGACCCGTTCCTTCCAGCTGTTCCTGTACCGCCTGAAGTCTTTGAACATTTCGTCCTATCAATATTACCCTTGCACCTTGTTTGGCTATACTTATAGCAACCTGCTTACCTATACCGGAAGAAGCTCCTGTAACCATTATAACTTTTCCATCCAGACCAAAAGCGGTTCCCATGAATATCTGATTGTCTTTGTTAATAATGCCCGTTACAGGCGCAATCTATAACGGCATTTGTATGGTAATTGCTACTTCGCTGCTATAGTATTAAAAAGCGCGCCCACCGTTTCAGCCCCTACAATATCATCTCCGGTTAGTATCTTATTATACTTATGGTCTACCATTGCAATAATCGCCAGGGCGGTCATGGAATCCCATTCCTGTAACTCACGAAAACGTGTATCTGCAGTAATAGAGCCGGGTGTTATATCTTCCAACTGCGCTTCAAATCTTTCAATAAAGTCTTTTAAATCCATTTCTTCGTTTTTTATATAGCAATTAAAATCTTACACTGCTTGGCAAATTTACCACACGCTCTGCAAACCAGGTAGCATGCTCCATCTTATCAGCCTGGCATCCGGCATACATCGGCAGCTTATTCATTAACTGCCAGATGGGTCTTGTCATAACCTTTTGCGCATTGCTTTCCTGTAAAAATTCCTGCTGCTGATGATGGTTAGGAAAAACAATGGTGTTTAACCAGTAATTGGCTTTTACATCCTTCATTTCCTGCACACAGGTAATAGGTGAGCCGTTAAAGAACTGTGCATACAAGCCTGCCAGCTCCCGCTTGTTCTCAATAAAAGCCGGCAGCTGCTCCAATTGTGCGCAAGCCAGCGCTGCATTCAAATTGGGCATACGGTAATTATATCCCACCTCATCATGCACAAATTCCCAGGCATGTGGTACTTTGGCGGTGGTGGATATATGTTTGGCCCTTTGTGCAATGGCTTCATCATTCGTTACAATGGCGCCGCCGCCCCCGCAGGTTACCGTTTTATTGCCGTTAAAGCTAAAGGTGCCTAGCAGCCCAAAGGTGCCGGTATGCTTATTTTTGTAATAACTGCCTAATGATTCTGCAGCATCTTCTATAACAGGGATATGATATGCCGTACATACCGCCATTATTTCTTCGATCTTAACCGGGAAACCAAAAGTATGCATGGGCACACAGGCTGCTATGCGCCTCCCGGTTTTTTTATTGATACACTGACCCTGATCATTTACAGTCGCAAATTCATCCAGGAAGGCCTTTAGCGCAACCGGTGAAAGGCCCATCGTATCTTTATCCACATCCACAAATACAGGTATGCCGCCTGCATGTGTAATGGCATTTGCAGTAGCTACAAAAGTGAGCGGTTGTGTGATCACTTCATCATTATACTTTACGCCGGCCAGCACCATGGCCAGGTGTAATGCGGTAGTACCATTTACTGTAGCTATAACATAGCGGGCGCCGGTAATATCCGCCATCATTTTTTCAAACTGTGTTACATAGGCGCCTACTGAGGAAACAAAAGTGGAATCGATAGTATCTGTCAGGTATTTCTTTTCATTACCACCAAAATGCGGAACATGCAACGGAATAAATCCCTCCGGCTGGTTAAATACCTTTCTTACAAACCCTATGATGTTATCTGGTTTCATATTATTGCCTGGCTTAAATATTGTAAATATCCGCTTTATACCCTTTGAGATTTTCCGCTACTTTAAACCATTCTATGGTTTCCCTTAACCCCTCTTCAAGGCTATACTGCTGCTTCCAGTCAGTATATGCAGTGATCTTTTCTTTTGAACCGTACAAGCGGAACACTTCACTCTTTTCCGGCCTTAAACGGGCTTCATCCTGAATGATCTTTGCTTCAGGATTGATCAATGTAATTAACTGGCTGGCCAGTGCGCCTACACTTATTTCCGATTGGGTGGCAATGTTGCAGTCCTCACCGATCAATGCATCCGATTTAGCAATGGCTGCAAATCCCTTCACGGTATCCTTTACATATACCAGGTCACGGGTAGGGGTGGTATCCCCTAAATGAATATCCGTTTTACCCTTCAGCAGCTGCGTGATGATAGTTGGTATAACGGCCCTGGCAGACTGCCGGGGACCAAAAGTATTAAACGGCCTTACAATTGTTAAAGGCAAATTAAAGCTCCGGTAAAATGATTCTGCGATACAATCCGCCCCTATTTTTGAAGCAGAGTATGGCGACTGCGGCTGCCGGGGATGTTTTTCATCTATGGGTATATAGGTAGCGGTACCATATACTTCTGAAGTGGAGGTGACCAGCACCCGTTCAATGTTAAGATCCTTTGCGGCCTGCACCACATTCAGGGTTCCTTTAACATTGGTATCTATATAGGAATCCGGGGAGTGATAGCTGAATGGTATAGCTATCAGGGCTGCCAGGTGAAATACTACATCCACACCTTTCATAGCAGTCCTTACCCCATTGGGATCACGGATATCTCCTGCAAACACTTCTATTTTTGACAGTGTTTCCCTGGAAAAAGTATCCATCCAGCCCCAGCTGTTGAAAGAGTTATAATATACAAAGGCCTTTACCTGGCATCCTTCTTCTAAAAGCTGTTCTACCAGATGACTGCCAATAAATCCATCGGCGCCTGTAACTAAAACTTTTTTATTCCTTAATTCCATTCAGATAAATGACAATTACTGTTTATAATAGATGTAATACGTTCAGTCCTGTGTTATTTACTTGCCAAAGCATTACGGATCACTCTCCTCGCCACCAGGAAGCCCAATATTAAAAAGCCGCCTACAAAGCCACCCAGGATCAAACCCTTTAGCTTTCCGAACTTCTCTTTTTTCAGGGGCAGTATCGGTGTATCCACCACCTGTACTACCGGTGTTTCCTGCGCCATAGCCATTTTGCTTAGCTCCAGGTTTTTTATCACTTCGGCATACATGGTTTGTAAAACCATTTTATCCCTTGCCTGCACTTCCGTACCTACACTTGCCACCTGCCGGGCAGGGTTTTGGTTTACATCCTGTGAGGCCGCCACCGAATATGTTTTACGGTTTAATAATAGCTCCAGCGAATCAGCGGAGATCTGCAGCTTATCTACATTTACTTTGGAGCGCCCGATCTTGGTGCTTATGTAAAAGTTAGTAGCTTCTTTTACCAGCCTTTCCGTAAATGTTTTTGAGAAGATCTCATTTAAACTGGTGCATTTTACGCCTATGAAGGCGAGCTTTTTATCCACCTTGGCTATTTCCAGGTTCTGTTTCACCAGCGTTCCCTGTATAACATTTAAAATACTATCCTGCCGTAAGCTGAATTTTGTACGTTCAAGCCCTAAAGGATAGTGAAGCCCTTTCAGAGCCGGGTTCTTTTCCCAGGCCTTATCCAGCTCATAGGCTTTAATGTACAGGTCGGCCAGGCTTATTTGTTTATTTTCCCATTGAACCGGTGTTAGTAATGTTCTTTCCACCATTAACCGTGACTTCAGGAACTCGATCACATTATCACCCGCAAATACACCACTGCTGGATCCTCCTCCAAGGTCAATACCAAACTGGCTGGCTAAACCCATATAGGCCGATAGCGGATTGGTTTTCCCATCCTCCATCACAAACGTCAGTTCCCCCACATAATTCGGTTTTTTCATCAATGAGTAGGTAAGCCCTAATCCGGCGCCGGCCAATCCACAGATCACAATGATCACCCAATTTTTCAGGAAATATTTCCACCACCCATGTAGTTTCAATATCACTTCATTCAGGGATATTTGATCTGACTGCTTATGTTGTACAATTTCCTCCATTATAGTGATGTATGCTTCTTGTTGTCTTATAAGCGGGCATCTACCCACTCCCGGTCTAAAAATGCTTTGGTATCAAATACTACTGCCTTTTGCCCGTCTTTTAAAGCGCCAAGATCCAGGAGCTTAAACTCCTGGTGCGCTACGGTTAAAATAATAGCATCGTACCTGTTGTTCAGTGTTTGCTTTAACCTCAGCTCATATTCACGTTCCACTACAGCGGGCAAAGCATGCGGATCATATACATCCACATTCAACCCAAATTCTTTTAGCTCCCGGTAAATATCTATTACCCTGGAATTGCGTATATCCGGACAATTCTCTTTAAACGTAATACCTAATATCAATGCACGGGCGCCTTCTATTTTATGCCCTTTCTTTATCATCAGTTTGATCACCTTATTGGCTACAAACATACCCATATTATCATTTACCCGGCGGCCGGACAGGATCACCTGCGGATGGTAACCTAAGGCCTCTGCCTTATGGGCCAGGTAATAAGGGTCTACCCCTATGCAATGGCCACCCACCAGGCCGGGCCTGTATTTCAAAAAGTTCCATTTGGTGGCTGCCGCTTCAATCACATCCATCGTATCAATATTCATCCGGTCAAATATCAGGGCCAGCTCATTTACAAAACTGATATTTACATCCCGCTGCGCATTCTCTATTGCTTTGGAAGCCTCTGCCACTTTAATGCTGGGTGCTTTATGGGTGCCTGCTGTTATAATGCTTTTATACAGCTCATCTACCCTGTCAGCTATTTCCGGAGTAGAGCCGGAGGTAACTTTTTTAATATTGGCAAGGGTATTCACCTTATCGCCAGGATTAATTCTTTCCGGGGAATACCCACAAAAAAAATCAGTATTGAACTTTAATCCTGAAGTATTTTCCAATACCGGTACACAATCCTCTTCTGTACAACCCGGGTATACAGTAGATTCGTAGATCACCAGGTCTCCTTTTTTCAACACATGGCCTAACATTTCTGAAGCCTGTAATAAAGGTCCCAGGTCGGGTGACTTAAACCGGTTAAGCGGCGTAGGCACGGTAACTATATAAATGTTGCAGGCTGCCAATACAGCCGCGTCATCCGAGAATTGCAATCCGCTTCCTGTTTCCTGCTTACCGGCTGCTATCACCGCCGCTAAAGCTTCAAGGTCTGCTTCCTGCGTATGGTCCTTCCCGGCTTTTAACTCTGCAATCCGGCTGCTGTTAATATCAAATCCTACAACATTATAATGCTTACCAAACTCAATAGCCAGGGGTAGCCCTACATATCCTAAACCAATCACTGCAATTTTGTAGGGCACAGGTTCCATAGCGGCGTAATTATTATTTGATCTTATCCAGTAACGTTACCACTATCAGGGCTACAGATGCCAGCCCGCTGGCCATACCAATAGCTTCCGGCCCGCTCAGACCTCTGCGCTCCCTCCGGGTAGGTACATAAATTTCCGCACCGGGTCTCACTTTCGGGTAGCTGTTAAAGAACAATACCTTCCGCGTATTTTTCACTTCTCCATTGGCATACACAATATAGCTACGCCTTTTCAGCGCCTGGGAAGTAAAGCCGCCGGCGCCGCGTATGTAATTTCTGAAGCTGGTAGAATTGTCAAACCGCAGTTTCTTCGGGAAATATATTTCACCAAAAACCTGTACGGTTTGTAATTTCTTAGGCACTTTCAGCACATCGCCTTCTTCCAGCAACAGGTCGTATTTAGAGCCCGGATTCTTTATGATCAGGTCCAGGTTAATGCCCAGCAGCTGTTCTTTACGTTGCACCGCGCTCCGCACCCTTTCAATATCTGTGCTATCCTGCAGCTTATTATAAAATACTTCCAGCTTGTTGGTCAGGAAGGCGCTGTCAGATTCATTTACAAAGGTTTTGCGCAGCAGAACAGCACCTTCGGGATAGGCTTCCGGACGCAAGCCGCCTGCACGGCGTAATACATCTGAAATGCGTTCCTGTTTGGTATTAATAGTGTATTCACCCGGGTATAACACTTCACCGCCTATTTCAATATTGGCTTGCTCCGCATAAGAAGGCGCCTTGCGGATCATAATCTCATCAAAAGGCTGCAGGGCAAAGGCCGCTGCGCCTGCGTTATTACTCAGATCTGCATTAATATCAAACTGCTGTATAATAGCCATACGGCTGTCGGAAGAATCTGCGCTGTTATTACGTATACGCCTGGCTATTTCTACGTGTTTCAGGGAGGCAGCATCTCTTAAGCCACCGGCTATCAGTATCAGGTCTTCCAGCTGCATACTGTCGGCATACACATATTGTCCGGGGGCATTCACCTCACCAATGATCTTCACCTGGTATTGCTCCCGGAGGTCTATTTTGGAATATACCACCACGCTATCCTCCCGCTGCAGGGCCAGTGCTTGCTGCCCATTCAGGGCTGATTGTACATTAAAGCTGATCATAGCAGGTGTATAATCTGCCTGCAGGCGGCGCACTACTCCGCGCGCCAGGGCTGCTTCCTCCTTCACTCCATCTGCCTTTTTTATCAGGTCGCCTACGGTCATTCCCGGCTCCAGCGCATAGTCACCGGGGTGAAATACAGCGCCGGTGATAGTTACCCGGTTAGTGAAGCGATTGGATATAGAGTCTATTGTAAACAGGTCACCCGATTTTAATTGAAAGCTGCCTATCTGGCTGGCTGGTACATTCACTACCTCCCGCTGCCGGTTGGTAACCCGGTTAGCACGGATCACTTCATGATAGGCTTTATCCGTGTAACCGCCTGCATAGTCAAGGATCTGCTGCAGGCTTTCATTTTCCTTTGCTTCAAAAATGGCCGGCCGCTTTACCTCACCTGCCAGCTCTACCCGTGTTTTATAGGGATTCACCTTTACAATATCCTGGTCGCGCAGTACTATATTATTAGTAAGGTCGCCATGCGCCAGAAAATCGTACAGGTCAAAAGTGGCTACGGGCTGCCCGTTACGGATCACCTGTATATTACGGAACGAGCCATTTTCACCCGGCCCGCCGGATACATACAGTGCATTGGCCACCGTGGCCAGGCTGGGTAAGCTGTAAGTGCCGGGGCGGTCAACCTCCCCGATCAGCAACACCCGTATGCTGCGTATGCTGCCGAGGGAGATCTGTACAAAAGTATTTCCTGTTTTTATGCCGCCATAAATAGAAGATAGTTGTTTGGTAATGCGGGTACGGGCTTCCTCCATGGTAAGGCCATTCACGTAAACCGGCCCCAGGTAAGGGATCCGTACATAACCATCCGGGCTAACCTTTAATTGATGCTGTACTTCGGAATAGCCGTATACATCTATGATCAGCTCATCATTCGCCGCTATCTGGTAATTAGGCGGGGTGGGCATGCGCAGGTTAGGCTCGAAAGTAAGGTTGCGGTTATTGAACAGCTCTGAACCAAAGATCTTCCTGCGGCGTAGCGCGCGCTCATAATCTTCCTTGCTGTTAAGCCTGCGCAGCTTATCGTTCCAGTAATCCGTGGTGTCATTCACCATGCGGTCTAATTCCTCCGAGGTATCAGAATTGGTCGTGGTAGTTTTTCCTCCTTTACCGGATAACATAGTATCCAGGCCCAGCTGCTGTATGCGTGCTTTCAGCTTGATCACTTCTGTATCAGAAATGCCGTTATCTGCCGCATATTCATCGATTTCATCAAATGAAATATTGTTCTGTTTCATCTTTGCCACCAGCTGTCTGATCTGGTCGTCCGACAGGTCGTCTACATGGATCTGCTTTAACTGGTCTTTGGAGATAGTGGAAGGGATCTGCGCTGCCGCGCAAAAGCCTACGAGCAAACAGAGTTGTAACAGTAATATCTTCTTAAGCATGAATTATCGAATGTACTTTCTTGAATGATTCTGTAAATGCCTCTTTTTAGACCTCACTAACCTGCCAGGAACCGGCAAATCAGGTGCAAATCTATTAAAAATAACATATTTGCATTACGTTGATGAAAATCAGCCGTATAATAAACGCTTCCCGGCAATATAATTTTCTATAAGTGGCTTATATATACTAATACTAAACAACGGCATTTTTTGTTTGCATAGGCCTTTTGGACATAAGCAGCCTGACATTCACCTGGCTACGTTTACCACTCCTGTAGCTTTTTTAGGATTTATTACCCGTTTTGTTTAAATTAGCTAAAACCAAAATCAGCACCCATGTCACCCGCCGAATTTACGGACCTGTTGCTGCTTCAGGGCGATTTCCTGAAGCCCTTTGCAATAGCGCTTACCCGTGATTCGGAAGCTGCCCGCGATCTTTACCAGGAAACTATGTACCGGGCGCTGCTACACCGGGAAAAATACACGGAGGGTACCAATATTCGTGCCTGGCTTTTTACTATCATGCGTAACCTGTTCATTAACCATTACCGCCGCAAGATAAAACAGCAGCTGTTCCTGGAACGCGCTACCCGGGCGCTGGTACTGTTACACCAGCCCTACGTGGATAACGAGGCTGTCACCAGCATGCAGGTAAAAGATATTCAACACGCCATTTACCGGCTCCCTAATTTATTCAAACGCCCTTTTCTGTTGTATTATGAAGGTTTTAAATACTATGAAATAGCCGATATGCTGCATGAGCCTATGGGCACCATTAAAAGCCGGATCCATTTTGCACGGAAAATGCTAAAGCAACAGATAGCCCACTAATGTCCAACACACAACGCTTCCTATCCTTAGATGTTTTTCGCGGCCTTACTGTGGCCGGTATGATCCTGGTTAACAACCCGGGCAGCTGGTCATATGTATATACCCCGCTGGAGCATGCCCCCTGGCATGGCTGTACGCCTACCGACCTGGTATTTCCCTTTTTCCTGTTTGCCGTAGGCAATGCCATGAGCTTTTCCATGAAAAAGTACCGGGAACAGGGCCATTCCACCGCTGTCAGGAAGATCCTGAAACGCACCCTGCTCATTTTCCTGATCGGGGTATTCCTGAACTGGTTCCCCTTTTTCAGGTGGAATGCGGAAGGGCAGCTCGTATTTAAATCCCTTTCCCAGCTGCGTATTATGGGTGTGCTGCCCCGCATAGCCCTCTGTTACGGGCTGGCAGCGCTGATCATTCATTTTTGGGGAGCGCGGCGGGCCTTTGTAATAGCGGGCTGCCTGCTGCTGGTATACTGGTGGCTGGTGCTGGCTTTTGGCCAGGGCGATCCCTATAGCCTGGATGGTTATGCAGGCCTCCGGCTGGATAAATGGCTGCTGGGAGAGCAGCACCTGTACCGGGGCGAAGGCGTACCCTTTGACCCGGAAGGTATTTTAAGCACCCTGCCGGCTATTTGCAATGTAATATTCGGCTACCTGGCCGGTGTATATATCCAGGAAAAAGGAAAGGATTATCCCATGCTGTGCGGCCTGCTGGTTACCGGCTGCCTGCTGGTATTTACAGCGCTGTGCTGGAACATGGTGTTCCCTATCAATAAAAAAATATGGACCAGCTCCTATGTATTGTATACAGTAGGCATTGCCCTGCTGCTGTTGTCTGTACTTATGTATGCGATTGAATTCCGGGGCTGGACCAAACCCGCGGCCTTTTTTGAGGTGTTCGGGAAAAATCCCTTATTCATTTACGTTATGTCCGGTGTGGTGGTAAAGCTATACCTGCTAGTGCGTACCGGGGCGGATGAGAACCTGTATGGATGGCTGTATGAACATATTTTCCGCCCCATTGGCGGCAACTACCCCGGCTCCCTGCTGTTTGCGCTGTTCCATGTAGGCCTGTTCTGGTTGCTGGGATGGTGGATGGATAAACGAAAGATCTATATCAGGGTTTAAGTTAAAAGCCTAATTAAAAAACAAGAGGCAGGAGTAAGATGCCCACATCTTACTCCTGCCTCTTGTTTTAATAGAGCAAGCAGGTTACGGACGGATTCAAACCGTCGTAAAAGGTTTTGCTGACCTTTACCTCGTCTCTCGGCCACGTAACCTGCGAATTAAGTTGTTATGCCGTATAACAGGCGTAGATATCTTTGCTGAATAGTAGCTTTATAATAAAATACCAGCGTTTGCACCAGGGCTATCAGCCATAACAAGCCGGGCCTGGGCCAGCAATAATACACCGCTAAAAAAATCACCAGCAAACGTGCATACTCCAGGTAAAACACCCATTGCCGCTGTTCCAGTATGGCCCCGCTGTTGATCAGCGTCAGGAAAATGAATACTGTAAAACAGGCCTGCACAAACAGGGGAATATATTTTTCCAGCAGCAGAAAAAAGAACAACGCTGCCAGCGTCATTGCCATTTGTGCTACTACATAATTATGCAGCCGCCGGGTAGTAGTGCCGGTTGGGTTCCGGAACAGGAATTTTTCTTCCAGCACCTCCCTGATCCCCGGGTGAATATGATCCGGTTTTCCGAACACCACCAGCCATTTTTGTTTTAAACCCCTGGCCTGCCTGAAGGCGTAGGCTATTTCCAGCAGAAAATGAAAGTGCTGCCATAAAAAGCTATGGCTGTCCAGCGGTTTGGTAAGCCCATACTCCGGCTCCTCCTCTTCCGTTACAAAAGTGCCGAACAGCTTATCCCAGATAATAAGCACATCCCCGTAATTCTTATCCAGGTATCTTTCATTGCAGGCATGGTGTACGCGGTGGTGCGAGGGTGTTACAAATATGTATTCCAGCACACCCAGCTTACCAATAGTGCGTGTATGAATAAAGAACGGGTATAGGCCATGCACCAGCTGCACGCTGATGATCATGGCTGGCGGAAAGCCTATTACCGGCAGCACAGACCAGAACATCATCCTGGCAAATGCCTGGAACACCGTGATACGTGCAGATACCGTGTAATTAAAATCTTCGCTTTGGTGATGCACCACATGCGCGCCCCACAAAATGTTCACCTCATGCGCCAGGCGGTGATACCAGTACCATATAAAATCCGTCATTATCAGCAACGCTATCCACAACAGCACGCTGGATTGTATGTTAAAGATGGCAAAATGCCGGTGCAGGTAATCATATACAAAATAGAAAATGCCTATGGTAAAGGTATCCAGCAAACGCTCTGCTACCCCTACATTCAGGTTGGATATGGAAGTGGAAAAGCTGAAATACTTCCACCCTTTTTTACGGGCTACTCCATATTCAATACCCATGAGTAACAGGAATAGTGGAATGGCCCATGCCATGTGATTTAAGTGCATAGACTACGGCTAAACAATAATAAGGTGGTGGTAAACGGCTACAATAATACTGCTTTTATTTTAAATAGTCTACAAAAACAATAGACTATTTAAAAGTAATAATGGCCCATTGAACCATAACATTGTATTACATCATACAAACGTCAGGCAATGGACCATTATACTTACTACTACCCATTCAAAAAAATATCCTAATCTTCCTTGCTGCCGTCATCGGCCATCCTTACTATTTTGGGCTGAAAGCGCCCTATCACATCCACCAGGCTGCTTTGCGCAGCCATTACTTCATTAATGTTCTTATACGCCATGGGCGCTTCATCCGGGCCACCGCCCACCAGTATTACCCCCTGCTCTTTCAAATATTTGTTCAGCTCATACTGGCTAATGGATTGTGCCGCATTAAAGCGCGACATTGCACGGCCTGCGCCATGTGATGCAGAGTGTAAGGATGCGGCCTCTCCCCTGCCTCTTACAATATAACCGGGCGCCGTCATAGAGCCGGGTATAATGCCCAGCACTCCCTTACCCGCTGGTGTAGCGCCTTTGCGGTGCACAATCACCTCCTGCCCGTTATGGATCTCTTTCCAGGCAAAGTTGTGATGGTTCTCAACCCTTGCCAGCAAGCGCGCATCCATAGCTTTAATTAAACGCCGGTGTATGTGGTTATGGCATGCGCTGGCATAATCGCCGGCCAGGTTCATGGCAGCCCAGTATTCCTGGCCTGCTTCTTTATCTAATTCCAGCCAGGCAAAATGCTGCGCCACCCTGGGCAGCTGGCATAGTTCCCGCGCCAGCCGCGTATAGTGCGCTGCTATTTGTGCACCCAGGCCCCGTGAGCCGGAGTGCGATAACAGGCCAACATACGTACCTGCGGGCAGGCTAAATTCATTGGTGCCTGTTATTTGTACAATGCCCCATTCTACAAAGTGGTTACCACTGCCGCTGGTGCCCAGCTGTTCCACCGCTTTTTTGTGCAGGTGCCGCAGCATGGGTATTTCCCGGAACAGGGCATGTTCCAGCACAGCATCTTCTGTTTTGCCAACCCAGGTAGCGCCGGCGCCAAATTCTGTTTGTGTCACCAGCTCTTTTTTGAATTTAGCTGCATGGCGCTCTAATGATACCACCGGCAGGTCCAGTATGCTCAGGCACATACGGCAGCCAATGTCTACCCCTACCCCGTAGGGTATTACAGCATTATGGGTAGCCAGCACGCCGCCAATGGGCAAACCATAACCATGGTGCGCATCCGGCATTAAAGCGCCGGCTACCGCTACCGGCAGCCGTACCGCATTATTCATTTGCTGCAGGGCGCCGGTTTCAATAAACCCGGCCCCGTATATTTCATAGGGTACCGGTATTTCCTTTAGCGGAATATCTTCTTCCTCCTTTGTCTCCATCAACTTACCCGCTACTTTTCGCAAACCATCATCCGCCAGGTAGGCCATCGGATCTAACAGCACCTGCTTTAAGATATCCAACGCCGCCTCTTCGGAATGATGTCTGAATTGTTTTTCCATAGCGGTAATGGCTACGCTGATTGCAGGCCCCTCAGGGTATCCTATGTTACGCAGCGCCTTACCGGTAAGTCTTAATCTGGGCATATCGTGGGTTTTGAATATTTTAGTTAGCCCTGAAACCTATCAGGGATGCCTTTCTTTCAAAGGACTTTTCATTTTGATTAGCAATTTCTGCAATGCTCATAGGCTGATAAATGTCGGTATCAAAACCCAGGTGGCGCGACAGTTGCTGCGCCTTGGGTACCGACAGCCGGGAAAATTCATACTTTGCAATTAACCGTCCCTTACGCAGCAGCGCACTGTCTATCATAGACAGGTCACTGTTAAAGGTGCAGATCACCTGCACATTCAAACAATCTGCCAGCAGGCCGTCTGAAATGTTCAGCAGGTTTGATACGGTTGATGCACCGGTTAGCTTACGGTCCATCACAATGTTCTCTGCATCTTCTATCACCAGTATGCTGTTCGGATTTTCGATCAGCAGGTCTATAAAACCGGGCTGCGTAATGTGGGTGGCCATGCTGGGCGATACAAATAATACCCGCTTCTTCAGCCGCCCTATCAGATACCGCAGGTACGTGGTTTTACCGGTGCCCGGTAAGCCGTGCAGCAGCACAATACCTTTATCATTCTGCTTATTCAGCCGCTTTTGAATAGTGTTATCAATCGCCGCAAAATCATCTTCATAATAAAGGCCCAGGTCCAGCTTTGTTTTTTTTATCTCCATGTTGCTTAGCTCCAGGCCATGTCCATCGTTCGTGATAAGGCTAATATTGTTCTTCTTATGCTGTACCCGTTTCCTGAACCTGCGTACCAGTGCGGTCACTTCATCTACAAAAGCGGTGTTTTGCCCGTTGTGTAGTATTTCACCATAACCTTCTCCAAATTCCACCATGCAGTTGTTGCTCATTACTATCAGCGTAATGGAATATTCGTATTTCTTTTGTTTGCGTTCCAATACGCCGTATTGATAGGTATGTTTTATATCAGCTGCAAATGTTTCCCGGAAAATCTTCAGCGCGCGGTATCCATCAATGCCTAATACCAGGTTTACGCTGGGTATGGCATTAAAGCAATACATATAGAATTGCTTGGATTCCAGCAGCCGGGTGCTGAAAATGCTGTCTGCCGATATGATGCGTTGTTGTTGTATATGATTGTTCATCAGTGGTTGTGTTAATAGCCGACCGCGGGCCGTATTCGTTTCTTTACCAGTGCACTCACAGCGTTCCTTATGCTGCCGGCCCCTGGTAAAGATGAATACATTGTAACGCACCTGGCGTTGTTGAATAGGAGGTTAATGCAAACAGAGACGAAAAAAATATCTTACAAAAAAGCCCTGCTCGCGTACACGGGCAGGGCTGAATAATGTGCATGTTTTACCATTACATCATTGCATACCTTACCCAACAGACCTTGCGATGTGCAAAGCCAGCCCTGTTCCGGTAATAGCGGCCTGTATCAGGCGCTGTAATACCGGGCAACTGCCCACGGCGGTGTGTGTTTATTAGTATCTGAATCATATTCCGGGTAACAAAAAAGCCCGGCTCATTATCAGCCGGGCTTTTTGTTATATACACAAATCTCTTTGTCTCATTTCTCGTTATAACATGCCCGGCAACTGTGATGTCCCTTTGGAAAGGACCCCGCTGCTTTTGTATTTATGATGAATTGACGCATGTTAAAATGTTTTAGTGATTAAATTGAACCCTGCAAAGATAAATCGAATATTTCTGATCCTACAAATTTTTATGCCTGTTTTTTCAAAAATTTTCGTTTAGCCATTCCTGTTAAAACAGCGTGCCATCACTAAGCTATTGGATGGCACGCACTATAAATGAACTCGAAAGCAAAAAAAGGATTAACAGCAACAGATGATGCTGGTCGACCGTTTTTATATTAATTCCATACTACTTGTTGAAGAGTACTGCTTTTCCAACCGCTGCAGCTGGCGGATATGCCTTTCAATATGCTTGGTAAGGAAATAGATATACTGGTATATATCCAGCTTACCCAGGTTATTTACAGACATATTGGTGAACACCAGGCGTCCTTCGCCGTTCTTCAACAGGCTCAGGTTGTACATACACTGCGCATACTGCTGCTTCAGCAAGGCTCTTACCACCTGCATATCCTTCATACCCGTAGGCTCCATATGATCGGGGCGTATCCAGCCGAATGACTGGCTGCCTATCACCTCTATCTGCTCAAATTTGTCAAAGTAGTCGCCCGGCAGTATTACCGTATGGCCATTACTTTTACGATCCAGCGCACGGCGGGTAGCTTTGTTAATGATCAGCAATAAAAAATAATTGGTAAGGCTAATATGCTCCAGCACCTCATGGGCATTCCACTGATCCGGCCCGGGTTTAAAATCCAGCAAAACCGGATTCCGGTCAAACCATGTATCCAACTCCTTGAAGTTGTTCAGCAAAGCCTCTCTTACTGTTTGAATAATATTTCTCATGGTACTACACTATTTGGGGTTATGCACCTTCCTGATCCTTTGTACGGGCTAGCACATAACGTATTAAAGTATTTAAAAAACAAAAATCCCGGCACGATTTCCAACGGGCCGGGATCTTATAACAAAAACTATACTGCTTTGCTATATACCTTGCCCATCAGGCTTTTTTAACATAAGTTTTCTCCATTGCATAACCGCACCATCCTTTGACGGCGATGCGCTCATACATCCAACAGTTGCTATACTACTTTTTGTCTTATGTTCAGTCATCATTACGAACTACGCTTAAGCAAAAAGTCCCGCATCTTGCCTGCGGGACTTTTGTTTTATCACTTGATAACTAGTTTGTTAACAATTGGTGCAACATGCCCGCAACCCGCTCTTGACCTGCTTCTTCAGCTTGCAGGACACCGCAGAGATAATATGTTGATGGTTGCGTAACATTTTTTTTCTTTTGCTGCAACAAAGATATTTTTATTTTTTTATTGCGCAAAATTCAAAAGATATTTTTTTTTGAGAATTAATGTTTTTTTCATAAAAGCCGGTCCACAGTCCACGGATTACAGTCAGCAACAGGTTATGAACACTTACCGCCCGACGCGGTCTGTAGCCCGTGGTCTGTGGACTGCCCCTGTCAGAAAAGCCGTAATTGCTGCTGCGGCCTTTGAAACAGCGAAGTATTTAATTCAAACTTCTCCATATTCAATCCATTCTTTTTAGTATGGATCTTAAACTGCTGGCGGATCAGGTCTGCCACATTCCCCTCGCCCCGCATGCGGCGCCCAAAGTCGCTATCGTTCACCTTCCCCCCGTGCATGCTTTCTATCAGATGCCATACCTTGTCTGCCCGGTCAGGAAAATTCTTATACAGCCAGTCGTTGAAAATGATCTTTATGGCATCGTTTAACCGTACAATGGTGTAACCGGCAAACTTAGCCCCATTCTGGGCGGCCATTTCCAGCAGCTGGGGCATTTCATGCTCATTAAGGCCGGGTATCATGGGGGCCGTCATTACCCCAACGGGTATCCCGGCATCACTTAACTCTTTGACTATACGAAAACGCTGCGCTGCGGTAGTAGTGCGGGGCTCCATTTTTAACCGCAGGTCTTCCTGCAGGGAGGTAATGGATACATATACGCATACCAGCTGGTCCTGAGCCAGTTTCTGTAACAGGTATTTATCCCGCAGCACCAGCGCATTTTTTGTGATAATACCCAGGGGCTGCTTATATTCGAGAGCCACTTCCAGCAGCTGGCGGGTGATCCACATTTTACGCTCCACCGGCTGGTAACAATCCGTGTTACCGGAAAGGCTAATGGGTTTGGGCACCCAGTTCTTATTATCCAGGAACTTGCGCAGCAGCTCCGGGGCATTCCTTTTTACAACGATCTTGCGCTCAAAATCCAGCCCAGCGCTCATGCCCCAGTACTGATGCGAGTTGCGCGCATAACAATAGATACAGCCATGCTCACAGCCCTGGTAAGGGTTCATGGAGTACCACATCCCTACATCCGGGCTATCGACCTTATTCACCAGTGATTTTGCATGCTCCTCAATGATCTGGGTAGGCACATCCGCCTGCCACCATTCATCGATCCCTTCCGGGTGATCCTGCGCGTATTCACTTTGCAGGAATTTATTCTTTGGATTCAGCTGCGCGCCCCTGCCCTTATAATATGAATTTTCCGGCGCGCCCCCTTCCTGGAAAGGCAAAGTCATATGCTAATTATTTTAGTAAAAATACTAAATTAATTAGCTATTCACCAAATTAAACATGGATTAAATATGCACATTATATAATCCCCATTTGCTGCATCAGGAAAGTAGCATTCTTATTATGGGCAATGCCTTCGCGGATGCGGTAATCGAAGTACAAATGATTTTCCTGGATGGTGCTTTCAAAGCAATAGTTCCGGATCTGCTGCGGGTATACCTGCTCCAGCTGTCCCAGCTCCAGGTCATGAGTGGCTATCATACCCAGGCAATTATATTGTAAAAGATGGGTGATCAGTTGTTGTGAGCCGGTAAGCTTGTCGGCCGAGTTGGTGCCTTTCAGGATCTCATCCAGCAATATAAATACATTGCCGCCGCGCTGCAGCACTTTTACGATCTGCTGCAGGCGTAGCAGCTCCGCCTGGAAATAAGAGGTATGCCGGGCAATGGAATCCTTAATACGCATGGAGGTCATGATATGTACGGGCGTAAAGGAAAACCTTTCTGCGCATACCGGCGCACCACACATGGCTAGCAGCAGGTTGCTGCCAACGCTGCGTAAAAAAGTGCTTTTGCCGCTCATGTTAGAACCGGTAATAATAAGGAAGTGTTGCGGGCGGCCCACTGTAATGCTGTTGGTTACGCATTCTTTGGCCGGTATCAGCGGATGGCCTACTGCCGTGGCTTCCAGCCCGCCCTGTTCCGTAGCTTCCGGAAAAATATATGCGGGATGGTTAAAGGCAAAAGTAGCCAGGCTTCCCCAGGCTTCCATACGCGCAATCACCTGCATCCAGTCCTGCACCTGGTGCTGGTAGCGGGCTTTCCATTTTTCCAGGCTAAACATGCAATGCAGGCTGTATAACACTAAAGAGTTCAGCACAGTAGCTACTATCAGGTTCAGGCTTTGATCCAGCGCATTGCTGATGCGGGCCAGCCGGTGCAGCGCATCGCCTGCCACTGCGGCCTGCTGCTGTTGTGCTTTAAGCAGGTCTGCGGTTTCAAACGGTTCATTTTTCACCAGCTGCAGCAGCGCGGCAAATTTGCGTAACACCTGCTCCTTATTGCTTAACTGATGATGCTGCGCCAGCATTTGCCTTGACTTTGATCCCAGCAGCACCCAGTTTAGCATTAGGAAAAAAGTGGCGGGATAATAATTACTGGTATAGCTATATATAATGATGCTAATGATCAAACAGGCCGGGCTTACCCAGCTGAGTATGCGCAGCCATTTCTTATCTATAAAAGAAAAAGGCATTTGCAGCCATTGCTGAAGGGAAGCCCGGTCAGCAGGGGTTTCATGCGCCAGCATGGCCTGCGCGGTGAGCAATTGGCGAAACTCTACTTTTGGCGCTAATTCTTTTACAGCAGCCTGCATTTGTTGTATGGCGGAGGTTTCCTGCAAAGGGAACTGCAGCGCATAGGCAAGCTCCTGCCGGCCCATTAAGGTACCGGTACGGTTTATATGCTGGTATAAAGAGGCCGGGCCAAAAACATCAAGGTCAGTACCGAAGGGGTGCTGCTCATCTACAAAATCATTCCCTGGGTCAAAACGGGATTCATAAGTAGTTTGCAGGTGCAGCTCCTTTTCATTCAGCTGCTGCAATGTTAGCAAGAGCTCCAGCTGATCCTTTACTTTCTGATATTTTGCCAGGGCATATATAAAACCTGCCAGCAGCGCCGCAATGGGCAGCCACCATACGGATTCAAAATTCTTTGCAATGTATTGCCAGGCGCATACCAGTATGCCCACAAAGCAGCCCAGGCGCACCCATCCCAATACCTGCAGCTGGCCGCGGGCTTGTGTAATCTGTTGCTGTAGCTGGGCTAAACGGTCGGCGTAAATTTTTTCCGGGGGCATGGCGAGGGAAGATAAAAGGTGAAGCGTAAGCGTGCAATGTATATAAAAGTGAAAGGGAGCTGTCCAGTGCTCCCCTCACTTCAACTTTGAATTATAAACTGTATTGTCTTTTCAGCAGTTCCGGGTATTCCTGGCTCACTTTCATGATCAGCTCACCAAACAGGGTATTGGCCCATGAAAACCAGGGGCGGGTGAACTTGGTAGGATCATCCTTCTGGTAAGATTCATGGATAAACCCTTTATCCCCATCCGTATTACGGATGGTGCGGATGCATTCTGCAATCTCCTCCTTATTCTGCGTGGTCAGGGCTTTCATAATAATGCTCATGGGCCAGATGTAATCTACACCCGTGTGCGGGCTGCCTACGCCATCGCCATACTTACCCTGATAAAACCATGGGTGAAAGGTACTCCATACAAAACGGCGGGCCGTTTGGTACAAGGGGTCATCTGCCGTGGTATATCCCAGGTAAGGGATGGATAAGAGGCTGGGCACATTGGTATCATCAATAAACAGGCGGTTACCAAAACCATCTACCTCAAAAGCATACATATGGCCCAGCTGCGGATGTTCTACCACGGCATAAGCCTTAATAGCACGGTCTACCTCGTTGGCAAGGTCTGTACACTCTTTGGCAAAAGCGGCATCTTTCCAAACGGTGTTGCTGATCTCTGCCAGCTGACGCAGGGATACTACGGCAAACATGTTGGAAGGGATCAGGAAAGGGAACACCGTAGCATCGTCCGAAGGACGGAAGGTAGATACAATCAACCCTACCGGTGAAATGGGCGCGCCATAACCGCTGTTGGCCACCGTATCTGACTGCACCGGCGTAACACGCTGGAACTTGTAAGGGCCCTTGCCATCTTTACGCTGCTGCTCTTTGAAAGTTTTTACGATCAGGGCAGATGATTTGCGGTAGCTATCATCCAGCACCTTGGTATCGCCGCTGATCTTCCAGTAATGGTAGGCCAGGCGTACGGTATAACAAAGGGAATCTATTTCCCATTTGCGCTCATGCAGCTCCGGCTTCATATCAGTAATATCCTTATCCCACTCGCTGCCGGTGGGGCCTTCGTTAAAGGCATTGGCATAAGGATCTATTAAAATACATTTCGTTTGACGGTTAATAACGCCTGCAATCAGCTGCTGCAGGGCACTGTCTTCCTTCACCAGCGGCAGGTAAGGCCATACCTGGGCAGAGGAATCACGCAGCCACATCGCATGAATATCACCCGTAAGTACAAACGTATCCGGGCGGCCGTCAATTGTTTTATGATTTACAGTAGTATCCAGTGTATTGGGAAAGCAGTTCTCAAACATCCAGGCCAGCTTGGGATCGGCTATTTGTTTTTTGATGGAGGTAATCGCTTTTTCTACTGCCTGGCTGGTGAACTTACGTTGTGCCAGCGGCGGGCGTTGTGAGGTATAACCATCCCAACCCAATACCTGTTTGGGAAACCCCAACCCTATAGCGCCTGCCAGGAGGCTGCTGTTACGGATAAAATCTCTTCGTGCTACCATGGAATTATTACTTATGAAAGCGCAAGATATAAAAATAGTTGGCAGTATACCCCCCAACTATCATTCATCTTCCTCCTCCTCTTCATCATCTTCCGCACGAAGCTTTACAAAAGCGCTTCTGCGCGGGGCGGGCATAACAGCCTGCTCACCATGAATGGCTTTCCATACTACTTCATTCAGGTCCAGGTCCGGAGCACGGTCTTCATGCGCCAGGTCAAATGCGGCGGAACGGCGGGCACTCTCATTCCAGGCAGTGTTACGTTCTTCCAGGTTTACATTGGCCTCCCGCGCAGTATAGGGGCTCAGGTCCGGGATGGGCGTAAAACATTCCCACAAAGGCGTGGCAGCAGCATCATACTGGCTCATTGGCGGCAGGCCCAGGATCAGCTCCATGGTGCGCAATACTCCTGCAGTTGCATACATGTTATGTACCGCAGTTTTCCGTTTGGTGTAGGGGCTTATCACGTATACGGGGGAACGGTGTGCATCCACATGGTCGGAGCCATTCTGCGCATCATCTTCCAGAATAAAAATGGCGCTTTCCTTCCATACGGGGCTATGGGAGATGTGCTCTATCAGCCGGCCCACTGCCAGGTCATTATCTGCCACGGCGGCATAAGGTGTATAGGCGCCCTTACGCATACCGCTGGTATGATCATTCCCCAGGCGTATTGTATTAAAATGCGGTAAGGCGCCTGCAGCCACCAGTGAATCAAAGTCGCGCGCCCACAATTGCTGCCGGTAAATGTCCTGTATAGTCAGGTCAAAATCCGGATAACCTATACAGAAATGACCTTCCAGCGATTTCAGGCTGGCCTTATTGCTTCCCGCAAACTCGCCATAGGTGCGGTAGCTTACACCTGCCCGCTGACAGTAGTCCCAGATAAAACCTTTTTTAGGATAGGCTATTTTACGGCTGCCTTCATAATCATAAGTGCCGCCACGTTTGCCATAGCTGGTAGGCCAGGTTTTTTCCACATAATCGGTGGCATAAGCAGCCATTGACCAGTTGTGCCCATCTGCGCTTACTTCTGCATCCACATAAAAATTATCCAGCAGCACAAATTCGCTGGCCAGGGCATGCTGGTTGGGAGTGATCTTTTCCGGGAATATACACAGGCTGCTATCCCCGTTACCTTCCCCCATATCGCCCAGTACCTGGTCGTATGTGCGGTTTTCCTTGATCACGTAAAACACGTATTTGATGGGGGAAACATCACCCTGCTTTTGCGGAATGGGGTTACCGGCCGCTCCCGGGGCCAGCTGCTCACGGGCCTTGGTGTAAGGCGTATTTTCATATACCAGGCCTGACCAGCGGCTGAGTGTTGCCTCATCAGGCTCATTGAATATGGAAAGGGTACCCTTAAACAGTGCCGCAATGTACTGTACCGGCTTATCGGTCCGTATATTACCTTCATGGCGGCCGGCCGCATCCTGCCGGCGAATAGGGTTAGGCCCCTCCGGATTAGCCAGGGAGGTAAATCCCTTGCCATTGGCCACCAGCACTTTTTTACCCAATACCCTTACACAGGAAGGATACCAGCCTACAGGTATAAAACCCCTGGAACGGCTTTTACCCGGCTTTTCCACGTCAAATACCGCCAGGCAGTTATTGTCGGCATTAGCAATGTACAGGGTGCGGTTGTTGGCGGAAAGGGCCAGCCCATTAGTGGTGGAGCCTGCAGGTGCACCCGGGTATAAAGCAGTATTCAGGGTTTCTATCACTTTAGCGGTGGCAATATTTATGACCGATACGGTATTATCATTGGCATTGGCTACATACAGGTAGCGGCCGTTGGAAGAAAGTATCAGCTCATTCGGATGGCTTTCCGTTGCAATACCTGCTGTGATACGCTGCTGTTTTGTGTCAAACACGGCTACCTTATCAGCCCCCCACAGGGAAATGTAAAGCTGCCTGCCGTCTGGTGACAGCACACAGGTATAGGCTTCTGCTTCCAGGGGCACCTTGTTCTGTACCTTGTTAGTGCTAAGATCAATAATATATAAGCTGTTATTTTCCTTGGTTACTACATACAGCTTTTTATGTGCATCATCTATGGCTATACCTGCCGGTCCTATTTTTTCCGGCCAGGGTTTGCCCAGGGAAATACTGTCCGCCAGCTGCAGCTTGTTATTATTAATTGCATATTTCCAGATCACGTTATCATTACCGCCGGATGCATACAGGTATTTTTCATCTTTGCTGAAAGCAAGGCCCAGCCAGGATTTGGGAATGGTCACCTCATCCAGCAGGGTTTCCTTTGCAGCAGCAATGAGCTGAATGGTTTGCCGGCCCTGCCCGTTATTGGTAACTGCCAGGAATTTGCCGGAGCTTGATAATACCATGTTCAGCGGCAGATCGCCCAGGGACAGCGAACGCCCCACTGGTGTAAGTGACCAGCCATTGGGCAGTGTGATGCGGCGGGCAGCAGTATCGGTGGTTTTCTTTTGCGCCATAACAGGTAGGGCTGTTATGAGGGCCAGGATCCAGCATAGTTTTTTCATCAGTACATAATTTTGAAACAGGAAGAGGGTAAAGTTAGAAAGGGCTGTGTACAATAGCGAAAGGTTAACTGTAAATTAATGGTACCATAACAAAAAAGAGAGGGTATGCCCGGGAGCCCGGCTGCCCCTATTTTCGTAACTTGCAACGTTGGCTTATACCAATGGAAAACTGATATTATGAGTTATACACCAAAGCATAAAGTACGCATTGTTACTGCTGCGGCTTTATTTGACGGGCATGATGCCGCCATTAACATCATGCGCCGTATTATGCAATCCAAGGGCGCAGAGGTGATTCACCTGGGCCATAACCGCTCTGCTGCGGAAATTGTAGACTGCGCTATCCAGGAAGATGCGCAGGGTATTGCTGTTACCTCTTACCAGGGCGGGCACGTAGAATTCTTTAAATACATGTACGACCTGCTGCAGGAAAAGCACTGCGGCCATATAAAAATATTCGGTGGCGGCGGCGGCACCATTTTACCGGTTGAAATTGAGGAGCTGCATGCCTATGGCATTACCCGCCTGTACTCCCCGGATGATGGGCGGCAAATGGGCCTGGAAGGTATGATCGAAGATGTTGTACGCCAGTGCGATTTCCTCACCGTACCCGTGCTGAACGGGCAGCTGCAGAAATTAGCCGATAAACAATACAAGATCATTGCGCAGGCCATTACCATTGCAGAAAACGACCAGCTGCCCGACTGGCAGCCGGACCAGCAAAAAACCAAGGCGGTGCTGGGTATTACCGGTACCGGCGGCGCTGGTAAAAGCAGTGTAACAGATGAGCTGGTGCGCCGCTTCCTGCACAACTTTGAAGACAAGACCGTGGCAGTGATCTCTGTGGACCCCTCCAAGAAAAAGACCGGTGGCGCTTTGCTGGGCGACCGCATTCGCATGAACTCCATTCACCATCCCCGCGCCTATATGCGCTCCCTGGCTACCCGGGAAAGTGATAAAGCCATCAGTGAGCATATCCAGGAGGCAGTAGACATTTGCAAGCAGGCTGGCTTTGACCTCATTATCCTGGAAACTTCCGGTATTGGCCAAAGCGATACAGCGATTACAGATCACTGCGATGTATCCCTGTATGTAATGACGCCGGAATACGGTGCAGCCTCCCAGCTGGAAAAGATCAACATGCTGGATTATGCAGATACCATTGCTATCAATAAGTTTGATAAAGCCGGTGCGCTGGATGCTTTGCATGATGTACGCAAACAATACAAACGCAATCATGGCCTATGGACAGCAAAGGATGAGGACCTGCCGGTAGTAGGCACCATTGCCTCCCAGTTCAATGACGCCGGTATTAACCAGCTGTTTGAAAAAGTGATCCATATTATTGAATCCAAGAACGGGGTACAGTTTGGCCCCCTGACCCATGAGCGGCCCAGGGATACCACTACCAAATCACAGATCATTCCACCTGCGCGGGTGCGCTACCTGTCGGAGATCACAGAGGTGATCCATGATTATAGTAAATGGGTAAATGAACAAAGCGCCATTGCCAGCCAGCTATACCAGCTGGAAGGGGTGCTGGCCATGCAGGAGGTAAAGGCTAAAGATGAACTGAACAACATAAAGGCGCACCTGCAACAGCAGCTGCACCCCGGCTGCCTGCAGCTGATTGAAAACTGGCCAAAGCTGCAGCAGCAATACACTGCGGAACACTATGAGTTCCAGGTAAGGAACAAAGTGATCAAGCTGCCTTTATATACAGCCAGTCTTTCACAGTCGCGCATTCCGAAGATCAGCTTACCGCAATACAAAGACTGGGGCGATATCCTCCGCTGGCAGCTTACAGAAAACCTGCCGGGTGAATTTCCTTATGCAGCCGGCGTGTTCCCACTGAAACGGGAAGGGGAAGACCCCACCCGCATGTTTGCCGGGGAAGGCGGCCCTGAAAGGACCAATAAACGTTTCCACTACGTATCACTGGATCAACCTGCAAAGCGCCTCAGCACTGCATTTGACAGTGTTACCCTTTATGGGGAAGACCCTGCGCACCGCCCGGATATTTACGGGAAAGTAGGCAACTCCGGCGTAAGCATTGCCACGGTAGATGACGCTAAAAAATTGTACAGCGGGTTTGACCTTTGTGATCCAAAAACTTCTGTATCCATGACCATTAACGGTCCGGCGCCCATACTGCTGGCCTTTTTCATGAATGCAGCCATTGACCAGCAATGTGAAAAATACATTTCGGAAAACGGGTTAACGGAACAGGTACAGCAGCGCATCAAAGAAAAGTTCAAAGCACATCCTTTACCGCATTATAATGGCGACCTGCCCAAAGGCAATAACGGCTTAGGCCTTCAGCTGCTGGGTATTTCCGGCGATGAAGTGCTGGACAGGGAAGTATATGAAAAAATTAAAGCCCACGCTTTAAATACGGTACGGGGCACTGTGCAGGCAGATATACTGAAAGAAGACCAGGCGCAGAACACCTGCATTTTCTCCACCGAGTTTGCTTTAAAGCTCATGGGCGATGTGCAGGATTATTTTATTAAACAGCAGGTACGCAACTTTTACTCCGTAAGCATTTCCGGTTACCATATTGCGGAAGCAGGCGCCAATCCCATTACCCAGCTGGCTTTTACCTTAGCGAATGGTTTTACCTATGTGGAGTATTACCTGAGCCGGGGCATGCATATCGATGATTTTGCACCCAACCTCTCTTTCTTTTTCAGCAATGGCATGGATCCTGAATATGCCGTAATAGGCCGTGTGGCGCGCCGTATATGGGCCAAGGCCATTCGTCAGAAATATAAGGGCAACGACCGTTCGCAGAAGCTGAAATACCATATCCAAACCTCCGGCCGCAGCCTGCACGCGCAGGAAATAGATTTTAATGACATCCGCACTACCCTGCAGGCCCTGTACGCTATTTATGACAACTGTAATTCCCTGCACACAAATGCGTACGATGAAGCCATTACCACGCCCACGGAAGAAAGTGTACGCCGTGCTATGGCCATTCAGCTGATCATTAACCAGGAGCTGGGCACGGCCAAAAATGAGAATCCTATACAGGGCTCTTTCTTTATTGAGGAGCTGACCGACCTGGTGGAAGAAGCCGTGCTGCTGGAATTTGACCGTATTACAGAACGCGGCGGGGTGCTGGGCGCAATGGAAAGAATGTACCAGCGTAATAAGATCCAGGAAGAAAGTTTGTACTACGAATCACTGAAACATGACGGGCAATACCCGATCGTGGGTGTAAATACTTTCCTGAATAAAAAGGGATCTCCTACCGTAATACCGGCAGAAGTGATCCGTTCTACTACAGAAGAAAAGGAATTCCAGATCAATACCCTGCAGGCATTTCATGCACGGCATGCAGATAAAAGTGCAAATGCTTTGAAGCAGCTGCAGCAGGTAGCGGTGAATAATGGAAACCTGTTTGCGGAGCTGATGGAAACGGTGAAACATTGTTCCCTGGGGCAAATTACACATGCGCTGTATGAAGTAGGCGGGCAGTATAGAAGGAATATGTAATTGACTTTTATATCAGGAAGTGGCCGCATTTTGTGGCCACTTTTTTATTGCCTTGAATTACTTTCCCCTGCGCAAAAAATACTGTGCAAGGGAAAGTAAAACAACAAGGCATCTCGCAAATTGCGGAGAAAGACTACAAGTTTTCATTACGTGGAACTATAAATCAGCAGTATGTTGATCCTGGATTTTCCTGGTTCATTAATAAAATTGTGTGTTTTTTTTAGACCGACGGATTACAAAAGGTTTTACTTTCCAAAAAAAACGATAACAAGTTTTCTTTGAAACAGAATAGCGTGATTAAATTCAGATCTTGGTTTTCAGTTTAAATCTTGGTTCTATGATTACAACATCTAAGGATGTGTATCTCTTACACAATCTTAGCTTAAATTTTTGTTAAAAAGAAATTTTTTTAAAAGTGTATTTCATACGCTTTTTAAGTCGATGGTCCATAGTCCACTGCCTGCTGCATTTATTCTTGTTCTCCGGAATAGGCATGGACCATTCGCTGTTTCAAGCGCGTATACATATCCTCCGAAGTAAGCCATGGACCATGGACTCAGAACCCAATCCCTAAATACCGCTTTTTCCGCTGATCGTATTTTTCAAAGTTGAATTTATATAAACGGGCCGGCCGGTGGGGTACATCATCCTCTTCTTCATGCAGATCAACCAACAGATCCATCGATAAAAATTTCTTTCTGAAGTTGCGCCGGTCCAGCTTTACATCCAGTATGGCTTCATACAGGTTTTGCAGCTCGCGCAGGGAGAATTTTTTGGGTAACAGGTTAAAGCCTACCGGCTGCTCTATAACCTTATGCTTTAAACGCTCATGACAGCTGTGTAAAATTTCCCGGTGATCAAAAGCCATATCTGTTACATTCTTCACAGAATGCCAATGCAGCTCGTTCCCATGCTTTTTCAGCTCATTCTGCTCAATGTTCACCAGTGAATAATAAGCTACTGTAATTACCCGCCCTGCGGGATGCCGGTGTACGCCACCAAAGGTCTGTACTTGTTCCATGTACACATGATCCAGGCCTGTGCGGGTTTTCAGCACCCGGTAAGCTGCTTCGTCCAGTTCCTCTTCGGGGCGTACAATATCGCCCAGTAATGACCATTTACCTGTAAATTCATTGAGGTCGGATTTTATCAGCAATACCTTTAGTTCATCATTGTCAAAGCCAAAGATGACACAGTCTACCGAAATAGCCATTTTAAAGTAGGTACTGATCTCTGTCAGATGCGCATTAATGTTCTTTGCCTGCATAGCTATTAAAACGTGGAATTCTTAAATATTAGCCTGCTATTCGTTGTATTGGTATTCGGTTTCTTAGGGATGGCGGCCCGTTTGGTTGAATGAGCGTAATGTATTATAAAAGTTATGGGATTTTTTTTATATCAACGAAAATTATTTTGCACCAGCGGCTTTATACACTTGTTCTCCTCCGCTGAAAGTGGCCAGCACTTTAGTTTTCAGCACTGAATCCAGCGGCATTTCCATCAGGTCATGGTCCAGTATTACCAGGTCGGCCAGCTTACCCGGCTCCAGGCTGCCGCGGGTTTCCTCTTCAAAACAGCCTTTAGCTGCCCAAATGGTCATGCCCTGCAAGGCCTGCTGCCGGGTTAACGCATTCTCTTTCTGAAAGCCGCCGGGCGGATAGCTATTGGCATCCATTCGGGCTACTGCTGCCAGGAATGTTTTCAGGGGATTAATATCTTCTACCGGGAAGTCGGTCCCTAGCGGCATCCAGCCATTTTGCTGCAACAGCTGCTGATAAATATAGGCGGTTTTAATACGTTCCGGTCCCAGGCGGGCGCCGGCCCAGTACATATCAGAGGTAGCATGGGTAGGCTGTACAGATGGGATAATGCTGTACTGTCCAAACAAAGGCACATCTTCCGGGCTCACTATCTGCGCATGTTCTATACGCCATCGCCGGTCGTTCTTACCCTTTAATACGCGGCTGTATATACGCAGTATTTCACGGTTGGCTGAATCGCCAATGGCATGCGTGCATAGCTGGAACTTCGTGTTGATCAGCTGTGCGGCCCGCATGGCAAAATAGCTGCTATCCTTCAGCAGAAAGCCTTTCCAGCCCGGTTTATCCGTATAATCCTGTAACAGGCAGGCCCCGCGGGAGCCTAAAGCGCCATCTGCATAACATTTAAAACCGGCTATGTTTATATGATCCGTACGGTAAGGTCCTTTGGGTAAAAAATAGTCGTAGTTCTCAGAGCTATCTGTGAGCAGCACGTATAAACGCATTTTCAAAACCTGCTGTTGCTGCAGGCTGTCGATCATCAATGCTTCATTTTTCATAATGCCGCAATCCGCAATAGTGGTTAAGCCTACGGCAAAACAGCTGGCAGCTGCATCCAGTAATGCTTTCTGCAAAAGGGCGCTGGAGGCTTGTGGTGCTTTATCAGATACGATCCCTACTGCATTATCTATTAAGATCCCTGTAAGCTTCCCGTTCTTTGTTTCAACTACACCACCTGTTAAAGTTTGCCCTGCATGTACACCGGCTGCATCCAATGCTGCCTGGTTGGCAATAGCCGCATGCCCGTCTACCCGGCCTAGTAAAACCGGCGTATGGGGAAACAGGCTGTCCAGCACTGTTTTATCAGGAAAGGTTTTCTCCGGCCAGTCGTTCTGGTCCCAGCCCTGGCCCAGCACCCATTGTGTTGCAGCCGGCGGATGGGCTGCTGCAAAGGTTTTCACACGGTCTATCACCTCCCGCCAGCTTTGGGCGCCCACCAGGTTCACCTGCTGCAGGCTAAAACCATAACCTATGAAATGGGCATGCGCATCAATAAATCCCGGGTATATAAAATGACCGCCTGCATCCTGCACCTGCGGCGCAGTGTACTTTTCCAGTATCTCCTGCTCGTCCCCGATGGCTACAATCTTTCCATGATGGATAGCCATTGCCTGCGCCTGGCTGAAATGCGCATCCACGGTATAGATCTTTGCATGATGAATAATAAGGTCGGCTTGTTTTTTACTGCTGCAGCTCCAGCACAGGAGGGCCATACAGCAAACGGGTAATAACTTCATGAGGGAGTATTATGTATAAAAACTAAATTTACGCACAGTTTTGAATATATGTATACGAAGGAAATAGAACGCACCCTTGCCCAGCTGGCCAAAACGCTGCTGGGTAAATTAAGCAAACAACAGCTGCTCAATAACCCGGAAGAAACACTGGAAGCCTTGCAGCGCGTGATCATTTACAATGACTGGCGCTATTATGTACAAAGCGATCCGGTGCTGAGCGACTTTGAATACGACCAGCTGTTTGCCTGGCTTAAGCAGCTGGAACAGGAAAATCCGCACCTGGTAAGTCCTGATTCGCCTACACAGCGGGTAGCGCTGGGCTTAAGCAAATCGTTCCCCACCGTGCAGCACCTGGTGCCCATGCTTAGCCTCGACAACTCCTATAATTCCGACGACCTGGTAGACTGGGACCGGAAAGCACGTGAGCTCACCGGCCTTACAGATATTGAATATTGTATAGAGCCTAAGTTTGATGGCGCCAGTATTTCCCTGATCTATGAAAACGACCGCCTGGTGCGGGGCGCCACCCGAGGCGATGGCGTAGCCGGGGAAGATATTACCGTAAACATCCGGCAGATCCGCAACATTCCTCTATCTGCCAACTTCAGCGCCTACGGCATCCAATCTATAGAGATCCGGGGCGAAGTGCTTATCAACAAAAACACTTTTAAAGCTTACAACGATCAGCGCACTGCAGATAACCTGCCGCCGCTGGCCAACCCGCGCAATGCCGCATCCGGCTCCCTGCGCATGGTAGATCCGCGCGAAGTAGCCAAACGCGGACTGGAAGCCTTCCTGTACCACATGAGCTATCATGTAATGGATAAAGGAAAGGAAGAGCCTAAAGAGATCCAGACCCATAGCAACACGCTGGATCTGTTGAGCCACCTGGGTTTCCGCAGTCCCGGCAGGGAAAAGAAAGTAGTGAAAGGCATAGATGCCGTAATTGACTACGTATTAAAGTTTGAAGAAGAACGGGATAACCTGCCCTATGAAATAGATGGTATGGTGATAAAGGTAAATGACTATGCCCTGCAGGATAAGCTGGGCATGACCACCCACCACCCGCGCTGGGCCATTGCCTACAAATTCAAAGCCCGGCAGGCTACCAGCAAGCTACGGAAAGTAGAGTTCCAGGTAGGCCGCACCGGTTCTATTACACCGGTAGCTAAAATTGATCCTGTACCCATTGGCGGTGTAACCGTAGGTTCTATTTCCCTGTTTAATGAAGATGTGGTAAAGGAAAAAGATCTGAAAATAGGTGATACCGTATTGGTAGAAAGAGCCGGTGATGTGATCCCTTACATTGTAAAATCCGTGGCAGACCTGCGCGATGGTTCCGAACAGGATATTGTATTTCCCAAGAACTGCCCCGTATGTAACAGCAAGCTGGAAAAGCCGGAGGGGGAAAGCGTTTGGCGCTGCCCCAATATTAACTGCGAAGCGCAGGTAATAGAACGCATGATCCATTTTGTGAGTAAGGATGCCATGGATATACGCAGTTTAGGCGAAAGCAATGTGCGTAAATTCTATACCCTGGGATTAATGAAAGATATTCCCGGCATTTATGAGCTGGACTTTACTGAGCTGGCAAAGCTTGAAGGCTTTGGCAAAAAATCCCTGGATAACCTGCAATCGGCTATTGAGCAATCCAAAACACAACCCCTGCACCGGCTGATCTTTGGCCTGGGCATCCGTTATGTAGGAGAAACCACAGCCAAAACACTGGCCAATGCCATTCATCACCTGTTAGACTATACGAACTGGACTGCAGAGCAGCTGCTGGAGCTGGAAGACATTGGACCTAAAGTGGCCGGCTCCATCACCCAGTTCTTTGCCAATGCAGATAATATAGCCGTGCTGAAAAAGCTGGAATCGCTGGGCGTAACATTGGTCAATAACAAATCCTCCCAATCCGGCAGTGGCAGCCTGGAAGGCCAAAGCTTCCTGTTCACCGGCACTTTAGCCAAACTGAAACGAAGCGATGCAGAGGAAATGGTAGAGCTGCAGGGCGGTAAAATATTGAGCGGCGTAAGCAGCAAGCTCAATTACCTGGTAGTAGGTGAAGATGCCGGCAGCAAGCTGGAAAAGGCAAAAAAGATCAACACCATCCGCATACTAACGGAGGATGAGTTTATAAAGATGATAGAAAGCTAATTCCCATGAACGAACAGGAAGCAGGACAGCATTGGAATGAAAATGCAGAAGCCTGGACGGTACTGGCCCGGGCGGGATTTGATATTCACCGGGATGGTTATAATACTCCCGCATTCTTTAAGCTGTTACCGTCAATAAAAGAACTTTCCGGTATTGATATTGGCTGCGGGGAAGGTGCCAATACCCGGCTGCTGGCAAAGAATGGCGCCACCTTACAGGCCGTTGATATTGCAGATAAGTTTATTGCGCACGCACAGGCAACGGAAGATAAAGAACCGTTAGGTATTACCTATTCCATAGCCAGCGCTGCTAAGCTGCCCTTTAACAACCAGCAGTTCGACTTTGCTACCTCCTTCATGTGCCTGATGGATATTCCCAACCCTGAAGAAGCCCTGAAAGAAGCTTTCCGGGTGCTGAAGCCAGGCGGCTTTTTTCAGTTCTCCATTACCCATCCCTGCTTTGATACCCCTCACCGGAAAAATTTAAGGAATGCAGCCGGTGAAACATATGCAGTAGAAATCGGGGGTTACTTTAATTACCAGAACGGGAAAGTAGCAGAATGGACCTTTAATAACGCACCCGGTGAGCTGAAGGAAAAGTTCTCCAGCTTTAAAGTGCCTATGTTCAACAGAACGCTTACCCAATGGGTTAGCGCCATTGTTGATGCAGGCTTTCTGCTGGAGCGCATCAATGAACCTTATCCTGATGATGCCGTATTGGCAAAACATCCATCCTTACAGGATGCGCAGGTAGTACCGTATTTTTTACATTTCCTTTGCAGAAAACCAGCCGGAGTATAATTTATGGACGATAATTATTTCATGCAGCAGGCGCTGAAAGAAGCCCGCAAAGCTTTTGACGATGATGAAGTACCGGTAGGCGCCGTGGTAGTGATGAATGAGCAGGTTATTGGCCGCGGCTACAACCAGGTGGAGCGCCTGAACGATTGTACGGCCCATGCAGAGATGATAGCCTTAACAGCCGCCTTCAATTCGCTGGGCAGCAAATACCTGATGGAAGCAACCCTGTACGTAACCCTGGAGCCCTGCCTGATGTGTGCCGGCGCTTTATACTGGAGCAAAATAGGCCGCATTGTTTATGCTGCCCGCGATGATAAGCACAGCTACCGCCGCTCCACCGGCGAGCACATTCCCTTTCACCCCAAAACCAGGCTGGAACAAGGTCCGGGAGAAACCGAAAGCCTGCAGCTGGTGAAGGCGTTTTTCGAGAAGAGAAGACTACGCTGAGTTAATTACGAATTGGGCGGAAAGCTCAAAGCACAAAGCATAAGCTGATTGTGTTTTGCTGCCGGTCTGTTGCTGCTGGTCTTAGCGGCCGCGTTGGTATGGGATTAGTATTGTAAATAGGTTGTAGAAGGCCAATTACAGATTACCGATTTTACCGCCCAGATATATCAATAACATGCTGCACTATAATTACGCAGCATTAGCATACAACGATATTCCATTCCTGATAAACGCACTGCTGAATTTTTGCAGGTCCAAAGCAAGGACCTTGCCCGGCGTGACACGAACCACCAACGCCCATCAACCCTCCAAAGCCCACCCGCTTGACACCGGCTGATAGCCCTCCAACCAGGCGGGCGCAGTCCGGCGTTGGACCTGCAAAATGAAGTCCTGCCAAATCATCGACAAACTCCCCGCCTCAAATCACCCAGACAAAATTTCGTTTCCAAAACTAAAATCCGTAATTTCAAATACAGCCTCTATAAATCTACGTTACACAATTAATGATTATATAATACCCGCAATCACCCTATTATACGGTGCGGTACAGAACTTTACCAAAATCTAAAATCCAAGGTCGAGACATGCGAAAATTTACACGCTTATTAACCAGTATGCTATTATGCATACTCATAGCCCCCGTGCTATTATTTGCCCAGGAAACAACCGCTGATATTGCGGGCATTATTAGCAGCCAGGAAGGAGCCGTGCCGGGAGCTTCCGTAATAGCTATTCACCAGCCAACCGGCACAAAATACATGACGGTTACCCGTAAAGACGGCCGTTATAACCTGCCCAACCTCCGCGTGGGCGGCCCTTACAGCATTACGGTAAGCTATATCGGGTTTAAGGAAGAAAAACAGGATAACATTTCCTTAGCCCTGGGACAGGAGTACAAAGCAGACTTTAAGCTCAGTGCATCTACCAGCACATTGGGCGAAGTAGAGGTGAAAGCCAACCGGCAGGACAAAGTATTTAACAACAGCCGCACCGGCAGCCAGGAGATCATTACCCGCTCGCAAATGGACCGCCTGCCCACCATTAGCCGCTCCATGCAGGACTTTACCCGTTTAAGCCCCGCAGCGGGTAACGGCGCCGGCACCAACAACATGAGCTTTGGCGGCCGCAGTAACCAGTATAACAATGTAACGGTAGACGGTGCTAACTTCAACAATACCTTTGGCCTGTCATCTACGCTGGGCGGGCAAACCGCTTCACAGCCCATTAGCCTGGACGCCATTGAGCAGATCCAGGTGAACATCTCCCCTTACGATGTAAGGCAGGGTGGCTTTTCCGGTGCAGGTATTAACAGCGTAACCAAAAGCGGCACCAATGAATTTAAAGGGTCTGTATATACCTACATTCAAACGCCCGGTTTACAGGGCCGCAAAGTAGGCAATGCAGAAGTACCCAAACCGGATTTCAGCTATAACCTGCGCGGTTTTTCTGTAGGCGGTCCTATTATACCTAATAAGCTGTTCTTCTTTATAAGCGCGGAGCAGGAAAGGATCAAGGCGCCTGCTACTAACCTCATAGCTAATAGCCCGGGCGGACTTGCAGGCGGTAACGTATCACAGGCCGTAGCCGATACGCTGGATAAGCTCAAACAATTCCTCATAGATAAATATAGCTACAACCCCGGTGAGTACCAGGATTACAGCTACCGCACCCAAAGTGATAAGATCACCGCAAAGGTAGACTGGAACGTGAATGACTACAACACCTTTACCTTTAAATACAGCTACCTGAAATCCTTTAAGGATATTGCCGCCAGCAACAGCGGCGCACCGGGTTCCGGCCGTCAGCCCAGCAATACCGGCTTACCATTTAGCGGTAGTGGTTATACCATCAATAACAACTTCAATATTTTTATTGCGGAGCTGAATACCCGTTTTGGCAATACCGCCGCCAATAAGTTCCAGGTAGGTTATTCCGCCCTGCGCGATTTCCGCAGCAGCCTTTCCGGCGGCAACTTTCCGCTGGTGGATATCCTTAACGGGCAAGGCGCCAGCTACACCGCTTTCGGGTATGAGCCTTTTACTTACAACAATAAGCTGAACAGCGATATTTACCAGCTGTCCGACATTTTTACGATGTACAAAGGCGCGCATGAAATTACCCTGGGTACACAAAACTATTACAAGCGTTTCCTGAACGGGTTTGCGCCTAACTACAATGGTAACTACCGCTTTAACAGCCTCACTGATTTTTATAACAGCGCTGTCAACGGCCTACCTACTGCCTCCCGTTATGCCTTGCAGTATGCCAGCACCAAAGACGGCTCTTTCCCCTATGCAAAAATAGGTATGATGGAGCTGGGCGTTTTTGTGCAGGATAAATGGCGGGTGAGCAACAACTTTACCCTCACTTACGGCCTGCGTATAGATCTGCCCATCTTCGACAATAAATTTACCCGCAACGATTCCCTGACCACGCTTACCTTCCGGGATGGTGTGCACCTGGATGTTGGACAAAAGCCTAACACTACACCGCTCATCTCTCCCCGTGTAGGCTTTAACTGGGATGTAACCGGTAACAAAACCACGCAGGTACGCGGTGGCGCCGGCTTATTTGCAGGTGCGCCCCCGTCCGTATGGATCAGCAACCAGGCAGGTAACAACGGCGTACAGTTTGGCTCTTTCGTGGCGCAAACCAGCGCCACCTCACCTACCATTCCTTACATCTTCAATGCCGATCCCAATGCTTACCGCCCTGCGGCAGGACAGCTCTCCACCTCCTATAACATAGCCGCTATCGACAAAAAATTCAAATACCCGCAGGTGCTGAAAGCCAGCCTGGCTGTTGACCAGGTGCTGCCCGGCGGCGTGGTAGCCACTTTGGAAGGTAACTACTCAAAAGACATTAACGCGGTATATTTCCAGAATGTGAACCTGCCTTCTACCGGCATTACACTGCAAGGCTCACCGGATAACCGTACCCGTTATACCACTTCGCAGATCTATGGCAAGCTACCGGTTAATACCCTCAGCCACCCTAATATCAGCGATGCTATCCTGATGCGTAACTCCAGCAAAGGCTATGCTTACTTTGTTACCTTCCAGCTGCAGAAGACCACGCAGAACCTGTACCTGAATGCAGCATATACCTACAGTAAATCACGCAGCATTAATGATGGCGGCTCCATTGCACAGGGTAACTGGCGCGACCGCCCTGTGAGCGGCGATCCGAATAGTAACGTTTTGGGTTATACGAATTTTTATACGCCGCACCGTATCATTGCATCAGCCTCTTACCGCATTCCTTACGCCAAGTATTTTGCCACCTCTTTTGGATTTGTGTTTGAGGCTGCACCCAACGGCGCAGTATCGTATACTTACAGCGGTGACCTGAACAACGATGGTTCCGGCGGTAATAATGACCTGATCTACATCCCGGCTTCCCAGAGCGATATCAACCTGGTACCGGTAGGTTATGGAGATGCCGGTTACAACCCAGCTACCAATGCCGACCAGCGTACTGCTGCACAGCTCTGGAACCAGCTGAGCAACTTCATTAACCAGGATAATTACCTGAGCCAGCATAAGGGCCAGTATGCAGAACGTAATGCCGTAACCTTACCCTTCTACAAACGGATGGATGTGAACATTACGCAGGATTTTTACCTGTTCACCGGTAAAGATAAAACCAAGCATACCCTTCGTGTAACCTTTGATATTGTGAACGTGGGCAACCTGCTGAACCGCAGGTGGGGCGTGTATAAAACATTCAACTCTACTTCCTTCCTGAAGTATGAAGGCATGCTGCGCGATGCCAATGGCGCCGCCACCAGCACACCGGCGTTCTCCTTCCCTTACCTGGATGCGAAGAACGAAATACCATTAACTAATTCCTGGAGAGACAATACCGCTGCAGTTTCCCGCTGGCAGGGCCAACTAGGGATCAGGTACATCTTTAATTAGAATTACGAATTGGGTTACTCATAACTTTAGGTATATTATGAAATGCAAAGTATTCAATATCCAATAATGAATATCTAAGCACCTTTATCATTTATATCCAATAAAAAGTCCTGCATTTAAATGCAGGACTTTTGTTTACGCAATACTCAATTCGTAATTGAATAATTCGTAATTATTTTTTCTGGGGTTCCATCAGCTTATTCAATCCCATCATCTGCTGCATGGTATGCTCCATGCCTTCGGAAGAACCATCCAGGAAGATCACGTTGCCCTTGCCGTTTTCGGCAAAGTGTTTAATAGCTTCCGTCCACATGGAGAACAGGATCACAGAAGTATCCAGGTTGGCCTGCTGCATTTCTTTGGCAGCCATGGTCATACCCTTGGCCACTTCTTCCCGGAACAGCGCCACACCCTGGCCACGCAGCTGGGCTGCCTGCCGCTCAGCTTCTGCGGCTATCTTAATAGCATTACCATCGGCTTCTGCCGCTTTGGTTTTGGTGATCAGCAAAGCCTGGCCTTCGTTCTCAGCAGCCGCTTTCAGGTTGTTGGAAGCCACTACCTGCGCCATGGATTTCATAATGGCGTCATCAAAGGTAATGTCGTTCATCTGCAGGTCCAGCAGATGATAACCCCAGCCTTCCAGCGTTTTATCTATCTGCTCTTTTACATTCTCCGTAATTTCCCGGCGCAGGCCCAGCACTTCAGACTGGCGCTTGGTGGCCACAAAACCGCGGATACTGCCTTCAATGGTGCGGATGAGCGCCTGCATAAAGCTGCGTTCATCCATAAATTTAAAAGCTACGCTTTTAATAGTTTCTTCTTCCTGGTTCCATACGGCATACAGCAGCATGGCTTTGAAATACACATTCGCCTGGTCAATGGTAATGGCCTGGAACTCCAGCTCCACAGAGCGGTTCTGGATAGAAATGCGTTTAAATACCTTTTCAATGATAGGGATCTTGAAGTTCAAACCGGGGCGCATGATACGGCTGTACTTGCCGAAAATAGTAGTAACTGCGATAGTACCTTGCTGGACGGTTACAAACGACGAAAAGAAAACCCAGAAAATTAAAAGGACGATAATTGTGGAAAGAACAATACTCGGCATATGCAGGGATTTGGATTTAAGGAATAAATATAACCAAATTGCCGAATATATATATTAAGGAAAAACAAACAACGGACGAAGGCCTTTTCCGGTGGTCATAGTCAAACAGAGATCCCTGATACCATAACACTCACTAAATTAGTTGTGTTTCTCCGGTGATGAAATGCCCAAGCTTGGGTATTTTTTAAAAAATTTTGTTAATATGTTCTTACTGAAACCCGATCTTACGGGCAATGGTCACCAGCTCTGTAGTGTTCCTTACCTTTAGTTTCAGGCGTATGTTCTTACGGTGGGTTTCCACCGTATGGCGGCTCAGGTTCAGCTGCTGGGCAATCTCTTTATTGTTCAATCCCTTCACCGCCAGCGCCAGCACATCCTTTTCGCGAAAGGTAAGCTTATGCAGCAGGCTCTCGTTCTGCCGGCGTAGCACTTCGCTCATTGCATCGGCCAGCTGGGTATGGGTGTCAATAGCCATGGTCAGGTCCAGGAAGGTGCAGATCACATCTTTTACCTCCCCCTTTTCATCATGACTGAAGGGAATGGTTAAGCCCACCAGCCAGCGCCAATCACGCTGCCCGCGGGGCCGCACCCGGGTTACCCCGCCAAAAATATTCTTATTGTTCTGGAAAGATTCCCGGGCAGTACGGGTTATCTCAAAATCATCAGGATGTATAAATTGCCGGAAAAATTCCAGGCCCAGTGTATGCATTTCCGTTAAAGTGTAACCGGTAAAGGTTTCCATATATGCATTACACCAGCTTACCTGGTTGTTGCGCTGGTCGGCGGTAAACACCATTGCCGGCACATGATGCAGCATGTTTTCCAGCCATTGTACACGTTGTTTCAATTGCTCATGCTCCCTCTGCAATATTGCGGTGGATGGGTTTGATTTCATGCCAGGGTCTTCAGTCTGCATACGTTAAGTTTTAAACAAACAATAGTGAAACGGGCTCTCACGTATTAGCACATACGAAAAAATATGTATATGAAAAGCTGTTGCAACGCTTATTCCGTAAATTTAAAATAAAAACCTATATGTGCAAGGTTATTTTGCGGGCGGGGCAATGCCTGCCGGTCCATGGTCCCCAATCCACAGCCCACTGCTTGTATTGAATTCTGCCACAGCTAACGTAATGCTGAGGCACTAATGTTATTTCTGCAATCTTTTATATTATTTAAACTCCGGTTAATAATCCCTGTAATCCTTTGCACCGCTGCTATATGCTGTATGCCATGGACCATGGATTATGGTCTATGGACTAACTATGTTTGATTATTCCCTCATTAGGCAGTAAATTTGAAACCCGTAAAATTTATACTTATTCATTAACCATAAAAAATCAAGTTATGGCATTTACACTCCCGAGCTTACCATATGCTACCGACGCATTGGAACCGCATATTGATAAAACTACTATGGAAATTCACCATGGCAAACATCACCAGGCTTATGTAGATAATCTGAATAAAGCCGTTGCCGGTACTGAGCATGAAAATAAATCACTGGATGAGCTGGTAGCCAGCGCCGGTAAAATAAGCCCTGCTGTACGCAACAATGGCGGTGGTCACTGGAACCACAGCTTCTTCTGGCAGATCCTGGGCCCCAACGCAGGCGGCGAGCCTAAAGGCGCACTGGCCGAAGCTATTAAAAGCACCTTTAACTCTTTTGATGAGTTCAAAGAAAAACTGAACGCTGCCGGCACTACACGCTTTGGTTCCGGCTGGGCCTGGCTGATAGTTAAAGACGGCAAGCTGGAAGTAACCTCTACCCCCAACCAGGACAATCCCCTGATGGATGTAGCTGAAGTTAAAGGCACCCCCATTTTAGGTGTGGACGTATGGGAACATGCTTACTACCTGAAATATCAGAACCGCCGCCCGGAATACCTGAAAGCATTCTGGAATGCTGTTAACTGGGACGCCGTTAGCAAAAACTATGATGCAGCGGTGAAGAAATAGTCACTACCTGCTATCTATAACAAAAAAAGCATCTCAGGTACCTGAGATGCTTTTTTTATGTGCTGATGTGCTAATATGCCGGTTTGTGTTGTTTGTGCTATTTGCTTAGTAGCAAATACCAGCACATTGGCACATCAGCGTATTAACACATTAAATTACTTCAGCTCTTTGATCTTTATGTTCTTAAACCAAATTTCGCTTCCATGATCCTGCAGGTCTATATGGCCTTTTTTGGTAGCGCCATAACCCTTGGCATCTTTCCATTTACCGGTTTCTTTGGCTTTCTTCCACTCCGGTGAGCCAATGGTATATTCAGCTGTTTTTTGCCCGTTCAGCCAGTGTTCCACATGCCCCTTATTTACAATAATGCGGGCCTGGTTCCATTCGCCAATAGGTTTTGCAGCAGCCACCAGCGGATCGCCCATGGCGTAGTTAGCGCCGGTCTTTTGCCAGCCTTCCAGCTTTTCAGGAAAATTCTCATCATCTATCAGCTGGTATTCCGGACCGCTCTTATATGCTGCATCAAATTCTTCTGATGCCAGGTAAATGATGCCGCTGTTGCCTTTGGGAGCCAGCTTCCAGTCGGCCTGCAGCTCAAAGTTATCATAGGTGCCGTCGGAAGTAAGATCGGCTCTTTTATCGCTCTTATCTTTTTCGCTGCCCAGGCAATGCAGGGTACCATTTTCAGCTACCCAGCTGTTGGAGGTTTTGCCTTTGTAAATATGCCAGCCATCCAGGTTCTGCCCGTTAAACAGAAGCTGCCAGCCGTCTGCTTTCTCAGCATCGGTCAATACATTGGCCGGCGCGGTATCTGCAGTAGGGGCAGTCGCAGCGGCGGTGGTATCAGCGCTCACAGTAGTGGAATCGGTGCTGCTTTCCGGGGCAGATGCATTACCGCATGCCATTGCTGCAACGGTTAACACAGATAAAGCCGGAACAAATAATTTTCTCATGATCATTATTTTTTACTTGTTTATCAATTTCAGGTCTTTCGGGTCCCATCCAATAATTTTATTCTGGAAATAGCTGTCGTTACACAGCAATGCCGGTGCGGCTGCACGGTAACCGAACAGCGCATCTTCATGCACCTTGCCACCGGTACGCATGGCATTGAACAGGTTATAGAAGTGATCAAAATGCGCGCCTTTATAACCCTGATCCGCTACATATTCCAGCTTCTCAGGCGGCAGCATGCTTTTCCGGTCATACACATATTGCCGGCCGTTAGCGTTAGCAGCGCCTTCCGATTTTTTACTCTTCAGCAAAGGATCTTCCTCATCTCCTTTATTCCGCAGCAGGGTTACCTTATCCCACTCCACCGTCATAGAACCTTCGCTGCCTACCATGCGCAGGTAGTTGGTACCACCGGTACCATCCACAAAGTTCACGCGCAGCGACAGGTTAAATGCAGGATGCGCTTCTGTTTCCGGATAATCGAACATACCCAGCATAATATCCGGCACCTCGCGTCCATCGTTCCAGTAACGCAGGCCGCCGGTAGCCATAACTTTATTGGGCCCTATGGAGCCGGTTACAAAGTGCAGGCTGGAGAACAGGTGCACAAACAGGTCGCCGGAAACACCGGTGCCATAATCCCTGTAATTACGCCAGCGGAAAAAACGCAGCGGGTCAAATTCACGCTTGGGCGCATGCAGCAGGTAAGTTTCCCAATCCACTGTTTTAGGCGATGCATCTGCCGGTATGGGATACTGCCAGGCGCCCTGTGGCGACATACGCGCCCAAAAACCTTCCGCGTAGTTCAGCTTACCAATGGCGCCGTCTTTCAGCAGCTGCCGGGCTTTTTCATTACCCAGTGAGCTCATGCCCTGGCTGCCTACCTGGTACACTACCTTACCATTCTTTTGCTGCGCTTCCACTACGGCAGGGCCTTCGCCTATCTCATGCACCATAGGCTTTTCACAGTACACGGATTTGCCTTTGTTCATGGCAGCCACCGAAATATCTTTATGCCAGAAATCAGGCGTGGCAATGATCACAGCATCCACATCCTTACGTTCCAGTATCTCTTTGTAATCACGGGTAGTATAAATATCATTACCCCATTTCTTTTTAGCATCCGCCAAACGGCCATCGTACAGGTCACAGGCCGCAATTAATTTTACGCCCGGCACCGTAATAGCCGTATTGGTATCGGCAGTGCCCATACCACCGGCGCCTATCAGCGCAATCTGGATCTGGTCATTGGCACTGTATTTTTCGCGTATACGTGACAGTGATTCCAGGTTACGCTTTTTATCGGCAGCGGTAATAATGCTTGGAAACAGGGAAGCGCCTACTACTCCTTTGGCTAGTTTACTGATAAACCCTCTGCGGGAATTTTCCATCGAATTTTCAGACATGTTTTTCCGGTTTGATGTTAGATAACGTGATTTGGTTGACAGAAGGCTTTTAATTTATGACTTAAATGCGGGAAATCATAATTTAATTCATTGCAGCAGCACCAGCTTAGCCGCTACCGGTAAGTGGTCCGATGCATAGCGCTCCGGGATCACGATATGTTCTATTACGCGAAAAGCCTTTGCCGGCGCATAGGCTATCAGGTCTATGGTGCGGTTAGGCGCATCCACCGGGATGGTGAACGGACAGTTATCGCAGGTGCGGGTAAAGGCGCTGTCCAGCACCTCAATGGCAGCGCTGCCCGGCTTTGCGTTAAAATCACCGGCCAGTATTACCGGCATACCTGCCCGGCCCAGTAAACGGCTTATTTCACGCATTTGTAACAAGCGGTCGGTATCCGGTTTTAATACATCCAGGTGCGTGCTGGCCATCATTACACGCCGGCCGTTCTGCAGCTTTACAGTAACTGTACATAAGGCACGCGGCTCTCCTTTGGAGCCAGGGGCAGATGGCAGGTGATAAGCATGCCCCTCCTGTATAGGATAGCGGGATAATACGGCAATGCCATACTCCCCGCCATCATAGGGTATGCCTCGTGCAAACTGTGCGTGCATGCCGGTTTTGGCGGCCAGCACCTCCGCCTCATGCACATTGCGGCCGGAGCGGCCGGTATGCACATCCACTTCCTGCAAGGCCACAAAATCAGGATGCTGTTGGTTAATAACACCGGCAATAGCATCCAGGTCTATTACATCTTTTTTAGATGGCGGGTTTGCATGATGAATGTTGTAGGTTAATACCTTAATAGTATCAACAGGCATGGTTTCCGTTCCTGTGGCTGTTTTGTTGGCGCTGCATGCAGCCAGTAAAATGCACAGGTTTATTATTAAGCTATACTTCATAAATCCTCTTTCAGAAAATCAAAATCTCAAACTTCAATCATCCTATCTCCTGCTTCCCCTTCATTTACTCCCATCCCTGGTTCTGCCCCAGCTCAGTATTCCGCTGGAACTGTGTTAAGGGTATAGGCCACAGGTAATTCTTAGGATCAACAAAACGGCGGCCCGTATTCACGATCATGTAACCATTTGCATCAACCGGCACACTGGCCACATACTGCTGCATATAGCCGGGTACAAAAGCTTTTTTCATGCCTTTTACATCTTCGGCCAGCAGGCTGCCCTGTTTCCAGCGCAGCAGGTCAAAGTAGCGCTGCCCTTCCAGCGCCAGCTCTACACGGCGCTCCCGGCGTATTTCAGTGCGCAGGTCCATGCCCCAGGCGCCCAGCTCCGCAATGATCATATGGTGCATACCTACACGGTCGCGAAGCTTGTTGATGGTTATATCCAGGTCGGCCTGTGTAAGCTTGCCCTGCATTTCACGCGCTTCTGCATAGTTCAGCAGCACTTCTGCCAGGCGCATAATATGAATGTCATTCGGGTCTTTATTGTAGGTGGCTACCGCAGATACTGTTACATACTTGGTAAAGTAATAACCGGTAGCAGTTACGCTGCCTTTTTTATCTGAATTGAATTTGGGCAGGTTAAAAATGTCGGAAGGGTTGGCATCCTGGTCGCCATCATCCTTACCACCCCAGGCGCCGCCGGGCGCCAGTATGGTCTGCGGCATGCGCGGGTCGCGGTTCTTAAACACATCGCCATAGGCCTGCTGCGCCCCTTCATTGTACAACGGCGATTTTTCAATAGGCATACCATCGGTGCACAAATAAGCATCTACCAGTGATTTAGTGGGGCAAAAGCGGGAGGTTTGATCCGGCACCTGGCATTCCCGGCTCATGTTGTGCATAGATACATCTATAAGGTACAACCTGGCCAGTATGGTTTCTTTATTAGCGCCTGCGCTTAGCTTGCCTTTTTGGGTGAACAGCTCATTGTAGCTATTTTCGCCGCCGGCTGTGTACAGCTGGTATACGTTCAGGTCCATCACTGCTTTGGCAGCTGCTTCCGCTACATCATACCTGCCGTAAAACAACGCTACGCGCGATTTCCAGCCCAGTGCAGCACCTTTGGTGATACGGCCCAGGTCTGCAGCGGCATAAGTGGCCGGCAGCTCTGTGGCAGCAGAATCCAGCTGCTGTAATATAAAATCCACTACCTGTGCGCGCGGTGTACGGGGGCCGTACACCATATCATCGCCAATGTTCAGGGTATTGGTCACCAGCGGCACATCCCCGTAAAAAAAACTCAGGTAGCTGTACAGGAAAGCGCGCAGAAAACGCACCTCGCCGGCATACTGGCTCATTTTTGCCGGCTGAATGCCGGTGGCTTTCTGGTAGTTCTCTAAAAAGTGATTACAGCGGCGTATGCCTTTATACTGGTTCACCCACTCGGAGTTAACGGTGCCCAGGGTAAAGTCGTAATTACCGGTGGAAATAGCCAGGTAATCGCTCATGGGCGGGTACACCGTATTATCGCCCATGTTCTCCATATCCACTACGTTCTTACCTTTCAGGTAATCGTAGCAGGCATTCACGGCCAGCTTTAGCTGTCCTTCTGTTTTCCAGAACTCATTATTGGGAATTGCATCCAGCGCGCCGCGGTCCAGGAAATCTTTGGAGCAGCCGGCAAAAAAACAAACCGCTGTTATGCACAGGGCTATACGTAATATATGTTGCTGCATGGCAGTGGTTATTTAAAGTTAATGTTAAGACCAAACACAAAGGTTTTCACCTGCGGGTAAGTGCCGCCGCTGGTAGTAACCGTTTCGGGATCGTAGGCGTAAAAGAAATTGGTTTTGGTGAACAGATTGTCCATTGATACGTAGGCGCGTAACCGTTGTATGCGCAGGCGGCTGGTCCAGTTACCGGGCAGCGTATAGCCGATCTGTATATTTTTCAGGCGCAGGTAAGCAGCGTCCTGCAGCCAGTAGTCCGACTGGCGGGCCGTGGTATTACGCGTATCCAGGTAAGTAAAGCGTGGGTACCAGGCATCCGTATTCTCCGGCGTCCAGTGGTCGCGGTGCACCTCCTGGGGGTAAGAGCCATATGCCTGGAAGGTATGGATGCCAATGCTGCTAACATAACCATTGCCTTTACCCACTCCTTGTATGAAAAAGGAAAAGTCAATATTCTTCCAGCCAAAGTTACCGCGCAGGGAATAGGTATAACGCGGGAAAGCGTCGCCTATCACGGTACGGTCCTTATCAGCTGTTATCTTACCATCGCCATTCAGATCGCGGTACTTAAGATCACCGGGGGCCACCTTTCCTTTATCTGCATCAAAAATGGCAAAGTTGGGCACCAGCTTACCGCCGGCATCTTTAGTAAAATCACCTTCCTGTGCTAAGCCATCTGTACGGTAACCATAAAATGCATTAATGGGATAGCCTACCTGCAATATCCTGTTATCCAACACCGGCGGGGCGCCACCCAGGTTTAATACCTTGTTGCGCACGTCAGACAGCTGGGCGGTAAAACCGTAGCTGAAATCTTTGATCTGGTCTGTCCATCCCACACTTAGCTCCCAGCCTTTGTTGGATACATCGCCTGCATTCTGGTCCGGTACTTCCAGACCTAAGATGTCGGGCTGCGGCACTTTCAGCTGCACATCCTTTGTTTGTTTATCAAACCAGTCAGCGCTTACAGAAAGGCGGTTGTTAAAAAAGGCCAGGTCAAGACCTATGTTCAGCATGTTCACTTTTTCCCAGCGCAGCAACGGGTTGGCCAGGTTGGTTTGCGCTACACCCCTGGTAAGTATGTTACCTATGGGCATAGTACCTACGCCGGTTAATACCTGCATATAAGGATACCATTCTGAATAGGCAGTACCATCGGCCCCGTACTGGTTACCCAGGCTGCCGTAGGATGCGCGCAATTTACCCTCGCTTAACCAGCGGGTAATGCTGCTGTTCTTTACAAAGTTTTCCTGCGTAAAACGCCAGCCGGCAGACGCGGATGGGAAAGTACCATAACGCCGGTCAGGAGAATAACGGGATGATCCATCATAGCGTACATTCAGCTCCAGCAAATACTTTTCATTAAAGTCATAGTTCAGGCGGCCAAACCAGGAGCGCAGCGCGTACTGGTAACCATCGCCGGTAGCATTCGGGTTATCGGAGCCCAGGTTAAACACCGGCACATCATCGCTGGAAAAGTTCTGTTTGCTGGCTGCCCAGGATTCATAACGGTAAGATTCCTGCTGGTAGCCTGCCAGCACTTTAAAATTATGCTTGTCTAACTTGAACGCATAGTTTAATAAGCCGGACAGGTTTTCCATACGGCTGGTATAATCACGCATTTCCAGGCTGTTGCTGGTGGCATTGCTGTACCAAAAAGCGCCGGTATCCGGGTAGTAATAATCTAATTTGCGGCTAAAGGTGCTGCGGCGCTGGTTAATGATGTTGGTGCCGTATTGCCCTGTAAAATCAAGGTTCTTCCAGATGTGTACCTTGGCAGAAACATTACCTGTTACTTCCTGTGATTTAAAGTTGTTGTAACCTCCATCCGTAGCAATAGCTACCGGGTTGCTGGAACCGCCGCCGTAGCCCCAGGTGCCGTTGCTGAACTTTACCGGGTTCAATGGCGACATGGTGAGAGATGTATAAATGGGACCTGTATCAGCGTCCGTGCCACCTGCTGGCTGGTTCTGCGTACGGTCAATATACCCCAGGTTACCATCAATATCTACAATGTCAAATAAACGCATGGCGTTCAAACGTGCGCGTACGTTATTCCGTACGGCGCTATACTGGTCGCCCACTACCAGGCCATCCTGGTTTTGCCGGCCAAAAGAAAGGTAATACGTAACATCCTGCGAGCCGCCGTTTATGCTCAGGTTATGCTCCTGCTGCGGCGCTGTGCTTTTGAACAAGGCTTTAGGCCAGTTGGTATTGGCAAAATAATCCGGATCGGTGCCGTCTTTTGCTTTCTGAATATCTTCTGCGGTATAGGTTTCCGGCAGGTTCACATTACGCTGGGCCTCATTCAGCATTTCCATATATTCCGGTGCACCTACCATTTTAGGCAGCGCATAGGGCTTTTGTATGCCATAGTAGCCATTATAGCTCAGCATCGGCTTCTGGTTCTGCTTTCCTTTCCTGGTAGTTACCAGTATAACGCCATTGGCTGCACGCGAGCCGTAAATAGCGGCAGAAGCTGCGTCTTTTAATACAGATACGCTTTCAATATCTGTGGGGTTCAGGAAATTAATATCACCGGGGATCCCGTCAATCAATATAAAAGGATTGGCATTGTTGGTGGTGCCTGTACCGCGTATACGCAGCGTAGCGCCGCCTGCACCGGGAAAACCGGTGTTGTTGATGGCTGTTAAGCCGGGCAGCAGGCCCTGTAAGGCGGTAGACATAGAGGTTACCGGGCGGCCGGCCAGCTCTTTCTCCCCTACCATGGCTACTGCACCGGTAAGGTTCACCTTCTTTTGCGTACCATAACCTACTACTACTACCTGGTTCAGCTGCCGTGTATCTTCATTCAGCACTACATCTATCTGCTGCTGGTCGCCCACTGTAATTTCTTTCGGCAGGTATCCTACATAGGAAAACAACAGCACCGCATTACTGCCGGTTACGTTAATCTCAAAACGGCCGTCTGCATTGGTTACAGCGCCGTTACCCGTACCTCTTACCGTAACCGTTACACCAGGCAGCGGAATATTACCGGCGCCCCTTACAGTGCCGCTTATACGCTGTACCTGTATGTTGTTCCAGTAGCGGTTATCATATGCCGTGTTATTTACGGCACTGATCCTTTGACCCAGGAACTGCAGGTTAGCAGGTGTATTGGCGTTATTACTGCCGGGAGAGGAAGGAGTATCATCTTCAGTAGATGAAATGGCAAACTGCTGCGCCGTGATCTGCTTCAGCTCTAAGCCGTAAGGTTTAATTACATTCAGCAGGGAACGCACAAATGCTTTTTCCTTAAAATTTTCTTTCCCGGCATTTATTTTCAGCTGCAGCAGCTCTGATCTGCAAATGAAGCTTACATCGTGCTGCTTTTCTATTACCTGTAATATTTCTCCCAATGTTTGCACTTGTTTGCGTGCTACCTGGGAGGGGTACATGTTGTAGGCCGGTGTATTAATGGCTGCCAGGTCCTGTGCATGCAGGGAAGGCCCCACCAAACAGGCCGCACATAGCAATGCGTAGCCGCCCATTATTTTTAACGGTACATTTGTCAGCATATCAGGGATTTTATTTTTTATTTTTTTGGTCGAATAAAGACCGTGTCTCCGCTTTTCTCAATTTTTACATTCAGCGCAAAGGCTAAAGTTTCCAGCAGCAGCTTTTCATCTTTTACGCGTAAACCGCCGGAAAGCTTTGTACGCGCCAGTTCTGCCGTACTAATACGAACCTGGTAACCATAAGTATCTTCTATGTAAGCAGCCATTTCCTGCAGGGTTACATTTTGCAGCTGCTGCCTTTCTTCTTTCCATACCGCATATAGATCTGCATTTACTTTTTTCTTGATGACCTTATTTTTCTTTACAGCATATTGTACAAAATCGCCGGGAACCAGCAGCAAAGGTTGTTCCGGCAGCTCGCTAAACCGCACTTTTATTTTACCTGTGTTCAGGGTTACATTCGTAAAGGCAGTATCTTTCTTTACATTAAATGAGGTGCCCAGTACATCAATATCCAGGTTACCGCTATGCACCACAAAAGTCTGCGCCGCGGCGGGCTTAATGTCAAAAAAAGCTTCCCCTTCCAGCCATACTTCCCGCTGGCCCTTTGCAGCCCAGTTAGCATGAAAGGATACGGATGCTTTGGCATTTAATATTACTTTGGAGCTATCCGGCAGCCATACGGTGCGCACACCATCTGCCAGGCCTGTATACTCCACTTTGGCAGGCTGCGGTAATAGCTGCCGGCCTATGAGCGCCATGGAACCTGCCACTACAGCGGCGGCAGCCCACCACCATATTTTACGCGGCTCTTTTTCTTTTATTACCGGCTGCTGCTTTTGTTCCAAGGCCGCAATACGGCCCAGGTTACGCTCCAGCGATGCGTTTATCATCAGCTGTGAGGGCAGCTCCTCTTTAAACTGTAACCCCAGTATAAAAGCGCGCGCAGCCGTTGTTTGCGCCTGCTTATGCGGATGCGCTGCTATCCAGGCATTCCAGAAAGCATCACTTGCTGCAGTGGGAAATTTTACCCATTGCAGAAAATGATCATCGGCAATAAAATCGCTTGTATCAAAATGTTCGTAATCCGTTGGCTGCTCCATTTTGTGGTGTTACAGGTATAGGAGCGGGGAGGTTTAGCTTTTACCCCATGGAAATAAAACTTTTTTGAAAAAAAATTTAAAGGAGGCTGGAATCCTGCGCGGAGCAGATGAGAAGGGAAAGCTGCATGCTGCCCAGCGCCGCTGCCAGCGGGGCCAATGAGAGCATGGCTTTTGCAAGCGGGGTAGCATTATATGCGTCGCGCAGCATCAGGATGGCGCGGGCTACTAATTTATAGGTGGCTTTAACAGAGATATTTAAAATGCCGGCAATCTCCTCGTAACTCATGTTCTCATAAAAGCGGAAAAACACCGCTTCTTTTTGCCGGGGCGTTAAACGGCGCATGGCATTACGCAGCACCTGCAGCTGCTCCTGCGCTTCTTCTGCCACTACACGCTGCTGCTCTGCAGATATTTCCAGCGCAAAGGCGTAGTTATCGGTAGCTGCAATATTTTCCTGGATTTTTTTATACCGGGCGAGGAGATTTAATAAATAATGCCGGAACGATACAAACAGGTAGCTCTTTAATTCCTTTACTGCTGCCAGCTTTTCACGGTTGGCCCAAAAGCGCACAAAGATCTCCTGTATGCTGTCTTCTATCAGCGCAGCATCTACCGTAAACTTGCAGCCATAATTAAATAAGCGGGGATAATACAACTTGTAGATACATGCATATGCATTTTTATCGCCCCCTTTGCAAGCCTCCCAGATAGCAGGATCTATATGTTGTTGATCATTCATTCACACCGGAACTGGAAAACGTAAAATTATCAATATTGACCTCGCTGTTGTGTTATCTTTCAATTAAGAAAATACCCTTTCTGTAGTTTGGTTGATGGTAATAACGTGGAATTTATAAAGTGCTTACATCCTTAAGTGTTCCCAAACTAATAAAAAAAACAGAATTCCAATAGTAAAAACAAAAATGCCGCAAAACCTTGCTGGTCCTGCGGCACCTGTGCTTGTGCATGTTACAACAAATATTCTATTTCAGTAATCGCTGGTATTCCTGCGGGTTGTGGAACAGGCGTATGGATTCATTCACCTCGTTATCCCAGGCTAGGGACCGCTCTATACGGCCCTTCTGTAAATAATAGCGGTTGGCTATTTCTTCTTCCAGCAGGCGCTTGATCTCTGTTTTATTTTTCAGCAGGTCCTGCTTTTTATCATGCCGCATTTTCTGCTGCAATGCTTCAAACTCCTTGCTTACTGCATCATAATACTTTTCCTTCCGCGCGGTGGACTGAAAACTTTCCAGCGCTTCCTCACTATGCGTTTTGTAGCTGTAATCCTTACCGTCCAGGAAGCGCAGAAAATCTGTGAAATCATCCTCACTCAGCTGAAAGCTGCCTGCAGCCGCTATTTTAGGATGCGCGTAATAGTATTGGGTGGCGTAGTCAAAAATGTATTGCTTGCGTAATAAAGTAATGGCTACCTGGCTCAGGAACTGCGGCTCTACCTGCGCATCCGGCTCAATACCGCCACCGTCTTTTACCTTGCGGCCGGCCAGGGTGGTAAAGGAGCGGCGCATAGAATCCGGTACATAGTCCACCTCACCTTCCTGGTTACGGTGGCTGTAATCAATGGCCTGTATACAGCGGCCGCTGGGGGTGTAATATTTAGCGGTAGTTACTTTTAGCTTGGCATTGTAAGGCAGGGGGCGCGTAGTTTGTACCAGTCCTTTCCCAAAAGAGCGTTGCCCTACTACCAGCCCGCGGTCCAGGTCCTGCACGGCGCCGGCTACAATTTCAGAGGCGGAGGCAGAGGAGCGGTTGGTGAGCACTACCAGCGGCATGTTAATATCTGCCGCGGCCTGCTGGGTTTTATATTCACGGTCCCAGTTCTTTACTTTTCCCTTGGTGCTTACGATCAGCTTATTTTTATCTACCCATATGTTGGATACGTTCACGGCTTCATCCAGCAGGCCGCCGGGATTGCCCCGCAGGTCCAGGATCACGCCTTTCAGCCCGGGATGCTCCTGCTTCAGCCTTTCAAAGGTCATTTGCACCTGCGCGCCGCTGTTTTCAGTGAACTGCACCATTTTAATGTAGGCAACATCACTGCTTACCATACCGGAATAGCTTACCGGCATTACATTGATCTCCTGCCGCACGATCTTTTTAGTGGTTTCCTCCCCGGTGAACGGGTTTTTCAGCAGCATATCCAGGCTGGTGCCGGCATTGCCTTTCAGCAGGCGGCTGATCTCTTCCTGGTCCATGCCCTTGGTGGGCTTACCATCCAGCGATAATAATATATCGCCGGGTTTAACGCCTGCCCGGTGCATAGGGCTGCCTTCGTAAATATCTGTGATCACGGTGGTATCGCCCAGGGTGTTGATGGATGCGCCTACTCCGCCGTATTTGCCGGTGGCCATAAACTTCAGATCATCCAGGTTCTCTTCGGGAATAAAATCCGTATACGGATCTGTTTCCTCCAGCATGGATTCAATGCCTTTATGCATTACTTTTTCGGGCGAAAGGTCATCTACGTAATAAGTGTTCAGCTCCCGGTAAAAAGCGGCAAAAATGTCCAGGTTCTTGGCTATCTGGAAATATTTATCGCTTTCATTAAAGGCCAGTAAACCGGCGCCGCCGGCGGCCAGTAATAATACCAGCAGCAGTAGTTTTCTTCTTTTATTAAAGACGTTGCGCATAGATCGTATTCAGTAAGGTGATTTTGATAAGCCGTTCATCAGGGTACCGGATCATAGCCATGCCCGCCCCAGGGATGGCAGGACAGGATACGTTTTGCAGTGAGGTAGCCCCCTTTAAAAAGCCCGTATTTTTTAAATGCTGTGATGCCATATTCCGAACAGGAGGGTGTATAACGGCATTTTGCGCCCAGTAAAGGCGATATGAACCATTGATATACCTTGATCAAACCAATAAACGGGATCCCCAGCCAGCGTGTCAGATGCTTCATTATGCTTATGGTTAGATAGCCTGCTAAAGGTACTGCTAATTAACGCTGGCAGGCCATTTAGCCCTGCCCTGCTTAACAATTTAACATTTTATGCAGGCTTGCCTGTTTCTTTTTGCAAACGCTCTAAAATTACCGAAATTTTGTGGTGGAGGGTGCTGAAGGGGGCTATTTTTTTATCGGTATAAATGAGGAAAACCGCCAGCTGCAGGGAGTGTTGCTGCAGGTGATCATATAAAACCTGCTTTTGCAGGCGCCAGGCTTCACGGCCCAGGCGTTTTACGCGGTTACGGTCCACCGCGCGGGGAAAGTGCCGGGAAGCGGCTGTAAAACCCACCTGCACGGGCGGGGCGCCGGCCGGTAGCTGCACCGGCAGGTAAATGATGCGGTATGGAAAAACAGAAAACGCTTTTCCGTCCCGAAAAAGCGTTTCAATCAGTTTCCTGCTTTTTAACCTTTCTTCCCGTTTAAAAGAATAAGCTTTTATAGCGTATTGAGTTTTGCGATCTTATTTCAGCTTGCGCTCGTCAGAAACCGTCAGCTTCTTACGGCCTTTTGCCCTGCGGGATGCCAGTACCTTACGGCCATTAGCAGTTTCCATTCTCTTTCTGAAGCCGTGTACGCTCTTTCTGCGTCTGTTATGCGGTTGAAAAGTACGTTTCATCTGTTAATTTTTATACTTTATAAGGTCAGATGGAACTCCCAGGCTTTTCGCTTCTTGCAGCAGCATCACTTTTCACTGCTTTTCTGCTGCTATAAGCGTCAGCAAGGTCGTTTCATTTTCTTTGTGTTTTACCTGGACTATACAAAAATCCGCCGGGACGGATATCCTGTTTTCAAAATGGAAGGCAAAGGTAGGGATTTCTTTTAAATATGCTGCAAAAAGTTTCTTGAAAGTTTCCTAATATTTCCCGGATGTTCCCTGAATTTTCATAGAATGTTCTCAAAAGCGTCAGGAAATCACTCAAACAGTTCTGAAAAGCGCTCAAACCATCTGATAATAGCCGTTTGCACGCTTTTGCTCATTTCCAAAATCGCTTGTAGTGCTGGCCAGGGCCATCTACAATGTCATCTTCTGTCAACCCTGCATTTTCCCGTCTCACTACCCAGTATCTCCTACAGTCCGCCATTCGGCGCCTGCGCGCCCCTACCTTCTGATCTCACCCTCCCCTAAAAGCAAAAACCTGCCCTGTGTCCATGCAGGGCAGGTTTTTGCCAATAGTATTCAATCAAATTATTTTACGCCTAATTTGGTCTTTACGGGAGCCAGCAGGTCATCGCCGGCAGGTGATACCAGCAGCACGCCTACAGAGCTATCCAGCACATAACCGTAACCTTTTTCTTTAGCTACATCTTCAATGGCCTTGCGGGCTTTATCGTAGATGGGTTTCAGCACTTCCTGGCGCTTGGCATCTATCTTCTGGTCAGCAGCAGAGCGGTATTCTTCAATACGTTTCTGAATATCCTGTATTTCCTTGCCTTTGATTTCTTTCATGTTATCCGTCATGCTGGCTGCCTGCGCGTCAAAATCCTTCATTTTCTTGGTGTACTCATCCACCAGGCCCTTACCATCAGCTTCCAGGGATTGTGCATAGGTTTGGAGGGTAGTTTGTGCCGTTTTAGTTTCAGGCATTGCATCCAGCAGCGCCTGCGTATTGATGTGTGCTACTTTCGTCTGCGCCATTGCATTTACGCCGAATAAACCGGAAACAGCTACAAAAGCAATAATTACATACTTCTTCATGATGTTGTCTGTGTTTAAAAAAATTTTAAATCTTATTGGTTAAAAAATGGTTTACTTTTTCTTTACTCCCAGCGCCGTTAGAATGTCTTCGCTCTTATCCAGCTTGGGATCTGAAAAAATAACGGTAATGCCCCCTGATTTATCCAGCACAAAGTCGTACATCCTGCTGGCAGCCAGCTTCTGTACGGCGTTGTAGATCTTATCTTGTATGGGTTTGATCAGCTCTTCCCGCTTTTTAAACAGATCACCCTCATAACCAAAGCGTTTACGTTGCAGGTCCTTGGCGTCTTTCTCCTTCGCTACTATCTCGTCCTCTCTTTTATGTTTCAGTTCATCCGTAAGCATTACCTGCTCTGCCTGATATGCCTTGTACATCTTGTCAATATCCTGGAACTTGGCATCTATCTCTTTCTGCCACTGGTCTGCAATCGCATCCAGCTTGGTCTGTGCATCTTTATAATCGGGAATGCTTTCCAGTATATACTTTGTGTCTATCACACAATACCGTTGCGCATTCGCCGCACAGGCAGCAACGAGGATAACAGCTAATGTGATGAATAGTTTTTTCATTCTCTATGGATTTTTAGTTCGCTACTTTTTTAGAAAACGCAATATAAAGTTTATAATTTATTCTAACATCAATCTAACACTGAACTAACACGCTAAGCCCCCTTATTCCGGCTCAAAGCCCAACATAAATGTGAATTTAGCCGCATCTTTTAACCCATTGCCGGGGGTCAAACGGTCAAAACCTATGCCATAGTCAAATCCAAGCAAACCAAACATGGGCAGGTAAAAACGCATACCCAGACCGGCGGAGCGGCGCAGGCGGAACGGGTTGTACTCATTAAAGTCGCGGTAACCGTTAGCTGCTTCCAGGAACGCAAGGCCAAAGATGGTAGAGCTGGGATTCAGGCTAAGCGGGTAACGCAGCTCCATTACATATTTGTTGAAGATGGTAAACCCTTCATAACCAACCGGCTGCCCGTTCTCCGGGTTCAGCTTCGGGTTGCTGGTATAATATACCGGGTAACCGCGCTGGGAAATAATGTCACGGTCATAGATTGCAAAGTTGCTCAAACCATCGCCACCCAATTCAAAGCGGCCGAAGGGCGACAGCGTGGTGCGGTTGTTATACCGGCTGATGTAACCGAATTTGGCAGCTACCTTCAGCACAAAGGATTTATTATCTGTGCCTTTAGGTTTGGTTAACGGTACATACCATTCTGCATTAAAGCGGTATTTCTGGTATTCTATGAAGTTGAACTGGTCGGCAATGGATTCTTTGGTGTAATCCTTATCAGGATTGAACAAAGAGTAAGGCGGTGTGAACTGGCCGCTGATCAGGAAGTTGGAACCGCTCCTGGGGAAGATCTGCTGATCCACAGAGGAGCGTGCCAGCGTAAGCTTGAAGCTGATGTTGTTGGAGGTACCGTTAGAGAACCCGATGTTAAAATAATCGTAGTTCTTCAGCTTATACTGCTGATAGTTCAGCGCATAAATAAGGGTGAAATAATCATCCGGCCATTTCAGCTGCTTACCCAGTGATACCGTGGCGCCCAGCACTTTAAAGTAGGTATCGCTACCGGTAGTGGTACCATATATATACTGGTTGTATGCGCTGGGGTTCTGGTAGCTGTTATAAAAGTTTACAGAGAACTGGTTTTGCTTTTTACCGCCCAGCCAGGGTTCTGTAAATGAGAAGTTATAGGAGCGGTACGCTTTACCGTTGGAGGATACACGTACGGATAATTTCTGGCCATCACCGCTGGGTAAGGGATCCCAGGTCTCTTTCCGGAAAATGTTACGCAGGGAGAAGTTGTTGAACGTTACACCCAGGGTACCGGTTAAACCAATGTAACCACCCCAGCCGGCCGACAGCTCCAGCTGGTCATTGGCCTTTTCTTCCACGGTATAATCAATATCCACCGTACCATCCTGCACGTTAGGCACCGGAACAATGCCTATTTTTTCCGGGTTAAAATAACCCAGGTTGGCAATCTGCCGCTGGGAACGCATCAGGTCCGCACGGCTGAATTTTTCACCGGGCAGCGTACGCAGCTCGCGGCGTATTACGTGTTCGTTCGTTTTATCGTTACCGGCTATACGTACTTCTTTAATGGTAGCCTGCGGGCCTTCTGTAATACGGATCTCATAGTCAATGGTATCGCCATGGATGCCGGTTTCTACGGGATCAATACGGAAGAACAGGTAACCGTAGTCCATATACAGGCCGCTGATATCGCCGCCCTCAGGTGATAATTGCTTACCAATCCTTTTTTCCAGCAGCTCAAGGTTGTAGGTATCGCCTTTTTTAATACCCAGCACGCGGGTCAGCAGGGAATCGTTATAGCGGGTATTGCCTTTCCAGGTAATATCGCCGAAATAATATTTTCTGCCTTCCAGGATCTGCATGTCCACGTTCAGGCCACCGGCCTTGGTTATATAAGTGGTGTCATTTACGATCTGCGCATCGCGGTAGCCCTGGGAGTTATAAAAAGAAATTACTTTTTCCTTGTCCTCTGCATACTTGGTTTCATTGAACTTGGCAGAGGTAAAGAGCTTAAAACGGAAGTAGGGATCCAGCTCTTCCAGCGTGCGGGAAGGCACCAGGAAGCCAAAGCTGCTCCAGTAATCGGATTGTACGTGGCTGGTATCCTGGTAGATCTGTTCCTTATCGGGGTGCAGGGTAAAGCGGGTGCGTTCCCGGGTGCCCTTCATTTTCTTCTTGATCCTGGAATCGCTGATGTTGCTGTTATCTACAATGTTAATATCATTGATCTTTACCTTGCCGCCTTTATTTACGGTGAAGATCACATCGGCAGCATTCACCTGTGATGTATCCTTACGTTCTGTAACGGTAATGTTTACATTACGGAAGCCTTTTTCCTCATAGTTCTTACGCACCACCGCAATGGTGTTCTGCTTCATGCTTTCCGTAATTACGCTTCCCTTACGCAGGCCGGACTTCTTGGCCATATCCTCTGCTTCGGATTTTTTGATACCGCGGAAAATGAAATTGGCCAGACGCGGGCGTTCAGTCAGGTTAATTTCCAGCCATATTTTTCCATCATCTATCTTGGTAACGTAAATGGCTACGTTGGCAAACAGGCGCTGGCCCCACAGGGTTTGTATGGCCTTGGCAAACTGGTCGCCGCCGGGGTACACCACCTTATCGCCTACATTCAGGCCTGATAGGGAGATGAGCAAGGCTTTATCCAGGAACTGCGTACCTGTAACGGCTATTTCTGCAATCTCGTACTGCTGTGGGTTTCCAAAAGCCGCCGGCAGATCCGGCTGTGTGGTTACCGGCACCGGCAGGGTATCCCTCTGTTGGGCGGATACACGAATCCCTGCACTGCAACATAATGCGATGGCCAGTAGGCTCTTAGGAAATAATTTCTTCATTCTGCTGAATTTGTTCGCTTGTTTTGCCAAAACGCCGTTCTCTGGTTTGATAATTTAAGATGGCCTCGTAAAGGTTTTCTTTGCGGAAATCCGGCCAACGGGTGTCTGTGAAATATAGTTCCGCGTAAGCCAGCTGGTATAATAAGAAATTACTGATCCTGCATTCCCCGCTGGTCCTGATCATCAGTTCCGGGTCTGGTAGCGCAGCAGTGCATAGGTATTTCTGCCATACATCCTGTGTAATATCGGTGGGGTTTAACTTTCCTGCCTGTACATCCTCTGCCATTTTTTTGGCGGCATTCACAATTTCCCAACGGGCGCTGTAGCTAAGGGCCATCACCAGGTTTAAGCCGGTGTTGCCGCTGGTAATGGCAATGGCTTCCTCCATCTCGCGCTGGCAATGCGGGGGCAACATGTTCATATCACCTATTACATGCAGCTTAATATTATTTTTAGTGAGGGTATTCACTTCCTTGCGGATGGTATTCACCAGCAGCTCCATAATGCCATTTACCTCATTCTCCGGGCGGTCCCAGTTTTCAGTAGAAAAGGCATAAAGGGTAAGGTACCCGATTCCCAGCTCAGCGGAGGCTTCAACAACGTTACGCACACTTTCCACTCCCTCGTGGTGCCCGTAAAGCCTATCCTGCCCTTTTTCCTTAGCCCAACGGCCATTGCCATCCATAATAATAGCTATATGGCGCGGTAACCGTTGTAAGTCTAGTTTATCCTTCAAACTCATGAGTGTTCAGGCGTATTAAAAAACAGAATAACAGATTTACTAAAAGTGTGCAAAGATACAAAAATAGATATATGCCTATTGCGGCAAAGTCTGATGGGTTGTTTTAACGTAGTTTTAACAGCGAAAGTCCCTGCGGGTGGGCAGTTTGGGGAATGTGGCGTGTAACTTTCGGGGGATATCTGATGTTTCACGGCCCCTCCCGGGGGTAAGAAATCTGCGGTTGGCGCCATCCGGACTGCCAACCGCCCACTGGCAACTGCCAGTTAGAATTTACACTCGTATTTGGTAAATAAGATGCTGATGGTAAACTCCACGGTCACAAACTGGTCTTTATCCCGGCTGTTGCCCCGCTGGCGGCCAGGTACTCCAAGGCGGTCGCCGGTGGCATAGGAGCGGTCCTGCAACAGGTAAGCCACGGTATTATCCCCATTGGCTTTGGGCGGGAATAACGCAGGGCCGGCGTAGGTTTTACTTACATCATCCAGGTAATCTGTTCCGGTAAAACGGTATAACAGCTCCAGGCCAAGGTTCACACTACGGGATACATTATACTTAAAGCCGCCCCCTACAACAAAAGCCGGGGCTACCAGGCTATAAGGCTTGCGGTCCGGGTATTGGGCAGAGCCCTGCCCTTCTGTACGCAGTGGCTGTAAATAATATTTTTTACCATCCAGGTATGCGTAAGGATTGTAGTAGAAAAGACTGGCCCCACCGGTAAAATAGGGACTAAAGCGGTAATCGTAGCTGCCCGGCTCAAAACGGAAAAAGTTAAAATCGCCCTGCAGCGCCAATTCAAAAATGTCGGTATTAAAGCTCAGGTTCCGGCGGCGCTGGAACTCATTATTGTTATATATATCGGAATATCCCAGCCGTGCATAACGGAAATGCGCCCGCACCCCGATATAATCGTTCATGTATTTACGGTAGAAGATACCAATGGTAGGTTTTACGGTATTCAGGGCACTGTTGGTATTCAGATCGCCAAAATACTGGGCGCCTCCTACAGAAAAACCCAGCTCCCCTACATACTGCAGTTCATTTTGCGCCAAAGCAGGATATGCCAGCAGCATTCCCAGGGCAATAAGGCCGGAAGTAATGATTCGACGAAAATGAAAAATAGGTAGTTGCATAATTACGGTCCTACTTAAACGCGATTTTTCCTGCTTTTGGTATTAGTTATATTAAAAATTAAACAAATGTAGGTAAAATGGCTGATAGCTTAATATAGGGTCCATGGTCGATAGCCCATAGTCCATGGCGTTTAACGCAATAGTGATAGTACAAGTATATGACTTTAAAGGTATAACGAAAAATTTACCTTGCGAAATATGCTATGGACTATGGACCATCGGCCATGGACCTAAAACCTACTTCAACCTGTTCCGGGTATCAATACCCCATAACAGCTTATGCCGCAGGGTGTGCAGGAAATTACTATCGTCCAGGCGTAACAGGCTGAGGGTGAACGCTTCCTTCTTAACTGCCAGCTGCACGGTATTGTCAATGGTTTCCATACGGCTGTCCAGCGTACATAAAAAAAGATCGCTGCGGCCCTCTACCTCAAAAGAGATCACATTATTATCCGGCACCACTACCGGCCTTACATTCAGATTATGGGGCGCCACCGGGGTAATTACAAAGCTGCCCGCTTCCGGGAACACTACCGGTCCGCCGCAGCTGAGGGAGTAACCGGTTGATCCCGTAGGGGTAGCCACGATCAATCCATCTGCCCAATAGGTGTTCAGGAATTCCCCGTTCAGGTAAGTATGGATCTTTACCATGGCAGAGGTATCCTTTTTATGGATGGTAAAATCATTCAGCGCATAGGGTACATCGCCAAACAGCGGAATATTACAATCCAGGTGCAGCAGGGTTCTTTTATCTACCACGTAAGTGCGCTGCTGCAGCGCTTTTACGGCGGCATGAATTTCTTCCTTACCAATGCTGGCCAAAAATCCCAGGCGGCCAAAGTTGATGCCCAGCACCGGAATGTTCTTATCCCGCACAAAACATACTGTATCCAGCAGGGTACCGTCCCCGCCCAGGCTTACCAGGCAATCAATGGTCATGCTATCCAGGTCACCTGCAAGGGCAAACGTTTCCGGCTCACTGGTAAAGGGTATGTGCGGCTGCAGGCTGCGGTAAAACGGCTCATAGATCACGGGCGTGATCTCCTGCCGGTGCAGCTCATCCAGCAACAACTTTATGTTCCCAAGGTCGGCGGTAATAAATCCACGGCTGTAAAGTGCAATTTGCATGTTTGAGATAAGCTGTTGACTGTTAGCTTTTAGCCATTAGCTAATTGCCAGAAACTAACAGCTTGTTTAACTACATATCAATTTTAGTGTGTAAAAATAGCCCTTTTTGCCCTAACTGGTTTATGCTGTACTCCAAACGTATGCAGGTGTCGTAAAAAGAAACAATGTCAAGCCCCATGCCGTAGGTATACAACATTTTATTGTTTAAAAAACCATTACCCGGAAACCGGCTGTAGGCATAACCTGCATCGCCATATGCTTTTAACAGCAGGCGTATAGGTATGGTGTTAAACTTTTGCGGGATCCAGGGCAGCTTTACATTAAAGCTGTACACTTCGCGGCGCAGCGTTGATTTTAATATAAAAAAGCTGGTGCCATCCACTACATAATATTCCAGACCACGCAGGTAATCTTCCTGGTAACCCATGGCTTTCTGATTCAGGTAAGGCTGATCTGCCGGGAACTTGGCCTGCCCTCTTACGCCCAAAGCGCCATAGGTACGGGGAAACAGCTGCCAGTATTTGGTAACCTTTGCCCTTATTTTCCAGTTGTCAACATCATTAAAGGGTGCAAAGCCCAGCTTTTCTATTTCGCCCTGCAGGCTAATGCCTTTAAGCGGGTATATCCAGCTGTCGGCCTGCATATACGTAACGCGGTACAGCAGGTCCATATACTGCACACGGCGCCGGCCCGCTCCCATATAGTTGGGTGAATAACGGGCCACGGAATCGCTTACTTTTTCAGAATTATAGGTGAGGAACACCTGGTGACGGGTATTAATGGCACGGCGGTACGAATAGCTGAAGCCAAAGTTGAACACTTCCCTTAAAAACCTGTTATTATCCTGCCGGTAAAAGTGCTGCTTGTTATTGCTGGTACTATCATTCAGCTCACGGTTACGGCTATAGGCAAATGTGATCCCCAGGCCGTTATGAAAACTTTTATCTACATACGGCAGGCTGTAGGTAAAAGCCAGCTGCTGCGTGTATCCTATCTGCACTACGCCTTCCAGGTCGTCATTACGGCCGGTAAGGTTGCTGTGAGAGCCTCTCAGGCCAATGTTCACACGGTCCAGGCTTTTACCCTGCTCCACCCACCATTGGTTAAAGTTACGGTCGGCCAGCTTAAAAATAGGAAAGGCCAGCAGGTACCAGCGCTCCCATACTTCAAATACAAGGTCGGCTGAGTTACCTTCCCAATTCTTTACATTGGCTATTACAGTAAGAAAAAGAGTGGTGTTCATGAGCTGGCGGCGGCAGCTTTCCAGCGTTTGAGAAAGGTCTTTCAGGCGGATGGTATCACCGGGTACAGTAGTTAGCTCACGTATAATAAAAGGCGTTCTTGTTTTTTTGTTACCGGAAATGATCACATTCCGGACTATGATGTAGCTGGTATCTGATACCACTGCCAATGCTGGCGGGGCAGGCTGTTGCGCCCGGCAGGGCAATAGCAGGAACAGGCAGTATATGCCTAACAGATGACAGAACTTGACCATGCAATGTAAAACAGTAGCGGGCCGCAAGCTACGAATAAATGCTGAACGCTGCGTGCCGGATGCTGAACGCTGATTGTGTTTTGCTTTAGAAGCATGCCACTTTGTGCTCCAGCGTTATGCATTAAGCGTTAAGCATTCAGCGTAATCCGTAATTAAATGCTGATGTAGTTCATGAACAGATCGTAATTCTTCTTGAGCGTATCCTCCTCGTCCTCCGCAGTAATAGTATATTTTACTACGTAATATTTAAAACGCTCAAAGGTAGCCACCAGGGATTGCAGCTCCTGCCGGTTGGTTTTCAGCAGTACTTCCAGGCGGCCGGTAGCGGGGTTGGTGATGGTGTTTACGCTCAGCAATGTTACATCATTGGATTCTGCAATGCGGGCAATTTCGCTGAGACTGTAATCGCGGGGTTCTATTTCCAGCGACAGGATGCCGCCGGGTTCCTTTACTCCGTTATATTGGGCCAGTACGGCCAGGAGATTATCTTTTGTAAGGATGCCTAAATATTCATTCTCTTTGCTGATAACCGGTAACGCACACATCTTCTGATCGTAAAAAACCTTCAGGGCTTCGTAAAAGTGTGCATTTTCCTGAATAGCATGGCGGGGGCCGTTGTATTCCATGTTCTCCAGCAGCGTCTCAGGATCTTCCAGATCCAGGATATCATCTTCCTCCACCATCGCCAGGTATTTGTTTTCCAGCACCAGCGGCAGCTGTGTCAAATGATATTCATTCATGAGGCGCAACGCCCTGGATCCTGAATCCATTGGATGCAGCACCGGAACCGTTGATATGAGATCTCTCGCCAGCATGATTAATAAGATTTAACGTATGATCAATATAACAAAGAATATTCCAAGTTTCACCAATATACCTTACCGTTAGGTGCGGTACAGCACTATAAAGATACGTTTAATCACAGCGTGGAGTTTGCAGAGGCAGAATAAAATTACGAACGGTTGATTACAGATGACGGATAAGCGATGTTACAGGATAGCTGATGAAGACCGGATAGTTGTTTTACCTTTTCAGTTTATCCAGGAATGCATGTAAGATCTTGTTAAACTCGCCCGGTACTTCCATCATGGGCGCATGACCGCACTTATCAATAAAATGTAATTCTGAATTCGGGATCAGTTTGTGAAATTCTTCACCAACCATCGGTGGCGTGATCGTATCATTTTGTCCCCACACCAGCAAAGTCGGTATCTTAAGATCACTCAGCTCCTCCCCCAGGTTATGCCGGATGGCGGATTTAGCCAGGGCAATAATTTTGATCACTTTTAACCGGTTGCCTACAATCTCAAATACCTCATCCACCAGCTCTTTGGTAGCCATCGCCGGATCATAAAAGGTAAGCTCTGTTTTTTTACGGATATACTCATAATCACCCCGCTTGGGATACGTTTCCCCCATACCATTCTCGAACAGGCCGGAGCTGCCGGTCAGCGTAAGCGAGCTTACGGGCGCTTCAGGATGTTTTAATAAATATACCAAAGCTACATGTCCGCCCAGGGAGTTACCCAACAGGTGCACATTCTCGTAGCCCCGCGCTTCAATGAATTTGTGTACATATTTAGCCAGTCCGCTTACCGTGGTTTCAAGGATATTCAGGTCAAACAAAGGCAACATAGGGATCACAACTTTGTTAGACAGCTTGAAATGGTCCAGCAGGTCTCTGAAATTACTCAACGCCCCAAACAATCCATGCAGCAATACCAGTGGTTCACCTTCTCCTTCCTCAATGTAATTAAACTTCCCCTGTGTTTTGATTTCGTAATCCATTGCCAAAGCTTGAAAGTCAATTTTGCGCTAAAATAATTCTTTTTATTAATTCAAATAATCTTTGAAGCGAGTTAGATAGCTCTCATTTCTTTGGCTGCGTTGTCAAAAAAAGACTGCAATCCAGCGAACATATCTTTAAAAACCGGTATTATTTTACCCATGCTGTCTATTACAGCAGGGCCAACGGGTGAAATATAAGGGTACACTGCAGATTGCAGTTTGGTTTCCGGGCTTAGCCAATACAACTGGTTGGCTATCCACAACAGGATACTGTAATTGATAGTAAAGATAAGAATATACAGTAAAATGCCTCCCAGGCGGTTCACCCATCCCAGCAAGGCCAGCTCCACCAGCTTTTGCAGGGCCGTAGCGCCCAGGCGCACCAGCAAAATGACCCCAAGAAACAGGCCAATGAAACAAAGTACAGGCAGCCAGCGCCAATGCACATTCCAGTGCTGCTGGGCATATAATGCTGTAACGGTAGTGAGCTTCAGGGCAGCTGCCAATCCTACAATGATCGCTACAAAGGAAAATACTGCTACAATTAACCCCCGCGAGTAGCCTTTATAAATAGCGATCACCATCAGGATGGCGAAAAGGATATCGATTAACATAGAATTAATAAGCTGTTGGCGCCATAAATTTACCGGTTAGCGAAAACAGATCGCTAACCGGTAAAGACTAACAGCTAAAGCTAACTTATTTACTTAGTAATTCCTTTACAAGGGCGGAAATAGCTTTGCCATCCGCCTGGCCTGCCAGCTGTTTGGTGGCGGTGCCCATTACCTTTCCCATATCTGCCGGTGAGGTGGCGCCGGTTTCCGCAATAATACGGATCACCGCTTCGCGCAACGCACTCTCATCCAGCTGTTTGGGTAAAAAGCGCTCTATAACGGCCAGCTCCTCTTCTTCTTTTACAGCCAGGTCTTCCCGGTTCTGCTGCCGGAAGATCTCCAAAGAATCCTTTCTTTGTTTGGCCAGCTTTTGCAGCATTTTACTTTCATCGGCTTCCGTTAGCTCGCCGTTACCGCCTTCGGCGGTTTTGGCTAACAGGATAGCGGCCTTAATAGCGCGTAAGGCACGCAGTTCAGCTTCACTTTTAGCCAGCATAGCGGCTTTAATAGCGGAGTTTATATTGAGTTCTAATGACATACTTGTTTTTTTAAGTCCATGGTCAATGGTCCATAGTCCATGGCATATTACAATAGCAATTGTTATGCAAATAATGACTAATAGCTATTTACTGCTAAAATGGCACAACCTGCTTCCTCGCAGCATGCCATGGACCATCGGCTATGGACCATGGACTACAAACTACCCCTTCTCCCCTTCCTTCAGCTTATCATCAAACTTCTTCAGAAAGTCTTTGGCAAAGTTGCGCAGGTCTTCTGACTGGTCTTTATGCGGAGTGGCGCGATCCCAGGTATCGGCCATGGTCATCATGGTCTGGAAAAAGAAATCTGCCATTTCATCCATCATCATGTCTTTAGTCCACAGGTCTATGCGCAGGGCAGTAGCTTCCGCAGCATCCCAAAAAGCCACCATCATGGCTTTAGCTTTATTCATACGGTCGGCGGTGGTATCGGAGGCGGTCCATTCTATTTTTTCCGGTACTTTATTCTCATCCAGCGCTACCTGTATCTGGATGGTAGATGTTTTAGTCATATTATAGTTGTGCTTTTAGCTTTTTTCAGAGGGCAAAAATAGGGGATAATGAGTTGATGTGCTAATATGCTAATGTGCTGGTACGTTTCCTTTACTGACATTCACCGGCACATTAGCATATCAGCACATCAGCACATTAAAAAGCGCTTCCGCGCCTGCATCCCAGCTTCCGGGCAACGGCAGCTCCGCCATTTGCTGCAGCTGGCGGCTGCGTTGTACTTCATCTTTATACAGCAGGCTCAGTTTCTCTGCCAGGTCGGCCAGGTTTTCGGGATCTGCGTATAGCAGGGCATCTTTGCCGGCTTCGCGGGCAGCTGGCCCGTCAATGGCTATTACCGGCACCTGGCAGCGCAGGGCGGCATATACCGGCAGGGCAGCGCCTTCCAGCCGGGTGGTATACACCATAGCATAAGCGGCGGCCGTTAAACTGGCCAGGGAAGGCTGGTCCAGGTCGGGCAGCAGCACCACATCCTGGCGGAACTTATAGCTTTGCAGGCTGTTAGCTATTTCCTGCCCGGCTGCGGTTACCTTACCTGCCAGCACCAGCTTCATATTGGAGCGCTGCCGGCGTTTAAGTGCTGAAAATGCCTTCAGTAAGGGCATAATATTATTGCGCGGGTCCAGGGGGCCGGTCACTAAAAAAAACTCCGTGCCGCCGGTATACATTTTTTTAACTACCTCCCGCTGCTCCCAGTCCAGGGGCTGATAGCTTTCATGAATGCCGGCAGGTATCACCTGCACCTTACCCGCTGCAGCCGGGGCATATTGTACTAAAGGCTGCTCCAGGTGGGCGCCCGGCAAAACTATTTTTTTAGCGCTGGTAATATATTTTACCGTTTCTTTTTTGAAGAACCGCTGCCATTGCTGTGGTACGCCGGCTACCGGCTGTAAAAAGGAAAGATCTTTCAGGAACAGCACAGCCGGGATCTTACTGCGCAGGGACAGCATACCATCCATACCCAGGAACAGATCCACCCGGTGCTTTTTAAGGGCGCGGGGAAGCAGCCATTGCAGCCACCACTGGCGCCGCCATACAGCCGGGCCTTTCACCGGTACAGTAACGGGTGTAACATTAGCAGGGAAAAGGAAATCCGGCGATACAGGCCGGTCAAAAAAGAAGAGGAAAGTATGTTCCGGGTGCTGCCGGCACATGCGTAACAGCAGCTCTGTATGCATATTCCCGGTATCGGCAGGTGTATCCTGGCTCACCCCCATTGCGCTTACTCCAATGATCATGGGCGCAAAATTAATGGGAAATGTGGAGATGTGCAGATGTGGTATGGGTTAATGTGCTAATGTGCCGGTGTTTGTTATACCTGATAATTGCTATAAAGCAAAAGCCCTGACAAATTTAACAACCTGTCAGGGCCTTAATGTATACCGGCACATTAGCACATTAAAAATCAATCCGTCTTATTCGTGATCCAGAACTCCTTCTTTACAATATTATTCGGATTATCCAGGGACGTAATGGTAATGGTCACCTTCACCGTGCGTATCGGCTCCAGCCCTTTCAGGTTAATAGTGGTAGTAGCAGCAGTAACCGGGGAAGGAATGGCATCCTGGGGGATCACCTCTCCGCCGGGGTCTGTAACTGCATTTACCGTAATGCTTACGCCTTTGCTAGGCAGCTTGGAGCTAATGTTCACCGTAAAGGAATAGGTAGCGCCGGGGGAAGCCGTGTAATTACCTTCCGCAACGCCATCCAACGTAGCTTTCAGCACTTCTTCCTGTGGACCGGGATCTTCGCCGGGGGCTTTTTTCTTTTTACTGCAGGCAGTAAAGGTGAGCATTAACAATGCTAGAGCGGCTATAAGATATGATTTGAAAGGCATAGCGGGTTCAATTGAAGGTTTGCATAAAATTATATTATTTTATAATACCAAACAAACATTGATGTGATTGGTCCATGGTTGATGGTCCATAGTCCATAGCCTGATTCGCATAGCTGGTTTGCATGATGGACTGATAACCTGCCTGTTAGCGTAAATCTGCTACATTGAAGCAGGCCATGGACCATTGACCATGGACGGTTAAGTGGCTACCGTCACTTAACCTCTCACATCCATCGCATCCCTTAAACCATTCCCTAACAGGTTAAATGCCAGCACCATCAGCATAATAGCTACCCCGGGCGCCAGGGCCAGCAAGGGGTTATGGGTTATAATAAAATTGTAGTTCTCCTTGATCATCAGGCCCCAGGAAGGCTGCGGAGGCTGCACCCCCACCCCCAGGAAGCTCAGGCCGGCCTCCACCACAATGGCCGAGGCAAAGTTGCTGGCCGCCACCACCATCACCGGGCCCATAATATTGGGTAAAATATGTTTTATAATAATGCGCAGGTGCCCAAAACCCAATGCCCGCGCCGCCTCTACAAACTGCAGCTCCCGCAGGCTCATTACCTGCCCGCGTATAATACGCGCCACACCTACCCACATGGTAAGGCCCACTGCTATAAACACCTGCCAGAAACCTTTACCCAAAGCCAGGGTAATGGCAAACACCAGCAGCAGTGTAGGTACCGACCAGATCACGTTTATAAGCCACATCACCGCATCGTCTACCCAACCGCGGAAATAACCTGCCGCAGCGCCCAGTAGCACGCCCAGGCTCAGTGATATTAATACTGCAATGCAGCCCACTCCCAGGCTTACCCGCGTACCTACCAGCAGGCGGCTTAAAATATCCCGCCCAAACCGGTCGGTGCCCAGCCAGTAAGTGTTGGTAACAATACGTTGTTTTGTTATTTGCTGCTGTAACGTAGTTATTGGCTGCCCTAAGGGCTGCTGCTGCCCGTACCATACTTTGGCCAGGGAGTAACGTTCAGGCATAGACGTTTCCTCATCCACATACCGCTGCACTACTATGTCATTCCCCGCAAACTGCCAGCTATGTATAGGCACATAGGTAAGGGCGCTCTCCTGCCCGTATAACAGCCGGCGGAAAAAGCCCGCCCTGGCCGGGGGCCGCTCTTTTTGCATAGCCAGCATGGTAATCTTGAAACCAGGGCGCTGACCGCTTATTTCCAGCACCATGTGGTTGGCATACGGCGTAGGGTCCGGCGCTAAAAAGTAAGCGGTGATACTGATGAAAATGGCCAGCACAATAATGCCCAATCCTGCCATAGCGCCCCTGTTGCGCTGCAGGCGCTTCCAGGCCTGCCGGCTGAAAGAGGAACGGATGGTAGCTGCTGAATGAATAAATTATAAATTGAAGATCCTGAATGCTCAAAAATAGGCAACAAATAGGTATCATTGCGGGCAAAAGTTTATTCTTGTTCCTATGACCACAGCTACACAGTCGTCCTCACCGGTGTCACAGTTCTTTACCCGCATTGGAGATAACATAGGCCGCTGGCCTACGAAATATATCTTCCTGTTCTTTATGGCGCTGGCGGCGGTTATTGCCTGTGTATCCTGGGGACAGTCACAGGATATGGCGCTGCATACCCGCTATAACAACTTCGTTATTTTTAAACACTCCTTCTTTCACCTCATTCATAACCAGGACCTCTATACGTTCTATCAGCCGGAGTATTACGACCTGTATAAGTATAGTCCCTCCTTTGCGCTGTGCATGGGTGTTTTTGCCTGGCTGCCGGATCTGCCTGGGCTCATCTTATTTAATGTGGCCAATGCAGTGGTGCTGATCATAGCCGTACGCAAGCTGCCTTTCAGCCAAAAGAACCTGAACATTTTCCTGCTGCTGATCTTAATAGAAACTATGATCTCCTTCACCAGCTCGCAGGTGAATGCGCTCATTACCGGTTTGCTGGTGCTGGCCTGGTACTTCCTGGAAAATGATAAACCCTGGTGGGCCACACTGTTTATCGTTATCACTTTTTATATCAAGATCTTTGGCATAGTGGGCCTGGCTTTATGCCTGCTGTACCCCTCCCGCTGGAAATCGGCGCTGGCCACCATTTGCTGGATCATTGTAATAGGTATTATGCCCCTGCTGGTGGTTTCCCCCGGCCAGCTGCTGTTCCTGTACAAAAGCTGGGGTACGCTGCTTAGCCATGACCATGGCGCTTCTGTAGGGGTATCACTGTATGGCTGGTGGCATACCTGGTTTGGCTTTAACATGAACAAACAATGGTTTGTGCTTATAGGCGCGCTGCTTTTCTGCTTACCATTACTGCGTGTGGGCAGCTGGTCGCAGCCCGTGTACCGCCTGCATATGCTGGCATCTGTACTCATCTGGGTAGTGATCTTTAACCATAAAGGCGAATCTCCTACCTATGTTATTGCCATGGCAGGCATTGGCATCTGGTACTTTACGCAGGCGCCCACACGCAGTAACCTGGTGTTGCTGTTACTGGCGCTGGTATTTACCTCCTTTTCTTCCACAGATCTTATAACACCCTATAAGGTAGCCCGCACCTGGGTAGAGCCGTATGCGGTAAAAGCTGTGTTCTGCTCCATTATCTGGTTCAAGCTCATTTGGGACCTTACCTTTGGTAAGTTAGTTCCCCGGGTAGAGCTGAAAGCGTAAAGCTCAAAGCATAAAGCAGAAAGCCCTGGTAGATATCCGCTGCATTGGCTTTCTGCTTTTTGCTTTATGCTCAAAAAATTTTATCTTGTAGCCTTAACCCAATACCCCCCTTTCATATGAGTCATGAAAGGCTGCAATTTAAAACCATATTTGTTTCATGTCCTTACACACCGTAACCTCAGTAACGATCGGAGATCATGTGTTTGCCACCTTCAAATCACTGAAGATAGATCAGTTCATTAATGATCATCACCAGGTTGAATTGCTCATCAGCTACGACTGGTTCAGCAGCATTGGTAAAGACCTTTTCACAGCAGGCAAGGAGTTCCTCGGAAAAGAGATCAGCATTTCCATTAGCTCCGTATCCCTCACCAGCCAGCATAAGCCGGTGATCTTTAACGGTATCATTACCAGTGTACATGCCGGTAAGGAACGTGATGGCACCCACGGATTTTGTGTAATAAAAGGCAGCAGCCCTACCGTGCTGCTGGAAAATGATCCGCACATCACCGCCTTTGGCCCCCAGCCACTGGCAGACATTATAACGTCAACGCTTAAACTGGCGGAGCCTTATTTCAATAAAGCCAGTGTGAACCCGGAGGAAAAAGATCCGTTAAAGTACACCGTACAGTATAAGGAAACCTCTTACGAATTTATACGCCGCCTGGCCCAAAGGCATGGCGAATGGTTCTTTTATGACGGGCAGCAGATCGTATTCGGACGTTACCAGCCGCAGAAAACTGCGCTCACCCATCTTACAGACCTTATTGATTTTGACCTTGCATTAAATGTATTGCCGAATAATATACAGCTGAATGGCTTTGACTACCGCCAGGATGCTGTTTCCCGCAACAGCACTGCCACCCAGCCGGATGCAGGCATCAATAATTACTCGAAGCACGCGCATGATATCAGCCGCAAGCTGTACCGCAAAACTTCGCTGTATAAAATGAACCAGCCTTTTACCAGCAATGCGCGGCAGCAGGTGGATAAGCAAACCGCCATTCAGCATAAAGGCCGTTTAGCCCGTATGGTTACTGTTAGCGGTACCAGCCGGCATACCGCCCTTAAGATCGGGGATATTGTAAGCATAGGCGAGCAGTTCCCGGATACTACCGACCATGGCGAGTTTGTAGTAACCCGCCTTTCACATACCTGCACCAGCAACGGCGAATACCAGAACACCTTTGAAGGCATACCTGCAGATGTGGCCATGCCGGAAGTGAACGTGGATCTGCATCCTTTATGCGAGCCGCAAAGCGCCATCGTTACCGACAATAATGATCCCCGTGGCCTGGGCCGCGTAAAAGTGGCTTTCCGCTGGCAGGATCAGGGCTCCACACCCTGGCTGCGCGTAGTAGCGCCGCATGGCGGCGGCAAAAAGGGTTTTTATTTTGTACCGGAAGTGGGGGAAGAGGTTTGGGTGGATTTTGAAGGCGGCAACCCCGAAGCCCCTATTGTGCTGGGCACTACCTATAATGGCGCCGCCAGCGCAGATATGGGCGATAGCCGCAATAACGTAAAAGCCATCCGCACCCGCAGCGGCCATACCGTAGAGTTTAACGATGCCGGCGAAGGCACCCACCTGATCATCCGTGATCCCGGAGGCAATGAAATTTTCCTGGATACCGCCGGCAGGAACATTACCGTAACCGCCCCCGAAACCATGACCTTCCAGGCTCGCAACATGAACATTAATGTGGCCCAGCATATGGAGCTGAACGTAGGGCTGAATACCGAAATGAACACCGGGCAGCAGTTCCTTCTGAATGCAGGGCAGCAATTGCTTATGACCGCCCCCTTCCTGCAGCAGCTGGCAGCCGCGTTCATGCACCTGCAATCCACCAAAACGCTCATCAACTCGGGCAATGAAATAAAAATAGAATCACCACAGCTGTTTGCTGCCGGCGCCCAGCAGCTTATGCTGCACAGTGATGAAAAGATCACCGCCAACAGTAAAGGCACCCTTCACCTGAAAGGCGCCGAAGGAAATAAGCATAGTAACAAGGCCGATGCCTATGAAGCCGTAAAACCGGTGATAGACGCCAAATGTATCGTGAACTTCCGGCCTAAGAAAAGCTGGCAGGGCGAGGATTATGGCTTTGACTGGATGCGCAACACCGATACCGGCAAACCGGGCGATATCCTTTATGAAACCGCCATGGGTAAATATTACCTGGATGCCGCCTTTACCAACATAAACCGCGACATCAACTCAGATACGCCCTACCAGAAAAAGGATGATGCCATGTACGGCAGGCTCAAAGCCAAATACCATGTACACAGCATTCCCTGGAAAACACATAAGGATAAAGCCGGCAAAGATGTGCCGGACGATTACTTTGTAGCCTGGCTAAGCCTGTATCCCAACAAAATAAAAAAGAACAAGGCCGTATTAAGCCTGGAAATAGAAATTGAGGAAGAGCCGGAACACCTGAAGTTTGCAGATCATCCCAATTTCACCATCACGCCAAAAGAGATCACGCCCAAAACAAAAGGAAAACATAAGCTGGCCGATTTTGTTACCATAGAGTGTACCAAAGAGTTTAATACCGATCAGACCATAAAGGTGCTGGCCGTTACCAAAGGACCGGATGGTAAGGAAAAAACCGCCGTTGCCGGCAAGCTGATGGTTTGGGCCAATGACGCCACCAAACGTAAAAAGAAAAAGATCCTGCTGGTGGAAGTAACCGGCGGTCCCGGCGCAGGCAGCGCCAGCGGACAGGAAGCCCTGTTCCGCCAGTCGCTGAACCAGGCCTATATCGATCCCCATGTGGAAACTATGAAGCTGGATCTTAGCAAGGATACCGTATTTAATACCAACTATGTAAGTGGCGCGGATATTGTTTCTTCTGATGATAGTAAACCTGCTGTAACCGACATCGCAAACTATATGACCGCTGCATTGAAAAAAATACCGGGCGTAGGCGCCAAATACGATTCGTATTTTAAAGCTTTTTACCTTGGTGGCAATGGCGGCGTTATGGAGTCCGGCAGCCTGACACGGCTAAACGGTTATTCAATGGGCGATAAGGTGGTGCTGTTCAAAAGCGCTATCAGCTCCACACCCGCGCATGAATTCCTGCACTCGTTAAAGCTGCCGCATACCTTTACCAATGCGGAAGCCGACCCGAATGCATTATTCACCTACGAATCCAAAAAAACAGATAACCTGATGGATTATTCCCACTGGAATAATATCACCCGGTACACCCTGTGGTACTGGCAGTGGAAAATTGCCAATGCACATGGGGATAAAGTATAAAACCATACATATGCTGCTGAAACCAATTTTAATAGCAACTTTCTTTATTTACGGTGCAACTGCCTGCCAGTCGCAAACCCATCAAACGTCCCAGCAAACAGCTGCAAAAAACAATGATATGCAAACAACAAAAAACACTATCGACGATAAATTTGAAAAACTGGATATAGCAGAATTACAGGCAAAGGGCAGCAAAAGCGAAGGCGGCGTTGCCAAAGCAGATGGCAACATGGTAGCAGCTACCAGCTACGACCTCACAACAACCGGGGATGATGGCGCCATCATTACCATTTCAGGTAATAACGTAAATGGCTATACAAAAAAAGAAACATCGCCCGATAGCTATTTTGAAGTGAATAAAGAATACTATCCCGATGGTAATATAAAGTCCAAAGGCCTTAAATTCATTAACGGCGGTTTCAATAAAGGCACCTGGTATTTCTTTGATGAGAAAGGCGCTTTAACAAAGTCCACCAACTTTGATGCCCCCTTTAAATTCAGCCTGGAAAATGTAATGCAGTTCCTGCAGTCAGAACATATTCCCCTAGCAAAAGGCCCTGCAAAACCCGACCAGGGCATGGTAACCACCATCTGGAGAAATGAAGGTGCGCAAACCCCCATCTGGAAGATCCAGTGGTTAAAGGACAAAACCAAAATGCCGAACACCATTGAAGAAATTGTGCTGGATGGCAACACCGGGAAAGTGATCAAAAGAGTAGATCAAAAATATAACAACAGCTGATTATGGCGGATATTATCACAGAAGGCGCCCTGCTTTTATGCAATAAAGGCGCGGCGCCTTCCCAGCTAAAAGTAACCAGCCAGCAATTTTCCAGCTATGACGATAAGCTGATAGCCACAGAAAAAGATGCTGCGCCGCAATCAAACATCCCCTCATTTGGCGTTTGTATGGTAACCCGTTCAAAGTGCACACCCGCCACCATGAAATGGGATGCCCCTGCCGACCTGGAAGATGTAGAAGGGAGTAAGGTGCTTTTAAAATCCAGCACCTGTAAATGCGCCATTGGCGGTACTATCAGCATTAAAGATAAAGGGCATGGCGCCCAGGGGGAGATGGCTTAATTATTAATTCACCTTTCTCCCTTTCCACTGATAGCTTCCAAACTTCCCCAGCCAGCCCGCAATTACAATGTAAGGTATGTGAAAGAACTGTCCGGGAATTACCCATACCAGCAAGGTGGTTTTATGAAAGAAACGGGCTACCGGTATCATAAAATACAGCTCCACAGTGATCTTAAACAACAGGCATATCAGGAACCAGTTGCGCCACTCCGGGTAAAAAACCGCCACAGGCCCCATCAGCAGCAGGGCTGCATTCCAGAAATATACAATAACAAGCATCCAGGTCAGGCGTTTGTCTTCATACTTATCTGCCTTGGACGACCAGCGGATGCGCTGGTGCATAAATCCCTTTAAAGTATCTACCGGCAGCGTGCGCACAATAGCTTCCTCATTTTTCAGATAGCCAATACCGTTAGGGTATTTTTTATAGATCTTGTACATCAGCAGCATATCATCGCCGGAGGCTATGGTATCAATACCGCTAAAGCCGCCCACTTCATGGAACACGGCTTTTTCATAAGCCAGGTTAGCCCCGTTGCACATAGTACCTATTTTAAGCTGTGCCACAGAACCGGTAATGCCCTGCATATTCATAAAATCCAGCGATTGCAGGATCTTAAAAAAATTATACTCCTTATAAAAGCTCACGGGAGCAGCAATAAATTTAAAGGAGTGTGTTTCATAGAACTGCACCAGCACTTCGATCCAGCGCGGGCCCATAATGCAATCTGCATCGGTAGTAACTATCAGGTCGCCGGTAGCCTGACCTATGGCCAATTCAATAGCTTTCTTTTTATAGGAGTTTAAGCGCTGTGTAAGATCCAGGTGATCGCTCATGCGCAGCAGCTGTACATTGGATGCCGGAAAGCTGCTTACTGCCTGCGCCGTGTTATCGGTAGAAAAATCATCTATTACTATTATTTGCAACAGGGCCGCTGCATAGGTTTGCTGCTGCAGGGCTTCTAACAGGGGCGGCAGGTTCTGTTCTTCATCCCGCGCAGGAATGATCACGGTTACGCGGGTACTGCCACTAACGGGTTTTGACGGAACAAAGGCCGGCAGCCGTTTCCAGCCCAGGCCATACCACAATATGAGCAGACAATAGGAGATCCCTAACAACAATACTATAACAAGAAAAATATTCATATCACTTTTACCTCCGGGAGGGCGGTCAAAAGTATATCTTTCTCACTAAAAATAGAGCCCCCTGCTCTGCAAAGCACCGAAAAGGATTGTTCTATATATTATATTTTCAGCATAATAACATTCCCCAGCTCTTCCGACATTAATTGATGTCCTTTATCCAGCACCAGTATCTCGCCATTAAAAGAGCCATCCACCAAACGCCGGCCCAGCACTGCGGGAATAATGCGGTCATATTTCCCGTAGATCAGCAGGGTAGGGATCTTATACCGCGCCAGCAGCTGTTTACAGCGTTTCAGGTTTGGCAGCATACGGCGCATAGCCGTCCACACCTGGTATACCTGCACCCGTTTATCAACCTTATTCATGCTGCTGAAAACAAATTTGTACACGCTTTCGTTTACCCCTCCCATTTGCCGTACAAATGACAGCAGCTTAAAGAACAGGGCCGGGTGATAGGTTACATATTTAAACAGCCGGTTGCCTAACCAGGTGCGGGTTACAAACATATGCCAGGGATTGTTTTTAATGCCATCCGGCGCCAGTAGGAACAGGTGCTGCAGCTGTGCCGCCATTTGCGGTACCAGGCAAAGGGCCAGCCGCCCGCCCATGCTGTAGCCCATTAAAGAGAACACTTCTTTTTGCTGCTGCTGTAATACGAGGGTTACTAATGCCTTCAGATCTGCCGGGGTAAAAGCACGTTGCTCATTCCATTCTGTTTCACCATGCAGCGGCATATCCAGCGCAATAATGGTGAACCGTTCGCCCATGGTATTGGCCAGGGGTAAAAAATGCATTGCACTTTCCCCAAAGCCATGCAGGCAAATAAGCAGCTGCGGGCCGTTCCCCGCCAGCACACCGTGAAAACGGCTCTTGCCATATGCTAAGTAAAAAGATGACATACTGTTAACCCAACAATTTTAATCAACTTTTGCCATTTGCCCCAAACTAAGTAAATTACGATACACGGGTTTTGAAGTTTGCAGTGTAAGTTCCAGGCATTCAGTTGAATCAGATCATATCCTTGCCATCGCTTTCAGCTATCATACTTCATACCTCTTACTTCATTTTTTCAAATACCTAGTTATGGATACTACAGTTGATAAAAAAACATCCCTCAAAGGGGCCGAATTCCTGGTAAAAGAAAGCACTCCCTATGATGTATTCACACCCGAAGATTTTAATGAGGAGCAACGGATGATCAAAGAAATGGCGGAGCAGTTTGTAGAAAAAGAAGTAACGCCTGTGCTGGACCGTTTGGATAAGCTGGAAGAAGGCCTCATGCCTTCCCTGCTGGATAAAGCCGGTGAGCAGGGCCTGCTGGGCGCCAGCTTCCCCGAAGCATACGGCGGCCTGGGAAAAGATTTTGTAACCGCCACTATTATTAACGAAGCGCTGGGCTCCGGCCACTCCTTTTCCGTAGCCATGGCTGCGCACACCGGCATTGGCTCCCTGCCTATTTTATATTTCGGAACAGAAGCACAGAAACAAAAATATATTCCCAAGCTGGCCAGCGGCGAAATGAAAGGCGCCTACGCCCTTACGGAGCCTAACTCCGGTTCCGATGCGCTGAGCGCAAAAACCACCGCCAAGCTTTCTGATGACGGTAAATTTTATTTGCTGAACGGGCAAAAGTGCTGGATCACCAACTCCGGCTTTGCGGATGTATTTACCGTATTTGCAAAAATAGACGGCGACAAGTTCACCGGCTTTATTGTAGATAAAGATACCCCTGGCTTTACCCTGGGTGCAGAAGAGCATAAAATGGGTATCAAAGGCTCCAGCACCCGCCAGATCTATTTCCAGGATGCAAAGGTGCCTGCAGAAAATGTGCTGGGCGATATTGGCAAAGGCCACCTCATAGCCTTTAACATCCTGAACATAGGCCGCCTGAAGCTGTGCGCAGCCGCCCTGGGCGCCTGTAAAAAAACCATTACCACGGTAGTGAACTATGCCAGCACCCGCGAGCAGTTTAAACAGCCTATTGCCAACTTTGGCGCAATAAAACATAAGCTGGCCGAAATGAGCATCCGCACCTGGATGGCCGAATCATCCCTGTTCCGCACCGCACAGCTCATAGAGCAGCAGGAGCAGGAGCTGCTGGCCGCCGGCAAACCCTTTAACGAAGCAGTGCTGGGCGCAGCAGAAGAGTATGCAGTGGAATGTGCCATGCTAAAAGTAAATGGCTCTGAAGTGCTGGACTATGTGGTGGATGAAGGCGTACAGATCCACGGGGGCAACGGCTTCAGTGATGAATACGTAATTTCAAAAGCCTACCGCGATGCACGCATCAACCGCATTTTTGAAGGCACCAACGAAATTAACCGCCTGCTTACACTGGACATGACACTGAAACGCGCTATGAAAGGTAAGCTGGACCTGATGACGCCTGCCATGAATGTAATGAAGGAGCTGATGAGCATACCGGATTTTGGCAGCGATGATGAAACGCCTTTCAGCAAAGAAAAAAAGTTGATCCTGAGCCTGAAAAAAGCCATTCTGCTGGTAGCCGGCGCAGCCGCCCAAAAGCTGATGGCCAAGCTGGAAACAGAACAGGAGCTGCTGATGAATATTGCCGATATGGCCATTGAAACCTTTACCGCCGAAAGCGGCTTGCTGCGCCTGTTGAAGATGGTAGATACACAGGGTGAAAGCGCTGCAGCTCTGCAGGCCGATATGGTGCGCACCTACCTTACCGATGCTGCCGACCGTATTCACAAATACGGTAAAGATGCTATTAACAGCTTTGCAGAAGGCGATGAGCAACGCATGATGCTGTTAGGCCTGAAACGTTTTACAAAAACAGAACCCTTTAATACCAAAGATGCCCGCCGCAGGATAGCGGATAAGCTGATTGCCGAAAACCGGTATATTTGGTAATGGATAATGTGCTGATGCGCTGGTATATGCACATCCGTGAGGTATCTACATACGCAAAAATGTCCGGGCCATTGATCCGGACATTTTTTTACCATCAAAACATTAAACAACAAAAACCAGCACATTAGCATATTAGCACATCAGCACATTAACTTTGCACATTATTTTCCGGGGATCATGACTAAACGTTTTTTGCAAAGGCTGCTGGTGATCATTTTGTGCGGAATGCAGCAGCCGGCCATCGCACAGGTTTTACTACACCTGAACCAACCTGTAAGGGAACAGAATAATGTAAGCAGCGCCAGACAATACCTCTCAGGCCGCACCTGCAAAGGTTGCCGGCTTTATCTCAATAACGATAGCATTTATGTATACCCCACCGGCGCCTTTGCCATAAAAAAAGAGCTGGCAGTTGGCAGAACCGCCTTTAACCTGACCGCAGCAGATAGTGCCGGTAAAACCTATACGAAACAGGTAGTGTATTATTACCGCCCTTTACCGCCCCCGAGCGTTACGCCCGTTTTCCGTATTGATTACTTTAACATCTCGCCCCAGGGCAACCTGCAGCTGGTAGAAGGAGACACCCTGCGCATTAAAATGAAGGCTTACCCCGGCTGCAAAGCCACCTGGATCAATAACAGGCCGCTGCAAGAGCTGCCGGCAGATGAAACACAGGGCGTGCCCGGCTTTTACGAAGGCCTGTATGTAATACAGGATACAGATAGCCTGCTGTTTGGCCGTATTAAGGTAACCCTGCAGGATAGCAATGGCAACAGCACGGTAAAGGAAAGCGGCAATTATTACAGCTTTATGCGTAATGAAGGGCTGTTCACCGGCCGCACGATTGATAACATGACCTACCTTACCACCTCGCCCCATGGCGACCGCCTGGGCCCTGAAAAATTAGGCTACCTGGATGAAGGCGTGCTGCTGCACATTGCCGGGCGTGAAGGGGATTATTATAAAATAAAGCTGGCGCCCCGCCACATAGCCTATATACCGGAGCCCCTGCTGGATACCGCCACTCTGCAGGAGCTGGCGCCCATAAGCATTATTAACACAGCCAGGGTTTGGGCCGATGAGGATTACGATTATGTATCCGTGCCCCTGGCAGATAAGCTGCCCTATACCTCAACCCAGGAAGTGGAGCCCGGTAAGATCATTGTAGATGTGTATGGCGCTTATGCCGAAGAGGGGCTGCAAACACAGCTGGGCACTACCCGTGAAATTCAGCAGGTGGCCTGGCAGCAGATAGAGCCGGAAGTGTTCCGTATGGTCATTAACCTGCATCATGCTTTTCCATGGGGATACCAGGTGTATTATACCGGTGATACCCTGCATGTAAAAGTAAAGCGCACACCTGCCAGCCTGCAGCTGAAAAACCTTACCATTGGGCTGGATGCCGGCCATGGCGGCAGCAATGTAGGCGCCTTGGGTAATATGGGCGTATATGAAAAAGAGCTGAGCCTTTCCATTTCCCTGCTGGTAAAAGCAGCGCTGGAAAAAGAAGGCGCCACTGTTATCGCCACCCGCACACGGGATCAGTTTGTGGCCAATGAGGACCGCCTTTCCAATTTCCGCCGCGCGGATCCTGATCTGCTGTTAAGCATTCACCTCAACTCTTCCGTAAACCCGGTAGATGTGAAAGGTACCGCCACCTACTATAAACACCCCTTTTGCGAGCCGCTGGCCCGTTTTATTTACAACCGTATGCTGGAAACCGGTTTATCAGGTTTTGGCTGTAACGGTAATTTCAATTTTATCCTCAACAACCCCACGGAATTTCCGGATGCCCTCATAGAAACCCTGTTCCTGAGCTTCCCGGGCGATGAAGCCAGGGTATTAGACCCGGCTTTCCGCCAGCAGATGGCAGATAAGATCGTGCAGGGTGTAAAAGATTACCTGGAAGCTGCCGGTAAATAACGCCCGCGTGGGGCTGACTAAAAAGAATGTAAAAGTAGAATGCCGTGAATACAAGCCTGTACCTGGAATCGTGGCATTCCATTTTTACATTTTAAATTTTACATTTATGATTTTACATTCTTTTTAGTCAGCCCCACATCCATCCCCATCCCTGTCCGATTGCTGTGCAACTGGTACCCTTCCCTCCTAAAACACCCCTGTTTCCCTACTGACATCCCAGTGCAACTCTACCCCCCTACATAAAACCCTACATCATTTTACGTGTGCCAGACCTTCGGGGTGTGGCACACATTTATCTCCCGCCCATGTGTTTCTCATGTCTTTCCCATGAGTTTCCCTGCTAGATCCCATGCTTTTCCCTAGTCCATCCCTGGTGAAGTCCATGTCAGGTCACAAACTCCTCTCCTGGACCATTACCCCTATCACTCCGATAATTTCCGGTTATAACCTATAACCTTTTATTATAGCCCATCTCCCGCCCACTAGTCCACCAATGAAGTAGATTATATCTATATTTGCCAATCCTTTCATAGCTTTAGCGGTGAAATAAAAAAGACGTATGGCAGATCAGATCCAAGAATTTAACGACTACAGGGCTAAGATGAATGAAGTGATCCTGGGCAAGCAGAACAAGGTTATTAACCGCCTGTTTAACCTGGATACCAATACCTATGCAGAAGGAGCGCTGAGCACCAAAGTAAAGGAAATGCTGGGCCTTGTATCGTCTATGGTGCTGCGTTGCGACGATTGTATCAAATACCATTTAGGTAAATGCCATGAACAGGGGATCACAACAGAAGAAATGTATGAGATCTTTGCCGTAGCCAACATAGTAGGGGGCACTATTGTAATACCGCATACCCGCCGTGCGGCAGAATATTGGGACCTTTTAGTGAATAATTAAGAATTAATAATTATTAGGGGATTCGGGGGATGCAGTAACCCTGCCAGCCGTAGCACTTATTAACTATTCATTATTAATTATTAATTAACTTTGCAAACTTTTAATATATAAACGGATGTCAACAACAACTATAGCTCCGCAGGCGCTGACCGCCAAGGATTTTGCAACGGACCAGGAAGTACGCTGGTGTCCGGGGTGCGGAGACTACTCCATATTAAAACAGGTACAAACCATTATGCCGGGGCTGAATATTCCCCGCGAAAATATAGTGATCATTTCCGGTATCGGCTGCTCTTCCCGCTTCCCATACTATATGAACACATACGGCATGCACTCTATTCACGGCCGCGCCACGGCAATAGCCTCCGGCTTAAAAGCCAGCCGCCCCGAGCTGAGCATATGGGTAGTAACCGGTGATGGCGATGGCCTGTCCATAGGTGGTAACCATACCATTCACCTGCTGCGCCGCAACTTTGACCTGAATATCATGTTGTTTAACAACCAGATCTATGGTCTTACCAAAGGTCAGTACTCCCCTACTTCCGAGGAGAACAAGATCACCAAGTCCACCCCCATGGGTAGTATAGATCATCCGTTCAATCCCCTGGCCCTGGCCCTGGGTGCGGATGCTACTTTTATAGCCCGCAGCATGGATCGTGATCCCAAACACCTCCAGGAAATGCTGAAACGCAGCCATGCCCATAAAGGCGCCTCCTTCCTGGAAATATACCAGAACTGTAACATCTTTAACGATGGCGCTTTTGAAATATTTACTGAAAAAGGTACCCGCCCTGCAGAAACCGTGATGCTGGAACAGGGCCAGCCCCTGATCTTTGGCGCGCAGAAAGATAAAGGCATCCGCCTGGATGGCTTAAAACCCGTGGTAGTAACCCTGGGTGAGCAATACAGCGCCAGCGACCTGTGGATCCATGACGAAACGGATTTTTATAAGGCACAGCTTTTAACCCGCCTCTTTGATGATCCCCGGATCGAAGGCCACCTGCCCCGCCCCTTCGGCGTGTTTTACCAAACCAGCCGTCCTACTTATGAGGAAGGAATGGCCCGCCAGATCGAAGACGCTATTGCCAAAAGAGGCCCCGGCGACCTGGATAAGCTGCTGGCCGGCAATGAAACATGGACGATACGCTAGACCAAGTATTTACTCAAATAAAAAAGGTGCAAATGATCACTCATTTGCACCTTTTCATTTATAACATCTTTCAATCCATCCGCACATTCATCAGTGCCCCAATCCTCCCACATCAAACAGCACCTTATACAACAGCACCACCCCAAACAGCACCATACTGGCGCCGGCTATTCTGTTCAGCCATACTACATTGTTCAGGGTAAGCTTATGACGGATCTTATTACTTACAAATACCTTAAAAATATCGGTGGACAGCACAAACACCAAACACAGGGTGAACATGATCAGCCGGTGGCTTACCGTAGTGGCGCTGTTAGCTACACATACGCCTAACCAGAAAATGATCACACCGGGGTTCAGGGTATTCATCAGGAAACCCGCCAGCCAGATCTTCAGGTAATCATGCGTGCGGAACATTTCCGGTTTTTCCTCCCCCGTGCTGATCCTTATTTTCTTGAAGAACAGCCCGTACAATCCCATGCCCACCAGCATAATGCCGCCAACTACGCCGATAGTACGCTTATAATCTTCCAGGCCTTCAATAAAAGCGGTGCCCAGGTTGCCTATCAGTACAAACAATATATCGCTGAAGCTTACGCCCAGCACAAAGCTGATGCCCGCTTTAAACCCGTTATTAATGCTGTACTTAATGATGGCAAATATTACCGGCCCCACCGATAATGATAGAAAAACGCCCAGTCCTAATCCTGCTACGATTGCTGCTATCATGTAATAAAAAAAGGGTAACTGAATCGCTAAAGTTACCCATCTTTTTTAAAATGTTAAATGAAGCCCAGGTGAGCAGGCCCCATTATAATAAGTTTACTTTCCGTTAGCTACTGCTTTTGTTTCCAAAAAGCTCTGCCAGTCTTTTGCCTTCTCTCCCTTCAACACTCTTGGGAATTTATTCATAGCGCCTTCCTTGCCCTTGCAGCGCAGGTAGTCAATGAACACCTCGTTAGGAAGCACCTCTACAAAGATCTCTTTTAAGGCAGCGGTTCTTTCCACAGCGTAGTCATCATTTACCTCGCACAGTGTTTGGTCAATGATCTCGCGAACCTTGTTGCTGTCCACATTCACATCATCCGTACCTATATACCAGCGGTGTGCAAACAGGTTCTGATAGGGGAAGCCTGCAATGGTAAATTCCTTTACCGTAATGCCCAGCTTCTTTTGCACCATATCAATAGCCTTGTTCATGTTATCAATGCTCATATGCTCACCGCACAGGCTCAGGAACTGTTTGGTACGCCCTACGATCACGATCTCATGCTCTTTTACCGAGGTGAACTTTACCACATCCCCTATCAGGTAACGCCAGGCGCCGGCACAGGTGCTCAGCATTACGGCATACTCCACATCCTCTACCACTTCGTGGATCATGTAGGATTTAGGATTGGGTTTTACTTCCCCGTCTGCGTCAAAATTCTCCTCGTTAAAAGGAATAAATTCAAAGAAAATGCCGGCGTTCAGCACCAGCTTAATGCCTTTGGTGCCCGGCCGGGCCTGGAAACCAAAGGAGCCTTCGGAAGCCATGTACGTTTCAATAAACGTAATAGGCTTACCCAGCAGCTTCTGGAAGCTATCGCGGTAAGGCTCAAAAGATACGCCTCCGTGTATGTAAATGGCCAGGTTAGGCCATATTTCATGAATATTCTTTACGCCGTGGTACTTTATAATTTCCTCCAGCACAATCTGCACCCAGGCAGGTACACCGCAAACAGTACCTACATCCCACTGCCGCGCTTTGCGCACAATAAGCTTAATACGCTGCTCCCAGTTGGGCTTTTTGGAGATACGGCCGCCCGGCTTGTAAAAGCGGCGGAACCAGCGGGGAATGTTCTTGGCCTGTATACCGCTCATGTCCCCTTCGTAATAATCGCCCTTTTCGTACAGGGAGGTGGTACCCCCCAGCATCAGGATGCCTTTTTCAAAGGAGCGGGGTGGTATATCAAAGTTAGCCATGGAGTATAGCTGCTTCACCCCTACTTTTTTCACGGTGCGCAGCATATCGCGGGTAACCGGTATATGTTTGCTGGCAGATTCGGAAGTACCGGAGCTGAGGGCGAAATATTTCACTTTTTCCGGCCAGCTCACATTATCTTCCCCTTCCAGGGCCTTATACCACCACTCCGCATTCATTTTGTTGTAGTTATGTACCGGTATGCGGGCCCGGTACTGTGCCATAAAGTTCGGGCTATCCAAGATCTCCTGAAACTTATAATGGCGGCCAAACTGTGTATTTTTTGCCTTTTCCAGCAACCTATGCAGTACCTGAAGCTGGTATTGGCGGGGAGTTCCTAACTTAACTGTGAACTTTTTACGGATACGCAGTGACCTGGATATGAGATTACCGATGATGGCCATTAATTTTCCTTCACGTTATTTGAAATGCAAAAATACGGTAATTAGTTATAAGTGGTGAGTAGGTGTAAATTCCTACCTTTGCGGCATGTTAAAAGCCACTTTACTCAAAGCTACAGAAGCCGGGGCAAAAATATTACAGGAATATTTCAACGGCACTTTTCAAATAGACAGCAAAAGTACGGCTAACGACCTGGTAACAGAGGCCGACAAAAAAGCGGAAACCGCTATCTTCAGCGTGATCCGCGAAACCTACCCGGACCATTACATTCTGAGTGAGGAAGCCGGGGAGCTAAGCACCGCCTCCAATATTAAGTGGATCATAGACCCTCTGGATGGTACAGTGAACTTTGCGCACGGTATTCCCCTGTGCTGCGTATCCATAGGTATTGAGCAGGATGGCAAAATGATCATGGGCGCGGTGTACAACCCCTTCATGAATGAATTTTACTTTGCAGAAAAAGGACAGGGTGCTACCCTGAACAATAAGCCCATACAGGTATCAGCCAAAACCGACCTGGCCAAAGCCTGCCTGGTAACCGGTTTTCCCTATACCTGGGAAGAGGAGGATAATGATCCCGTAACCGTATTTGGCCGCTTTATTAAACAGGGGCTGCCATTACGCCGCCTGGGCTCGGCCGCCATAGACCTTTGCTGGGTGGCCGCCGGCCGCTTTGACGGGTTTTATGAGCACAAGCTGAATGCCTGGGATTCTGCCGCCGGATTCATTATTGTAGAAGAAGCCGGCGGTAAGGTAACCGACTTTAAGGGAAACTATTTTTCTCCCCACCAGAAGAAGATCATTGCCAGCAATGGTAAAATACATGAGCAATTACTCCAAGCAGTAAACGCCAAATAGTAACAGATAAATTTATGAGTGAAGAACGCACAGAGATCAGCTCCCTGGGGGAGTTTGGCCTGATAGAATTTTTAACCCGTAACATAGAGATCCAGCAGGCCAGCACCGTATTAGGGGTGGGCGATGATGCCGCCGTGATCGATCACTTTGGCAAACAAACCGTTATTTCTACCGATATGCTGGTAGAAGGCATTCACTTTGACCTGGCCTATACCCCCCTTAAACACCTGGGCTACAAATCCGTAGTGGTGAACCTGTCGGACATTTATGCCATGAACGCCACCCCTACCCATATTACTGTAAGCATTGCATTCAGCAACCGCTTTTCAGTAGAGGCCCTGAATGAATTTTATGACGGCGTATATACCGCCTGTGAAAAATATGGCGTAGACCTCATAGGCGGGGATACCTCCTCGTCCCAGAAAGGTTTTGTGATCAGCGTAACTGCGCTGGGCGAAGTAACGCCCGACCAGTTCGTAAAACGCTCCACCGCTCAAAAGGGCGATCTGCTCTGTGTTTCAGGCGATCTTGGCGCCGCTTATCTGGGCCTTACCCTGCTGGAAAGGGAAAAAAGGATCTACCAGGAAAACCCGCAGCTGCAGCCCGACCTGGAAGACCAAACCTACATTATAGGCCGGCAGCTGAAACCGGAGGCCCGTAAAGATATTATTGAATACCTGGAAGAGCAGGGCGTAAAACCCACTGCCATGATGGATATCAGCGATGGCCTTAGCTCTGAGGCCCTCCACATCTGCAAGCAAAGTAACCTGGGTTGTGTGCTGTATGAAGAAAAGATCCCCATTGAAGATCAAACCAAACAGCAGGCCCTCAAATTTGGCCTGGACCCTACTGCCTGTGCACTTAGCGGCGGGGAAGACTATGAGCTGTTGTTCACCATTAAACAGGAGGACTATGATAAGCTGGTGCTGTCAGAACAGATCAGCGTTATCGGCTACATGACGGATATTAGCGAAGGCGCGCATATTATTACCAAAGGCGGTAACAAGTTTAAGCTGGTAGCCCAGGGCTGGAACGCGTTTGAACAGTAATTACAAAACGGTATAAATACATTGGCCGCAGCTACCAACAGCTGCGGCTTTTTTTATTTGTTGATCTTATCACTCACTATTACCTGCACGGCTTCGCTATTATGCGTGGGCGGCAATATGCCGGCAAATACGCAGAACTTCAGCTGGTAGGTGCCTGGCTGCTCCGGCATAATAACCTCCATACGGATGATACGGCGCTCCATAGCTTTGAACAGGTCTATAGAGCTTTTCACTGCCGGCAGCCCGTCCCTTTTATGTACAAAGGCATATCCCAGCAGGGCTTCATGGGCCGTATCCTGCGGAATGGGACGCCCGTAATCGTTGCGTACTTTCAGTATAAAGGCCATATGCTCGCCGGGCCGCGCCTGCACCTTTTTCATAGCCGGTATCAGGCGGCTCAGGGAGTAGGAATAGTATTGCGGTATGTTGTAGTAGTCCCAGGTGCCTTTTACTGTTTTTATACTATCTGTAACGGGCAGCCCTGTTCCCGGCTCAAAAGCCAGCATTACAGGCTTACCCCACAGCTGTGTTTCCGTATCCCAGAAATTATACTGACTGCGCCGCGCATAGCGGCTGTTGAGGCTATAGGATAAGCTACCCGGTGCATAGAACATGTATTTGGAAGGCAGCTGGTAACTGTTCATGAACACCACCGGCCTATCACCTGCTTTAGACTGCAGGGCAGCAGCCCACTCCCTGTTATGATGAATTTCCGGCCGTATCTCCACACCCGGTAAAAAATCCCAGGCCATATACACACGCACCACCAATACAATAACCAGGGTAGCATAGGCCAGGTATCGCAGCAGCTTCCAGGAACCCCTCCGGCGGATGATAGCCTGGTGGGCCAGTATCACCGCCGGCACAAATACCATCACCGTCCAATTGGCCTCTACCCGGCCTTTATAGGTGCTGAGCAGGAAAAAGGCCAGCACCCCTATCAGGTTTACTTTTAAGGTACGTTCAAAGCTGCTTTGTATGGGGCAAATGAAGGCGTAATACAGCAGCAGCCAGCCTGCAAGTGGCCCAAACAATAATAGCTGCCCTAATAAATATTCCAGGGTATAGCTGATATCATAGCTGGGAGCATTACGCTCTACCAGGTGGTATTGCAGGGAAGGGAAACCATGCGCTACCTGCCAGTAAATATGCGGCAGAAATAAGGCCGTGGTAATGATCACCGCTACATAGAACTTAAATACCCGCAGCAGGTTAGGGTTTGATACTACGGTAAAGAACACCAGTAGTATGCCATGGTATTTACTGTAAAACAACAGGGCCATGCTAATGCCCAGCAGCAGCGTGTTACGCCAGCTTTGCTGTTCTGTGAACAAACGGTAGATCCAGAAGTATAAAGCGGCAAAGAAGATCAGCGGTACATCCGGCACGGCCAGCATGCCCCCTATTTGCATTGCCCCCATAGCGCACAGCACCATGTAAAAGAGGCGGTTATGTTTTTGAGGTATTAGCCGCCAGGTGATCCAAAGGGTACAAACATTCAGCACTACCATCAGCAGGCGCACGCCAAACTCATTGTGGAACAGGGCATAACCCATTTTTATGAGCAGGGCTATCATGGGGGGATGATCGAAATAACCCCAGTCCAGGTGACGGGAGTATACCCAGTAATAGGCCTCATCATCCATCAGTTCCGTTACGCCTGCCTGCACCAATGCCAGCACCAGCCAGCCCAGTAAAAAACTATTCCTGTAATGATCTTTGGTGAAAAAACGCGTTAGTGCCGACATATCTTCCTTGAGCAGATTAAGAAATTGTTAAGCGCGAAGATACTAAAACGGAGCAGCATACCATCTCCTCATTCCGTGATGGTCTGTACCACCTGCAGCTGTTCGTTAAAAGCCACCATGGCAGCCCGGTAACCGGCGCTGATGCGGCCCAGCTCATTTTCCATCCCGGCCAGGGCGGCAGGGTAAGCAGAGGCCATGCGCAAAGCCTCATCCAGGGGAATACCCACCTTTTCCACGCAGTTCTTTACCGCCTGCATCATGGTAAGGCAGGAACCGGCCAGGGTACCCTGGGCATTCACATAACGGTCTTTATCAAAAATGTAAATGTAATCGCCGCTGCGGGCTTCCGCCACCGCATCGGTGATCAGGAACAACCGCCGCCCCATGATCTTTTTACTGATGCGGATAGCAGCGAAATCAACATGGATCCCATCCGCCACTACGCTGGCGTATATACGATCATGATCATAAATAGCGCCTACCATGCCCGGCGCCCGGCTTTGCAGGGCCGACATGGCATTGAACAGGTGTGTGGCGGTTGGAATACCCCGCTCAAAAGCAGCATAGGCCTGCTCATATGTAGCGTTACTATGCCCGGCAGATACGAGGATGCCTGCATCCTGCAGCTGTTTTACCAGCTGCGGATCACAGCGCTCCGGCGCTAAGGTCATCATTTTAATAACGCCCTGCCCGTATTCCAGTAACCAGTCTATATCCTGTTGGGTGGGGGAAGTAATATATTGTTCTAAATGCGCGCCCTTTTTTTCGGGGTTCATAAAAGGCCCCTCCAGGTGCAGGCCCAGCACACCTTTGCCGCCTTGCTGCCAGTAATCTTTCACGGCCTGCATGGAGCGTAACATAACCTCCCGTGAGCTGGTTGGTATGGTAGGCATAAAATAAGCAGCGCCGCCGCTCACGCAATATTCATAGGTGCCTTTCAGCGATGCTGCATCTGTACTAAAAGGAAACAGGTGCCCGTTACCACCATAGATCTGCAGGTCTATTAACGCCGGCGCCAGGGTAGCCCCGCCCAGGTCTATTTCCTGCGTGCCCGAAGGTACTTCCGTAACCGGCAACAGGCCTACAATACGCCCGTTATCGGTCAATACTGCATGGTTGTCCAGGAAGCGGTCGCCGGTGAAAATGCGTGCATTGGTGTAAGTAACTGACATGCTGGCAAAGTTAAATTTCGTATAGCTCTAAGGGTAGTCCGTCAGGGTCGGTAAAAAAAGTAAAGCGCTTACCCGTGTAAGGGTCCACACGTATGGGTTCCGGTGTTACGCCACTGGCCTGTAGCTGCGCTACGGCCGTATCCACATTCTGCACGGTAAAGGCCAGGTGCCGCAATCCCTGCGCTTCAGGCCTGCTGGGCCGGGGTGGCGGCTCCGGGAAGGAGAACAGCTCTATTACATACTGCGTACCCAAAGCCAGGTCCAGCTTCCAGGACCGGCGTTCCTCCCGGTATACTTCCCGCACTATCTGCATACCCAATACCTGTGTGTAAAAGGTTTTACTGCGTTCATAATCAGCACAGATAATGGCAATATGATGAATACCGGAAAGTAAAGACATGGAATGTTATTAGGAGGTTTGAAAACCAGTGCGGCTACAATACCTGGAACTTATCTGCATCCTTCAGGAAAGGCAGGGTTTTCCTTACCTCTTCCAACCGTGCGCGTTCCAGCGTGTAGGTGAATACATCTTCATCATGCGCTTTCTGGTAAATGATCTCGCCCATGGGATCTATAATGCTGCTATCGCCGCTGTGGTAAATGTTGTTACCATCATTCCCAACGCGGTTCAGGCCAATTACATAAGCCTGGTTCTCTATGGCGCGGGCCTGCAGCAGGGTTTTCCAGGGAGTGTTGCGCCGTTCCGGCCAGTTAGCTACATTGATCAGCACATCGTAGGCCGGGGCCCCGGTTTCTGCAACAATGGCATTGCGCGCCCATACCGGAAAACGCAGGTCATAACAAACGGAAAGGTTTATTTTCCAGCCTTTTACCTGTGCTATCAGGCGTTTGTCGCCGGGCAGGTAATGCTCATGCTCGCCGGCATACCCGAACAGGTGGCGCTTATCGTAAGTGCCATACACACCGTTGGGCTGCATCCATATCAGGCGGTTCACGTAACGGTCGCCATCCTTTATAATGAGGCTGCCGGTGATGATCACGTTTTTCTCCGCCGCTTTCTTCTTCATCCACTGTACAGCGCTGCCGTCCATGGTTTCAGCCAGCCTGGCCGACTGCATGCTGAAACCGGTGCTGAACATTTCCGGCAGCACAATCACCTCTGTACGTTCAGGGATCGAATTGATCTTTTCATCGAACATCCGCAGGTTCTCCGCTATATTCTCCCAATGCAGCTGCGACTGTATGAGCGTTACTTTCAGATCTGACATAATGCTTTTAATTACGAATTACGAATTAGTCAAGCTTGCTATTACAATGATCTTACATGGAATGTTGAACTTGCATGTATTTAAGTACTAATAGCGGGTTACCCAATTCGTAATTGACTAATTCGTAATTAAACAAATGTACGCTCTATGGGCTTAAAAACTTTTAAATTTTATGGCTGGTCATTTACAATTTGTTCAAGCGCGGCCTGGGCCAGTTCTGGCTCAAAACCTTTTTGTACCAGGTATTGAATGGTTTTCAGCTTTTGTTTCAGGGGATGCTCCCCTTCCAGGGAGGCATATTTTTTAGCCGCCTGCCGTTCCAGCGTCTCCCGGTAATCATCCGCATCTATCTCCTGCAGGCCTTTTTTTATGCAGTAGGGCGATACCTGCCTTTGCTGCAGCTCCATGGTTATTTTGCGGCGGCCCCATTGTTTGGTGCGGAACTTGCCGCCGGCAAAGGCTTTGGCAAAACGTTCCTCATTCAGGAAATTATCAGCGATCAGCTCCGCAATGGCCTGGTCTATTTCTTCGCCCCGCAGGCCCAGCTCCCAACATTTATGATGTACCTCGCTATGGCAGCGCTCCTGGTAGGCGCAGTAGTGGCGGAGCTTTTGTAAAGCAGCATTATTCATTCCTTAAGCTTTTAGTGGTTAGCTATTAGCTTTTATAGTTAAGCAGGTGACCGGGTACTAAATTTTAGCGGTTAGCCCTTAGCTATGTAACACAGCTAAAGGCTAACCGCTAAAAGACAAACAACTATTTCTTCACGATCATTAACCGTGCGTAGTTCAGCATAATCTTTTTTTCGCCGCCGCCCTTGGGAAATACCACGGTGGCAATACGGTTATTGGGCGCGCCTTCCATACTCAGAATGGTGCCAAAGCCAAACTTCTGGTGCTCTACCTCCATACCGGCTTCCATAGTAGCCGGATCATCAGGCGCAAAACCAGGTGTAGGTACATGGGTACCTACCGGTGCAGTGGGCTTGGGCGTTGGGCGTGCAGAGGACGATGAAGCGGAAGAAGCCCCTCCTGCAGGACCTGCAGGCGCTTTCTTTTGTATGCGGTCGAACATATTGTTGCCGCCATTGTTCCACAAACCACCGCCGCCACCGCCAAAGCCGCTGCCACGCATGGCATTGCCGCCCGCATAGCTACGGTCTATGAACTGTTCCGGCATTTCTTCCAGGAAACGGCTGGGCTCATTATTCACCAGGCTGCCAAAACGGTAACGGCTGCTGGCATAGGTGAGCCACAGGCGGGCTTTAGCGCGGGTAATAACTACGTAGAACAAACGGCGTTCCTCTTCCAGCTCTTCGCGGGTATTAATGGAAAGAGTGCTGGGGAACAGGTTCTCCTCCAGCCCTACGGAAAACACCACCGGGAACTCCAGCCCCTTGGCAGCGTGAATGGTCATGAGCTTTACCACATCGCTGTTCTCATCATTCCCCTGGTCTGCATCTGTAAGCAGTGTGATCTGCTGCAGGTACGAGCCCAGGCTTTTATCCAGCAGCTCACCATCTTCCGTAGGCGTTTCTGTAAACTCTTTTATGGAGTTCAGCAGCTCCTGTATGTTCTCATACCGGGCCAGGCCTTCCGTAGTTTTATCGTTGAACAGCTCTTTTACAATGTTGGTGCTTTTGCCCACCTGTACGGCCACATCATAGGCATTATGCTTTTCCAGGATGGCCTGGAAACTTTTGATCATGGTTACAAAACCTTCCACCGCTTCCAGTGTGCCGCCTTTAAAGCCAAACTCACGGCCGCGTTCCAGCACTTCCCAGAAAGTAATGTTCTGCTCATTGCTGATGATCACTGCTTTTTCTATAGTGGTTTTACCAATGCCCCTTACCGGGTAATTGATAATACGTTTCAGGCTTTCTTCATCGCGGGTATTAATGGTGATACGCAGGTAAGCCAGGAAATCCTTTATTTCTTTACGCTGGTAAAAGGAAATGCCGCCGTAAATGCGGTAGGGGATGCCTTTGCGGCGCAGGCTTTCCTCAAAGGAGCGGCTTTGCGCATTGGTGCGGTACAGGATGGCAAAGTCGCGGTTATCATAATGGTTGCGCAGCTTTTGTTCTGCAATCGTATCTGCCACGTACTTACCTTCCTCATTATCCGTCATGGTGCGCACCAGCTTAATTTTTTCACCCTCCATGTTATTGGTCCAGAGGGCTTTTTCTATCTGGCCTTTGTTATGCGCAATTACTTCGTTGGCTACGTTCAGGATAGATTTGGTGCTGCGGTAGTTCTGTTCCAGCTTTACCACATGCACATCGTCATAATCCTTTTCAAACTGCAGAATGTTCTCGATAGTAGCGCCGCGGAAAGAGTAAATGCTCTGTGCATCGTCCCCCACCACGCAAATATTTTCATGCACGGATCCTAATAGCTTTATGATCTCGTACTGGGCAGGGTTGGTATCCTGGTACTCATCGATCATAATGTATTTGAACTTATGCTGGTATTTGTGCAGGGTTTCGGGGAACTGCTTCAGCAGCACGTACATTTTAAACAGCAGGTCGTCAAAGTCCATAGCGCCGTTCTTAAAACAGCGTTTGGCGTACATGTCATAGATCTTGCCTATCATGGGGCGGTTGGCCCGCATATCTTCCTGCTGTACAAAATTATCGTGCTGGTATTCCTCCGGGCCCATCAGGCTGTTCTTGGCCGCGGAAATACGGTTGTATACAAAGTTGGGCTTGTAGTGCTTATCGTCCAGGTTCTGCTCATTAATAATGGTTTTGAGCACGCTCTTGGCATCGTCCGTATCGTAAATGGTAAAGTCGTTGGGATAGCCCAGGCGGTGCGCTTCTGCGCGTAATAACCTGGCAAATACGGAGTGAAAGGTGCCGATGTAGAGGTTACGGGCTTCATTGCCGCCCAGTATTTTTTCCACACGCTCTTTCATTTCACGGGCAGCCTTATTGGTAAAGGTGAGCGACAGTATATTAAAGGCATCTACCCCATGCCGCATCAGGTGGGCAATACGGGTAGTAAGCACTTTGGTTTTACCGGAGCCGGCGCCCGCTATGATCATCAGCGGCCCGTTAATATGTGTTACGGCCTCTTGTTGCCGTTCATTCAGTTCGTCTAAGTAATTTGGCTTCATCAGGGTGTAAAAATAACCAAATTCCCTATGCCAAATGATAGTTGTTAGTAGTTAGTGGATAGTGTGAGGCGGAACGGCTTCAGTAGCGTGCAATACGTGATTTCAGCATTTTACGTGCAAAGTGGATGCGGCTTTTCACTGTACCCAGGGGCTCATTCAGGATCATTGCAATTTCATAATATTTATATCCCTCAAAATACAGCAGAAAGGGTTGTTTAAAAATAACCGGGAGATTGTAAATGGCCATATGCACATCCTTTACCCGCAAACCATTTTCCGCATAATTGCCAATGGAGGGTTGCTGCTGGTGCAAAAGAAAATCGCCCATCGCATTATCCAGCAGGCGGTACTGCCGGTTACCACGGCGGTAATTGTTAATGAAAATGTTGCGCATAATGGTATACAGCCAGGCCCGTATGTTGGTGCCTGCCAGGTATTTTTCCCGGTTAGCCAGTGCGCGGAATAGGGTTTCCTGGTAAAGATCTTTGGCTGATTCCGAATCCTTGGTAAGGGTAATTGCGTAGGGCCTGAGGAAATCAGCATTTCCCATTAACAAAGTGTTGAATTCGGTGGAACACATATGACGTTACTTTTAGGATTATACAATATGACATTATCCTGCTGTTAAAGCCATTTATCCATTCCTTACGGTATGGGGGGTACGTAGCTCAGGAGATGTTTTTCATAACGGTAATACCTTTTTGTTTACCTGATGAAGCGGAGGGGCACAATAACTTGCATTCTACATTAGACTCTGATGACCGCTCAATGATTATTTCTTACAGATTAGCAACAGAACAAATACCAGGTACTTCAATTTGATTCCGAGGGTTCCTTATTGTCTTGGTTGATTGCTGGTATTATATTCCAACATGATCCGCTATACTAACATTAAATAAATAAAAAATATTTTACTTATTTAATGCTTATACAAGCATATCTAAGTTATTGAAAAAAAAGAGGATAACCTATTTTTTTTATGGCTATACGAAACGGGAGAATGTGCTAATATGCTGATGTGCTAATGTACCGGTCAATAGATAATGGAGAGGATAGCAGAGGACTCATAAATAAAAAATATGCTGATGAAAATGCAGTTGTTCCGCATTCATCAGCACATTAGCATATTAGCACATTAAATATTATTTCTCATGCCGGTCTACCGGCAGCCGCTCCTCGCGGTTGGCTATTTCCCAGGCCGTATAAAACACCAGCTGGGCGCGGCGGGAGAGCAGGGGAAAATCTATTTTATCCACCGTATCGGTTGGCCGGTGATAGTCTTCATGCGTGCCGTTAAAGTAAAAGATAATAGGAATGTTATGCAGCGCAAACATGTAATGATCGGAACGGTAGTAGAAACGGTTAGGATCATCCGGATCATTATACTTATAATCCAGGTGAAATTTGGTAAAGGTATTATTGGCCGCTTCATTAATGGGCCGCAGGGCAGAGCTCAGCTTATTATCCCCGATCACATACACATAGTTGGTGTCTTTTTCGTGCATGGGATCAATGCGGCCTATCATGTCTATATTCAGATCCGCCACGGTTTGGTCCAGCGGGTAAATGGGATTATCTGTATAAAACTTAGAGCCTAACAAACCTTTTTCCTCACCGGATACTGTCATAAACACCATGCTGCGGCGGGGTTTATAACCGGCTTTTACCGCACGGCCAAAAGCAGCGGCTATTTCCATTACGGCCGATGTGCCGGAGCCATCATCATCTGCACCATAGAACAATTCTTCCCCACGCTTGCCTAAGTGATCATAATGGGCCGTTACAAATACCAGCTCGTTCTTTTTATCCGTGCCTTCCAGGTAACCTATTACATTGCTGGAGCGCAGCTCTTTCACATCTTTTTTAAACTGCAGCTGCACCGGCTTTCTTATAACACGGGGCTTCAGCTTATCTGCTGCTGCAGGATCCAGCAGGGCCGCTGCATCTTTTATGCCTAACAGCGCTGCTGCCATTTCAGGAGAGATATAGTATACATTGGTGGCAGCTGTTGGTGTTTGTTTGGGATTACGCATGTAGGTGGGCGTTTTATACAAACCGTTACCGCTTACTTTTTCCATACGGCTGGCGCCTTCATTTACCACCAGCACTGCTGCCGGCTTACGTTCCACCACTTCCATAATTTTTTTGTTCACACCTCCCCAGGCAGAGGGGCGGCGGGTGCCGGTGAGCAGGTAGGTAGTATCATCCTTATGCGGTTCTCCGGGCAGCAGCAATACCACCTGGCCGCTTACATCCAGGTTGTGGTAATCATTATATTCACCGGAGTTAATGCCATATCCTGCAAACACTATCCTGGAAGTTTTCACCTGCTGGTTCTCGCAGGCATACAGGCTGCTGTAATAATCTTTACCAAAAATATAAGTGTGCCCGTCCACCACTATTTTACTGCCGGTAAGCGTATCCTGGTACAAATAAAAATACTGCTCCCACTTGCCTTTGGCGCCCGGTTGTAAACCTGCTTTGGCAAATTGGGATATGATGTAGCTGGCGGCTTTCTGCTGCCCTTCTGTAGCGGTTTCCCGGCCCTGCATGCCGGCACCGGCCACTATCTGCAATTGCTCTTTTACTGCATGGGGGGTAATGCCTTCTCCAAAACGTGCGGCCACTGCCGGCTGGCCGGCCGGCGTAGCAATTTTTTCATCCTGCTGGGCCCATACATTCATGCACAGGAACAGGCCAACAACAAGGAATAGAGATCGTTTCATAGTATCAGATTATCTAAAAAATAAAAGCCGGGAGCAAGTTTTGCATACTCATTCCCGGCTTAATAATTTGCTTTGTTATACGATGGCTGTATTACAGTGGTATCTTCTTTTTACAAACAGGCTATCTTTCTCACCCGGTTCTCATGGCGCCCGCCTTCAAACGGTGTATTGATAAATACATTGATCATTTGCCTGGCTACATCCGTATCTACAAACCTGGCGGGAATGCAGATGATGTTAGCCTCATTATGCCCGCGTGCCAGCCTGGCCAGCTCTTCGCCCCAGCAAATGGCAGCGCGTACGCCCTGGTGTTTATTAGCGGTAATGGCCACCCCGTTTGCGCTGCCGCATATCAATACGCCAAAGGCTACTTCTTCTCTTTCTACTGCGGTAGCTACCGGGTGCGCGTAATCCGGATAGTCGGCCGAATCTTTTGAATGTGCGCCAAAATCTTTCACCTGCAGGCCCAGGCCTTCCAGGTAAGAAATAATCTCTTCTTTATATTCAAACCCGGCATGGTCGGAACCAACGGCTACGGGTAATGACATGTTAAATAATGGTGGATGTTGCATATCAGTTTTCACATTTAACCTGTTAAGACCACTCTTCATCTACTACCGGGCGGCGATCGCTGTCATCCATATCTTTCAGGGCCTTCTTGGATATAAAGATACTGATTTCATACAGCAAATACAGCGGTGTAAATACGATCAGCTGATCCACCACATCGGGCGGCGTAATCACTGCTGCCAGCACCAGTATCACCACAATAGCATGGCGGCGGTAAGAACGCATGAAATCCGGCGTTAACAAGCCTATTTTGGTAAGGAAAAATACCAGTATCGGCAACTCGAACAACACCCCCATACCCAGTATGATCTGTGTCATTAAAGAGAAATAATCATCCAGGAAGAACTGGTTCACGGCTTTATCCGTTACCGTGTAACCGGCCAGGAAGTTAATGGTAAAAGGCGCCATCAGAAAATAGCTGAATGCCACGCCTAAAAAGAACTGGAACGATACCCAGAAAATAATGCCCCGGGCGCCTTTCAGCTCTCTTTCCTTTAACGCGGGTTTAATAAAGCGCCAGAACTCCCAGAAAATATAAGGGAAGGCCAGCACCAGGCCCAGTATAAAAGCCAGCTTAAACTGCAGCATGATCTGCCCGGCCATCTTAAAGTTCTGGAACTGCACCTTTACAGGGGTGATACACATCTTATCGCCCAGCCCTGCCCAGTGGCTTACCTTACACATCAGTATGTAAGAAGGGAAGTTAGCATTGGTAGGCCCAAAGATCACATTGTCCAGTATCTCTTTAGTATATACGAAACCAAAAATGCTAAACACCGAAATGGCTATCACTGACCGGATAATGTGCCAGCGCAGGTCTTCCAGGTGGTCGAAAAAAGACATTTCTGCCTTGTCACTATTATTCGCGAAAATCTTCTTGAACATCGTATTAAAGTAGATCGGTGTAGAATGAAATCAAAATCAAGAGCACAAATATATAGAAAGGCTCCAAGCAATAGGTAAAAATGTAGATGAAGGCTTATTTAACGCTTTAAATGGAAGGGTGCGGAGGTATAGGTGAGCTACACAGGAGGCTGTGGGGTAGGTACAAAAAAAGAGCCAGCCCGAGAAGAATCAAGAGCCGGCCTTTCATCCATTGTTTGTTAACCCCAAAAAAGTTGAATTCGAGAATGTCTTCTGCTTCCAGATCTGCTGCTTATTCGATTGATGGCAAGCTTTCAAAATAAGTTTTATCTCTGGTTGCGTCTAAATTTCTATCACAAAAATAGAAAGAATTATTTTATTATCAACGTTGTAACAATATTTTTTACAACCCTTTAACAAAAATCAAATAATAGTGTTACATCGTCTGTAGCAAATGTATAAAATCCATGTTAAATTCCTAAGACTTTTTTTAAAACGATTTAGCAAATATTTCCACTCAATCGTTTTTGCAAGGCTTTCCCTTCTTCACAATGCAAATATATTAAAAAAATATAGACAATGTCAAGAATTGGTTCTTATTTCTTTTTCAGGATTTGTTTATCTCTGCTAAACACCGGAACCATAGTGGGTTGTATGCTTATGCTAAAATTTTCATTTTCACCATTTCAATCCGCGTATCTGTTACATTCAACACATCGAACTCATAATCGTCAATGATAATACGCTCTTTTAGCCGGGGAATGGTCTCGTGGTGGTTAATAATGTAACCGGAAAGCGTTTCACTTTCATCTTCCGGAAAATCAAACCCATAGCGCTCATTCAGGTAATCCAGCTCCAGGCGGCCTGAGAAGATATATTCCTTTTCAGCAATCTGTTTTTCTACAAACTCCTCCACATCATGCTCATCTTTGATCTCACCAAAGATCTCTTCCAGCACATCCTCTATGGTTACAATGCCGGCCGTGCCGCCAAACTCGTCCACCACCCAGGCAATACTTTTACGCTCTTTATTGAACTTGCTCAGCAGGTCTATAGCGCTCATGGTTTCCGGCACCACCATAATAGGGTGTATAATGGCCGTAATATCTGCCGGGTTCTTGAACATATCCAGCTGGTGAATGTAACCCAGGATATTGTCGATGGTATTTTCGTAAATAATAATTTTCGACAGCTTGGTTTCCATGAACTTACGCCGTGCTTCTGCAATAGGGCTTACTATTTCCAGCGCCTCTATCTCCTTCCGGGGTATTAAGCAGCCCCGGATCTTTACATGGGCCAGCGACAGCGCATTTTCAAACAGCTCGGTATTCAGCTCCTGGCTTTCTGCAAAGTGCTGCTGCGACTGACGTATGAAATGCTCCACATCCACCCGCACAAAAGAGGCCCTGTTTTCCATGATCCTTACATTGAACAGGTATTTCAGGATCCATTCGGAAATAGAAACCAGCAGGTTGCCTATTACGTACAATGGCTTGGAAATAACAGAAATGGGTAAGGCAAAAAAGCTTAGCAGCGCTTCCGGTCTGGAGCGGAAAATGGCCCGGGGTATAAAAAAGCCCAGGAAAAGCACCATAAAGGTGGCCACTAATACCTCCATTAACAGCAAAAGGGGCTGGTAGCTGGTGCTCAGCGACGGTGTTACGGTAGATTCCCACAGGGGCTGGAAAATGCCCGCAAACATGATCCCGTAGATAACCAGGATAATGCCAAGGCCCAACAGGCTGGTAGCCAGGAACCGGGCCGGGTTCTCATTAAAAGTAGCCAGGATCTTGCCGGTGGCCCTGCCCTGCTTCTTTTTAAGCTCAATACTCAGCTTATTCACATTGGCAAAGGCTGTTTCCAGACCGGCAAAAAAACCGGCCAGCAACACCAATCCAACCAATATTAGGGTAGTATAACTGTCCATTCCAACAAATATAAGATTTTACATAATTGCGAATGACGCCACTGCAAATTGCATGCAAGCGTATTTCACCATTCACCGGTACTTACAGGTATTTTCTGAGGGAGCCGGCCCGTTCAGGGGGCCGTTAAATTTATATGAAGTTCAAAACCAGCGCTTTTACTGTGGCATATGCTTTTTCCAGATCATCATTCAGCACTATTTCATCAAATTCCGGGGCAAAGGAAAGCTCATAGCGGGCTTTGGCCAGGCGCTCTTCCAGGGAAGCCTGTGTTTCTGTTCCCCGCTCACTGAGGCGCTCACGCAACGCTTCCAGGGAGGGCGGCTGTATAAAAATGGTAAGGGCAGCTTGCTGGTATTTTTCTTTTATGGATACAGCGCCTTTTACGTCAATATCCACCATGGGCACCTTACCCAGGTCCCAGATACGCTGCAGCTCACTTTTAAGGGTGCCATAGTACTTGCCTACATATACCATTTCGTATTCTGCAAAGGCATTGGCCTCAATATTCTGATGAAATTCGTCGGTAGAAAGGAAGTAATAGTCGCGCCCGTGCACTTCATTTTCCCGTGGGGTACGGGTGCTGGCGGAAATAGAGAATGCCAGCTGCGGCAGCTCCGCTAACAATCTTCTTACAATAGTGGTTTTACCTGCGCCTGAGGGGGCGGTGATGATGATGATCTTATGGTCCATCCGAATGAATTACGAATTACGAATTATTCAATTACGAATTACGAATGGATTGAAACGGATGCCTGACCCGGATATTTAATCATAACCGCTTCAGGCAATCGCTGCATTTAATTTGTAATTCGTAATTGAATAATTCGTAATTAAAAATTTATACGCGTTTAATATCCGCGCCCAGCCTTCTCAGCCTCTCATCAATGTACTGGTAGCCGCGGTCTATTTGTTCTATATTCTGAATGGTGCTTTTGCCTTCTGCGCTCAGGGCAGCGATAAGCAGGGCTACGCCTGCCCGTATGTCGGGCGATGACATGGTAATACCTCTTAGCGCATGCTCCCGGCCCAGGCCTATTACCACGGCGCGGTGCGGATCGCACAGCACTATCTGGGCGCCCATATCTATCAGCTTATCCACAAAGAACAGGCGGCTCTCGAACATTTTCTGATGGATCATCACACTGCCCTTAGCCTGGGTAGCAACTACCAGCACAATGCTCAGCAGGTCGGGCGTAAAGCCCGGCCAGGGATGATCATACATGGTAAGGATAGACCCATCCAGGAACGTTTGTATTTCGTAAGAATCCTGTGCGGGTATATAAATATCATTGCCCCTCAGCTCCAGGTGAATACCCAGCTGGCGGAATTTTTCCGGTATAATACCCAGGTGCTCTACCCCGGCGTTGCGGATGGTGATCTCGCTCTGCGTCATGGCAGCCAGCCCTATAAAGGAGCCTATTTCGATCATATCCGGCAGCATAGCATGGCTGCAGCCTTTCAGGGAAGTTACGCCCTCAATGGTGATCAGGTTAGAACCTACGCCGCTAATGTTAGCCCCCATGCTGTTCAGCATTTTGCACAGCTGTTGTATGTAGGGCTCGCAGGCAGCGTTGTAAATGGTGGTGGTGCCTTTGGCCATTACGGCAGCCATTACAATATTGGCCGTACCGGTTACAGAAGGTTCATCCAGCAGCATGTAGGTGCCTTTTAAACCGTCTGCAGCTTCCAGGCGGAAAAAATTATCATCATTATCGTACACAAACTGTACTCCCAGCTTCTCAAAACCAATAATATGCGTATCCAGGCGGCGGCGGCCTATTTTATCACCCCCCGGTTTGGGAATGTAGGCTTTGCCATAACGGGCCAGCAGCGGGCCGGCTATCATTACAGAACCCCTGAGGCGGCCGGATTTCTTTTTAAATTCCGCGCTCTGGAGGTAAGCCATGTCTATATTGGCGGCGGTAAATTCGCAGGTATCGCGCGATACGCGGTTCACGGCTACCCCAATATCTGCCAGCAGCTCTATCAGCAGGTTTACATCCAGGATGTCCGGGATGTTGCTGATGGTTACTTTTTCCGGCGTAAGCAATACCGCGCTAATGATCTGTAATGCTTCGTTCTTGGCGCCCTGGGGCACAATATCCCCTTTGAGGCGGTTACCGCCCCTTACTTCAAAAGCACTGCTCACTTGTTCCTGTTTTTATTATTGTACTTATTGTTGCTGTGCTTACCACCGGCTTTGCCGTTGTTGCTCTTGAATTTATTTTGCTGGAAGGATTTGCGCTTCATGCTGCCACCGCCGCCACTGGTGTTACCGCTGCGGGGAAACTCGTTACCGCTGTTACCTCCGCTGAAGCTGGCTGGTGCCGCATGGCTGCTGCCGGTGCCGGCATGGTATTCCAGCTGCCCATTGGTAATGGTGTTCAGTTCAGAACGTACCGCATCGTCATGCACACTTTCTTTATGCCAGTTGCTGTAAGCCAGTTTCATGTAATTGCCGATACATTGGGTAAACCCTTCTTTTTTCTCCGGGTTCTCTTCATGCAAGGCTTTGTCGATCACCATTTCCAGGTTTTTGCCAAAGTGGCGCAGCTTGGGATATTTTTTAGGATACGTAAGCTTTTCAGGCTTGTATTTCAGCGTTTCCCGGGTGGGTATGGGGTAGGGAGATTCTACATTCAGCTTAAAATCGGAGATCAGGAACAGGTGATCCCACAGCTTATGCCGGAAATCCTCTACGTTCCTGAGGTGGGGGTTTAAGGTTCCCATCAGCTCTATTAAGGCCATAGCCTGGCCCTGGCGTTGCTCCTCATCTTCAAGGCTCAGCAGGTATTCGATCATTTTCTGAATATTCCTGCCGTATTCCTTCATTATTAAATGATTACGGGTTGTATTGTATTCCATTAGATGAATTATCTATAATATAAACGTCAATAAATTTGTTCGGATTGTTAAGTCAACTTTACGCGAAGAAACAAAGTAAGGAATAAAGTGTACTTTGCTGTGAAGTAACCGTAGCTGCAAACTTAGCAAAAAAACCTCAAATATACTTTACAATATGCCTGCCATTTTAATGCTACACGGCGCATTGGGCACCCAAGCACAATTTTTACCGCTGCGCTCCCTGTTAGAAGAACAGCACACCGTTTACACATTTGATTTTATAGGCCATGGCCTGGCTGAGCCGGCCTCGGAAGGCGTTAGCGTGCCGCTGCTGGCACAGCAGGTGCTGGATCACCTGGATGCGCTGGAGCTTAATTCCGTCCCCCTTTTTGGTTATAGCATGGGCGGCTACGTGGCTATGTACCTGGCCAGGCATTACCCGCAGCGGGTAAGTAAAGTGATCACATTAGCTACCAAGTACCACTGGAATGCTGCTATTGCCGCCAAAGAGGTAAATATGCTGGATGCCGCGGTTATCGAACAAAAGGTGCCTGCTTTTGCTACAGCTTTAGAGCAGCGCCATGCCCGGCAGGGCTGGAAAAAGGTGCTATCCCATACTGCCGCCCTTATGCAGCAGCTAGGCGCGCAGCCTTTGCTGGCAGCAGAAGATTATGCGGCCATTACCACCCCGGCCCTGCTAATGCTGGGCGACCGGGATACTATGGTTACCTTAACAGAAACGGTGGAGGTGTACCGTGCTTTACCACAGGCGCAGCTGGCTGTGCTGCCCCACACCCCGCATCCGCTGGAAAAGGCGGATCCTGCGCTGGTAGCGGCGCTGCTGCAAAGATTTTTAAATGAATAATGCTGTATTATTCATGTACGTGAAGGAGGTTATGCTTACCTACAGTGGCTACAGTTCAGTGTTAGCTTGTTAAGTTTTAGTTCACAACGTTCTTTTCACAACGGGAATCGCTCAGGGCTACTCAACTACATTGATGGTACGGTAAAAGCTCTCTTCCAGGGAAATGAGGGTTTCCGTTCTTTCAATGCCTTTGATCTTCTGCAGTTCATCATGTAATATTCTCCGCAGCTGGGTAATGTCTTTACAGATGATCTCTGCAAACATGCTATAGCTGCCTGTTGTATAGTTCAGGCGTACCATTTCAGGGATCTTGCGGAGTTCTTTGGCCACAGTGTCGTACATTGAACTTTTTTCCAGGTAAATACCTATAAAGGCTATTACATCATACCCGATCATTTTTAAATCTACATGTAATTTTGTACCTTTAACGATACCCAGTTCTTGTAGTTTCTTCATTCTTACGTGGATCGTTCCACCGGAAACAAACAATTTCTTCCCGAGGTCAGCGTAGGAGATCTCTGCGTTGTTCATCATTTCACTGATGATCTGAAGATCAAGTTTGTCAATATTCAAATTGTGGCTCATTTTTACAATTTGTTTTTGATTGTTTTAAATACCCATGCAAATATTTAAAAAATATCGAAATTTCAAAAATTTTTCTTAAAAAATTTGCAAAAAATCCCCTCTCTGTTTAGATTTGCATCATTGAAAGTTTGGAAAACGGAAATAAGCAAGGCTAAAAAGTAGCCCACGCCTTCCGGAAACAAATCGCCAACATATACTGTGGGGTGATGGAATTGGCAGACATGCCCTCTTGTCTCGAGGGTGGGGAGTCCAGGATAAACATAGCGTAATGGGTTGACCACTAATCTTATTTGTGCTAAGGCTAACTGCCCCGTGGAGGTTCGAATCCTTCTCCTACAGCTTTTAACGGCCGTTTCAAGTAATTGGAACGGCCGTTTTGTTTCTTAGCCGCATCCAAAACGGATTGCCCCGCCTGCGTCCCCTGCCGTCAAATATATCCATTATAAAATGAATAGCTTCATAAGATCTGCATCTTTCCTTTGATTTTGATAAACAAAACCCGCAAATGAGATATTTTTGCGCTAATGGGACAAAAAAAACTGCAGCGTTTTGCTGAGATCGAGACTTTTCCGAATGTGCTGATATACCCGGAGAACATGCCTGGTAAGTGGGCCGGCTTTTTTGGCAATCAAAACCCGCTTACCCTGGAGCTGGCCTGCGGTAAAGGAGATTATACCCTGGCGCTGGCCCGGCGGTTCCCGGAACAGAACTTCCTGGGTGTGGACCTGAAGGGTAACCGCATATGGCGGGGCGCTAAAACAGCTATAGAGGAACCGTTACGGAATGTAGCCTTCCTGCGCACCCAGATCGATAAGCTGGACCGGTATTTTGCACCGGGAGAAATAAGCGAGATCTGGATCACTTTCCCCGACCCCTTCCTGCGCCAGTCAAAATCAAAAAAGCGGCTTACCCATCCAAAATTCTTGCAGCTGTACCAGCCACTGCTGGCGCCGGGCGCTACCATTAATTTAAAAACAGACAGCCCGGAGCTGTATGCTTTTACCAAAGAAGTAATAGCGGCCTGTAATTGTGAAACCCTGGAAGATATCAGCGACGTATATGCGCTGCCGGAAGTACCCGCCCTGTTACAGATCAAAACATTTTATGAAGGCATGCACCTGAGCAACGGGCGCACCATCCGCTACCTGCGTTTCCGCCTGCCGGTTACGCCCATTAACTGGCGCGAGATAAAGCTAACTGCAGATGCAGCCACTGAAGGAGCATATTGATTTTTATTATAACGAACACGGCTACATGGTATTTACCGCACAGTACCACCTGAACCGCGGAAACTGTTGTGGAAATGGCTGTAAACATTGTCCATTTGATTATGAAAAAGTCCCGGAACCCAAAAGAACCACCCTCCTTGCCGCCCGCCAAAAGCAGCAGGAAAAAGGACCCAGCGGAGACTAACTCCTTTTTTCCAAGGGTATATGAATTAGTGCGCTTAATACCCAAAGGCCGTGTAACCTCTTATGGTGCGCTGGCAGAAGCCTCCGGCCTTCGTATCACCGCACGCATGGTAGGCTGGGCTATGTATGCAGCCTCTACCGCCAAACCGCCCATACCCGCGCACCGCGTGGTGAACAGCAGCGGGGTATTAAGCGGTAAAGATCATTTTGAAACTCCTACCCTTATGCAGGAGCTGCTGGAACAGGAAGGAATTATTATAAAGAAAGATAAAATTCAAGATTTTAAAACCGTATTTTGGGACCCGGTAACCTCCCAAAAAGGGACAAGAAGAAAAGCAGCGGGCAAAAAAAACGAAGTGTAGGTTTCAATAACAAACAGATAACAAATTACCACGGCCTGTTATCCTGAATATTTATTATGTCGGCATTAAAACTTAAGCTGGATCAAGATCAGCTGGTAGAAGATTTCTTTGATTGTACCCACCTGGTGGGTATTGTATCTGCTGCCCGTGATTATCAGCTGTGCTGGCAATTGAATAAACAGCTGTTTTATCATTTCCGGGTAAATAATTCCCTGGAAATAAAACTGACCAAACACCAACGCGCTTTTTATTTTACAGTATTTGAATTTCAGGAGCCTACGAAGTCCGTATCACACTATCTTTACAATAATCACTGCAAGGCAGAGTTTTTGTTGCCTGAATTAAAGAATATAGATTACCTGTGGCTGATCAAAGGGGATTATTACCAGCTGCAGGATGTGAAAAAATTAACAGAGGAATTACGCCGCGTAGAGCTAGTACAATTAGTATCTTTATTGGACCTAAGAGATATCAAGAATAAGGTGAACCTTATATTTTAACAGGACAAGAAAGGACAGTAAACCGTTTAGGGATTCCCGTTACCAGCTCCGTGCATTTTATTGTTTAACATAAACCTATTTTATGTGGCAGGAAAAGAACAATCAACTGTACCGTTCTTTCGAGTTCAGTGACTTTAAGGAAGCCTTTGCTTTTATGACCAAAGTAGCGCTGGCCGCAGAAAAAATGGATCACCATCCATACTGGACCAATGTTTACAACAAGGTAGAAATATACCTGAATACGCATGATGCGGGCAATGTGGTAACGGAAAAAGATCACCGGTTGGCCAAAACCATTGACGGTTTGTTATAAACATATATTAAATACCTGTGAAGCGGATCGCTTATTTATTCTTATTCATTTGTTATTCCGCTGGCATATACGCTCAACCACCCGCTGAAGATACTTTATCAATAGATATGGGGGCGCCACCTGCCAGCGCAGACCTGCGCCCCTACGTATACAGCCTGGACATACCCGGCCGCTCCTTTTCCCTCTCACAAATTAACCAGCAAACATTTACACAGCAACCCGGGCTGTTCCACCCCCAGCCCAGGTATAACAAACAGCTGCATAACTGCTGGCTGAAATTCACCATCCGCAATACCGGCCTTAAAGACAGCAGCCTCACCTTTTTTACCGGCTGGCACGACTTTATGTACTGGTATGCCGGTACCCATAACCACTACCAGCTGCTATCACAAACCGGTTTAATGCTGGACCGTGGCAATGTAAACCGCTGGGAACGTTATGCATTCCCGGTAGTGGTGCCCGCCGGGCAATCCCGTACTTTTTTACTGCACATCATTAACCGCTCCTATAACGAAAGCGCGCTAATGCCGGTGCTGTATGATGGCCTTGGGTATGAGCGTTTCCGTAACCACCAGATCAATACCTTCCGGGCAGAGGCAGTAGTGATTCAGGTATTGCTGGGCATGCTGTTAGTATTCCTAACTATTGCCATTATCAATTACATACAGCTGCCGGACCGCTCTTACCTGTACTTTGCAGCCTACATCCTGGGCCTTATCATGTTCTTTGCCCTGCGTTTGGAAAGTAAGCCTTACCAGCTGTCTGTTTTTCACCGCTGGCCCATGTTAAAATATTACTGGAATATTCCGGCGCTGCTGTTCTGTTTTTACCTCATGTACCTGATGTTTGGCAATGCCTTCCTGAACCTGAAGGAAAGGTACCCTTACATGGAACGTGTTTTTACCATTGCAGCTGCCTGCACCGGCGGGGTGATCATTATTTGCTTTTACTGCATTGGCCAGCGGCTATACCATGTGCCTAGTATTATTTACAGCTATTTATACCTGGGCCTGCTGCTGCCGCAGCTGATCGTATTTGTGGCGCTGGCTAAACGTTCCCGCCACCATCCGCTGGTACGTTTTTTCCTGTTAGGCTCTATTTGCTATTACCTGGCCAGCCTGCTGGGTTTTATATTCCAGATAAAGCCCCTGGGCTTCTTTAATGCGCTGAGCATGTTTTCCGCACCTACCATGCCCATGATAGCAGGCGTATTTTTACAGGCTATGTTTTTCCTGGCGGGATTAAGCTACCGCAACAAACTGGTGCATCATGAACGCACCAAAACCCAGGAAATGCTTATTAAGCAATTGAATAAGAATAAGGAATTGCAACGTAAGCTGAATGAGCAGCTGGAAGAGCTGGTAAAAGAGCAAACCTCTGAAATACTGCGCAAAAAGCAGGAGCTGGAAGAGCAGCGGCAAATACAGCTGAATATAGAATACGATAAAAAGCTTACGGAAATAGAGCTGAAAGCCATTCGTGCGCAGATCAATCCACACTTTATTTTTAACTGCCTGAATTCTATCCAGCTGTTTGTAATGCAGCGGGATTATGAATATGCACAAAAATACCTGTCTGATTTCTCTTACCTCATACGCAAAACACTGGATTTTTCCCGGCGCAATTTTATTACCTTAACAGACGAGATCACCTACCTCAATACCTATCTTGGCCTGGAAAAAATGCGCTTTGAAAATAAAATGGAGTATGATATAAGGGTAGACCCGGCGATTGCCACCACGGAGCTGGAAATTCCGGCTATGCTGCTACAGCCTTATGTGGAAAATGCCGTGAAGTATGGTATGACCAATCCCAATCAACCTATAGGGCGGCTGATCATACGCTTCCAGCAGCTGCCCGGCGATATACTGGAATGTATTGTTGAAGATAACGGCATAGGCATTACCCGCTCTAAAGAGCTGCGTACCTTACCCAAACATCACCAGTCATCCGGTATGGAAATAAGTTCTAACCGTGCGGAGCTCCTGAACAAAATGTATAATACGGATATACATATTGAGGTGATTGATAAATTCGCCCGGAATTTTACAGAAAGCGGTACTATTGTAAGAATTTTAATACCACAACTTTAGTAGCCTTAGTTAGACCCCTGGATCAACATATGATAAAAGCGATTATTATAGATGATGAACGTAACAGCCGGGATATTATTTCCCTGATGCTGGGCAAATACTGCCCGCAGGTGCAAATTGCCGATACCGCATCCGACTGCGCAGACGGCATCAGTAAAATAAAGCAACATCAGCCACAGTTGGTTTTCCTGGATCTTGAAATGCCGGATGGCACTGGGTTTGACGTGCTGCAGGGCACCCAGGATGATGCCTCTTTTGAAGCCGTATTTGTGACTGCTTTTGAAAAAAAATTCCTGCACGCCATCCGCTTCAGTGAAGTAGAGATCATTTTAAAACCTATTGATAAAGAAAGCCTGCTGCAGGCCGTACAAACGGTATCCCAGCGTATAAATTCACAGGCCAGCAAAAACCGCTACCGTGTATTGCTGGATAATTTTAACCATGGCAAACAGGCTAACTGGAATTTACTCTTACCCCTGGCCAACAGCCAGGAAACTACCATACGTACTACGGCTATTGAGTACCTGGAATCCGGTACGGAAGGTTGCAGCTTTTACCTGGAAGATGGTACTGTATTGCAGGTGGAGCGCAGCTTCCGGCATTACGCCGACCTGTTTATACCCCTTCGTTTTTACCAGGTGAACAATACACAAATGGTACAGCTTTCGCATATTAACCGTGTAATGAATGATAGCCAGCATATACTGCTAAACAGCGGTGCGCAGCTGGAAATAACGGAGCGGAGGAAGAAGGATCTGCTGAGTTTTTATAGATAGTCCATGTCCATGGCATTCATCGCTATTAAAGGTATCCCGAGAAAAAGCACGTAATGGTGGCAAATAGCTAAAATGGCAGTATTTTAGCTATATCATATAAAAATATCACTATGAAAAATCGTGCTTTACAGGCATGCTGCGGAATACTGGCTGCTGGTATCTTATTGAGCAGCTGTGTTACAACGCGTGATCCTAGCGGGTTACCACCGGGACAACAGAAAAAGATCTATGGAACAAAATCTGCCAAACCCTTTGCACCGGGGCAGCAGAAGAAAGGATATTAAATAAAAAGTTCCGGTTGTAGCCGGAACTTTTTTATTTACTGAATATGTTATGCTGTTTATCCGTTCATGGATATCAGGAATTCTTCATTATTCTTAGTGCCGCGCATGTGTTGCAGCATAAAGTTCATGGATTCTTCCGTATTCATATCGGCCAGGTGGTTGCGCAGGATGTAGATGCGTTTCAGCATATCTTTTTCCAGCAGCAATTCATCACGGCGTGTAGATGATGCCGTTACATCAATAGCCGGGAATACGCGCCTGTTAGCCAGCTTACGATCCAGCTGCAGCTCCATGTTACCGGTACCTTTAAATTCTTCAAAGATCACCTCATCCATTTTAGAGCCGGTGTCTATCAAAGCAGTAGCCAGTATGGTTAAGGAACCGCCGTTTTCAATTTTACGGGCAGCGCCAAAGAACTGTTTGGGCTTTTGCATGGCGTTGGCTTCCACACCACCGCTCAGTACCTTACCGGATGCCGGCGCCACGGTATTGTGCGCACGGGCTAAACGGGTAATAGAATCCAGCAGTATCACCACATCGTGTCCGCACTCCACCAAACGTTTTGCTTTTTGCAATGCAATGGCAGATACTTTCACGTGTTTTTCCGCAGGTTCATCAAAGGTTGAAGCAATTACTTCTGCTTTAACGCTGCGTTCCATATCGGTTACTTCCTCAGGGCGTTCGTCTATCAGCACCACCATCAGGTAAACTTCGGGGTGGTTGGTAGCAATAGCGTTGGCCACTTCTTTCAGCAGCATGGTTTTACCCACTTTAGGCTGCGCTACTATCAGTCCGCGCTGGCCTTTACCAATGGGGGTAAACATATCCATGATGCGGGTGGAGTAGTTATTGGAAGTTGTTGTTAGTCTCAGCTTTTCGAAAGGGAACAAAGGCGTCAGGTAATCGAAAGGTACGCGGTCGCGCACTTCTTCCGGTGATTTGCCGTTGATGGTTTCCACTTTCAGTAAAGCAAAATATTTTTCTCCTTCTTTCGGCGGGCGTACAGAGCCTTTCACGGTATCGCCGGTTTTTAAGCCGAACAGTTTTATCTGGGAGGGAGAAACATAAATATCATCCGGTGAGCTGAGGTAATTATAATCGGATGAGCGCAGGAAACCATAACCATCGGGCATCATTTCCAATACGCCTTCACTTACTATTATACCGTCGAACTCAATATTGAATACGGGTTCTTTTTTCGGAAAGCGCTGCTGCTGGGCCTGTGGCTGCGGCTTGCTGGCGGCTGGGAAAAGTGTTTCATCGGGTAACACAAAGTCATCGTCATCATCCTCTTCCTCTTCTTCTTCCTCTACTGCAACCGGTTCTTCTTCATGCGTTTCATCTTCTGTAAAAGCCGGTAATACAATATCGTCGTCGTCGTCAAATGTGAGGGAAGGAATGCTATCCAGGTCTATATCAAAATCTTTTGTTTTTGACTTGGGAGCGGCTGGTTTCACCGGCTGCTCATCTTCCTGATCGTGATCATCATGGTCGGCTCCTTTAGTTTTGGCGCCGGGTTTTCTTCCACGTTTGGCAGGTTTCTCTTCTGCATGGGCAGGTTCTTCAGCTACTGGTGTTTCTTCTTCGTCTTTTTTAGTTGGTTTCCGTTTGCGTGTTTTCTTTTCTTCGCCGTTGGCCGGGTTACCTTCAGAGGCCATCACTGCCTGCTTGTCCAGGATTTTGTAGATGAGGTCCTGTTTGCTAAGTTTCTTTGCGTTGGTCACATCGAGTTTCTCTGCAATGTCAAGCAGCTCAGGAACGAGCATGTCGTTCAATTGTAAGATGTCGTACATCATCGTGTGTTGTCAAATTTTTTAGGAGTGTGTTTAGGCGGGTACCACTACATACCAACATACACCAATTACAAATAATTGTTTTTTGAGTCCAATAAATTTAATTTGGTTATTAAATCTGATAGGGATTGTTGAGTTCAGGAACTGCTGATGAAGATGGAAATAATAAACTTGATCAGGCAGATAATAACTGCAAGATTAATACAACTTTTATTATTATCCAAAAAAAGTTGGATACCTGTATACCCTACAGATCATTGCCCATGGCAGGGTACACCCCTCTCAACCTTGCGGAAATCATAGCCGTGGCCCGTTCCGGCCGGCCCCTTTTTTCAGCCCGCCCTGGTATTGCCTTTTGCATTCTTAACAGATTTAACATTTTTTTGTGCTAATTGTGCAGGAACCTATTATTGGGTACTTATCCTGCCGGGTTATGGACTCTGGTGTTTAACCCTTATTTTTGCAGTCCTAAAAATCAAATTATGAGCCAAAGAGTTAAAGTCAAGCAAATATTGTCCGATGACAAGGTGCAATACGACGTAACGGTAAAAGGTTGGATACGGTCGTTCCGTAACAACCAGTTTATAGCGTTAAATGACGGCTCTACCAATAATAACCTGCAAATAGTTATAGAACCCGGTACAGATGCGGGTTTACTCAAACGCCTTACCACCGGTGCGGCCATTAGCGTAAAAGGCGAGATCATTGCCTCCCTGGGTAAGGGACAAAAAGTGGAGCTGAAAGCCCGCGAGCTTGAAGTGCTGGGCGATTGTGACCCGGAAAAATACCCCCTGCAGCTAAAAAACCGGCCCAGCCTGGAGTACTTACGTGAAATAGCGCACCTGCGCTTCCGTACCAACACCTTTGGCGCCATTTTCCGTGTACGCCACTCACTGGCTTTTGCCGTGCACCAGTTCTTTAACGAAAGAGGATTTGTATACCTGCATACACCTGTAATTACCGCTTCTGATGCAGAAGGCGCCGGTGAAATGTTCCGCGTAACCACGCTGGACCTGAATAAACCGCCCCGCACAGAAAGCGGCGATATTGATTTCAAGGAAGATTTCTTTGGCCGTGCTACCAATCTTACAGTATCCGGCCAGCTGGAGGGCGAGCTGGGCGCTATGGCCTTTGGGGATATTTACACCTTTGGCCCCACTTTCCGTGCAGAAAATTCCAACACCGCCCGCCACCTGGCGGAATTCTGGATGATAGAACCCGAAATGGCTTTCTATGACCTGGAAGATAATATGAACCTGGCCGAAGCATTTATTAAATATGTGATCGGATACGTATTGCAGCACAACCGGGAAGACCTGGAGTTTTTAGCCCAGCGCCTGGCAGAAGAAGAAAAGCAAAAACCCCAGCAGGAACGCAGTGAAATGGGACTGTTGGAAAAGCTGGAATTTGTGCTTAACAACGAGTTTATGCGCCTTACCTATACAGAGGCCATTGATATTCTGAAGAACAGCAAACCCAATAAGAGCAAAAAGTTCAATTACCTGATTGAAGAATGGGGCGCCGACCTGCAAAGTGAGCATGAGCGTTACCTGGTAGAAAAACATTTTAAGAAACCGGTGATATTAACGGATTACCCTGCTGCCATTAAAGCTTTTTATATGAAGCAGAATGAAGATGGTAAAACCGTACGTGCGATGGATATATTATTCCCCGGCATTGGTGAAATAGTAGGCGGTTCCCAGCGGGAAGAAAATTATGACAAGCTGGTAAAACGCATGCAGGAATTACACCTGCCTACAGAGGAGCTGAGCTGGTACCTGGATACCCGCCGCTTTGGCGCCTGCCCGCATGCGGGTTTTGGTTTGGGCTTTGAAAGACTGGTGCTGTTTGTAACCGGTATGGGTAACATCCGCGATGTAATACCTTTCCCCAGAACACCCAAGAGCGCTGAGTTCTAGCAGCCTGCGGCTGCGGTCCATAGTCGATGGTCCATAGTCCATTGCCTTTTACGAAATGCAGTTTTGCATAAGTATGGTTGTGGATGATGGACCATCTTCATTTATAATCACCTGCTTAACCCGCTCAAATCTTTCCACACACAATGCCATGGACCATCGATTATGGACCATGAACTTTTTTTATGGATTATATCAACAACCGCATCTATATATCAGAAAGCGCGCATCCATTTTCTCATATATAAACTGTTGTTGTATGGCAGAAATTAACACCGCATCGCCCACTGGGCGCGGCCGGGGCGACGTACGCCGCAAAGTACATTCTACCCGCGTTGACATGACACCTATGGTTGACCTGGGCTTTTTACTCATCACTTTTTTTATGCTCACCACCACCCTTGCGAAACCAAAAACAATGGACCTTACCATGCCCCGTGCTGATGGCGATTCCATGGCTTTACCAAACAGCAAGGCGCTTACCATTATGCTGGGCAGCCATGACCGTGTGGCCTGGTATGAAGGTATGGGCAATGATCCTGCACACCCGCCACAGGTGCAGTACAGCAGCTTTGCCATACATAAAGGTATTGGCGATGTAATACGCAGCAAGCGCCGGCAGGTAATGGAAAAGTTCGGGAAGAATGAATTAATGGTGCTGATAAAAGCCGACAATACTTCCAACTATAAGAACGTAGTGGATATTATGGATGAAATGCTGATCAATGATGTTGCCCGCTACGCAATGGTTGATATTACCGACCTGGAAAAGAGTTTCCTCCAATAGTTTAGTTATACCCCGCTCTGCATATCTCCATACCTGTTACCCCGCCCCTTGTCAGCTTCAGCAATTGTGCAAGGGGCTTTTTTGTGCGTTTATTAATTCATGATCTTACATTTTTACGGTAACTTTATTTCTCCTAAATAAACCATTATGGCAACTATCACCCACTCCATCCCTGTTGTAGACCTGGCCGCCTTTACCTCCGGCGATGCCAAAAGCAAAGCAGCCTTTGTGCAGGCATTAGGAAAAGCCTATGAAGAAGTAGGTTTTGTAGCGGTAAAGAACCATGGTATTCCGGATGCGCTGATAGCCGACCTGTATAAATACGTACAACAATTTTTTGCATTGCCCTCCGATACCAAGTACCAGTATGAGATCCCTGAGCTGGCCGGCCAGCGTGGCTACACCTCGTTCGGGAAGGAACATGCCAAAGGTTTTGATGCCCCGGACCTAAAAGAGTTTTTCCAGTTTGGACAAGAGGTGGAAGATGATGATCCGGTGAAAGATGAATACCCGCCCAATGTAGTGGTAAAAGAGGTGCCGGAGTTCACGCCTACTTTTCATAAAGCATACCGCGCTTTTGAAAAAAGCGGTAAATACCTGTTACAGGCCATTGCCATTTTCCTGGGCCTGGATGAGCATTACTTTGATACACAGGTGCATAATGGTAATTCAATTTTACGCGCTATTCATTACCCGCCCATTACACAGGAACCTAAATCCGCTATCCGTGCGGAGCAGCATGAAGATATTAACCTCATTACCCTGCTGGTAGGCGCTTCTGCAGACGGGTTGCAGATCCTGGACAAACAGGATAACTGGGTACCCGTTACTTCCCTGCCGGAACAAATTGTAGTGAATGTAGGCGATATGTTACAGCGCCTTACCAATAACCGTTTAAAATCCACCACCCACCGCGTGGTAAATCCGCCTCGGGAAATGTGGCATACCAGCCGTTATTCCATCCCTTTCTTCCTGCACCCCAAATCCGGTATGCGGCTGGATTGTCTGGAAAGCTGCGTAACGGATACGCACCCACAGGAATATGCGCCTATTACTGCCGGTGAATATTTAGACGAGCGTTTAAGAGAGATCGGATTGAAAAAATGACCATTCAGCTTATTTGAGGTCTGAATGTTTCAATTTTGTTTTTAACTTCGGCTGTGTTCCTACGTCATATACCTTTTTTAAAGGCTGTTTTGTTTCACAGTATTACGGCTTACGGGGGGCCTCAGGGCCATCTGGCCATGATGCTGAAAACCTTTGTGCAGCAACGTAAGGATGTTACGGAAGAAGAGCTGATGGAATACAACGCTTTCTGCCAGCTGCTGCCAGGCGCCTCCTCCACACAAACCCTTACGCTTATTGGCTATAAGCGGGGTGGCGTACCCCTGGCGTTTATGACCCTGCTAATCTGGATCACACCTGCCTGCCTGTTAATGGGCTCCCTGAGCTTCCTGCTGCAATACTTTGACAAGAAAGCGCTGAACGTAGATATTTTTAAATTCGTACAGCCTATGGCGGTAGGCTTCCTGGCTTATGGCGGTTTACGCGCTTATAAGATCAGCATCCGTAACACCGCTACCTTTTTTATTATGCTGGTGGCCATGGCTGCCGCCCTTTTCCTGAAATCACCCTGGACCTTTCCCTCCCTGATCATACTGGGCGGCATTGTATCCAACTTCAGTAATAAACGTATTCCCGGTTCTACAGAAGCGCCCCGCAAAATACAGTGGACCAATCTATGGTTATTTGCACTGCTGTTTATACTGGCGGGCTTTTTCTCAGAGCTGGCGCGTACCCACAACTGGATCACACGCAGGCCCTTTAACCTGTTTGAGAACTTTTACCGTTTCGGCAGCCTGGTATTTGGCGGCGGCGATATACTTATTGCCATGATGCTGGAACAATACGTTACTCGCGCCAAAACACAGTTTATGACCGGCGCTGAATTGCTGACCGGGGCTGGTATTATGCGCGCTTTACCCGGGCCTACTTTTTCCCTCTCCGCCTATGTAGGCGGGATGGTGATGCGTAACCTGGGTATGGGTTACCAGTTCCTGGGCTGCATACTGGCGCCGCTGGCTATATTTTTACCCAGCCTGCTGCTGGTGCTGTTCTTTTTCCCTATTTGGCATAACCTGAAGAAGTATGTGGTTATTTACCGGGCATTGGAAGGTATTAATGCCGTGGTGGTGGGAATTATGTGGGCTGCCACTATTATGCTGTTCATGGCTGTTACGCCTCACTGGTATAACCTGCTGATCATGGCTGCCACGCTGGCTATCCTGTGCATGACGCAGCTGCCTTCTCCCTTTATTGTACTGGCCTGCTTATTATTAGGCTGGTGGCTTTAAATGCCGTACTCCTTGATCTTATTGTATAAAGTAGTTAACCCTATTTCCATTAATTCTGCAGCTTTGGTCTTATTGCCTTTTGTATAAGCCAGCACTTTTAAGATGTGCTGTTTTTCCATGCCGGCCAGGCTCAGGGAAGCAGGGTCGCCGCTTTGCTGGTTCCATAAAAAGTCAAGGGACAGTACGGCGGCATCCAGCATATCCGTATCCGTTAGTATTACAGCGCGTTCTATTACATTACGCAGCTCACGGATATTCCCTTTCCAGGTATGCTGTTGCAGCGCCTGTAAAAAGGCAGGGGTCATGCCGCTTACACGTTTATTAAGCTTGGGGCCCAGCTGCTGTATAAACCACATGGCCAGTTCAGGAATATCCTCCTTGCGCTGGTTCAGGGAAGGCAGCTGCACCTGGAAAGCGGAAAGGCGGTAGAACAGGTCAGCCCGGAAATGCCCGTTACTGATCTCTGTTTCCAGGTTACGGTTGGTAGCGGCAATAATACGTACATCCGTTTTAGTGGGTACAGCCTCTCCCACACGGTAAAACTCCTGGGTTTCCAACACCCGCAGCAGCTTGGCCTGCAGCTCCACCGGCATTTCCCCTATTTCGTCCAGGAAAATGGTGCCGCCGCGCGCTTCTTCAAAAAAACCTTTCCGGTCTTTGGCAGCGCCGGTAAAGGCGCCTGCTACATAACCAAACAATTCACTTTCCAGCAGCTCCTTACCAAAAGCGCTGCAGTTCACTGCTACAAAAGGCTGCTGCTTACGCCTGCTGCCCTGGTGTATAGCCTGGGCAAATACTTCCTTACCGGCGCCGGTTTCACCTAACAACAATACAGTAATATCTGCGGGGGCTACCTTTTCGGCCAATGTTATGGCAGCTTTAACAGCCGGCGACCGGCCTATAATATTTTCAAAGCTATATTTGCTGCCTATCTTTTTCTCCAGCTCCCGTACGCGAAACTGCAGCAAAGCCTTGTCCATGGCTTTACTTACCAGCGGCAGTATTTTATTATTATCATCGCCCTTGGTAATATAATCAAAGGCGCCGTTCTTAATGGCCTGTACACCATCTGCAATATTGCCGTAGGCAGTTAATACAATGATCTCTGTATCCGGGTGAGCGGTTTTAATAGTGTGGGCAAGGTCTACGCCGTTGCCATCGGGGAGCTTTACGTCGGATAATACTACCTGGATCTCCTCTTTTTCCAGCAGCTTTTGGGCGGTACGGGCATTGCCGGCTTCATACAACGTATAACCTTCCAATGCTAATAAACGGCTGAGCAGCTTACGCAGCTGCTCCTCATCGTCAATAATAAGAATATTACCTTTAGGCATAGTCCAAAGGTAATTACGAATTATCAATTACGAATTGGTAAAGCGAGGTTAAATGCAACATTGTTTAATGTAAAATATCACGGATTTTCATCCTCATTCGAATGCCTACATTTTCCGATTTCCATATAAAAACGTTCAACCCAATTCGTAATTCGTAATTAATTAATTCGTAATTAAATTATTCTGCCGTTTCTATTTGCTGGATCACCTTTTTCAGATCATTCTTTACCTGTTGCGTGGGCTGCCACAGATCTCCTTTTTCTTCCAGCCGCGCCAACATATTGTGCATGGTAAAATCTGAGATCTGCAGCTGATCATTCACTTCTTCCCACAGCAATGGTGCGGATACCGTGGCTCCCGGTTTGGGGCGTACGGCGTAAGGTGCGGCGATGGTTTGCCCGCGGCTGTTCTGCAGAAAATCTACATACACCTTTTTCTTGCGGGCCGATTTTGCCCGTACCACACTGGTAATACCCGGCAGCTGTTGATTGGTTTGCCGCGCAATAAATTCTGCAAACAAGCGGCAGGTCTCATACTCATATTTAGCAGCGGTAGGAATGTAAATGTGCAGGCCGGATGCGCCGGAGGTTTTACAAAAGCCGGTTACTTTCAGCTGGTCCAGTATTTCTTTAATACACAGGGCCGTTTCAACAACGGCTTTAAAACCAATGCCTTCCGGGTCCAGGTCCATTACCACGTAATCGGGATTATCCAGGCGGTTTACACGGGATAACCAGGGGTTTACCTCAATACACCCCAGGTTGATCATATAAGCCAGTGTAGCCTCATTATTGCATAGCAGGTAATCCACATCCTTCCCGGTGGAAGCGGCATGCAGCGGAACGGTCCTGACCCAGTCCGGCGTGGTTTCAAGATCAATATCCTTCTGGTAAAAGCTGCTGCCCTTAATGCCGTTAGGAAAACGGTGCAGGCTCATAGGCCGGTCTTTCAGGTAGGGCAGCAAATATTTTGCAACAGTCAGGTAATAGTCAACCAGCTGGCCTTTGGTGATCTTTTCATCCGGCCAGTAAATTTTCTGTTGGTTCGTAAGTGTTACTTCTTTACCATTCAGCTTTAATGTGCGCTCTTTTTCATGCTGCGCAGCAGGAGCTGCCTTTGCAGCAGCTTTACTTTTTGCAGCAGTGGATTTTGCTCCACTGGCTTTCGCAGCACCTGCTTTTGCAGTAGTGGATGTTTTTGTTTTGCGGTTTGCAGTAGTAGCCATTTGTAGTGGTTTTGCAGTTTCCCTTTTCACTTCCTTCACCGGCTTATCCTTTCGCAGGCCCATGAATATAGGTTGCCGCAGGTGACCTCCTTCTGTCCACGATGAGAATTTCACCTGGCATACCAGCTCCGGTTTTACCCAGGTGACCGGCATATTGGTTTTAATTTTTTCTTCGAATACCCGTGTTTTTTGCTGCAGCGGCTGTAACTTATCATACAGCATATCTATGAGCTCCCCGTTTAAACCGCCGCCACAATGCCCCACATAACGCAGGGCGCCTTTATCATCCAGCACGCCCAGCACCAATGCACCCAGCTTTTTACGGCTGCCGCGCGGCGCCGTGTAACCACAAATAATAGTTTCCTGCTCGTTCAGCACCTTCATTTTTAGCCAGTTCATGGTACGGCGGTCTTCCTCATACACACTGTCTGCTTTCTTGGCTATAATACCTTCCCATTGTTTGCTGCGGGCTTTTTCATATAGCTTTTCCCCGTTGGTTAAAATATGATCGGAATAGATCACGGCCGGATCATCCAGCTGTTTTACCACTTCCGCTAACAGCTCTTTACGTTGTATTAAGGGCATCTCCCGCAGGTCCTGGCCATTCAGGTTCAGCAGGTCAAAAACAACGTAAGTGAGCTTGCCGGTATTACTATTCTTGTAATTCTGCAAAGCCTGGAAGTTGGTATTGCCTTTACTGTCCAGCACTACTACTTCTCCATCCAGTACCACATTGTGCGAAATTTTCTCTACGGCCTTTACAATGGAAGGATAATCTTTGTTAAAAGAAAGGTGATTACGGGAATACAGGTCTGCCTTACCATTCCGCACATCGGCAATGGCGCGGTAGCCATCCCACTTGGGTTCAAACAGCCAGCCTTCACGGCTAAAAGGGGCTTCTACCAGGGTAGCCATGGTAGGCTTGTACATTTTTTTAGGAGCGGACTTTACTTTTGTTTCAGGTGTGGCGGCCGCTTTTTTTTTAACGCTGTTTTTTGCTGCCGCTGTAGTGCTGCTGCGCTTAGCTGTAGCAGTAGTGCTGCGTTTCTCAGTAGCTGCCACTTTCCTGCGGGCACCACTGCTGCCGCCTTTTTCCTGCTCCTTAAACTTCAATCCCTGCTCAATTACTTTCTTCGGCGTATAGTCTTCGCTGTTATACTCCTCTTTTACTGCGTAATCATCCTTATGCTTTAAAAGTAACCAGGAATTATCTTCCCTGCCTTTCATTTTCACCAGCGCAAATTCGCCTTTCAGCTTTTTGCCCTTCATTCTTATTTTAAGATTACCTTCTTTAATTTCATGCAGGGCTTCTTTGTCAAAGTCTTTACCATCGCCATATAACAGCTCATAGCTGCCTTTGTCCCACACATATACGGTACCTGCTCCATAGTTACCCTTGGGTATGGTACCTTCAAAATCTTTATAGTCATACGGATGATCTTCTACCTGCATGGCCAGTCTTTTATCAGCAGGGTTCAAAGAGGGGCCTTTAGGTACAGCCCAGCTTTTTAATACCCCGGCTACTTCCAGCCTGAAATCATAATGTATGCGGGATGCATGGTGGCGCTGTATCACAAAAATATGCTTTCCTTTTGCCGCCTTACCGCCCGTAGGTTCACTGGTTTGCTTAAAATCCCGTTTTTTATTGTACGTGCTTAAACTACTCATGAGGCCCGTTTTTTACCAGTACTTCCATTGCCCAGGCTGGCTTTCAGCTGGCTAAACAGGTCGGTACTTTTAGTATGTACCACCTTCATTTTCTTGACGGTGCGGCGTTTACCGCTTGCCTTGGCTTTAATGATCTTCATTAGTTCGGCCGTATACTCATCCTTATATTGGCTAATGTCAAACTTGGTGCTGTATTGCTTCACCAGGGCTTCTGCCATATCCAGCTCCCTTTTACTCACCTTGGTGCGGGCATCCGGCAGGGTCAGCTCTTCGGGTGAACGCAGCTCCTGTTCAAAACGCAGCTGCTGCAGCAGCAGGTAATTATCCCGCGGGCGCACTACTGCCAGGTGTTCTTTAGAGCGCAGCACAAAACGGCTTAACCCTGTTTTCTTTGTTTTTTGCAGGGTTTTCAACAGCAGCTCGTAAGCCTTTACACCTGCTTTATCCGGCTCAATGAAGTAAGGTGTTTCAAAATAGATATCGTCTATTTCATCTTCCATCACAAAAGCTTCTATTTCTATGATCTTACTTTTTTTAGGACTGGCTTCTTCAAAATCCTCATCTTCCAGAATCACATACTCATCGTTATACAAATAACCTTTCACAATTTGTTCCCAGGGCACCTCTTTGCCGGTATCTTCATTAATGCGCTGGAATTTAATACGGGCGTGGTTCTTTTTATCCAGCATATCCAGGTCCAGCCGGCTGTCCTGCACAGCGCTGTATAATTTAACCGGGATATTTACCAGCCCGAAACCAATTGATCCTGACCAAATTGATCTCATAGTATTAATTATTTGTAAAAAGACTATAACACAAATAGTACCATAGTGGCACAGGAAACAGTGCATGTTAAACTTTATACCATCCGGGACCGGTGGCATAACTTTTGACTTTTACTCCTGGAACCAAATTCCCTTTTTTATGCAAGAGAAACCAGGTGAAATGACCACGCTGTCCCAGGTCATGGAAAAAATGCGACATAAGGGCTATGATCATGAATTTAAAATGAGTGACCATGGCAGAATGCAATCAACAGAAAGTAAGAAGGTATTTAACCCCGAGGATCTGAAGATTGTTAAAACATTCCGTTTTGAGGGAGAATCCGACCCTGCAGATTCCAACATTTTATACTTAATGGAAGATGCGGAAGGTGAAAAAGGATTTGTGCTGGATGCCTATGGGGTGTATAGCTCTCACGAAGAAAGCGGCTTTGACGATTTTATTAAAAAGATCCCGGTTGAGGACAGGGAGGAACAGATCTGATCTGATTGCAGATAATTTGCTGATGTGCTAATGAACAATAACGGGCAGTTAAGATGTTTCATTAGTACATCAGCTTTTTTTCAGGAATTTCAGCAGTACTTTCTCATCGTTGTGCAGCTCCCCTTTCCCGGCTTTATTGCGGCTTTCCCGTACCTGCCGCATATAAGGCTCCAGCTTCCCCTCCTCATAAGCAATTAATAAACGAGGGTGCACATAATATTTCTTACATACTGCCCGTGTATTACCCAGTTTACCCGCCACTCCATCCATTACGCTTACAATATTCCTTTTACAGGCAGTAGGCGTATCAAAAGGCTCCATATCGGCCAGCATGTTCAAAGCATGCACACTGCCGGCCCAGGTACGGAAATCCTTGCAGGTAAAATCTTCCCCGGTACATTCTTTCAGGAAGTCGTTAATATCACCGGAGCCCAGGCCTTTATGTTCGCCATTCTCATCATAATACTGGAACAGCTCCTGCCCCGGTATTTCCCGCACCTTCTTCAATAATTTAGCAAGGGAAGAATGTTTGATCGTGATCTTCTGCTCTACTCCTTTTTTTCCCTTAAAGTGAAAGAACAGGGTGTTACCGTTAATTTTCACATGCTGGTTGCGCAGGGTGGTAAGGCCGTAAGAGCCATATAATTTCTCGTAAGAGGCATTGCCTACGCGGATCCAGGTTTCCTGTAATACGCTAAGGGCAATGCACAATACCTTCTCCTTATTCATGTCCCTTTTACGCAGCCCTGCTTTAATACGCTTGCGTATCTGAGGTAGTTTTTCCCCAAAATGTTGAAGCCGGTCGTACTTGGTTTCATTACGCACTTGCTGCCAGGTAGTATGGTAGCGGTATTGGCGACGGCCTTTGGTGTCCACACCTATGGCCTGCAGGTGGCCGTTTTCATAAGGGCAGATCCATACCTGCTCCCAGGCCGGTGGCAGCACCAGCTTACGGATGCGTTCCAGTATGGTTTCATCTGTAACCTTCTCTCCCTTTGCATCCGTATAAAATACGCCGTTACCATTTTTAACACGGCTAATACCGGGCATATCTGTAGTTACATATCGCAGCCGTGCGGCTTTGGCTGTTAACAGCGCTTCCTCATTCTCCATTTTCCAATTAATACTGATTAGTACTGAAAAAGAATAATTAATAGTAAAGCCCGCTTATGGTACTGCTGCTATTCGTTATTAATTATTCATTGTTAATTAATTCCCGTTCCTTAAAATGGCGGCAACAGGCATCGATGATCTTCTGTGCGTATTCCTGCATTACCTCTTCAGGGTCTTTTGCAACAGGTACAATTTTGCCGGCAGCCAGCACCAGCCCTTTGCAGGTAATAGCATAATAAGCATACAGGGTATTAACGCCCAGCGCCGGTTCGGGGGTGGCATAACCGGTAGCAGCAATACCCACCGTACTGTTAAACAGGGCACAAACGCCCAGGGCCATTTGTATGGCTACCTGCTGTGATACGGCATTACAGTTCAGCGCGTGAATAGGCTCTACCTGCAAATGCTTTGCTTTTTGCCCGGTGTTATAAGCGGTAATACCGCCCTGGAAGAACTCTGAAGCATTGGTGGCCCGGCTAAGATTCAGCTGTAGCTGACCAGCGGTTACGCTTTCCGCTACTGCCACTGTAAGACCGTTTGCCAGGCAATGATCATGGATATAGTTAACGTGCTCGATCATGAATTACGACTTGACAATTTAAAAAGGCCTCCAGCGGTATGCAGAGGCCTTCGTAGGTTTCCGTAACAATAAATGACGTTGTTGTTTATTCAGCAGCAGCTTCTTCATTTACAGAAGATTCTGCTATTTGTGTCAGCGTCTGGTCTGTTTCTTTTTCTTCTTCCAGGGTTTGTTCCAGCAAAGAAGCTATTTCGCTTTGCCCCATCCTGTTGGCCAGTGTACGCAGGCTGCCATAAGCGGCTATTTCATAGTGCTCAATTTTCTGTGAGCATACAATAATACCCGCGTCCCGTACTGCAGTATCTTCTTCTGTATCGCTTACTACTTCCTGTCCTTCTGCTATTAAACCTTCCATAGCCGGGCATTTTTTAGCTACCGCTTTTGCGCCCAGCATTTCAAACACTTGTTCCAGGCGGCTTACGTGGCCTTTTGTTACTTCCACATGTTCTGCAATAGCATTGGCCAGTTCTTCAGAAGTGGCAGCCTTTTGCATTTTGGGTAGTGATTTTACCAGGTTTTTTTCTGCCCAGTAAATATCTTTCAGCTCATCCATGAACAGCTGCTGAAATTTAGAAGGCTCGCTATTGCTCTTGTTCTTAGCGGCGGAGGTCTTTGAGGTAGTTTTGGAGGATGCTTTAGTTGTACCAGCCATTTTTATAAGATTTTAAGAATGATGAAATAGTTAGTGTTGGAATACTTGGTGTTATATGTTATTTGCCCTGTTCACCGTTTTGCGGATCAGCAGGGGTATGTTTTATTTCCCTTTCAGGTACGTCGTCAGGAATATCCTGTTTATTGGGTGATTGTTGTCCCGGTGTAGCAGGCTTTTTATCAGGTTGCTCAGTGCCAGGTTGCTGTTGCGAAGGGTTGTTTTCGATGCCCTTATCCGGTTGCTGTTTCATGGCTTTATGTTTTGGTGAAAGAATATTTGTACAGTATAAAAGTTAACAGTAACAAAAAGAAATCAAAGTTCATTCCATAGTACCGTAATACAATTACCTATAGGCGTAAGAGATAAGCACCATTTAAAATCGGCTGAAAGTCGCGTCAATCCTGTAGAATTTGCTTTTCATAATGTAGAAAATCTTGCACGTAAATCTGTAAGAGAGCATTTAACAAATTTTTTTAGAGGCAGATGCGTTAAATTAGATAACTTCGGAAATCCCTTATTTGAACCAATGCACAATCCTGTACAAAGAAAAATAAGACTCGGCTTTTTTATAGCTTTCTCCGTTATCATTGCTGCATCGTTCTTTTCCTACCTGGTAACAAAGAACCTGCTTGATAATGCGGGCAGACTGAACCATACAATAGAAGTATCCAAAAGGCTGGAAACAATTATTAAGCAGCTGAAGGATGCGGAAGCTGCCATAAGAGGTTTCAGCCTTACAAACGACAGCTCTTTCCTGCACCCTGATATGCAGGAAAGAAGCAACAATCTTCAGAAAGAATATGAAGCGCTGCGCAGTATTGTAATTGACAGCCATAAGCAGGAGCAACATATGGATACGCTTAAGGCGCTGCTGGCTGTTAAATACCGGCAGCTGCAGGCCGGTGTTAGCTCCGGCAGCCCGCGTACAGAGCGGCTGTCGGTAACGGAAGGCGAAAAAATAATGGACCGTATAGAGCATGTGGTAGAGGACATGATGCAGATAGAGGATGCCCAGCTGCATGAAAAAACAGAGCTGTTCCACTTCTTCTCCAGCCTGTGGATCCCGGTGATCTTTATTTCTTCTATCGTAGCCATTCTGATCGGCCTCTATTCTTACATTACCTTAACCAAGGAATTTAAGCTGCAGCTGCATATTGAATCAAAATTGAAATCTTACCAGCGCGACCTGCAGCAGAACATACAGCTGCTGAATAAAAGCAACCAGGAGCTGGAACAATTTGCTTATGTAGCCTCACATGACCTCCAGGAACCTTTGCGCAAAATATCCACCTTCAGCGACCGGCTGCAGGTAAAGTATAAAGACCAGCTGCCACCGGATGCCTCCCAGCTTATTGACCGTATGATAATAGCAGTGGGCCGTATGCGGATCCTGATCAATGACCTGCTATTGTTTTCCCGGGCCGGGCGCGTAGCCCCGGAAAGCATCACGGAAGTTGATATGAGCGCCCTGCTGCAAAATGTACTAAGCGACCTGGAAGTAGCGTTACAGGAGAAGAACGCCGTAGTACACAGCACCCAGCTACCCATCATAGAAGGGAACATTACCAACTTTCAGCAGCTGTTCCAGAACATACTTACCAACGCTATTAAATTTTCGCAGGAAGAGCGGCAGCTGGAGATCAACATCAGCTACCAGCTGCTGAAAGGCAAAGAGATCAACATTGTAAAGGAGAACCGCTGGGATGAAACCTTTTGCCGTATTTGTATTGAGGATAACGGGATTGGCTTTGACCCTGATTATGCGGAACGTATCTTTCTTATTTTCCAGCGCCTGCACGGCATCAGCGAATACTCCGGTACCGGCATCGGGCTGGCCATTTGTAAAAAGATAGTAGACAGCCACCAGGGGTACATTATGGCTTATGGCTACCCGGGCAAAGGTGCCGCTTTTGTAATAATTTTGCCAGTTAAGCAAAAAAAATGAGCCACCGCCGCCTTAGCGGAAAGTTTAGCACTTTAATTGCGGGAAATGATGCGGACCACTTCTACTGCTGAAGACGGTTGTTCCAGATACATAAATTTATACACTTGCCAAACTATTCAGACACGATCATGACGGACCAGCCCATACACATTTTGATGATTGATGATGACGAGGATGATTTTTTCCTGGTGAACGAGCTGTTACAGGACATATCCCCCGGCCAGTACCAGCTGAACTGGGCCTCTACCTACGCGCAGGGGCAGGAACAGATCAGCCGCAAGGCACATGATATTTACCTGGTGGATTACCGCCTGGGACCTTATACCGGTATTGATATGCTGCACTATTTCCAGCAGATCGGGTATAAGGCGCCCGTGATCATGCTTACCGGTAAAGGAGATTATACTATTGATAAAGAGGCTATGATGGCCGGCGCCTCCGATTACCTGGTAAAAGGAGAGATCAGCGGCGACCTGCTGGAACGCTCTATCCGCTACGCGCTGGATGAAATGAACCACCTGCGCACCCTGGCGGAAAGTGAGAAAAAGTATTATGGTGTGTTTGAAAAAGCACATGACCTGATAATACTGGCCGACTGTGATAAGAACATCATTGACGCCAACCCCGCCTCCTGCAGAACCCTGCAATACACCCGCGAAGAAATGCTGGGAATGAACCTGAAAGACCTGTTCCTGTTTGAGGAACAGTACCGGCATTTCTTTGATCAGATCTGCGGGGAAGACGGCTGCGGGCCAGCTGAATATAATTTTGTGAACAGCGCCGGCAAAAAGCTGGATGTAATGGTAAACGCCGTAATGCTGGACGCCGCCGCCCAGATATTCCTGTGTGTAGTGCAGGATATTACGGAAAAGAAAAAAGAGGAGCAGGAAAAACAGCAGCAGCAAAAATTTGTAATTACAGGCCGTATAGCCCGCGTAATTGCGCATGAGGTGCGTAACCCCCTCACCAACATTTTACTGGCAGTAAGCCAGTTTAAACTGGAACCCGGCGTTACGGAAGACAGCCAGCTGTATACCGATATTATAGAACGTAACTGCATACGCATTAACCAGCTGATCACAGAGCTGCTGAACAGCACCCGCATGATAGAGCTGCACGTGCAGCAGCACGGCATTAACGAGCTTACGGAAAAAGCGCTGGCATTGGCACAGGACCGTTTACAGCTGAATGAGATCCGGGTAGACAAACGCCTTTCTGACCCGGATGTAATGATACCCGCCGATGCAGAGAAAGTGGAAATAGCCCTGCTGAATATTATCATTAACGCCATTGAGGCCATGACGCCCGGTAAAGGTGAGCTGAACATTTATACAGCCCGCCATAACGACCGGGCAGTGATACAGGTTAGCGATAACGGGCCAGGGATACCGGAAGATATGAAGGCCAAGCTGTTTGACCCCTTCTTTACCAGCAAGCCTAAAGGCAGCGGTTTGGGCTTAACCAGCACGCAGAACATTATCATTAATCATAAGGGGAATATACATGTGGACAGTGAGCCAGGTAAAGGCACCACGTTCAGCATTACCCTACCCACTAACTAACACCATGCAAAAGGGCCGGTCAGTGACCGGCCCTTTCTTTTTATAGTATACTGTAAATGACCTTGCTTATTGTGCGTTGATCTTTTCCTCCGTATTCTCTATAGCTTCCTCTACGGAGTGAGATTCTTTCATATTAATACGCGCCTTGGTTTCATCCGCCAGCTTGCAGTAATATTTATGCAGCACATCCAGCTCCTCTTCCGTAAGGTCTTCTGCCACTATGAGCCGGTTACTGGCCTGGCGGTTCGCGGCTATGAGCTCATTTAGCTTTAGCTGCACGGACTTGGATTCCTTGTTCTGCGATTTCTGGATCACAAACACCATCAGGAAAGTTATAATAGTAGTGCCGGTATTAATTACCAGCTGCCAGGTATCAGAAAACCCAAATACCGGCCCGCTAACAGCCCAAATGATAATGATGCCCAAAGCAGTACCAAAGGCCCATACTGACCCTGTAACATTACTTACCTGGGTAGAAAAGCGTTCGAAAAAACCAACAACGCCTCCTTTTTTGTTCTCACCCAACTGTTGCTTTGTTTCCTCTTTTTTCATTACCTGGGTGTTCAATAATTAATATTGAGCAGGCGCAGCTTGTTATACAGTGTTTTACGGTCTATATTCAGCAGCTGCGCAGCTTTGGTTTTATTGTACTTAACCTCTTTGAGCACGTTAATGATCTTGTTATACTCTGCCTGCAGGGCTACCGTTTTAAGATCATTTTCATTGGCAATAGCTGCCAGCTCGCTCACCGGGTCCTCCTCATAGCTTTGTACAAAGGCCTCTTTCATTTCCAGCGGCAGGGCGCTCATGGTAATATCCTGGTGCTCCGGCGTAAGCAGGCATGCGCGGCGTATTACGTTCTTCAGCTCACGGATGTTGCCTGGCCAGGTATACTTCTGGAAACATTCCCATACTTCCTGGGTGATCTTACCGCAATTCTTTTGCAGCTCTTTTTCTACCTGCCCAATAAAGGCATTTACAAACAGCTGCAGGTCTTCCTTACGTTCACGCAGCGGTGGTATATAAATGGTGAATTCGTTAAAGCGGTGGAACAGGTCTTCCCGGAAACGGCCGCGCTGTACGGATTCTGACAGCTTTTCGTTAGAGGCCACAATGATGCGCACATCAATGGGTATCTCTTTCAGGCTGCCTACACGGCGTATCACTTTTTCCTGTATTACGCGCAGCAGCGCTACCTGAATATCGTAAGAAAGGTTAGATACCTCATCCAGGAAAAGGGTACCGCCTGTTGCCTGTTCAAAAGCGCCGATTTTAGTATTGATAGCGCCGGTAAAAGCGCCTTTTTCATGACCAAACAATTCACTGGCGGCCAGCTCTTTTGAAAGGCTGCCGCAATCCAGCGCCACAAAGGGCTGTGCGCTCCGTTTGCTGTGGTGGTGGATCAGGTGTGCTACAGATTCCTTACCGGTACCTGTTTCCCCGAAAATGATCACGCTATAGTCTGTAGGAGCTACCAGCTTGATCTGGCGGAACAGCTCCGTTGCGCCGCTGCTTTCTCCATACACATACTTGTTGCTTTTATCCAGCATTTCGGAAACAGGCGCTTTGCCGTTAGCGGCGGCGCTTCCATTCTCCCGGTTAACCGCCATGGTTTGCGGCTGGGAAACGGCCTGCAGGGCTTCTCTTTCACTTTCAGCATCCAGGTGTGCAAATGCTTTGTGCACCAGGTTCAGGATCTCATCGGGGTACAGGGGTTTGGATAAATAGTCATAAGCACCATTCTTAACCATTTCCACTGCAACCCTTACATCCGTGTACCCGGTAATGATAATTACGATGGTACGCGGATTTAACTGGCGGATATCCTGCAGAAGCTGGGCACCGTCAGTATCCTTGAGACGATAATCACATAGTACCAAGTCATAGGTCTTCTCCTTCATCATTTTCAACGCTGCATTACCCGACATTGTAGTATCTACTTTAAATCCGTGTTTGCCAAGAAATTTACTTAACAAAGTACAGATATTGATCTCATCATCTATGATCATTATATTTCTCATAATGGTATGTATGATGTTGGCTATAAGCTTTTAAAGTTACGAAATAATTTGCAGACGATTAACTTTTAACATCTTTCATTAACTCGTCTACATTCTTTACACTAAAGGGTTTGGCCAGAAAATGACTGGCCCCTGCACTGAGTGCAGTTTGCTTTTCCATGCCGTTATCATATGCGCTGATCGTGATCACTTTTAAAGCTGGATATTTGTTTTTGAAAACAGAAATTGCTTCCAGTCCGGAACCATCCGGCAGGTGTATATCCAGAAAAAGTATATCCGGTTGCTGACTTTGAATACACTGTAAACCGGCGCGCAGCTCATGCACATATTTCACGTCATAACCCAGTCTTACTAAACTCATTTGCAACAACCTGCATATATCCGGTTCATCATCAATTATAAGGACAAACGATCCTTTCATAGTTTCAGTTGAGACTAAGTCTGACACCAGACTCAATCCCTGTTTTCTGTGTTGTAACATACTTGTGTTTATTCCATTGTTCCATTAATAACCTGGCTATCAGGTAACAAACACTCGACTCGGCGCCCTGATTCTGATTGACATTATTTTTTTCTAAACCGTCATAACAGCCGTAGGTGAGCGGGTTGTATATCAGTTGCTTTAAATGATTATTGCCCAGGTACCAACTAAACGCTAAACGCATTTTTTCCAGGTATGCATGGTTGCCCGTGGCCCGGAAAAATGTGTGCAGGGTAAGCATGGTATAGGCTATTTCAATTGATTGTTCCCCGCCATCCAAAGTATTTGTAACATTATCCTGAGTGGTGTTTTTGTGATACCAGGTCCTGTTATTGATCACTTTCATGTAATTATCCGTAAAGGTTTTGCTGCACAGGAATTCCAGGCTTTCTTTTGCCGTGTGCAGCCAGCCGGTATTGCCGCTTACCTGGTAAGCCATCATCATAGCTTCCGGCAGCACGGCATTTCCGTAGGTCAGGTAAGGCTCATACCATTTCCACTGCGCATCTGCCTCCTGTTGATAGATATTATATAAACGGCCGGCTAAGGTATTAATTATATCTTCTGCTATGCCGCCCGGTTTGTATTGCATGTAATAATACAATCCCTTAATGGCAAAGGCCATTGCCCGTGGCGAAGTAAGCGTTTCCAGCCAGGTAAGGCAGGGCTGCAAAATGCGGTTCGCCTGCTGTACCAGCAGGGAGGGCATTTCGTTATGCCGGCTCAGTAAATAACCCAGCGCCCAAACAGCACGCCCGTTGGCATCTTCCAGGTTCACCTCATAATTAGCGCTGTCAAAATAACCGCGGATATTCACATAGTTCAGGAAGCGGCCATCCGGCTGCTGGCAGTATTCTATAAAATCCAGGTATTTGTGGCAAAGAGAGTTTACAAAGCTGCTGCTTTTTACAGTGCTGATGTACATGCTCATGGCTATAAGGGCCCGGGCATTGTCGTCCAGGGTGTAGCCGGAATCAGGATCGGGCTGATCGTGCTTACAAAACTGTATCATCCCAAATTCGTCCGTCATACGGTCAATGTGATCCAGGTAAGCGGGCGGCAGGCTGGGAAGCAGCAGCTCTTTTTCGGCCATAATTTCTTTAAACATGGACATATGTGCAATGGCTACATTTTCCCAGATAGCATTACGTGTTTTTTCAATGGCATTGCGGCTCATTTGCTGGCGCAGCTCCTGGTCTCCCAGCAGGCGAATGGCTTTTTCAGCCAGCTGCTCATGACTGCCCATATCTATCAGGTAACCACAACATTCATCCAGCATTTCACGGGCCTGGGAAAAAGCGGTGCTTACAATGGGGCAGCCAGCGCTCATGGCATACAAGAAAGTACCGCTTACTGCCTGGTGCGGATCTTTAGAGGTGAACAGGTAAATATCTGTTAAAGACAGGTAGTCCAGCAGGTTATCCAGGCTTAAGTAGCTGTTTACAAATCTTACGTGCTGCTGCAATCCCAGCTCAGCTATCAGCTGCTGCAGGCGCTGCCGGTATTGCTCCCCTTCCCGCGCCAGCACTACCGGGTGGGTTTTACCCAGTATAAGGTACACGGTATCCGGAAACTGTTCTGCAATAGGCTTCATGGCGCGGATGGCTGTTTCCAGGCCCTTATTCTCACTCAGCAGCCCAAAGGTGGTTAGCACTTTTTTACCCTGCAGGTTATACCGCTCTTTCAGCTCAGCCACGTTCTCTGTAATACGCGCATGTACGCCATGCGGTATATGTACGATCTTGTGTGCAAGCAGGTGATAGGTAGAGAGCAGGATATCTGCCGAGGTTTGCGTCATTACTATGATCTTGCTGGCCAGGGCGCCTATAATGCTCACTACTTTCAGGCATTTAGGGTCCGGGTAGGGTAATACGGTATGGAACCGTACTACAAAGGGCTTATCCAGCAGGGATAACATGGCCAGCATATTATGCCCGTAATCGCCGCCATAAAGGCCAAATTCATGCTCAAAACACACCAGGTCAATCTGGTCATCCGCATTCACCCGGTGGGCAAAAGTGATGCAGCTGTCAATATCAAACGGATCCACCGTATATTTTACAGGCGCTTTGTACGCCGGCGTCTGAGACCTGCCTGCTTCCAGCAAGGCACAAACGCTGATATCCAGCTTTTCTGCAAATGACTTCTGCAGTGCGTTCACCAGATCCTGGGCAAAAGTTGCAATACCACACTCACGGGGCGGAAAAGTTGTAACAAAAAGCAAAGTTTTATTCATTTGTGTCAGTTTTTTTCCGGTACAATTCACTGCTCTGTGAAAAACCAAACTAGTCAAATATCACTCCAACCACGACTATATTGTATCAGGGACAACTGTGGAATTGGACCTTATTTTAAACTGTGGAATAACCTCCACACACGTTCCAGCACTTTCCCCAAAACATTTTCCAGGAGTATTTATTGGCACGGGACCAGGGATTAAAAGAGAGGGCAAGTTTCTGGCCTACATTAACGGCGTATTCACATTTAAATGCATCAATGCGTTTAGATTTGCGCTCAGAGCGCTATATCCAAAGCAAGTAAAGGTAATGCAACCAGCCGTATTTCCGGGCAAATACTGAAATTCATTTATTGGGATGATAAAAATTCTACGCATGAGAAACCTCGCCTGTACATTCAAAGTGAATGGCATTCCCAAGCGGATCTGCCTCAAAAAAATAGCAAAAGAAAGAAAATTCCGGGTTACTGTAGAAGGCATTCAGATCGACTATTCACTAAACGATGAGGATCATATTGAGCCGGTAAGCGACAGCCCGCTACCCGACACTGCATTATTACCGCATATTGAGTGGATGATCCGGCATTATTTCCAGAACACAAAACAGCTTATTTAGAATAAATAGTTTTTTATTAGTAAGGGTTATAATCTAGCACAACGGCCGGGCCTTAAAGCATGTGTCATTTAAACCAACCATTAAAATGACTTGCGGCCTGGCCTTTTTTTATACAAAACCCTTTTCCAGCGCCAGAAAGGCTTCTTCCGCATTCAGCTGCTCCCACAGTACTGCATATACAGCCCTTGCTACCGGCATATAAGCGCCTATTTCGTGGTTCATTTCAAAAATACATTTACTGGCGTAATACCCCTCCGCCACCATATTTAATTCCAGCTGGGCTGCTTTTACGCTGTAGCCCTTGCCGATCATATTGCCAAAGGTACGGTTACGGCTATGCAGGGAGTAGCAGGTTACCAGCAGGTCGCCCAGGTAGGCGCTGGCATTATAATTATGCTGGGTAACCGGCATGTGTACAGGCCCGGCCCAGGCAGTATATTTTTCAAGGAAGTGCTGCATTTCCCGGAAGCAGTTGGTAATAAGCACGCTCAGGAAATTATCGCCATACTCTAACCCGTGCGCAACACCCGCGCCCATGGCGTAAATATTCTTTAACACGGCGGCCAGCTGCACGCCTATTACATCATTATTCACAATGGTTTGCAGGTAGCTGTTGGCAAAAAGATCTGCAATGTTCTGCGTTTCCTCCAGCTGCAGGCCGGAAAAAGTAAGGTAGGAGAGCTTTTCATTCGCCACTTCCTCAGCATGGCAGGGACCGGTAATGGTGAAGTACTGTTCCAGCGGCAGCCCAAAATCATCGGCCAGGTACTCATTAATAAACTGGTTGCTTTCCGGTACCAGCCCTTTAATGGCCGATATCACTTTTTTATGCTGTAAAGCCTCCGGCGGCAGCACTTTCAGCACCTCTTCCAGGAAGGCAGAGGGTACGGCCAGCACCAGCACATCACTATTAGCCACTATCTCATGCAGCCGGTTGCTGAGGTTTAGCTGGTGGGTATCAAAATATACCGAGGTAAGGTAATGTTTGTTATGGTGGCGCTGCTGCAAATGGCGGATAGTATCTTCGCTCCGGATCCACCAATTCACCTGCTGACCATTATCTGTTAAAATTTTTGCCAAAGCGGTAGCCCAGCTGCCGCTGCCAATAATGCCTGTACTCACCGGTTGAATTTTCCGCAATGTACTTAAAAAGGCAAAGGGCGAAAAGTGAAATATGGATTCACTTTTCGCCCTGCTATAATTTATAACGCAATTATTTAGTGGCCTCAAACAACTGAGCAGCGGGTACTACCTTTACTTTTTTACCGCTTTTTAACTCACGGGATACGGCAGCATAAGGTCCGCTGATCACCTGGTCGCCGGGTTGCAGGCCGGAGAGGATCTCAATATTATTATCGTCCTGTATACCGGTTTTTACTTCTACCTGTTTTACCGTATTATCTTTTTGCAGCACAAACACTACTTCTTTGGTATCCTTGTTACCTGCTGCCGGCGGATCATCTCCATTTTCTGCTTTCTTCTTTTTGGCGGCATCTGCTTTGGCGGTAGCATTCTCCACCTCACGGGTGGTTACCGCATTAATGGGTACGGATAATACCTGTGGTTTACGTTTGGTTTGTATATCCACACTGGCGCTCATACCCGGGCGAAAGGGGAAGTTCTTCGGCTGGGAAGGATCTATCAGGTCTTTATAACTATCATTCAGGATGCGGATGTGTACAATATAGCTGGTCACCTGCTCTGCTGAGGAGGTGGTACCGGAGGCAGTGGCCGTGGCAGCGCCTTTGCTGGAGCTGGCTATTTGAGTTACAATCCCTTTAAACTTACGGTTGTTGTAGGCATCTACCTCAATAACGGCCGTATCGCCATATTTTACACGGGGTATATCGTTCTCACCTACATCAACCTGTACTTCCATTACATTCAGGTCGGCAATGCGCATGATCTCAGTACCGGTCATTTGCAGGGTACCTACCACGCGCTCCCCTTTTTTAACCGGCAGCAGGGATACTACCCCAGGCATGGGCGATACGATGGTGGTACGGCCCAGGTTCTTATTAGCTTCTGTTAACCCTGCCTGTGCGCTGGCTACTGCATACTTATAGCTGTTCACCTGCTCTGTGGCGGCAGTAAAGTCGGCCAGGGCAGAGCGGTAGGCAGATTCCGCTGTTTCAAATTCACTTTTGGATACTACTTTCTGTGCATACAATTCTTTATTCCTGTCATAGGCGGCTTTATATTGCTCCAGCTTAGCCTTGTAAGCATTCAGGGCAGCGGCGGAATTGGCCATTTGCGCCTGGCTTTGGCTCAGGGCCGCGGTGGCCTTGTCGCGCTGTGAGCCATAGATATCTGCGTATATACGTACCAGTACCTGGCCCTTCTTTACAGAATCACCTTCCAGTACGGGCAGGTCTACAATTTCGCCGGATACATCAGAGCTTACTTTTACTTCTATTTCAGGGTAAATTTTTCCGGTAGCAGCTACCACCTCAATAATATCTTTGTTGGCAGCTTTATCCGCAGCCACTTTGATACCTTCCTCCTTACCGATCACACCGGAGGCTTTTAGTACCAATAATAGTATTATCAGTGTTGCTACACTACCAACAATCCAATAAAGTGTCTTTTTCTTCATAGAGGCGGTTTGTTACAAGGGAGGGGGAGCCTACAAGGTTATTTTCTGGTCCCGGTAAAACTCCAGCAATTTCATTCTGAATATATAGTCGTATTGCGCAGACACCTTATTTATCTGGGCCTGGAACAAATTATTTTGGGTCGTAATATAATCGATCGTGTTCATTAATCCTAAATTAAAGCGTTTCGTAGCAAAATCAAAGGCCTTTTGGGAAGCATCTACCCCCCGGCTGGCGGCATAGAACTTTTGAATGGCTGCTACGGCGTTGGCATGTGCGGTATAGATATCCTGTCTTAACTGCTGGTTATCCTTATCACGGGTCAGCTCCTGGTTATACAGGTTCAGCTTATTGCGTTTGTACTGGGCGCGCGCCTGCCATGCGTTAAAGATAGGAATGCTCAGGCTTACGCCTACTGCCTGTTGAAAGTTATTGCTGATCTGGTCCCCGAAAGAGATCTTACCAAAGTTCTGCTGCGAAAAATGCGGATAGGGATCGCTGATCACCCGGTAGTTGGTGCCGCCTACATTTACATTGCCCAGTGTATCTGTTTTAACACCGGTTAATACGTTACGGATATCATTTACATTATTGGCATAGTTGGTACCAATACCGGCTGATAAGGACAGCGTGGGGAACATGGCGCCCCTGGATGCGGCTACTGATCTTTCCCAGGACTTGATCTGCAGGGAATCGGCCCGTACCAGCGGGTTGGTGCTCATGGCAGCGCTGTACACCATTTCCGGATCCACCTCATTCAGGCTGGGTAAAGGTATATTTGAAATATCCGTGGGTATTTCCGGCTGAAATGGAATATCAAAACCCAGGTTCAGCAGCGCCTTCATTTGCAGGGTGGATAATATCACATTGTTCTGCGCGGTAATAAGGTTGGCGCTATCCCTTGCCAGCTGAGCCAGCAGATCGGCCTGGTTGCTTTCCGGTACGGAGCCGGCAGCTACCAGCTTCTCCGTATTAGACAGCTGTGCTTTGGTAAGGGTGAGCTGGGTTTCATTTACATGCACCTGCTCATTGTTCTGCAGGATCTGTAAAAAGGTGGAGGCTATATTAAAGGCCACATCATTCTTGGCCTTTTCCAGTAAAAAGCCATAGGCATTAGCCTGATAAATATTGGAGGCAATCGTATTACGCTTGCTGAACCAGTTGAACAGGGTAACATTCGTATTTAAGCTGGCGTTGGAAGAAAGGAAGCCCTGTGTTTCGTAAGTGTACGTGGTAGGGTTTACGCTACGGCCGGCGTTATAGTTACCACTAACACTGGCGCTCAGATTCGGGATCTGGGATAACTGGCTTTGCTTTAACGTAAGCTCTGCCAAACGCTTTTGCACATCCTGCTGTTTAATGGAGATGTTATTAGTCATCGCATAATCCACACAACGTTTGAGGCTCCATTTATCCTGGGCAGCTACTTGTACAGTGTTAGCAAACAATAAACATATTACCAGGATGGGTCCCGGAAACTGGTATAGTTTCATAGCGTAACAAAAATATAGTAATTGTGATGATAGCCTTTGCCATTTCTTTATAAAAGGCAAATTTTTATTAGGTATGGCGAACGGCCACACTAATTTAGTGTAAAACATAACATTTTATTTATTGTTTTTTCTGAAATGTATGTTAACGCAGGTTTTACGCGAGGTTTTTACTGGATCTTTCCATCCCTGATCTCAATAACCCGGTGCCCGAAAGCAGCATTTTGTTCCGAGTGTGTGACCTGGATGATGGTGATTTTATCCGTTTCATTCAAATGTTTAAATAGCTGCATAATTACCCTGGCCTGGTCAGAGTGAAGGTTGCCGGTAGGCTCATCGGCCAATATAACGCGGGGTTCGGCCACAATAGCCCGGGCAATGCCTACCAGCTGCTGCTGGCCGCCGGAAAGCTGGTTGGGGAACAGGTCTTTTTTGGCTACCATGTTAAAACGGTCCAGCACATCGGCTACACGGCTTTTACGTTCCGCGCCGGGGATGTTCTTATATAATAATGGAGTTTCTATATTCTCGTACACCGTCAGCTCATCTATCAGGTGATAGGCCTGGAACACAAAACCAATGCTGCCCCGGTGTAATTGCGTACGTTTTTTCTCGTTCATTTTATTTACCAGCTCCCCTTCAAACAGGTAATCGCCGCTGGAAGGCTCTTCCAGCAATCCCAGTATATGCAGCAGGGTAGATTTTCCCGACCCTGAGGGGCCCATTATAGACACAAACTCTCCTTCAAAGATCGTGAGGTCTACATCCTTTAAAATTTCATTCTTACCGAATCCTACCGGGTAATGCTTGGAAATATGTCTTAATTGTATCATAGTTAAATTGTTTATTCCGTTCTGATAGACTTTACCGGGTTCATTAAAGCTGCCCTGATGGATTGTACGCTTACAGTAACAACGGCCACCAGCACTGCAATTACAGCGGCTCCTATAAAGATGCCTATATTAATATGGATGCGGTACGCATAATTCTGCAGCCATTGCTCCATCAGGTACCAGGCAACAGGGCTGGCAATGATCACGGACAGGAGCACCAGCTTCACAAAATCTTTTGACAGCAGGGTTACAATGCTGGTAACGCTTGCGCCCAGCACCTTGCGCACGCCTATTTCCCGGGTGCGCTGCGTCATTACCAGTACAGAAATAGCAAACAGCCCCATACAGGATATTACAATGGCCAGTACCGCCGCACTGATAAATATACTGGAAAAGCGTTTTTCTTTACGATACTGCCGGTCTGTATTTTCATCCAGGAAAGAGGGGTCTGTCTGGTTGCCGGGGTAGGCCTCGTTCCAGCGTTTTGTTACCAGCGCCATAGAAGCCGGCAGGTTGCCCCGGGGCACCTTTACAAAAATATATTGTACCGGCGAGCCGGGTGATATGAACATGGAAAGCGGCTCTATCTTTTCCTGCAGGGAGCGGAAGTTGAAATCTTTCACAATACCTATTACCTGCATAGGATGCGCACTGTCGCTCACCGGCAGTAATGCGCCCAGCGCTGCTTTTACGCCGCCCAGCTGCTGCGCCATTTTTTCATTGATCACCAGACCCATAGAATCTGCACCGTATTGCGGTGAAAAATCGCGGCCGGCTACCAGCGTCAGGTCCAGTGTTTTTACATAATCATAATCAACCCGCAGCCAGTTGCTGCTTATCACGTGGCCCTTATAATCATAGGATACTTTAGAGGTGGCTGAGGAGCCATCCCGGCCACGGCCCAGGTTAATATCTGTGCCGCTAACGCTTAATACATTGGCCTCGCCTGCCAGCGTATTACGCATACGTTTCAACGCCTGTTCCGGGTTTACATCATGTGGCAGCGGCAGGCTAATGACCTGCTCCCTGTTAAATCCAAGCGGCTGCTTACGCAGGTAGTTCAGCTGCTGCCAGGCAATAAGGGTGCAGCAAATAAGCAGGGAGGAGATCACGAACTGTGTTACCATCAGCACATTACGCACCTTGCCCGACCTGCCGGCCTGCATACTTCCTTTTAATACCTTGATCGTGTTTATACGCGCAACCACCCAGGCGGGGTAACCGCCGGCCATTAACGTAACCAGGAAAAACAGCAGCGCTGCAATACCCAGCAACAGCGGCTGCTGTAACAATCCAAACGTAAGCTTGCTATTGAATAAGGAATTATAACCCGGCAATAAAAGGTAAGCCGCCGCTAAACCTATCAGCAGCGCCAGCCCGCATACCAGCACGGCCTCGCCCCACATTTGGGTAATAAGCTGCAAACGGAATGCGCCCAGTATTTTGCGCATGCCTATTTCCCGGGAGCGGGTGAAGGCGCCGGCAATAGTAAGGTTCATGAAATTTATACAGGCAATGAAAAGTATGAACGCGCCTACCAGTAGTAACAGGTAAGGGTAAAATTTGCCCTGGCTTTCTGAGCCAATGCCATTTAAATGCAGGTCTGTAAGCTTTCTGAGATGCAGGCCTATCAGCTCTCCGTTCTCGCCGGGTGTGGCGCCATCCCTTTTCAGATCCCGCAGCCGCTCTGCAAAATATTTGTTTACGAATGTTTTGGCGCGGCGCTCAAAAGCCGCCGTGCTGGCATGGTCTGCCAGCTGTACATACACGTAATGGGTGCTGGAGTTCCAGGCATCCTTCTGGCTTTCATAACCGCCTGCATTCTCAAAACGGCACAGGGCATCAAATTCAACACTGGAATTGTCCGGCGCATCTTTCATTACCGCGCTTACTATAAAGGTCTTCCAGCTATCGCCTATGCGTGCTTCCAGCTGTTTGCCTACCGGCTGCTCATTGCCAAAAATGCTTTGGGCTTTTTTGGCTGATAATACGATGTTACTCATACTGGCCAAAGGCGCCTGCGTATTACCTTTTATAACCGGGAAAGAGAACATGTGCAGGAAATCCACATCCACCCCTTCCAGGTCTGTTTCAAATATTTTATCATGATACCGCAGCATACCGGAGGTATATAACATACGCGTTGCGGCCTTTACCTCCGGGAACTCCTGTTTCATGGCGGGGGTAAGCGGCATAGGCATGTTAGCCCTTTGCTCCAGGCCCTGTGCATGGTAGGTGTTAATATACAGCATGTACAGCTGCTTGTTTGCATGGAACCGGTCATAGGAAAATTCGCGGTAGGCTGTCATTACCAGCAGTATGGCGGCGGCAAAGGCAACAGACAAACCCAGTATATTTACAGCAGTAAGCAGCTTTGTTTTCCAAAGGTTACGCCATGCTATTTTAAGGTAGTTACGGAACATACGGTTTATTTCTATTCTGTTTTCAATGCTTTTACCGGGTTCATTAAAGCGGCTTTTATGGCCTGTATGCTTACAGTTAGCAGGGCAATGGCCAGCGTAGCCATACCCGCCCCGGCCAACACCCACCAGGATATGGTGATACGGTACGCAAAATCCTGCAGCCAGCGTTGCATGGCCCACCAGGCCAGGGGTGCGGCTATAAGTATGGCAATGCCTACCAGCTTTAGCAGGTCTTTGGATAACAGGGATACCAGGCTAACAATACTGGCACCCAATACCTTGCGGATGCCTATTTCACGGGTGCGCTGCTGTGCGGCCAGGGCCACCAGCGCAAAGATGCCGGCACAGGCTATGAGCACACTTACAATGGTGAAAAAACGAATGAGTGCAAGAATACCTTCTATGGTCTTATATTGTTTATTGAATACCTCATCTGCAAAATTGTAAGTGAATTCACGGTAAGAAGGCATTTGGCTGAAAGCCTTTTTCAGCAGCGCAATCACTGGTGCCGCCTGTTGTGGCTTAATGCTTATGCTTAGATAGTTGTACCCCGGCTGCATAGCGGTTTTACCGGCATAAAAATGTATCAATGGCTCTACGCTGCCGGCCAGGGAACGGTAATGATAATCATCCGTTACGCCTATCACCCGCAGGCTTTCCTCACCCCCTTTGGTGTGAAGGGTTTTACCTTCAATGCTGCTCCAGCCCATACTTTTCATGGCCGTTTCATTGATCAGCACTGCTTCTTTATCCAGGGCCAGATCTGAAGAGAAATTCCGGCCCTGTAACATGCGTATGCCATAAGTAGGCACAAAACCGTTATCAATACTGGTTTGGCGCATACCCAGCTCGTTATTGCTGCCATCTTCGGCCACAAAGGCATTATAGTTTTCCCAGAACTGGCCGGGTATGCACTGCGAGGTAGATACGCTGCTTACTGCGGCCTGCTGCTGCAGCTGTGTTATTAAATGATCAATACCGCTGCGTGCCTGCGCAGTATCCATAAAATCAAGGTCCAGCTTTACGGTCAGCACCTGCTCTTTATTAAAGCGCACATCCCCCACTTTCATAAACTGCACCTGCTGCTGCATTATAAGGCTGCCTGCAATAAAAACCACAGCTATTACAAATTGCGCTATAATAAGGCCCTGGCGTATGTATGCTTTTTGCGGGGCCGCCTGCAGCTTGCCTTTTACCGCATTGGCCAGCTTTAATGCGCTGATGTATGCTGCGGGGTAGCCACCGGCTGCCAGGGTTAATACGGCGCCGGTTAGCAGCCATATGCCAATAAAGGCAGGCCTGTACAACATAGCAACCGTGATCTGTAAGCCGTTCAATTGCTCATTCAACAGCGGCAGCAGTATAAATGCCATGCTCCATGCCAGCAGCAGGGCAATACATACCATTAAACCAACTTCGGTAAAGAACTGCATTAATATAGCCTTGCGGCCGGAGCCTAATACCTTGCGCACCGCTACCTCCTGCACCCGTGTAAAAGATACTGCCATATTCAGGTTCACCAGGTTAATGGCTACCAGCAATAAAATAAACACCGCTATGCAGGTAAGGCCGTACACATAAAAATCAAAGTTGAGCGCACCATACTTTTTTGCATATTTCCGGTAAGGGAGCAGGTGCATGACCCGGTCTTTTGCACCTTCCGCAAAATGGGTTGCTACCATTTTTTTCAGCTGTGCTTCTATAACCGCTACATTAGCGCCGGGCTGCAGCAGCACATAGCTGCTGGTAAAGCAATTGTACCAGTCTGCTGCCTGGCTAAAGTCCTTATCATCTGTTAAGTTCTTATTCCATAAGAGCACTGCCGGTTGTATAGATGCATTAGCCGGTATGGGCTGCATTACGCCGGATACGGTGAACCGGCGCTTATCTGCAAAAGCAACGGTTTTACCCAGGGGATCTTCGCTGCCAAATAATTTCTCCGCTACCGGGGCTGACAGCACAATGGAGGATTTATCTTTTAACGCAGTGGCGGTATTACCATATTTAAGCGGATAGGTGAATACATTCAGGAAACCGGTATCCACATAGGTGATCTCTTCACTAATGGTCTTATCCTTATAGCTGATCCAGGGCGCATCCCAGTGATTAACACGGGTGCCGTTCACTACCTGCGGAAGATCCTTCTGCATGAGCTCCAATAAGGGAAACACATTTTTCTCATTGTCATTGTCGGTTTGCAGCAGGTACAGGTTATCCAGGTGCTTATGAAACTTATCTTTCACTACCATTTGCTGCACACACAACACCAGGAAGGCTACACAGGTAAGCCCTACACTCAATCCCAGTACGTTGATAACGGTGAACAGCTTTCGCCGCCACAGGTTACGCCAGGCTATTTTCAGGTAGTTACGGAACATTCTTCAATTTTTTGTGTGATAAAAAAATGTGGGGCATGTAGACACATCCCCCGGCATTTGACTTGTTATTCTACTCGTAAACATGTACTAATTGAAACCATAGTTATTTAAACGCATTTACGCTGTTCTCAATGATCTTACCGGTTCATTAAAGTTGCTTTCACAGATTGAAAACTAATGGTAAACAAGGCAATTACTACGGTGCATAAACCAGCTGCCACAAACATACACCACTCAATACTAACAGGTAGCCGGCCTATTTATTCTGTTCTTAAACTTTTTACAGGATTAATAATAGCGGCTTTAATAGCCTGGTAACTTACTACTGTTAATGTAATGCCCAATGCAGCGCCACCGGTAGCCATAAAGATCCACCAGTGAATGGGGGTGCGGTATTCATACTGCTGTAACCAGTGCTGCATACCGTAATACGCTGCCGGCGCCGCCAGCAGGAAAGCAATGAACACCAGCTTCAGAAAATCGCCGGAAAGCAGCGCCCATATACTCAGCACCGTAGCGCCTAATACTTTGCGTACACCAATTTCTTTGGTGCGCTGTTCCGCCGTAAAGGAAGCTAATCCAAAAATGCCCAGGCAACTGATTAAAATGGCCAGTATGGCAAAACAACCGGCCAGCTTACCAATACGCTCCTCGGCCATAAATTTTTTCCCATATTCCTGGTCATTGAACTTATAGTCGAAAGGGCTGCCCGGGTTATATTTTTTAAACACAGCCGCTATTTTATCCAGCGCCGCCCGGTTATCGCGGCCGGGTTTTATTTTAACAGTGATCACATTTGCCCAGTCGTAGTTCAAACGGAATACGGTAGGTATGGCTGTAGCAAAAGGCGATTCCATTAACAGATCTTTTACCACGCCTATAACCGTGTATTGATGTTTGCCCCACTGAATTTTTTCACCAACCGGATCTTTAAGCCCCATCACCGCAGCGGCCGATGCATTTAAGATCATAGCGCTGCTGTCTGTAGCATATTCACGGGAAAAATCCCGTCCGGCCAGTATTTGCCAACCAATGGTGGCGCCGAAATCATGTGTACAGGCTATATTGCCAAACAGTATTTTTTCTTCCTCCCTTTTACCACGCCACTTCATATTTTCTCCTCCCCGTGAAAACAGCTGGGTAGTGGGGCTGGATGATTCTGCCATGTTTTCAACCATACCCGTGGCCTGCAGCTCTTTGTGCAGCACGTCATAGTGCCCGAACAGGTCAGGTGTGTTCATGGGAATGGTAATAAGCCCATCCCTGTTATACCCTATCGCACGGTCTTTGGTATATTGTATCTGCTGAAAAATGATGACTGTACCAATGATCAGTATTACCGATACTGCAAACTGCACTATTACCAATACTTTACGGGGCATTGCAGCAAAGCGGCCTGCGCGGAAGGTGCCCTTTAATACTTTTACCGGTTGAAAAGCCGATAGGTAAAACGCCGGGTAACTGCCTGCCAGCACACCCGTTACAAGCATAAAACCTGCACATAACAACCAGAAGCATACGCTGCCCCAGGGAACAGCGATCTGCTTATCGGCCACGTTATTAAACCAGGGTAAAAACAACATGGTCAGCAGCAGCGCTATACAAAAACCAATAGCTACTACCAGTAATGACTCACTTAAGAACTGCCCTACCAGCTGCTCTTTTCCAGACCCTATGGCTTTGCGGATGCCTACCTCCCTGGCCCGCCTGGCTGCGCGGGCTGTGCTCAGGTTCATAAAGTTTATACAGCCCAGCAACAGCACAAACACACCGATTAAACCAAACAGCCATACAAACCGTATGTCGCCGCCCGTATTTATTCCATTTTGAAATTCCGAATACAATTTCCATTTACGCATTGGGTGCAGCAGCAACATTGGGTTGGATTCATCTGCACTGTTATCTTTTATTACAGATTGTATTTTACCGGATACCTTTTGTGCATCTACCTGAGGGTTTAACTCGGCAAACATCTGAAAGGAATATTCATTCCAATCCGTAACAGCATGTTTTGCCCAGTCGCCGGAAGTGGCCAGGTACTGGCTGAAAGGCGCTATAAACGCAAGATCGCTAAAGCTGGAATTATGCGGAATATCTGCATATACGCCACTCACCTTTACATCTGTTTTATTATTCAGCTTCAACATCTTGCCGGTGGCCGGCTGGCTGCCAAATAAGCTCCTGGCCAGGGAGGCGGATAGCAAGATGGTATTCACATCCTGCAGCGCTGTTTTCCGGCTGCCTTCCAGCATTTGGAGGGATAACATTTCAGGGGCCTGCGGCTCCATATAAATACCGTTGCTGGTTAACTTGTTATCCCCGGCTGCAACAATATTTTCCAGGGCCCAGGAGGATGTTACCACACTTTTAAAATCACTGCCGTAATGCGTGCGCAGGTACTCTGCCAGCGGTATGGGTACTGCTGACCCGGTACCTGTTACACCCTGGAAGGTAGCCTGCCGCATTATCTGCACAATACGGTCATAATGCTGGTGATATTTATTATAAGAAACCTCGTCCCATATCCATAGCCCGATAAGCATAGCTACTGCCATACCGGCTGAAAGGCCGGTAATATTGATCAGCGCATATGCCTTGCTGCGGTGCAGGTTACGCCAGGCTATTTTCAAATAATTACGGAACATGTGGCAAGGTTATTTATTCTGTTCTCAAACTTTTTACGGGATCCATCAGCGCTGCTTTTACCGACTGGAAGCTGATGGTGCACAGCGCTATCACCACTGCAATGGCGCCTGCAAGCATAAATACCCACCATTGTATAGTGGTACGGTAAGCAAAATCCTGCAGCCAGCTATTCATAATATACCACGCCACCGGTATGGCTATTACAATGGCGATCAGCACCAGCTTAATAAAATCACGGCTTAACAACGTAACAATATCTGCTACGGATGCGCCATGTACCTTACGGATGCCTATTTCCTTGGTGCGCTGTTCTGCAGTGAATATGGCAAGGCCGGAAAGGCCCAGGCATGCTACTACAATGGCCAGCACGGCAAACAGAACAAAAATATTCCCGGTACGCTGGTCGGCCTGGTACATGGCGTTAAACTCTTCATCCATAAAGGAGTACAGGAATACCTGACCGGGCACCATCGCATCCCATTGCTGTTTTATTTTCTCGACCAGGCCCGGAAGGTTATCGGTTTTAACACGGAAGGCCATGCTGCCCCTCTGTTCCTCCAGCCGCAGCATAAGCGGCGTAATGGCCTGGTGCAGGGAATTGTAATTGAAGTCTTTTATTACGCCAACAATATGTAAGACACGCAATTGACCACCATCCATCGGCTCGTATAGCTCCTTACCTACCGGGTCTTTAAAGCCCAGCATCCTGGCGGCTGTTTCACTTACGATGATAGCGGAGGAATCCGTTCCAAAATGTTGCGGGTCAAAGTTCCTGCCTGCTGTTACCTTCATGTCCAGCGTAGGGATATAATGCTCATCCACCGACCAGGTTTCTGTTGTAAAAGCACTGTTAGCGGAGGTATTACGATCTTTGAAAAAGCTGGGGCTTTGCCGGAACTGACCGGTAGGCAAAAAGCCCGTCATGGTACCGTTCTTTACGCCGGGCAGGCGCAGTACCGCTTCCCGGAAAGCATTCACCTGCTTATATAAGGGGTAAGTATTCTGTAGCACCAGCACCTGCTGGCGGTTATAACCGATCTGGCGGTGCTGTATATAATTCAGCTGGTTATAAATAACAATGGTGCCAATGATCAATACACTGGAAATAACAAACTGCACTACCACCAGGGTGCTGCGCAATCCCCGGGTATTATTGTCAGACAGCAGCTTGCCTTTTAATACCTGTATAGGTTTAAAGCCCGACAGGAAGAAGGCGGGGTATGCGCCCGCCAGCATGCCCACTATCAGCAATAATGCAAGAAAGTATAAGATAAGATGGGGTTGATGCAGCAGGTCAATAGTCATTTGCTTGCCTGCAAGCTGGTTAAAGAAGGGCAGTAAAACAATGGCTGCCAGTACAGCAAGCCCCATAGCCAATGCACATATGAGCCATGATTCAGAAAGGAATTGCAGGATCAGCTGTTTGCGCTCAGAGCCCAGCGCTTTGCGTACGCCTACCTCCCGCGCCCTGCTGGCAGAACGGGCCGTAGAAAGATTCATGAAATTTATACAGGCGATCAGTAATATAAAAACAGCGGCAGCGGAGAAAATGTATACGTATTGTATATTTCCCCCGGGCTCAATGGTTGACTGGTCTGCCCTGTTAGCATGCAGGTGTATCATGGAAAGCGGCGTAGCATCATAACGCACATGATTGCCTCCCTGTTCCAGCTTGCCCATGCTGATATGCAGAATCTCCGAATAGAAGGGGGCGATATATTTCTTCGTCACATCCCGCAGAAAGGCATTCAGAATACTTTCGCTCACACCGGGGCGTACCAGCACATAAGTATAGTAGTTATGATTGCCCCAGTTATTACTACGGCTGTTTTCCATTTCCGACATGCTCATAAGAAAATCGAAGTGGAAATGGGAAGCATCCGGCATATCCTTCATCACGCCGGTAACCTGGTAGTCTGCCGTATTATTGAGATGCAGTATTTTGCCCACTACATCTGTGGACTGGAAATATTTACGGGCCGCCGTTTCAGACAATACCACAGAGTAAGGAGCGGTGAGCGCCGTTTTGGGGTCACCGGCCAGCAGGGGCAGTGTGAACACCTCAAAGATAGTGGAGTCTGCCCAGGCAGCCTTTTTCTCCTGCAGGGTTTCATTTCCTTTCCGCACCAGGATATCACGTGCAGGGTCCAGCCGCACAAATTTCTCTATCTGCGGATAGTCATGCGTCAGTGTAGGGCCCATTGCATCCTGTACCTGGCAGGAAATAAAGTCGCTATTATTTACGTGTATATCGGTATGAAGCCGGTAAATACGGTCCCATTTTGTATTATACCTGTCATAGCTCAGCTCCTGCTGCACCCATAACAGTAACAGCATACTTACGGTAAGGCCTATCGTTAACCCGCCCACGTTAATGAGCGTGAAAACTTTCTGCTTCCACAAATTGCGCCAGGCTATTTTCAGGTAATTTTTAAACATGGAACTGCTCTTTGATATTTTCTGTTACCACCTTACCATCAAACAGGTTAATAATGCGGTGTGCAAAACCTGCATCATAGGGGCTGTGCGTAACCATTACCATGGTGGTGCCGGCATCATTCAGCTCCTGCAGCAGCTTCATTACCTCTTCACCATTCGTACTATCCAGGTTACCCGTGGGCTCATCCGCCAGGATCATTTTAGGTTTGGCTACCACGGCGCGGGCAATGGCCACCCTTTGCTGCTGACCACCGGACAGCTGCTGCGGAAAGTGGTTGCGGCGGTGCATAATGTTCATGCGCTCCAGCACCTGCTCCACCTTTTGCTTTCTTTCGCTGGATGGCACTTTCAGGTACAGGAGGGGCAGCTCAACATTTTCAAACACCGTTAGCTCATCGATCAGATTAAAGCTCTGGAACACAAAACCAATGGAACCTTTACGCAGCTGTGCGCGCTGGCGCTCACTCATACGGGCTACTTCCTTATCCCAGAAAAAATATTCGCCGCCACTGGGGTTATCCAGCAGGCCCAGGATGTTCAGCAGGGTGGATTTACCACAGCCGGAGGGGCCCATAATGGCTACAAACTCTCCGTCCTGAATTTCCATATTAATACCGTTCAGGGCGGTAGTTTCTACTTCTTCTGTTGTAAATAACTTTTGAAGATTAACGGTTTTTATCATGTTGATTAATTTAAATATCCAATAGATTGATCCAACAATACAATAGATGGAAGGCCGGTCTTAGAACACTAACACCTCCTTATCCCCGAAGTTCTCGTAAGAGGAAGTGATCACCTGCTCGCCAGGCTGCAGGCCTTCCAGCACCTCAAAGAACTGCGGGTTCTTTTGGCCCAGGGATATGTTGCGTTTTACTGCACGCTTACCGCTTTTATCCACTACATATACCCAGTTGCCGCCGGTATCGGAGAAAAAGCCGCCCACCGGCAGCAGCACTGCTTCTGACGACTTACCCAGCTCCAGGCGTATGGGGGAAGATTGACCGCGGCGTATGCCTTCCGGGGCACCTTTTACAAAGTTCATATCCACATTAAAACGTGCGTTGATCACCTCCGGAAAAGCTTTGGTAACTTCCAGCTCATAGGTTTTACCGTTAAACTCAAAAGAGGCTTTTAAGCCGGCAAATACCCGGGAAAGATAATGCTCATCCACTTCTGCGCGCATCTTAAAACCATCCAGGTCATCTATCTGCCCGATATTTTGCCCTGCGGTAATGCTGGAACCTACCTCCACATTCACGGACGACAGCTGCCCTTCAATAGGCGCCCGTACGATCAGGTTGTTCAGGTTATCCTTCATCATCTGCAGGTTGCGCTGGGTGCGTGCAATAGTGCCTTCCAGCTGTGCTATCTGCAATTTGGCATTTTCTTCCTGGTATTTCTGGCTTTCTATTTCAATCTGCCGCTGCTTTAACAGGCCTTCATAATCCAGCTTGGTTTTAACGAATTCCTGGCGGGCCACTATCTTTTCATCCACCAGCTGTTTATTACGGTCGTAAATATCTTTGGCCTGGTCTATCTTATAATCCAGGTCGCTGAGCGTTTTTTCCAGCGTATAGCGGTTTTGCTTCAGGCTCAGGCGGGTGTTCTGCAGCTCATTGATCAGGCGGTACATTTCTGTTTCATGGTTCATGAACTCCATTTGCATGCGCTGGTTTTCCAGGCGCAGAATAGAATCGCCCCGCTTAACCATGCTGCCGCCTTCCAGGTACTTCTGGCTTACATACCCGCCTTCAATAGCATCCAGGCGAATGGTTTTTAAGGGTTGTACCACGGCCGTAACGGCTATATATTGATCAAAGGTGCCTTTGGTAACAGTGCTAACAGTGATCTTATCCTTTTCCACATTCAGCCGGGAACGGTGATCAGCAAATATGAGGTTATATGCCAGCAGCAGTACCACCAGGCTGCCGCCGCCTATCAGAAGAATACGTTTACCTGACCAGAATTTTTTTTCTATTTTTCTATCCATGATTGACATGCCCTATTTGGCTGCCCTGGAAGTTCAACCAACATGCCAAAGCTATAAAACCTTTACCAGTAAGGGATTCCGAAAAAACAGGCGGTTAAAAACGTTCTGTACCGGACAATACTTGTTCATTTCCGGACACTTTTAAAACGCTGCGAAAACCGCCGGGAAAAAGGAAATCTTTGATTAATATTGCCAGTGGCGGGCTGCCGCCATTATCCACCCCCTGGCACCGATACAGGAATATAGTTTGCTGAACTAAAAAATATGATGACGACAACACTACCCGGAAAAATTTTGATAGTTGATGATGATATGGATGTGCTGAGGGCTGCCCGCCTGTTATTAAAACGCCACTTTGAACAGGTGGATTTTGAGCGCAACCCCCAAAAGATCCCTTACCTGGTTTCCAACTTTGATTATGATGTAATACTGCTGGACATGAACTTTACCCGCGATCTGAGCAGCGGTAAAGAAGGTTTTGAGTGGCTGGACCGTATCCTGGACCTGAAACCCCAGTCGTCCGTAGTCATGTTCACCGCTTATGGCGATGTAGAGATGGCCGTGCGCGCCATTAAAGCCGGCGCCACTGATTTTGTGCTGAAACCCTGGGAAAATGAGAAGCTGCTGGCTACCATGCAGGCGGCTTTTAATAAACACAGGGCCGCCACCCAAAAGGAGAAGCCCTCCAGCAATACGGACGGGGAGCTGATAACCGGCAACAGCGCTGCCATGCAGCAGGTAATGGATACCGTGAACAGGGTAGCCGCTACCGATGCTAACATACTGATACTGGGAGAGAACGGTACCGGTAAGGATATGCTGGCCCGCCACATTCACCACCTGAGCCAGCGTAATAAACAACCTTTTGTAAGCGTGGACCTGGGCGCCATTAGCGAAACGCTTTTTGAAAGCGAGCTGTTTGGCCACGTAAAAGGAGCGTTTACCGATGCCCGTGAGGACCGCAACGGCCGTTTTGAGGAAGCTAACAGCGGTACTATTTTCCTGGATGAGATAGGTAATATTTCCCTCCCCTTCCAGGCCAAGCTGCTAACAGTGCTGCAAAACCGCTCCGTTACCAAAGTAGGCTCCAACAAAACCATCCCGGTAGATGTAAGGCTGATCTGCGCTACCAACCGCCATATTCAGCAAATGGCCAGTCAGCACCTGTTCCGCCAGGATCTGCTATACCGTATTAACACCATAGAAATACAGCTGCCTCCCCTGCGGGAGCGGTTAGAAGATATTGTGCCGCTGGCCGAACACTTTTTGCAGCTGTACCGCGATAAATACAAACGTACCGTAAGCAGCTTACATGAATCTTTAGTACAGCAGCTAAAGCAGTACGACTGGCCGGGCAACATCCGTGAGCTGCAGCATGCCATTGAAAGGGCTGTTATACTATCGCAGGGTAAAAGCCTTATGCCCAAAGATGTATTTGTGAAAAGCCCTGCCAAAGAGCAGGAGCTGGATACCGGCTACAACCTGGAAGAAATGGAACGTACCATTATTACCCAGGCCATGAAAAAAGTGAACGGCAATATTACCGAAGCCGCACGGGAGCTGGGGTTAAGCAGGGCCGCATTGTACAGAAGATTAGAGAAATACAACCTTTAAAATGCTGCATGCAAAACGCCTAACGCATAATGCATTCAGCGTTAAGCACTAAGCATTCAGCGTTAAGCATCCCATGAGTCATTTCAGCATAAATATATTCCTCCGCATTCTGCTGCTAACAGTTACCATAGCAGCAGGTGTTTGGCTATGGCGGCTGGCAGGCGTTATCCCGGGTATAGCATTGGTTATACTGATCATTATCCAGATCTATGGCTTGTATTATTACCTGAACCGGGTGAACCGTAAGCTAACGCTGTTCCTGGAATCCATCCGCTACGAAGATTTTTCCATCCGTTTTAATGCGGATAATAAAATGGGCAAAAGCTTCCGGGAGCTGAACCAGCAGTTTAACGAAGTGCTGGACGCTTTTCGCCAAACCCGTGCTGAGAAAGAAGCCAACCTGAAGTATATTGATACGATCGTGCAGCATATCAGTATTGGTATGCTGTCTTTTGATGCAGAAGGAAAAATAGAGCTGATCAATCCCTCCGCTTTCCGCCTGCTGAATATTTACCGCCTGCGCAACATTGCAGAGCTGAAAAGCACCCACCCCGATCTGCCGGAACTGCTGTTACAGTTACGCTCCGGAAATAAGATCCTGTACCGCACCCGCCAGGAACAACAGCTATCTATACACGCTGCCACCATTCGCCTGCAAGGCAGGCTGGTAAAGCTTATCAGTATACAAAACATTCATACGGAGCTGCAGGAAAAGGAGCTGGAAGCCTGGCAAAACCTTACCAAAATTTTGCGGCACGAGATCATGAACTCCGTTACACCCATTGTATCCCTTATTGGCACCATGCAGGAAATAGTGGAGCAGGATATTGCCCCCCATACCCAGCAGCCGGAGGCCATAGCCGACCTGCAGGAAGCCCTGCAAACAGTAGAAAGCCGCAGCAAAGGCATTATGAACTTTGTGAACGCTTACCGCGACTATACTACCCTGCCCAAACCACAGTTCACGGATGTGAACCTGAAGGCGCTTATTACCTCCGTTAGCAACCTGCTGCTGCCGGAGCTGCGGCAGGCCGGCGTACATTACCAATACACGCCCGAAGCAGATGATGCCTACATACATGCAGATATTGCCCAGCTGCAAATGGTGCTCATTAACCTTATTAAGAATGCTATGGATGCGCTGGAACATACTGCTGCAGCAGATATTCATGTTAAAACCTACATGTGCAATCCCCAGCAGGTATGTATTGCCATTATTGATAACGGCCCCGGTATTGATGCCGATGCGCTGAATAAGATCTTCATCCCCTTTTATACCACCAAGAAAAAAGGCAGCGGCATTGGGCTAAGCCTTTCCCAGCAGATCATTCAGTCACATGGCGGGCAGCTGAAAGTGAACAGCAGCAATGAAGAGGGCACCACCTTTTCCATTGTGCTGGGAGTGGTATAGTTTTATTATATTTAGATGCTATACTAACACCTCACTGATAACCACCACTGTATGAACCCACGCTGGCCCGTGTTTTATTTCATTCTGCTGCTGGCCGATCTTGTTGCCATTACGCTGCAGGCAGATGCAGTTCGATTTGTTACCAAACCGCTGCTGATGGTATTGCTGGGCGTTTATTTGCTAGTGCGCATTAACCATTTGCGGCCGGCTGTTTTCCGTAATTTTTTACTGGCTGCGCTCTTTTTTTCCTGGGCAGGAGATATTTTTTTACTGTGGCCGGCTTACTTTTTACCGGGCCTGGGCTGCTTTCTGCTGGCCCACCTGGCCTACATTGGCTTTTTCCTGAAAGTACGGTACACCAACTATCCCCTGCCCCTGTGCAAGTACCTGTTCATTTTTTTATCAGAAGCAGCAGTGATAGCCTTCCTGTTCTTTATGTTCCCTTACCTGGGTAGTATGCGCGTGCCCGTTATAGTTTACGCCAGTACTATTTCCTTTACCCTGTTATGCGTTATGCACGCTTTCCGCTTTGGGGAGCAGCCTATGGGCTGGTATTGCATTGCCGGCTCCCTGCTTTTCATTTGTTCGGATGCCATGATAGCCTTGCAGCGCTTTTACCACAATTTTCCGGCAGCCAGTGTGCTTATCATGCTCACTTATGGCCTGGCACAATGGGCTTTGATCGAAGGCAGCACCAGGTATTTGAATTCACGGGTTAAAGCGTAAATTTGATTTACGATTTTAGATTTACGATCTCTTGCGCTACAGGCTTTAAAATCTAAAATCGTACATCGTACATCTAAAATCGGCTTATGCAAACAGACTTCTTAGTGATTGGATCGGGTATTGCAGGACTTACCTATGCCTTAAAAGTAGCAGAATATTATCCGGATAAAAAGATCACCATCATTACCAAAACGCAGGAAGATGAAACCAATACCAAATACGCGCAGGGCGGTGTAGCCGTGGTAAATGACCTGGAGAACGACAGCTTTGAAAAACATATAGAAGATACGCTTATTGCCGGCGATGGCCTGTGTAATCAGCACATTGTGGAGATAGTGGTAAAAGAGGGGCCGGAACGGGTACACGAAATTATTGAGTGGGGCGCCAACTTTGATAAAAACCCAGATGGCGAATACTCCCTGGGCCGGGAAGGCGGGCATTCTGAGTTCCGCGTGATCCACCATAAAGATGTTACCGGAAAAGAAATTGAGCGGGCGCTGCTAAGCGCTATTCATAAAAAACCCAACATAGAGCTGGTTACTCACTGCTTTGTGGTAGACTTAATTACCCAGCACCACCTGGGCTACCTGGTTACCAAAAGCACCCCTGATATTGAGTGTTATGGCGTATATGTATTAAACCTGCAAACCAAGCAGATTGAAAAGATCCTGAGCCGGGTAACCCTGCTGGCTACCGGCGGTAACGGGCAGGTATACCGCAGCACCACCAACCCCTCTATTGCTACCGGCGACGGTGTGGCCATGGTATACCGCGCCAAAGGCCGTATAGAGAATATGGAGTTCATACAGTTCCACCCTACTGCGCTGTACCAGCCGGGGGTTAACAACTCCTTCCTGATCACGGAAGCCGTACGTGGCGATGGCGGCATATTGCGCAACATATACGGAGAGGAGTTCATGCACAAGTATGATCCCCGCCTTTCCCTGGCCCCGCGCGATATTGTAGCCCGGGCCATAGACAGTGAAATGAAGATAACCGGTACTGAATATGTGTACCTGGATTGCCGGCATATGGACCATGAGAAGTTTGTGCACCACTTTCCCAATATTTATGAAAAGTGTTTGAGCATAGGTATTGATATCCGTAAGGATATGATCCCCATTGCCCCCTCCGCACATTACAGCTGCGGTGGTATTAAAACCAATGAATGGGGCCGCACCTCCATCAATAACCTGTATGCCTGCGGCGAATGCGCCAGCACCGGCCTGCACGGCGCTAACCGCCTGGCCTCTAATTCCCTGCTGGAAGCCATGGTATTTGCCCACCGTTGTTACCAGGATGCGGTGAAAAAAATAAACAATACCGCCTTTAAACAGGATGTACCGGACTGGAATGCTGCCGGCACCACCGCTCCCCGTGAAATGATCCTCATTACGCAAAGCCTCAAGGAATTAAAGCAGATCATGAGCGATTATGTGGGTATTGTGCGTACCAATGAACGTTTGCAGCGCGCCTCACGCCGCCTGGATATTTTACACGAGGAAACAGAGGCGCTGTACCAGAAAACAGAAGTCTCACCCCAGCTATGCGAGCTGCGTAACCTGATCACCGTAGGCTACCTGATCGTGAAAGCGGCCGATTTCCGTAAAGAAAGCCGCGGCCTGCATTATAATACCGATTATCCGCATAAGGCAGCGCTGGTACAGAATATTGTGTTGTAACGTACCTTTGCGCCTCATGTATTACCTGTTGCTGATATTTGCTTACGCTATTTCACTGCTGCCCCTGTGGCTGCTGTATGGGCTAAGTGATGTGCTGTACCTGGTTGTTTACCACATAGCCGGTTACCGCCGGGCAGTGGTGCATGCCAACCTGGTACAGGCTTTCCCGGATAAAAGTCCAAAGGAAATAAAACGGCTTACCCGCAAATACTACCGCAATCTTACGGATATGATGGTGGAAACCATTAAGCTGCTGACCATAAGCCCCCGGCAGCTGCGCCGCCGCTTTGACTGCGACCTTACCGTATTACAGCAGCTGTATGAGCAGGGTAAAAGCTGCCAGCTGCACCTGGGTCATAACTTTAACTGGGAGTGGGCTAACCTGTTTTGCATACAGGGCGTACAGTTCCCCTTCCTGGTGGTGTACATGCCTATTACCAATAAGGCGGTTGACCGGTTTTTCCGGCACTTCCGGGAAAGGTCCGGCAGCACGCTGCTGCCGGCAAACGATATCCGCAACGCCATGGCGCCCTGGCTGCACAAGCAATACCTGATAGCCCTGGTGGCGGATCAGAACCCCGGCGATCCGCGCCGCTGTTACTGGTTTCCCTTCCTCAATAAAATGACCGCCTTTTACAAAGGCCCTGAAATGAGCGCCCGCCGCAATAATATACCGGTGGTATTTGCAGATATCAGGAAAGTAAAGCGCGGTTACTACAAAGCAAGGCTTAGCCTCGAATTTGAAAACCCACTGGAAGTACCGGAGGGTAAGATCACCGAAGCATTTGTACAGTTCCTGGAAAAAAACATCCGCGAGCAACCAGAAGTTTGGGTATGGAGCCACAAACGCTGGAAGCATGAGTGGAAAGGGAATTAAACCGCCGGTATCTTCAGCTTTTGACCCGGGTGTATAAGGTTTGGATCCTTGATCTGGTCTTTATTGGCTTCAAAAATATCTTTCCAGCTTACACCGGGATAATTTTTGGCGATCTTGCTCAGGCTATCGCCTGATTTTACTTCATACACCTGCTCACCGGAAGCGGCTCCTTCAGCAATACTGATGTTCATGACCACATCTGCAGAGCGCATCTCAGGATCCAGCTTTTCATAGGTATCCCACAACTGATCTTTTACCTGTGCAGAAGGTGCTGTACCGTTTATATACAGTACATTATCCTGCTCTGTTACCTGCAGGTTGCTGATACCGGCGCTGTTAGCCTGGTCTACCAGCTGTTTATATTTGTCCTGTAAGCTCATGGCTATAAAGTTTTGATGGTTATTGCAAGGTGAGTTTGTTGTTCACTTTTTTAGGTTTGGCTTCCTGGGCAGCCTGCATGATCTTGCGCAGGTCGCTCTTCTTAGCTTTACCCTCCAGCGTTACTTCCCCATCCATAACGGAAACGGTTATACCAGAATAACCGGCTGCTTTGTAGGTTGAGTCCAGCGTGGTTTTTAGCACTTCATCCGGGTTAATAGTTACGGGTGGCGGCGTGGGCACAGGCACCTGTACGGTGATATTATTTGTTACCGATTTTACGCCTTTTACATTTTTGGCGGCATCTTCCGCCGTTTGTTTGGCGGTATCGTCGGTTACTTCGCCATTCAGGGTTACTACCCCATCCTTTACGGTGGCGCTTACGCCGGGGGTAGCCATCAGTTTTTCATTTACCGCCTGCTGCAGTTTGGAGTCATTGGGTTTGCAGGCAAAAAGGAAGATGCCTGCAAATAGGCAGCAGGCCATTAGTAGTTTCTTCATGGTTAAGTATTTTATAGGAATTTAATGAATTAGGGGGTAACCGGCAACTAATTTTTGTTTTAAGTGATTGCTAATCAATCAGAAGGAATAAGCTTTGTTAACAAACCGCTGCACGCAGCAAATAATACAAGAAGCTGCTATTACTGTACAGATAAGTGTTGCCGCGGATCACGCCTCGCTGTGATGCTTAACCTAATTTTACGATATGAATTAATGTGCTAATATGCCGATGTGCTGGTTTTTGTTTTAATCAATGTTTGCTTATGCGAAATAAAAACCCTGACAGATCTAAACATCTGTCAGGGCCTGCTTACTGCCAATGCATACCAGCACATCAGCATATTAACACATCAACCCATTAGTTCAATACATTCTTTTCTTTTACGATCTCAATTCCCTGCTCTTCTTTTATTTTGGCAAAACCACCTGTTACATTCCGCAGGTTGTGAATTCCTTCGCGTTTCAGAATAGAGCAGGCAATAATGCTGCGGTAACCACCGGCACAGTGTACATACAGGTTATGATTATCGTCAAAATCCGCCATACTACCGGGATCGGCCATATCGCTCAAAGTGAGGTTCTGCGCATCTTTCACATGCCCGTCTGCATACTCTGCAGGCTTGCGCACATCCAGCACTATCAGGTTAGGATCATGCGGAATGTCCATGGCCAGTTCATCGGGTTCTATGCTAATGATCAGGTCACGGTCTTCACCAGCATCAATCCAGGCCTGGTAACCGCCTTCCAGGTAACCGGCAACATTATCAAACCCTACACGGGCCAGGCGTACTATCGTTTCTTCTTCCTGCCCCGGTGCGGTAACCAGTATAATTTCCTGGTCAAACGGCAGCAGGCTGCCGGCCCACTCTGCAAAGCGGCCCTCCAGCCCTATGCTGATAGAGGTGGGCACAAATCCTTCTGCAAACTCATTGGCATTACGGGTATCCAATATCAGCACCTCATCTTTCATTTTACGCTTAAAATCCGCTACAGTTAAAGATTTCAGGCTTTTTTCCATAATGGCCTGCAAGGCATCATATCCCTCTTTATTGATCTTTGCATTTACCGGGAAATAAGAGGGCGGCGCGGTAAGGTCTGTAGTTACCACCTGTATAAATTCGTCTTTCTCATTAGCCAGCAGCGCGTAGTTGGTACGCTTTTCATCGCCAATGGTGCTATAGGTATCCGGTCCCAGGTTCTTACCACAGGCGGAGCCAGGGCCATGCGCCGGGTACACCGTTACATGATCCGGAAGTGTTTTTATTTTAGTGTTGAGGGAGTCAAATAGTAAACCGGCTAATTCTTCTTTGCTCAGGTTACCGCTAAACAGGTCCGGACGGCCTACATCTCCGACAAAAAGTGTATCGCCGGTAAAAATGCTGTGCGGCTGCTGGTTTTCATCCAGCAATAAATAGCAGCACGATTCTAAAGTATGGCCGGGGGTGTGCAGCACCTTTAAGGTTATTTTCCCGATCTTAAATTGCTCTTCATCTTTTGCTAAATACACCGGGAAACCTGTTTCCGCATTAGGCCCGTATACAATAGGCGCCTTTGTAGCGGCTGCCAGATCCAGATGGCCGGAAACAAAATCAGCATGAAAGTGCGTTTCAAAAATATATTTAATGGTTACGTTCTGTTCTTTGGCCAGCTCCAGGTAAGCATCAATATCCCTTACCGGATCTATAACGGCCGCTTCTCCATCAGAAGCTATGAAGTACGCAGCTTCCGACAAACAATTAGTATATAACTGTTTAATGAACATGGTTTTTGATTTTGGCAAAAATACGAAGGTTTGGGGGTTTACTGAACAGGGGTTTTAAGGGTATTACTTTATTTTAACATTCAAGGTAAATGATCATTCCGGATAATCGGTATATATAAAAAAAAGTATCCACCATTGCGGCGGATACTTTTCAATTCGGTATAATTTCTGGTAAGGGCTATTCTTACTTTTTACTAAAATTAGCCAACCAGTTCTTCCACAAACTTTGCCACTTCAGCAATACGCTGCTTGTTGATAGTATAGTGGATAAATTTACCATCTCTCTCTGTAATTACAATGCCGGCCCGGCGTAAGATAGCCAGGTGCTGAGAGGCTACGGACTGCTCCAGTCGAAGCTTTACGTAGATCTCTGTTACGGTCATTTTCTTGTGATCTTCCAGCAGCTTTATCATTTGCTGGCGTAGCTTATGATTAATTGCACGCAATACCATAGCTGCCTTTTTAACGGCAATGTAATCCAATTTGATTTGGTCTTTTTCATTGTTACCTCTAGAAATAATAAGAGTATTAGAAGAGGTCGTTAATAATGTTTTTTCCATCGCATAATAGTTTTTTAAAAATGATGAAATGAAAGGGATCAACGGACAGTTTTCAACCCACAACTGTTAGAAAACAGTACCGGGTATCGATTTATACAAAATTATAATATTTGTCACAATAAAAAAAACTTCTATACCTTATTTTTTCATATATAATTGGCGTTATGTGCTAAAATAGCGTTATTTGACAATTCTGTGACATTATAGCATGAATATAGGAGGTTAAAGTGCATAAGAAAGGGGCTAAATACTAAAACTGACAAAAAATAGGGGCTGAAAAAGGATAAAAAACCTGGTAAAAAAGGAAGTTTTACCCTTTTGCAGGTGTGTAGAATGGCTTCAGGTAATAAGGACTGAAATAGGCTACATCTGCAAACTGTTGCTGCTGAAAAGCCGCTTCTGATAAGGGGATCATATGAGTTGCGCTGATATGATAAGGCGCAAAAACAGCATTATTATGTGCTGGCATCAGCTGCTGCCACTTAAAGCTGCCATCTCCAAAGAAATAGATCTTCTCTTTATCCAGTACCTCTTTAAATGCATCTGCTGTTAATATGAGCGCCTGTGGAGCCATACGTTCATCCAGTTGCGCATTATATAAAGCGGTGTACACTTCCTGCCTGCGTGCATCCAGCAGCGGGCAATACAGCGCGTCCATATCCTGTGTTGCGCTGCTCATTCCCTGCGCCATCATTTGCAGGGTAGAAATACCCAGCAGCGGTTTGTTCCAGGCGTAACACAATCCTTTAGCGGTGGCTACCCCTACGCGCAAACCGGTGTAAGAGCCCGGGCCTGCGCTTACCGCAATAGCATCCAGCTGCGCAGGTAATATATTTTGCGTACGTAATAGTTCCTGGATAAATAAGGTAAGAACGGCCGCATGATCACGTTCCTGTGTATTTTCACGCATAGCCAGCACTACGCCATCTTTCGACAGTGCTACTGAGCCGGTGGCCGTAGCCGTATCTATATTTAATATAATTGCCAAGGGTGTTATTGTTTTTGCGCTTCCTGCTGCAGCAGGCTGCATACGCGGTACCGTTCATCGCCGGTAGCAGTATGCACTGCTGTTAATATATCATACACATGTTTAATTCCTATATGCTTCGCCCACTCAAATGGCCCGTAGGGATAATTGGTACCCAGCTTCATAGCAGTATCAATATCTTCCCGGGTAGCGGTGCCTGCTTCTGTAGTGTAATATGCTTCGTTAATGATCATGCTCACTACCCGCGGCGTTACCATGCCTACACTATCCTGCACCAACGCATACTGCCAGCCCAGCTGCTGCATCAGGCTATCCAGCACAGGCTTTTGCTCCTCATCCAGTATAGCCGTTTCCGTAACCGGGCGGTTAATAAAGCCCGGCAGCCAGTTACAGGCTATTATATTAAACCCATAGCTGAAGGCATATGCATGCATCAGCTCACTGAGCGATGTTTTTGCCAGGCCCGCCAGCACCGGCACGGCAGGTGCCTTTGCATAAACAGCTGCATGCTGCAGCGCATCATCCAGCACCAGGTCTATTACCAGGTCGAATGAGCCGGGCAAAGTTACAATATCTAAATTTTGCACCCAACGTACCCGGTGGCTGCCCAGCCCTTTCTGCTGCAATTCTTTGTAACGGGCGGCATCGCCTACTACCAGGATGTTCATGTTCAAAAGTTTTTGCAAACGTATCTAATTCCGGGTAAAAACAAACAACTAATCATTTTAGCTTATATGGACCGGCAGCATCTGTCATTTTTGATCATTCATCTTTATTATTTTTGCGCTATGGAAAAACAGATCATTAATACCCAGGATGCTCCTGCGCCCATAGGACCATATAACCAGGCCGTTAAAGCCGGCAATATGTTGTTTGTATCCGGACAAATAGCCCTGCACCCGGAAACCAACCAGCTGGTAAAGGAAAACATTATGGATGAAACGCACCAGGTGATGCAGAACATTAAACATATACTTTCCGCAGCTCATATGGATTTTAGCGATGTGGTAAAAGCCACCATCTTCATTACCGATATGAATAATTTTTCGCAGGTGAATGAAGTGTATGGCAAATACTTCAGCGGTCATTTTCCTGCCCGCGAAACCGTACAGGTATCTGCATTACCCAAAGCGGTGAATGTGGAGATCTCTGTGATTGCAGCGAAATAGTTTTACTGTACAGATGTGCAAATATGCATATGTGCAGATGATGAATGCGTGATACTATCCTTATTACAGTGCTTATGCATATAAATAGTACCGTGAGTGCGTAGTGCACTCATCTGCACATTTGCACATCAGCTTACTTTCCAAACAGCTGCGCGGCTAACCTCGCATCATGCCCGTACACATCATCGCGGAAGTTTAGCTGCCCCTGGCTGTCAACATAGGCTGTGAAGTAGCCAATAAATACCGGGATCTTATTCTTCAGGGGTACATATTGCTCCTTAGCTGCGTTCATGGCTTTCACGATCTTATCCTTTGTCCACACCGGATCATTACGCAGCAGCCATTCCGCCAGGTGCTGCGGTTCCCCTACCCGGATGCAGCCATGGCTGAAAGAACGCTTGGTTTCCCCGAACAAATGGCGGGAAGGCGTATCATGTAAGTAAATGTTATACTCATTCGGGAACAGGAACTTTACCTTACCCAGTGAATTGGCGCCACCGGGCTTTTGCCGGATGATGTAAGGGAAATTACTACCGCTGTATTTACCCCAGCTAATGCTGCCGGCCGGGATCTCTTTACCGCTGGCGCCTACTACTTCCATATTCTGGCGCGCCAGGTAACCGGGGTTACGTTTTATGGCCGGCAATATTTCATGCGCTATTATGCTGGGCGTTACATTCCAGTACGGGCTGAACACAATAAACTGCATAGGGCGTGTAAAAATAACCGTGCTCGCGCCGGGCTTGCCCACCACCACATTACAACTCCAGGCTAGCTTTCCCTCTTCATAGGCGTATAATTTAAATGCGGGTATGTTCACCAGCAGGTATTCCTTACCGGGATCCACCGGGATCCAGCGCATACGCTCCATATTCAGCAGTATCTGCTGAATACGTTGCTGCAGGGATACATTCAGGGCATTCAGCACCGGCTGCTGTATAGTACCATTCACAGTAAGGCCCATACGCTCCTGGAATTTTCGTATAGCCGTATCCAGTGCCGGGGTAAAAAATGCGCTGCTATCTGCCGCCTTCAGATCGCCCCAGGCATATAAACGGTTCTTTACTGTGCTTATTACCGCAGCGGAATCGCCCTTTTTATAGAGCTTCTTATCTGCACGAATGGAGTCCCAGTGGTAATGCTCGTCCATAGCCACCAGCTTTTTCAATGCGCCGCGCAGGGTAATATAATAGCGGTTCACGGGCTCCTCAAACGTATTGTTGGGTTCCTGTACCAAAGAATCCAGCAGGGTTTCAATGTCAAGCTTTTTACGGGGTATAAACCATTCCAGGTCTTTGGCCGTATCAGCCGTCATACCGGCCCATTCTTTATTGCCATAGGCAAAGAACTGACCGGTGAGCATCATTTCCAGCGTGGTAATATCGCGGGCGGCTACACGGTTGCTATCCTGTGTTACCTGGTCATATAATTTTCTAAGCGCAGGGCTTACGATCTTGCTGTCCGGTGTACCTGCCGGTTCATCATTACTGATCATGTTCAGGAAGTTACCTGCCTGTTCTGTTAAGCGGCCTTCATCAGAGATCCAGGCATAGTGGTAGCTCCGCTTCCGGTAAAAGTTCCGGATCTGATCACTGTAGGCATGGTAAGCGGAATCTGCTTTTAAAAATTCCTGCAAAGTATTGCTGTCCAGCATACGGTCCAGGTACTCCTGCCCGGTATAGTGGGTGGAATCGCGGCCCAGCGGGCCTTTTGTGCCGGACTGCCGGCAGGCGCTTATCCATAATATTAATGCAATACCAAACAGAAAGCGTAAATTTCGTACCTGCATATGCGTGAGTGGGTTTAAAAATGTCCGTAACAAACTGTGTTAAAGGAAATGATCACTATACGCAAATATACGTAGCCCATAATTCGCCGGTTTGGTAAAATCCCGGTATCCGGTTATTTTTAAAACAATTTTCACCTAAATAAGTTTGACCCATGTTACCTGCACCTAAATCTGTAAAAGACATTCCCGGGCGCCTTACCGTACCCGGGCACACGGGCCGTTTTGTACACGGAGAAAAAAGCACACTGGCTTTCTGGGAAATTACGGAAGGCTCTATATCGCCCATACATCAGCATATGCATGAGCAGATCACCTACATTGCGGAAGGTACTTTTGAAATGCAGCTGGGTGATAATGTGTACACCCTTAACAAGGGTGATACGCTGCTGATACCTCCTAACACCCTGCATGGTGGTAAAGCTATTACTACGTGTAGGATCATTGATACGTTTTGCCCGGTAAGGGAGGATTATAGATAAGGAGATGTGCGGATATGCGGATACGCAGATGAATATAAATGTGGTGATATGCTAATGTGCTGGTTTTTGCCGAATGGTTGAAGTTATCCTGGTTAGTACCACCATTCAGTAATCTACTAAAATGAAAATGTGCAAACGGAACTCCATTTGCACACTTGCATAGCTGCATATTTGCACATTATAACTTTATTTCTTCGTCGCTTGCATCAAAGAAGCGGTATTCTGTCAGGTGATAGTTAGTATCCGCCTTGATCCGGATCCATTTCTTAAACTGGAAGTACCATTTCCATTGTTTGCTGGTTAAGAAGCCTTTGGTAAGGAAGGCAAATAAGATGGGGTGCACGCGGATGGTTAAACCTTTATGCTGATGATTGATCAGGTAATGCAGGTTCTTTTCTATATCATCTATAATTAATACAGAGGCGCCTATTTTGCCGGTGCCTTTACAGGCCGGGCAATCTTCTGCAACAGAAATTGTTACTTCCGGTTTTACCCTTTGGCGGGTGATCTGCATTAAGCCGAATTTGGAGATAGGCAGAATGGTGTGCTTGGCACGGTCCTGGGCCATGAATTTCTCCATAGCCTCATATACCACCTTCTTATTCTCCGGCAGCTTCATATCAATGAAGTCAATGATAATAATACCACCCAGGTCGCGGAGGCGCAGCTGGCGGGCTATTTCAGCGGCTGCTTCCAGGTTGCTGGCCAGGGCGTTCTGCTCCTGGTTGTTGCTGGAGCTTTTGTAACCGCTGTTCACATCTATCACATGCAGCGCTTCTGTAGCCTCAATAATAAGGTACACGCCACTGTCCAGGTTCACGGTTTTACCAAAAGAAGCTTTCACCTGGCGGGTAATGCCAAAGTGATCAAATATGGGGGCCCCGTTATGGTAATAAGTAACAATATCCTGCTTTTCGGGGGCTATTTTTTGAATATAGGCCCGGGTATCGGAGTAAATGTTCTTATCGTTAATAACTATACGGTTAAAGCTCTCGTTCAGCAGATCGCGCAGTATGCTGGTGGTTTTTGTCTGCTCGCTCAGTATTTTCTGCGGGGGCTGTGCACCACGCAGGTTGGCCTGTATATTCTTCCAGGTTTCTACCAGGGTGGTCAGGTCCTCATGCAGCTCTGCTGTTTTCTTGCCTTCAGCTGCGGTGCGCACTATTACGCCAAAGTTGGGCGTTTTAATAGCTTCTACAATTTTCTGCAGGCGCTTTCTTTCTTCGGAAGAGTGTATCTTTTTAGATACGGCAACAATGTCATTAAAGGGTGTTAACACAATAAATCTTCCGGGAAGAGAGATCTCGCAGCTCAGGCGCGGGCCTTTTGAAGAGATGGGCTCCTTTAATATCTGAACAAGAATGTTGGGCTTACCGCCTAACACATCAGTGATCTTACCGGTTTTTACAATTTCCGGTTCATTCTTAAACTTTGTAAAGTCAAATCCTTCAGGGGATTTATCGTTGACAGCCTGCTGGGTGAATTTAAGGATAGAACGTATATAGGGACTAAGATCAGTGTAGTGTAGAAAAGCATCTTTTTCAAAGCCTACATCTACAAAAGCTGCATTGAGGCCCGGAATAAGTTTTTTAACTTTTCCCAGGTACAAGTCCCCCACTGCAAAATTGGGATTGCCGCTCTCGTGATGCAGCTCCACTAACTTCTTATCCTCCAGCAACGCTATCTCTACACCGGTGGGTGCCGCATTTATAATAAGTTCCTTATTCAAGCGTCCAAAATTTTTACCATTATAACTTCACCTAAAATTGGAAATGCCCGTTGTTGGTGGTACAACTAACTGTGCATACCAAAAAATCGCCAACTGTATAACACAATCAGCATTTTCGTCACATACGTGATGATGGATTGCTTAAGGGTTTAGTGATCTGCAGGTGATATCCGGGAATGCTGTTGCGGGATCAAGGGAAATTACCTGCATGACATCGGCAATTTAATAAATTGAGAGCAATTCACAATTAAATAATCATTGCCGGGATCATGCAGGCTATATAAAGAAAATATGCGATCACGCGTCAGCCATATACCTGTTAAGTATAAATGGCGGGAAACAGGAGAAATACTTATTTCTTATTTTTCTTATGCCGGTTCTTTCTTAACCTTTTCTTACGCTTGTGTGTGGCTATTTTATGTCTTTTTCTTTTCTTACCGCAAGGCATACTTTAATAAGTTTTTAAATGTTTAATAATAGAATATTATTGAATGCTTTTAATATAACCGTCTATTTCTGCCTTGAGTTCCGGATCTTTTAGTAATTCCTTGCATTTCTGAAACAAGGTCACCGCTTTCTTCACATCTCCTTTGCCCCTGTAAGCTTCTGCCAGCACAAAATAGGCTTTAGCTTCATCCGGATGCGTTTGGAGCAATGTTTCCATTCGCTCAATTGCTTTGTCGTACTGCCCTGATGTAATAGCAAGGTTCGCCAGTGTTACCTGGGCCTCTATATTATCAGGATGTTCTGCTACCAGCGCCCTTAGCTTTTGTACGCCAACCATAGGATCTCCGGTGTTCATATACACCAGTGCCTGTTTGATCTTCAGGGAATCGTTTCCCGGATTCAGGTTGATGGCCTGATCCAATAACGTTATGGCCTCCTGGGCCTCCCATTTCATTACACCGGGCTCTTGGGCATGCTGCAGGTGCTCCAAAAATAAATTGGCTGCAAAGGTGAGGCTTTTTTCGGAATTTTCCAACTTGGCTGCCTGGCCTAAGTAGTACGCGGCTACAGGCAATTGGTTTAAGCTATCCCAGGCGGAATAGAGTTGTTTGTAAGCGGCTATTTGTTGGTTCTTCACATCGCCTCTGACCACTTTATTCTCCCAGGAATTGATCAGCAATAGCTTTTCAGCAGGGACCTTTTGCTTGGCAGATGCGAGCAGCTCAATGAATGAGATGGGTTTTACTTCCTGTCCGTTACCGCCCATGGGGCGGCTGACAGTGGGCATAGCATTCTTATCAGGCCGGGGTAGGGTACGGCCAAATGCCAGCAATACAACGAGTAATGCTACAGCAGTACCTACCAGGAGAACTTGTGATTTTTGCATGCCTAAATGAATTAGGCTGCAAAATTAAGAACTTTTGAGCTTCTTTACTTCAGCAACAAATTCTTTAGACGGCTTAAAGGCAGGAATGTAGTGCTCTGGAATTTCCACAGCCACATTCTTCTTAATGTTACGGCCAATCTTGGCGGCTCTCTTCTTAGTGATGAAACTACCAAAACCCCGGATGTAAATGTGCTCGCCATTAGCAAGCGCTTCTTTTACCTCCTTAAACATAGCCTCGAGTGTCACTAACACATCTACTTTGGGGATGCCGGTTTTTTCAGCAATGTTGTTTATCAAGTCAGCTTTTCTCATAATTGAAGCGGAGGATTACTTATTGTCTCAAAAATATATAAAAAAATTATAATTACTGATTTTAAGCGAGATAAATTTTATCTTTTTTCTTTATACTAATTATTTCCGATCGTATAACCTGCTTATTTTGATGCGTTTCACTGCTCAAAGACCGTGCAAAAAGCCTCTTTGGGAAATGGGCCAGATGCGTGTGCTCCATGTTTTCCAATGGTTGCCACCCCTGAAATCAAAATTTCACAAAACCATTGAGTAACGAATATACAAAAAATAATATTCATATCAGATTATTTTTTTTATGCTTTTTAGCTAAATCCCGGATAAATAATTATATCCCGCTTACAGCAGATCAGTACATTAGCCCCGCAACTTCTATATTTGCAGCGCATGAAAAAGTTTTTTACGGAGCAGCTGCTGGCCTGGAACCGGGAACAAAACACCCGTACCATGCCCTGGAAAGGTATCAAAGACCCCTATAAGATCTGGTTATCAGAGATTATACTACAACAAACCCGGGTAGAACAGGGCCTGCCCTACTATGAGCAGTTCACCACTGCCTACCCCACCGTGCAGCACCTGGCAGCCGCCCCGGAGGAGGAAGTGTTCCGTATGTGGCAGGGCCTGGGCTACTATGCCCGCTGTAAGAATATGCTGGCTGCCGCCCGGCAGATCGTAGATACTTTCCAGGGACAATACCCTGATACACACGAACAAATACAAACCCTGAAAGGCATAGGCCCCTACACTGCTGCCGCTATTGCCTCTTTTGCCTTTAACAGTCCGCATGCCGTGCTGGATGGTAATGTGTTCCGCGTGCTGGCCCGTTACTTTGGCATTCATACCCCGGTGGATAGTACAGCCGGCAAAAAAGAGTTCGCCGCGCTGGCGCAGTCATTGCTGCCCGATAACCAGTCGGCCGTTTATAATCAAAGCATTATGGATTTTGGGGCAGTAGTATGTAAGCCCCAGCAGCCGGCCTGCCTGCAATGTCCTTTATCTGCTAAATGTGTGGCTTTCAAACAACAGCTGGTGACGCAGCTGCCGGTAAAGACCAAAAAGCTGGTCATTAAGAAAAGATACTTCTATTATATAGTACTGGAATATAACGACCAGCTGTATATCCGTAAACGTACGGAGAATGATATATGGCAAAACCTGCACGAGTTTATATTAATAGAAATGCCGGGCCCCATAAATGCAAATGAGCTGGAAGCATATACCGCTTTTAAGGAGGTGATGCACAACATACCATACACTGTACAGGGTATATCCCCTGCATTCAAACAGCAGCTAACACACCAAACCATTTACAGTCAGTTCATTTTACTAACAACGGTAAAAGCCCCTGAGTTGGCGCACTATATGGCGGTTCCCCGTGCCCGGCTGAACAGCTATGCCTTCCCGAAAACCATCACGGATTTTCTGCAGAATAAGTCGCTGGGATTGTTTTAGCACTTATAAAAATTTATCCGTCGATTGGAAAAAAACATTAACTTTAAAGAGGTTGTTTATAGAAGAACATTTCATCAATAGATTAAATCCTACAACTATGAGAGGTGTTAATAAAGTAATCCTGATTGGCAACTTAGGTAGGGATCCGGATGTACAATTTTTGGAAGGCAATATTGCGGTAGCTAAATTCTCTCTCGCTACGACTGAAACTTTTAAGGACAGGGCTGGAAAGCTCATTTCGCAAACAGAGTGGCATACGGTGGTTTTATGGCGCGGATTAGCGGAACTGGCACAAAAGTACCTGCACAAAGGCAGTTTGGTATATATTGAGGGACGCCTCCGTACCCGCAGCTGGGAAGATAAGGAAGGCAATAAGAAATTTGCTACAGAGGTAGTGGGCGATAACCTGGTTATGCTGGATAAACGCATGGACCTGAATAACGCTGAGCATGCCATCCACCATAGCAACACCGGAAGTTCCACCGGCGAAAATTTCCCCAACATGGAAATACCTCCTTCCATGAGTGAACCGGCAGACGATCTGCCCTTCTAAAATTGGGCTTCACTCCATTATCCATGAAAAATATTACGTATTTTTATAACCGTCCCAATTGGGACATTACCTTATATTTGCATAAGGGAAAGCAATCCGCGATGAATAACGGGTCTACTTTCCCCTTATTTTTGACCTAAAGTTGAACATATTTTGGAGTTCCATTCGGCAAGCATTTTTTCCGGCACGCCTTTGCTGCTACAGGCTGCAGCACCCCCTATTGCCACACCCAACGTGGTTATTTACCTGCTGGTAATATTTATATTGTTATTACTGGCCTTTATAGTTTCCGGTGCTGAGGTTGCCTTTTTTACGCTCAACTACAAGGACCTGAACGTATTAAAAACCAGGCAGAACACCAGTGGCAAGCTTATTACCAAGCTGCTGGAAAAACCCAAATCATTACTGGCATCTTTACAAATAGCCGGCATTTTACTGGCCATTGCCTTTATAATGGTTACCAACTATCTTATTACCCAAATGGAAGACCTGCAAACCCTGCCGGTAGTTTCCCTGGTAGTACGGATAGCAGTGATCTGCTTTATACTCCTGTTCTTTGGGCAGGTGCTGCCCCGTGTATGGGCGGCGCAAAACAACATTCGCTTTGCCACTTACTTTGCCTGGTTTGTAAGCATTATACATGCTACGCTGGAGCCGGTAAGTGATTTCTTTGTAGATATGAGCGCCAGCATAGAAGGCCGCCTGTTTCACCGTTTAAGCGGCGGCGCCGTAAACTACCAGGAAATAGATGAAGCCATTGAGCTGAGCGTAGACCCCACCACCTCCCAGGAGGAGAAAAATATTTTGAAAGGCATTCTCAAATTCGGCAACATTACGGTGAAGCAGATCATGCGTACCCGCCTGGATGTTTCCGGTATTGAATATGACAGCTCTTTTGAACAGATAGCCAAACAAGTGGCAGACCTACACTACTCCCGCCTGCCGGTGTATAAAGGCAACCTGGATAATATTGTAGGGGTTATCCATACCAAGGACCTGCTGCCCCACCTGGGTAAAGCCGCTGGTTTTGACTGGCATGAGGTAATGCGCCAGCCCTTTTTTGTGCATGGCCATAAGCTGATAGAGGACCTGCTGACAGAATTCCAGACCCGCCGTATGCACTTTGCCGTAGTGGTGGATGAATTTGGCGGCACCAGCGGTATTGTAACCCTGGAAGATATTATGGAGGAAGTGATCGGCGATATTAAGGATGAATTTGACGAGGAAGAATTTAACTATAGCAAAGTAGACAACTTCACCTACGTATTTGAGGGAAAGACCATGCTGAACGATGTTTGCCGCATTATGAACGTACCGCCCGATACTTTTGAACATGTAAAAGGCGAAAGCGATTCTATTGGCGGGCTGATATTAGAGCTGGCCGGCAAATTTCCGGAAGAGAACAGCGTTATTAACTACAGCAGCTTTGACTTTACCGTACTGGAAGTAAGCAAAATGCGCATACAGAAAGTACAGGTGACCATTCGCCAGGACGAAGGTGTAGCCGCCGGCTAACCTGCTGTTTTCAACTATTCCAACCGCTGTAACATGAGGTACCTGCTTTTTATTTCCATACTTTTTTTTGCCGCCTGCGAGCAAAGCTATACACCCAAGCCAAGAGGCTATTTCAACATCACCTTTCCACAAAAGCAATACCGGGTATTTGACCAGCCCGGGTACCCTTATACCTTTGAATACCCGGCCTACGCACAGGTAACCAAAGACAGTTCCTTTTTTGGCGAGCATCCTGAAAACCCTTACTGGATCAACATAGACTTTCCTTCCCTGAATGGTAAGATCTACGTGAGCTATAAGGAAATAGGCGCTAAGAATAAGCTGGAAAACCTGGTGGCCGATGCCTTTAAAATGACCTATAAACACACCTATAAGGCTGATTATATTGACGAGAAGGATATTAATAACGGGCATGGCGTAAGCGGCCTGTTTTACGAGGTGGGCGGCAATGCCGCCAGCGCCAAACAATTTTTTGCTACAGATTCCACCCATCATTTTTTACGCGGCGCGCTTTACTTTGATGCAACGCCCAATGCAGATTCCCTGGCGCCGGTGCATAAATTCCTGCAGGAAGATATGTGGCATTTGGTGGAGACCCTGCGGTGGCGGTAGGAAAGTCCATTGTAATACAATACAGAAGTCTTTTTATTTTAGCTTAATTTTGCACCAGGAGGCTTGAAACAGGGTATAGTCCATGAACCATGGACTGTAGACCGTGGACTACCACATGATTGTAATAGACGACAAATATATTAGTGACGAAGTAATTGAGGAGCAGTTCGTTTGCAACCTGAGCGCCTGTAAGGGCGCCTGTTGTGTAGCCGGCGACTGTGGCGCGCCACTGGACAAACAGGAAGTAAAAACCCTGAAAAAGATCTTCCCGAAAATAAGGTCTTACCTGCGGGCAGAAGGCCTGGCAGAAATAGCAAAAACAGGCACCCACACTATTGACGATGAATACGGATATGTAACCCCCATCGTAAATAAAGGGATCTGCGCCTATGCATCCATTGATGAAAAAGGCATCGTAGGCTGCGGTATTGAAAAAGCATATAATGACGGCGTAGTGGATTTTAAGAAACCCATCTCCTGCCATTTGTACCCCATCCGCATTAAAAAGTACGACAGCTATGAAGCTGTGAATTATGACCGGTGGGATGTTTGCGCACCCGCCTGCCGCAATGGTAAAAAGCTACAGGTACCGGTGTACCGTTTTTTAAGAGAAGCGCTCATACGTAAATACGGGGAAGAATTTTATACCGTGTTGGATAAGATAGCAAAGAAAATGCACCCTTAAAAGCTGGCCGGATTTTTGACCGCACCAGCCAGGTTTTAGAAACGGCCTGACGGCTCTGACATAGCAATAACAACAAGACCTGTCAGGTCAGAGATATACTAACCTAACCTATCCCTTGAAGTTCCCTATCTTTATTTTGGATCTTGGAATTTTAATTTGCTTATGCAACAAACCGCATCCACTTTCCTGGAAAAAAGCGAACAGAAAGCCGCTGATCTGGGGCATCGCCGTACTATCAATTTCAACATTGGTAAATATAATACTGCTGTAAAATCGGGCAAGCTGCAGTTCACAGAGCTGCAAACCGCCCGGGAGCGTGCTAAGAATATTAAGTGGCGGGCCATAGAGCACCTGGATAAATACCTGGAAGAATTTGAAATGCAGTTCACCAAACGGGGTGGCAAAGTGATATGGGCAGAGAATACCCAGCAGGTGCAGGAGGAGATACTGGCCATTTGCCAGGCCAAGCAATGCAAAAGCATTGTAAAAAGTAAATCCATGGCAACGGAAGAAGTGCACCTGAACGACTTCCTGGCCAAACAGGGCATTGAATGCGTGGAAACCGACCTGGGTGAATATATTCAACAGCTGGATGGGGAACCGCCTTACCATATTGTTACACCAGCCATGCATAAAAGCAAGGAAGATGTAGCGCAGCTCTTTACCGAAAAGCTGGGCACTGCACCCGGCCTTACTCCTGAACAGCTTACGCTGGTAGCCCGTGAAAACCTGCGGCAAAAATACCTGCAGGCCGAAATAGGTATTACCGGCGCTAATTTTATTATAGCAGATACCGGCTCTGTAGCTGTGAGTGAAAATGAAGGCAATGCCCGCCTTAGCACCGCTTTTCCCAAAACACATATTGTACTGGTAGGCATTGAAAAAGTGCTGCCCTCTGTTAACGACCTGGCGCTGTTCTGGCCCCTGCTGGCTACTTACGGTACCGGGCAGCAGGTAACGGTGTACAACTCTATTTTCAGTGGCCCGCGCCAGGAAGGGGAAACAGACGGGCCGGAAGAAATGTATGTGATACTGATGGATAACGGGCGTACCAGCCTGTTACAGGATACAGAAGCCCGCGAAGCGCTGTACTGCATACGCTGCGGGTCCTGCCTGAATGCCTGCCCGGTATATAAAAATATTGGCGGCCATGCATACGGTACCACTTACAGCGGCCCTATAGGCGCGGTGATCACTCCCTACCTGCAAAGCATGGAATCGTATGGGCATTTAAGTTATGCCTCCTCCCTTTGCGGTAACTGTACAGAAGTATGCCCCGTGCGTATTAACCTGCATGAGCTGTTATTACACAACCGCCACAAAGCAGTAGAAGAGAACTATACATCCGGTGGTGAAAAAATGGCTTGGTTTGGCTGGAAACAGGCATCCCTGAGCCGTAAAATGATGAATATGGCCAATGGCAAAATGAAGAACTTTTTCATGAAACGCTTTTTTGCCAAAGCCTGGGGCGACGACCGGGAGCTACCGGTGTTTGCACCTAAATCATTTAACCAGCTATGGAAGGAAAGAAAAAAGCACTAATAACTGTTTTATGACCCTTTTAGCAATTTTGTTACCCTGGCTTTCCTTTTTATTAAGGGGACGTATACTGCGGGGTATTCTCTGCCTGCTATTGCAGATCACCCTTATTGGCTGGCTGCCTGCAGCCCTGTGGGCACTATCTTCCCTCAATGAAAGCCGCGCAAACAGAAGGAACCGGAAGCTGATACGGGCGATAAGAAATCAATAATAATGTGCTAATGTGTTAAAATGCTGATGTGCTGGTATACCTGCCTGTGCGGATCGGTACATGGAATAACAACTGTCAGCACATTAGCATATCAGCACATCGACTAATTAACCTTCGCTTTTATCCGCTCAAACATCAGCTGATGGCCCAGGCCATTGAGGTGTACCCCATCGCCGCTGTTATACTGCGGCAACAGAGAGCCATCCGGGGCGCTGAGCCCTTCCCAGCAATCAATGTAGTTATGGGGGTAATGCCGGATAATGTAATCCCGCATGGCTGTGAGCTGTTTTCGTTTAGCCTCCTCCGTATTACGGGGCTGAGTGGTGGTAATATAACAGGTTACATGCTGCTGGCGTGCCAGCTTCATTACTGCATCCAGGTTATGCTGGTATTCTTTTAATGAGTAACCGGCATTTATATCATTGGAGGGCATGTTAATGATGATCATATCCGGATGCAGGGCCAGTGCCTGTGTAATGTTATGAGCTGCATCCGGCTTGGGTTTCAGGAAGGGTACATCCGCATCGCTGGGCAGTATGCGGTAAGAGGTAAAACCGCCTACCGCCAGGTTGGTAACCGTTGATTGCGGCGCTTTTTCCTGCAGGTATTTACGCAGCAGGTTTACCCAGGTACTGTCTTTTGTTTTAGGGCCAACGCCTTCAGCGGTAGAGGATCCCAGCACTACAATATGCCGGGCTAAAGGCGCCATCATCATTTTAGCCCTCAGCTTTTCATCCGGGGTACGTTCCCGGACTACCATAGCCTGGTTGCGGTTCACATTGGCGTAACCCTTTGCATTCTCTGCCTTTTTCTCTGCTTCATACTGGTAGCTGTTATATGCATCCTGTTTTGCATTCACGGTGGTATCTGCCATCATTATACGGGGCGCAGCAGCAGGTGCGGTTTGCACCAGCGCGTCTTCTGCCGGTGTTTCTGCCTCTGCAGCTCTTATAGCGGCATCACTGGTTCTTTCAACCTTAAGAGCGGGCGCAGATGGCTGCACCGCATCTTTAGCCGGTGCGCTGGCAACAGCTGCGGGCGATGGTGGTATGCTACCTGGTTTCGCAGCAAAGGCGCCGCCTGGCGTATCCTCACCTTTTTTCCAGGTTGCCGGCTCACCGGCAGGCGTTTGCAAGCCCGCAGCGCTATCCTGTTTATGGAGAATGGCATTTTCGGTGGTTGATACCTTCGCTATATCTTTCCGGTGGGTAAGCTCCTGGTGATTGATCCAGATGAAGCTCAGGCCCAGGATCAGTAAAATAGCAGCGGCTGATGCCCAGCGGTAATACATGATCCGCACTTTCCCTTTATCCCTGTTCACCCGCTGCTCTAAGCGGTTTTCCAGATCAGCCAGGTGGGCCGACTGGTCCGGGTTATAGGCTGCGTAACCTTCCAGCGCATCGGCCAGGAAAGGATCGTCCAGGGCCTGCCGTTCCAGTGCATGCATAGTTTTATCATCCAGCTCACCGGCCAGGTACTGGCGTATCAGCTCTTCGCTGACGGGCTTATTATGTGAATGATTATCAGGCATGTTGTTGTTGCTCCATACAAATTTTCAGGTTACGCTTCCCGTTCTGTATATAGCTTTTCACTTTATTCATTTCATATCCTGTAAGAGCGGCTACCTCCCGGTAGCTTTTCTCCTGCAGGTAAAAAAGGTTTACACTCTTTTGCTGCTCCTCCGGTAAGGTTTCCAGGCATTTTTCCATGGCCTGTAAATTATCCTCCAGGCTTATTCCGTTCTCATGATGTGCAATTTCCTCATTTTCCATAAGCGGCCTGTCTTCTATAGAAACCTGCCGCCCCTCCTTTGTTTTCAGAGACCGTAACTTCATAAGGCAATGGTTGCGGGCCAGCACATGGAGCCAGCTTTTGAAATTCTGTACCTCATGCTGCTTTAGCTTGGGGATCAGCTCCTCAAAGATCTGCATTACTGCATCCTTACTGGCTGCTTCATCAAAATACCGCAGGCATACCCCGTACACCAGGTTCATATAACGCTGGTACAGGGCAGCCAGGTAATCCAGCTTACCGGAAGCTTTGTACTCCCGGATCAGGTCTGCATCCGCAGCATTTTGCATGATATTATGGTGTAGGAATGCCATAGGCTATAGCACAATACTATAAAAAAAATCTGTAACAGGTGGAGAGTAGTGAGAATGTAAAAGGGAGTGCAGCGTTATTGCCACACTCCCTTTTACATTTATCATTTGAAATTTTACATTTTACATTTCTAGTGCTTAAAGTGCCGTATGCCGGTCATGATCATTACCATGCCGTTCTGCTTGCAGTATTCAATGGAATCATTATCGCGTACGGAGCCACCGGGTTGTATTACGGAAGTAATGCCTGCTTCATCCGCTATCTGCACACAGTCATTAAAGGGGAAGAAGGCATCTGAAGCCATGGCAGCGCCTTTCAGGTCAAAGTTGAACTGCTTGGCTTTTTCAATGGCATGGCGCAACGCATCTATGCGGGAGGTTTGGCCGCAGCCTTTGCCTATCAGCTGTTTGTTCTTAACCAGCGCAATAGCGTTTGATTTCAGGTGCTTGCACACCAGGTTGGCAAACTCCAGATCCGCCTTTTCAGTGGCATTTGCAGGGCGGGCGCCGGCATCGGTCCAGTCTTTATAGTTAACGGTATCGCTATCCTGCACCAGCACGCCGTTTAGCACATTCTTGTATACATAAGGCTGTTTTACCGGCTGCTTCTGCTGCAGTAAAATGCGGTTCTTCTTGGTGGTGAGCACGGCCAGCGCATCTGCATCAAACCCGGGCGCTATCAGTATTTCAAAGAAAATTTCGTTGATAGCCTCCGCGGTAGCCTTGTCTATTACCTTATTAGCAGCCAGCACACCGCCGAACGCACTTTCCTTATCGCCGGCCAGGGCAGCTTCCCAGGCTTCTTTCAGGGTAGCGCGACTGGCAATACCGCATACGTTGGTATGTTTTATTACTACAAAGGTGGTTTCTGTAAACTCCTGCACCAGCTGGCAGGCAGCATCCACATCCACCAGGTTGTTATAAGACAGCTCCTTGCCATGCAGCTTGTTAAACAGCTCCTGCAGGTTACCGAAGAAGATGCCGCGCTGGTGCGGGTTTTCTCCGTAGCGCATTACCTGGCCCTGGGGGGCAGATACCTGGAAATATTGCTGGGGCTCATTGTTCAGGAAATACCCTGCAATAGCTACATCATAGTGCGCGCACACCTCAAATGCTTTGGCAGCAAAGCGGCGACGGTCTTCTATGCTGGTAGCGCCTTTATTTTCCACCAGTACTTTTTCCAGGTCGGCATACTGGTCTTTGGATGCAACGATCACTACATCTTTATAGTTCTTGCCGGCCGCGCGTATCAGGGATACACCGCCGATATCTATCTTTTCAATAATGGCCTGTTCTTCCGTAGTGCTTTTAACGGTTTCCTCAAAGGGGTACAGGTCTACTATCACCAGGTCTATTTCCGGGATACCATATTCCTGTAACTGCTCCAGGTCCTGGTTGTTACCGCGGCGTGCCAGTATGCCGCCAAAAACCTTCGGATGCAGGGTTTTTACCCGGCCGCCTAATATAGAAGGATATGCGGTGAGGTCCTCTACCGCTACACATTTCACGCCCTGCTCCTCAATAAATTTCTGGGTACCGCCGGTGGAGTAAATTGTTACGCCCTGCGCACCCAATTCTTTCACGATGTTCTCCAGGTTATCTTTATAGAAAACGGAGATCAGTGCTGATTTAATTTGCTTTTGCATGAATGGAAAACATTAGAAATTAATAAGATAGGCTCCCTGTTCAGGGACCGAAAAGCAGCGCAAAGTTAGTACGCTGCAATCATTTTTCCACCGTTGTATCTGCCATAATGGGTTAGAAGCATCGAAAATAATCATCTTACAGGTAAACATGTTCTTTAATTGGCTGATAGTCAAACGGGGATGGTGCGAGAGCAAAATATAATCGGTACTGAATTTTTTTGGCGGGCTAAAAGGCCGACAGGTACTGTCTACTACCACCATCCTGGTATGGCCCATACTTATAAATGCGCTTTTGCGGGAAAAGGCGGGTATAGTACCAGGGGCAGCGCCATATAACAAACGGGCCGGCTGCAGGTAACGGCTACGTAAACTATCATTTTGCTGAATAGCCATATCACCGGCAAATTGCAGCTGATGCCCGCTGATCACATCTATTGCCGTATAGGCGGGCACGTTATAAATAATAATGGTGCGGCGGTTAGCAGCCTGTATGGCCAGTGTAAGATCTATTCCCGCCCAGCACAAACCTGCATACAAAGCCAGCAGCCAGGCTTTGGGCTGCTTACCCAGCCATACTGTTACCAAAGCTGCTATAATCACATAGGCACATACCGTGGCATAAAGCGGCATATAAATATTGCTGGTAACAGCATAAGGCAATTGTTCTATAAACAACACCAGGCGGTTCATAGCTGTTATGAGGTACTTTATACCTATACCGGTGTAATGCGCCAGGGCCGGCCAGGGCGCTACTACCAGCAATACAATTAACCCATACAGGATGATAGTGGATAACGTTACGATCAATAAATTGGCTGGCAGGAACAAGTTCGGGAACTGGTGAAAGTAATAAAGACATACCGGTATGGTAAACAGCTGCGCCGCCAGGGTCAGGGCTATGGCCTCCCATAGCTTGTTTAACCATTTGTTTTGAATGAGCCACAATTCATACAGCGGTTTATAGCATAGTATAATGCTTAATACCGCCAGGTAAGAAAGCTGGAAACCCGCATCCCACAACAGCCAGGGATCATAGCACAGTAACAGGAAAGCCGATGCGGCCAGGGTGTTATAGGTATTGGTATGGCGGTCCAGCACAAACTGCCCGATAGCTACTGCGGTGAACATTACGGCGGCCCGCAATATGGAGGCGGCCGCGCCGGTGATCAGGGCAAAACCCCATAACATGCTGATCACGATCACCGCCTTAGCCAGGCTGGAAAGCCGGTGCGGCGGCCACCATTGCAGCACCCATAAAAGGGATGCATAAATGAGCGCCAGGTGCATACCTGAAATAGCAATGATGTGTACTACACCTGCATTGGTATAGGCCTGTACCATATCCCGGTCCAGGTCGTAGCGGTAGCCTATCAGCAACGCTGCGGCCAGCGCAGCTTCCGGGCCATTGCCAAGGTATTGCTGTAAGGTATGTATGCACCAGGCGCGGGCCCGTAACAGGCACCGGTCTGCCAGCGTGCTGCTATTATACACTGATCTTTTCCAGCTGCCGGTTTTGAGGTAGGCCTGGTGGAAGATCTGTCTGGTGGCGCAGTACTGCCGGTAGTTAAAAGCGCCGGGATTGCCGCTGCTGCTTACGGGGCTAAGCGTGCTGCTGATCCAAATCTCATCCCCGCACTGCAGGCTGCTAACTGTACTATGCTTTTGAAAATAGAGCAGCAGGTTACCTTTTACCGGTATTACCTGCCGGTGATGAATAACGGCATGTACCACGGCCGTGGTTTTCCAGCTACGGGTGCGCTCCTGTAAAGGTTCCTGAACGCTTACCAGCAAAGTATCCCTACCCTGTAAAAGTTTTCCAAAGTAATGTGGCTGGCTGCGTATATCTTTCAGCAATACCAGCAAGGCGCCTGCACATATAAGCAATACGTATAACAGTACCCCACGCAGCGGGTTAGTGGTATATTGTTTTCCCAAAGGCAGGAAGCTCCATGCCAGCAAGGCCGCCAGCATAAGCAGCAAGATACCTGTTAACCACCACCAGCTTATAGCCAGCCATATTTGCAGGCAGATACCAAAGGCTAACGGTACGCATAAACGAAGAAATGGTGTTGCTCTCAATTGGGTTTTCCGGGTTGTTAAACTTTCAGGAAAAGAGCGAATTTAGGGGAACTACCTTACTCCAAAAGTTTATCATATGTTAATGGGATGATATAGAAAACCCACTGTAAAAGACCCCTCAAAAAGGTGCAAAACAGGACAATCCTTTAAGAAGGCTTTAACAAATGTTGAAAATACTAATTTGAAATATATTATAAATCAATTTATATTAAATAGTCACATTTAAAATCTGTTATTGATTAGTTAACATCTTTTTAAATTATAATATTTATAGTAAACTGCATTACCGGTCACGCTATTTTATTATAAATAGTCGTGTCTTTAATGGTTATTTTGAGGGAAAAGAAAGAGCCTGATCTTTATCAGGCTCTGATTTTTTATAGCCATTCCCGGGTTATAGTATACGGGTAACGTTTAGGCTACATGACCGAGACCGGCAGCTTCACAATTGATCCGTTTATACATTGTGGGACGCAGTTTTATCCCTTATGGGAATATCATTTGGCGGCGCTACCATTGTCATTTCCCCTTTATTACTAAGATAAATTGCCTTTATGTAGGGTGATATAAGGCTGGCAAGCCGCTGGGCATGTGTTGCAATGGATTGCAACAATGAGCGCGCGCAGCATCATCTATTGATTTTTCAAAGAATAGAAACCTGAGGCCTTATTACCATGGATACACTAGCAGGGTATTCATAGCTACCTATACCCGATGGATTACAGTTATAGTGGGGCCCATCCGGGCTTAGTAAGGATGCCAAACAGATACTGAAACGAAGATGTACGCCGGAAATAACAAGCGCTGCACTGATTGCGGTAAGCGCCTGCAGCCGGGAAAGGTGCTGGAAATGGCTAATAAGAAAATGAAAACCGCACCAGGAGTAAGCATCCAAGGGGCCGGGTAAGGACTGTCAAAGGAAATAACACGGCTGGGAGTAGCATTCAAAGGAGTGATAAGAACTGATAAAGGAAATAACACCGCGCGGGGAACAAGCAACCAATGCTAGAAGAACACAGTAAGCGCAAAGCCACACGCTGAGGCAGAAAGCTTAAAAACACCAGCCCATCGATCAAAATACAGCAAACAAAAAAGCTGAAAGCTACCGGAGCATTACCCCTCGCTTTCAGCTTATGCTTTATCCTTTCTGCTTTACGCTATTTACTCAGATACATGCTCTTTTCCTTGTACAGCTGGCGGAAATAAGGATCCCGCAGGTCTTTGATGAAGCGGATGGCCTCACCGGTTGACTTCATTTCAGGGCCCAGCTCTTTATTCACGCCCGGGAATTTATTGAAAGAGAACACTGGCTCCTTAATGGCAAAACCATCCAGCTTTTTCTCAATGGTAAAGTCCTTCAGCTTATTGTGACCCAGCATTACCCGGGTGGCTATGTTCAGGTAAGGTACCTGGTAAGCCTTGGCAATAAACGGCGTGGTGCGGGATGCGCGGGGGTTAGCTTCTATCACAAACACCTTCCCGTTCTTCACGGCAAACTGTATGTTTATTAAACCGCGGATATTGAGCGCACGGGCTATTTTTTCAGCGTAATACTCCATGGTGGTTACTTCCAGCGGTGTAAGGTTAAAGGCCGGTAATACGGCGTTACTATCCCCGCTGTGAATGCCGGCCGGCTCTATATGCTCCATTACACCCATCACATGAAAATCTTCCCCGTCAAAAATGGCGTCTATCTCAGCTTCCTGGCAACGGTCCAGGAAGTGGTCAATTAATATTTTGTTGCCGGGCAGGTGCTTCAGAAGGCTGATCACCGCCTTTTCCAGTTCCTCCTCATTAATTACAATGCGCATACGCTGGCCGCCCAATACATAGCTGGGACGCACCAGTACGGGATAGCCTACTTCTTTGGCTACTTCAATGGCATCATCTGTGCTGTAAGCGGTGCCGTAGTTAGGGTAAGGAATGCCCAGATCTTTCAGCAGGTCGGAGAAACGGCCGCGGTCTTCCGCAATATCCATATTGTCAAAAGAGGTACCGATAATGCGGATGCCTTTTTCTTCCAGGCGTTTGGCCAGCTTTAACGCGGTTTGGCCGCCCAGCTGTACAATCACCCCTTCCGGTTTTTCCAGCTCTATGATCTCCCACAGGTGTTCCCAGAATACCGGCTCAAAGTACAGCTTGTTGGCCATGTCAAAATCGGTTGACACGGTTTCCGGGTTACAGTTCACCATAATGGCGTCGTACCCGCATTCCTGTATGGCCTGCAGACCGTGGGTACAGCAGTAGTCAAACTCAATGCCCTGGCCAATCCTGTTAGGACCGGAACCCAGTACGATCACCTTCTTCTTTTCAGAGGGAATGCTTTCGTTCTGTGTATCAAAGGTGGAGTAGAAGTAAGGTGTTTTTGCTTCAAATTCCGCGGCGCAGGTATCCACCATCTTATAAGTACGGCGAATGCCAAGGCCTTTACGTTTTTCGTACACCTCTTCTTCCTCGCAGTTACCAAACAGGGAGGCCAGCTGCTTATCGGAGAAGCCCATTTGTTTGGATTCGCGCAGCAGCTCTACCGGTACGGATTCCAGGTCGTGCTCCTGAAGCTGTTTTTCCAGGTTTACAATATCATTGATCTGGTGCAGGAACCAGCGGTCAATTAAGGTAAGCTGCTGAATGGTTTTTACGGATACACCTTCCATCAGCGCATCTTTAATACGGAAAATGCGGTCCCAGGTAGGGGTTTTCAGCCTTTCCAGCAGCTGCTCGCTCTTCATAAGCGATTTGCCGTAGTAGCCTAAGCCAATGGCTTCATTTTCCAGGCTCTGGCAGGCCTTCTGTATAGCTTCGGGGAAGGTACGGCCTATAGCCATTACCTCACCTACTGATTTCATTTGCAGGCCCAGGGTTTGATCGGCGCCTTTGAATTTATCAAAGTTCCAGCGCGGCACCTTTACGATCACATAATCCAGGGCAGGCTCAAAGCAGGCAGAGGTATTGCCGGTGATCTGGTTATTCAGCTCATCCAGTGTATAGCCAATGGCCAGCTTGGCGGCTACTTTAGCAATAGGATACCCCGTGGCTTTAGAGGCCAGGGCCGATGAACGGCTTACGCGCGGGTTAATTTCTATGGCTATCAGCTCCTCATTTTCCGGGTTCAGGGCAAACTGCACGTTACAGCCGCCGGAAAAGTTCCCCAGGTTGCGCATCATCAGCATGGCTTTGTTACGCATGTCCTGGAAGGCAGTATCACTCAGCGTCATGGCCGGTGCTACGGTAATAGAGTCGCCCGTGTGTACGCCCATGGGGTCCAGGTTCTCTACCGTACAAATGATCACTACGTTATCGTTATTATCGCGCAGCAGCTCCAGCTCAAACTCTTTCCAGCCCAGCACAGCTTTCTCTACCAGCACTTCATGTATGGGAGAGGCCTGCAGGCCGCGGTTCAGCGCCTCGTCCAGATCCTCTTTACTATGCACAAAACCGCCACCGGTACCACCTAAGGTAAAGGAGGGGCGTATTACCAGCGGAAAGCCTATTTCCTGCGCAAACTCCTTCCCTTCCAGGTAAGAGTTAGCAGTACGGGCCGGGGCCACCGGTATGTTCAGCTCTATCATGTACTGGCGGAACAGCTCACGGTCTTCCGCTTTATTAATGGCTTTAATATCCACCCCAATAAGGCGCACATTATATTTTTCCCACACACCCAGCTCATCGGCCTCTTTACAGAGGTTCAGCGCTGTTTGTCCGCCCATGGTTGGCAGCACGGCATCTATCTGGTTTTCTTCCAGTATCTGCTCTATACTTTCCACGGTCAGCGGCAACAGGTATACCCTGTCGGCCATCATGGGATCAGTCATAATAGTGGCGGGATTAGAGTTGATCAGGATCACTCTAATACCTTCTTCCCGTAAGGAACGGGCAGCCTGTGAACCGGAATAGTCAAATTCGCACGCCTGACCAATAATAATAGGCCCAGAACCGATAATAAGAACAGATTTGATAGATGAGTCTTTTGGCATTTGTATAATCTATTGAAAATGAAAAACCCTACTGATCTTCATGCCATGTGATGGACAAAAAAAATCGTGCAAAATTAAGGGTTTCAAAGAATTAGAAGGAATTAATTTTTCAGCAAACATTATTATAATTATTAATGTAAATGCTGTACCTTTGTTCCAGCACACGAAAAGAAGTTAGATAACTATCCTGTTTTTAGTCAAAAAAGTCCCGGTAAAGTGTTACCGGGACTTTTACATTTATTACATGCCTCTCTGTTAATCAGCTGTTTTAATACGGCTGCCCATAATGGCAATACACGCACCCATAACTGCAATAATAGAAAAGGAGATGATTAAGCTGGATGCCTGCGCTACAAAACCTATCAACGGTGGGCCCATTAAAAAGCCCAGATAACCTACTGTGGATACGGTGGCCAGGGCCACGCCCGGTTCTGCCTTTTTAGACTTGCCGGCCGCGCTGTATACCAATGGCACTACAGATGATACGCCCGCGCCCACCAGTAAAAAGCCAAAAACACCGGTAACAAAATAAGGCAGCGCTACTGCTATCAGTAAGCCGGATGCGGTTAGGATACCGCTTAGCTGCAATACCTTGCGGTGTCCCATGCGGGTGGTAAGCCAGTCGGCCACAAAGCGGAAGGAGGCCATGGTGCACATGAAGGCTGAGAGGCCTATACCAGCCCTGCCATCCGGCGCAAGGATCACCTTTTTGAAGTATACCACACTCCAGTCGAACATAGTGCCCTCGCAGATCATGGAACAAAAAGCAATAACCCCCAATATCCGCAAAGCCATCACAAGGGACCATAAGCCGCGCAGCTTAACCTGCGTTTTTAATATCCACAACCTTATTTTTTTGATGGTGCATAGCTGTGGCTGCCCCTCAACAGATGGAAGCCGTTTGGGCTTTTCTTTTACTGCGGTATGTGCTACAGTATATTTAGCGCTTACCGCTACTATTACTACCGCAATGGCGGTAATGAGCAGGAAATGCTGGTAGGGCGCTATGCCCTGCCCGGCCATAAAAGCGCCTATGGAAGCGCCGGTAAAACCGGCCAGGCTCCATAACCCGTGAAAAGAGGCCATAATGGTACGGCCATACAAAGCTTCCACCGCTACTGCCTGGGTGTTTACCGCAATGTTGGCCATGTTGCCGGCAAAGCCAAACAACATTAAAATGCAGAACAATTGCCAGGGCGCCTGTGCCAGGCCCAGTGCGGGCAATATGATGGCATAACAAATGGCGGCCACCATTAGTACATGCCGGCTGCCAAACCGTGCTATCATGTAACCAGCTACCGGCATAGACAATACGGAACCAATGGGTAAAGCCAGCAGTGCGGTACCCAAGCCACCGTCGCTCATATGCAGCGACTGCTGAATGGCGGCAATACGGGAGCCCCAGCTGGCAAAGCATAATCCTGTCAGGAAAAACAGGGAACTAACGGCTATACGGGTGGCTCTTTTTTGCGGCATGACTTCAATTGATAATGACTGCAACATTTTTAATTATTTTATAGGATAGGACATTAAATCAGGACAGATCTTTAAATCACTTTAATACCCAGGTTCAGATAGGGCTGCATTACCTCTTCATTCACCCGGTCGGTTATAATTGTATCCAATTCTGTTATATCACATACTTTGAATGGCTCTGCGGTGCCCATTTTATCTATAGTGGCCAGTGCCATTACGCGGCTGCTAGACCGTATCATGCTGTGCTTCACTTCTGCCTCGCCCAGGTCAATGCCCGTGATGCCGGCCGTGGGGTGCAGGCTGCAAACACCCAGGAAGCAAATATCTGCCCGAACCTTTTCCAGCATACGGATGGTATCCAGTCCGGAGGTTACCTGGGAGCTTTTGAAAACACGCCCGCCGGTAAGGATCACCTCTGTGGAGGGATGCTCCATAAGCTGCATAGCAATAGGTACGCTGTTGGTAATAACGGTGAGGCGCAAATTGGCCGGGAACATTTTTACCAGGGTGAAGGTAGAGGTGCCTCCATCCATGATAATAGTTTGCCCGTCGTGCAGGAAGGATAAGGCCTTGCCTGCGATCGTGCGCTTATCATCCTCATGAATGCCGATGCGCTCTTTAAAGCTGTAGGGATGCGGGGAGTGCGGAATAGCGCCGCCCCTCACCTTAATAAGCAAGCCGCTCTGCGCCAGCGATTCCAGGTCGCGGCGTACGGTATCTTCAGATACCTGCAGGTCGTTACTGAGCTCTGTTTGCAGTACCTTATTATCTGCCTGCAGCTTTTTAAGAATATAATCCAGGCGCTCTTCCTTCAGCATATTTGCTGTTTTCTGCAATATTATGAAATTATTTGCGATAATTTAATAGCACATTCATTGCATAGCTCAAAAATAGCGCATATATTTGCAGAAAACAGCAAAATATGGCAAGAATTGCAATTGATATGGATGGGGTAATGGCAGACAGCACGCAGCAGTATATTAACTGGTATGCAAATCGTTATGGTGTTACCATCGCTAAGGAAAGCCTGCTGGGCAAACCTGAAACCACGGGTTTTCCGCTGGATGGGGTGGTAAGGCAGTTCCTGTATGAGCCTAATTTTTTCCGCACCAAACCGATAATAGCCGGGTCGCAGGAAGTAATTAAAGCTTTACAGGAAAAACACGAAGTGTTCATTGTATCTGCGGCTATGGAGTTTCCCTTATCCCTGGCAGAGAAGCTGGCCTGGCTGGAGGAACACTTTCCTTTTATCAGCTGGCATAACATTGTGTTTTGTGGTCATAAGCACATTGTTGCTGCCGATTACCTGATTGATGACCATGTGAAGAACCTGAGCACTTTTAAGGGAGAGCCGCTGATGTTCACTGCGCCGCATAATGTAAATGTGCAGGAATTTAAGCGGGTGAATACATGGGAAGAGGTTGGAGCGTTGTTGTTGTAAAAAGCTTATCCTTATTACCCCGGGAACTCCATGCCTGTGTGTTCAATACCAGGCCTGTTCCCGGATGACATTCCATTTGGGTAATGGTCCGGGTCACTTACATAACCCTCCCGCACCGGAAGATTTAGCATTTGGATCTCTGTTGCTTCGTACTGATCCCTGGAAGTAATTCTCCGGCGTTTTACCTTATGCCAAAACCGTTCATTTCCTTTACCTCTGCGGTTCACAAAAAGATTGAACCACTCCCTTCTGTCTTCCTGTTTATCAGTAGCCAACAGCTTGCAAATTCCCTGCGCGGTGGTTTTTACATACCATGCCATCCAGGTATCAAAGGGAACTTTTTCCGGCTGTATTACCAGTATTAAATCTGAAGGTAACAGCGTATAGTTCCTGACAATGATATGCGCTGCTTCATGGCTGTTGTTTAAGTATTTAGCCAGTACGCTGCTGTAACGGGGTCTTGTTAGCAGGTTGGGGCTTCCGATCGCAGACATGGATACAAACCACACCTCGGGAATTTTTGGGCTAGTTTTCATTTTATGGACAATTATTAAAATTTTGCCTTGCAAATATTATTGTACTCACACCTGCACAAATATAAACAAAAACTGTTCATACGGAAAAATAATATTGATATGATCCGTTGATAATCTATATCATTAGCCTATTTGCAATAGTATTAGCAAAATACATTTTTGCTCAGGGATATAAACTTTTTATCGTCCTGATTACATTATTATCATTAAATGATGTTCAGACTTTTTTGGAGCGTACCTGTTTGCGGAGCTGTACGATATCTTTCTTAAACGTATCCATGGTTTCTTTTAAGGCATTATGTTGTTTGAGGAGCTGGTTATATTCTTCGAGGAGCTTATAATATTTTTCACGCAGGGCCAGCATTTCTTCAGAATCTGCTATGCGGCTGTCTTCAACGGCGTTGGGGTGCAGGAAAGCGGTTTCGGTTATTTCCAGCGCTTTGGTTACGGTTTCCAGCTCCAGCGGATCAAATATGGCTTTATCGAACAGGTTGTACATGGTTCTGCGGCTCATATCCAGCCGGCGTGCCAGCTTACTTTTGTTTAAGCCTTTTTCTTCTATGAGCTCTGTAAAGCGTTGTCCGTGATGGGCGATGGTAGGCACCTGCCCTTTACCTGCTTTGGGTATTACTTTATTATTCCAGTTGTAAAATTCGTCACTGCTAATCCCTATGAGGGTGCAAAAGCGCTCCAGTGTGGATCTTTTCATATCGCTTTTACGCAGGTGGTAATGTGCTATCTGGTTTGTAAAGCCCGCCATACGGGCAAAGTCAACAATTTTTATTTTCCGCTGCTTCAGTATTTGTTTTAAGCGCTGGCCCATGTGGATTAACCCTAGCTGCATCTTACATCAAATTTTTCGGTTTTCGTTTGGTGTCAGTTTTTCATATTATAACATTATTACAATATAAATTATTTCTGTTGCTTTTGGCGAATTAAAATTTCATTTTGATCCTTACCATGCCATTATACAACTGTTAGACCACAACGAGCAAGATTTAGCAGGGATTTTACCTGGAAGAAATTTTACAAAAGGTGTGAGAATGATATCGTCATTAATTATCCACAAAATAAAGGTGCGTGGCCTGAAACCGGCCAGGGTAAAGGGCTAGCTGTAGATTGGCGATTTGATAAATTAGTCAATAAAAAATGGTCTATTTAAAATCATTATCAATATATTTGCTGATATAAAAGCAGGCAATTATTGATTATCCTAACTAATTATCAACGCTAACACCAAACAGTTTTTTTGATAGCAACGTATTAAACCTCCGAACCATGAAGAAATTAGTGCCGCACACACCGGTGCCTGTGAACATGCTGCAGGATATTCATGCCAACCTTATTAACTTCCCCATCCGCTTCCGGGAAAAGGTTTGTGAAGAATGTTCCTGGAGCATTCCTACTTTTTACCGTAAAATGCGGGGAGTGGATAAGCCTGCTGAAGGGGATAAAAAGATGATCCCCGCATTAAGCAATGCTGAGAAAGAAAAAATTATGGCAGTGCTGGATGAAGCATTCCAGGAGCTGCATACCTATAGTGAGCAATACCGTAAAAAACCACGTTAAGCATTTGCCATTGCGGATATTGTGTTAGCTATTTCCCGGGAACATTTAAGGTGTATGTTACTATGTTATCCTGTGCGTTCATAAATGACATCTCCGGGATTAATATGCATGTTACTGTATTACCTATCTTGGAATGTGCTTATAAACGGCTGCCCTGGATTAATATGCAGGCCGGCATCTTATCCTGTGTTGGAAATGCGTTCTCAAAACGATATCCTGGGATTTATGTGCAGACCAGTATCTAATCCTATTGGAAATATGCTCATAAACGGCAGCTCCGGGATTAAGGTCTTTTTCTGTAAATGCATTTTAAAAACAGCAGTCCTGAATTTGCGCAGGCCAGTATCTTTTCCTTTATTGGGAATATGCTCATAAACGGTATCCTGGATTTAATATGTAGGCCAGTGCCTTTTCAGGGAACATTCCTTCTTCAACTAAAGTTTTAGTATTTAAAACTAAATACTTAGTTTTATGGAAAGATGTACCTATGCATGCACGTTATTACCTGCTGTTGTTACTGATAAACCTGTGCCTTTCCAGAACCTACGCGCAGCAGGCGCCGGAAATAGACCAGGCAGTAGTAATGAGCTACTTCCAGGATCAGCAATATGAATCCGCAATCCAATACCTGCAAAGCCGCATACAGCCTGATAATATTAAACAGCTGGCATTATTGGGCTATGCTTATTACCAGGCAGGTAAGTGGCCGGAAACTATTCAAACATATCAGCAAATACTGCATTTAGACAGTGCCTATATACCGGCCTACCAATACCTGGGTGGTATTTATATGCAGCAGGAGCAGGCCCGGCTGGCTATTCCGCATTACCGCAAACTGGCAGCCCTGCAGCCGCAGGCGCAAACCTATAAGCAGCTAAGCTTTGCCCTGTTTGCCGCCCGGGAAGCCGACAGTGGTTTTGTGTACCTGCAGCAGGCATATGCCCTGAACCCGTTTGACAGTAAGGTGGTGGCGCGCATGGCAGAAGAATGGCTGGACCGGCAGCGGTACAACGCGGCTGACAGTGTGCTGCAATCTTACCTGGCAAAAGATTCCCTGCAAACTACGGTGATCATACCGGCGGTGAAAACAGCCTACTTCCGGAAAGATTATGCGCAGGCTATTATGCTGGGACAGCGGCTCATGCGGCAACAGGTTGTTTCCGTTGCTGCATACACTTTCGTGGCGGCCGCCTGCTATAATATGAAGCGCTACCAGGAATGCATATACGTAAATGATTTTCTAACGCAGATGAATTTGTCAACCGAAGCTATTATGTATTATGCGGCTATTGCCTGTACACAGCTAAAGGATTATACCCGCAGCAATACCCTGCTGCAAACCTGCATTGACCTGGCAAAATCCAAAAGCCTGGATGATTATTACAGCGCCATGAGCGTGAACTATGAAGGGCAGCATGCATTCAGGAAAGCTACGGCCTGCCTGGATACTGCGTACTACCTGTTTCACGCCCCACTGCGGCAATATAGCATAGGGCGCATTTACGACTATCATCTGCAAAACCCCGCCGCGGCACAGCGGTATTATAAACGTTACCTGTTACTGGCACGGAGTAAGGAGGAAGACCCGGCTATTTCCAGGTATGTAACACAGCGGTTAGCGGAAATGGGGGGCGGAAAATAAGAAAGCAATATGTAAATAATATAGCACTTACTAGCCATATGATTATCGGGGACTGCCAGTATATTTGCACAGGTTTCCACAAGAGTACTATCAACTTATATGAAGAAATTTTACGGCGGCTTATCCCTGATTGCCATTATTGTTATGTTATCCACGTTGCAGGTGAGCGTAGTATCCTGTACTAAAGAATCCATTGACACTGTTACAGTAATACAGAAAGATACCATGGTGAATATGCAGATCATTACTGCTAATCCCTGGAAAATACAAGAGATCCGTGGTCTGAGGGGCACCAATGCAATCCTCTATTATTTGCGGGGAGCGGCCGGTAATACGGAAAGCTTTGACAATGAGTACGTTGTTTTCAACAAAGATAAAACCGGTGTGTACACAGATAATAACGGCGGAAAAAGTAACCTGACCTGGGACTTTACCACCTCCGACAGCAGCAGGATCGCTTACAAGGTGAGTTTTCCGGGTAATCCTATCACCATCAACTGGAGTAACCTGAGCTTTAAAGACGGCCGCCTGAAATATGAAGAATATTATACCAATGCAGGCGTAAACGTACATACCTACGGCATTAGAATCCCTAGATAGATCCCTATACCCAACTTTAACCAGTACAAAATGCCTCCTTTCAGGGGGCATTTGTTTTTTTTAAATAATCTGTAGCTGTTGTGAGAAATGAAGAAAAGAAAATAAATTTACTCTCCGTTGTAACCAACGTAACTACAAAACAAAGCAGCTATGGCCTCTTACCCGTATCAGATCAAAAATTTTGAAGAATACCAGCAAGCCTATAACCAAAGCGTTGTAGACCCCGAAGGATTTTGGGGCAACGTGGCCGAACATTTTTTATGGCGTAAGAAATGGGATAAGGTGCTGGAATGGAATTTCAAAGATCCTGATATAAAGTGGTTCCAGGGTGGTAAGATGAATATTACTGAAAACTGCCTGGACCGCCACCTTGCTACCCTGGGCAATACGCCTGCCATTATATGGGAGCCTAATGATCCGGAAGAGCGCCACCGCATACTTACCTATCGCGAGCTGTATAACAAAGTATGCCAGTTTGCTAATGTGCTGAAGAACAATGGCGTAAAAAAAGGCGACCGTGTTTGTATTTACATGGGTATGATCCCCGAGCTGGCCATAGCGGTGCTGGCCTGCGCCCGTATAGGCGCCGTACACTCCGTAGTATTTGGCGGTTTCAGCGCCCAGTCCATTGCGGACCGTATACAGGATGCCCAGTGTAACCTGGTAATTACCTGCGACGGCGCTTTCCGCGGCAATAAGGACATTCCGCTGAAGTCTGTAATAGACGATGCCCTGATGGCCTGCCCCAGCGTAAAAAAAGTAATTGTATGTACCCGCACCCGCACCCCCATCAGCATGCTGAAAGGCCGCGATGTGTGGTGGGAGGATGAAATAAAACAGGTAGAGACCCTGGGCAACCCACCCTGCTCCGCCGAAGAAATGGATGCGGAAGATATGCTGTTCATTCTGTACACCTCCGGCAGCACCGGTAAGCCCAAAGGCGTGGTACATACCTGCGCCGGGTACATGGTGTACACCAATTACACGTTTGTAAATACTTTCCAGTACAAACCCGGCGAGGTATTTTTCTGCACAGCAGATATTGGCTGGATCACAGGGCACAGCTATATCCTCTACGGCCCGTTAAGCGCCGGCGCCACTACCCTGCTGTTTGAAGGCGTGCCTACCTGGCCGGATGCAGGTCGGCTGTGGGATATTACCGATAAATTCAGGATAGATACTTTATACACTGCCCCCACGGCTATACGTAGCTTAATGGGCTTTGGCTTAGGCCCTGTAAATCATAAAGACCTTAGCTCTCTGAAAAAACTGGGCAGCGTAGGCGAACCAATTAATGAAGAGGCCTGGCATTGGTTTAAAGATCATATTGGCAAAGGCAAATGCCCCATTGCCGATACCTGGTGGCAAACAGAAACCGGCGGGCATATGATAACGCCCATTGCAGGCATTACGCCGGAAAAACCCGGCTATGCTACCCTGCCCCTGCCCGGTGTGCAACCCATACTGGTGGATGAAAATGGCAAAGAGGTGCAGGGCAACGGCGTAAACGGGAACCTGTGCATTAAATTCCCCTGGCCCGGTATGCTGCGCACTACCTACGGCGATCATGAGCGCTGCCGTAAAACATACTTTGCTACCTACGAGAACCTGTACTTTACCGGCGATGGCTGTATGCGCGATGAAGACGGCTATTACCGCATTACCGGCCGTGTGGATGATGTGCTGAATGTAAGCGGCCACCGTATTGGTACTGCTGAAGTGGAAAATGCCATTAACATGCACGCCGGCGTAGTGGAAAGTGCTGTAGTAGGCTACCCTCACGATATTAAAGGCCAGGGTATTTATGCTTACGTGATCTGCGATACCACCCCTTCAAAAGATGCGGAGCTAACGAAGAAAGATATAATACAAACCGTGTCCCGCATTATTGGTCCTATTGCCAAACCGGATAAGATACAGTTTGTAAGCGGCCTACCTAAAACCCGCTCCGGTAAGATCATGCGCCGCATTTTGCGCAAGATAGCTGAGAATGAGCTGGACAACCTGGGCGATACCAGCACCTTGCTGGACCCTGCTGTGGTGGATGAAATTAAGCGGGGAAGGTTGTAAAAAGGCCGATGGTACATAGTCCATGGCTTAGTACGTGGGTACATGGATGTTAGCGTATTTAAATAGTTGTAGTAAAAGGTCATACCGGTTAAGCTGGTATGACCTTTTAGTTATATTTGCTACCAATCCTTACACCTGTGGATAAAAAAATCCGTAAACTGTTATAAAACCTAAGCCCATAGGAAGGTCGGTAAGATAAACCGGTGATACTTACATTTGCTTTATGAGATTTCTGAAACGTGCAGGAAAAATTTTCCTTGTATTCTTCCTCCTCTCCAACATTATCCTGGCCTTTCATGCCTGGAAATTTACGCATTTTTATGACGATGCGGGCCACCGGAACAAACGCCCGGAGCAGATGAACGGCTGGGAAAAAACGCGTATTATTTTGTTTGGGGTAAACCTATCAAAATCGGTTAACAGAGACCGGCCGGCAGTGCCTTATAAAACCATTAACCTGCATACTAAAAACGGCCTGCGGCTGGAAGGCTGGTGGATAGACGGGCCCCAACCCGCTAAAGGTACTGTTATCCTGTTCCATGGCTATGGCGCCAGCAAAAGCTCGCCCCTGGCGGAAGCAGCGTATTTCCGGCAGCTGGGATACAATACCTTTCTGCTGGATTTCCGAGCACATGGCAATAGCGAAGGGTATGTATGCAGCATTGGCTATAAAGAGGCGGAGGATGTAAAGCTGGCATATGATTATGTGCGCAGCTGCGGCTATCAGCACATTTCCCTGTGGGGCATGAGCATGGGTGCAGCAGCTATTCTGAAGGCAGTGCCGCAATATCATTTACAGCCGGATAAGATTATGCTGGAAGCGCCTTTTGCTACTTTAACGGATGCGGTGAAAAGCCGTATGTGGGCCGTGCATATGCCGGGTACGCCGCTGGCGCAGATCGTTACCTTCTGGGGCGGTGTGGAGCAGGGCTTTTGGGCGGCGGGCTTTAAACCGGCGGAATATGCAAAGAATATACAAGTGCCTACTTTATTATGCTGGGGTAAAAAAGATATACGCGTAATGGAGCATGAAACGCGTAGCGTATATACGCAGCTGGGTACTAAACAAAAGCAGCTGGTGATCTTTGAAACATCCGGCCACCAATCATTTTGCCGGAATGAGCCGGAGAAATGGAAAGCTGCGGTGAACCATTTTTTACAATAGGAAATTTAGCGGCGTATTACTACCGGGGTGCCTACTTTAATAACATCGTACAGCTCATTTACATCCCCGTTCTTCATACTTACACAACCTAAGGTCCAGTTAATGCGGCTATCCACATACGCATCACGGATGCCGGAGCCGTACTCAACGCCATGAATGCCAATGCCACCGCCAATATCTGCATTAGCAGGCAAAATGCCCTGTTGCTGGCGCTGATGGAACTTGGCCCAGGATACTTCATTGGGATAATCCAGCAGCATGAACCGGCTCCAGCGGCCATCATACCGTTTACTTGAAATATGAAAAGTACCTTCAGGCGTTTGCCGGTCGCCCTGCATTTGTTTATCCAGCATATCACGGCTGCCGAATACTACTTTATAAATTTTAATGAGCGTTACATCCTCGTACAGGTACATCCGGTAATCGCTTTTATCTATCAGCAGAAAAACTTTATCTGCATCAATAGCTGCAGGGTTCAGCTTTACGGTGTATAATCCACTCTCGTTATTAAACCCGGCCAGGGGGATCAGCAGTAATAATAAAATACTCCAACAGTAGCGCGGCATCTCACAGGGCAATTTAGTACAATGATAACGATGCTGTTAAATCGTTTATTGTATGTGCGTGAAAAGCTGAAAGCAAAAAAGCAGAAAGCTGAAAGGTTATAGTAACCCTTTTTGCTTTCTGCTTTTCGCATTTGCTTTATGCTTTCAGCTTTATGCTTTGCGCTTTTTTAGTATCCGAACAGCTCCTCCAGCGTTACTTTTTTCACTTCGCCGTATTTTTTAAGATCGTCCTGGCTAACCTTTTTCTCTGAGCCTAAAATACAATAGGTGTAAGGTTTGCCGGCCAGGTTCTGATCATGGAACTTCTTCACATCATCAAAAGTCAGCTTATCAACAGCAGCGTATACCTCCTTGCGGTAATCGGCATCAAGCCCCAGCTTTTTTGCATTCAGGTAGCTGAAAATAATGCCGTCCTGTGTGATTCGTTCTGTTTCCAGATCCTGCTTCATGCTTTCGCGGGCAGTTTCAAACAGCTTGTCGGAGCGGGGTATATCATTCAGCAGCTCATTCATACCGGTAATGGCTTCATTCATTTTATCGGCCTGGCTGCCTACATAAGCTACTACGGAGTAGCGGTCCTCCTTTTTCTCAGGGGAAACGTAGAAGGCGTAGGTGGAATATGCCAGCGCTTTGGATTCGCGGATGGTCTGGAACACGATGGATCCCATGCCGCCGCCAAAGTAGTTATTGAATAAAGAGATCACTGCGGTGTTCTCGGGGTTGTAAGTGGATGTGCTGTTACGTACCCAATTCACTTCTGCCTGTACCATATCATAATCGGCAAACAGCACCTGGTTGCTGGCCTGCGTGCTCTTTTCAAACCTCACTGCCGGCGCTGCGGTTTGGAAGGCGGCGGGGATGGTATGCACTTTCTTTACAGCATCTGCTGCGGCGGCCAATGTTTGCGGACCGTAGTAAATAATGGTGTGCTTATAGGAAGGCAGCGTGTGCAGCATTTCTACCAGCTCGGCGGAGGTTAAGCCATCCAGCTCTGCCTGGCTAAGCTGATTGTTGTAAGGGTTTTTAGGGCCATACATGCCATACTGTACCAGGCCACGCATGATAGCTACCTTGCTCAGCTTATTATCTGTACGGGCTTTTTGCAGGCGGCCTTTTAACGCAGCCAGCGCAGCTTCATTCGCCTGGCAATGGGTAAGCAGGTGCTCAAACAGCGCTACGGCTTTATCAAAATTCTCCTGCAGGCCGGAGATGGTAATGGTAGTAACATCGGTACCGGAGCTTACATTAAAGTTGCAGGCTATGTTATAAAACTCTTTGCTGATCTGCTCTGTGGTATACTTGTCGGTACCCAGGAACTGCAGGTACTGCGCGGCCAGGGGCAGCTTTTTGTTATTCCAGCTACCCATATCAAACCGGTAGTGGAGGCGGAACAGCGCATTATCATTGTTCTGCACGTACAGCATTTCTGCCGGGCCTACCTGGCTTTTCTGAATGTCTTTATTATAATCCAGCCATTGCGGTTGTACCGGTGTGGCGGGTATGGCGGCTACTTCTTTCAGGAAGGGAGACTGCGCTTCGCGGTTCACCTCTACAGGGGTAATGGCAGGCTTTTCTACCTTTTCAATATTCTTATCTTCCCCTTTACGTTTATACAGCAGCACGTAATTATTTTTCAGGTATTCGTTGGCAAAATCAACGATCTGCTTTTTGGTAACCTTGCTCATAGCATCTACCATCTCTACATCATTCAGCCAGTTCTGTCCGCGGTGCTTAATAAAGCCGTCCATAATGGAGTTAGCGCGGTTGTTATTACTTTCCAGACCCTGTAGCTCAGAGAGCTTGGCGTTGTTAACGATGGCCTTTACAAGGGTTTCATCAAACTCGCCTTTTTTCAGGATCTCCAACTGGCCCAGCAGCAGGTCTTTAACTTCTTCCAAAGTTTGACCCTGTTTGGCTTTGCCGCTCAGGTAAAACACGGTATAGTCTTTCCATTGCAGCTGGCCTACGCTGGCGTTCAGCACTTTCTGCTGCTTGTTAATGTTAAGGTCCAGCAGGCCGGCCTTACCATTGTTCAGGATCTGCGCTACCACATTTGTTAGTACAGATGCTTTGGTATCCAGCGCACCGGGTAAACGGAAGGCAATGTTCACGTTTTCAGCATCGGGCCCAAATACCTCTTTTACCACTGGCGCCGCAATAGGCTTTTCTACCGGGGCTTTGTATTCGTGGATGGGTTTGGGCTTCATGTAGGCAAACTCCGTGTCTATTTTTTTGATCACATAGTCCGGGTCAAAATCGCCGGCCATTACAATGGCCATGTTATTGGGCACATAGTAGGCATTATAAAAATCGCGGATGGCTTTCAGGTTCGGGTTTTTCAGGTGCTCCACGGTACCAATGGTTGACTGCTGCCCGTAGTTATGTGTGGGGAACAGCGCTGCCAGCATGGTTTCGTACATTTTACGGCTATCGTTATCCAGGCCGCGGTTCTTTTCTTCATACACAGCCTCCAGCTCTGTATGGAACAGGCGGAAAACGGGCTCGCGGAAACGCTCTCCCTGTACAAACAAATATTTATCTACGGCATTGGAGGGAATATCTTCCTCATAAATGGTTTCCTCTACCCAGGTATGGGCATTGGTACCCTGTGCGCCCATGCCGGCCATCATTTTATCATACTCATTGGCAATGGCGTATTTAGCGGCCAGGCCGGAAACGCTGTCTATCTGATGGTATACCGTTTTGCGGGGGCCGGCGCCGCTGGTGTGGTTATAGGTGTTATATAAACCTTCTATTTTATCCAGGTAAGTTTTTTCCTGCGCCCAGTCCAGGGAGCCGAATTTGTCGGTGCCCTTAAACAGCAGGTGCTCCAGGTAGTGGGCCAGGCCGGTGTGGTCTTTGGGATCATTGTCACTACCGGCGCGCACACCGATCAGGGTTTGAATGCGGGGCTCTTTTTTGTTGACACTCAGGATAACGGTCAGGCCGTTCTTTAGTGTGTAGAAGCGTGCCTGCATGGGGTCGTCGGTTACATACCGGTAAGTATATCCGCCTGCAGTAGCTTCTTTCCATTCATATTTGTCCTGTGCATGTACGCTGTACAAGGTACAGGACAGTAACAGCATGAAAATGGCTCTTTTCAAAATAGTCATACGTTGGTTTTTGGAAATGAAATATAGATCGTCCAAATATAGAGAAAAGGGGAAAGCTACAAATAGGAGAAAAGGGAAGAAAGGTGAAAAAACGTGAAAATAGGATTTCGCAGCCCCCCGGGGCCGGAAATTCCAATGGATAATATGTTCACTTGATAAGTACGCTTAATGCCTATTGCCGCTGGCTGGCAAACTGGTACTGGGGACGCAGGCGTGTCATCAGGGTATCGGCCCTGGGCGACAGGTAATGATGGCTGGCCAGGTAACGGAAGCTTACCAGGTATAGCTGCGGATTGCTGCCTACCATGGTTAATGCGGCGGCGGAGAAAAGCTGCTTAAGATATTGCTGGCGGGAGCTGCTGGGCGGGGCTTCTGACCGTTTAGCCATGAACGTTTCCTTTTTTGCAGGGGTAGGGTTTACACCCAGAATGCGTGTATCACAGGAATGTGCCCATACAATAAATCCGGAACAAGCTAGAAAGGTCAAAAAAGTGCGCATAAGCCTAGTCTTAAGTGCTGGGTTAAGTTATGAAAAACGTCAAAAGCCGTTAAAACGGATGCCTACGGAAAACGGATATTGCTCCAGGCCGTAGGAATGCAGCGGTGTGAGCGCAAAGTTACCATAAAGTTTCACTGGTCCATAGCCCAGCTCACTGGTAATGCCCATTCGCCATTTGTTCAGGTTAAAATCATCTGTACGCTTTACTTTGCCTCTCTCTTCACTGATCTGTTTGGTGCGTGATTTTACCAGGTAGCCCGCCATTACACCCATACTAACATCCACAGAGCGGCCGGGCCTGGCCGGGTTAGACGTAAAATTCAGCATCAAAGGTACGCTCAGGTATTCTGCAAACAACTTATTCTTTGAAAAATGTATAGAATCTTCCCGGATTATTTGTGTAGGATACCCCGGCACATACGTAATGCTACGCGCATAACGGTAATTGTTCATTTCGACACCTAAAGCGTATATAAGGTTTAATTTATGCTTATAGATATTTAAGCGCTGCATAAGCACCCAAATATTAACATTGATGGATTTATCGGGGATCAGCTTAAACTCATCCGGTGTAAGGGGGGCGCTGGCGCTGCGGGGCGCAAAGGTATTGAGGCCCTGTGCAGAATAATCATAGCTTTTACCGGCTGCGTTCATGGCATAACCGGGGGTGGCATAGGCCATCAGGGCGGCGGCGCCTGCACCGGCATAGTCGCTGCGGTCAATGTAGTTGTTAAAGCCCAGGTCTATTACCAGCCAGCGGGTATGCAGGTTCTTTTTAAGCTTATTGCGCGTGTATACAGTATCGTTATAGAACTTGTAGTGGTTCTTTCCCCGCGCGTCTTTGCCTTTGATGATGATAAGGCCTTTGATCTGGATAGTATCTGCCGTAGGCACAGTAGCGGCAGGGGCAAGCTTTTGGGCCTGTACCTTCCCGATCGTAAGCATTAGCAGTAAAAAGATCCAGCGTAAAATTTTATACTTCATAGTTCTGTTCTGTATTGATATGGTTCCGCATTATTTCTGACGTTTTTTCCGGGAAAAGAATTTAGCCACATTGGTAACCCCGTTCAGCAGGCGGCTTTCGCTGCTGCTGGTAACGGACATGATCAGCTCTCCCTGTATTTCCGGCGCAGGAGCGGCTGCTGCCGGCTGTTCATCGGGTACCGGTGTATGGGGCAGCTTCACAGAGCTGGCCATGGTTTGGTCGCGATTGGCAGCTACATCCTGTACAGGAGGCACTTCTGCCGTGGTTTGGATCTTCTTTTCCAGATGCTGCTGTACTACCTCTTCAGAGGTAGCGCGCGGCTGTGGCAGCTGTGCCAGCGCAGGTTGCGCATTGTTACCAATAACGGTATTGGTATTGGCTGCTGCCGCAGCAGATGGGTTTACAGCCGCTTTTTGTGTGACAGTATGTTTTATGGGGCTATTGTTCTTAGCTATCAGCGCATGCTTTTCCGGTACTGAAGCCGGGGTATTGTTAGCCAGCGCAGGTGCAGGCTGCTGTGCAGCCGGGAGTGATTGTACGGGTGGTGCAGCCTTTTGCAGGTTTTGCCCTGGTGCTGCAGGCGTAGCTGTTTGCTGCTGCTGATTGGCTGCAACAATAGCCGTATCCTGTGCGCCTTGTTGTAAAGGCAGCACCCACAGCAGGAATGCGCCGGCTGCTACGGCGGCGGCAGCCCCCCACCAGATGGGGCTTATACGTACTTTAGTTGTGGTTTTGCGGTACAGGCCGGCTTTGCCAGGCATGTGCAGGGCAGCATCTGCCTGCAGCTTGGTACGTTGTAATAGTTGCAGGCCGGGCTTCAGCTCCGGGTGTTGTTGCAGGAACTGCTGCAGCGTTTGTTCTTCGGCGGCTGTCAGCTCTCCATCTATATAGCTTAAGAAGTACGTTTCGTAATTATCTGTTGTTAAGGTGGCGGTGTGCCGGTAGAGCATTTCCTTATGCTCAAAGGCCGGTGTATCTGCAGCGGGTAACCGCATGGCCTGCCAGGTTTCCAGCTCCTGCGCCACGTGCGGGTGCTTATCCAGGAAAGCTTGCAGGGCGGTAGTTTCTGCGGCGTTTAGCTCGCCATCAATATAGCTGAGCAGGAAAGGCTCATAATTTTCCAGGGTAATAATGGTGCTGCGGTACAGCAAAGCTTTATCGTTAAACACTTCGCCGGTATCCGGTTTCAGGATGGCGGACTTATACACCTCCAGCTCCTTTGCCTGTGCAGGGTGCTGCTGAAGAAAGGCTTCCAGGGCGGTCCTTTCCTCCGTGTTCAGCTCTCCATCTATATAACTGAGCAGGAACTCCTCATAATTCGATATGTTGATGTCTACAGGCACAATTATATCACGTTTTCCATTTTTACCAGATAGTTCTTTAAATGTATCCTGGCCCGGTGCAGGTAAACTTTTACCTGTGATGGGTTCAGGTGCATGATGCTGCTGATCTCCTCATAGCTGTATCCCTCATAATCTTTCAGCAGTATCAGGGAGCGCTGTACTTCCGTAAGCCGGTTCAGTGCTTTTTCCAGCACATTTTTGGCGTTGTGCACGCGCTGCTCCGATATTTTTGTTTCCTCGCGGAACTGGTCCACCAGGGTTATGCGTTTTACTTTCCTCACATGATCTATCATATTATGGTACGCTACCGTAAAAAGGTACGACTTCGCCTTTTCAAAAGGTACGTCATTACAGTGCTTCCATAATATCTCAAATGCGTTTTGTACTACGTCTCTCGCGTCTTCCGTATGTTCCAGGTTCTTAACAATGAACCGGAAGAGATTGTCCGCGTACAGGTCCACGCATTTATTGTACTCCTTTTCCGTCATCCGGTGTTGCGGGATTTTAGTGCTAAGTTCCGACAAATACCTGAAAGTTCCTGTTTCAGTAGGCAGTTGCCAGTGGGCAGTTTGCAGTCTTGGGTGGTATTTCCAGTTCTTACTGCCAACTGCGGACTGCCAACTGTCGACTCCAGCGGCATAAGATCCCCGCTATCTGACGCCGCCTTTTCATAACCGTGCAGGAATTGCTTTCATTCAATTTATCGCGTAAATGATAGTACTATGACGTAGGGCGGGCGGGAAATGTTACAACCCGGTCAAACTTTTTGGGTAAAACCGGGAAAGGACGGGCAAGCTCATGGAATGGTGCTACATTTATTCTCATAAATTTGTCACATAAATACCAAAGTTTATGAACCAGCGCTTTATAACCCGTTTGCAACAGGAACTGGATGAGATCCGGACTGCCGGCCTGTATAAAAATGAGCGGATCATTACTTCCGAACAGGGAGCTGAAATACAGGTGAATGGTAAAACCGTGCTGAACTTTTGCGCCAACAATTACCTGGGGCTGAGCTCCCATCCGGATGTGATAGCGGCTGCCAAGCAGGCTATTGACAGCCATGGCTATGGTATGAGCAGCGTACGCTTTATTTGCGGCACACAGGATATTCACCGGGAGCTGGAGCAGAAAATAGCGGCTTTCCTGGGCCTGGAAGACACCATCCTGTACGCTGCTGCCTTTGATGCCAATGGCGGGGTATTTGAGCCCCTGTTTGGCGAGCAGGATGCCATTATTTCCGATGCCCTGAACCATGCCTCTATTATTGACGGGGTGCGCCTGTGTAAGGCACAGCGCCTGCGTTATGAACATAATAACATGGCCGACCTGGAAGCTAAGCTGCAGGAAGCCGCCGGCGCCCGCAGCCGCATTATTGTAACGGACGGCTCCTTTAGCATGGACGGTACCATTGCCCAGCTGGACAAGATCTGTGACCTGGCGGATAAGTACGACGCCATTGTAATGAGCGATGAAAGCCATTCCTCAGGCTTCCTGGGCAAAACCGGCCGCGGTACCCACGAATACCGGGGTGTTATGGGCCGGGTGGATATTATTACCGGTACCCTGGGCAAGGCCCTGGGCGGCGCTTCCGGTGGCTTTACCAGCGGTAAAAAGGAAGTAATAGATATGCTGCGCCAGCGTAGCCGGCCCTACCTGTTCTCCAACTCCGTGGCCCCCAGCATTGTAGGCGCCTCTATAGCAGTGCTGGATATGCTGAGCAACACCACTGCGCTGCGGGATAAGCTGGAATACAATACCAAATACTTCCGCAGCAAAATGACGGAAGCCGGCTTTGATATAAAACCCGGCGACCACCCTATAGTGCCGGTAATGCTGTACGATGCGGTGCTGAGCCAGCAGTTTGCAGATAAGCTGCTGCAGGAAGGGGTGTATGTGATCGGGTTCTTTTTCCCCGTGGTGGCCAAAGGTCAGGCGCGGATACGTGTGCAGCTGAGCGCCGCACATGAGCAGGCGCACCTGGATAAGGCTATTGCAGCATTTACCAAGGTTGGGAAAGAGCTTGGGGTGATTAAGGAGGGGGTTGGTGCGAAGTAGAGGTGGAAAAAAGATGTAGGGTTTTATGTAGGGGGGTAGAGTTGCACTGGGATGGCAGTAGGGAAAAAGGGGTGTTTTAGGAGGGAAGGACCCTGGTTGCGCAGCAATGGCCCACAGGTTCCGAGGCCACTACAGGTTTAAGAACAGGAAACCTATTATACTTTATCAGCCCTGGCAGGTTCACAGAATTTGCCGGGGCTGTTTGTTTGCAAGAATGCTGCCGGCAGGTAAATTACCAACAGCCTGCATCCTTACCACTGATTTACTACTTTTGCACCAATTAATTCAACAACCGATGAAATATTTAGGCTGGATAGGCCTGCTGGCAACGTTACTGATGAATGCCTGCGCTCCTAACAATGTAAGTGAAGAAAAAAGCTGGGAAAAATACTTTACAGAAAACAAGGTAGAGGGCTGTTTTATGCTGTACGACAACAGCCAGGGCACCTTTAAGGTATATAACCTTGACCGGGCCAAGGAACGTTTCCTGCCGGCATCCACCTTTAAAATATTCAATGCGCTGGTTGGCCTGGAAACCGGCGTGATCCGGGATACCGCTATGGTGATCAAATGGGACGGTATTCCCCGTGAAAAGGAATGGAACCAGGATCTGAGCATGCAGCAGGCTTTCCGCCTGTCATCCGTACCCTACTTCCAGGAAGTAGCCCGCCGTATTGGCAAACCCACCATGCAGCACTGGCTGGATACTATTAAATACGGCAACGCAAAGATCAGCCGGATAGATACGTTTTGGTTAGATAATTCCCTGCAGATCTCCCCGGATGAAGAGCTGGGCTTTGTAAAAAAGCTTTACTTCGACAATTTGCCTTTTACCAAAACCTCTATGCAATGGGTGCGCAGCGTAATGCTGATGGAAAAGACCGGTAAATATGAGCTGAGCTATAAAACCGGCTGGGGTATTACCGGGCGTAAAAAAATAGGCTGGATCACCGGTTGGGTAGAGGAAAACGGGCATCCTGCATTTTATGTGCTGAATATTGAATCTGAAGATCCGAATATTGAGGTGCCTGATGTGCGGATGAAGATCCTGAAAGATATTTTGAAGCAGGAAGGGTATTTTGAAGGGCATAAATAGGTTGAACCGGGTTCCCCGGTTCAACGTCCATGGTCTATAGCCGATGGTCCAGGCCTTTAGCAAGTGTGTGGTACAGCGCGAGATTTAAGCAGCGGGACCGCGGATGATGGTCCATCATCTGCGGTCCATGGACATTGCCCCATATAATACCCTCTGAACCACACATTAACACCTCCATACCGTTAAAAATCTCATAAACCCCATCTTTTCGTTCTGTAAAACGTGGCAAAAAAATTATATTTGAGCCATATGTTACGTTTTCAGCATAGTGAATATTTATGGGCGCTGGCGTTATTGCTGGTGCTGCAGCTGGCTTTCATCAGCGTTACCTGGTGGAAACGCCGTTCCATACGCAGGCTGGGCGACCCTACCCTGGTGGAAAAACTGTTCCTGGGGTATAGCCGCCGCCTGTTCACCCTCAAATTCCTGCTGCTGTTTGTAGCCTTCTTTTTTGGGGTGGTAGGGCTGGCTAACCTGCAAAAAGGCAGCCGTATGGAAAAGATCACCCGTAAAGGCGTGGATGTGATAATTGCCCTGGACGTAAGTAAGAGCATGCTGGCCGGCGATATTAAACCGGACCGCCTTACCCGCTCCAAACAGCTTATTACCAAGCTAATGGACAAGCTGGATAATGACCGTATAGGGCTGGTAGTATTTGCCGGTAATGCCTACCTGCAAATGCCGCTTACCATCGACTACTCCGCCGCCAAAATGTACCTGAGCACCGTAAGCCCGGATATGATTCCTACCCAGGGTACTGCCATTCCCCAGGCTATACAGGTAAGCAACGATGCTTTCAATAAAAAAGAGCGTAAACATAAAGCCCTCATCATTATCTCCGACGGGGAAGATCATGACGAAGGCTCCCTGCAAAAAGCCCGCGCGGCTTTTGATGAAGGGGTGGTGATCAATACCATTGGTGTTGGTTCGCCCACCGGCTCTCCCCTGCCCGACCCGGAAACCGGCGGTCCTAAAAAGGATAAGGATGGCAATATCATTATTTCCAAACTGGATGAAAACGAGCTGAAATCTATTGCGGCTGCGGGCAAAGGCATTTACCAGCACCTGGATAATAATACCGAAGAAGTAGTGAACACGCTGGTAAGTAAAATTGACGGCATGGAGCAAAAGGAGTTTGGCGAAAATATATTTACAGACTATAACAGCTATTTCCAGTATTTCCTGGCAGCCTGCCTGCTGCTGATAGTAGCAGAGTTTTTTATACCCGAAGTGAAACGGCGGAAAGAGGAAGAAGCTGTTACCATTGTTAAAGAATGATCATGCAGAAATTGAGCACTATCTACCATATGCTTTTTGTAGCCGGCCTGTTATGCTGTAGCAGCGCGGCTTTTGCGCAAACCGGCAACAAGTATATCCGTAAAGGTAATGAGCTGTACCAGCAAAAACAGTATACGGATGCGGAAGCCAACTACAAAAAGGCGCTGGAACAAAACCAGCAGTCGGATGTAGGACGGTATAACCTGGGTAACTCCCTGTACGAGCAAAAACGGTATGACGATGCCCGTACCCAGTACACCAACAGCCTAAAGCTTTCTAAAGATAAAACCGTAAAAAGTGATGCTAACTATAACATTGGCAACACCTATATGGAAGGCAAAAAATGGGAAGAAAGTATTAAGGCCTATAAACAAAGCCTGAAAATGAACCCGGCCGATGAAGAGGCCCGTTATAACCTGGCCTATGCCCAGTCTATGTTGAAAAAGCAGCAGCAAGGCGGTGGCGGCGACAATAAGGATAATAAAGAGAACAAGGATAAAGACAAGAAAAAGCAGGACCAGCAGAACAAAAACCAAAATAAAGATCAGCAGGATAAAAAACAGGACCAGCAGGATAAAGAGAAAGAACAACAGGATCAGAAACCGCAGCCACAACCCAGCAAGCTGGATAAACAGGAAGCGGAACGCCTGCTGCAGGCACTGAACCAGGAGGAAAAGAAGCTTCAGGATAAAATGAAAAAAGCAAAAGGCCAGCCCGTACAGGTGGAAAAGGATTGGTAGTAAAAAGCAGAAAGCTTAAATCACAAGGCCTAAAGCTTGTGGCTTATATAATAAATTGTAGCCGTGTTTTAAAAGCACGGCTATTTTTTTAGGCCAATTCCTGTGAAATGCCTGGCAGGGCGATGGTTAACTAATAATGCAATGGCGGATACTATAGTGTAGTGCAATGACTGCGGATCTACCCTTCAGAAGGCAACCGGCCGGTATGCTTTTTAAACGCTTTAATAAAATGCGCCTGATCATAATACCCATGCTGTAAGGCCAGGGTGGTAAGGTTTTGCGCGGGCTGCCCCATGCTGAAATAAGCCTGCAAAAAGCGGATAGTATTAATGTAAGCTTTGGGGGTGATGCCTAACTGGTTCCTGAAATTACGTTCCAGCCATTTATAATTTACACGCAGATGCGCACATACCTCCTGTACATGTAGCTGCCCCTGCTGCGCACGGATATATTGTACTGCAGCCTGTACTAAATAACCGGCTTGCCTGTACGCCGGCAGTTTTTCCTGTAAAAAAGTATCCAGCAAAGCTGCTTGTGCCACATGATCATTCACCTCACGAATGTTAACAGCCAGCTGCTCAGCGGCAGCACCCCATACCGCTGTAACCGGCACCAGCGGCGAAGCTGCTATGGATGGCAATGGCTGCTGCAGCAGCTGATATAAGCCGTTACAGGTAAATTGTACTACCAGCATACGCATACCTTTGGGCCAGGCTTGTATATAAGTATTCTGCAAACCGTAGCAGCAGAAAAAAGCATGCTGCAAACACAGTGTATGCGTACCGGTAAACCGGATGTTATACGGCGCATCCAGCAGGAAGATCAGCGCAGGGTGTCCGTCCAGCGTGGCCCACTGAGGCCGCCCGCTTTGCCCGCCGGTGTATAGGTAATAGCCGCTCACTACCTCCCGCAGCGCGGCGGCGGGACGGATGGCGCTCAACTGTTCGCTGAAAATATGTTTAAGCAGCTCTACCGGCATGGTACTGCAAAATTATGTCTAAAATCTACTATTCCGGCGGGCGGCTTTGTACTTGTTTTGCAGGATGATACTACCAATTGTAGCTTATGGTGCGCCCATATTACGTACCCCCTGCCAGCCTGTAACCGGGGAAACGCCCGGCCTGCAAAAACTGATCAGCGATATGTGGCATACGCTGGAAAACACCGGTGGTGTGGGTTTAGCGGCCCCGCAGGTGAATAAGCCGTTGCAGCTGTTTTTAGTAGACAGCACACAGGCGGATGAGCATAACGGTATTCACCAGGTATTCATCAACGCACATATAATTGATCACAGTAAGGATACTTGTACCGATACAGAAGGCTGCCTGAGCATACCAGGCATTTGGGAAGAGGTGGTACGTGCCTGCAGTATTACCATTCAATACCAGGATGAACATTTCAGCACCCACACACAAACCTTTAGCGGCCCTACTGCGCGTATGATACAACATGAATATGATCATACGCTGGGTAAGCTTTACCTGGATCACTTATCGCCGCTGCGGCGCAGGCTGTTGCTGCGCAAGCTGCTGGCTATCAGCAAAGGAAAAGTATCAAATACATACCCTATGCGTTTTAAATAAAAAAAGGGTCATCATATAATGACCCTTTGCTGATTCATTGTGCCAGTCTAAAAACGCTGAATGCTCAATGCACAACGCTGAACGCCTGTAACTCACATAACGCAGGCAGCGTTAAGCATTCAGCGTTCTGCGTTCAGCATAGTTCCTTCCTTAATTTCATCACTGGCATTCTTTACCAGCACTTCATTTTCCTGCAGGCTGCCAAATACTTCCACCATACCATTGTATTCGTTGCCCCGCTGCACGGGCACCCATTTTGCTTTATTCTGATCAACCTTTATTACAAATACCTTTTCCGAATTGCTTACCAGCGCGCTTTTAGGTACAATGTACACATCCTTTTTACCGGGCAGCGGCACCTGCGCCTCTGCATACATGCCGGGCAGCAGCTTTTTATCTTTATTGTTAATATCCATCTCCAGCGTTTCCGTACGCAGCTTAATATCCAGGCTGCCGGCTACGCGGGCTACCTTGGCGGTGAAAGTATCGCCCGGCAGTGATTTTACGGTAAAGCGCACTTCACCCGCCTGCTGCAACGCATCTGTATAAGATTCCGGTACGGCTACGGATAAACGTAAACGGCTCTGCTCTTCCAGGCGGAACATGGGCAGGTCTGCACCCTTAGAGCCAGGGCCTACATATGCACCCGGGTGTATGTTACGCTGGCTGATAACGCCATTGAACGGGGCGCGGATCACCAGGTAATCCAGCATGCGCTGCACCTCCTGGTAGGCAGAGCGGGCGGCCAGCCATTCGGCGCTGTCGGCGCTCATTTTAGCCCCGCTCATATCCAGATCGTTGGGTGATATGGTGCCCGGCACCTCGCTGGTTTTAACCATACGCTGATAGGTAGCCCTGCTGGCGCGGAACACCGCTTCTTTAGTGTACAGGCGTGATTGTGCGCCCATTAGCTGGCTGCTCATTTCAGGCGCTTCCAGTGTAGCCAGCACCTGCCCTTCTGTTACCTGGCTGCCCAGGTCAACCTTCACCTGCTTTACATAGCTGTTTAACTTGGCGTACAGGTCTGCAAACTGAAAGGGCTTTATTTCCCCCGGCAGCTTCAGCACATTTTCCAGCCGGCTTTTATGCAGGGTAATGGTTTTTACCTGCACGGCCGCATCAGCCTCATTGCCCTCGTCCTCTTCTGCATGCGATCCATGGCAGGCGGCCAGCAGCAACAGCAGCGGCACACTTAACCATCCTATAGGTAGCTTAATATTCATCCGTTCAATAATTTTTAAGTTTCGTTACTCGGCGGAATAGTGCCGGCTATTAATATCATCCGGATCAAGGGATACGGAATGCGTACCCGCCTTTTGCTGCAGCCAGGAAAAAATAAGCGGCAGTATGAACAGGGATGCCGCAGTGGATGCCAGCAGCCCGCCTATTACAGCACGGCCCAAAGGCGCAGTCTGATCGCCCGCTTCACCCAGGCCGCTGGCCATGGGTACCATACCTACCACCATGGCAATAGTGGTCATTAAAATAGGACGCAGGCGTATGGAAACGCTTTCCATAGCCGATTTCATGGCATTACCGTTTTCCCTGCGCAAATGCTCGGCATTGGTTACCAGCAGCACGGCATTAGCTACTGATACACCTACAGACATGATCATACCCATGTAGGATTGCAGGTTAAGGGTAGAGCCGGTAAGCAGCAGCATGATCAGCGAGCCTGCCAGCACAGCGGGTATAGCGCTTACCACTACCAGCGCTGCCCTGAACGACTGGAAGTTGGCCGTGAGCAATAACAGGATCACCACGGCAGCTACCAGCAGGCCGGATTGCAGGCTGTTCAGCGTTTCATCCAGCAGCAGTGTTAAGCCGCGCTTTTCAACACTAATACCGCGGGGCGGCTCACCGGCGCGTTTAATGGCCGCATCCACCGCTGCACTGGCTTTACCCAGGTCCACCTTATGCACATTAGCGCCAATGGATATAATACGTACTGCGCCTACGCGGTCGTACTCCCCGGCTACAGTATCCGGCTGCAAAGTAGCTACATCGCCCAACAGCGGGCGGGTGCGGTCTTTTGAAATGGGAATGGCCGCCATATCGTTCATGCTGCTCATTTCATTTTCCGGTATGCTTATCTGCACAAAATAAGACTGTGCATTCTTTTCATCCAGCCAGATATTTTTTTCCGTGAACCGGCTGGATGAGGTGGCGGCGGTAAGTGATTTGGAAATATCTGTAATACTTACCCCCAGCTGCCCGGCCCTTTCCCGGTCTATGTTCACGCGAATGGCCGGGTAGTTCAGCGGCTGTACGATCTGCACATCCCGCAGGTAAGGGATCTTTTTAATTTCTGCCAACAGCTTTTGTGCGTAGGGCTTGCTGAGGTCCAGGTTCTTGCCTCTGACCGCTATTTCTATGGGTGTGGCGGCGCCCTGGCTCATTACCTTATCCGTAAGGTCAATGGGTTCAAACGTCATTTTTACTTCCGGCATTTGCCGGTGAATGCGTTTGCGCAGCCGCTCCTTAAAATCATCCATATTCACCTTATAATCCTCTTTCAGGTTTACCTGCATTACGGCTTCATTAGGCCCGGCCATAAACAGGTAAATGGGGCTGGTGGAGTAGGATGACGGGTGCGTGCCTATGAAGGAAGAGGTGATGTCAATATTTTTTTCGCCAACGGTTTGTTTCAGAATATCCACTGCCTGCAGCAGCATATTTTCCGTACGTTCAAGCCGGGTACCTTCCGGCGCCTTTAAGCGCAGCTGGAACTGGCCGTTATTCAGCTTGGGTAAAATATCGCGCCCAATAAAGCTAAAACAAAGGGCTACAATAATAAGGATGCCCACAAAATAGCTGATGGTGGCTACTTTTCGCCATTTCATCAACCCCTCCAGCCAGCCTATAAAACGCAGCTTAAACCGGTCAAAACGGGATATTTCCTTTTGATGTTCCCTTTCATACTGCAGCTCCTGTTCTATATAATCATTGGTTTTTTCGTGTACCGTGCCTTTGGCTTTTACATGATGTTTGAACAGCTCTGCCTTCAATATCCAGTTAGACAGTACAGGCACCAGTGTTTGCGACAGCAGGTAAGAAGCGATCATGGAAAAACCAATGGCCAGCGATAACGGCAGGAACATGGAGCGGGGCACCCCCTTCATGGTAAAGGACGGTGCAAATACGGCCAGGATACAAAACAGAATCAGCAATTTTGGGAACGCAATTTCCTTACAGGCATCCCAAATGGCCCGCGCTTTAGGCTTACCCATTTCCAGGTGCTGATGAATATTCTCAATAGTTACGGTACTTTCATCTACCAGCACGCCAACGGCCAGGGCAAGGCCGCTCAGCGTCATAATATTAATGGTTTGCCCGGCCAGGCGCAGACCCATTACCCCAATGATAATTGATACCGGTATGGTAACAATTACGATCAATGCGCTGCGCTTATCGCCCAGGAAAAGCAGCACCATTAAGCCGGTAAGCACCGCGCCGATTACACCTTCGCTGATTAAACTTTTTACGGCATTCACTACATACACGCTCTGGTCAAATTCAAAGATCACCTTCACATCTTCCGGCAGCAGCTTCTGAATATCCGGCAGGGCGGCTTTCAGGTTCTTTACTACCGTCCAGGTAGATGCATCGCCGGTTTTAATAACCGGCAGGTATACCGAACGTTTGCCGTTAATAACAGCGTAGCTGGTGGTAAGGTCCGCCGCATCCTCTACCCGCGCCACATCACGCAGGTATACGGAAGGGCCGCTGCCCATTACCAGGGGAATATTTTCAAACTCTTTAATAGTGCGTATTACAGTGTTGCTGGGCGTGAGGTAGGTAATATCCCCGATACGCACATTACCGGCAGGCGAGATCTGGTTATTATCCTTCACCGCAGCTACAATCTGGTCGGGCGTAAGGTGGTGGCTGCGCATCAGCGCCGGATCAACCCTTATTACAATGGTGCGGTTGTTACCGCCAAATGCAGCAGGCGAGGTTAAGCCGGCAATGCGGGAGAACGAGGGACGAACTACTGTCATGGCCAGATCCTGCAGCTCATTATTACTGCGGGAAGGGCTGCTAAGCGCCAGCTGGCCAATAGGCAGCGTAGAAGCATCGAACCGTATCAGAAACGGTGGTTGCGTTCCATTAGGCATTTGCGAAAATGCGCGGTTAGCCATTGCCGTTACCTCCGACGCTGCCTGGGCCATGTTGGTACCTTCATAGAAGGTAAGCTTAAGCATGGATAACCCTTGTATATTCTTTGTTTCAATGTCTTTAATACCGGTTACATACAGGAACAGGTTCTGGTAGTTGGTGGATATGAAACCTTCCATTTGCTGCGGCGACATACCGCCATAAGGCTGCGATACATAAATGGAGGGCAGGTTCAGATCCGGGAAAATATCGATCTTAATATCACGCAACGATGAAATGCCGAAAAAAAGCAGGCCTATCACAATTACAATGACGGCAATGGGCTTTTGTAAGGCTAGTTTGATCAGGTTCATGAGTGTAGTTGAGTGAAAGGGAACAGGCCGGCGTCCCTTTTGCTGCTAAATGGGTTCCCCGGCATATAAAACGGTTGTTAAACTTTTCACGCAAAATTAGCAGGCGGGCCGCGTTCCTGTTAGGACAAAACGGTTATTGCCTTGTACTATTTGAACATTACATCCCGGAAATCCTGCGGGGCAATACCGGCGTGGTTCTTAAAAAAGCGGCTAAAGTAGGCCGGGTCTTCAAAGCCCAGCTCATAGCTGATCTCTTTTACGCTTTGATGGCTGAAAGATAGCTTGCGCTTGGCTTCCAGCACCAGGCGGTCGTGCAGCAGCTCAGTGACAGTTTTGCCTGTTTTTTCGCGGGTTATCTCGTTCAGGCGCTTGGGCGTAAGGGAAAATTCACTGGCATAAAAGGTAACATGGTGCTGTACCCGGAAATTTTTTTCCAGCAGGCGGCGCAGCAGCACTACCCGCTCATCGCCCTTCAGGGGGGCAATGGCCTGGGCAGCATTGCGCTTTTTTTCCCTTTCGGCCTGCAATAAAAAGGCGTTCAGGTAATGTTTTATGATGCTGCGGCTGCTGCCGGAAGCGCTTTTTTCCCGGTACATCAGCTCTGCCAGCAGCTGAAAAGTGGCGGCGGTACGGTTGCTGATACGGATGGGCGCATAACCGCGGGTAGCGTCAAACAGGTTGGTAAAATCGTACATGGTAGCCTGCTCATGGCGGTTGCTGAAGTAAAAATGCTCCGTAAAGGTGATCACATGGCCTTCTTTGGCGTCATCCAGCAGCTGGTGTACCTGCCCGGGTTCCAGCAGGAACAGCATATTATCCTCCAGCTCGTAGGATACAAAATCCACTATATGCTGCCCGCTGCCTTTGGAAAACCATACCACCTGGTAATGATCATGCCGGTGCGGCTGCCGGGTAAGCTCAGTTTTAAAGCCCAGCAGGGGAAAAATATTGAACTGCCCTGTAAAGGGCAGCTGCTGATAAGGTATATCCGTGTGTTTTTGCAGCATACACTTCAAATTTAAAAAATTGGGGCCGCAGGTGTACGCCGCTCATAATATTTAATAGGTTGCCGCTTGGCGTGCTGCCCTACCCCCTTAACAACTTGCCACTATTCTTTACCTTTGCAGCACTATGCAGCTATATTGCCCTTCACTCACAGCATATAAGCGTTTACCCACCCTGGAAGTAAAGGTGGGCGACCTGCTTATCGGGAACAATCACCCTATCCGCATTCAAACCATGACCACCACGGATACCATGGATACCGCCGGTACCGTTGCGCAAGCTATCCGTTGTATTGAAGCCGGGGCCGAGCTGGTACGTATTACCGCCCCCAGCAAAAGCGAGGCGGAAAACCTGCTGCCTATTAAGAATGAATTACGCAAAAGGGGCTACCACACGCCCCTGGTAGCCGATATACATTTTACGCCCAATGCGGCCGAAATCGCCGCCCGCATCGTAGAAAAAGTGCGGGTGAACCCGGGTAACTATGTGGACAAAAAGAAGTTTGAGACGCTGGTATACACCGATGCGGAGTACGCGGAGGAGATAGAGCGCATCCGCGACCGGTTTACCCCGCTGGTGAATATTTGTAAAGAATATGGCACTGCCATGCGTATCGGCACCAACCACGGCTCCCTCAGCGACCGTATTATGAGCCGCTACGGGGATACGCCCATGGGCATGGTGGAAAGCGCCATGGAGTTCCTTCGCATTGCCGGAGACCTGAACTACCACAACATTGTGCTGAGCATGAAATCCAGCAACCCGCAGGTAATGGTGCAGGCCTACCGCCTGCTGGTGCATACTATGCAGCAGGAGCTGGGCCATTGCTATCCCCTGCACCTGGGTGTAACGGAAGCCGGCGACGGGGAAGACGGCCGTATTAAATCCGCCATTGGTATTGGCGCCCTGCTGGAAGATGGTGTGGGCGATACCATTCGCGTATCACTGACAGAGGACCCGGAATTTGAGCTGCCGGTGTGCCGCGACCTGGTGAAACGTTATACCAACCGGGAAGGGCATGCCCCCATCCTTTCCATAGACAAGCCGCCTTACTCACCCTTTGAATACAAACGCCGGGAAACCATTGCCGTGGATAATATTGGCGGCAAACAGGTACCGGTAGTAGTAGCTGATTTCGGGGGCATTAAAAATATTCAGCCCAATGACCTGGAAGCCATCGGTTATCATTACGATGAGGCTACCGACAAATGGAACATTGCCGACCAGGCAGCGGATTATATTTTTACAGAGCAGGTATTACCCTTTGCCTTACCCGGCACTTTAAAGGTGATAACCCCGTATGAAACCTGGCTACAGGCTGCGGATAAGGAAAAGTACTTTCCTTACCTGACACAGGAAGCTTACCTGGGCACGGGCAAAAGATCGGCTGTACTGAATGTAATTGATACCGACAGCGGAAAGCCTTTAACAAGTGCCCTGCTGCAAAAGCTGAAAACGGATAACACCGCCGTACTATGCATAGTGGCTACGGAGAATAAGCATGCCATGCCGGAAGTGCGCCGCATGCTAATGACGCTGATGGAGCAGCAGGTAGCTAACCCGGTGATCCTGTTAAGCTCCAGCACACATACCGAAGCAGATGACCGCCTGCTGCAGTACGCCATAGAAACCGGCGCCTTGCTGCTGGATGGTTTTGGCGATGGCATAGGCCTGGGCATTAATTATACACAGCAGCGCAGCCTGCAGGACCTGGCCCGTATTAACCCGGTGGCCTTTGGCATTTTACAGGCTACGCGTACGCGTATCTCCAAAACGGAATATATCTCCTGCCCATCCTGCGGCCGTACCTTGTTTGACCTGCAGGAAACCACCGCCAAGATCCGTGCAGTAACCAACCACCTGAAAGGCGTAAAGATTGCTATTATGGGTTGTATTGTGAATGGCCCCGGTGAAATGGCGGATGCGGACTTTGGCTACGTAGGCAGCGGGGTAGGTAAAATAACCCTGTACCGCGGTAAGGAAGTGGTAAAGCGGGGATTGAACAGTGAAGTAGCTGTAACAGAGCTCATAAACCTGATAAAAGAGAATGGCATGTGGGTGGAAACCCAGGCCAACTAAAAATAAAAATGCCCGCCTGGGGTGGGGCGGACATTTTGCTATAGCTATTTTTTGAGGTTAACAGGATGTTGAGAAAAGCGTTTCAACACATTGCATCAATAGGTGATGAAATCTTAGGGGTTAACTGCATCTATTGGACAGTACAAAGGTACATTCTGATGATCATGCCGGACAAGCGTATTTCTACGGTTTTTTTTACGGGGAAATACTTTTTATACGTATATTACTAGTCTAAAACACCTTTTGTATGAAGCAATTTCTGACGGCGATATTGATCCTGCTCTTAGGCGCTTCTGTATCCATGGCCCAAACGCCCGCCACAACCAAAGCAAAGGCTAAAACTGAAAAAGCGGCAGCCAGCACCGGTACTCCTTTAAAGAAGGATGGTACACCGGATAAACGCTACAAAGCCAATAAAACTGCGGCCACCGAAGGCCCTAAAAAGAAAGACGGCACCGCTGATATGCGCTATAAAGCCAACAAGGAGGCCGCAAAAAAGAAAAGCTAACGCCGGGTAAGGTTTAAAACTGTTATAGTAAAGGGGAGTTTCTTCGGAAGCCCCCCTTTTTTTATGCTTAAGGCTTAACGCCGAAGGCTCAACGCTGAAACCCGGATTTTGACTGCCAGATGCTGAACGCTGATTTATTTTATGCAGATTGGCGCCCTTACCTGCCTGCGCTCACCCCAAGGCGATTCAGTACCAGCGTTAAGCATTCAGCGTTCCGCATTCAGCATAATTCGTAATTTCACACTATGTTGGATTTCAGATTAAAGGTCTTTTATACCGTGGCAAAGCGCTTAAGCTTTACCAAGGCTGCAGAAGAGCTGTTTATTTCACAACCGGCCGTTACCAAACATATTCATGAGCTGGAGCAGCAATTGGGCATGGCGCTGTTTGAACGCATTGGCAATAAGATCACCATTACGCCGGCAGGCCGTATTGTAATGCGGTATGCAGATGAGATCTTTACCAGTTACCGCAACCTGGAATATGATATTAACCAGCTAAAACATGAAAGGGGCGGGCGGCTGCAAATAGGCGCCAGCACTACTATTGCGCAATATTTTATTCCACCGCTGCTGGCAAGGTTTAACCAGCGCTATCCTGAGATCAAGACCTCCCTTATCAGCGGTAACTCAGAACAAATAGAACAGGACCTGCTGGAAAAAAATATACAGCTGGGCATTATAGAAGGCAGCTCCCGCAACCCGCAGTTAAAGTATACGGAGTTTGCCAAAGACGAAATTGCTCTTATTGGCAATGTGAATTACAGCTACGGCGCCGGTGAAGTATTAACCGCTGCGGAGCTGGCGGCCATTCCCCTGCTGGTGAGGGAGCAGGGCTCCGGTACACTGGAGGTTATAACGGAGGAGCTTAAACGCTTAAAGCTGAAGCTAACCGACCTGAATATAGCCATGTATATGAGCAGCACGGAAAGTATGAAGTCGTACCTGCATCATGCGCCCGGCGCAGCCTTTCTCTCCTTACAGGCTGTAAGCCGGGAGCTGGAAGCAGGCGAGTTTAAAATATTACCGGTGAAGAATTTTAAGCTGGTACGGCAGTTCCAGTTCACCCATCTGCAAGGCCAGCAGGATAAGCTGGCGCAGCTGTTTATGCGTTTTGCCGGTAAAGAGATCAAAGGGGAAGGGGGAACGGCGCTATAAAAGTTATAACAAACGAAAGGGGGGGGCTAAAAAAATGTAAAATCATAAATGTAAAATTTTAAACCGTCAAAGGAGGTTCATAGCGACTATCTAAAAGACTTTATGAACGGGATAAACCGACGAAGGAGGTTCATAGAGACCATTAGAAAGACTTTATGAACGGGATAAACCGACGAAGGAGGTTCATAGAGACCATTGGAAAGACTTTATGAACGGGATAAACCGACGAAGGAGGTTCATAGAGACCATTGGAAAGACTTTATGAACGAGATAAATATAAAAGTGAAATGCCGCGACACCGGGATACACACCCATTTCGCGGCATTCCACTTTTACATTTGAAATTTTACATTTAAAAATTTACATTCTTTAAAGGGGCTTACCTGGTTTTTTGCAGCGTATAAATAATATAGGCGCTGTTACCTTCAAAATTCACCGGTGCTCTCCACACCATTGTATTACCATCGTTAGAGCTAAGCTCTACCCGATAACCATCTGTTACATTTTTGGCTTTTACCCCTTCTGACAGTTTCTTAAACTGGAACATGCTGGCGCCGCCATTCTTGTATAACGACCACATAATGGGCTGGGTAGCAGTAGTACATCCATCTGAGGTGGCCGATAAAGTATAGGAACCTTTACCATTGGAAGGTAATACCCAGTTGCTGCCTTTAAAGCAGTTATAGGAAGCCTCATCAAACACAGTTACCTTACTGTTGGCGGGGATCCCTTCAAACTGGATGTCGGTAACTACCCAGTTACCTTTTACACTGCTTTTGGAAATGTCCTGTGTGGTGGAGGTAGCGCCGGATGAGCTGGCGCAGGAAACTGCAAACAGGGATGCTACGATCAGGCATAATGCTGCCAGGGCAAGATTTTTCATCTTCATCTGTTAAAATTTAATTTGACTGCAAATCTCAACTTTTGCACGATACAAAAGCAAGAAATATACCAGTTAAACACCGGGAAAGGTTATTTTGTTGAAGCCGGGGCGGTTGATGCAGGATAATTATGAAGCAGCCTGTTTTCCAGCTCCTGGTATTTGTTATAGAAATAAATGCTGCTTGCCAGCAGCGCTAACAGCAGCACACATAAACCGATAAAAATGCAACGCCACCAGATGCTTACCTGCATTTGCTGGTTCCGCGGCGCTTCCTGTAAGTTAATAACAGTATAGGCTGGCGGCTCCTTACGCTTACGCCGGCGGCGTTTTTCGCCGGTTTCCCATTGTACCTTACGGCTAATGTATTCCCATACCTGTGCAGGTGGCATAACCCCGCCTGCCATAGCAGCTTGCTGCAGCTTAAATGCTACCACTGAAATTTCAGATTCCAGCTCAGGATACCGGCGCCGCATATAGTCCAGCTGCCCCTCCTCGTCGGGAGTAGCCAACCCTAACAGGCAGCACTCAATTGCCCCACTGTCTATATATGTTTTGAGATCCAATGACAAACTTTTAATGACGGATACATTCCCCTCACATATTCACCTGCCAGTACAAGGTATAGAATAATATATACGTAGTACCGATAACATTCGTTTTCATTAGATAACAAAAATGCATAATTCATCAGGCGCCGCGGTGGGCGGCCTTTCCCATGAGCACCCGGGCTATTTGGCGGGAAATGGCATTATCGCACAGCTCATCCAGCCAGAAATATTCACCGGCAGCATTTACTTCCAGGAAATAGTATTGATTATCCGGCGTCAGTATCAGGTCAATGGCGCCATAGTTAAGCCCGTAACGGTCCATAAAATTGAGCAGCTTTTGCTGCACCTCATCCGGCAGGCGGTAGGGCTCCCAGCTCTGTATCAGCGCAGCGCCTTCTTTACGCCAGTCTGTAGCAGCCCTTTCCGATACGGCGGAGTTTATGCTGAAAGCAAACACCTCATAACCAACAATAGTTACCCGCAGCTCCAGCTGTTTCTCGATCCGCTCCTGAAACACCATGGGGCAGTACTGCACACTCTCCAGCTCCTGCAAATGATTTTCATCTACTGCGTTGGTAAATACCACATGCTCTACACCCTGCCGGTAAATGGCAAAAGAGCTTTGCATTTTGGTGATCACCGGCGCATTCACGGTACCTATAAACCGGCGGATGGCGGCGGCATCATTACTGATACAGGTGGCGGGCACCTTTAACCCGCAGGCAACGGCTATACGTAATTGCTCTTCCTTACTTTCCAGGCGGCGGTATACGCTGAAGCGCTCCATCTGGAAAATATCCAGGGCCTCCATCATACCAAACAGGGTGCGCTTGGTCTCCTGCATGGCAGCCTGCCTGAACTCCTTATCCAGCGCATCCTGCAGCCCTTTGCCCACATTATAGCTGCGCCGGTACCAGATGCCTGCTGCATCATGCAGGGTATGGGAGCCGGTTTCATTTTCCAGGAAAATGTGCTGTTGCTGCTGCTGGTATACGGAGCTTAAACGGCTATGTAACGGGTAAGTATCTACGTTAAAGCGAATGGCTTCGCCCCCTGCTTCCTGCACAAAGCGGCTTACGGTATCTATACAAATATTATCTGCGGTATGAGTAATGATGATCACCTTTTGTTTAGCCATGTTGTATCTTATTTACAAGTTTTTCGGCAATGGTTTCGGCAATGGGATAGCCCAGGTATTTTTGCAGCATGCCCCACTCCCCCTGCGGGTTCACTTCCAGGAACACGTACTCCCCATCCGGCCGCCGTATCATATCTATAGCGCCAAAGGGCAGGTTAAGCCGCTGCATGAATGTATGTAAGCCCGCGGCTACAGCATCCGGCAGGGTATAGGGCTCCCAGGGCAGGGTTACATTGGCCGCCCGCCAGTCTGTTTGCCCGGCGGCATCCTTCGTGGCATTAATTTTACCGGTATAAAAAGCCCCATCTACATAAGCTATACGCAGCTCATAGGCTTTGGGCACATCTTCCTGGAATATCATGGGGCAATAAGCCAGCGTATCCAGCTGCAATAAATGTTGTTCTGTAACACGGGTAGTAGGAAAAAATGCGCCGCTGGCATCCATGCTGCGGCTTAAAGCGCCATGCAGCTTCATGATCATATTGCCCTGGCAGGCCGTATAAAAAGCCTGCACCTGCTCAGGGTTATTGGTAAGCAGGGTACAGGGTATGTTTAAGCCGCTCAGCTGCGCTTCCTGCAGCTGTAACAGCTTGTTGTTACCCACCGCATGGTCGGTCTCCATTTTATTGATCCATGGAACATGTTGCAGCGCATCAAAAAAAATGTGCAGGCTGGTGCGGTATTCTTTATTGAACACGGATATGTAGGCCGTATCCAGCGCAGAAGGCGTTTGCAGCGCCCACAGCTTCCGGTACCACACACCGGTAATATCGGCGGCGGCTATACGTTTTGCGCCCTGCTGCAGGTACATGGCCTTACCCGGTGTATATTCAAACTGGTATCGGGTGCCAAATTCATCGGAGTTCAGGCGCCAGCTGGCATGGCCTAATTTTTCCAGGTGCTGCTGCACCTTATCTATCGTATAATAATCCTGTGTATGCGTAATGCAAAGTATCATGCCCTTTATTAATAAAACAAGCAATAGCCCGTTGGCTATTGCTTGCACGATGAAAGTTTTACCGGACTAGATATCGGTTTCATCTCCATCAGAAGGAAACTTTTGTGTTTCATTCGGATGATCTGTCAGCTTATTCGTAATAATGGGCCAAATGCCGTTTCCCTGGCCTTCAGCGGACTGCTGCGCTTCCAGGAATTGTGCAAAAAAAGGCTTCTGCACCTGATTGTCCAATTGCATAATTAAAAGGGTTTAGATTGTTAAAAAAAGCAGGGATACTGCCAATGTTGTGATGACTTTTAGTACAGCAGGTCGCCGCCGTCCTCTTCCCGGTCAGAAGGGAATTTTAAGGTCATTAAATTTTCTGCTGATCCGGCGCTACGGCTTTCTTCCTGTTGCGGGGCCTGGTCTTCCAGGAATTGTGCAAAGAAGGGCTTTTGGGTTTGGTTGTTGGGTTGCATACCAAATTGGGTTTAATGGTTAAAAAATAAAAAACGGTCTACAGTATCTTATGCGGTTTCACAAACGAACGTTTGCATATTAAGTAAAAATTATGGTTAAAAGAACAACTGTTTTATAACGGCCGCTTCCCGGCAATGTTACGCCCATAGAGAAAATATATGGTGCACAAGACAATTTAGCTCCCCCGGCATAGTTATTGAGCGCTAGATCTGTCGTTTACTATACCGTAATTCCTACCTCCTGCAACTGACAAAATTGTTACTACTATGCCATGTTGATTTATTTCAGCACTGACATAGTGTTATGCCAACCTGCCACTGCTACCGCTGTAATGCAAGAACAAAACTGAACCGGTAAAACTGGAAGTATGAGAGCATTATTGACAGGAGCACTATTATTACTTTTAGCTGCCAAAGCTAACTGCCAGGTAATCAGCACGGCGGATAGTATTCATCACCTGCTGCGTATTTATGAGGACAATGATTTTTTAAATATCCGCGGCCAGGGTACTGATGAATCTTATACCAACGGCACACGTATAGATTACTTTTACCAGAAAAAGAAACCTTCCCGCTTTTTGGACAAGCTGATACTGCCACGTACAGGTAAAAATGCCATTAACACCTATCACTGGAGCGTGATGCAGGTAATGATCACACCTAAGAACCTGAGTGAAACCAAGTACCTGCCGGATGATTACTCTTACTCCGGCGCACTGTTCCTGAGCCACGGCCTGGATTCCTATGACCCGGTAAGAAAGTTCAGCCTGCAGTCGGAGCTGGTCATGGGTGTAATGGGCCCTTTGTCTTTTGCAGAGGATGCCCAGAAGTGGGTGCATAATGTAATGAATTATGAGCCGCCCATGGGTTGGGAAAACCAGCTGCCCAATGCCCCGCTGCTCAACTATAACTTCACCTATGAAAGAATGGTATGGCAGCCAGACCCTTCTGTTGAGCTTATCGGCGGCGCCACGGCCAATGTAGGTACCATGCTGGATGGCGGCGCTGTGCATGCCACCCTGCGCGTAGGGCATATGAACCCTTATTTTGGTATCAAGGCCGGCAGCGCACAACGGGAAAAAAAGCTGCAGGTCTATGCCTTCTTGCGCCCCACGGTGGAGTATACCTGGTACAATGCCCTGCTGGAAGGCGGGCTGTTTAGCTGGCGCAATAGCCGGTTTGAGGTACGTAAATCTTTCAACAAAGCTACCCTGCTGCCCTGGAATACCCGTATAGATTATGGGATGGGCATTGCCTTTCACCGTTTCCAGGTAGCTTTTACCCAAAAAACACAAAGCGCTTCCCTGAAAGGCACCCGCTCACATGAGGTAGGCAATATTTCCGTGTATATTCCTTTAGGCAGCTGAACAATCCCACTTCAGTCCTTGTTCTATTGCTGATGAGATTTCAGTTACCTTTCGCTTTCCCCATAAGTAAAGCGATTCCCGTAATTTTGCTACATGTCCCGCGAATTATCACAACATCACCAGCAGCGTTTCCAGGAAGTATATAACGGGTTGAATGAGCGCCAGCGCCAGGCCGTAGATAATACGGAAGGCCCGGTAATGGTAATTGCCGGCCCGGGTACCGGGAAAACACAAATACTGGCCAGCCGTATTGGTAAAATATTACAGGATACGGATTTTCTGCCGCAGAATATTCTGTGCCTCACCTATACGGATGCCGGCACCGTAGCCATGCGTAAACGCCTTACCGACTTTATTGGGCCGGATGCATACCGCGTAAGCATCCATACCTTTCACTCCTTTTGTAATGAGGTGATCCAGGATAACCTGGCCTTGTTTGAAAAAAATGTGCTGGATGCTATTTCCGAGCTGGAAAAAATTCAGCTGCTTAAAAAGCTGATCGATGGCTTTTCGAAAGATAACCCGCTGAAACGCTACCGGGGCGATGTGTACTTTGATATGAAGAACCTGGCGGCCCTTTTTTCTACCATGAAACGGGAAGGCTGGACAGTGGACTACATTCGCGGTAAGATTAAAGAATATTTAGACAGCCTGCCTCAGCGCGATGAATACATTTGCAAACGCGCCACCAAAACATTTAAGAAGGGCGATGTACGTACGGATAAAATAGCGGTGGAAGAGGAGAAAATGGCCCGCTTACAGGCTGCAGTAGAGCAGTTTGATGTGTTCCAGGCTATGATGCAGGCCGCCAACCGTTACGATTTTGATGATATGATCAATTGGGTGATCCGCGCATTTGAGAATAATCCCAACCTGCTGGCCGATTACAAGGAACGCTTCCAGTACATACTGGTTGATGAATACCAGGATACCAGTGGTACGCAGAACCGCCTGATACAGCTGCTGATCAAAGACGAAGATCTGCCCAATATTTTTGTGGTGGGCGATGATGACCAGAGCATTTACCGCTTCCAGGGCGCCAACATAGAAAATATGGAGCAGTTTGCCGGCGGCTTTGCTGAAACATTGCTTACCGTAGTGCTTACACAAAACTACCGCTCCGTACAAAATATACTGGATGTGGCCATGGCCTTAATAGACAATAACGGCAGCTCACGCCTGGTGAACCAGCTGCCGGGCCTCAGTAAAGAGCTTACTGCCAGCAATGCTAAGCTTACGCCGCTTTCTATCCCCCCTATTATACAACGTTATAATACTGCCCGCGATGAAATGGCAGGTATTACCAATACCGTTACCCGCCTGCTGGAAGAAGGTACAGCGCCGGGAAAAATAGCCGTTATATACCGCGAGAACCGCTATGGCGAGGAGCTGGCGCAGTACTTTCGCCTGAGAGGATTGCCCATCTACTCCAAACGTAACATTAATTTATTTGAGGTACCCTTTGCCCGCAAAGTATTAACCCTGCTGCGTTATATAGCCTGCGAGCTGGATACGCCCTATAGCGGCGACGATCTGTTATTCTCTATCCTGCACTTTGACTTTTATAACATACCGCCTATAGAAGTAGCCAAATTAAGCATACGGGTAGCGGAAAAAGGCTACCAGGAAAAAAGCTCCATCCGCCAGTACCTGCAGGAGTGGCAGAAAACACGCAACCTTACCCTGTTTACAGAAGCGCCTGACCTGGCCATGATGAACGTAAGCAGCATGGTAGAAAAATGGATCAGTGAAGCGCATAATATTACACTGCAGCAGCTTTTTGCCAGCATTGTCAATGACGGCGGTGTAATGAGCTACATAATGCAGTCGCCTGAAAAGATCTGGCTGATGAAGATCTTGCAGGCGCTGTTTGATTTCATTAAAGAAGAAACCCATCGCAACCCGGACCTGAACGTAACCTCCCTGATGGAAATGGTGAACCTGATGGAAAGCAACGGCATTCCCATACCGCTGGTGCAGGTAGCCGGTAATGATAAAGGCATAAACCTTATTACCGCACACGGATCCAAAGGCCTGGAGTTTGAGCATGTATTCCTGGCCGGCACCAACTCACACCTGTGGGAAAAGAAACGGAAGAACAGCAGTGGCTTTTCTTTCCCGGATACGGTGTTTGTAACACAAAGCACCTCTACCGACGAGCAGGAGCTGCGCCGCCTGTTTTATGTAGCCATTACCCGGGCAGAAAAACACCTGTACATCAGCTATCCCGAGTTCAGGCAGGATGGCAAACCGCTGGAACCCAGCATGTTTATTACAGAAATACTGGAACAGCATCAGCTGCCCGGCGCCAAAATGGAGCTGGCAGAGGAAGACCTTTTTGCCTTTGAGCTGCTGAACTACGCCAAAGGCCAGGCGCCGGAAATAGCGCGGGTAGACCAGCAGTTTATAGATACCCTGCTGGCCGGTTTTGTGATGAACGTAACAGCGCTGAACAATTACCTGGATTGCCCGCTGGGCTTCTTTTATAAGAACCTGGTAAGGGTGCCCACGGGGCGTTCGGAGAATACGGAGTTTGGATCGGCCGTGCATTACGCGCTGGAAAAGCTGTTCCAGAAAATGCAGGAAAACCCGCAAAACGTTTTCCCTGCTAAAGAAGAGTTCCTGCGGGATTTTGCCTGGAGCATGCGGCGTAACCGTGAATCCTTTACCAAAGAGGCCTTTGACCGGCGTATGGAATACGGGCGGGATATTCTCAATAACTATTACGATACCTACATTAACAGCTGGCCCCGTGTAGTAAGCGTGGAACGTAATGTGCGCAATGTAGTGGTAAGCGGTGTGCCCATAAAAGGGAAGGTGGATAAGCTGGAGTTTGACGGCAGCCAGGTGAATGTAGTGGACTATAAAACCGGCGATTATGAAAAGGCCATCAAGGAATATAAAAAGTTTGAGCTGCCCAATGAGCGCCACCCCAATGGGGGCGATTACTGGCGGCAGGCCGTGTTTTATAAGATATTGCTGGACAACTACAAGCTAAAGAACTGGCAGGTAGTAAGCACGGAGTTTGATTTTATTGAGCCCAATAAACAAAAGGTATATCATAAACAAAAGGTGCAGATCACCCCGCAGGATGTAACCACTGTTACCCAGCAGATCGTAAGCACCTGGGCCAAAATTCAGAATAAGGAGTTTTATACCGGCTGCGGTAAAGAGGAATGTCCCTGGTGCAATTTTGTGAAGGATAATAAACTGCACGTAGCCCTGCACAACCTGGAGGAGGAAGCCCTGACCGCAGAGGAGTAAAAGTAAGGAACGAAAGCGCTAAGTTTGCAGTTCAAAACGGCGGGAGGCCATTTAAAATGTAAAATCTCAAATGTTAAATTTTAAATGTAAAAGTAAGGGGTGATAAAGTAGTGCCGGTTAACTTTTACATTTAGTATTTGAAATTTTACATTTTACATTCCTTTTCGCCTGCTAAATTGGTAATAGTTTATTAATCAAAGCAAATGATCCAACGTTTCCGGAGCCTGGTTTTGGGATTAATTGTCATCGCTTCCGTTTTTTTGTCGCGCTGCGCCAATATAGTGCCTCCGGGCGGCGGCCCCCGGGATACCCTCCCTCCCCTGATGCTGGCCGTTGATCCGCCGGATTCTTCCCTGCATTTTAAAAGCCGCAAGGTCCATTTTACCTTTGATGAATATGTGGAGCTGGATAACGTGTTCGATAAAATGATCGTTTCCCCTACCCTGAAACGGGTACCCACTGTTACCTCCAAGCTGCGTACCGTAACCATGGAGATCAAGGATACCCTGGCACCCAATACAACGTATACCTTTAACTTTTCCGATGCCATTAAGGATGTGAATGAACGTAACCCGATCATTGATTTTGCCTACGTGGTATCTACCGGCGATTACCTGGATTCCCTGCAGGTGCTGGGCCGCACCATTGATGCGGAAACCGGTAAAATAGACAGTAACGTGTCGGTAATGCTATACCGCAACCACACGGATTCGGTAGTATCCAAGGAAAAACCGGTGTATTACGCCCGTTCCAAAGGCAATGGCACCTTCTGGTTCAAGAACCTGGCCCCCGGCGATTATAAGCTGTTTGCCATTAAGGAAGAGGACCGCGATCTGCAATATACCCAGCCCACCACGGAGCTGATTGCCTTCCAGGATAGTTTGATACACCTGCGGGAAACCAACATAAAAGACCTTACCATGCTGCTGTTCATAGAACAGGACAGCACTATAAAAGTACCGGGGGAGCAGCCTGCCGAAGAACAACCGGCGCCGGAAGAAAAAGAAAAGGAAAAAGATAAGGACAAAAAGAAAAAGCCCCGCCTGCAGATACAGCCGCAGCTGGACCAAAACCAGCAGGAGCTGGATACGCCCATGGTGCTGAACTTCACCATTCCGCTGGCCCGCCTGGACAGCACCCAGTTTCACCTGGTGGAAGATACCTTGCTGAAACCGGTGAACATTGCCCATATGAAGCTGGACTCAACCCGCAGTAAGCTAACCCTCAGATATCCCTGGAAAGAAGGCATGCACTACCGGCTGATCGTGGATAAAACGGCTGCTACGGATACGCTGAACCAGCAAATGACCAAAGCAGATACCATCAGCTTCTCCGCCAAAAAACTATCAGATTACGGAAAGCTGTTCCTGAAGCTGAAGCTCAGCGACAGTACTGCCGCTTCCCTGAAAGGCGATACCAGCATTCATTTTGTAGTGCAGCTGGTAAAAGATAAGGATGTCAAATACTCCGGCGTAGTGGTAAATGGCAGCTGGACCAAAACCCTGATCACCCCTGGGGAATACGAGATCCGTATTTTGTTGGATGAGAATGGCAATGGCAAATGGGACCGCGGCGTGTATTACAAACAGCCTAAAAAACAGCCGGAACGGGTGGTGAGCTTCCCGGAAAAGAAGAATATTAAAGCCAACTGGGGGGTGAAGGAAGATCTTACGCTGTAGGAGATCACTCCCTTACTTTTGGTATTTCACCGCACCCTCCTTTTCATTAATTTTGTTGCATGATCTTTTCCTCTGCCCTGATTGAAAATGCGGTCAATGAATTTGCCAGGATGCCGGGCATCGGCAAAAAAACAGCCCTGCGGCTGGTGTTACATTTGCTGAAGCAGGAGCCTTCGCAGGTACAGCAGTTTAGTGAGGTAATTGCCCGTATGCGCCAGCAGATCAGGTTTTGCCAACAGTGCCATAATGTTTCCGACGAAGATATTTGCAGCATTTGCGCCAGCCATAGCCGTAAGAAAGAGCTGGTATGCGTAGTAGAGAACATACGTGATGTAATGGCTATTGAAAATACGCAGCAGTACAATGGGCTGTACCATGTGCTGGGCGGCATCATCTCCCCTATTGACGGTATTGGGCCCGATCAGCTGAACATTCATTCCCTGGTGGAAAGGGTACAGCAACAAGGCATTACAGAAGTTATTATGGCCTTAAGCCCTACTATTGAAGGCGATACCACTATCTATTATCTTTCCAAAAAGCTGAAGGAGCTGCCCGTAAAAATTACTACCATTGCCCGTGGCATTGCCTTTGGCGGTGAACTGGAGTATGCAGATGAAATGACGCTGGCCAGGTCTATTACGAACCGGCTGCCGCTGGAAAGCTATATGCAGAAATAGGCTGAATGCATAACGCCGAACGCCTTAGCAAAACACAGAAAGCGTTAAGTATCCGGCATTCAGCATTAAGAAGCATAAAAAAATACAGGTGCTTAATAGCACCCGTGTGTGTTTAACCTGTAATTCCACGTTATGAAAAAGGAATCAGCCCGCAAGGCGCGCTGACAGTGCGTTTTATGAGGTTGGTTCAGCTCCCGGGCCCGTTTGTGTTTCCTGTAATTGCCTCCACTTTTGCATTTCATACTTGTTCAGAAAGCATATTTTAAATACTTCTGAATGATCGTTCTCGCCTGGTCCGTCTGCCACAGGTACCGGCTGCAGCCCTAATGCTGCCAGGTGCTGTTGTAAATTATGGATATGCTCTGCAATACGCATGGTTGGGTTGTTACAAGTCAACAATAAGAACAAGGCTGTGGTGGTGTTATTGTTCAGTTACAACAGGAGCGCATACTGCACACAGTCATACGCGTTGTAATGAAAAGGGTATTGGTGGGTACCTTGGTAGCTGTCAGATATTTGTTGTATTCGTTTTGCATGATTTAGTACATCAAGAAGCCTGGCTTCCAATTACCCTACAAATATAGTAGACTAATAATACTAAACAAAATTATTTTTTACTTCCGGGTAAAAATGGCCTGTAAATGTATGAAGGACCATCTGTATGTGTTCCTGATATGCTGCAGTCACAAGGCGGGGTCAATTTAACAGGCCCTTAACATCTGTTATACCCCATATACCAAATCATGCATTTCTCTCAGGAGTTTAGTATCTTTGCAGGATTCCCGGCGGGTGGATTTGTTTATTGTTCGACCCCCCGGCTCACCATCTTCTTAACCGTAACTAATAAACATCAAACACATGAAATCTTTGCAACAATGCGCCACAGAGCGCATCCTGATTATCGATGGTGCAATGGGCACCATGATCCAACGCTACAAATTAGAAGAATCCGACTACAGGGGGGAACGCTTTAAAGACCATCACAGTGATGTGAAAGGGAATAACGACCTGTTAAATCTTACCCAGCCGGCTATTATTGAAGCTATCCACAAAGCTTACCTGGATGCGGGCGCGGATATTATTGAAACCAATACCTTCAGCAGCACTTCCATTGCCATGGCGGATTACGACATGCAACACCTGGCTTTTGAGCTGAATGTTGAAGCAGCCCGCATTGCCAAAAAGGCCGCTGCGGAGTACACAGCTAAAAACCCGGATAAGCCGCGGTTTGTAGCCGGCGCTATTGGCCCGCTCAATAAAACCCTCTCCCTTTCCCCGGATGTAAATAATCCGGGCTTCCGATCCGTAACGTTTGATGAGGTAGCCACAGCCTATACAGAGCAGATCAAAGGCCTGGTAGAAGGCGGCGTGGACATCTTATTAATAGAAACCATTTTTGATACGCTTAACTGTAAGGCAGCCATTTACGCCATTAAGCAATACTTCCGGGAAACCGGTAAGCCGGAGCTGCCCATCATGATCTCCGGAACCATTACCGATGCTTCCGGCAGAACGCTGAGCGGACAAACACTGGAAGCTTTTTACATCTCCGTAATGCATGCGCACCCCTTCTCCGTAGGGCTGAACTGCGCACTCGGCGGGCAGCAAATGCGGCCGCATGTGGAGGAGCTCTCGCATATAGCAGCCTGTTATGTAAGCTGCTACCCAAATGCAGGGCTGCCCAATGCCTTTGGGGAGTATGATGAGCAGCCGGAAGACACTGCCTGCATTATTGAAGATTTTGCAAAAGAAGGCTTTGTAAATATTGTAGGCGGCTGCTGCGGTACCACGCCGGATCATATCCGCCATATTGCGGAACATGTAAAAACCATTAAGCCCCGTCCCTTACCCAGGCTGGAACCCACCCTGGCATAAACAGCAATAAGAACATGAGTGCAACAATAACGAATTCTGATACATCGAACGGAACACTGGTCATTAAACCATACCTGCGGCTGAGCGGGCTGGAACCGCTGGTAGTAAGGCCGGAGACCAATTTCCTGAACATAGGGGAGCGTACCAACGTAACCGGTTCTAAAAAGTTTGCCCGCCTCATACGGGAAGGCCAGTACGAAGAAGCCTTGTCCGTAGCCCGGCAGCAGGTGGAAAGCGGCGCCCAGATCCTGGATGTGAACATGGATGATGCCCTGCTGGACGGGGAAAAGGCCATGACAACTTTCCTGAACCTGGTAGTGGCAGAACCGGATATTTCCAAGATCCCCATCATGATAGACTCCAGTAAGTTCAGCATTATTGAAGCGGGTCTTAAATGTATACAGGGTAAATGTATTGTAAACTCCATCAGCTTAAAAGAAGGCGAGGCCAAGTTCATTGAGCAGGCCTTTATTTGTAAAAGCTTTGGTGCAGCCGTGGTAGTAATGGCGTTTGATGAGCATGGCCAGGCCGATACCAAGGAGAAAAAAATAAGCTTCAGCCACCGCGCCTATAAGATCCTTACAGAGCAGGTAGGCTATGACCCACAGGATATTATCTTCGATCCCAACATTTTTGCCATAGCCACCGGCATTGAAGAGCATAACAATTATGCGGTAGATTTTATTGAAGCTACCCGCGAAATAAAACGCCTCATGCCCCTTACCCGTGTAAGCGGCGGGGTAAGTAATATCTCCTTCTCTTTCCGCGGTAATGATGTGGTGCGCGAAGCCATGCACTCCGTATTCCTGTACTATGCCATTAAAGCCGGTATGGATATGGGTATTGTGAATGCCGGTATGATCCAGATCTACGATGAAATAGAACCACAGCTGCGGGAGCTGTGTGAAGATGCTATACTGAACCGCCGGGACGATGCAACGGAAAGACTGATCAACTTTGCCGAAACCGTGAAAGCCAAAGGCAAGGTAATAGAGAAAGACGAGAGCTGGCGGCAGGGTACCGTGCAGGAACGCTTAAGCCATGCGCTGGTAAACGGTATCACCGATTATATAGAAGCAGATACGGAAGAGGCGCGCCAGCAATACGACCGCCCGCTGGATGTAATTGAAGGCCCGCTGATGGACGGCATGAACATAGTAGGCGACCTGTTTGGCAGTGGCAAAATGTTCCTGCCACAGGTAGTAAAGAGCGCACGTGTAATGAAGAAATCCGTTGCAGTGCTCACCCCTTACATAGAAGAAGAAAAACAACGCCTGGTAGCACAGAATGGCGGACAAATAAAATCGGCCGGTAAAATACTGTTGGCTACCGTTAAAGGTGATGTACATGATATAGGTAAGAACATTGTAGGTGTGGTATTAGGCTGTAATGGCTATGATATCATAGACATGGGTGTAATGGTGCCCACGGAAAAGATCTTACAAACCGCCCGCGAACAACAAGTGGATATTATTGGCTTAAGCGGCCTTATTACCCCCAGCCTGGATGAAATGGTGCACGTAGCCAGGGAGCTGAAACGCCAGCAGTTTGATATACCGCTGCTTATAGGCGGCGCTACCACCTCCCGTACGCATACTGCTGTAAAAATAGCGCAGGAGTATGAGCATGGCGTAGTGCATGTATTAGATGCCTCGCGCAGCGTAACCGTTACAGGCAGCCTGCTGAACAAAGCCCTGAAAAAGAACTTCCTCGCAGAAGTTAAAAGTGAATACGAAAAGCTGAATGAAAGCTTCCGCAATAAACGCCCGGTAAAACAATACCTGTCTGTAGCGGATGCAAGAAAAAATAAAGCCGTTATTGACTGGAGCAGCTTTACCCCGGTACAGCCCAAACAGCCCGGCATACAGGTGTTTAAGGATTATGATCTGGGCGAAATAGCTCAGTACATTGACTGGCAGCCCTTTTTTATTGCCTGGGAGCTGCACGGCAAATTCCCGCAGATCTTAACAGACGAGGTAGTAGGTAAAGAAGCCACCCGTTTGTATAAAGATGCGCAGGTGATGCTGAAACGAATTGTAAGTGAAAAATGGCTTACCGCAAATGCCGTAATAGGCCTCTTTAAGGCCAATGCAACCGGCGATGATACTATACAGATCATAAGTGATACCGGCATGCCGGTACACCTGGAGTTCCTGCGCCAGCAGATCAAGAAAGCGCCGGGCCAGCCCAACTTTTCCTTAGCAGATTTTATTGCCCCTGACACTACCGGCCTGCAGGATTATATGGGCGGCTTTGCCGTAACTACCGGTGGTGGTATAGAAGCGTGGCTGGAAAAATTCAAGGCAGACCATGATGACTACAGCAGCATTATGCTGAAAGCCCTGGCCGACCGCCTGGTAGAAGCTTTTGCAGAGTTAATGCATGAGCGGGTGCGTAAGGAATGGTGGGGTTATGCCAGTGAAGAGCACCTGAGCAATGAAGACCTGATCAAAGAAGCTTATTCCGGTATACGCCCGGCCCCCGGCTACCCCGCCTGTCCGGAGCATACGGAAAAATATAAGCTGTTCGATCTGCTGGATGCTACCACACATACCGGCATTACCCTCACAGAATCACTGGCCATGTACCCGGCAGCCAGCGTAAGCGGCTGGTATTTTGCCAACCCTGCCAGCAAATATTTTGGCATTGGTAAAATAGAAAAAGACCAGGTGGAGGACTATGCCCAGCGTAAAGGCTGGAGCCTGGAAGAAGCTGAAAAGTGGTTACGCCCGGTACTTGAATACGATATGTAATTGGATTTTAGATCTTAGATTTACGATTTTAGATTAGCAACAATTGCTTCAATCAAATCTAAAATCGTAAATCCAAGATCGTAAATACTTAATATGAGAATTGTTTCCTATAACGTAAACGGTTTGCGTTCCGCCATGAGCAAAGGTTTTGTGGAATGGTTGCAAACAGACCCCGGAGATATTATTTGCCTGCAGGAGATTAAGGCCCAGAAAGACAATGTTGACTTCCGCCAGTTTGAGCAGCTGGGTTATGAACACTACTGGTATCCCGCGCAAAAGAAAGGTTATAGCGGCGTAGCCGTGCTTACCAAAATAAAGCCAGACCATGTTCAGTATGGTAACGGTTTTATGCAAAGCGATACAGAGGGCCGTTTTATACGCCTGGATTTTAAAGATGTTACCTTAATTAATACCTACTTCCCTTCCGGCACCAGTGGCGATGAGCGCCAGACCTATAAATACCAGTGGCTGGATGAGTTCTATGGTTATCTGAACACCTTACGCGCTACCCGCCCTAACCTGGTAGTTTGCGGCGATTATAATATTTGTCATAAGCCTATTGATATCCATGATCCCGTTGGGAACAAGAAGTCCAGCGGTTTCCTGCCTGATGAAAGAACCTGGATGGATAAGTTCTTTGAAAGCGGTTTTGTGGATACCTTCCGGCATTTTAACCCGGACCCGCATCAATACAGCTGGTGGAGCCAGCGCGCCAATTCCCGTAATAACAATAAGGGTTGGCGTATAGATTACATTAACGTAAGCGCGCCCTTACAGGCCCGGCTTATGAAAGCCGCCATCTGGCAGGAAGTAAAACACTCTGATCATTGTCCGGTATACCTGGAGCTAACCCCCGGTAGCTTATGATCATATATAATGTAACTACCAAGATCACCAACACCATTCACGACCGTTGGCTGCAATGGATAAAAGAGGAGCATATACCGGAAGTAATGGATACCGGCCTGTTTCATGATTTCCGCATGTGCCGGCTGCTAGAGCAGGATGACAAGGAAGGCCCCACCTATGTTATTCAATACTATACAGATACCCTGGAGAACTATCATACCTACCTGCAGGAGCATGCTCCGGAGCTGAGACAGAAGAGCTATGAGCAGTTTGGGAACCAGTTTGTAGCTTTCAGAACCGTTATGCAGGTGGTATAAGCCCTCAAATTTATCCACATGAAATCCACTGTTTTCAAGGGATTCAAGGCCTTATACAATATGGAAGGGAAACCGGCGTTTATTAGTAAGTTCATATCAAACGCGCCATGGTGGCGGGTTTTGTTAAACGCATACCCACAGGAGAGGGGTACCCGTGAAAAGGCTGATCGGCTGTAACCGTTACCAGTAGCCCCTTACAGCCGATAAAAATTTGGTTATAATTGCAGCAAAAAATTTGGTAATCTGATAAAACGCTTTATATTTGCTCACATCAAACATTTTTCACTAGTTAAATCTTACTAACTATGAACAAAGCCGAATTAATCGACAAACTGGCAAAAGATGCCGCCATCACTAAAACTCAAGCTAACGAAGCATTGGATTCTTTTACCAAAGCTGTTGCTGATACACTGAAAAAAGGTGGTAAAGTAACCCTGGTTGGTTTTGGTACTTTCTCTGTTTCTAAGCGTGCTGCCCGTAACGGCAGAAACCCTCAGACTGGCCAGATCATCAAGATCAAAGCTAAGAAAGTTGCTAAATTCAAAGCTGGTAAAGCGCTGTCTGACAAGCTCTAATCGGTTAGCACAACTTATTCAAGCAAGGAACAGTTTTGTTTCTTGCTTTTTTTTTGCCTTTTAGGCTATACTTTCAGGAATGGCGCGAATTGTGTAATTTGCGCCTGATTAGGCAGACAAAACTGCAAATTCTAAAACTGTAAATAATTATTACAATGGGTAGAGGTGATATCAAAACCAAAAGAGGTAAGATCTCCAACAAATCCTTCGGTAAGGCAAGACCTGCCAAAACCAGGAAAACTGCTGCTAAAGCAGAAAAGAAAGCATAGTTCTCAATTACGGATTGTGCTTAACGCGGAACGCCTGAGGCTGAACGCTGATGTATGTTGTATACATTCAGTGTAAATAGCATCAGGCGTTAGTATTTTTGTAAGGCATCAGGCCCTAATTCGCAATTCTTAACAATGGCCCCGGTACAACACATCCACGCACTCCTCCATTCGTAATTAGTTACGGCGCCAGGCGCTCTATCTTCCAACCTTCTCCTTCTGTTAGCGTATATTGTACACGGTCATGCAGGCGGTTGCTGCGTCCCTGCCAGAATTCCATTAACAGAGGCTTTACCGTATAGCCGCCCCAGTTATCCGGCCGTACAGGTGCTTCCAGCACATATTTTTCAACCAGTGTGTTTACCTGCTCTTCTAAAAAAGAACGGTGCGGTATTACCCGGCTTTGTGGAGACGCGATAGCGCCAATGCGGCTGCCCAGCGGGCGTGAATCATAATATTCATTACTGATGGCAGCGGGTGTTTTACTAACCATACCGTCTATACGCACCTGGCGTTCCAGCTCGCGCCAGAAAAATAACAGGCTTACCTGCGGGTTAGCTGCCATTTCCAGCCCTTTACGGCTTTCATAATTTGTAAAGAAAGTAAACCCGTCTGTATCAAAACTCTTTAATAATACAATGCGTGCGGAAGGGCGGCCCTCCGGGGTGCTGGTAGCCAGTGTCATGGCATTAGGTTCATCCAGCTCACTGTTAATGGCATCCTGCCACCACTGCTCAAATTGTTTCAGCGGATCTTTTTCCACCTCGCTTTCATCCAGGGAGGCCAGGCGATAGTCCTTACGCAGTGCCGCTACTTGTTTATTTAACATAGGCCCGTTTTTAATTGATACAAAGGTACGGGGAGAATAAGGAATTACGCATTATGCTAAACGCTAAATGTGGAATGCTAAACGCTAAACGCAAATACTGAACACCGGGAAGTGAACGCGGAATGCCGGATACAGGGGCTTGAACGCAAGTTTATGGAGCTCCGGGCGCACAATATGATTCTGATCAGTAAGTTTATAAGAGCAGCATTACGCTCCTAACACAAGGGCTTCAGCATTAAGCGTTCGGCGTTTCGCATTTAGCGTTAAGCATAATTTCGTAAACTTGTACCTGTTCAACATCAAATACTATGAACAAGCATCCCCTGTTTTTTTTGCTGGCAGCCGCCGTGCTTACGGCCTGCGGGCAGCACAGTAAATCCGGCAATACTGCAGCAGACAGTACGCTGGTAACCAATACAGCTCCGGCAGCTGCCCCTTATTTTTATTTACAGCTGAAAGGCGTGGTGGGCGAGCAGGAGGTTACCATGCAGCTGCTTAAGACCGCGCCGGATCTTTACCGCGGCTATTATGTATATGATAAAGTAGGCGATCCCATTAGCATATGGGGCAGCCCGGATTCCAGCAGCCAACAGCTAACCCTATACGAAGATAGCCGGGGCGATGAGGAGATCACCTTCCGCGGCAAGCTGGATAGCTCCGGCAACTTTACCGGCACTTGGCGCGGCAAAGGCACTGCTTACAAGTTTCTCCTGCATCCCGACTTTAGTAAAGCAGTGCACTTTGATGTATATTATGCAAAGGATAGTGCTCCGCTGCTGGCCAATGCCCCTAAATCGCCCATGGGCGAAGCTGCCAACAGCATTATATGGCCGGCTGCCCGTACAGATGCTGATATCGCCGGCCTTATTAAAACAGCTATTTCCGGTAAAACCCCGATGAATGATCCGCAGCAGCTTGTAAAAAGAAGTATTGATTCTTTCCTCATCAGCTATAAAGGCAGCGCATCCACCATTGACAGTGCATCGTTACAAAGCGAAGGCAGCGCATCCTGGAACTGGACCTCTGAAGGCGATATAAAAGTAGTATGGAACCAGTATCCCCTGCTGTCATTAGAATACTTTGGCTATGATTTTACCGGCGGCGCACATGGTAATGGCGGCGCCATACACCAGGTGCTGGACCTGGATAAGAAAAAAGTGCTTAGCCTGGATGATATTTTTAAAGGCGATTATAAGCCGGTGCTCACGCGGGAGCTGGAGCTGTCATTTCACAAAGCTTACCAGACGCCGGAAGGCCAGCCTGTTAAGGAAATGTTGCTGGTGGATAGTATTGAGCCCAATGATAATTTTGTGCTTACCAATAAGGGCATTGTATTCAGCTACACACCCTATGAAATAGGGCCGTATGCAATGGGGCAGGTAAATTTATTTATTCCCTATGAGCGCCTGCAGGAAGTATTAAAAGCAGACTACACTAAATAATGTGCAGATATGCAAATGTGCAGATGATTGGGAATGCATTGAAATGACGCGTATAGTATAAATCAAAATGCAGATGTGCAAACGGAGATCCATTTGCACATCTGCATATCTATAATTTGCACATTATTCTCAGCCTGTTACCAGTGTACCCACACGTTTACCCATAATCACCTGCAGCAGGTTGCCGGGCTTGTTCATGTCAAACACAATAATAGGCAGCTTGTTTTCCTGGCAAAGGGTAAAGGCCGTCATATCCATTACATTCAGTGATTTCTGATACACTTCCGCAAAGGTGATGGATTCAAAGCGGGTAGCAGTGCTGTCCTTCTCAGGGTCGGCGGTATAAATACCATCCACACGGGTACCTTTTAAGATCACATCGGCCTGTATTTCAATGGCGCGCAGGGATGCGGCCGTATCAGTTGTAAAGTAAGGGTTGCCGGTGCCGGCGCCAAAGATCACTACACGGCCTTTTTCCAGGTGACGTATAGCGCGGCGGCGAATATAAGGCTCTGCGATCTGCTCCATTTTAATGGCAGATTGCAGGCGGGTGTACAAACCAACTTTTTCCAGCCCGCTTTGCATAGCCATCCCGTTAATTACGGTGGCCAGCATACCCATATAGTCACCCTGTGCGCGCTCGATCCCGGTCTCTGCTTCATTCATACCGCGATAGATATTACCGCCGCCAATTACAATGGCCACCTGTACGCCCAGGTCTGTAACGGATTTAATATCATACGCATAATGTGTGATTACTTTCGGATCAATACCATAATTTCCATCGCCCATCAGGGACTCACCGCTCAGTTTGAGTAAAATTCGCTTGTACTTAGGCAACATGACGCTATAATAAGATTGTAGAAGGTGGTTAGTTTATTAGTTATTTACGATAAATATACAGGTATATGCACAAAAAAAAGGAGAGAATTTTCTTCTCTCCTTTTTTCCCTTGGATCCGATTACCCTAACGCAATGCGTTTAAAGGCGGTTACTGTGAGATCAGCGGATACTGATTTCAGGTAGTCTGCTACGGATTTGTTATTATCTTTTACAAAAGCCTGCGCTAACAGCGTGCTTTCCTTGAAGAATTTATTCACTTTACCCATGGCAATTTTCTCTGCCATTTCAGCGGGTTTACCTTCTGCCTTCACCTGCTCAACTGCAATGTCCTTTTCACGGGCAATAACATCAGCCGGTACGCTGTCAGCGTCAACAGCGATCGGGTTCATAGCAGCGATCTGCATCGCTACGTCCTTACCCACTTCTGCAGAAGCTTCTTTGGAGAAGCCAACCAGTACGCCCATGCGGTAGTTACCGTGGATGTAAGCGGTTACAGAAGCAGCATCGATCCTTTCAAATTTGCTCAGGGTGATCTTTTCACCGATCTTGGCTACCTGGTCGTTCACTTTATCTGCAACGGTAGCACCGTCCAGTGTAGCGGCGCCCAGCTCTTCGATGGTCTTAACACCCGTGCTCAGGGCCAGGTCTACTATAGATTGTGCAAATTTTACGAAGTCTTCATTTTTGGCCACAAAGTCGGTTTCGCAACCTAAGCCTACTATCACACCAGACTTATTGTCTGCAGTGGTTTTAGCTATGATAACACCTTCTTTGGTTTCGCGGTCAGAACGTAAAGCCGCTACTTTTTGACCTTTTTTACGCAGGTAATCCACTGCCTGTTCAAAATCACCGTCACTTTCTACCAGTGCCTTTCTGCAGTCCATCATACCCGCGCCAGTTTGCTGACGCAGTTTGTTCACATCAGCCGCTGTAATTGTTGCCATGACTTATAAATAGTTTTTAGAGTTTACGAAGTACTTGTTCAATTACCTATTAAATAATTACGAATTACGAATGTAAGCAATCACATAGATCACAACTCGTAATTCGTAATTGATAATTCGTAATTAATATTATCTGCCGCCACCAGGCCTGTTGCCGCCACCTGCACCGGAGGGACGACGCTGTCCGCCGCCACCGCCACCGGGCCTGTTACCGCCAGGTCTGTTGCCGCCGCCTCTGTTGGGGCCACCGCCACCAGGACGGTTACCGCCACCACCACCGGGACCTCTGCCAGGACCACCAGGCCCTCTGCCACCGCCGCCGGGACCGCCTCTGCGGGCTCTTTCGCGATCTTCACCACCTTCCAGCTCAAAGCGCAGGGCTTTGTTATCTGCTTCTTCCTCTTCGATCACCTCATCGGTTTTCTCAGTAGCTCTTTCAGAAAGACCTTCTGCAATAGCTGCTGCGATGTAGTTGGTAACAATGGCGATGGATTTGGTAGCATCGTCATTGGCGGGAATTGCAAAATCCACCTTGGTAGGATCGGAGTTGGTATCCACCATGCCGAAGGTAGAGATACCTAAACGGCGGGCTTCTGCCAGAGCAATATGTTCGTGGCTGATGTCAATGATGAACAGTGCAGCCGGAACGCGTGCCAGTTGAGCGATACCACCCAGCACTTTCTCCATTTTCTCTTTATCGCGGCTTAAGGTTAAGCGTTCTTTTTTAGTAATGTTATCGAAAGTGCCGTCTGTCAGCATTTTCTCAATGCTCTGCATTTTCTTCACGCTCTTACGGATAGTAGCGAAGTTGGTTAACATACCACCTAACCACCTTTCTGTTACGTAAGGCATGTTAATGCGTTTTGCTGCTTCTGCTACGATTTCTTTTGCCTGTTTTTTAGTAGCCACGAACATGATCTTTTTACCGCTTTTGGCGATGGATTTCAGGGCCGCTGCTGCGTCCTGTAAACCTTCTACGGTTTTGTTCAGATCAATGATGTGAATACCTTTCTTTTCGGCGAAGATATATGGCAGCATCTTCGGGTTCCATTTCTTCTTCAGGTGACCAAAGTGCACACCTGCCTCCAGTAACTGCTGCTGTAATGAGGTATTATTTTCCATGTTTATTATGCTCTGTTAAAAGGATCAATAATTTAATTAGCTGTTAGCGTTTAGCTGATAGCATTTAGCTAAGGGCCAAAAGCTAAGAGCCAATAGCTCCCATATACTAGCGTTTAGAGAACTGGAAGCTTCTTCTTGCTTTACGTTTACCTGGTTTCTTACGCTCAACAGATCTGGGATCGCGGGTAAGCAGGCCGGCTGCTTTCAGGGCAGGGCGGAATTCTGCATTAATCTCGCACAGTGCACGGGCAATACCCAGCTTCACGGCTTCTGCCTGGCCTTTAATACCACCGCCGGCAGCGTTCACCTTCACGTCAAATTTGTCCAGCGCGTCAATGGTTTTAAAGGGCGCCTCTACCTGGTTCTGCAGGTATACGAGCGCGAAATATGTTTTATAGTCCTTGTCGTTAACAGTAATGTTGCCGGTACCCTTGCTTACATACACGCGGGCTACAGCTTCTTTACGACGACCAATGGTATTTTTTTGCTTTTCCATGTATCAGAGAAGAATTAGAAAGTTAAGGTTTGCGGTTTCTGCGCTGTGTGCGGATGCGCAGCACCGGCATAGGCAAATAATTTCTTGTACATTTTACGACCCAGGCGGTTCTTAGGCAGCATACCTTTTACAGCCCTTTCTATCATTACTTCCGGACGGCGGCGGATCAGGTCTTTTGCCAGCTCTGCCTTCTGACCACCGGGGTAGCCGGAATAGGTCTGGTATTCCTTTTCGTCCATTTTGTTACCGGTCAGTATCACTTTCTCAACATTGATCACGATCACGTAATCACCACAGTCGGTATGAGGCGTATAATAAGGTTTGTTTTTACCTCTCAGAATGGCCGCTATCTTGGCGCTCATGCGACCCAGCGTTAAGTTGGTAGCATCTACAATGTACCAGTCGCGCTTTACAGTAGCTTCGTTGGCCGATTTCGTTTTGTAACTTAAGGTGTTCATTTTTTATACAATAAAATTTACGTCAGGTAAATAGTTGTCCCGCAAAATCGGGAGTGCAAAACTAAGTAGTTGCTGCGGAATAACCATGGGTTTAACGTTATTTTTTGTGAGCACCCCTTGTAATAGACTGATTTTCAATAAAAATTTTGATAAAAAGTTTTCAACGGGTGCCAGATCCGCTATTGATGGGGCTTTTATTTAAAAAAGTAAAGGCTTGCCATGATTAGCAAGCCTTTACCAACATATGATAATTTTTTTTACTGATCGTAGCCGGGATTCTGTGTAAGTTGTTTATTTACATCCCTTTCACGTTGCGGTACCGGTAATACCAGGTAGTTATCGGTATATACCTTGGTGCCTACATTCATTTTCAGCCTTTTCTTGGTCCACAGCCAGTCGCCTTCAAAAGCCAGCTCCCGGAAGCGCTCCTGTACGATCTGGTCGGCGGTAACAGTGGTTAAAGGTGTGGCATGAGACCGTTCACGTACGGTATTCACATCCTGCAGCGGGGTGGCATTACCAACTTGTGCAGCGCCACTGCGCGCATTAGCCTCTGCACGGGTCAGATACATTTCAGCTAAGCGTACTACAGGAACAGTCTTGTACAGCGATTTCCATTTGCTGGTGTAATAAGCTCCATTGTCATCTGTATACACAAATGCCTTACGGTCATCACTATCCTCATACAGGGTCAGCTCAGCAGGGTCTACTTTTACATCGCCTCTTCCTACGGGAGCAAGGGCATACAAGGTTACCATCCCGTTGTTGGTGGTGCCCGCATTACTCTGATCGGTCTGCTGGATCCCAAAAATATCCTCCGCACTGTTCACCGTATTATTAAAAGCCTTATCAAAGGTGCTGGTCAGCTCATATTTATTGCTGGCAATTACTTCATTGGCGGCCGTAGCTGCTTCTGTATATTTTTGCTGTGCAAGATATACCCTTGATAAAATAGCTAACGCAGTATACTTGGTGGCCCTGCCGTTCACATTTTCCTCCGGCAGCTTGGCTACTGCATCGGTAAGGTCACTAATGATCTGGGCATATATCTCAGACACTTTTGCCCTTGGCTTATTATCCCGGGTAGCATCATAAGAGGTAACAGGTTCCAGCACCAGCGGCGCAGTTTCATTCACCGTCTGGTTGCCGGCAGAGTAAGGTTGGCCAAAGAAGTTGGCCAGTTCAAAATAGGAAATGCCTCTTATGAATTTAGCCTCCCCTTCCGTTACATCTTTAATACTGGCGTCCACCAGGTTCAGCTTATCCAACACGGTATTTGCACCGCTTATTATAATATAGGAACGGCCCCATATGCCCGATACTACTGCAGAAGAGGATACCTGTGCTTTATTGAAAATATCCCTGTATTCCGTAAAGGTGCCGGTAAACCGAACCTGCCCGCTACTGCCCAGCAGGTCAGCCATGAGCTTATACCGCTCGCCATATGCATTAAAGTGCTGCAATGAGTTATACGCACCAAACAGCACGGCCTGCACATCATCGGAAGTTTTGATCTGGTCCGGGGTAATGTTGTTGGCCGGGTTTACATCCAGTTTTTTATTACACGCTGTACCGGTTAGTAGCAATGCGCTGATAAGGCTGTATGTTATATATCTTTTAAGTTGCATGTTCTACAATTTTTTGATCGCTTAAAATTTAACGTTCGCGCCTAACACAAACTGCCTGGCCTGCGGGATAGTATAGAAATCCACCCCGCCGCCTACGTTGCGGGAAGTTTCTGAAGAAGAACCCAGCGGAGTGGTGTTTACTTCCGGATCGCTGATGTAATCTGTTTTTGTCCACAGGTTGTAGGCAGAAACATAGATTCTTGCACCGGAGATCTTCAGTGTATTCAATACCACCTTGGGAAGGCTGTAACCCAGTGTAAGCGTTTTTAAGCGTATATAGGAACCATCATAGATCCAGCGGGAAGAGGCCCGCTGACCGGTAGGATAGCTCAGGCTCACGCGCGGTACATTGGTAATATCGCCGGGCTTTTGCCACCTGGCCAGCACTTCAGTGGTCTGGTTATCCAGGTTGCCGCCAAAGCTGGCTGACTGGTATACACCGGCCCTGTTATAGATCTCGTTGCCCTGTACAAATGTGAAGAGCACACCCAGGTCAATACCCTTGTAGGAAAAATTGTTGTTAAAGCCGCCGGTGTAGTCCGGGTTGGAGTTGCCAACCACCTGCCTTACCGCCAGGTTATAGTTATTGGTAGGTTTACCATCCTTATCGGCATATAAAGCGTCGCCGGTTGCAGGATCTACACCCAGGTATTTCTGCAGGTAGAAAGCGCCAATCGCTTCGCCTTCCACAGCCCGTTGTTCCCCGCTGGTAATGATCTGTCCATTAAGATCGCCCACCCGGTTCTTGTTATAGGCAATGTTAAAAGAGGTGGTCCAGCGGAAAGGCCCTTCAATGTTCACAGAGTTCAGGCTCAGCTCAACACCCTTGTTGCTTAATTTACCAAGGTTCTGGGTAACAAAGCTGTAACCGGTTGTGGACGGAATGTTCACACTCAGCAACAGGTCGGTGGTTTTCTTAGTGTAATAATCAACCTCACCGGTTAAGCGGCCATTGAAGAATCCAAACTCAAGGCCTACATCTGCCTGCGCTGTTTTTTCCCAGTGCAGGTCAGGGTTGCCCAGCTGGTTAGGCGCAAAGCCTGGCAGGTTGGGATAATTGGTGATGCTATACAAGGAAAGATAACGGTACTCGCCTATTTCCGCGTTACCTGTTAAGCCATAGCTGGCGCGCAGTTTCAGGTAGCTCAGCGCCTTCAGGTTCTTCATAAAATCTTCCTGGGATATGATCCACCCCAGTGAACCTGCGGGGAAAGTACCATACTTTTTGTTGGGACCAAAACGGGAAGATCCGTCTGTTCTTACACTGGCGCTTACCAGGTATTTATCTTTAAAGCTGTAGTTAGCGCGTGCAAAGTAGGAAAGGAAGTTATAACGGTCGTTGGACGAGGTACCGAAGGTAACCTTGGTAGCGCCGGATAAATTCTTTACCGCATCTGAAGGAAAACCTTCTGCCTGCAGGCCGTTACTCTTATTATCATTCTGCAGGTAGCTCATACCTAATACGGCAGACAGCTTGTGCTTTTCTCCTATTACCGGAGATACCGTAAAATAGTTATTGGTATTGAATGTTACCGCCTGTGTGCTGAAATTCTGGCCTTTACCAATGCCGGCGCCGTCTGATGAGTTTTTACTGCTAAAGCCTTCCTGGTAGAAGCTCATCACATCAGCACCAAATTCACTCCGGAAAGATAACCAGGGCAGGAAGTTATAGCTTGCATAAGCATTGCCCATGGTTCTGAAAGTGCTTTGTTTATCACTGTTCAGCGATGCATCGTTCAAACCGTTAAAGTATAACGTATTCGGGTATACGTTCGGCTTGCCGGTTGCAGGATCCGTAAGCGGTGAAATAGGCATTTGCGCTACCAGCTGGCCGGGTGTGGAAAGTGAGTTATCATCTGTAATACGCATCAGCTCAGACCTGTTAATGCTCAGGTTCATACCAAACGATAATTTATCTGTTGCGGCCTGCTCCAGGTTCAAACGGGCGCCATAACGGCGGAACCGGTTCACGATTACTACTGCATCCTGATCATTATAAAAGCCGGATACAAAGAATTTTGTCTTTTCATTACCGCCGCTGGCACTCAGGTTCACATTGTTGCCCCGGGCTACATTCCGGTATAGCAGGTCTTCCCAGTTGGTGTTCACAGCCTGCTTCCTCCAGTCAGTTCCCAATGAGTAGTAATCCAGGTAACCTTCATATGCTTTTTTATAGTCAGCAATGGCTTCTTCTTCTGTACCGTAACCACTGTCGCCGTTGGTAAAATCTATTCTGCCATCATTCACAGCAGCTTCCTCTATCAGATCAACATACTGTTTGGCATCCAGGAAATGGCGTTTTTTAGTAGGCTTACCCCAGTTAGTGCTTATATCCAGGTTAAGCGTGGTTTTCTGACCGGTCTTGCCCTTTTTAGTGGATACCAGCACTACGCCATTGGCCCCACGTGCACCATAGATGGCCGTAGCTGCAGCATCTTTCAATACTTCTATGGATTCAATATCGTTCGGGTTCAGGTCCGTTAACGGGTTGGTGATTTCGTTATTTGCGTCTGACTGGCTCTCTGTTTGTATGGGCAAACCATCTATTACATACAGCGGCTGGCTGCTGGCAGAGATAGAAGAGGTACCGCGTATGCGCACCTTCAGTCCCTGGCCCACCTTACCACTACCGGATTCTATTACCACACCGGCAGCTTTACCTTGTATGGCTGATTCAAAGCTGGGCGCCGGGAAGTTCTCTATTTCCTGGCTGGCTACTTTGGCTATAGCGCCCGTAATATTGCGTTTGGTTTGCGTACCATAACCTACCACCACTACTTCAGACAGGTCTTTGTTACCTGTGCTCATAGAGAGGTTTACGGTACTTTGATTGGTGATGGTAATTTCCTGGCTGGCGTAACCAACAAAGGAAAATACCAGTGTGCTGGCGCCTTTAGGTAATGTTATGGTATAGGTACCATTAATACCGGTAGCAGTGCCCACAGCAGTACCTTTCACCTGTACGGTAACACCTGGCAGATCGCTGCCATCCTTGGCGTCTGTTACCTTACCGGTGATAGTTTTTTGCTGTGCATAGGCGAATTGAGACATGACGAGCAGCATGCCTGCAAGAAGGGAGTAGATTCTTCGCATAAGCTATTTTTTGGTTCAAAGTTTAACGGGGTTCAGCCTGCGGCCGAAATAAGGTTTTAAAACATTCATTTTAAAAGACGGTACATCAGTTCCATTAGTCATTTGGTTGTCCCACAAGTCAGAGATTTCCGTAATTAAATAAAATTTAACCTGGAAAAAAGAAACAAATATAAGGGTTTAAATGAAAAACTCCATTTACCACAAATGGCAAATGGAGTTTTTCGCTTAAATGATTAAACCCTTGATAACTTTAGTCCCTGTTACGGGCGCCCATATAAATAAGTATATATTGTACTAAGGTAGCAATAGATGCTACCGCGGCTACCACATAGGTCATAGCGGCCCACCACAATGCATCTTTGGCTTTACCGTATTCAGCGGGCGGCATAAGCGCGGCATTGTTTAACCAGGCCAGGCCCCTGCGGGATGCGTCAAACTCCACCGGCAGGGTGATCACCGCAAATAAGGTAGTTACAGCAAATAATATAATACCCCCCAGCAACAAGGCCGGGAACACATTTACCAGCAAAATACCCCCTAAAAGCACCCATTGCACCAGGTTGGAGCTTACCTGTACGGCTGGTACCAGCTTGGAGCGCAGGGTAAGCCATTTATAGGCATGGGCGTGCTGTACGGCATGGCCGCATTCGTGGGCTGCCACAGCGGCCGCGGCCACACTGGCGGTACTATATACCTCCGGGCTCAGGTTCACGGTTTTGTTCTCGGGGTTATAGTGGTCAGACAGGAAGCCGTCCACGGAAACCACCTGTACATCGTAAATACCGTTGTCCCGCAGCATTTTCTCCGCAATCTGCTTACCGGTAAAACCGGATGAGACAGGTACCTGGCTGTATTCCTTAAACTTGCTGCGCAGCCGCCAGCTTACCAGCAGGCTAATACCTATGAATAACAGGGATAAAAGCATTACTCCCGGCGGCATGCCGGGCATTATAAATAACATAAGATCAGTTGTCATGCTCAATAAAGGTTAAATTCTCTAACAAAATTACTACTGTATCTTATCAAAATGCTATCCAATACCACTGCGGTACAAGGTTTTAGGGTTTTCTTAAGAAATTACCCGCCTGTGGCTTCCAGGCTGTCAGTTTCAAAAAATTAATGCTGTCATTGTGGCGCCATACAATCAATATCATATATTTATTATAGACTATTTGTCAGGGACAGGGCGCTCTATTATTAAGTTTTTTTTATATGTAAAATAAACCGGCATCACTCCTATTTATCAATATTTTACGACCTTCCAACGCAAGTAATATTAAACTCAGAATGCCCTGAAACAGGCGATGGGAGCCGATCTGTCACATTATGAAAATTGCTCAAAAGTTATTCACATCAATTAAATAAACTTTTTTATTCTGAACCCATTTAGTAATTTAGACCTGAATTTAATGGGTTAGTAAGTAGAAAGAGTCAACGGAATCTTCTGTTGGCTCTTTTTCTTTTTACAAATCATTAGCCGGTATAAAATCACTACTTATTTGTTATCCTCATTTCCTGTTTACACTTCTTAAATCATTTAACTTACCATTACCTTTATTGCATGAGTAAAATTAAAACCGCATTCTTTTGTCAGCAATGCGGATATGAATCAGCAAAATGGAGTGGGCGTTGTCCAAGCTGCGGACAATGGAACACATTTGTAGAAGAAAAGATCCAGAAAGATATTCCGCTCAGGAACAGCAGCTGGAAACAACCCGAACTTTCGTCCGCTGCAGATAATATTGTAAACCTCTCTGAAGTAAGCAGCACAGAAGATGAACGCTTAATAACAGGTGATGCAGAGCTGAACCGCGTGCTGGGCGGCGGTATTGTGCCAGGCTCCCTGGTGCTGATAGGCGGTGAGCCCGGCATTGGTAAGTCTACTTTATTTCTGCAAAATGCATTGCAGCTATCGCAGATCACTACACTTTATATCAGCGGGGAAGAAAGTGCGCAGCAAATAAAAATGCGGGCCGATCGATTAAAGATCCAGAATGATCAGTTCTACCTGCTTACGGAAACATCTACCCAAACTATTTTCCAGGAAATAAAAAAATTGCGCCCGCAGCTGGTGATCGTAGATTCTATTCAAACCCTGCAATCACCGTTTATTGAAGCAGCTCCCGGCAGCATTTCACAGATCCGCGAAACTACCGCAGAAATGCAGCGTTTTGCGAAAGAAACACATACGCCTGTATTCCTGATAGGGCATATAACCAAAGACGGCGCCATTGCCGGCCCCAAGATCCTGGAGCATATGGTAGATACCGTGCTGCAGTTTGAGGGCGACCAGCATTATGCCTACCGTATTTTACGCACTATCAAGAACCGCTTTGGATCAACCTCCGAGCTGGGTATTTATGAAATGACAGGGTATGGCCTGCGGCAGGTGACCAACCCTTCTGAAATATTGATCTCGCAACGGGAAGATCAGCTAAGCGGTGTAGCCATTGCTGCCACTATGGAAGGTATGCGCCCTATGCTGGTAGAGGTGCAGGCGCTGGTAACACAATCTGTTTACGGCACACCGCAACGTACGGCAACGGGTTTTGACCTGCGCCGCCTGCAGCTGCTGCTGGCCGTGCTGGAAAAACGCGGCGGCTTTCACTTTGGCGTAAAGGATGTATTCTTAAACATTGCCGGCGGCATCCGGGTAGAGGATCCGGCTATTGACCTGGCAGTATTATGCGCGCTGCTTTCCTCCTATGAAGATACGGCCATAGGCAGCAAGATCTGTTTTGCCGGTGAAGTGGGACTTAGCGGGGAGATCCGCGCCGTAAACCGTATTGAACAACGCATCGCGGAAGCGGAAAAATTAGGCTTTGATAAGATCTTTATTTCCCGCTATAACAAGCAGGGCACGCACAGCGGCAAGTTCAATATTGAAGTAACGCCCGTAGGCCGGGTGGATGAGGTTTATCAGCAGCTGTTTTGAGCATGTAAATTTTAAACCGACGCAGGAGGTTCATAGAGACAATTGAAAAGACTTTATGAACGAGATAAACGCTAACTGTAAAAGTCAATGCAGCACCGCACCCAACTTTTACATTTAGCATTTTACATTTATGATTTTACATTCTTTTCCCTATCTCCCTGTTAATCATTATTTTCATAATGATTAAACTCATATCCTGCATGACCACTGTTAACACCCTGCTCTCATCGCTGGTGCATCTCTTTTATCCGCACACCTGTGAGGGCTGCGGCCGCGACCTGGCCCGTACAGAACAGATCCTTTGTTTGCATTGCAACCGGAAGCTGCCGGCTACCGGCTTTCAGCAGCACCTGCATAATCCCGTGGAGAAAATTTTCTGGGGCCGTATAAACATCCGTTATGCCATGGCCGCCTACTATTACACCCAGGCATCCATGCTGCAAAAACTAATTCACCAGTTCAAGTATCACCAGCGGAAAGATATTGCCCTGCACCTGGGCCGGCAAATGGGCCATATGCTGTTGCAAAGCGCATGGCTACACGAAATTGACTGTATAATACCTGTACCCCTGTATGCCGCCAGGGAAAGGCAGCGCGGGTATAACCAGGCAGCCCTGCTGGCGCAGGGTATTGCCGCCGTGGTGCAAAAACCCGCAGTACCCCATGCCGTGCAAAGAATACAGCATGCCGGTTCCCAAACCCGCCGGAACCGTGCCTCCCGCTGGGAAAATGTATCCCGCGTATTTGCCGTTAAAAAACCGGATACCTTGCAGGGCCGCCATGTGCTGTTAGTAGATGATGTAATTACCACCGGCGCCACTACAGAAGCCTGCAGCCAGGCACTGGTGGCCGCCCGGGCTACGGTAAGCATTTGTACCCTGGCTTTTACCAGCATTTAACGCCAGCCGCCGGTATAATTAATTGCTTAATTTGATAGAGGATAACTAACTTTACAAGCCAGGTTTAAACCCTGTTTACTTTGCTTTACAAAAACTTACTATCATGATTAAGACATTGATAACAACCATACTCTTTGCGTTTATGACAGCCGCCGGAACGGTTTATAATTTCAAAGTAGAATCTATTGATGGTGGCAAGATCAATTTTGCCGATTACAAAGGGAAAAAGATCCTGATCGTTAACACCGCTTCCCAATGCGGTAACACGCCCCAGTATGCCGACCTGGAAAATCTGTATAAAAAATATGAAGGTAAGCTGGTGATCATCGGTTTCCCGGCCAATAACTTCCATGCGCAGGAACCCGGCTCCAATAAAGAGATCCAGGAGTTCTGCACAAAAAAGTATGCCGTTACCTTTCCCATGGCAGCTAAAATATCTGTAAAGGGCGATGATATTCATCCGCTATACAAATGGCTGCTGGCAGAAAGTAAGGCTAAACATTTTCAGCCGGAAGAAGTAACCTGGAACTTCCAGAAATACCTGCTGGATGAAAAAGGCAACCTGGTAGCTGTATTTGCTCCTAAAACACAGCCCATGTCTCCTGAAGTGATCGCTGCTATTGAAAAGCACTACAACTAATCATTGTAGTCAGGCCACAGACCCCTTCTCCCTCTCGTAACTATTGCCAGTTTAGACAATAAGTTTTTTTATATAACACTACACACACATCCTGTAAAACTAATCAGGGATGGGTGTGTAGTGTTTGCTGTATGATCCAATGCATATGCTATGAGTAATAACCAGATACGCTTTCTGATAGCCGTATTACTTTGCGGAGCAAATACCGCCTGTAAAAGTGATTATAATACCCCATCCTTTACCTGTAGTAATTATTACATGACCCTTATCCTGCAGGACAGTAGTAGCTATGCGCTCAAGGTGAATAACAATACTCTTTTCCGTATACCATCAGATACCGGCGGCAGCAAGTACCTTACGCTGGAAACCGCCAATGATTCTTTTAAGATCATCTTTAACCTCCGGCACGGCACTTATCCGGAGCCCGCCTTGTATAACGACAGCCTGCCTCTTAAAACCTATATCTTTAAGAGGAACCGGGACAACGCTACCAGCGGCCTGGTAGTAGCCGCCGTTAAAACCGGTAACGAGTTCAAGTTTGCAGATACCGATACCTCCAGCATTACCATTACCCGATGGAACATCAGCAAACAAACCATGAGCGGCAGCTATTACTTTGAAAGCAGCAACCGCACCCTTACCGGTAAAGGCACCTTCAGCAATGTTTGTTTTACTTCATTAAAATAGGCAGCCCGTTCCGGAGTGCCGATAATAAAGAAAACATTTGCATATTTGCATACCTGCAGCACATCGGTGAATGCATAACATTTACCTGCGCCGCTGCATATTTGCACATCAGCACATTAATACATGCTATTCTCAAACATCATAGGGCAGGAAACTATTCAGCAGCAGCTTATACAGGCCGTGGAGCAGAACCGCTTAAGCCATGCCATGCTGTTACTGGCGCCGGAAGGGGCCGGGGGCTTATCCCTTGGGCTGGCCTTTGCGCAATACATGGTATGTGAGAACAAACAGGAAAAAGATGCCTGCGGCCAGTGTGCCGCCTGTATAAAAGCCGGCCAGTATATTCACCCGGATATTCATTTCTCTTACCCTGTTATTCCCCGCAAGCCGGGCGATAAACCTCTGAGCACCGATTATGTTTCGGAGTGGCGGGAGTTCATTGGTACCCACCCTTACGGGAATGCCTATGACTGGCTGCAGTTTATTGGGGCAGAGAACAAGCAGGGTAACATTACCGCCAATGAGTGCCATGATATTATCCGCAAGCTAAGCCTCAAGAGCTTTGAAAGCCAGTATAAGATCCTGCTTATGTGGATGCCGGAATACCTGGGCAACGAGGGCAACCGCCTGCTAAAGCTTATTGAAGAGCCGCCGGCCAACACCCTTTTTATACTGGTAGCGGAAAACCAGGAGCAGATCCTGGCCACCATTCTTTCCCGCACCCATCTCATAAAAATAAACCCGCTGCCAAAAGAGGTGCTGGTAAATGCGCTGGTAGAACGGGCCAAGGCCACACCCGCCAAAGCCCGGCAGGTAGCCACCATTGCCATGGGCAATTACCGGGAGGCCATGTACCTGCTGCAGAATGCGGAAGATGATTATCATGAGCTGCTGCGCACCTGGCTGAATGGCATTTTTACCGGCAACCGCCCTGCCCTGCAGCAATGGATAGAGCAGATAGCCAGCGCCAAAATGGGCCGTGAGAACCAGAAACAGTTCCTGCGCTATTTTATTACCCTGCTGGAACATAGCCTGCGCCTGCAGTTCCTGAGCAAGGAGGTGCTGGCCTTTTCAGAGGAGGAAATGGATTTTGCAGCCAAGCTGAATAAGCTGGTGAACCTGCAGCAAATGGAACAGATCATGCAGCTGCTGGATAATGCCTGTTATTATATAGAGCGTAATGCCAATGCTAAGCTGTTATTCCATGCCCTGTCCATACGCCTGCAATACATTTTCCGGAACAAACCGTTACCGGTGACTTAAAATAAGGGCAGCACGCCAGGGAATCCCCATAGGAGGGGTTTTTGACCCAGGGCCCCCTCTATCTGAACTTTCGTGGCCTATTTTGGTTACCTTTGTTATTCCTGCTCTTTGTATCCTATAAAATATTTATGTATTTTGATGGATGCGGAGTCCAGGTTGGACTGGAATAGATACTTATAACTAAAACTTAAACTAAGACAATATGGCTTGTGCCGGATGTGGTACGGGAGTGGACGGGAAGCCAGCAGGATGCAAAAGCAACGGAGGATGCAGTAGCGGAGGATGTAACAGGCTTAATGTATTTGATTGGCTGGCCAATATTCCCTTGGGTGACAGCTTAGCACCATTTGATATTATAGAAGTTAGCTTTAATAATGGCAGTCGTAAAGATTTTTTCCGCAATGTTACCAAACAATACTTCGATAAGGGAGAAATGGTAACAGTGGAAGGCATCAGCGGTTTTGATATAGGAACCGTAAGTCTTACCGGCGAGTTAGTAAAGCTGCAGATGAAAAAAAGACGGGCAGAAGATACCCCTGAGGTAAAAAAAGTGTTGCGCCGCCCCACGGCCGACGACCTGCACCGTATGAACGAGAATAAGGGCCGCGAAAAAGACGCCCTCATTAAAGCCCGGGCCATGGCCCGCAGCATAGGGCTTGAAATGAAGCTTGCTGAAGTAGAGATCCAGGCCGACGGCCGTAAAGCTACCTTCTTTTATACTGCTGATGACCGCGTGGATTTCCGCGAGCTGATTAAGCTATACGCTTCGGAATTTCGTGTAAAGGTTGAAATGCGGCAGATAGGCGCACGCCAGGAAGCGGGTAAGGTAGGCGGTATTGGCAGCTGCGGACGTGAGCTGTGCTGCTCCACCTGGTTAACCGACTTTAAGAGCGTAAACACTACGGCTGCCCGTTACCAGAACCTTTCTATAAACCAGGCCAAATTATCCGGCCAGTGCGGCCGCCTCAAATGCTGCCTCAATTATGAGCTGGATACCTACCTGGATGCATTAAAGGATTTCCCGGAAGATGCCGATACCATAGAAACCACCGGTGGCACCGCCACCCTGCAAAAACGGGATATTTTCAAGAACCTCATGTGGTATAGTTACGATACCAGTAACAAACAATACCCCTTAACCATTAGCCGCGTAAAAGAAATACGCCAGCTGAACAAACAGGGTATTAAACCAGAGGAGCTGAAAGCCGTGGAAGTAGTGGTGAGCAAACCCAAGGAAACAGACCTGGGCTTTGCCGATGTGGTAGGACAAATAAGCCTGCGCAGCCTGGAAAAAACCTCCCATAAGCGTAAGCAGAAGGATAAGGAAAAACAGAAGCAGCAGAAGCCACAGCAGCAACAAGGACAGGGACAGCAAGGCGGACAAAAACCGCAGCAACAGCAGCAGGCACGGAAAGCAGATGGCAATAACCGTCCGGAACAGCGTAACCGCCACGAGCAAAAGCACCGGGAACCCAAGCCACAGGGCCAGGGCCAGCAAGGCGGCGGCGGCCACAAGCCGGAGCATAAGCAGCAGCAAGGCCCGCGCCAGCCGCAGCAGGATGGTGGTAATAACAACCAGCCGCGGGAACCCAGGGAACCACGGGATCATAAGCACCGCCCGCCCCGGCATAAGACGAAGAAATAATCACCCGTTTATAAACGAAAAGAGCAAATGAAGATGATTCATTTGCTCTTTTTTTATGCGGTTTACCCACGGTTAGCTTTCGTTCTCAAACATCAGCTTATAGTAATGCATATTCGTGGCCTCATCATATCCCCGCTCTATCAGCTCCCGGTCACCGTGAATGTATATATGAAAATTGCGGTCCAGCTTTAGCACGCTCTTAAATACCTTTTGCTGTTTTTTTACAGCGGGTGCAGAAATGTCAAATTCATCCGGTATCTCCTGCCTGAACTCCTGCTGAAAATGATCACGGTATTCCTTGAATGATGCTATAGCATCCGGATGCCCCAGCACTTCCTGTGCAAAATCATCTACCTGGAACTGCTCCTTTTCCTTAAAGTAAGCGGCGGATTTGTTCAGCAGGTCTACCTGGTCTACCCGGCTCATTTCATATTCAGCAGGCAGCTTGTCCTGTATAAACAGCTTACACATGTTCACCATGGTTTCTGTTTGGTGATAGCTGTCTTCCCGGCGCTGTACCTGTAAAAAAGAATCTTTCCAGTATACCGCTTCATTCTGTTTGCTGATGCTGTCAATAATACTCACCTTATAACCTTCCCCTTCTTCCGTATTAAACACCAGGCAGCCTTTATCCAGCTTGTTAATGTTAATACCATCTTCGTAGTTCACCTGGTAATTATCATTGGAAAGGAACACTTTTAAATACGTATCCCGGTTCTCTGATTTAAAGATGCCAATAGCAGGCACCTCCTCCCCGTCTGTCAAACATTTATTGAAGTAGGTGATATACAGCTCCCCGCCCTTTATTTTAGGATGGGTTGAGTGTTTGTATAAATGTTTGGCAATATTCACGGATTGTTCGTAAAAACTTTCCTGGTCGGCAAAAATGCGCTTGCAATACTGGAATACCTCATTCAGCTGCAGGTCGGCCTCGTGAAAAAAACGAAAGTATTCCGCGCTGTTGGTAAAAGGTTGTATAAAATAGTTCAGCAGCAGCTGGCCAATGGTTTCATCCTGCAGGGCCAGCGGCGCCTGGGAACAGATCAACGGCTCATCCTGCGAGGAATTGCCTACTTTATGAATGGCCAGGTGTGCTAAATCCTGGAATGCTGAAACATGGATCATGGGTGCGAAAATAGTAAAAAACTATACGGTGCGCCGCCCGCCGCCGATACTTTCCGCCGGTATATAAATTATTGTATTCACTAATAAATTTATATAGCTTAGTGCAGCTTATTTATAATTTATAACATGCAAAAAACCATCGTATTATTGGCGGCTGTTATAGCCTGCAGCTATGTTAGCGCACAAAAAAAACCGGCACTGTTTGAAGCACAGGACCTTACGCAGGAGAACACCTTCTCCCAGAACATTGAGGGCCCTAATTTTGACAAAGCAGGAAACCTGTACGTGGTGAATTTCCAGAAAGACGGTACCGTTGGTAAGATCAATACCAAAGATGGCAGCGGCGAAGTATTTGTGACCCTGGCAGATAGCAGCACCGCCAACAGTATTGTGTTTAATAGTGAAGGCAATATGTACCTGGCCGATTTTAAAGGCCATAACATACTGGAAGTGAATATGAAAACCAAGGCGGTTAGCGTATATGTGCACTCCGCCCAGTTTAACCAGCCTAACGACATTTGCATTACCAGCAAAGGCCGCCTGTTTGCCACAGATCCTAACTGGCGGGCCGGCAGCGGACAATTATGGCGTATAGACAAGGGCGGTAATCCCGTATTGCTGGAACGCCGCCTGGGCACAGCCAATGGTATTGCCCTGAGCCCGGATGAAAAAAACCTGTACATCAATGAAAGCGTGCAGCGTAAGATCTGGCGTTATGATGTGGATGATGCCGGCAATATTTTCAACAAAAAGCTGTTTGCCGAATTTCCTGATTTTGGATTTGATGGCATGAAATGCGATAAAGCCGGCAACCTGTATGTATGCCGCCATGGTAAAGGCGTAATAGCTGTGCTTTCACCGGATGGAAAGCTGATCCGCGAAGTGCCCTTAAAAGGCAAATTGTGCAGCAACCTGGTATTTGGCGGTAAGGATAAGAAAACCGTGTATGTAACCCTGCAGGACCGGAAATGCATTGAAACTTTCAGGGTGGATATTGCGGGGAAGTAGGAAAGTACATGGTCCATAGTCGATGGTCCATTGCCTATAACAAGAAAGCGGGTATATCAAACCAATGATATACCCGCTTTTTATTAAGCTAATATTTTCCGCCTTCTATACCATGGACCATCGACCCTGCATTAAATATTCAACCCGCCGCAGGCACTAATTACCTGCCCGGTTAAATAGTTACCCATGTCAGATGCCAGGAACAGGCATACATTGGCAATATCTTCGGGAGTGCCAAAGCGGCCCAGGGGAATTTTTTCAATATAAGCTTTAGCACCTTCCCCATCTTTCAGGTAGTGCGTCATATCTGTTTCTACAAAGCCCGGCGCCACAGCGTTACAGCGTATGTTGCGGCTGCCCAGCTCCTGCGCTATGGATTTGGTGAAACCAATAATACCTGCTTTGGAAGCGGCATAGCTGCTTTGGCCGGCATTACCCTTAATACCAATAATGGAGCTCATGTTAATGATGGCGCCGTTCTTAGCCTTCATCATAGGGCGTATTACCTGTTTGGTCATGTTATACACGCTCTTCAGGTTAATGTCCATTACATCATCCCACTGCTCTTCGCTCATGCGCAGCAGCAGGTTATCTTTGGAAATACCGGCATTGTTCACGCATATATCAATACTACCAAAGTCCTTCAGCACATCCGCTACCAGCGTTTCACAATCTGCATAAATACCGGCATTGCTTTTATATGCTTTTGCCTTTACGCCTTTGGCCTGCAGCTTTTGCTCCAGCGCTTTGGCTTTTTCATCAGAGCTTACGTATGTAAAGGCTACATGGGCTCCCTGTTCTGCAAATTTTTCAGCAATAGCTTCTCCAATTCCCCGGCTGGCACCTGTTACAATAGCAACTTTGTTCTCCAGTAGTTTCATGTGTCTGTTAATATCAATTAAAGATTAAAAAATAGGCTGCTTATTTATGAATAATAACACACATCCTCTTCCACTCCTCTATTCATTATTCATTCTCATTATTAATTACTACAAATTGGCTGTTTGCGAAAAACGCAGGATCTCTTCCACATAATTCCGCTCATTATTCAGGCGCGGTACTTTGTGCTGGCCGCCCAGCTTACCTTTGCTCTTTAACCATTCACAAAAGGTGCCATTGGGCAGCACATGCATTACCGGCATGCGCAGGGCAATATCTTTATGGCGTTTAGCCTCATAGTCTGAGTTAATAGATTGCAGGGTTTTATCCAGCACCTCAACAAATTGCTCTACACTGCCGGGCATCACATCAAATTCTACGAGCCATTCGTGCCCGCCGTTGCCTGCATCGCTAAAATAAATAGGCGCTGCCGTATAGTCGTTCACTATAGCGCCGGTTAGATCACAGGCATGGGCAATGGCTTTATCGGAATTTTCAACGATCAGCTCTTCGCCAAATGCATTGATGAATGATTTGGTACGCCCGCTTACCCGTATACGGTAAGGCGCCAGGCTTACGAACTGTATGGTATCGCCCACCAGGTAGCGCCACAGGCCACCGTTGGTGCTAATAATAATGGCATAGTTCTTACCCATTTCCACATCCTGCAGCTGCAGGGTACGGGGGTATTCCTTACCATATTCCTCCATGGGCATAAACTCATAGAAAATGCCATGGTTCAGGAACAGCAGCAAACCCTCCTGCCCTATAATATCCTGCGCAGCAAAAAAACCTTCAGAGGCATTGTAGGTTTCCTGGTAGTACATATCCGGCTTGCGGATCAGCTTTTTAAACTGCTCGCGGTACGGTGTAAAGCTTACGCCACCATGCATATACAGCTCCAGGTTGGGCCATACATCCGCCAGATTATCCGTTCCCGTTAGCTCGAAAATGCGTTTTATAAGCACCAGTGTCCAGGTAGGTACACCGGCTATGGAAGTTACATTTTCATGTATAACGGCATTGGCCATACGCTCTATTTTCTCTTCCCATTCATCCATCAGGGCAATGGAAAGGTCGGGCGTACGGATCATGTTACCGTAAAAGGGCATATTCTGCAGCATTACAGCGCTCAGATCGCCGTAATAGGAATCGCTGTCGGTAGATAGCTTGTTAACCTGGTGGCTGCCGCCTATTACCAGTGATTTGCCGGTAAGCAGGTCTGAATCCGGGAAGTTGTTGTAGTAAAGGGAAAGCACATCGCGCCCTGAGCGGTAGTGGCATTCGTCCAGGCTTTCTACGGATACTGGAATAAATTTGCTTTTATCTGCAGTGGTACCGCTGGATTTTGCAAACCATTTAATAGGCGTGTTCCATAATACATTCTGCTGCCCTTCCATTACCCGTTGTATATAGGGTTTAATGGAATCATAATTATGTACGGGTACGCGCTGTTTAAATTCCTCTATTTTATAGATGCTTGAAAAGTTGTATTGCTTACCGAATTCTGTATACTGGGCAGCACTGATCAAACTCTGGAATACCTGCTGCTGCACCTGTAGGGGATATTGCATAAAATACTCTATGCGTCCCATACGCAATCGCGCCAATTGAGATATTGCAGGACTTAAGATTCTCATAATTTAAGAAAAGTTCGTTTGGATTGTGTGGCTTAAAGCTGAAATTTCAAACCGGTTTATTGTTGTTTCGCAGCTTCGTCCAGGTAATTCTTACGGCGTAGAATGAAATTTTGCCCAAGATACACTTTTCTTACCTGTTCGTCCTCCGCCAGCTCTTCCGCAGAACCGGCTTTCAGGATCTTTCCTTCAAATAATAAATAAGCCCTGTCTGTAATGGATAAGGTTTCCTGTACGTTATGGTCTGTGATCAGGATACCGATGTTCTTATATTTCAGCCGGGCTACTATAGATTGTATATCTTCTACGGCAATAGGGTCAATACCTGCAAAGGGCTCATCCAGCAAAATAAACTTAGGGTCTACCGCAAGCGCCCTGGCTATTTCCGTACGGCGGCGCTCACCACCGCTCAGTACATCGCCGGGGCTTTTACGCACGTGCTGCAGCCGGAACTCATTCAGCAAGCTTTCCAGCTTCTCTTTCTGCTCCGCCTTTTTCAGGTCTGTCATTTCCAACACCGCTGCAATATTATCTTCCACGCTCAGCTTGCGGAACACAGAGGCTTCCTGCGGTAAATAGCCAATGCCCATCTGCGCCCGTTTATACATGGGCAGTTTGGTAATATTAAGATCATTGAGGAACACCTCTCCCTCATCCGGCTTAATTAAACCTACTACCATATAAAAGGTAGTGGTTTTACCGGCGCCATTAGGGCCCAGCAGCCCTACGATCTCTCCTTGCTTAACCTCTACAGATACATGGTTCACTACCGTTCTGTTGCGGTATTTCTTAACCAGTTGATCTGTATGAATTTTTAATACCATATGTTCAAACTTAGCAAAAATAACCATTTACCCAAGATTATATTATTTTTGCCCGTCACAAAAATAAACACACTCACGGATGAAAGTAACAGAACATATTGCAAAGGCTAACGATACCCTCATTTCCTTTGAAATATTACCCCCATTGAAAGGTAAAAGTATTGATTCCATTTATGATCACCTGGATCCCCTGATGGAGTTCAAGCCTGCTTTTATTAACGTTACGTATCATCGTAGTGAACATATGTTTAAAAAACGTGCCGATGGTTCCTTTGAGAAGGTAGAGATCCGCAAGCGCCCCGGCACCGTAGGCATTTGCGCCGCCATTATGAATCATTACAATGTTGATGCCGTACCCCACCTTATTTGTGGCGGCTTTAGCCGGGAGGAAACAGAGAATGCATTGATTGACCTGAACTTCCTGGGGGTAGATAATGTGCTGGTGCTGCGTGGCGATGCACCCAAGAACGAAACTTTCTTTGAACCCGACCCCCATGGCCACCGTTACGCGATTGAGCTGCTGGACCAGGTAGCTCATATGAACAATGGTATTTACCTGGAGGAAGACCTGCAGAGCGGTGTAAAAACCAATTTTTGCATAGGCGTGGCCGGCTACCCGGAAAAACATTTTGAAGCGCCCAACATGCAAACGGATATGTCGCACCTGAAAAGAAAGGTTGAACAGGGCGCCGACTATATTGTAACCCAGATGTTCTTTAACAACCAGAAATTCTTTGACTACGTAGCTAAATGCCGCGAAATGGGTATTACCGTCCCTATCATCCCGGGATTAAAACCCCTTACCAGCAAAAAACAGCTTACCATATTACCACGTACCTTTTTTGTGGATATCCCGGATGAGCTTTCTTCTGAAGTGCTGAAGTGCAAAACAGATAAGGAAGTGGAGGAGGTAGGCACCCGCTGGCTTATTCAGCAGTCCAAAGAGCTGAAGGAGTTTGGCGTACCCGTGCTGCACTACTACACCCTGGGCAAACCCCATGTTATTAAAAATGTGGTAGAAACCATTATATAATAAAAATGCCATTACGTGGAAACGTAGTGGCATATACGAATACTGTCACACTTTTTTGTTTTAAATGTCCTATGTCGATGTTATTAAGACGGGCATTTATCATTTTCCCCCTATAAACCCCCATAAAAAAAAACCGCTTCCCGGATTACGGGAAACGGCTTTTGGTATTATATTACTATTATGGTTATTATTTCTTCTTACCGCTATGCAGCAAATAACCTACGCTGATACCAATATAGCTGTTCTTGGATTTGTCGCCATCAGGGCTAACATTAGTTAAACCCAGGCTGTAGTTGATGCTGAACAGTAAACCGTTCTTCAGCTCATAGCCAGCCAGGAAGTTAGCGCCTGCGTCCAAGGCTTTCAGGTGAACATTGTCGTCTGTTTCATCAATGTCTGCGGATTTCTTACCGTCAAATTTAACTTTAGCGTCCCCGAACTTACCGCTCAGGCCTAAAGCCACGTAAGGGCCAGCACCTACAAACAGTTTACCGGCGCCTACCTGCGGTTTGTACAGGAAGTTAACAGGCAGCTCCAGGTAGTTCAGCTTGTAGCTTACTTTGGTTTCATTCCCGCTATTGTCTAAATCTTTAATCTTAATACCCTTAGCGCTGTACAGCAACTGAGGTTGCAGAGAAAATGTTTCTGCGAGGCTAAGGTCAGCAATTACACCTGCATGAAAGCCAGACAGTCTGCTGGTGCCATCATTGTTTTCAGTGCTAACAGTTGCGCTGTTGTAACCAGCTTTTACGCCAAAAGATACTTGTGCATAGCTGGACAGGGTTGTGGCTACCAGGGCTAACGTTAATAATACGACGTTCTTCTTCATGTGAAAACTTGGGTTTGGTTAAAAATGCGGTGCAAATATAATCTACATATGTAAAATTTCATAATTTATTAAAAACAATTATTCAAACTTTCTGCAAAATATTATTAATATATATCGTATAGGCATATGGATTTTCTAAACGCAAAGTCCCGCCGGGCGTGGCCAAGGCAGGACTTTGAGCAAATATTGCAGGTAATAGGAAAAAGCTAATAATCTTCCCGGTCCAGCAGCACTCCCAGGCTAATACCCAGGTACCGGTTCTGTAAATTACTGGTGGTGGATTTGTCAATATCCATTAACCCGAGGCTGTAGTTGGCGCTTATCATAACCAGGCTGTTAAGCTCCACGCCTACCATAAAATTGGCGCCAGTATCAAAACGGCGTAGTAAAGTGTTGGTCGAAATAATGTTGGATGTCTCGTCAAAGCCAATATCCTGTTGGGAGTTACTTACCACATGGCCGTTATAGCGGATGGTAAGGTCGTAGTGCCCTCCCAGGCTATACCCGGCATAAGGTCCGGCTCCCAGGGTAATTTTGCCGAAAGGAACCGGTATTTTATATACCAGGTTCAGTGGCAGCTCCAGGTAATGCAGCCGCACCTTGTCTGCACAGGGCATATACAGGCTGTTGGGACTGTTGGCATAAGGCACATTCAGGTCCATGCCTTTGGTAATATACCGCAGCACCGGCTGTATGTAAAAGTTACGGCCCAGGGGCGCATTCAGCACCACATCCGCATGCCAGCTGCTCATACTCCGGGGGTGGCCAATACCATTGTTCTTGTAACCAACAGTAGGGTCTTTATAGTTCATAGTGGCCAGGTTATAGCCGGCACGAACGCCTACGCTCAATTGCGCATGCAGGGGTAATACAGCCAATATGGCCAATAGAAAAAATAGTGTAAAATTTTTCATGCATCTGTCCTCTTTAAATAAAATGGTGTAATGGGTAGAAATTGTGAAAACCAAGCCTTAAGGGTATTATACAAACACAGCAACTCGAACGCTGGGTTAAAAATACATAATTAAAGAACACATCTCTAAAGGATACATAAAAATAACAGCCCCGGAGCCAGGCTCCGGGGCTGTTGTCAGCAGATCTGAAGGTAATATCTATGCTTGCCTTAGAATTTATATCCTATGGATGCTCCAAAGGAGCTATTCCTCCAGGAGAAATCCTGCCCGCCTATCTCCTTGGTGCTGGCTACATTCACCAGTCCCAGGTCAGTATTTATACCAAAATACAAACCCTGCTTCAGTTCATAACCTACCTGTATAGTACCACCGGCATCAAAACGATTCAGCTTAAAAGCGCCGGATTCATCATCAAACGCCTTTAGATCACCGGTTAAGTTGCCAATGCCGCCTTTGTGCTTACCGCTGATGCCGTAGGCCAGGTAGGGGCCTATGCCTAATACCAGCTTACCAGTACCTACTTCTGGCTTGTAAGTGAACAGGATGGGCACCTGCAGGTAAGACAGGGTAGTTTTAAAGTCGCTGTTATCCTTATTCTTACCACCTTTACCTGCATACAGCAGGCCGGTGCCGATGAAGAATTCATCTGCCAGGGGCAGATCTACCGTAACACCAGCTCTGACATTGGTTACCAGTCCGCTGGTTTCCTTGTCGCCTGCGGATTTAACAGTAGAACTGGAAAAATTAGGACCTGCTACTACGCCAAATTTTACCTGTCCGAATGAAAGGGCTGCGACTAACATGGCAGCGGCAGATAAGAGTATTTTTTTCATTTGTTTTTTTCGGTAAAACGCCCGCAGGCCGGACATTTATACCTTGTTTTTAGCGTGGTGTATTCAATGAAGATGCAGCCTGCATGCATCTGTGTTTAAAACTTAACAGCTTAGAACAGGTAACCTAAGGATACGCTGAACACACGGTTCTTAGCCTTATCATCACTGCTGCTGTCCTGCCCGGAAAGGATCTTACTGAAGCCCAGTCCATACTGTGCAGATACTATGAAGTGGGAAAGCTCAGCACCCACCATCAGGTTACCACCCCAGTCAAAACGTTTGTACTTGTTTAATCCGGTGTTAGGGTCTCCGCTGTTAAAGGGGGTATCATCATCCCATTTAATGCTGGAGCTGCCTTCCGTTTTGGTTACCCCGGTATTTACGGTATACTTGTTCTTACCGGCTACCCCAAACGCAAAATAAGGACCTACACCGGCAAACAGGCGGCTATCCGCACCAATGGGAACTTTACCCACAAAGTTCAACGGAATTTCTATGTACTGCGGATTAGTCGTATACTTTGCATAGGGATCGGCTACTGATGGATTGTCCTTGTTGCCGGATTCCACCTTGGCCCCCTTGCTGCTGTAATACACACCCGGCTGAAAGGACAGGATGTTCTTGATCAGCGGCATATCGGCAATCACCCCTATGTGATACCTGGATAATGCTTTGTTGTCATCGGTAGAGCCATCATTACGAGTGGAAATATTGGCCAGGTTCCAGCCACCTTTAACACCTACACGAACCTGAGACATGGCCGCAAAAGAAAAGGCCAGCGCTGCAAAAGACAGGATTAACTTCTTTCTCATAATCTCACAATTTTAGTTACGAATCACTTTTTTGGTTACGAAAGGGTGATTCCAAAGACTATGCCAATAAATTTTTTTGAAAATTTATCTAGTTGATTGTAAGTAAGTTACAATACACATTTCTGACTGTGATCCGCTGGTGTTAAGGCTTTGTTATATGTGATGAGTAGTAATAAAGCATGAATTCCCCATATATATTGCGGAGGATTTTAAGAAGGAGAGGCATGAGGAATTAAATGGATAATTCATTGGCAGTTCCTCTACGGTTTACCCGGCTGTTATTCGGGTGACATTGCTGCGCAATGGGTGCGCAACCCGGGTCGGCCCCTGGCCATTAAACCAAATAGGAATACTTAATTAAAAAAGCCACTCATGCATTCTCAAAAAGAGCATCAGTGGCCATTTATATGTTCTGTTTCTTACTTTCTACATCATTTCTTCACAGTACCCTCCGGCTCTTTTTCCAGCCTTTCCAGGAAGCCATTCAGCTGCTCCACACCCAGGCGTTTGGCCAGGATCTTTTTCTTTTCGTCCAGCAGGTACACCACCGGGGTGCTGTACACATCATACAGGCGGCGGTAGTTGCTTTGCGCCTGCGGATCCCAGGCATGCACCCAGCCGCTAAGCTGGTGCGCTTTAATGAACTGTAGCCATTCTTCACGGGTGCCGTCCGTTTTTATACCCACCATTACTACACCCTTATTTTGCCAGCTGGCTTTAAAAGCGCTGTCCAGGCGGGGTACTTCGGTTTTACAATGCCCGCAGGTGGGGTCCCAGAAAACCAGCACGGTGTATTTGGCTTTAGTGCTATACAGGGAAAGCGGTTTAGCAGTAGAGTCCTGCATTTCCAGCGGCGGCGCCTGCTGTCCTATCAGGTTGGGCGCTATGGCATAAGCCCGGCCTATGAGCTTATTCAGCTGCTCGCTGGTAAGCCAGTAAGCTTCCCCGGGTACATAATATTTCTCTACCAGGTGTACAAACACGGCATCCATACCCATGTAGGGCGATGTTTCGTAGTTATAGGTGAGCCACCACAGCACATACTTAAACATTTCCTTGTCCTTACGGGCTTTGGCTATCAGCCGGTCGCATTCCACAATAGCGGAATCCGGCTCCATGGGCACTATCTGGTTAAAGTACTTGCTTAATTTACCTTCCAGGATGGGGGTGCGTACCAGGCGGCCATCATTCAGGTTCACCTCATCCCAGTAATGCCCGCGAAAATAACGGTAGGCGAAGGTAGAATCTTCATTGGCCGGTTTGGCAGGCACTTCCGGCTCGCGCATAGCTTTGAAAATACTGGTCAGTAAAGATTCGGGGTGTTTGGCTATGAAATTTACACGGTAGTCCTGGATCTCTTTATTCAGCGCTGTTTGCAGGGGGCGTGCCTGTACAGTATCCTGCGCGGTACGTTTGGCCAGCAGCTCCTGTATAGCGATGGTTTTAGGCTGTAGCGTAGCCAGGAAACGGTTGTAACCCAGGAACAGGTCGTTCTCGGGCGATGTTTTGTATACTGTTTTACCTATCAGGTCAGTACTGTCTACACTAATGGAAAAGGTCTGGTTCTTATCCAGCAGCATTTCAAAATAACGCTGTTTGCCGGGGAATACTACCAAGTAAATACCGCCGGGCAGGGCTTCCTTGCCTTTGAGCACTGCGGTTCCGGTAGCGTCTATCATGGCAGAATCGGCCAGGTAAGTGCCCTTGCCCATGTAATGGGCCAGGAACATGCGGCCACTGGTATATTGCTTGAACTTAACGGTCAGCTGGTAGCCCTGCGCCTGCAATTGCAGCTGGCTATAACACAAAACGGCGATGAGAAAGAAAAGTTTACGCATAGGATTAGGATATGTAAATGTAGCAGTAAAAAATGAAAAGTCCATAGTTGGATCCATGGTCTATAGTCGATGGTATATGGACTACTCCGGCGGGCCAGGTGCCTGATAAATGGCGCCTGTACCTGTAAGCTTTCCATCATGTACAAGACCTTGGACTGTGATCATAACTTTTCTCATGCAAAATGCTATGGACTATGGACCATTGACTATGGACTACGCTACCAAAAACACTACCTTTGCATCCGTGAGGAAAAAAAATGTGGTACTGGAAAAAGTACCGGTAAGTGCTTATGCAGCAGAAGGCAAAGCCCTGGCCCGTCAGGACGGGAAAGTAATATTTATTGAAGGCGGGGTGGTACCCGGCGATGTGGTGGATGTAAAGCTCAGTAAGAACAAAAAAGACTGGGCAGAAGGTACCGCTATCCATATCCATTCCTACTCCAGCGAGCGGGTGGAGCCCTTTTGCGAACATTTTGGCGTATGCGGCGGCTGCAAATGGCAAATGCTGCCCTACTCCCGCCAGCTGCAATACAAACAGCAGCAGGTGGTAGATAACCTGCAGCGCATTGGCCACCTGGAGCTGCCGGCCATCAGCCCTATCCTGGGCTCCCCTCACAGCACCTGCTACCGTAATAAGCTGGAGTTCACCTTCAGCAACAAGGCCTACCTTACCAACCAGGAAATAGCGCAGGAAGGCGGTATTACCCGGCGTAATGCGCTGGGCTTTCACGTACCCCGCCTGTTCGATAAGGTACTGGACATTCATACCTGTCACCTGCAGCAGGAGCCGGTGAACCTGATCCGCAATACTGTGCGCGCTTATGCAGAAGCTAATGAGCTTCCCTTTTACGATATACGGGCGCAGCAGGGATGGCTGCGTAACCTGGTAGTGCGTATCTGTACCACCGGCGAGGTAATGGTGAACCTGGTTATCCATCATGAGGATGAAACAGCCCGTAAGGCCCTGCTGGACCATTTGCTGGCTGCCGTTCCTGCCATTACCACCATCGTTTATACTATCAATCCTAAAAAGAATGATAGTATCTTTGACCTGGAACCCAAAACCTACTACGGGAAGGGATATGTGGAAGAGAACCTGGAAGATTTTGTTTTCAAAATAGGCCCCAAGTCTTTTTTCCAAACCAATACTTACCAGGGTGAAACCCTGTACCAGGTAACCCGCGATTTTGCCGCCCTAACAGGAACAGAAATTGTGTACGATCTGTATTGCGGAACCGGCAGCATTGGTATTTTTGTATCACGCAAAGCCCGTAAGGTCATTGGCATAGAGCTGATCAAGGAAGCCATTGACGATGCCAAAGAAAATGCGGACCGTAACCAGGTAAAAAATGCGGAGTTCTTTGCAGGAGATGTGGTGGATATTTGTGATGATGATTTCTTTGCCCTGCACGGGCAGCCGGATGTGGTGATCACCGACCCCCCACGCGCAGGCATGCACGAAAAGCTGGTAAGCAAATTGTTGCAGATAGCCGCGCCCAAAATTGTATACGTAAGCTGTAACCCGGCTACGCAGGCCAGGGACCTGGCCCTGCTTAGCACCTTGTATAAAGTAGCCAAAGTGCAGCCGGTAGATATGTTCCCGCATACACACCATATTGAGAACGTAGTGTTGCTGGAAAAGAAACAGAATAATAACTGATAGCATAGCTCAACTAATAAACGATCCGATAAAACTATGAACGAACTCAGGCCCGGCAGATTTGAGATCCTTCCCCTGGTGATTAAAAACCTTTTGATCATTAATGGTTTGGTGTTCCTGGCACAGGAAACCCTACATCCCATGCTGGGCAACCGGCTGGAGAATTTGTTTGCGCTGCATTACTGGGGCTCAGACCTGTTTCGCCCCCACCAGATCATTACCCATCTTTTCATGCATGGCTCTTTCGGGCACCTGTTTTCCAATATGTTCACCCTGTGGATGTTTGGCGCCACGCTGGAAAATGTATGGGGCCCTAAACGGTTCCTTATTTTTTATACTATTTGCGGTATAGGCGCAGCCATGTGCCATATGGGCGTGCTTACCTACGATAATGTGCGCCTTACGCACGACGTGCAGGCTTTCCTGCAGGACCCCTCCTATTCTAACTTTGCCCTGCTGGATCGTAAGTACGACCTCGGCTCCGGCACCTTTAACCCGGAAAGTATGAAGATAGCCCTGGCGCAGGCGCCCGGTAACCCGGAGATAGTGCAAACTGCCCGGGTATTTGTACAGCAATTTGCCATTGACTTTCGTAACACAGCCACGCTGGGGGCTTCCGGCGCGGTTTTTGGTATATTGTTCGCCTTCGGATACCTGTTCCCGAACAGCTTGATCTATCTTTATTTCCTGTTCCCAATAAAAGCCAAGTACTTTGTTGGCATATGGATTGTATTGGAGCTGGTTTCGGGGATCCAAAACTCTGCCGGCGATAATGTAGCCCACTTTGCTCACCTGGGTGGAGTCATATTTGGGTATATTTTATTGAAGATCTGGAACCGGAATAACCGACGGAATTTTTATTAATCGTAAATTTATAACAAAGCAATTCGTAGTATGAGAACGGTGGAAAAAGAACGGATCCCCAGCCTGTCCCTTGGAGAGGAGCGGAACATTGTTACCCAGCTGCTCGTTGTAAACCTTACCCTATTTATATTACTGCTGTTCACCAGGGTTATTTATAACATGGAAGGTTACAGTACTGCCCAGTTTAATGAAGATGTGCTGGCCTGGGCTTCATTACCGGCTAACCCTGCACGCTTGCTTACCCGCCCCTGGACGCTGCTTACCTCCATGTTCTCGCATATTAGCGTATGGCAGGTATTCAGCAATATGGTGTGGCTGTGGGGCTTTGGCACCCTGCTGCAAAATGTAGCCGGCCACCAGCGTATTTTACCCTTATATATTTACGGCGGCTTATGCGGCGCAATCTTTTACATAATGGGTATGCACGCTATTCCGGCCTTTGAATCCATATTACCACAGGCCAGCATGATAGGTGCTGCTGCCAGTGTAATGGCGCTGGCCATTGGCGTTACCACCGTAGCCCCCAACTACCGCCTGTTCCCTATGCTGGGCCGCGGTATTCCCTTATGGATCATTACCACCGTGTTTGTAGCGCTGCACATCAGCTCTCATATATTCTCCACTAATGACGATGCACAAACTTACTTCCCTGCATTACTGGGCGGCGGTCTTACCGGCTTCCTGTACATGATGCAGTGGAAAAAAGGGAAAGACTGGGGCGCTGGTTTAAACCGGCTTGCCTATAAAGCTACTCACCTGTTTCACCCTGCAGAACAGCAGCATAAAGAAGCTGCTGCGCTGGTAAGGAAAAGGCTGGGCAATTCCATTGGAGGTAATAATCCTTACCGCCGGGTTGGCACCGTACCGGAACAACGCCTGAATGAAATTTTAGATAAAATTCATGAACAGGGTATTCATGCCTTAACACCTGAAGAGCAGGAAACTCTCTTAAGGGCCAGTAAACAACAGGATAGCTGAAAAAATAATTCAATTTTTATTCTAATATCGTATAGCCGTAATGGTCTCCAACCATTTGGAAATTAATTAATTGTGCTATAATTTGCATAGCGGATTAACCCCACCTATACGATGAATTTTTTTCAGCAGATACTACCCCGTGTACTATTATTGATCAATTGCCTGTTGGTAACCGCATTACTAACATCGGCCTGGTTACCTTACCTAAGTCCGCATCATTGGTGGCCCAGCGGTTTTGCCGGTTTAATGTTCCCCGTGTTATTGTTCATGAACCTGGCCTTCATTCTTTGCTGGCTCATTTACAAAAAATGGTATTACTGGCTTTCTGTTAGTGCCATCATCATATGCTACAATGCAGTGCTGGTAAGCTTTTCCATACGCTGGCCGCAGCAACAGGCCTTAGGCCGGCAGCCGGCGCCCAACTTTACCGTAATGACCTTTAACACCAGCAGCATGGGCGTTAAAGGATACCAGCTGGATAAGGAAATGCATGCATCCATTTTTCACACCATCCGTGAGGCCAGTCCGGATGTGCTGTGCATGCAGGAATTCTATACGAATGATGATCCTAAGCTCACTAACAATGTTGCTGCTATACAGCAGCAGCTAGGCTATCCATACCACTATTTTACCGGCGATAAAACGCAGTGGAACACCTGGCACTATGGCATCGCATTATTCTCCCGCTACCCGGTAATACAGGCCCGCAAAATACCCTGTGGTTATTACAGTGAGGCCGGCAGCGGCAGCACCATACTGGAAGCAGATGTGCTGATCTATGGCGATACTGTAAGGATCTACACCGCACAGCTGCGTTCCTACATGTTTAATCCTGCGGAGCTGGCGCAGCTACAGGCTATTAAAAAAATGGATGGCAGCAATGCAGATCTTTCCGGCGCCCGCTCCCTGGCCGCTAAAATGAAACATACTTTTACGGCAAGGGCCCACCAGGCGGAGCTGCTGCACCGCTTAGCTGCTGAAAGCCCACACCCGGCAATAATTTGCGGAGATATGAATGATACGCCGGTTTCCTATACCTACTACACCCTTAGCCAGCATATGCAGGATGCATTCCTGGAAAAAGGCAGTGGTATGGGCCGTACGCTTTCTTTCCTGTCGCCTACCCTGCGTATAGATTATATATTGGCACAACCGCACTTTAACATTCATAGCTATCAAACCTTTCGCAATGCTACATTTGAGCATTTTCCGGTAATGGCCGGCTTTTCCCTGAAGAAGTGATCCGCTTTTCGCTATCTTTATCCAAAAGAGTCTGGTTCTAATTTGAGATTCCTAAGAATATTTACAAAAGGTTTTTTACTGATCGTCAACATAGGAGTAGTAGCCCTTTTCCTGCTGGCCTGCCTGGCGCCCTGGGTATCCCCTGTTAGCTGGTGGCCGATCAGTTTCATCACCCTGGTATTCCCTTACTTACTGGTGCTGCTGATCATTTGTTTCTGCTGCTGGCTGGTATTTAATGTAAAGTATTGCCTCCTGTCCCTGCTGGCCCTGGGCCTGGGCTGGAAATCCATGACCGCTTTTGTGGCCTTTCACTGGCCCTCTGCCCAAAACCAGTTTGCGGCCCCGCCCCACAGCCTTACGGTTATGAGCTACAACGTTGGGTTATTTGGGTTGTACCGCGAAAAGGATAGTAAGTATAACCGGCAGGCCATGTTTGCGCTTATTAAAAAACAGGCCCCGGATATTGCCTGCTTCCAGGACTTTTACACTTCAGAGAAAAAGAATGACTTCAATAACCGGGAAGATATTTCCATAGAAATGCAGCTGCCTTACCGCTACTTTTCCAGTGATTTTAACCGGGATGGCATGCAGCACTGGGGCTCTATCATTTACTCCCGCTACCCCATTATACGGGCAGATAAGGTAAAGCTAACCGACGGGCCTTTCAGCGAAAGCATGGTTTATGCGGATATTGTGCGTAGCCCGGATACCATCCGTATTATTAATATGCACCTGGAATCATACCGGTTCAATGAAAAGGATTACCGCTCCATTGAAAAGATCAAAAAACAGGAAGATACCGGCCTGGTAGCCACCAAGGGCATTATGCAAAAAATGCGGGAGGCCTTTCAGCGCCGTGGCAGGCAGGCCGATATTGTGGCGGATTTTATCCGGAAAAGCCCTTACCCTGTAGTAGTATGCGGCGATTTTAATGATACCCCCGCCTCCTATACTTATTTTACCATTAAAGGCGGCCTGCAGGATGCGTTCCTGGAAAAAGGTACCGGCATAGGCCGCACCTTTACCGGCCTGGCGCCAACCCTGCGTATTGACTATATATTGCCAAGTAACGCCTTTACCATCAATAGTTTCCGTAAGATCAACTCTGACCTGAGCGACCACTATCCCGTTATTGCCAACATTACCCTTAAAAAGTAGCAACAGGCCTTTCACCGGCCATCACAGAACCTGGTACTAATTATTAACGCTAACCGCGAATCCTTATCTTTGCAATCCCGGAAATATTTCTAATATGTCAGACCTGAAGATCTATAACACACTACACCGTCAAAAGGAAGTATTCACCCCTTTATATCCCGGGCATGTGGGCATGTATGTTTGCGGCCCTACCGTTTCCGGAGAGTCGCACCTGGGCCATGCACGCCCCTACATCACTTTTGATGTGGTATACCGTTACCTGAGGCACCTGGGTTATAAGGTGCGTTATGTACGTAATATTACAGATGCCGGCCACTTCGAGGAAGAAGGCCGCGCTGCGGAAGATAAGATTGCCAAAGGCGCCCTGCTGGAAAAGCTGGAGCCTATGGAGCTGGTACAGAAGTACACCAACCTGTATCACTGGGCTATGCTGCAGTTCAACTGCCTGGAGCCCAGTATTGAACCCACTGCTACCGGGCATATCCTGGAGCAGATAGCCATGATCCAGAACATCATCGACAAAGGCTATGCTTATGAGGTGAACGGCTCCGTGTATTTTGATGTAAAAAAGTATGCGGAAAAGTACGACTACGGCATGCTGAGCGGCCGAGTGCTGGAAGATATGCTGGAAACAACCCGTGAGCTGGAATCGCAGGACGAAAAGCATAACAAGGTGGATTTTGCCCTCTGGAAAAAAGCGCCGCCGGAGCACCTCATGCGCTGGAGCAGCCCCTGGGGCGAGGGCTTCCCCGGCTGGCACATCGAATGTTCTGCCATGAGCAGCAAATACCTGGGTCACCAGTTTGATATTCACGGCGGCGGCATGGACCTGCAGTTTCCCCATCATGAATGTGAGATCGCACAAAGCGAAATAGCCCATGGAGAGCTGATGGCGCGTTACTGGGTGCATAATAACATGATCACCATTAACGGCCGTAAAATGGGGAAGGCCTATAATAATACCATTAAGCTCACGGAAATATTTGCCGGTACCCATCCCCTGCTGGAAAGACCCTACAGCCCAATGACCATTCGCTTTTTTGTGCTGCAAACACATTACCGCAGTACGCTGGACTTCTCTAATGAAGCCCTGCAGGCTGCGGAAAAGGGCTTACAGCGTTTATGGGCGGCATATGAGGTGCTGCAAAAGCTTACTTACGAAAGCAATGGCAGCGCAGTGAATGAGGAGCTGGATAAACAGGTGCATCAATGGTGCCATGAGTGTGATGAATTTATGAACGATGACCTGAACACCGCTAAGGTGCTGGCCAACCTGTTTGAGCTTACCCCGGTGATCAACTCCCTGAAAGGCGGGCAAATAAAAATGCACGAGCTTAGCGAGGCCACCTTCCAGCTGTTGCAAAAAACCTGGCAAACGTACCTCATTGGCATCCTGGGCCTGCAGCCGGAGTCGCAGGTAACGGATAACAGTAAGCTGGATGGCGCTTTGCAGCTGCTTATTGAAATGCGGAAAGAGGCCAAGCTGCGTAAAGATTACGCCACCTCCGACAAGATCCGCAACCAGCTGCTGAGCGTAGGCATACAGCTAAAAGATGAAAAAGACGGTAGCGTAAGCTATAGTATTGTATAAGCTACTATATTGCAGGCGCCGCTTAAGCGGCGCCTGTTTAAATTTATTACCATCGTAATTATGCGTAAACTTTGGACCATTCTTGCCGGCGCCACTTTATTACTGGGCGCCTGCCATTCCTCCAACAGCGACAGCAGCGGGGATAACAATGCCGAAACCACCACCGTATCTACTGTAAAAGTACCAACCTTTAATGCAGATACCGCTTACGCCTATACGGCCCGGCAGGTAGCCTTTGGCCCCCGCATTCCCAACACACCGGCGCAAAAGAAATGTGCCGACTGGTTAATACAAACCCTGCGCCCCCTGGCCGATACGGTGTATGTGCAAAACACAACCGTAACCGGTCCTAAAAATGTGCAGCTGCCCTGCACCAATATTGTGGGCGTGTTTAACCCCGGCGCTACCCAGCGTATACTGGTGCTGGCCCACTGGGATACCCGGCCTGCTGCAGACCAGGATGCGTTTGACAAAACTAAAAAGCTGGACGGTGCAGATGATGGCGCCAGCGGCGTAGCTGTACTGCTGGAGCTGGCCCGCCAGTTCCATCAGCAAAAACCGAACATCGGGGTTGACCTGCTGATGACGGATGTGGAAGATTACGGTGTAAGCGAAGAAGAGAACAGCTATTGCCTGGGTACCCAGTACTGGGCTAAGCATCCGCATGTACCGGGTTATAAAGCCAACTATGGTATTTTACTGGATATGGTAGGCGGCCGTGGCACACAGTTCTTTATGGAAGCCGCTTCCCAGCAATATGCCCTGGGCCCTATGAAGGCTTTCTGGGATGTAGCCAACAAGCTGGGCTACTCTGACTTTTTCCGCTATGAGGGCAATGGCGCCGCCATTACCGACGATCATGTGTATGTAAACACCATTGCCAATATTCCTACCTTTGATATTATTGCTTTGCAGCCTAACGGCAACTTTGCACCGCACTGGCACACGCAGAACGACAATATGAGTGTAATAGACCGCCGTACCTTGCAGGCCGTAGGGCAAACGCTGATGCAGGTAATATATGCGCAGCCGTTTTAAGGAAAAGAGGCAAGAAGTAAGCGGATCCAATATTTCTTTTTCAGGTCAAATCATACTTCTTATTCCAAATTAAAAAGTATGCCTAAAGGAAAAGTTACAGCAGTCAAATTATCAACCTCAAAAGCTACAAAGGGCGCTGTAAAAAGCACTGTTCCCCAAGCAGCTACCGGCAAGGTTGCTTCCGCTAAAGCGGCTGCATCAAAAGCAGCGAAAGCCAAAACACTCTCTGCTAAAACCGCGGCCAAACCGGCCACTATTCCTGCGCCTCCTTTGCAGGATAGTAACGCGCTATACCATCCCCACCTCAGCAAGGATAAAAAGCTGCTCACTATTATGACGGAGCTGCTACCGGCAGTGCCTGTACGAAAAAATATAGCCCTGCGTCTCATTGCTTCTATCATGAGTCAGCAGCTTTCTACCAAAGTAGCTACCGTGATCTATAACCGTTTTCTGGCGCTGTATGGTGGTAAGGAGCCTACGCCGCAGCAGGTGCTGGATACGCCCGCGGCTACACTGCGCAGCATAGGGCTTAGCAATGCCAAGGTAAGCTACGTGCATAATGTAGCCCGCTTTACCGTGGAAGAAAAGCTTACCGATAAAAAACTGCAGCAGATGAGTAATGAAGAAGTGCTTGCTTATTTAACGCAGATAAAAGGGGTAGGCCGCTGGACGGTGGAGATGCTGTTAATGTTTTACCTGGGGCGGGAAGATGTGTTTGCAGTGGATGACCTTGGGCTGCAGCAAAGCATGATAAAGTTATACCGCCTGGATACATCAGATAAGAAGGCGCTGCGCCAGCGCTTACTGCAAATATCCGCCAAATGGAGCCCTTACCGCACTTATGCCAGCCGCTACCTGTGGGCCTGGAAAGATATGAAGCCCGTAGCCGGCAATGAAAAAGGCTAATTACACCTGCGACATAATATAGCTGATGGCATTCCTGGTTTTCTCAAAAGAAAATATTCTTGCCAGTACGCTTTTAAAGTGCTCTTCATCTGAAATTTCATAGAAGGCTTCTTCCAGTATTGAATAAAGTTGAAAGGGGTAAATCTGTAAGCTGCCATGTATGATCCACAATAAAGGAAACTGGTAATTACCCAGTGCCGGAACTTTTATAATGAATTCGTGCCGCAATCCGTTTGTTGTAAGCGCCTCTTTGCCATCATTGCTCATCAGCGCAGGAGATGTTTTTATTTCAACTGTCAGAATGTTGTTACTCATTTTTGACAGGTAGTTTGCCTGGTCCAGCAAGAGTGCTTTAGGCAGTGTGATCTTTTTTTCCAAAATGTCCTCCGGCCATAGATTGGGAGCAGCTTCACGCATATTGAAAATATTTTAGAGTTTATAAGAAAATTTAATCGGCAGGTGATCCGAAAAATGTTTCGCATCAATGATACCAGCTTTTGTTAAAAGGCGGGTTCCCTTTATTGCCGTTATAATATCTAAATAGTCATCATCAAAGTAATCAATCAGCTCAGGCCGCATGATCACCTGGTCAAATAAGTTCCAATGATAGCTGATCGGTTTTGCCGGACTATAGTAATGCGTTCCCGATACTTCCCCCCTTCCGAGATCTCCCAGAAAACTCCACATCGGGTTATAAAAGAAATCATAATCGATCCCATCCACTTTTCTCGACAGCCGTTTTGCGATCGCTTTTTCCATCGTGGTATGAAAACCCGTATTCTGCACCAATCCATGTTCAAAGGGGTGCATATTAAAATCGCCAAACACGACTGTTCGCTTATGTCCAACCAAACTTTCTACACTATCAATAAAGGATTTTACACCCAGCAAATATGCCGCCTGATCGTCCCCCGTCCAGTTCACTTTACTTGGCAGGTGTAAACACAACAAAGTTATGCTATTGTTCAAAACGGGCGAATATAAATCTCTGGCAGTTATACGTCTTGTTTCTGATAATAATCCCAGCAATGAATCCTTAAACCTTGTATAGATCTGGATCTTATCACAGTTAATGCCTGCGCAAAAGTAAAAGGCATTGCTGCTGCGGTTTAATTTACGTAGTACATCCCCCGGTTTCAGGTTGCATTCAGCCAGAAATAGGAGATCAATATTTTGTTCTTCTACCAGATCATACAGCAAATCCGTCAAATCCTGGTTATTGAGGTTCCAGAAGCAAATGTTCATCGGCTAACAGGGTAATACACCGTATTCTAATATAAAAAATTAAGCTCATAAATTATAGTGTAATCCCATATAAATTTTACGATGTTACACACTGCTGAAATAACGCAGTATGGCTGATTTGAGCGGATTTGGAGTGTATTGGTCGCGGGGTAGTATATTTTGCAGATATTGCTGGTAGCAAATGGCCATCATGCAGTGGTTGTGGGAGTAGTTTTGTGCGGGTACTTCTGGGGTAAATGACATCGTGCCTAAGGGTGTAGGTAGTAGCCCAGTGTCGATACATTTTGATGGCAAGTGACCATCATACCCAGGCGCACATTGCAGGCGGCAATCTTTGTGCAGACAAAGTTCTGATGGCAAATGGCAATCCCGCCTTCCGCGGTTGCAGGCAGTCATCTTTATATAAATGCACCATATTATGAAAGTACCTCCTTTTTGAGCAAAAAAAAGTCCCCGCCCAGAAATGGGCAGGGATGATTAATTACTAACTAACCCAATGCTTATAACTAAAACTAAAACAAGCTTTTAATACAATATTAATCTGTTAAATACCTTAGTTACGAGCTGCTATTAAAGCAATTCACGCTTAAATATTATTGTTGCAATTCTGCAAGCTTAGCTTTGATCTTCACTTCTACTTCGGCGGCAACTTCCGGATTATCCAGCAACAGCTGTTTTACCGCATCACGGCCCTGACCCAGCTTATTGCCTTCGTAGCTGAACCAGCTACCGCTTTTCTGTATTACGCCATACTCCACGCCCATATCGATCAGCTCACCTGATTTGGAGATCCCCTCTCCGAAAACAATGTCAAACTCTGCCTGGCGGAAGGGTGGCGCTACTTTGTTCTTTACCACCTTTACTTTCACGCGGTTACCGATGGCGGTATCCCCATCCTTTATCTGCGTCATACGGCGGATATCCAGGCGCACAGAAGCATAGAACTTCAGGGCGTTACCACCGGTAGTGGTTTCGGGGTTACCGAACATTACGCCTATTTTTTCACGCAGCTGGTTAATGAATATGCAGCAGCAGTTGGTTTTGGAAATAGTAGCGGTTAGCTTACGCAGGGCCTGGGACATTAAGCGGGCCTGTAAACCCATTTTGCTTTCGCCCATTTCACCCTCCAGCTCCCCTTTGGGTACCAGGGCTGCCACGGAGTCAATTACCACCACATCTACCGCGCCGGATAAGATCAGGCGGTCGGCAATTTCCAGGGCCTGCTCACCATGGTCCGGCTGGGAGATCAGCAGGGAATCCACATCTACCCCCAGTCTTTGTGCGTAAGAGCTGTCAAATGCGTGTTCCGCATCTATAATGGCGCAGATACCACCCTTTTTCTGGGCTTCTGCAATAGTATGTATAGCAACGGTTGTTTTACCGGAAGATTCCGGACCGTATATTTCTATGATCCTGCCTTTGGGAAAGCCGCCTATACCCAGGGCAATATCCAGACCCAGTGAGCCGGTAGATATTACCTCCATAGGTTCTGTACCTTTCTCACCCATCATCATCACTGATCCTTTACCAAAATCTTTCTCGATCTTGTCCATGGTGAGGCGGAGCGCCTTCAATTTTTCTGCATTGGCTGTAGACATATAGTAAGTGTTTTTTTACAAATTTAATGGTGTGCTAAGTTATGATCTAATTTTCAATTTTCCTAAAAAATTTAGCATTTCAATTAAAATACTAAATACAGTAGCAATCTTTTCATCCCCCTCATTTTCCGTCCCCGCTCAATTGCCATACAAAGATGCAATGCCTGCACGCAGTGAATATGCGCAGTGAAAAAATGTGTTTAAAACTAATTTTTACCCGAGAATAGAATAGGCTATGAATTGTGCAAGGATCCCTACAAAGAACCCGGCATAGATCTCTGCCGGGCTGTGGGCGGCCAGCACCAGGCGGGCCGTAGCTACCAGGCCGGCTATAAAAAAGGTGATAACCAGCGGAATGGTAACATTTATATCCATCCCTACCATAATGGCCAGTAAAAAGCCAATAACACCGCCCCAGCCCAGGGTGTGCATACTGATCTTAACAAAGATGTTACAGATGAAAGCCGCTATAACGGCCAGGAATATACCCAGGAAAAAGGCATTGAAAAAAGACGGGGCCACCCCTTCCCGTACAAACGTATAAAAGGCCCAGAAATAATAAATAATACTGGCTATGTAGGGTATAATACGGTCGCGCTGGGAGCGCAGGTAAAAAGAATCTACAAAATGCAGCGCACGGGAAAGCAGCACGGTCAGCAACGGAAAGAACAGGCTGATGCTGATGACCCGGAAATACAGCTTATCATACGGAAAACGCATGCTGTATTGCTTGAACGTAACAAAATATTCCGGTAACGCCTGTACGATAAAAAAGGTAACAAGGGTAGGTATAAATAAGGGATGCAGGATATAGGAGAGCACCTGTGCCACGGCCCGCATAGCTGCCGGGAATACCGGCCATTCGGGTTTGCTTTCACTCACATGCAGGGCAGATTCTTTATTCATTTTATCTGTGGTGTATAAAGTGAAAGGTGAAGACTTCTTCACCTTTCTTCTGATTTAAAGTTCTTTTCTTAACCGGGCTACCGGAATATTCAGCTGTTCCCGGTACTTGGCTACGGTACGGCGGGCTATGTTATACCCTTTATCCTGCAGCATTTTAGTAAGGTTCTCATCGCTCAGCGGCTTACGCTTGTTCTCCCCTTCAATAAGGTCGGAGAGTATTTTCTTTACCTCGCGGGTAGATACTTCTTCTCCGCTGTCGGTAGATAGGGATTCGCTGAAGAAGAACTTGAGCTTAAAGGTACCGAACTCCGTTTGCACATATTTACTGTTGGCCACCCGGCTTACGGTAGATATATCCAGCTGGGTAATATCCGCAATATCCTTCAGGATCATGGGCTTCATGGTAGTTTCATCCCCGGTCATAAAAAACTCCCGCTGATAATCCATAATGCTTTCCATGGTAGAGAGCAGGGTATGCTGCCGTTGCTTAATGGCATCTATAAACCATTTCGCGGCATCTATCTTTTGTTTGATGAACAGCACTGCTTCTTTCTGCCGGCGGTCTTTTTTATCGCCCCGGTCATACTCCTTAAGCATTTCCCGGTAACCTTCGGATATACGCAGGTCCGGTGCGTTCTTGGAGTTCAGCGTAAGCTCCAGCTTACCGTTGTTGTTGAATATAAAGAAATCGGGCACCACGTAGCTCTCCGCCTTATTTACCGTAGCATAGTTACCACCGGGTTTGGGAGTAAGGCGTATGATCTGGTTAATGGCTTCTTTCAGCCCTTCATCTGTCAGGTTCAGGCCCTTCTGGATCTTTTCGTAGTGCTTCTTGGTAAATTCGTCAAAGTAATTATCCAGGATCTGGTAGGCGGTTTGTACCCCTTCATCGTCCTGCGGTTTGCGTTTCAGCTGCAGCAGCAGACATTCTTTCAGGTCAGCGCAGCATACGCCGGGAGGATCAAATTCCTGGATCTTTTTAATGAGCATTCTTATTTCCTCTTCATCCGTCTGAACGTTCTGGGAAAAAGAAAGGTCATCCACAATAGCGCTTATTTCACGGCGCAGGTAACCATCATCATCAATGCTGCCAATGATCTGCTCTGCAATGCTCTGCTGGTGATCGTCCAGCTCCAGCATACCCAGCTGGCTCAGTAAATGCTCGTGAAAAGAGGTTTCCACCCGTACCGGTATGGTTTTATTTTCATCCGGGTCCGGGTAGTTATCATCACGCAGGCGGTAATCCGCTATATCATCATCGCCTTCATTTACATATTCGGAAATATCAATATTGTCATATTCATTCTCACTGCCATCCGGCTCAAACTCATCCTCCTCCCCGCCTTCTTCAGCGGTGGTGGCTGGCGCCAGCTCTTCCTGTATCTCCTTTGCAGGATCATCTTCATGGCCTTCTTCTTCCCCGTATTCCAGCGCAGGGTTTTCCTCCAGCTCCTCCTTGATACGTTCATCCAGGTTGGCAGTAGGTACCTGCAGCAATTTCATGAGCTGAATTTGCTGGGGTGAAAGTTTTTGTAATAGCTTTTGCTGTTGTGTCTGCTTTAACATAGTCTACTCATCTCCCAAATACAGGGTAAAACAATAATATCATTACTCCATCACAGATCTTCATTTACTTCCAGCTCCTCCGGCAATAACCTGAATGATTTACGGTGGTAGGGAGTTTCGCCATGTTCCCGGATGGCTTTACGATGATGCAGGGTTGGATAGCCTTTGTTCTCATTCCATCCAAAATGCGGGTACTGTGCATGCAATTGCTGCATATACTCATCGCGGTAGGTTTTAGCCAGTATGGAGGCCGCAGCAATGGAAGCATAAGTTCCATCGCCCTGTATAATACATGCGTGCGGTACCTGTCCATAGGGTACAAAGCGGTTACCATCTACCAGAATAAATCCCGGCTGTTGGGACAATTGTTCCAGTGCCAGGTGCATGGCCTTAAAAGAGGCCTGCAGTATGTTGATCCTGTCTATTTCTGTGTTATCTACGCTTGCTACGGCATAAAAAGCGGCTTCCTTTTCTATCACATAACGGAGCTGATCACGTTCTGCCGGTTTTAGCTGCTTGGAATCATTCAACAATGGGTGCCTGAAGCGCAAAGGCAGTATTACAGCCGCTGCAAATACAGGCCCTGCGAGGCATCCCCGGCCTGCTTCGTCGCAACCTGCCTCCGGTTGTATATGTTGATGATTAATCAGTAACAAGCGCAAAAATTTGATCCCGGTAAAGTTATAAAACTATTTTATGACGCCGTAATTTTACTGGAACAGGTCCTTAAAGTCCTGTTTGAAATTAGTCCACTCCTTATCTGATTTTTTCAGCAAAGTATCAATTTTCAGCTGGGTGCTGTCCCAGGTTGCCGCGCTTGCATTTTTCAGGTCATGCAGTTTGCTGTTGATATCGTTCCGCAAACTGTTCAGCTTTTTACGCGCCTCTGCTCCCCGGCTGGTGCTGTCGCTTTTCAGCGTTGCCATTTTCTCATCGATCTCCCTTTTGCGCTCTTCCAGGTCGTCTGCCGCCTTTTTCTTTTGTTCTTCAAGATAATCGGCGGCGGCATGGGCTGTTTCCTTTATATCATTCCCGATCTTTTCAATGCCCTCCTTCATTTCCTCCTTCTTCTCCTGCTGGGCGCTGTTCTCCCGGCAGGCCAGCAAGGCCATTAGCATACATCCTATCAGTAACTTCTTCATTTTCAGGTATTAGTTTTGCGGGCATCCCCATTTTCAACGATATACAAACAGTACAATCCGGCCACCAGGCCGGACAATTTTCCCCCTATCAAAAGGCGTTCCATTTTTTGGAACCACCCGCTACGTATATTGTATTATCAAAAAAAAAGGTAGGTTTGAACCCTGTTTTAAAAAATTATGGACGTTTTATGAAGAGAGCCTTATTGGTTTTGACCCTGCTGCTGGCCATGCAATGTGCCAGGGCAGACGAGGGGATGTGGCTACCCTATTTACTGGGACAGCAGGTGTACGCGGATATGGTGAAGAAAGGGCTGAAACTGACCAAAGAGCAATTATACAGCATTAATAAAGCCTCCCTGAAAGATGCGATCATTATTTTCGGCGGGGGCTGTACCGGGGAGATCGTAAGCAGCCAGGGGCTTATATTTACCAATCACCATTGCGGGTACGACGCTATTGCCGGCGCCAGCTCCATGGCGCATAATTACCTGAAGAACGGGTTTTACGCCCATAGTAAACAGGAGGAGATCCCTGCCGGCAAACTCTCCGCACAGTTCCTGGTAAAAGTAGAAGATGTTAGCAAACAGGTAACCGATACCCTGCAAAACCTGGTTGGCGAAGAACGGCAGCAACGGCAGCAACGCCTGTTTAATAACATTGTAAACGCCGCTACTGACGGTACCGGCTACGAAGCTAAAGTGGTGCCCATGTTCAAAGGCAACCAGTACCTGCTGTTCATATACCAGCGCTATAAAGATATACGGCTGGTGGCTGCCCCGCCGGAAAGCGTAGGTAAGTTTGGCGGCGATACCGATAACTGGGAATGGCCCCGCCACACCGGTGATTTTTCCGTATTCCGCGTGTATACTGATAAAAACGGCGCCCCTGCAGAATATGCGGCCGATAATGTGCCGCTGAAACCCAAGTACTTTTTACCGGTATCCATTAAAGGCGTAAAGGAAAATGATTACGCTATGATATTCGGTTATCCCGGCGGCACCAACCGGTACGAAACCTCCTACGGCGTACAGCTGAAAACAACCGTAGAAAATCCTGCTATTGTAGGCCTGCGTGATATACGGCTCAAATACATGTTTGAGCAGATGAAAAAAGATCCGGCTATTAAACTGAAAATGGCAGCTTCCTACGCCGGCATTGCCAACTACTGGAAGTTTTATGACGGGGAAACCAAACAGCTGCTGAAATACCATGTGCTGGAAGATAAGCAGGCGGAGGAAGCAGCTTTCCAGGAATGGGCCAGGGATAAATCCCAATACCAGAACCTGTTCAGCGACTATGCCAACGCCTACAAAGAGTGGGCGCCTTATACCAAACACCGTATATACATTAACGAAGGCATTTTAGGATCACGCCTCACAGCCTTTGCAGCCAGCCTGCAGGGCGTGGAACGGTCGCTTACGCAGCCGGACATACAGCCGGAGATGTTACAGAAAAGCTTGCAGGCAGCAGATAAGGCCCGCAGCGCTTTCCTGGAAGATGAGGACAAACGCAGCGATCAGCAGATCATGGCCGCAGTGTGCCATAAGTTTTATACCGATATTCCGCAGGCACAGCACCCCGTTGGGCTTTATGATGCGATAAAAGCCAAATTTGGCAGCCTGGATGATGATAATACCTATCGCATGTGGGCCGCAGCGGTGATGAAGAGCACCATTATTATGAATGATGATAAGTGGGCGGATTTTGTAGCTCACCCGGATGCAGCCACCCTGCAAACAGACCCGGCCTTTGCCTATGCCAGCGCATTCACCAAAAACTACGCTACCCGTTACCTGCCACTGTATAACCAGTTTATGCTGAAAAACGGCGACCTGGGCCGCCTGTACCTGAAAGGTGTAATGGAAATGCAGCCGGCCAAAAAATGGTACCCGGACGCCAACTTTACCATGCGCCTCACTTACGGACAGGTAAAGCCTTACAGCCCGCAGGATGCTATTCATTACGATTATGTATGCACCATGAAAGGAGTGCTGGAAAAATATAAACCCGGCGACTACGAGTTTGACCTGCCGGAAAAATACATGGACCTGTACAGGCAAAAGGATTTTGGCCCTTACAAAGACCAGAAGCGGAATGATATGGTTGTATGCTTTATTACCACCAACGATATTACCGGCGGCAACTCCGGCTCACCGGTGCTGAATGCCAACGGGGAGCTGATAGGCCTGGCCTTTGACGGCAACTATGAAGCGCTGAGCCATAAGATCCAGTTTGACCAGGTATATAACCGTACCATTTGCGTAGACATTCGTTATGTGCTGTGGTGTATTGATAAGCTGGGCGGGGCTTCCAACATTATCAGCGAGCTAAAGCTCATGAAATAAAAAAACAGCAGATCCGCTGAAACCAGGGCCCACCGCATAACCGGTGGGCCTTTGCTTTGCAGGTATTTGTACGTATTTAACAAACTTCCGTAATAATACGCATTATCAATTCGTTACATTGCCGTAGCTTTGCATCCGTTTTAGATAACCCCAATAAAAAAATCTGTGATTATGAAAGGTAAAGTAGTGATGCTGGCCCTTATGGCCGCTTGTATGTGCTGGTTGTGCAGCTGCGATGTTAACACCCAGGCCGTTAGTAATATATCCGTTACGGTAATTCCCCATGGCAGCACCAGCACCTTTTTAGCCATTAGTGGCAAAGGTTTTAGCCGTAAGGCGGCAGAAAACAAGGTGATCATTGGCGTTAAAGATGCCAGTGTGGTAAGCGCTACCCCGCAGCGGCTGATCGTAAAAGTGCCCGGCGATGTGCAGGGTAAGCTACCGGTTACCGTAAAGGTAAAAGAGCAAACCTCTAACATAGCGTACGTGCAGTATGCTGTTGCAGCCACGCTGGCAGAGGCTTTGCGCCCCTAAGCAATTAAAAATGTAAAAGTAGCATGCAGCTATTGTTAACCCCAACATCCAGGCTGCATTTACTTTTACATTTTTTTTATGATGGATCTTTCGCTTGTTTAGGGTTGTTGCCCGGGCCCGCTGCACCGCGGATAGCACGGTAATAGAACTGCTGCTTTACGATCTTTCCATTTTCCCAATGCTGCAGAAAGGCTTCCTTCAAAAACTTCAGGCCTTCTGTTTTATGATAAAAGGTGATCATCATTTCTCCCATCACTATTTGCTGCGCCTCATCTACCACCAGTGTGGGCACGCGTATCACCAGCTGATCTATTTTTTCCAGGCTTTGCTGTTCCAGGCTTAGCAGGCGCTGTTTACCGCGGATGGTTTCTTCATCATTCTCCTGCTGGTAAATATTATCATCATAGTATTGTTCTATAACGGCAATGGTATTACCTGCTTCCAGCAGCTGCTTATATGCCTGTACATCTTGCTGTAACATAAGAAGTGTTATTGGCGGTCTGTAGCCACCGGTTTATCCGTCATTCCAAACATCAGCACCACTTTGCCGCTGTCATACAGGTTCAGGGTTTGATCTGCAATGTCAAAGGTGTAGGTATGATCGCTGAGAAGACGCAGGAAACTGCTTTCCCTTTCATTGGCTGCCTGGTCAACACAAGCCATGCGGGTGCTTATTACCTGGTTAAATTTGATCTGCTGGTTATCTGCATCATAATTACCACCTAGCCGGTTACAGCCGCCGTTGCCCGAAAAACGCTTTTGCGCGGTATCAAAGTCCAGCCATATGCCGGATTGTTCCAGGGTAGTGCCATCCAGCTGTATAAGGTTCCATCTTTTTTTCTGAATAAAAGACCAGGGATCCGGTTTATCGGCAGCGGGCGCCTGCTGGGTGGGTGCAGCGGTTACAGTAGTATCCTGTTGCTCTTTCTCCGTGGCGGTTTTGTTATTACAGGTATTTGCTAATAACACCACGGTTGCAGAAAGAATCAGTTTCGTAAGCATACAGACAGGTTTTTTCGTGTGGTGAAAGGTACAAAAATTGATCCACAGTCTGTGGACTGTGAGGTTCATGGACCATGGTCGATAGTCCATTGCCTTTAGCGTGCGGGCTGGCTACGCGGGGAATGTTAAAGACATGCTGCCTTTTCTTTTACAGCTTATACCACGCACAATGCAATGGACTATCGACTATGGAACATGGACTACAACTTCTCAATACGCTTCAGCACTTCCACATAATACGCGGTTTTATTAGCTGCGCTGATGGATACGATCTGCACATCATTGGCTTTCAGCATATCCAGCTTAAAGGCAGCAGCCTTTTCAAATTCCGATGGAATATAGTAGTACAGCTTATTATGCACCGGTATGGTATTGCGCTGGAATTTTTGCCGGGCGCGGTAAGTGAGCAGCCACCACAGATCTGTTTCCACAAAATCCAATGACAGGCCCAGGATATGTATATCCTTTGTAAAGAACAGGTCCAGCCAGGAGTAGGTGCTTACCGGGCCATGCTTCAAACGCTGTAACAGTGGCAGCCGCGGCGCCTGTGGGCTGCTATAGGTAGTGCCGGATACCACGTAATTACGCATTTGCTGCAGCTGTCCGCCATAATGTTCAAAGCCCAGGTTAATGCTCATGGGGTTTAAACAATCGCCGTGTATATGCCAGTACTCTGTATTATGCAGCGTGTACTTACGGAAAATGCTGAAGGTGCGCTCCTTTATCAGGCTGCTGTGCTGTTCCGGCGTGCTGCCTTCCAGCGTGTATTCGTAATTGGTAGTAAGCACATGCGCAGGTTCCAGCTCGCGTATACGGGCATGCAGCTCATTGGGGGTAATATCGCCAATCTTTTTGGCAATAAATCCTTTCAGGTCACGCTCCCGGATGTGTGACTGCTGAATGGCAGTAAGGAAGATCTCTTCATACAATAGCGGGAATGGTTTTTTATCATCCAGCTGTACGCAATTCGTTCCGCAAAAGGTAAGGATCTCCTGCAGCAGGTCTTTCCAGCTCTGCCCCCGGGAAATGTTGTTGATGTCGTTACCGACCAGTAAAATGGGGTGTTGCATAGGAATATGGTTTTATTACTGATCTGAAGGTACGTGTGCACATTGCAGGGTATTTGCGTTCAGGGATTAATAACACGAAAGGTAAGATTTATACGGGAAGGAAGCGGCCGCGCGGTTTTGGGCACCTGGTGCTGCCAGTAATGCTGCAGCGTTCCCTTCATCAGCAGCAGGGAGCCGTGCTGCAGCTCCAGCTCATACTTCAGGGTATGATCCTGTTTATACCGCAGCATAAAACGGCGGGCCGCGCCAAAATTTACCGATGCTATTACCGGGTTCATGCCCAGCTCCGGCTCATCATCCGCATGCCAGCCCATAGCATCCTTACCATTCCGGTACAGGTTTAACAGCACGCTGTTAAAATGCACGCCGGCCAGCGGCTCTATTTTTTCTTTGATCTGCAGCAGCGGCGGAGTCCAGGGCTCCGGCGTATAAGTGGTACCGGAAAAAGCATAGGCGCTGCCGGCATTCCCATGCCAGGCCATAAGGCGGGGAAACAGTACTTCTTTCCCGTACATTTTCATGGATTCCTGTTTCCAGTGAATGCCCTGTGTGAGCTCCTGAAATAAAGTATCTGCTTCCCCGGCGGAAAAAAATTGGGGGTAATATTCCAGCAGCCCGTTTTTTAGCGGAATATGACGGGAGGATGGTTCCCCCTGGAACATAGGCAGCTGTTGGTTCATGGGTTAAAGGTAGAAAAAAGGTCCATAGCCGGCGGCATAATGCGTAGTGGATAATGAGCGCCTGAAAACAGCTTAGTGCTGCTGCATAAATGGAGCTCCTGTAAAATGAAAACGGTCCGCAGCCTATAGGCAGCGGACCGTTCACTATCGTCAGTGGATTATTATCCTACTTCTTCTGTTTTCATTGTTTTCTGGAACTTCTTACGCTCTTCCTCATCCAGGATGGTTTTACGCATACGGATAATGTTGGGCGTTACTTCTATACACTCATCATGCTGAATGTATTCCATACACTCTTCCAGTGTCATCAGCGTTTTGGGTGCAATGTTGGCAGCACCGTCTGTACCGCTGGCGCGCATGTTGGTAAGCTTTTTACCTTCATTCGGGTTTACTACCAGGTCGCCGGGTTTGTTGTTTTCGCCAATGATCATGCCTTTGTACACTTCTTCTCCCGGATCTACGAAGAAAAAGCCACGGTCCTGCAATTTATCCAGGGAGTAAGCGGTAGTAGAACCGGCTTCCTTGGCAATCAGCACACCGTTGTTACGGCCGGGGATGGGGCCTTTCCAGGGTTTATAATCGTTAAAGCGGTGTGCCATTACAGCTTCACCGGCAGTAGCGGTCAGCATCTGTGTACGTAAGCCTATCAAACCACGGGAAGGAATTTCAAATTCCAGGTGCTGCATGTCGCCTTTGGTTTCCATGATCAGCATCTCACCTTTACGGCGGGTTACCAGGTCAATTACTTTACTGGCAAATTCCTGCGGAACATCTACCACCAGGGTTTCATACGGCTCATGCTTTTTACCGTCGATGGTTTTCACAATTACTTTGGGCTGGCCCACAGTAAGCTCATAACCTTCGCGGCGCATGGTTTCTATCAATACCCCTAAGTGTAAGATACCGCGGCCAAATACCATGAAAGTATCTGCACTATCTGTATCCTGAACACGCAGGGCCAGGTTCTTTTCTGTTTCCTTCATTAAACGGTCGCGCAGGTGGCGGCTGGTTACAAACTTACCATCCTTACCAAAGAAGGGTGAGTTGTTAATACCAAACTGCATGTTCATGGTAGGCTCGTCCACACTGATCACCGGTAATGCTTCCGGGTTTTCAAAATCGGCAATGGTATCACCAATGTTGAAATCTTCAATACCTACTACGGCACAAATATCGCCCGGCAGTACTTCTGTTACTTTCTTCTTACCCAGGGATTCAAAGATGTACAGCTCGCGTACGCGGGTCTTTTTAATACCATCTGCCTGCACCAGGGAAATGGGCTGGTTCTCCTTAATGGTACCGCGAGTTACTTTACCTACGGCAATACGGCCCAGGAAGGAAGAGTAATCCAGGGAGGTGATCTGCAGCTGCAGGGTGCCTTCGGCTATTTTAGGTTCCGGAACATATTGCAGGATACCATCCAATAGCGGGGTAATATCTTCACATTGAGTCAGGGAATTGTTAAACCAGCCGTTCTTACCGGAACCATAGAAAGTGGGGAAGTTCAGCTGCTCTTCCGTTGCATCCAGGTTAAAGAACAGATCAAATACAGCATCGTGTACTTCATCCGGGCGGCAGTTAGGTTTGTCTACCTTATTAATAACCACAATGGGTTTCAGGTTCAGTTGCAGGGCTTTTTGCAGCACAAAACGGGTTTGCGGCATAGGGCCTTCAAAGGCGTCCACCAGCAGAATTACACCGTCGGCCATTTTCAGTACACGCTCTACCTCACCGCCAAAGTCGGCGTGGCCCGGTGTATCAATTACATTGATCTTGGTGCCTTTGTACTCTACAGAAGCGTTTTTACTGAAGATGGTGATCCCACGTTCCCTTTCCAGGTCGTTACTGTCCATGATCAGGTCACCGGTTTCCTGGTTAGCCCGGAAAACGTTGGTCTGATGGAGGATCTTGTCTACCAGGGTGGTTTTACCGTGGTCTACGTGCGCAATAATAGCTATGTTACGGATATTCATATAAGTCTTGTGCTATAGAAATTTACAGGGGCATTAAGGCCGTCTGTGTAAACGAAGGCGCAAAGGTACTAAAATATGTGGAAAGAATGGGGGAAAGTGCTTTAAATAAATGTGATCAAGATGTTAATGTTTATATTATAATTGAATCCTATGATTCTGAAGGGATTGCAGGGCCGCGGCCGGTAATATTTCTGCTCTTTTGCCTGGGCATTACATTTGTACTAATCAGCCAACGGTTAAAAATATTCCCATGCACTTTAAAAAATATTACCTGCTGGTATCCTTATTATGTTACTTTACCGGTATCATGCAAGCCCAAACCATTCCCCCGCAGGACGCTACCCTTTCCACCTACAATTACCCTTACCCGGTTCACTATATTACCTTAAACATACAGGGCCAGCACCTGAAAATGGCCTATATGGATGTACAACCCGCCCAGCCCAATGGCAAGGCGGTAATGCTGCTGCACGGCAAGAACTTTTGCGGCGCCTATTGGGACAGCACCGCGGCCGACCTGCGCAAGAACGGCTACCGCGTTATTATCCCTGATCAAATAGGTTTCGGCAAATCGGCTAAACCCGCCCACCTACAATACAGCTTTCAGCTGCTGGCGCAAAACACCAAAGCCGTGCTGGATACCCTGCACATCACCAAAACCGCGGTGCTGGGGCATTCTATGGGCGGTATGGTAGCCGTACGTTTTGCATTGATGTTCCCGGAAGTAACGGAAAAGCTGATCCTGGAAAACCCCATTGGCCTGGAAGACTGGAAAGTAAAAGTGCCTTACCAGTCCGTGGATAAGTGGTACCAGTCTGAATTAAAGCAGGATTATGAAAAGATCAAGCAATACCAGCTGGATAATTACTATGCCGGGCAATGGAAACCCGCTTATGAAAAATGGGCACGCCTGCTGGCCAGCTGGACCCAGGGGCCTGATTACCCGCGTGTAGCCTGGAATGCAGCCCTCACCTACGATATGATCTTTACCCAACCGGTGTATTATGAATTTGAGCACATCCAGGCTCCTACCCTGCTGATCATTGGCCAGCGCGACCGTACTGCCCTGGGCAAAGCCAGCGCGCCGGAGGAGGTTCGTAAAACTTTAGGTAATTACCCGGAGCTGGGTAAAAGCGCTGCTCAAAGAATACCGCATGCCCGGCTGGTACCTATTGACGGTGTTGGGCATTTACCGCATATTGAGGCCTATGAGCAATTTGTAACTGCGTTGCTGGCGTTCCTGAAGGAGTAAGCAACAAATACCAGCACATTAACACATTAGCATATCAGCACATCTGCACATTATTTCATCAGCTTCAGCACATAATCAAACGAGGCCTGGTTGGCGGTATTATCCAGGGCGCCGGCAATATCCATCTTTTCACGGGAGGTAAGGTGCCAGCTAAGGGCAGCTGCCTTATCTTCTTTTTGCGGTACATACTGGAAAATGATGCGGTGAAATTTTTCGGGAAAATATCCCTCCATATAATTCACCTGGTTATCCTGCTCAAAATCCTGCATGGCGCTCCAGTGCTGCTGCATGGTGAACAGCGGATCAAAAATGAGGTTGCTCAGCGTTTTTGTTTTTTCTATGGGGCGTATATCGTTCTTGCGGGTGTCGCGCACCTGTATGTACACTACCCCGCTGGTGTTTTCGTTTATCCACTCCCGGAAAGTATATAAAAAGCGCAGGTTGGTTTCCTGCCCGAAGTTATCGCGGATGCCGGCATCCATTACATCCACAATAGGATCGCTGGGCAGGAACACATTGGGCAGCACATAGGGGAAAGTAGCGCACATGCGTATGGCGCTGGTAACACGCAGATCCATGGCATGCTGGGCGGCAAAATACTGGGTAAAGTCCACCCCATCCACATCCCGTACTGCACGGGTGGGGTATTTATACTCCGGTGCACATAAATAGCTAATAGGTTGCGGGGAAATTAACAGGCGGCGTCCATCTGCATTAATAGTGGCATTCCAGATCAGCATGGGTATAATGGCCCGCTGTTCCGGCAGCTGGTAATCCCGTATGGTTTTCTCCAGCACATGGTCCGTATTATCATTCAGCTGCATTTCAAAGGCATAACCGCGGTCTTTGGCGTAGCGGTTGGCGCCTATTTTAAAAGAGCGGAAAGGCGTAATAAAATCATTTACTGCCAGCGCTGAAAAAACAGAGTTCAATAGATCCCGGGAAATGCGTTCCGTATAGGCAGTGTCCTGGATATTTACCGGTTTGCCCTGCTGTTTCAGGTGGTAAAGCTCCCGGTAATAAGAGACGCCCATCATGCCCCCCGAGGCGCCGGTGAGCAGCATGGTATGATCCATAAGCGCGCCATGGGTAAGCGTATCCAGGCGTTGCAGCACGTTCATAGACCAGGCAGCTGCCCGTATGCCGCCACCGCTGAAGTTCATTACCACCAGCCGGGGCTTTTTACCAGGCGGAAATTTAGCCTTCCACCGCTCCAGTATTTTAAGGGTACTATCCTTATCACGCCTGGCCCGCTCTTCTGAAAAGAACTGCTGCAGGCTGTTTACATTATATGCCGGCCGTTCTTTGGGCTGACGGTAGTTTAGGCCATAGGCTTTATTGCGGTTATCCAGCAGGTTGTTCACCGTCATCCAGTTCAGCATGAACATCATTACCAGCAAAACCGGTATGGCCCAGGTTTGCAGCAGGTAGGCGTAAGCGCCGGCTATGCCTATCAAAAAGGCAAAGAACACCATTACACTGGCGCCGGCGGGGATCCGGCAAACATTGTAATCCATTAAGAAAGCCAGTATCACCAGGCATACCAGGGCGCAGCCAACAGTGATCATGGCGGCAAAGTGGTGCTGCTTTAAAATACTGTCCAGGTAATGTTTGTTATAGTGATCCACATTACGGGCGCGGCGTATCCTGAAGGGGGAAGAAAAGTAGTTATGGACGGGCAGCGCATTTTCATCATGTTCCTGCCCCGGTTTTAGTACGGTCCTCAAAAAATTACGGGGGTTGCCAAAGCGGCGCTCCAGGCGGCGGCTAATGTTCTTATCTGCATTAAAAAAGTAAAAGAACGAAAAAAAGATCACGAACAATACCCCGCAAATAAAACCCTCTGCCAGCAGCAATATTTCCGGCACAGTGCTTAGCTGCTGGTAACGCTGGTACTGCCAGCCGCGCACCAGCAGGCATATGAGGAATGTAAGCGGGATAATGGAATTATTTAGGCAATAGCGGAAAAATGGCTGGGAGGTAGTGGCCAGGAATTTAAAACGGCTGGTATGCAGTATAAAGGTGGTAATGTTCCAGCTCATGATGAAAAAGCCGGTAGCCAGGCCCAAAAGGGTGGTGCTGTAAAAATTTACATTACCCAGGTATTCCGGCGCCAGGTACAATGCATCGCCCCCAAATACCTTGGCAAAACCACCGTTAATGGTGCTGAAAAAAATTGCCCAGAAAATAAGCAACACCTGGTACTTGCGAAAGTGCAGCAACAGCAGTTGTATAGGGAAGGAGTAGTAAGTTTTAACCAGCAGTAGTTTCAATTTCACTTGAAGTAGTTTGATGTCCTCATGGTCAAGTGAAACGTCCGTTTGGTATTTAGCGGGTCCGTTTCTTCCCCAAACCAATTGCAGATAAACTTACGAAAAAATAGTGGTATGTTATTAGTGAATGGGCTTACCTGTAAGCGCCGGTTTTCCATTAGTTAAGAACAGGGTCCATACCAATGCCAGTAATAATAACATACCGGTGAACTGGTGCAGTACGGCCAGCAGCAGTGGAATTTTTACCACGCTGCCCATTACCGTTAATACCCCTAATAATACCTGTAACAATACCAGCAGCAAAGGCAGGTAACGGATGCGGTGCAAACGGCTGTAAACCGGTGTTTTAGCAGCATTCCACCACCATACGGCCACGCCAATGGCTATCAGATAGGCCAGGCCCCTGTGAATGAATTGTACGGTAATATGGTTCTGCGTTATGCTTTCCAGGAAACCGCCCTGCTGCATACCGGCAGGCCACCACATGCCGTTAATATCCGGCCAGGTGCTGGCAGCCAATGCGGCGTGCAGGCCTGCCATAAATGCGCCATATATCAGCTGCAGGGTTAATAATACCAGCAGCCAGGCATTTAACCTGCGCAGGGAAGGTGAATAAAGTATAGCCGTTGCCGGTGTGCTTATTTTCAGCGCAAACCACAGCACATAACATAACAGCAGCAGCGCTGCAATGAAATGTACGGCCAGGCGAATGTGGCTCACGTACAAATTCTCCTCATTCAAACCGCTCTTTACCATGATCCAGCCAATGGCGCCCTGCAGGGCCCCCAGCAGGAACAGGATGATCATGGGATTTACCATGCTCCTGTCTATCTTCTTTTTTATAAGGAAATAAATGAACGGCACTGCAAACACAATACCCATCAGCCGGGCCCAGTCACGGTGCAGCCATTCCCAGAAGTAAATGGCCTTAAAGTCAGCTAAGGTGAAATGGCTGTTCACATAGGTGAACTGCGCAATCTCCTTGTATTTATCAAAAGCAGCCTGCCAGGCTTGTTCATTCATAGGCGGCAGGGCGCCCAGGATGGGCTTCCACTCTGTAATAGACAAGCCCGAACCGGTAAGGCGGGTAATACCGCCCAGTAATACCTGTATGATGATCATGCCTACGCCTGTATATAACCAAATGGCTACAGGACGATGCTGCTGCAGTGTGCTTTTTTCCATAAACGCTGCAAAATTAGGTCAATTTGTAATTGGAAGTGAATAACTGTGTACGGCTGTTCTGAAAACAACCACTCCTGTTTTTAAAATTTGTTGCCTAATTTGAGCGGAGGGAATAACTGATTGTCATATCCAAAGCCTTCAGGTATGTTACTATCACTTTACAGAAGGGCTATACATTGCCTGCGCCAATTCACCGTTTACCTGCGGCTGTTCTCTGTATTTGCAGCTGCTATTATATTGCTGATGCTGGCCGCCTGGTGTTTCTGGTGGCTTCCACAGGGTATAGATATTATTGTAAAGGCTACCGAAACAAGGTGGAGCGGTATGGTGGTTTTACTCATGCTGTTCTTCTGGGCTTATGTAAACTGGTACTCCGGCCGTATAGTTGCTTACCGTAAAGATCTGCAGTATGGCTGTTTTAAAGGCTGGCTGTCGCGGCAGCTTATTTCACACCTGCCGAGGATACTTGGTTATTTATGTTTTGCAGTTACTGCGCTGGCCATTTTGCAATGCCCCGTAGGTATTGGCCCGCTGGGCAGCTGGTTATGGTTGCTGCTGGGCCTGTACCTGTTATTATATATTGGCATTAGCTATTTAATGATCCGCTGGGGTAATACACTCCGCAAACGCAAAAAATTAATGCTCGTTTGCACCGTGCTGCTGGTATCTATTTTTGTAGCTATTGTATTATGCGGGTGGCTCAATACAGTAAGCTCCCTGGTGGCGGGCATTACCTGGATGCAATATGCCGCCCTGTTCCTGGTAAATAACCGCAGCAAGCTGGTGCTGCGCAGCAACCGGTGGACGAACCCCCTGTTTGTACGTGTGCTTAAAACTGTGTGGAACAATCATAAAAAAAATAATAACAGGTCCAGAACGGCAGAGGAAGCGCTGCTGTTTGTAATTTTCAATGTTATTTCCGTACTGGCCACCATCTGTTACCTTACCGCTATTTTTTACCTGCCCTTTGCCAACCTTATTGGCAGCTTTCCCTTTGCATTGCTTGCTTTAGGCGTGCTGCTGGGTTTTTTCAATATCATCTCACTCTCCTCTATGCTATCGGGCATTAATGTAACGGTGGTATATATTGTGCTGCTGGTGATCATTGGTTTTATATTTGAGCCGCACTATGCACGTATTGTAAAAGACCGTGAAAACAACACCCAGCTGTTTGATAAGCGGCAGCACCTGCAGGAATATTTTATTCACTGGGTGCAACAGCGGCAAACGGTTATACAGCGCGATAGTATTTACCCGGTATTTTTTGTGCTGGCAGATGGAGGCGCCTCCCGCTCCGGCTACTGGACTGCCGCGGTGCTCAGCCGCCTGGAAGAAGGCTCCAACAGCCAGTTCTCAAAACACCTGCTTTGCCTTTCCGGCGCATCCGGCGGCAGTGTTGGTAACAGTACCTTCTTTGCTTTACTGCAAAAACGCGACAGCATTTACCGCCGGCATCATACCCTGTTACGTGAAGCGCAGGATTATCTTAAATCCGATTTCTTAACGTATACGCTTGCGCGTATGATGGGGCCGGACCTTTTCCGCCCTGTGTTCCCTTTTCCTTTTGTGTATGACCGTGCAGCAGCGCTGGAATATGCCATTGAAAATGCCGCGCCGGATTCTGTGATCATGCGCAAAACATTTGAGCAAAGAATGTCGGCGCTTATAACCCGTCAGCAGGATAGCGCTTACACCTTACCCATATTATGTATTAACACTACCCGCATGCAGGATGGTACGCCGGGCGTAGTAAGCAACATTAACATTGATTCTACCATCTTTGGTAAACGGATAGATGTGTTAAGCCTATTGCAACCCGGTGAAGATATGCGCCTGAGCACTGCAGTAGTATTAGGCGCGCGCTTTCCATACATAAGCCCTGCCGGCCGCATACACGACAGCTATTTTGTAGATGGTGGTTACTTTGATAATTCAGGCGCCGGTGTGGTACATGAAATGATCTTGAAGCTGAACCAGTGGGTGCATGACAGCAGCAGCTATTACCCGCAGCTGAAAAACCTGCAGCTGCCTAAAAAGCTGCGCTGGTATGTAATACACATCACCAACTCAAGCCGGGAGCCGGTGCAGCTGCACAAAGTACATCCCCTGGTAAATGATCTGCTGGCGCCCGTGCAAACACTCATTGGCTCTTACGGCACGCAAACCATTGTAAATAACCTGCGCCTCATTAATTATTTGCGTGAGATCAATAAGGATACTACTTACTTTCCCATCTCCCTTTATGAAAAAAGTGACAGCAATACCTATGCTATGAACTGGGTTATATCGGATACGACCCTACGAAAAATGAACGACCGTTTATATCATTATCCGCGCCTGGATTCGCTCATCAGGTGGATCCGCAACAATTTTAACCTGCCTGCCGGAGAAGTGTCAGAGTTACGTCAAGAAATTTAAGGGCCTGAAAATTTCCTACTAACGGAAACAGGCATATGAACGTTTGATTTTCAGGCATTCATACGCCGGTTGTATGGTTTGCGGGCATTTATGTTCAAACAATCCATCATAAATTTTTAATGGGTGCATAACGTTCTGTTAACATATGATGCACTATCTTTGCGGCGACAAAAACAAAAAAGTCAAAAAGGCATTAAGTATTAGCTAATACTGCCCCCGAAAAATTTAAACATTTAAACAACTTAATGTCATGAAACACATGTCCAAAACCGCTACTATGGCTATTGCAGCCATGCTGTTAACTGCCACCGGCGTTGCTGCTCAGGAACATACTTTTGCTCTGAACACCGCCCGCTCTACCGCTGCGCATTTTTCATCTGATGTGCCCAGCAATTTTAAAGTGAACATTTCCCAGCCCAGGAAAGATTCCCTGGTATTTCGTGTAAGCGTTGAAAATCCCGGTGCCGACAAAGTAATACTGCTGATAAAAGATCAGAACCACAACGTATTACACCGCGAAATTATCCCCGCTACGCCTGTATTCATGGGCCGTTACAACCTGCAGGGCTTAGAAGACGGTAACTATACCTTTGAAGTAAGGAATGGTAAAAATGGTGTGATCCAGCGTTCAGTAGAGATCAAAACCCAGCTGTCTGTAAACAGGTTGGTATCCGTAGAAAGCAAATAGTATGCTGTGAATGGTGCAGTGCCTGCACTTCATTATTCACCCTACTTCATTGCTTTGTATAATGTTTCTAAAATCCGTTCTCGAACATGCAATGTGCTTAGTTTGAGATTGGCGCCGCCCAAAGGGCATACCCGGTTACTAAGGAATACAAACACCAGTTTATACTGTGGGTCTACCCATATACAGGTTCCTGTGAACCCGGTATGCCCGAAAGTAAGGGGAGAGGCGCTGGCGGCCGGATAAGGATCCTTGCGATGTGCATTATCTCTTTCCGGTTTGTCGAAACCCAGACCACGCCTGCTTTGCGTGGAACCATAGGCACTGAACATTTGAATTGTTTCCGGTTTAATAAACTGCATATCATTATACCGGCCCCCGTTCAGTAGCATTTGTAACAATACCCCGAGATCATTCGCGTTAGAAAACAATCCTGCATGACCGGCAACGCCGCCAAACATGGCTGCACCAGGGTCGTGTACATCACCACGTATCAGCTGCATGCGGAATGTATGTTCAAATTCCGTGGGCGCTATACGTTGTAAAGGAAAACGTTCTCTTGGGCGGAAACCAGTGGTTTCCAGCCCCAGGGGATCGTAAAAGGTTTCTTTTACATATTCATTCAGCTTTTTACCGGTAAGCTGCTCTACGATCTTGCCCAGGAAAATAAAATCCATATCGCTGTATACATAACCCTGGCGCGGATTCAGCTTGCTATCCAGCATAGTCTTATACATCACCCCCACGTAATTGCTGTCCATATACATATGATCTGCTACCCGTACGGTATGCAGTGAATCCGCATCTTTATGGTACAGCACCGTATCCGGCATGCCATCGCTATACAAGGTTGCCTTGTAAAAAGGAATGAAAGCCGCCAGGCCGGCCTGGTGCAGCAGAATATCGCGGATGCGCAGGTTTGCTTTATCCGTACCTTTTACAACCGGTAAATAATCGCCCAGCTTAGCATCCAGCTTTACTTTGCCCTCATCATACAGGCGCATAATGGAAATGGTTGTAGCGCAGATCTTTGTTACGGATGCCAGGTCATATATCGAGGATGGGGTTACCTCTTCCCAGCGGTTGTATTCATAAAAGCCAAAACATTTATCGTATACTACACGCCCATCCTTCAATGCCAGCACCTGGCAGCCCGGGGCCGCGCCCTGGTCTATCATGGTTTTGGCAATACCGTCTATTTCGTTTAGCACGGCCGATCTCATACCCACTTCTTCCGGTGTAATTTTAGGCAGGGTAATAAACTTAGGCAGCTCATAAGTGATGCCGCTGCCGGAGGGAAGGTTGCACACGGTTACCGGCAATTTTCCCCTGGGCGCTATTTTGCCAAACAGGATGTCGGCAGCTGCTTTCTGGGTTATATCATCATCCTCATAAGCAGCCATAATGGTGGGCGCTTCGCAAAAATATTGCAACGCATAGGGGTTGCCAAAGGCCACCAGCACAGAAGGCATTTCCTGCTGCAGCTGCCGCACCAATACTTTTTCGGCCACGGTAATGCCAAAGCTATTGGCCGGGCGGCGATTGTAATTGTGCAGGCTAATGATCACCTGTTTATAATCCCGCTGCAGCTTGTTCATGAGCACCGCTACTTCCTGTAAGCTCTGGCGGCTGGTAAACACAAACACATCCGCATCCGGGCGATAGGCTTTAACCGTTTGCAAAAAGGTGTTACTGGCATCGGCGCCTACGGCCACCACGGCCAGCTTTTCCTTTTTAACGGGAAACATCTTGAAAGGCACCAGGCGGTTATCATTCTTTACCAGTGTAATGGCCTGCTCCGCAATCTGTTTCTTTAAAGTATCTGTTTTGGCATTCAGGTCATCGGTAAGGTGCTCCGTATCTATAACCTGTGGTTTGTTAAGCCCCAGGTTATATTTGGCTGCCAGCACTTTTTTTACACGTTTATTCACCTCCGGCCAGCTGATCTGTCCGCGTTTAATACCACGCATAATGGCGGCCACACTGCCTTCTGCTGTGGAGGGCAGCACCAGCAGGTCGTTACCGGCCAGCAGGGATTGCAAGGCCTCCTCCCCTTTGGAGTAAAACTTGGCAATGCCCTTCATTTCCAGCGCATCGGTTACTACCAGCCCGTTAAAGTCCAGCTCATTTTTAAGCAGCTTAGTGGTAGCATTATAAGAGATAGAGGTAGGGGTATTAGGCCGTTTATCAATGGCCGGTACATACAGGTGCGCTACCATAATAGAACCTACACCGGCTGCGATGGCCTGCCGGAAAGGGTAAAGCTCCAGTGAATCCAGCTGTGCGCGGCTTTTGCCTATCACCGGCAGGTCCAGGTGAGAGTCTACATCCGTATCCCCGTGGCCGGGAAAATGTTTGGAGCAGGCCATAATACCCGCCGCCTGCATACCCTGTATGGTGGCTACCCCCATGCGGGCTACCTGGTATTTATTTTCTCCGAAAGAGCGGTCATTAATTACCGGGTTATTAGGATTGTTATTCACATCCATGTCCGGCGCAAAATCAATATGAATACCCATGCGGCGGCATTGCTCTCCCAGCAGGTGCCCATATTGCCAGGCCAGCGTACTGTCCTGCAGGGCGCCCAGCATCAGGTTGCGGGGCAGGCTTATTACACTGTCCAGCCGCATACCCAGGCCCCACTCGCCGTCAATAGATACCAGCAGGGGTACTTTGGAAATAGATTGATAATAGTTTGTTAGCCGGGCCTGCCGCACCGGGCCGCCCTGGAAAAAGATAACGCCGCCTACTTTATTGCTGCGGATATCATTTACCACTTTATCAATATGATCCTGCCCCAGGTTGGAATGTGCGCGGATCATAATCAGCTGCGCAATACGCTCTTCCGGTGTAAGCGTGTTAAAAACACTGTCGGCCCATTGGGCGGCCGGGTCATCCTGTCCGAGTGTATCTTTTTGTTGCTGCAGGGGCGCCGGTGAAATCGCTGTCCCCTGTGAAAATGTTCTGTCCTGCCATGTGGGCCCCTGCTGAACCGCTTGTCCTGTCATGAAAAACCCTGTGAGGCCCAGTACCATAAATTGCTTCCTCATCATACCTATAAACATACAAATATTTATATGAGGTTCAACGGATTAATAAAATAAATTATGTATCTGTTTAACGTGCATAAAATAAATGCTTTATACTAAAATCATATTTCAAAAAATTTTATCTTTTTAGCGATTTTTTTAAATGTTGTTAATTAATCCGATAAATTGTTTTATATTATTTAAGCAACGGTAATTTTAGTTACCAGAACATTCAATAGTTTGTTATATTTGCAATCTTGCTAATTAAGTTTTTTTAAAGAACATGGTCAATATTATTTTATTTGGCCCTCCCGGCAGCGGCAAGGGTACACAAAGTGCTAACCTGATCCAGAAATACGGCCTCATTCACCTGAGCACCGGCGATTTGCTGCGGAGCGAAATAGGCGCCCAGACACCCCTGGGAATGGAAGCTAAAAAAGTAATGGACCAGGGCCAGCTGGTACCGGATGAAGTAGTAATTGGTATGATCAGTTCCAAACTGGATGCCAACCCGGAAGCCCGGGGATTTATATTTGATGGTTTCCCCCGCACCTCTGCCCAGGCAGAAGCGCTGGACAAGCTGCTGGCTTTAAAGAAAACCAGCATTGCTGCTGTACTAAGCCTGGAAGTGCCGGAAGATGAGCTGATCAAACGCCTGCTGAACCGGGGTCTTACCTCCGGCCGCAGTGATGATGCCAGCGAGGAAATTGTGAAGGCACGTATTGTGGAATATCATAACAAAACTGCCCCGGTGGCTGATCACTATGCCAAATACGGCAAGTTTAAAAAGATCAAAGGCAACGGCAGCATTGATGAAATATTCAGCCTGCTGAGCAAGGAGATCGATGAGCTGGTGAGCGAGAAAGTGTAGTTGGCAGTTATTAGTGGGCAGTTGGCAGTCAGGAGCATCAAGCCAGGAAATGTAGCTGACCACATTAGATAATATACGAGCAGTTTGCAGGCCCTGCCTGCGCAAAAATATCATAACGCAAAGATCGTAAGTAGCGTGATTGTATCTTTTCACGCAAACTTCCCGATCTTTGCGTTTTTATTTAAGGCAGGGCAGCCCCTGCCACCCGTAAATTGAAAACAGTTTTGGAAAATTTTGTAGACTATATACGTGTTTTTTGTAAATCCGGCAAGGGCGGCGCCGGCAGCGCCCATTTTATGCGCACCAAATTCAACCCCCAGGCCGGGCCTGACGGGGGCGATGGTGGCCGCGGCGGGCACATTATCCTGAGAGGGAATGCCCAGCTATGGACCCTGCTGCACCTGCGCTGGTACAAGAACGTAGTAGCAAAGGATGGCGGCAATGGCAGCCGCAATAACTGTACGGGTGCCGATGGGGAGGATATTATAATTGAAGTGCCACCCGGCACACAGGTGCGCGATGAAGAAACCGGGGAGCTGGAAGCAGAGATCCTGAACGATGGGCAGGAAGTGATCTTAATGCCGGGCGGCATGGGCGGCCGGGGTAACGCCTATTTCAAAACATCCACCAACCAAACGCCGGAATATTCCCAGCCCGGTGAGCCCGGCCGCGAAGGCTGGAAGGTGCTGGAGCTGAAAGTGCTGGCGGATGTAGGGCTGGTAGGTTTCCCCAATGCCGGCAAATCTACCCTGCTTTCAACCATTACCGCTGCCAAACCTAAAATTGCCGATTACGCATTTACTACCCTTACCCCTAACCTGGGCATGGTAGCTTACCGTAATAACCAATCGTTCTGTATTGCCGACCTGCCGGGTATTATTGAAGGCGCCCACGAAGGCCGTGGCCTGGGGCACCGTTTCCTGCGCCATATAGAACGTAACGCCGTACTGTTATTCCTGATACCAGCGGATAGTAAGGATCACCGCCAGGAGTTCGACATCCTGCTGAATGAGCTGGAACAATACAATCCCGAGCTGCTGGATAAACAATTCCTGCTGGCCATCAGCAAAAGCGATATGCTGGATGAGGAGCTGAAAAACGCCATAGCAGCAGAGCTGCCGGCAGATGTGCCGCATGTGTTCATCTCCTCCGTTACCCAACAGGGGCTCAGTGAGCTGAAGGATCTTTTGTGGAAGGCTTTAAACAATTAATAGGCTGCGCCTATACCTGCATAAATAATATCATTTAAAAAATTCTGGTTTATTGCGGACCTTTGCATTGTCATTCAATGCGAGCAACCCCTCCCTATTCCAATACTTCTCTTAAAAAAGGATTTTTTATGCAAACGCAAGGACCCGAATTAAAATTCCGCACCCGCAGGTGGGTGAAACCGGAAGACCTGAACCCCAACCACACTTTATTTGGCGGCAGCCTATTGAAATGGATAGATGAAGAAGCCGTGATCTACGCCATTCTGCAGCTTAACAACCCGCATGTGGTTACCAAGTTTATTTCAGAGATCAATTTTATAAGCGCGCCCCGCTTAGGCGATATTATTGAGCTGGGCATAGTAGCTACCCACTTCGGTACTACTTCTATTACGCTGAAATGTGAGGTCAGGAACAAGATCACCCAGGAACCGGTACTGGCTATTGAAAAGATGGTGTTCGTAAATGTGGATGAAAGCGGAAAGCCAACGCCACACGGTAAAACCGCCATTACATTTGCCAAAGACCGCTTAAAGGATAATCCTGATCCTGCAAGGTTGAATTAAGTTTTAGGCCGAAACATCACGGAGCGCCGTTTTACGGGCATCCCTAACCCGGATCACCTGGGCGCCGGTGAGTAAAATACCCATTGCCAGCAGGGAACAGCCGGCCATTACACCCGTCATAGGAAAAGTAGTATGATCTGTTTTGCTGAACAGGCTCACTGCTACAGATGCCAGCGCGCCTAACCCCATTTGTAAAGCGCCCATGAGCGCAGATGCGCTGCCTGCATTTTTAGAGAATGGCGCCATGGAAAGGGCCGATGCATTGGGGAAAATAAAACCTGCGCACGACAGGTACATGAAAATAAGCACCAGCGTACCGCTAAACCCTATCCAGCCATTTGTACTGGCTGTTACCAATACCAGGGCTATAATGGTTTGAGTGATCAATGCGGTTACGATCAGCTGCTCACTCTTATACTTTCTGAGCATTACGCTATTCACCTGCCCCGCACCTATCAAACCCGCTGCCAGCAAAGCAAATATGAGACTGTATTGCGTACCGGACACTTTAAAGATCTCCAGGAATACATTGGGCGATCCCGCTACATACGTCAGCAATCCCGCAAAGGAAATAGCGCCGGTTAAAGCGTAGGTGGTAAACCGCGGCTCCTGTACTACGGAAAGAAAGCTGCGCGTAATAGGCCCCGGCTTTAAAGAGTAGTTAGGATCCGGTGCGCTGCTTTCCGGCAAGCCCCAGAAAGCGGCGGCCAGTATTACTGCGGCCAGCGCGGTAAGAATTATAAAAATGTAATGCCAGCCCAGGTACTCACTTACATATCCGCCAATGGCAGGCGCCAGCATGGGCGATGCGCCTACTACCAGAAGCAGCATGGAAAACACTTTTGCATTATCCTCTACCGGGAACAGGTCGCGCACCATAGCGGTGGAGGCTACGGTGGCTGCGCAGCAACCTAATGCCTGCAAAAAGCGCAGTACGATCAATGCCTCTACAGATGTGGCCATTACACAGCCTAATGATGCCAGCAGGTACACCAGCAAGCCTATATGTAAAGGACGTTTTCTGCCAAAACGGTCCAGCAGCGGGCCATACAGCAGCTGCCCGGCAGATACGCCAATAAAAAAGCTGGATAAAGAAAGTGCTACTGCTGCAATGTCGCTATGCAGGTCCTTGGCAATTGCCGGGAAACCCGGCAGGTACATATCAATAGAAAAAGGCGCCAATGCTGTCAAGGCGCCTAATATGATGATGAGGAAAAAATATTTGCTTTTAGTCATAATCCCAGGATATGGTTGTACTTCGCAAAACTACACTACGTGTGTTTGAAAAGCATGTACCAAATCCCGGTATTAATTGTACTTATACCGGATAGGTTTTCTTAGTTTTCCGAGTGATATTCCGGCGCCGGTATAGGCACTTTATTTCCTGTGGGTTGGTTCAGCTTGTTACTCTCCTTCACTTTCACCGGTACGCCGCGTATATCCCATACAATACCCAGTGCGCCTAAGGTGCGGATGATATAGTATGTGATATCAATTTCCCACCAGTAAAAACCCTGCTGGGCAGCGCTTTGATAATAGTGGTGGTTGTTGTGCCAGCCTTCGCCCAGGGTTACCAGCGCCAGCACCAGGCTGTTGCGGGATTGGTCGCCGGTTTTATAACGCTGCTTACCGATCTTATGCATCAGGGAGTTGATGGTAAAGGTGCCGTGAAACAGTATGATAGTGCTCAGGAAAAAACCGATCAGCAAGGTAGAAACCCCTGCGCCCCAGTCAAAGAAGCCGGTGCCATTCACTTTGTTACCTACCAGGTATACCGCAATGGCCAAAACTACCGGTGGTACAAAATGGTATTTGTTCAGCCAGTACAGCTCTTTGTGCTTCATATCCTTTATAAGATCATAACGGGTGGGTTTGTATTCAGGCCCCATGATCCAGCCAATGTGCGCATACCAGAAACCATACAGGTTTGCAGAGTGCGGATCTTCCGGTGTATCGCTGTGCTTATGGTGAATGCGGTGATTAGCAGCCCACCACAGTACCCCTTTCTGAAAGCTGCTTTGCGCGCCGCCAGCCAGTATAAACTGGAAAAAGCGCGATGTTTTAAAAGCGCGGTGCGAAAAATACCGGTGATAACCGCCGGTTACAAAAAACATGCGTACTACATACAGCGCCGCACACAAGATCCAGTCAAACGCCGTTACGTGTGTAAAGAAAGCCAGTAAAGGTATCAGGTGCATGCCCATGAAGTCCATCTCATGCAGCCATTTAGGCCGCTCCCTGTGTTGTTTTGTGATGTTCATTATTCAAAAGTAGGATGATAGTTTGTTTTATCCAATGATTTAAATCATATGGTAACGTACTGTTAAGATATGGTTCATTTATAAAATTAGTACATATCCGGGTTATAATAAGAGATTAATACACTTTGATGTAAATAAATTACCATAGAATTACTTTATTTTACGTCAAATCCCGGATACCTGTGAAATACACTATCACTACTCTTGCGTGCGCTGTTATACTGGGCGCATGTTCCGCACCTGCTGCACCGCCCGTTGCTGCCACAGACAGTACTGCTGTTGCAAGCACCCCGCCGGAACAAAATGCCATAGGCCTTTATAAAGGCGATTTTGGCGGCGCACCCATTTTTATTACCATCAACTATACCAGCCCCAATCACCTGGCAGGCTATAATGTACATAAAGGTTTGCGGCGTAACCTCAGCGGAGCCATGAAACAAGAGGGGGATAGCTGGGTGATTAGCCTGAATGAACCCGGTGACCACCCGTACGACGGGCATTTTGAGCTGGTGTTTGATAAAGAATTTACTACTGCCAAAGCGCATTGGACGCCGTTGGACAAGAAAACACTGCAGGAAAAAAGCTTTACACTAAGCCGGGTAAAACACACTGACGGAACCGAAGATGCGAGTGTACTGAACTACCCCTTTACCAGTGACCAGGGTGAGATGTACTTTGATGAAGATGGCAGCTGCCTGTTCGATTATTATCCCAAGCTAACTGACACCACCAATGCCGAACAATCCATTACACTGAAAGGCACCTGGGAACAGCGCGGCGATACCATACGGGTGAACTGGCAGCCCAATGAACAATTCCCTAAACGTAACAGCATTTTTATTTTACAGTTTAACGAGGACAAATCATATTCTACCGGCCTGGAGGGAGAAGATATTACCTTCAATAAGATGGTGGCCGGATGATGTTGCAATACCTGAAACGCGGTTTCCTTCTTGTATTTACTGCGCTTATACTCTATGGTACCTGGTTAATGCTGCGCCTTAGCTGGCCCTATACATCCCTTAACCGGTACACGGATTTTCTGATGACCAAACAATGGGTGTACCACATTCGCCACTGGCGGCTAAGCTTTTATACACATGTGTTCATTAGCAGTGTGGTATTGATCACCGGGCTGCTGCAGTGCAGCTGGTATTTGCTGAAAAAATATCCGCGCCTGCACCGTACTTCCGGAAAAGTATATGTGTTAACGGTGCTTTGCCTGAGCGGGCCCAGTGGGCTGGTCATGTCTTTTTATGCGAATGGCGGAATAGCCGCCCGTATTAGTTTTGTGCTGCTCTCCTGCTTATGGCTGGGAAGTACGTATATGGGATGGCGTTATGCCCTGCAAAGGCGCTGGCAGCTGCATGGCCATATGCTGCTGCGTAGTTATGCCTTAACACTTTCTGCACTTACATTAAGGCTGTATGCTTACCTGATAGATGTGTTCAATATTCCTCTGCATCCTAAAGATGCCTATATTCTTATTTCCTGGTTAAGCTGGACGCTGAACCTGCTGTTCATGGAAGCCTGGATCCGCTTTTTTCTTAAAAAGAGAATGGCCCTGCTTTTAACGCATGCCCAGTAAGGCGGGCTGTTTGGCGAAATGGCCATCGGCTTCCAGCACATAATATTCCTTATTCAGCTCTTTCATTTCCACGATCTTATTATTCTCAAATCCGGCCTGGTACGGATCTTTTTCATATTGCATCTTAAACCAGGCTACCTGCACATCTCCATTGGCTTTTATGGTGGGTATCCGGTAAGGTTCATCCAGCTTTTCGCGTCCGCCTATTAGCATTTTTTGTATCAGCTTACCATTGCTGGTATAGCTGCATATGTAATACAGGGGATCGGCCTCTGAATCGCCCAGCTCTTCCCGCGATGCATAAATGATGGTACGCACGCTATCCGTACTTTTTACCAGTCCAACATGATAGAATTCATTCCCTACCTCCCGTGAAAATTTTTCATCGCGCATTTCAGGTATATAACGCTCAAAGTCATACGAAATGTAGTGGTCTCTCAGTGTGAGCGCATATTCCTTGTCCAGCACTATGGGCAGGTCCAGCACTTCAAATTCCCTGCAAAAGAGGTTCCACTGCAGCTTTTCAGGATCAGTGGCGCCGCCGAATGCGCTGATAACGGTGTGCCGGAAATCCCATTTATAGGCATCCCTTAAATTTTTCAGGTCCGGGTCGTTGAATATATTTTTCAGGTTGCTGTATCCAAATTCAATGGCAGATACCAGGTAGTATTTAGCTTTTTCATTTTGTCCTAACCGGGAGTAGGCGCAGGCCTGGTTGTATAACACCTTATGCAAAGGCGTATAATCCAGCAGCTCCGCGATGGTATAGGCATTGGTGGCTTCCAGCGGCTCATTGCTATCCAGCAGGGCATTGCCCAATTCATAATAGGCTTTGGCCTGCGGCTGCAGCAGAATGGAGTTTTTAAATAGTGTGATGCTGGCCGCCGGGTTCTTTTTATTACGGTAAGTATCAATAGCTTGCAGAAAGATCTTGTCGGCTTCTTTATGTTTAACGGCGCTTTCTTTTAATACCAGCTTCACCGTATCGCGGCTATACAGGGATGAGAGCTGTAAATGGATAGCGCTGTTCTTTTCAGCAGTATGGGTGGTGGTTTGGTGGCATGCAGTGAAACCTGCACATAACAACAATAGGGATAAATAACGCATAACCGGAAATGATTAGGGTATAAATATAAATAGAATTTGTTTAATGTGTGGGGATATAAAAAAGCGGATGGTATTCAAACTACCATCCGCTTTTCACTGAGCCAACCATGGGATTCGAACCCACGACCTACAATTTACGAAACTGTTGCTCTACCAGCTGAGCTAGGTTGGCAGCTGGCTACAAATTTAGTGAACCCTTGCGGATTAATAACAGCAGTCCGGAAATTTATAATTATTGCAGGCAGGGATCAAATAACATAGCCGTACACAGAACCGCTTGCCCGCCAGTATTTTTTCTTGATCATTTCAGGGCTGCGTTTGGCAATGCCCGTACCGCGCGCTTTGGCGCTGGCTTCCATTTCTGCTGCTATGGGCAGCGCAAAATCCACATCGGCCGCACCGGCCAGGCGGACCACTATATCCGGACTTTCCATTTATTGAGGATTGATTTGTGTATGCCCGCTTAGCTGCTGCTGTATAAACTGGTTATACAGGGAAGCGGGTATCAGTGAATATAATTTTATGCGGTTCACCGCATCTGTAACAGGTATGGCACATAATGCCGGTAAAAAGTGCGCTTCAATAGCACTTTTCACCACTGCATTACCCCGCTCATACAGGCGGCCGGCCAGCTGCAAACAAGGCATGGCCTGGCTGTAATGCCGCTCCCGTAATTGCTGCAGGGTATAATTGCTAAGGCAGCTAACTGTTTCGTATATATGAAAAACAGCCGGGAACTGGTGCAGCGCTTTGCGTAATACCGGTACGGTATCTTCTATCAGTGCAGGTACTTCATATTGATTGATCATAACATACTTTTTAATGCTTCAGGAATTGCACCAGTAACTGTGCCAGTAAGCCCAGGGCTACCGCACCCACCAATAAGTAATACATGGTTTTGGAGGCTGGCGCCGGAATTTTCTTTTGTGAATGCATATAAATTGTTTTCCCCTGGTATGCCAACCTTGTTCCAATTTGAACGCAGCTGCACCAGTATCGCCCCAAACCTTCTACAGCACATCATTACAGCCGCTCTGCCGTAAACAGTATGTAAGTCCTGCCCGCCCTTGACCCTTCCGTTTCTGTAAACGGTTTTCCATTTCTGAAAACAGGCATCCATGTTGTATGGGTTTTAGAAAGATTGTTATGAGAAAATCGCGCACCCCGGCCTGCCACATAGGTACCTCCGGGTGGAGCTATAAACACTGGAAGGGGGTGTATTACCCGGAGAAGCTGAAGCCGGTGGATTACCTGCACTTTTATAGCCAGGAGTTTGATTGTACGGAAATTAATACCAGCTTTTACCATCTGCCCAAAGAACAAACCGTGCTGAACTGGGCAGCAAAAGTGCCGCCCGGCTTTTTATTTTGCCCCAAGCTAAGCCGCTACATAACCCACTTTAAAAAGCTGCATGACCCGGCAGAAGGGATGGAAGTATTTTTTAAGATTTTTGATCCGGTTGCAGAACGGCTGGGGCCTGTTTTAATCCAGCTGCCGGCCCAGGCAGGCTTTAATGCGGGCGTGGCAGAGGAGTTTTACCAGCTGCTGTCTACCACCTATAAGCAATATGATTTTTCAATTGAAGTGCGGGATAAAAGCTGGTTCAGCAAGCAAAGCCTGGATCTGATGGAGCAATATGGAGTGGGGTTGGTAATAGCTAATTCCGGTAAACGCTTCCCTTATAAGGAGGCGGTCACTGCCCGGCATATTTACCTGCGCTTTCATGGCCCGGCGGAATTATATTCCTCCAGCTATGCAGCCCTTACGCTGCGGGCCTACGCACGTAAATGCGCCAAATGGCTGCAGGAAAAACACCAGGTATGGATCTTTTTTAATAACGATGTGCATATGCATGCCATAGAGAATGCACGTACACTTAAAACCATGCTGGCTGAGGAGCAGGATAAGTTGTGAGGGAAAGTTGGTAGCTACAAGTAAAAATATGGATGAAAGGCCGTACCCTTCAGTTGCCAATTGGTAACCGCTGCTGCAAAACAATGCTTTTTACAGGTGAACGGCTTTCGAAAACGGGAATTTGATTTACGTGATCGGGAATTTATGTGGTTCTCAGCTGCCGGCAGGTATTTAATGGCTGCGCTATTGCAGTGCTATTAGTATGCTTTCCCCCTAAAACAGCCCTTTTTCCCTACTAACATCCCAGTGCAACTCTACCCCCCTACATAAAATCCTACCCGTTTTACCACCCGGTTTATTCCTGTAAGGTTTAACCCAAAACCCCGACCCGAATTGCGCACGGGTTGCACCCGAATATCACCCGAATTACCGGGCCATTTCTACCGGTCTGGGCCTGCTGCCACACAATGGCCATCATCTACCTCTTCCCCTTCATCTATTACATCCCCAGTCCGCCCAGCATACCGCCGGCCAAACCTTTCATCTCGCTTTCCCAGAGGTTTTCCGCATTTTTCAGGGCCCGGTTCAGGGCAGTTATCAGCAGGTCTTCCAGCTCCTCCTTGCTATCCGGGGCCAGCAAATGATCGGCAATGGTAATGTTCTTTACTTCGCGGTTACCGGTTACCGCTACCTTTACAGCGCCGTCGCCCGCTTCTCCATCCACCGTTACATGGGCCAGTCTTTCCTTACCTTCTTCCATTTTTTGCTGGGCTTCCTGCAGCTTGCCAAAGAGATCTCCAAACATAAACTACTATTTAAGGTTACAAATATAGCATATGGCGTGTTACAAGGTTTATGCCCCAATTCCTTATCTTTCAGGCCAAATTTATAAGCGAAGAAATGATCGAAACCAAAGTTTGTATCATCGGTGCGGGGCCGGGTGGCGCTACAGCCGCCCTGCAGCTGGCGCAATTGGGTATTGAATGTGTGGTGGTGGATAAGGCTGTATTTCCCCGCGATAAGGTATGCGGCGATGGTTTAAGCGGTAAGGTACTAACAGCGCTGGAACAGATTGACCCCGCCATTGCACAGCGCCTGCGGGAGTTTACCCCCAAACAGGATAGCTGGGGCGTTACCTTTGTAGCCCCCGGCCGCACCAGCATGGAGGTGGCCTATAAGCCCAATTACAACCTGCAAACAGATGAGCCGGCGGGTTTTGTATGCAAACGCATTCACTTTGATAATTTTATGGTGGATGAGGTAAAACGCCGCCCGGAGATCCAACTTTTTGAAGGCATAACCATTGATAAATATGTGCTGCAGGATGATGGTTACCTGGTAACCGATACTACCGGCAACTTTTCCGTAAAGGCGCCCCTGCTCATTATTGCCAACGGCGCCCATTCCTCGTTCACAAAAGAGGTAGCCAACATCCGTATGGAGCCGGCCTATTATGCCGCCGGCGTACGGGCCTATTATAAGAATGTAAAAGGCATGCATGCCGATAGCTTTATTGAGCTGCACTTTTTAAAACCTCTGCTGCCGGGTTACTTATGGATCTTTCCCCTGCCTAATGGGGATGCCAATGTGGGCATGGATATGATCAGCGAAGCCGTGCGCAGTAAAAAAATAAACCTCAAGAAATTATTGACAGATACCCTGGAGCAGGACCCTGTGTTCAAAGAGCGTTTCCGGGAGGCTGAAATAGACAGCCCCATAGAAGGTTATGGACTTCCGCTGGGCAGTAAGAAAAGAAAATTGTCCGGGAACCGTTATATGTTGGTAGGCGACGCTGCTTACCTGGTTGATCCGTTCACCGGGGAAGGTATTGGCAACGCCCTGTATGCCGGCCGCATAGCCGCGCAGCAGGCTGCCGCCGCGCTGGCAGCAGGTGACTTTTCAGAAAACCGGCTGGCCGCGTATGACGAGCGGGTGTATCAGGTACTGGGGCCGGAGCTGCAGCTAAGCCACCGCCTGCAAAAGCTGGTAAAATATCCAAGGCTCTTTAACTTATTAATGAAAATGGGGACACGCAACAAGCAGCTGAAAGAGTTAATATCCTGTATGTTCTATGAAGTGGACCTCCGTAAAAAGCTGGCTAAACCCTCTTTTTATGTACGGTTGTTGTTAAACAAATAATTAATCTGACCTGTGAAAAAAATCTTATTGGCAACGCTGTGTAACATCAGCATGTTAACCGGTTACGCACAAGAAACATTGTACAACCAAAACGCTGCCGGCCATTTACAGCTTACGCTTGCCGGCGCCTCCCACCTGGCCGGCTTGCCGCTGCGCTGCATGCAAAAAGAGTTTCCCTATAAAACAGGCGTTACCTTTTCCGATAGCTCGCTGGTTACAGATCCCAAAGTATACCACCCTGCCTTTTACGGCTGTTACGACTGGCATAGCAGCGTGCACGGGCACTGGATGCTGGTACGCCTGTTAAAGTCATTTCCAGACTTGCCGGAAGCAGCCACCATCCGCACTAAGCTGGCGCAGAACCTTACAGCCAGCAATATTCATGTTGAACAACGTATTTATTTCAATAAAGAAAATAAAGGTTTTGAACGCATTTATGGCTGGAGCTGGCTGCTGCAGCTGCAACGGGAGCTGCTTACCTGGAAAGATCCTTTGGGCCAAACCCTGAGCAGCAATGTGCGGCCGCTGGCACAACAGTTTTCCAGCGCCTACATTGCTTTCCTGGATAAGCTGGTATATCCCATACGCGTAGGCGAGCACACTAACCTGGCCTTTGGCCTGCGCCTGGCCTGGGATTACGCGGTAACCGCACAGGATACTGCCCTGCAAACCGCCATCCGCAAAGCAGCCCTGCGTTTTTATGCGCAGGATAAAGGCTGCCCCATTAGCTGGGAGCCCGGCGGGTACGATTTCCTGTCGCCCTGCCTGGAAGAGGCTGACCTTATGTGGCGCATTATGCCGGCAGACCAGTATAAAACCTGGGTAAAGGAATTTTTACCAGGCCTGTTCACCACGCCCATTACCATCTTAAGCACTGCACAGGTAAAAGACCGTACAGATGGTAAGCTGGTGCACCTGGATGGCCTGAACCTGAGCCGCGCCTGGTGCCTCTATGGTATTGCCCGGCATGTTGACCAGAACCAGGATGCTATTAAACAGCTGGCGCACCATCACCTGGAAGCTGCACTGCCCCACGTGGCCAGCGGCGACTATGCAGGCGAGCACTGGCTGGGATCTTTTGCTGTATATAGCTTAACGATAGAGAATAATGACCGCTGAGATTTGCTTGTTTATTTAAAATTCATTCATGTACCGTTCCTACTATCCTTATATACTCAAGTGGCTGTTGCTGTTACTGTGCCTGCCGTTATTACTGCATGCACAACGTAACAATTTTACCATTACACCCGCCCCTAAATGGCTGGCCCCCTATACGCCGGACCTCAGCAAAAAGCCCAACCTGCATGATATAAGCAGCGGGTACTGCCTGCTGCTGCTGGAAGAGCAGCACCATGCGGAAAAGAAAAGCGTTTACCAGCACATCATACGCCAGATAGTTTCAGAAGCCGGGGTACAAAATGGCGCCGGCATCTCTGTAGATTATGACCCCGCTTATGAGCAGCTGCAGTTTCACCAGCTGATCATACGCCGCGATGGTAAAGTGCTGAACAAGCTGAGTGCAGGCCAGTTCCGCATTCTGCAGCAGGAAAAAGAGCTTTCGCGTTTTATATACAGCGGCGTGTATACTGCCTATTGTATTATTGAGGATGTGCGCAAAGGCGACCAGATAGAATATGCCTACACCATTACCGGCCGCAATCCTATTTTTGAGGACAAGTACTTCCGCACCTTTTACTTCGCAGCCTCCGAGCCTATTTTAAATTATTACAAATGCCTGATTGCCTCCACCGCCCGTAACATACAGTTCAGGTCATTTAACGATGCGCCTATGCCGGTTAAGAAAAGCTGGCAGGGCATGAACCTGTATGAGTGGCAGCCCAAACATATTGCAGAACCGGAAAGGGTGGATTACAGAACACCTTCCTGGTACGATAACTATGCCTATGTGGAGGCCAGTGAATACACCGGCTGGGAACCCATTGTGAACTGGGCCCTGCAGGTAAATGCCTCGCATGATCTAAGCCCTGCTTTACAGCAAAAAATAGCCGCCTGGCAAAAAGAAACCGGCAATAACAAGGCGCTGTACATGCAAAAGGCCATCCGTTTTGTGCAGGATGATATCCGTTACATGGGCATTGAAATGGGCGAATACTCCCACCGCCCCAGCCAGCCCGGAAAAATACTAAACCAGCGCTTTGGTGACTGTAAAGATAAATCCCTGCTGCTTTGCACCATTTTACAGGCCAATGGTATTGATGCCAGCATGGCTTATGTAAATACATTTGCAAAAGCCTCGATAGTAAAGTCGCTGCCCTCGCCGGTACTGTTCAATCACGTAATTGTATCGGCCAACCTAAGCGGCAATCACTACTGGATAGACCCTACCATTAATTACCAGCGCGGCACCATTGATAACCTTACCGTACCGGATTATCAAATGGCGCTGATCATAAAAAAAGGCAACTACGCATTAAACAGCATAGACCAGCGCTATAATGGTACGGTACGCATTTCAGAAACCTTTGTGCTGCCGGAAAGCAATAAAAAGCCCGCCCATTTGCAGGTGCTTTCCAACTACAGCCTGCAGTTTGCCGATGACCAGCGGGAGAATTTTGCAGAGAACAGTATGAAAGACCAGGAGCGTGCCTTCCTGGATTATTATAAAGGATTGTATGGAGATGTGCGGGCAGACAGCGGCCTGCAGATCGAAGATGCAGAACCTGAAGACCGTTTTGAAGTAGGCGAATACTATACCATTCACAATCCCTGGAAAGCAGATACTACCGCGGCGAACCGCCAGCAGTTCCATGTACAGGCCCGCATATTAACAGATATGCTGCCCCGGGTACCGGACGATAATCATACGCAGCCGCTGGCGCTGAAATATCCTTACTCGCTGGATTATACCATTACGCTGCAAATGCCGAATGACTGGAGCATGGATAATTCCAGCATGCATGTAAAGAATAAATACTACCGGATTGATTTCACGGCTGCAGTGAACGGCCGCACCGTTACCTTGCATTACCAGTATAACTCCTACCAGGATCATGTGCCGGTTGATTACCTGACCAATTACGTGGACGACCGTAACCAGCTGTCTGAAATAGGCGGCTTTTACCTGTACTGGGATCCCACTGCCGGCAGCAGCACCTTGCCTGGCGGGCATAAAGGTATTAGCTGGGTAATGCTGGCTTTATGCCTGGTGTTTGCAGGTATTTTCAGCTATATGGCTGTACGTTTTTACCATCGCTCTATATTCCCGCTGCAGTACAACCCGGAGTCCTGGACTATTGGCGGCTGGCTGGTGCTGCTGGGTTTGGGCATTGTATTTTCCCCGCTGACCATACTGGTGACTATATTGGATGGGGGCTTTTTCAGCAATGCCACCTGGGAGGCGGTGGTACATGCGCAGGATGCGCAGGTAAGGCTGCTGGTGTTTATAGCGGAGCTGGCCAGTAATATATTCCTGTGCGTATATGCTATATTGTTAGTGCTGCTGTTTTTCAGAAAGCGGGATACTTTCCCTGCGGCCTGTATTGTTTTTTATGCGGCCGTGTTAAGTGTGCAGGTGCTGGATTATATAGCGGTAAGCGCTTTAAATAATAACTATGCATGGAGCCGGGACCAGATCACCAATATAACGCGGGCTATTATAGCAGCCGCCATCTGGATCCCTTATTTACTGCGGTCGGAAAGGGTGCGTAAAACTTTTGTAGTGCCTCACCCGTCTGCAGTGCGGCGGGATTGGTGATGGAATGTAAAATGTAAAATTTTAAATGATAAATGTAAAAGTGGAATGCAGCGTAGATGGCTTAATATCCAACATCGCTGCATTCCACTTTTACGTTTAAGATTTTACATTTGTGATTTTACATTCCCTTAGTAGTCTATCGTCTCAGAATCAAAGATCACTACCTTCTCCCACAGGTGCTTGCATTCTTCCACAAACTTCAGGTGAATGGGATGTTCCTGGTAAATATCATGATCGGCCTGGCTGTTAAACACCGTTAGCTCGCAATAGCTATAGCTGCGGTCTATCACCGGACGGTCTGTGCTGGCGGGCTTGCCCAGGTTAAATACTTTTACGGCCTCTATTTTTCCCAGCTCGCTAACCCCATCTTCAAACTTTTTAATATCTGCGGCAGAAAGGCCTGGCTTCAGGTAAAAGTTCACTACGTGTACAAACTTTTTATCAGTTGCTTTTAACATATCAGTCGTTTTTAACGGTTGGCAAGTTAGCCGTTGTGTTCTTAAAAACCAACCCATCTTTCATTACAAAGCTTACTTTGCCCATGGTTTGTATGTCCTGCAGGGGATCCCCATCTACTGCAACAATATCCGCCAGCTTGCCAACGGTAATGCTGCCCAGCTTATCCTTCATGCCCAGCAGGTCGGCGGCCTGTATGGTAGCGGCTTTAATGGCTTCCATGGCGGGCATGCCGCTTTCTACCATGTAGGTAAATTCCAGCCAGTTTTTCCCGTGCGCATACACGCCGGCATCTGTACCAAAGGCTATTTTAACCCCGGTTTTATAGGCCTTGGCAAAGGTGGCCTGCAATTTAGGCCCAATGGATAAGGCTTTGGGAGTTATAACAGCGGGATAATAACCAGGTATTTTAGCGGAATCCGCTACAGAACGCCCGGCTATAATAGTAGGCACATACCAGGTGCCGTATTTTTTGGCCAGCTCCATACCTTCATCGTCCATAAAAGTGCCGTGCTCTATTGAGGTAACGCCGGCGCGTATGGCACGTTTAATACCTTCAGCGCCATGTGCATGGGCCGCTACACGCATACCATAATCTTTGGCAGTTTCCACAATGGCTTTCAGCTCATCTTCTGTAAACTGTGCGCCGCTGCCATCCTTGGCTAAGTCCAGCACACCGCCGGTGGCCATGATCTTTATCAGGTCCGATCCGTTCTTATACGCCTGGCGTATGGCTTTACGGCATTCATCCGGGCCGTTCACTACGCCCACTTCCGGACCAGGATCGCCCATCAGGTCATGGCGGTAACCATTGGTAGGGTCTGCATGGCCGCCGGTAGTGGAAATGGCCTTACCGGCCGTAAATACCCGCGGGCCTTTTACCAGGCCTTTGTTAATGGCATTACGCAGGGAAATATTTACGCCATAACCGCCACCCAGGTCACGCACGGTGGTAAAACCAGCCATCAGCGTACGCTCTGAGAATGCCACACTTTGAAATGCATAATCCGCGGGGTTCTTGGTAAACTCTTCCATGAATGCTTCCTTTGTAAGCTCCCCGTCCAGGTGCACATGCATATCCATCCAGCCCGGGGTAACCGTTTGTTTGCGCAGGTCTATGATCTTATCCTGCGCAGCGCCTTCTACAAATCCTTCTTTTATGGCAGAGATCTGGTTGCCGGTAATAATTACTGATACATTTTTGCGGGGTGCATTGGCAATACCGTCAATAAGGGTACCGCAATGCAAAATGGTGCTTTGCGCATAAGCTGCGCTCATGCATAATAATAGCAGGGCTGTTAGTACATGGGATCTCATGGATTATAGATTTATTATTTTAGATCTGGTTGCAACGGAGTGAATGGATGTACGATCAATCCAAATACTTCCTGATAGTACGGTTGTTAACAAAATACACCAGCAGCAATACCACCACAGCGGCTATCCACATACCGATGCCCGGCCAGGGGCTTATCACCATTTCATGCGCTGCCAGCGCACGGGCAGCCACCCATTGCAGCACCGCTACCAGCAATACGGCCACTATGCCGGTTATTACATACAGCGGTACAAACTGCCGCAGCAAATAACGCCGTAGCTGTGCCGGTGCAGTACCCAGCATTACCAGCAGCCGGATCTCTTTTTTACAGGATGCAATGATCAGCTGTATGAACATGCTGAACACCAGCAGGGCAAACAGCAGCAGCACTATGCCAAAGAAACCGATCACAGATACAATGGTTTGCACGATCAGCTTTGTTTTGCTGTACTTGATCTTATCTTGGTTGGTGGTATAGCCATGATCATCCAAAAACTTTACCAGGGCCGGGTTGGCAGGGTCGCTGGTTTTAATAACTATGCGGGATGGCGCTGCTGCTTTACCATTGCCATAGCGGTTATTGGCCCAATCCATAAACGCGGCCGGCACTAAAAAGGATGAAATGCGGTCTGAAAAACCTACAATATGCCCGGTGAACTGGGACGAGAGCAGTCCCCTGGATACGGTGATCTTTACGGGCAGGTTCTTTACCGTTTCCTGTGAAACCTGCGGCAGGTCCTGGCTAAGGGCAAATCCAAAATTATACAGGTTTAAAAAATCATTGGGTAATATAATGGGTATAACCTCATCCCCTTCCTGCCATTTCCATTCCTCATTCTTTACATCTATAAAAGAATCCGGTACCGATTCAAAGAACATATCCGTATAAAACTGCAGCTCGCCGGGCGCAGCGGCGGTTACCTTAAACTGGCTGGAGGTGATGTATCCCGCTGCTTCTACAAAGCTTTGCTGCTTAATGGTTTGCAGCTCTTCTGCAGTGAACATGCTTTTATCCGACTGCCCCATCATGGCATTCGTGATCTTTTTATTCACCACCAGGAAGTCCGCACTCTCATTCTGGTTTTGCCGCCCATATAACAGCTGGTTAAAATTGGTATGTGCCTGTATAGCTATCAGCAGCAGCACCATGGCAATGCCCAGGCCCGCAGTGGCCATTAGCAGCCGGCTTTTACCAATACCGGTTTGTATGATCTTTTTTAAGAGTTGAAAGAACGGGTGCATGTTGAGTTGCTTTTAGCTAAGCGCTGTTTATAGTTGGTATTGCACATTGTAGTTAAAATGCACATCGTCATCCAGGTCAGTAAGCACAAAACCGGCCTGCTGCGCTTTACAGGTTTCCGCTATCAGCGCCGCGGCGCGGCGGGTATTTTCCTCATCCAGGTGGCTGAAGGGCTCATCCATCAACAGCCATTGAAAGGGTTGCACCAGCGCACGTATAATGGCTATACGCTGCCGCTCGCCGTAAGAGAGGGTGCGGGCGCTTTGCTGCAGCACATGCGTTACCTGCAGGCGGGCGGCCATTTCCTGCACCTGTTCCGGTGTACAGGCCGGTGAAGGGCCCATCACTCTTTTCAGCTCTATGTTTTCCCAGGCCGTTAGCTGATCAAACAGGCGCAGGTCCTGGAAAATAATGCTCACCTGCTGCTGGCGTATGGCTGCCAGGGCCGGTTTATTATAATCCTGCCAGGGTTTCCCGTTCACCAGTATCTTACCGGAATAGTCATATCTTATATGATACAGGTAATGCACCAGCGTGGTTTTACCGGTGCCGGAAGGCGCTTTTATCTTTATAAAACTGCCCGGGCTAAAGGTCACTTCCTTGTTCCAGATATCAGAGACCCGCTGCAATAGCTTATCGCGCAGGGGCAATGGTACCAGGTGGCTCAGTTGGATCTGCATATAAATTCCATGAAATACAAAATGTACAAACTATTTTTATAGCAGCAAACTTAATTTAACAGTAATCCGTATATATAGGCGCATCTGAATTATCTGTCTGCTTTTGAAAGCCGTACCAACATACACGGAGCAAGAATTGGTTAGATCGCTGAAATTGCGGGAGCAAGCTGCATTCAGCTATCTGTACGATCACTACTCGTCTGCCTTACATGGCGTGATCCAGCAAATTGTGCCGGATCCGGATGTATCTGTGGATGTGTTGCAGGAGGTTTTTGTAAAGATCTGGCGGCAAATAGAGCAGTACGATCCTGCTAAGGGACGGCTGTTCACCTGGATGTTTAATATTGCCCGTACCACTTCTATAGACACGGTACGCGGTAAGGACTGGCGGAACAGTCAAAAGAATAATTCATTAACCGACGACCTTATACCGCTGGCGGGCGCCACTCAGCCCAATCCCATTGATGATATAGGGTTACGTAAAATGGTGCACAGCTTAAAAGAAGAGCATAAGGTATTAGTAGAACTATCTTATTTCCAGGGGTATAAGCAGGATGAAATAGCACAAATGCTGAACATTCCGTTAGGTACCGTAAAAACAAGACTTAGAGCAGCTTTATTACTATTAAGGCAACAGGTTAAATTATAAAGTGGATATACAGGCATACATACAAAGCGGTGTGATTGAAAGTTACGTGTTAGGCGTAGCGGACGCACAGGATGTAGCAGAGCTGCAAAGGCTGCGCTTTGAGTATCCTGAAGTGGAAGCCGCCATAGCTGCATGCGAAGCATGGCTGGCGGCCACAGCCCGCGCCGGCGCAGTACCTGTATCAGATAAAGTGAAGGAACAATTACAGCATACCTTACAAAATGAATTTGCACCTGCTGCTGATACCACTGCCACCAACCCAACATCGCTGTTAAAGCGTATGAACCGGGTGCGGTACTTTGCAGCTGCCTCCGTCATATTGCTGGTGGCCAGCGCAACCATCAATGTATACCTGTACCAGAAATACCACCAGGCTAGTAAAGATTATATAGCGCTCATGAATGAACGCAATACCGTGGTGGCAGACAACGGCCTGTACCAAACCAAGCTGCGGCAAATGCAGGACCGTATGCAGCTGATGGCCGCCCCTGGTATGTTAAAAGTATCCATGCCGGGTACACCGGGTAAGGAAGGCAACCTGGTAACCCTGTTCTGGGATACGAACACCAAAGATGTATATGTGCTGGCTAACAAACTGCCCAAAGCCCCTGCCGGTAAGCAATACCAGCTATGGGCCCTGGTAGATGGCAAACCCGTTGATGCGGGCATGTTAGATGATTGTACAGATCTTTGCCAGCTAAAACCGGTAGTGAAAGCGCAGGCTTTTGCCATTACACTGGAAAATACCGGCGGCAGCCCCACCCCGCATTTAGACCAGCTGTACGTAATGGGTAATGTAAAATCATAAGCTACTAACATACTCAATAGCAGGCTTCAGATGCCTTATTGACTCAGATGCACGGCCGCCTTAACGGGCGGCCTTTTTTATTGGGCAGAAGTGCCGGAGTAGAAGCATCCCGCTTCTCCCATAAATGGTACAAGCCGGATGCTGTGGTAAATGAATAAGATCTGTGCTGAAATAAAAAAGCCTGCCCATTACAGGCAGGCCTTTCTTTATAACAATCTGTTACAATCAATTACCGGGAACGGCAGTAGTATCTGCTTCCACTTCTGCTGCTGCTTTATTTTTTGCCTGCTGCTCTTTGTAATACTTCGCAGCAGCGGTACCCAGGTTCACCAGCTGCACCAGGCTGTTCTCTTTCTCGTTCTTAAAGGTTACCACCACCTGTGATTCCTGTACCTTGCCGTTAAACGGCTGGCTTACTGCACGCAGGTCCTTTAACAGGTCTTTTGCCTGCAGGGCTACTGTACGGCCTTCTGCAGGAATTTCACTATCCGGTATATTCTGCGCCAGCTTTTCAAAATTCACATAAGCCCCCATGGGGTTGCCTTTGATTTTGCCTACAATATCATCATCCAGCTTAGCCTTACCCTTACCGGCCAGGTAAGCCTCCAGCAATACGCTGTCAGAGGCGGCTGTTACCAGCTTATCTGTAATATCAACAGCCGGCATATTCGGCAGCTGCTGTGCCATTACATAATGATCGCCCTGTTTAACAAAAAAGTTCTTGATCATAGGTGAGTTCATCAGCTTTTCAAAAGCAGCCTTATCGCCTACTTTCATGGCAAATACCCATTTGCTGTCAGCGCTCACAGTGCTGTCTTCCGGAAAATAAGGCAGCGGTTTTTTCTTCATTGAAAAGTCGGAAGAAACAAATACCAGCTGTCCCTTAAATGCGTTCAGCACATCATCCAGCGTAAGCCCGCTCTGCCCCATCATCATATTCACAATACCATCTGTACCGGTGCTTTTTACAATGTCGCCTATAATGCGCATGTCAAAGCCATAGGCGAAAAAGCCGGTAATGTTATCAGAAGGGTATTTTTCCAGCATCTCCAGGTCAAGCGTATTATTACCGTATTTCTTATAGATATCGGCCATTTCCTTGCCTACATAAGAGTGGCCGTTCATTACCACTTTACCTTCATCAAAGCTTACTGTAGCTGCATAATAACAGCCTTCCAGCAATTTCTTGAAGTTGGCGGGCAGCATGGTCATCTGGCTGGTGGAGATCACTTCCGGGTGCACAAAAAAGCTCATGTCGCCGCTTTCTTTCAGCAGGTTTTTGAAAGGCTCCAGGGAACCGGCGGTTTCTGCATCTTTCAGGTGAAACAGGTTATCCAGCACCGGCAGCCAGGTGCTTTCCGCATCATCCGGCGTGGTAAGCACGGTGGGCAAGGCAGCGGCGGAATCTACAACCGGTTCGCCTTCTTCAGAGCTGTCCGGCTCGTCAGCCCCGGGCATACCAGGCACACCGCCATGTTTCTTAATATCGTTCAGGTCAAAGGGGCGCACATAGATCACTACGCTTTTGTTCCAGCCTACCAGGGAATTATCATCCTGCAGCCAGGCATAGGTAAAGTCGCCTTTTGTTTTGGAGGCAAAATTGGGAGCGTTCTTTTTCAGGAACTCTTCAAACTTGCCGGCGTCTTTTAAGCTGCCGGTCAGTGACAGGTAGGAGTTCTTGTCATTGGCAAAAACCATAGAGGCAAAGAAGTTGCTGTTCAGGTCTACCCCGGAATTTTCCACATCCCGTACGGCTTTGGCCGCTTCGCTGGAGGTGTCTTTATTCTGCAGGGCCGCAAAAAGTTTGTCTACCGTAATGCCGTTAGTTACCAGTTTTTGTACAATTTGTTTACTGTTGATCCCAATTACAACCCCTGCATTTTTGGGGATATGCTTGCTTTCTTCGGGTATCTTGGAGCAAGCGCTCAGCAAGACCGCTGTGGTGATAGCGGTTAACAAAACCCGGTACATGTTGCTTAGCGATAAGTGCATAAGAAGTGTTCAAAGATTTAAAAAATAATAATACCTGTGAAATTACACAAAAATCAACCCTTCCGCACTTTTTATATAAAGTAAATCCTGCAATTGTTTCATACCTTTATGGCACGGTTTTCACTACCTTTTTGTTGTAACTATTCCTATTCATTAGAACCAGCGCCAACATGTTCTTGATTTTATTACAATACATCCGGCCGCTAACGGCCATAGAACACTATCTGGACGCCCACAAAGCATTTCTGGATAAGTATTACCAAAGCGGAAAGTTTATTCTTTCCGGCCGCAGAAAACCCAGGTCCGGCGGGTTGATCCTGTGTAAAGCCTCCAGCCGCAAGGAAGTGGAGCAGATCATTGCAGAAGATCCTTTTGATAAATTTCAGCTGGCCCTGTATGAGATCATTGAATTTGAGCCTACTACCTATGTAAATGAGCTGCAGACCTATTTTAACTGAGCAGCCAGCAGCATGAGCATGATGTAAGCCTTATACCTTCGAGCACGTTTCCCCCGCTGATTTATTAACCTACAAAAATTAGTTCCCTGCCGGGAGCCTGGAATTTCTTTTGTCTTTTTTAAGTAGTGCTATTGCAATCGTTTGGAAAAGGTTGTAACTTAATTTTTATCCGGGTAAAACCGGGCATATTTCACGTTATAAAACAAGTTAACTATGATGCCTTGTTGTGATGGTATTCTGTAGTACTCAGCCAATGTAGATAGTTCCGTTAATTCCACTAGTTAACTGTAGCCGTAACAAAACAAATATGGATGTCTTCCACGTACGCTTTGGGGCCGGGAAAGGTATTGCCTTTACTATGCCATAGCCGCCGCATTGCCTGCCGGGAGCCTGACATAGATGCCTATAATTCCATTCCACAACCTAAAATCAGCATCGTATGAATGTTCCCGTTAACGTTAAACTACGTCTTCGCCGTTGCAGCAGCTTTCTGTGGCTGCTCCTGTTACTGGGCGCAGCCCCCGCTGTTGCCCAGCAAAAGATCACCGGTAAAGTGGCCGATGAAAAAAGTAAAACCGCACTACCCGGGGTTACGGTAGTAGTAAAAGGTACCAACCGGGGTACCGCCACCAGCCCCTCGGGCACCTTTGCTATTGAAGCTAAGTCCGGAGAGGTGCTGTTATTTTCCTTTATTGGTTATAACACAAAAGAGGTAACCGTAGGCAGCAGCACCAACCTGGATGTGGCCCTGGCAGAAAACATCGGTAACCTTAATGAGGTGGTGGTAACCGGTTACGGCAGCCAGTCAAAGAAAGATATTACCGGCGCCGTAGCCACGGTAGATGTGAAGAAGCTGCTGTCCACCCCTGCCGCCAACGTAGGCCAGGCCCTGCAGGGCCGCGTAGCCGGCGTTACCGTAGGTACAGATAACAGCCCCGGTGGTAACGTAATGGTACGCATCCGCGGGTTTGGTACCATTAACGACAACTCGCCTCTGTATGTAATTGACGGGGTGCCCACCAAAGGCAACCTGAACACGCTGAACCTGGGCGATATAGAATCCACCCAGGTGTTGAAAGATGCCTCTGCCTCCTCTATTTACGGTTCCCGCGCGGGCAATGGGGTAGTGATCATTACCACCCTCAAAGGCAAGCCTGGGAAGCCTAAGCTCAGCTACGACTTTTATTACGGCACCCAGCGCCCCGGCAAGTTCCTGGACCTGCTGAACACCCAGGAGTATGCCGACCTGTTATGGGAATCGCGCATTAATGCGGGCAACGTATCAAACGGCAACCCCAAACATGCGCAGTTCGGTAACGGGCCTAAACCCGTAATACCGGATTACATTTTCCCCGAAGGCGCTATGGAGGGCGATCCGCGGGTGAACCCCGCCAACTATACCTCCAATATTGAAAGCCCTGAATTCCGCAAAACCAAATGGCTTATCACCAAAGCCAATAAACAGGGCACTAACTGGATGGATGAGATCTTTGACCCTGCCCCCATCCAGAACCACCAGCTGAAAGTATCCGGCGGCAGCGAAACCGGGCGTTATGCCATGTCGGTGAACTACTTTAACCAGCAGGGCATTATGATCTACACCGGTTACAAACGTTACTCCGTACGCGCCAATACAGAATTTAACGTAAGCAAGGCCATTCGTGTAGGTGAGAATTTCCAGGTAGCCTATGGCGAACGCGTAGGCCAGCCTGCCGGTAACCAGAACGAGGGTAACCCCGTTTCTTTCGCCTATCGCATGCAGCCCATTATACCGGTATATGATATTATGGGCAACTTTGCCGGCACCAAAGGCGGCGACCTTGATAACGCCAAAAACCCGGTAGCTGCGCTGTACCGCAATAAAGACAACATCAGCAAAGAGCTGCGCCTGTTTGGAAATGGCTGGGCCGAGGTGGACATCTTAAAGAACCTCACCGCCCGCACCAGCATTGGGATAGATTATAACTGGAACAATTACAGGAACTACACCATCCGCGATATAGAATCCAGCGAATCTGCCAGTGTGAACAGCCTGTCTATTTCCACGGCCTATGGCAATACCTGGACCTGGTACAACACGCTTACCTACCGGCTGGACCTCAGCTCCATGCACCACTTCAACTTCCTGTTAGGTACAGAGGCTATCAGCAGCATGAACGACCCGCTCACCACCGGCCGCTCCCGCTTCTTTTTAGATGCCCTGGATAACCGTTATATAGATGCCGGCAACGGCAGCACCGCCACTAATACCGGTATTTATTCCGACTGGCGCCTGGCATCAGAATTTGGTAAGATCAACTATGGGTATAATGATAAATACCTGGTAGATTTTACCCTGAGAAGGGACCGCTCCTCCCGCTTTTCCCAGCAGCATAACGTGGCCTACTTCCCGGCTGTAAGTGCCGGCTGGCGCGTGTCTGAAGAGCCTTTCATGAAAAGCATCAGCGCTATTAACGACCTGAAGCTGCGTGTAGGATGGGGCCAAACAGGTAACCAGGAAATTGGTAACTACAACCGCTTTACCACTTTCGGCACCAACCCTACCAACTCCTTTTATGACCTGAATGGTTCCCGTTCCTCCGCCCTGCAGGGTTATGAGCTAAGCCAGTTCGGCAACCCGGACGCCAAGTGGGAAACCACTACCAGCACCAACATTGGTTTAGATGCTACCATGCTTAAAGGCAAGCTGAGTGTTGGTATAGATGTGTACCAGCGTAAAACCAGCGACATGCTGTTCCCGGTAGAGATCCAGTATACCCAGGGCCAGGCTACCAACCCCTTCCGCAACATTGCTACCATGATGAACCGCGGTATTGAGCTGGGCATCAACTTCAGTAATGATGCCATGAAAGGCGATCTTACCTACGACCTGGGCATTAACTTCAGCACCTATAAAAATGAAGTGCAGAAAACAGACGGAAATGCCAATACCCGCTACTTTGGCTTTACCACCCGCCTGCCGGCTATGACGGTAACACAGGCCGGGCAGCCCATTTCTTCTTTCTTTGGTTATGTGATCGATGGTATTTTCCAGTCGGATGATGAGGCGCTGAAAGCACCCCCTCAGTTTGGCGGCGGCGCTAATAACAAAGCCGGCCAGTTCCATTTTCACGATGTAAATGGCGATAATAAGATAGATGCCAACGACCGCACCATTATCGGCAACCCGCACCCGGACTTTACCTATGGCTTTAACGCACAGGTGAATTATAAGAACTTTGGCCTTACTGTGTTTGCACAGGGCGTGCAGGGTAACCAGATCTTTAACTACGTGCGCTACTGGACAGATTTTCCCACCTTTGGCGGTAACCGCAGCCGGGAAATGCTGGAAGATTCCTGGCGCCCGGGAAAAACAGATGCTAAGCTGCCCCAGCTCCGCTCCAATGATGTGATCAGCAGCAACCCATCCACCTACTACGTAGAAAATGGCTCTTACCTGCGCTTTAAGAACATACAGCTTTCCTACAACCTGCCGGAAAGCCTGTTAAAACGCTTTGGCATCAGCACATTCCGCATTTATATACAAGGGCAAAACCTGTGGACCATTACCCCATACACCGGGCTTGATCCGGAAATTAACCTGCGTAACTACGATCCTAATAACGACCGCCATATGGGTGTGGACGAAGGCTCGTACCCCATGGCAAAAGTGTACCTCGTAGGCGCAAACATTAGTTTCTAAACAACCATAAAATGATTACCATGATCACACGTAAAACCATATATACCACCGTTTTACTGCTGCTATGCACGGCCTGCAGCAACAGCTTCCTGGACCTGAAACCCAAAGGCGTGCTGCTGCCGGAACAATTGTACACCAATAGCGGCGTAAATGCAGTACTGATAGGTGCTTACTCATTGCTGGATGGCGTGGGCGCAGGCAACACCACCTACCAAAGCTCCGGCGATAACTGGGTGTACGGCAGCGTTGCTGCTGACGATGCCTATAAAGGTACTACCTCCGGCGACCAGCCGGCCATCAGCCTGATCGAGACCTACCAGATCCTGGCAGATAACGATTACTTCCGCGGTAAGTGGCGCGCCGTATACGATGGTATTGCCCGTAGTAACGACGTGATACAGGCGCTGGCTAAAACACCCGCCACGGAAATTGATGATGCAGAGCGTACCCGCATTACGGCAGAAGCCCGTTTCCTGCGCGGCCACTATCATTTTGAGGCCAAAAAGATGTGGAACCATGTGCCTTATATTGATGAGAAAGTGTACAACCCCGAAGATGCCAACAGCACCAAAGTGCCCAATGATAAAGACATATGGCCCAACATTGAGGCCGACCTCCAGTTTGCATACGAAAACCTGCCCCACCGCCAAACCCAACCCGGCCGCGCTTCCAAATGGGCCGCTGCTGCCATGCTGGCTAAAGCCAAGCTGTTCCAGCAAAAGTATGCGGAGGCTAAAACCCTGCTGGACCTTATTGTAAGCCAGGGTGGTTATGTGCTGGTAGACCGGTATGCCGATAACTTCCGCGCACAGGCCAATAACAATGCAGAATCTGTTTTTGAAGTGGAGCACTCCGTAAATGATGGCGCACCCGGCGGCGAAAATGGTAACCAGGGTGCTACGCTGAACTATCCCTATGGCGGGCCTACTACCTGCTGCGGCTTTTTTCAGCCCTCGCAAAACCTGGTGAATGCATTTAAAACAGATGCCAATGGCCTGCCCCTGCTGGATAATTTTAATGCAGATGATGTAACGAATGATCAGGGCATAGAATCCAAAGACCCTTTCACTCCATATGCAGGCACCCTGGATTCCCGCCTGGACTGGACCGTAGGCCGCCGCGGCATTCCCTACCTGGATCATGGCCTGCACCCCGGCAAAGCCTGGATCCGTGACCAGGCGTATGCAGGGCCCTACTCTCCTAAAAAGAACATGTTCTATAAAGTGGACATCGGCAGCGCCACCTTTGCCAATAACCCGCGGCAAAATGCCAATAACTACCGCATGCTGCGTTACTCGCATGTGCTGCTGTGGTTAGCGGAATGTGAAATTGAAATAGGCTCCCTGGAACGTGCCCGCGAGCTGGTGAATATGATACGCACCCGCGCCGCCAACCCCGTAGGTTTTGTAAAGCTGCCGGATGGCACCAATGCCGCCAACTACAAAGTTGGCCTGTACAATACTACGTGGACGGATAAGGCGCTGGCCCGCAAAGCCGTTCGTTTTGAAGAGCGCCTGGAGTTTGCCATGGAAGGCCACCGCTTTTTTGACCTGGTACGCTGGGGCATTGCACCGGATGTGCTGAACACTTATCTGGCCCAGGAAAAAAGCAAACGCACTTACCTGAATAATGCTACGTTCAAGCCTACTAATATTTATTATCCCATTCCGCTGCAGGAGATCGTGAATAGTTCAATAAGCGGAACAGCCACACTGAAGCAGAATGATGGATACTAGAGTAATTACGAATTGTTTAATTACGAATTGAGTGGTGCGATGGTGAAGTTGTTTAATGAAACATAAATACAATTAAAGAAGATGATTTAAGACGTTTTATGAATACGAATAGATAAAAGCAAACGCCCGTGATGTTTCTACATTATGGGCGGTTTTTTTCTCGGCAATTCAAAACCTCCATCACCAAATCATATCAATAATATCATAGTTTCATTGCCTTTGTATTGAAGAACTGTCACCACGAACTACCCAATTCGTAATTATTCATAATCATAATTATTTTCAATGGCATTCATGAATGCTCCCCATTTCGTAATTGAATAATTCGTAATTATAGTAATTAACAATCCGGCTCCGCCGGTATTGTTAACTACTGTTAACCCTGTTTAACCCACAATCTACCGCAGCCACCGATAGTAAATGCCCGTTGGCCGACACCCCCCAAACCTCCCTTACCTTATCTCTAGTTTTGTTACATGGCAAAATTGATTACCGGAATATTGGGCATCACCGTGCTCATAGCCGGGTGTAAAGGAAAAGCAGCTACACCCAGTGCCCACGAAAAGGGCAACAACCAGGCTACCATTGTAGATGTAATGATAGCCGGCACCAGCACCATTAACAACACGATTGAAGCCAATGGTACGGTGGTAGCCAATGAATATGCTGAGCTGCACCCGGAAATAAGCGGGCGCATTACCTACCTCGATGTGCCGGAAGGCGCGCTGGTACAGCAAGGCACCCTTATTGCCCGCATTAACGATGCAGACCTGCAGGCACAGCTGCAGAAATCAAAAGTGCAGCTGGACCTTTATCAGAAAACAGAAGAACGCGACCGCAAGCTGCTGGACATTAACGGTATTAACCAGGCCGACTATGACCTGGCCCTTAACAATGTGAACAGCACAAAGGCAGATATTGCCTACACCCAGGCGCTGATAGATAAAACTGTGATCCGCGCGCCCTTTACCGGCATTGTAGGCCTGCGCCAGGTAAGCATTGGCGCATATGTAGCGCCCACCAATGTAATTGCTACCATTCAGCAACTGGATAAAATAAAAGTGGATTTCACTTTACCGGAACAATACAGTTCAGTGATTAAAAAAGGCGCAGTGGTAGATGTAACGCTGGATGCCAGCACCAATGCGCAGCGTAAAGCAGTAGTGATAGCCTATGAGCCGCAGATAACGCCTACCAGCCGTAACGTACGGGTGCGCGCCGTGCTGCAGGAAGGCAAAGGCCATCCCGGCGCTTTTGTAAAAGTGTACCTGAATGCAGCAGCCGATAAAAAAGCCATCCTGGTACCCACCAACGCCATCATCCCCAACGATAAAAATAACCAGGTGATCCTGGTAAAAAACGGCAAAGCTGCTTTTGCAGATGTTGTAACCGGCTTGCGTGAAGCCAGTAATATTGAGATCACCAGCGGCATTAACCCTGGTGATACCGTAGTAGTGACCGGTGTGCTGTTTGCACGGCCGGATGCGCCATTGAAAATACGGGGCGTAAAAACAACCGCGCCGGCAGTTGCGCAGCAGTAAAAGATTTGAACGGAAACATAAGATAAGACAGTACACATGAATATTTCTGAACTGTCACTGAAGCGGCCCGTGCTGGCAACAGTGATGAACCTGTTGATCATTTTATTCGGCGTAATCGGGTATACCTTCCTGGCCGTACGTGATTACCCGGCCATTGATCCGCCGGTGATCACCGTTACCACCGCTTATACCGGCGCCAACCCCGATGTAATAGAAAGCCAGATCTCAGAACCGCTGGAAAAACAGATCAACGGTATTCCCGGTATCCGCACCATCAGCTCTACCAGCTCTTTAGGCAGCAGCGCCATTACCGTAGAGTTTAATTTAGGGATCGACCTGGAAGCTGCCGCCAGTGATGTGCGCGATAAAGTAAGCCAGGCCACCCGCAGCCTGCCGCTGGATATTGATGCGCCGCCGGTAGTGACCAAGGCCGATGCCAATAGCGATCCAATCCTGATCCTGGCCGTGCAAAGCCGCACCAAAAGCCTTATGGAGCTAAGCGATTATACGGATAATGTACTGCAGCAACAGCTGCAAACCATTGACCAGGTAAGCGCTGTAAATGTATTTGGCGATAAAAGCTACGCCATGCGCATTTGGCTTGACCGTGATAAAATGAACGCCTACGGCATTGCCTATAATGATATAAGCACCTCGCTGAATAATGAGAATGTGCAGCTGCCCGCCGGTAAAGTATATGGTAACAATACAGAGCTTACCATCAATACCCTGGGCCGCCTTACCACAGAAAAAGATTTTCGCGATCTTATTTTAAAGGAAGACAGCACCGGCATTGTACGCCTCAGCGATATAGCCCGTGTGGAGCTGGGCCCGCAGGTGGAGGAGCAAAGCTGGAAATACAACGGTGTAAATGCAATTGGCCTGGCCATCATCCCCCAACCCGGCGCCAACAATATTGCCATTGCCGATGAATTTAATAAACGCCTGGCAACCATTAAAAAAGCCAATAAGGCGGATATTGAGTTTAGCGTGCTGGTAGATAATACGCGCATCATCCGCCAGTCGCTGGCAGAGGTGCAGGAGACCCTCATCATTGCCTTTGCGCTGGTGGTGCTGGTGATCTTTTTCTTTTTCCGCAACTGGCTCATAGCATTGCGGCCGTTAATAGATATTCCCATTTCACTGATAGCTACTTTTTTTGTAGTGTATGTAGCCGGGTTCACCATCAACATCCTTACCCTGCTGGGTATTGTGCTGGCCACAGGTTTGGTGGTGGATGACGGTATTGTGGTAACGGAAAATATTTTCCGGAAAATGGAGCAGGGCCTCAGTATCCGCAAAGCCGCGCTGGAAGGCAGTAAGGAAATATTCTTTGCCGTTATTTCCACCTCCATTACACTGGCAGTGGTATTTATGCCCGTGCTTTTTTTGCAGGGGTTTGTGGGCCGCCTGTTCCGCGAGTTTGGCGTGGTGCTGGCAGCAGCCGTGCTCATCTCCGCCTTTGTATCCCTTACCATTACCCCGGTGCTGAATGTGTACCTCAACCGTAAAAAAGCCGGCCATGGCTGGTTGTATGATAAAACAGAACCTTTTTTCCAGGGTATGGAAAACGGCTATCATAAACTGTTAAAAGGCTTTATGCAGGTGCGCTGGCTGGCCTGGGTTATGATCGGGGTATGTGGTATCATTATCTGGTTAATATTACGCAGCATACAAAGTGAAATAGCGCCGCTGGAAGACCGTAGCAGCATCCGTTTTAGCGTAACCCTGCCGGAAGGTGCCAGCTTTAATTATACGCAGGATGTAACAGATAAGATCTCTAATTACCTGCTGGATTCTATTCCCGAACGTGATTTTGTTTTTGCCCGCACACCCGGTGGCAACGGCACGGTAATGAACACTTCCCAGCCCCGTATTGGCCTGGTACCGCCGCATGAAAGAAACCGCAGCCAGAACGATATTACCATAGACCTGCAGCAAAAGCTCCGCCGCTTTAATGATGCCCGCATTTTTGCCATCCAGGAGCAAACCATTGCCGTAGGCTCCGGCTCCAAAACCAGCCTGCCCGTACAGTTTGTGCTGCAGAACCAGGACCTGAACAAGCTGAAAACAGTGATCCCTGAATTTTTGGAAGCAGCCCGTAAGGATAAAACCTTTTCCAATGTGGATGTGGATCTGAAGTTCAATAAACCCGGCGTGGAGATCAGCTTTGACCGTATGAAAATAAAAGACCTGGGCCTTTCCACCAATGATGTGGTATCTGCTATGCAGGCCGCCTTTAGTGGCGGCCGTATGGCCTACTTCATAATGAATGGTTACCAGTATTATGTAATAGCGCAAATGGAAAGGGGCCAGCGTAACACGCCGCTGGATATCAGCAATATTTATGTACGTAATAAGTATGGCGATAATATTCCGCTGGAATCTGTGGTGCATGTAGTGCCCAACACCAGTCCCTCTACCCTGTATCATTTTAACCGCTATAAGGATGCTACTATTTCCGCATCCCTGGCACCCGGCCGCACTATCGGAGATGGTATCAAGGCCATGCAGGGCATTGCCGGCAAGCTGCTGGATCCCAGCTTCCACACCTCGCTGGCAGGCTCCTCCCGCGACTATGCGGAAAGCTCTTCCAACATTGTATTTGCTTTTTCACTGGCGCTGGTGCTCATTTACCTGGTGCTGGCCGCGCAGTTTGAAAGTTTTATAGATCCGCTCACCATTATGCTTACCGTGCCGCTGGCCTTAGCCGGTGCATTACTGAGCCTGTGGGTGTTCCATCAAACCCTTAATATCTTTTCTGAAATAGGGATGATCATGCTCATAGGCCTGGTAACCAAGAACGGTATATTGATCGTAGAATTCACCAACCAGAAACGGGAGCTGGGCATGTCAAAGATAGATGCAGTAATAGAAGCAGCCTCCCAGCGTTTACGCCCCATTTTAATGACCAGCCTTGCTACCTCCTTAGGAGCGCTGCCCATTGCCATGAGCCTGGGCGCGGCCTCTACCAGCCGTGTTCCGCTGGGTATAGTAGTGGTAGGCGGTATTTTATTTTCACTGATCCTTACGCTGTTTGTGATACCAGCCGTATACACCTTTGTATCCGGTAAGCACAAAGCGCATGTAACAGTTATCAATGATTAATGTAATTAAGCATGAAGCAGTTTTTTTTATACAGCTGTATGGTATTGCTCCCGGGTTTAGTACAGGCGCAAACCCTTACCCTGCACGATGCGGTAGCTATAGCATTGCAGAACAGCTTAGGCATACAAATAGCAAAGAACAATGTAACCGCCGCAGGCATTTATAACAGCTATGGCATAGCCGGCGGCCTGCCGCTGGTAACGGCCGGCGGTGCCGACCAGGAGCAAAGCACCAGCATTAAACAGGAATATGCCAACCCGGCCAATAATAAAAGCAGCAGCAATGCCGCTTCCAACAGCCTGTCGGCTTCATTGAACGCCTCTATGCTATTGTACAATGGCAGCCGGATACAGAACGCGCGCAAAAGATTAGGTACAATAGAACAGCAGAACCAGCAGGTGCTTACTTCCCGCGGGCTTACAGTAGCTTATAATGTAATGCTGCGGTATTATGATATTATCCGCCAGCAAAGCTATGCCGGTACGCTGGCCACCTCCATTACCGTAAGCCGCCAGAAGCTGGATATTGTAAAGGCCCAGCAAAGCGCAGGCGTAGCAAACAATGCAGATCTTTTTCAGGCGCAGGTAGATCTGAACACACAAATACAGAACTTACAGGCGCAGCAGCTGGTAATTGACCAGGCTAAAACAGACCTGCTAACCCTGCTCACTTTAAAGCCCGATTCCACCGTTACCATACAGGATACTATCCTGGTGGATAAAAATATGGAGCTGGGCGCCGTGCTCAACGCCATTGCATCTAACCCGGATATTACAGCAGCCGGTGAGCAGGTAGCTATTAATGAATACCTGGAAAAGGAAACGGCCGCACAACGTTATCCGTCCCTTAGCGCAAATGCCGGTTATAACTTCAGCCATACAAAAAATGCCGCAGGCTTTTCCCTGCTGAACCAAAGCTATGGCCCCTTTGCAGGCGTAGGCGTAAGTATTCCTATTTTTAACGGCAGTATTTACAAAAAGCAGCAGCAGGTGGCAGACATTAATATTAAAAATGCACGCCTGCAAAAAGATACGCTTACGCTTAACTATACTTCAAATACTATTAAGAACTGGCAGGCCTATAATAACAACCTGCAGCAGCTGGAAACCGCCAAGGATAACTACGACCTGTCGGGCAAATTACTGGCCCTGGTGCTGCAGCGTTTTCAGCTGAAACAGGCTACCATTGTGGATGTAAAGAATGCGCAGGAAAGTTTTGAGAATGCGGGTTACCTGCTGGTGAATGTAAGCTTCTCTGCCAAGGCGGCAGAGCTGCGGTTAAAATGGTATGCGCATAATTTGCAGTATTAAAAGATCAATACTGCACCGTATCTGCCTCCGCCTGTTTTTTAAGGGCGGCCAGCCCGGCATCGTAATCCCTTTCCAGGGAACCTCTTAATAATAAGCTTATTACATTCAGCGGGCGGGGAAAATCACTGTCCACCCCCCAGGTTACAACCGTTTGGCCTTTAGCTTCTTTCAGATGAAAGAACACATCTGCAGTTGATTTAGAAGGGCCGGCAAAGCTCAGCTTTTGCTGCACATGTTTATAGGGTTCCAGCTGCAGGTGTTCCAGCTTTCCTTCACCTACTTTTTCACCCTGCCAGCTATCCACCGCGCCTACAGTGCCATCCTGCCCGGTAATAGTATACTGCGCAGCGCTATCCAGCTTACCCCAGGCATTCCATTGGTTAAAGTTTTTGAACAGCACAATGTGCTGCCATACAGTGGCTTGCGGGGCATGAATGGTAATGGTACGTTCCATATGCAGGTGGGTAGGCGCTGCAAATAAAACGATGATGGCCGCCAGCAGCGCCACCCCGGCGATCCCTAACAGTACTCTGATAACTTTCATTACGGCAGGGGTTTGGTGATGCCGGTAAGATACACTTTTTCCCTTGCTACCTTACTGTTACCGGTACAGGTGTTTCCGTTGCAGCGGTTTGCTTATTGAATTTACGTTTGTACTTGTTGATGGTAAGCGTGATCAGCGTAACGCCTATGATCACAGGGACTGTCCACACCACAAGGCCGGGCAAAAAATGTACGTTCACCACCATAAAGGCCGTTACCGCTGCCACATAAGCCCCGCACATACCGCCAATATGCGTGTACAGCCATTGCTGTTTGTCTTTAGGCGGAATAATAAAATGTTTTATATCCCCCCCGGCGATCCATATACCCAGCAGGCCAAAAAATACAGCCACCGTGTGAATGTAGGTACTGTGGGTAACCAAATGGCTGGCGCCCCATATAAGCAGGCCGGTATTAAAAATTGCGCCTACTCCGTTAATCAGATAATCCGGCAAGGCCATGCGCTGCCCTTTATATAACTCCTTCAGGTACAGGGCCCGGTAACCGCGCAGCAGTAAATGGTAGCTGAAAAAGGCTACCATCAGCAAAAAGGTAAGCCCTTTCATGAGCGACATAACCAGGGCCGTAACAAATACCAGCGTCATAGCCGCAAAAAAGGCCTTGCCGCCTGTCCGGTGCCTGCTTTTTCCCTTAGCTGCCAGTATGGCTACCAGGCCGGTAATAAGGGAAAGGGTGCCGCCAATAATGTGTAATACCAGTGTAACAGTGAAAAGTTTTTCCATGATCGTGTGCTTTGATGCAAAGTTGTAACAAAGCCGCCCGGCCATAAAATGCAAGGGGCCAACGGGAAGGTAAATGGGGTCAATGGGAGCCCGTGGGGTGAATGGGAAGGTAAATGGGCGGATGGGAAAGCGCGCAGGGGCAAGGTTTTACAAGCGCTCCCGTATTTCCTGGTGCAGGCTGCGGGATACCGGCACCCAATCGCCCGTATGGGCCAGCTGCAATTTATACCCCTGGGCATTACCGCTTACCTCCGTTACATGATCCAGGTTTACCAGAAAGGTGCGGTGGCAGCGGAAAAATTGCGGGTACCTATCCAACCCGGTGGCCGCCCTTTTCAGGGAGCTGCGCAGCATGGTTTGTTTTACAATACCTTTTTCAAGATGGTACACTTTTATATAATTATCCGCGGCAGCTATATATAATAACTGTTCAGGGCTTAGCTGCAAACCTTCGCCGCCCTGTTCGGCTGTTAGCTGCAGGGTAGTTTCCGGGAGAGCGGCAGGCTCGGGCGCCGGTGTTTCAGGGTGCTTTCTTTCCTGCACCTGCGCATCCAGGGTCTGGGCTTCTGCGGCGTATTTTTTTTGCAGCTTTAGCTGGGTGAACATAGTCCATAGGGATACAGGCAGCACGCCTACCACCAGGGTCACCACCTGGAACCACACCGCGGCGGATACGGTAAAGGAAGTATGCAGGTACCAGGCGGAAAATACCAGGTTGCCCAGGCCTATCAGGAAAACATCCGTAGCTATTACAAATATCTCCCGCCCTACCGTCCAGGAAGCTTCCCGGAAATAAGCTGGCAGCAGCAATGGGCTGATCCATATTTCCAGGAATATCACCCCAAAGGTTACCAGCCCAAAACCGCCGGCAGCCCGCAACAGGCGCTCCGGCTGCAGCTCACTTAGTCCAAATGGCCGAAAGATGTACAGGAACAGGGTTATAAATACCCCAAAAATCAGCGGGGTAATTATTTTGCTCCCGGCTGTGGCTAACGGGTACGGCTGTTGTAAAAATTTAAACATGGGTGGCTGCTATGCAGCAAAAATAATATTTCCGTTGGGCAGGCAGCAAAGGAATGTAAAATCATAAATGTAAAATTTCAAATGTAAAAGTGAAATGCCACGACCATGGGCCTGCACCCGGTATCGCGGCATTTCACTTTTACATTTATGATTTAAAATTTTACATTTTACATTCCTTTAGCGGGCTTACTCTTTCTTATCCTTATAATTCTTATCCGCTTCCTGCGCCTTATCAAAATCCAGTATCACGGAGTTTATGCAGTACCGCAGGCCGGTAGGCGGCGGACCATCGTCAAATACGTGCCCCAGGTGGGCTTTACAGCGGCCGCACATTACCTCTGTGCGCTGCATGCCGTGGGTATTGTCCGGCGCATAGATCACACTGGTTTTTGTAAGCGGCTGAAAAAAGCTGGGCCATCCGCAGCTGCTTTCAAACTTGGCGTCTGAAACAAACAGCGGGTTACCACAGGCCGCGCAGTAATAAGTGCCCTTTTCCTTGCTGTTCCAGTACTTACCGGAAAAAGCCCATTCCGTACCTTTTTCACGCGCAATATTATATACATCGGCGGGTAATAGCTTTTTCCATTCGTCATTGCTAATGTTCACCTTCGATGAATCTGTGCGGGAGTACACTTCATTCTTTTTATCTTCCATAGCTGTTTTTTTTTCGGGTTGCTGTGAGTAGGAACAATGGCTGAACAGAATGGCTAAACCCATTATCATCAAACTTCGTACACTCATTATTATGTTGGTTTAGATATAATTTTTTGGACACTGAAGTTACACACATTTTATGTTATAATCCTGTTATAAAATGCCCGCTGGGGCTTGGCATTATAATTCCTAACTTTACAGCAAAAGGGATTTACGCGTGGCCGATATCATTAACTTACTACCAGACAATATAGCCAATCAGATAGCCGCCGGGGAAGTGATACAACGCCCTGCCTCTGCCGTAAAGGAGCTGCTGGAAAATGCGGTGGATGCCGGTGCAACTGAAATACAGCTCATTGTGCGCGATGCAGGTAAAGAGCTGGTGCAGGTAATTGACAATGGTAAAGGCATGAGCGAAACAGATGCCCGCATGTGTTTTGAGCGCCATGCCACCTCCAAAATAAAAACCATTAACGATCTGTTCGAGATCCGCACCATGGGCTTCCGGGGCGAGGCCCTAGCCTCCATTGCCGCCGTAGCGCAGGTGGAGCTGAAAACCCGTCAGCCCGATTCACCCATTGGCACCTGTATAGAAATAGATAACAGCGTAGTGCGCAACCAGGAGCCCTGCCAAACAGCCGCAGGTACCTCCATTTGCATGAAAAACCTGTTCTTTAACGTGCCTGCACGCCGCAACTTCCTGAAAAGCAATGCCGCTGAAATGCGCCACATAGTAGATGAGTTCATCCGCGTGGCCATGGCTTACCCACAGCTGCAGTTCACCTTTACCAGCAATAACCAGCAGGTGTTTTACCTGGAAAAAGGCTCGCTTAAACAACGCATCATTGCCATTTTAGGGCAGCACTATAACGCAAAGCTGGTAACCGTAAAAGAAACTACGGATTATGTGAACATACATGGTTTTGTAGGTAAGCCGGATACAGCTAAAAAAACCCGGGGCGACCAGTTCTTTTTCGTGAACAACCGCTTTATTAAAAGCCCCTACCTGCACCATGCCATTATGAATGCATTCTCTGAAATGCTGCCGTCCGACAGCTTCCCGCTGTACGTGCTGTACATAGACCTGGACCCTGCTCATGTGGATATTAATGTGCACCCTACCAAACAGGAAATAAAGTTCGATGATGAAAAGATCCTGTACGCCTTTGTGCAATCAGCCGTAAAACATGCGCTGGCCCAGTTCAACGTTACGCCTACACTGGATTTTGACCTGGACCCGGGTATTCAGCAGCTGGATGCGGTAAGCAAACCATTCACAGAACAGCAGCAGGAACGTTCCACCGGCAGCTCCCTGTACAAAACCTTTACCCAGGCCCACCAGGCCCATGTAATTGATAAAAGCAGCAACAGTAATCTTAAACACTGGAAAGACCTGTACGAGATAGGCAAAACAGCGCTGCCGGCACAAAATACCGGCCTGCCGCCCATACCGGACACGCCTGCCTTTGTGAACCGCCCTTCCACGGCCTCCATGATAGATGACCGCTGGCAGGATACTACTATTGATCAGAAGGTACCGGTACAGGTGCACCAGCAATACATTCTTTCACAAATAAAATCCGGGTTTATTCTTATTGACCAGCATGCCGCACATGAGCGTATCTTATATGAACGCTACCTGCGCGCCCTGCAGGATAAACCCATGCCCACCCAGCAAAGCCTTTTCCCGCAAACACTGCAGCTGCTGCCGGCCGATGCTGCGCTGATCGCAGAAATGCTGCCCGACCTGCAGGTACTGGGCTATGATATGGAACCTTTTGGCAACCATACCTTTGTAGTACGCGGCACCCCGGCAGATATACAAAGCGGCAATGAGCAGGCCAGCATTGAAGGACTGCTGGAACAGTTCAAACACTTCAGCGCGGAGCTGAAGGTGAACAAACGCGAACAGCTGGTGCGCTCCATGGCCCGCAACAGCGCTATACCTGCCGGCAAAAGCCTGAGCGCCCGCGAAATGCAGAATATTATTGATGAGCTGTTTGCATGCAGCATGCCCAATATATCACCGGGTGGTAAATACACCTATGTATCATTTAAGCTGGCCGACCTGGTGAGGATGTTTGAGAGAGGAAACTAATTGACTAAAAAGAATGTAAAATCATAAATGTAAAAGTAGAATCCCGGAATTAAAAGTACAGACTTATGTTCCCGGCATTCTACTTTTACATTTATGATTTAAAATTTTACATTTTACATTCCTTTATAGCTGGTGCATTACATCTTTTAACCGCTCATACACCAGCCCATACAGCTGGTAATGTTGCTTATAAACAGCCGCCCCTTCCGCATTCGGCATAAACACCTGTGCTTCCGTTTCCGGCAATCCTTTAAACGGCATATCTAACGCCTCATACCCCATCATAGCCGCGCCTATGGCCGATGCATCGTTCTGCTGCCCCAGGTGCATGGGCTGCTGAAAAATATCTGCAATCAATTGTATCCATCCCGGTGAAGCTGTAAACCCGCCGCTCACCGCTATTTGTTCTATAGGTCCCGCCGCTTCCTGCAGTGCGTTGAAAATGCTTAACAATCCAAATGCAACACCTTCCATCGCGGCACGCATAAAATGCATGGCCGTATGCTGCGGCTGCACGCCAATAAAAGCACCTCTTGCATGCCCGTCCCACACCGGCGCACGCTCACCTAACAAATAAGGCAAACAAACTAGTCCTTCCGCACCCGGCGCCAGCTGCAATGCCTGCGCTATGTAAGTATCCAGGTCCGCTTTAGGCTGTTGTAAAAAATCACGTACAAACCATTGCAATACATTGCCGCCATTATTCAATGGCCCGCCGGTGATATAATGTTTTGCATCCAGCACATAATTAAAAATACGCTGCCGCTCATCCCTTACCGGCTTTGCCGTAGCAATGCGGAACGCGCCGCTGGTGGCTATGGTAAGTGTAGCATGGCCCGGTGCTAATGCGCCGCTGCCCAGCTGTGCCAGGCAGCCATCGCTGGCGCCAATAACAAACGGTGTATCAGCAGGTATGCCCAGCTCCTGTTTTAAGCCGCGTAATACATAATGGGCGGGCACAGGCTCCGGCAGCTGCGCGGCCGTAATACCCGCTACGGCTAAGGCCTGTGGGCTCCACTGCAGGGCATGTATATCAAACATCCCCGTAGCAGATGCAATGGAATGATCTGCTACATACACACCAAACAAATGGTATAGTACATACTCCTTAATACCTACCCAGTACTTTGTTTGTGCAAACAGGTCTGCCGCGTGCTGCCGCAGCCAGGTTATTTTACACAGGGGCGTCATAGGGTGCACCGGTACGCCGGTTTGATGATATAATGCTTTACCTTGTGCAGTAGGCGCCAGCACATCTGCAACCGGTTGACTTCTGTTATCAGCCCATATGATCAAAGGTGTTAAGGGGCTGCCGGCCGCATCCAGCGCCATTATGCTGTGCATAGCGCTGCTGAAACAAATTCCTGCCGGCGGTTGTTTCATTTGCTGTGCTACCTGGCGTATGCCCTGGGTTACCGCCCGTAAAATATCATCCGGGTGCTGCTCACTATGCCCGGGTTCTGGCTGCTGTGTAGTATATGCTTGCTGGTAAAGGGCCTGCACACGGCCATCCGGCAGCAAAGCTATTACTTTGGTGCTGCTGGTGCCAATATCCACACCGATCATGTATTTTAATTCGCTATTCATACCGTAAATGGTTCTCAAAATAAAAAACACCTTTCATTTCCTAGCTTTAATTTATAGATTTAAAGCCTTTAAAAGTAAAACCACACCACGTATATGGCATTGGAGATCAAGCAAAAAGGAAAGGTCTATGACGTATGTATCGTAGGTTCCGGAGCCGGGGGCGGCATGGCCGCTAAAGTACTATCAGAGGCTGGCCTCAAGGTAGCGCTGCTGGAAGCCGGACCTAAATACGATCCGGCAGACCCGGAGCAGGCCACTCAACTCAAATGGCCCTGGCAGTCACCCCGCAGGGGCGCCTCTACTACCCGCCCCTTCGGCGATTTTGATGCAGCCTACGGCGGATGGGAAATAGACGGTGAGCCGTATACTACTAAAGACGGTACTTCGTTCGACTGGTTCCGCTCCCGCATGGTAGGCGGACGTACCAACCACTGGGGCCGCATTTCACTGCGTTTTGGCCCGCGCGATTTTAAACACAAAAGTGTGGACGGCCACGGCGACGACTGGCCCATCTCTTACGATGATGTAAAACCCTATTATGACAGGGTAGATAAAATGATCGGTGTGTTTGGTTCCAAAGAGGGCATTTTTAATGAGCCGGATGGCTACTTTCTGCCACCGCCCAAACCACGCCTGCATGAGCTCATGATAAAACAGGCCGGCGACCGCTTAAACATTCCCGTAATACCTGCACGTTTATCCATATTAACACGCTCTGTAAATAAGGATCGTGCCCCTTGCTTCTTCTGCAGCCAGTGTAACCGCGGTTGTACCGTGTATGGGGATTTTTCTTCCTCATCCTGCCTGGTAAAACCAGCTATGAAATCAGGGCATGTAGATTTGTATACCGGCGCCATGGTGCGTGAAGTGCTTACAGACGACAGCGGTAAAGCTACCGGCGTTTCTTATGTTGACAAATCAGACCTGCAGGAATACGAAGTAAAAGCCCGCGTAGTGGTGCTGGCAGCCAGCGCCTGCGAATCGGCCCGTTTGCTGCTCAACTCTAAATCGCCCCGCTTCTCCAATGGCCTGGCTAATGGCAGCGGCGTGGTAGGTAAATATTTACATGACAGCACCGGCGCATCCCGCGGCGGTTTTATACCCAAGCTCATGGACCGCAAACGCTATAATGAAGATGGTGTAGGCGGCATGCACGTGTATATACCCTGGTGGCTCGATAATAAAAAGCTGGATTTTGCCCGCGGTTATCATGTGGAATTAGGCGGTGGTATGCACATGCCTATGTATGGTTTTGGTTTTGGTATGGAACGCCTCAATGGCAAGTACGGCGGCGCTGATGGTAAAATGAAGGAAGCCGGTGGTTACGGCGCCGGGCTTAAAAATGACTACCGCCGCTTCTTTGGCGCTACCATTGGTTTTGCCGGCCGTGGCGAATGTATTGCCCGTGAAGATAACTACTGTGAAATAGATCCCAGCGTAGTGGATAAATTTGGTATTCCCGTGCTGCGCTTCAACTACACCTGGAGCGAGCATGAGATCAACCAGGCCAAACACATGCAGGATACTTTTGAGCAGCTGATCCATGAAATGGGTGGTATAGCGCTGGGCCAGAAAGCCGGTGCAGATACTATGTACGGGCTGGAAACACCAGGCCGTATTATTCACGAAGTAGGTACTACCCGTATGGGCGATGATCCTAAACGCTCGGTAGTGAACAAGTTCAACCAGGCGCACGAGGTAAAGAACCTGTTTATAGTAGATGGCGGACCCTTTGTGTCACAGGCAGATAAAAATCCTACCTGGACCATCCTGGCCCTGTCACTGCGCGCTTCTGAATACATTGTATCTGAATTAAAGAAACAAAACATTTAACGGTGAAGCACCAACGTTGATCACAAAGCGTTGCTTGTCTCTCACATAAAATCAAACATATGGATAGAAGAGAGTCCCTGAAAGCATTAGCCGTTGGGTCCTTATCTGTAGGCGCCATTCTTACCGGCTGTGATGATAAATCGAAGGTAAAGGAGGATAATAAGAAGCCCGGCGGCGATGATGCGGACGTGTATGGCCGCACGCCGGAAGAAAAAGAACGCGATAAAAAACTGAAGGCCGACAAATATTTCACCGATGCGGAAATGAAAACCATTACCGTGCTCACGGCCCTCATTATCCCGGCCGATGAGCATTCCGGCAGCGCTGCCGATGCCGGTGTACCCGCCTTCATAGAATTTACGGTAAAAGATCAGCCCCGTCATCAGCTGCCCTTACGCGGCGGCCTGCGCTGGCTGGATGTATATTGCCTGAAGCACTATAACAAACCTTTTGTGGATTGCAGTAAAGAGCAGCAAACCGCTTTGCTGGATCATATTGCCTATCCCGAAAAAGCCACGCCGGAGTTTAGCCAGGGCGTAGCGTTCTTTACCCTGATGCGCAACCTTACCGCCACCGGTTTTTATACCAGTGAGCTGGGTATTAAAGACCTGGGGTATGTAGGCAACCGCCCCAATGAATGGGATGGCGTGCCGGAAGATGTATTGAAACAATACGGGCTGGCCTACGAAGAAAAAATGTTGCCCATTTATTTGAAAATTGAAGACCGGGGCAAGCTTATGACCTGGGAAGATTAATAACAATACAAGTGAGCCTCCTCACGCACCATGCACGTCATTGACATTTGACTATATTTCTTTTATCTTGATTTAAAACTTTTCTTACTCATGGTCCAGGAAAAAAATAATCAGGGAGACAGTGTTTCCCGCAGATCTTTTCTGAAGAACGGGGCGCTCACCGCCGCCGGCTTTATGATCGTTCCACGTCATGTACTCGGCGGTAAAGGATATACCGCTCCCAGTGATCGCCTGCGTATTGCGGGTATAGGTGTTGGTGGTAAAGGTGAAAGCGATATCAATGAATTCTCAAAAGGCCCGGCCGACATTGCCTTCCTTTGCGATGTGGATGAGCGCCGCGCTGCCAATTCCGTTAAACGTTTCCCGAAAGCCAAATTCTATAAGGATTTCCGGAAAATGCTGGAAAAAGAGCACAAGAATATTGATGCCGTATCTGTATCCACCCCGGATCATACGCACGCGGTAGCCGCTATGGCCGCCATGCAGCTGGGCAAGCACGTATATGTGCAAAAACCGCTTACGCATGATATTTATGAAGCCCGTATGCTTACCCAGGCAGCCAACCGCTACAAAGTAGTAACGCAAATGGGTAACCAGGGTTCCTCCGGCGATGGTGTACGCCAGCTCATGGAGTGGTACCAGGCCGGCCTGGTAGGCGATGTGCACACCGTATATTGCTGGACCGACCGCCCCGTATGGCCCCAGGGTATTCCCTGGCCTGCTGCCAAAGCAGAAGTGCCTAAGGAGCTGGATTGGGACCTTTGGTTAGGTACCGCCCCCTCTAAAGATTATATAGATAAGCTGGTGCCCTTTAACTGGCGCGGCTGGTGGGATTATGGTACCGGCGCTATTGGCGATATGGGTTGCCATATTATTGAACCGCCTTTCCGCGTGCTGGACCTGGGCTACCCTACCGCTGTAGAGTGTAGCGTAGGCAGCGTGTATGTAGATGAGTTCAAACGCGGCTATTTCCCCGAAAGCTGCCCGCCCTCTTCCCACGTAACGCTGAAGTTTGCCGGTAAGAACGGTAAAGAGGTTACCATGCACTGGATGGACGGCGGCATACAGCCTGAGCGTCCGGAAGAGCTGGGCCCTAACGAAAGAATGGGCGATGGCGGTAACGGCGCCCTGTTCATAGGCACCAAGGGTAAAATGATGTGCGGCACCTATGGCATGTTCCCCAGCCTGCTGCCCACTTCCAAAAATACCCAAGTAAATATTCCGCAAACCATTGCCCGCGTACCGGAAGGTCACTACCAGCAGTGGGTAAATGCGGCTATTGCCGGTTATAACAGCCCTAAGGCAAAAGCCCTCAGCTCTCCCTTCTCCATAGCAGGTCCGTTAACGGAAACTGTGCTGATGAGCAACCTGGCCATCCGCAGCTATGATCTGAAAAAGGAAATTGAAGGCAAAACCACCTTCCCGGGCCGCTACATTAAGCTGCTGTGGGACGGTCAGAACATGAAGATCACCAACTTTGACGATGCCAACCAGTTTGTAAAGCGTACTTACCGCGACGGCTGGAGCCTGGGCGTTTAAGTTCCGGAACACATTTTTATATAAATGTGCGGATGTACAGGGGCCTTCCCTGTATAATCCGCACATTTTCTTTTACTTATATCCAACCTGTACCCCGCCGCCGCCCGTCATATTAAAATAATAGTACCAGAGTTTTCGTTAAATATGGGTAGGTTAGCTATTTTTATACTATCAATCCATATCCTGGCATTCTATGGCGCAAAAATACTTTTGGTTATTAGCCGTATGCGGCGGTTTATTTTTATGGGCCTGTAAAAAGGAAGTAAGCCGCGAAAGCGCTGTTCCCCCGCCCGTAGCAAGCACCTGTAGTTATGCGCCTTACACCGCAGGCTCCACCTACGACTTTGTTCATGTAAGCACCAGCAACCTGGCAGATAGCAACTTCTTTACCGTAACCGTTACCGGGGATAGCACTATTAACGGGCAAACCTTCAGAAAGCTTAGCTCCGATACCGCCACCTCCTACGACCGTTGCGGTGGAAATGGGAATTACTACCAGATGGTAAAGGGCATTTCCTTTCAGGGGTATAGCGCCGACAGTGTGGTAACGCTTTACTTAAAAGATAATGTAAATGCCGGCGCCAGCTGGAATGATACGGCTACCGTTAAAAAAGGAACGGATGAACAAAAGGTAATGCTTACCTATACCGTTACCCAAAAAGGCGGGCAAAAAAAAGTTGCCGGCCTGGATTTCACCAACGTGATCACCGTAACGCTCAGCGCTTCTGTTAAGTTCCTGGGCGCCACCATTCCATTAGGTGTCATCGCTACCAACTATTATGCAGAGGGTATTGGTCTTATAGAACTAGACCAGGAAGATGATACTACCCGCCTGCTTAAATACAACATTAACCCCTAATTATTATTCCTCACTTCCGTTAAAAAACGCTCAACTGCACGCCGCACAGCGGTGCTGGTACCGTTATGGTTGTTTACCAGTACGCTGAATACCAGTGTTTTCCCTTTCTTTGTTACCAGGTAGCCGCTTAAAGCTACACAGCCGCTAAGGGTACCGGTTTTTGCATGCACAAACTGCTCTTTATAATAATTGCGCAGCGTGCCTTTGCCGCCGGTTGGGAAAATGGCCCACAGCCTTTCTTCCGGGAATTGCTTGTGCATAATGGTCAATACGCTCACAAAATCCCGCGGGCTAAACAGGTTGTAGCGGGAAAGCCCTGAACCATCTACCCACTCCGGCTTATCCGGTAAGTTTTGCAGGTATTGCCGCTTTACATAGTCAATTACTTTTTGTGTGCTGATGGTGTCCCATTGTCTGGCGCTGCTCATCATCAGCGTTTGTTCTGCAAAAAAGTTATCGCTGCGGTGCATCATGGGAGTAAAAAGGGAATCTACCGGGCGGCTGTACAGCGTAGTAAATGCTTTGGCATTTACCGCAGGCATTTGTTCCGCCACGGTTACGGGTTTGTGCAGGGTATCCTGCAGGCGCGCCGCCAGGTCCTGCAGGGTGCCGGTAATATAGGGCACTTCTGCCAGCAGCAGGGCCGTATCCCGTTTTGCATATTGCAGTGAAAAGGTGTTGCTGCGTTCGTCCCTCTCCGTTAGGGCTTCATCCAGCGTATCATTTACCCGCCAGGAAAAATGCCCGCCGTAGGAAAAGGCCGGCGGCGTAATGCTAATGGTATCCCGGTGGTGTTTAATACGGGCCACATTGCCATACACCGGCCACTCATTCAGCTCCGGCTGGTAATAATCTGAAAAATCGCTCCAGCTCCAGCCCGGCCCAAAACGTTTATTGGTAATTACGGTTGGTATCAGCACAATACGTTTATCCGTATGGGTAAGCAGGTCCATGGCTGGCTGTGAAATATAATCCGGGTGCAAAAAAGAGGGGTCGCCCATGCCCTTTACATACAGCACACTGTCGGTTTCCAGGTACTTGAGCGCCGGCAGGCTATCGCCCAGCATTTGCAGGCCGGTAAATAAGGTGAATATTTTGGTGTTGGAGGCAGGGGTAAAGTATTTATTATCCTGGTACTGATACCAGTACTCCTGTTTGGCAGGGTCGTAAATGCAAATACCTACATGCGCCTGGTTCAGCGGCTGGCTATTCAGTAATTCCTGCGCCCCTTTCCGGAGGTTGCTGTGCTGCGCCCACAGGGGCTGTGCGCAAAAAAGGGCAAGGCATAACAGGGCGGTGTATGTTAGCGGATGCTTGATGTTCATAACGGTAAAATAATAGTTAGCGGGGGTTAGCGCAAAAAAAAGATGATGGGAGGCGGGCAAAAAACCAATGGTCCACCGCCTTCACCCGTTCTATTTCAACCGCGATGAAAGCAATGGACCATGGACCATCGGCTATGGACTTAATTAACTAAAATACTTCGTTTGCCCCGGCTTGGCGTACGCGTAAAACCCATCTGCATCAGGCATTACCGGCGGCTTGGCATCAAACGCATAGGTTTCCGGCTGCAGGTTTAAGTTAGAATGCAGCGCCTTATCCCAGGGAATAATTTGCCCGGAGTAAGTGGCCAGGCGGCCCATAATGGCCGTTAAAGTAGTTTGCGCACCGCGTTCGGCATCCCAGAACTTATATTCCCCTTTGGCTACCGCTGCAAACAGCTCATCATGCTCTGTTTGATAGGGGTTGTTCTCCTGCTTTTTATCAAACTGGTACAATGTTTTGCCTTTGTAATCCTGTATCAGGCCTCTATCGCAAATAATGCGGCCCTTGGTGCCCACAATCTCTTCATCTACCCGGCTGGCACTGTCTTTCCAGTGGCGGCACTGGCTGTTCATTACAATACCATCATCATAGCGGTATTCTACATAATGGTGGTCATAGATCTCACCGGTATCCTTGCCTGTACGTACGGCCCGGCCGCCCATACCCACCGCAGTGGCGGGGGTGGCGCCTTTAAACCAGTTGCCTACGTCAATGTTATGAATATGCTGCTCCACAATATGATCGCCACACAGCCAGTTAAAGTAATACCAGTTACGCATCTGGTATTCCATTTCCGTGTATTCCGGTTTGCGGGGGCGTATCCATAAAGCGCCCTGGTTCCACCATACCTGCATGGAAAGAATGTCGCCTATCATGCCGTCCTGCACGCGTTTGTACAGCTCCCGGTATGAGTTCTGGTACCGGCGTTGCAGGCCTACTACTACGTTCAGCTTTTTTGCCTTGGCTTTTTCCGCAGCTGCCAGCACCCGCTGTATGCCGGCTGGGTCGGTAGCTACTGGCTTTTCCATAAAAATATGCTTGCCCTGGTTCACCGCTTCTTCAAAATGTATGGGGCGGAAACCCGGCGGGGTGGCCAGTATCACCACATCGGCCAGGGGAATGGCTTTTTTGTAGGCGTCAAACCCGGTGAATTTATTTGCCTCCGGCACTTTCAGGCGGTCTCCCTTTCCTTTTTCTTCCAGGGCTTCCTTAATATTATTATAGCTATCGTTCAGGCGGTCGGGGAAAGCATCCGCCATGGCTATCAGCTCTACATTTTCTTTGGTGCTCAGCGCCTGGGTGGCGGCGCCGGTACCACGGCCACCACAGCCTATCAGCACTATTTTAATAGTGTCTTTGGCGCCGGAAAAATAATTGGCGTGAGAAAGCATAGGCATAGCCAGCAGGCCGCCCGCCAGCAGGGTGGATTGCTTCATGAAATCCCGGCGGTTCTGTGCGTGGAATGTTTGTTTTTTTTCGTTTTCCATAAATCTTTGACGGTTTTTTAGTTGGGAGTAAGAAATAGGAAGTCAGAGGTACTTCATTTACTTATCTCGCTCCAATATATTTATCTAATACCTCTGCAAAAAATTGCGCTGCTTCTTCTTTGGTGGGCTGCTTAACGGGGCGCACTATACGAAAACCAATAAACGGCGCGTCCGCATTCCACCATTTACTTTTAGGGATCTGCGGGTCACGGCGGTTCCAGTCCGGGTCCGATTTCAGGCGTGCTGCGCTGCGTACATGCGCGGCATCATCCTGGTAGTTGCCGCCTTTAATAGTACGCGGTGTTTTGGCCGTGGGTTTGATCCAGGGATCTGTAGCCGCGGCATGTTCCAGGTACTGCGGATCGTATTGATCCAGCGTCCATTCCGCAACATTGCCCAGCATATCATACAGCCCAAAACCATTGGGCTGCAGCTCTCCAACTTTATGATATTTTCCTTCGCTGTTATCTGCATACCAGGCAAACCTTTTCAGCTCTCCGGCATCATCCCCAAAGGGATAGGCTGTGGCAGCGCCTGCGCGGCAGGCATATTCCCATTCTGCTTCTGTAGGCAGGCGGTAAAACACTCCGGTTTTTATATACAGCCAGCGGCAGTACATCAGGGCGCCATACTGGCTCATACTGTTGGCCGGAAAGCCGCCGCCTTTACCCATGCCCAGGGTAAGATCAATGTAAGGCGGGCTGGGGCGCGTCATACCATCAGGGATGGGCGTTTTATCTTTCTCCGCATCGGCATATACATCATATTCATCAAAGGTAACCTCATGGGCGCCCATCCAGAACGGGGCAATGGTTACTTTCTTTTGCGGGCCCTCATCTGCCGCACGCCCCTTTTCTGTAGCCGGGCTGCCCAGGGTAACACTGCCACCGGGTATGGGTACCATTTTAAAGGAAACATCTGTGCCGGGAAGCTTTTCTTCATACGTTTTAAAATTAGCATCGCCGGGCGTTTGTGCCAGTACGGATTGTGCTAACAATGCTATCAGAGCCAGTGCGGTCAATTTTTTTTCCATGGAATTTTAGCGTGATTGGGTGAATTTATTAAATCCGTTAGTGGAATCCAATACTAATTTTTCGGCGGGTTAGTATTTCCATCCAAAACCTATTAAATTTAATACCTCATAAAAGCATCACCCTTAACCCTTCTAAACGTTATGGAAAGAAGAACCTTCCTGCAACAAGGTACCCTGGCCGGTATATCGGCCCTGGCTTTTGGCGGCGCACAGGCGGCCGGAAAAACCGCTAATGGCATCACAGCGCCGGCAGCAGAAAAAACTTTTAACATGAACTACGCGCCGCATGATGGAATGTTCAAGAACAGCGCCGGCGACGATTTCCTGGACCAGATCCGGTTCATGCACGACCAGGGTTTCCGTTCCATTGAAGATAATGGCATGTTGAAAAGAGAGCCTGCCATGCAGGAAAAGATCGGCAACCTGCTGGATAAGCTGGGTATGCAGATGGGCGTATTTGTAATTGACAGTGGCGATAACTGGAAAATATCCCTCACCACCGGCAAGCAGGAATTTGTGGATACCTTTTTAAAAACCTGCAAAGCCTCCCTGGATACTGCCAAGCGTTGTAATGCCAAATGGGCTACCGTAGTACCCGGCTTTTTTGAACGCAGGCTGCCTATTGGCGTGCAAACCGGTAACGTGATAGATGCGCTGCGCCGCGGTGCAGAGATACTGGAGCCACAGGGCCTGGTAATGGTGCTGGAACCGCTGAGCGATACGCCGGAGCTGTTCCTGCGCACCGCCGATCAAACCTACGAGATCTGCCGGGCAGTGAAAAGCCCCTCCTGCAAAATACTCTATGATATTTACCATATGCAGCGCAATACCGGCCACCTGATACCCATGATGGATATGTGCTGGGACGAAATTGCCTACATACAGATCGGTGATAACCCCGGCCGTAAAGAGCCCGGCACCGGTGAGATCAACTATAAGAACATTTTTAAGCACCTGCATGAAAAAGGCTACAAAGGCGTGCTGGGTATGGAGCACGGTAATTCCGGGCAGGGTAAGGAAGGAGAGCTGGCCGTAATAAAAGCCTACCGTGATAGCGATAACTTTCTTTGATCTTATATTTAGGAGAAACACTCCGCTCCAATCTAAGATCGTAAATCTAAAATAGAAAAGGATGGGCTTGCGCTCCATCCTTTTTTCATTTTTACTATAGAAAACTTGGCAGTTTTACTTTTTTAAATAGAAGTACTCCTTACTGTAATTACCATTCCCAAAATCCGTGTCCGTAGAGGAAAGTACCAGCTGCGTACTGTTTAAGGTTACAATGTTCACCTGCTGTGGCACGCTGCCATTGTTGCTCAGCTCCAGGGTTTTGGAGTCTACCAGCGCATAGGTACCGGTAACCGTAGTATCATTCAGGTTGGACGAGAATTTCCCGTCCTGCTGAAAAGTAATATATGTATTAGCGGGATTTTCCACATCCAGGGTGTCTACAGATATCAGCTGGTTTTGCTTGTTAAACAGGGAATCAACGCCTAGTTCAAAATGCCAGGTACCCGCAATTACGGAGTTATCCGGCCCCTGTTTATCATCGTCTTTGCTACAGGCGGCAAATGCAAGGCTGATCATACCGGCCATTGCCAGTAACCAGGTAAATGGTTTTCGCATACACATATGGTTTATTAAATACAAAAATAATATGTTTGCCTGGAAGTTCGCCTTTCAGGCTGTTACGTTTGCGTCATGTTTTTATAACGCTATTTTCTTATCTTTCTGTATAAATACCTGTTTATGAACTTTTTGATCCGCCTGCTGGTAAGTGCCCTGGCCGCCATGGTCACCGCTTACCTGCTGCCCGGGGTTAAGATAGATAACTTCTTAACGGCGCTCATACTGGCCTTTGTGCTGGCTATCCTGAACCTGCTGGTACGCCCTGTGCTGGTGATCCTTACCCTACCGGCTACGGTGGTTACCCTTGGCCTGTTCCTGCTGGTTATTAATGCCGTTATTATTTTACTGGCCGCACGGCTGGTATCCGGCTTCCGGGTAGAAGGTTTCTGGTGGGCTTTGCTGTTCAGCATTGTTATGACCGTGATCAACAGCATTATGCACGGCCTTGCAGGCGGAGATAATGACCGCGATTAATTACTGCCGTTATGTACTTTAACAGGACATTGATCAGCGATGAGCAGTTGCTGGATTTTTACCACGCTATACTATACCCCCGGTTAGTAGAAGAGAAAATGCTGCTGTTGCTGCGCCAGGGTAAGATCAGCAAATGGTTCTCCGGCATAGGCCAGGAAGCCATTGCCGTAGGCGCTACCCTGGCCCTGGCGCAGAATGAGTGGATATTGCCGCTGCACCGCAACCTGGGCGTTTTTACTACCCGCAACATGCCGCTGCACAAGCTCTTCCTGCAATGGCAGGGCAGCCGGCAGGGCTACAGCCAGGGGCGGGAGCGCAGCTTTCATTTCGGCAGCCGGGAGCACCATATCTGCGGCATGATCTCCCACCTGGGCCCGCAGCTTTCTGTTGCAGATGGTATTGCCCTGGCCCATACCCTGGCCGGGCAGCAAAAAGTTACCCTGGTATTTACCGGCGAAGGCGGCACCAGTGAAGGCGAGTTTCATGAAGCGCTGAACGTAGCTGCCGTGTGGGACCTCCCGGTCATCTTCCTTATAGAAAATAACGGCTACGGCTTAAGCACCCCCGTAGCAGAGCAATACCGTTGCCGGCAGCTGACAGACAAGGCCATTGGTTACGGCATGCACAGCATGCGTATAGATGGTAATAACCTGCTGGAAGTATATAATACAGTAGCAGAAGCAAAAGCCTATGCCCTGCGGGAGCAAAAGCCGGTGCTCATAGAGGCCCTTACCTTCCGCATGCGCGGGCATGAGGAAGCCAGCGGCACCAAATACGTACCCCCCGCCCTGCTGGAAGAATGGGCGCAGAAAGACCCTATCCATCACTATGAAGCTTTTCTCCGTTTTATAGGTCTGCTGGATGATGAGAAGATCAATGATATTCACCGGCAGAAGAAACAATATATCGATGCAGCGGTAAATGATGCCTTAACGGAAACCGCCCTTGTTGCTGATACAGCGCAGGAGCTGGCAGATATTTACGCCCCGGCCCCGGCCATTCACCACACACACACTGCCGTTACCCGCGAGCTGCGTTTTATAGACGCTATAGCAGCCGGGTTAAAAACCGCCATGGAGCAGTTTCCCAACCTGGTGCTTATGGGGCAGGATATTGCTGAATATGGCGGCGCTTTCAAGATCACAGATGGTTTGCTGGCGCAGTTTGGCAAAGCCCGTGTGCGCAACACCCCCCTGTGTGAAAGCGCTGTCATTGGCGCAGGTCTGGGCCTTTCCATTATGGGCTATAAAAGCATGATAGAAATGCAGTTCGCTGATTTTGTGAGCTGTGGCTTTAACCAGATCGTAAATAACCTGGCTAAGATCCATTACCGCTGGGGACAGCATGCCGATGTGGTTATCCGCCTGCCCGCCGGCGGCGGTGTGGGCGCAGGGCCCTTCCATTCCCAAAGTAATGAAGCCTGGTTTACCCATACACCCGGGTTAAAGGTGGTATACCCCTCTTTCCCGGCAGATGCCTATGGCTTGCTGCAGGCCGCCCTGGCAGATCCTAACCCGGTATTGTATTTTGAGCATAAAGCCCTGTACCGCAGCATTAGCGGCCCGGTGCCGGAAGGCTGGTTTCCCATAGAAATAGGCAAGGCCAACCTGGTGCAGCATGGCACAGACATAAGCATTATCACCTACGGCAGCGGCGTACACTGGGCGCTGGATTATGCACGGCAACACCCGGAGCTATCCCTGCACATCCTGGACCTGCGCACATTGCTGCCGCTGGACTATGATGCCATTAGCCAGGCGGTAGCCCAAACCGGTAAAGTGCTGATACTGCATGAGGATACGCTTACCGGCGGCCTGGGGGGAGAGATCAGCGCCTGGATAGCGGAACATTGCTTTCAGCAGCTGGATGCGCCCATTATGCGCTGCGCCAGCCTGGATACGCCCGTACCTTTTGCTGCGGAGCTGGAAAAAAATTTTCTGGCAAAATCCCGTCTGGATCAATGTATTCAACAGCTGGCCGCATATTAAACGGCGGCTGCTATGGGATTTTTAAAGGGAATGCCCTAACTTGCAGGCACATTTAAATGCTTTAATCATGTTACAGACATTCTTAACAGTACAAACCTCTGAGTTTTACAAGACCTTTGATAAAGTGGGTGGTATTATGATCTATGTTGTTATTGCTCTGTTTGCGCTGATGCTGTTGTATGCAACTATAAAGTATGTAAAGCGCTAATCGCTTACGCAGATAAATTCATCTCTTTATATACGGCCCCGGTATTCCCGGGGCTTCTTTATTGCCTCTTCTGCAGCGCGTCCTGTGCGTACTGCAAATTTTCCCCGTCAAAACAAACCAGTATCACCTGCTCAATGCTACCCTCCTGTTCTAAAAAATCCCGGATGGTTTTCACCGCAATCTTTGCTGCCTGCGCTTTCGGAAAATGATAAATGCCGGTGCTGATGTTGGGGAAGGCAATAGTCTTTACGCCATTATCCACCGCCAGCTGCAGCGAGTTGCGGTAACAGCAGGCAAGCTTTTCGGCCTCGTTTTTATGGCCGCCGTTCCATACCGGGCCTACGGTATGTATCACGTACCGGGCCGGTAAGCGGCCGGCAGTGGTGATCACAGCTTCGCCGGTGGGGCAGCCACCCTGCCGGGCTACTATCTTCCGGCAGTCGTCCAGTATAGCCGGGCCACCGGCCCGGTGTATGGCGCCATCCACCCCGCCGCCACCCATCAGGGAGGTATTGGCAGCATTTACAATGGCATCGGCTTCCACTTTTGTAATATCGCCTTGTATGGCTATGATCTTTGCCATGTTATTTCACTCTTACATATACCAGCTTTCCCATTTTCTTGCCGCTGTCGCGGATGTCTATCTCAAACCGGTCAATGCTTTTAATAAGCTGTACCAGCTTGTTAAAGCCATAGTTGCGGGCATCAAAGTCCGGCTTTTTCTTCAGCAGCAGGTTGCCCAGCTCTCCCAGGTAAGCCCAGCCATCCTCATCCGCAATATCATTAATGCTGGATGAAAGCAGCTTTATCATCTCCCGGTCTGCTTTACTAATGCCTTTCGTCTTTGTTTTTCCTTTGCGGGTATTGCTTTTGGCGGTCGTGGTCTCCGTTTCGGTTTCTGCTTCCGTCTCGGCTTCCTGGTTTTGCCGTAATATTTCCAGGTAAATGAACTTATCACAGGCGGCCCGGAAGGCGGTAGGCGTTTTCATTTCGCCCAGGCCAAATACGCGCATGCCGGCTTCCCGCAGGCGGGTGGCCAGCCGTGTAAAATCGCTGTCGCTGCTTACCAGGCAAAACCCGTCTACACGGCCGGTGTACAGGATATCCATGGCATCAATGATCATGGCGGAATCCGTTGCATTTTTCCCTACCGTATAGCTGTATTGCTGTACAGGGTTGATGGCATTTTCAAGCAGTACGGTTTTCCAGCCCGTAAGGTGAGGTTTGGTCCAGTCGCCATAAATTCTTTTGAAGGTAGGAATGCCGTATTTGGCTACTTCCTCCAGCATGGCTTTTATGTTGGAATGGGGTATGTTGTCGGCGTCTATTAATACGGCAAGCCGAAGCTCTGTATTATTGTCCATAAGCCAGGGGGTTTAGTTCCGTAATATTACAAAATCTGCGGCCTGCCGTTATTTTACAGTAGTGCATTATTTCAGGTAAGAGCGGATCATCCAGGCGGTTTTTTCATGACTGGTCAGCAGGCCGGTCAGGAAATCGCTGGTGCCTTTGTCTTTGTATTTTTCGTCCAGCTCGTCTATTAAACGGCGCAGGTTACGGATAATGGTTTCATGATCATCCAGCAGATTGCCCAGCTGCACCTGCTGATCATTGGTGTACTCCTGCTCTACCAGGCTGGTAAGCTTCAGGAAGTCGCTCAGGCGGCCTTCTGCATAATGGCCCAGGGCGCGTATACGTTCGGCCATTTCATCTATTGCCTCTGCCAGCTCTTCGTACTGGTTCTCGTAAAACTTATGCATCTCCATAAAGTTGGAACCTTCAATATTCCAATGGTAGTTGCGGGTTTTGGTGTATAACACCATCAGGTCTGCCAGGCATTTATTTAACTCCAGGGCTACTGCCTGTAAGTTCTTTTCCGAAATGCCGATGTTTGCTTTCATCTCTTTGTGTTTTTCTGTTGTTGCTTTTGCGGTCATTGTTGTCATAGTTAATATTTTAAGGTGGTTAAACAAGACGTGCCCTGAAAAATCCTACTAAAATAGTAGGCAGTGGTGTCGGTTACTTCGCTATTTTTGTGCCATACTTCTCTAATTTTGTGGTATGGAACAGTCGTCGGGGAGAATATACACTTTGCATTTCATTCTACTTTGCCTCAGTAATGCAGTATTCTCCGCTAGTTACAATATGTTGATCCCTGAGCTGCCGGCTTATCTCACCAGCATGGGCGGCGCGGATTATAAAGGCTATATCCTGGCATTATTTACCTTAATGGCAGGTCTTTCCCGTCCTTTTAGCGGCAAATTGACAGATACTGTGGGCCGCGTTCCTGTAATGATCTTCGGCTCTGTTGTATGTGTTGTTTGCAGCCTGTTATATCCGCTGATAAGTTCTGTAGGTGCGTTCCTGCTGTTGCGTTTCTTTCATGGTTTCTCAACTGGTTTTAAACCTACCGGTACCTCTGCTTACATCTCTGACCTGGTGCCTAGTAACCGGCGTGCAGAGGCCATGGGTATGGTGGGGCTGTTTAGCACCATTGGCCTGGCTTTAGGCCCCGCCATTGGCGGTTTTATTGCTGCCCGCTGGAATATTTATGTAATGTTCCAGGTATCTGCCGTATTTGCCTTACTGTCTGTCGTAATACTGATCGGCGGTCTTAGAGAAACCCTGCCTAAGCCCAGCCGGCAACGTTTTAGCCCCTCACTGCTGAAAATATCCCGCCACGAAATATTTGAGCCATTAGTGTTAGGGCCGGTGATCGTTACCTTTTTCTGTTTCCTAAGTTACGGTGCTTTACTCACAATTATTCCGGATTTTAGTCAATACCTGGGTATTCATAACAAAGGCTTGTTCTTTACCTTCTTTACCGGCGCATCTATCGGTATCCGTTTGCTGGCCGGTAAGGTATCGGATAAATATGGCCGCTTACCGGTGCTCAAAATATCTACAGCTACCATGGCCATTGCGCTGTTCATGCTGGCTATGGCTACCACGCCGTATCTGATGATGGTGGCGGCAGTAATATACGGTGTATCCGTAGGGTTAAACTCTCCCGCCGTTACTGCATGGACGGTTGACCTGGGCGATCCTGCCTACCGCGGCCGCGCGCTGGCTACCATGTACATTGCCATGGAAGCTGGTATTGGTTTAGGCGCTTATTTATCTGCCTATATCTATCATAACAACGCGTCCTATTTTCCCCTGGCCTTTGGTATAATGGGCGTAGGCTGCCTGGTAGCCCTCGTGTACATGATGCTGATCTACGACAACCGCCGCCTGAAAATTATGTGGCGGCTGGTGCATATGAAGGCGCCTTTCAGAAGGTGGCTTTGAGAGGCTGAACGCTAAGTACAACACTTTATAAATGTAAAACGCCTGATGCTCTTTCAAGCATCAGGCGTTTCTCTTTATAACTTTTCGCAGTACGCATTTAGCAGCTAACATTCTCTCATCACACAATCAGCGTTAAGCGTTCGGCATTAAGCATTCAGCGTATTACAATCGTGCATACAAATCCCGCAGCCTTTCCCTCGTCATCTGCTGCTGCCAATCCTTACCCAGCGCATTTTCCCACAAAGGGGCCAGGCTTAAGGATACATCTATCATCTTGTCCACATCCGCAGCGCTCATGCCCTGGGTAATGTTTTGAGGAATAGTTACGTTATGGCGCTGCACCATTTCCTTAAACTCTTTTACTCCCTGCGGGTAAAACTCTTCCAGCTTATCAAACACAATACAGTTACCAACGCCATGGTGGGTACCCAGCACATAGCTCAGGCCGTAGCTTACCGCATGCGCCACGCCTACCTGTGAGTAGGCAATGCTCATACCGCCGGCATAAGAGGCCATCATCAGCTTTTCATCCGCATCATCATCCCAGTGTGGTTTTTTCAGGAATATTTCCTGGCACAGCTCCAGCGCCTTTTCGCCATAGGAGCGGCTAAAGGCATTCAGGTAAGTACCTTCAAGTGATTCTATGCAGTGTATATAACAGTCCATAGCAGTATAGAACCGCTGGTTAATGGGCGCATCTTTTATTAGCCCGGGGTCCAGCACAATCTGGTCAAAAGGCGTATAGTCAGAGTTCATGCCCAGCTTGCGGGTAGGCCCGGTAAGCACCGTAGTACGGCTTACTTCTGCACCGGTGCCCGAAAGCGTGGGTATGCCGGCTTTGTATACACCGGGCTGCTTTACCAGGTCCCAGCCCTGGTAGTCGGCAGAGGAGCCGGGGTTGGTCATCATCAGGCTTACCGCTTTGGCCATGTCCATGGTAGATCCGCCGCCAATACCAATAATACCGGATACCTGCCCGAATTCCGCTTTCAGCTCATCGCGCAGCTGATCCACATACTTCGTCTTAGGCTCATGCGTTACATCAATGAACACTACCTTATCCTTGCCCTGCAAAGGTATACGGCCGGTAAACGCCGGCTTATCCTTAAAGAACTGATCCACGAAAAAGATCATCGGTGCATCGCCCTTACGCTGTGGCGCCAGTATTTCATCTAACTGGTTAAACGCACCCCGGCCGAATATTACGTAACCTACCAGCTTAAAATTTCTGAACTTCATACTTTACTTATTATGTGCTCAACCAATCCCCACTCATCACTCTCCGCAATCTATTAATTATTCATGCTGAATTATTAATTAAAGCAGCTTCGCCGCTTTCTCCAGGTCCTCCGGCGTATCTATCTCCACACCCATATACTCCGTTACCACCATTTTCATGGGAATACCGTTTTCCAGGTAGCGCAGGCATTCTATTTTTTCTGCTGCTTCCAGCGGGCTTACCGGCAGCTGGGTAAATTCCAGCAGGGTTTGCTTACGGAAAGCATAAATGCCAATATGCTCATAATAAATGCTTTTCACCTGTTTATCGCGCGGGTAGGGTATTACGGAGCGGGAAAAGAACAGCGCATTAAATTGCCTGTCCACCGCCACTTTTACGTAGTTAGGATCTTCGATGGAGCTCCGGTCTTTCAGCTCCTGCATCAGGGATGCTACCTGTACCTGTTTGCCTGCTTCGCCTTCAAAAACCTTTAATAGTTTTTCCAGAGGCGCCTTTTGGGTAAAGGGCTCATCGCCCTGCACATTCACTACAATATCCACATCCATTCCGGTAACGGCTTCCGCTATACGGTCGGTACCGCATTCATGCTCTTTTTTGCTCATTACAGCTTTGCCGCCATTGCCGGTAATTTCCCGGTATATCACATCACTGTCTGTTACCACCATTACCTCGTCAAACACGCCGGTATTCACCGTAGATTCATAGGTGCGCAGTATTACAGATTTCTCTCCCAGCTTGGCCATTAGCTTACCGGGAAAGCGGGTGGCCCCGTAACGCGCAGGTATTAAAGCAATACTTTTCATAGTTGAATTATAATGCGCTCTTTACAGCCTTCACCAGCTTATCTGCTCTTTCTTTTATTTCGCTCTCGCTCCAGCCCAGGTTAATGGGGGTGCAGATGCAGCGGCTCATAATAGCATCAGATACCGGGAACTGTTTGATCTTATATATTTCCAGCGCCTGCTGCAGGCCGGGTGCAAAATGGTTCAGCGTAGCGCTTTGCTTAAAATGTTCCCAGTTGCGGATGTAGTGCCAGTTATTATCAAACCAGTAAAAAGCAGCCAGGCCGGCGGCTTTCATGGCAGCGGCAGCAGCGCGGGCCTGGTTTTCTTCCGGCAGGAAAAAGCCCAGGAAAGTAGCGCTGTCACCCGCCTCATCCGGCAGGCGGCGGAAGCTTACTTCCGGTATGCTTGCCAAAGCGTCTTTAAATATTTTCTTGGTGCTGCGTTGTATGGCCAGGAATTTATCCAGCTTGCGCACCTGCGCCAGCCCTACAGCTGCATGCAGCTCGGAGATACGGAAGTTCTGCCCCATATACGGGTGCAGGTCGGCCCCGCGGTCCACACCCAGGTGGTCATGCCCGTGGTCGGAGTAGGCATCGCATTTCAGGTACAGCTCTTTATCGTTGGTTACCACCGCTCCGCCTTCGGCACAGGTAACGGTTTTTACAAAGTCAAAAGAAAAAATGCCGGCATGCCCTATAGATCCCAGGGCCTTACCTTTATAGCTGGCGCCAAAGCTTTGGGCGGCATCTTCCAGCAGTATCAGGTTATTTTTTTCGCAAATGGCTTTCAGCGCATCCAGGTCGGCCATGGCGCCGCACATATGCACGGGCATGATCACTTTGGTACGCGGCGTAATAGCGGCTTCTACTGCGCGGGGGTCCAGGGTAAGGGTATCATCCACATCCACCAGCACCGGGGTGGCGCCTACGGAAAATATACTTTCAAAGCTGGCTACAAAGGTGAAAGTAGGCATAATCACCTCATCGCCGGCGCCCACTCCCAATGCTGCCAGCGCAGTAGTAAGGGCGGTGGTGCCGCTGGAGGTAAGCTGCGTATAAGGTATATTCAGCTTGCTGCTGATTTCCTGTTCCAGTTCTTTCGCTTTCCAGATGCCTTTACGGGGACCATCAAACCCGTAACGCATAAAAATGCCGGTTTCCAAAACATCATTCACCTCTTTCCTCTCCTCGGCGCCAAATAATTCAAATCCTGGCATAAGCTATTGATTTTAACTTGTTGATAAAGCTATTTTTGTTGATCGTGCTTGCAAAGGTAGCATAATCATACTTGCCTCCTAGCTAAAAACTGTTTATCTTTTATTAAAAATTCAACATGCGTTTCCTCCTGTATGCTACCCTTTTGACGGTATTGGCCCTGCTGCCATGCTCCCATATTAATGCCCGGCAAACACCGGAAGCCGCTATCCGGCAGCTGATGCAGCAGCAAACCGATGCCTGGAACAAGGGCAACATCCCGGCTTTTATGCAAACCTACTGGCAGTCGGATTCTTTGCTGTTCATTGGCAAAAACGGCATTACCAAAGGCTGGCAGGCTACCCTGGACCGTTATAAAAAATCGTACCCCGATACGGCCGCTATGGGTCAGCTACACTTTAATTTACTGGAATTTAAACAATTAACGCCGGAGCTTTACTTCCTGGTAGGTCAATGGCACCTGCAACGCAGTGTGGGCAACCTGCAGGGGCATTTTACCCTGCTGATCCGGAAAATAAATGGCGCCTGGAAGATCATTGCAGATCATAGTAGTTAGGAACTTCCCTAAAAAAGAAAACCATCCCAGGAATGGGACGGCCTGCTATACACCACAACATTAAAGAAGAACTATGACTAAACACTGTTCCCTAAATAGTTAAAAATGTTGACGGGAGTTTCCAATTTTATTGATCGATATGGTGAGTCAAGTGTTATCTTCTCTTCTCTCCTCACTATCTCTCACCGCCCTATTCTCTTTAGTAGGTTTCTCCGACAATTCTGCACGAAGCGGGTTAGTGCGCGTATCAGCCTTGCTGGTTTTTAATATCTCTGCCGGCTTTTTAGAATGGTCTACTTTCGTATCCGTATTCTTTTTATCCGATGTGTTTTTCTGCTGCGACATAGGCTACACTGTTTATGTCAGGTAAAGGAGTAACTAACAAAGTTTATTCCATTCATATACCCCCACGGCCACAGGCACTTATACCCTTAATGTGGTGAGCGGATTCCCCAACCTGTGCGGCAGCGTTCCCCAAGTAGTGGGACCCCAAGAGCTGGCAGCACGCTGTCACTCGATTGCAGTAGCCACTTTTGCCCCTGATAACCAACTCTTAACGAGCAGGCACAGAAATTGAAAAGTCTTCTTTCTCATTCCCCTATTTATTTTTTAAAAATTTAAAGCTGTTGTTTATGAAGATCCAGTTGCACAACTGGTGGGAGCTGAAGAAGAGATTGCAAAAACGTTACTCCCACCTTTCCGAAGAAGACCTTACTTATGAGTATGGCAAAGAACAGGAACTGATTGTACGCCTGCAGAGAAAAACCGGCACCACGCATGACGATATGGTGCGCATCATTAAAAGTTTTCAGGTAGCATATTTGCAGCATGAACTATTGTAGATCGTGACAATGTTTATGCACCTTTAAAATGTGAGTTATGATAATGTACACAGATCTTGTTAGCACGCTGAACGACCTTGTGAGGGTGAATAACGACCGATCGGCAGGTTATGCTACAGCGGCAGCACAAACAGATGAACCGGGATTACAGCACATTTTTCAATCCATGGCCGATCAAAGCCGGGAATACGCTTTTGAGCTGAACCGGCAGCTGAAGAACATGGGTGGTGAAGAAGAAGCGAACACCAGCCTGGGTGGCGATCTATACCGCACCTGGATGGATCTGAAGGCCGACTTCACCGCAAATAGTGATACCAGTATACTGGCTTCCTGTGAGTATGGCGAGGATGTGACGTTGCGGGTGTACAATATGGCGCTGACCAATGAAATTGAGATACCGCAGCAGGTGCTGGATCTGATCACCCGCCAGTATGGCGAATTAAAACTGTCGCACGACAGGATTAAAAAGCACCGTGATCTTAATAAAGCTATTAAATGATTTTAGCATCTGAGTTAACCCTCTGACAGCCAGTTGCTCCCGGTTCCAAGGGAACAACTGGTTTTGTTTTTTATATATGCGGCGCAAATAAATCTGTTTTGGTCCATTTTAGTTTCATATCAGCCTCTTATCTTTGATCCCGAGAGTCTGTTTTAACCCTTTCCTCTGAACAAACCGGTATTTAATTTTAACCCAATTCTATCACTAACCGGTAACTGATTATTCCTAACTTTTTTAACTGGTAATAATGACCGGCTTTTTACGATTTATAGCCCCCGTATTTGTTGCGCTATTGTTTATTGACTGCGGAAAAGAGAATAATGTGAACCCGCCTCTTACTTCCATTACACCGGATAGCTCTGCACCGGTAACCGACAGCTTCCCGGAAAATGTGGTGAACCGAACCGCTTTATTACGCCTGGTAAATGGCCTGCGCAGCCGTGGCTGTAATTGCGGTACCGATAAAATGCCGCCCGTGGCCGCCCTTACCTGGAACATAACGCTGGAAAAAGCAGCCTGGCTGCATAGCAAGGATATGTACACACAAAATTACTTTGACCATAATTCACCGGATGGCGCCAATCCCGGCCAGCGCCTGAGTGCCGCCGGCTACCCCTGGATATACTATGGTGAAAATATTGCCAAAGGGCAGATGGATGAACAGGCCGTGGTACTGGGCTGGCTTAACAGTCCTAAGCATTGCCATAACATGATGGACGCAAATTTTAAGGAGCTGGCTGTAGGTAAGTTCGATATTTACTGGACTATGGAGCTGGGGAACAGGAAATAGCTGGCAGTCTGTAGTTGGCAGTTGATGCCCTTTGCTGAATAAGTTTTCTGAGATTAGTTTGCCAACTGCACACTGCCAACTGCCAACTAAATATCTATTTTCCTCCTCCACCACTTCCACACCATATACAAATAAGCCCCTAATGTGATCGTAGCAAAGGCATAAAAAAATATCATGCGGCCCGGTGTAGATTCATCCGGTACGGCAAATCCCAGGAACAGCCCCAGGAAAACATTTATCATCATCCAGAAAAAACCCAGGAACAAGGTGCGTGTGATCTTTATAAAATACAGCACTATCTCCGACTTAAACGGGTCTTTCTGTTCTTCTGGTCCGGTGGGTTCCATTGGTGCAGGTATTTAGGTGAGCTATTGAACCACGCATCAGGGCAGGCACATTTTCATTAACGCCGCACTATCGCCCCGGAATACATTAAAGTCTACAATTGTTTTTATCCCATTTACCCTGCCAATATCACTGTGCTGCCAAAACACCCATTCCCGGTCTACCCGGGGCCGTTCTTTCTGGTAGTAGTGCGCTATCCACAGCGGGTAATCATTAAACTCATCGCCCAGGTAGGTATTATAGAATTTCAGGTTGGTATAAATAATGGGCTTTATGCCATATGCGTTTTCCAGCTCCTCCAGCCATATTTTGGCGGTGCTGCGTATCACTGCAGGCGGCTGGTTGTTATGCGTTTCAATATCCAGTACCGGCGGCAGATCGCCGGAAGTAAGCTGCACCACATTCTTAAAGTTCACCGCCTGTTTCAGTGGGTCGCGGGTAGCATAAAAAAAATGATAGGCGCCCCGTATAAGGCCTGCCTCCCCGGCCTTTTGCCAGTTGCGCTTAAATGCCGCATCCTGGCGGGTAATACCTTCCGTTGCTTTTATAAACGCAAAGGATATACGTATTTTATCAACCTGCATCTGCTGCACGGCATCCCAGTTGATCTCTTTCTGGAATTTGGAAACATCTATGCCATGGATGGCATAGTTCACCGGCATATCTATCCCAAACTCTTCGTAACGTACAAAGTTCAGCGCTTCCTGCCGCTGCCACCACCACCATGCTGCCACGGCAATGACTGCTGTTATGATACAAACTATTAATAAACGTCCCGCTTTGTTAATGCGCATGTAACCCTTTTACAATAATATGTGGTTAGCAACAAGTTGTTAATCAATAACAATTACTATTTACCCTAATCCTAACAACTTCCAATGCAGCTACAAGTATAGCGCAATATTTTATTACTGTTACATGTATAGTTGTGTTATTTTTACATACAAAGTACCCGGATGTATGCCTGAATTTAATCTGAATGATTCCTTAAACCTGCTTTCCAAGTTCACCCTTCGCCGGGCATGGAACGCCGGTAAGGTGCTGAGCAGCTTTTTCGTGAGTAAGTGGACAGGCAAGCCCGTGCAGTGGGGATACCCGGTATCCATTTCGTTTGAGCCTACCACCTCCTGCAACCTGCGCTGCCCCGAATGCCCCAGCGGCCTGCGGGCCTTTACCCGGCCTACCGGTATGCTGCAGCAGGACTTTTTCAGGAAAACCATCGACGAAATTTCCAAAGACCTCCTATACCTCATCTTTTATTTCCAGGGAGAGCCTTACCTGAATCCCGGTTTCCTGGATATGGTAAAATATGCCGGCGATAAAGGCCTGTACACCGCCACCTCCACCAACGCGCATTACCTTACAGAGGCCAATGCCAAAAAAACAGTAGAAAGCGGGTTAGACCGGCTTATTATTTCAATAGACGGTACTACCCAGGACGTATACACGCAATACCGGGTAGGCGGCCAGCTGGATAAAGTGATCCAGGGGGCTAAGAACATTGTAAAATGGAAAAAAGAGCTTAATTCCAAAAAGCCCTTCGTATTCTTCCAGTTCCTGGTAGTAAAACCTAATGAACACCAGATAGAGGATATTAAAAAGCTGGCAAAGGAGATCGGGGTGGATGAGGTGCGTTTTAAAACAGCCCAGGTGTATGATTATGAAGAAGGTAACCGCCTGATACCCACTATTGATAAATACAGCCGCTACCGCCGTAAGGAAGATGGTACCTATGCCATCAAGAACAAGCTGGGTAACCAGTGCTGGCGCTTATGGCACTCCCCCGTTATTACCTGGGACGGCCTGGTGGCTCCCTGCTGTTTTGATAAAGATGCGCAGCACAAGCTGGGTGATCTGAAACAGCAGTCGTTCCGGGAGCTGTGGTTCAATGAACAATATGTGCGGTTCCGCACCCAGATTATGGAAGGCCGTAAGAATATTGATATTTGTGCTAACTGCAGTGAGGGCACTAAAGTTTGGGGCTAAGCTGCTGCCGGTAATTTACAGATAACAAGTTCGGCTAACCTCCGGCTTCAAAGGCGCCGGTCGGTATTGCACCTTTTAAGCTATTCATCATAATGCTCCGTTTCCCGCTCACCGCGGGCGGCGGCCTTTTTCCTGGCCCTTTTCTTTCTTCTGTTCTGCTGGTACTTGCTAAACAGGTTTATACCCAGGCGTACCCCTATAAATTCAACAGCCGTCATAACAGCGCTGGTAGCAAAGCTCTTGAACTTGCCGCTACCCATGGCGATACCGGCCACGCGCGCAGCCATACTTATAAAGCCTTTGTGCTTGCCCACTCCCGGTATTACGGAGTTAATGGCCATGGCCTTGTAGTTGTCCTTAAAAAAATCAACCCGTTCCCCCAGATCAAATTCCAGTTTGCGGGTACGTTTTTTAAGACGGGAAATCTCTCTCTCCAGGTGATCTGCGTTCGTGATTTTTGCGATTTTTGCCTTAGGCATGTGTAAACGCGTTTATTGATTTTAACGGGGATTCCTTTTTTGGCTGGTGTGTATTTATGCTACAGGTTCCTCATCCTCAGATTCAAATTCAGCAGGTTCTTTATCAGATTGCCGGTCATCATCCACCATCTCATTTACCAGTTCGGCAATCAGCATATTGGACAGGGGCCGCTGTATCAGGGCTTTACGGAAAATCAGTAATATAGCCAGCAGTACTACAAATAAACCCGCCGCACAGGAAAAACCGATCGTATAGCTACCGGCTAGCTCGCCAATCCAAAAACCTACTACCATCCCCAGGAACACCACCACAAAAAAGAACAGCAGGAAAGCCATGGTAAGGGAAAAAAATAACCCTAATGCTTTCGATAGCTTTCCTGCTGCCTGGAGCTTAATGAGGTCCAAACGGGTTTCCAAATATTCTTTGGCCACCTTGCCTGTTTGGTTAAAATAATTGCTAAAGTTATCTTCCATGCAAATTAGTTTAGGGGATTATGCCAGCTCATTTTCTATGGCATCCTCAAATTGCTCCCTTTTTTTCTTAAAGCGGTCTTTCAGCTTGTCTGTCTGATATTTCAGCTTATCCACCAGCTCATCTTTTTTATCAGAGTTCAGAAAGTAACCAACAGCTACGCCAACAGCGGCGCCAACAATGAAAGATACAACGGCTTTTGAACTGTTACTCATAGTGATTATTTTTTTAGATGAAACATTGAGTTTAAACTTGGGTAAAGAACGGGGTACAAACATTATTCCAACATTTTAGCACTGCCACAAACCGGCGTTAAGGATCATTTAAATGTTAATGGTTTTTGCATTTATATAATTGCCCATACAAGGTATGAACAAAACGCGGGTTAAATGGTTCAATCTTTGAATGGCATCTATTGTCCATTCATTCAACTATCGTATCTTTTACTATGAGCTATATCGACAATGACCGCCTCAAACAGATCTTTTTCCTGCTGATCATTATTTTATGGGGCGTGCTCCTGTTTTCTGAGCTGTATGGGTTATTCCCCGGTTTGCTGGGCGCCTTATCCATGTATATACTCTGCCGCCGCTGGATGCGTCACTTGGTAGAAACACGCAAGTGGCGCAAAAGCCTGGCCGCCACTACCCTCATGTTCCTTTCCTTTATTATTATACTGCTGCCGATTGGTTTGCTCATTAATATGCTTACCGATAAAATAAGCTATGCAATAAACCATTCATCTGAGCTTATACAGAGTATTAAGATGGTAGATGGCCGGCTGCAGCGAAGCATGGGCTTTAGCCTGCTAACACCCGACCGCCTGCAAAAAGTGCAGGAAGCAGTAACCGGCCTGCTCCCCATGTTGTTGGGCGCCACCTTTAACACCGTAACCGCCATTGCCATCCTTTACTTTGTATTATATTTTATGCTGGTATACTCCCGGGAAATGGAGGAAGGCCTGTATGAATATATTCCCCTGAAAGATGAAAATGTGATACGCCTGGGTAAAGAGCTGCACACCATGATCTTTGCCAATGCTGTAGGCATTCCCTTAATAGCTGTTATACAAGGGGTGGTAGCCCTGCTCGGTTACTTTATTTTCGGTGTGCCGCAGCCCATTTTCTGGTTTGCAGTAACCTGCTTTTGCGCTATGCTGCCCATTATAGGAGCCGCCGCCGTATATGTGCCCATGGGCGTGTACCTGATTGCGGCAGGGCATACCTGGCAGGGCATTGCAATACTTATTTACGGGTTTGTAATAGTGGGCGCCTCAGATAATATCTTCCGTATGCTGCTGGCAAAAAGAATAGGAGATGTGCACCCGTTGATAACGGTTTTTGGGGTGATCGTTGGCGTAAACCTGTTCGGATTTATTGGGCTGATCTTTGGGCCGCTGCTGATCTCTATGTTTATACTATTGCTGCAGATCTATTCTAATGAGTACCTCGTAAAAAAACGCGAGGTAAAGGTGATAAAAACAGGAGCGCCTGCGAAGGTAAAACCTTAGTTCGCCGCTACTTGTAGTAATTATTCTCCGCTATATATGCTACCACATTATCCGGCACCAGGTAACGGATAGATTTTCCCTGCTGGATCCATTGCCGGATGTGGGTGGACGATATGTCAAGCATAGGCGCTTCCAGCACCTGTACATTGGCGCCAAACGTTTCGGTTACCTCATGCCCCGGGCGTTTATAAACGTAAATGGGATAATGCTTTACCAGCTGCTCATAATTCTTCCAGCGGCGGATGTTCTGAAAGCTGTCGCTGCCCATGATCACCGTAAATTCCTGTGTGGGAAATTTTTCCGCCAGGTAGGTAAGCGTATCAATGGTATAGGAAGGGCGTGGTAAGGAAAACTCTATGTTGCTGGCCCGTAAGCGGGGCTCGCCTTGTACCGCCAGCTCTGCCAGGTGAAAGCGGTGATGCTCATTCAATAAGGAAGAGGAAGGTTTTAACGGGTTCTGGGGGGATACTACCAGCCAAACTTTATCAAGGTCGGTGTTATAGGCTATATAGTTAGCAATAATAAGATGCCCGGTATGTATAGGATTAAAGGACCCGAAATACAAGCCAATCTTCATGCGCAGCTTTTATTTGGGCTGTAATATATAAATTCCCACCCACATGTGCTGCATTTACTCCACAGGTTTAAACTGCTCAAACACCATCCCGCAATCTTTACAGTAATGAATGGCGCGGCAAAGCGTGGAGCCAAAGGGCGAGCGCAGGTACGTGTTCTCACTATGGCAATGCGGGCAGGGGGTATTCAGCATAATTTCCGCACGCAGCTCACCCTCATGCACCTGCGGAGCAGCCATTCCAAAATGCTGCAGCTTTTCTTTAGCCGTGTCGGTAAGGCGGTTGCTTTGCCAGTGCACTTCCTTATCCACCGTTACCTGCACGGGCAGGCCGGTTAATTTATTTACAGTGGCCCGTATGTTTTGCTGAATGTAGCTTACCGCAGGGCAGGCCGCAAACGTGGGAATCATTTTTATATGGGCTGTACCCTCATACAGCGTTACCCCGGTGATCATGCCCAGCTCCAGTACATTTAATACCGGTATCTCGGGGTCCATTACCTGTTCCAGGGCAGTGTATATATCAGCAATGGTGATGGTGGTGGTTGTCATGTGTTTTGTTTTACCATTCGGCCGTTGGGTCCAGCCTGAATACTTCTCCCATTTCCTGTAGCAGCGCCTGCAAATGTGGGGTATGGTTTCCATAGCGCCCGCCATATTGTGGCGCCACGGCAGCGGGGTCCGGTAAGTTCAGGGAAGCATTTACCAGCAAAGGATAAATAGTGTTCAGCCATTTATCATACAGTGCCTGCTCACCGGGATAAATACCAGCATCTATCAGCAACGCATCCTGCGGCCCCGGTTCAAAAATGCCGGCAGCCAGTGGAAAACAGCGGTCCAAAGCAGCCTGCATTCGCCGGTGGCTTTCTTCCCCTCCCCTGCACAGCTGTAATAACCAGGCATCTGCATGCAGCGTATGATATTTTAATTCCCCTTTTACTTTCTTACTCAGCTGCTGCAATGGCTCAAAGCTGCATTGCTGCAGGCTTTCATAACGCACTGCCTCTGCATGGTCAAACAGGAAATGCCGCATCAGGCTAAAGTCGTAGCTGCCAATAGGCAGCTCTGCCAGGTGGCAGCAGGTAAAATCCTTTGCGGCGCGCATAAAGGCAAACTGGTCAGGGTCTTCCCCGCCCAAATGCTCCTGCAGTATGCGGTATAAAGCCCAGGCATGGCCTATTTTATCCTGCGCCATGGACGAAAAAGCAATGTCTTCCTCCATAATAGGCCCCAGCCCCGTCCATTCAGAGTTCCGGTGGCCTAAGATCAGCGCATCATCGGCCATGCTGGTAATGAGTGTGGTAATGGCTTTTTTCAAGGCTGCATTCATAATATTATGCTTTGGGCTGCTTTACAGCCTCCCCTTTAAATTTGTTGATCTTATCCATTACTTTGAACCCACTGGCATCCCTATACGTTTTTTCAAGGTTGTTGGCAAACATATCCTCATCCTCCAGGTCAAAGGCCAGTATATCTGCACTGCGCACTACCCACAGGTTCACGCATTTCTTGCGGCGGCCAAATTGCTCTTTTGCAAATACCAGCGCCAGCTGCGGGTCCGGGGCATGTACACAGCCTACATGCTCGTGATGGGCGCCTCTTTTTTCCTGGTGAAATACTTCGTACACATTCCAGTTCTCGCCTTCTTCTACCTTAATGGGATCATCCGCATTCCCCAGCTTTAAGCGGTTCACACGTGGGTCATATGATTGGTTGGACATGCTGTTTCATTTTTAAACGCTGCGGTAAGTTGTACGTGGATGCAGCTTTGTTCATAACGGTAACTATTATACGCTATCAGGATCTTACTACGCTACCGGCAGCGCCCTTCTCTCTTTCGGGTTCATTAATGCCTTACGCACCCAGCGCCCTTCCTCCTCGGCCCACCTGCGCACCTGCAGCCGTTCCTGGTTACAGGGCCCGCCGCCGTTGATCACTTTAAAGAACAGGTCCCAGTCAGGATCCGTATACTCCCAGCGGCCGGTTTCCGTATTTTTATGCAGCAATGGATCCGGCAGGGTAAGCCCCAGCTCCCATAGCTTAGGTACATAAGTATCCAGGAACTGGTTCCGCATTTCATCATTACTGGCCATTTTCACCCGCCATTGCATCAGCTTTTCAGAATGCTGGGATACCTTATCCGGGGGGCCAAAGAAATGCATAATAGGCTGCCACCAGCGGTTCAGCGCGTCCTGCAGCATAGCTTTTTGCATAGGCGTGCCCGTAGCCAGCGCTATCAGCGCATCATGTCCCTGCTTCAGGTGAAAGCTTTCTTCATAACAAATGCGTTCCAGCGCCCGGCAGTAGGGGCCGTAGGAGCCTTTGGCATTAGCCACCTGGTTCACAATGGCTGCCGCATCTATCAGGAAACCTATCACCGTTACATCCGCCCAGGTTTTGGCCGGGTAGTTAAATACATTGGAATATTTGGATTTACCGCTCAGCAGGTCATTGATCATAGCCTCCCGGCTTTTGCCCAGGGTTTCTGCCGCATTATACAGCAGCTGCCCGTGGCCTATCTCATCCTGCACTTTTGCTATCAGCGCCAGCTTGCGCTTAAAGCCCGGTGCACGGGTTATCCAGGTGCCTTCCGGCAAAGCGCCTATTATTTCAGAATGGGCATGCTGTTCTATCAGGCGGGTCAGCTGCCGCCGGTATTCTGCCGGCATCCAGTCACCGGGTTCTATCTTTTCTCCTTTGGAAATACGGGCCTCGAAAACGGCCAGCTTTTCAGGGTCATCGTGCTGCTGCTCCTCACGCAACTGCTTTTTGTTGGGCTCATCAAAGATGTATCCTCCGCCGTACATGGGACGATTGTTTTGGTCAATTGTAAATTACGATTTTTATACATTCCGCCGGAAAATCGTTTAAATTACAGCAGGCCGTTTTATGAGCTGTTAACTGACATGTTACTGCCTTTCTGGAGCATATTAAACGCTTTGTTACCCCTTACCGGTAGCATCACAGGCCCGCCCGCCGTGCAGGATACGCCTGTTATAAAAGTGGTATTTACCATGGACAACCGCCCGGACGATCCCGATAGCGATACCCTCTTTTACCCAACCCGCGGGCTGCGCTGGTCCGATTTTCGGGGCATCCCTTCCCTTTCCGGCAATAGTGGCGCCATAGCCTTTACCAGCTTCTCCTATGAAGGCAGCAGCCGTTTGCAGAAAGATACGCTGCGTATTACCCTTAACCTGCAGGTGTTCTTTATCCGCAGCGCATCCTGGGCACGCGCCGGCGTTATGGACAGCTATTCCCTGGCCCATGAGCAGCTCCATTTTGATATTACCTGGCTGGTGGTGCAGCGGTTTAAACAAAAGATCCTGCATATGGAGCTTACCAAAGACGATTACGACAGCATGATCCAGTATGAATACCTGGAATCTTTCCGGGAAATGAACCGTGTGCAGGATGAGTATGACGAAGAAACCCGCCATAGCATAAACACAACCGCCCAGCGGGAATGGGCTGCCAGGGTAGCGCGTGAGCTGGAAGCGTTTGCTGCGGATAAATGATTGCGGTATAACCTGCCAAAATGCAGCCGGCGTATTGCTTTGCAGATAATTTTAACCTGCTGGCCGATGCATTCCCTTTACCGGATAACATTTAAAGGCAGGAAACGTTTATTTAATTAGCTTTAAGTAAATAATAAACCCATAAACTTATGTCATCTAACCGTTGGGGAGCCCTTGTAGGGAGCTGTGTTGCTTTACTATTCTTATTGAATGCCTGTAAAAAAGATCACGGAACTCCTGTTACGCCCATTACAGATACCACCGGCACCGGTGGTAATATTGCTACCGTAAAAGATTCTATGTACTTCATTTTCAAGGATGAATACCTGTGGAATGATGTGATACCGGATTCCGCCACCTTTAAGCCTAATAGCTATTCCAGCCTGGATAACCTGTTTAAAGCCCTTATTTCCTTTAAAAAGAATGCGGCCGGCAAAAACATGGATAAATACGGGTTCCTGGATAATGGAACGGTGGCCGGAGAGATCAACGAAGGCATTGCCGGCGATTACGGTTTTGACCTGGGTTATAATGATGTAAGCGATCTTCGCGTACTTTACGTATACCCGGGCTCCCCTGCTTACCAGCAGGGCATTCGCCGCACCTGGCAAATAACTGCGGTTAATGGTAATACTGATATGGAATACAACGATGCCAATGTAACACGCATCAGCAACGCCATCTATTACAGCAACAGCGTAACGCTTACCTTTAAAAAGCCCGATGCTACCTCCGTTACCGTTACCCTCAATGTGTCTAACTACAACATTAACCCGGTGCTGTATAGCAGCGTGCTGAATGTAGGCGGCAAACGGGTAGGTTACCTGGTATTTAACCAGTTCATTTCTCTGGATAAAACCCAAACCCAGCTGGATGCTGCGTTCGATAACTTTGTTACCAGCAATGTAACCGACCTGGTAATAGATCTCCGTTATAATGGCGGCGGCTCTGTTGAAACGGCAGAATACCTGGCCAACCTCATTGCGCCCACCTCCGTTGGTACCGGCAATACCTCGCTGATGTACAAGGAGTACTACAACACTAACCTTACTAACCACCAGTACAGCAATTACCTGAAAACTAAAAAGGTGCCTGGCGCCAATTATTCCTGGGGCGATGTGTTTGACGATTGGGTAAGCAACCCCTCCTTCTATTTCTCCAAGAAGAAAAGCGTAAATGTTCCTAATGTGGTGTTCATTGGTACCGGTTCCACCGCATCGGCCAGCGAGCTTACCATGAATGTGCTGAAACCATACATGAATGTGAAGCTGGTGGGCGATACTACTTACGGCAAACCGGTTGGTTTTGTAGGCATTACCATTGGCGGCAAGGATATGTATGCTGTATCCATCTGGTCAAAGAACGCCCAAAACCAGGGGGATTATTTTGACGGATTTTTCCCTGATGGCGGCACTGCCACCTATGAGGATTTTTCCATTGACTGGGGTAGCACCAGTGAGCTGCTGCTGCGCAAGGCGCTTATTACCCTGGGTGTGCCGGAAAGTGCCCTGGGCCGCACTAAAGCGTCTACAGAAAGCCTGCGCACGTTCCGGGAAAATGTGCATATGCCGGAGCATAAGTTCAAGGGCATGATTGAAACCCGGCGCAAGTTCAAATAATTTTGAAACCTTATCTATACAAAAGGGGCCAACCGGATCGGTTAGCCCCTTTGCATTTCTATTGTGGTTTGATTGCTGCGCTATTGGTATGCTTCCCTCCTAAAACCCCTCTTTTTCCCTACTGACATTGCTGCGCAACTCTACCCCCCTACATAAAACCCTACATCTTTTTTACGTGTGCCACACCTTAAAGGTGTGACACACCTCTCAATAAATCACTTTAGACCGCGCCCTGTTCCCAGTTAGCTCAGTATCCGCTGCGCTCAGCACCATCCTTATGGTTTGCACCGCCCGGTAATAGAACGATGGATCAATATGCGCAAACTCATCTCCCACGCGGTGGTAGTCCGCATGGTCCTCTACCCCAAAATACAGGAATGGAATGCCTTTTTTATGAAATTCGTAATGGTCGCTTTGTTTGGTCCAGTCGTTGGCGCCGTCTTCCGGCCGGTCATGGCCGGTTAGCAGCTTAATGGCGCTGCTGTCGGCTACCCGGGTCACCAGCTTCTTCAGGTCGGGATTCTGGTAGGTACCGCTGGCATACAGCTCCTGTTTTTCATTGCGGCTTACCATATCCATATTCAGGTTCATATGCACGCTGGCAGCAGGCACCGGTAGCTGCTGCACAAAGGCTTTGGCGCCCTGCAGGCCTTCCTCCTCCCCATCCAGCGCGGCAAATACCAGGGTATGCTGTGGCGGGTGCTGCTGGTAATACTTAATGAGCGATAGCAGTGCGGCGCTGCCGGAGGCATTATCATCGGCCCCGTTAAAAATGCTGTCTGCACCATTAGCCTGGCGGCTAATGCCCAGGTGATCATAATGTGCCGTAACAATGATCACGTTATCCGTTTTACCGGGAATATAGCCGTACAGGTTAGTACCCATGATCTTTTTATCTCCCTGCATAAAGTAAAACGGGTATTCATAGGTGCCATGAAAAGGCTGCAGGCCGGCCTGTTTAAAGCGGTCCATAATGTAAAACTGCGCCAGGCGGTTGCCTTTGGTGCCGGTTTTACGGCCCTCAAACTTATCAGCGCTCAGCGTGCGTATGTCTTTCATTAATTGCAGGGAATCAATAGCCGGCCGTTGTGCCAGCGCCCCTAATACGGGCAACAGTGCAATGGTAACAAGCAGGAACTTTTTCATACGTGCAAGATACTTAATTACGCTAAACACGGAACGCAGCATGCCTAACGCTAATGCAATGCATGCCTCAACAACACCGCACATAATCGCTGCGATCAGCATTCTGCATTAAGCATTCAGCGTTTAACCTACTTTAATATCTGGTAAGCTATAAAACTGCAGATGTACGCCAGCGCCGTCATATACACCAGCTGTATGGCCGGCATTTTCCAGGACTTGGTTTCCCTTTTTACAATGGCCAGGGTGCTCATACACTGCATGGCAAAGGCATAGAACAGCATCAGGGAAAAACCGGTAGCCATCGTGTATACCGGGCTGCCATCGGCCCGTACGGCGGCATGCATTTTTTCGCGGAGGGTGGCATCATTATCTTCCGGGCTTTCACCTACGCTGTACAGGGTAGCCATGGTGCCTACAAATACTTCGCGGGCTGCAAACGAGGTAATAAGTGCAATGCCTATTTTCCAGTCAAAACCCAGGGGACGTATAGCAGGTTCTATGGCATGGCCCAGTATGCCGGCATAGGAATTGGCCAGCTTTTCCGACTGGTAGGCTTTATCCAGCGCCTCTTTATCATTGGGGTTAGCGGCCATTAATTTCTCGTACCTGTCATGTACCGGCTGCATTTTGCTGCTTGGTCCATAAGAGGCCAGGAACCAGAGTATCACGGAGATAACCATAATCACTTTACCGGCATCTGTAATAAATATGCGGGCTTTTTCCAGCATGGTGGTACCTACATTCTTCCAGCGGGGCGCCCGGTACACAGGCAGCTCCATAATAAAGTAGCTCTTTTCCTTAATGGCCACAAACCATTTCATGATAGCAGCTATTGCCAGGGCCATAAAAAAGCCCAGCAGGTAAAGGCCCATCATTACTAAGCCCTGGAGGCTTAAAATGCCCAGCACCTTACGGTCGGGTACCACCAGTGCAATCATAACAGTATAAATGGGCAACCGTGCGGAGCAGCTCATTAAAGGGGTTACCAGGATGGTTATTAAACGCTCTTTCCGGTTCTCAATACTACGGGTAGCCATAATAGCAGGTACGGCGCAGGCTACACCACTGATCAGGGGCATTACAGATTTACCGTTCAGCCCCACCTGCCGCATCAGGCGGTCAGTTAAAAAGCTGATGCGGGCCATGTAGCCCGTGTCTTCCAGCAGGGTTATTAACCCAAACAGGATCATGATCTGTGGAATAAAAACGGCTATGCCGCTAACACCTGCCACCACACCGTTGATCAGCAGGTCGCTGAACTGGTTATCGGGCAGTATGCCGGAAAGGCTGCCGCCTAACCAGCCAAAGGCCGCCTCTATGCCGTCCATAGGGTAAGAGGCCAGCCAGAATATGCTCTGGAACAGGAAGAACAGCACCACCAACAATATCACATAGCCCCAGAAGCGGTGCAGCAGTATATCATCCAGCTTTTCGGTTTGCAGCTGTTTCTGCAAAGGATCCGCCTCCACTACGGAGGACTTCATAATATGCTTTATGCGGCCGTAGCGCTGCATAATTTCCTCGGCCTGCACCTTGGTTTTATTAAACTTGTGGGTTTGCAGGGCATTTTTAATGGCCAGCTTTTGCCCGCCGTTCAGGAAGTGCAGCTCATCGCTGTTCACCGCTATATGCAGGGCGGCATAGTCGCTGCGCACCTGTACGTATTTTTTTACCTCGTCCACCACCTCAGGCGCCATAATATGGCTGTCCACAAAATCGCGCACCGGAACGGGGAAGTGCTCCCTGGCCAGCAGGTCTATATTCTTCTTCAGTTCAGGAATACCTTTATTCTTACGGGGGTTAATGGCCAGCACCGGCACGCCCAGCTCGCGTTCCAGCCCGTTCAGGTCTATTTCCACGCCTTTTTTGCGGGCAATATCCATCATAGTAAGGGCTATAATAACCGGGATCTTCAGGTCTATGATCTGGGAGCAAAAGAGCAGGTTGCGTTTCAGGTTAGAGGCGTCGGCAATAATAAGGATCATATCAGGCCGGTCTGCACCAGCAGGGTTCACCAGCACGTCATAGGTTACAAATTCATCGGCGCTTTTGGGATACAGGCTGTAGGTACCGGGCAGGTCTATGATGTTGGCATGCAAAGCATTGGATATGCTGCTGCTGCCGGTTTTCTTATCAACCGTAACCCCTGGAAAATTACTGACCTTCTGATTTAAACCCGTTAATGCATTAAAGAGTGAGCTTTTCCCGCTATTCGGATTTCCTACCAGCGCAATATTGATTGCTGCGTTTTTCGTTGCCTGCATTCCTTATCCTTGTCATCGAAAGTTTCAAATATGCAAAGCTAAATATTTAAAAGCGAGGGTAATGATCGAATCCGGAAAAAAAGGCCGTATAAACGAAAGAAACCACGGTGGATACCGTGGTTTTCATTTCTTCTCGTTAACTATTGAACTTATTGTGATGAATGAAAAACTTATTTCAGCATATTATAAACGCTGTAAATGATCAGGGAAGCGCTTTCCACCGCCGGCACCTCCATGCCTGCATTTATGCTGGCAGCGGTAGGGGTAACCGGCTTTTCCTTTGTTTTTTCTTCTTGCTGATCCTTTTCCTGGTTATCCTGCTTTTCTTCCGGTGAGTGATAACGGTAGTTATCCTGCAGGGAATCCTCTCCTCTTCTCTCTTCATGACGGCGGGGTTTCTTCTCAATATGAATGTTATCCAGGCCGTCTATGGTCATTTTCAGCTCCACCGGCCCATCATGGTCGCGGTCCCAGTCGTCCCAGTCATCCCACCAGTCATTATCATTCCATCCGTGTATAAAGTGGTAGTGATGGTAGGCATCCTTTTCCACCTCAATATCCTTACCTACGGGTACTTTTACCACTACAGTAATTCGTTGTTCCCGGAAGTGGGAGTTACGTGGTATGCTGATGCCGGCGGGCAGGTACAGGATAGAATCCTGCTGGTTCATCTGGAACTGTATTTCGCGGGCCAGGGCTTTGGCCTGGGAAACGGTTCTGCCGCGGGAGCTGCGGAGCACCTCCACCTGGAAGCTGTCCGTAATGCTCTTTTCAATCTTCACACGTATATTGTCAATGATGGCGGTATCATCGGTTACCCGCAGGCCGCCTTCAAAAAAGTCTACATCATCCATCTCCACCAGGTCATCTGTCTTCTTAATGATCAGCTTTCCCTTGCTGGGCTGTACCAGGGGGTAAGTCTCCTTTTCCCGGAAGCTGGTACGGAAATCCTTTACAATAGATACTATCAGCCAGGTGCCGCACAGCAGGCCTACCACCCACAAAAAGCTTAAGGTATACCCTACGTACCGGTTAGTCTGTTTCACACCGGTAAGCTTACGGGTCAGGAATATAATAAGACCTACTACGGGAATGCCTATCAGCAGTATCACCGCCGGCCAGAAGAGCATGTTCTGGAGGCCGGATGAAAGTAACAGGCTTTTAAGCGGGAAGAGGGCCGCGGAGGAAGCAGCGATAGCAATACCGGCTATTATAAGGCTAAACAGTATTACCACTGCCAGGAAGTAAAAGAACCCTTTGGTTACAAACAACAGCACTTTCCCCAGACCGGTAAAGAAATTGCGGAAGATCCGCTCAATATCATTACCAACCTGCCTTCCGCGGCCCTGCGAAAAATTTTTGATGTCGTTGCCAACGTTTTTGAACTGGCCTTTCATGGCGTTGATCTCATCCTGCACGGTAGCGCGGATGTTGTTCACATCCACCCGCTCGCCGCGCATTTCCAGCTTTTCAGCCGCAGTATTGGCCTCCGGGGTAGCTATCCATAATATGAAGTATACCAGTATACCGCTGCCAAAGCCGCCAATAGCCAGCAGGGCAAAGATGATGCGGAATACCACGGGGTCTACGTTCAGGTAAGCACCCAGGCCGCTGCATACGCCGCCCAGTACTTTATTATCCGGATCGCGGTACAGGCGTTTACGCGGGCGGATATGAGGGATGGCCTGTTCCGTAGCGCCGCTTTGGGCGCTTTCTTTAGCCGCATCTTCCTCGAACTGTTCCGGCGTACCCATGGAGGCTTTGATGGCTTCCACGTCCTCATCGGTGATGCAATGAGCGCCTTTTTTCAGCTTGTCCTGGAATAATTCCGCTATCCGGCTTTCAATGTCGCTGACAATCTCGTCGGCCCCTTCCTCCCTGGCAAAATAGCGCTTCAGGCTATCCAGGTACCGCCTCAATATCTCATAGGCGCTATCCTCTATGGGTATTAATCGGCTGGCGAGGTTTATGTTAATAATCTTTTTCATCTTTACAGTTTTGATTTTCAACAGCGGGAACTGTTTTACAGATTTTAGGTGATATAATGCTTAAAGGATGGTATTGTTTTGCGTGAGCTGATGGACCGCGTTGGCCAGTTCATTCCACGTTGTTTCCAGCTCCCGGTAAAAGGCCTCTCCCTTTTCGGTCATGGAAAAATATTTTCGTGGGGGCCCTGAGCTGCTTTCTACCCAGCGGTAGGTTAGTAGTTCTGCATTTTTCAAACGGGTCAGTAAGGGATACAGGGTGCCCTCCAGGATGTCCAGCTTCGCCTCTTTCATTTTTTCAATAATGTCTGAAGGATAAGCTTCTCCTTGCTTGATAACGGAAAGAATGCAGAACTCCAGCACTCCCTTCCGCATCTGCGATTGTGTGTTATCTATATTCATGGCAAGTGAGCTTTTTAACTTTACAATTCAAAGATAGGGAATATTTACTACTATGCAATACACAATACCATAGAAAGCAAAATAATTGGTTTAGAATATTACCTATCCAAATGAGTAAATTGGCCATGGTCGCTCATCTACCTAAACTTATACTCAAAACAGTAGCCCGTTTTATGTGATGAATGGTAATATTCTGGGATGAAAAAGGGACCAGGGGCTTTTAACATTTTTTTAATTGTCGTATTTTCAAAGTATAAACTTGGTTAATTACTTTTGTTCCGAGTGTATCTAAAAACATGAAGAAATTTCTCAGCATATGCCTCCTGGTACTCATGGGTACCCAACTGCTCCCGATCAAGGAGATGGGCAAGCTGCTGTTTAATAACCAGATTGTTGAGGAACACCCGGTAGATGGTTGTGTAGATATAGTGAAGCTGGCCAAAGAGGTTAAGTACTATGACCATTTTGACGATTCCCTGAAATTTGCTCCTGAGTTATACCTTAATATAGTGCAGTACCAACTCTTTGAAGATATTCCTTCTGGTCCTGCCCGTGAAATTCACGCTCCCCCACCCAATTGTTAAGCAATACCTATGGTTTTTTACGCCTTACTATCCGGTAATGCGTGTCCTCTTGTATTTACATTTTCACATGCTGTTCCACTGCGCTGGTACGAATTAACATGGCATATAGGTATATATCTGTGTTAGATCGCACATAACGCCGTCGCTGCTCAGCCGTGTGAATAAAAGCTTAACGATTAAATCCCTTTGCGGTTATGAGCAAGCAACCTTCTTTTTTCTCGAACATAAAAGCCGACTTTTCATCCGGCCTGGTAGTATTTCTGATAGCAGTGCCGCTTTGCCTGGGTATTGCCCTGGCCTCTGGTGCCCCTTTGTTCTCCGGTTTAATATCCGGTATTATCGGCGGCCTGGTTATCGGTTCCCTGAGTGGTTCCCAGCTAAGTGTCAGCGGCCCGGCCGCCGGCCTTACCGCCGTGGTATTAACGGCTATTACCAAGCTGGGGGCTTTTGATGTATTCTTATTATCCGTATTCATTGGCGGCGCCCTGCAGTTAGGCCTGGGCTTAATAAAAGCCGGTACCGTGGCCAATTACTTTCCCTCCAATGTTATTAAGGGCATGCTTACTGCCATTGGTATCATTATTATCTTAAAACAAATACCACATGCCTTTGGGTATGATAAAGATTCTGAAGGCGACTTCACCTTTATACAGGTAGATGGGGATAATAGCTTTACCGCGCTGCTTTCGGGTATAAACCATATTCACCTGGGCGCTACCCTTATCACCATTGTGTCTATACTGATCATCCTGTACTGGAGCAAAATACCCAAGCTGAATGTGATCCCATCTGCCCTGGTAGCGGTAATAACCGGTGTGCTGCTGAATATGCTTTTCCTTAGCACCGGCAGCAGCCTGGCCCTTACACCCAGCCACCTGGTGAATTTGCCGGTTGCCGACAGCTTCCAGCAGTTTGTAGGCCAGTTTACCCTCCCCAATTTTAGCGCGCTGGCCAACAAAGAAGTGTGGGTTGTAGCCCTTACCATTGCCATAGTAGCTTCTGTAGAAACCTTGCTGAACGTGGAAGCCACGGATAAGCTGGATCCGCAGAAACGTCATACAAACCCTAACCGTGAGCTGCGCGCCCAGGGTATTGGTAACATGGTGAGCGGTTTAATTGGCGGCCTGCCTATTACCTCCGTAATTGTGCGTTCCTCTGCCAACATTAACGCCGGCGCCCGTAGCAGGATGTCTACTATCATCCATGGCATGCTGCTGCTTATCTGTGCTGCTTTAATACCCATGGTGCTGAATAAAATACCGCTGGCTACCCTGGCAGCCGTGCTGCTGGTTACCGGTTACAAGCTGTGTAAGATCTCCATTTTCAAAGAAATGTTCAGCAAAGGCAAGTACCAGTGGGTACCGTTTGTGGTAACGCTGGTGGCTATTGTGTTCACCGATCTGCTGATAGGTATAGCCCTGGGTATGGCAGTGAGCGTAATTGCCATTTTAAGAGGCAATATGAAAAGCCCATATTATTTCCGTAAAGAGCAATACCATACCGGCGATACCATTCGCCTGGAGCTGGCGCAGGAAGTATCCTTCCTTAATAAAGCCAGCATATTGCTTACGCTGGATCATTTACCGGAAAACAGCTCCGTGGTAATAGATGCCAGCAACACGGTGTATATAGATCATGATGTGCTGGAAACCATCCGCGAATTCAGGGATGTAAAAGCCGTACAAAAAAATATAAGTGTGGTGCTCACCGGCTTTAAAGAGGTGTATAATATCACCAACACGCCCAGCGAGGAGCTGGATGGCCATCATGCAGCCGCGCGGGCCGGGCATGTACAGGTAATATCCTCCGGTAATCATGAACAGCTGTTAAAAGAGCTGGAGCTTAATTAACCGGGCAGCATGCCTTCCGTTTTTTCAATTTCTTTTATTCACAAACTATTAAAACTGTAAAATGAAAACTTTAGATAAAGCCGCACAGGCAAACTTAACACCGGAACAAACTTTACAATTGCTTAAACAAGGCAACAACCGCTTTGTAGATAACCTGAAGATAGACCGGAACCATTTACAACAGGTAAATGAAACCTCTGATGGCCAATGGCCCATGGCTGCTATCGTAAGCTGTATGGATTCACGCACCTCTGCAGAGCTGATCTTTGACCAGGGACTGGGTGATATTTTCAGTATTCGTTTGGCCGGTGCTGTTATTTCCGATAATGTGCTGGGTAGTTTGGAATATGCCTGCAAAGTAGCAGGATCCAAATTTATTGTAGTGCTGGGCCATACCAAATGCGGGGCTATAAAAGGCGCCTGCGACCATGTGGAAATGGGTAACCTTACAGGGCTGCTTAACAAGATCTCTCCTGCCGTGTACGCGGAAAAAACCATCCGCGAAAACCGGAACTCACATAATCACGCTTTTGTGGATGCTGTTACCAAACTGCATACAGAACGCTCTGTAAAGGCCGTGCTGGAGCAAAGTATGATATTGCGTGAAATGATCCTGAATGGTGAAGTAGGAATTATAGGCGCATTATACGATGTTGAAACCGGTGTTGTAACCTTCCTGGATCATACCCAGGTACTGGGTGCAAACAGTTTGTACGAACAGGAGCTTGTAGCCGTAAGCTAAACCGGGATTTAACTCATAAGCATTTCGTACTGCTCGTAATACAAAGGACAGCCGTCTCTTTTTTAAGAGATGGCCTTTTTTTTATTATGAATTAAATTCTCCGGAGTCTTTCTGCTGCCTGCTCCAGGGTTGCTTTCTTTTTGGCAAAACAGAAACGGATCACATGATCATCCTGCCCATCCTGGTAAAAGGCAGATACCGGTATGCTGGCTACGCCAAATTCTTTGGTTATACGAATGGTGAGGTCTTTATCTCCTTCATCGGAGATCCTGTCATAGCGCATCAGCTGAAAATAGCTGCCATAACATGGCAGGGGCGTAAATTTAGTATCCGCCATCAGCTGCAGAAAGTGATCCCTTTTCTCCTGGTAAAAAGCCGGCAGGGATAAGTAGTGTTCCGGTGTTTCCAGGAATTTAGCCAGCCCGTATTGCATGGGCGTATTTACCGAAAAGCAAAGGTACTGGTGCACCTTACGGTACTCCTTCATCAGGTGGGCCGGGGCTATGCAGTAGCCCATTTTCCAGCCGGTTACATGAAATACTTTACCAAAAGAAAAAGTAACAAAGCTGTTCTTAAACAGGTTGGGGTATTTTAATATGCTGTGATGCTGCCCGCCGTCATAAATAAGATGCTCATACACTTCATCACTTAACACCAGCAGGTTATGCGCTGCTACCAGCTGTTCCAGTTCACGTATATCCGCCTCCGTTAGTATGCTGCCAGTAGGGTTATGCGGCGTGTTCAGCATGATCATACGGGTGCGGGATGTTATTTTACTGCGTACCAGCTCCCAGTTTATGCGGTATTCCGGAAAGGTAAGCGGTATCAGCACGGGCACACCACCATTCACCAGCACATTGGGTATATAGCTATCGTAAGCCGGTTCAAAAATAATCACCTCATCACCGGGTTGTATACAGGTGGCAATAGCCGTAAATATAGCATAGGTGCCGCCGGGTGTAATTGTGATCTCTGTATCCGGGTTAATGGTTTGCGCGTAGGAGTTGTATATTTTTTTTGCAATGGCTTCCCGCAGCGGCAGTATGCCCGGCATGGGCGCATACTGGTTATGGCCCTGCTGCATGGCAGCATTCACTACCTCTTTTAAAGTATCATCGCAATCAAAATCCGGGAATCCCTGTGAAAGATTAATGGCCTTGTGTTCCGCTGCCAGGGCAGACATGACGGTGAATATGGTGGTGCCTACGTTAGGGAGCTTAGAGATCATACTTTACAAATTAACAGCCGGGCAAAACGAATGGTTAACCGTTACTATTGTTACTTTAAAAATAATTCGTAATTCGTAATTCGTAATTCGTAATTCGTAATTCTATAAAAATTTATCTCCCTTATTCCGCTTAACCTCTGCCACGTATTCTTTGATCTGCTGCTCATTTTCTTTTTTGCAGATAAGCAGCACATCATTGGTATCTATCACTATAAATTCATCTAAGCCCTGCAGCACTACCAGCTTTTCAGGTGCGGCTTTTACCATACACTTGGTAGCATCTATTACTACCACGTTCTTCCCCTGCACAGCATTACCCAGGTAATCTTTTTCCAGGTTCTCGTAGGCAGAGGCCCAGGTACCCAGGTCGCTCCACCCGAAGTTAGCAGGGATCACATACACGTTATCCGCCTTTTCCATAATGCCATAATCAATGGAAATGTTGGTGCACTGGGGGTAAATGCCATCTATTAACTCCCGCTCCTGGGGCGTATTCAGCGCAGCGCGGCCCTGTTCAAACAGCTCGTCTATTTCAGGCAGGTATTTTTTAAACGCAGCAATAATGGTTTTTACATTCCACACAAAAATGCCCGCGTTCCAGAGAAAATCGCCGCTTTGCAAAAAGGTTTTGGCCAGCTCCAGGTTAGGTTTTTCAGTGAAGGTTTTTACCTCGTACACATTATCGGCCACCTGCTGGGTTTCATATTGTATGTACCCATAGCCGGTATCCGGGCGGGTAGGTTTAATACCCAGGGTTAATAATGCGCTGTTCTTTTGTACAAACGTAAGAGCGTTCAGACAGGCGGCGGTAAAGGCCGGCCCGTCTAATATCAGATGATCTGCAGGTGCGCAAACCACACAGGCCTGCGGATCCTGCTGATGTATTTTGTAGGAAATATACGCTACACAGGGTGCGGTATTTTTGCGGGAGGGTTCACACACCACGTTGGCAACCGGCAGCTCTCCCAGCTGCTCCTTTACCTTACCTTCATAATGCTGATGGGTAACCACATAGATGTTCTCTTTCGGCACAAACGCTGCAAAGCGCTCATAGGTCCACTGGAGGAGGGTTTTCCCGGTATTCAGTATATCCAGGAATTGCTTGGGGTAATCTGTACGGCTGTAAGGCCAGAAACGGCTACCTATTCCTCCGGCCATAATGGCCACATAAAAATGCCTGTTCATTTGTGTCGTCATCGCTTGTCAAATAATCCCTTCCCTGATAAGGTCATGTAAATGAATGATGCCAATATACCGCTTATCTTCCATAACCAGTAACTGGGTAATATCGTGCTGCCGCATTTTTTCCAGGGCATTGATCGCCAGCTCGTCCTTTTGTATGTGCTTGGGATGGGCCGACATAATATCCCGGGCAATTACCGTTGCAGTATTAATATTTTTCTCCAGCATGCGGCGCAGGTCACCGTCGGTAATAATGCCACACAATTGCTCTTCCGTATCCAATACGGCGGTTACGCCCAGCATCTTGGAAGATATTTCTAGGATCACTTCCTGCAGGGGGCTGTCCAGACGCACACGGGGTGTTTGATGGTGCCGGCTCAGGTCCCCTACCTTCAGATACAATTTTTTGCCCAAAGTGCCGCCGGGATGGAATTTAGCAAAATCTGCAGCAGTAAAACCGTGCCATTCTATCAGGCATACGGCCAGCGCATCGCCCATCGCCATTTGAGCGGTGGTGCTGGTAGTAGGCGCCAAGTTATTCGGGCAGGCCTCCTGGGTAACAGTAGTGTTCAGCACCAGGTCTGCCTCCTGTGCCAGGTACGAGCCGGTATTGCCCACCATGGCAATAAGGGTATTGCCAAAGCTCTTTACCAGTGGCAATAATACCTTTATCTCAGGGGAGGAACCGCTTTTGGAAATGCACATCACCACATCATGCTCCTGTATCATTCCCAGGTCGCCATGAATAGCGTCTGCAGCATGCATAAATAGGGCAGGCGTGCCGGTGGAATTTAGCGTGGCTACAATCTTTTGCCCGATAATGGCGCTCTTGCCAATGCCGGTTACAACCAATCGTCCCGCACACTGGGCAATTATCTCCACAGCCTTTTCAAAGTCCTCATCTACAAATTGCTGCAGATCTCTTATTGCCGCGGCCTCTACCTGAAGGGTCCGCAATGCGGTTTCACGGATGTTTATAGCTGTTGTTTTTTTCATCTTGGCGGCACAAATTTACCTCAGTTTATATAAATTCTATTGTAATTCAGGGGTTTTTTAAGTAACTTCGTGTCCCCTAAAAATCATATAATCAATAAACGTAATCCGTTAGTTCTTTAGAGTTTTGAATGTATATCGTTAAATCTTGAATGCAATGGCTGTTGTAAAGGTAAGTTTGTTAGATGCATTACACGAACACTTTGGGTTCGATTCCTTTAAAGGGAACCAGGAGATTATCATAAAGAGCATACTTTCCGGGAAAGATACTTTTGTAATTATGCCAACCGGAGGGGGGAAATCCCTTTGCTACCAATTACCCGCCCTCATTAGTCCCGGATGTGCGCTCATTGTTTCTCCCCTTATTGCGCTGATGAAAAACCAAGTTGACCTGGTTCGTTCCTACAGCAGTAAGGATAATGTTGCACACTTCCTCAATTCTACTTTATCTAAAGCACAAATAAAAAAAGTACGTACCGACCTGCTGAGCGGCAAAACCAAATTGCTGTATGTGGCGCCGGAAACACTTACCAAACAGGAAAACCTGGACTTTTTCCGGGACCTGGAGATCTCGTTCTTTGGCGTGGATGAAGCGCATTGTATCTCCGAATGGGGGCACGACTTCCGGCCGGAATACCGCCGCCTGAAGGAAATGATAGACCAGATCAACCCGAACCTGCCTATTATTGCCCTTACCGCTACCGCTACCCCTAAGGTGCAAAGCGATATTGTAAAGAATCTGGTATTACGCGAGCCGGAGATCTATATTTCATCCTTTAACAGGCCTAACCTGTATTATGAGATAAGGCCCAAACGCAAGAAAGACCAGACCATCCGCGAAATAGTAAAGTTCATCCACTCACATAAAGGCAAAAGCGGTATTATTTATACCCTCAACCGTAAAACAACGGAGGAGCTGGCCGATATGCTGATGGCTAATAATATTAAAGCCGTAGCCTACCACGCCGGGTTGGATTCCAATACCCGTGCCCAGCGCCAGGATATGTTCCTGCTGGAAGAGGTGGAGGTGATCGTAGCTACCATTGCATTTGGAATGGGGATCGATAAGCCGGACGTGCGTTTTGTGATCCACTACAACATTCCCAAAAGCCTTGAGAACTATTACCAGGAAACCGGCCGTGCCGGCCGTGATGGACTGGAAGGTATTTGCCTTTGCTTTTACAGCCATAAAGATGTGCAGAAGCTGGAGCACCTGATGCGCGACAAGCCGCTGAGCGAACGCGAAATGGGCGCCCAGTTAATTAACGAAACGGTAGCATATGCCGAGAGCGCTGTATGCCGCCGTAAAGTAATTTTGCACTACTTCGGCGAACATCTTGAAAAAGACAATTGCGGCAACTGCGATAACTGCCGTAACCCGAAGGAGAAAATAGAAGTGAAGAACCGTGTGGTCATCGTACTTAAAGCCATTAAAGCGCTGGATGAGCGTTTTGGTACAGAGTACGTAGTAAATATCATTACCGGTAAAAGTAACCCGCAGATCACCACCTACCGCCATGATCAGCTGGATATTTTTGGTGAAGGCAAAGAGTTTGATTCCCATTTCTGGAATTCCCTTATCCGGCAAATGATGCTGGAAGGCCTGATAGAAAAGGATATTGAGGAATACGGCCTGCTGAAGGTAATGGACAAAGGCAACAAGTTCCTGAAAAAGCCTTACTCCATTATGGTATCCTTGAATCACCAGTTTGATGATGAAGGCGGTGGCGATGATGATGAAATGACCGCAGAAGCCCAGGCTTCCGCTGATCCGGTGCTGTTTGAAATGCTGAAGGACCTGCGTAAAAAAGTGGCTAAGGAAAAGAACCTGCCTCCCTTTGTAATATTCCTGGAAACCTCCCTGGAAGATATGGCTACCCAGTACCCTACCACCGTACAGGAGCTGGAAAAGATCCAGGGCGTTAGCAAGGGCAAAGCCATCCGCTATGGCAAACAGTTTGTTGACATCATCGGCAAGTATGTGCAGGAGAATGACATCGTAAAACCCGACGATTTTGTGATGAAAAGCGTGGTGAATAAAAGCGGTTTAAAAGTGTTCATTATCCAGAACATTGATAAAAAAATGCCGCTTGAAACCATTGCTAAGAATAAAGAATTAAGCATAGCCCAGCTGCTGGATGAAATGGAAACCATTGTAGCCAGCGGTACCAAACTAAACCTGGATTACTGCATTGACGAGGAATTGGACGATTATGCACAGGACGAGATCATAGAGTACTTTAAAGGCTGTGAAACATCCAGCCTTGCGCTGGCCCGTGAAGAGCTGATCGAAAGTGATTACACGATCGAACAATTGAAGCTGATGCGCATCAAGTTCCTGGTGGAATACGGAAATTAAAAGCAGTAATGAATACACTGATCAGGGATGCGATAGCACCCTTAAGAGAAACCATTATCCAACATCCCCTATACCGCCGCATCCAACATATTGATGATATACGGCTGTTCATGCAATACCATGTATTTGCAGTTTGGGATTTCATGTCATTATTAAAATCTTTACAACGCCAGCTCACCTGCACCACCATTCCCTGGATGCCTGCCGGCAATGCGGCCACCCGTTTTCTTATCAACGAAATTGTAACCGGGGAGGAAAGTGATCTGGCGCCGGATGGTACCCGTACCAGCCATTTTGAGCTATACCTGCAGGCCATGCAGCAGGCAGGCGCTGATACGCAGCCGATATTGATTTGCCTGCGGCAATTACAGGCCGGCGTTAACATAAAAACCGTACTGCAAAATACTTCCATACCTGAAGCGGCCCGCTCTTTTATGCAATACACTTTTGACCTGATTGAGCAGGCGCCGGTACACATACAGGCCGCGGTATTTACCTTTGGCCGGGAGGACCTGATCCCCGATATGTTCCTTAGCATGATCAAAGACCTGGATAACCAATTTCCCGGGCAGATCAACATTCTCAAATATTACCTGGAACGGCATATTGAAGTAGATGGCGGCCATCACAGCCAGCTAGGCATGCAAATGGTGGAGGAGCTCTGTGGTACCAATTCCTTAAAATGGCTGGAAGCAGCCGGGGCGGTGAAAACGGCTTTGGAAAAGCGCCGCCAGCTATGGGATGGTATTTATCAGGAAATAACGGCTTCTGTAACAATTTGATCCAATAATATTTGGAAATTAAAATCGAAAACTATTATCTTTGCACTCCCTTCACAAGAAGGATAAGGCGGTGCGGTAGCTCAGTCGGTAGAGCAAAGGACTGAAAATCCTTGTGTCGGCGGTTCGATCCCGCCCCACACCACTAAACCCAAAGGCTTTTGAAAAGTATTCAAAAGCCTTTTTTATTGTAATCAAATAACCAAAGCCGTTTGTAATAACCTAAGGAAACCTAACATTTAAATAGTATTACCTATGCGAACAAAAGCCCTATTAGGAAGCTTGGCAATGGCCATGTTCCTCATGTCCTCCTGCTCAAAAGAAGGAGCAAAAGAATCAACAGCAACAACAACTAACGTATCAGGCGGTGAAGAAGTACCGGCCTACCATTATGTTGTGGATGACAAAGGCGTATCCACCCTGGTAGATAAAGCTACAATGGTACCTGCCAACCCTAAACAATGGCTGGGTGGCGCCGCCAATGGCAGAACGCAGCAGCCCGCAGCTAAAATGCTGGACATTCCGGTAGGAGCAAATATCGGCTTCTACGTAAAATCCAGGAACAGCAATGGCACCTTTGCCTGTAGGGTCACACTATATGGTATCGATAAAAGCTTCACCCTGTATCAGATAACCGACGATAATATTGATGTGTTCAGAGACATAAATGTTTCCGGAACCGTGAATAACCCGGATAACAATCCTGTGGTAATTGATTTTAACATGTCCATGCCATGCGGACATACCTACGATATTGCTGCAAAAACGTTTGCTAACGGTGGTGGTAGCCCGGCTATCACTTTAATTTCCCGTGCATATTGGTTCGGGTATAATTTCCTGGCAAGTCCGGGCCTGGGCGATAATGCAGACGGGGCAGACGTAAAGATTACCGATATCAACAGGAATGGCATTCCTGATATCTTTCTTATGGCTAACGACGATCCCCCGGGTGGAAACTCCTTCCGGTATAAATTCCTGATGGATGTGGATGCTAATGGCGTTCCGGCTGCTGTTTTGCCTGAAAAGGGCCGCACCTGCAATTGTAACGATGCACAGGGCGCCGGCGCAGCCTTCGGCGATATTGACAAAGATGGTAAAGTAGATATGATATTAATGGCTGTTGATGCACCGGCCGGCCTGAATAAATTCCGCTACCAGATCGGTTTTGGTATGAATGCCAACGGAGAACCAGATAGGTGGCAAACCTATAATGACGTGGATGGAATAGGTAATGATGGTATGGATGGCAGCGTTGCCCTGGCAGACATTAACAAAAACGGCACACCGGACATGGTATTTATGGGAGTAGATGGAATAAGTGAGTCTACCGGTTATAGCGTTCGCTATAAGGTTGGATTTGATATCAGGCCTGATGGCACGGTAACCAGTTGGGGACCCATGAAAGTTATTCGCTTATGGCAGGCCAGTCAGATTATGGGCGCAGGTATAGATATTGCCGACCTGAAAAATAACGGTACCCTCACAATGACGGCGTTCTACTACCAGCTTAACCTTGGCAAACGGTATTTTACCTGCCTCTTTGCAGACCTGGACCAACAGGGTAATACCATTTCTGATCTCTCAACAAACATCCCCTCTTTCAGCATAGACCCTGTAGGCGAACAGGCGCAGGGCGGCGGTGTTGCGATTGGTGACATTGACCGGGATGGCAAGAAAGATATGATATTCATGGCGAATGATAATCCTTCGGGGCCTAACTCCTTTTTCTACTACATGCTGTTTGGTATACGATTCGATTGGGCGCCGGGTATCAGGTTCTCAAGAGCGTCCTGCAATTAAACACGGGACAAAAAGTTTTTGTGCCGGCGGTTCCATCCCGCCCCACACCATTAGAAAAGGGAGCAATACAATGTATTGCTCCCTTTTTTTCTTTTAGCAGGATTCTCCATCGCTGGATTTATTTGGAATGCAATTTATTTACTTACCGCTCCCGCACCTCCGTCGTTCCATCCTCATACCCCAATATCACCTTATGCGCCATTTGCACAAACAAACCTGTTTCTACCACACCCGGAATGTTATGCAGCGCATCATTGATCAGCTGCGGCTCTTTAATATTTCCAAAAGAGCAATCAATAATATAGTTCCCATTGTCTGTAATAAAGATCTCCTCTCCTTTTGCACGCAGCAAGGGGCGGCAACCCAGGCTTTGCAGCTTGCTGCCCGTGGCTTCCCAGCCAAAAGGGATCACCTCTACCGCTAATGGAAAGCGGCCCAGCGTAGGCACGTATTTATGTTCATCCGCAATAATGATCAGCTGCTTACTGTGGTAAGCCACTATTTTTTCCCGCAGCAGCGCACCACCCCCGCCTTTGATCACATCCAGGTTTTCACTTACTTCATCGGCGCCGTCAATATCAATATCTATATGTTGGGTTTCTGCAAAGGTGGTAAGCGGGATCTTTAGCTCACGGGCCAATGCTGCAGAGGCTTCGGAGGTAGCAATGGCCTGTATATCCAGCCCATTCTTTACCAGGGCGCCTATTTTCTGAATAGCCCAGTAAGCGGTAGATCCGGTGCCCAGTCCTACTATCATACCCGGACGGATAAACTCTGCCGCTTTCTCGCCGGCAGCTTTTTTAGCATTTGTTATAGGATCTTGCATGTTATTCTGTTAAGAGTGGTTGTTTACGAAGATACAAGAACACCTTTAACTTATATAAAAAGCTGCTATTTTTGACCGCACATCCCATGTTCAAATACGTTCCATGATCGATCAACACCCTACCCACAATACTGCCTGGCGTCTGAAAGCAATTATCACCGGTTCTGCCGGCAACCTGGTGGAGTGGTACGACTGGTATGCCTATTCCACCTTTGCCCTGTACTTTGCGCCGGCCTTTTTCCCCGAAGGCAATACTACCATACAGCTGCTGAACACCGCGGCTATTTTTGCCGTGGGCTTTCTGATGCGGCCTATTGGTGGATGGCTCTTTGGCCGTATTGCAGACCGCACGGGCCGTAAAGCGGCCATGACCTTATCTGTGCTGTTAATGTCGCTGGGATCGTTAATGATCACGTTCACACCCTCCTACCGCAGCATTGGCCTGCTGTCACCGGTATTTTTACTGCTGGCCCGTTTGCTGCAGGGCCTCAGCGTAGGCGGTGAGTACGGAACTTCCGCCACTTACCTGAGCGAGATTGCTACCAAAGAAAAGCGCGGTTTCTTTTCAAGCTTTCAATATGTAACATTAATTGGCGGGCAGCTGGTTTCACTGGGTATTCAGCTGCTGTTGCAAAAAGTTTTCCTTACGCCGGAGCAGCTGCATAGCTGGGGTTGGCGCATTCCCTTTTTCATTGGGGCTTTGCTGGCATTGATAGTATTGTATATGCGCCGTAACATGGAAGAATCCGTAAAGCTGGATGACAAAAAAACAGAGCGGGGTTCTATAGCTGTGCTGCTCAAAAAACACCCGCGGGCTGTGCTAACCGTTGTGGGGTTAACGTTAGGCGGCACGCTTGCATTTTATACCTATACTACCTACATGCAAAAGTTCCTGGTAAATACAGTGCATTTATCTAAAGAACAATCCACCCTTATTGTTTTTATACTGATGCTCATTTATGCAGGTATACAGCCGCTGTTCGGGTGGATCTCTGATAAATACGGACGTAAGCCTTTACTGATCGGTTTTGGCGTGTTAGGCACCTTATTCACGGTACCTATTTTAACTACACTTAGCCATACCACATCTGCTGTTACTGCATTTTTCCTGATTCTGGCAGCGCTTATTATTGTAAGCGGGTACACGGCTATTAATGCGGTGGTAAAAGCAGAACTTTTCCCGGCAGAAGTAAGGGCATTGGGTGTAGGCCTGCCCTATGCCCTAACTGTAGCGCTTTTTGGAGGAACAGCAGAATACATCGCATTGTACTTTAAAAACATCGGGCACGAGTCGTTATATTACTGGTATATTACCGGCTGCATTTTTATTTCGCTTATTGTATATGTTGCCGTAAGGGATACCAGGCGCACTTCATACATTGACCGGGAAAATATGTAATTTCATATTGCTACAAAACCTACAATATGAGGCCTTACCCCGCTATGCCATATGCGTATCCTATCGGTATTTGTTACCCGCTTACAGAGTGTTGCATGTTCCTGCTGTTTATACTTTGCTGCATACACGCGTATAAAAAGGGTATTGGCGATATCATGTACCTGCTGGGCGGCCTGGGTTTCGGCTTATTGCTGGAGTATGTGAATGTAGCCACCAACGCAGGTTATAAGTATGGTCAGTTCTGGGTTATGCTGGGTGTAGCGCCCAACAACATACCAGTGTGTATTGGTACCGGCTGGGCCATTATTATTTACACCTCACGCCTGGTAACAGATGCATTAGGTATGAGCCTATGGACGGCCGCTGCGCTGGATGCCCTGCTGGCCGTGAATATAGACCTGAGCATGGATGTGGTAGCCTACCGCCTGCATATGTGGCATTGGGACTGGGAATCCCGCGGGCCGCAGTACAATGTACTTACCAGCCAGTGGTTCGGCGTACCTTATGGCAATTTTTACGGCTGGCTTTGTGTAGTATTCTTTTATTCTTCTTTTGCACGTTTACTGGAAAAGGTTAAGTCGGTGCCGGCTAAAATATGGCTCATTTTTACTCCAATCCTGTCCATTCTCATTTCGCAGGCGGCGCTGTGGCTATCCCTTTTCACTATTGCAGATTTTTTAAGATTAACTTTTGGCATCACCAGCGCACACCGGCTGGTGGCCTTGCTGGTATTATTCAGCATTATGTCTGTATGGGGCTACATTAAACGAAAAAATAAAACCATTGATCATACTACACTTCCCGCTGTAACCTGGCTGGTGCCGGTATGGTTCCATCTCTACTTTTTCTGCTGGTTATTTATTGGCGGCTTCTCTACAGAAAATACCCGAATGACGGTTTTCGCTGTAATTAACCTGCTGGTGGGTGCTCTTATACACTGGGCCCTGTTTATAAAACCAGCTGTTACACCTTTGCCGGCTGTAGCCAAACAATAAACCAATTTATTGGAAAACTTTTTGTTGATAACTATTCCTTTACCGTGCATTACTGCACTATTGGCATAAACTTTTATCTTTATCAACAATAATCGCTTCCTGTTGTGTTTACAATCCTCCACTTATTATCAGAAACCAACTGGCACCTGGCTGTTAAAATATTCAGCTATCTATTGGTGCTCCTCACATTTGCAGGAGTAGTAGGCACTATTTTGCTGGAGAACCGCAATCCCATTAAAGCCATGGCCTACATACTGCTGCTGGTATTTTTGCCCCTGGTTGGTTTGGTGGTATACTATTACCTGGGGCGCGATCTGCGTAAGCGCAAACGCTTTACCTTCAAAGGCTCCAGGGATGAATCCCTTATGCTGCGGTACTGGGAAAATAAACGTCCTGAGATAGAACAAATGCAGCTGGAGCTACGCCACCTGGTAGCCAGCAAACAGGAAATAGCGGCCATGCTGCTGAATACCATGCACTCCCTGCTTACCCGTAATAACCGCGTAAAAATATTACTGAACGGCGAGCAAAAGTTTCCGGCCGTAATGGAAGCACTGCGCGGGGCGCAGCACCACATTCATATAGAGTATTACATTTTCGCTGTGGACAGTGTGGGAAATGCCGTAATAGATATTTTAATAGAACGCCTGCAGGCGGGGGTGGAAGTACGTTTTATTTATGACGACCTGGGATGTGACAACATGGGTGGAATAACCCGTCGCCTGAAAGAGCATGGTGCGGAAGTATATGCCTTTTCACCGGTACTGTTGGATTTTTATCTGAATGCTAATTACCGTGATCACCGTAAGATCATTATTGTAGATGGAAAAATTGGTTTTACCGGTGGCATAAATATGGATGAACGTTACCTTAATAATGGCAACAATGAAGTGTTTTGGCGCGACACCCATTTGCAGCTGGAAGGTGATGTGGTGAACCAGCTACAGCTGCAGTTTATGATGAGCTATCGCTATTGCAGTAAAAAAGATTTTCCGTTTGCAGCACCCTATTACCAGCGTGCAACCTTTACCGGTGAGTGTTTTACGGATATTGTTGCCAGCGGTCCGGATTCACCCTGGCCCATGGCTATGCAAACCATTATTATGGCCATTAATGTAGCCCGCCGCCGTATACGCATCAGCAATCCATACTTTATTCCGAATGAACAATTATTAACAGCCCTGCAAATGGCTGCACAAGCCGGTAAAGATGTAGAGCTGCTGTTACCCCAGCAGGGCGATTCATTTTTTGTGCAGCATGCCGCGCAATCCTTCATCAAACCCATGCTGGATGCGGGTGTGAAAGTATATTTTTATCAGAAAGGATTTATCCATGCCAAATCCATGATCGTTGATGATAACCTGGCAATAGTAGGTACCGTAAACCTGGATAACCGCAGCTTTTATTTAAACTTTGAAATTGCAGTTATTATGTATGACCGCACTGTTGTAAAAGAGCTAAACGCTGCTTTTGAAGATGATCTGGATAACGCTGTGCTTATTACACGGCGCAGCTGGAAGAACCGTTCTATTGGTGAAAAATTTGTGGATGCACTATGCCGGTTATTAACACCGTTGTTATGATTCATCATCATCCCGCTCCACTAGCTGATCATCTTCCAGATCCTCATGCCGGTCGCCACCTAAACTATAAAAGTTATTTTCTTCATCCTCCTCACCAATATCTTCTCCCTCGTTATCCAGTTCTGCGCCAGGTATATCCAGCCTTCTTTCTTCATCCGGTAAATCTTCTTTACTTTTTGCTAATTCATTATTCAGCTGAACATTGCGGGTAACGTTTTCCACATCCAGGTCTTCCTGTTCACCCTGGTTCATAATATCCTCACTAGCGGGGTAAGTGGGGTAACCGGGAAATGTTTTGTCTCTTTTCTCTTCCTGCTCTTTCATGCTGGGGGCTTGCGGCAGGTCCTTCTTTTCAGGTTTGTTTTGATTATTTTTCATAGCAGTACCTTTTTAGTTTTAGTAAGTACCGAAAATGCTATGCCATAAATGTTACTGCTTTTCCACGGCTATCATTTTTAAACATACAGGCATAGATATTTTTATTTGCTCGCCGGTGGGTTTTATAGCACCGGTAGTGGGATTGCGTTTGAACAGAACAATATTATCGCTATCCTGGTTGGCCACCAGCAGGAAGTTGCCGGAAGGGTCTATCATAAAATTTCGGGGCGCTTTACCACCGGAAGATTGTTGCCCTTTCCACACCAACTTGCCACTACGCTGATCAATAGAATAATACACAATGTTATTCAGATCATAGCGGTTGGAGGCGTACAAAAATTTTCCGTCCGGTGAAATGTGAATATCTGCACCCGAGATCTTGCCTTTGTAATTAGCCGGCAAAGTAGAAATTGTTTGTATGGGTACGAGCTTGCCGGCATCATATTTAAATGCCGTTACTTTTCCATCCAGCTCATGAATAAGGTAAGCCCATTTGCCATTGGCATGAAAAGTAATATGCCGCGGTCCGGAACCCGGTGGCAACGGTGCGTAGGATGGGTTTGCCTCCTGCAGCAGCAAAGGTGAATCAGGATCATACTTATAAATTCCTACTTTATCAATTCCCAGGTCAGGCACATACAGGTATTGATTGTCCCGCGAAAACTCTACACAATGCACATGTGGTTTTTCCTGCCGGTTCTTATCTACGCTGGATCCGGTGTGCTGCACGGTTTGCAGTGGTGCGCCCACCTTTCCGTCTGCCTGTACCGGTAGTACGGATAAGCTGCCGCCGGCATAATTACCCACCAGCACATGTGTGCCGGCACTGTCTGTATTAATATAACAGGGACCTTCTCCACCGGAAGGTTGTTTATTCAGGAACTGCAGCTGGCCGGTGGCATTGTCAAAAGCAAAAGCGCTTACACCGCCCGTTCTTTCCACACCAACTTCGTTTACAGAGTATACATGTTTTTTATCCGGTGCAATGGCAAGGAAAGAAGGGTTATCCACACCTTTGGTAATACTTACGGGTTTTACCGCACCTGTTTGCGAGTTAAAGGCATAGATATAAATACCTTCACTTTGCTTCTTAGTATAGGTACCGATCAGCAGGTACTGGTCATAGTCAGTTGGTGTTTGCGCATTCAGTAGCAAGGGGAAAACCATTGCGCCGGCAGTTAGTAATAAACCATGCATAGGTCATAACGTTTCTTATACCTAATATAAGCAAAAAGAAACTACCGGCCTATTGCCTGCGCCTGAATTGGTTAAAATTCAGCTGTACAGCTACCCCGGTGGAATATAATTTTACCTGCCCATATCCAATATCACCCAGGGGTACTTTTGCAAAAGGTTGTATGCCTAATGACATATGGCTGTTCAATGGCAGCTGGTAAGTGAAAGCTAAGTTAAGCACCGACAGGTAATGCTGGTTTTCATTGCTCAGGGATTTTTCCCAGTCGGGCATATAGTCCCTTTTATAAGTATATTCTTCCTTGAGCATAAAATAGCTGGACAAACCAACCGTAGCTGTTAAGCTATACTTAGGCCGGTCCATAAAAGTGTAGTTAATATTGATAGGTACATCCAGCACTCTACAGTTTGCATCTATGCGCTTTACTGTATTCATTGGGTAAGACCATGTTTTTACTATACCATAATCTTTCCGGGTACCGCCATAAGGTTTATCACTATATATTGCGCCGGAGGTAAATGACCAACGATTGTTTATATGATAGTTGACCAGTATTCCGCCATCCAAACCAAACTTTCCATATTCCAGTGAAGGAGCTACGTTAAACACAGGTCCCAGCATTAACCCAACAGAAAATCCTTTGCGGTTGGGAACGGTGTTTTTCTTTTTTTCTGTTTTTTCTGCAATCTCTTTTATGGGTAAATGACCACTGCGGGTTAGCTTATCAGAAACTGCCGGGTTAGTAAAGTAATGGGTATTGAGTAAACGCAGCACTTTATTTTCTTCTGCGCCGGAATTATTACCGGCTGGTTTGGAAGTATTTGAAATACCCGTTCCCGTTATACCATTTGATTTTGCCAGTGGTTGTTCTGACGGATCAGCTGCCGGCGGGGTGGTTTTTGTACCCGGTTTATTTACCAGCCGGTCCGCCGCAAATCCTTTAGGTGAAGGGTTATTTTTTTGCCCGGAGTTGTTTGCTGACGCATCTGCTGTTGTTAAATTGTTCTTTCGTATAGGTATTAACGTTGTAGCTGCCGGTGATGTTGAAGGTGTTTTTGCAACAGGCGCTATTACCGTACTGTTATCATCATTTGGTGCAACAATTTTTTCTTTGGAAGTCAAGGCGGAATCTGCAGGTGAAGTAGTGATCACCTGCTCAGTAGTTTTTGCTGTTTCAGCAACCGGGCTGGTTGCTGTGGTAGTGCTGTTGCGCCACCAGATGAAAGCACCTGTACCCAACAATATTAATACAAGCGGCGCCAGCCACCACCAGAAAGGCTTTCTGTTGGTGTCGTTGTCGAGGGCGTCTAGTTTCTTTTCCATTTTTTTCCAGGCCTCCGGATCAAAAGGAAAATTTTCTTCGCTCAACCTCTCGCGAAACTTATTATCAAACGCGTCACTCATTTTACGTAACCCTCGTGGGTTTTTATATTTTATCTTACAGTGTTATAGGATGTAGCCTTTTCTATTTTTTCTTTCAATATTTTTTTTGCCTTAAAAAGATTAGACTTAGAGGTCCCCTCTGATATTCCTAATTGTTCTGCTATTTCCTGATGCTGGTATCCCTCCATTACATACAGGTTAAAAACAGTGCGGTAAGCAGGCGGTAAAGATTGTACCAGCAACAGCAACTCATCATACGAGAGCTTGTCCATTGCTTTATCATCCATACCCAGGTCATACACCTGTGTTATATCTTCTGTGAAAGAAATTCTTTTTTTACTGCGCAGATGATCGATGGCTGTATTTACCACTATTTTGGCCAGCCAGCTTTTGAAGGGACGTGTCGTATCAAATTCAGAGATGTGTTGAAATATTTTCAGAAACCCATCATTTAAAATTTCAATTGCTTCCTCCTTATTTTGTGCATACCGCAAAGCAATACTCATGGCATATCCATAGAATTGCCGATACAATAATTCCTGGCTGTTACGGTTTAAGCTCCGACAACCTTCAATAATGTCGTTCAGTTCGTGCACGAAATATCTGTTACCTTTTTTTCTTAGTTCCCCTTAAAGTACACAACTTTTTTTCAGAGAGTATAAAGATATTCGTTTTACAATAATCACTTCAATATTTACGTCGATTAAATACGAAGCGTTGCTTTTATCCCCAATTTTTAATAAAAAAAGGTGTGTTTGCGGAAATATTCATTTTAAGGACGCTAATTTCTTCATACCCCTGTTTTGATACTAATACCAGCTGCAGGGAGCGATCGTTAAAATTTGGGGAGATAATGAAGTCGATATTTTATTACTTAATTATTTGAAAATCAATTAATTAAATAAAACAGGTCTTTTTTGTTAAGAAAAAGGGAAATGTTCCACGTGGACATTTCCCTTTCAGTATTTTAAGCGGTATTTATTTTACCGTCCCATGTACACCATTAAAATTTGTACATCACTTGGATTTACACCGCTAATCCGGCTGGCTTGTCCTAAAGTACGCGGACGAATTTTATTAAATTTCTGACGGGCTTCTGAGCTAAGTGAAACCAGCTTTGTATAATCAAAAGCTTCCGGGATCACCAGATCTTCCAGCTGGCTCATTTTTTTCACCAGCTCATTTTCCTTTTCAATATATACTTCATACTTGATCTGGATCTCTGCCTGCTCTAAAATTTCTGCTGAAAAATTTTCCAGCGCATTTGCAATTTTCTGTACCCTGTTTTTCATTGACAAAATATCCATTCCGGGGCGCAGTAAAATTTGCCAGGCACGTTGCCGTTGGGTAAGCAGCGCAGAATTTTTTTCTTCCAGGTGATGATTAATATCTTCCGGATCTAAGGGCAGCTCTTTCAAAATTGATTTTACTTTAGCAACACCATCCTGTTTCTGCTGCACTTTTTCCATTCTTTCCTGAGACGCCAAACCTAAGCGATAGCTTTTTTCTGTTAAGCGGAGGTCTGCATTATCCTGGCGCAGCAATGTTCTGAACTCTGCCCGGGAGGTAAACATGCGGTAAGGTTCTTCGGTCCCCTTGTTTATGAGGTCATCTATCAGCACTCCAATATATGCTTCACTTCTTTTTAAAACAAATGGTGGCTGACCACTTGCTTTCAGGTGAGCATTCATACCAGCTATTAAACCCTGGCAAGCTGCTTCCTCGTAGCCGGTGGTACCATTAATTTGCCCGGCAAAGAAAAGATTTTGTACCTGTTTTGTTTCCAGGGAAAACTGTAACTGGGTAGGTGGAAAATAATCGTACTCGATGGCATACCCCGGGCGGAACATTCTGCAGTTCTCAAAACCGGGTACCATTTGCAGGGCTTTGTATTGTACATCTTCCGGCAGGGAGGTTGAAAAACCATTCACATATATTTCTACAGTGTTCCAACCTTCCGGTTCTACGAACAGCTGATGTCTTTCTCTTTCTGCAAAACGGTTAATCTTATCTTCAATACTTGGGCAGTATCTTGGGCCTACACCCTGGATCCTTCCCTGGAACATGGGTGAACGATCGAACCCAGTTTTCAATGCTTCATGAACTTCCCCACTGGTATAGGTGATCCAACAGCTACGTTGCTGTTCGGGTTTTATTTTTTCTACATCCAGGTATGAGAAACCGGTGATCTCTTCATCACCTTTTTGCTCTTCCATTTTGGAGTAGTCAAGGCTGCGGCCATCAATCCTGGGAGGGGTACCTGTTTTCAAACGGTCACTTTCAAAGCCCAGGGATACCAATTGTTCGGTAATTCCGGTGGCAGCTTTTTCTGCTACCCTTCCCCCACCGAACTGTTTATCTCCAATATGCATTACCCCGTTCAGGAAAGTGCCATTGGTAAGTACTACTGCTTTGGCTTTTATTTCATGTCCCAGACCGGTGATGACACCATAACATTTACCATCTTTTACTAACAAACCCTTTACCATGTCCTGGTAAAAATCCACATTCGGGGTTTGTTCCAACGCTTCCCTCCACTTTGTGGCAAACAACATCCGGTCGTTTTGGGTGCGGGGGCTCCACATGGCAGGTCCCTTGGAACGGTTCAGCATCCGGAACTGGATCATGGATTGATCTGTAACAATACCGGAATATCCACCCAGCGCATCTATTTCACGAACTATTTGCCCTTTGGCTATACCACCCATAGCAGGGTTGCAACTCATTTGGGCAATAGTTTGCATGTTCATGGTTACCAGTAATACCCTGGATCCCATGTTAGCTGCAGCAGCTGCAGCTTCACAACCGGCATGTCCGGCGCCCACCACTATAACATCATAAGAAGGAAACATACTTCGTTTTATATTGTAGAAGATGCAAAATTACATATAAGCAAGGATAAGTGAGGTTTTTGTTTGGTGTTCCACGTGGAACATGACAGGGAAGTTTGGAAGTGAATAGTTTATGGTGGGATTCTAATGGAAATGAAAATAGCTGGATGCACACAAGGAAGTAACCACTAATGACCAGACAGGTACTCTTGACTATGTGTTATATGGAGGTTCAAGGTTAATACCTTATAGATTTGGACAACAATCCTTGGTCCTTTAATCTTAAACTGGGTGGTACTGTAAAGGGGTAGGCAGTCTCCATTCCTCTTTTCTTTCCAGGACTTTTCTCTGTCTTTTACTTATTACCTACTTGCAGTATACTTCTATCCGGGTTCCAATACAATGAACTATTGTCGACGTCTATAGTAATTCACATCGATAACCGGTGATGTACCATCATAGAATAAAGGATACTGCAAAGGATTTTCAGCCCTTGTAGATGGAGAGTGATTATATTAAGATGCCATTTTTAGCCCCCAGGGCAAAGACTATAATAGCATGGCTATAGTCTCATCTGTTGCCAGGTATCTGTTATAGAACTTAGGATATGAGAAGTAATAGGCCAGAGTTGCAGGTCTCTTAGGTGGCTGCCCTCTCACCTACCTGGGATCTCTCTTATAAGAACCTGCTTGTGAATTGAACCGGTTTATTCCCGTAAGATCAGGAGAATATTCATACGGATATACTCACCAGGTACTAGTAAACTCACTCTTAGAGTGAACATTTCCAAGGTCCAAATTGCTCTAAAGGTTAGTAGTTTCCGGGTATTGGGGAGCAAAACACTATATAGGAAGCAAAGGACTCTCCCGAAGCGAGTGCAGATTGAGCAGTAATTATAAGGGTGTATTATAATAGGAGGTCATCTGATCTATCAAAATTCCCCAGATGTAGGGTAAGAAATATAAAGATGTAGGTAAAAGATCGCCCTCTTTGTCTGTATACTTTGCCTTATGATGACTGACCCATTCCTTTCCAGGGATGATAAATCCTCATGAACACTCTAGCATTGGCAGGGATATCTGCATCATGGAAAACTCGCAACCCCTAATTTCAATCAAGTATACTGATACAGTGCAATACTCCTGCATGCATGATACAAGCAGTTTTGGGGTAACTGAAGAAAGGGCCATCATGTACCTTGCTCCCCTTTTTAGTCGGAAGGTTCTTTAAGGCAGGCTTATAGTGGAAAATAAATAATCCTGGCTCCCCCCTTCTCTCTGCAACAAGGGGTATATTCCAGATTGCGGCATTGTTTGTTCCTGGATTTGAACTTTTAAGATACTTTTACTCTAAGGGTTATGGCCTAGTATTGGGATTAAAACAGTTATATACTGATGGGGTTGTTGAATTTATAAGAGCCGTTTTATAAGGAAAAGTGTTGGATAACATAATGGATGAGCATACTTTAACTATGAGCAAAGTCTAATATCCACTCTTTTATTAAAATCAAGCTATTATCAGAATAGGAAATCTCTACCACTCCCACTACTTTTAGCACCCAATAGTCCTTGAATTTGTTCTTTTATTTCTGGTACCGGAGCTGATATGTTAAGATCCGCTTACATTCCTCTCCTCAAATAATGCACATGGACTATGGCTTTAGAGAGAAACCTTCACCCAGATCATCCCGTATTTATCCTTAGTATCACATGTAAGAGGGTTACTTTTCCAATAAACTTCCCAATAAATAATCAAACCTTGTGACTTAAAAGGTCGACGGAGGTCTGAGATTCTTATAAAAATAACTACCTTTCAAGTGCCAATGTACTCTTCAACTGATCTCTAAGGTTAATAAAAACTCTAATCCTTTCTTTACTTTGGACCCTCAAGGATATTATGTAGTGTTCCACGTGGAACATATCATTTCACGAAGCAGCTTGTTCCACATCAGGCGATTTTCTACTAAGAGGTTATTTCGATTTAGTAGTACGATAAACCAAGGTTAAAAAAACTGCTTGCCTCAGCTTCTCAGGATGGGTCAAAGTCAAATAGCAAAGATTACAGCTGGTGGTATCAAGATGTAGGTATTAAAAATAGATAGGCTAACCATGTCAACTGGAGCAATTTTCAAAGCCACTATACCACAAAAAATTACTCACCTCTCCTATCTTTCCTGGAATTTATTACTTCCACATCCAGGTTCCGGTAACCGCCAGCCACTTGGTTTAACGAATGAACCAACTTAAGTTTAAAATAATTCCGCCATTTTTAGCCCCCTCAGAAAATATCTTTCAACATAAGTCAATATGGAAAGGGTAATGATCCAATTCAAAAGCCCTCGGTGCAAACAAATGTTTCATTACGGCGGTAGAACCATAATTTTAAAACAGCACCCAAAAGCGTTCATTAAATAATTCTGAGCAAGAAAGGTGAGGTGCATCCATGGGTTTTCAAACTTATGCAATAGTTCTCTCATCAAATCCAGTAAGAAAGCAACTACTCAAAATAAGAGAAAGACGCTATTCTATAGGTTCCCGATACAAAACAGCGACGTTAACAAGTTTCAACTTTGAGGTTAAATAATTCCTCACTGGAGGAATCAAACATCTGCAGCAACAAACAAAATCACTAATACTCTATACCCAAACTCCTCTTAATCCCAAATCACTCACCCCACAAAATACAGCTGTAAACATTCATCTTCTTTCTCTCTCATCAACACTGCATCTTTTTTCGTCTTATCCTTATACCCACATAAATGTAAAGCGCCATGAAAAATCACCCGGTGCAATTCCTGCTCTTCACTTACCTTAAACTTTGCCGCATTATCCCGTACCCGGTCAACACTAATGTAGATCTCCCCCACCGTTTCACCAGGTACTTCACTCATCTCAAAAGTGATGATATCAGTATAGGTATCATGCTGCAAAAATTGCTGGTTCATTTCTAACAGGTAGGCATCGCTGCAAAAAACATATTGCAGCTCCCTTAACTTTTGTCCCTCTCTTTCAAAAATACTTTTGAGAAAAGTTTTGAGCTTCGTTTTTTGTTTGATAATAACGCTTACTTCATGCGCATCAAAATGTATAGCCATAATTTCCTGTTGTAGATTCTCAAAAAAGCAGATGTAAAAATATGGTGAAATTTCTGATTCGCCGGAACCTGTTTTTTGCGGGTAACGTTTCACAAGGTACCTTTGCGTATTCATGAATAAATGATGATAGTGAAATGAGTAAGCTTCCCATAAAGTTATCAGCCCTGGCCATTGGTAAAAGTGCAGTGATCACTTCTTTTGAAAAAGATGATCTTCATATCAAATTAATGGAAATGGGTTGCGTACCCGGAGAAACGGTGAAGGTGGAAAAAATTGCGCCATTAGGAGATCCAATCTCCATTATGGTAGCCGGCTATAATTTATCCCTCCGCAAAACAGAAGCTGATTTTATTTGGGTAGAAGAAATCGGATAATGTTATTCCTATAAAATAAGCTTGCTTAGCCCCTTCATAAAATGTGTTCCATTTTACATCGATCAATTACGGCTATTTGAAAATTCTTTTCAGATGGATTATGAATTGTTTGCATCACCCAATTCCACAACGCCAAATTAGTTCCCTGCTATTTTTTGTTAGCGGCAGCTCAATTTTCTATAAAGGAACTATGCCCCGCTGTTAAAATTCATATAACCGTTTGCGTTAGTAAACAAAAATTTACCGGCCTTAAATCCCTCATTTGCAGTTCAAAAGATCCAATTATTCTATGTTTATAACCCAGGTTTCCTGGAACGCTAGAATGTGGATTATATGTGCGTAACCTGGGAGATATTCAGGGTCAAGGGAAGGGCTTTAGAATTATCTATACAAGGACAAGGCCCGGAGCTACGCCGTATAACGCATTCTCCGGGCCTTCTTTTTTCAAAACTTATTTTGAAATAAATAATACTTATAACTAATTGATAATCAATAACTAAAGTCCATATTGTGCGCTGATCTCAAGCATACGGTCAATGGGTTTCTTGGCTGCTATACGCAGCTGTTCATCCATGGTTATCTCCGGTTCTTCATACTCCATACACAGGTATAACTTCTCCAGCGTATTTAATTTCATATGTGGACAATCATTGCAGGCACATGCATTATTTGGTGGCGCCGGTATGAATGTCTTGTTAGGATTGTTTTTCTCCATCTGGTGCAAAATACCGGTCTCCGTTACCACAATGTACTCCTGGGCATCATCCCTTTCTGAGAACTTCAGCAAGCCGGTGGTAGAGCCGATATAATCCGCTATGGCCAGCACAGCTGCTTCACATTCCGGGTGCGCTATAATCTTGGCCTTCGGGTGCCTCACCTTCAACCGGGTGATCTTTTCCAGGGAGAAAATTTCGTGCACCATACAGGCGCCATTCCATAGCACCATGTCCCTACCCGTTTTTTTGATCAGATAGCTGCCTAAATTCCGGTCAGGGGCAAAAATGATGGGCTGGTCAGCTGGTACGCTTTCGATGATTTTTTCGGCATTAGAAGACGTACAAATGATATCGCTGAGCGCTTTGATACCTGCAGAGCAGTTAATGTATGAGATAACGATATGGTCCGGGTACTTTTCCCTGAACTTTTTAAACAGCTCCGGCGGGGCGCTATCGGCCAGGGAACATCCTGCCTTCAGGTCGGGCAGCAGCACCTTTTTCTGGGGGCTTAATATTTTCGCGGTTTCTGCCATAAAGTGTACGCCGGCAAAAACAATGATGTCGGCATCTGTTTTGGCAGCCTGCTGGCTCAGGCCCAAACTGTCCCCAATGTAGTCTGCCACATCCTGGATATCGGGCTCCTGGTAATAGTGCGCCAGTACGATCGCATTCTTTTCCTTTTTCAATCTTTCAATCTCCGCAAACAGATCCAGGTTCACATTTACGGGCACATCCAAAAATCCATTACGTTGCAAATTTTTTTTCGCTTCCGTGAGCTCCCTAATCATAATTATATATTTAGTTATTTATTTAAAAAAGAAAAACCCACTACTATTAGGGGGGTGAATATGTGGAAATTAAATTTTACCATCGCATACAAAGGTAGTTGTTATTCTTTTTTACTCAGCTATCCACAGGAAATTAACAACGTATACCGGCCACCATATTGGATTTTACCAGTTTCATCCACACCCGTGGATATCCTTTTCAGTGTACATCTTTCTACCCCTGTGTGTATTAAGAAAATGTTAACAGCCGGGGTTAACTTTCCCCTTTTTTGCTGTTTTACCACCCAAACAACCAGCGGGCACAATAACAAAATTAGTTTTACCTGTGTGCAACCATGCTTTTTACCATTCTTTCACCGGGTTATACGGTGGTTTTACACAACAGCTGTGGATAAATTCCGGTCCGGAAAGTGAACCGGACCTCACCCGTTCGTTTTATAGCGCGCTCATGGTTATAAACAATTTTATGTGGATTGATGGCGCCCGTTTTCAAAAATGTGAATAATCGTAAAAATTTTTCCGGCCGGCATGGTTTGTTATACCTATATGCATGGCCAATTCCGTTATATGTACCGGACAGTGCCTTAAATACATTAAAATTTGCAAAAATGTGGATAACCTGTGCATGTACCGGCTGTAACGAAAGGGTGATATATGCCTGAAACCCTTAACTGCACTGCATTTGGACCTGGAAAATACTGTTTTGCAGTTACAGTTATTTTATTCTATTTTTGCTTTCCCTAAAATTTTATACTATATAATATTATGTCAGTTATTCAGAAGATCAGGGATAAATATGCAGTGGTGATCATAGTTGTGATCTGCGTTGCTATTGTTAGTTTCCTGCTGCAGGATGCCTTTTTTGGCAAGAATTCCCTATTCCGCCGTTCCACGAGTGTAGGTAAAGTTAATGGTGAAGAGCTGGAGATCGCCGATTATCAGAAGCGCATACAAGACGCTGAGAACGGTGCACGCCAGCAAATGCCCAATGGTAACATTGATGAGCAAACCCGCCAGTATATTCGTGAGCAGGTATGGAACCAGTTCCTGAACGAGCAGATCATGCAGGCACAGTATGATAAACTGGGTATAGATGTAACTGAGGCTGAGGTAGTAGACCAGTTCAATGGCAAAAACCCCAACCCGATCGTTGTACAGCAATTCACCAACCCGCAAACCGGTCAGTTTGACCGTGCAGAAATGCAACGGGCATTACAGAATATCGGGCAGGACCAATCCGGCAGAATGCGCCAGGCCCTGCACCAGCTGGAAGAAATGATCTCCAAAACACAGCTGCAGCAGAAATATATGACCCTGGTAAAACAGGCAGTATATTATCCTAAATGGCTGGCCGCTGAACAGCAGCAGGAAAACAGCCAGACAGCAAACGTTTCTTATGTGAACGTGCCTTATGCTACCATTGCAGATTCTACCATTAAAGTATCTGACGGTGAGCTTAATAATTATATAACTGCGCACAAATCCTTATTCAAAACAGAAGAAGCCCGCAAGGTTGAATATGTAGCTTTTGATGCATTGCCTTCCGGCGCTGATTCTGCTGCTGCCCTGCAACAGCTGGCAGCGCTGAAACAGGAAATGGACACTACGAAAGAGATCGAAAGTTTTATTAACAGTAATTCTGAAATAAAATATTTCGACGGGTACGTTTCCAAAAGTGCGCTGATGGTACCTAATAAAGATACCATCCTGAATTTACCCATCGGTGGTATCTATGGTCCTTATATAGATAATAACTACCTGGTGCTGGCAAAAATGCTAGACCGTAAAACCATGCCGGACAGTGTGAAGGTGCGTCATATATTAATAGGTACCCAGCAAGGCCTGGCCGATTCTATTGCACATAACCGTGCTGATAGTATTGAAAGAGCCATTAAAGGTGGTGCTGATTTCAAAGCCCTGGTTACGCAGTACTCCGACGATCCGGGTAGCAAAGCCAATGGTGGTGAATATGACATTACCCCTGCTACCCAATTCGTAAAAGAATTTAAAGATTTTGCTTTTGACGGTAAGAAAGGCGAGATAAAAGTGGTGAAGACCCAATTCGGTTATCATGTAATAGAAATAATGGACCAGAAAAATTATGGTCCTGCTGTGAAAGTGGCTTACCTGAGCAAACCGGTGGATGTAAGTAAGGAAACTGACAGTAAAGCGTATGCTGCCGCCAGTGAGTTTGCCGGTCAGAACCGCGATCAGAAATCTTTCGACAAAAACATCCAGGAAAAAGGATATAACAAACGTTTGGCAGACAACATCCGCCCGATGGATTTTGTAATTCCAGGTATTGGCCAGGCACGTGAGCTGGTACGCTGGGCTTATGAAGCCAAGAAAGGCGACGCCAGCCAGGTGTTCACTTTTGAAAACAAATACGTGGTAGCGGTATTAACCGGTATCCGTAAGGAAGGTACTGCCTCCCTGGATGAAGTAAGACCGCAGGTAGAAGCAGAAGTGAAAAAACATAAAAAAGCAGAGCAGCTGATCGCCAAGCTGGGCCAACCCGCTTCTATTGACGCTGCTGCAAAATCTACCAGCCAGCCGGTACTGAAAGCAGAAGGCATCAGCTTCAGCACACCATTTGTACCCTCTTTAGGTTTTGAGCCTAAAGTAGTAGGTGCTGCCTTTAACAAAAGCTGGGGTACTGCCAAAGTATCTGCACCTATTGAAGGTACTGCAGGTGTATATGTGCTGAAGGTAGACAGCTACCAGCCTGCTGCACAACCCGCACAAGACCTGAACACACAACGCGCTGCCTATGAGCAGGGTATTAAATCCATGCTGGATCAGCAGCTGTTTGAAGTGCTGAAAAAACAGAGCGACGTACAGGATAACCGCGGTAAATTCTTCTAAGGTTTACGAACGACTTATATTATAGCAAAGGCCCGGAGCGTAAGTTCCGGGCTTTTTGTTTTAACCGGGGTTGGCCGGATATTTCGTAAATTCGTATACGGAAAAAGGATTTTTATGGATGAGATTGTAAATAAAGTAGCGCAGAGCGCACTTACTTCACTGGACCTGGAAGATTATTATCCCAAAGAAGAAATAGTAGTATTTGATATAAAGGATTACCTGTTTATGGAAATGATCCTGAAGGAAAAAGATTTCCGTACTGCTATGCAAAATCTGGACTGGGAGCAATACCGCGATAAAAATGTAGCCATTACCTGCACGGCCGATGCCGTGGTGCCCCGCTGGGCCTACATGCTGATAATGACCTACCTGGAACCGGTAGCACATTACGCTGCTTTCGGCGATGCCGGCTTTATTCACAATACCCTGTTCCTGCAAAACCTGAATAAGATAGATGTGAATGAGTTTGCAGATAAACGGGTTGTGATCAAAGGCTGTGGGGATAAAGGAGCCGGTGAAATTGCCTATGTGGAGATCACCCGCCTGCTGCGCCCTGTAGTAAAAAGCATTATGTATGGAGAGCCCTGCTCCACAGTGCCCATCTACAAGAAAAAATAAACTGTAAATATTAAACGTGTACTGTTGCCTGGAATGCATTACATCCAACACCGTTATTTTTTAGTACCGGCTATCATCATTACTATATGGTTGCTGCAGGGTTGTAATGGATGCAATCAAAATAAAACCACGCCTCCTGTACGCGACAGTGTAACTGCTGAAACAACGATTCACACACCCAAAGACACACTTAAGAACTGGGCAGAACAGCGCCTGATACAATGGAAAGGCTGGATAGACAGCAGCATGGCCGGCAGCTTTGGAACCGATAGCCTGGAACGCACCACGGTAGATACCCTGGGATCAATAGATACTACCTCTATGGAAGTAGCGCGGTTTGAACAGTTCCGGCAATTTTTTGTGTATAGCCCCGACAGCAGCCGGGTAATAGATATGGTGAGCTATGGAAATTTCTTGCACCAGGGCACGCATGGTAAAGTGGTGCTGGAATCCGGGGAGCCTGATACGGAAGTGGCTCTTGTGAACGTACAAACGAAAAAACGCGAACGTATTTTATTTACCGGCCCCTCCACTATTATTAAACAGGCCGTGTGGGTAAATGATCATACCATACTGATAGCCGGCGGCACCTACAATGAAAATGAACAGCTGCAACCTGTTATCTGGAAGTACGATACCAATACCCGCTTACTGGAGAACTGGGAAAGCGACCATCTCTAAAACCATCCCCGCTTCTTAAATAGAATGATCATAATTATAAGGATCACTACCATCACTGCAATGGTGGTGAAGTAACCATTGGGCGAGTGCAGCTCCGGCATGTTATCGAAGTTCATACCGTAAATACCGGCTATTACTGTAAGGGGCGCCATGAGCGTGGTTACCACGGCCAGCACCTTCATTACCTCGTTCATTTTCAGGTTCAGCTGCGTATGGTACTGCTCCTGCAGGTTAAACACCATATCCTTATAGTTATCGGTAAGGTCATTACAATGCACAATGTGGTCAAACACATCTTTGTAATATTTCATGGTACGCTCATCCAGCAAGGGACTTTCACTTTTTAAAAAGCCATTTACCAGCTCCCGCACGGGTGAAATAGCGCGGCGGAACAATAACAGCTCCCGGCGCAGCAGGTTAATACGGGCCAGGGTGCGGTTGTTAGCTTCATGCTGCACCACATCTTCCATTAGCTCTATACGTTCACCCAGTTTATCCAGCACCGTGAAATAACTATCCACAATCACATCCAGCAAAGAGTAACATAAATAATCTGCAAAAGCCAGGCGGATGCGGGAACCGTTGATATGCAGCTTTTCGCGGATGGGATCAAAAACATCTCGGTGAGAATCTTCCTGGAAGGAGAGCACAAAATTTTTTCCCAGCACAATGCTCACCTGCTCCTGTTCTATTGTACAGCTAAGCTTATTAAAATAGATCATGGGCAGCACACAAAATAAATGATCGCCCATTTCATCCATCTTGGCGCGCTGGCCTACATTCAGGATATCTTCCTCCAGGAGGTAGTGAATACCGAAGCCGGTACAAATGGTATGGATCTCATCTTTGCGGATACCGTCAATATTGATCCAGCTGGTTTCCGGTGTTGTTGCATAGTGTAACAGCTCCTTTACATCCTGCAGCTTCACTTCTTCACAATGATTTGCTTTAAAATCAAACACCGTGATCTTTACCTCTGCTACAGGCTTGCGGTCTGCAATACCGGTAGCAGGATTGTAATTCATGATGCGCTGCTTTTTTCCCTTAAAAGGATTTAACGCATCCGGAATGGGCAATATACGTTTAGCCATAACAGTTAGTTAATGCAGTCCTGCAAAAATACAGGGGTGAAAGCGGAAACATTCACCGGTCATACCTTATTCGTACTACTTTTCAAAATTCAAATTAAGATAAAATAATGGTAACCCAGGCATAACATAGCCCCCTTATCTTCAGCTCAAATTGGTCAAATCTCATGTCAACTATCAACCTTGGAAAAACCTTGCCCATACTGGGCCTTACTGCGAGCGTACTATTTCTTTCCTGCGGTAAAGACAACGACGGGGGAACTGAAAACCCTCCCAACAATGGCATTGAATGGAAAAACCATTCTGTTACACCGGCTTTTATCAAAAAACTCTCCGGTTTTGAAAGCCTGGAAGTGTATTCCCTGATCAGCAGTGATGATACCCTGCCGCAAAGCCCCAATTATGTATTTGGCGGCTCTGCCGATGGCTCCGGCATACTGAAGCAGGGGGATAACTATGTAATGCTGGTGAACCAGGAGGATAACTATTCTGTATCCCGCATTACATTGGACAAAACATTTAAACCTGTAAAAGGCGAGTACGTGTTAAACTCCGATGGCGGCCAGTGGCGCTTATGTTCTGCCACCCTGGCTACACCGGAAATACATGGCTTTGGCCCGCTGTACCTTACCTGCGGGGAAAGTAATGTAGAGGGCAATGTACATGGGCTGGATCCGCTGGCAGCTGCCGGCAACCCCGCCACCGGGCATGAGCTGAAAGCACTCGGCTTCAGAAGCGCGGAAAATGCCGTACCCCTGCCTAAAGGTACCTATGCAGGTAAAACCGTGATCCTGATCGGGGAAGATGCGGAAGATGCTTCCGGCGGCCAGGTGTTCCTGTATATGAGCAACACGGTGGGTGACCTGCAAAAGGGCAGCCAGTTTATGCTGCGCCGGGTGGATGGCAACCAACGCGAAACAGATATGAAAACCGGTTCCAGCTACGATGTGGAATTTGTAAGATATGACAGCACCCTTACCGGCGCACAGGTAGCCCTGCTAACTGACCCGCTGAAGGCTATTAAGTTCGGCCGCGTGGAAGATGTGGATTACCGCAAAGGCAGCGATGCCAATGGCCGCGAAATATATTTCACTGTGACGGGCCAGCCTGTAAGCGGTGTGAATGCAGATGGCGCGCGCACCCAATGGGGCCGTGTGTACCGCCTGGTGCTGGATGCAAACAACCCCTTAAAAGGCAAGCTGGAAGTAATACTGGATGGGGATGATGATAATGGCCCGGCCAATAAATTCCAGAACCCTGACAACGTATGTGTTACAGAAAATTATGTGTACATACAGGAAGATTCCAATGGATATGGTACAGAAGACCATGATGCGTATGTGTACCAGTACACCATTGCCAGCAAGCAGCTGAAACCTGTGTTTGAGCTGGACCATCACCGTACTGCGCCGGATGCAGCCAAGTATGGCAGCGCCACTTCCAAGTTCGGTAGCTGGGAATATGGATCGCTGGTGGATATTTCCAGTGTAATTGGTGTGGATAACACCTTTACGCTGTGTATACAACCGCATACCTGGCATGGCGCCCGTTATAAAGGTGCAGATGGCGGCGCCAAACGCGTAAATGAAGATCAGGGTAGTGAGATAGTAGTGATCAAAGGACTGCCGAGATAATTAAATGGTAAAGCAGGGCGGCCAAAAAGAATGTAAAATCACAAATGCAAAATTTCATTCTTTCTGGCCGCCACTTTCCATACCAAACCTGCAACATGCGTATAGGCGTTATAGTGATAGCTATTACACTGCTGGCCATACTGGCTTACAGTATTACAGACCTGAAGGCAGATAGTGCTGCACCTTTGGCTGCCAGCCGTTGGTACCAGTTTCAGGCAAATGAGCTGGAACAGAAGGTAGCTGCGCTATGTACGGCTATTGAACAGCACCAGCCAACGCAAAAATTACAGCAGGCTTTTTTTGCAGCCAGGCTGGCATACAAACCCCTGGAGCTGCTCACTACTTATCACATGCCCTATACTGACCGGTTTATTAACGGCCCCAATTTGCAGGAAGTAGAAGCAGATGAAAAAGATGTGACCGTACAGCCGGAAGGTTTCCAGGTGCTGGAAGCCTTATTATTCCCCAATTTACAAACAACAGATACAGCAGCGTTGCGGCAGGAGGCACAACGCCTGCGGGCTAACCTGCAGCGGGTACGCATGCGGGCCGCCAGCCAGGATTTTACAGATGCGCAGCTGTTTGATGCCATGCGGCAGGAAGTATTGCGTATCTCCTCCCTGGGCCTGAGTGGTTTTGACTCACCGGAAGCACAATTCAGCCTGCCGGAAGCCGCTGCAGCCTTACATGGTGTGGAAACCATCTGGCATTTTTATGCTACGCGGTTACAGCTTGTAAACACAGCGCTGGCTAACCATACGCAGGAATTATTTACCAATGCCAGGCAAACTCTGCAAACGCATACTGACTTTAATACGCTGGACCGTTTGCATATGATCAGCAACTACCTGGATCCGCTGATGGTAAATTTAAAGCTGGTGCGTGAAGCATTGAACATACCTTACACGCAGCTGCCCCACTTTTTGGACCCTGCCGCATCCCATACATTTGCTAAAGATGCTTTTGATGTTACCTTTTACGCACCTGACCAGGCACAGGTTATTACAGCTGATCAAATAGCCCTGGGTAAACAGTTATTTTATGACCGCGTGCTTTCCTATAACGGGCAGCGCACCTGCGCTACCTGTCATGATCCGCACAAGGCATTTTCCGACGGCCTGAAAACCCCTGCAGCCCTGGACGGAGAAGCACCGGTGATACGCAACACCCCCACTATTTTAAATGCTGCGTTGCAGCCCGGTTTGTTCTATGACCAGCGCGTAGCTTACCTGGAAGACCAGGTAAATACCGTGGTGCATAACCGCGCAGAAATGCATGGTGATCTAAAGGCCGCAGCCCTGAAACTGCAGCAGCAAACCGGTTATCAACAGTTATTTAAAAAAGCCTTTGATGTACAACCCTCGCAGATCAATCCTCAAAATATTCAGCGCGCTATTGCCAGCTACATACGTTCGCTTATAAGACTAAACAGCGCTTTTGATGAGTATATGCGTGGCGACACCACCCGGCTGACTGCGGAAGCAAAAAGAGGATTTAATATTTTTATGGGTAAGGCCAAATGCGGCACCTGCCATTTTATGCCGCTTTTTAACGGTGTAGCGCCACCGGATTTTGCAAAAGCAGAAGCAGAAATTATCGGCGTGCCTGCCATAAAAGACAAACCGGTAATAGATACCGATAATGGGAAATATAATGTGCACCACATAGCCTTATACCGCTATGCATTTAAAACCCCTACCCTGCGCAATGTAGCCCTTACCGCGCCTTACATGCACAACGGCGTATTTAATACCCTGGAAGAAGTGCTTACTTTTTACAACAATGGCGGTGGCGCCGGCATGGGGATGCAGCTGCAGGGACAAACCCTGCCCGCAGATTCACTGCACCTGAACCAGCAGGAGCAGCAGGATGTAATTGCCTTTATGCAATCGTTAACCGATACTGCTTCCATTCAATAATTTCCCCGCATAACGTAGTAATGTATACACACTTCTTTACAGAAATAGTGTACCTGATAAAGCGCACTGCACGGTAGGCACTACTGGAACCGTTTTTGTTATTATTACTTACACCTAAATGCGTGATTTATGGAGCAAGCGCAGCAAAATGAGCATAAAGGAATTGAAAGTAGTATTACCTCCGGCATACACAGCAGCTACTGGCTGGATTCTTTGCAGACCCTGCAATATGCGCCGCTGCAGGAAGACCTGGAAACAGATGTAGTAATTATAGGCGGCGGTATGGCAGGTATAAGCATTGCTTACCGCTTAACCATGCTAGGCAAAAAAGTGGTATTGGTAGAGGACGGTGCCATCGGCAGCGGGGAAAGCGGACGTACTACCGCGCACCTCGTAGCTGCACTGGACGACCGCTATTATCACCTGGAAAAAGTATTTGGAAAAGAAGGCATCCGCCATATAGCAGACAGTCACCGCACGGCAATTGATACCATAGAACAGATCATACAAACAGAAGGTATTGTATGTGATTTTGAAAGAGTGACCGGTTACTTATTCCTGCACCCTTCTGATAAAGCAGATTCACTGGAAAAGGAATATGAAGCTACCCGGGAAGCCGGACTGGATGTAACTTTGCTGGATGCTGTCCCCGGCCTGCCCCAGGTAGGTCCCGGCCTTGCATTTGCCAACCAGGCACAATTCCATCCTTTAAAATATTTACATGGTTTGTGTAACGCCATTACCGCAAATGGTGGAAAAATATTTACTTCCACCAAAGCGGAATCCATAGATCATACTGGTATTGTTACAGACCAGGGTATGCGGGTGCATGCGGGGTTTGTGGTAGTGGCCACCAACTCACCGGTAAATGATAAATACGCTATTCACTTAAAGCAGTTTGCTTACCGTACGTATGTAATTGGCGGGCTGGTAGCAAAAGATAGTATTCCGCATGCATTGTGGTGGGATACCGGCGATTACCACACCAATGCTTCCATACCTCCCTACCACTATGTACGCATACAGCCTTATGATGAAAAGCATGATCTGCTGATATGCGGTGGTGAAGACCATGCTACGGGCCTGGCTTTTGCAGAACCTATTACGGATGAGGAACGGTACCGGCACCTGGAAAGCTGGGTGCGCGGGAAATTTAATATAGAAGAAATTATTTACCGCTGGTCGGGCCAGGTAATGGAGCCCATGGATTCACTGGCTTACATAGGCCGTAACCCCGGGGATAAAGACAATGTGTTTATTGTTACCGGCGATTCCGGTAATGGCCTTACGCATGCTACCATAGCGGCCTTGCTGATACCGGACCTGATATTGGGACAGGTAAATCCCTGGAAAAAAATATATGATCCGCAACGGTTCAAATATTTCCGTTCCGGTAAAACCTGGATAAAAGAATTTGCCGGCGGCTTGTTCCGCTACATGAAAGAATACCCGTATGATGCGGATGTGGTGGAGCTTTCCTCCATTCAGCAGGATGAAGGAAAGATAGTAGAGCTGGGAAAAAATAAATACGGTATTTACCGCGATGAAGAAGATGATCTGCACATTGTATCCGCAGCCTGCACACATCTAAGCTGTATTATACAATGGAATGCGGATGAGAAAAGCTGGGATTGCCCCTGCCATGGCAGCCGGTTTACCTACAAAGGAAAAGTAATTAACGGGCCTGCGAACCAGGATCTGTTCTATTACCGGGAAAAGGCGCCGGCCTCACATCCTGCAGATAAATGAGAAAATAATTTTTGTTAACAACTATAAAACGGATCTTATGGAAAAGCAACTCAGCAACAAGAAGGTAGCTATACTGGTAGCAGATGGGTTTGAAGAATCTGAATTTACAAAACCATTAGAGGCACTGAAAGATGCCGATGCACAGGTAGATATAATATCATTACACGGCGGCAAAGTAAAAGCCTGGGCTGAAAAAGACTGGGGCGGCGAGTATGATGTTGATAAAACTGTTGACCAGGCCAACTCAAAAGATTATGATGCCCTGGTATTACCCGGTGGTGTATTAAACCCGGATCAGTTAAGGGTAAATGCAGATGCAGTAGCTTTTGTAGGTGGTTTCTTTGACGACAGCAAACCTATTGCTGCCATTTGCCATGGCCCCTGGACCTTAATTGAAACCGGTGAGCTGGCCGGCCGTACCCTAACATCTTACCCCAGTATTAAAACAGACTTAATTAATGCCGGTGCGCAATGGGAAGATAAGGAAGTGGTGGTGGATAATGGTTTGGTAACCAGCCGCAGCCCGAAGGATTTGCCTGCCTTTTGTAAAAAGATGGTGGAGGAAATTGCGGAAGGGATACATGCTTAAGCACGAAGTTTCAATTACGAATTACGAATTGAGTTTAACAAGAACGCTGTGTGCTTACTTATGGAAGTATAATTTACCTCCATCAGGTATTGCATACAGCGTTTTATATTTTAGTATTAAAAGGCTTGCCTCATTCGTAATTATTCATAGTCATAATTATTTTCAATGGCGTTCCCGTCTTGGGGGCAGGCTATGCCTCGCTTTGGGCGTGGCCGTAATTGAATAATCGTAATTGTATCTGCGTGTTATTTCTTTTTCTTGTACTTAATATCCACCGGTGCTACGCCGGTTTCCACAATGCCCAGCTTACGGGCTGCTTTTTTGGAGAGGTCTATGATACGGCCTTGTGCAAAGGGGCCCCGGTCGTTGATCTTTACTTTTACGGAGCGGCCGTTGGCCAGGTTTATAACTTTTACTTTGGTGCCAAAGGGTAGGGTACGGTGTGCGCCCGTCATGCCGTTTTGGTGAAATGTTTCACCGCTGGCTGTTTTGCGGCCCTCAAACTTATCTGCGTAATAAGAGGCCTTTCCGCTTTCCGTGATCTGCCGGGCGCAGGAGCATAGCAGGAACAGGCAAACCGCCAGTAAGGTATAGTAATGTATAGACCGGGATATGAGCATGCAAAGGTTGTTTTACAAATATAGTCCTTTTTTCATGTGTTTTTCAGCGTCAGAATGGGTAGCCGATGGCTATGTTCAGGATCAGGTTATCCTTGCGCCAATCCGGATCGCCAAAGCGAACATCCTTTAACACCCATCGTTCATTTTCCGGCAGCCAGGGCTTACGCAGGGGAAAGGCAAGGTCCAGGCGCACTACTACAATAGAAGCATCTATACGCAAGCCCACACCTGCATCCACTGCAATATCTTTTAAGAAATGCCCGCTGAATTGCCCGCCTATCCTGTTGGTATCACTTTTTTGCAGCCAGATATTACCTGCATCTACAAAAAGTGCAGCATTAAGCACGCTTACGAGATGCACACGCAATTCGGAGTTAAACTCGAGCTTAATATCGCCGGCTTCATTGGCCAGGTAACGGCTGCTGGTATCGCGGTAGGTACCCGGCCCCAATGTTCTGGCACGGAAACCGCGCAAGCTGCTGCTACCGCCGGTAAAGAATTGTTTTACAAAAGGCAGGGTCCTGGAGTTGCCATAAGGCAGGCCATAACCGGCAAAAAAGCGGTTCACCCACAGGTTGTTCTTGCTTAGCTGCCAGTAGTGCCGTACATCGCCATTCAGCCTTACATACTGTGCAAAGGGACTGCCAAACAGCGTTCTGCCACTATCGCCTTTAGGCACTATTAAACCGGCAACATTGCCGGATATATCTATATTGCCGTTCAGGTAAAAACTATGAATACGGTTAGGCTCCTGATTGTTATAGGTAATATTATAGTTAGCGCCCAGTATAAACTGTTTTTCTATAGCCCTGCGCTGCACAGGATCTACCTTTAAGATACTGTCGTAACCCGGGGTAGTGCTGGTAGGCAGCACATAGGTAATGGAAACGGGCGCCCAGTTATGTTCCAGGAAACGCGTTTGCCGCCAGAGGTACTGCCACTGGAACGTATACGCGTTCAGGTTATAGAGGTTTTGCCGGCTAAACAGCTCATAGCTAAGGCTAATACGGGTACGCGGTACATAAGGTGTGCGGATGTTTAACAATCTTCTTACGGGGGAAATAAAACGTGGTACCGTTAAGGCTACCTCACCCTTCAGGCTATACGAATTAGCGCTTACCAGCTGCCCGCCGGTTTGCCATTCCATACCGCCGGATACAGATACTTCCAGCAGGTTGGCGGCCCGCCGCCAGTTGCGGTTGCGCTGCGTTACCTTTACTTCAGAACCTACAAAGTTGTTGGATTTGGAGGTGCCGCGCAGCTCTGCCTGCAGGGAATACTGCGGGTAAGGCGTAAGGTAAAAGGTTGCATCCAGCCGGCCGGTATCAGATAAGAGCCGGGTTCTGTAGCTGCTATCCCCCCTATTAATACTGTAATTATTCCTGTAACTGCTGCTATCCCTTCTTATTGAAGTATCCCTTCTGTTATTAATACTGCTGTCGCGGTCGCGTACTGTGCGGAACTGGCCTTTGACAAACTTAAAATTACCCAGGCCAATAAGCCGCTGCAGGGTAATATCATGGTTGCTTAAACGGTACAGGCTATCCGGCTTCAGGAACACGGAGCGGCGGAATATAAGGGGCCTGAACTTTTTTTCCGGGTCTACTACGCCAAAGTTGCGGTATAATGTTACCTCATCCCTGTTAATGCGGTTGGTTGCAGTATCCTGGTCCAGCGAGTAGTTCGGGAACAGGGTGATCTTACGCATATAGTACGGCTTGCGCGCCAGGGGTGAAATATCTTTCTTTACTGTAACAAACATATTCACCGTACCATCATTCTGCGTACTGTCTACTTCCACCAGCAAATGATCGGCAGTGAAGTAATAATACCCCTGCTCTTTTAAACGATTGTGTAACCGTTCTCTTTCGGCCTTCACACTATCCAGGCTGTAATTTTTGCCTATTACCAGTGAGGAATGATCTGTAGCCGCTGCAATAGCCCGGCCCAGCTGTGAGCTGTCTGTTACGTAGGTAACACTCTTAATAGTGTAGCGCAGCTCAGGTGTGGCGGTATACACGCCGGAGGCTTTTTTCTTACCCTTATATTTTATGTCGGATACAACACCGGCCTGGAAATAACCATTGTCCACCAGGTATTGCTGCAATACATTGGAGGTATAATCCCTTTTGGCGGAGCTTAACAGTACCGGCGGCTCGCCCCACTTATTACGCAGCAGGTAATTAAGCCCTTTGCCTTTAGGCTCATTACCCAGGTTATATAACCACAGGCGTACGGGCATACCCAGGAACTTGCGGTTAGGTTTCGGGCGTGCGCTGCTTTCCAGGTTTTCCATCAGCGTAGCATAATCGCCGGGCTTTTTGCCATCCCACTTTATAGTGGTGCCGGTATACAGCCGGTCGCCTTGCGGAACGGTGCGTGTAGTGCTGCAGGCGCAGATACAGAGGCCGGCCATTAACAGAACGATATGTGAATAGTTAGTTCGCAATATTCAATTATTTCTTAGTGGGTTTCTTTTGATTGTTTTTGCGGATCTTTTCCTGCTGCTTTTCCTTTTTGGAGCGGCCAAAGATCTCGCGGAACTTGTCATAATCTATTACCAGCATAAATGCGGCGCCGGTTTCCACCACCTGCCCTTCCACCACGGTTTCGTTGGTATTACGCTGGTAAATGCGTACACGGTAACGCCCGTCGCGGGTAAGCTTATAATCTACAGAAATATCGCCAACCAGGTTGCTTGTATTGCTGGTGGCGGCATCGCCTTCCAGCAGCACATTGGAGCCAACGGAAACGGTTAAACGATCATTGAACAGGGCTTTGGATACGCCTACATTCAACGTAGTATTTTCTTTGGCGGAGCCGGTAGAATAGTCTTCATTCTGCTGCAGATCAAAATTTATATCCACTCCTTTAATGAGGTTTCCGGCCAGGTTGTTCATTTGCTGGGATAAGATCTTGCTTACGCTCTTACGCGCCTGCATGCCAACATCCACGCCTTCACTTTCTGTAGCGCCGGGATCATCGGGTATAAATGAGTTCAACACCAGCAGGCCCATTACCTGTTTATTCAGCTCAGATTCTATCTGGTTAATTTGTTTTAAGCGGTTATATACTGTACCGCTGAAGGCATTCCGTTCTGCCTCCGGCATATCCAGCATAAATGAAATTTGCGGTTTCAGCAGGTCGCCTTTAATGTACATGTACACTTCAAAGGGCAGGCGCTGGCGGTAGCGGTTACGGGAGCTGGCATCCATGTTGGAAAGCTGGTCGGATACCAGGTCGGCCGCCGGTGCATTTACCGTGTACTTGGCAGTAATATCCAGCGTGGCATCCATTGCATCACCATTAAAAGTAATGGCGCTGCCTTTTTCAATGGCAAAGGAGCGTTTGATCACCTCGTACAACGACATCTGGTATTTACCTTCCTGGATCTCATACCTGCCGGTTAAACTCAGCTTGCTGCTGGCATCCAGCGTGGCATTGAGGTTGGTGCTGCCTTTTGCTTCCACATAATCACCATTCTGCGGATCTATAATTATTTTGATAGTAGATTCCGGTGTAATCTCCGCATTACCGCTGAAGTTTATACCCTGCAGGCGTGGGTTCTCAAACTTTGCGCTGTCCTGCGCTTTAATAAGTGCAGAATCGATCGGCGCATCTTTATCCACAAATACCATTACTCCTTCCCTGTTAGCTACGCCGGGGTTGGTTTCCGGAATAGTAACCGTTACCTTGGATTTATCGCGCAGCTTTACATAAGCATCAATACGCGGCAGGTCCATATTGCCCCGTATTTTAATACGGCTGTCTATAAACGCAGGGCCATAGAACAATTGATCGGGGTTCTGCTGTTTGCCCAGCACCATAAAATTATCTGCATTCACATCCAGGTTAAAGCGGTAGTTGGTAAAATCAGTGCTGTTTACCCGGCCATTTACGATCAGCTCATTACCCAGGCTATCGGCAATCACAAACTTGTTAAAGGCAATGCCTTTTTCATCCAGCACAATTTCCTCATCCGGTAAGGTGAGCGGTGCACCTACATAGGTAATGGTGCCACCGGCATCGTTAAAATGAATGTTGCCCAATACCTTCGGCTTATCTGTAGTGCCGGTAATATTAAACTGCCCGTTGGCGCTGCCGTGCATACGCGTAACATTGCCAAAGGTGAAAGGCTCTATTACGGCTACATTCAGGCGGTTAATATTCACCTTGGCATTAATAGCCGTATCGTAGGTAGCCTGTACCTGCAGGTCATTATCATTACCAACCAGGCCGGCATTAATAGCGTAAGTATTGGGCGCCGGCGTTTTAAGATCGGCATTCAATGTACCCAGGCGGGTATTCCTGAATGTTAGGCTGTCAATTTTCAGGGTGCTGGCTACCAAGGGTGTGTTACTGAGGTTGCTCACGTTGGCCTGGCCATTCAGCACACCGGTGGCCAGTACCGTATCTGCTGCCAGCAGGCCGGTAATAGTGGCCAGCTGAAAATCCTTAATATCCGCCTGCAGCGCCGGTAAGCGGCTGTTGCTGCTATCAGGCCGGGTTTGTAATTGAATGGATTGTTCCCGGTATGAGAGTTTCAGGTTGGCGGTATCCGGCATACCGTTATGCAGGCGCACCAGGTTGTTGTCGGCCACCGTCCATTGTTGTTTGTTCAGCAGCAGCTCACGGTCCAGGGAAAGCGCAATTACGCTGTCCGGTAAAAATTGTACCAGGCCGCCTACCTTGTATTTAGGCTTGCGCGCCGGATCATCTACATTCAGGTTCCAGTGCAGCTTACCTACGTTGGCGTTAGCCAGCAGCTCCGTATGGTTCAGCGGGGCTACGGGATGGCGCAGCGCGGCCAGGGAAATGGCTGCATTCATGGCGGTATCCTGTATGCGGGCATCTACCAGCAGGCTATCCACATGCAGGGAATCGTATGTTAGTTTTGGTAAGGTGGCCTTCATTACCAGCAGGCTGCTATCGGAATTAAGGCGGCCCCATATATTTATGGGCTGGTTCATACGCAGGCCGGGCGCCATGGCCTGCAGGCTGCGCGGCCAGGTTAACGCGGCCGTCCATTGCAGCAGCTGGCCGGGAGGCAGAGTTACGATGCGTGAGCTATCCAGCGGTTGTAACGGCTTACTGATAATGCCGCTGAATGCAGCGCCTACCTTTGTATAATCCACCATGCCATTGGCTTTTATAAAACCAAAAGGCCCTTGCAGGGTCAGGTATTGCTGGTCCTGGTATTCTGCTATTAATGATACTGTGTCAATTGGAAATACCTGCCCGTTGGTAGCTATTTGCCAGCCGGTGAGGTTAGCATTACCTATAATGCGGGTGGGTGTAAGGCTGCTGAAATCTGCTGTGAGATCACCTTTCAGCTGCATGGGATCTGCATAAAAATGCGTAGCATACAGGTCGGCCTTAGTGAGCTGCAGGTTGGCCTGCAGGTTTTGCAGCAGGGTATCCTGTATGCGGCCGGCTACGTCAAATACCATGTTCAGGGACGAATCTTCACTTTCACCGGAGGCATTGAAATCCCCTGCGCGGATGCCGGCTTTCATATTAATCCCCTGGTACGTATAGCCGTTATAGGTAGCGCTGCTTAATGCCAGCGCAGCATTGGCAGCCATCGTATTGATCTCATAACCTTTACCTTCTGCTTCCAAACGCCCGTTGATCCAGCCCAGGGTAGTATCATACAACATACGGCCGGGGTTCACATGAAAATAGGGCACGTTTACGGAGTAGCTGGCGCGCAGGCTATCCATAATATTTACCAGGTGAGCGCTCAGGTTTGCGTTTGCCAGATCACTTTTCAGCTGCAGCTCTGTTTGCAGATTAGCCATGCCGCCCTGGAAAGAGCCGGTAATAAGCATTTGTTCCGGCAGGCGGATGGAATCCGGCATAGTGCCGGGAGGCAGCCAGGCCCGCAGCGGTTTGTTGCCGCTTTGCAGCAGCAGCTCCGGCAGGTTAGCGCGTATGCTGTCTGTATTTTGCGAATAAAAGATCTCTCCTTTAGCCTGTACCAGGTTACCCACATTATCACGAATGTAGAGCTGCGGAATTTCCAGGCGGGACATGCTGCCTCTCATAACCGAATGTATAAACAGCTGCTTGCCCCATAATGGCTGCATGTACTTGCTATGCGCATCCGGCACAAAGGGCATGAACTCATTCAGCACAATACGGGTGGAGTCCAGGTTGGCGCGCAGCTGCAGCTGATCCAGGTGATCGGCCACCGTGGTCCAGGAAGGCACAGTAACTACTATTTGTTTCCGCAGTATGGACTGGTTAGTTTCCAGCAGCAGGTCATTAAGGGCCAGCACCTGCGGGGTAAACAAAAAGTTCATGTGCGCCCGCTTCACCGCCAGGCCAGATGATTGTTCCCGCATGCTTAGCTGCTGCAGTATGGCGCTTACAGTATCCGCATTATAATTAATATCCTTTACGCGGGTAGTAAAATCCCGGATGAACAGGTGATTATAATCCGGATTGCCTGCACCGGCGCCGCGCGGGGCTGGGCCGGTATTATTATCATATTTAACCGTTAGCTTCTCAAACAAAGCCTGGCCGGTATTTACCCGCCAGGTATTGGGGGCGCTGCTGTCTGATACCGGTGCGCTGGTATCTTTAGGCATAGACATGGTTACAATGCCCCTGGTGCTGCGCAGGTCAATATTTTCTATTTGTACATGGGTAGAATCCTGGTCAATATTAGCGTTGGTGATCTGGAAGCGGCCAACTTTCCACGCGGTGGAAATGCCGATGTCCTCACTTTCATACCAGAAGGTGCTGTTGCTGAGCTGTAGTTTTTTGAGCAGCAGGTGAAAAGGCGCTGTAGCGGTATCTGCATCCGGTGGCGGCGGGGCTGCGGCAGCAGTGGCTTTCAGGCGGTAGGCCTGGCGGAAGAAACCCGTTAACCCATCCAGCGTAATACCGCGGAAAGCATATACACCATCATTCACCAGCAGATCATCCGGATCTATCTGCAGGGTTTTCCAGCGTAGCACGGCGTGCATGCCGCCCAGGTCATCTACATAGCTTAAACGCACCTGCCGCATGGCTACATCTTTAATGCGGAACTGCATGGTGGTGCCAGTTTCCGGCGCCAGCGTATCCGGCGTAGTATCCGGGCTGGTAAAGGCATTAACTATAAACTGGTAATTATAGGTACTGTCTGCGCCATGCCGGTACACATTTACCAACAGGGTATCCCATTCCAGCTTATTGATGCGCAGCTCATTATTGAGCAGGGAAAGCAGGTTGTAATGTACTTTCAGAGAGCCGGAATATAAGAGGGCCTGCTGAGCGGTATCTGCCACGTATACATTGCGCAGCTCCAGGTATTGCCAGCCGCGGGCGCGCAGGTAGCCTATCTTAACTTTTGTGTGTAGCTTACTTTGCAGGTACAGCTCCCCTTGCCGGCGCAGGTAATCCTGTACGGGTGTGAGTTGAAGTAATAATACAGCCATCACCGGCAATAACAATATGGCAATGATGATCCATAAAAGCCAGCGCCACCAGGGGCGACCGCGATGATGTTTGTCCTCGGGAGTTTCAGCTACTGTCACTATGAAAAATTACTCGGTAATTTACTGAAAATAAATGCTTTGGTAATGTATGGGTACTGCTGGTACTGGTAGCAAAATTTGTACCTACCCAATATGTGGTGATGGCAGAGGCTATGATAATTTACAGCACAGGGGTATTGCGCTCGTTAAACCAGCGGATATAGTACTCCATGCGGTCCCGCTTTTTTGCATCGGTATTAAAAGTATCCAGTAAGGTCTGGTCCTGTGGGAGGATATATTTCCTGAGATTGTAGAGGGTTAGGTCATATACTTGTCCGGTAATAATGTTGATCACTTTTTTCTTTACGCTGGGTGGCGGTACGGCGTTAAACGTTACGGATGCGGGATTGGCCACCGGCGTGGCTGTGATGGCATGGATCTCGTATAAACAGTAGTAACCAATTTCCTCCAGCTTGTTGAGGCCATTGTCCCGGATGTACACATTGGTGCCGTCGCAAAATCCCCAGTAATCCTTTACTTTATGTTCCTGGCCGGTGCTATCTACTACATGCAGCTCATTGCGGTTGGCCAGCAGATAGATCTGCGCGGCGGAGCTGCGGTTCTTTACCACTATGTTTCCGCTTTCGGAAGGTGCGTTCTGCTGAAATTCTTTAAAGGTTCTGTAAATACCGCGTTTGGGATGGGTACTGCTGAAAATAAAATCATCGCCGGAGGGAATGCCGGCAGTGTCCTGTGCGTGGATACAGGAAAGGCTTATGAACAGACTGCATATTAATAGGAACGCCCGGCGGCACATGCGGTAAAATTAGCTACTAGGCGGCAGGCTGTTCCTGTAAATAGCTTAACCGCCCTTTTGTGCCTGCTGATGAACGGTTTATGCCGTTAAGCTTACTTAGGGGCAGCAGCTATTTCGGGCAGCAGCTTATTCTCTTTCAGCTCTGCTAATATTTTTTTACTGATAACCGGGTAAATGCTGCGGGGATATTCGGGGATGTTGGTAGTGAGGCGGCCGCCCCATACCAATTTGTCCTGTACTTCTGTTAGCTCAAAGGAATAGGCAGCCCGCTGCAGGGAAGTGCTGCTGGCGTAAGGCATACCATCGGGTATTGCGCCATTTGTGGATCTTGTATAACCGATGGCGGCCATTGGGCGAATGTGTAAAAGTGCATCCGATGGGTTCGCATCCATGGCCCTTTTCAGATTATTTTCTATGCTCACCCTTTCCGGATTGCCCAGGAACTCATAGTGATAAGAAAGGTTGGCTTTTTCCAGGCCGGGTTTCATGGCCCATACAATGTTCTCAATATAGGTGCGGCTCAGGAGCGAGCCTTCTGCTACGATCAGGAGGTTCTTATATTGTTTTTGCCGGCTGTTGGGCTGATAGGTTTCCATCCGGATCTTACTATTGGATCTTTCGCTTACAGTACAGGAAACAGTACATACTATTAACAGCGTAATGGCCGGTAAAAGTCGGATCATAGGGATAGTATAATATCATAAAAATACTACTTCTCCGGCAAGGTTGGTAAAAAGAAAGGGCCGGGTAAAAACCCAGCCCGGCTGAAGGTTACAACAAAATCTAAACCTGCTTATGAGAAAACTTTATATAAGTTATCAAATAGCCATTGCTTGTAAGGACTGATCCTTGCTTTCCAGCTGGGAGGTACCCATCAGGAACTCATCTACTTTACGCGCGCACTCCCGGCCTTCACTGATAGCCCATACCACCAAAGATTGTCCGCGGCGCATATCGCCGGCAGTAAATACTTTGGGAACAGAGGTCTGGTACGCTTTTTCAGTAGCCTTTACATTGCCGCGTTCATCTTTTTCCACACCCAGATCATCCAGCATACCGGTATGCTGCGGGTTGGTGAAACCCATTGCCAGCAGCGCCAGCTCACAGGGAATTTCCCTTTCAGAGCCCGGTACTTCTTTAAATCCACCCGGCCGGCCGTCTGTACCTGTGGACCATTGAATGTCCACCAGCTTCAGGCCTTTCAGGTTTCCGTTCTCATCGCCCACAAATTCCTTGGTAGCGATGGCCCAGTGGCGGTTAGCGCCTTCTTCGTGAGAAGAAGATGTTTTCAGCACCATTGGATAGGTAGGCCAGGGCATGTACGGTGTACGCTCACCCGGCGGTTTGGGCAGCAGCTCCAGCTGGGCAACGCTTACTGCGCCATGGCGGTTGGAGGTACCTACACAATCGGAGCCGGTATCGCCCCCGCCAATCACTACCACATTTTTTCCGGTAGCCCAAATGTCTTCCGCGCCTACGGGGCGGTTGCTTACCCTTTTGTTCTGCTGTTTCAGGAAATCCATGGCAAAGTGCACTCCATTCAGCTCGCGGCCCGGTATAGCCAGGTCGCGGGGAATGGTGGAACCACCAGCCAGCACAATGGCATTGTATTCCCGCAGCAGGTCGCTCACACTAACGTTAACGCCTACATTGGCGTTGCAGCGGAACTCTACGCCTTCTTCTTCCATTAGCTTGATACGGCGATCGATGACCCATTTTTCCAGCTTGAAATCCGGGATGCCGTAGCGTAATAATCCGCCCGGAGCATCATCCCTTTCAAATACGGTTACCTGGTGGCCGGCGTAATTGAGCTGTGCGGCAGCAGCCAGGCCGGCGGGGCCGGAACCTATTACGGCTACTTTTTTACCGGTGCGTATACGCGGTACTTTGGCCAGCACCAGCCCTTTATCAAAAGCAATTTCTATTATGTGCTTTTCTATTTCCTCAATAGCTACCGGCGGCTGGTTAATACCCAATACACACGCACTTTCGCAGGGTGCAGGGCATATACGGCCGGTAAATTCGGGGAAGTTATTGGTGCTGGAAAGAATGTCATATGCTTCTTTCCAGTCTTTATGATATACGGCATCATTAAACTCCGGGATCACATTACCCAGCGGGCAGCCGCTGTGGCAAAAGGGTACGCCGCAGTTCATACAACGCGCGGCCTGGGTATTCAGCTTAGGCTCGCTGTAGCGTTCTACAAACTCATTATAATGCTGCGTTCTTTCTTTCGGGTCTGCTTTGCCCGGCAGCTCGCGTGTGAATTCCAGGAATCCTGTTGGTTTACCCATCTCTCTGATTCTTTAATTGTTAAGTAACAAGGCGTTTTACGATCAGGATTTTTTCACCTGCTGACTTTCTTCCGGTGCAGACGTTGCAATCTTCAACACGGCCTTGTATTCTTTCGGGAACACCTTTACAAAATGGCGTAACTGATTTTCCCAGTCTTTTAATATGAACTTGGCTACGGTACTGTTCGTGTAGGCGTGATGTTTGGTGATCAGGTCGTGCAGCTTGCTCACATCTTCCTGTTCCAGCGGATCCAGGTCGATCATATCTCTATTGCACCTGCCTGCAAACGTCCCTTTTACATCATACACATAAGCAATACCACCGCTCATGCCTGCGCCAAAGTTGCGGCCTGTTTCACCCAGTATTACGGCGCGGCCACCGGTCATGTACTCACAACCGTGATCGCCGGTACCTTCTACTACTACGGTAGCGCCGGAGTTACGTACGCAAAAACGTTCGCCTGCTTTACCGCGGATGTAAGCCTCACCGGAGGTAGCGCCATACAGGGCTACGTTGCCGGCAATAATATTTTCCTCTGCTTTAAAGCCTGCTTCTGCATGCGGGTATACAATTATTTTAGCGCCGGATAATCCTTTACCAAAATAGTCATTGGCCTCGCCTTCCAGCTCCAGCGTTACGCCGCGCGTGTTAAAAGCGCCAAAGCTTTGCCCTGCAGAGCCCTGGAATTTAAAGTGAATGGTATCTTCCGGTAATCCTTCGCCCTTGTAGCGTTTGGATATTTCGTTGCTTAAGATAGTACCAATAGTACGGTCTGTATTTCTTACGCTGAACTGCTGGAACACGCGTGTTTTCTTGTCCAGCGCGGGCTGTGCGGCTTTCAGCAGCTGCCAGTCCAGCACTTCGCTGATACCGTGATCCTGCTCTTCCTGCTTGTATAAACCTACTTCGGGAGCAGCGGGCTCACGGTACAGGATGGATGAGAGGTCCAGTGTTTTATACTTCCAGTGATCCACACCTTCACGCACCTTCAGGGATTCAACCTGGCCTACCATTTCATTGATGGTACGGAAGCCCAGGTCGGCCATGATCTCGCGCAGCTCTTCTACCAGGAATTTAAACAGGTTCACTACGTGATCTGCATTACCGGAGAAGCGTTTGCGCAGCTCAGGATCCTGTGTGGCCACCCCTACGGGGCAGGTGTTCACATGGCATTTACGCATCATGATGCAGCCTTCTACTACCAGGGCAGCAGTGGCTACGCCCCATTCCTCAGCACCCAGCAAGGTAGCAATGGCAATATCGCGGCCGGTTTTCAGCTGACCATCGGATTGTACCACTACGCGGCTGCGCAGCTTATTACGTACCAGTGTCTGGTGCGTTTCGGCCAGGCCCAGCTCCCAGGGTAAACCGGCATGTTTAATAGAGCTTATCGGGGAGGCGCCGGTACCGCCATCGTGACCAGAGATCAGCACTACATCCGCATGGGCTTTGGCCACACCGGCTGCAATGGTGCCTACACCGGCTTTGGATACCAGCTTAACGCTGATACGTGCGGCGCGGTTAGCATTCTTCAGGTCAAAGATCAGCTGTGCCAGATCCTCAATAGAATAAATATCATGGTGTGGCGGCGGGGAAATGAGGCCTACACCGGGGGTGGAGTGCCGCACTTTTGCGATCCAGTCATCCACCTTATGGCCGGGCAGCTGGCCACCCTCGCCGGGTTTGGCGCCCTGTGCCATTTTTATCTGCAGCTCATCTGCATTGGTAAGGTAGTAGCTGGTAACCCCAAAACGGGCGCTGGCTACCTGTTTAATGGCAGAACGCATGCTGTCGCCATTGGGCAGCTGCTCGTAACGCAGCTCATCTTCACCACCTTCACCGGTATTGCTTTTAGCGCCAATCCGGTTCATGGCGATTGCCAGGGTGGAGTGGGCCTCGTGCGAGATAGAGCCAAAGCTCATAGCGCCGGTAGCAAAACGTTTCAGGATCACCTCTGCCGGTTCCACTTCCTCAATGGGAACAGAGGGGCGGGTACGTTTGAACTCAAACATGCTGCGTAATGTGCAGGCCTTTTCGCTCTGCTCATTTACGGCTTTTGAATATTTTTTAAACAGGCTGTAATCGCCCTGGCGGGTGGCATATTGCAGCAGGTGTATGGTAGTGGGATTAAAGAGGTGGAACTCACCTTTCCGTTTCCACTGGTATACACCGCCTACGGTTAAACGCTGTACGGGTGTTTCCTTACGGCCAAAGCCCATCCAGTGCTTAGCCAGCGTTTCGCGGGCTATTTCGTCCAGGCCCATGCCCTGTATGCGGGATACGGCGCCGGCAAAATATTTATCTACTACCTGTTGATTAATGCCGAGTATTTCAAAGATCTGCGCGCCCTGGTAAGACTGCAGGGTAGAGATACCCATTTTAGAGAACACTTTCAGCAGGCCTTCGCAGATTGCCTTAATGTAGTTCTTCTTCAGCTTATCCACATCGTACTCTGTTTCCAGCTTGCCATTCAGCTTCATATCGCGGATGGTGCTGAGCGCCAGGTAAGGGTTAATGGCAGTAGCGCCAAAACCTAACAGGGCGGCAAAGTGGTGTACTTCCCATACATCGCCGGCTTCTACGATCAGCCCTACCTGGCCACGGTAACCCTTGCGGATGAGGTGGTGGTGTACGGCGGATGCTGCCAGCAAAGACGGAATAGGCGCGTGCTCAGAATCAATGGAGCGGTCAGAGAGGATCACTACCTCAAAACCATCTTCCACCGCATCTACCGCGTAGCGGCATAAGCGGGCCAGGCCTTTTTCCAGCGAGCCGGGCTTACCATCGGCCTTAAAATATGTTTGTAAGGTTTTAGCCTGGAAAATACCGGTATCAATACTGCGGATCTTTTCCAGCTCATGATTGTTCAATATTGGGTGGCGCAGGGCCAGGCCATGGCAGTGCAGCGGATCTTCATCCAGCAGGTTGCCGTTGTTACCTACAAAGGTAGCCAGCGACATTACCAGCCTTTCCCGGATAGGATCAATGGGCGGGTTGGTTACCTGTGCAAACAGCTGTTTAAAGTAGCTGCTCAGGTGCTGGGGCTGATCGCTCAGCACAGCCAGCGGCACATCCGTACCCATAGAACCAATAGGCTCTTTACCATCCAGGGCCATGGGCGCAATGATCTGGTCCAGGTCCTCGGTGGTGTAACCAAATGCGCGCTGGTATTTAAAGATCTGGTCGTGCTCCAGGTGCGTAAAGGCTACGCGCGGTTCTGGCAACTCTTCCAGGCGGATCTTATATTTATTCAGCCACTCGGCATAAGGCTGCTGGGTGCAAATAGTTTGCTTCAGCTCCTCATCGCCAATAATGCGGCCCTCGTCCATATTTACTATAAACATTTTGCCGGGCTGCAGGCGGCCTTTTTCTTTAATATTCTTAGGATCAACCGGCAGTACCCCGGCTTCTGAAGCCATGATCACGCGATCGTCCTTGGTTACTACAAAACGGCTGGGGCGCAGACCATTACGGTCCAGCGTGGCGCCAATGATCTTACCATCTGTAAAGGAGATGGAAGCAGGGCCGTCCCAGGGTTCCATTAAAGAAGCATGGTACTCATAGAACGCTTTCTTGGCCGGATCCATATCCTCATTACCATCCCAGGCTTCCGGTATCAGCATCATCATAACATGCGGCAGGGAGCGGCCTGTCATGGTGAGCAGCTCTATTACATTATCCAGGCTGGCGGAGTCTGACTGGCCTTCTTCTACGATAGGCAGCAGCATGTCCAGCTCTTCTTTGGAAAAATATTTGGTTACAAAATCCCGCTCACCGGCACGCAGCCAGTTCAGGTTCCCTTTCAGCGTATTGATCTCACCATTATGCGCAATGTAGCGGTAAGGGTGGGCCAGGCGCCAGCTGGGGAAGGTGTTGGTGGCAAAGCGGGAGTGGATCAGCGCAAAGGCGGATACCATTTTCTCATCACTCAGGTCAGGATAATAATGGCGTACCTGGTAAGTGGTGAGCTGTCCTTTATATACAATGGTTTTGTAAGAAAGGGATGAGATATAGAACAGCGCCTTTTCTTTAGGCACGGTGTTGCGTACGGTTTTGGAAATATAGTTGCGCAGTACGAAGAGCTTGCGCTCAAACGTTTCTGCGTCTGTTATATGATAGGGGCAGGCAATAAATACCTGCTCAATTTCCGGTTCTACGGAAAGGGCGCTTTCACCAATACCATCGGGGCGTACCGGCACTTTGCGGTAACCCAGTATATCCAGTCCCAGCTTTTCTGCCGCTCGTTCAAAGATCTCGCGGCACTCTTCGCGCCAGCGGGGTTCTTTGGGAAAAAAGATCTGTCCTACGCCATATTTGCCGAATTCCGGCAGCGCAATCCCTATCTTCAGGCACTCGTCATAAAAAAATTCATGCGGCATCTGGATCAGGATACCGGCGCCGTCGCCGGTAGTGCGCTCACAACCGCAGGCACCACGGTGTTCCATGTTTTCCAGCATCGTCAGGGCATCCCGCACAATCTGGTGAGACTTACGTCCTTTAATGTGGGCCGTAAAACCAGTTCCGCAGGCGTCATGTTCAAATTCCGGACGATACAGGCCTTCCTGTTTTCTCACTTCAAGCATTCGTTTAAATTTTTGTATCAGGTACACTACACCTTTTAAGCTGTTGCTGGCCGGGAGAAGTACCATTATTATTTCGGGAACGGTTTAAAGATACTAAAATAACGCAGTATTTTTTATATAAACATTTGTTTATACCCCAAAATTTAGAAAAAATTAAAATTAAACGGAAATAAGTTGAATTTAATGAAAAAACAGGCTACACAAAAGTGCTAGTTGGGCCCGAAGGGAAAGTTAATATTCCATTAGGGGGACAGGCCTGGCAGGAAACTACGGGAATATAAAAATGGTTTTCCCATTCTGCACTTTCGTGCGCAGCGGCTCACTGGAAAAACTTTCATTTTGCATACGGTCCAGCGCGGTTACCACATAAGTATAAATATGGCCTTTCTGATAGGTCATATCGGTAAACTGCGGGTCGGGCATTTGCGGTACCAGCGCCAGTATTTTCGTAGGGTCGTTCAGGTTCACTACCTCTGTGCCTTCAAAACGGTACAGCACATATTGCTGCGTGCGTTGCAGGGTATCATCATCCGACCAATAGACCTGCAGGCCATTGGCCCGTTCAAAAGCATCTATAAAGTAGGGCGATTTAGGGGCCTGCTGCTGGCCCAGCCAGGGCATTAAGGGGCGCAGGGCGGGGTAGCGGTACAGGTGGTTGTGCAAGCTATCTTCTATACCCAGCGGGTTGCCGGAAAAGGATTTATTGCTGTAAAAGATGCTGCCCTGCACCGTATTCAATGTACGGGCTTCGGATATTTGCCGGGGCAGCTCGCCGGGATCGCGCCAGGCAGCATTGCTGTTAATGCGGTATACGCCGTGCCCAATGTACACATGCCTGCCGTAGCCATGCTGCGCCCACCAGTTCAGCAGCACCTCATAGGCTACCAGGCGGTGGCCGGTTTCCCAATACAGCTGGGGCGCTACATAATCGATCCAGCCATTCTTCAGCCATTTGAGCACATCGGCAAACAGATCATCGTAATTGGTTTGGCCGCCGGTGGTATAGGAGCCTTCCATATCTTTATTATGGTTACGCCATACGCCAAAAGGGCTTATGCCGAACTTAACCCAGGGTTTGGCGGCTTTAATGGCCAGGCTCACCATGTGCACAAAGGTATCCACATTCTGGCGGCGCCAGTCGTCACGCATCATATTATTACCATACTGGCGGTAGGAATTATTATCCGGGAACTCTTTGCCGGGAATGCGGTAAGGGTAAAAGTAATCGTCGAAATGTACCGCATCAATATCATAGCGGGTTACCACATCTTTAATGACCTGTGTTACATAGATACGGGCTTCCGGAATGCCGGGGTCAAAATATTTTCTATCGCCGTAGGTAACAAACCACTGCGGGCGCAAGCGGGTAATATGGTTAGGGGCGATGCTGCTGCGGCCTACATTAAATACTGCACGGTAGGGGTTAAACCAGGCATGGAACTCCATACCGCGTTTATGGGTTTCCGTTACCATAAACTCCAGCGGATCGTAATAAGGATTGGGGGCCTGCCCCTGTGAGCCGGTTAAAAATTCGGACCAGGGCTCAAAGGGGGATGCATAAAATGCATCGGTGGACGGGCGCACCTGCACCACCACGGCATTCATGCCGTTGCGCTGCTGCCGGTCCAGTATATCAATAAACTCCTGCTTTTGCTGTTCTGTACTTAAACCCCTGCGGGAAGGCCAGTCTATATTTTCCACGGTGGCTATCCATACGGCCCTGAGTTCCCTTTTGGGGGGTAGCTGTGCGTGTAAGGATGTTACTATGCAACACAGTAACATGATACCCGCTGCCAATTGCTTCACATTCATCTACAATGCGTTACTTTAAAATGCTAAAAGTGCGAAAATAAGTAAAAAGTGTGCCACACATCAAACATCTACCATACATATTGATGCGTTTTATTATTTTGTTTCAACAATTCCACGCTTATGCTCTTCCGTACTTTACTACCGTGCCTGTTGCTGATAAGCAGCTACACGGCCTATGCACAATCAACCGGGAAAGATATTACTGCTGCGGCCCAGCAGTTCCTGCAAACACTGGATGCCGGTAGCCGGCAGCAGGCCATATTTACGTGGGACGATGCGGAGCGCTTTCACTGGAACTTTGTGCCCATGCCGCGCAAGGGATTGCCTATAAAGGCTATGAACAAGCAGCAGCAAACCGCAGCGCTGCACCTGCTGCAAACCTGCATGAGCGCGCAGGGGTATAAAAAAGCGACCTCTATTATTGCACTGGAAAATGTGCTAAAGGTACTGGAAAACCGCGGGGCGGATGATCATTACCGGGACCCTACCAACTACTACTTTTCCGTGTTTGGGGAGCCGGGGCCGCAAAAGCCCTGGGGCTGGCGGCTGGAAGGGCACCATGTAAGCCTGAACTTTTCTGCTGCCAACAATACGCTGGTAGCCAGTACCCCCTCCTTCTTTGGGTCCAACCCGGGCATAGTACCATCGGGGCCGGAAAAGGGCAAGCAGGTATTAAAACAGGAGGCAGTGTTAGGTTTTGAGCTGCTACATTCATTAGATAAAACACAGCTGCAGCAGGCTATGATACAAACCGATGCACCCCGGGAAATTATTACCGGCAACCAGCGCAAAGCCATGCTGCTGGACCCTCCGGGCCTTGCCTATAGCCAGATGAACCCGCGGCAGCAGCAAATGCTGCAACAGCTGGTAGCGGTGTATATTGATAACTACACCAAACTGATGGCGGATATTTTACTGAAAGAAATTACGGCTGCCGGCTGGAACAATATGCACTTTGCCTGGGCAGGCGCCAGCGCCTGGGGTGGCGGGCATTATTACCGCATACAGAACCCCGCGATATTAATAGAATATGATAATACCCAGAACAACGGCAACCATGTGCACACTGTGCTGCGCGATCTGAAAAATGATTTTGGGGAGGATGTGCTGCAGGAGCATTACCAGGCAGCGCATCAGGGGAAGTAAATGCAGGGCTGATTAAAAAGAATGTAAAATCATAAATGTAAAATGTAAAATGTAAAAATGGAATGCCACGATTCCTGGTGCAGGCTTATATTCCCGGTATTCTACTTTTACATTTATGATTTATCTCGTTCATAAAATCTTTTCAATGGTCTCTATGAACCTTCTTCATCGGTTTAAAATTTTTATATTCTTTTTAGTCAGCCCCCACGGAAAAAAGATGTAGGGTTTTATGTAGGGGGGTAGAGTTGCGCACGGGTTGCATACGGATTACGGAGCCCTTTTAGGAGGGAAGCATACCAATTACACCCGAATAAAACCCTAGGTAAATGACTGAACACTATTCACCTTCCGTCCCAGATACTGGGAATAATCCGTTAGCAGCACTTCATAATCCTGGTGCATGAGCGGAGAGGTAAGCAAAAAATCAGCGCTGGTGCGGTTGCAGGCCATTGGAATGTTCCAAACGGCGCACAAACGCAGCAGCGCTTTAATATCAGGATCGTGTGGCAGCGCCTCCATAGGGTCCCAGAAAAAGACCACCGCATCAATATCGCCTTCCGCCACCATGGAGCCTATCTGCTGATCGCCGCCCAGGGGACCGCTCAGCAGTTTACGCACAGGTACATCCAGGTACTCTTCCAGCAGCCTGCCGGTAGTACCGGTGGCATACAACTCGTGGCGGCTTAAAACGGTTTTATTATAAACGGCCCATTCTACCAGCTCCCCCTTTTTATGGTCATGCGCTATCAGCGCTACACGTTTGCGTGCCTTTAGCGTTCTCTTAGATTGCATAGGTGTAATTTGTAATACAAAATACACAGAATTAAAACAACTTGCAATCCTATGCTGTCACACTTTAGTGTTGATCTTCTGTACGCAGGGTGCCCATATCCCGGTCAAAAATGTATAAGCCGCCTTTATCCTCCCCGATCAGTTTCAGCTTATCCAGGATCTTGCTGGCCATTTTTTCTTCTTCGATCTGCTCGTTCACATACCATTGCAGAAAGGTGTGCGTGGTATAGTCTTTCTCCTGCAGGCAAAGCTCTACCAGCTTATTGATCTCTGTAGAGACCAGTATTTCATGTTTCAGCACCTGCTCAAAAATATCATGTATATTATTAAACTGCAAAGGGGGCTGTTTCAACGCGGGTACAATGCCAAAACCACCGCGGTCATTGATGAAGGTAAGCAGCTTGAGCATGTGGATGCGCTCTTCATCGGAGTGCCGGAACAGGAACTGGGCAATGCCGTTATAACCCTGCACATCGGCCCAGGAAGCCATAGCCAGGTAGTATTGGGATGAGGCGGCTTCCAGCTCCACCTGTTCGTTCAATGCCTTTTCTGTGTTGGTTGATAGCTTTTTGTATAGCATAAGAAAAGTGTTTAAAACGGTGCTTCAAATGGTTTATTCTGAACGAATATAATCATTTGCCTATAAGGCTATTGCAAAAATCGATGGAATATCCGGCAAGGCGGTCAAACTTTCTGGCTGAAAGTTGCTACCTTTGTTGCGTTAAATAAGGTTAAGAAAATGATTAAAACAGGCAATCCCATCATCAGTATCTATACGGAAATGACGCCGAACCCGGAAACCATGAAGTTTGTGGCTAACAAACTCCTGTATCCCGGTAAAAGCATTGATTTCCCTGATGAGGCCAGCGCGAAACCTTCTCCCCTGGCTGTGGAGCTGTTCAGCTTCCCCTTTATACGGGGCGTATTTATAATGGCCAATTTCATTACCCTTACCAAAACTCCTGATACAGACTGGATGGATGTGATACCTTCCATTAAGGCGTTCCTGAAGGAATACCTGGAAGATAACCGCCCCATTATTAACGAGGAGGAGATTGTGGTAACAAAAACTGCGGCCACCAATGAAGTAAGTGCTGATGACAGTGACGTAGTAAAACGGATTAAAGAATTACTGGAGAACTATGTGAAGCCTGCCGTTGAAATGGACGGTGGCGCCATACAGTTCAAGGACTATAACGAAGGCGTGGTGAAACTGATGCTGCAGGGGTCCTGCTCCGGTTGCCCTTCTTCCATGATCACCTTAAAAGCAGGTATTGAAGGCATGATGAAACGCATGATACCTGAAGTAAGGGAAGTAGTGGCGGAAGCAGAATAATAAGCCATAGTTGAGAAGAATGATAGTGTTAAAAGGAGCGCAGTCTTAGTGACTGTGCTTTTTTATTTGCCCCTACCGATTACATTTGCACCATGAATTTTCAGGCCATATACCAAAGCCTGCTGGATGGCGTGCATGCCATGAGCTGGCTGGAGATCATTGCCGCCCTGTTTGGCGCCATCAGCGTGGTTTGCAGCAAACAAAACAGCATTTGGCTATACCCTACCGGTTTGGTAAGCACGGGCATTTATGTGTACCTGCTATCGCGGGAGCAGTTCCGCCTGTATGCAGAGGCTACGCTGAATGCCTATTATTTTGTGATGAGCGTATATGGCTGGTACCACTGGGCGCATAAAGATGCGCAGCAGCATACTACCGAAGTGGCCTGGGCTACCCGGCGGGATTGGGTGATAACGGTGCTGATAGCCGTGTTTGGCTGGGCGCTGTTCTATGTGCTGCTACGGAATTTTTCCAATTCCGATGTACCGCTGGTAGATGCCTTTGTATCTGCCACGGCCTGTGCCGGCATGTGGCTGCTGGCCAAGCGGAAAATTGAGAACTGGGTGGTATTGAATGTATCTAACCTGGTGGCAGTGCCGCTGCTGTTCCATAAAAAATTATATCCTACTGCATTACTCACCATCTTCCTGTTCATAGTAGCTGTAATGGGATATTTCAGCTGGAAAAAGATATGGGAAGCACAGGAAAAAAAAGCCCTGCATGCATAAGATAGTAGTACTGGGGCCGGAATCAACCGGCAAAAGCACACTGAGCCAAAAGCTGGCGGCACATTACAACACGGTGTGGACACCGGAGTATGCACGGGAGTATATTGAGAATCTACCCCGGCCCTATGAGCAGCAAGACCTGCTGGCCATTGCCAAGGGGCAGCTACAGCTGGAAGATGAAAAAGCGCAGCAGGCCGGCGACCTGCTGATATGCGATACAGACCTATACGTGATCAAAGTTTGGAGTGAGCATAAATACGGGCAGTGCGACCCGCAGATCCTGGAACATATTGCCGGCCGCCGGTACGACCTGTATTTACTGACCTATATAGATATTCCGTGGGAAAATGATCCGCAGCGGGAGTATCCTGATCCGCAGATGCGGGAATATTTTTACCGCATTTACCGGGATATTGTAATGAACAGCGGAGTACCGTGGGTGGATATACGCGGTAGTTATGCTGAAAGAGAAGCGAAGGCGGTTGCCGCAGTGGACGGGCTATTGGGAATGTAAAATCGTAAATCATAAATGTAAAATGTAAAAGGGGAATGCTACTGATCGCGGCATTCCCCTTTTACATTTAGTATTTAAAATTTTACATTTTACATTCTTTTAGATGGTTTCTTTGTTTCCAGCTTTGCTACTACCAATGCTGCTACATCGGGGTCGCCGGTGAGGTTGCGCATCTGGGTCAGGATCCTGCGCTGGCGCCAGCTGGTGATACGTGCAGGCGGATTTACTGTATATTTTACCGGATTGGGCAGGGCAGCGGTGATCATAGCGGCCTGCTCGCGGTTTAAGGCAGCGGCGGATTTGTGATAGTATTGCTGTGCAGCGGCTTCAAAACCAAAAATACCATCGCCGGTTTGGGCCACATTCATATACATTTCCAGGATGCGTTTTTTGCCCCAGAGCTTTTCTATCATAAAAGTAAAATACACTTCCAGCCCTTTGCGCACCCAGCTGCGGCCCTGCCATAAGAACACATTTTTGGCTACCTGCTGGCTAATGGTGCTGGCCCCGCGGATCTTTTTACTTTTCTGATTATGCTTCATGGCCTTTTCAATGGATTTGAAATCAAACCCATCGTGGTCCGGAAACAGCTGATCCTCACTGGCTATAACGGCCAGCTTGGCGTATTGGGAAATATCTTCCGAATCGGCCCAGGTTTTGTGAAAATGTTTGTCCGTGCCCCAGAGGCTTACCCAGCTGGAGATCATGGTGATAGTAATAGGAGGATTAACCCAGCGTAACAAGATCAGGTATACGAAATGTGCAATAAACAGGATCAGCAGTACGCGTCTCAGTTTTTTCCAGGTTCTGGGTACAATTCCTTTTAATTCCATTCAGGCCGGTTTAAACAAAAATCGGCCGAAAGGTATATAAAATTTAGTTTAGGAAATGGTACTACCTTTGTTATATAAGATCATTTATCATCATTTAATTGGAGCTCATGCTATTACAATTGCACCCGGAAAATCCCAATGCCCGTCATTTGAAAACGATCGTGGAATGTTTACGGAATGGTGGCGTGATCATTTATCCTACAGATACCGTGTATGGTATGGGCTGCGATATCTCTCAGCCCAAGGCCATAGAACGTATTTGCCGTATTAAGCAGATAGATCCCAAGAAGGCGCACTTCTCCTTTATCTGTTATGATCTGAGCCATTTGTCGGACTACGCCAAAAGTGTGGATACGCCGGTGTTCCGTATGCTAAAGAAGGCGCTGCCAGGGCCTTACACGTTTATTCTACCGGCCAGCAAACAGGTGCCCAAAATGCTGAAAACAAAAAGGGATGCAGTGGGCATACGTGTGCCGGATAACAATATTTGCCGTACCATTGTGAAGGAATTAGGTAACCCGATAATGAGCACCTCTTTGCCGGTTGAGCACTACGTGGAAGAATATACGGACCCGGAGATCATCCAGGAAAAGTTTGGCAAGATCGTGGATATTGTGGTGGATGGCGGCATGGGAGGGATTACTTTTTCTACAGTAATAGACCTTACCGGGCCGGAGCCGGAAGTGATCCGGGAAGGCGCCGGCAGCTTAGAACTGATTGGTTAACAATGAAAACATTATTACGTTACATAGGAATGGCAGCATTGCTGTTAGCGGCGGCAAAGGCTGGTGCGCAAAGCTTACGATTGCCTGCACCCGGGGCCGATACTTTTAGGCGGGCGCCTTTACCGGCGTATATGCTTACGCCTGTCACTTCCGTAGCGCCAGGGGCTTATTACCAGCAGCATTTTGGTGTTTTTTGCAAACAGGAATGGTTGCTGGAAAAGCAGGTGCATGTGCCGGTGAAGCTGCGGCTGGGAACTTACCAGTATACGCAAAAGCTGGAAGGGAAGCCGTGAGGGGATGGAATGTAAAATCATAAATGTAAAATTTCAAATGTAAAAGGGGAATGCTACGGATCGCGGCATTCCCCTTTTACATTTAAGATTTATGATTTTACATTTGAAATTTTATTTAATCCCCATTTTCTTTGCTATATCTGCAGGGATAGATTTTTTGTTAACCAGTATATTGGTGGTTTTGTAAGCAAAGTATGGTACAGAGGCATAAAAGTAACCCTGCCCGAAGTTGCCGGTACCCCAGGAATTCTTAACCCGGAAATATTTATTTCCATTCTGGTCTTTTGCCAGGCCAACTATGTGCATACCATGATCGTCCTGGGTTTCATAATTGTCAAAAGCCAGCTGGCGTACTTCGGGAGTGATGTTCTTTTCCGTGCCTGGTTCTTCAAACAATTTCTTGCGCTCTTCTGCCGTCATTTCGTCCCAGTCTTTTTCCGGCACTATGGCCAGGCCATTGGGGAAGCTGAAATATTTTTCACTTACATCTGCTGCCCAGGCTACGGTGTAACCGGTGTTGATAGCGTTTTCCGCAATGCTGATCATATCGTTCAGGGGTACGTTGTACACCTTTTCCCAGTTCCAGTTGTCCGGTACTTCCAGCACAAACTGTTCGTAATAAGGGTGGTGTGTAAAGGAGGTTACGATCACATAATCATCTGCATTCAGCCCCAGCTCTTTGGCAAAAGATTGCGGGGTGTATGATTTGCCTTTGTATTCAAATTTTTCAGGCGCATCGCCCATGTAGCTATCCAGCACACCGTCAAAAGCTTTTTGCCAGCCGGGATTAATGGTGCCTTCCCGGTTGCCGATGTTTTTTACAAAGCCTTCCAGCAGGCTTTCCATTTCGGCATGGTTATACATTTTGGTACGGTTACCATCATATACGGTCTGCGGCACCAGGCCGTAACGGCGCAGGCACAACAGATCATCGGGGAAGCCGCCGCCTTCACCAAAATTGGCTTTGCCGTGCATACGCACGTAGTTAGCTGCTTTAAGGGGGTACATTTTACGTACTACAAACATTTCGCTCAGGTTAAGGCCCTGGCCTTTACCGTTGCGCAATAATTCCGATTCAAGAAAAGAAAGGCCGGAAAAAGACCAGCAGGTGCCCGTCATACCCTGGTTCTGCACATCATAGGCATCCAGGTTCTTAATGGTGGTGAATTGGTAATGACTGCCTTCTTTGTTGGTGTTCTGCGCCATTACAGCGGTAGAGGAGAGTAGTGCTGCGCACACGATCCATTTTTTCATACAATTGCAAGTTTGTTTTGTTGTTTGCCTGTTAAACAGTTCAATAATAGCCCCCGGAGATACGCCCGTAAGCGTAACATAATTATGGTTGGTTTAAGGCGCCAAAAATAAGGGAATGACGGGAATGCGGTGTATAAAAGATGGATGAGCGGAAGGGTGCCCTAAGAGCGGCTTTCCAGCTGATCCTTTTCTACAAATGCGGTGTATTGTTCTCTTGTGATGGCCCATTGCCAGAGCTGTTCATTTTCCTTGTCGGATACTTCGCCGGCAAACTGCATCCCGGCTTTTTGCAGGATCTTTACGGAGGCGTTATACTCTTCTTCCGTATGCGCTACTACTTTTTGTACGTAGTTGTGGCTAAAGGCAAAGCGGATAAGGGCTGCCGCCAGTTCTGTACCATAGCCCTGCTCCCGGTAATCGGCTGTTATTTCGTAACCTATTTCTACCATCCCGTTCTTGTCAGGCCGTTCCTTAAAGCCGCCGGAGCCAATGAGGCGGCGGTCTTCCCGGTGTATCACCAGGTAAAAGAACCATCCTAGCATGGAGGGATCGTTCCGCAGCTTATCATAGGCAACGAGTATGATTTCCGGGAACTCTGTCCAGTATTCCGGAATATCTATGCCCAGCAGATCCGCCAAAACATCGTTGCCCTGCAACAGCGCTTCAAAGTACTGCAGGGTGCATGGTAATAATTGTAATCTTGATGTTTGGATCATGAACGAAAGCTAGTAAACGTATTTGGGAAATACAAGCATAACAAGCTGCTAGTTGTTAATATTTTATTAGGGCACAATGGCAGTTTTTTATCAAATAAAGTACAAAAGTAAATTGATAAATCATAGCATAATTTTCCCTACGGTAAATATAAACCCTGATCCATGGATTGCTGCGCAGCCCTGTACTGCGGGTATTATGCAGTTTTTTAACAGGCGTATGATCACAGTGAAACTTACTGTGTATAAATTTAGAACGCAGCAGGTGTTAAGCTGCTGCGTTCTATAAGTAGGTGGTAAATGTTATTGACTAATGCGCTTCCAGCCAGTTTTTGCCGGCGCCTATTTCCGCTTCCACCGGTACGGCCAGGGGCAGGGCATTACGCATGCATTCCAGTATAAGAGGTTTAATGGTTTCCACCTCTGAATGGTGGGCATCAAACACCAACTCATCATGCACCTGCAGGATCATGCGGGATTTAAGGTTATGCTGCTTAAAGGTATTGTGCACCGCTATCATGGCTAGCTTTATCATATCAGCAGCTGTGCCCTGTATGGGCATGTTAATGGCGTTACGCTCTGCATAACCGCGTACTACTGCGTTGGAAGAGTTAATATCCTTTAGCCAGCGCTTGCGGCCCAGCTGCGTTTGTACGTAACCGTTCTTCTGTGCAAAGCTGATCTGTTTTTCCATATACTCCTTAATAGAAGGGTACTGGGTAAAATAGTTATCAATAAGCATTTTGGCTTCTGAACGGGGTATGCCCAGGTTTTCAGACAGGCCAAAGGCGCTTTGCCCGTAGATGATACCAAAGTTTACGCTTTTGGCATTGCGGCGCATATCGGAGGTTACTTCCGACATATCCACCCCATATACTTTTGCCGCGGTGGCAATGTGAATGTCCAGCCCTTTCTGAAAAGCATCGATCATCTGTGCATCTTCACTAATGGCGGCAATAATGCGCAGCTCAATCTGTGAATAGTCGGCAGAGAGTAATACATACTCCTCATTACGCGGTACAAAAGCTTTACGCACTTCGCGGCCACGGTCTGTACGAATGGGAATATTCTGCAGGTTAGGGTTGTTGGAGCTTAAACGCCCTGTTACGGCTACAGCCTGGTTGTAAGAGGTATGAATGCGGTTGGTGCGTTTGTTGATCATTAACGGTAACGCATCAACGTAGGTTGATTTTAGCTTGCTTAGCTCACGGAAAATAAGAATGTCTTCCACGATCTGGTGCTTAACGGATAGTTTTGCCAGCACATCCTCGCCTGTAGCGTATTGCCCGGTGCGGGTTTTCTTGGCTTTGGGATCCAGCTGCAGCTTTTCAAACAACACCTCTCCCAGCTGTTTGGGGGATGCCAGGTTAAAGCGCACACCGGCCTGCTGGTATACACTTTCTTCCGCTCTTTTTATTTCGCCTTCTAGCTCGCGGGAGTAATCGGCCAGGGTTTGATTATTTACCGCAATGCCCTCATACTCCATATCCGTAAGCACGCGCACCAAAGGATTTTCTACTTCATAAAAAACTTTGTCAACGCTTTTTTGCGTAAGCAGCGGAACAAATTTTTCTTTCAGCTGCAGGGTAATGTCGGCATCTTCCGCGGCATATTCCTTGATCTTTTCCAGCTCTACATCGCGCATGTTGCCCTGACCTTTTCCCTTTTTACCAATGAGCGTTTCAATGGATACCGGTGCGTACTGCAGGTACTGTGCACTCAGCAGATCCATGCCCCGCCGGCCTTCCGGCTCAATCAGGTAATGCGCCAGCATGGTATCAAAGATGGGGCCTTTAATCTCCAGACCATACCATTTCAGCACCAGCATATCGTACTTAATGTTCTGCCCTACAAAAGTGATCTGCTCATTTTCAAACAGGGGACGGAAGGTTTCCAGGATGGCTTTGGTGGCCTGCTGGTCGGTGGGTACCGGTACATACCAGCCTTCATGTTTGCAGCAGGCAAAGCTCATGCCCACCATCTCTACCGCATTGGCATCGGTGCCGGTGGTTTCGGTATCAAAACAGATCTCTTTTTGCTGTTGTAAATGTGAAATGAGCTCCGCTATTTTCTCCGGTGTATCAACCAGGCGGTAGGTATGTTCCGTATTATCAATATTCTTATCGGCCAGCAGTACATTAATGCCACTGTCTGCATTCTCTTCGCGTGCAGCCAGGGTGCTGGTGTCTTCTACAATATTGCCGAAAAGGTCCTGCTGCTGTGGTTTTGCGGGCAGGGGCGCTTCTGAATTGGCTGATGAAAAGCCATCGCCCAAAATTCTTTTACCCAGGGTTTTAAACTCCAGCTCTGTGAAAATTTCCGTAAGCTTTTCCTTATTAGGTTCCTTAATGCAAAAGTCTTCTTCATGAAAAGTGCAGGGCACATCGGTAATAATGGTAGCCAGCTGTTTGGACATAATAGCGTCTGCAGATCCGGCTTTGATCTTCTCTCCCATTTTACCGCCAATGGTATCTGCATTGGCCAGTACATTTTCCAGGGAATGGTATTGTGATAACAGCTTCATGGCGGTTTTTTCGCCAATGCCGGCAATACCGGGAATGTTATCCACCGCATCGCCCATCAGGCCCAGGATGTCTATTACCTGGTGCACATCGGTGATCTGCCACTTGGCGCAAATTTCTTTGGGCCCCATGATCTCCTCTTTATTACCCATATACGGCGGCTTGTAAATGAATACATTTTCTTTTACCAGCTGCCCGTAATCCTTATCCGGCGTTACCATATACACGTCGTAACCTACGTTGGCGGCCTGCCAGGCCAGGGTGCCAATCACATCATCCGCCTCATAGCCATCTACTTCAATTACGGGTATGTTAAAGCCTTCAATAATGCGCTTAATATCCGGCAGCGCATCGGTAAGATCCTCGGGGGCTTCCTGCCGGTTGGCCTTATATGCTTCAAAGGAGGTATGCCGTTCTGTGGGTGCTGCGGTATCAAAAGCCACTGCCATGTGCGTGGGCTTTTCTTTGTTGATGAGGTCCAGCAGGGTGGTGGTAAAACCAAACTGCGCGTTGGTATTACGGCCGGCTGTGGTTAACCGTGGATTTCTGATAAGAGCATAATAAGCACGGTAAATGAGTGCCATAGCATCCAGTAAAAACAATTTCTTTTGCATGCGCTAAACCTACGTGAATTTGAGTAATGTGCAAAGTTAGGAGTTTAAAGTTTGAAAGTTTTTACGGCCGCTGTAAGTTTGAGGGGGAATTATACCTGGATAAACATGAAGAAATTATACCATTTGTCGAGCTGCAGCACCTGCAAAAAAATTATTGCGGAAACCGGCGTACAGAAAAAGGGATTTGTATTGCAGGACATTAAAACGGAGCCCATTACCCCGGCCCAGCTGGATGAAATGGCTAAGCTGGCGGGCAGCTACGAAGCGCTGTTCAGCCGCCGCAGTCAGAAGTACCGGCCGATGGGCTTACATGAAAAAACATTGACGGAAAAAGATTACCGGGACCTTATACTGCAGGAATATACTTTCCTGAAACGGCCGGTAGCGGTGGTAGATGGGAAGATCTACGTGGGGGCGGAGGTGAAGAATGTGTAGATGTGCGGATATGCAGATGAGGGCGAATGTGCTGATGTGCGATGGAAGGAATAGGTTGATGTGCTGGTTTTGAATAACAAAAGTGCAAGTGGCGTGCAGTTGCTATTCATCTGCACGTTTGCAACCAGCACATCAGAAATACCGGTCGTTGAATAAAAAAATGTGCAAATGAAATGCAATCAATCGTTGCATTTCATTTGCACATTGCATATTGTGCATCAGCACATTAAGAATTTACGCACGGCCTCTTTATACTGCTCCATATCCTGCTCATGCTGGAAGGAGCGGAACGGGAAGCTGGCGGCGGCTTCCAGGGCCTTGCCCAGGTTAAATTTATCCTGCGGCAGGCTGTAGAAATAACCTTTCTCCATCAGGTATTCACCTAAGTATACCTGTTCCGACTGGCCGGGTGTAGGCACCAGGATCGCTTTTTTATTCAGCTTGGCCAGGTCCATCAGCGTGGTGTAACCGCTGCGGCTTAGCACCATGCCGGAGGCCAGCATGGCCTCATTCAGCTCCTGTGCATTCATATGATTCACCTGCAGCACGTTAGGCGTGATCTGCTCCTGTTGGGGCGTGCCCGGTTTGCCGCTTACAATAAGGGCGCGGATGGGCAGCTGTTTTATTTGTTCCAGGATCAGCTTTTCCAGGTTGGAGCGTTGTGGCTCGGGGCCGGAAATGAGCACCAGCAGATCGTAGAGCTGCTTTACTCCCTCCCGGGGCTGAAAGCGGCTCAGGCAGCCAATGTAGCTGGTATGGGGCGGCAGCTCTTTGGGGTGGCCCAAAATGCCGGAAAGATTATTGTCCCCCGCAAAGTCCGGGATCCAGCAGGCGCTGTAGCGGCGAATGTATTTATAATTAAGCTTTTGTAAAATGCGTTCTGTAACTCCGCCAAAGGGTGTTTTGATCAGCAGCTGGTGGGAAATAAACACACAGGGAATATCCGGATGGTACAGTCCAAAGCGGTTATCTGAAATAACTCCCTGAATACCATGGGTTTTTACTACTTCCTGCAGCCATTGCTGCTCATATCGGATGCTTTTCAGGATCTTGGGGATCTGCTGCATTATTTTCCAGCCAAAGAACCAGCCTTTTTGCGCGTATTGGATGCGGTAGCCTGGCAGGGGCAGGATGGTAAGCTGCGGAAATTCCTGCTGTAAAAGAGCGGCATGTTTACCCTCTGCCGCAATAACAACCTCGCAGCCAGCGTTTAATATTTCGTAGATGAGCGGAATGTCGCGGGTAGCATGTCCCAGGCCCCAGTCAAGCGGTACTACCAGTATTTTTTTTGAAGCGTAGCTTGTGGACAAATAATTTAAAATTTTTTGCGAATTTAGCGTAAATTAGAGAAGGTGTATTGTTAAGAAAAGGTAAACTCTTATAACGAAAGGATTTAAATTTAAAGAAGCTAGTTATAATCAGTATGAAACAAATGAAATGGCTGTTGATCTTTTTTTTGTGTGGGAGTTTAGTATTGCAGGGTTGCAGTGTATTTAAGAAAAATGATTGCGGTTGCCCAACTATGAATAAGAAACGCATGCATTGATCAGTAATGTGCCATTCAAGCAAGTAAGTACAGAGCCATCTTAAGCAAGACCTAACCTATCCGCCTTATTGAAAACCCTGGTGAAAAATTATAGGGAACGTCAAACTTATTTTTCAATGAAACCTGTAGAAAGGGATTTACTGATCTTACTTCACGAAGAGCGGTATAACGAACAACAGATACAGTTCGCTGTTAAACAGATCAGCGAAATGCTGACAGTCGTAGAAACTATGGAATACCTCTGCGCTGTCATGGAAGTAGTGGATTGCAACAAGAGCCGCGTTACCAGCAAACGCTCCGTACTGGAAAAAGTTTTTGCCAGGAAAACGCAACGCGCTTTTGAATTTGTAGTGCACAAGAACTAATACTTTTTTTGATCCCGGATTTACGATTTTAGAACTGTTTAACACACTTCATACCTACATCTAAAATCCTGATCTACTCTCCCAGATTTATACTAATAGATTTGTTGTAACCCGCTGTGTGTCTGAATTTTTTCCTAACTATTTGTTAAAATTATCTTCCCGGTTCGCCTTCTTTTTCAATGCTGCACAGACAATTCATTTAGTTACAATACCTTCTCCCGGTTTAAAAATTGTAAAATCATCTCACTTTTAAAATCTTGTTGTAGGTTTGCCGGCAAACAAACCACTTATTGCAATGGCAGACTTTACGCACCTGCATGATTTTTTACAGCCCCTTTCCAAAACCTCCCTGAATGATGACCAGGAATTTGATGCTGCCCAGATAGGCGGTATCACGGATCTATTTGAAGACGGGCAGCTGCCTGACCTGGAAGCCGCAGACATTATTCTGCTGGGCGTAGGTGAGAACCGTGGCAACGGCCCCGGTAAGAAAAGTACAGATGCGCCTGATTTGATACGCAGCGAATTCTATAAATTATTTTACTGGCATAAAGACGTGAAGATAGCCGACCTGGGCAACCTGCAGCAGGGTGTAAGCCTGGGCGATACCTATGCCGCGCTGCGTACGGTGCTGGGAGAGCTGTTACAGCTGCAAAAACCGGTGATCATATTAGGCGGCTCACATGATCTTACCCTTGCGCAATACCAGGCCTATGCAAAAAAGGAGTTTGTAATTGAAGCCAGTGTGGCTGATGCGCTGATAGACCTGCAGGAAGAAAGCGCCCTACCGGCTACCGGCTTTTTAATGGATATGCTTACAGAGCAGCCTAACTATATTAAACACTATAATCATATCGGTTTCCAGAGCTATTTCGTACACCCGCGTATGTTAGAAACGCTGGATAAGCTGCGGTTTGACTGCTACCGCCTGGGTAAGGTACGGGAGAACCTGGAAGAAGCAGAACCGGTGCTGCGCAACACCGACCTTTTCAGCCTGGACATTAACATCATTAAACATACGGATGCACCGGCCAACAGCCTTTCCCCCAACGGTTTCAGCGGGGAGGAAGCCTGTGCCCTATCCCGCTACGCCGGTATGAGCACACAGCTTAGCACCTACGGCATTTACGGTTATAACCCCGCTAAGGATAAAGACCAGCTGACCGCCAAACAAATAGCGCAAATGCTGTGGTACTTTATGGACGGCCGTTCTGTAAAGAACAAGGAAGCGCTGCTGGAAGAAAGGGATGCTTTCTGGGAATTTCATATAGCCTTTGGCGATATAGATACCGTGTTCCTGAAAAGTAAAAAAACCGGCCGCTGGTGGATGCAGCTGCCCGGTAAGGATTTTGTGCCCTGCGCATACAGTGATTATTTGCTGGCCAGTAATAATGAGATCCCGGAAAGGTGGCTGAGGCACCAGGAAAGGATGTAGGGGAATTAATTCGTAATTGACAATTCTCATTTCACCCATGTCTTCCACCAGAAAAGCCCGCCTGGCGCGGGTAAGTTTTATTCAAAACACGCAGGATGCTGTGCTCATCGTGATCGGCGTATTGCTGGCGGCGGTAGGCTTAAAAGGTTTCCTGCTGCCAAATGAGTTTTTGGATGGGGGCGTAACGGGTATTTCCCTGCTCATTAGCCGCCTTACCGGCTGGTCTATTTCCGTGCTGCTGATTGTTATTAATATGCCTTTTATACTGCTGGCTTACCGGCAGCTTTCCCTGGGCTTCACTATTAAAGCGCTGGCTGCTATTATAGGATTGGCTACGGCGCTGGTATTTATAAAAGTACCGGTTATTACCAGCGATAAGCTGCTTATTGCCATCTTTGGCGGCTTTTTCCTGGGCGCCGGTATTGGTATGAGCGTGCGGGGAGGCGCTGTGCTGGATGGTACGGAAGTGCTGGCGCTGTACATTAACCGTAAAACAGTGCTGTCCATGGGTGAGGTGATCATGTATTTCAACATCCTTATTTTTGGAGTGGCTGCAGTGCTGATCAATATAGAAACGGCCATGTACGCCATGCTCACCTATTTATCTGCTTCCAAAACAGTAGATTTTATTATCCAGGGTTTTGAGGAATATATAGCCTTAACCATTATATCGCCGGAGAGTGAGTTGATCCGTAAAACGCTTACATTAAAGCTGAAAAAAGGTGTAACGGTATATAAAGGTAAAAGCGGGTTTGGCAAACGTGGTAATGTAGATAATGAGATAGATATTATTTACACCGTGGTTACCCGCCTGGAGGTGCACAAGATCATTGATGAAATTGAAAAGATAGACAGCAAAGCATTTATTGTGCAGCATAATATTAACGATACCAAGGGCGGTATGATCAAACGCCGCGCTACACACGGTAAATAGCAGATATAAAAACCCTCAGTTATGATAAGACACAGATGGTATGCGGCATTAACCTATGCGGCCCGTACGTTTACAGCTTTAATGTTCCTTTGCAGTATTACCACTGCGCAAGCACAGGAAAAAATATACCTCTACCCCGGTCAGCCCAACCTGCATATTGGTGGGCGGGAAAAAAATCCGGATGCCCCTTTTGTGGAACATTACAGCGCAGCTAAAAAGAATGGCGCTGCCATCTTAATATGCCCTGGCGGCGGTTACGCAACCCATGCCCTGGGCCATGAAGGAAAGGATATTGCTGCGTTCTTTACCAGCAAGGGTTATGATGCTATTGTACTGCACTATCGTATAAATGATGAGAGCCAATCCGGTTCCCGCTACCCTGCTGCATATAATGATGTAACTACTGCTATGCGGCTGGTAAGATCAAAAGCAGCGGACTGGGGTTATGATCCGGAAAAAACGGGTGTGATCGGCTTTTCAGCCGGGGGGCACCTGGCCTCCTGTTTGGCCACGATGTTACAACCGGCTAATGAAAAGGAAAAATGGAGCACGCGCCCGGCCTTTGCCATACTGGTGTACCCGGTTATAAGCATGAAAGCGCCTTACAAACATGCGGGCAGCACAAACATGCTGCTGGGCCCTGACCCTGCGCCGGGTATGGCGGATTCCTTAAGCACAAATGAAAGGGTAACTGATCAAACGCCGCCTACGCTGTTAATACATTCTACGGATGATACAGTAGTGCCTGTAGAAAACAGTTTGATGTTCTTTGATGCGCTGCGCAAACATCATGTAAAGACTACTATGCAGATCTATGACCACGGCGGACATGGCTTTGGCCTGGGTACAAAGGATGGGGTGCTGAACACCTGGCCGGCATTGTGCATCACCTGGCTGCAAAGTTTGGGTATGGCCCCTGCTGCCGCTATCAGCCAGCAGTAGGGTACCGGCTGATCAGCTCTGTTACGCGGTCTTTTATATAAGCTGCTTTGTGGTCGGTAGCAATTACCTGGTCGTCCAGGCCGGCCAGCGTTTTCTTGTGCAGCTTTTCCACGCGGGTATCCAGCAATTTAAAGTAGGCTTCTTTTTTCTCTTTCCACAGGCTTTGCTGCACCATCAGGCTTTGGCGGCGGCTGGTATCCAGCTTGCTGTATAGCTGGCGGTACACCAGGTCCAGCATACTATCCAGGTCACGGTAATATTCCAGGGCGCAGCCATACATGTACTGGCTTTTAGCCAGGCAACGCTGGTAGCGGCTTTCCAGGGAATCAATAGCGGCCTTTTTGTTCTGGGCCACCATGTTAAGGCATAACAGCAATAACACTGGGATAAAAAGTAGTAGTCTTTTCATAGGCTCAAAAGCGGTATAGGGAGGGCAAAGGTATAATAATTATTTTTAATCTAAGGGCCGGATAGGTATCGCATTATTAAAAACCGGGTAAAATCCGTATTATTAAATACGGAACTATCAGCTTAAATTTTAACCTGCAAACCCAAACTCACCGTTATGAATACACGCCGTAACTTTTTACAACAGCTGGCCGCATCAGCATTGGCCATTCAGCTGCAACCACTTACCAGCCTGGCAAAGGCGCCCTTTTTATCATATGACGGTCCCACCCTGCGGGTAGCCATAATGGGCCTGGGCAGTTATGGCAACCGTGTGGCAGAAGCGATGAAGGATTGTAAAAAGGCAAAGCTGGTAGGCGCTATCAGCGGCACACCCTCCAAGCTTAAAGACTGGCAGGGCAAGTACGGTATTCCTGAAAAGAACTGTTATAGCTATGAAACGTATGACCAGATAAAGAATAACCCGGAGATAGATGTAGTGTACATTACCACGCCCAACGCGCTGCATCATGACCAGGTAATAAAGGTGGCCTCATTAGGCAAACATGTGATCTGCGAAAAGCCCATGGCCCTGAATGCAAAAGAAGGGCAGGAAATGGTGGATGCCTGTAAAAAAGCCAAAGTACATCTGCTGGTCGGTTACCGCATGCACTTTGAAGCCAAAACGCTGGAAGTGATCCGTATGCGCAATGCGGGTGAATTTGGGAAGATATTGTTTTTCCAGGGGCAATGCGGTTTCCGCATTGGCGATCCTACACAGTGGCGGCTGAACAAACAGCTGGCCGGCGGCGGCTCATTAATGGATATCGGTATTTATGCCATCAACGGATCGCGCTACATGGTTGGTGAAGAGCCGGTATGGGTAACTGCCCAGGAAACCAAAACAGACCCTGTGAAGTTTAAAGAAGGCGTGGATGAAACCATACAGTTCCAGCTGGGCTTTCCCAGTGGTGCGGTAGCCTCCTGCCTTTCCACGTATAGCATGAATAACCTGGACCGCTTTTTCCTGAATGGCGAAAAGGGTTTCGCAGAAATGCAGCCCTCCACCGGTTACGGGCCTATTAAAGGCCGCACCAATAAAGGAGAGCTTACCCAACCGCATGTAACCCATCAAACCGTGCAGATGGATGCCATGGCCGGTATTATACTGGAAGGCCAGCAAGCGCCGGTGCCGGTAAATGGAGAGGAAGCGGTGAAAGATCTGAAGATCATAGATGCCATTTATAAGGCGACAAAAACAGGGGAAAAGGTAATGTTGAAGCTGTAGGAATGTAAAATCATAAATGTAAAATTTCAAATGTAAAAGGCTAATGCATCCGCTGCACTAGCCTTTTACATTTATGATTTAGAATTTTACATTCTTCTTAAATCACCACCAGCTCGTAAAAATCTGAAGGCGTGAAGTATTGTTTGGCCAGATGCTGCAGCTCCTCTGCAGTAATGGTTTTAATAATACGGATGTTGTTGTTGAAATAATTCTCGTCCAGATCGTTCAGGATCAGGCTTTTCCAGCGTTGGATCACCTGGAAAGCACCATCCAGGTCGCCCAGGATGGAGCCGATCATGTAGTTACGTACCAGGCTCAATTCTTCTTCCGGTACCGGCTCGTTCTGCAGGTTTTGCAGCTCTTTATAAATCTCTTCAATAGTAGCTTCGCACACATCGCGGCCGGCCTCTGTTTGTATGTTCAGCGCGCTGGTTTGGCGGAAGTTATAGAGCTGTGAATGAATGCCGTAGGTGTAACCCTTCTCTTCCCGGATATTGCTCATCAGGCGGGAGCCAAAGTAGCCGCCCAGGATGGTATTCAGCACCATCATTTTCGGAAAATCAGGATGGTAACGGTTAGGGAAATGTCTTGCTACACGTACAGCGCCCTGCACACCATTTTCATCATTAAAGATGCGGTGCTTTTTTTCATCTGCCGTTTGTATGGGCAGCTCCGGCCGCAGCAGCGTGCTTTCCCCGTTCCATTGCGTGCTGCCAAAATATTTATTCAGCAGCGCTATCATGTTTTCCGGCAGGTGGCCGGCAACAAAGATCTTGCAGTTGTTGTACGAGTAATGCTTCTGGTAAAAGGCGCGCAGGCTTTCCGGCTGCAGCGCATCATACGCCATCATGGTGCTTACGCGGCCATAGGGGTGGAACTCGCCGAACAGGTATTTATCGATATAGCGGTTGGCTACAAAGTCGCACTTTTGCAGGTTCACGGCCAGGCGCTGTTTCATGTTCTGCTGGTAGGTGGCCAGCTCATCGGCAGTAAAGGCCGGGTCCTGGATCACTTCCTGCAGCAGCGGCAGCAGGTCTTCCGTATGCCGGGTAAGGCAGTGCAGTGTATAGGTAGCATTTTCATGATAGCTGTTACGGTTCAGGTAAGCGCCAAAATATTCAATGCTTTCATTTATTTCCAGTGCGTTATGTTTGGTGCTGCCATTCTTTATTAAAAAGTTGGTGGCTGCAGCTACCTGGCTTTCCTGCTCATACCAGCTGCCGGCAGGGAATATAAATTCCAGCTGCAGCGTATCCTGCTCATCGCTTTTTACAACGTATACGGGTATACCGTTATCCAGCGTGAATTTTTCGTATGGTTTCAGCGTTACATCAAACTCCACTGCGTCTTTTATAGCCGGGGCAATTTTTCTGTTCATATCTGGTTATCTGCGTAGTAATAGATAGTGTTGGAATTTTTTTCATCAAAAATGATGTTGGCCTCGCGGTGAATATCGGCGGTGGTTACTACTTCATAGTGTGTAAACTCCGTATTCATCAGGGCGGCATCGCCCATCAGCTCATAAAAGGCCAGGTTGTTGGCACGGTTCAGCAGGCTCATATCTTCAAAGGCCAGCAGGCTTTCCACGCGGTTCTTAACCTTCTGCAATTCGCGTTCCGGTATTACGGTTTGCTGCAGCTTGCTCAGCTCTTCCTGGATGGCTTTTTCGGCGTCCTTCATTTTTACGCCTTTTACCAGCTTGCCTTCAATAGCCAGCAGGCCGGCATCCAGGCTGCCAAAGTGGTAACATTCTATGTTGCTGAACAGCTTTTTTTCCTTTACCAGCACCTGGTGCAGGCGGCTGGAGCTGCCTCCGCCCAGGATGTCTGAAATAAGATCCGCGGCATAATAACGGGGATCTTCCCGTTTGTAGATGTGGTAGCATTTATACAGGGCATCCAGCGGTACATTGGCTTTTACTTCCAGCTTATGCGCGGCCGTTTGTGCAGGCTCCTGCGGTATTTGGCGCTGGTATTTTTCGCCGGAGGGAATATCGCCAAACCATTTTTCTGCCAGCGCTTTCACCTGTGCGGTGGTTACCTTACCGCCTACTACCAGGATGGCATTTACCGGGCGGTAGTATTTGAAAAAGAAAGCCTTTACATCTTCCAGGCTGGCGGTTTCAATGTGGGAAAGCTCCTTGCCGATGGTCATCCAGCGGTAAGGGTGGGTGCTGTAGGCCAGCTCCCGCATTTTATGCCATACATCGCCATAGGGTTTATTGATGTAATGTTCCTTAAACTCTTCACTTACTACTTTGCGCTGCACATCCAGGCTTTTTTCATCAAAGGCCAGGGACAGCATACGGTCGCTTTCCAGCCAGAAAGCGGTTTCTATATTTTCTGCAGGCAGCTGTATATAGTAGTTGGTAAGATCGTTGGTGGTAAAGGCGTTGTTTTCGCCGCCTGCCATCTGCAAAGGCTCATCATAATCCGGTATGTTCACAGAGCCGCCAAACATCAAATGCTCAAACAAGTGGGCAAAACCGGTACGGGCCGGGTCCTCATCCCGCGCGCCTACATCATACAACACATTCAGCACCGCCATCGGCGTGGTATGATCTTCATGCACAATGACCCTTAAACCATTGCCCAGCGTGAATTTATTAAAGTGGATCATATTCGTTTTTTGAGAAACTATAAAACATTTTCCCGCAAAAGGCGGGAAATGCAAGTTATTAAAATTCCACGTGACAATGATAATTAGTAAGAAGGCAGGTTATCAGGGTTGCAGATACAGCTCGTTCTGGCGGTAGTTGATGATAACGGCGGAGAATTGTTTCCATACGGAATAACCAATGGCGCCGGCTATTTCCATAGTTTGCCCGTCGTCATTCACATCTTTACAATAGCTTACCGGTATTTTGCGCAGCTGCCTGTTGCCGATGCTGAGCGCCGGAATGTTGCTGTTCACATAATCATAGGTTTTCAGCAGGTCCTGCACCTGTTCTGAGCCCAGGGTGGTCATACGGTCGGCCAGCTGGTTCTTTTGCACATAGGGCCAGTTAAATAAAAGCCCATAGTCGCCACCGGTAGTTACGTGATAGTTGCCGGTAAGGGTCTGGCCATCGTCGAGCTCTATGGTGGCGGGTATTACGGGGGTACGGAAGTTAAGCTTAAAGGGCAGCACCTGTGCGCCGGCAAACTCCATGGAGGTGCCGGGGGTGTAGAGCACCAGCTGCTGCTTTGCATAGTCTATTTTTACCACATACTGCTTCAGCAGGTCTATGCCTATAAAGCCGTCTATTACCAGCGGGCCATTACGGAATTCAGGAATGTTTTCCAGGTATACCTTCACAAAAGGCATTTTGGTTTTGCCCAGGTACAGCACGTTCAGCGTGGCGGTGTTCACCTTCAGCATCAGGTTATTGGTAGCGGTAACGCCGGCTTTTTGTTTGGCGGAGATGTTGAGCTTTTTAGCCAGGCCATAATGCAGGATGGTTACTTCTGTACCGGTATCAAAAATAAAGTGCAGGGTGTCTGAGCTGCCGGATACCATGGCCGGTATCACGATCTGGTTACCGTAAAATTGAAACGGCAGCACCGCAGCGGCATCCGGCTCGCCCTTTACAGGCTGGCGCCTGCTTTGCGCATGCACAGCCATGGACAGGCTGCAGGATAGCAATATGAATAAAAGAGATCTCCGCATGAAAAAAACTCACTACCTAAAACGTTACAAAATACTTTTTATTGGTAGTTTTTTGAGGATAAGTTCATTATTGCGGATAATGAGGATGCTAGGCTTGGTGCCTATGGTTTTAAGAATGTCCCTGTAAACCTGCAGGTTATTGGTGAAATTGTTGTTGATAGCAAGGATTGCATCGCCCTTTTTAAAGCCTGCTTTTTCTGCCGGGGAATTTTTGATGATATCGGTGATCTCTACACGCCCGTTGATCAGGTAAATGATCAAACCCGTGTAGGAGTAATCAAACGGGTCCCGGTAGTGGGTATTGGGCTGCAGGTAAATTTCCTTTTTAGGATAGTTGAGGGTGATGTTAAAACGGCGCAGCAGGTCGTTCCCGATCATGCCGCCCAGGAAAGGATAAGCTGTGATGTTGGTTATATCATCAAACAGGTACACCGGTACGTTGCGGAAGCTATAGTTGCCTACTTTAAACTCCTGTATGGTGGTGATATGCATTTCCATTTTACCGCCCAGGCCCTGGGCCTCTGTTTGAATAATTTTGCGCTGCCGTTTGCGGGAAGAAAGCAGCGCGCTGTCTTTCACAAACTGGTTAGAAAGCAGCAGGCACATACCGGCGCCGGTATCAAAGTAATAGCGGTTCAGGGTTTGGGCCTTGCCATTACGCAGGGGGGCGGGTATAATGGGAATGAGCGTTAATGAGGGTTTTAGCAGCTGGCCGCCCCGGGGATAGTTGAACTTACCCTTGGTATAAATGTTTATCAGCTCCTTATCATAATCCACATTTACAATATAGCGGCTTAACAGGCTGTGGCCGATAATACCATCTACCTGCAGGCCATATACCTGGCTAATAAGCTCATAATCATTCACATGAAAATCAAGACTATCTACCTCCAGGCCGGGTAATATTAAGGTGCGGTCCCTGGCAAAGGATACCTGTTTGGCGCCACCCAGGCCCCGCACAATACGGTCTGAGGGTTGCAGCGCAATGCCCAGCCGCTCGCAGGTAGTGGTATCCAGTGAAATGCCGGCGCTGCCGGTGTCCAGTATAAACTGCAGGGTATCGGGTATTCCTTTGAGCTGTGCCTGTATAACCACCACCCCGCCATAATATTGCTTGAACGGGAAGCTGGTAATGAGCACCGATCCTTTTTCTGTGGTATCGGAATTTGGGGCGCTGAAAGAGATCAGGGCAGCTGCATAAGTGGAATTGCCGGCAAAGGCGTGCAGGAGGCAACAGTATAACAGTAAGGTATATCGCATACAGGACGCGTGAAGCTCTCGTTTACCTAAATTTAACATTAAAATGGTTTTACATAACAAAAAAATATTTCAAACGGTGGCAAAAGCGTACAAACAACATGTTACGCAGTATAAAGTGTTTTGAAGGGGGGACGGATGACGGGTTGAGGGAATGGCCGCACCCGGGAGAGACACGGATCATACACCTGCTGTACCCGATTGATTATCAGGTACCATGTGGACATGACGTGGACTTGATGCGGACTTAAGGCGGACCTGATACAGAAATGAGCGGGCTGACGAATATCAGCAACTTATATCCTGTAATTAGTAACTTTGCTGCATAAGGCTTAACAATGCAATTGAAAGATCTATATCAGAAAGCCCTCGCCTTTGAGTGGCTGACTGCGGAAGAAGGAGTGTTCTTATTTGAGAAAGCGCCCATGGCAGAGCTGGCGCATATTGCCAACGAGCTGCGTAAGATACAGGTACCGCATGGCAAAGTAACCTGGCAGATAGACCGGAACGTGAATACTACCAACGTATGCACGGCCAACTGCAAGTTCTGCAATTTTTACCGCATACCCGGGCATGCGGATGCTTACATTACCAATATTGAAGAGTACAAGCGCAAGATAGATGAGACCCTGAAGTACGGCGGCGATCAGCTGCTGCTGCAGGGCGGCCATCACCCTGAGCTGGGACTTAGCTTTTATGTAAACCTGTTCAAAGAGCTGAAGCAGCTATACCCCACCTTACGCCTGCACACGCTTGGCCCCCCGGAAGTAGCACATATTACCAAGCTGGAAAAAAGTACGCACATTGAAGTGCTGAAAGCCTTGCAGGAAGCCGGTATGGACAGCCTGCCCGGCGCCGGTGCGGAAATACTTAACGACCGGGTGCGCCGCCTCATTTCCAAAGGGAAATGCGGTGCGCAGGAATGGCTGGATATAATGCGGGCTGCGCATAAGCTGAACATTGCCTCCTCTGCTACCATGATGTTTGGCCACGTAGAAACCGTGCTGGAAAGGTTTGAGCACCTGGCAGATATACGCCAGGTACAAAGTGAAAAGCCGGAAGGCCATTATGGTTTTACCGCCTTTATTCCCTGGACCTTCCAGGATGTGGATACGCTGCTGGCGCGCATACGCGGAGTACACAACATTACCACTGCCGAAGAATATATACGCATGATAGCGCTGAGCCGCATTATGCTGCCGAATGTGAAGAATATACAGGCTTCCTGGCTTACTGTTGGTAAACAGGTAGCGCAGCTATGCCTGCATGCCGGCGCCAATGATTTTGGCTCTATTATGATCGAAGAGAATGTGGTAAGCGCTGCAGGTGCACCGCACCGCTTCACTTACCGCTCTATACAGGAAGCTATTAAAGAAGCCGGTTTTGAGCCGCAGCTGCGTACGCAGCTGTACCAGTTCCGGGAAATACCTGCTGCTATTGAAGAGCAGGTGATTAATTATTAGTGGACCGGAGGGCCGGTCCATGGACGATGATCCATAGTCCATGGCCTTTTGCGGGGAGAAAGTTATTACGTGTTATAGCAATTAGTAAGTCCATAGCCGATGCCTTGTAATGGGTTGTTGGCTATGGGCTTTTGCTTTTTAAAAGGGGTTAAAACATTTTCCCACATTCCCCGAAGCATTTAACCCCCTTCTATGCAATGGACCATTGACCATGGACTTTTTTTGCATTCCCTTAACACCTCGTCATGTAACTATGCGCTCCTTTGCCCGTCTAAACAGCATAAAAACGAGGCGATTATGAAAAAGATTGGATTATTTATAATGGGCGCAGGATTGATGCTGCTGGGAGCTTGTACCAGCACCAAGCTCACCTCTTCCTGGAAAACGAATGATGCGCAGCTACAAAAAGATAAAAAGATCATGGTAATGGCATTGGTACCGCAACGTGAAAAACAGCTGCGGGCCCTGATGGAAGATAACCTGGTAGCTGAGCTGCAGAAAGAGGGATTGAACGCTACCTCTGCCCTGCGTACTTACGGGCCGGATGCTTTTGGAGACAAGACCGATGAAAAAGCGGCCCTGCGCCAGCTGCGCAACAGCGATGCCAGCCAGGTGCTGACAGTAGTGCTGCTGAACAAAGCACGTGAAAGGGATTTTGTACCATCAAGCCCTTATGGTCCGTACGGACCGTACTATGGTGGTTTTTGGCCGTATTACAGCCGCTGGTATGGCGCGATGTACCAGCCAGGTTATTACCAGACCAATACCCGGTATAACTGGGAAAGTAACCTGTACGACCTGAACCAGCGTAAGCTGATCTACTCTGCCCAAACGCAGTCTGTAGACCCGCCTACTGCCGTAAGACAGGCCTACCTGTACGCCAAGCTGATTGTAAAGGACATGACTAAACAACAGTTGATAGCGCAGAATTAAGAATGTGTTTTCATTCAATCCAAGCTAAACGCTACAACTGTACAAGGCTGGCAATAGTGCCGGCCTTTTTTATATATGGCTGTAACACAAGCTTGTGGCTAAATTTGTTTAATTTGGCTGCGGAACATCTTACTGACCACCATTCACCTGATATGCTGGAACTTCGTGTAAATGAGCTGATAACCCTGCGGCAGCTGCAGCCGGCGGATGCCGTACCCTTGTATAAACAAATAGACGCATCGCGCAAAAGCCTACGCAAATTTTTGCCGTGGGTAGATTATAATACCAATGAAGAGCACTCCGTACGTTTTATACAGCTTATGCAGCGCAAAGCCGAAGAGCAGGAAGCCATGGCCCTGGGCATATGGTACCAGCAGCAGCTATGTGGTGTAATGGACCTGCATGGCTGGGATCACCTGCTGCAAAAAGCAGAAATAGGCTATTGGGTAAGTGAGGCCTTTCAGCGCAAAGGCATAGCCACAGCCAGCTGCAGGGCGCTGATCACCTTTGCATTTAAAAAACTAAGGCTCAATAAAATTGAGATCCGTTTTGTATTGCAAAACGAACGCAGCGCGCAAATACCCATACGGCTTGGCTTTACCAAGGAAGGCATACTGCGTCACAGCGCCAAGCTACACGGGCAGTATGTGGATATGGTGGTGATGGGCGTGCTCCGGGAGGATTGGAAGTTTTAAGTTAGCAGTGTGCAGTTGGCAGTTTATTGAAGCGGATGGGAGTAAATTGTAAGGTTAAGTTTGAATAATAGTAACAGTTGGCAGTCATGGGTGAAGTTTTACCACGACTGCCAGCTGCCAACTAACGACTGCCAACTGAATTCCTAACCTTGCTATGCTTTTTCCCATACCCAAAATAGACGACCATACCGATTGCCATCCATACGATCAGCCGCAACCAGGTATCCCAGGGCAGGAACAGCATCATACCCACACAGGTAATAATACCCATAATAGGTACAAAAGGCACTAAGGGCGTTTTAAAAGCACGGGGCGCATCCGGCATAGAATACCGCATGATCCATACACCGGCGCAAACGATCACAAATGCCAGCAGGGTACCGATGCTGGTCATTTCACCTACCACACGGATGGGTACAAACGCTGCAAACAAACCTACAAAAATGCAGAACAGGATATTGGAGCGCCAGGGCGTTTGAAAACGGGGATGGATATCCGAAAATACTTTGGGCAGCAAACCATCTTTAGCCATAGCGTAAAACACACGGGTTTGGCCTAAAAGATCCACCAATATTACCGACGTATAGCCGATGAGGATAGCCAATATGATCAGCTGCGAAAGCCAGGTATAAGGCGTGCGCTCAATAGCCACAGCTACCGGCGCAGCATTGCCTTTAAAGGCGGTATAAGGGGCCAGGCCGGTCATTACATGCGCAAACAGGATAAACAATATAGTACACACCACCAGCGATCCCAGGATGCCGATAGGCATATTTCGTTTAGGGTTACGCGTTTCCTGCGCAGCTGCGCTGATTATATCGAACCCTAAATACACAAAGAACACTACACCTGCCCCGCGCAAAATGCCGGACCAGCCATATTCCCCAAAGGTGCCGGTATTGGCTGGTATATAAGGCGTATAGTTGGCAGGCTGTATATAACGCCAGCCCAAAGCAATGAATAAAATCACCACACCTACTTTCAGGATCACTACCAGCGTGTTCCAGATAGCGGAGCCTTTGGTGCCGCGTATCAGCAACCAGGACATGGCCAGGATCACCAATGCAGCCGGCAGGTTCATGATACCATGCACCACTGTACCATCTGCCAGCTGAGTGGTCTCAAAAGGCGAGTGTACCAGCTGCGGTGGCAGGTAAATATTATACGTGCTTAAAAACTTTACGAGGTAGTTAGACCAGCTGATGGCTACTGTGGCGGCGCCTACGGAAAATTCCAGCACCAGGTCCCAGCCAATGATCCAGGCAAGCATTTCGCCCATGGTAGCGTAAGCATAGGTATAGGCGCTGCCGGCAACGGGTATCATGGATGAAAACTCCGCATAACACAGCCCTGAAAAGGCGCAGCCAATAGCGGCTACTATAAAGGAGAGTGTAACGGCCGGCCCTGCGTTGTTAGCTGCTGCCAGCCCGCTCAGGGAAAACAGGCCGGCGCCGATAATACCGCCTATGCCCAGCGTTACAAGCTGAAAAGCGCTGAGGGTACGTTTTAAGGTATGGGTGCCTTCCTGGCCGGATTCCTGTAATAACCAGCTTAAAGGCTTTTTGAAGATCTGTGGCATGTTGTTTATTCTATATTTGCGCGAATAGTCTATTGAGTAAGTAGGATATTAATTGCGCAAATATAGAATAAATAGTCAATGGTCCATTGACTGGTGCGTAAGGAAGGTAGTTAATAGTCCATAGTCCATTGAATATTTCGTTTGGCAAAAAGAGCGTGGAATGGAAATATGGCGGAATGCAGCAGTTAGGGAATAAAAAATTGAGAAGAAGGGGAAAAATTCAAGGTCCATGGCCAATCCCGGTGCAGCCTGCTTTACCGCGGTATGCCGTGGACTATTGACCATGGACCGTTGACTAACTTAAATATCACAGATCTCAACGCCTTGTTTCAGGGAGCCGATCTTATCTGCGCGTTTGGGCACAAACTCCTGTGCTACAAAGCCTTTAAAGCCGGTATCGTGTATGGCTTTCATAATAGCCGGGTAGTACAGCTCCTGCGTTTCATCTATTTCATGACGGCCGGGTACCCCGCCGGTATGGTAGTGCGCAATGTAGGGATGGTAGTCCTGTATGGTACGGATCACATCTCCCTCCATGATCTGCATATGGTAAATATCGTACAGCAGCTTAAAGTGTTCATCGCCAATAGCCTTGCATAATTCCACGCCCCACAGCGTATGATCGCACTGGTAATCATGGTGATTTATTTTGCTGTTCAGCAGCTCCATTACAATGGTCACCTTCTTTTTTTCCGCATAGCTCATAATGCGTTTAAGGCCCTGGGCGCAGTTCTTCAGGCCCTGCTCATCATCCAGCCCTTCGCGGTTACCGGAAAAGCATATGAGGTTTGGAAACCCCGCTTTGGACGTTTCGTCGATCAGGTATTGATAATATTCCACCAGCTTATCGTGATGTTCTACCCGGTTCCAGCCTTTGTTAATGCCCCAGTCTTTGTTGATAGAGGCTACCATGGCGCAGGTAAGGTCGTATTTTTTTGCAGTGGCAAAATCTTTCGGATCCAGCAGGTCAATGGATTGTAAACCAATGTTCTTAGAGGATTTGCACAGCTCTTCCAGCGGAATATCGTTATAGCACCAGGCGCAAACGGAGTGGTTAATGTTGCCTTTCAGCTTTTCATCCATGGCCTCTTCATGGGCCATTACCCGGTTGGTGAGGGATGATAATGTAGTGGAGGCAAAGGCCAGTGCAGCGGCTTTTTTAATCATATCGCGGCGTGAGTTTTTATCAGGCATTGTATGTGAACAGTTTAGTGGTGGAAATTACGAATTTTCAATTATGATTTACGAATTATGTAGGGTACAAGGGGAATGAATAATTACGGGTTAGCTACATCGCAGCTAAACGAATCCTCCTGAAAATCAATACAGCTTTTGAACCGATCGCCATTAACATCTCAATAACACTATTAATAACCTGTGCAACGTAAGTATAAACAGGGCACGGCTCTTAAAGATCAATCGCTTAGCGGCATCCTGATTGAAAATTCGTAATTCTTCCCTGCGGATTCTACGCATTTTCTATTTTCCGTATAACGTGCACATCTTTTTGCCTTACTTTTACGTATATATCAATAAGTTAGAAAGCCACGCCAGCAGCCTGTTTCAGCGACCCCAAAGTTTGGCATTAATTGTGCTTATTTATCAGAAACTGTAACATTTTACCTGTTTAAAGCTTTTATAAGAAAAGAGGAGGTTGAAAGATGGAAAAAAGATATACTCCCAGTTTATTGGTTTGCGTGATAATGGACCTTTTAGGTTGTGCAAGTTATGCAGTACCCCTGTTAGGAGAAGTAAGTGACGTTATTTGGGCGCCCATCTCCGCCATTATTTTTTACCGCATGTTTGGCGGTACCCTGGGCACCTTTGGCGGGATGTTCAACTTTATGGAAGAGTTGTTCCCCGGGCTCGATTTCATACCCACCTTTACAATTTCCTGGGTAATGCAGCGCATTGCGCAGGGCTGGCGGGTACCAAAGGTGAAAATGGAAGGACAAAAAGCATGATCAGATGTGGTACTTCATGGTAAGTTACACGTCTACTAAGATACCAAGGTTGTAAGGATTTAAAGTTGGATGCTAACGGAAACTTATGTGCATATACAACATGCATTCACCTTTATTTTCTTTCAACCTTTCAAGTTTTTTCAGGCCTAGCCTCTGGTTCTTATCATCCGCCCGCCTCCCGGCATCATTTGCATTGGTATAACATTCCTCATGCGCATGTTTTTGTTGCCCCCTTTCTCCCCACCTCCGAAACGGTTCAGGAAATAAGAGAAGCTCAGCAGGCAAAAACGCTGCAGCACCCTGGCCTGTACATCCTCAATATAATTCTCGCCTACATTGCGGCTAATGCTTACATTCTGGTTCAGCAGGTCAAAGCCCTGCAGCTTTATAAGGCCCTGCTTATTGCGGAACAGGCTTTTGGATATATAGGCGTTCAGCATGGTTACATCCTGGTTGTAACCTGCGGCCAGCCCGGTGTTCAGCGTATAGTCCAGGTCAAAGCCAATGTTAAAGCCTAAGGGCAGGTTCACATTAAGGTCAAAGGAAAAAAAGTAATTGAAATAATCGCGGTTATTATCTTTTTGCACGATATAGCGGGCGCCGTTATAGTTGATGCCGCCATTGGTTGAAAAGTCGAACAGCTCCCGGTAAGCGTAATTAAAGCTCAGCCCCTGGTTTACCGTAAAGTTGCGTGTAATGCCCTTAATGTTGTTAATGTAGCTTACATCCCGGTTCAGGCTAAAGTTGGTGGTGGCATTCAGGGAAGTATGCTCTCTTTTAAGGGGAATGGTATTTACCAGGTTACCGTTAATGTTATAGGCGCCGTTCACATTCACCGGCTGGCTTACCTGCCTGCCCAGGGAATCAAAGTAATTGGCATTAATGATCTTGTTGCTGGTAAGCGCCATGCTTATATTGGCAAATAGCCCTTGCATGCTGGAAGGGTTAAAGGTGTTATAACCTATGCTGAAGTTGTTGTTGAAAGAGGGTTTCAGATCAGGATTACCTAACTGGATGTACAGCGGGTTACTATTATCCGGCACGGGCTGCAGCTGGTTTACATTAGGCTGCTGGGTAGCGCCGCGGTAATAGAAACGCAGGCGTTTATTATTGTTAAATGCGTAGCTGAAACTGGCGGACGGGAAAAAGTTAAACGTATGCTGCTGCAGCCGGTTCTTCAGGCTAATGTTGTTATTATCCAGGTCACTGTACTGCACATTGAGCCCCAGGCTGTAATCATACGTTTTCTTTTGCGTGCGGAGGCTTACCCCTGCCTGCTGGGTTGAGAAAGTATTCTCAAACGAATTACTTAAACTATCATTGGGCCGGTCGTAGATGCCTTTGGTGGCGTTAAAATCATACGTAAGCTTATCGGATGATGAATAGTTACGGCTCCAGGCATAGGTAAATTCCAGGAAGTGATCTTTTGCCAGCGGCTCCGTGTAAATGAGGCGTACATTGGTGTTCAGGCCTTTGTTGGTAATATCATTACGCTGATCTATACTGTCTGTTTGAATGGCGCCGTTAGGCTGTATAAACAGGTTATTGGAGTGGTTATAGTTCTCCATATCGCTGTTATTGGTGCCTATATTCAGGTTAGCGCTGAAGGTGCGCCCGGTTTTATGGAACTTTTTGCGGTACAGCACATCTGCCGCAAAGGAGGGCGTTGTATTGTTGCCGGCATTACGGGTGGTACCGTTGTTCACCAGCTGGTGCGAGCCTCCCAGGGATTCATACAGGTTATCCTGGAAATTGCTGCTGGTAGTATAATTTAAGTTGGGTGAAACAACCAGGGACTGTGTACTGTCTATCTCATACTCTACCCGCATATTAAAGTTATGATTGGCGTTGGTGCTGATAGCGTTTGAGCGCTGGTTATAATAGTAGGTAGTATCGGGCAGCAGGTTCTGGCGCGCGCTGTTACGCTCATTTTCCGTAGTGGTATTGTTATAAAAATAGCTGCCGCTGATGCGGATCCTTTTTGTAAGGTCCTGGCTGTAATTAAGGCCTGCCGTCCAGTTACGGGAAATGCCGTTACCGCCGTTGTTTCCCATACCACCACGCATACCCCGGCCACTGCCCATACTCAGGCCGCTGATGTCCGTATACCCCTGGTTGTTAATGTTGTTGCCGCTGCCTATGAAAGAAAGCTGCTGATCTTCCCGGAAACGGTTCAGGGAGGTGCTGGCCGCAAAGCGTTCACTGGTGCCTGCGCCGGCAGATACCTGGCCGAACATACCTTTTTTACGGTCTTTTTTGATGGTGATGTTAATAGCTTTTTCCGTTTGCCCATCGTTAATACCGGAAAACTGGGCCTGGTCAGATTTTTTATCGATCAGCTGGATCTTATCTACAATTTCGGCGGGCAGATTTTTGGTGGCCAGCTTAGGGTCGTTGCCAAAAAAAGGTTTGCCATCTACCAGGATCTTTTTCACGGTTTCGCCCTGCGCTTTAATGTTACCATCCTTATCTACTTCCACACCGGGCAGCTTTTTCAATAATTCCTCCACCACGGCATTCTGCCGGGTTTTAAAGGAGCCTGCATTAAACTCCAGCGTATCCTTTTTTACACGGATGGGTGGCTTTATTTCCGTGATCTCAACAGCATCCAGGGTAACGCCGGTTTTTTGCAGGGGAATAGCGCCCAGTGCAGCAATGGGCTGTTCCGGGGTAATAGATACGGTTTGTAATAATGGCCGGTAACCCAGGAAAGTGATGTAAAGCTTATAGGTGCCTTCGGGGAGATCGTCGAGGGTAAAGGCGCCTTTTTTATCGGTAAAGGCCGATGCGGCCATGGTGGAATCTTTGGCGTATAATAAAGCCACACTGGCATCTGCCAGCGGCTGTTCGGAGCTTTTATCAGTAAGATGGCCTTTGATCTGTCCTTTCTGCCTCATCTGCCCCCGGACCAGGGTACCACACAGGATAATAAAGACCAGCGTGCATACAAGTGACTTCATCTCTCTATCTGATTATTAACGCTATAGCCTCCTGCTTTTGATGCCTTTTAGCGTTGTATACCGGCGCTGTAAGTTAATAAGTAAACGCCGGGCGGACATTGCCGCCTACGGAGTTTTACCGCCATTTATCTGCCCTGCGGAAACACTTGATCCTCAGCCGATCATGAAAGATCTGAAAGGATGCGGCTGCTATCTGATTGCCGCCAGGCATGTGCAAAGTACAGATTCTCAGTTAAGCATTCTTATTTACTGTTAATTATTGTTAAGAAAAGGAAGCAGACCCGCCGGGAAAACAATAGTTTTGTTGCCATGCGTAAGCGCATCCGTAACATACTTATACTAATGAGCATTTGCATCCTGGGGATCTATCTTTTCCAGGGCTACTGGCTCTATAATTCCTACGAAGTACAGTTTGACCAGTTTAACCGGGATATAAACGGGGCGCTGCGTACGGCCTTATTCAATAACCAGTTTATTGAGGCCCGCCGGCTGGTGCATTATTACGGTAAGGACACTGCTGTGAAGCGGGGATCCAACCTGGTTTTGCCGCCGGAGCAGCTGAGCGCACCCCGGGCAAAAAGAGATTCGGCCCAGGCGATGTTAGATGCTATTATGGGCGGTGAGCGCCCCCTGCCGGTGTTTAAGCCCGGCACGCCTTCCCGTACTTTTGCAGATACGCTGGCCCGGCAAATGTCGGACCTGATATTGTTAAATAACCTTTACGGAGATAGTGTGAACCTGAAAGGGCTGGATTCCAACTTTACTGCGGAGCTGCATAACCGGCAAATTGTAACGGGTTATAAGTTTGACACTTTTCATGTAAACTTCAGCAACTTTTCGCGGGAAAGTTTCCGGGACAGCATGCGCATAAGAGAGCCCCTAAAAACAAGCAAAATGCCCTTTAACCCGGCCAGTAACCTGTTTGTACAGGCCACCTTTGCATCGCCCTTACAGTACATTCTGATGAAAATGGTATGGACGCTGTTTACATCGCTGGTGCTGCTGATATTAACCACCCTTTGCTTTATTTACATGCTGCGCACCATCTTAAAGCAAAAGCGCTTATCTGATGTAAAGAATGATTTTATCAACAACATGACGCATGAGCTGAAAACGCCCATTGCCACTGTATATGCAGCGGTTGAGGCTATGCAGAACTTCAACGCGTTAAGCGATCAGCGTAAGACAAAAAATTACCTGGATATTTCCAAACAGGAGCTGCAACGCCTCTCTGACCTGGTGGAGAAAGTATTACAAATTGCAGCAGAAGAGAAAGAAGAAATAGAGCTGTTTAAAGAAGAAACAGACCTGAATGACCTGATAGATAACATTATTACCAACCACCAGGTAAAAACGGGCCAGCCGGTACAGTTCCGCTATGATAACCATTTGGATCACCCGCTGGTGTATGTGGACAAAACCCATTTATCCAACGCGGTGAACAACCTGGTGGATAATGCTATTAAATACTCCGGCGATCAGCCCATGGTACATATCCAGTGCAGCAAAAGTAATGGCCTGCTAACTATAAAGGTGAAGGATAACGGCATTGGCATACCCCGTATTTACCAGGAGAGTATTTTTGACAAATTCTTCCGGGTGCCTACGGGTAACCTGCATAATGTAAAGGGCTTTGGCCTGGGTTTAAGCTATGTGAAAAAGATAGCGGAGCTGCACCATGGCAGCATTACAGTACGCAGTGAGCCGGAGAAAGGCAGTGAATTTACCATGGAGGTCCCTGTTTAATTTTAGATCTTAGATCTACGATTTTAGATTTGACAGGAGCGCTTTAAATCTAAAATCGTAAATCTGAAATCGTAAATCTATTTTATGGCAAAAGTATTATTGATAGAGGATGAATATCAGCTAGGCCAGATTGTAAAAGACAGCCTGGAAATGCGCGGCTTTGATATGCTGTACGCAGCAGATGGTAAAGACGGTCTGCGCCTGTACCAGCAGCACCATCCCGATGTAGTGGTGCTGGATATTATGATGCCCAACATGGATGGGTTTAGCGTAACCACGGAGATCCGCAAGCAGGATAAGCTGACGCCCATTATATTCCTTACCGCCAAATCACAAACGGCAGATGTGGTGAAAGGTTTTGAGCTGGGGGGTAACGACTACCTGAAGAAACCCTTTAGCATGGATGAGCTGATAGTACGTATCAAAGCCCTGCTAAAACGTGCCAGTGAGCAGCCTGCGCCCCTGCCGGGAGTGGAAAGCGGAGAGGTGGTAATGATAGGGCAGTATGCTTTTAACTACATAAAGCAAACGCTTACCCGTAATGGTAATTCGGCTTTTCTTTCGCACCGTGAAGCAGAGATACTGCGCCGCCTGTACGATAACAAGAACCAGGTAATGGAGCGTAAAGCAGTGCTGCTGGACCTTTGGGGCGATGATAGCTTTTTTAATGCCCGCAGCATGGATGTGTTCATCACCAAAATACGCCGCTATCTGAAAGAAGATCCGCGGGTACAGATCGTGAACATCCGCGGGGTAGGGTATAAGCTTATTTTTTAAATGACCTGTGTAGTGATCATATCCGGGTTTATTTCAAAGGCAATGGTCACTTTGGTGCCGGCCGGCTGGTTACGCGCATCTACCAGGTCGGCCACCTGTATGCTGAAACGGGTATCGAACAGTGACCTGTACAGGTCTACCCGCTCCTGGCACAGGTTCATGCCTTTGGATTGATGCCGGCCTGTTTTTAACCCATTATCTGTATACCTTGCCGCTTCACTGCGGCCTACCCCATTATCCATGATCTCACATATCACCACCCGCTCATTTTGCAGACGCCATTTAATGTGCAGCTGCCGCTCCCCTGTTTTATTCATTAGCCCGTGCCAGATGGCGTTTTCAAGGAAAGGCTGTATGAGCATGCCGGGTACGTAATATTCGCCGGGGTTAATGTCTTCATCCACCTCCATGGTATAGCTAAAGGCATGGTCGGTACGCAGGCATTCTATTTTCAGGTAATACTGCAGCAGGTCCATTTCATCCCGCAGGGAGATAAAATTCTTTTCCGCATGCATCAGCACCATGCGCAGCAGGCGTGCAAAGCTGGAAATATAATCTTCGGCCTTTTGCATTTGCCCGGTAAGCAGGCAGTTATATACCCCGTTCAAACAGTTAAACAGGAAATGGGGGTTCATTTGTGATTTAAGCGTTACCAGCCGGAACTCTGCCAGCTGCCGGTGCAGCTGCTGTACCTCGGCCTCCTGCAGCTGTGCCTTTTGCTCCGCCAGTGTTTTGCCTATTTTAATAGCGCCGATAGCGGCTATTTTTTCCAGCACACGCAGGTGCATGGGCCTGTAAAAGCCGGGACGGTGATGTTCGGAATCTATTACGCCTATCACCTTTCCCTCATAACAAATGGGTACGGCTATTTCAGACAGGCGGCGTTTATCGTCCTGTATATAACGGGCATCCTTACTGGTGTTGGAAATAATTTCCGGCTTGCCGGTAATGGCCACGGTACCGGTTATGCCCTGGCCCACGGGAATTTCAAGCGGTTCTTTTATTTCAAAACGCATGGGATTCTTGGGGCCATAGGCGGCTTTTTGCACCAGCACCTGCCGGTCGGCATCCAGCAGGTATATTACACAATCTTCAAACTGCAGGTGGCGGATGCAGTTCTTGGCAATATCCCACAGGATATCATCGATCGTATTTTTTCCAAAAAGGGAGGTTGCAAAATAAGTAACCGTTGCTTCTGCCTGGTATTTTCGTTTATACCTTAGCAGTAGTAGGAAGAGGATAACAATACACACCAGTAGCGCAATTACTGCCCCAATGTAGCCCGCAACAGTCATAGTGGGTATTTGTACCCTAAAAGGTAAGATTTTTTTGGCAAATGTGAATTCTCTTATCTTTGTTGCCCTATGGAGCAGATAGTACAGCAAATAACGGCCTATACACAGGAAATACAGGCCTTTGAACCTAAAACGGCAGATGAGCTGGAGCAATACCGCATTAAGTTCCTTGGAACAAAAGGGATTGTAAAAGCCATGTTCGGGGAAATGAAGCAGGTACCCAATGAACGTAAAAAGGAGTTCGGGCAGGTATTGAACAGCTTTAAGCAGGTAGCGGAAGAACGCTATACGCAGTTTGAGCACTTAAAGGACGGCGCCGGCCAAACGCAGGCTGCGGTGGACTTTAGCCTGCCTGCAGAAGCGCACCGCCTGGGCACCCGCCACCCTATCAGCATTGTACGTAATAAGATCATCCACATATTTGAGCGGCTGGGTTATACCGTAGCCGAAGGCCCGGAAATTGAAGACGACTGGCACAACTTTACAGCGCTGAACCTGCCGGAAAACCACCCGGCGCGTGATATGCAGGATACCTTTTACATCAGCAAGAACCCCGACTGGCTGCTGCGCACCCATACTTCCAGCGTGCAGGTACGCACCATGGAAGCGGGTAAGCTGCCCATACGCGTAATATGCCCGGGCCGGGTATACCGTAATGAAACCATCAGCGCCCGCGCGCACTGCTTCTTTCACCAGGCAGAGGGTTTGTATATTGATGAAAATGTATCTTTTGCCGATCTGAAACAAACGCTGTATCACTTTGTGAAGGAGCTGTTTGGCCAGGAGGCGCGCATCCGCTTCCGCCCATCTTACTTCCCGTTCACAGAGCCCAGCGCAGAAATGGATATTTCCTGCATTATCTGCGGGGGCGAAGGCTGCTCCGTATGTAAGCATACCGGCTGGGTTGAGATCCTGGGCTGCGGTATGGTGCATCCCAAAGTGCTGGAAAACTGCGGCATTGATCCTGAAAAATATACCGGCTTTGCTTTTGGAATGGGTATAGAACGTATTACCATGCTGAAGTACCAGATCAAAGACCTTCGATTATTCTCCGAAAATGATACCCGCTTCCTGGAACAGTTCACGGGCGCGGTATAGCTATAGATAGTAAAGGCGACCAAAAAGAATGTAAAATCATAAATGTAAAATTTAAAATGTAAAAGTAGAATGCCACGGTTTTAAGTACAGGCTTATGTTTCCGGCATTCTACTTTGACATTTATGAGTTAAAATTTTACATTTTACATTCTTTTTAGTCGGCCCCTTAACCTCTCACCTCTTCCCCCAATGATCATTTTACAGGAAATTAAAACCATTGCGGTGTGCGGCGCAGGTACCATGGGCGCCGGCATTGCGCAGGTAGCGGCAGCCAGCGGGTATAATACGCTTTTGTTTGATATACAGCCTGCCATGCTGGACAAAGCAAAAGCGCAGATAACTCAAAACCTGGATACTGCAGTAGCCAAAGGCAAGCTAACGGCTGCGGATAAAACCGCTACGCTGCAACGCCTGCAATTTAGCTCCCGGCTGCAGGATTGCGTGGCAGAAGTGATCATAGAGGCCATTGCAGAGCAATTAGAGGCTAAAACAGCGCTGTTTAACCAGCTGGCGGAGCTTAACCACAGCGAGGCCATTTTTGCCAGTAATACCTCCTCATTATCCGTTTCCCGTATAGCTGCAGGCGTTATGGATCCATCGCGGGTAGCAGGTATGCACTTCTTTAACCCGGCCCCGCTTATGAAGCTGGTAGAGGTAGTAACTGCAGAAAGCACCCGCCCCGAAGCTGCAGCGCTGGTGTATGAGCTGGCCAAAAGCATGGGCAAAACACCCGTGCATGTAAAAGATGCCCCGGGTTTTATTGTGAACCGGGTGGCCCGGCATTATTACCTGGAAGCGATGAAAGCTGCGGAGCAGGAGCTGGCAGACTTTGCCACCATTGACCGTTTGCTGGAAAGCACCGGTTTCCGTATGGGGCCTTTTGCATTGATGGACCTGATCGGGAATGATGTGAACCTGGCCGTAACCCAATCCTTATACAATGCTTTTGCGCAGGCGCCACGTTTTGCGCCCAATGAGCTGCAGGCCAGCAGGGTAGCGAAGGGAGAGCTGGGCCGTAAGAGCGGAAAGGGGTTTTATAATTACGAATGATTCAATTACGAATTGAGTTACTGATACAATTCATGAGACTATAATATACAGGATGTAACAGGCGGCTGTAGTTAATCATACAAAATGCCTGAAATGGCTGCATTTAATTCGTAATTGAAATTGTTACTTTTGCGCTCATGATCTTAGTTACCGGCGGAACAGGTTTTTTAGGCAGTAATCTATTACGGGCACTGGTAAAGGCCGGCAAGCCCGTACGCGCTTTATACCGCCAGCAGATACCCGAAACATTACAGGATATACAATCACAGATAACCTGGTTTCAGGGCGATGTGCTGGATGTTATAAGCCTGGAGGAAGCTATGCAGGGTATTACACAGGTATACCATTGCGCCGCCGTAGTATCTTTTCAGCCTGCTGCACACCGCAGCATGCTACAGATAAATGTTGAAGGTACCGCCAATGTAGTGAACCTTGCCCTGGATGCCGGTGTGCAAAAGCTGGTGCATGTAAGCTCTGTTGCTGCCCTGGGCCGTACAAAAGAGGGCGCGCCGGTTAATGAGGAAAGCGAGTGGATAGAAAGCCGTACCAACTCCCAGTATGCGGTTAGCAAATACCGCAGTGAAATGGAAGTATGGCGCGGCGTGGCAGAAGGGTTGCCGGCAGCTATTGTAAACCCATCTATTATACTGGGCAGCAGCTACTGGCACGATGGTTCCGGTGCGCTGTTTAAGAACGCCTGGAAAGAATTTCCCTTTTATACCAAAGGGATTAACGGCTATGTGGATGTGGAAGATGTGGTGAAGGTAATGTGTGCGCTGATGGAGAGTGATATCAGCGGGGAGCGTTACCTGCTTTCATCAGAGAACTGGAGCTATTATGATCTTTTTGCTGAAATGGCTGCGCAGCTGGGTAAAAAGCCGCCGCATATCAATGTACAATCCTGGCTGGCGGAATTAGTGTGGCGTATGGAAAAAGTGAAGGGTATGTTCACCGGCAGCAAACCATTGGTTACAAAAGAAACCGCCCGTACGGCCCAAATGAAAATATACTATAACACGGATAAGATCTTACAGGCATTACCGGGATTCCGGTTCACCCCGTTAAAACAAACCATTGCCCGTGTTTGTAAAGACTTTTTACAGGACGCAGCTGCTGGTAAGCTATCTAAATAACAATGCGCCTATTGCGGCTGCCAGCACCTTTTCCGTATCGGCCTTCACACGCTTGCTCATCCATACCCGGGGCTGCTCTCCCGGCATTACAGCCGCTACTGCATTGCCCTTTATATGAAACTCATAACACACCTTCTCATAAGAGTTTACAATACCAAAACGGTTATGCGCAGTAACACGGATCTCAGTATCCGGTGAGCGCAGTATGCCAATGGGTTTATTATCATTCAGCTCCAGGTAATGCGGGTTTTTTAACAGCAGCTCCCAGCGTACCAGGGGGTTACTTTGGGTACCGTTAATAAGAATGTAAAAAAGCGGATTGGTGGGAGGTGTTTTTTCCAGCCAGTCGGGTAAAGTACGGCCGGAGAAACTAACGCGCGGCGTGCTTAACGCCTGTACCAGTATTTGCTCGCTGCTATCTTTTACCAGGAAGTTGAAAGGGTTATCAACGTTCTTAAAAGTAATGTTGGTGGCGCTGGCCACGCTGTTCTTACGGGCGGTGGTGGTATAAGCGCCGTAATGGAATGTTTTGGCAGAGAACCAACCGTCGCTGATCTCCACCTTCCATTCCTGGTCATCAGTATAAAGATCCTGTGCAGCAGCGGGTGCTGTTGTATTAACAGGGCCGGCAAAGCATAGAACAGCAGCAACAAAGCTTTGTAAAAGGGATATATGCATGGTATTAACGGTTGGCTATTTATTCATTACCTTTTCCCACAGTTCAGGAATCCGTTTGATCCAGGTAAGCTCTTTCATTTTAGTACGGGCTTCTTCTGCCGGTGAGCCAAAGTATGTTTTGCCACCTTCCAGCGAGCTGGGTACGCCTGATTGTGCCAGCACAACGGCATCTTTACCGATCACCAGGTCTTTGGATACGCCTACCTGCCCCCAGAGGATCACGTTGTCTTCTATATGCGCTTTACCACCAATGCCTACCTGTGCGGCAAACAGGCAGTTGCGGCCTATAACGGTACCGTGGCCAATGTGTATCATGTTATCCAGCTTGGTGCCCTGGCCTATGATGGTATCGCCGCTTACGCCTTTGTCGATGGTGCAGCCTGCGCCTATTTCCACATCGCTTTCAATAATAACCCGGCCGCAGCTTTCCATTTTATCATACATCACGGCGCGGTCCTTCCTTCTTTTAAAGTAAAACGCATCGGCGCCAATAACGGTACCTGCGTGAATGATCACGTTATCGCCAATAACAGTATGGTCATAAATAGTAACGTTGGGATGTATGAGGCAATTGCTGCCTATACGCACATGATTACCAATGAATACGTTAGGTTGTATAATGGTGTCTTCACCTATTACGGCGCTATCGCTGATGGGTTTGGAGGAGGGTTCAAACGGGCGGAAATGTTTTACAAGGGATACATAGGCACTGAACGGATCGTCGGTAACCAACAGCGCCTTACCTGCCGGACAGGCTACTTTTTTGTTGATGATGATAATGGTAGCTGCGGAATTAAGGGCTTTATCGTAGTACTTCTCAAAGTCCACGAATGATATATCTCCTTCCTGTACTTTATGGATCTCGTTGATACCGGCCGCCATCAGCTGATGGTTGCCTTCCAGCGCTGCGCCTATCATAGCGGCTATCTCTGTAACGGCAACAGGTGCTTCAAACTTCATAGCATATTGAATTAGTGAGTGATTTTAGGTGAGCAAAGTTAGGTGAAAAAAGGAAGTAAGAAGTATCTTATCGCTTACCGCATAGTGCTGATTTTTTACTTCCATCGTCGTTCAGCAGACTGTTGTTATCCACACTTTTTTTAGTGGTGTGAATAAAATTTTTTGTAAAATTTTTCTTTTGTCATAAAATTCTTTTTAATATTGTGTAGGGAATTTTGTTTCCCTGTACTTACTAACCCATTCACATAACAAGAAAGTCTGATTGTTCGCACGGTCAGACTTTTTTTATTGCCTTTAAAACCCGCTACTGCCAAGTGTTTCAGCTTACACTCATTTTTATCATCCTCAAAAGCATCATCCCCTTGCATTGCTTTTTATCCTTTTTATGCGGGTATCATGCACAACAAGCAAAGGGCTGTTTTTTGCTTTTTGGACCATTAAAGCCCTGCTTTACCCAAAAAATTTTTGGGTTAGCGCATTAAAAGTGCGGCTATGATCCATAAAACATCCTTTAACGCATAAAAAGGCAACAAACCGCGGCTTAAAAGTGGTGAAAAAGAAAGGAAATTATAACGTTGAAGTGTATACGTAGTATAAGCGCAAACCCTTGTTAATCCTGCAGGTTAGCGGCTTTTATGAGATGGTTCATTTGCAGCAGGCGTATTTTTTTGCCTTCCAGTTCTATAAGGCCGTCTTTCTTAAATTCGGAGAGTAAACGGATGGCAGATTCTGTAGCGGTACCTACCAGGTTGGCAATTTCTTCTCTTGAAAGGCGAACGTTCAGGGTTTGTCCGTCGCTTTCAACGCCATAGGTTTCATGAATGAATAACAGGGTTTCAGCTAAGCGTTCCCTTACCGGTTTCTGGGCCAGGTGGGTGATCTTTAATTCAGCTTTGCGCAGTTCGCTGGAGAGGATGCGCATCATTTCAAAAGACAGGCCCGGATCTTTTTGCAGTACGTTCAGGAACAGGTCTTTGGGAATAAAGCATACCTGTGCATCATCCAGCGCTACCGCGGTAGCGGTATACCGTTCGCCGCTTAATAAGGCTTTATAACCCATAATATCCCCTTCTTTTACCAGGCGTATGATCTGTTCACGGCCATCGTCGCCGCTATGGGTAAGTTTTATTTTTCCGGAGTTGATGCAGTAGATACCAAAGGAGTGAGCGCCTTCCTGGAAAATGACCTGCCCTTTTTTGTACAATGAACATACACGGGCTTCATCAATAGCCGTGATATTTTCTCGCTCCGCTTTGCAAAAGATAGAACCAAAGCGGGCTTGACAATGTTGACAGGTGATCTGTTTAAGAGGTGTGCCCATATGCGATGCTGCAAAATTACTAATTTGCAGGGCGTTCACCAAAGACCATTATCAGCAGTTGTTGTACTATTACGTTATTTATAAGCCTTACCAGGTGCTTACACAGTTCAGCAAGGAAGCAAACAAAGCCAGCCTGGCCGATTATTTTGCTGTGCCCAAAGATGTATATCCTGTTGGGCGGCTGGATTATGATAGTGAAGGACTATTGATATTAACCAACGATAAAACGTTGAACCACCGTTTATTAAATCCGCGCTTTGCACATGAAAGGGAATATTGGGTGCAGGTAGACGGCGCTATTACGCCTGCTGCAATAACGCAGCTGCAGCAGGGAGTAACGATTAACATTGATGGTAAAGCTTATAACACCCAACGCTGCAAAGCGGCTTTATTTGAAACACCGCCGCCGGTACCGGAGCGTAACCCTCCTATACGCTTCCGTAAAGAAATACCCGCTCCCTGGATACAGCTAATGCTTAAAGAAGGCAAGAACCGTCAGGTACGCAAAATGACGGCGGCTGTTGGCTACCCGACGTTGAGGCTTATCCGTTACCGGATAGCCGGCCTTACCCTTAACGGCCTGCAGCCGGGAGATATGTTACAGCTGGACCGGGAAGCCGTTTACAATGCGCTTTTTAAGTAAGCTATTAGCTTTAGTGGTCAGCTATTGGCTACTGGCTAATGGCCTCCGCTAACAGCTAAAACCTAATAGCTAACAGCCCTTCTTTGCGCTTTCCACTAATTTAGCTAGGTTTGTTACCAACAAACATTCCATATGCTGAAATCAATGACCGGGTTTGGAAGGGCAGAAAGCACGCGCGGAGAGACTATTATAACCGTAGAGATAAAATCTTTGAACGGTAAACAGTTTGAGGTGAATCTGAAATTATCCCCCTTATTAAGGCCGTACGAGTTTGACATCCGCAACCAGCTGCAGCAAACCTTGCAGCGCGGCACGCTGGATGCTACCATCAACATACGTCAGAACGGCGCTACCCGGCCGGTTGTGGTAAATACGGAGCTGGCTAAGTTCTACTATCAATCCATTACCACCCTGGCAACAGAGCTGAACCTGCCGCAGGATGATATGCTGAATGTGCTGATGAAGCTACCTGAGGTAATAACCCCGGCCACTGAACAGATTGCGGAAGAAGAATGGCTGGCCATTCAGAAGGTATTAAGATCGGCGCTGGAAGAGCTGGATACCCACCGCCAGGATGAAGGCGCCGTACTGGAAGCCGACCTGCTGCTGCGGATAGAGAATATAGAAAGCTATTGTGTAAAGGTACGGGAGCTGGACCCCCTGCGTAAAGACCGTATACGCCAGCGTTTGGAACAGCTGCTCTCAGACTATGTAGGTAAGGAGAATGTGGATGCCAACCGTTTGGAGCAGGAGCTGATCTTTTATTTAGAGAAGCTGGATATCTCTGAAGAGCTGGTGCGCCTGGAAAACCACTGCCGCTACTTTAAGGAGATACTGCGTGAAGCAGATATGGCCAAGGGTAAAAAACTGGGTTTTGTGCTGCAGGAAGTAGGACGTGAAATAAACACCACCGGCTCTAAAGCCAACGATGCCGGCATACAGCAATGGGTGGTATTAATGAAAGACGAACTGGAAAAGGCCAAAGAACAAGTATTAAATGTACTATAGTCAACTTATGAAACAAATGGGGGCAGCCATTGTAATGGGCTGCCTGGGACTGGCATCCTGCCTGCCGGTTAAAATGGATGCCTATGAAAAGAACCAGGAAATACCGGGGCACCAGTGGAGCTATCAATACAAACCTGTATTTGAAGTAACCATTAAACCGGAAGACACCGCCTACCTGTATAACATTTATGTAAACATCCGCCACCAGGATGCTTACCCCTACAGCAATATATGGGTGCTGGTAAATACCCAGCTCCCGGGCGACAGCAGCCTGCAACCCCGCAGGGTAGAGCTGCCGCTGGCAGATGCTTCCGGCAAATGGTTAGGCAGCGGGCTGGATGATATTTATGAGCACCGCATTCCTATCCAGCAACAGGCCATCCTGAACAAGCCCGGCACCTATCGTTTTACATTTGAACAAAATATGCGGCAAAATCCGCTGCCTTATGTGATGAATGTGGGACTGCGGATAGAGAAAGCCGGCGCACGGCCATGAGACGTTTCTTACATAAACTACAGGATCAGAAGGTAACCTCCTTCATTTACCTTTTTGTATTGGCTTATACCATACTGGCACTGGTATGGTGGGGCGTGCTGCTGTACCTGCAGGGCCGGCAGATCACCGGTTTTGAGCGGCGCAACCTGGAGCTGCGTATTGATAACGTGGCACACCCCGTGGAATACCAGATGGAGCTGGAACGTATAGAAAAGGATGAGCGCATGCGCACCTTTAAATTCTTTGGAGAAGGCGGCACTTTTCTGGGTATTATACTGGTAGGCGCCTTTTTTGTATACCGCTCCATATGGAAGCATATGAAGCTTACCCAGCAGCAGCAGAATTTTATGATGGCGGTAACGCATGAGCTAAAATCGCCTATAGCTGCGGCAAAGCTAAACCTGGAAACAATCCGCAAACACAAGCTGGATGAGGAAAAGCGGCTAAAGCTGGTAGAGAATACCATTAAGGAGACCGACCGCCTGGACCAGCTGTGTAACAACATACTGTTAGCCTCCCAGCTGGAAGCCGACCGTTATAAGCTGTTCCGTGAGCCGCTGGATTTTTCAGCCCTGCTGGATGGCAATATCAAAGAGCTGCAGGCACGCATTACTACCCACACCATTGTAGCTGATATACAGCCCCGTATATGGGTGGAGGGTGATAAGTTCATGCTGCAGATGGTACTGAGCAATTTAGTGGAAAATGCGGTAAAATATGCGCCCAGGCAAACCGTCATCAAGGTACGTTTGCACGAAAACGGGCACGTATTAAAGTGGCAGATATCTGATCAGGGACCGGGCATACCGCAGGAAGAGCGTAAGCGGGTGTTCCTGAAGTTTTACCGTATTGGCAATGAAAATACCCGTAAGGCAAAAGGCTCCGGCCTGGGCCTGTTCCTTACCCAAAAGATCATGGAACAGCATGGGGCTACCATACAGGTAAAGGATAATACCCCTTCAGGCGCCTGCTTTGAGATCAGCTGGCCGTTATATTCCGTGCAAACGGCGTAAATTTGCACCACAGTTTTCAATTCCGACAATCTGTAAAGCGGAAGATGTAACTTAGAAGGATATGAAAGAAGCAACGAAAGCATCTATACTCTTGGTAGAAGATGAGGAGAACCTCCAGGAAGCGCTGAAGCTGAACCTGGAGCTGGAAGGTTATGAGGTAACAGCAGCAGATAATGGCACTACTGCGCTAAAGGCAGTGAAGAACGAATATTTTGACCTCATTATACTGGATATTATGCTGCCGGAAATGGATGGCATAGCCGTGTGTGAGAACATCCGTATACAGAATAATGATGTACCCATCCTGTTCCTGAGCGCCCGCAACAGCAGCGCCGACCGCGTGCTGGGCCTTAAAAAGGGGGGAGATGATTATATGACCAAACCCTTTAACCTGGAAGAGCTGCTGTTAAGGGTGGAGAAGCTGATCGTAAAGAACAAGCGTATACAGGATAAGGATAGTGTGCCCAATGTTTACCGCTTTGGCAATAACACCATTGACTTTGCTGCGCAGGAGTGTATCGGGAAGGATGGTAAAAGCTATGAGCTTAGTAAAAAGGAAACCATGCTCCTGAAGCTGCTGATAGAGAACAAGGGAGAGGTAGTAACCCGCGAAAAGATACTGCAGGTAGTATGGGGCTATAACGTGTACCCCACCACCCGCACTATTGATAACTTTATACTGAACTTCCGCAAATACTTTGAGGAAGACAGCCGTAACTCCAAATACTTCCACTCTGTAAGAGGGGTTGGCTACAAGTTTACGGAACAGTAATTTACCCCTAACCACTTATAATAGTTTTCCCTCCGATTGCGATATAAATACTGCCTTGTAGTAATTGGCACTTTACATTCAGTGCGATTTAGTAGATATTTAATAGGTGTATCAGCTACACTTTGCTATTGATCCTTTTGTAAACCTTATTAGTGTTACTGCAATCCGGGTATATGTTTTCAGCGGGCGATTGGAACTATTGGTTATTCTTCTTATTAAGCATAGCGCTTATCTGCTACTTATTTTACCGCCGCGAAAGAAGTATCAGGCGGAACTCCACCAAAGAAATAAACCAGCGGCAATCTATGGTGAATCTTGAGCTGCACGCCTTTCAGGCGCAGATGGACCCCCATTTCATCTTCAACAGTTTAAACGCTATTCATCATTACATCCTCAGCACCAGCACGGATATGGCCTCCCTGTACCTGACGCGCTTTTCAAAGCTGATGCGCCTCATGATAGCTAATTTTAACAAAGAATGGATTAGCCTGGAGGAAGATGTGGAGGCGCTGGAGCTGTACATTCAGCTGGAGCAGCTGCGTTTTGAACCGCAGTTCGTGTACAAGCTGCACCTTTCACCGGAAGTAAGCCACCAGTTTACCCTGGTGCCCCCTATGATCATACAGCCTTATGTGCAGCAGGCCATCTGGCACCGCATATTACAGCGCCCGCAGAAAAGCGGCGGCCGGCTGGAAGTATTTATTGGCCGCCACCAGGACCAGCTATGCATACAGGTAGAGGATAATGGTGTGCGCGGGGAGCTGCAGCCCGCTTCCTATGCCGCCACACAGCTGAGCCGCAACGTAGCCATTGCAGCGGAACGTCTTCAGATAATGAGTGAAAAGTACCACATACATGCCCAGGTAACGGAGCAGGATATTTATGATGAACCTTCCCAAACCAGTGTTAGCCGTATAACTATTAACCTCCAGCATATTACCAGCCGCCACCAGCAGGCCGGATGAGCATAACCCCCGGCGGCAGTTAAAAACGCGGTTTACATTTTATTTTCGTAATTTTTCGGTGGGACAATCCGTAACTGAAGACTAAGCCAACTAACTATCCATCACTATTGCCAACTGCCACCCATGCATGCCATTATTGTGGATGACGAAAAACACTGTCGTGACGTATTAATGCTGCTCCTTAGCCGGCACTGCCCGGATATTACCATTGATGCTGTTTGCACTGACGGGCTAACTGCGCTGGAAGCCATTGAAAGGCAGCCCCCGGAGCTGTTGTTCCTGGATGTGGAAATGCCTGGTATGAATGGTTTTGAGCTGCTGGAAGCCTGCCCTGCAACGCCTTTTTCCGTGATCTTTACTACTGCATATGATCAATACGCCATCCGCGCCATTCGCCACAGCGCGCTGGATTACCTTTTAAAACCTATTGATAAGGATGAGCTGTTAAGGGCCGTGGAAAAAGCGGCCGCCCGGCAGCTGCTGCTTACCGGCACCAAGCTGCAGCACCTGCTACAGTTCCTGCATGAGCACCTGCAGGCGAATGAACGCCTGGCGCTGCCCACACTGGAAGGCTTGCGCATGGTGCTGCCCAAAGATGTAATGTACTGTATGGCGGAGGGCGCATATACCCGGCTGCTGCTGCAGGATGGACAAAACCCGCCGCTGATATGCCGCACATTAAAAGAAGTGGAATCAGTGCTGAAGGATAAAGGATTTTTCCGAGTCCATCACAGCTACCTCATTAACCTTTCCTTTATGGATAAATATATTAAGGGGGATGGAGGGGAGATCATTATGAGCGATGGCGCCAGCATACCAGTATCACGGCAGCGCAAGCAGGAGTTTATGGCACGGATCGAGAAGCTATAAACGTTTTACCTCATCGCAGGCTATCCACCCGGTTTTACCATCTGCCAGCTGCACTTTGCAATAATCCGCAGTAGCATCCAATACCTGCACTTTCATACCTTCATTCAGCTCAAACAGGTCTTTCCCATTCTGGTCCGGCGCTGCTTTGGCCTTAATGCCGCTGTTCATAACAATGCCGGTATGGTGGCTATGCAGGCTGCTGTAAGTGTAAATAGACATAAACAGGTAAGCCACAAACACTACGCCTATAACGCTAACCCCCATACGAACTATACTGTTATTAAAACGCGCTACCAGCAAATAAGCCAGCACGCCGCCGATCAGCAGCCAGAATAATACCAGGCTGCCAACGGCCCAGCCATTGGGCGTATGCAGGTGCTCCCATTGCTGCCACCATTTCTGGAAGAACAGTAAAGGCAGTTCATCAGTGAAGCCCTGTACGCGCTGGTTAGCCAGATCCAGGTTATGGGTAACGGATTCATTATACGGGTTAAGCTGTAATGCTTTTTCGTAGTTGTAAATAGCCTGACCGGTGCGGTTGCTTTTGTAGTAGGCATTGCCTGCATTGAAGTACAGATCTTCCAGCGGATAACCTTCGTTGATCAGCTGCTGGTACATGTTGGCCGCCTCTGTGTACTTGTTTTGCTGGTACAGGGTATTGGCTTTCTCAAACCGTTGCTGCGGCGTAAGCCCCTGCGCCTGCAGGGTATTATAACCCAGCAGCAATAAAAGGATTATATAGCGTACCGGTTTCATACTACTTGTTGCTTCGTTTTCAATTGCTCTTCCAGCTGGCTGATGACTTTTACGGCCTGCTGGTAAGTGCCCTGCATTTTATCATTGCTTTGTGCCGGTGCATACAGCGCCATTTCACAGTTATCCAGCAGGTCAAAAAGCTGCAGGGTATTATCGCCATTGATGCGGCGGCCGGCCAGCTTGTTTTGTACCAGCTGTTTATTCAGATCGGCAAAAGGAATTTCCAGCTTATGGCTCAGGTAACCCCATACGGCGCGGGAAGTTTCTTCGTAAAAAGCGCGGTCCTTCCCTTCTTTCAGATAACGGGCAGCCAGCTCCAAACGTTTCAGCGCTGCTTTGTTGGCGTAGCGGTGTTTAAGCAAGGCGGCATTATTTTGCTGATAGTGCTGGCGGCGGCGGTATAAAATGCCAGCTATCAGCGCTATGATGGGTATCAGCAATAACAGGTAGTACCACACGCTGCCCAGTAAAAAGCCGGCATCTTTGGTCCAGCGCTGCGGCGCCAGGTGCACCGGTATCAGCACATTTTTATCAACGCTGAAATCTTCCTTATCACGTTTATTCTGTTTGCCCGGCGTTACTTTAATATTAAACGCCTGCGACTTGATGGTTTTATAGGCATGCGCTACAGGATCAAAGTACGAGAACTCAACCGGCGGAATGGTTTGGTCGCCTGCTTCCAGCGGCATCAGCGCAAATTCAAACTGCCGGCTGCCGGACAGCGGGTTACTGTTCTTTTCAATATTATCGGTAACCTTGGGATCGTATTTTTCAAAGCTGCCGGGGATCTCAACCTTCGGCTGGTTCAGCAGGTTCACATTTCCCTGTCCGGAGATATTCACTTTTAAGGTCAGCGCATCATCGGTAGTAAGCGTAGCTTTATCAATGGTGGCGCTCATGTTAAAGTGCCCTACTGCGCCGTTGTAGCTGGGCGGGCGGGTATCTACCGGTAATGGTTTTACGGTGATCTTTACTGGTGCGCTCTGGATCTTATACGGCACATCTTCATAAGACACTTCGGGCCGGTTAAAGAAATCATCAAAGAACGGATCGTTAAAAGGATCTTTAAAACCGGGATCATTGAAGAAATCTTCAAAGGGATCTCTTGACCGCTTGCGGTTATCGTGCGAAAGCTTAACAAGGCGTACCTGGTTATCTACCTCTACCGGATCCAGCTCAAGGTTACCGGATTGTAAGGGGAACAGCAGTGTTTTGCGGATGGTGAAAACTTTGAACAGCTGGCCGTTTATGCGTTCCGTAGTTGCCTGCGGCGGGTTAGGCAGCTCAATATCTTTGGCAGAAAAACCTTTGAATGCCGGTACGCGCGTTACGCTGGAATTAGTGGGCAGGCGGGTATACAGTTTATACGTAGCCGTTAGCTGCTCACCTTCGTACAGGTTGGTTTTATCTACATCTACTTTCAGGAAAATATTTTTACGCAGCTTGGCATCCACATCCTCGCCTTTACGCAAAATGCCTTCGGCTACATCCTCATCCGGGCCGCGGTGGCTGGGTTGAAAGCCGGGCGGCTGTTGTGTGGGAGCCTGCGGCGCAGCGTTGTGATTCACACTTTTGATCACCTCAATGGTAACAGGATTGGAGTGTACTACATTCCCGTTTACGCGGGCAGTAGCGCCGGCTAAGGTAAAGTTACCTGTGCGTTTGGGCTGCAGTACATAGATCAGCGCTATGTATTCAGAGCGGCGGCCGTTGTAAATGGATTGGCCCTGTACCTGTGAGGGGCCCTGCATTACTTCAAAATCTGTAAAAGATGGTGGTGTAAAGCTGGCAACATTGGATGCATTTTCCAGCATGAACTGGATCTGGAAGGGCTCATCCTGCGCAACACGGGTGCTGCTTACATTGGTAGTAAAACGGAATTCCTGGGCACTAGCGCAAGCTATAACGCCCAAACAAAAAAAGAGGGACAATGCCCACTTCCTTATTTTAACCTGACAGACCATATCTCGTTGACAAATTTAACCAAAGCCTATGCTGTGGAGCTGATTTCGCCGTTAAAAGTTAGTTAAAAAAATAATAAAATATGATAGTAGAAACTGTAACCAGCAAGGATTTGGATAATGTGCTGATGTGTTAATATGCTAATGTGCCGGTTTTGTTGCTTATGTTTTGCATATAACCGCAGATACCAGCACATTAACACATTATCTCATTATTAGCTAATGTCTCCCAGCATGGGCCGCAGCACAATTTCTTCCACCACTGTTTGAGCGGCCAGCGTGTAGGCTGCCCATACAATATTGGCAATATCCTCAGGCGGCATCAGGCGGTCAGGCGGCACTTCAAAGCCCTCCCACGAGGCGGTAAGCGTAGGGCCGGGGCTGAGGGCAGTTACTTTAATGTTATGTGGTTTCAGCTCTTCCCGCAGGTTTTTGGAAAAGCCTAACAAGGCAAATTTAGTAATGCTATACGCGCCGCCGTTAGGGTAGGCTTTGTAGCTGGCCGTGGAGGTAAGGTTAAAAATGTGGCCTTTACGCTGCGCCATCATAGCCGGTAACAGCTGGCGGGTAAGGTGATAGGCGCTGTATACATTGGTAGCCATCAGGTTTTCAAGCAGGCCTTCTTCCTCCTGGTGCAGGGCGCCGGGCACAAAAAGGCCGGCGTTATTTACCAGTATATCCACTGCGGGGAAAGCTGCTTTTACTTTGGCTGCAAAGCTCAGCACCTGCTGTTTATCGCTCATATCCACCGGCAGGGCCAGCACCTGTACATTGGGCGCCAACTGGTGGATGTGTGCAGCCGTAGCCTCCAGCGTGGCGGCATTGCGGGCGCAAAGCGCTACATTAAAACCTTCTTTGGCCAGCCTTTCGGCGATGGCTTTACCTATTCCTTTGCTGGCTCCCGTAATAACTGCGTTCATATTTTGGAGGGATTGAAAACCGGAAAATAAGAAAAAAAATGTGTTGATGTGCTAATGTGCTAATATGCTGATGTGCTGGTTTTTGCTGTTTGTGCAATCCCTCCATATATGCCGGCACATTAGCATATTAGCACATCAGCACATTCTTCGTACCTTTGCCCCGTGATGAAGTATAAGCATATTTTCTTTGACCTGGATCATACACTGTGGGATTTTGAGACCAACTCCTACCAGACTTTAGAGGAACTCTACCATACATTTGACCTGAGCGCCCGCGGGGTGCCTGGCTTTGAAGCGTTTTACGACAGCTATGTTATTCATAACGAAATACTGTGGGACCGTTTCCGCAAAGGGCTTATTAACCGTAACGACCTGCGCTACAAACGTTTTAGCAGAACCCTGCTGGATTTTAAGATCGGCGATGAAAAGCTGTCTAATGCCCTCAGCGAAAAATTTCTGGAAGTACTGCCGTTTAAAACTGCGTTATTCCCTTACACCGTGGAAGTACTGGAATACCTGGCGGCTAAGAACTATCCCCTGCACATGATCACCAATGGATTTGAGGATACCCAGCTGCTGAAAATGCGCAATGCCAAAATTGATCATTTTTTCACGCATATTATAACTTCTGAAGTAGCCGGCAGCCTGAAACCCTACCGGGAAATATTTGATTACGCTATTACCAAAGCCGCTACCAAGGCTACGGAAAGCGTAATGATCGGGGATGCGCTGGAGCTGGATATTATTGGGGCTCACAATGCGGGTATGGACCAGATCTATTTTAATGCAAAGGTTCCGGCCACTACGATGCAGCCTACTTACTGCATTTCCTGCCTGAGTGAGCTGAAAACAATTTTATAAGGCGAATAAGAAAAAGGAAATATTCTGTTTGCATACCACGAGGGTATGTTTTGCTATCGATTGCTATGAGCAAAGTAACATTGAGGGCATAAGCTTCAGGGTAATCTTTGGCAATAAATAGTACTGGAAAAGGGCCATCAAAAAGTACGAAAGGTTTTGAGGATCACATAACAACAACAAACCTTCCACCAGGTAACCGAATAAAAAAGGGCTGACCAAGAGTAATGGTCAGCCCTTTTAATTTTATGCCGTATTTGATCACTTACCTGCTGGCTTGGCTGCAGTTGCCGGTTGGGCTGGTTTTGCAGCGGCAGCGCGCAGGCTGGCGGTTTTAGAAGGTTGCATGCAGCAGGCCTTTGTCTGGGCGGTTTGCTCTTTTTTGCAACAGGCCTTGCTGTCTTTATTACAGCAGCTCTTATCCTTTGCTTTGTCCTGGGCCAGGGCTGCACCGCTTATAAGCAGGGCTGCAGCCAGGGTGAAAAAAGTTTGTTTCATGCTAATTATTTTTAGGTAACGGTGGTTGTGTTTATACCAGCTGTGCAATAATGGATTGTCCGCCCTTTACTACCTGGTCCAGCTGTACTTTAACGGGTGTGCCTACCGGCAGGTAAATATCCACGCGGGAACCGAACTTGATAAAGCCCAGCTCTTCATTTTGCTTTACCTGCTGGCCTGCTTTCAGGTAGTTTACAATACGGCGGGCGAGGGCGCCGGCGATCTGACGTACCAGGATATCTGTTTTGCCATTGCCTATAACCACGGTGTGGCGCTCATTTTCCGTAGAAGATTTCGGATGCCAGGCCACCAGGTATTTACCGGCATGGTATTGAGATAATTTCACTTCCCCGCTGATAGGGTTGCGGTTTACATGCACATTGGCAGGGCTCATGAAAATAGATACCTGCAGGCGTTTATCTTTAAAATATTCGGGTTCAAAAGTTTCTTCGATCACCACTACTTTACCATCACAGGGAGAGATCACCAGCGTTTCATCCTGCGCCATATCCCGGGCGGGAATGCGGAAAAAGGAAATAATGAACAGGAACAGGATCACGGATACAATAAAAAAGCCCCAGGTAAGGGAGGGTACCTGTCCCAGGAAATAGAATACGGCCACATTGAGCAATGCCAGCACCAAAGCGGTTAGTACAATAGTGCCCAATCCTTCGCGATGGATCTTCATGTTGTGTTTATTGGTTTATTAGTTTAATTGGTAATGCGAAGGTAGAATAAAATGCTGAATGCTTGATGCCGAATGCTGAACGCTTAACGCGTAATACTTAATACCAAACGCATGTGCAAAAAATGGTCAGCATTGAGCCTTCCGCATTCTACAGCATCATAAAGCTGTGTACATAGATCCAGGCAAATGGCGTAGCCAGCAGCAGGGAATCAAAACGGTCCAGGAAGCCGCCGTGCCCCGGCATAATATTACCGGAATCTTTTACCCCGGCCATGCGTTTCAGCTTAGATTCCAATAGATCGCCGGCTGTGCCGAAAATAGCGGCAATGCCTGCTAAGGCCAGCCAGTGCTGCAGATCCAGCCACTGCTGCCCCCAGTAATGGCCAAAAATGCCGGCAACAGCCACACACAAGATCATGCCGCCTACAGAGCCCTCCGTGGTTTTCTTAGGGGAAATGGAGGGGAAAAAAGGCGTACGCCCTATCAGGGAGCCTATAATGTAGGCCATGGTATCATTGATCCAGATGAAGCAGATCAGCAGCAGGGGTATTAGCCAGCCGGGCTGCCCGCCCGTTGTGCGGCCGATGAAAGTGATCATGCTGCTGCTCAGGCGCAGGTCTACCAGCAGGCCAAAGGATACGCTGATGTACAGCAGGCCCAGGGCAGAGTAGCCAATGTTCTTCAGGGAAAAATCCTTGCCCAGCAATATTTCGCCCATGGGTAATACCAGCAGGAAAATAACGGCGGTCCACCAGCCCAGGAAGCCCAGGGAGACAAGGCTGGTGCCAAAGGCTTCGCCGGTAAAGGCCATTACAATGGCGCAGCTGGCTACCAGCACGCCGTAACGGTGCCAGGCAGATACTTCGTTATAATCCTTATCTATGAGGCGAATGAGTTTAAAATACTCCTGTATGGCAAAAAAATTAACCAGGAAAAAGAGCAGGAAGAAGGTAAAGGGATTCCATAAAATGCCACCCAGCATTACTGCCACAAAAACCAGTGCGGAGGCGGTACGGGTAAAAAAAGTCTTCATTCAGTGTTTATTTTGAAATTGCATCTTACCTCGTTTCATTCATCTGCAGCAGGCAGCAGAAATATGAGATAAGGTGGCGAGATCTTACTTCCTGTCTTTTACTTTGTTTCATTCATCAATTCCAGCGCCTGCGTTATCTGGGAGCTGTGCACATAAATTTCCGCCTGCCCGGGCAGCGCCTGTATGTAAGATGAATCCTGCCGGTTCAGGAGCACGGCATTCACCCCGTTCTCCAGCAGCATGCCTTTTACCATTTCCGCCTCAAAGGGCCGGTCTGTTGAAAATATTTTAATCCAGTCTTTTTCCATCACTCAGGTTTTCAGGTTGTGACTTTTCAGCTTGTGCCGGCAATTTAGTGCGTTTGTACAACACCCACAAAAGCGACAGGGTTACCAGGGCGCTGATGAGGGCCACATACCAGCTGGTGGCGCCGCTTTTTGAGGGATCTTCAGAGATCACCTTTACCTGGTACAGGTAAGCGGCAACTACCTGGATGCCATTTACCAGGAAGTGCCCCAGTATAGACAGCCACAGGTTGCCACTCAGGTAATAGATGGCGCCCAGTAAAAAGCCCAGCAGCACCCGCGGCACAAAACCCAGCAGCTGCATATGCACGGCGCTGAAAAGAATAGCGGTGATCAAAACGCCGAGCCAGGGCAGGCGTACCAGCTGTATAACCAGGCGTTGCATAACCCCGCGGAAGAACACTTCTTCGGCAATGGCAGGCAGCACAGCTATTAGCAGCAGGTTTACGATCAGGTCTTTTACCGTGGGCATTTGCAGCAGTCGTTCTATCAGCAGGTCGGCCTGTTCTTCCATTTGCCGTATGGAGGCTGGTACGTTCCAGTGCTGGTTCCATTCCGCCGTCAAATCTACAGCCCACAGGGAACAATACATAATCAAAAGCGCTAATACTATAGGGAGGGCTTTGGGGCTTTTGTCCATACCCAGCCATTCGGCCGGCTGTGGATCGGAGAGGTAGCCGAACAACAGGCCTGGCACCAAATAAACCACCAAAGTGTACAGAAATTGTACTAATTTCAGATAGCCGATAACTTTAGGACCTGTGGCATTGCCATTTTGTAATTGATCTACAGTATAACCGCTCAGGGCAGGGAAGCCAGTATACAGGAAGGTACCATAAAGCAGCATAAAGCCGATAAAGATCCCGATAAAGGTCACGAATTGTAAAGAAGGAGAAGACTGTTTTAGATAGCCGGTCATAAACGGTAACTGTGTTAATTTTGCGTAAATTTACAGCACCAAAACCAGTTGGCAATAGCTTTTACTCACTGCATACATCCTGCTGCAACTATACAATGTAATAAAAAAAATGGCGAAGATTGGTAATATAAATTTAGGAGAGTTCCCTTTACTGCTGGCGCCCATGGAAGATGTAAGCGACCCACCCTTCCGTGCCGTATGTAAAGAGAACGGGGCTGACCTGATGTACACGGAATTTATTTCTTCGGAGGGGCTTATCCGTGATGCTATTAAAAGCCGGCAAAAGCTGGATATTTTTGATTACGAGCGGCCTATAGGCATACAGATCTTCGGGGGCGATGAAGAGCCCATGGCTATGGCGGCCCAGATTGCTGCCGCTACCAACCCCGACCTGGTGGACATTAACTACGGCTGCCCGGTTAAGAAAGTAACCTGCAAGGGCGCCGGCGCCGGTATTTTAAAAGATGTGCCCAAAATGATAAAGCTGACCGCTGCTGTGGTAAAAGCAACCTCGCTGCCGGTAACAGTAAAAACACGTTTGGGCTGGGACGATGATACGCGTAATATTGAGGAAGTAGCAGAGCGCCTGCAGGATGTGGGCATACAGGCCCTGACCATCCATGGCCGCACCCGCACACAAATGTACAAGGGCAATGCCGACTGGACTCTGATCGGAAAAGTAAAGAACAACCCCCGCATACACATCCCTATATTTGGTAACGGTGACATATGTACGCCGGAGCAGGCTGTAAGCGCCCGGGAAAAATACGGGGTAGATGGGATTATGATAGGAAGGGCAGCCATTGGTTACCCCTGGATCTTTAACGAGATCAAGCATTTTATGAAAACCGGTGAACATTTACCGCCCCCAACTGTTTTGGAAAGAGTAAGGGTGTGTAAAAAACACTTGCACCATTCCATTGCCTGGAAAGGAGAGATTGTAGGTATATTGGAAATGCGCCGTCATTACACAAACTACCTGAAAGGATTACCGCATATAAAAGATTTCAGGCAACAATTAGTAACTTACAAGTCACCGGCAGAATTGGAACAGGTTTTAGATGCTATAGCCGCACAGTACAAAGATCATGTTTTTGAGAGGGTCGCATCCCCGGTAACGGACAGCCAATACCTGCCGGCAAACAATGAAAGCATAGATTGTAACGTTTACGGTTAAACCCCAATTTCATTTATTTAAAAATTACTTTCACATGGCCACAATTAAAAACCTTAAAAACGAAGTCTGGAAAGACTTGCAGATCAAAAACAAATCTGCCTTGCGAAAAAGATATGCTGTGTCTAATATGGGGAGAGTGATCAGTTACCATGAAGAAATTGAAGATGGGAAGCTATTATCCGGCTCTACCGTTGAGGGATATACGGTATTGAACGTAAAGCCGGCAGATAGCTACCAGTCCCTGTACCTGCACCGCGAAGTAGCCAAACTGTTCGCTAAGAGGCCGGGACGAGCCCACCGATACGTTATTCACCTGGATTACGATAAGAAGAACAATAAAGCCTCCAACCTCCGCTGGGCCACTAAGGAGGAGATGGAAGAGCACCAGCAGAACAGCCCCGCCAAGCTGGCCTACAAGGAAAAGCAGCGGAACCGCCTGAAAGGCTTAAAGCTGAATGTAACCAAGGTTAAAAGCATAAAGCGCCTGCTGGCAAAGCCCGGCAAACGCACCATGAAACAGATCGCCGAGCAATTTGATATCAGCGAAATGCAGCTGTACCGCATAAAAAGCGGCGAGAACTGGAGTCATGTAAACGCGGATTAAAGCCTGGCTTTCCAGGAATGATCATAAATGATGTTGTCTGACTAAGGCCAGACCATCCGGCTAGTGTAGCGGGATGGCTGGCCTTAGCTATTTGATGTGCAGATGGAATGCATGAATGTGCTAATATGCTGATGTGCTAATGTGCTGGTATATGTGGGGGGATGGCACAAACAACAAAAACCGGCACATTAGCATATTAGCACATTGTATTGCACATTGATTACTTTTGTCCCAATTAAACAAGGGATATGTCTACCAAAAAAATTGCCATTATTGGCGGCGGTAACCTGGGGTCCGCCATTGCACAGGGCGTGTTAAAGAGCGGTTTTGCCAGTGCTTCCGATATTATTATTACCAAACGCAATATTGAAACCCTGGCCGGCCTGCAGGCACAGGGCGTACTAACGGAAACGGATAATGCCAAAGCTATTGCTGCGGCAGATGTGATCATTGTAGCGTTAAAGCCCTACAACATTAAAGAAGTACTGAGCCGGGTAAAAAGCGCTTTTAACCCCGCCAAACATATGCTCATCAGCGTAGTTACCGGCGTAAGCATGGACGAGCTGGAGGAGATAGCCGGCCCGGGAATGCCTGTGGTAAGGGCTATGCCCAATACCGCCATTGCCATCCAGGAATCCATGACCTGTATTTGCCATAAGAACACCAGCCCCGAGCAGGCTGCCTGGGTAATGCAGCTGTTTGACCAGCTGGGCGTTACGGTTAGCATTGATGAAAAGCTGATGGATGCTGCCACGGTATTAGGCGCCTGCGGTATTGCCTATGCCCTGCGCTTTATACGCGCCAGCATACAGGGTGGTATTGAAATCGGGTTTGACGTACGTACCGCCAACATGATAGCTGCCCAAACGGTAAAAGGCGCTGCAGCCCTGCTCATTAGCGGTAACCGCCACCCCGAGGAAGAAATAGATAAGGTTACTACGCCCAAAGGCTGCACCATTGCGGGCCTGAACGAGATGGAGCACCAGGGTTTCAGCTCTTCGCTGATCAAAGGCATCACTGTTTCTTATAACAAGATCCTTAAAGGATAAGGAAAGTAAAAAAGCAAAAGGTAAAAATTAAAAGGGATGTTTTGCTGAAGCTATCAGCGGGGAAATAAGGCGATGTATGATGGGTGAAGGCGGGGCTATGCTTTTTCCTTTTCAAACAACTTCCTGCTTGGGGTAATCAAAAAAAAGGAATTTTTTGGGCGCCCGGTCAAAGTCTTTCCAGGAGCTGATATCCGCTTCTATGGCAAAGATGCCGGAGGTAGGCACATTATCTATCCGGATCTCTTCCGTAAGGTAGTTGGCAAAATCCGTTATACCCGGGTTATGGGCAAAAATGGCTACGGTATCAAAATCATCATCGATCTTGGTGATCACTTTCAGGAAGGTGGAGGCGTAACAGAGGTACAGCTCATCTTCCAGTAAAATAGCTTCTTTAGGATACTTCCACTCACGGGCCATGATCTTGGCGGTGCTACGTGTGCGCTTTGCCGGGCTGGATATGATAAGCTGGGGCACCATACCCTTTTGCAGCAGGCGGGCCGCCATTTCCGGGGCATTCTGTTTGCCGCGCCGGTTCAGGGGCCGGTCAAAATCATCCATGTCCGGATCATTCCAGCTGGACTTTGCATGCCGAATAAGGAGTAATGTTTTCATGGGCTGAAAACCATTAATAACCATAACGAAAATACGAATTTTCAGATTCAGCAGAAAGTTAAACCCTTGCTGTTAACCTAAAATCAAGAGCAGGGCGATTTAAAATAAACTTAACACAGATTTGTTGTGGTTAATATTATTAATTAATACTATACTAATAAGGCTACAGGAAAGAAAAAAGGCTGCATCAAAAAGATACAGCCCGGTAGTGTATGTGTTTAGGTATAAATATCAATATTAATATCCTCTTTCATTACGGCCTTCCATATAGTTCATGAAGGCTTTATTCACCACGCGGTTGCCGCCGGGGGTAGGGTAGTTACCGGTAAAATACCAGTCGCCCAGGTTATTGGGGCAGGCCTTATGCAGGTTCTCTATTGACTGGTAGATCACATCTACCTTGGCGTTAATGCCGGCGGGGGTAATGATCTGCGCTATTTTATCCGAGATCTCTTCTGTGGTAAAAGGTTTGTAAATATTCCGCACCACGTTCTGTGCATGCAGGGTGTTGGTACGCTGCAGCTCTTTACACAGGCCGTAGGCTTCCTGTAAAATATGCTCCTTACCCTGTTCTTTCAGCAGGGCAATGGCTGCCTGGAAAGCAACAAAGTCGCCCATTTTGCTCATATCTATGCCATAACAGTCCGGGTAGCGGATCTGCGGGGCGGAGGATATGATCATAATGCGCTTGGGCCCTAAGCGGTCCAGCATTTTAATAATGCTTTCCTTAAGGGTGGTGCCGCGTACAATGGAATCATCTATCACGGCCAGTGTATCTACACCGGGGCGCACGGTTCCGTAGGTAATATCGTATACGTGCTGCACCATTTCGTTACGGCCGCTGTCTTCCGCAATAAAAGTGCGCATCTTCACATCCTTAATAGGGATCTTATCGATCCTTACCCGGCGGTTCACCATTTCAGCCAGCTTGGCTTCGTCAAAATCCTTACCCCAGGAGAGGATGCGTTCTATCTTGATCTTATTCAGATAATCCTCCATACCCTTTATAAGGCCGTAGAAGGCGACTTCTGCGGTGTTGGGTACAAAAGAAAAAATAGTGTTGCGAAGGTCGTGGTCAATAGCTTTCAGAATGGTTTCTGAAAGGTTGTAACCCAGGTTGGAGCGTTCTTTATAGATCTTTTCGTCGTTCCCACGGGAGAAATAGATCCTTTCAAAGCTACAGGCTTTACGTTCTTTGGGTTCCAGGATCTGCTCTATGCTGTATTCCCCATCGTTCTTTACGATAAGTGCATTACCGGGCATCAGCTCCAGCACTTCATTCTCGCCTACATTAAAGGCGGTACGGATGGCTGCCCTTTCTGATGCAGCTACGATCACATCCTCGTTAATGTAGTAGTAAGAGGGGCGAATGCCGTGCGGGTCGCGGATCACGAAGGAATCGCCGCTGCCCATAAGGCCGCATACATGGTAACCGCCATCGAACATGGAAAAGGCCTGCTGCAGGATGTTCTTTACATCCAGGCCGTTACGGCGCGCCTCATCTTCCTGACATAAAAAGTGATATACTACTTCCAGCATGGCAGCCAGGTCGCTGTTGCGGTGTACTTCGCCGGGGTCTACCCCTACGAATTTGAACAGCTCATCGGCGTTTACCAGGTTAAAGTTACCGGCGATGGTAAGGTTGCGTGCGGGAATGGTATTGTGGCGTACAAAGGGATGGCAAAGCTCTACATTGTTCTTGCCCTGGGTGGCGTAGCGCAGGTGCCCCATCAGCAGCTCGCCCAGGAAGCGGATGTGGCCTTTCATGAGGCCCGGAAACTTGGTGATTTCCGGCTGGTATTTCTCGATCTCCTGGATCTCGTCGCGCACTTTGCCGAAAATATCGCCAATGGCTTGCGGGGCGCTGCTCCGGAGACGGTGCATAAAGGGTACCCCTGGTTCTGTATTGAGTTTTACGGTGGCTATACCCGCTCCGTCCTGTCCGCGGTTATGCTGCTTTTCCATGAGCAGGTACAGCTTATTAAGCCCAAAGAAAACCGTTCCGTATTTCTGCTGATAATAAGAGAATGGCTTCCTTAATCTTATGAATGCAAGGCCGCATTCATGCTTTATCGCGTCACTCATCCCGTATTTTTGAATTGAAGTCGCAAAGTTACGCTTAAAAAGCATAACAAAAACATAAAGCTTGGAAAGTGGGGTGGCCTTAAAACGAAACTCCCCGGTACGGATAGTGTACCAGGGAGTTTTTGTATAGGATGTAGCTTGCGTACGTTATTGTTTGGCCATGGATGCCAGCCATTTGGAAATGTTTCCGCAGGTTTTGAACTCATCGTCTACATGAATGTAGTACGTGGGAATTCTTTCCATGAGCCATTTGTTTACGGCCTCTCCCTGTTTTCCCTGGAGGGTGCGCTGCTGAATGCGGGCGTAATCATCTCTCAGGTTCTCGCGGTGCGGCTGGGTACGTGTTTTCAGGTACACCAGGCGTACGCCGGTACGGCCCTGTTCATCGGTGAAGGGCGCCGGTGCGGAGATCTGGCCGGGTTTCAGGGTGTCCAGCATCAGCACAATATCGCGGGTGGATGGATCATCCAGCTGGTCGATGGTGATGAGGGAGCTACCGTTCATTTTGTTCTGCAGCATACCGCCGTCAAACTTGGCCATCTGGGCATCGCTGTATTTGGTAACGGCTTCACCAAAGGTGTATTTATGATCCAGGATGGCCGTACGGATGGTATCCAGCTTTTTGTTGGCCAGCTCAATGTCAGACTTGGTAATGTTTGGTTTCACCAGGATGTGCTGCACGGTAATGTTATCGCCCTGGCGGCGCAAACACTGAATAAGGTGGTAGCCGAACTGGCTTTTTACCGGTGAGGAAATTTCCCCTTCCTTTAAGCGGAAAGAGGCAGCCAGGAAGTCAGGATCCCAGGTCCCTTTCTCGTTCCGGTTCAGGATGTAAATGCCTTTGTTATCCTTTACTCCCGGATCCTCAGAATACAGGATGGCCAGGGAGCTGAAGTCAGATTCTTTCTTTTCTACGCGGCGGCGGAAGTCCATTAAACGTTCCGTGGCATAGTTTTCCATTTCCTTGGTGGCTTTAGGCAGCAGGATGAGCTGACCTATTTCCAGCTCTGATTCGTAAAAGTGTAAGCTGTCTTTCGGAATGCTTTCAAACTCACGTTGTACTTCGGAAGGGGTTACCTTAATGGCATCCACGATCTTATCGCGCATGGCCTTGGCCTGCAAACCTTCTTTAATAGGCTGGCGGAAACGTTCGCGCAGCTGGTAAATGGAGTAGCCGGTGACCTCTTTCATTTTCTCGCGGGAGCCGTACAGGTCCTCAAAGTAACGGATACGGTTCTCGATCTGTCCATCTACATCGGCATCACTTACGGGTAAGCTATCCCGCTCTGCCTGCAGCACCATTACTTTCTGGGCTATGATCTGCTCCATAATAGAGCAGGCGGCATTGGGCGGCAGCTGATTATCCGGCGTATTACGCTGCAGGTTCATCATTTCCCCATCTATATCTGATTTTAAAATGATCTTATCCCCTACAATGGCGGCAATTTTATCTGCTACCATTTTTTGCTGTCCTACGGAGGTTTGCCACAGGAGCAGGGCGCCTGCAGATAATGCCAAAAGTCTGTTCATACTAAAGAAAGCAGTGAAATCCAAAAATAGCCAATAAAATAAGCCGCATGGAGCGGCCTATGGTTTTTAACAAAAGTTTATCTATGCTGAGTGCTTAATGCAGAACGCTTAACGCTCCTGTAGCGGGTTTATTCGCCATTTTGCGTTAAGCGTTCTGCTTTCAGCGTTCAGCTTATAAAGTACGTTTTACTTCTACTTCTTCAAATCCTTCAACGATATCGCCTGTTTTCAGGTCGTTGTAGTTACGTATGCTCAGGCCGCACTCCATGTTGGATACTACTTCCTTCACATCGTCCTTATAACGTTTCAGAGAGCCCAGCTCACCGGTGAAGATCACGATACCATCACGTACCAGGTTAATGCGGGTGTTACGGGCCAGCTTACCATCCAGTACAAAACAACCGGCTACGGTTACCTTGTCAAAACGGTAGGTTTCGCGTATTTCCACATTGGCCACCACCTTCTTCTCTATCTTAGGCTCAAGCATGCCTTCCATGGCGCTCTTCAGCTCTTCGATAGCATCGTAAATGATGGAGTAGGTACGGATCTCAATATTCTCTTTCTCTGCCAGCTTGGCGGCCTGTGAAGACGGGCGTACCTGGAAGCCTACGATAATAGCATCGGATGCGGTGGCCAGCAATACGTCGGATTCTGTGATCTGACCTACGGCCTTGTGCACCACGCTGATGGCTATTTCTTCTGTAGACAGTTTCTGCAGGGAGTCGCTCAATGCTTCTACGGAACCGTCAAAGTCGCCCTTGATGATAATGTTAAGCTGTTTAAAGTTGCCCAGTGCCAGACGGCGGCCAATTTCATCCAGGGTAATGTGTTTCTTGGTGCGGATGCCCTGCTCCCGTACGATCTGTGCGCGGCGGTTAGCAACATCCTTAGCTTCCCCTTCATCCACATACATCTTGAATTTTTCACCGGCCTGCGGGGCACCGTTCAGACCCAGGAGCTGTACCGGGCTGGAAGGTCCTGCTTCGTCAATACGCTGTCCGCGTTCATTGAACATAGCTTTGATCTTACCATAGAAGGCGCCGCTCACAATGGTATCGCCCTGGTGCAGGGTCCCATTTTGAACCAGCACAGAGGCTACGTAACCGCGGCCTTTATCCAGTGAGGCTTCTATGATGCTGCCGGAGGCTTCGCGGGCAGGATTTGCTTTCAGTTCCAGCAGCTCTGCTTCCAGCAATATTTTTTCCAGCAGCACATCTATGTTCAAACCGCTTTTGGCAGATATTTCCTGGCTTTGGTATTTACCGCCCCAGTCTTCTACCAGCAGGTTCATACCGGCTAATTGTTCTTTGATCTTTTCAGGATTGGCTCCTTCCTTATCAATTTTGTTGATGGCAAATACCATAGGAAGGCCGGCTGCCTGTGAGTGGGAGATGGCTTCACGCGTTTGGGGCATGATGGCGTCATCTGCTGCTACCACGATCACGGCTATATCCGCTGCTTTGGCACCACGGGCACGCATTGCGGTAAAGGCTTCGTGACCGGGTGTATCCAGGAAGGTAAGCTTTTTACCGGTAGCGGTAGTTACCTGGTAGGCGCCTATGTGCTGGGTAATACCCCCCGCCTCACCGGCTACTACATTAGCGCTGCGGATGTAATCGAGCAGGGAGGTTTTACCATGGTCTACGTGACCCATGATGGTCACAATAGGCGCTCTTGGCAGCAGGTCCTCTTCTGCATCCACTTCTTCTTCTTCCTCATCCGCATCTACATCATCTATTCCAATAAATTCTACTTCATAACCAAATTCGCCGGCTACCAGCTCAATTACTTCCGCATCCAGGCGCTGGTTGATGGATACCATGATACCCAGGCTCATACACTTGGAGATCACTTCTGCAAAGCTTACATCCATCAGGTTGGCCAGCTCGCTTACGGAAATAAATTCCGTTACCTGCAGCTTATTATTCTCTGCATTCTGGTTGGCCATTTCTTCGGCCCTTGCATCGCGTTTGTCGCGGCGCTGTTTGGCCTTGATGTTCTTACCACGGCCGCCACCCAGCTTGGCCATGGTTTCTTTGATCTTATTCTGGATCTCGTTCTTGTCAATTTCTTTGTCTTCCGGACGCCTGTTCGGATCGCCTGGGCCACGGTTAAAGCCGCCGCGGTTATTATCGCGGTTGCCTGGTCCACGGTTACCACCGGGACCTCCGGGTCCGCGATTGCCTCCGCCGGGACCGCGGTTAGGTGCTGCATGCGGACGGCTGGGGCCCTGACCGGGTTGGTGCGGACGGTTGCCGCCACCCTGGCCACCCTGACCCTGGCCTCCACCACCGTGCGGGCGGTTACCACCACCACCCTGGTGATGACGGTTATCGCCGCCACCGGGCCGGTTATCGCGGTTGCCAAAGCGGTTGTTATTATCGCCGGTGCGGTTGGTAGGTGCACCTGCGCCTTCACGTTTTTCGCCGGAAAATTCTTTCGGCTGTATGGGTTCCGGTTTCTTTTCAACAATAATGCGTTTGCGTTTACGCTTTTCATCATTATTGTTGTTATTATTGTTCCGGTTGTTGAAGGTGCTTTTGTTATTATCGCGCCTGTCAGACTGGATCGGCAGGTTTATTTTCCCGATTACCTTGGGACCGGTTAGTTTTTCTGCCTGTATGTTTTCAATCACAGCGCTGCTATTATCATCCTGTTCGGAATCCTGTATATTTTTTTCTGCGGGAGCGGTTTCCGGCTCTTTCTGTTGAGCGGCTACCGGTGCGGGTTCCTTTACTTCCCTTGCCGGTGGTGCTTCCTGTGGTTTTTTCTCTTCTTTAGGAGGGGCGGGTTGCTCTGCGGCGGGAGCTGCCGGTTTTTCCTTTTCCACGGCTTTGGGCGTTTCGGCCTGCGGCGGCGTTACAGGTGGTGCGGCGGTTACTTCCGGTTTTTCCGCTACGGGCGCTGGTTTTTCCTCTTTCACGGGTGCGGGTGGTGTTTCCTGCACTTTTTCTTCCTTCACTTCCGGCGGAGGTGTTTTGGCTACCGGTGTTGTTACCACAACCGTTTCAGGCTGTTTGGCCGGCGCTTTCTCCTCGGTGGGAGGTTCCTCTTTACGTGCGGCAGGCTTTTTACCCTGCAGGGCGTTCAAATCAATGGTTGCCACAACTTTAGGTCCGTTTAGGCGTGGGGATTCTGTTTTGGTTACTTCTGAAGGAGGGGGTGTGGCGGCTTCCGTTTTAGGCGGCGTTGGAGGTGCCACAGGTGTTGCCGGCGCTTCCGGTTGCTGCGGGGCTGTAGCTTGTACAGGCGCAGGTTCCGGGGCAGGCTCCTGTTTAGGCTTTTCGGCCTGGGGCGGTGTTTCTATTGCCGTTGTTGCGGATTCCTCTTTTGTTCCACTCTTCTTCCCTGCTGCTTCCGCGGCTTCCTTCTCCTTTTTCTTCATTGCATCTAACACGCTTCCTTTAGGCAGGGCTATCTGGTCGCTTTTGCGCTTGTTAGCCTTGTCCTGCTGGAATTCTGACTGCAGGGCTGAGTACATTTCAGCCGTCAGACGGGCATTTGGTGATTCAAATCCGTCCGTCGAGTAGCCCTTATTGGCAAGAAAATCGATCAACGTTCCTTTACCAATATTGAACTCCTTGGCGGCAGCCAGCAATCGTGGTGTGTTGTTTGTTACTTCGGGCATATGTGTTATATCTCGGGCCTCCCCTTTTTCCCATTGTGCTGCAACGGGACTCCATTTTTACATTTAAAAATAATTCAAATATATTCCATTCCAAGCGAACCCAAATCCTGGGAAGGTTTCCAGACCCGGGAGCGCTATTCTTTGTCAAACTCTTCCTGTAATATTCTTCTTACGTCGTTCACAGTTTCCTCTTCGAGGTCGGAACGGCGTACCAGCTCTTCTGCGGTCAGATCCAGCACGCTGCGTGCCGTATCACAACCTATGCGTTTGAGCTCATCGATCACCCATTCTTCTATTTCATCTGAGAATTCTTCCAGATCTACGTCAAATTCGGTCACTTCCTGCTCTTCATCGCGGAACACATCAATTTCGTAACCGGTCAATTCGCAGGCCAATTTTATGTTCACACCTTTTTTACCGATGGCCAGGGATACCTGGTCGGGTTTCAGGTATACTGCTGCGTATTTGTTATCGTTATCTACTTCCTGGCGGCTGATCTTGGCGGGAGTTAAAGCACGCTGAATAAGCAACTGGATATTGGCCGTATAGTTTATAATGTCAATATTCTCATTTCTTAATTCCCTAACTATGCCATGGATACGGCTGCCTTTCATACCTACGCAGGCGCCTACGGGGTCTATCCGGTCATCGTAGGATTCTACGGCCACCTTGGCTCTTTCGCCCGGTTCGCGTACGATCCTTTTTATTACTATCAATCCGTCAAAGATCTCCGGCACCTCAATTTCCAACAATTTAGCAAGGAAAGAAGGATGTGTGCGGGAAAGAATGATGAGTGGAGCGTTGTTCTTAAGTTCTACTTTTTTAACAACGGCGCGTACGTTCTCTCCTTTTTTGAAATAATCGGTTGGTATTTGTTCAGATTTAGGCAATATTAGTTCATTCCCTTCATCATCCAATAATAAAACTTCTTTTTTCCATACCTGGTAAACCTCGCCGGTTACGATCTCGCCTACGCGATCTGCGTATTTTTTCACCAGTATGTTCTTTTTGAGGTCACCGATACGGGCGGAGAGGGTTTGTTTGGCGGCCAGGATAGCCCTGCGGCCAAAGTCCTGGATCTCTACTTCCTCGTACAGGTCTTCCCCTACCTGGTAATCAGGTTCTATTTTAATGGCTTCAGAATAGGCGATCTGTGCATTCTCATCCTCTACTTCTCCGTCCGTTACAATAGTACGGCGGCGTAATATCTCCAGGTCACCTTTTTCTGTATTTACAATCACGTCAAAGTTCTCATCGGAGCCATATTTCTTACGTAAGAGTGTTTTGAACACATCTTCCAATACCTTCATCAACGTTGGGCGGTCAATATTTTCCGCCTCCTTAAACTCCGTGAATGACTCAATCAGGTTAATACTAGCCATTGTTTTGGTAATTATATTTTAAAACACGATGCACACGACGGTGTGCTTAATTTCAGTAAAATGTATGTTTAGCTGTTTAGATAATTTCGGATCCGGTTTTACGCCTTTTTTCCGGGGAGGCGTTTCCTCCAGGGTAAGCTGGTCTTCTGTTACTGCCAGCAGGGTACCTTCTTTAATGGCGCCGTCCAGCAGGGTTACTTCTACCTTACGGCCAATATTTTTAAGGTACTGCCGGTGCATTTTCAGCGGCTCGTCCAGGCCGGGAGAGGATACTTCCAGGGAAAAATCGCCATCCGGGAACAGGGCGGCGGCTTCCAGCTGAGCATATAATGCGCGGTTAAGCTGCACCAGCTTTTCAACCGGGATGCCTTTATCCCCGTCTACAAAGACCTTAACATTATTGGTGGGTTTGATCCTCACTTCTACCAGGAAAAACTCCGGTTCGGGAGCCAGCTGCGCTTCTATAATCTGCCGGATCGATGCGATCACTTGTTCATTTGCCATACCTAACTAACGGGAAAAACGAGAAGGGGACCGTTGCCGTCCCCTTCGTTTGAATCAATTTCCTTTTGCAAAATTAGGATTTTATTTTGATCCAAAAACTATTTCTTTAACTTGTATCAAATATTTAAAGCAGCGGTAAAGCCCCAGGAGTACGGATTATTAAATGTTTTAATACATTTACATGTTGACCTGCGTATGCATCTTAATACTTATATAAAGCACCTTAACATAGAACTCTTTATATGGCCGTTGGCGTTAGGGCTGTTATTTTTTATGGACCCGCACAAGGGCACTACCCTTTGCCCGCTGCAATGGATGGGGCTTAAATGGTGCCCGGGATGTGGGTTGGGACATGCCATTCATTATGTGCTGCACGGGCAATGGGCATTGGCCTGGCACAGCCACCCCCTCGGTTTTTTTGCGGTGCCCATGTTATTGTACCGCAGCTTTCAATTGGGAAAACAACAAGTACAAATATTCCATTACCTTAAAAACAATCCCGCATGAACGATCTTTCATTTGCCATTTTACCCGGCGTACAGCATGAAGAGCTGTTATGGCTGCAGGAGCTGACCCGCAATTATACCGACGACCAGAAACAGCGGTTCATGGCTGTTTACCAGGGCCGCCGCAAGGACCCGCAGACTATATTGATCTGCTGCCTGATAGGGCTGATAGGGCCTGCCGGCATTCACCGCTTTTTGCTGAACCAGGTGGGTATGGGCATCCTGTACCTGTTCACCATTGGCTTATGCTGGATTGGAACCATTGTGGATGCGGTGAACTATAACAAGCTGACCTGGGAGTTTAATAAGAAAGCGGCAATGGAAAGTGCGGCCTTACTGGGATTTAATTAGTTAAAGAAACCTTAAAGAAAGCTGATTGGTTTATACAGGTAGCAGATATTCTGCTACCTTTGTTTTACTATGATCAAATTAATAGCCCTCATATTTCTGCTGTGGTTGTTCTATAAGATCGTTTTTGATTTTATAGTTCCGGTGTACCAGTCTACCAAACAGGTAAGGCGGCAGATGAGCGATATACAGGACCGTATGCGTCAACAATATCAACAGCAACAACAGGCGCAGCAGGCTGCCGAACAGCAGCATCAGCGTGCCGCTACCCAACAGCGCCCGGCTGATAAGGGTGATTATATAGACTTTGAGGAAGTGAAATAGCTTTCATAATAGTAATTACCTTAAGAAGGTAATACTAAAGGATATTCCCTGGCCTCAGAGAATTTAGCTTGCCGGGAATTGAACATCCTATATGCTGGCAGCCGGTTTAAAAATATCTGCAATGGTTTTAGGCGCCTGTAAATGAATGGTTTGTAACCCCACTGCTTTGGCGCCTTCAATGTTCTGCAACAGATCATCAATAAATAGTGTTTCTGCGGGGTTGAGCCGATGCTCATCTATAATCACCTGGTAGGCTTCTTTGTCCGGCTTACGGTAACCGATCAGGTGCGAATAATAGGCCTTATTGAAAAAGGCTGCCAGGGAAGGAATGCCCCTGCTTTCCTGCAGGATCTGGTTGAACCTTTCCAGGTGAATAGCATTGGTATTACTTAGCAGGTAAGTATTATAGTGTAGCTGTAACTGTTGCAGCAGCTGCAGGCGTTGCAGCGGAAAGTCCAGCAGCATGGCATTCCAGGCATCTATGATCTGCTGATCGGTAACCCCGGGCGTTACATGTTTGTGCATTTCCTGCAAAAAAACATTCTCTGATACATGGCCGGTTTCCAGCTCATCGAACAGGCGCGAGCCTTTGAACTGGTTGTATAAACCGGTGAAATCCTTTACGCCCAGTGCTTCAAAAGCTGTGTAAGTGCGCTGATAATCCAGGTTGAGGATCACACCTCCCAGGTCGAAAATAATATGTTTGATACCCTGCATGCTGATTAAAATATTTGCAAAGCTGCAAATTAAAGCTGTATTTTAGAAATGTACCGGTACACGTTATGCAACAATTGCCTAATTACTTGTTATTCAAAGGCCCGCTCCCGCGAGGGACGATGTGGCGGAAATATTCGTGTATGCTTTGCCGGTACCTGCTGCCTATGAAATTGAAATACTTGTTTAATGGTTGGTTGTTTAGTCCATTATTATACGATGTGCAGGCATGGTTCAAATGCCCGCTTAGGGAAAGGAGCATGGAACGTAAGCACTGGGTTAACCCGGCCTGGCGCCTGTTACCTACGCTGTTATTGCTGGCCTGTAATAATGATATGGATCGTATTAACCGGGTAAAACGGGGCAGTGAACTGGCGCAGCAATATTGCGCATCCTGCCACGCCTTTCCGGAACCCCGCCTGCTGGACAAAACCACCTGGGAAAAAGATGTGTTACCGGCAATGGGCGAACGTTTAGGTATTAACAGCTTTAACGGCAGCTATTACCGCAAACCTGTGCTGTCTGATAAACCCGGCGCCACGGCCAACCGGATCAGTACAGAAGACTGGGACCTGCTGGTGGAATATTATACCACGGTAGCGCCCTGGCAACCACTGCGCCAGCACAGGGATGAACCTTTTAAAAGCCCCGCCCCGCCACTATTCACGATTCATGAACCGGATGAACAAATGGGCGAAGCCCCGCTGGCTAGTTATGTAGGGATGGATACCCTGCATCAGCGTATATGGGTAGCCGATGGACAGGATAGTACGCTGCATATTTATAATAACCGGCTGGAACCGTTGCAGCAGCTGCGTACAGCGAGCATTGTATCGGATATTATATTACCTGGTGCTTTTACCGGCAACCGTGCGTATGTTACCTGCCTGGGTACCCTGTATCCTTCTGATGCGTTGCGGGGGAGTATACAAACGTTGCAGGATGGGGGGAGTGAGTTGTTGCCTGATGTGCTGAAAGATCATCTGCCCCGGCCCGTACAATTGCAATATGCAGACTTTAACCAGGATGGAATTTCGGACCTGCTGGTATGTGGGTTTGGTTATAACAACGGCGCTTTGAGCTGGCTAGAACTAGATACCTCCCGGCAGGTGGCGGTAAAAGAGCATATCATCTTTCCCCGCGCCGGCGCCATCAAAGCCTGGATCCGCGATGATAACCACGACGGCCGGCCGGATATATGGGTGCTGTTTGCCCAGGGCGATGAAAGCATCTGGTATTTCGAAAATACGGGTAACGGCAATTTTACTCCGCAGCGCATCCTGCAATTCCCGCCGGTGTATGGTTCCAGCAGCTTTACCCTGCAGGATATTGACCACGATGGACTGGAAGATATTATTTATACCTGTGGCGATAATGCAGACCTCTCCCGCATACTAAAGCCTTACCATGGTGTATATATTTATAAGAATAAGGGCCATCATAAATTTGTACAGCAATACTTTTACCCGGTGAATGGCTGCTATAAAGCCATTGTTAAAGACTTTGACCTGGATGGTGATGACGATATGCTGACGATATCCTTCTTTGGGGACTATGGCCTTCAACCCCAGGAAGGGCTGCTGTATTTTGAAAACCAGGGGGACATTAACTATACCGTATATACTTTGCCTGCCAGCCGGCTGGGACATTGGATCTGCATGGATGCAGGCGATATTGATGGCGATGGGGATGTGGATGTAGTGCTGGGCAATTTTTCGCAGGGGCCTGCTAACTTTCCCGGAATGGGTAGCCAATGGCGGAACGGGCCTGGGTTTATATTACTGGAAAATAATACCCGTGCTGCCCGAAAAAAGAATTAAAAAATTTATGGCTAATTGAATAAAAAATAATTAATTTTGCCGTCCCTGAAAAACGGGACACCCAGAGAAGTTTAGATATATTTTGTCCGTGAGGACAACGGTCCTATAGCTCAGTTGGTTAGAGCACCTGACTCATAATCAGGGGGTCCCAGGATCATGCCCTGGTGGGACCACTTAAATTTGCAAAAGCGCCGGTTTACCGGCGCTTTTTCTTTTGGCAGATATGTTACTGCAGGTCTTATCTACCTAAAAAGGGTATATTAATCTACCTATTTTCCGGTATATGCTGAAGCCCATTGAATAGTCTAATTTTGCACCGTCAGATAAACTATCCTCACTATGCCTTTTCAATTTCGTAATCCGATCCTCCTTGCTGCTGCCTCTTTGTTGGTTGCCGCCATACCAGGCAACAGTCAGGCCCAGAGTAAATTCGACAGCAAGCTGCTGAAAGACGGAAAATATACATTGGCCTGCTATACTGTAAATAGTGGCAGCGAATCGGAGATCGGTACTTTCACCATCGGTATTAATACCACTAATGATAAGCTGTCACTGACCACCATCACCGCTCTTACAGGACTGGAGGAGTGGAAAGATACCAGCATATCAGATCTGAGCACCTTTAAACCTATTTACCGTGCATCCCATAATACCATGAAAGATATGGTGCTGCATTTTGGAAACGATGTTACCGGGTATTATGTTGATAAGAAAACAGGTAAGAAGAACCAGATCAAAGAAGCGGGTGATCAGTATTTCGTTGACAGCTATACCTATCCTTTCATTTTGTCGCTGCTGCCGCTGACCTCCGGTTACAGCACCGATCTGTCAGTGTATGAATATAAGCCTGCCAACAATGGTAATGTGAAAAAAGCTGTTGTGGAGGAAGTGAAGAACAACACCTACATCAGCAAATTCACCGGGAAGCATGATGTATGGGAAGTGACCGTGGTGGAGCCTTCCACGGATGAAAGATCTGTGTCTTATATCGACAAAAAGACCCGCCGCCTCTGGCAGGTGGATATGTTCACCAACGGGCAGCAGATAAGAATGGTGGATATGGAGACCGATTTCAACTCTATCAAGGCTGCTTTCGATAAAGAGGCTACCATGAAAATGGTGAAAGGCGGCAACGCTATTATTTCCGGACAGGTATATGCCCGCGATTTCGACCAAGGCAACAGGATGCAGGTGATGAATATCAAGGCCAAGCAGGTTGCGCCCCGTGGTACACAGGTGGTGCTGATCCCGTACAACGACTACTTTAAAGAGTGGGTAAAGGTAAACGAAGCCCAGCGGAAAAAAGGCAGGGAAGGTATTGCCCTTTCAGACGATGCTGCTGAGTGCATTAAAAGTACCAGGGTATATGATGATGAAGGGCACTTTGAATTTGTAAATCTTATGCCGGGAGATTACCTGCTGTATACTGAATTTAGATTTGAGCACGGCTACACCCAGAGTGAAGTGGTGGGATATACAGATCATTACATTAACGGCATGTTCCAGGGTACCTCTGCCAATACTGTGAACAGGGATTACAGCGTGGGAACCAGTGCTACTGTGAAGAAGGTTGTAACGGTGAGTAAAGCCGGGGATAAAGTGGAGGTGAAGCTTAAGAAAACGCATGCGTGAGCATGGATGAATAACAGGGCCGCATAAAGGGGGTGTATGCGGCCCTGTTATGCCTTTACAAATACCTCCCCACCTCCACACACTCTACTCCTTCCACCTTCCTGAATGAATCCGTTGTATACACTGCATCCACAAACTCGATCTTAGTTCCTTTACTAAAGATCCCATGGCTTACAATTAGATTCACTTTAACCGCTCCTTTCTCTTTCAGCATCTTCGCAGTACCGGCAAACGTACCACCGCCATCGCAGATATCATCTATTATAAAACACGTTTGCCCATGCAGGTTATCAGTAGTGGTTTTGAAGTTGGTAAGCGCGCCGGTTTTAACATCCCGTTCTTTCATGCATTCCACCACGTTATCTGTTTGCAGGAACTGCGCCAGCTTGTGAATCTTCTTCAGTGCGCCGGCATCCGGAGAAACCAGACAATAGGCGTCTGTGGGGTATTTCTGAAGATAATCCGCCAGCGCATCTTTTACAAACTGATGGTTAGTTACTGCATAGGAGCGATCAATGAGCGCAGTAGCGACCTCTGAGTGAGGGTCAAATATTTTAACCTTTTTAAACTGTGCCTGGTTCAGTATAGCAGCAATGATCTTTAAAGAGAACGGTTCTCCATCCAGCATTACACGGTCCATGCGGGCAGCCATGAGGTAGGAGATGCAGAGCTCCACTGTTTCAAATTCCAGGTAGTCCAGCGTGTTTTTGATGAACAGCGCCAGCATCAGGTCATTGGCATTGTCAACGCGGGTAATGAGCTGTACCGGCTCCTGGCGGCTGATGCCCTGCAGACTGCCCATATCTATTTTGATGTGGGGCTGCCCATCAGGGAATACCATTGTCTTGAAACGGATATCAGATCTTTCTGGATAAATGAGATTGAGTGTGCTCATAATATTTTGCTGTTATTGCTGAAATAATATCTTCTATAGTAGTTACCTGCGGTATGCCGAACCGCTCACAAATAATATCCACGTTGCCTTTACGCCAAAAGCCTTCCGGACAACAGACGATCAGTTTTTTAGAGCGGGCATGTAAACCCAATTCCAGTAAGGTAATGGGTGATTGGGTGCCGGGCGCCAGGTACATCACAATAAGGTCTGCTGCGTCCAGTGCGTTCAACTCCCAGTTTACCTGCTGATTAAATGCAGGGTTGGTTATTTCCTGTTTCCACGAGCTATCCCAATCATCCCGCCTGGGGTTATACAAAATAATATTTTTATCGTCCCGGAAGGTATTGCATACCTGCTGCTGCCAGTTGACTGCAGCGCCCATTTCAATGCTGCCTGCCAGGAATACACTATAAGTACCGGGTAATAAGGGATCAGGTGATTGAATGATCATAGGCGCACATTTAAAATTCAATGTACTTAGCAGGTACAGCGTCTGTTAGCCACACACCGTTTTCTGAAAGATAGAAAGCAATACCGTCCCTGAACATTTGGCCGCTGCGTACAGTCAGGATAACCGGCACACCGCGGCGGCTGCCTACCTTCTCTGCAGTTGCCCTTTCCTTACTGAGATGCACATGCTGCCGGCTCATTTTCAATAATCCTTCCTGCTGAATGTTGCCCAGGAATTTGGCCACCGTGCCATGGTACAGCACTTCCGGCGGTTCCTGCGCCACCAGGTTTAATTCAACATTTATGGAATGCCCCTGGTTGGCTCTTATCCTGGTACGATCTTCATTAAAGGCAAAACGCTGCTTATCATTTCCGGCTACTACCATTTCCAGTGTTGCCTTATCAAATACCTGCCCGTGCGTGGCTGCTTTCGTGATCAGTTCCGTTACATCTGCCCATCCGTTTTCATCTAGCTGCAAACCAATAGTTTCCGGGCTATGGCGGAGTATGAGGCTTAAGAATTTACTGATGTTTTTAATTTGTTTGTCGTCCATGTTATTGGAGTTTATCCCGCACTTCCATTAAGGCGTAGCCTAAGAGGTTTTCGCCTTTCCATAGTAAGGGGTTGGTGATGTCTGGATGGTCTGCTGCCATGCCAATGCCCCAAATCGCATCTACAGGACTGGCTTCAACCAGTACCCGGTCGCTGGTATTGAGCAGGAAGGTTTTCAAATCTTTGTGCTGTGAAAATTTATGCCAGTTACCGGTAACGACTATATTAAATTTCTGTTCGTCCCAAATGGCAGGGTCAAAGTTTTTGATCTCCCGTCCCAATTGTTTAACTGCTGCCGGCGTATTGGACTGCAGTATTTTTTCAATGATGGATGTATCGTTGAACAGGCGGGCTTTCCCGGCCATCATCCAATGTTCTGCGGTGGGATAAGTAATGCCATCTACCTTAAAGGGCGCCATCCACCATTGACTGAGACATGTTTTGGTAATAATGCCATCCTTTGATGGCTGGTGTCCCCAGAAGAAAATGTACTTTATTTGTGCTCCTGTGTTGTGTTTATCCTTTAACCAATCGCTATTATATTTCATTGGGTATAAAATTTCGGGCCGGTACAGCGTTATTGTTCTCATTTTCTTCCAGCATTCCTTTTAAACGTTCCCTGATCTCAGCCAGCGTCCAGTCTACCACTACTTTACCATCTTTGAACACGGTTTTCAGCTCACCCTGTGCTTCCTCTTCCCAGGTGCACTGATCCTTCACTTCCAGCTTACCGGTGATAGTATTGCGGTATACCTGCATTAAACCTTTGGCTGATTTCTTGGTACCGTCATCTGTTTTAGGATCTTTAAAGATATCCCGGCCAACGCCATTTACCTCGCCATAGGTGGCTTTCATGGCAAAGCCAAAGGTATCGCGGGTTACATATTCATATGTGTAAGAGCCAATGCCCAATACTACGTTGTAGCTGGCAAAGCCTTTTTGTTTCAGTCCTTCCAGTATGGCCAGCTGGCGTTCGGTGGTAATGCTATCACCATAGATAAGCCCGATGTGGCCATCCAACAACTTGTAGCCCTGCTCTGTAATAGTACCGCCAAAGGTTTCCCACATACATTCAATGGCGCCTTTGTAAGCGGGGCTGCCTGCGGGGGCATCTTTATCGCCCACAATAATTTTTACCGGGTCGCCGCTGTCGGGGCGGATGACCACCTTACCATTACGGGCCAGAATCCTGCTTTTAAGTGCGGGTAAAAATTCTGTGATCACCTGCCAGAAATCCCAGGTATCGCTTACAATAGATACAATGCCTGCGGGATAAACCTCGCTGATGAGCCGTTCAAAGGTTTTGATCTCATCATCCTGTGTACCCATACACATTACGCTGTGTTCTGTTGCGGGTACAGAGCCACCGATCAGCTCTTTCTCACAATTGGCATTGTAATATGTTTCCAGGAAATCAATAGCGGGAATGGTATCTGTACCTGCAAAAGATAACAGGTGACCGGCGCCGCTGATCAGCGCATCTTCCACACCACTCATACCACGGAAAGAGAAGTCATGGCCCTGCCAGGGTATAAAGCTCAGATCATTGCCTACGGTTTCTTTTGCATACCGGGTAAAAGTTTTCAGGTATTGAAACGCTGTGGTTGCAGAAGTACAGGGTTTCCACAGAATGGCGCTGAGAATAGTTTCCAGCATATTGGTGAGCCAGAAAAATTCCGGAATGGTATTTTTAATAGTAAAGATGGACACACGCATGGGTACCAGCGTACCTTCGGGCAGGGCCTTAATTTCCAGCGGCAGGTAACCCAGATCATGCAGCGCAGCAATGTGATCATAGGTAATGCTGTCCTTACCCAGGTAGTTATCCATGCGGCGGGCATATTGTTTCAGCACCTGCTCTTTAGGCTGGCTGAAAAAAGATTCGTTGAACTCGCGTACCAGGTATTCCTTTATAAAATACTGCAAACCAAAAAACACGATCTCCTGTACATCACCATTCCTGGATTTGCGCGGTGTGAGGTTGGAGTACACCAGGCTGGTACCTTCGGGATATTGAAATTTGTGGCCTACTTTGTAGCCGTCTTTTAAGAGGATGGGATTGATACGCATTGTTAGCTAATGTTAAGTTGAAAATTATTTTGTTTTAGTTTCTTGTTGAACTTGAATAACTCGGGCCGGCGGTTCTGTGAGCCTTCGCGCTTAATGCCGGTATTGATCACATATTCTGCATCCAGGATCTTGCGGCTGAAATTCCTGCGGTCTATTGTAACGCCCAGGATGCATTCATATAATTCATGCAGCTCTGACATGGTAAACATTTCATCCAGCAGCTGAAAGCCTACAGGGAAATACTGGATCTTGGACTGCAGGCGCTGTAAGGCTTTGGTAAATATCTCTTTGTGGTCAAAGCCCAGGGCCGGGATCTTTTTTACCGGGAACCATTGTACATCATTCGCCATTTTACCGGCAGCTACTGCAAACTTCTTTGGATTGATGAGCGCATAATGTGCTACTGAGATCACACGGCCACGCGGGTCACGGTCCGGGGCATCAAAGGTGTACAGCTGCTCCAGGTATACATTATCCATACCCAGCTTGGTTTGTAATATACGGGAGCAGAGCTGCTGAAAGCTTTCCTCCATCTGTAAAAAGGCGCCGGGTAAGGTCCAGCGGTCTTTAAAAGGCTCCTCATTCCTGTTCAGCAACAGCACGGATAATGTTTTCTCATGATAACCAAATACTACCAGGTCCACAGCCAGGGCAGGATTCTTATATGCGGAGAAAGCTTTCATTCTTTTTGTTTGTGTTAATTTGACACAAAGAAAGGAAGTTATTTTAAGTTGTGCAAATTTTTTCAGGGATTTTATTAAAACAGGTACTTATACGTAACCGTTAGCACCGGTCGAAAAGGCGTTCGGAAAGTGCTAACCTATTAAGAAAGATAGGATTAATTGTAATAACAACGTAGTTCCCGCTGGATGGTTAGGGTTACGAACTTTCTTTGAATGAGAGAGCTGTGCGTGGATTGTGCCTGAGTTACACCTGCATGCTATAAGAGGCTTATCCGGGTTGTGTTTGGAGGGTAGCCGGGATGGAAGAGAAATGTACCTGAGCTACAGCTACATGCCATAAGGGAGGACCCGGATTGTGTTCCGGATGCATAAGAGATACACCTGTACTATACCTGGAATACACCTGTAATTTACCGGGGATGCACCTGGGCGGCATATAGACGGCACCCGGGTAATACACGGATCGCACGCGGGTTGTAATGCTATGATACTCAAATATGACGTGGACATAACGTGGATTTGATGTGGACTTGACGTGGACTTGATCTGCCGTTGTTGTTGATTTACAGTGAGTTGCAAAAAGACAAAAAACAACTGTTTTAAGGGTAAAACCGGGAGCAAAAGAAGGGGCTAAATGGATGTTTAGAGGCATAAAATGGTGGTATTAGTAATAGATGAAGGCACTTCAATATGCTGGAATGCAGGCGCTTTCCAGCAGGCAACGGAATGAAATATAAAGCGGCATTCGTTGAGATTACAAAGGTACCGGATAAAAAAGGTCACATCAACAAGCGAAGTGAAAGGCAAACGCTTTTCAACGAACAGCTGAACGAAATATAAAGTAAGCAGGCGTTAGCATTAAAAGGTACAGAAAGAGCAAGCCCACTAATCATCATAATAAAAAATAGACTGTACCTTACCGATACAGTCTATTACAAATAAAACAATACAACGCATTAATTCCGGAAAAAGCTTCCAGCCGTCCCCGTTTGCTCTACCCAGATACCGGAGCTGGCCTGCAGCTTGTATTCGCTTAATCCTACTTCCTTTCCACCAGGCGCCCAATCGTAGGTATATCCCAAACGGGTCCAGGGATAATAATAATCCGTATTGGAGCTTAATGGCCGGTAGTAAGAATAGATAATATTGTCATCAAACCAGGTAGCGTACGCTGGTGAAACACCATTTACCAGCACCGCACCGGTAGTAGTGGTATTAATAGCAGGATTGCCGGCCGGGCGCACCAGCTTATCTGCCGGCACCCACATTTGCGAGATGTGCGTATTACTGCGGTCGTTGGCAGGTGGTAATCCCAGCAGCTGACAGATACGCATAATAGTATCGGAGCCGGGCTTGAAAGCCGCTGCCAGCCTTCGTTTCATTTGTGCCGGTATAAACACCCAGGCATCGCCCCAGGTATTGGTGATGGAATCGCCGGCCGGGTAGCTGGATGGATACTTCATAAAAGTGGCCATCAGTACATACTGTTTGCCATGAATGGTTTTCCATTGCAGGTTGGGGTTGTCGGCTGTAATAGGCCATAAAGTGTCTATTACTTCTGAATTGTCAGCCACGGTTGCATCGGTAATGGAATTAGCGTACAGCTGATCTACGGTGTACTGGGGCGCTGGTACATCGTCATCTTTTTTACAGGCTACAAATAAAAAACTAACAGCAAGAGCCATACGGATCATGGATCCGGAACGCGGGGAAAAAGTTTTCATAGTGGTTATCTTTTGGTTATTCGGTTATAAGAGACCGGCTAAGTACGTAATTTTCAGTGATATACACAACTTTTTTCACACCCTGCAGCCCGCTTCATAACGTAAGCATAACAATTGCATAATGCTCGCTTAACCATTCCATAATAGTGGTTGATTCTCTTTGCAAACGCTTTAGGGTAAGAGGGATCCAATCATACACTTTGATAATAACGGACAACCACATCATCGATACCTGTTGTATACAGGATCAACTGCCATGCATATAAACCAAAGGTGAGCATATGAAATTAATTGTAGCTGTCGTGATCCTCTCCGGTGGATTATTGTCTTTTTTTCGTGTGAATGTAGGGGTGAAAATTCAGCACTCTTTAACCGTTGATTCCCTGGGAGCCTGCCAGGGCGCTCATTATGAGCAGGGAAAGCTATACCTGTACGGCGACCGTGAAACGGGCATGATGCGGGAGTATATACCGGGTAAAGATTCGCTGTTGTACACCGGCCGTGAATATGCATTTACCGAAAATGGAAAAGATGTGATCAACCATCCTACCGGTATTGCGCGCCACGGCAAGCTGCCTGTTTTTATTGGCAACAGCATCCGCCTAAACAAAGAAGGTACGGCCTGGAAAGCAGTGATCTACTGCATTAACTGGGAAGGATTTTTACAAACACATACGCTGGATGGCAACATTAAAAACGTAATAGACGATGATGCCTGCATACAGGGCACGCGCCCGGAGTATGTGGAGTACAATGGCCAGTGGTATGTAGCCACTGCTGATTATGGCAACCATGGCAATGAAGTAAGATTATACCATCCCGGCCGGCTGCAAAATGTATCCAACACAAAAGAAGATGGCGTGCTGTTTAAAAAATTCACCTGCGGGCCCTGGGTGCAAAACCTGCACTGGATACCGGAAAAGAAGGTGCTGGTATTGATACAGAACCAGGTGGAGGGCCGTAAGTGGCGCTTTACTTTCGTAAACCTGGAGACCTCCATTGCTGCAGGTAAGGCCGACATTATTAAGGAAATAGATATTGATAAACCCGATGAGCTGGAAGGCTTCACTTTTTTAAACAGCAACCGAACAGGCGTTGCTGTTACCTCCTCCGCAAAGAACAATGTTCATTTTATAAATGTCAACTGGTAGAGTTATGCAAAGAACGTTACAAGATCTCAAACGTGGATGTAAGTTTGTATTGGCGGCATGTGGCCTGATGGCTGTAATGCCCGCCGGTGCTGCCACAACAGGCAGAGAGTTAGCTATGGTATGGCAACAGCCGGGCGCCGTTGAAGTAAGCGGTACCATTACGGATGAAAAGAACCAACCCTTACCGGGTGTGAATGTAGTAGAGAAAGGTACCCGTAAGGGCACTGTTACCAATGGTAATGGCCAGTACACTCTGCGTGTAAGCGCAGGCGCTACGCTTGTATTTTCCTTTACCGGTTATATTCCGCAGGAAGCTGCCGCCAATCAATCCGTATTAAATATACTGCTGCGCGAAGATGTAAAACAGCTGAACGAAGTAGTATCTGTTGGTTACCAGAAAATGCGCAAGAGCGATGTTACGGGCGCTATATCCAGTGTAAAGGCTAAAGAGCTGAACCTTACCACTCCTTCTGTAGGGCAGGCGCTGGTGGGTAAAGTAGCTGGTGTGCAGGTATCGCAGGTAAGCGGTGCGCCGTATATGAGCACTAAGATCCGTGTGCGCGGTGTGGGCTCTGTAAATGCCAGCTCAGACCCGCTGTATGTAATTGATGGTTACCCGGCCGGCAATGATGTATTCATCAACCCTAATGATATAGAATCCATCGACATTCTGAAAGATGCCGCTTCAGCTGCTATTTACGGTTCCCGTGCAGCCGGCGGCGTAGTGCTTATTACCACCAAACATGGGAAAGAGGGCAAAGGCCAGCTGGAATATGATTACCAGTTTGGCGTGAACCAGCTGAGTAAAAAAGTAGACCTGCTGAATGCCGACCAGTTTGCACAGCTGGTAATAGACGGGCGTAACAACACCTACCGCGACCTGGTTATAAATGGCGGCGGCGCCTGGAATGATGCTATGTTCTCTGATGATAACGCTACCCGCGTTGCCAAAGTAGGTAATGCCAGCAGCGTAAGCATTCCCACTGAAATTTATGACCGCGCCAGCCAGAAAATGATCAAGCCTAAATATAATACCGACTGGCAGGATGAGCTTTACCGCAATGCACCGGTGCAGCGGCATAACCTGGCATTTTCCGGTGGCAAGAATGGCGTACGTTATGCGCTGAGCGGCGGCTACCAGGACCAGCAGGGTATTGTGGTGAGCACCTATCAGCGGAGGCTGAACCTGCGTGCCAATATAGATGCAGAAGTAAATGCAAAACTGAAAGTAGGCGCTAACCTGTCATTCACTTCCAATGATAACCGGGAGGTAGAAGAAGGCCGTTTTGATCACGGTCCTATCCTGGGTGCATTAATATACATGCCTTATTTCCGTGCACGTAATGATGATGGCACCCTGCGTAAGAATGAAGCAGCCTCACAGTCGGCCGCATATGGTTACCAAACCATAGAAAACCCGGTAGCCATTGCAGAGGAAACCAACATTACCCGCAAAGGACGCCGTGCTACCTACAATGGTTTTGCGGTGTATGAGATTATTCCCGGCCTTAGCTTTAAAGCCAACCTGGGTTTACAAACCTATAATGAGAAGTACGAGTTTTACCGGCCCGGCAGCTTAAGCTCAGATGCTAACCCGCCTTACTCACCACAGGCGCTGGCAGCAGCCAGGGATACGGCCAGAACTTTATCTACCACCGATCAATTAGGCGAGTTTACGCTGAACTATAAAAAACAAATCGGCAAGCATAATATTGATGTACTGGCAGGTTATACCGCGCAGCAGTATACCAGCGATGCAGTAAGCGTGCTGGCAAGAGGTTACCAGAACGACCGTATACAGGAGATCACCGGTAAAGGTGCAGACCCTACCAACTTTGCATTAAACCCGGCTACGGGCAAGGCTACCTGGACCATGCTCTCTTACCTGGCGCGGGTGGTGTATAATTATGAGAACAAATATTTCTTAACCGGCTCTTTCCGTACAGATGGCTCATCACGTTTTGGGCCGGCTAACCGCTGGGGTAATTTCCCCTCTGTATCTGCCGGCTGGAATATTTCAAAAGAGCAGTTCTATACTAACCTGGTGGGCACCTCCAGCTCCCTGAAGCTGCGGGCCAGCTGGGGTTTGAGCGGTAATAACAACATTGGGAACTATAACTACCAGCAGGTAATGAGCTCACCGGGCGGTGTGGTATATGGCAATGGCACCATTGCTACCGCCGTATGGTCCGGCGATCTGCGGGATCAAAAGCTGGGATGGGAATCAACCTCTCAGTTCAACTTTGGTGCAGACCTGGGCCTGTTTAACGACCGGGTATTTGTAATTGCCAACTACTACATCAGCCGGTCTTACAACCTGCTGTTTAACCAGTCTGTATCCGCGGTATCCGGCACTGCTGCCATATTAACCAACCTGCGTAACTCCAAAGTGCAGAACAAGGGTTTTGATTTGCAGATAGACAGCAGGATCGTATCTACCAAAGATTTCAATTTTAACTTCAGCGGCAATATATCCCTGAACCGTAACAAGGTGCTGGATATGGGTGGCGCCAGCACCATTATCACCAACGGTGCAGAGCGTTCCTATAAAACGCATATCACAGAAGAAGGGCAGCCTATTGGCATGTTCTACGGCTTTAAGGTAAAAGGCATGGTAAAGGAAAGTGATATGGCCAACATTGCGGCAGATGATGCTTTTTATAATTCCGCCACACAGTCGTTCCCGAAAGGGTATGTGCTGAAAGGGCCTGCCCGCTCCACTGCATCCAGCAATGGTTTAAAGCCGGGAGATCTTTATTTTGAAGATACGAATGGCGATGGTGTGGTAACGGATGCAGATAAAACAGTGATCGGATCTCCCTATCCTAAATTCATATATGGGTTCGGGTTAAACTTCAGCTACCGGTCTGTAGACCTGAGCGCTTCCTTTAACGGTTCTTATGGCAACCAGGTGCTGGACGGGCAGGATTATTACCTGTTTAACATGGAGGGCTCCGGCAACCAGTATGCAAAGGTGGCTAACCGTTACCGTTCGGCAGCAGAACCTGGTGATGGCAGCGTGTACCGTGCATCCCGCGGTGGTACGCAAAGTAACAGCACCCGCCTTTCTACCTTCTATTTACAGGATGGTTCTTACTTCCGCTGTACCAACATTACCCTGGGCTATAACATTCCGCAGGCATTGCTGAAACCCGTGAAAGGCTTAAGCAACATACGCGTGTATGCCAGTGTAGATAATGCTTTTACCATTACCAAATACCTGGGCTACAACCCGGAGGTGGATTATAACAGTGGCGCTAACCTTACGCCTGGCGTGGATTACGGCATGTACCCACTGGTACGCGCTTACAATTTTGGTGTGAAAGCTACATTCTGATAAGGACCTAAAAACTAAGCAAACAATGACTAACAGATATTTCATAATAGGTTGTATAGCAGCGCTCTCCTTACTGAGCGCGTGCAGCAAAACTTTCCTGGAGCAAAGCAATCCCAATGCTATTCCTACTGCAGTGTACTATCAAACAGAAGGGGACATTGCGCTGGCAGTGAACGGGGTATACCAATCCCTGAGAACCGGCGATGGTATTGGTGAGAACAGCGGTTTATATACGGACGAACGTTCCGATGATGCGGGCCGTAACGATAACCAGTCGAACGCGGGAGAGCCTTTCCAGTTCAACGACTTTTCCCTGCTGCCCAGCAACACATACCTTAAAACGCACTGGCTGGCGCTGTTCCAGACCATTACCCGTTGTAACCAGGTATTGTCGAACATAGACAATATTACTTTTGGCAGCGCGGATACTAAAATACAATATGCTGCAGAAACAAAATTCATACGCGCGCTTATTTACTTTCACCTTGTGCGCACCTGGGGCGATGTGCCTTTGGTAACCAAACAGCTTACCACGCTGGAAGAAGTAACGGCCAATACTTTCCGCGAAAAGAAAGAGAAGGTATATGAGCAGATAGTGGCTGACCTGAAAGATGCGCTGAACAGCCCTTTGCCTAACCAGCAAACCGGCGCCAACAAAGGCCGCGTAAGCAAAGCTGCTGCCAATGCACTGTTAGGCCAGGTATACCTGACCATGGCCACCACGCTGGATGCCGGCAGCCGCACGCAGAACCTGAACAACGCAAAAACATACCTGGATGCCGCCTGGGCTATGCGCAGCTTCAGCGCATTAAAGGATATTCCTTACACGGATGTATTTGATGTAAATAAAAAATCGACCTGCCCGGAGCTGATCTTCCAGATCGTGAACAAGCAGGGTGATATTAACTATTCATCTTCCATTGCTGCCAACAACCAGGCAAAAGGAGAAAAGGTTAATTCCCTGAAACCCTCTTCCGGCGTAGGCGGCAACGTAAAACTGGATCTGGTAAAAGAGTATGAGGAAGGTGATCTGCGCAAAGACTTTTCCGTAAAATTTGCCAATGACGCTACAGTAAAAGACTGGTACATTACCAAGTTCAGGGACACCAGCGCAGTTGCCGGTACCAATGGTTACGGCGGCAATGACTGGATATTGATCCGGTATGCGGATGTAGCGCTGATGCTGGCTGAGGTGAATATGTACCTGGGCGATAATGCCACTGCTATTACCTACCTGGATATGGTACGGGAAAGGGCCGGTATGCCATTATATAATGTGGTTAAAGCGGATCCTAATTACAGCAGTAAATTCCCTACGCTGAAGCTGGCCATTTTGCATGAAAGACGTGTGGAGCTTGCGTTTGAGCACCACCGCTGGTATGACCTGCTACGCTTTTTCACTATCGACGAGCTGGTGACCTATATACATGCCAAGAATCAGGCTGATTATGGCAAAGCCAAGATCTCCAACTTTGGTTTAAAGGACCTGTATTATCCCATTCCGTTTGATGAGTATAAGCTGGATCCGGTGAAGATGTACCAGAACCCGTATTACCAGTAAAAGAATGTAAAATGTAAAATTTCAAATCATAAATATAAAAGTTGGGTGCTGGACTGCACTGACTTTTACATTTAGCGTTTAGCATTTTACATTTATGATTTTACATTTATAAGGGGGAGCCGGCGTATGCGCCGCTCCTCCTTTTTTCATTTCCCTTTCTCCGATTTTATTTTAATCTTTATGCCTATTATGAAGAAGAACAGGGGACAATTTAGCATTATCTGCGCGCTGCTTTTTTGCTACAGCAGCCTGCAGGCGCAGGATCAGTATGAGCTCAATACTGGCTGGCAATGTGCCAACATTGCCAAAGTTACCGACAAAGGCGAAGCGCTTTCCGACCCTACCCATACCTTAACCGGCTGGATGCCGGCCACCGTACCGGGTACCGTACTTACCACCTTATTAAATAACAAAGAGGTGCCGGATCCTTTTTATGGGATGAACAATGAAAAGATCCCGGACATTTTTCATACCGGCAACGACCATTATACTTATTGGTTTGTAAAAGATTTTGACGAGGCGCAGCCAACGGCTGATGGCCAGGTATGGCTGCATTTCCGTGGCGTAAATTATAGCAGCGATATTTTTCTGAATGGTAAAAAGGTGAACGGGGAAACCCATCATGGCATGTTCCTGCGCCAGACATATAACATTACCAGCCTGCTGGCTAAGGACGGGCATAACCGTCTGGCGGTGATCATTTACCCCGCTCCTTTTGCCGGTAATCCAAATGGAGGCCAGGGCGGCGATGGCACCATTGCCAAGAACGTAGCACACCAATACACCGCCGGCTGGGACTGGATACAGCCCATCCGCGACCGCAATACCGGTATATGGGATAAAGTGATCATTGAAAAAACAGGCGTGGTGAATGTAAAGAACCCGCATGTTATTACCCTGGTGCCAGGTGTGCGCAAGCCGCAGGGTGTGCAGGCGCCGGCCACCATACAGGTAGGCGCTGAGCTGGAAAACACTTCTGGCGAAGCTGTTAGCGGTACGCTTAAATATTCACTGGACGGCAAAACAGCCGTTTCCCAGAAAGTAACATTAGCGCCGCACGCTACCACCATTGTGAAGCTGCCGGATTATACTTTACAAAAGCCCCGCCTGTGGTGGCCTAACGGTTATGGCCCACAGGCTATGTATAAGCTGCAGCTGCAGTTTGTAACTGCCGCCAATACTGTTAGTGATAAGGAAGATGTGGAAGTAGGCGTACGTGAGATACAAACTTCCTGGAATGCCGTTACCGGCAGCCGGCAGATAGCAGTGAACGGGCAAAAGATCTTTATTAAAGGAGGTAACTGGATCATTTCTGATGCCATGCTGCGCTTTTCCAAAGCGCGTTATGATGCAGAGGTGCGTTTTCACCGCGACATGAACCTGAACCTCATTCGCATATGGGGCGGGGCTTTAACAGAGCGTCCTGAATTTTATGAGGCTTGTGATAAATACGGTATGCTGGTGTTCCAGGACTTCTGGTTCTCCGGCGACTGTAACGGCCGTTGGGTAGATCCCATGAAAAAAGAAGATCAGGCTACCCGCCGCAAATACCCGGATGATCATGGCCTGGCCATCCGTTCTGTAGCCGACCAGGTGAAAATGATCCGCAACTATGCCTCCCTGGCATTGTATTGCGGTGGTAATGAAATAGTGCCTCCGGCCGACATTCTGAAAGCCATGAAGGATTCTATTTTACCTTCCCTGGATGGCACACGTTATTTCTTTGATTACTCCAATTCGGATAGTATGTCGCACAATACGCTGGGTGGCAATGGCGACGGGCCTTACGGCATACAGCCCCTGGCTACTTTCTGGTCGCACAGGACCTTTCCGTTTAACTCAGAGATTGGTTCTGTAGGTGTGGGCGACTACGCTTCCCTGGAAAGATTTATACCTAAGGAAAATATGATACCGCCGGTGTACAACGGAAGCAAAAAGCCTATGACGGAAGATTCCGTATGGCATTACCATAAATACATTGGGTATGATGAGTATATTGACCCATATGGTAAAGCAAAAGATGCGAAGGATTTTGCCAACAAAGCGCAGCTGGTGAACTACGACCAGTACCGTGGTTTGATGGAGGGTTTCAGCGCGCATATGTGGGAATGGTATACCGGTGTAATTATCTGGAAAACGCAAAACCCCTGGACGGCCATGCGCGGGCAGATGTACGATTATTACCTGGATCCCAATGCCTGCCTGTACGGCCTGCACAACGGCAGCGAGCCGCTGCACGCCATGTATAACCCCATTGATGGTATTATAATGGTAGCTAACAATACGTTTATTGCCTATAACAACCTGCAGCTGGAAATACAAACCGTGGACATGAACGGCAGATCTGAAATGCTGCGCGAAATACCGGTAGAAATTAAAGCAACTACTACCAAAAAATTTGCAGCGCTGAAAAATGATATAGATGCAAAACGTAAAGGGCAGGGCACTTTCCTGCGCCTGCGCTTACTGGATACACGTAAGAAAGTAGTGAGCGAGAATTTTTACTGGCTGCCCGATGAAAAAGGCAACTACTCCGGCCTGCAGCAAATGGCCGCTGCCAATTTACAGGTAACAGCTAAACGGGCCGCTAAGGATAGCATTACCGTAACCCTTAGCAATCCCGCTAATGGTCCGGTAGCTTTCTTTAACCGCGTAGCGGTGGTAGATGCAAAAACTAAGGAGCGCATTTTGCCTGCGTTTTACAACGATAACTATGTTTCTGTAATGCCGGGTGAAAAGAAGACGGTAACTATCAGCTACCCTACGGCTAATAGTAATGTAGCAATAGAGCTGTATGGCTGGAATGTGAAGGAGCAGTATTTAAACGTGCAATAAGATAGTTGGCAGTTGGCAGTGTGCAGTTGGCAGTAGAAAAAGTATTTAGTTGGCAGTTTACAGTTGGCAGTCAGGGACGGCTTCATGCGCCCATTGCTAACTGTACACTGCCAATTTTTTTAAGTATTGCGATTTGCGATACCTTCTGACTGCCAACTGCCAACTACAAACTGCCAACTATTTACGCCCCCATTGCATACATAATAATATTTACCCCAAACTTAGTATTATCCTCTGCCAGGAAACGTTTGTTCCGGAAATCGTAATCCCACTCACAGCCATAATCCTTATTACTATACAGTACGGCTATACGCCCGTTGATCTCAATGGCCTTCAGGTAATCATGCACCAGGTCATCGCCCCAGCCGTTTAGCTCAAAAGATGTGGTGGGCGGGCCTTTCTCGAACTGGAAAAAAGAGCGGTAAATATCGTGGGTAGATGGGATCTTGCGTAAGGCTTCCGGGCCAAACAGGCTGCTCATCTGCGTTTCAAAAGATTTGGCGAATAGCCCGTCAATATCATGATTGCAGTCGTCTACAAAAATGAATCCGCCGTTCTGCACGTATTTTTTGAAAAAGGCGCTTTCCTGCGCATCAAACTGTACCAGTTTGTGGCCGCTGAGGTAGCAGAAGGGTGCGTTAAACAGCTCGTTGCTGCTAAGGTCAATTACTTTTTCCTGCAGATGCACGGGTACGGTGGTATATTCTATGAGGGAGTTTAACAGGTTGGCGGGCATGCGCTGGTCGGTGTCCCAGTCGCCGGAACGGTAGCGCAGGCGGGTGAAGGTGAATTTTGATGAATTACGAATTGCCAATTTTAATTACAGATTAATCAATTACGCCCCCGCCGAAAGCGGATATAAATGCCATTGAATGTTTCGTTAGCCGAAAACTTGCCTGTTAAAATTACGAATTAAGTAGATCAGGAATGAAATGTTTATTAGCGGGAAAAAATTAGTGATTGCCATTGTTCTTATTAACAATAAGGGCCGGGCTTGTTCACTAAGCGCCATTCGTAATTGGTAATTGACAATTCGTAATTATCATTTCCCGGTCTTCAATCGCTGCATGCTAATTCGCATTTCGTAATTGATAATTCGTAATTTAACGATCATTCATCATAACAAACGGGCCATGTCGGATATTACAGCCAATACCGTGCAACAGTTACAACAGCAGCTGGCACAATTGAAACAGGAGATCCAGAAGATCATTATTGGGCAGGATGCCATTGTAGAAGAGATCCTGGTGGCACTGCTGGCCGGCGGGCATTGCTTGCTGGAAGGGGTGCCGGGACTGGCTAAAACCCTGATGGTAAGGACCTTGTCGCAAGCGCTGGACCTGGCTTTCCGCCGGATACAATTTACCCCGGACCTGATGCCTACGGACATTATTGGTACGGAAATACTGGAAGAGGACCATGCCACCGGCAAGCGTTTCTTCAAGTTTAACCGCGGGCCTTTGTTTGCCAATATTATCCTGGCAGATGAGATTAACCGTACGCCGCCTAAAACACAATCCGCCCTGCTGGAAGCTATGCAGGAGTTTGAGATTACCTACGGCGGGCAAACCTATTCGCTGGACCGCCCCTTTTTCATACTCGCTACCCAGAATCCGATTGAGCAGGCCGGTACTTACCCGCTGCCGGAGGCTCAGCTGGACCGTTTCCTGTTATATATAAAGATCGGCTACCCAACTGCCGAAGAAGAAACTGCCATTTTAAATGCCACCACCGGCAGCAAAAAGGTAACGGTAACGCCTGTACTGGCTGCTGCAGAGATACAACAATTACAGCAGCTGGTGCGGGAGGTAAGCATTAATGAGGACCTGGTGCAGTATGTGGCAGACCTGATACGCGCTACCCGCCCGGATACCAGCACCGTACCCTATGTAAAAGAGTGGGTGCGCTGGGGCGCCGGGCCAAGGGCAGGGCAGGCATTGATTTTGACGGCCAAGGCCAGGGCTTTATTCAAGGGGCGTTATGCGGTGGTAATGGAGGATCTGCAGACCATGGCCTACCCGGTATTGCGGCATCGTGTGCTGATGAACTTTAAAGCAGAAGCAGAGCATATTACCGCTGATCATGTAACAGCGGAGCTGTTGAAAACCATTAAAAGATCGAATACCGTATTAGTGAAGGGCGAAAAATAAAAGTTTAAAAGCTGCTTGCAGCAAAATACCGTTTCTGCAGGATTGTGTTGGTAAAAGGTGAAAAGCAAAGGCTAAAACCTGCAGGTTGTTTACCGCTGCATTTTTTCATATTTCATTATCATTTTTTTATGAGCCGACCGTTATTAGACCCAGCCACTCTCTCCGCTATTAAAGACCTGTCTTTAGTAGCGCGGACGGTTATTGACGGTTTTATGGCAGGACTGAACCGCAGCCAGGTAAAAGGTACCGGTTTAGAATTTAGCCAGTACCGCAGCTACCAGCCCGGCGATGACCTGCGCTGGCTGGACTGGAAAATGTATGCCCGCTCTGACCGGTATTATATCCGCGAATCGGAAATGGAAACCAGCATTTCTGTACGCATTCTCATAGATGCCAGTAATTCCATGAACCACCGGGATGGCATGCTGTCTAAAATGGATTATGCCCGATACCTGGCCGCTGCGCTGGCTTACCTGGCCTATATGCAGGGCGATGCTATTGGGTTATATATTTTCCGGGATGGGCAGCTGTTTTCCCTGCCATCGCGGAAAGATCCGCAGCATTTGTCGCGCATATTTTACCAGCTGGAAAATATACAGGCCGCCGGCAAGTTCACAGAGCCTGTGCAATACAAACAGCTGTTTACCGGGGAGCGCAGGAAGGAGCTGCTGATCTTTATTACTGATATGTACCAGCAGCAAGGGGAGATCTCCGGCCTGCTTGGCTCCTTAGCGGCGCTGCAGCATGAGCTGATCGTGTTTCACCTGATGGGTAAAAATGAGCTGAACCTGGACTTTGCCGGTTATACTACCCTGCAGGACCTGGAAACCGGCAAAACGGTGAGCATTAACAGTGCAGAAATGAAAAAGGCCTACACGGAAAAGCTGCAGCACTACCTGGCTGCCACGCGCATGCAGCTATTGGAACAGCAGATCTTTTACCGTTTAATAAGCACGGATGAACCTTTGGATAAAGCATTACGTGATTTCCTGAACCAACGGCAAAAATCATTGACATAAGTTTTGTTGCAGCTACTACAACCCATATGGCTTTATGCAATGACCGGTATTATTATACCGGTGCTGATCCATTTATGGAATATGAGCCCGGGCAAAACCTTACTGGTAGGCAGTGTAGCGCTGATGCAGGAGAACAGCCGGCAACAGTCCCGCCGGGTAAAGCTTACGGATTGGTTTTTGCTGTTGCTGCGTTGTTTGCTGATCATACTACTGGCCCTCCTGCTCTCAAAACCGGTATGGCAGCAGCCGCCGGTTAATAAAGAAAAGGGATGGGTATTAATGGAGCCATCCCACATAAACGAAACCTACCAACAGTTTCAGGCGCTCATAGATTCTTTGTTAGAGGCAGGTTATACTTTTCATTATTTACAGCCGGGTTTCCGGGAAGCGCGGCTGCCTGCTGCTTTGGAGGAAAGGGGAGATACGCTTGCGGATACAACATCGTACTGGACACTGGTAGCTGCGCTGCAACAACAACGTGCCAATAACCGTGCTGTGTATCTGTTCACCCCCAATTACCTGCACCGCTTTGCCGGCCTTCGCCCGGTAATAGACACTGGCCTTCACTGGTATGCCTATACACCAAAAGATTCAATAGCTGCCTGGCAGGCCGGTGCTTATGCAACAGCTAATGGCACTATCCGCGTACGGCAAGTGAGCAGTAGCCCGGGCGGTACTTCTTATACCTATGAGGAACATACCGGCACACTACCAGCAGATACTGCCACCAGGCGCCTGGTTATTTTTGCAGATGTTTATGTACAGGATGCGTGTTATCTGCAAGCCGCGTTAAAGGCAATACAGCAGTTTACCCGGCAGAAAATGCAGATAGCAGTAGTGCATGAAACGGCTGCTCTACCCCCTGCTGCAGACTGGCTGTTCTGGTTATCCACCAAACCGCTGCCTGCAAACGTAAGCGCGCATAATATATGGCAGTATGATAGCGGTAAAGTTATGAACACTACTTCCTGGCTGCTAACAGAAAACATGCCGCCAATAACGTTGTATAAAAGCATTGCTGTGCAGGATACTGCTGCTGCCTTATGGCGGGATGGTACCGGCCATGGATTGCTGCGCATGGAAAAGCGGGCCACTGCCAGCATTTATCATTTTTCAAGCCGGCTGGATCCTGCCTGGAATGAGCTGCCCTGGAGCCCGGCTTTGCCCGCTTTGTTATTGCCTTTATTATTCCCGGATAGTATAACTGCTAAGGATAAACGGGCTATTGCCTTGCAGCAATTAGCACCGGACACAGATCAGCAAGCGCTTATAAAGCCTGCAGGGCTAACACCGGTTACCAAAGACCTGAGCACTGTTTGCTGGATAGCGATTGTAATATTATTCCTGGCAGAACGGCTGTGGGTATTGCGGACACAAAAAACGCCTGCCCATGGCTGATGTACGCTATCTGCACCGGTTTCATGTTTTACGGCAACGCTGGCAAATGTACATGTTGCTGAGCCGGGGGCTGGCCGGCCTTACCATGGCGGTGGTGTTTACTACGCTGGTGTATATGATGCATGGCGCCTGGTGGTGGGCTATTCCTATTACCATTATGTGCCTGGTTGCGCTGCTGCTGCCAATATACTCCTGGAAAGTTACTGAAGCCGATGTGATCCGGTACTTTAACATCACCTATCCGGAAATGGAGGAAAGCAGCGGCTTGTTATTAAAGCCTTATGAGCAGCTTACTTTCCTGGAACAGCTGCAGGCGCAAAAAATTGCGCAGGCGCTGGATGCCATACCTACCCCGCAGCCGCTGAAAAAACAATTACGTATATGCGCGCTGGCTTTTATTTTAGTGATGACTGTAAGCGCCGCCATTGGCTGGTGGGTACATGCGGAAACTAAACGGGCAGTAGAGGAAAACGAAACACCGCAAAAAAAAGCCGCCGTTAAGGAAAACGTATTACCGGAAATAAGCAGCGTAAACATCACTATTCAACCGCCTGCCTATACCCATAAACCCAATCGGCAACAGCAGCAGCTTAACCTGGAAGCAGAAGAAGGCGCACAGCTGTTATGGGAGATCCGTACCAACAAGCCGGTAAGCGCTTTACGGTTGGTATTAAATGATACTTCCTGGCTTAGCCTGCGGCCAACCAATACAGCACATACCCAATGGACCGGCCGCGCTGCTGCCACCCGCGCGGGGTTTTACCAGGTGCAGATAGATGGCAAACTATCAGACCTGTATAAAATAGCCATTATTAAAGACCAGGCCCCGGTGATCAATATACTAACGCCTAAAGCCTACACTATTATTGATTATGGCATGCCAACACGTATAGCCCTTAAAGTCAGTGTGACGGATGATTATGGTATCAGCAACGCCCACATACAAGCCACGGTAGCCAGCGGCAGCGGGGAAGCGGTAAAGTTTAAGGAACAACCCATCAGCTTTGGTGAAAACTTTAGCCGCATGGGTACGCAATACACGCTGGAAAAAACTGTTGATCTGGCTGCGCTGGGCATGCAACCGGGCAGTGAATTATACTTTTACATACAGGCACAGGATAATCACCGGCAGGCTGCCCGCTCCGGTATGTATATGGTGGTGCTGCCGGATACCGCGCAGCTTATGAGCATAGAAGGCATGGCCAACAGCATGAACCTGAAGCCGGAATACTTCCGCAGCCAGCGCCAGATCATTATTGAAACAGAACAGCTGATCCGCGATAAGGATACCCTGGCGGAAAAAACATTTCAGCGCCGCAGCAATGACCTGGGCATAGACCAGCGCCTGCTGCGCCTGCGCTACGGCAAATTCCTGGGTGAAGAAACAGAAAATAATATTGGCGATGACCGCCTGGAAGAAGAACATGATCATGACCACGCAGCAGTTAATGACGCAAAGGATTTCAACAATGCAGAAAAGATCATAGATCAGTTTTCCCATAAGCACGACATTGCTGAAGATGCCACCTTCTTTGATCCCGCTACTAAAAGCCAGCTAAAAGCAACGCTTACGGAAATGTGGAATGCAGAGCGGGAGCTGCGCACCTACAAGCCGCAGGCCGCCCTGCCCTATGAGTATAAAGCCCTTCGCCTGCTGAAAGACCTGCAGCAAAAGTCCAGGGCATACGTAGCAAAAACCAGTGTAAGAACAGCGCCCCTAAAACCGGAAAAGCGGTTAACGGGCGAATTGGATAAGATCATTTTCCCCCTGCGGCAGCAGCAGGCAGCACCCACGGCTACCGATAAAACGGCCTATGCCCTGGCCATACTGGAAACGCTGAAAAGCGGCAGCCATTTGCCGGACGCGGTTTCCCTGCAGGTATTACAACAGGCCGCCCGGCAGCTGGCTACTGAAACAGCTACGGCCCCCACGCGCTACCTGCCTGCATTGCAGGCCATGCGGCAAATACTGGCTACGCTGGAACAACAGCAAAATGTGCCGCCGGCGGCTGTTGCCATAGCAGAACAGGCCTTGTATAACTTATTGCCGCCACCTGCGCGCCTGCCACAGGCAGGCAATGCTACTGCCAACATCAGCCTATCGCAACAATATTTTATGAACCTGCAGCAGCAAAAGGAATGATGCCATATATAGTGCCCATAATATGCCTGTTACTGCTGGTGTTCCTGTGCCGGAAGGAGTGGATGCGCCCTAACCGCAAGCGGCTGGCAGCGCGCTTACTGGCCTCATTGTTAGCCGTAGTAAGCCTGGCATATTTAGTATTGCCTATTGGTAAAGAACGGCAGGTAAGGCCTGCTAAAGCAGTGCAGATACCTATAGATACACCTACTGGTATAACGGCTATTTACTGGCCCCGGCAAATAAGTGCAGGTAGCGCCTTACAGGTACAGGGCCTTTTTAATAACAAAAGCACCCATCCTGTTAAGCTGTTACTGAGCGGTTTTAATGAACGGCTGGATTCTGTTACTATTCCTGCGCAGCAGCAAGGGCCTTTTACTTTTAACACCCGGCCCAAACACACTGGCCGGGCTTTGTATAGCTTAATAGCAGTAGCAAAAGATACGCTTGAAAAAGAGACGATCCCGCTGGAAGTATTACCGGTAAAACCTTTGAAGGTGTTGCTGCTGGCCGCTGCACCAGATTTTGAATATAAGTTCCTGGCCGGCTGGCTGTCGCAAAACGGTTATATGGTAGCTGCCCGCACGGCCATCAGCAAAAATAAATACAGCTATACCTACCTGGATACTACCCGCTTTCCACTGGAACAGCTTACACCAGCGCTGCTGAATGCCTTTGATGTATTGGTGGCAGATGCAGCCGCATTAGCTGTGCTGAATGCCCGGGAGCTGGCAGCCATCCGCACACAGGTGGCCGACAAAGGCCTGGGGCTGCTGGTTAAAACAGACAGCGGCGCGGTACGCAATTTTTATAACCAGCCTTTTCCCCTTACTGTTGCGGCAGATAAAAGCGAACGCCCGGTAACATTGCAATTAGCCGGCACTACTGCTATGTTGCATATGGAAGCGCCGCTGTACATTACGTCTACGCCTGGTACACAGGCGCTGGTAACGGATGCACAGCAGCATATACTTGCCTGCAGCAGCCTGTATGGCAGCGGTAAGCTGGTGAATACTACACTGCATACTACCTATAGCTGGCTGTTAGCGGGTAATAGGGAAAGCTATCAAAACCTGTGGTCGTTATTGTTACAAAAAGCAGCGCGTACAAGACCCCAAACCGCACAGTGGTTTATTGGAACAGCATTACCCAGGCTGCGTATGCCGGTAACATTACGGCTGGAAACAGGCGCGCCGCAGCCTGTGGCCACCGTAAACGGAGCCCGCCTGAGCCTGGCGCAGGATGCCGTATTGCCTTTTCAATGGCGGGGTACCTACTGGCCCACGCAGGCCGGCTGGCAGATAGCCATAGCCGCTACCGGCGATACCTGCTATTGGTACGCTTTTGATGAAAAAGCCTGGCAGCCCATTGCTGCGCGGGAACAGCAGCGCCAGGGCAGCATAACAGCAGCCGGTGCTGATGCATCTACACTACCTAAAATCTACATCGTAATAGTATTACTGTTAGCCCTTACATTTTTATGGGTGGAAGAAAAAATGGTCTAACGGCGTAAAATAGTTTGCGGAATGTTCTAACTTTCATGCAAGTGGAAACCGTGATCGGGAAACAACCAGATCTAACAGGAACAAAAACCAATTCTAAACCGCATTTTTCATCTGTATACGAATTAAGTGAGCCACCTGTCACTAAGCATTCGTAATTAAAACCTAAGGAGGGCTACGCCTTGAACAGAAAAGATTTTCTCCAGCTTTCGGCAATGGGCTTTGGGGCCCTTATGATCCCCAGCTCTTTACTGGCCGGTAATGCCATTGATCCTGCCCAGGCTTTGCTGGAGGGTATGGATGTGGGCATGAAAAAACAGCTATCGGATGTGGCTTTAACCGCCGCCCGCGCCAAAGGCGCTACCTATGCGGATGTGCGTATAGGCCGCTACCTGAACCAGTTTATTACTACCCGCGAAAAACGCGTGCAGGGTATTTCCAACACAGAATCTTTTGGGGTAGGCATTCGCGTTATTGCCAATGGCAGCTGGGGTTTTGCAGCCTCCAATGTAGTTACCAAAGAAGATATTATTAAAACCGCGGAAAGGGCTGTAGCCGTAGCTAAGGCCAACGCCAAAATTACTACGGAGCCAGTGCAGCTGGCCCCGCAGAAAGGTTTTGGAGATGTAAGCTGGAAAACGCCCATTGAAAAGAACGCGTTTGAAATACCGGTAAAAGACAAGGTAGACCTGCTGTTAAAAGTGAATGATGTTGCCCTGCAGGGCGGCGCTAACTTTGTGAACTCCGCTATTATGGCGGTGAATGAGCAAAAGTATTTTGCCTCTACAGATGGTTCGTACATTGACCAGGACATTCACCGCATTTACCCCTTCTTTAACGTTACGCAGATAGATAAGGCCACCGGTAAGTTCCAGACCCGCCGCTCCCTTAGCTCACCGGTAGGTATGGGTTATGAGTACCTGAATGCTGCGGGCAACAATAAGGTGACCGGTGTGGTAACCCGTTACAAAGACCGCTACGATATACTGGAAGATGTTAAAAATGCTACGGCCGATGTAGCGCAGAAAATAAAAGCCAAGACCGTAGAACCGGGTAAGTACGACCTGGTGCTGGATCCTTCTCACCTGTGGCTTACCATTCATGAATCGGTGGCCCACCCTACAGAGCTGGACCGTGTGCTGGGTTATGAAGCTAACTATGCCGGCACCAGCTTTCTTACGCTGGATAAATGGAAATCAAAAAACTTCCAGTTTGGCAGCAAGCTGGTAAATATTGTGGCCGATAAGCTGCAGCCGGGTTCCCTGGGCGCAGTTGGTTATGATGATGAAGGCGTGAAATGTAAGGAGTGGGACCTGATCAAAGACGGCGTGCTGGTGAACTACCAGGCCATCCGCGACCAGGCGCATATTATTGGTCTTAAGGAATCGCAGGGTTGTTGTTATGCGCAAAGCTGGGAGGATGTACAGTTCCAGCGCATGCCCAACGTATCGCTGAAACCCGGTACCAGCCCCTTAAGCGTGGATGATATGATCAAAAATGTAGAGAAAGGCATTTACATTGTTGGCGATGGCTCTTTTTCCATTGACCAGCAGCGTTACAACTTCCAGTTTGGCGGGCAGCTTTTTTACGAGATAAAAGACGGGAAAATAGCCGGCATGCTGAAAGATGTAGCCTACCAGGCCAATACGCAGGAGTTCTGGAATTCCTGCACAGCCATTGCCGATAAAAGCGACTACCGCTTAGGCGGCGCATTTAACGATGGCAAGGGCCAGCCGGGGCAGTCCAATGCAGTATCGCACGGCAGCTCTACCGCCCGCTTTAATGGAGTAAATGTTATTAACACTGCACGTAAAATCTGATCAATCTTTTATGGCTATATTAAAACAAGACGAAGCACAGGCGCTGCTGAAAAAGGTGCTGGCCTTTTCCAAAGCAGATGAATGTGAGGTAAGCCTCAAAGGCCGCGAAGGCGGTAACATCCGTTACGCCCGCAATGCCGTATCCACCGCAGGTGATATAAGCACTATTACGCTTACTATTAATTCTACTTTTGGTAAGAGAACCGGCCGCACCACTATCAATGAATTTGATGATGCATCCCTGGAAAAAGCGGTACGCCGTGCAGAAGAGCTGGCGCAGCTGGCCCCTGAAGACCCGGAGTACATGCCCTTACAGGGACCGCAAACCTTTAAGGACAGTATAACCTATGTACCTGCAACAGCGGCCATTACGCCCGATACGCGCGCAGCAGCAGTAGCTAAAAGCATACAGGTATCCAAAGATGCCAAGCTGGAAGCGGCCGGTTTTCTGGAAAATACTACCAGCTTTGATGCGCTGATGAACTCAAAAGGGTTATTTGCCTATAACACAGATACGGATATTATTTTCAGCATTACTACCCGCAACCAGGCAGGCACCGGATCGGGCTACGCTGCCCGCGGGTACAATGATGTAAGCAAGCTGGATACCTTTACCGCTACGCAGATAGCAGCCTCCAAAGCCAATGGCTCTGCCAATGCGAAAGCCATAGAGCCGGGTAAATATACGGTGATACTGGAGCCGGTAGCAGCTGCGTATATGATGGAGAATATGTTCCGCGGACTGGATGCCCGCAATGCCGATGAAGGCCGCAGCTTTATGAGCAAGCCCGGTGGCGGTAACCGGATAGGCGAACAGCTGATGGATGAAAAAGTAACCATCTACTCCGATCCCTTTCACCCGGAGCTGCCTGCTGCTACCTGGAACAGCGACGGGCAGCCGCAGGAAAAAATAAACTGGATTGAAAAAGGTGTAGTAAAGAACCTGGAATACTCCCGTTTCTGGGCGCAAAAGAAAGGGGTAAAACCGGTGCCGGGCCCCAGCAATATTATTATGGAAGGCGGCACCGCCTCGCTGGATGAGCTGATCAAAAGCACGGAGCGCGGCATCCTGGTATCGCGCCTGTGGTACATTCGCATGGTGGACCCGCAAACGCTGCTATTAACCGGTCTTACACGCGACGGTACTTTTTACATAGAAAATGGTGTGATCAAACACCCTATTAAGAATTTCCGTTTTAATGAAAGCCCTGTGATTATGCTGAATAATGTGGAGGCATTGGGTAAGCCGGAAAGGACCATTAGTGTTGAATCTTACAGAAGCTACCTGATACCGCCTATGAAGCTGCGGGACTTTACGTTTACTTCGCTGTCGGATGCGGTGTAGTTCAAGAATGTAAAATGTAAAATAATAAATGTAAAATGTAAAAGTTGGGTGCGGTTATCCGCTGCATTCAACTTTTACATTTGAAATTTTACATTTTCACAGCTCCACGCCTAACAGCTCATACATACTTCGTTGCCCCGTTCCCGTAATTACAATAGCTCTTGAATGTTGTGTGCTGCGTACCCAGTCGGCTTCCAGCATTTTATTCAGCAAAGCTGCACCCAGGGTGCCTGCCAGGTGATAGCGCCGCTCACTCCAATCCAGGCAGGGCCGGGCCAGCACCCGCCGTTTTTTCTGTAAAGTGATAATATCTATTTGCAGGGCGGCAAACCAGGCCTGGCCTGCGGGACTTACGGTATAGGTGTTATCTTTTTCCTGTAGATATTGTTTAGCCAGCAGGCTATCTGTGATCAACACACCGGCTTTGCCTGCCAGGTGATCATAACAGGTGCGGCAGTGTTTAATGGGAGATGCTTTTTCCGGCACCTTTTGTTTTTTAGTGGTTTGCGGCGGCACCAGGTTGGCCAGGGCTTCTATGGCATAGGCTACTTCATCGCGCGCAAAGCTGTAATAACGGTGGCGGCCCTGGGCGCTTACTTTCAGCAAATCGGCCTGTACCAGCTTGCCCAGGTGCATGCTGGCATTTTGCGGAGAGGTATCTGCAAACAGTGACAGCTCAGTAGCAGTATAGGCCCGCCCATCCAGCAGGGACCATAACATACGCGCCCGCACCGGCTCCCCAATGAGAGAGGCCATGTTTTCAAGATCAGTTGTTTCCATAACGCATCACTAAATGAACGTTATAAAAGTAACGGATTTTTATTTTGGAATATGATCCAGGATAAAGGCCAGCCGCTGCTGCACCGGCCCAACAGGCACTACCTGTAAGGTATAACCATAGGATTGGTAAATAGCGTAAATGACCTTATAGGTTTGCACGGCATCTGCATAGGTTTGTTTTCTTTCCGTATCGGTACAGTAGATCTCTTCCCAGGGCGGAAATATAAATACCTGCGGATTGTAGCGGTATTGCTTCGCAGCTGTTTGTAAAGCTGTATTTAATGGTAAATGATTTAATTGGATATGGCCTATTACATCCGGTATGCCGCGGTCAAAAAAGCAGGGGCCTGACTCAGGTGAGGGCGCTGCCTCCCATGCCGCTACAGACTGTACCTGCATTAAATGGGTGTATTGCGCATTATCCTGCCAGGGTACTGCATTACCGCCGGCAGCCATTTGCTGACGGATGATTTCCCGGGCCACTTCCGGTATTACCGGGAAACCCTGTTGCGCCAATAGATCCAACACGGTGGTTTTACCGGCGCCGGGACCACCTGTAAATACAAAGCAATGTGCTTTGCACGAGACGTTTGCTGCCATAAATGTTTATGGATTAAAAGTGAATAATGTAAAAGGAAGAAATTGAAAGCGGGGATGATTGCTTTTGCAGTGAGGGTGTAAAGATATGAAGATAAGCGGAAGGCAGAAAGTATAAAACAAAGGGCCCCTGAGCTTACTAATTTATTAAAGAGCAAGGCCCCTGCCTGTACTATTATACTTTATACTATAAATTTGTACGCACACCTTTCCAACCACTTAAATACAAATCTGATGAGTACGAACACAAAAGCTTATGCAGCGCCCAGCGCAACGGAACCGCTAGGCCCATTTAGCCTGCAACGCAGGGAACCCGGCCCGCATGATGTACAAATAGAGATCCTGTATTGCGGCGTTTGCCACTCCGACCTGCACCAGGTACGCAATGAGTGGCAGAATGCCATTTACCCCATGGTGCCCGGTCATGAAATTGTAGGCCGCGTTACAAAGGTGGGCGATCATGTTAAAGGATTCCAGGCAGGCGACCTGGCAGGTATAGGATGCTTTGTAGATTCCTGCCGGGAATGCGAAAACTGTAAAGCGGGTATTGAGCAATACTGCCTGGAAGGTATGACCGGTACTTATAATGCCTATGAGCGCGATGGTAAAACGCCCACTTACGGCGGTTACTCCACGCAGATAGTAGTAGATGAAAAATATACGCTGAAGGTATCGCCCAAGCTGCCGCTGGAAGCCGTGGCGCCTTTGCTGTGTGCAGGCATTACCACTTACTCGCCGCTGCGGCACTGGAAAATAGGCCCCGGGCATAAAGTAGCTATTTTAGGTTTGGGTGGCCTGGGCCATATGGGTGTAAAGTTTGCCGCATCTTTTGGCGCAGAGGTAACTTTGCTAAGCACCTCACCCTCCAAACAGGCGGATGCCCAGCGCCTGGGCGCGCATCATTTTGCGCTTACCACTGACCCGGCTGTAATGAAAAGCCTGCGGGGCAGCTTTGACTTTATACTGGACACGGTATCTGCCCCGCATGACATCCCCGCATTTCTGCGCCTGCTGAAAACCAATGGGGTGCATATTTGTGTAGGCGCACCACCGGAACCGGCTTCCATACCGGCTTTTAGCCTGCTGATGAACCGTGTTAGCCTGGGCGGCTCCTGCATAGGCGGCATTAAGGAAACACAGGAAATGCTGGACTATTGCGCGGAACATAACATTGTTTCCGATGTAGAAGTGATCAACATACAGGATATTAACGAAGCGTATGAAAAGCTGCTGAAAGGACAAGTGAAGTACCGGTTTGTGATAGACATAGCAAGCCTGAAGAGCTAATTGTAATTACGAATTATTCAATTACGAATTACGGATTAAGTTTTGCGTAAGAAGTGTACTACTACTACCTGAATGCTCAATTCAACCGGCAATTAAGTTTTCTGTAAGGAGCGCACTACTACTTTACGAAGTACCCAATTCGTAATTCGTAATTGAATAATTCGTAATTGAAAAAAAATTCCGTATCTAGTGTTAGTTTAGGCGTCACTACATTAACACTACACGTTGGAGAGAATAGTTGCCATAAAAGCAGGATCCATAGCTGTTTTTGAGGAAGTGTATCAGCAATTTCACGAAAAGCTGTATTACTATTTCCTGAAACGCACGGCTGCTGTTGATGTAGCCGAAGAGCTGGTGCAGCTCACCTTCATTAAGCTGTGGCGTTACCGCAGCCACCTGGACGAAACCCTGCCGTTATCCCAACAGCTGTTCCGCATAGCCAGCACAACCCTGGTAGATGTATTGCGCCGTAAAGCGCAGGAACGTACGGTGCTGGTAGACGTTCAACAGCTGCCCGAAGTCGCCGATACCTCCCGCCACTTACAGGAGCGTGAAACCCTTGACCAGGTGCGCCGCGCCATGGCTGCCCTGCCGCCGGAAAGAAAAAAGATCTTCGGGTACCGCATTCAGGGATTCACCAACCGGGAAATAGCCCTCCGCCTTTCCATTTCCCTGAAAACCGTAGAGAACCAGGTAAACCGCGCCATTAAACAGATCAGGGAAGCCATTGTGCTGCTGATCTTTTTTGCAGATGCTTTCCAATAGCATAAGCTCATTTTCCACTCACCAACCCCTGATATTTCCGCACCAATAGTAGGTTGTGAACGGACAATTGACAACCTGGCTGTCAAATAAAAGCATAATATTTTTTCGTTCCCCGTGGGTGCAAGCCACTTTTGCTGCGTAGTATACTATAGCAGACCTATATTTTAGCAGATAATGATGAACCGCGCTTTAATAGAGCAATTTTTAAAGAACCAGTGTACAGCCGAAGAGGCCGCCGCGGTGAGTGATTATTTGCAAAATAACCCGGAAGAGCTGGCAGCGCTGCTGCCGGAGCAGGATTGGGAAGCATTTGAAGCGGGCGAATACCTGCATCCCGTTCATACGGAACAAATGCTGCAAACCATCCGCCGGGAGGTGAGGGAAATGCGGGTGCACCGCTACCGCATCCGGGCTGCTGCCGCAATAGTGCTGTTACTGAGTACCGGTTTTATGATGTGGTTATACCAGCATAAACCCTTACAACCTGCAACAGCCATTGCACAAAACGGTAAGATACCAGTAACGGATACCATCGTAACAAACACCGGCAATACCCATCAGCACATTGTATTGCCGGATGGATCGGTAGCCTTGCTGGAAGGGCAAAGCACCCTGCAATGGCGCCCGGGTTTTACACCTGACCAACGGGCGCTGTACCTGAAAGGAGCCGCCACATTTACCGTGATCAAACAAGAGGGACGACCATTTACTGTATATTCTGAACATGTAGCAACAACCGCCCTGGGTACGTCTTTTCGCATTAAAGCGTATGACCGGAGCAAAACCGTGAAGATCCGTTTACTCACGGGAAAAGTAATGGTAAGATCTACAGGAGCTCAAGCTGATAAGAAATTGGTGTACCTGACACGCGGTCAGGAATGTGCTTTTAATAAAAGCCAGCATTCGTTAATGGTGTATAACTATGAGCGGATTGCAGACAGTACCCTGGCCGGACCAGTCAAAGGCAACATCATGGAAAACGGCGAAGAGCTCCTGTTCACTAACGTGCCCTTAACAGAAGTTATGAGCCGCTTTGAAGCCGTGTACCACGCTTCCATTAACTACTCTGAAAAACAGCTGAAAAATTATTCCTTTACAGGACAGGTCAGCAAGCGCGATTCCCTGCCTCATATTCTTGAAACAATGGCTATACTAAACCGGCTGCAGGTAACGGAAGACAGCAGCGGCTACCACGTTTTTAACCCGGCCTGTAACCGCCCCGATCAGCGATGAGCTGGAGATAATTTAAATGCCGTATAGCCATTAACGGTATATTCATCTTCACAAATAAAAAAATGAATAATCAATAACAGAGTGGTTACGGCCACCAGTTATTAATTATTCATTTAATTATTTACTTGTACGGCTTTAAGTTGTCGGTACATTTATTCTACAGGAGCTCTCCCTCTGATAATGCTTAAGAGGATGGCTATAATAGCTAAAACCAACAATGCATGAATCAGCGCACCGGCTGAGTAAACGAAAAAGCCTAACACCCATCCTATGATAAGAATAAGGGCTATTAGATACAATATGCTTCTCATATGAATAATGTTTGGTTAACTCTTATAGTTAAAAATCTGTGCCAATTCATTGGGCCATTGTAAGCCATAATAATTACTGCTAAAACTGCTGCAATAAGACATTGTATTGTAGAACAGATTCCCCCATGCGTGAAAAAAATACGTCAGGGAAACGGCTGAAAACCGGCGGCGCGGGGGGCCCTACAGACGCAGCGGCCCAACTGGTCGCATTTTTGAATTAATATTCAGGAGATGTATAGTAACCTATAACATGTTAACGCCTTACCGCGCCGCGGTAAATGATCATATTACAAACATCAAAACATAATGCCATGCAACAGAACGAAAAATTATCAGAAGTACTCAGTGACCTAGTACAGATCAACAACGACCGTATAGAAGGATACCTCAAAGCAAGCGACAAGACAGATGACCCCGACCTGAAAGCATTGTTTCAACGAATGATAGATGAAAGCCGTACTTATGTATCCCAGCTGAACCAGGAGCTGGCCCGGATGGGAGCTGACGTGGAAACCGGCACCACTGTTTCCGGTAAAATATACCGCGCCTGGATGGACGTAAAAGCAACCTTTGCCGGCAACGACCGCCATGCTGTACTGGCCAGCTGTGAATATGGAGAGGATGCAGCACAACGTGCATATGATGAAGCGCTGCGCTCAGACGATCCGATGCCTTACAGCATAAGGGAGCTGATCGCTAACCAGAAAGGTGCGCTCAAAAGCTCACATGACACCATTAAAACATACCGTGATATGGAGAAAGTAGGCTAAGGGCCTGCCCGTTTGTTTTGGAGGATGGCTTATAAAATATAATTGTGCAGTAACATAGGTGCCTGTTCATTTTGTTCAAACTTAACGGGTTTATAGGTTGTTCATTGTGAGCAACTTATATTTGACCTTATATGTTACGTAGCTGCTTATTTTCATAAGCGATATCTTATATGTTTAATGATTAATGGATTTTAGGTTTTCACAATACCCTTCGCTTTCCCGGGCGGAGGGTTTTTTAGTTGGCAGTCATCAGTCACTAGTTGGCAGTTAGCAGTTAGCAGTGGGCAGTTGGTAGTAGGTAATTGTACTGCAAGTTAGTTGTGGCTGCAAAGCTTGCTGATATTGATCAACGTTTTAATAGTAATAACATCAATTGCCCGGCTGCAGAGTATTTCTTAAAACTGCCAACTGCCAACTGCTAACCGCCAACTAAACCCCCGTCCCAATCTTTCCATACCGGCTCATAACCCTGCGATTGCAGCATTTGCGCAATGGCCTGCGGGCTGCGCTCATCTGATATTTCAAACTGCTCCAATGATCGAAGATCCGCGGCATAGCCGCCGGGATTGGTTTTAGAGCCGGCGCTCATAGTAGTTATACCCAGCTTTATTACATGGTTGCGGAACTGCTCTGATTCCCGGGTAGAGAGGCTTAGCTCCACATCCGGATCCAGCAGGCGGTAAGCGCAAATAAGCTGCACCAGCTCCCGGTCTTTCATTTCTACCTTAGGCGGCAGTCCGCCGGTGCAGGGGCGCAGCCGCGGAAAAGAAATGCTGTAGCGGGTTTGCCAGTAGATTTTTTCCAGGTACTGCAGGTGCAGAGCGGTAAAAAAACTATCTGTACGCCAGTCTTCCAGCCCAATAAGCACCCCTAATCCCATTTTATGAATGCCTGCCCGGCCCAGGCGGTCGGGGGTTTCCAGCCGGTAGTCGAAGTTGGACTTACGGCCTTTAGGATGATGCAGCTTATAATCTGCCTCATGATAGGTTTCCTGGTATACCAGCACACTTTGCAGGCCCAGGGGAATAAGTGCGGCGTAGTCTGCCTCATCCATAGGCTGAACCTCCATGCTGATGTGGGAGAAATGCGGGCCGATGAGCTGCAGGGCTTCTTTAAAATAATCCACACCAACAGTTTGCCAGGCCTCGCCGGTAACCAGCAGCACATGCTTATACCCCATGGCTTTAATAACTTCCACCTCCTGCATGATCTCTGCTGCACGCAGGGTTTTACGCCGGATCTTATTATCCAGGCTAAAACCGCAGTAAGTGCAAATGTTCTGGCATTCGTTGGATAAGTACAGCGGAATATACAGCTGCATGGTATTACCAAAGCGCTGCCGCGTAAGGCGGTGGCTTAGCTGCGCCATTTGTTCCAGGTACGGCAGGGCAGCAGGTGATATGAGGGCCTTAAAATCTTCCAGCGTACGCCGGCCGGCTGCTAACGCACGTTCTACGTCTTGCGCGGTTTTGCTGTAAATGCTTTCTTTGACAGCATCCCAGTTGTGCTGAGCGAAAATATTTTTGAAACTCATTGTAATTAATAATTAAGAATGAATAATTAATAATAAAGCGGCCTGTTGTAAAATGGATGAAAGGCGCTGTAATAGTGATTAAGCGGGCAGGTTGCAAAACTTATGATAGTGGAGCAACTGCAATACGATTATTAATTATTCATTGTCTAAAAAGGCGAGCAGCGGACTACTGGCGCTGGCCTGTGTGTGTTTGCCGGGTAACCCGGCCTCGTACGCCAGGCGGCCTGCAATTACGGCCTGCTTAAAGGCCTGCGCCATACGTACCGGGTCTTGCGCTACGGCAATGGCGGTATTTACAAGCACGGCATCTGCACCCATTTCCATGGCTTTGGCGGCGTCGGAAGGGCTGCCAATACCGGCATCCACCACCACCGGCACACGGCTTTGCTCAATAATAATTTCCAGGAAATCAAAAGTGCGCAAGCCTTTATTGCTGCCAATAGGTGCGCCCAAAGGCATTACTGCAGCAGTACCAACATCCTCCAGGCGTTTGCACAGCACGGGATCGGCATGTATGTAGGGCAATACTATGAAGCCCAGCTTTACCAGCTCCTGCGCTGCCAGCAAGGTTTCTATAGGATCGGGCAGCAGGTAGCGGGGATCAGGATGTATTTCCAGCTTGATCCAGTTTGTTTCCAGCGCTTCCCGTGCTAACTGGGCCGCATATACGGCTTCCTTAGCAGTGCGTACACCGGAGGTATTGGGCAGCAGCTGCAGCTGCGGGTGATTAAGGTGCTGCAGCATATCATCTGCCTGGTTATGCATATCAACCCGCTTCAGGGCCACAGTCACCAGCTCAGAGCCGGAGGCCAGCAAGGCCTGCTCCATTACCGGCGCTGCGGAAAACTTTCCCGTACCGGTGAACAGGCGGGATTGAAAAGTGCGGTCAGCAATTATTAAGGGTGCTATCATTTTTTAATTTTTTAAAGGTTCCTTCTGAGCCATCGCGAAAATATTTTTCACTACTTCCTTTCTATCCGCGGCATGTGTAATAAGGCCGCTTACTGCTACGCCATGTGCCCCTGCTGCTATTAATGCAGCAATATCTTCCTGCACAATGCCGCCAATAGCTATTACCGGGATGGTAATACCCTGTGCTGCCAGCTGCTGCAGAATGTTGGCAATGCCCTCCAAACCCAGTATGGGGCTTAGCTTTTGCTTGGTGGTAGTAAAACGGTAAGGCCCCAGTCCAACATAGTCGGCGCCGTCTTTTACATGCTGCAACAGATCGTCGAGGGTATTGGCGGTGCCGCCTACTATCATTCCTGGGCCGGTAACGGCGCGGGCTGCGGCTACCGTCATATCATTTTTGCCTACGTGTACACCGTGGGCGCCAATGGTTTTAGCTACCTGCGGATAGTCATTGATAATAAGTGCAGCGTTGTATGGCTCGCATATTTTTTTTGCAGTCATGGCAATGGGTAATATTGCTTCCGGCGTGCTGTCTTTAATACGCAGCTGGATCCAGTTGCAGCCGGCATCGCAGGCGGCCTGTATGTTAGTAAGATGGTCTGCTGCTGCGGTTTGCTGTGATATGTAATGTAAGGTGCTGATCATAAATTGTGATATCCTAATAATGAAGGGTGACTGGATAAAAATTTCTCCGTATAAGCTTTGCCGTTAATACAGGCGTCCGGCAGGGAATGGCCCAGTGCCAGCTGCGCTGTAATGGCGGCGGATAATACACAGCCGGAGCCGTGTTTGGTATGCACCTGCCGCACAACAGGCGGTAGCAGGTACTCGCTTTCCTGTGTGTACAATACATCCCAGCCCCTGTTTTCCGGGTGGTGGCCGCCTTTCAGCAGCACTGCACAATGGCGGCTCAGCTGTACGGCAGCCTCCTGCCCGTTGGCAGCCCCATTGCCTAATACCAGCGCTTCATCATAATTAGGGGTAAGCAGGTACAGGTAGGGCAGCACTTCCTGCCAGGCATACGCCAGCGCGGCATTATGGAAATCAAAACCGGCGGACGCTTTAAGCACCGGATCCAGGATAATGCGGATGCCGGGGCGCAGCTGGTGCAGGCTGCGTACTATTTGCAGCAGCGTAGGCACATCTGCCACAATACCAATTTTACACCAGGCAGGCGCAAACTTTTGCAGCAATGGTTTTGCCTGTTCTATAATACGCTCCGCCGGCAGCCAGTTTACCGACAAAAATTCCTGGTCCGTTTGTACAGTAAGCGCGGTGCAAACGCCGAGCCCATAGGTTTGATGGGCCTCAAAGGTTTTAATGTCTGCCAGCAAACCGGCGCCCGCACTGGGGTCCAGCCCGGCCAGGCTCATAACATAGGGTCGTTCCATATGCTTTTAATAAGTTGTAATTGTTGTACGGCTGTTGCGGGTGTTTGCCAAATGGCGCCTAACAGCGCCACGCCATCAAACCCCATTTGTTTTGCCTGTGCAGTATTGGTACTATCTACCCCGCCCAGCGCCAGCACTTTTGCGTTGCAGCCATTTTTCTGCAGCTTAAAGCCAGGTGGTATCTGTGCTTTATAACCTGGTTTTGAAATGCTGTTAAACACAGGGCTTAGTAACAAATAGTCCCAGGCATTGCCTGCTAACGGTAATGCTGCTACGTTGTGAATGCCGGTGCTGGTGCGGCAGCCCTGGCGGCGGTATCCTGCTATCAGCTGCGCATCTGTTTTTTCCCGCTGCTGCCCGCTTAAATGCACACCCATCAACCCGAAACGCCGGTACAGCTCCCAATGTTCTGCTATCATTATTTTAGGATAGCAGGCCGGATCGGTTTGTTCCAGCGCCTGTGCATAGGCCTCCGGTGGCCACTGTGGCTTGCGCAGCAGAATAAGATCTGCGCCTGCGTGCAGCAGCTGTTGCCAGAGCTGTGTTTCGCCTGCAACCTGTTCCGGATGGGTGATGATGAGGAGCATGTTGTATTTATGGGGCTGGCCAAAAAGAATGTAAAATGTAAAATTTCAAATCATAGATGTAAAAGTAAAACGCAACGGTCAGGCTTATGTCCGCGGTATTTTACTTTTACATTTGAAATTTTACATTTATAATTTTACATTCTTTTGGGTCAGCCCCGTTACCGTTTTATAAATAGATTTCCCCGCCCTGTACTTTAAACGCGGCTGCCTGCGCGCTCATGCCGGCTTCCAGCGCTGCTTCTTCTTCCACACCCTGCGTGGCTGCAAACTCCCGTACTTCCTGCGTAATTTTCATAGAGCAGAAATGCGGGCCGCACATAGAGCAGAAGTGCGCTACTTTAGCGCCATCTGCCGGCAGGGTTTCATCGTGGTAAGACTTAGCGGTTTCCGGATCCAGGGAAAGGTTGAACTGGTCTTCCCAGCGGAACTCAAAGCGGGCCTTGCTCAGTGCATTGTCGCGGTGTTGCGCGCCAGGATGGCCTTTGGCCAGGTCGGCCGCATGGGCGGCTATTTTATAGGTGATAACACCCTGCCTTACATCTTCCTTGTTGGGTAAGCCCAGGTGCTCTTTGGGGGTTACATAACAGAGCATGGCGGTACCAAACCAGCCGATCATAGCGGCGCCAATGGCCGATGTAATATGATCATAGCCCGGTGCAATATCTGTAGTCAATGGTCCCAGCGTATAAAAAGGCGCTTCATCGCAGTGCTGCAGCTGTTTTTCCATATTCACTTTTATGAGCTGCATGGGTACATGGCCGGGGCCTTCTATCATTACCTGTACATCGTGCTTCCAGGCTTGTTTGGTAAGCTGGCCCAGGGTTTCCAGCTCGCCAAACTGCGCGGCGTCATTGGCATCTGCAATGCTGCCGGGGCGCAGGCCATCGCCCAGTGAAAAGGCTACGTCATAGGCTTTCATGATGTCGCAGATCTCTTCAAAGTGGGTATACAGGAAATTCTCCTTATGGTGGGCCAGGCACCACTTGGCCATAATGGAACCCCCGCGGGAAACAATGCCGGTAGTACGTTTAGCCGTGAGCGGTACATACCGCAGCAGCACGCCGGCATGAATGGTAAAGTAGTCTACTCCCTGTTCTGCCTGTTCTATCAGCGTATCGCGGAAAATATCCCAGGTAAGCTCTTCGGCCTTGCCATTTACTTTTTCCAGCGCCTGGTAAATAGGCACGGTGCCAATGGGTACGGGGGAGTTGCGGATGATCCACTCCCTTGTTTCATGAATATGTTTGCCGGTGCTGAGGTCCATAATAGTATCGGCGCCCCAGCGGCAGGCCCATACTGCTTTTTCCACTTCTTCCTCGATGCTGGAGGTAACGGCCGAGTTACCGATATTGGCATTGATCTTTACCAGGAAGTTGCGGCCAATGATCATAGGCTCACTTTCCGGGTGGTTGATGTTGGATGGAATAATGGCGCGGCCGGCAGCCACCTCCTGCCGTACAAACTCCGGCGTAATGAATTGTACCGGAGTATTGGCGCCAAAGGAATGGCCTTTGTGCTGCTGCCACAGGGCGTTATTTTCTTTGAAAAGCTGTTCCGCACACTGGTTTTCGCGGATGGCGATGTACTCCATTTCCGGGGTAATAATGCCCTGCCGCGCGTAGTGCATTTGCGATACATTACGGCCGGCCTTAGCGCGCAGCGGTGTTTGGAGATGCGTAAAACGCAGGGAATCCAGGCCGCTGTCGGCCAGCCTTTCACGGCCGTAGGCAGAGGTAAGCCCTGCTAAAGGCTCCGTATCATTGCGGTCTTCTATCCAGGGTTGCCGCAGGCGGGGCAGGCCTTCGCGCACATCAATATTAACGGCAGGATCGGTGAACGGGCCGCTGGTATCATACACCACTACCGGCGCATTGGGAACGGAGGCGCCGTTCTTTCCATTGAGCCGTGTAGGCGTTAAAGTTATTTCACGCATGGCAACCCGGATGTTGTGCAGCTGACCGGGAATATAAATTTTGCTGGAAGCCGGAAAGGGTGCACGGCTGATGGAGTGAGACATGAGTTGGAATTAATAATTAAGAATTAATAATGAATGCGGAAGGCAGAACGCTGAATGCTTAACGCAGCGTACTGCGCGCCGGTGATTGAACGCCGGATGCTTAACGCTTGATGCCGAAGGCCACTGCTAAATGCAGCGGAGCCATAAGAGGCACTGAGCACCATAAATGGCGATGAATAATTAACCAGGCATGGGTAACTAGCACGGAAATATTCATATCCATTTAAAGCAGGGATCATTACAAACAGGCAATCACAAATAACACGGATCAATAGCGCTCATATATTCGCTCCAATCAATTATGCGCTTTCATAATCACTTTTAAGGGTGCTTATGAGTACTTGTAATTCGTAATTAACTAATTCGTAATTCCCCTTCGAGGCCTATCCCCCTTGTGTAGCGCGGATGATCATCACCTTATCCTGCGATTGCAGGAGCTGCTGTTCCCAGTGGATCTTAGGAATAACCTGGTTGTTAATGGCAATGGCAATGCCTTTTGCGGATGGTAGTTGAATAAACTGTAAGAGGGCAGCCACCGTGGTTTCCGGCTGCACCGCATAAAGTTTATTGTTCACAAGTACTTCCATGTGTTTACAGGAGTTTAAAATGAAACAATAAACTTTAAGGATGTGAATTAAAGAGAGAGTTCAGTACTTTTCCCTCCGGCAGTATGAGCTGCGTCAGGTACTGAGGGTATCATCTCAGCTTCCCGGCTTGCACCGGGAAACACCCCTAAAGTGAAGCATAAAGATAATGAGAATTACGAATTTTCAATGGGCTTAATGCTGAATGCCGGATGAATGCTGAACGCCAAACGCGGAACGCTTAACGCAGAAGCCCCGTTTGTTGGAGGCGTAGCGCTGAATGCGTTGGATAATGGCTTATAATCATTACCGTGCGCCGTCCATATTTGATAGCCTGTGTGCAGTCCCCCTGCGTTTAATCCTGTATCCAGGTATTCGGCGTCTGCGTCCTGCCTCCGGTGTGCAACACGCTGCATTGGGCGCTCCCGTTCGGCGTTCCACGTTCAGTCCCCTGCGTTCAGCTTCCGGATGTGCAGTACCTTGCGTTAAGCATTCAGCATCCAGCTTTCAGCATTAATTCGTAATTTGGAAACCTATGATCAAACAACGCCTGTCATTATTGGTTTTGTTAGCTGGCGTAATGGCCTGCCGGCAACAGGCGCCTGCCTCAAAAGCAGAACCGGAGCAAGATAGCAGCCTGCTGGAAGTTACCGACAGCGTTCCCGCTGCGGCCGATACGGCCCTTGTTACCGCAGATACTATCAGCTACAGCCCGGATCAGCTGATCGGCAAATGGCTGCAGCCGGTACCGGGCCTGGATAAACAAAAACAGGGTTTTGATCTGCGTAAAGACAGCGTAGCTCGCTCCCTGAATATGTATACCCTGGTATACGAAAAATGGGCCCTGGTAAAAGATACCCTGCTGCTTTGGAACCATACCGAAGGCGTGGAAAAACAAGATTCCGCCGCTACCATAGATACCGTACTCATTAAAGAATTAACAGACTCAACGCTGGTACTGTTTCCCGTAAAAGCCGCCGAAGGCTATTTGGAAAAATATGAGAAGGACGCAGTCACGAAAGTAAAAAGTAAAAAAGTAAAAGGTAAAAAGTAAAAATGCCGGTGTGGTTTCCGGTTTTTTTGAAGTGGGATGTTTTTCTTTTTTTGAAGCGGATATTTTCCTGGCTCTATGTATAAACGTAATTTTCCGGATTCTTAAAATCAGCATTTCAGCAATACTGTTCTACGATTGTTCAAACCCTTATCCGCAGCAACATTGGACTGCCAGGAAAACGGCAAAAGGCGGCATAACCAATCCGCAACCAGTGATCAGCTAACAAACAGACCCTCTTAAAAACAAAAAGTAAAAACACACTCACTGTAACGAACGTTACCACATGAGCGGTTTTTACCTTTTACCGTTTAAAACTTTTATTTAACCACGGATCATCCTACGGACAGGCCGATAACCAAAGATACTACGGCCATGAAAAGACCAGCAGTAGCTAATTGCATATCGTCCGTGTTCTTACGGGACATCCATAAAGAAATAACGCCTATTACAGTGGCAATGCCACCTAGTGTTACGGCGGTGCCGGGGGCCTTGGTCAGGAATGAAATTAGGGCGGCAATTACGCCGGCTGCCATGCCTATAAAACCGGCAATTTTTGTTGTTGCGATGTGATGTTGCTGTGCCATATCACTTTTGATTAGATTATAGAAATATAAAAAATAAAAACTCTCACTATGAATTAACGGGCTTCTCTACAAACCCGTCCGGCCGCTCCCAGGGCGCTTTCAGCAGCGAACCTATCTCCTGGTACTTTGGCTCCTGGTACTCATCCAGCCCGTATTTCAGCTGCAGCGTATCCGGTACCGTTACAAAGGTGCCGCAGATACGGTCCCAGATGGAAAAGATATTCGCGTAATTCGAATCCGTTTCCGGCTGGTACCGGCTGTGATGCACCTTGTGCATGTCCGGCGATACAATGATCCAGCTCAACCCCTTATCCAGCCAGTGCGGCAGGTGTATATTAGCGTGGTTGAACTGCGCCATCAGCGCCGACAGGCTCTGGTACAACATCACCATCCAGATGGGAATACCCATGATAATGATGGTGGCTACCAGCGCTGCCACCCTGAACACACTTTCCACCGGGTGGTGCCGCAGGGCGGTGGTAACATCTATAGACGTATCTATATGATGGATCTTATGAAAGTGCCACATCCAGGCCACCTTGTGCTGTACCAGGTGTATCAGGTAAGCGCCCATAAAATCCAGCATCAGCAGCGCCAGTATAGTATGCAGCCATAACGGAACGCCCAGCCAGTATAATAAACCAAATTGCGTGTGGCTGGTCCATTCGGAAGACTTTACCACTGCAAAGGCAAACCCCAGGTTAATGATGGCCGTAGTGAGGGTAAAGAACAGGTTAGTACCTGCATGTCTGTAACGGTTATACTTTAACACAAACCGTGGAATGAATCCTTCCATTACCCACAGCAGCAACAATCCAATAACAAGTAAACCCGTCCGGTAAGACGATGGGATGTGTTCAAAAAAAGTCTCCATGAGAGCCTGTATTCAGTTTTCGCAGAATAAATTAACAAACGTAAACGTGGTTCAAATGCTATGCTTTAAGCGGGGAATACGCAAAAATACGGCAACCCGCTCATAGGCATGGTATATGGTATTTTTACGTTGTTAGTTACTATCCAAAAATGAAACTGTCCTTTTTGAATCTTTTTCCAATGTTAAATTACGACTTTTCCGGGGAATTATTTCGCCTCAAATGCACTGTGGACAAAGAAAAAGGCAACCTCCATGGAAGAGATTGCCTTATATATAATTTAATAATGAAGAGTGAATAATTAATAATATTATTTCGTGCTAATACGGGCCGGGAGCGGCTTTAAGCCTCTTCTATATTCATTTTTTTTATCAATTGTTCAGCATCAGCGGCATTACCAGCATCAGCAGGTCTTCGTTCTCCCCTTTATCAGAAGGTTTCAGGATGCCTGCTTTGGTGGGGGTGGAGAGCTCAATGCTGATCTCATCCCCTTCGGCTGCATTCAGCATTTCGATCAGGAACTTGGCGTTAAAAGCGATCTGCATATCGTCGCCGGTATACTGGCAGCTCATACGCTCATTACCTTCAAAAGAGAAATCCACATCCTGGGCGGAGAGCTGCAGCTCGCTGCCGCTAATGTTCAGCGCCACCTGGTTGGTGCTTTTATTGGAGAACACGCTTACACGTTTTAAGGCGTTCTGGAAGTCGGTTTTTGTCATGGTAAGCCGGTAAGGGTTATCCTTGGGAATAACTACCTTATAATCCGGGAAACGGGCATCTATCAAACGGCAGATCATCTGCGCGCCATCGTGCGATACAAAGAAGTGGTTCTGGCTGTAAGAGATCTTTACTTCGCTTTCGTTATCAGGTAATGCAGATTTCAGCAGGTTCAGCGGCTTCTTTGGCACAATGAAGTTATCTGCCTGGGGGCAGTTCGCATCTGTTCTTACATATTTTACCAGGCGGTGCGCATCGGTAGCAACAAAGGTGAGGCTTTTGTTGGCCAGCTCAAAGTACACGCCGGTCATGGCCGGGCGCAGATCGTCGTTACTTACTGCAAACAGCGTTTTGTTGATGGCGGTAACCAGGGCAGAGGATACCAGGGTAAAAGAAGTAGTATCATCGGCAGTAGGCTCCTTGGGGAAGTTTTCGGGATTTTCGCCCATTACTTTGTACTTACCGTTATCGGAGGTGATCTCTACCGCGTAGGTATTCATATCTACATTAAAGGTGAGCGGCTGATCCGGCAGGTTCTTTAATGAGTCCATTAATATTTTAGCAGGGATGCAAATGCGGCCATTCTCCTTAGCTTCTACCTCCAGCTTTACCTTCATTACAGTTTCCAGGTCGGTTGCCACCACTGTTAGTTCGTTCTTGTCAATCAGAAAAAGAAAATCTTCCAATATTGGCAATACCGTATTGGAGTTAATCACCCCACTGATCTGTTGTAATTGCTTTAACAAAGTAGAGGAAGAAACAATAAATTTCATCGGTTAATGTTTGATTTTTTTATTGGTCTGATGGAACCTTGCGTTCATGCCCGGTTGCACATGGTAAATTTCGAATGTGAACAAAGATAGAAAGTTTTAGTATTCCCCCTAATTTACCTTTTTATCTTTTTATCCGATCGGTTTCAGGCGGTTGTGCTTTGCTTAATATTAAATAGGCAGTACGTATTTTGCCCTCTTTATTAAATAAAACTACGTTCAATTGCCATTCTATTAAATAATATAAAAAGAATTAGCAGGTTCTTTTCAATTGTTTACAGATCGGTTACCTTTGGCGCGCTAAAAAAACTTTAATCACCACAAATAAAAACACGGGAATTATGAAACTATCTCATTTAGCCGAAACATTGATTGGGTCTGAAATTATTAAGCTGGCCGGTGAGATAAAGGAGAAGCAGGCGAAGGGCGAGAAGATCTACAACTTTACCATCGGCGACTTTGATCCCAAGGTATTCCCTATTCCCGTTGAGTTTGAGCAGGAGATCATTAATGCGTATAAGGAACATTATACGAATTATCCTCCTGCAGATGGTATTGCCGAACTGAGAAAAGCAGTGGGCGATTTTATTGCTGAAAGAGAAGGGCTCACTTATGATCCTGCCAAAGAGATCGTGATCTCCTGCGGTGGCCGCCCTATCATATATGCTACTTACCGCACCATTGTAGACCGTGGTGAAAAGATCATTTACGCTACGCCTTCCTGGAACAATAACCACTATACCCACTTCCTGGAAGCGGAGCATGTGGTGCTGGAAACTACAGCGGAAAATAACTTTATGCCTACTGCAGCGGAGCTGAAGCCCCTACTGAAAGGCGCTACCCTGCTGGCACTGTGCTCACCGCAGAACCCTACCGGTACTGCCTTTGGCAAACAGCAGCTGGAAGAGATCTGCGACCTGGTGCTTGCAGAGAACAAAAACCGCAGCGCGGATGAAAAGCCCCTGTACGTAATGTTTGACCAGATGTACTGGGTGCTTACATTCGGACAAACGGAGCACTACAATCCCGTATCCCTGCGCCCGGAAATGAAACCCTACACCATTTTCATTGATGGTATGAGTAAAGCCTTTGCCGCTACCGGTGTGCGTGTAGGCTGGGCCTTAGGACCTGCGCATGTAATTGGTAAAATGAAATCCATTCTTTCCCACGTAGGGGCCTGGAGCCCGATGGCAGAACAAAAGGCTGCCGCCAAATACCTGGGTCAGAAAGAAGCTGTAAATAAATACCTGCAGCACTTTAAAGGTGAAGTAGAAGAAAGACTGGTAAAGATCTATGAAGGTTTTGCCGCGCTGAAAAAAGCCGGCCACCCGGTGGATTGTATTGCACCGCAGGCTGCTATTTACCTTACCATACGCCTGGACCTGAAGGGTAAGAAGAAAGCGGATGGCACCGTACTGGCCGATCAGGCAGCCGTTACCTCTTACATACTGGATGAGGCTAAGCTGGCGGTAGTACCGTTCTATGCATTTGGCTCTTCCAGGGATTCCTCCTGGTACCGCCTGAGCGTAGGTACCTGCGTAAAAGAAGAAATACCGGCTATGTTACAGCAGCTGAAAGTAGCGCTGGAAAAGCTGAAGTAATATTTTCCCGGCTAAGCGGAAAGGAGCCCCTGCTTCACATGCGTTAGCTTATTATAAGAAAAGGCGGTCTGTAATGGCCGCCTTTTTTATTGCTGTTTAATACCTGTTCTATTCGGGTGCAACTGGTATGCTTCCCTCCTAAAAAGGCCCTGTATCCCGTATGCAACCCGTGCGCAACTCTACCCCCCTACATAAAACCCTACATCTTTTCCCACCCCCATTTTATCCTCCGCCTCATTTCCATCATCCTTAAATTCCATCCTCATTTCCAATCTCCTGCTTAGCCTTCAGATTCCCTCTTCAGCCCCCTTCCATCATCCTTAAACTATAATCCTCCTTTCCAATCTCCTGCTTAGCCTTCAGATTCCCCTTTTCATCTCACTTCACCTATCCTCCTTTCTAATCTCCTGCTTCCTCATCTGTTTCAACAATCATTTGTCACGGTACTGTTAATTGGTCAACTCTGCTTACCAAATAAGGAAATTACACGTACTTTTGACCGGAAAACGGAATTAGTCGAAAATTAGAAAGGAAGGATAAAAAGGCAGGATCTGCTATAAACAACAGGCATTCAATTCAAAAGACGAAACGTATGACCTTGCAGGAACGGATATTGGAAACGGCGCTTCGGTTATTCAGGACCTACGGTATCAAAAGTGTAACCATGTTTGATATTGCCAAGGAGTGCGGCGTTTCCAAAAAAACAGTATATGAGCATTTTGCGGATAAGGAAGCGCTGGTAAAAAGCGGTGTGCAAACAGTGCTGGATGGCCTGCAGCAACAGCTGGACCAGGGGCGCCGGCAGGCAGAGAATGCGATTGCAGAGCAGCTGCAAACCGCGCATATACTGGAAGTGCTGGCCCGTACCATGAACCCGGTAATGATGCACGAGGTACGCAAATACCACCCGGAAGTAGGGCAGGCGGTAGAAGATTTCAGACGGGATAATGTATTACAGGGCATTCGTGAAAACCTGGAAAGGGGCATAGAAGAAGGTCTGTACCACCCCTACCTGAAGATGGACATTATGGCCCGTATGCGGCAGCTGCAGCTGGATGCTGCTTTTGACCAGGCCCAGTATCCTCCCGAACAATTTGATATGCACCAGGTGATGCAGGAGATCACCTTTAACTATATTATGGGTATTGCTACCCCTGAAGGGCGCAAGCTGGCCGGCCGGTACCTGGTAACGGCATCTGCACCGTCTTTCAGCTTAGAGTAATTAAAAGTTACTAACAGTGTAACAGTTGTAGGTTTAGGTAAATGGCCGGAATAATCATATCCCGGCTTTTCTTTTTTATAGAAGTTGAAGATCATTGCCCGGCCCTGGCCCGGATCTCTGCAAAGGAATATTCCTTTACAATGTGGCCGTTCTCAAAAACGGTTTCCAGCTGATCGGCCAGGGCGGGCGCCTCCTGCAGTGTCAGGGCGCGGTATTCCCCCTTTTCTTTTACCAGCTTTAAACGCCCGGCTTTGGAATGTTTAAAGGAGGTGCGCAGCTGCCCTTCTGCATTCAGCTCCACGGGGTTCTTTTGTACGTCAATATCCTTTCCGCTCACCATAGCATAGGAGCATTTAAGGGCAAACTCCTGCGTATCGCGGTTTACGCGTTGCAGCAAAGCCCCGCCCATGCCCAGGGCCAGGTTCTCTGCACTAATGCCTGCCTGCTGCAGGGCCGCATAAATATTACCGATGGAAGAAAGGCTGATGCCATCGCCCTGTATTACGCGTACCTGCGGGGGTAATACCTTGTAGCCTTTTTCATTCGTGGTATAGCCGAACTGTTTAAAAAGGATCTCAAATACCTGTAGCAGCGTACGCACCGGGTCGCCGCTATCCGGGCGAATGACCAGGGTACCCTCCCGCTGCAGCACCTGCTGTTTCAGATCCTGGCCCCAATACTGCTCACAGGCGCGGAAAATATTATAGGAATCTGATACGCAGGCTATTACTCCGGTAGGGAAGGTATCCAGCACATGTTTAAAAATAGCTTCCTCTCCTTTTTCACCCAGCAGGGTTACTATAGAGTGTTCTGTGGCGGGGATGGAAATGCCCGGGGCCTGCTGCGCGCCGTAATACCGTTTGGCAAAAATGGAAGCAGGCAGGGTATCGCTGCCGGAAAAGTTCACCAGGTGGGCGCTGCCGCCCAGGCCTGCACTTTCTACAGAGCTGGCGCCACGGAAGCCAAAATCATTCAGCACCAGGTCTATGCCTGCAAAGGAGGCGGCGCTGGCCGTGGCATTATAATACTGTTTTACGATCTGTTTTATTTCCCGGGAAAGGGTGGCCACCGTGCAGGGATACCATACCTGCATCAGCAGGGTTTCCAGGAAGTTGGTAAGCCAAAAGCAGGCAGGGTCTGTATTCTCAATGGTCATCAGCACATTGCGCACCGGCACCACCGTGCCTTCCGGTACGGCCCTGATACGCACCGGCAGGTGCCCGCCATGGGTATGTACTATGTATTCAAACCGGCGGCGGTCAAACACATCGTCCCGGCCAAATACTTCCTGCAGCAGGGCCTCTGCCTCATTGATCTTTTCTTTGGTGAACACAATGCCCTGCAGGTAAGTTTTCAGGTAATACTGCAAGCCGTAGAACACGGTGTTATCAAACTTGCCGCCCCGGCTTTCCAGGTAAGAGTAAATATACTCCGTACCCGGCAGGTATAGCTTGTGATGTGAGTATTTATAGGCGTCTGCCAGCAGGATGAGGTTCTCGGGCATAATGTATGATGTATGAAGTCTGAAGTAAGCTGATCGCAGTGAATGATCCTGCTTCTTACGTCCTATTTCGTTTTAATGTATTCATCGATCTGTTCCGTCCCTTTATGCAAATTAACAAACAGCGGGTTCTTTTGCGGATCAAATACAATGAGGGTCTGCGCCTCCCAGGCATCCTGGGGTACGGGCAATTCAATAATTACTTCCTGTCCGTTGCTGCGCCTGAAAAGCAGGCTATCCCTGGCGGCTACGTGGCGGGTGAACTGGTGCTGTTCCAGGTAGCTGATCAGCTCCTGCTGTTTTTGCTGTGCAGCGGCAGCGGTGGTATCGCCGGCAGCCGGTTTTACCTGGCGCAGCACATATACTTTTTGCGTGATCAGGTCATAGCTATCTGTGTTCTGCTCATTACGGCCGCCACTGTTACAGGCTGCCAGCAGCAGAATGGACAATAAGAAATATCGCATGGTTTAGAACTGTATTTTAAATTGCTGTTGCTTGTTACCCCGTTTAACAACCACGGTAGTGGTATCCCCTTTTTTGAACGTGCCCAGGGCCTGCATATAGGCTTCCAGGTTAGTAATGTTTTGCTTGCCCAGCTGCACGATCACATCCCCCGCCAGCAGCCCTGCTTTTTGTGCGGGCCTGTTGTCCGACACCCCATCTACCCGTACGCCGCCGTTATTATACGTATAATCCGGCATAATACCCAGTGTTACCGAAAAACGGGCAGTGCTCATCTGCGGCTCTTGGGTGGGGGTAAAGGCCAGCTTCTCCTGCTTTTCTGTTCTTTCAATTACCTGGTAAATATATTTTATAACGGTAAGCTCCCCGTTGTAATTGATCTTATCTGCATCATCCGTAGGCTTGTGATAGTCGGCATGCGAGCCGGTAAAAAAGAATAATACCGGTACTTTGGCGCGGTAAAAAGAGGTATGGTCCGAGGGGCCTACGCCGCTGGAATCATAGGTAAGCTTCATCCCCTCTGCCGGCACCTGCTGCAGCAATGGGCCCCAGGCCGGCGAGGTGCCTACCCCGCCTATCTGCAAACCTTTGGCTGCATCCAGGCGGCCTACCATATCCATGTTGATCATGTAATTCACCTGCTCCATGGGTATGGGCGTATGGCTGGTAAAATACTTGGAGCCGAACAGCCCCAGCTCTTCACCCGAAAAGGCTACCAGCATGAAGTTATTGCTTTTAAAGCGGCCGCTTTTCAGCAGGCGGCCCAGCTCCAGCAGGGCGGCTGTGCCGCTGGCATTATCATCGGCCCCGTTGTGAATGGCTTTTTCGCCTGTGCTCAGGGAGTTATGATCCTCCCCATAGCCCAGGTGGTCAAAGTGCGCGCCTATTACAATTGTTTTAAGCGCATCGTTATCAATATAGCCGATCACGTTAGTGCCGGTACGTTTGGTTTGTTTAAAAGCTACCTGCAGGCTTATCTGGAAACCGTCGGCTTCATCGCTCTTCAGCTTTTTGCTGATGGCATCATTCACCCACAGCGCCGGTATGCTTAGCTTTTTGGCATTTTCATCCAGCCATTGCTGTGCCGTTGCCAGGTTATCTTTGGAATTAAAGAAAATAACGCCGTTGGCGCCGTTCTTGGCAGCTTCCAGCGCCTTTTTGCGATATTCCTCCAGCGGGGAGGCATGCGGATTCAGTTCCAGGTCCTGCACATCTATAAGCCATATATTATCCGGCTCTTTAACCTGGGGCAGCACATCGCCCTTAGCGGTTTTTTCCGCGCTGAAAGGCAGGGGTACAAACTGTTCCCCGGCGGTAAAGCTTTCTTTATTAATGGTAAGGCGGGTGCTGCCGGCAACTTCCCGGCCCTCCCGCACGATAAAGGTTTGGAGGTAGCCGCTATCGCCTTTGGGTATTAAACCCTCCGCTTTCATTTGGCCGGCAATATAAGTGGCGGCTAATTGTTCGCCGGGGGTGCCGGTTCTGCGGCCTTCCAGCTGGTCGCTGGCCAGGTAGCTCACATGTGCCTGTAAATTGCCCAGGGTTTTCCGGTCGGCTTTCTTCTGGGCCTGTGATGATATGGTGGCCAGTAAGGATAAAGAGAGAAACCAGGTAGTTCGTTTCACAGTTAAAAGGATTTACTTTTTCAGACTTACGATATTTTGTATTGCTGAAGATTTTACCACTGACCGGGACAGATCCAATTACAAATTATTCAATTACCAATTACGATCCCCGCCAAACGGGGCATAAATGCCATTGAAAAGACATTATGAATATGCATAATTGAATACAGCGATTGAAGACCGTTTATTAAACGTAGCATATGCTATAATTTTTATATGGGATGATAAATAAGGGACTTTAAGATTGAAGTAATCCCGGAGATTACCAGTGCAATAATAAAAGTTTATATCAAAGTCCAAAAGTTGAACCACTTCACTACGAACTACTTAATTATTCGCATTCATATCTCATTTTTCAATGGTGCTCATGTCCCGCTTGGCGGGATCGTAATTTGAATAATTCGTAATTCACAGAAATTGCAATTATTACACCAAATTTGGATTTTCAACCTATTTTTGCCGCGTTAAAAACCAATCATACCCAAACAACCAACAAGATGTCTGAGATCAAAAACACGCCTTTTACCCCAAAACATGTGGCGCTGGGGGCCAAAATGGTTCCTTTTGCAGGTTATAACATGCCGGTTTCCTACACCGGTATTAATGATGAGCACCAGGCCGTACGCACCAATGCCGGTGTGTTTGATGTAAGCCACATGGGCGAGTTTATGTTAAAAGGCGCCGATGCGCTGGACCTTATTCAACGGGTTACCAGCAACGATGCTTCCAAATTAACCGCGGGTAAAGCCCAGTACAGCTGTTTACCGAATGCAGAAGGCGGGATTGTAGACGACCTGCTGGTATATTGCATAGAAGAAAATAAAGTGTACATGCTGGTGGTAAATGCCAGCAATATTGAAAAAGACTGGAACTGGATCAGCCAGCACAATACCAAAGGGGTGGAAATGCACAACATTTCCGATAAAACCTGCCTGCTGGCCATACAGGGTCCTAATGCCACCGGTATGCTGCAGCCGCTCACGGATATTGATATTATAAACCTGAAATATTACACTTTTGCCAAAGGAACCTTTGCGGGGGTACCCAATGTGCTGATAAGCGCTACTGGTTATACCGGCGCCGGCGGCATTGAGATCTATTTTGAAGATAAGGACGGCGCTGCTGAAAAAATATGGGATGCCCTTTTTGCTACCGGTGGTCCTAAGGGATTGAAACCGATAGGCTTAGGCGCCCGCGATACCCTGCGCCTGGAAATGGGTTTTTGCCTGTACGGCAATGATATTGATGACCGCACCTCCCCGCTGGAGGCCGGTCTGGGCTGGATCACCAAGTTCACCAAGGACTTTACCGCCCGTGACATTATTGAAAAAACAAAAGCCGCCGGGGTTACACAAAAGCTGGTAGGTTTTGAAATGATAGACAAGGGCATTCCCCGTCATGACTACGAGATCAGGAATGCAGCAGGCGAAGTAATAGGCCGGGTAACCTCCGGTACACAATCACCCTCCCTGCAAAAGGCTATTGGGCTGGGATATGTAAAAACACCTTACGCAGCGCTGGGAAGCGAGATCTTTATTGCCGTGCGCGACAAACAGCTCAAAGCCCAAGTGGTAAAGGTGCCGTTTTTGGGGTAGGCAACAATTAGCAGTTGGCATTGAGCGTTTAGCTTTTGATAAAAGATTGAAAAATGTGCCTGCGGGCCATTATCTTAGCTGAAGCCACGGGGTTTGACAGCTGAGCGCTAAACGTTTTCACACCATATCATTCTATGCCTACTATTCATCAGACCACAGTCATTTATGCTCCTATGGAACGGGTTTTTGACCTGAGCCGGAGTATTACCCTGCACAAACGCAGCATGGCCCATTTACAGGAAGAGGCCATTAAAGGCCGCCTGAACGGGTTAATAGAAAATAATGAAACAGTGACCTGGCGTGCGCGCCATTTGGGTAAGAACCGGGTGCTTACCACCCGGGTTACCGGCATGCGCAGCCCGGAATATTTTTGTGATGAGATGGAACAGGGCGATTTTAAGTACATGCGTCATGAGCACCATTTTAAAGCAATTGAAAATGCTACGGTGGCTATAGATATTATGGATTTTGAAGTGCCTTACGGAAAGCTGGGGCAGCTATTCACTAAATTTTACCTTAAAAAATATATGAGCCGCCTGTTACAGCAGCGTAACCGTGTAATAAAAGACTATGCGGAAACGGAGAAATGGCGGGTGATCCTTGATTAATTAATAATGAATAACTAAGAATTAATAATCGTAGGGAATGCGGTGCGTGAAGTGCTGGCTGTGCGATTATTAATTATTCATTTTTAATTATTAATTCTCTAAAAAAGTGGAAATGACTGAATCGAATGGAAGTACTCCATCGCTGGAAGTGTGCCTGTCGCCGGCCTTATTACATTTGTATGATGTGAAGAACAGTATTGTTGTGATCATTGATGTGTTAAGGGCTACCTCTACTATCTGTACAGCATTATATAACGGCGCTGCCAAAATAATACCGGTAGCCTCTGTAGAAGAATGTGTGAACATTGGCCGCCAGCTGGGCGCCATTACTGCCGGTGAGCGGGATGGTAAAATTGCCGAAGGACTGGCTTATGGTAACTCCCCCTTTGAATACCCGCGTGATTTTATAGAAGGTAAAATACTGGTGCTGACCACCACCAATGGCACCAAGCTGCTGCACATGGCAAAGGATGCTATCCAGATCGTTACCGGATCGTTCCCGAACCTTTCTGCCGTATGTGATTACCTGGTAGCACAGGGCAAAAATGTGATCCTGGGCTGCGCTGCCTGGAAAGACCGTGTGAATATGGAAGATACCCTGTTTGCCGGGGCAGTGGTGCACCGCATTAAGCAGCATTTTAACGTGAACTGCGATTCCGCCCTGGCAGCAGAAACCCTGTATAATACTGCTAAAGACGATATTTTCGGCTTTATGCGCCAGGCCTCCCACTTCCAGCGCCTGTCACGCTACGGGCTGGAAAAAGACATCCGCTACTGCCTTACCTCCGACAGCGCTAATGTGCTGCCGCTACTACAGAATGGAGAGCTGGTGGTGGGGTAATTAATAATTTCGTGATTGAACAATTCGTAATTAACCATGTACTCCATCTGTTCCACTTGTGGTATTCAATACGAAGGTGCGCCGGCGCATTGCCCGGTATGTGAAGATGACCGCCAGTATGTAAATCCCGGCGGCCAGTCGTGGACTACGCTGGAACAGGTAACCCGGGGGCACCGCAACATTATTGAAAAAGTAGCGCCCAACCTGTACGCTATTTACACAACGCCGGCCTTTGCCATTGGCCAGCGGGCGTACCTGCTCATTACGCCAGGCGGCAATATACTCTGGGATTGTATCACTAACCTCGACGCCTCTACTATAGAACTTGTTCAGCAGCTGGGCGGTATTAAAGCGATTGCCCTCTCGCACCCGCATTATTTTTCTACGATCGTGGAGTGGAGCCATGCCTTTAACAATGCTCCGGTGTACGTACATGCCCTGGATGCGCAGTGGCTGGGCCGCAGGGACCCGGTTATTCAATTGTGGGAAGGCCCCCTGCTGACTTTATGGGATAATATTGAGCTGGTGCTTTGCGGCGGGCATTTTCCCGGGGCTAACATTCTGCACTGGCCGGCCGGGCATGATCATAAAGGCGTGCTGCTGGTTGGGGATGTGATCCAGGTATCCCCTGATCTGAAAACGGTGTCCTTCATGTATAGCTATCCCAACCTGATCCCACTGCCTAAAAGAGATATTCTGCAGATCCAGGCAGCCGTTAAACCACTGAAATATGATGCCCTGTACGGTGCTTTTGGCCGGGTGATTACCGCCAACGGGCAGCAGGCCGTTGCATTTTCTATTGAGCGGTATTTACGGATATACGAATAGTTGATGGTCCATGGCCGATGGTCCATGGTCCGTGGCCTTTTCTACGCACATGAGGTGTAACATGGTTAGGCATGTTGGAATAACCAGTGCCTATTTTCGTAAAGTTTTCATGAAATTTTAGCGTATCAGCGATGGTAATACTCTGCCATCCCGCTACAAATACACTGCACCGCCATTATCACCCATCCCGGCTAAACCCTCACTACGCCATATTCCATGGACTATGGACCATGGACCATGGACTCACCCTCTTACATTCCAAAAATTCTGCTTACTTTTGTGGATTGCCTTTTTATGAATTGCTAAAGATTTTAGTCTTTATAAAGCCTGGAATATATGTCACTACCCCAGTTATTAAAATACGTTTATAATAACGGCACCGATGAGGTGATCCGCAGGGGGAAACGTATATTCTCTACAGGCGGGGTAGAGCTGCTGGAGGCCGACCCTGTGCTGAAATCAGCCGCTTTCCGGGTAAAGAGCGATACGCACGCCAACTACTACAAAGTTACCATCGCCAAATACCACGATACCGGCAATATGTCGGTACGCTGCCAGTGCCCCTATAACCTGGGGGATATTTGCCGGCACGAGGCTGCGGCCCTGTTCCAGCTGCAGGAAATGCTGGACAAGAACCACTTTGATAGTTTTGAAACGCATTACAATCAGCAACATACGCTGATAAAAATGAAGTCGATTGACCTCAAATCTATCAGGCTGCTCACCTCCCCGGAGATCTATGCAGAGGCGGAAAAAATACTCAAACATCATAAGATCCAGATCCGCAGCGCCAAAGATGAAAAGGTAGAAGCTTTGCTGAAGCTGGACGGGCAGGAATATCCGCTTATTATACAGCGGAATGAGGAGCGCAACTTTGATACCCATTGCATTTGCGATGAATCGGAACACCCCCTGTGTAAGCATAAAACAGCCCTGTTCCTGCAACTGCTGAATGCCAACGGGCCTTTTTATTTTGATACCCTGCGCAACTGGGATAAGGAAAAAAATAAGCTGCTGGCCATTTACGGCTACTCTCTTACAGATAACCTGGACGGTAAGTTTGCTTTCTCCTACATGGAGGGCAAGCCCTTCCTGCGCGTGCTGGATCCCAGCATTAAACGGGTAGAAGCCCCTGTGGCCGGCCGGGCACAGCAGGCGCCCCCGCCACCTCCGCCCGACATTGTGGTTACACAGCGTGTAGGCGTGGTGTTTAATGCCAATGAACCCCTGTATCCCTTTTTCCGGATAGACCTGGTAAGCGGGGAAGTGAATGAGGAGCAGAATGGCTTTGTATCCCTGGTGAATAAGCTGGACCTTACCAAATACATTGATTTTTACCAGTATAAAGAGCATGACCGCGAGCTGATCTCGCCCGTGCGTAAGCTGCAGTCAGGCGAGGTAAGTAAATACCTGAGCAAGAACTCGCCCTTTGCAGGCATCTGGGAAAATATTACCCACGATAATTCGGAAGAGCTGCCTACTGAAACCAAGGAGCTGATGCTGGAATACATGCATCCCAAGCTGGCCAAGCTGTTTCCGCAAATGGCAGAACATGGCCTGCTGTTCCTGCTGCCCAACCGGCAGCCGTTTAAAACACGTAACCTGCAGCCCATTGCATTAGCCGGCGGCCGCCTGTTGCCCGTGTTTAAAACCCATACCGGCGAAAAAGAAGTGGAGATCACCTGTTATGTGAATATAGAAGGTGAGCTGGTGAATGTGACGGACAATGAATGGGAAAGCCCGCTGCTGTTCCTTTACAAGGGCATGCTGCACCTGTTTGAAAATCCGCAGGATGCGCTGCATGTAGAGCTGTTCCGCAATACCGGCCGCTTACGTATACCCGTAACCGAATGGCCTACTTATTTAAAAGATTACCTGTTGCCCTTAAGCCGGCAATATGATATACAGTTTGATGCTTCCCTGCTGGCTGAGGTAGATGATATTTTGCCGGAAAGCCGCGTGTACCTGAAAGAAATGGGCGAAACCTTTATTATTCAACCCGGCTTTGCCTACCATGGGCATGAGGTGGAGTGGAATGATGAAACCCGTATTACGGTGCAGGAAGGCAACAAGGTGCTCATTATTCACCGGAACAAAGCCGCAGAAGAGCAGTTTGTAGAAAGCATCCGCGCGCTGCACACCAATTTCAGTCAGCCCAGCAACAACAACTACTTTTACCTGCGCTCCAAAGAAGCGCTGAAGAACAACTGGTTCTTCCTGTTCTTTGATGCGCTAAAGGAAATGAATGTACGTGTGTTTGGCTTCGATGGCCTGCGCAACTTTAAGTTCAATTCCCATAAGCCGGTTACTAATCTGCAGATCAGCTCCGGCATCGACTGGTTTGATGCGCAGATAGAGGTGCTGTATGGCGATCAGCGTGTAAGCATTAAGGATATCAAGCATGCGCTGGCCAATAAGCAGAACTATGTACAGCTGGCAGATGGCTCCCTGGGCCTGCTGCCGGAGGAATGGCTGCGTAAATACTCCCTGCTGTTTAAGATAGGCGAGGAAAAAGATAAAGGGCTTAAGCTCAGCAAGTATAACTTCAGCGTTATTGATGAGCTGTTTGAGTTTATTGATGATGAGGCCATTGTTATAGAGCTGGAGCAGAAGCGTAAAAAGCTGCTGCAGTTTGATGAGATCCGCAACGTTTCCCTGCCGCATAACCTGAATGCCAATCTGCGGCCTTACCAGGAAAGCGGCTTCCAGTGGCTTAATTACCTCGATGAAGTGAAATGGGGCGGTATTTTAGCCGATGACATGGGTTTGGGTAAAACCATCCAGGCGCTTACGTTTGTACAGCATTACAAGAACACCCATAACGATAAATGCCTGGCGCTGGTGGTATGTCCTACTACGCTGATCTATAACTGGGAGAACGAAATAAAAAAGTTCACCCCTGAAATGCGTTACCATATTCATCATGGGCCTACGCGCATGAAAAACCCCGAAGAGCTGCAGAAGGTAGATATTATCATCACTACTTACGGTACCCTGCGCAGCGATGTGCAGCTGCTCATGAAAATGGAGTTCGACTATGTGATCCTGGATGAATCCCAGGCCATTAAGAATCCGCAGAGCAAGGTTACCAAAGCGGCGCAGCTGCTGCATACCAGGAACCGCCTGGCGCTGAGCGGTACGCCTATGCAAAACAATACTTTTGATATTTATGCGCAGATGAACTTCCTGAACCCCGGCATGCTGGGAAGTGTAGACTTTTTCAGGAATGAATTTGCCACGCCTATTGATAAGTTCCAGGATGAGGAGCGTAAAGATCATTTGCGTAAGCTCATCTACCCATTCATATTACGCCGCACCAAAGAGCAGGTGGCTAAGGAGCTGCCGGAGAAAATAGAAACCGTGATCTTCTGCGAAATGGATGCGGAGCAGCGTCATATTTACGATGCTTACCGCAATACCTATCGCTCCAAGATCTTAGGTGTGATAGAAGACCAGGGTATGGAACGCTCCCAGCTTACCATTTTGCAGGGCCTGATGAAGCTGCGACAGATCTGCGATTCACCGGCTATCCTGAATGAATCAGAACAGTATCCCAACCACTCTGTAAAGCTGCATGAGCTTACAAGGGAAATGTCAGAGAATATCAGCAACCACAAGGTGCTGGTGTTTTCCCAGTTCCTGGGTATGCTGGCGCTTATTAAAGACCGCCTGCAGCACCTAAAAATTCCGTTTGAATATTTTGACGGCAGCACCAGCACCATGGAAAGGGAGCGCGCTATCCAGAACTTCCAGAATAACGAGGAGTGCCGTGTATTCCTGATCTCCTTGAAAGCCGGTGGTGTAGGTTTGAACCTTACCGCTGCCGACTATGTATATATTGTAGACCCCTGGTGGAACCCCGCTGTAGAGCAGCAGGCCATTGACCGTACCCACCGTATTGGCCAAACCAAGAACATTTTCGCCTACCGCATGATCTGTAAGGATACGGTGGAGGAAAAGATCTTACAGCTGCAGGAGCGCAAGAAATCTTTGGTAAAAGATATTATTGCCGATGATACCGGCTTTATTAAGAAGCTGTCTAAAGAGGATGTGCTGTATTTGTTCAGTTAATCCTACGCCATCAATTTTATCAGCAACACCGGCAGTCCCAGAGAAACACCCATTCCGTACAACAGATCCAGCCAGAAAAAGGAGCCCAGCGCACCGGCATAAATAATGCCTACCACCGGCACTGTTAACACCTTAAGCCATTTCGGTGTATCCTCTCCATGCCACAGCGTATTCCACATAGTTTGTGCGTCGCCGATGCTGGGAAAAGCGTGCATACCAATAGAAATAGACAGGTACAGTAAAAAATAATCCAGCGGGGTGCCGCTGCTGAATTTCATAACCGGTATGGCTGCCGGGAAAGCAATAATAGCTGCCAGCAAAGTATTCACAATAAAAGGGCCTATGCCTATCCAAAGCTGGTGTACGGGATTGCGTACCGGTTCATGGATCACATAACCGGCAGGGTTGGCGGCCTGAAAATATTTTACTTCAAATACGGCTACCCCGCATAAACGGCAAAACAGCTGGTGGGCCAGCTCATGTGCTACCACACCGGGAAAAGTAACGATCGTAATTATAATACCTGGAACAAAGAACATATTGAATACATTAATCTCTGTAAGTAATAGTGCCGGTAATTATCCCTTGCAGGTTACCAAGCCCGCTGGTATCGGCATTGTGTTTTAACCGGGCCAGCAGCGCATCGCGCTCTTTGGTTTGCCTGTTGAAATGGTAGGCCAGCGTAAGCGCCTGCATGGCTAAAGGATCATCCGGCGCCAGGCTATAGCTGTATTGTGCTTTTTCAAGGGCCTGTTTATCCAGCTTTTGTTTTATGAATATCCTGACCAGTGAAGTATGTGCAACTACAGATTCTGCATTCAGCTTTAACAGCTGATTACATACCTTAGTAGCTTTCTCATATTGTTTTTCTTCCCGGTAAGCGGCGGCCAGCAGGCTATATGCCGGTTGAAAGTCCGGGGCAGCTGCCACCACCTGGCCGCAAAGACTGTCGGCAGCGGCATATTCGTGTGTATCAAAATATTGATCGGCCAATAAATAATTTGCCAGGTTATCTTCCGGGTGCTGCTGCACATACTGCTTTAAAGCTGCCTGGTAAGCTATGTTATCGTTCCTGAGGCTATCCCGTACAAAGTGAAAGGCACTATCCTCAAAGCTGTAGTTTTTAAAACCGCCTAATACTTTATTCACCCGTTCAATCAGCTCTTTTTCGTTGTTGAATGTTTTGCCGGCCCAATGTTCCCGCGCGCTGTCTGCTTCTGCGAGGTGGTCATTATAATAAGCCGCAATCATGTAGTGGCAGGCGCCCTGCAGGTATTCCGGGTAGCCCTTTAGTGTTTGCCGCAGCGCAGCTTCTGCACTTATGTACTTATGCTGCTCTTCCAGCTTTAACGCCCGCTCATAATTGAGGCCTGCTGTAAAAGATTTCGGAAACTTTGCCAGGGACACTAATACCAGCAAACCCACGCCCAGGGCTGCCCATAACACCTCTTTCTTAATGGGATAACGGCTTAGCCCGCGGCGGCAGGGGGCGCATAGTCTTATTTTATAACCTTCTTCATAGGATGGTATGCCGCATTTCTGGCAGCTATCATTCCCCGCCGTCCCTTGCGCAGGAATGTTGTTATTTACTTCCATAGGTACTCTTGAATTGGGGTATCAAAATATGATAAAAATACAAATGTGTTATCCCACTATCATTGCATTTTCTGCAATCACCCTTCCGTTTTTGCATGGTTCCGTAACCTGCTTTTTCATCTGGCCAAAACCTTATCCCCGATTTTGTAATTGACTATCAACTGCTTAACCATCCTTTCGCTTCCCGCATGCCAACACTGGCATTCCAATAGCTTTTACCTGCCTGTAACAATCACAAACCTATATGTTACCAGACACAAAAATCTCTCAGCTGATCAGCCATCAGATCCCGGGCCTTAGCTACGTAATGTGGCAGTTCCGGCTCAGCGGCCCGGTGTATGAAGTGATCCATGTATTTACAGACTACACCCGGCGCATGATCCGTGGCGGGCGATTGAATGAAGCCCGGAAATGTTTCACCATAGCGGCGGTGTTATACCGCAACGGCAGCAGCCTGCTGCGCAATGCAATTGAAAGCGTGTACCTGTACGGGTTGTCGCCCCTGCTGGATACGGCCTGCAATAACCAGCCGCTAAAAGCATTGCTGCCCGTTACGCTGCAGCAGATAAGGATACAGCAGATCCAGCACGGTACCACTAATTAAAATATACACCACATGCTTACCATTCTTTTATTACTCGCAGGCCTCGCCTGTTTTGTATTGTTCTTCCGATCTATTGATTATTTCGACCGCATATAACAGCTAAAAACTATGATGAACGCATTATTTATCCTGGCCATAGGGGTGTTCCTGTACATGATCTATGTATTGCTGAAACCCGAAAAGTTTTAAAACAAACAAGCCAAAAGAAAGAAGATGACAACAGAAATTTTAGGCGTAATTATCACCTATGCACTCACACTACTACTGGCCTGGCCTTTAGGAAAATACATCGCCAAAGTATTTAAGGGGGAAAGAACCTGGTCAGATTTTATGGCGCCAATAGAACGCCTGTTCTACAAACTATCCGGTATTAATCCTAAAGAGGAAATGAACTGGAAGCAGCACCTGAAAGCGCTGCTCACCATTAACCTGGTATGGTTTGTATACGCATTCTTTGCATTGCTGTTCCAGGACAAGCTGCCCCTGAACCCGGATGGCAATCCCGGCCAAACGCCTGACCTGGCCTTTAATACCGCCATCAGCTTTGTGGTGAACTGTAACCTGCAGCACTATTCCGGTGAAAGCGGGGTAACTTATTTTACCCAGCTGTTTGTGCTGGAGTTCCTGCACTTTGTGAGCGCCGCCACCGGTATAGCTTCACTGGTAGTAGTATTAAAAGCATTAAAAGATAAAACTACCAGTAAGCTGGGTAACTTCTGGGACTTTTTTGTAAAAACCATCACCCGCATTTTATTACCGCTATCTATTGTTATTGCCATTATACTGGCCTTTAACGGTACCCCTGCCAGCTACAAAGGCAAAGACACTTATGTAAGCCTGCAGGGCGATACGGTAAATGTATCCCGCGGCCCTGCTGCAGGTATGATAGCCATTAAACACCTGGGCACCAATGGCGGTGGCTGGTTTGGCGCCAACTCCGCACACCCGCTGGAAAACCCTGACTATATTACCTACATCACGGAAATGGTAGCGCAGGTAGTGCTGCCCATAGCCATGATCTTTGCGCTGGGCTTTTTCATAAACCGTAAAAAGTTTGCGTACGTGGTTTTCGGCATCATGACACTGGGCCTGCTCTGTTTAGTGATACCAACCATCATTACGGAAATACATGGCAGCCCTGCTATTGCGCACATGGGCATAGCGCAGCCTACCGGCGCCATGGAAGGTAAGGAAGTTCGTTTTGGTCCCGCGGGATCCGCGTATTGGAGTATCGTCACCACCATTATCTCTACCGGTTCTGTAAATGCTATGCACGACAGCACCATGCCGCTCAGCGGTTTAATGCAATTGCTGGGCATGATGGTGAACAGCTTTTATGGCGGCTGTGGGGTGGGCTTCCTGAACTACTACATCTACATTATTATAGCCGTGTTTATATCCGGCCTTATGGTAGGCCGTACACCGGAGTTCATGGGCCATAAGCTGGAAGCGCGTGAAATAAAAATAGCCGCGCTCATTACCCTGTTATCACCTTTCATGATACTGGCCGGTACAGCATTATCTTCTTTCATTCTTGCGCATCATCCGGATGCCGACTGGGCGGTAAAACCATCTGCCTGGTTAAATAACCCGGGTTACCATGGCTTCTCTGAAATGCTGTATGAATACACTTCTTCCAATGCCAATAATGGTTCCGGGTTTGAAGGCCTGGGCGATAATAACATTTTCTGGAATGTAAGCACGGGCTTTATCCTCATCCTGGGCCGCTTTCTGCCCATCATTGGGCCGGTAGCCATTGCAGGCTTAATGGCCAACAAAAAATTCATACCCGCAGCTGCAGGTACCTTAAAAACAGATTCGCTCACTTTTGGGGTAATGACCTTTGCAGTGATCATCATCATTAATGCGCTGTCGTACTTCCCTGCGCTGGCGCTGGGGCCTATAGCAGAGTATTTTTCCATGCATTAATGAACAATAGCTATAACAATGAAAAATAAAGATAACAGACTTTTTCCGCGGGAGCTGGTGAAGGAAAGCTTACAACAATCCTTTATTAAGCTGAACCCCCGGTTAATGATCAAGAACCCGGTGATGTTCACCGTTGAATTAGGCACCGTAGTAATGCTGATTGTTACGCTGTATGCAATGATCACGAAACATACAGACCAGGGCAGCGTAGCCTATAACGGGCTGGTGTTCCTGGTGCTGCTGCTCACTGTATTGTTTGCCAATTTTGCGGAAGCCATTGCAGAAGCCCGTGGTAAAGCCCAGGCAGAGAGCCTGCGCAAAACCCGCGAGGAAACGCCCGCCAAGCTGATACGCACCATAGGCGAAGTATTTATGAATGAAGTGCAGATAATATCATCCGCACAGCTGCGCAAGGGAGATGTATTCCTGTGTGAGCCGGGCGATATTATACCGGCAGATGGTGAGATCATTGAAGGCCTGGCCAGCATAGATGAATCGGCCATTACGGGCGAAAGTGCGCCGGTGATAAGGGAAGCCGGCGGGGATAAATCCAGCGTGGTAGGCGGTACCAAAGTATTGAGCGACCGTATTAAAGTGCAGGTAAGCACAGAACCCGGCGAATCTTTTTTAGATAAGATGATTGCCCTGGTAGAAGGCGCCAGCCGCCAGAAAACACCGAATGAAATAGCATTGACCATATTGCTGGCCAGCTTTACACTGGTGTTCATTATTGTATGTGTAACCTTAAAACCGTTTGCAGATTATGCGCAAACACCTATTACTATTGCGGCCTTCATCTCTTTGTTTGTATGCCTGATACCCACTACTATTGGTGGTTTACTTTCAGCTATTGGTATTGCGGGTATGGACCGTGCCCTGCGTGCCAATGTGATCACCAAATCAGGTAAGGCGGTAGAAACGGCCGGCGACGTAGATGTGTTACTGTTAGATAAGACTGGCACTATCACCATCGGTAACCGTAAGGCCACTAACTTTTATGCGGCCAATGGGGTATCTAAAGAAGAATTTGTAAAGCTCTGCGCCATCAGCTCCCTGTCCGACGAAACGCCGGAAGGCAAGTCTATTGTGGAGCTGGCCGGTAAGGAAGTGGTAAGCAGGCTTTCCGTAAATGGCGCTACGCTGGTAAAGTTCACCGCTGAAACCCGCAGCAGCGGTATTGACCTGTCAGATGGTACCCGCATCCGTAAAGGAGCATCCGATGCTATGCAAAAGCTGGCGGCAAATGCCGGCCATAGTGTACCTGCAGAAACGCTGGAGAAAGTAAAAGCTATTGCCAAAGATGGCGGTACACCCTTAGTGGTGGCCCTTAACAGCCAGGTACAGGGCGTAATAGAGTTACAGGATATTATTAAACCCGGCATACAGGAACGGTTTGAACGCCTGCGTAAGATGGGCGTAAAAACAGTAATGGTTACGGGCGATAATCCTTTAACGGCCAAATACATTGCTACCAAAGCCGGGGTGGATGATTTTATTGCAGAAGCCAAGCCGGAGGACAAAATGGCCTACATTAAAAAAGAGCAGACCGAAGGCCGCCTGGTAGCAATGATGGGTGATGGTACCAACGATGCACCGGCGCTGGCCCAGGCCGATGTGGGTGTGGCCATGAACAGCGGTACACAGGCTGCCAAGGAAGCCGGTAACATGGTGGACCTGGATAACGATCCCACCAAGCTGATTGAGATAGTAGAAATAGGCAAGCAGCTGCTTATGACGCGCGGCACGCTCACCACCTTTTCCATTGCCAATGATGTGGCTAAATACTTTGCCATTGTACCGGCGCTGTTCATAGCCTCTATTCCTGCCCTGCAGGGTATTAATATCATGCGGCTGCACAGCCCTGAATCAGCTATCCTGAGTGCAGTAATATTCAACGCCATAATTATTCCCCTGCTTATTCCGCTGGCATTAAGAGGCGTGGCTTACAAGCCTATTGGTGCCAGCGCGCTGCTGCGCAGGAACCTGCTTATTTATGGCGTGGGCGGGGTAATAGTACCATTCATTGGTATTAAGCTCATAGACCTGTTCATTAGTATGTTCTTTTAACACTTAACAACAACCAACATGAAACGATATATTTTTCCTGCCGTAAGATTGACACTGGTGCTGATAGTGGTGCTGGCAGGTTTATTCCCCCTGTTTATTGCCGCTGTGGCTAAAATGGCGCCCGGTAAGGGCGATGGTGTAACGGTAATGCATAAAGGAAAAGTAGTGGGCTACGCCAACATTGGCCAGAAATTTACAGCCGATAAATATTGCTGGTCGCGCCCCTCAGCGGTGGATTATAATGCCGCCGGTTCTGCGGGTTCCAACAAAGGCCCCTCTAACCCGGATTACCTGAAAACTGTGCAGGAAAGAATAGATACTTTCCTGGCGCATAACCCCGGTGTAAATAAAGAAGACATTCCATCAGAGCTGGTCACCGCATCCGGCAGCGGCCTGGATCCTGACCTTTCACCGGCAGCGGTGGAAATACAGATACCCCGCATAGCCAAAGCCCGCGGTGTGGCGCCGGAGCGTATTAAAGCACTGGTGAAAGAGCATACAAAAGGGCCTTTGTTAGGGTTGTTAGGCCCATCTAAGGTAAATGTGCTGCAGCTCAATGTTGCTTTGGACGATATGCAGTAATGCGTTTTTAGTATTTCATATCCTATGAAAATTTAAACCTGTTAAGTACGTTCCCCGCGCTCCGCTGCTGAAAGGGCGGTGGAGCGCTATTTTAAAAAAGAAAGGATCTATCCAATAATATTTTATGAAACGATTTTTAATCAGCGCAGCCGTGCTTACTATTACGGCTACACGCGCATTCTCACAAGACAGCACTGCGGCAAAAGAACCCGGAAAGCTTACCTTTTCCGGTTATGCAGAGGTTTATTACAGTTATGACTTTAACAATCCGGCTAACCATGTAAAACCGCCGTTTATATACAGCTATAACCGGCATAATGAGGTGAACCTGAACCTGGGGTTTGTGAAAGCCAATTACACATCCGACAGGGTACGGGGCAATATTGCTATTATGGCCGGCACCTATGCGCAGTACAACCTGGCCGCAGAACCAGAGCTGCTGCGGCATGTGTACGAAGCAAACGCAGGCCTGCGTATTGGAAAGGGGCTTTGGGTAGATGCGGGTATTATGCCCTCCCATATTGGGTTTGAAAGCGCCATTGGGAAAGATTGTTATACGCTTACCCGCAGCATTATGGCTGATAATACGCCTTATTATGAAGCAGGCGTTAAAATAACCTGGAACCCCAATGAGCAATGGACCCTGGCTGCCATGTACCTGAATGGCTGGCAGCGCATTCAGCGGGTGAATGGGAATCAGACCCCCGCCTTTGGCACCCAGGTAACCTTTAAACCCAATGATAAGGTAGCGCTGAACTACAGCACATTTATTGGGAACGATAAACCGGACAGCACCCGGCAAATGCGGTATTTTAATGACCTTTACGGTACCTTTAGCGTAGGAGATAAACTTACGCTGGTAGCGGGTATTGACTATGGTTTGGAGCAGGCTGCAAAAGGCAGCAGCGATCTGAATACCTGGTACAGCCCCATTTTGATAGCCCGGTATGCATTAACAGATAAGGTGGCCTTAGCGGGCCGTGTAGAACATTATAATGATAAACACGGCGTTATTATCAGCACCGGCACCGCCAATGGTTTTCAGACTACCGGCTACTCCCTGAACCTGGATGTAAAGCCCATGGATAATGTGCTGTTCAGAATAGAGGGGAAATATTACGACAGTAAGGACGCCATATTTATAAAGGATAATGAGCTGAAAACCGGGAACGTGTCGGTAAGCACCTCATTATCTTTCTGGTTTTAACCACATACCTGTTATGACAGATAAAGAACATTCGGTACAACATTACCTGCACCTGGCCAACAAAACATCGGGCCGGGGCAAGTTCAAGATCTATATTGGTATGAGCGCCGGTGTGGGTAAAACCTACCGTATGCTGCAGGAGGCGCACAACCTGCTGCGGAATGGAGTGAATATACAGATAGGTTATGTGGAAACACATAACCGTAAAGAAACACAGGCATTGATAGACGGGCTGCCGGCCATACCGCGCAAGCAGGTTTTTTATAAAGGCAAAATGCTGGAAGAAATGGACCTGGACAGCATTCTGTTGCTGAACCCTGAATGGGTGATAGTAGATGAGCTGGCGCATACCAACATACCCGGCGCACGCCATGAAAAGCGCTGGCAGGATGTAGCGGAGCTTTTAGGTGCAGGCATCAACGTTATATCTGCCGTGAACATACAGCACATTGAAAGCATTAACCAGCAGGTAAAAGTAATTACCGGTGTGGAGGTAAAAGAGCGTGTGCCGGATAGCGTGCTGCAGATGGCAGATGAAGTAGTGAACATAGACCTTACAGCCGATGAGCTGATCACCCGCCTGAAAGAAGGTAAGATCTATGAGGCCTCAAAAGTGGAAACAGCGCTCAAGAATTTTTTCCAGTCGGAAAAAATACTGCAGCTTCGGGAGCTGGCCCTGAAAGAAGTAACCTCGCAGGTGGAGCGCAAAGTAGAAATAGAGGTGCCGCGCAGCCAGCAAATGCGGCATGAGAATTTCCTGGCCTGCATTTCCACCAACGATGAGGTGGCGCGTAAAGTGATCCGTAAAACGGCCCGTCTGGCATCTTATTACCATGGTAACTGGTATGTGCTGTATGTGCAGGCCCCGCGTGAAAATGCCGCCCGCATAAGCCTGGCATCCCAGCGGCATTTGATCAATAACCTGAAGCTGGCTACAGAGCTGGGTGCGGAAGTGCTGCAGGTGCGCGATGCGCGCATAGCGCAGGTGATCATTGACACGGCTATTGAAAAGCGGGTAACCACTGTGTGTATTGGTAAACCGCACATCAGCCTGTTCCGTATTATCCTTAGAACCAACCTTTTTAACCAATTGTTAAAAACATTATCTTCCAATGATATTGATCTCGTAATTCTATCATGAGGCTAAAAACAAAGATCACGCTGGGGGTGCTGTTCCTTTACTTTATGCTGCTGCTGGTGAGCGTACTGGGGTACTATTACCTTACCAGCCTGAATGTGAAGGCACGCACTATTTTGCAGGATAACTATGAATCCCTGGAGTACAGCAAAAACATGCTGATAGCGCTGGATGCCCTGAATACAGACCGCAGCAGCGGACTGCTGACATTTGAACAGCAGCTGCACCGGCAGGAAACCAATATCACTGAATACGGCGAAGGCAGCGCCACGGTGCAGGTACGCCGGGCCTTTGAGCAGCTGAAAAAAGACAGCGCTGTTTCCCAGCAGGAGCTGCAGGCCATACGCAAAAGCATATACGTGATCATGGATGCCAACATGCAGGCCATTGTAGGAAAGCATGAAAGCGTAAAGAAAACGGCTAACAATGCGCTGCTATACATAGCCGTTATCAGCGGGGTTTGCTTTTTACTGGGATTCACCTTTGTATATAATTTCCCCGGTTATGTGGCTAATCCCATCCGGGAGCTTACCATTGGCATTAAAGGCATTGCAGATAAAAAATACAGCCAGCGCCTGCATTTTAAAAGCGCAGATGAATTGGGTGAGCTGGCCACGGCCTTTAATACCATGGCCCAGCGCCTGGATGATTATGAGCACAGCAATCTGGCCCGCATTATGTTTGAAAAGCAGCGTGCGGAAGCGGTGATCAGCAGCCTGAAAGATGCTACCATTGGTTTTGATTCCAAAAACATTATTCTGTTTGCAAATACGCCGGCCCTGCAACTATTGAATATGCCGGAACAGGCGCTGATAGGCAAGCCTGCGCAGGAAGCAGCGCAGCATAATGACCTGCTCAGCTTTTTAGTGAACCCGCAGAACACAGGCCCATTGAAAATAGTGGTGGATGGCAAGGAATGCTTTTTTACCAAAGAGCTGGTGGATATTGATTATGCCAATGAAAGGATCGGTTATATTATTGTGCTTAAGAACATTACCAGCTTCCGGGAGCAGGACCTGGCCAAAACACATTTCATAGCTACGGTATCGCATGAGCTAAAAACACCCTTAGCCTCTTCCGACTTTAGCTTAAAGCTGCTGGAAGATGAACGCATTGGCCACCTGACCAGTGAGCAGCATGAGCTGGTAGAAAGCCTGAAGCAGGATAACCTGCGTATGATCAAAATTGTAAGTGAGCTGCTAAACCTTTCGCAGGTTGAAAGCGGTAACATTCAGCTGCAGCCCCAGCCCGTGGCCCCTGCGCAGGTATTGGAGTACGCGCTGGATACCGTGCGTAAGCAGGCGGCCCAGCAGCAGGTGAACATTCAAACCCATATACCGGAGCAACTACCCAGCATACAGGCCGATGTTGAGAAAACCGCCTGGGTGCTGGTAAACCTGCTTACCAATGCCATCCGTTATTCACCTGCTGGATCAGCGGTGCAGCTAACCATCGCCCAAACTGCAGACACGCTTACATTTAGTGTGAAGGATGAGGGTAAGGGTATTCCGGCTGCTTTCCGTGAAAAGATCTTTGAACGTTTTTACCAGGTGCCCGGTACGCACAGCCAAAAAAGCAGCGGACTGGGACTGGCCATAGCAAGAGAGTTTATAGAAGCGCAGGGCGGAACCATTGGGGTAGAAAGTGAGGAAGGTAAAGGCAGCCTGTTTTATTTTAGCTTGCCGGTAGCGGTATAGCTTACAGGCGTTCCATTTCCTGTACCACTTCCTGGCAGGCTGCATCCATAATAGCGGACAGCTGCTGAACTTTTTCATGAATAGCAGGGATGTTGGTGCCCTGCTCCGCCTCTTTCTCCAGATCGCGGGTAGTTTCCATAGCATTTACAATAGGTACAATACCCAGGCTTGATTTGAGGCGATGGGCCAGGAAGGCCGTTCTTTTCCAATCCTGCTGCTGGGTGGCTTCCCGGATCTCCTGCACATTTTTAGGCATAGTGGTCAGGAACTCCTGCAGCATTTCTTTTATGTAAGCCGTGTCATGATACAGTATGCTGCGTAAATGGTCAAAGTCTACCACGCCGGGGCCAGGCATGGGCATATTGTCCAGTATCTTCATATAGAGCTCTTCAGGTACAAATGGTTTGGAAATATAATCATTCATGTCGGATTGTAAACATTTTTCCCGCTCTCCTTTAATGGCGGCGGCGGTCATGGCAATCACCGGAGTATCAATACCCTGCTTACGCAGCTGTATGGTAGTGGTATACCCATCCATTTCAGGCATTTGAATGTCCATGATTATGCAATCGTATTCTTTCTGTTGTACCAGGGTAAGCACTTGTTTGCCATCCGCTGCAATGTCTACCCTGGCGCCCGCTTTGTGCAGGGTGTTTAAAGCTACGCGCTGGTTAATGATATTATCTTCCGCTACCAGCAGCATTTTACCCTGTAATACAGGCCGTAGCTGGGTAGCTGCTGCCAGGCCTTTGCTTTGCGTATCCGGCAGAAAGAGGTTTTTGGTAAAGGGTATTTCGCAATAAAAAGTGGTGCCGGCGCCCTCCTTGCTTTTTACGGTAAGGGCGCCTCCCTGCAGGGTTACCAGCTCACGGGTAATGGCCAGCCCCAGGCCGGTGCCACCATAACGGCGGGTATTTTCCACATTAGATTGGGTGAAGCTTTCAAAAATGATCTCCTGCTTATCTGCCGGTATGCCAATGCCGGTATCACTCACCTCAATGCCTATACGCACCTGGGTATTTTGCGTGGCCAGCACCCGGCAGCGTACGCCAATGGAGCCTCCCGGCGTGAATTTAATGGCATTCTCCACCAGGTTCACCATGATCTGGGTAAAACGTACGGGATCACCCAGCAGATGGTCCGGTACTTCGTCGGCTATTTCCAGGGAATAATGCAGCCCTTTTTGCTGCGCCTGTAGCTGCAGGGGCAACAGGGTTTTATCCATCAGCTCACGGAAATGAAAGGCAATTTGTTCCAGCGCCATTTTGCCGGAGCGGATCTTGGAAAAGTCCAGGATCTCGTTAATAATGGCCAGCAGGTTGCTGGCAGATTGCTGGGTGGCCTGAATGTATTCTTTTTGCTCAAGTGTTAAAGAAGTGTTAAGGAGTAGGTTGGTCATACCAATAATACCGTTCATGGGCGTACGAATTTCGTGGCTCATGTTGGCCAGGAACATTTCCTGCTGATGTTTGGCATCTTCCGCCACTTTACGGGCGTGGATCAGCTCCTGCTCATATTTAATACGTTCGGAAATATCTTTCAGCCAGCATTGGTACCCTTTCATTTCACCATCTTTATAAAGTACTACAACTTCCTGCTCTACCCATTTCCGTTCCCCGTTCTTGGTAATGATCTGAAATTCACGGTGTGTGACCGGTATTTTTTCCCTGACCTGCCGCAGGTAATATTGCATCAGCTCATCATACATTTCAGGGTCAATATGCATGGAATAGTGCTGTCCCAGCAGCTCTGCATCCGTATACCCGGTTAAGGCAGCGGCGTGTTTGCTCACAAACGTAAAGTAACCGCCCCTGTTGGTAACATAGAGTAATACATGCGCTGTTTGTATAAGCTGTAAATATTTGTGCTCGCCTTCCTGCAGCTGTTTTTTGGCCTTTTCCAGCAGGCCCATATCGCGGTTCAGCCAAAGCAGGGCTATTACGGAGATCAGGAAGATAGAGATATCGGTAACCAGTGGCAAACGTGCGGTGATCAACAGCCAGGTAAAGCCGGCGGCACTAATGAGTAAGAAGATCAGGATAGGTTTTTTTAGTGGCATATCAAGGTTCTTCAAACCTAATGGTTATTGAAAAAGGGAATTGATTATACTGTCAGGGGTCAAAAATAGGGTGTGAAATCGAGGTAGTGGGTTATTTTTTTAATGCTTTAGGTCTTTGTTTTATTCTATTTCCATTAGATTTGCCTAATTTTCTTTCTCTTAAGTCGTTATAACTGTATGAAAAAAATATTTTTTACCCTTGGGTTGATGGTGTTTTCGCTAAGCGTTTTTTCCCAGGAAGCTATGAACAAGGCCATGAACTCAGTGACCCGTTCCAGGGATTTTCTGGTAATATCCCTTACGTATGATGGCTGGGCCAACAGGCCGGATAGCGTAGGCACCGGGTTTAACCGGGGTTTTAATATAGCCTTCATGTACGATTTCCCTATTAACAAAACCAATTTAAGCCTCGCAGCAGGTTTGGGTATTGGTACCAGCGGCGTGTTCCTGAAAAACCACGTGCTGAATATGGATGACGCTACTACGGATGTTGCTAAATTCTCTACCGACAATACTTTTAAGAAGTATAAAGTAGCTACTACTTACCTGGAAGTACCGCTGGAGCTGCGTTACCGTAGTGTACCGGATAATGCCAACAAAGGCTTCAAAGTGGCTTTGGGTGTAAAGATCGGTAACCTGATGAATGCGCATACCAAGGAACGGAATAGCATAGGCGGTACCCGCAATACGGAAAAAATTGCTAACAAACGGTTCTTTAACTCCTGGCGTTATGCTGCTACGGCGCGTATAGGCCTTGGTAACTTTGCTTTGTTCGGTTCCTATAACCTGAACCCCCTGTTCAAGGACAACGGCAGCAATTTAGATATCAGGCCGTACTCAATCGGTATTGCTATCAGCGGACTGTAATTTAATTTTCGCAGATAAAAAAAGCGGATGTGCAGATGTTACCATTTGCGCATCCGTTTTATTTATAGCAGGTACCAGTATATATATTACTCTCCCTTAAATGCCGGTTTACGTTTTTCCATAAAAGCTGTAACCCCTTCTTTATAATCGGCAGAGCGGCCGGCAATTTCCTGGCAATAGGCTTCGTAATCCAGTATGGTATCCAGGTTCTCCGTCATGCCCTTGGTGAGCATTTTTTTCATGAGGGCAATGGCCTTGGTAGGTGCATTGGCGTAAAAGGCAGCTTCTGCCTGTACAGCGGCATCCAGCTCTTCTGCAGGTACTACTTTATTCACCAGTCCTAATTGCAGCGCTTCAGGCGCTGTGAGCTTGGTAGCTTTGGTAGCCATTTCAAATGCACGGTGGTAGCCAATAGTACGCGGTAAAAAGTAAGAGCTGCCGGAATCCAGCACCAGCGCAATGTTCACAAAGATCTCTATAAGGGTAGCGGTTTCGCTGGCAATGATCAGGTCACAGGCCAGGGCCAGTGAGCAACCGGCGCCTGCAGCCACACCGTTCAGCTTACAGATAACCGGTTTGGGCAGGTTGCGGATAGCGCGGATAATGGGATTATAACGTTTATGCAGGGATTCGCTGAAACTGCGGTTACCTGCTTCCCGGGAAGCTTTCAGATCCTGCCCGCTGCAAAAGGCTTTGCCGGCGCCGGTTAATACTATGGCCCGCACAGCGGCATCTTTTTCTACCTGTTTCAGGGCATCCTGTAATTCATAGCTCAGCGGATCATTGAAGGCATTGTATACCTCCGGCCGGTTAAGGGTAATGGTGGCAATGCCGTTTTGGGTGTGGAGTGTGAGGCACGTGGACATGTTAATTACGAATTAGTTAATTACGAATTACGAATTGGAATGCAGCGGGAACATTCAATTACGAATTAGTTAATTACGAATTAAAATGCAGCGGATAAATGGTTGGGATGTTTGTTTCCCTTTGGCTGCAGCTGCTTTTCAGTGGGCAATTAAAACCAATGAAGTACTCAATTCGTAATTAACTAATTCGTAATTCAACTACAGCGTTTCTTTCAGCCAGCTGAAAAATTCCCGCTGCCATACCAGCGCGTTCTGTGCACGCAGCACCCAGTGGTTTTCTTCAGGAAAGTATAGCAATTTGCTTTTAATACCTTTTAGCTGTGCCAGCTGAAAAGCCTGTAAGCCCTGCTCTATACCTACCCGGAAATCAATACCGCCCTGCACAATAAGGATGGGCGTATTCCATTTGTTAGCATAATTGCTGGGGTTAAACTCCTGGTGGCTTTTTGCATTGGCAGCATCCCAGGGAGCCCCAATATCCCAGTTGGCAAACCACATTTCTTCTGTAGTGCCATACCAGCTTTTGAGGTCAAATAAACCATCGTGCGCAATAAAAGTTTTAAAACGGTTGTTGTGCACACCGGCCAGCATGTATACCGAGTAGCCGCCGTAGCTGGCGCCTACTGCGCCCAGGCGGCTTTTATCTACATACGGCTCCTGGCTCACAGCATCAATAGCGCTCAGGTAATCGCGGATGGGTTGTCCGCCCCAGTCCTTACTGATAGATGCATTCCATTCCACACCATGCCCCGGCATGCCGCGGCGGTTGGGCGCTACCACAATATAACCCTGTGAGGCAATCAGCTGAAAGTTCCAGCGGTAAGAGTAAAACTGGGATACAGCTGCCTGGGGGCCGCCCTGGCAATACAATAAGGTGGGGTATTTTTTAGCAGGGTCAAAGTCCGGCGGATAGATCACCCAGGTCAGCATCTCTTTGTTATCCGTGGTTTTAACCCAGCGCTTTTCTATTTTACACATGCCGGTTTTGTCGTACACGGCTTTGTTTACAGTGGTTAGCGGCTGCAGGCTGCCTTTAGGAAGGCTTACGGTAAACAGCTCGGTGGCATGGTTCATATCCTGGCGGGATACTACCAGTGTATTGCCTGCCTGGCCTACAAAACCGGTAATATCAAAATCACCGGTAGTAACCTGGCGTATATGCTTAGCCGTGGTAGCGGCAATATCTTTTTGCAGATTTATTTCCAACAGCTGTTCCGTACCTTTTATCACGGCCAGGAAAAACAGCTGCTTGCCATCCAGGCTCCAGCGTATAGCCGATGCCGTACCATCCCAATCTTTAGTGAGGTTGGTGATCTTACCGCTGCTGCGTTCCATTACCACCACATCATTTTTATCTGCTTCAAAACCGTCCTGCGCCATGCTGGTCCAGGCCAGGTGTTTGCCATCCGGACTAAAAACGGGGCTTACATCGTAGCCCATCATGCCCTCACTCAGATTGCGGGTACTGCGGGTTTCAAGGTTGTACTCGTAAATATCGGTGTTGGTGCTGGTGGCATAATCTTTCCCGAATTTCTTTTTGCATACATATAGGATGCTTTTACCATCCGGCGCCCATATCATATCTTCTGCGCCGCCAAAGGGCATTTGCGGGGCGTCATAGGGCTCGCCTTCCATAATATCTATGGGCGTGCCTACCTGGCCGTTATTATAGGTTGCATAAAATACGTGCTGAAAGTTGCCGTCTTCCCAGGTATCCCAATGGCGATAGTTCAGGTTGTCATAGATCTGCACATTGGATTTCGGCAGGTCGGGGTAAAAGTCGCTGCCGCTTACTTTTTTGATCTTCACTTCTTTGGAAAACAGGATGTGTTTTCCATCCGGCGAGATGCGGATGTTCTGCATACCGCCTTCCACATTGGTTTTTTGTACAGCGTTGGTGCCGTCGGCATTCATTTCCCACCATTGGTCTTTCAGGGAGTAGCCGATCTGCTGGCCCTGCAGGGCGGCAATACCGTTTTCGCCTCCCGGCTGCTGGGTGATCTGTTTGGCTTCGCCGCCGGCAAGGGGAATGGCGTACAGGTTCTTTTCACTTTTGTTTTCGGCAATGTTGTATTGCGTTACACCGTAAATAACGGTTTTGCCGTCTGCTGTCAGAGCTTCGCCGCTCACCCGCCCCAGCTGCCAGAGCAGTTCGGGCGTCATTTTATCCTGCGCCATGGTCATAGTAGAGATCAATAATCCTGTCAGTAAAAAAGGTTTATACATGGTTGTAACCGGTTTTTTGGATGGCTAAATGTAGGAAAATTTAGACCACGGTCCGCGGACCACAGACGACAGCCTGCTGCGATTTTCGGATTAGGGGATTAATAATGGCCCGCATAGCGATCGTTTTGGAAGATGGGAAATACTTAAAGGTCCGTGGAGCACAGACGGCCGTCTGGTGGGGCTGTGGACCGTTGTCCGTGGACTGTGGTCCAGAATTACTAATTTTGCCTAAATTTTTATAAGCATTGTTAGATAAGCAGAAAGTAGTTCAACAAGAGGAAAAGGCAGTTATTGTGGGATTGATCCACCAGGAACAGACGGAACGCCAGGTGCAGGAGTACCTGGACGAGCTGGCCTTCCTGGCAGAAACCGCCGGCGCCATCACCGTTAAACGGTACACGCAAAAGCTGGCGCACCCCGACCGGGCTACCTTTATAGGTAAGGGTAAGCTGGAAGAGATCAGGCAGTTCATCTTCGGGAAAGATATTTCATTGGTAATATTTGATGATGAGCTAACCGGCTCGCAGATCTCCAATATTGAAAAGGTGCTGAAAGCGAAGGTAATAGACCGCAGTGACCTGATCCTGGACATCTTTGCCCGCCGCGCCCGTACGGCCCAGGCCAAAGTGCAGGTAGAGCTGGCGCAGTACCAGTACATACTGCCCCGCCTGCGTGGTATGTGGACGCACCTGGAACGTTTGGGTGGCGGTATTGGGACCAGGGGCCCTGGTGAAACGGAAATTGAAACGGACCGCCGTATTGTAAAGGATAAGATCTCCCTGCTGCGTAAACGCCTGGGCGAAATAGACAAACAGGCCCTTACCCAGCGCAAGGAACGGGGAGAATACATTCGTGTAGCCCTGGTAGGTTATACCAACGTGGGCAAAAGCACTATTATGAACCTCATCAGCAAAAGCGAGGTGTTTGCAGAGAACAAGCTGTTTGCTACCCTGGACACCACTACCCGTAAAGTGGTGTTTGAGCAAACGCCTTTTTTGCTCAGCGATACGGTAGGGTTCATCCGTAAGCTGCCCCACCATTTGGTGGAGAGCTTTAAATCCACGCTGGATGAGGTGCGCGAAAGCGATATCCTGCTGCATGTGGTGGATATTTCACATCCGCAGTACGAGGACCAGGTAGAAGTAGTGAACCGCACCCTGCATGAGCTGAAGGCCATTGACAAGCCCACCATCATGATCTTTAACAAGATGGACCTGTACGAGGAGCAAACCTTTGATAAGTGGCTGGCCCCTGAAGTAAAACAGGACATTTTACGGCAGCTGAAGGAAACCTGGGAACAGAAAACCAATGGTAACTGTGTGTTCATATCTGCCCTGGAACGCCGCAACATTGAGGAGCTGCGTAAAACCATTATGGATAAAGTGATGACCCTGTACCGGGAGCGCTATCCTTACAAATCTGAATATTTTTATTAGAATAGCTGAATGGTTACAGCTCCTGTAACCATTTAACATTAGCACATATGGCCAAACAATATACCTGGTATAAGATAGATGCAGAGAATTTGATAGTAGCAGAACAGGAGATCATAACTGTGGATGTAAATGGTAAAACGATCTGCTGTACCCAATATCAGTCACAGCTATACGCTTTTGCATATAAGTGTCCGCATGCCAGTGGTATTATGGCCGATGGTTTTATTGATAATGATGGTAATGCAGTGTGCCCCATACACCGTTACCGTTTTAGTGTGAAGAACGGGTATAACAGCAGCGGGGAGGGATATTACCTGAAAACTTACCCTATTGAAAAGCGGGAGGACGGGGTATATATAGGTATGGAGAAGAGCGGCCTGTTTGGGTGGTTGTGATGTTGACAATTGGCTATTAATTTTCTGTTAATAGTACCTTACGCGGTGCTATCCATGTTCCATAGCTGTATTTTTTCCGCATGATCTCCGATACAAACGAAAGGCAGGTCAGCCTGCTAATAATAGGCTTACTTATTTTCATGAATTTTACCGGCCTCAATATCACCATTATGGAGCCGGATGGTGCGCTGTATGCCGGTATTGCGAAGTATATGGTGCAGCATCATGATTACTGGAACCTGTTTGCCGACGGGCACGACTGGCTGGATAAACCGCATTTCCCTTTCTGGATGATGTGCCTCAGCTACCAGGTATTTGGTTTTACCACGGCGGCCTATAAGCTCCCTGCTATTTTATTTTTGCTGATGGGAGCTGCTTATACCTACCTTTTTGCCAGGCGTTTGTATGATGAGCAGGTGGCCCGCTGGGCCGTGTGCATTTTGCTGACTGCAGAGCATATTGTGATCTCCAATAACGATGTACGGGCGGAGCCTTACTTAACAGGGCTGATCATTGGAGGCGTATATCATTTATACCGCAGCCAGCGCTCCATATTCAATTACGATGTATTACTGGGGGCACTGTTCACTGCCTGCGCCATTATGACCAAAGGCATTTTTGCGCTGGCACCTATTGGCGGCGCTATTGCAGGGCATTTGGTGTTTACGAAGCAATGGAGGCAGCTGCTTCATTTCCGCTGGCTGATTGCCGCGGTATTGATCGCAATATTTATTACCCCGGAGCTATATGCCCTTTACGAGCAGTTTGACCTGCACCCGGAGAAAGTGGTGTTCGGCAAAACCGGGGTTTCCGGGATCCGTTTCTTTTTCTGGGACAGCCAGTTTGGACGGTTCGCCAATACAGGGCCTATTAAAGGTTCGGGAGATCCTACTTTTTTCTTCCATACGGCGCTCTGGGCCTTTTTGCCCTGGTCGGTGATGTTATATGCCGCTGTGGTGGTGTTCTTCAAAAAACGCCAGCAGGCGGTAGAGTTCTACTGCATTAGCGGGGCGCTGCTCACGTTTGTGTTGTTTTCTTTATCGCGGTTCCAGCTGCCGCATTATCTGAATATCATTTTCCCGTTTTTCTCGATTTTAACGGCGCAATATGTGCTGGGGATGAAGGAGGTGAAGTTCTTCCGCATTACGCAGTATACCATTATGATCATTATTGCGGTGGCTATACTGGGTTTGGGCGTGCTTTACCAGCCCATACTGAATTACTATGCCCTGTTTTGTATGCTGCTGGGACTTTTACTGTTCCTGCTACTGCCCCGCTGGCTAGGCAACGGCACGCTGGTGCTGGTGTTTTTCCGTACCTGTGCAGCCAGCCTGGTGCTGAATATTTTCCTGAACCTGGTGCTGTACCCCGATATGATCCGCTACCAGAGCGGAAGCACTATTGCCCGGCATGTAAACCGGTATTTTCCTGGTGTGCCGGTAGATTTCTGGAAGGGGCAGTCGTATTCCCTGGAATTTTACCTGCATACACCGCTGCAGCGCTACGATAGCGCTGGTTTGCGCCAGGCAGTAGCGGGCGGGCCGGTATTGCTGGTGATGGACCCCTCAGAAGCGGATACCCTTCAGCAGCAGGGGTATAATTGCCAGCTGGTAAGGGAGTTTGTGCAGTTTTATGTGACCAAGCTGGATCTGGAGTTTGTGAATAATAAGACGCGGGGGAGAGCGGTGGGGAGAAGGTGGCTGGTGTTGGTGATGCCGGGGAGGGATGGGAGGTGAGGTTGTGGGTTTTTCGGGGATTGGAGATGGTTTGGGCGAGTAGCGTGAAGAATGTCGCGCAGGGGATGATTGGGGATGTGGCTTGCTCTAAAATGCTTACGGGTTAAAATTAATCCTGAGTTAGGTTTATAGCTTTTGTGCACCGGGGCGGAACATTGGCTGTTTTGCTCTTTTGTGGCACTGGGTGATTCTAAAAATGAGGGATTTTGTAAACCTGGCCAGCCTATGTTGCGATCATTGGTGTATTACCGGTGCCGATGCGCTCAGGAAAAGTGACCAGTATAGGGCATTCCGGAGGTTTCTTGAAAAAAGTTGAGAATAGATTTTGCAAAATTCAAAAATTACCTATTTTTGCAATCCCAATTTGCGATTGAGGTTCAATTAGTGAAAAGGGAAATACTCCTCCTTAGCTCAGTTGGTTAGAGCATCTGACTGTTAATCAGAGGGTCGCTGGTTCAAGTCCAGCAGGGGGAGCGAACTGAAAATGAAGCAGTTATAATGAAAATTATAACTGCTTTTTTTATTTGTGCAGTAAAGCATATATATCAACGACACCTCGATATCCTCAATAATTTATCAATTGGCATAAACGAAGCAGATAAAGTCTATTTTTTTTTGTTGCAGCATTTTCAAATCCTAAATTTGATCAACTCAAAGCATGACTGCATGGAACAATTTGAAGTAGAACTAAATGATGAAGGAAAAATCATAGACTTTCTATCAGGCCAAATTTTAGAGCCTAAACCTGAAGAATTTGTAAGACAACAATATTTAAGAGTTCTGCATTTTGAATACCAGTATCCTAAAAACGTATTGGCGAGGGAAATACCTATATATTATGGTAGTAAAGAACTAAAAGATAAAGAAGGTAATCCTGTTCGAGCAGACATAGTAATTTATAATAATTCAAAAGCATGTTCCGAAAGAAATCAAGGAAAGATATCTCTGGTTGTAGAATGTAAAGCTCCGAATGAAGAAAAAGGCTATAATCAACTTGTTTCTTATATTTTTAATACAAGTAGTAATGGAGGGGCTTGGTATAATGGGGATTCCATAAAATACTATCGCCGACTTAGTCATCCAAAAAATGAGCTAATTGATTGGACGGGCATCCCAAGAATTGGCGAAGCCTGGGATGCATTAGGTCGACGAAAGAAGGATGACTTAAGAAGACCAAAGGATATAAAGGGACTTTTAAGGCGCTGTCATAACAAACTACACGGTCGTGGCGTTGATGGAGATGAAGACGACTTAACGATGGATATGGTGCGGCTTATTCTGGCGAAGGCAATGGATGAAGAAAGAGGGGGAGAATTACCGGAATTCTACTGCACTCCAGAAGAATACTCTACCAGCGAAGGCATGAAAAGAGTGGCCAATAGGATACATGACTTATTTACGGATGTTGTTAGAAATAATCCAGATGTTTTTAGTGAACATGAAAAAATTTCTGTAGGTGATAGGGCAATTTGTGATGTGGCGATTGAATTGCAACCATATAGAATGCTTAGTGATCTTCACTCATCAGAAGACTGGGACATAATGGGCCATGCTTATGAACAATATACTGCAACGTACTTAAAGAAGAAAAGAGGCCAATTTTTTACAAATCGTCTCGTTATAGACTTCATTGTGCAAGTAATAGACCCCAACTATCAAGATATTATATTAGACCCAGCTGGGGGCTCGGGAGGGTTTTTAACGGGAGTCATGCGTCATGTCAGGAAAAAAATACTTGCTAGTAATGCTACAGACATATCTAAACAAAGACAACTAGACAGGCACAGAACTAATCTGTTTATGGTTGAGATTAGCAAAAGACTTGTAAAAATCGCTAAAACGGCCATGATCTTAAATGGTGACGGTCATGCAGGCATGACACAAGGAGATAGCCTTGGCCTCGTTGACGAACTCAATGAGAATGTTAGAGCAAGAGCAGGGTTAGAAAAACCAACTATAATAGTTACTAACCCTCCTTTTGCGGGGGTTGGCGACGGCCGAATTACTGATACCAAAATTCTTGACTCATTTTCCTCTGGAATACGGTGGTCAAGTAGAAGTGGAGAATATCAGCCTACTGGAGAAAGAAATACAGAAGGAGTACCTCCTGAAATGCTATTTTTTGAAAGATGCTTACAATGGATTGCCCCTGGCGGGAAAATCGGCATAGTTATGCCCAAAAGTTTTTTAGATACGCAGACCTATTTTCCTATTAGGAAGATGTTGCTTGATAATTTCAAGTTGTTGGCAGTTGTAAATTGCCATAAAGACACGTTTCAACCTCATACAGGAGTAAGAACCTGCATTGCATTTGTTGAGAGACCTAAGGAAAAGCAAGCCCTCTCCAAGAACTATCCAATTTTCATGGCAATATCAAAGAAAATTGGGCAAGACAGTGAAGGATTCCCAATTTTTAAGCGCGATAAAGACAATAATATTACTGAACAAATTGACCATGATTTAGAGGAAATCTTTAACGATTATCAAGAATTTTTAAAAGGCAGGTTACAAAGTTCAGAGTATAGATTTGCTATTAAAAGCTCGGAAATAAATTCAGATCTTAGAATAAACCCACAAGCATTCCTTCCTAATATTAACGAGACTATAAAAAGGCTAGAGTCCATTGATGGCAAAGAGGGATGGAATGTAACAACATTAGGGCAAATTACAGCAGGGGTAAAAGTTTTTAAAGGTCCAAGGCTTAAAAGTGAGAATTTGATAGTAGAAACACTTGGCAATAACATTGAGCCCTATTATACTCCTTCCGCTGTTCTTCAGGAAAAAGGAGAAAGCGCAAAACTCTTTAACATTTCGGTAGCTTCAGCATCACAGTTAAGAACAATAAATGCTATTAGGGTAAAAAGAGGAGATATTGTAATATCTAGATCAGGAACAATTGGTAGAGTCGCACTTATAACAAACCGGTTAAATAACGCTATTGTTTCAGATGATTTAATTCGAGTTAGAATCGATGAAGAATACCTAAGGTACTACGTATACGCCTATCTTCAAACAAAGGAGGCATATCAGCAGATGATTAGAAACGAATATGGTTCAGTCCAACAGCACTTAGAACCGGAGCATGTAAAAGATATTTTAATTCCAGTTCCGGAGAATTGGGAGAGAATAACAGGTATTGTTGAGAAAACCAAAGAGGCAGTAGCTAATAAGGAAAGATTGGAAGAGCTTGTAAAAAATTCTGATACTGCAATTGAAGGTCTGCTATCATCCTTGATGGACAAAACCTATGAAACAGATGAAATTATCAATATTGCGGCAGACCCCGGAATGGAGTATGGAAAGGAAGCTAGTGCATCCGAAACTATTTCCTTTAATGGTGAGGAAAAAAACAAGCCCCACAAGAAACCACGCAAAAAATAAATTATTATTGTAGGGGTTATAAGTTAGTCTATAACCAGTTGTACTGACTTTAATTATCCGTAGTAGATGCCAAATATTGAACTCGCTTATATAGTGGAGCTGTCAGATAACTTTGTGAAAGCAACAAGGTCAGCCAGGATTTGATTAGATAATTGTCCAGCAGGGGGAGCAAGATAAAAGAAGGGACTATCTCAAGAACTGTGTAAGTTTTAAAAAACGGAGTTCGTAGTGGGATCTATATTTTGATCCTATTTTCAAAAATAGTTAAAAACTGATCTAGGACAATGCCCCAGTTTCTAATGGGCATTGTCCATTTTTTTGTAGCCTCTCTCAAGGCCAGGTAGACAGATTTGAGCACCGCCTCGTCATTGGGGAATGAGAGTTTGTTCTTGGTGTACTTCCTGATCTTACCAGTGAGGTTTTCAACCAGGTTAGTGGTATAGATGATTTGTCGGATCTCCAGAGGAAAGTCGAAGAATACAGTCAGCTCTTCCCAGTTGTCTTTCCAACTTTTGATAGTATACCCATACTTGCCGCCCCATTTGGCTTCCAGGGCCTGCAGGGCGGCTTGCGCCGCCTGGCGTGTGGGAGCCCCATAGATATCCTTCATATCATGGCTGAACTCACGTTTGTCTTTCCAGACTACA